>Ga0070665_100000002_pt1 | contig 849037 bp, 737 predicted proteins | sample KBSS13metaG_FD_65862 | JGI IMG/M metagenome (GOLD analysis project Ga0070665, IMG submission 65862) | Switchgrass rhizosphere microbial communities from Kellogg Biological Station, Michigan, USA - KBS S1-3 metaG | ecosystem: Host-associated > Plants > Roots > Rhizosphere > Soil ... | reverse complement strand
TGTCTTTCCCAAGTCTACTCAGGGTGGTCAATTTGCAGCGCTACGCTATGGTCAATTTGGAGCGCCACGCCTGGTCAATTTCAAACGCTACAGCATGGTCAGTTTGAGCGTTTTTTCCACCTTAAGAACTATATGACGGAAAACATCTCCTTTGACAAGGACAGCCTGATTGCTCTAATTGAGAATATGATCATCAACCTGGATGAGTTGGCCACTTTTACACGGGTTGAGATCAATGCCCTAAGAAGCATCCTAAGTAAATCCTTTGTCAAAGAACGCCATCCGTTTGAGCGGAAGGCCAAAAAGCTCGCCCGCCGAGCCAGTTTCATAGGATCGACCAATATGACAGAATTCCTATCCGACCCCACGGGAAATGTCCGGTGGATACCGTTTGAGATCTTCGCTATTGACTGGAATTACACCAAATGCATTTCCATCGATGAGGTCTGGGCCCAGGCCTACGGCCTCTATAAAACGGGTTTCCCATGTGATGTTACCGCTGAAGAAGTGACTGAGAACGAACAGGAGAACCGGCAATTTACGCTCGTTAGCACCGAAATGGAGCTGATAATGAAATACTACATCCCAGGGACAAAGGAGGATCATGACCTGTTCCGGACCACAGGAGAGATTGAAATAGGGTTAAAGGAGGCTACTAAAGGTATGGTCAAAATATCCAGCCACCAGCTGGGAAAAGCGCTCAGAACGTTAGGCTATATCCGGGACAACCGGTACGGAAAAGGGAAGGAATATCCGATCAAAGCGTATTACCTCAAATTCCGTGATGAAACATGAAAACCTTCTTACTTGTCTTACTTATTCTACGAAACACAGGCCTGGCCAGCCATATAATAAGTAACAACAATGTTACTTGATCTTACTTACTACTTACTTTCTTACTTGCCCCATTTTTCTTTTCACCCGCCAATAAGTAAGAAAGTAAGTCCAGTAAGTTACTTTCTTGAAATACTATATAATTAACAACAATGATTTTTATGAACCAGCATCTAATTTCCTGCCGGGAAGCCAAGCAAAAAGACCTGGTTACATACCTGGAAAGCCTGGGGCACAAGCCCCAAAAAATAAAAGGAGATGACCATTGGTATTTGTCTCCTTTCAGGGAAGAAAAAACGCCATCGTTTAAGGTCAATAAGAAATTTAATGTCTGGTATGATCACGGGATGGGAAAGGGTGGAAACCTGATCGACTTCGGAGTGCTTTATCATCAATGCACCGTCAAAGAATTACTACTGAAATTAAATGGACATTTTCCTTTTCAACAGCAGGCTGCTAACCATCAGATCATTTCCGAACAAAAGGCACCAGGGGAAGAAAAATCCCGAATAAAAATAGTATCAGAAATGGCGATTGATTCCCCCTCCCTCATCCATTATTTGAACACCCGGAATATCCCATTCGAGGTGGCCAGCATCCATTGCCGGCAAGTGGAATTTGAGCTTTATGGGAAGCGGATCACCGCACTGGGATTTCCCAACCGGTCGGGAGGTTATGAGCTACGTAACCAGCATTTCAAAGGCAGCAGCTCACCCAAAGACATTTCATTTGTTGACAATCGTACGGAACAAATTGCCGTCTTTGAAGGGTTTTTTAGCTTCCTTTCCTTTCACACGATCAATAAAAATCTGCACGCCCCACTGACAAATTGCCTAGTGCTGAACTCCCTTGCCTTCTTTGAAAAAAACCGTTCCCTGATGGAGAAATACGAACAGGTTCACCTGCTTTTAGACAATGATACTGCCGGTAAAAGATGCACCGCAAAAGCCCTGCAATGGAGCGATCGGTATATTGACCGGAGCGATTTTTACAGTCACCACAAAGACTTAAATGAATGGCTGACGGAAAACAGTCAGCAGCAAAGGCAGCAGCGAAGACAGGGCAGACGCTTATAACCGCGGAGAGCCGGCCACCCGTCGCACTTTTAGAATTTTAGGTAGCCAGCTATGTTTCGGTTATACCGAAACGCTGGCCCCCTTCATGCTTCGCATTCAGGGGGGCGGTTTTCCTCATGCTATCGCATTCGGAAAACCGGAAAGACAAAGACATTGGAAAGACACAAAGACCATATTAAGAAGAAGGGCGGCAGGCCACCCAAAGCTGTTAAGAAAGACCAGCTGTTAGGGGTGAAGTGTAGCCTGATCGAGCGCCGGGCTATTGAAGCCAGGGCGAGGTCCACCGGACTTTCCGTGTCGGAATATCTCCGGGAAATGGGACTGACCGGAAAAATTGACAGTAGAAATAAGGCCCTTCCGAAGGAAGTTTTGCAGCTCACCGGCACCCTGAATCACCTGGCTGCAAACATGAACCAGGTAGCCAAAAAGCGAAATCAAAACGATGTTTTAAACGCCCTTGAACGTGCCACCTTGCAGCAGGAAGTGACAGCCATCAAGCAGCTGGCCAGGGACATTAAAAACTATTTACAATGATCGGAAAAGTAACAACCGGCGCATCTTTTTACCATTGCATTTCCTATTGCCTGGAAGATAAACGAAAGCTATCCGACGAGCAGAAAGAGCAGCTTTCTTTACAGGAAGGATTGCAGCATAAGGGCCGTGCGGAAATCCTGGAATACAACCGTTGCTTTGGAGATAAACAGGAGCTGACTGAACAGTTCAGGGACGTCAGAAAACTGAGCAAACGGGTAGAAAAACCCGTCATGCACCTGTCCATCAGGGCAGCTCCTGGTGACCAGTTGACCACTGAACAATGGCGTGAAATTGGCCGGGTAGCTGCCAAAGAATTTGGCCTGGAAGATCATCAATATATCTGCGTCCTTCACAAGGACACCAAGCAACCCCATATCCATGTTGTTGGCAACCGGGTGGGGTATGACGGAAAGGTGGCCAGCGACAGTAATAGCTACGCCCGAATGGCAGCCCTTTGCCGCCGCCTGGAAAAGGAATATGATCTTAAGCAAGTCCTCAGCCCCCGTCGCTTTTTGTCTCCAAAGGAACGGCAGATCCCCCGGCAGGACCAACGAAAAGAGCAGCTGAAAGCAGATATTAAACAGGCATTGCAAGGCGCCCGAACCTACCAGGATTTTGAGAAAAGGATGCAGAACAAGGGATACCTGGTAGACAAGGGCCGGGGGATAGCCTTTATGGATAATAAGAAGGTGCGGACGAAAGGGAGCGAAGTAGGTTATTCCCTGCAAACCATTGAACAGGTCCTGGCCCAAAACGAGCAGAAGAAAAGATTGTCGTCCACCCAGCCAAAGGAGAAAACTCAGCAAAGAGAAATGGCCCGTAAGACTGTTACCCGGGCCATGCACCACCAACCCATCCCTGTGGAAGAAAAGACCATTGGATTTGCCATCAGTGATCAGATTGCCCACGGGATATCCAACGTGCTTCACGAAATGCTTAAACCGGAAATTAGCCCGGCAGGGGGTGGCCGGAACCCCTGGGCTGAGGAAGAGGAATGGAGAAGAAGGAAGAAAAAGAAGGGGCAGTCTCACCCTCGTTAATTATTAAATAAAAACAAAATTATTATGGAACCGAAAATTCTTGAAACAGTACTGACTGAAGTGCTGGAGGAGCTGAAAAATAACAGCCAGGCCATTCTGGAGTTGACTGAGGAAGTAACGGTTTTAAAGGAAAAAGTATCTGTTTTTGAAAAAAAACAGGAGCAGCTGCAAATTATAGCGCCGCCGGCAGACACAGCACCCATTGAAAAAGTTGCTGAAAATTACTTTCTGGAATTTTGTCGGCTTGTGGAAGCCCAACCCAAAAAAGTCGTCCGGCAGCTCCGTTTGGTATTATTTCCAGAATATAATACCGACCGCTATTACAAGATAGTTTTCGGAAGGATCATTCCCTGGTCTTTTGGACTGGCTGCAGTCTTTTTCTTAGTTTCCCTGGGAAAACAGTATGTCAGCAGTTGGTCTGAAGTCCAGGAGCGAAGGTACTATTATGAAGTTTACAGTGAAGCTTGGGACCGGCTTGACAAATCGCAAGACAAGGATGGCAGGCAGAAAATGAAGGACATCCTGCAAAAAGTTGTCAATAAACATGAAAAGAAATAACGCCCATTCGTAATAACCAAAAGCAAAAAACGCCTGGGGTTGATATATCAACTCCAGGCAGTAAATGGCAAATTCATTCCCTGAAAATCCTGCTTTTACTTTTGGTTTTTAACAGATTCCAGATAAAATCCCTGATCATATCGTATTTTACACCGACCAGGGCTGCAAAGCGAATCATTTCATTGATGGTGAATTCCCCGGGATCTTTCCATTTTTTACGGAAAGTATAAAACGATATGCCTAACTCTGATGCTATCCGCGTCTCACTGATTATAGCAAACATCTGATCAAAATTGGTCATGCTACCTGATTCCAATTCATTTTTAATCGAGTTTAGCCTATTCTGCCTTCTCTGTGCCTTTGCAATAAGTTGGGCATTGGCTTTTAATTTCCCTTCGGACACCGTATTAGCGTTTTGAATCTTTCAACAAGACAGCTGTTTCAAGGAGGCACACAAGATTCCTCTGAAATAGTATTAGGTCCGCCCTTTTCTCTGGATCATTGAAAGGTGGGTTGTCAGTCGTAAGGCAGGTTTCAAAAATATCGTCCAGTATTCCGCGCAGATCACATAAATGGTAATCACTGAAAAAACGTTCCAAAAAAGTGCCGGGGCTTTTCCGAAACTCCTCTGATAAGAGAATCGGTTGGTTATAAAACTGATGATGATCTAAGTAGTGTGACATAAAGGACAGTTTTAAAGGAAACAATTGTTACAGACTGTTGTAGCCTGAAATGATTTACACCAGCAAGAGAAGGGAAGTAGGCTCCGAGCGGAGTAGCCAGGAAATCGAATAGGGTTGGAACCTACTTTGCCCTTTGTCCGACGGGTCCTGACAAGACCCACCACCTTGCGATGGCCAAACACAAAGACATAAGTAAGCCCAACCCTATTGCAATATAGGGATTGGGCGCTTAACTTATTCTCGCGTTTGTTGAATTGTCAGGTTCGTCGGGCGAGACTCGTAAAAGCGCTTAACTCCATTATATGGAGGTACAACTAACGGTTAGTTAAAAGGGATATTGGATTGCAGTACTTATACGAATATAAGAAGAAAAATTAAATAGTGGTACAGGTACCATTGTAAATATTCTATTAAAATCCTCACTTGCTCTTTAAAGAAGCTTGTAAATGACTAAAATTGAGCAATATATAATTGACCAAGTGCGGGAAAAAAGAAAGGGGCTTGAGCTTTCCCAGGCAGAACTGTCGCAAAAATTAAATATGAGTGACAGCTTCGTTTCACATGTTGAGACGCCTAATCGGAGAGCAAAGTACAATGTCAATCACCTAAATGCGCTGGCAAAAATCTTCAAATGTTCACCCAGAGAGTTTTGGCCGGAAAAGCCACTTTGAAACATCCAATTTCAATTTTATTAATTAAATCTAATTTAAAAAGGATTTTCTAATGATTAGCGCTATTTGCTTAATTTTGATTGCATAATTTAAGGCATTTCCAAACACTACTCAATGGAATTACAAATTAAAAATCTTGGTCCAATAAAAGATTGTACTATTGATTTAAGTAAGGATTTAATATTATTTACGGGCAACAATAATACAGGAAAGACCTATTTATCCTATATTATTTTTGGAATCGCCAGAAGAGATTTTTTTAGTCAAGCCCAAACAGATGTTCTAAAAAATGAGATACTTGAAGTATTTGAGAAAGGGGAGATTGAAATAGATTTGGATCAAGCTCTTATTCCAAGATTTGATGATTTATTGCAGCTGGTAAATAAAGAATTAACGAGTTTTCTTCCTTCATTATTCTCAAGTAAAACTTCTTTTGGCGAAAGTAGTGTTGCCCTTCGCTGGGAAAATATCAATGAATATAAAAAATGGATAGCAGAAAAAAGATTTGTAATTGGATTTGGATTTGGCGCAACACACGTAAACGTTGAAAAGTTGTCTTCATCCCTTAATGTAAAAATCACTTTACGAGAAGTTGTTCAAAAAACTACAGAGCGAGGCAATCCTCCAAGGAACTTTATAATAGATACTGTTCAAAAAACTTTGCTTGAAAACTTATTTAAGTATCTCATTGCTGCCCAGTTTGCCCCAGCAGAAAGAATAGGCATTGCTGTTTTTGGAAAGGATATTTCCTTAAACAAGGCTAAATATTTTGACGATATAATTATAAATACAAGTATAGATCGTACGAAGTTTCTAACTACGCTCTCTCAGCAATTTAATCAATATCCTTTTCCGATTAGAGAAGCAATTCGCTCTCAGGAGTCCAGTACAAATTTAAAAAATCAAATTAGTGATTTTGCTGATTTGGGATTAGAAATCGAGGAAAAAATATTAAATGGCAGAGTTGAGTTAAATAATGAAGGAGATCTAGAAATTATTCTTAAAAATGAAACCAGGCTTAGTTTATCACTAAGCGGATCAAACATTAAATCCCTATCATATTTAACTTATTTCCTTAAACACGGAGCAATAAACGGTACTACATTAATTATCGATGAGCCTGAAATCAATTTACATCCTACTAATCAAATTACTCTCGCTAGAATTCTTGCGAAATTAGTAAATCGTGGCATCAAGATCGTAATGAGCACTCATAGTGACTATATGATTAGAGAATTTAATAATCTTCTAATGCTTGGGTCCTCTATGAAAATTACTTCAGACCTAATGGAAAGACATAATTATCATGATAGCGAAGTTCTCCTTCCCAATAAAATAATATCATATTTTTTGTCAAGAAATGTAGATGGATTTACTGAAATCGAAAAAATCCAGTTAGAAAATGGGGAAATAATTGTACGTTCAATTAATGAGGCCATTAATAAGCAAAATGTAGCTTCGCAAGATATTTACAATAGTTTAACTGCACAGAATGAGCCTAATAAATTGGGTGTGTAATTCATTATCAAACGGAATTGTACAGGCGCATAATGTAAATAGCTTTATCTTAAGAGATTTAAGTCCAGGTAATAAGTGCAATCCAACTACTGTAACAGCATCTAATCCCTTTAGTGTACTCAAATTAGATAACTTAATTAGTGCTGGAACGCTTGATCTCTTTCCCTTTTTTCTGAACAATCCCGGCATTAAAAGGTGCGCTGATTATGTTATTTTATATTATAAAAATGGAATATATTGGGTCCTTATTTCTGAACTGAAATCTAATAATTCCTCTGGATGTGAATCACAACTAGATGCTGGATATACGCTTTCTTTAGTGTTAATTAATACCGCTCAAAGAGTTTTAAATCAAAAATTCGCGATTAAATATAAAGGAGTATTATTTAGCAACAGAATTGATAAGATATATAATAATAACGATGCCCCCTCATCGACGCTTCTTCAATTGAACTACTATAAAAGATATTGTGGGGTTGAATTCAATCTAGATGCTCATGCCTCTTGATATTTTACAAACTTTTCTATTTTTTTACAAAAGGAGTAAATATTTTATGGAGAACATGTATCAAAACCTGTATCAAATGAAAAAGCACCTATAACAACTACGTCATAAGTGCCTCATTATCTGCTCCCCCTGCTGGACTTGAACCAGCGACCCTCTGATTAACAGTCAGATGCTCTAACCAACTGAGCTAAGGAGGATTATATCTTTCTCACCCCTTCCGGACCTAAACAAACCTCTCCAAAAGGGGACGCAAAAATAAGGATTTTTACCCTTTGAAAAACCTGCCACGCAAAAAATCTTAGAACCATTTCTTAAAAAATCCTCCCCCATCCTCCAACCCCACATAGATCCCATCCTCCCTCACCTCCACCGGGTAGGTCTTCAATCTATACCCCTCCCCATTCACATCTTTCCCCCCATTCTGCAGGTTGAATTTCAGCTGATGCACCGGGCACACCACCTGGCAGGCCCCCACCACATACCCATCCGTCATCGGCGCCCCCGCATGGGGACACGTATGCGCAAAACCATACCACGCTTCCTTGAACTTAGCCAGGCAAACCTTCACATCCCCTGCCAAAACCTCCGCTATCTCCCCGGGTGACCATTGTAATTCCGCGGCAGCTCCCGCCACCTTGTGCCATGTATACTTCTTAGAGCCCATTTAAAAAATCTAAAGTTTTATAAGGATACCTTGCCTTGTACATTTCCCTTACCTTATCCAGGATCGTTCGCCGCAGCTCATCGATATTCCGCTTTTCCGTAGCCGAGACAAACACCGCATTGCCATTGGTTTCCCGGTCCCACCGCTCCCGCAGCTCCGACATGATCTCCTGTTTCACCCCTTCTTCCAGCCAGGGATCGAAAACATTCTTCTCATACTGATCGATCTTATTGAAGACCACCAGCATTGGCTTTTCAAAGGCCTCCAGCTCCTGCAACGTCTTATTCACCACGCCCAGCTGCTCTTCATATCCCGGATGTGAGACGTCGACGACATGCAGCAGGATATCCGCTTCCCGCACCTCATCCAGGGTACTCTTAAAGCTCTCCACCAGGTGATGCGGCAGTTTACGGATAAAACCCACCGTGTCGGACAGTAAAAAAGGTGTAGTCTCAAAAACCACCTTTCGGGTAGTCGTATCCAGGGTGGCAAAAAGCTTATTCTCCGCAAAGACCTCGCTCTTGCTCAGCAGGTTCATAATCGTCGATTTGCCCACATTGGTGTACCCCACCAGGGCGACCCTGATAAATTCGCCACGGTCTTTACGCTGGGTAAACGCCTGTTTATCAATCTCTTTCAATCGACGACGAAGCAAAGAGATCTTGTCCTTGACGATCCGTCGGTCCGTTTCTATTTCCGTTTCACCAGGACCCCGGGTACCGATGCCGCCTCCCAACCGTTCAAGGTGCTTCCACATCCCCCGGAGTCGTGGAAGAAGGTATTGGTATTGAGCAAGTTCCACCTGTAGTTTCGACTGGGCCGTCTTGGCCCGGCTGGCAAAAATGTCCAGGATCAGGTCACTGCGGTCGATCGTCTTTGTATCCAGGACCTTTTCAATAGCCGAGATCTGCGATCCGGATAGTTCGTCGTCAAAGATGACAACCTGGATGTCTTTCAGCTGGATATAGGTTTTGATCTCCTCCAGCTTGCCTTTGCCTACAAAGGTCTTGCTGTCAGGGTGTTCTAATTTCTGGGTAAAACGTTTCAGCGTCATCGCCCCGGCCGTCTCCGCCAAAAAGGCAAGCTCGTCCAGATATTCCTTCGACTGCTCCTCCGTCTGGGTCTTATGGATCAGACCCACCAGCACTGCCCGCTCCGCCTTCTGAATGCTGTTCTTTTTATCTATCAAAATACATGATTTGGACGGCAAAGGTAATAAAAAACGCCCCGGAAGGGGCGTTCAAAAATATCTTACAAAAACCTTAATTTATAGTCCACTCAGCATGATCCCGAATGAGTACGGGAATACTGAAGGGCCGGCACTGGCTTTGATCAGGGTATTGACCTGGTATTGACCAAAGATCCCAAATACTCCCTTGCTGATCCGGGCAGTGGCTGCCAGCTTGGTGCTGTTGAAGTATTGCTTGGAAGCTTCCTTCTCGGTATAGTTGCCGATGGTCTGACCAAAGCTGTTCTGACGGGTCTTGCCCTTGGTATGAGCGCTCAGCATCAGCCCGATCTTGGCGCCGACGGCAAATTTCCAGGAGCTGTTCATGTTCTCCGGGTCCATGGCAAACCGAAGCTCGATGGGCGCTTCCAGGTAGGTCGTCACCAGCTTGAACTTCTTCCAGTGGTCGGTCTGTGATTCGTCCGTAAAGGCCAGCGTTGGATTATTAGCTGCGATCCGGACATACTGTTTGTTGAAGAAGATATTGCTGGACCCGATACCCAGACCCGCTCCCACGCTAAATCGGGGGTCGGTCTTGAATGGGAAGTCAAACATGAAGTAGAAGTTGCCGCTCCGGTTGAACCCCTGGATGTGCATACTATCAGACGCCTGCGCCCAGTTGTCATATCCCAGCTGGACCATGAAATGGTCACTGGCGCGCTTGCCCAGGTTCACTTTGCTCCAGTCTTTCTTACCGGCATTGGTCGTTTTCGGCGCCGGAGCAGCCGGCTTCACGATAGATTTTGCGACGGAATCTTTTTGTTGAGCGAGTGCAGCAGTAGTTATGGCCAGAAAAGCTATTGCAGTTACAAAATGCTTCTTCATATTTTCACTTAAAGTAATATAGTTCCGGTTCCCATCCCGGATTACAAATGTATTTCCCTTCGGGTTAATAAAAGGTTAAAGAAGCCTTCAGCCAGGCACCAAAAAAGCCCATAGACAACTATGGACCGGCAATAACCCCTTTTTCAATGGACCGCAAGATATTACTTTTTAGGTTATCCCCTTAAAATTGCTTGGCTTTAACAAGCCCCGGCCTGACATGCCGGCTGTTAAAAAGAGGGACTAATTAGACAATCCCGCTGAACGCATGCTGGCCTATTCAACCTTAATTGCGCATGTAACGCTCCATTATAACTCGCCATATGATAAAAACCTATTTCCTTCTCCTGGCCACCGCGTTCCTGCTCTTCGGGCATCAGCTGGTCCAGGCACAAACTTCTCCCGTCACCGGTAAGATCTCCGACGAAAAAGGCGCACCCCTGGCCGGTGTGACCATCGAGGTCAAAGGCACTACCACAGCCACCGTGACGGACTCCATCGGCAGATATTCCATCAAAGCCTCTCCCGGCAGCACCCTGGTGATCTCCGCCGTCGGCTATGGCAGCGTGGAAGAAAGGCTCAACGGCAGAACGACGATCAACATCATTCTAAAAGAAAGAGCCGCCGAGCTGAACAACGTCGTCGTAGTAGGCTATGGCACCCAGAAAAAAGCGGACCTCACGGGGGCTATCGCCACCGTCTCGGGAGCCGATCTCAATAAAAGGGTCGCCACCGATCCGACACAGCTGTTACAAGGCAAGCTGCCCGGTCTCTCCCTCACCCAGGGCTCCGGCGAAGCGGGCAACGAAGGGCTGGTATTGCGGGTACGGGGCCTTGGCACCAACAGCTCCGCCGGCAGCAATCCGCTGGTCATCGTGGACGGCCTGCCCGGCAGCCTCACCAACCTCGATCCGCAGAACATCGAATCGATCACGCTGCTGAAAGACGCCGCATCGGCGGCAATCTATGGCACCCGGGCGGCCAATGGCGTGATCCTCGTCACCACCCGGTCGGGCACCAGCGGCAGAATGCAGCTGAGCTATGACTACAACCTGGGCATTACCAGGCCCACCGCACTGCCCGACAACCTCATTTACAACTCCGCCATGTACATGAAGCTCTGGGATACGGCAGCCACACATTCAGGCTACCCGAACAAATTTACCCAGGCGCAGATCGACCTGTATTCCGATCCGGGACGCAACAAGAAACTCTATCCCGATTTCAATTGGCTCGATGCCGTCATGCGCACCGTCGTCATGCAAACGCACCACATCGGCATCACAGGCGGGCGCAATGGAACGACCTATAACGTAGGGCTTGGCTATGTCGACCAGCCCGATATCATGATCGGCTTTTCATTCAAGAAATACAACATGCAATTTAACCTCAACTCAAAGGTCAATGACAACGTCACTTTCGGGTCGAGCGTTACCTTCAATTACAGCAGAAGGCTGTACGCATCCAGGGGCAGCCAGGACCAGTTCCTGTCCACGCTTTCCCAGACGCCGCTGTATGGTCCCAAATTGCCGGATGGCAGCGGCCGCTATGTCAACTCAGTATTTCCAAGCGTGCAGACACCGAATAAGAACCCCGTGGCCATAGCCGAGAATGCCAAAGTAACAGACGACGACTATTATATTCAAAGCAGCCTGTTCGTAAATGTGAAGTTGCTGAAAGGCTTGGAGTGGAGGACCAGCGGAGGCTTCAACTTCGAATACGAGAAAAGGAGCGATTTCAAACCCGTCATCTATCAATACAACTGGTTTGCCGGTCCCACCGACGCACCCGAACGGAGCCTCGATGTCAACGGACAGGGCATGGTCGTCACGGATACCAGCAATATCTATCCCGTCGGCTATACCCAGCTGACCTATACACGCAACTTTGGAGACCATGACTTTAAATTGCTGGCCGGCACACAGGTAGAGTATAACAAAGGCCAGCTGCTGGTGGGCAATCGCAACACCCCGTTTGCTTCCAATATCCTGCAGGAGCTGAATGCCGGACCTGCCGGCTCACAGATCAATTCCGGCACTTCCGCCGAATGGTCCCTGCGCTCCTGGTATGGCCGCCTGAACTATGATTACAAGGAAAAATATCTCCTGGAAGCCAATGCCCGCTATGATGCATCGTCCCGCTTTCCGCCCGGCAACAAGTGGGGGTTATTCCCCTCCGTTTCCGCGGGCTGGGTGGCCAGCAAGGAAAAATTCCTGGGAGATATTTCCTGGCTCAGCAACCTGAAGCTGCGGGCATCCTGGGGAAAGCTGGGCAATCAGAACATTTCCAACTATCCTTACCAGGACCTCTATACCTACCGCAACTCCTACAACAGTAATAACTCTTACAGCTACCCTTTCACAGGCAGTACCCTCACCACAGGCGTTGGACAAAACGCCCTGCCCAACGCGAACATCCGCTGGGAAACGACCAGGATGTTTGACATCGGCACGGACATCACCCTGTTCAACAAGCTCAGCCTCACCATTGACTGGTACAACAAGCTGACGTATGACATCCTCGCGTCCTTCGCCATCCCCGGGTACATCGGGCTTATCCCTCCCACCATCAACAATGGCAGGATGCGAAATACAGGTGTGGAGTTCTCTGCGCAGTATGCCGATCATATAGGGGACGTACGCTATACCCTGGGCGCTAACCTCCAGGCCAATAAGAACAGGCTGGTGAAATTCGGCCCGCCGCAGACCACCGCCAACAATACGATCTACCAGGAAGGCCAGCCTTACGGCAGCTTCTATCTCTACCAGTTCGCAGGCATTTACCAATCCGCCGACGATGTAGCAAAGTCCCCCGTCCAGCAAAATACCCCCCAGCCGGGTTATATGAAGTTCAAAGATGTGACGGGTAATGACACGGTCGACGCCAACGACAGGGTCATCGTTCCGGGCGTGTTCCCGAAATTCGATTATTCTTTCAATGCCAGCGCATCCTATAAGAATTTCGACATCACCGTGTTCATATACGGCTCCTATGGCCAGAAACAATTTGTAAACGGCTGGGGGATCCAACCTTTCAACCAGGGTTCGCCGCCCACGTCCGACTGGCTCAATGCCTGGACACCCCAGAATCACAGCAACACCATGCCCCTACTCTATATCACCGGCCAGGGCACGGCCAGCGCGAATGCCAGCACCCCTTCCACCTGGTACCTGAAGGACGCATCCTTTTTAAGGATCAAAAATATCCAGCTGGGGTATACCGTACCCGCATCTGTGACCAAAAGGCTTGCTATGAGCAGCCTGCGTGTATACTTCGCCGGGGACAACCTGGCCACCTTTACCAAATTCCCGGGCCTGGATCCCGAGCGGGTCGCCAGCAACACCCGCTTCGTCGTGCATCCGCAGAACCAGGTGTTCTCCTTTGGTGTAAAAGCAGTCTTTTAATTTGATTAAATCCGCCTACAATGACCATTAAAAACATATATTCCTGCATACTCGCGATCCTCACCATCATTGGCCTTTGCGGCTGTAACAAGGACTTCCTGGACAGGAATCCACCCGACCAGTTCTCCGCAGACAACTTCTGGAAAACCACCTCCGATGCCGACCTGGCCCTCGCCGGCATCTATAGTTACCTCGTCCAGGGTTATAACTATACCAATGCCAACAATACAGGGCAGGGGTGGGGCTCCGGCACGCCGTACTGGGAAAGCCTTGCCGACAACGCCTACAGCGGAGCCTTTGGCAATGTGGCCATCGGCGCCATCGAATCCACCACCGGCGCCATACAGTATGATGCTTACTACACGCCCTACAAGGCAATAGAAGCCTGTAATATCTTCCTGGCCAATGTAGGCAGGATCCCCATGGACACATCATTGATGAAGAAATACCTGGGAGAAGCACGCTTCATCCGCGGCTACTATTACTTTTTGCTGGCCCAGGTGTATGGCGACGTTGTCCTCTCCTTCCGGCCCCTGGGCAAAGATTCCGCCAGCTACAAGCTCGCACGGTCGCCCAGATCCGAAGTACTCGATTCGGTACGAAGTGACTTTAGCATTGCGGCGGGCATCCTGCCCAACACGGCCTACAATGGGCATGTGGTCCGGGGCACTGCCCTGGGCTATCTGGCGAAATATTACCTGACCACCGGCCAATGGCAGCAGGCTGCCGCCACCGCACAGACGATCATGACGGAAGGGAAGTTCAGCCTGTACAAAGGAGGCTATCGCGGCCTGTTCCTGAAGCCCGGACAGAATGCCAACCCGGAGATCATGTTCTCCGGCAAATACCAGGTACCCAATGCGTATAGTCCGGCGGATTACCTGTACACGTATAGCTCCAGCTTCCAGCCCATCAATTACCTTGTGAACGCGTATGAATGTACGGATGGGCTACCCATCACCGTTTCCCCCCTGTATAACGCCGCCAGCCCATATGCCAACAGGGATCCCCGGCTCCTGGCCACTGTGCTCGTGCCCGGTGTCTTGTACAAAGGCGGCATACCTTTTAAGCCCTCCGACATCGGAGCAACGGCCGGCTTCCTCAACAAGAAAGGCGTCGACTCCACCCGGGCCACCGTCATAGGTACCCAGAGCGACCAGGACTGGCCTTATCTGCGGTATGCAGAAGTGCTGCTGATGTACGCGGAAGCGCAAAATGAGGTGGGCGGCCCTGATCCCACGGTCTACGCAGCAATAGATTCCGTTCGCACCCGGCCCGGCGTCAACATGCCCTTATTACCGGCTGGCATCTCCCAGGACTCCATGCGCATACGCATCCGGCAGGAGAGAAGGATCGAGCTGGCATTGGAAGGGCAAAGATATTTCGATCTGAAACGGTGGCGCCAGGACAGGGTCATCCTGCCGACGATAAAAGATCCCAACGGCAGCTTCAGGACCTTCCCCCTGCGCGACACCTTATGGCCCGTGCCGCAGCCGGAGATCGACCTGGCCAGGAGCTTTAGCAACCCAGGTTTCAAGCAGACACCGGGTTATTAACCAAACAAAGAAAAGCCCATACAAAAAAATGACCATACAAACACCTGATGATACCATCACCTGACCACACGATCGCCACACCGAACAAACACCAAACCATACAATCGCCAAACCACCCCATCATCCGACCATACGATCACCCCACACCCTCACCGCAGGATCTGAAAACCTTTCACCTGCCCCGTACCCGCCTGTCCCTGGCCCGCCCGCCCCTCCGGCGCCTGTCCCTGAGCACCCTCGACCCGATCCTGGTCCCCCAGCACCTTACCATCCTGCCCCTGGCTCCATGCGCCCAGCTCGATCACTGCCTCCACGACAGCCCGCTCAGGCCCACGCTTACACCAGGTGATGAACCTGCGCACGTCTTCCTCGCTTCCACTGGCCAGGACCTCCACATGTCCTTCCCGGGTATTCCTGATCCAGCCGGTAACATGCAATCTGTCCGCAACCTCTTTGGCGCTGGCCCGATAATAAACGCCTTGAACTTTACCTTTGATCAGCAAATGAATGGTAGGCATAAACCTGGTTTAAATCTCTCCAAACCTACAAAAATCCATCTTACAAAATGGTACAACCGCCATATCAAAATCGGACAGTAAGACCCCCTAAACAAAAACTAAACCATTAAAGATCAACCACATCCTAATCTGGCATCCTCTTAGCACCTATAAAACACCATAACACATCCACAAAACACACCCATGCTCACCAGCTATATCCGGATCGCTTTAAGAAACCTCTGGCGCAGTAAAGGATTCTCCTTTATCAACATCATAGGTCTGGCCATAGGCATGGCCAGCGCCGTCCTCATATTACTGTGGATCCACAACGAAGTCAGCTACGACAGCTTCCACGCCAACAAAGCCCGGCTCTATGAAGTCTGGAACCGCGGCACCTTCGACGGTAAGCTCCAATGCTGGAATTCAACCCCCAAACCCCTTGGACCCGCTTTGAAGCAGGAGATCCCGGAAATAGCGGACGAGACCCGGATCTATGTCCGCTGGTATGTCACCGCCGTGGGTGAAAAACGTTTCTCTTCAAAAGCCTTCACCGTCGACCCCGCCTTTTTAACCATGTTCACCTTCCCCCTGGTGAAAGGCGATCCGGCAACAGCGCTGAACGATGTCACTTCCATCGTCATTACGGAAAAGATGGCGAAAAAAATGTTCGGCAGCGAAGACCCTATGAACAAGACCATCCGCATCGATAAGGATGAGCTCAAGGTCACGGGGATCCTGGAAGATCTGCCCACCAACAGCACTTTCGACTTTGAATACCTCCTTCCCTGGTCCTACATGAAAAGGACCAACCAGGACGATGAGAAATGGGGCAACAATTCCGTTAACAATTATGTGCTGCTGAAACCCGGTGCCACAGCAGCCGCTGTAAATAACAAGATAAAGGACATCACCCAAAAGCATAGCAACGGCGAAGAGCTGGAAGAGCTGTTTGTTCATCCCATGCGTAAATGGCATCTGTATTCCAACTTCGAGAATGGAAAGATCGTCGGCGGACGCATTGAGATCGTACGCTTGTTCGGCATCATTGCCGCCTTCATCCTGCTGATCGCCTGTATCAACTTCATGAACCTGAGCACAGCCCGCAGCGAACGCCGCGCCAAAGAGGTAGGTATCCGGAAAGTGGCAGGCGCCGGCAGGAACCTCCTCATCCTGCAGTTCCTGGGTGAGTCGGTGCTCATCGCCGGCTTCGCCGCCGCCCTGGCCTTCCCCTTGGTGGCATGGGCGCTGCCTGCCTTCAACGATCTCGTCAGCAAACAATTGACGATACCCTATGCAAGCCCCTGGTTTTGGACAGCCGCCCTGGCCTTCATCCTGCTGACAGGCGCTATCGCCGGCAGCTATCCCGCTTTCTTCCTCTCCTCCTTCCAGCCCATCCAGGTTTTGAAAGGAGCATTCAAAAAAGCCCACGCACGTATCAATCCCCGGAAGGTCCTGGTGGTAGTACAGTTCAGCTTTGCCATCATACTCATCATCTCCACTTTCATCGTCGTGCAGCAGATCCGCTATGCCCAGCAACGCCAGGCAGGCTACGAACATAGCCAGCTCGTCTATCATTGGCTCACAGGCGACCTGGATAAGCGCTTCAAACCCATCAAGCAGGCATTGCTTTCCTCAGGCATGGCCACGGCCGTCACCCGGTCGAACCTGATGCTGACGGACAGGGGCATCGACAGCTGGGGATTCAGCTGGCAGGGGAAGGTCCCCGGTGATAAGATCGATTTTGATGTACTGGCGGCAGACGAATCCCTGGTAAAGACGGCAGGCCTGCAATTGACGCAGGGCCGTGATATGGACCTGACTAATTATCCCACGGACTCGACAGCCATATTACTGAACGAGGCAGCTGTAAAAGCAATGGGGTTCAAAGAGCCCCTCGGACAACTGGTGAGGGAAGACAACGGGAAGATATACCATGTAATAGGCGTCATAAAAGATTTTGTATTGGGCTCACCGTATGATCATATCCGTCCCATGATGGTGGAAGGCACCAACGGCGAAGGCTTCAATGTCATTAATATCCGCTTCGCTGCGGGCAGCAACATGGAAAAGAATCTCCGTTTCATGGAACAGCTCTTCCGCCAATACAATCCCAGTTATCCCTTCGAATATCATTTTGCCGACAAAGACTATGCCCGCAAATTCGATGACACCCAACGCGTCGCCACACTGACAGCGCTGTTCAGTGCGCTGACCATTTTTATTTCCTGTCTTGGCCTCTTCGGACTGACCGCCTATATGACATCCAATCGGACAAAAGAGATTGGCGTACGAAAAGTATTGGGCGCCTCCGTCTTCCGGATCACGACCCTGCTGACAAAAGATTTCCTGGCGCTGGTCATGGTGTCCATACTCATCGCCTCACCCATTGCCTGGTATGCCATGCATCGCTGGTTACTCGACTACGCCTACCGCATCGATATAAAATGGTGGGTGTTCTTGCTGGCCGGCTCCCTGGCAGTCATCGTGTCACTGCTGACAGTAAGCTATCAGGCCATCAGGGCAGCCCTGGCCAATCCAGTGAGATCCTTGAGAACAGAGTGATCGGGCCTAACCCAACCATATCCCGCACTACGTGAAATAATGACCTCATCGTTTTGACTATCACGCCTTAACCTTCCCTGGCATGATTTTTTAAGCTGCATTCCTTATACGGCAGACCTATCAATACCGGCAGACTGGTAGATGCCTATTCATGAACCTTATAATCAGTGAAAGATGAAAGTGGATCAAAATGCGATTATTCGGATCGACTACGATGCCGCCGATCTGCCGCCCTCCGCGAAGAAATACAAGCCAATACTTTTCAGGGAAGGAAACCTCATATGCTGCCTCCTGGGAAACGATCCCCGCGACGGTATCTTTGGCTGCGGGTCGACCACCTCCGAAGCTATCAAGGACTGGGACGCTGATTTCAAACGCCATAAGACAGTCCCCCACAGTTAAAAAAGTATACATCTTCGCGTGATTAATGGACAGTGCTATCTGTACGACAAGTTAAATTTGACAAAACTGCGTATAGATGCCATCCAAAACTGACAGGAGAAGATTTATCAAACTGGCCGCGCTCTCCGGCGCCGGTCTCAGCCTCGCAAACAGTTTCACTTTTACCCAGGCCGCCAGCCTCACTCATGCTGCCAGCCCTGCTCCACAGGCGAAAGCCCCCGCGGGAAACAATTTCATTCCCCGTCGCGCCGCCAGCTGGTGGTGCTCCCTGGACGACCTGCTCTGGCCCCAGAAGCCCGTCATCGATAAAATAAAAAGAAGGGCGGATGGCTTCGCAAAAGCGCAGATCGACACGGCGATCAATTTCGGTTTCCACAACAGGTTCGACTTTTCCAACTACTTCGACAGGCTCCATGGTTACTATGCCAACGTATGCCAAGAGTTGCACCAGCGCAACATCCGGTTCATGGACCATTACTCCTGCAATCACATCTGCCGGCCAAGGGACGAAGGCGACTTCAGATATATCAATAAATACGAACGCCACGCCGTGCTGTTGTTCCCCGACCCCACTGCCGCAAAATTCGCCCAGTATGAAGGGCATCTCTTCCAGGACCTCTGTGAAGTAGACCTCCGCGACGGCAGCCGTGGCTATGCCAAACAATACCAGTTCGAAGCCTTCTGCCACAACAATCCCGGGCATCACGACATGCATCAAAAATACCTGGAGAAATTGATGAAGGAGGTCCCATTCGACGGGATCGAGGTGGATGACATGTGCACCTATCCCGGCAACACTACCTGCGGATGCAAATACTGCAGGGACCGATTCAGAAAGGACTACGGACACGAGATCCCTGATTTTTCAAATAAGTCCTTTTTTGGCGACACGACAAAGGAAATGCTGGACTGGGGCAACTATGCCAATCCCGCCTACAGGGACTGGCTAAGGATGAAATCCGACTCCGTCAGAGATCATATCATGATGATCAAAAAGACCGTGGGCGACAAGCCGTTGATGACCTGCTGCTCCAACACTGGGCCCATCGTGCTCAGCGCCGTCGCGCTCGACCTGGAAAAAATGGCCCCTTACCTCGATCTGTTCATGCTGGAGAACGTAGGGACGAATGTGAAGAATGTGGAGTGGGTGGAAATGGATGCCGAAGCCCTCCTGCAAAAGGACATCGCCGAAAAAAGGGGACAGGCGCCCGCCATGGCCCTCAGCTACGAGCTGTCCGAAAAAGGTGCCTATCTCGGCTGGGCCCTGGCCCGCTTCTGGGGGGTCGGCAACTGGAGCAGCACCTTGAATGGCAGGCTGGAAGAAGATCCGCCACATGCCATGGAAATGGAGGACGTGATCAGCCCCTCCAACAACTGGGAAAAGCAATACAGCGATCTCGACTACATGCAGGGCAGGGATATACCTGAAGTAAGAGTGGTCTTTTCCAGCTATTGCAAAGAGAATGGATGGAGAGATGCAGCCGGGCACGAACACTGGGACAGGGTAAAAGCATGGAGCACGCAGCTGGTGAAGCACAATACAGGCTATCGCTTTGTCCGCGCCGCCGAGCTGGCCGACCCCGCTGCGCTGGCAAAGGAAAAGACACCCCTGATCCTGGATGGCATAGGTTGCGTCTCGGACAAACAATTCGCTGCCATCAAAACCTATCTTGCCGCCGGCAACACCGCATGGCTCGCCCTGCCATTCGGGACCCACGACGAAAAAGGCTTCCCCCGCAAACAACCCCTGTCGCAGGAATTACTACAAACCAAAAACAAAAACCTGCACCTCATAGACTCAGCCGTCTCTTCCCAACCCCTGGAGAAGCTCATCGCAGCAAAAAAATTCACACCGGTCATCCAACAACTAAAAGGTGACCCCCGCTGGGCGGCCAGGATCAGGCTGTATGATGACAAGCCCGTGATCCATTTTATGAACACCGGCCTCGTGGCCCTGCCCGACGATATAAAAGACCTCTCAGGCATACCCATGATGAAGGACATCGATTCCCTCGTCACAGACAATGCATGCATATACGAAGTAAATACAACGCATCTCAATCTAAACGAGCTAACGCTGCAAAGCCCTGAGTTGAACAACATCAAAAGACCCGTTCGGATCGACAGGTCAAAAAAAGCATCCGTCACCCTGCACGTAGACCTGGACCAGGTGAAGATATACGCCGTTGCCCAAACCCCCGTTTGAGGAAAATAATCCCCCACGATCTCACAATAAACCTATGTGGACCAGCCTCATACATAGGGTGAATTATGGTGGCATATGGTTTGAAAACACAGGGGAAACGTTAACCCATGAACAAGATTGTAATGTTGTCCGCAGCAGCAATGCTCTTTGCCACAGTGCAGGTGAAAGCTCAATCCAACGAAGTGACTCCCAGGAATTCCTGGCTGAAACTGGGCGCCAATGTAGGCGTGCCCGTTGGTAACCTGTCCGACTACAGCAGTTTCACCGCCGGTCTTGAATTGAAAGGACAGTTCCTGGAAACAAACTATCTGGGAATAGGGCTTACCACCGGCTACAACCATTACTTCGGAAAAAATGGCTACGACGGGTTCGGCACCATACCCCTGGGAGCCTTTATCCGGGTCTATCCGCAGAGCAAAGGTTTCTTCATCGGGACGGACCTGGGCTACACCGTCTTAACAGGAGCCGAAGGCGCTAAGGGCGGCTTTTACGTAAAGCCCCAGCTGGGCTATCACAACTATGACTGGAATATCTTTGCTTATTACAACGACATTATCCGCAGCGATGAAAATGGCGGAAGCCTTGGCAGTGTCGGCATCGGGGCGACCTATAACATCCGGTTCAGTAATAAGTAACAAAAAGCCCCTGCGGGGAGAAAACTCGCAGGGGCTTGCATTTCTGTGGATCCTGCTGGGCTCGAACCAGCGACCCTCTGATTATGAGTCAGATGCTCTAACCGGCTGAGCTAAGGATCCTGCCTGGAACCGGCGGCTGCAAAAGTATAAAAATTCGACAGAACCCCGAAAATAAATCCCATTTCCCAGCCTTTTATACGCTGGATCTTATTCGACCTGATGATGCAGCATCCCTTTAGATCAAACTGTCCAAATTAGATAGTCTGGAATTTCTTCTTAATATTGCTAAATATTGAGCAGCAGCGACAGGCTTATTTGCATTGCCAATGATCAGCGCTAATACCATTAGAGATTTGCAAGTGAGGATCGCCCGATTCGACGATCAGCAGGCTTATAAAGAACTGTTCACCTCCCTGTATTCCTATCTTTTCCAGTTCGCCAAAACCCTGGTCAAATCAAAAGAGCCCGCCGAAGAGATCATTTCCGACGTATTTATCAAGATATGGGAGAAGCGCAAAGACCTGGAAAAAATTGAGAACCTGAAACTCTATCTCTACGTTTCCACCCGCAACCTCTCTTATAACTACCTCGATAAGCAAAAACGCAGCGCCACCAACGCCCTCGACAACGTACAGGCCGAATTCACCAGCGTTTATTTCGATCCCGAACAGCTGCTGATCACCGCCGATATGCTCACACGCATCCAAAAAGCCATCGACCAGCTGCCTCCCAAGTGTAAGATGATCTTCCGGCTGGCAAAAGAGGATGGGCTAAAATACAGGGAAGTGGCCGAGATTTTGAACATCTCCGTCAAGACCGTTGAAAACCAATTAGCTATCGCAGTCCAAAAGATCGGCAGCGCCGTCAGCTTCGATATCCAGAAGACCGTCTCCTCCTCCGTCCGTCATCCCCGCCAATCTTAAAAAATCAACTAGCTAATTATCAGCCTTTTGTGTAGCCCTCGTTAGAGAATGTTAAAAAAATTTAAATTTTTTTGGGGGTATTGCTTCATTTCTCTGTCCTACAGGGTACCTACTACACCTAAATGGGACAAGAACAAAAACAATATACCTGGAACCTCATAGCCAAAAAGCTGACAGGGGAGGCTACAGCCGAAGAGCTCCTGGAGCTGGAGGAGCTGCTGCGCAATAATCCCGAGCTGCATTATCCCCTGCAGACGATCTCCGATCTATGGAACCCCATCAGCCGGCGGGACCAGGAGATCGCCGAACAGGCTTTTTCCCGTCATCTGGACCGCATGCAGGACCTGAAGATCGAGAATACCCCCACAACAAACACCGCCAGCCTGGGTCTCGCCATTACTGCCGATGAGCCCCAACCAAGGCCCCGCAAAAATTACAGGATGACGATGCTCGCCGCCGCCAGCACCATCATTATCATCATCATAGGAGGCATCTTTCTGTCCCGGCATAAGACCACCGCCGTAATACCAACCACCGCCATGACGCCAACCCTCTCCGGCAACGAGATCTTTACGGGCAATGGCTCACGCACCCACCTGACCCTGCCCGACGGCACCATCGTATGGCTCAATGCCGGCAGCCGCATCACCTATGAAAAGAACTTTGACGCCAACCTCCGGGCCGTCACCCTCACGGGAGAAGCCTTTTTCGACGTAGCACCCAACGCCAGCAAACCCTTCGTCATCCATACAGCCCATATCGACATCCGCGTACTGGGGACCAGCTTCAATGTAAAATCCTACCCCAGCGACAAGACCACCGAAGCTACCCTGATCCGGGGAAGTATAGAAGTGTCCATCCTCAACCGCGCCAGCGACAGGATCGTTCTCAAGCCGAATGAGAAGCTCATCGTCAACAACGAGGACAGTGCCCTTCAGGCAAAAGACAACGCAGCACATCGCCATAATAAAGTCGACGAATCCCTGGTGGTGATCAGCAAACCCACCTACGAACATAATTCAGGCGCCATCATAGAAACCTCCTGGATCGATAACAAGCTCATTTTCCAGGACGAACAGTTCAGGGACCTGGCCCGGCTGATGGAACGCTGGTACGGAGTCACCATCCGCTTCGACGGCTCGGGGAAGGAAGATCTGTGGTTCACCGGCACTTTCGAGAAAGAAACGATCCAGCAGGCATTGGACGCCCTGAAGCTAACGGGCAATTTTAATTACAGCATCGACGGCACACAAATAACCATTCATGACTAATATGCTTAAACCAAAACCAAACGCGAAAACGTAAAATGAACAACAACAGCACATAACGCTAAAAAACAAAAGCGGGAAATGTTGGCGCATTCCCCGCAAGGTTAACATCGGAAACCAGCAATGCAATTGGGACAGCAGCACCGGTTTCGTCATTTTAATAACCCACAAGTTTAAAAATATGAAAAAAATGCTAACGATTGGGGGCGTGAGTCCTCATGCCGTAAAAAAAGCTCTTTTGGTTATGAAACTCGCCTTCCTACTGATTTTCGTGGCAACGCTCCAGGTATCAGCCAATGTCAACGGACAGGGTAGGGTCTCTCTCAAACTGGATCAGGTAGAAATCTCGAAAGCCCTTAACTCCATTGAAAAGCAGGGTACTTACCGCTTTTTGTACAACAGCCGGCTGAACGCGATCAGCCATAAGATAAGTATCGACGTCTCCAACTCGGAGATCAATGATGTCCTGAACAAATTATTCGTCGGCACAGAGCTTAAATACAAGGTGCTGGAGAATAATCTGATCGTCGTCCTGGCAACCAATCTCGTCAAACAGGACATCAAAGTGACGGGCAAGGTCACCGGCGATGCCGGTGAGCCACTCGCCAATGTCTCCGTTTCCGTAAAAGGTACCACCCGCGGCACCACCACCGACAACACCGGTACTTTCACGCTCCTGGCACCCGAAGACGGCACCCTGGTAATATCCAATATCGGGTATGTCACCCAGGAATTGTCCGTCAGCAGCCAGCCCGTCATCAATGTTAAGCTGGCACGCTCCAGCATCCAGATGGACCAGGTCGTCGTCGTAGGTTACGGCACCCAAAGGAAACTGGACGTTACAGGCTCCGTCGGACAGGTGAAAGGCGCCGACATCTCGAAACAGGCTTCTCCCAATCCCATCAGCGGATTGCAAGGCAAAGTAGCCGGGGTACAAATTACCAACGCCGGTAGTCCCGGTACATCCCCGGACATCCGGATCAGGGGCATTGGAACCTATACATCCAATCCTGATCCCCTCTATATCGTAGACGGCGTATGGGTATCCGATGTCAGCTTCCTCAACTCCGCCGATATCGACAATATCAGCATTCTGAAAGACGCCAGCAGTGAAGCCATCTATGGCGTACGTGGCGCCAATGGTGTCGTCCTGATCACTACAAGGAAAGGAAAGGGAAAAACTTCTGTCAGCTACAATGGCACCGTCGGCTGGCAGGTGGCCAATAATATACCTAAAATGGCAAATGCACATGAATACGCCATCCTGTTCAACGAGCTCACCCGCGCCACAGGTGGCACCACCTTCCTGGATTCATCCCAATTCGGCAAAGGCACCAACTGGTTTGATAATTCCCTGCGCAATGCCATCATCACCAACCACCAGGTCTCCGTCAACGGCGGCAGCGAAAAGTCAACCTACAATCTCTCCCTGGGATACCTCTCTCAGCAAGGTATCCTGAAGACCAATAAATATTCCCGCTACACCGGTAACTTCAGCAATGATATCCAGATCTCCCGATCAATAAAAACAGGCTACACCGTCATCGGCACGTATAGTAAGTCCAATGATGCGCCCGGCGGCATCTGGCGCTATCTGTATTCGGCAGCCCCGGTTGTACCCGTGAAATTCGCCGATGGCAGCTATGGGGATCCCGGTTATTATGGGCTGGGACAAAACGTCACCAATCCCCAGGTGACCCTGGACTATAACAATGCCACCAGACAGAACTACCACTTGAACGCCAATGCCTACCTGGAAATTAAATTCCTGGACCATTTTACCCTGCGGGGCAGCGTAGGCGGCGTCTATGACCAGGACCAGTTCAGGAATTTCACCCCTGTCTACAAGGCCACCGCAACACAGAACAGCACGCATAATTCCCTTTCGATCACTGATTTCTCCACCCGTAACTGGATCATCGAAAATACGCTTACGTATTCCAACACCTTCGGCGATCACCGCATCACGGCCCTGGCAGGTATGACGGCTTACCGCAATTATTATAATGAGGTCCATTCCACCGCCCAGGACGGTTCCCTCACTTCTGATCCTGCCACCTGGTACCTGGGGCTGGGCAATGGCGGTGGCACTACGTTGGATGTATCCAGGAGCGCGGATGGCTTTCAGTCCTATCCCTTGCTGGAAAAAGTATTCTCCTACTTCGGCCGCGTAACGTATGCCTATAAGGACAGGTATACCCTCACTGGTACCCTCCGTTCCGATGCCAGCTCGAAGTTCACCAGCTCCTTTGGCCGGGCTACCTTGCCCTCCGTCGGCGCAGCGTGGATCATCTCCAATGAAAAATTCATGGCCGGTCAGCATATCTTCAATGCCCTCAAGCTGAAAGGCAGCTGGGGACGGGTAGGCAACAGCGGTATACCGGCTTTTGTGGGCACACGGACCACCTTTACAGGTAATGGCATTATCTGGAATGGTTCCGGCGTCATCAACCCGGGACAAAGCATTACTACCCCCAACCCCCCCATCCTCAATTGGGAAAAAGGCGAGGGCACAGATATAGGCCTGGAAGCAGCTGTCCTGGGCAACCGCCTGGACATCGAAGCCGATTTCTATAATAAGAATACACTCAACTTCATCTTCCCGCTGACGTTTGTGTCTTCCAACGGCTATACCACCTCACAGCTGCCGATCAACATCGGTAAGCTGCGCAACCGTGGCGTCGAGCTGTCCCTCAACTGGCATGACAAGGTCAACAGCGACTTCAGCTATAGCGTGGGCGGCAATATCTCGTACAACACGAATAAATTCGTCCGCAATGACATTGGCAACAACCAGAAGATCTACAACGGCGGCGCCGGCTCCACCGGCGGCCAGCTGGCCACCGTCACCACGTTGGGGCAGCCCGTAGGTATGTTCTACGGTTACAAGGTCATCGGCATCTTCCAGACGGCGGATGAAGTAAACAACTATAAGGATAAGAATGGCGACCCCTATCAACCCGACGCAAAACCAGGGGACTTTAAATATGCCAAGACCTCCAATGATGGCGTTGGCGCCATTAAGGCTGCTGACAGAGTCTATCTCGGTAACCCCAATCCCAAATATTTCTATGGCATCAATACCAATTGGGCGTACAAAGCATTCGACCTCTCCCTGGACTTCAATGGCGTGGCAGGCGTAGACCTGTACAATGCCAACAAAGGCCTGCGGTATGGCAACGAGAATTTCACCAAGGACTTCTATGACCATCGCTGGCACGGCGCCGGTACTTCCAACACCGATCCCTCCGTCAACCTTGGCGGCGGACAGAACTACTACATCAACTCCTGGTATGTGGAGAGCGGCAGCTACTTCCGCCTGCGCAACGTCCAGTTTGGCTGGACCCTTCCGGGCGCTTATGTCACAAAGCTGGGTATTCAGAAATTAAGGGTATATGTCAATGCACAGAATCCTGTGATCTTCACCAAATATAAAGGCTTTAGCCCCGAGGTCGGCGGCAGCGTCGAGAATGGTGGTGGAGCGCCCGGGACCATCGGCATCGACAACAACGTCTATCCGATCTCCGCGATCTATAACTTCGGCGTGAACGTTACCTTCTAACAATAAAATATTTATTATATGTCAACGAAAAATAAAACATACCCGATAAGTTCCCTCAAAGGACTTACGCTCTATATCGCAGCAGGCTGCATGCTGCTGGCTTCCTGTTCGAAAAGCTTCACCGACGCGAAAGGGGCATTGGTGGGACAGCCGCCGGCCACCGCTTTCTGGAAAACAGCAGGTGATGCTACCAGAGGTGTCAACGCCATGTACGGCAACCTGCGCACCTGGAATAACACCGCCTTTGCAGCCATCGCTGTCGAGAACACCGCTTCCGACGACGCAGTAAAAGGGAGCACTTCCAATGACGCCACCTTTTTCAACCAGTATGATAATTTCACCGTCGACCCCTCCGAAGGTCAGCTGGATGGGTTTTGGAGTGGCCAGTACGTCAATATCAACTTTTGCAACCAGGTATTGGACAACGTCCCCAACATCTCCATGGATGGCACCTTAAAAAATCGATACCTGGCCGAAGCCAAGTTCGTAAGGGCGTACTCTTATTTCAGACTGGTAAGGGCATTCGGTAACATCCCCCTGGTATTGCACGTACCCGATAGCGCCGCAGCCCTCAATCCAAAACAAAGCACCCCGGCCCAGGTATATGCCGCCATCGAGCAGGACCTGACGGATGCCGCCGGCGTATTGCCGGTCTCCTATGGTCCCTCGGATATCGGACGCGCTACCAAAGGCGCCGCCCTAGCCCTGCACGCCAAGGTCGCCATGTACCTGAAGAAATGGACGGACGTGGTAAACTATACCAATCAGGTGATCGGATTAGGCGTTTACAACCTCTTCCCCGATTATTACCAGGAGTTCCGCTACGCCAATGAGAACAGCGTCGAATCCGTCTTCGAGATCCAGTGTGACTATGTGCCGGGAAATGACGACATCAACAGCAGCCAGTATTCGCAGGTGCAAGGTAACAGGGATGCCAATCCATCTGCTGGCTGGGGCTTCAATACACCCACACAAAGCCTGATCAACGAGTTCGAAGCAGGTGATCCACGGCTGGTAGGCACCGTTATGATGGCCGGGACCACGACGCCCAGCGGTGACAACGTTCCTCTGCCCGCAGCAGGCGCTCCGGACAAGTACAACATGAAATCTTATGTGCCTTTTGCTGTAGCCGGGCTCAGCGGCAACCAGGGCTGCGGCCAGAATGTCCGCGTGATCCGTTTTGCCGAAGTGCTCCTGATGAACGCAGAAGCCAACAACGAGGCTGGCAATAGCGCAGATGCGCTTATCTCCCTGGAAAAAGTCCGCGCCCGGGCCCGCGCCAAGAGCGACAATCCCGCCACAGACCTTCCCGCTGTAACGACCACCGATCAGGCCGCCCTCCGTACGGCGATCTATCATGAAAGAAGGGTAGAGCTGGGCATGGAGAACGACCGCTACTTCGATGTCATCCGCCAGGGACGTGCCGCCGCCGTCTTCGGACCCCTTGGCTGGAAAGCCAACAAGAATGAAGTATGGCCCATCCCACAGGCTGAGATTGACAACAGTGGTGGCGTGCTCGTACAGAATCCCGGCTACTAATGCTGGCTAAAAGAACTTTTACTATCATCAAACAGATTAACATGTACAACAATAAAATAACCATAAAGCCGGCGATCTGCCTACTGGCCGCCATCACCCTGGCAATGGTCTCCTGCCAGAAAAAATTCGATCCGAAAAGCTATGCACCTGTTGAAACCTTCGGTGGCTATGCCGCTTCCAATGAGGTCGCTGCCTCGAACCTGGTAGCACATTTCGCCTTCGAAGGCGACCTGCAGGACAGCGTAAGCAAAACTTCCGCTACAAATGCCGGCACCTCCAACAGCCCCGGTATCAAAGGCCAGGGTTTGCAGGTAGGCCTTAGCAACTACGCCCTGTTTACACCAACGGATGCCATTAAAAGTCTTCAAAGCTTTACGGTGTCCTATTGGCTCAACACGCCCATCAATACCACCGGCATCCAGGAACCCATCTGTTTTGTCAATGGCAACCAGTTCTGGGGCAATCTCGATATGTTCTTTGACGGACAGACAGATGCCACTGCCAAGTTCAAGATGCACGTATTCAATACAGCAATACAGGATGCCTGGCTCGACCAATGGTCCATCGCCAGCCCCTGGGACAAATGGCTCCAGGTCGCACTCACCTATGACAAGGCGACCGAAAAATTCTCCTTTTATGTCAATGGAGTGTTGGCTGGCTCAGCCACAAAAACTGGCTTCGGCACGCCGAACTTCGCCAACGTCCCTGTCATCGTCCTGGGCACCGTCCAGTTTATGACGAACCCCAACCTCACCACGGGGACTGACCCCCAGTCATGGGCAAGCTACCTCCTGGGTGTCATGGATGAATTGCGGATCTTTAACAAAGCCCTCTCCGGCGACGACCTGAAAGCGCTTTATAACCTGGAGAACCTCGGTAAATAAATTGATCTCATAAAGGAGCTGCGACCATCATGGAAAAGCAGCTCCTCTTTTTCCTATAATTTCTATGAAGCAACGAGGCTTATTTTTCACTGTCATCATTGTCTTATACCTGGGCGCCTGTAAAAAAAACGGCACCCCTACACCTACACCACCACCGACCGAACCACCCGCTTCCTTCACCTTCAATAGCCTGAAGGTCAACGGCGCCTACAAAGGCCTTACCTATTACAACGTCAACTTCACCCCCGTCCTCCAGCTCTCTTTCCTGGCGCCCATTGATCACGCCAGTGTCAATACCGCCATTACCCTAAAGTCCGGGGCCGGTGCCGGCATCACCTACACAGTTACCTACGCCAACAGCGACAGCACGGTGATCATTCAACCCGCCTCACCCCTGCAGCCGATCACCAAATATGTATTAGGTGTCACCACGGCGCTGCAATCAAAGGCCAAAGGCTCGCTGCAGTCACCCATCGCCGTCAACCTCACCACCGCCATCGATTCCACCGATAAGTTCCCCCGCATCTCCGACGATGCCCTGCTGGATAAGGTCCAATCCCAAACCCTCAAATATTTTTATGACTTCGGTCATCCTGTCAGCGGCCTGGCCCGCGAACGCACCAGCTCCGGGGACATCGTCACCTCCGGCGGCAGCGGCTTCGGCATCATGGCCATGCTGGCAGCCGCCCAACGCAATTTTATCACCCGCGCACAAGCGCTGAACCGCATAGACACCATCGTCAGCTTCCTCACTGATAAGGTCACCCGCTATCATGGCGCCTTCTCCCACTGGATCAACGGCGCCACCGGCGCCACCGTCCCCTTCGGAATACAGGACAATGGCGGTGACATCGTGGAAACTTCTTACCTGCTGCAAGGCCTGCTCTGTGCCCGGCAATATTTCAATAGCACGACAGACGCAAAAGAGATCAGCCTCCGCAATAAGATCAACGACATCTGGAATGCCGTCGACTGGACATGGTACAGGAAAGACGGACGCAATATCCTCTACTGGAACTGGAGCCCGGATTATAACTGGACCATTAACGTACCCGTAAAAGGCTGGAACGAAGCCCTCATCACCTATGTCCTGGCAGCTTCCTCCACCAACTATGCCATTCCCAAAACAACATATGACAGTGGCTGGGCAGCCAACGGATCGATCCGCAACGGCAGCACCTATTATGGCACCGTCCTGCCATTAGGACCCGGTTTTGGCGGCCCGCTGTTCTTTGCCCATTACTCTTTTTTAGGCATCAATCCCCATGGCCTCTCCGATGCCTACGCCAATTACTGGACACAGGATACAGCCCATGCCCGCATCAACTATAATTATTGCGTAGCCAACCCCCAAAGCTTTTATGGCTACAGCGCCCAATGCTGGGGTCTCACCGCCAGCGATAACAACCTCAGCGGATACGCCGCGCACTCACCCACCAACGACCTGGGGATCATCGCGCCTACCGCCGCCATTTCCTCCTTGCCCTATACGCCCACCGAGTCCATGAACGCCTTACGCTTCTTTTATTATACCTTGGGTGACAAAGCCTGGGGACAGTATGGCTTTGTCGATGCTTTCAACCTTACCAACCCCTGGTTCGACACAGATTGCCTGGCCATCGATCAGGGCCCGGAGATCGTGATGATCGAGAACTACAGGTCCGGTCTGTTATGGGACCTTTTCATGAGCTGCCCCGAAGTGCAGGCAGGATTGAAGAAGCTGGGTTTTCAGGGCCCTGGGCTCTAAGCCGATTGTAAGAAATTTGAATCGCCATTATGTTGAAAAGAGTATTCCATCATAGGCTTTTATGGGTGATCTCAGCCATCTTCATAGGCGCTATCTTATTCATCAAATGCACGGACATGCAGACAGAAGGCGATGGGATGTCCCGCTCTCATACGCAATACAGCGAATATGCGGGCTCCCGGGCATGTGCCGGCTGCCACAAAGAGATCTATGACACGCATGTTCACACAGCCCATTTTCACACATCCGAACAGGCAAATGAACGCAACGTGAAAGGCAGTTTCGAAAGAGGGAAAAATACTTTTCAGTTCAACCAACGGGAGTACGTGGCCATGGAAAGGCGCAACGGACATCTTTACCAGGTGGACTATTTCATGGGAAAAGAAAATATGGCCCAGCCCATTGATATTACAACAGGCTCAGGCAAGAGAGGGCAAACCTATCTGTACTGGGAGAAGAACAAACTGTACCAGCTGCCGATCTCCTATTTCACATCTTTGGATCAGTGGGCGAATAGCCCCGGCTACGCCAACAGGGTGGTATTCAACAGGCCGGTGATCTCCCGTTGCCTGGAATGCCATAGCACCTGGTTTCAGAAGGCTTCGGATGATCAGGCAGGGAACGACGAATTTTCAAGGATCAATATCATTTATGGAGTGGATTGTGAGAAATGCCACGGACCCGGCGTCCGGCATATATCGTACCATAAGAATAACCCGGATGAAAAGAAAGCTCATTTTATCATCAACACAAATAAATTGACCAGACAGCAGAACCTGGACCTGTGCAGGCTATGCCACGGTGGAAAACTGATAAAGCTGCGCCCCTCTTTCACCTTCCAGGCCGCAGACTCCTTATCCCGGTTCTTCGTCATCCCCCCGGACTACCCCGACCCGAATGGCATAGACGTACATGGCAACCAATATGGATTGCTGGCTTCCAGTAAATGTTTTCGGAGCAGCCAGATGACCTGTGTCACCTGCCATAACTCCCACAGGAACGAAGAAGGCAGGGTGGCGGAATTTTCCACAAAATGCATGAATTGCCATAACACGGAGCATAACAGCTTCTGCAAACTACAACGCAAGGAAAAGTATAACATAACTGCCAACTGCATCGACTGCCATATGCCCGAATTGAATTCAAAGGCCATAACAGTCCTGTTGCAGGGAGCGAGTGTGCCGGCGCCGGCCTCCATACGCACGCACTATATCACCGTCTACCCCGGGGAAACAAAAAAATATTTGACACAACACAAACACATATAACGCACTGACTCAATATGACTGCAGGTATTAAAATAGCTCATCCGCTGCTCCTCCTGACACTGACCCTTGGCTTGATGGCGATGCCATTTTCGCCGTCACGCGCCCAGCAGACCCCATCTTCCAAATCAGCTGCTGCCGCAGCAACCCGGCGCCCCGCCAACCTTTCCGACACCGCCTTGCTGGAACTGACGGAAAAACAAACCTTCAAATACTTCTGGGATTTCGCCCACCCTACCAGTGGCCTGGCGCGCGAACGCAGCAACGCCACCTTCGACTACGGCCCCGAAGTGGTAACGATCGGTGGTTCCGGCTTCGGCATCATGGCCATCATCGTAGCTGCGGAACGAAAATTCATCACCCGCGACCAGGCCGTCGACCGCCTCTCGAAGATCGTACGCTTTCTCGTCAAGGCAGACAGCTACCATGGCATCTTCCCACATTGGCTCAACGGCGAGACGGGTAAGACCATCCCCTTCAGCCGCAAGGACGACGGGGCGGATCTTGTAGAAACATCTTATCTCCTCGAAGGCCTGCTTTGCGCCCGCCAGTATTTCAACGGCTCCACCAGTAAAGAGACCGAGCTACGCAATCGCATCAACTGGCTCTGGGGCGACGCCGAGTTCAGCTGGCATACCCGTGGCGGCATGGACCTGCTCTACTGGCATTGGAGCCCGAACAACGGATGGAGCATGAACTTCGAGCTCCGCGGCTGGAACGAAACCCTCATCACTTATATCCTGGCGGCATCTTCCCCCAGGTACGCCATCGACCCGAAAGTGTACCATCACTGCTGGGCGGAGAGCAATCACTTCTATAATGGCCGGTCCTATTATGGTATCACCCTTCCCCTGGGATTTCCCTATGGCGGCCCCTTATTCTTCGCACACTATTCTTTCCTGGGCCTTGATCCCAGAGGACTGAAAGATCAATATGCCGACTACTGGGAGCAGAATAAGAATCATACACTGATCAACCGGGAACATTGTGTCCGCAATCCCAATCATTTCAAAGGCTATGGTCCCGACTGCTGGGGGCTGACGGCCAGCGACAACTATGAAGGTTATAACGCCCATTCACCCGACAACGATCTGGCCGTGATCACCCCTTCCGCCGCCCTGTCCTCCTTTCCCTATACACCGGAATATTCCATGCAGGCACTAAAATATTTTTATAACAAAGTAGGGGACAAGATCTGGGGCGAATACGGGTTCACCGACGCCTTCAGCGAAGAAAAGAGCTGGTATGCCACAGAATACCTGGCCATCGATCAGGGCCCCGAGATCGTGATGATCGAGAACTACCGCTCCGGCCTCCTGTGGCGGCTCTTCATGAGCTGCCCCGAGATCCAGACAGGCCTTCGCAGATTAGGATTTCAAAGCCCCTGGTTAAAATAATTACTTATGCGTCATACAATATCTTTCCTTCTCATACTGGCAGCAACACTTGGTTGCACCGCTCCGGCTACCGTCGTCGCACAATCGACCGTCGCCTCCAGTAGGCCAACTATCACCTCCACCAACGCAACCCAATTCCCCACCGACCCCCTTCACCTTCACAACCCCTCTGCACCCCTCACAGGAAGCCCCCTCGACCCAACATACTTTCCCTCTACTCCTCTCATATCCTCCGGTCCCAACAGCATTCCTCCCGTCGGTGTCCTAAAAGGTCTCTCCGACTCCGCCCTGCTGGACGTGATCCAACGCCAGACCTTCCGTTATTTCTGGCATTACGCCCATCCCGTCAGCGGCCTGGCAAGAGAAAGAGACAACACCGTAAGGGCAGAATACTACTGGGACTATATCAACGAAGCTTATGACGAGCCGAACTTCAGCCGCCATACTTTCGGCGAGGAAGCCTGTGCCATCGGCGGCACCGGCTTTGGCATCCTTTCCACCATCGTAGCCGTACAAAGAAAATGGATAGGACGCGACACCGCCCTCCGCCGCCTGGTAAAGATCGCCGACTTTCTCATCAAAGCCGACTGCTACCACGGCATCTATCCCCATTTCATGAACGGCGCCACAGGCAGGACCATCCCATTCGGCCGGCTGGATGATGGCGCAGACATCGTAGAGACCTCCTACCTCCTCATGGGCATGCTCTGCGCAAAGGAATATTTCAACGGCAATACCCCCCTGGAAAAATATTTCCGCAACAGGGTGACACAGATGTGGACAGCCGCCAACTGGAACTGGCATAGCAAGGGCGACGATAAATTACTCTACTGGCACTGGAGCCCCGCCAACGGCTTCGACATGAACTTCCCGGTATACGGATGGGATGAAGCCCTCATCACCTATATCGTATCCGCCTCCTCTCCAACACATCCGATCTCTAAAGAGCTGTATGAGAATTCCTGGGTAAAGAGCCAGTCCTGGGCCAACGGGAAATCTTATTACGGTATAAAGCTCCCCTTGGGGAATTTCGAAGGCGGCGGCCCCCTGTTCTTCGAACAGTACACTTTTATGGGCATCGACCCCAATGGCCTGCGGGACGATAAAGGCATTGACTATGCGGAACAGACAAGGAACCACACCCTGATCAATCGCGCCTATTGCATCGACAATCCGAAAAAATATAAAGGCTATGGGCCCAATTGCTGGGGACTCACGGCAGGCGACAGCTATAAAGGCTACGTTGCCCATTGCCCACAAGAGGACATGGGGGTCATACAGCCGACGGCAGCGCTTTCCTCCTTTCCTTATACACCCGAATATAGCATGCAGGCCCTGAAACATTTTTATAGTGACCTTGGTGACAGGATCTGGGGACCTTATGGCTTCGCGGATGGTTTCAGCGAATCGAAGAACTGGTATGCAAAGACCCATCTCGCCATAGACCAGGGACCCATCGTCGTCATGATAGAGAACTATCGCAGCGGCCTGATCTGGCGCCTGTTCATGAATATCCCGGACATACAGAACGGGTTAAAAAAATTAGGCTTCCAAAGTCCTTACATAAAACAATAGCCATGCAAAACATCTCCCGCCAGAAATTCCTGCAAACCACTGCCATGGCCGGCGCCGCAATGATGCTCTCCTCACTGGAAAACCTGGCAGCACAAACGCCGGACCGTCGCCTCAAAATAGGGATCATAGGTTGCGGCAGCGTGAGCAACCGGTATATCCCACATCTGAAAACGGCTCCTCTCCTGGAGATAGTAAGTCTCTGCGATATAAAATATGACAGGGCATTGGCGCAGGTGAAACAATATGAGCTGACGGCAAAAACGTATCCGGACATCGACGCCATGCTGAAAGGCGTTCCTTTTGACATGATGGTAACCATCACAGATATGCAGGTCCACGGCGAGCTGAATAAAAGGGCGTTGATGGCAGGCCGGCATGTATGGAGTGAGAAGCCAATGGCCAACACCTATGCGGAAGGACGGGCCCTGCTGGATCTGGCCAAAAGTAAGAACCTGCACATCTGGGGTGCGCCCGCCGTAGTCAACAGCCCGCAATTTGCATTCATGAGCAAGTGCATCCAGGAAGGCAAGCTGGGTCGCATTGCCAGTGCCCACGGACAGTACGGGCATACAGGGCCTACATGGAGCGCCTTCTTTTACGAGAAGGGTGGGGGCAGCATGCCGGACCTTGGCGTATACAATATGGCAACGCTCACAGGTCTGCTGGGCCCCGCAAAAAGCATCATGGCAATGACAAGCATCGTCAATCCACAACGTACCGTGGATGATAAGGGGAAAATAAAGGTCGAGGCGGAGGACAATGCGCATATTTTGATGGAGCATACCGGCAATGCCATATCCCATGTGATGTGCGGCTTTAACTATTTCGATCCGCATGGCCATGAAGCCAAGGGACAGACCCTGCATTCCATCCAGGTTTATGGTGATCTTGGCAATATGCGGCTGATAGGCTATGACTGGGAGCCGATGGGCGTAGTCCTGGATAATTCATGGACAGAGCCAGCCAAACTATACCAGGAAGATGCAGAAGGCTATCAGTGGCAGGAAGGGGCTACGAAGACCGGCGAGTCCCTGGTGAAGCATATCGAACCCCGCATAGCCGTCGACCACGCCCTGCATGTGCTGGAAATAATTGAAGCCGCCAGGTCATCGTCAGCCACAGGCAAAAAGATTGCTTTACAGTCGACATTCAAATGGCCCATGCTTGTTCTCACCTGGTTATTCCTTGGTCTCCTCCACGGACCCCGGGCCTGGTCCCAACAACACAGCTATTGTAACCCCATCAACATCGACTACGGCTATACCCCTATCCCCAACTTCAGCGAATGGGGACGCCATCGCGCGACAGCCGACCCCGTCATCGTCAATTATAAAGGCGATTACTATCTCTTCAGCACCAACCAATGGGGCTATTGGTGGAGCAGCGATCTGCTGGACTGGAAATTCATCCCCCGCAAATTCCTCCGACCCTGGAATCAAGGCTATGATGAACTTTGCGCTCCTGCCGTAGGCATCATCGGAGATACCATGATCGTTTTTGGATCGACCTATTTGCGGAACTTCACCATCTGGATGTCGACAAACCCCAAAGCCGGCCAGTGGAAGCCATTGGTAGACTCCTTCGACATTGGAGGCTGGGACCCTGCCTTCTTTACGGATGACGATGGAAAGCTATACATGTACAATGGCAGCAGCAATGCCTATCCCCTCTATGGCATCGAGCTCAACCGCAAGACCTTCCAGCCCATCGGCACCCGCAAGGAGACGACCCTGCTGCATCCCGACCGCTTCGGATGGCAGCGCTTCGGCGAATATTATGACAATACTTTTCTCGACCCTTTCATCGAAGGTTCCTGGATGACAAAGCATGATGGGAAATACTACCTTCAATACGGAGCACCCGGCACTGAATTCTCTGGCTACGCAGATGGCGTAGTGGTGGGGGATGGCCCCCTGGGACCCTTCGATCATCCTCAGTCCGATCCCTTTTCCTTTCACCCCGGCGGCTTCGCATGCGGCGCTGGACACGGCAGCACCTTTATGGATAATGATCGCCGCTACTGGCATATCTCCACGATCACCATCGCGGTGAAGAATAGCTTTGAAAGAAGGCTGGGGCTCTGGCCCGCCGGCTTCGACAAAGATGGAGTGATGTATATGAATGCCGCATTCGGCGACTATCCTCATTACCTCCCTTCCGGAGCGTTCACTGGCTGGATGCTCCTCAACTACAAAAAGCCCGTGCTGGTATCCTCCACGCTCGCCGCCGGACATCCTGCCAACGATGCCGTAGATGAGGACATCAAGACATACTGGAGCGCGGCGACGGGGAATAAAGGAGAGTGGATCCAGACAGACCTGGGCAGCCCCTCCACCGTCCATGCCGTACAGATCAACTACGCCGACCAGGACGCTGAGTTCCTGGGTAAACAAACAAATATCTATCATCAATACAAGGTATATCACAGCACTGACGGAAAGAAATGGACCCTGCTCATAGACAAAAGCGACAACCATACCGACATTCCCCATGAGTATGTTGCACTGCAAACGCCCGTGACCACCCGCTACATCAGGCTGGAGAACATCCATATGCCAACTGGTAAATTTGCCATCAGCGGCCTGCGTGTCTTCGGCAAAGGTACAGGGGCGCCCCCCGATACCGTGCAACAGCTCATCGTCCTGCGCACGGAGAAGGACAAACGCAGCGCCTGGATAAAATGGTCGCCCGTGAACAATGCTTACGCATATAATATCTATACAGGCACAGCGCCCGATAAGCTATACAACTGTATTATGGTCCACGACGCCAATGAATATTATGATAAGTTAATGGATAAGGACAAGGCATATTATTTTTCAATCGAGGCGGTGAATGAGAATGGCGTATCCGCCCGCACCCACGTGACCACCGTCGACTAATCAAAACAAAAACGAATACTTTTAACAGATCTAATACCTCGCATATGCATACTGTAAGAATGATCATCCTGACCTTGGCCACCCCTTCGGTTTTCCTGTTCGCTGCCCGGACACCGGCACCAGCCCGATCCACCACGACAGCGACATACACAACACGATCCGTCGTACTCCAGTCATACGTTACCGACCCCCTGACAGTTCAGTCCGCCAACACCCAATCCATCAATAACCAATCCCCGTCCACTCAATCCCTCGTCACCCAACCCACCAATATCCAATCCATCAATACCCAACCCCTCATCGCTCCTTCCACCATCCCTTCACCGTCCCCAACCGCTGCCCCTCCACCCAATACTCAACCTATCGTCCCCCAGTCCGCCAACACCCAAACTTCCAACACCCAATTCATCAATACTCGACCCCTCATCGCTCCTTCCACCATCCCTTCCCCCTTGCCACCCGCTACCTCACCACTCAATACCCCCTCGCTTACCCCTCAACCCACCAATATCCAATCTCTCCCCACCCCGTCCCAATCTCCTAACGACACCCTCCACCCCTCATCCTCCAAAACGCCTCGCACCTCCGACCCCGCGATGACCACCTTCATCACCAATCTCATGTCCAAAATGACCCTCGATGAAAAACTGGGCCAGCTCAACCTCCCCGGCGCCGGCGACATCACGACAGGACAGGCCGGCAACTCCAACATCGCCGGCAAGATCAAAGAAGGAAAGGTCGGCGGCCTCTTCAATATCAAGAGTGTCGCAAAGATCAAAGACGTACAAAAAATTGCGGTAGAGCAAAGCCGCCTGAAAATACCCCTCCTCTTCGGTATGGACGTGATCCACGGATACGAGACAGTATTTCCCATCCCCCTCGGCCTCAGCTGCAGCTGGGATATGGATGCCGTTGAAAAAAGCGCCAGGATCGCCGCTACAGAAGCCAGCGCCGATGGCATTTGCTGGACCTTCTCGCCCATGGTGGACATTGCGCGAGACCCTCGTTGGGGACGTATCGCCGAAGGCAGCGGAGAAGACCCTTACCTGGGCTCCATGATCGCAAAAGCAATGGTGAAAGGCTACCAGCGCGACCTCTCCGGCAAGACGGACATCATGGCTTGTGTGAAACACTATGCATTATATGGAGCAGCGGAAGCCGGCCGCGATTACAACACCACCGACATGAGCCGCGTGCGCATGTTCAATGAATACCTGCCTCCTTACAAAGCCGCCGTCGATGCCGGTGTGGGCAGTATCATGGCCTCCTTCAATGAAGTGGATGGGATCCCCGCCACCGCCAATAAATTTCTCCAGACAGATGTGCTGCGGGGACGCTGGGGCTTTAAAGGCTTCGACGTAACAGACTATACAGGCATCCCGGAAATGATAGAGCATGGTCTCGGCGATCTGCAGACCGTCGCCGCCCTGGCGCTCAAGGCCGGCATCGACATGGACATGGTAAGCGAGGGCTTTTTGACGACGCTCAAAAGATCCCTCTCCGAAGGAAAGGTCACCCTGGCACAGATCAATACTGCCTGCAGAAGGATCCTGGAAGCAAAATACAAGCTGGGCCTGTTCAAAGACCCATATAAATATTGCGACGAACAAAGGGCCAAACAGGAGATCTTCACCGATGCCAACAGACAAACAGCCCGGCAGATCGCAGCCGACTGTTTCGTGCTGTTGAAGAACCAGGGCAATATCCTGCCTTTGAAAAAAGGCGGCACCATCGCGCTGGTAGGACCGCTGGCGGATAATAAAGAGAATATGCCCGGCACCTGGAGTGTGGCAGCAGACTTTACCAAGGCCATCTCTTTATTACAGGGACTGAAAGAGGCTGCCGGCAGCCAGGCAAAGATCATCTATGCACAGGGATCCAACCTGGATGAGGACAGCGCTTTCGAAGTAAGGGCCGGCATGTTCGGCAAATCCCTCCACCGGGACCCTCGCCCCACGACCGAGAGTATAGCGGAAGCCGTGCAAGCCGCCGCCCAGGCCGATGTGATCGTCGCTGCCCTGGGCGAATCTGCGGAAATGACGGGCGAATCCAGCAGCCGCAGTAATATAGAGATCCCCGGTGCGCAAAAACGCCTGCTGGAAGCCTTGCTCAAAACAGGTAAGCCCGTCGTGCTGGTCCTGTTCACTGGTCGACCGCTGGCGATCAAATGGGAGAACGACAATACTCCCGCGATCCTCAATGTCTGGTTTGGTGGCAGCGAAGCCGGCCACGCCATTGCCGACGTCCTGTTCGGGGACGTAAACCCATCCGGCAAGCTAAGCACCACCTGGCCCCAGAACATTGGACAGGTGCCCCTGTATTATAATCACAAGAACACCGGCCGTCCCCTGGCACAGGGCGCCTGGTTCCAGAAATTCCGGTCCAATTACCTCGACGTATCCAACGACCCCGTCTATCCCTTTGGCTATGGCCTCAGCTATACGCATTTTACGTATGGCGACCTGACCCTGAGCAGTAAGTCATTAAAAGGAGCGCAGCAATTGAAGGCCAGCGTCACAGTGACCAATGACGGTCCCAGGGACGGAAAAGAAGTGGTCCAGCTCTATATACACGACCTGGTAGGCAGCATCACCCGCCCGGTAAAAGAGCTGAAAGGATTTCAAAAGATCTCCCTGAAGGCCGGGGAAACCAAAACTGTCACTTTCACGATCTCCACGGAAGATCTGAAATTCTATAACAGCGATCTGAAATATGACTGGGAATCCGGGGAATTCGACATCATGGTAGGGGGGAACGCGCGTGATACAAAATCCGTGAGGGTGAATTGGGTAAAGTAGTATCTTAGCCCGCAGGCACGGGGCTATTCCCCGTGCCATTTCTTCTCATGATAGGTATAAAGAACATCATTTTCGACCTGGGTGGTGTCATCATCAACCTGGACAACCAGCTCACTGAAGACGCTTTTATAGCCCTGGGCTCCCGACCGATCAAAGAATATTTTGGCCATGGGCACGCCGCTTCTTTTTTTAAGGATTACGAGGTAGGCGGCATCAGCGATCAGCAATTTATCGACAATATAAGAAGCCAGACAGGCATAACAGCTTCTGACGAAGCGATCGTCGGAGCCTGGAATGCCTTGCTGCTGGATTTTCCGCCAGAGCGGATCCAACTGCTGAAAGAATTAGGGAAGAAGTATCGTATTTTTCTTTTTAGCAATACGAATGCGCTGCACCTGGCTCACCTGCAAACAATTTACCGGAAAACCTTTCCCGGTGCCGGTGAGCTGGACGACCATTTCGAGCGTGCCTATTATTCCCATATAATGCGCCTGCGCAAGCCGGATGTGGGATCTTTCCAACATATACTCAATGAAAATCAGCTGAAAGGAGAGGAGACACTCTTCGTGGATGATGCGCTCATCAATGTGGAAGGAGCCGAAAAAGCTGGCTTGAAAGGCCTCTTCTTAAGGCCGGGGACAACGATCATGGACTTTCAGTGGTAAATGTGGTACGCAGGCTGTTCGGGGCGACCTGCTGAGCACCCGCTTGCTCACCATTTTGGCGCTCTGGTCCCGCCTTATTATTATCTCTTTGAGATCAGCATATTGCTACCCATTTTCATGATGCCTCTTGCTCGATCGCGTTTATTGGCCCTGCTTGCCTGCTAACCTCTTCTGCCCTGCCCAAATCTCTCCATCATTCCCCACTTACCCAGCCTGATCCGCGTATGTTTATTTAATCTCCTCAAAATCAATATATTCCCCCCCTTTGGTACCAGCCGATCCTGGTTGCTGCTGCCGGGTGGAAGTAGAAGCCTGCGCCTCGCCAGTCTGACGGTTGAATGATCCATGCTGTCCGCCGAAGGGCCCATAGGCATCCTGAAAATGCCCCTGCTGTTGCTGATGCATCTCCTGCATATTCCTGAACTGCTGCTTCACCTGCCGGGTTGTCCGGGCGATGGGCACGACGAAATTGAAAATAAAACGGTACAGTATATAGAATACGATCGCAAAAAAGAATATCTCAGGTAATGAATTCATGATACTATTTTTTAAACACCCTGTTAATCACCCAGTTAAGGCCCTCACCCAGCTTTTCAGCCAGCATATCGGCCAACCTGGCCACCACCTTTTGCAGGCGCTCGTTCTGAAGGAAAGGGTCAATGATAGGATTTCCCGTCACACGCTGTCCCTCCACCCTTCTTGGTAACAGAGAACGCACAAATAATGTTCCGGAATGTTGTTGGAAATATGTGAAATTATCATCCAGCTTCCCTTCCAGCTGGCGGGCCTTTTTTCTTAGCTTCCGGATATCCGCTTCCAACGTATCCAATGTGCGGGATGCTTTCGACCTTGATGGCATATTAAAAACTTTTTATTTATATCTGTACTCCCATAACGTAGATCCCCGCATACCATCACAACGCACCTCACAGACGTACCCTTACGATGTACGCTCACAATCATTCCCCTACAACCCATACCCTTATAATATCTGTCCCGCCTCCTATTTCTACCTCCATTGCTTAATCCTTCCTGAAGATCAATCCCCTCCTGGATCTGATGCCTTATCCAAAATTCACCCTTCATCACCATCCTCGTCCTCCACTTCTTCTCTCGACCGTTGAATAATACTTTGAACGACAGGGTCCACGAACAACGATTTCCGCAGCAACGCCAGCAGGATAAATACAATCACCAGCAGCAACGTCACCAGCCCGAACCCTTTCACAAAGCTCCCCAGCAGGCTGGAGAACCAGTATCCCAGCATCAGCCCGCCGAAGACCAGGATCAGGAAAGCCAGCAATGCCGACACCATGATCCAGGCAAAATAACCCGCCGACTTGGAAAAGATCCGCAAACTTTGGAGCCGGTAGATCTCCATCCTCGTTTCCAGATATTCCTTCAGCACCGCCTTGTTCTCTGAAATAAACGAACCTAAATTATCCGGCTGGTTCTGGCTCATGCTTTTTCTTTTATTTAAAAGTACTATAAAAATGCAGACCGCAAGGAGAACTTCATTATACGCAGTACCCAACTCCCGCCTTCCCCCAACACCAGATTATATTTCCAATAACCAATTGCGCGCAAATTTGGTGGAATTGTATTTAATCGTACATTTGCATTGTTAAACGAAGCATCAGAAGGGAACGGAAGCGTTCCCTTCTTCAATTTATACAACAGCGGATCGAGTGACATTATGGCGAACGAAACGATCAAGGCGGTGGAAAGCATGGTGCAGGCCCTGTTGGCCGACCAGCCGGATTATTTCCTGGTAGATATCAGGATCAAACCAACCAACAACGTAAAGGTTTACCTTGACGGAGACAAAGGGATTTCCATTGAGACCTGCGTTCGTTATAACCGTGCCCTTTATAAAAAGCTGGAGGAGTCCGGTCTCTTCCCCGGCGACGACTTCTCACTGGAAGTCTCCTCCCCGGGACTGGACGAGCCCCTGAAGCTCCTCCGCCAGTATAAAAAGAATGTCGGCCGGCAGGTAGAGCTGGTGCTCCAGGACGGATCAAAAAAAGAAGGCCGCCTGGTCGAGGTCAGCGAAGACGGCGTCATCGTGGAAGAAACAAAGGGAAAAAATAAAAAGAAAGAGGTGGTCAGTCACACTTTCTTATTCGATAACATAAAAACAACAAAAATTCAAGTAGTCTTTTAACGGGCCCTGCACTGCAGATACCATCTGCAAAAACAGGATACCCGTGATAAAAAAAATCAAGAGTTATGGCCAGCATCAATTTGATCGAAGCCTTCCAGGACTTCAAAGAAGCCGAGAATATAGACAGGCCCACCATGATGAAGGTGGTAGAAGACGTATTCAAAACTTTGTTGCGCAAAAAATACGGCAGCGACGAAAATTTTGACGTGATCGTGAACGCGGAAAAAGGCGATCTGGAGATCATGCGCCGACGTACCATCGTGGACGACGGCGAGGTCAACGACCCGTTGGCGGAGATCGCATACTCTGAGGCCACTAAGATCGAACCTGACTATGAAGTAGGAGAAGAGCTATATGAAGAAGTGGAGATCCTGGATTTCGGCCGTCGCGCTATCCTCGCCGCCAAACAAACGCTGGCCAGTCGCATAGGCGACCTGAAAAAGAATGTACTGGTAAAGAAATACAACGAAAGAGTGGGAGAGATTGTCAGTGCAGAAGTTTACCAGGTGTGGAAAAAGGAAATATTACTGCTGGATGAGGAAGGCAGCGAGCTGATCCTCCCCAAGTCGGAACAAATACCGCAGGATTACTTCAAAAAAGGCGAGAATATCCGGGCTGTGGTGAAAAAGGTCGAGCTGAAAAACAACTCGCCCGTGATCATCCTGTCCAGGACAAGCCCCCTGTTCCTTTCCAAATTATTGGAAATTGAAGTTCCTGAGATCTTCGACGGTCTGATCGTCATCAAGAAGATTGTCCGGGAGCCCGGCGAAAGAGCCAAAGTGGCGGTGGAATCCTATGACGATCGCATCGATCCCGTGGGCGCCTGTGTAGGTATGAAGGGCAGCCGTATCCATGGCATCGTACGCGAGCTGAAAAATGAAAATATAGACGTCATCAACTGGACCGCAAACGTCCAGCTGCTGATCCAGCGTTCATTGACGCCGTCCAAGATTACGAATATGGAGCTGGACAGCGAAAAGTCGCACGCAAATGTCTATCTAAAGCCGGACCAGGTATCCCTGGCCATCGGCCGGAAAGGTGTCAATATCAAACTGGCCCAGGAATTGACCGGGTATACCATCGACGTATTCCGTGATAATGAAGGAGAACCGGAGGAATTTGACATTGACCTGGAAGAATTTAGCGATGAGATCGAGACCTGGGTGATCGATGAGCTGAAACGCATCGGCTGTGACACCGCCCGCAGTGTGCTCGACCTGACCGCTGAAGAGCTGGAAAGAAGGACAGACCTGGAAAAACAGACCATAGATGATGTAAGAAAGGTGCTGAAGGAAGAATTTGAAAAGGGCTAATCGCTTAAGTGACCAACCCCTTGGCAGAACACTCTCCCTGACCCGGCATCTAAAAGCAGTGAAAAACAGCGGCGTTATTAGTATATTGTATATTTTGCAGAACATTTGCGGGCGTAAGTCCGCAAATTATTGAATAATTAAAAATTGGGACAACCTGAAGCTCCGGATTTAGAAGGGTTTCAGGGAGATAAATATGGCAGAGACACCGACATTACGCTTAATGGCCGCCGCCAAGGAATTCAACATCGGGAAAGACACCCTGGTGGAGTTTCTGGCGGGAAAAGGTTTTAGCAGGGACGATCTGAAACCAACGTCAAAACTGACCGAGGACATGTATCGCAGCCTACAGCAGGAATTCCAATCGGATAAAGTCGCTAAGATCAAGAGCGATCAGATCGACCTGCCCAAAGGGAGCCTGGAGGCCAAAAAGAAGAAAGAAGAAGAGACGGTGCTTTTTAAGAAAGAGATCGTCAAAAAGCCTGCAAAGGAGGAGACTCCTGTCGTGGCAGAGCCCGCTGTGGTTACGCCTCCCGTGGTGGAAGAAAAACAGGAAGAGCCAGCCCGCCAAAAGCCGGCCACACCTCCTGAAGCTGAGATCGTTGAGATCGAGGCCCCCAGGCTGGAAGGACCTAAAGTGGTGGACAAGATCGACCTTTCGAATATCGACTCCTCCACCCGACCCAAAAAGCCGGTAAAAAAGACAGGGTCGGAAAATGGCGTCGAATCCCCCCGCGAAGAGATAGAGGAGGTGACACCCCCCGCTATTGTTGTCGTGGAAAAGGAAGCGCCGAAGGAAAAGGAGATAATTGAGACTAGCCAGGAGGAAGCTCCCCGCGAAACGCCTGTAGTGGCCGAAAAGAGCCCTGTAGAGAACGTGCAGGCGGCGCCCGAAGCAGCCCCTATTGCTCCTGCGACAGCACCGGAAGAGCCGGAAGTCCCGCCAGTCATCGAAAATATCAAAGCTGAAAAGCTGGAAGGACCCAAGATACTGGGTAAAATTGATCTCCCCGTGAACAGTGATACCCGGCCCAAGCCCCCCTCTGAAGAAAAGAGGAAGAGGAAAAGGATCCCCATCGAGAAAAAGGATAGCGGCGGTGGTGGCGGAAGGCCCCCTCACGGTGGTGGCAACCAGGGCGGAGGCGGAGGAAGACCTCCCCAACAAAGCGGCGGCGGTAACCAACGCCCTCCCGGACAGGCGCGCATTCCTATCCAACGCAATCCGGGCGGTGGACGGGGCGGCAACCAGGGTGGTGGCGGCAATCGCCGGCCTGATCCTCGTCACACCCCCCGTGAAGTAAAAGAGATCGATAAAAAAGAGATACAGGAGAAGATACGGCAGACCCAGGCCAAGCTGGCAGGAGCCGGCGGTCGTGGAAAAAGCCTGAAAGCCAAATACCGGCGCGCCAAACGGGATGAAATGGCCGAACAGGCCGGCGGCGACGAAATGATGGATAGCAGGCTCCAGGTGACAGAATTCATCAGCGTCAGTGAACTGGCCAACCTCATGGATGTCAGCTATGCGGAAGTGATCGGTAAATGTATGAGCCTGGGCATGATGGTATCCATTAACCAGCGTCTGGAAGCCGATGTGATCGAGCTGGTAGCCGGAGAATTTGGTTATACAGTAGAATTCATCGGTATAGACGATGCAGCGGAAATGGAGGAGGAAGAAGAAGAGGACGATCCGGAAAATATGCTGCCCCGCTCGCCCGTCGTCACTATCATGGGTCACGTCGACCATGGTAAGACCTCATTGCTGGACTATATACGCAGCGCTAATGTCGTTGCCGGTGAAGCCGGTGGCATCACACAACATATCGGCGCCTATCAGGTGACGACCGCCACGGGGAAAAAGATCACTTTCCTGGATACCCCGGGTCACGAAGCGTTTACCGCCATGCGCGCCCGTGGTGCCAAAGCGGCCGATGTTGCGGTGATCGTGGTGGCAGCAGACGACGCCGTCATGCCTCAAACGAAGGAAGCGATCTCCCACGCTCAGGCGGCAGGCCTCCCCATGATATTCGCTATCAACAAGATAGATAAGGACGGGGCCAATCCTGAAAAGATTAAGGAACAGCTGGCAGGCATGAACATTCTCGTAGAAGATTGGGGTGGAAAATTCCAGTCCCAGGAAATATCTGCGAAGAAGGGACTGAACGTAGACCTCCTGCTGGAAAAAATAGGACTGGAAGCCGAATTGCTGGACCTGAAAGCGAATCCCGACCGGGAAGCCATGGGCAGCGTCATTGAAGCTTCTCTCGACAAGGGGCGCGGATATGTAGCTACCGTGCTTGTGCAGAATGGCACCTTGCGCAACGGCGACCTGGTAGTCTCCGGACAATACTTCGGTCGCGTAAAAGCAATGTTCAACGAACGTAACAAACGTGTGGACGATGCTCCGCCGACGACACCTGTACTACTATTGGGCCTCAATGGAGCGCCCCAGGCCGGCGAAAAATTCAAGGTATATGCGGATGAGAGCGAAGCAAAAGAAGTGGCGAACAAACGCGCCCAGATCCTTCGCGAACAAGGTATTCGTACCAAGAAACATATCACCCTGGATGAAATTGGTCGCCGTCTGGCCCTGGGTAACTTCAAGGAGCTGAACCTCATCATAAAAGGTGACGTGGATGGTTCCGTGGAAGCCCTGAGCGATTCTTTGCAGAAGCTTTCTACTGAAGAGATCGCAGTACGTGTCGTTCACAAGGCCGTAGGCGCAATCACCGAGAGTGATGTATTGCTGGCGACAGCTTCCGACGCTGTTATCGTAGGCTTCAATGTCCGTCCTTCCTCACAGGCTTCCCGCCTGGCAGAGAATGAAGGCGTAGAGATCAAGACCTACTCCATCATCTACAATGCCATCGAAGAAGTGAAGAGCGCTATGGAAGGGATGCTGGAACCCAAGATCCAGGAGAAAGTGGTGGCCAACGTGGAAGTCCGCAATGTCTTCAAATTCGACAAAGCCACTGTCGCCGGTTGTTATGTGCTGGAAGGGAAGATCTACCGGAATGCGAAGGTCCGGCTGGTCAGGGACGGCATCGTCATCTACCCCACAGGCGAAGGCGCAACAGCCGAGCTGGCTTCCCTCAAACGCTTCAAGGACGACGTTAAGGAAGTGGCTTCCAGCATGGAATGCGGCTTGACTATCAAGAACTACAGCGATGTCCGCGTCGGCGACATTGTAGAAGCATACGAAGAAGAAGAAGTAAAACGCACACTCTAATTATTTGTTAAATACCCCCATTAGGGGGTATTTAACCTTATTATCCCGTTAATTTTAAGGTCGCATCTTAATATGCACCCTTTTATAATATTTGTATGATTAAGAAATCCCTTCTCTTACCCGCGCTCTTTTTTGTAACCTCAGCGGGCGCTTTTGCTCAGCAAAAAGTGGTAGCCGACAAGATCGTCGGTATCGTAGGAGATAAGATCATCCTTAAATCAGAGCTCGGCATCGCCATCCAGGACATGATACGTAACAACAACGGTCAGGAAGTAAAAGGAGTGGACGAATGCTCGATCCTGGATAATATGCTCATCCAGAAAGCCCTGGTACTCCAGGCTGAGAAAGATTCGCTGCCCGTCAGCGAAGAAGAAGTAGAAGCCGAGGTCGATCAGCGTATCCGCTATTTTATCAACATGTATGGAGGCAAGGAAGCTTTCGAGCAAATTGCCCAGCGCACCGTTTACCAGGCTAAACAAGACTTCCTTATTCCCATCCGGGAACAGCGCCTCGCCACAGCCATGCGCAACAAGATCGTCGAAGACATCAAGATCACCCCACAGGAAGTAAAAGAATATTTTGAAAAGATAAAGAAGAACAGCCTGCGCTTCTACGAGTCCGAAATGCAGCTTAGCCAGCTGGTGCTCTATCCCAAGGCTAGCAGAGATATCGAGCGGCTCTCCATCGACGAGTTGAATGAATACAAGCGGCAGGTGGAAAGTGGTCAGAAAAAATTCGATGTCCTCGCGCGCCTCTATTCCGATGACCCGGGTAGCAAGGAAAAAGGTGGAGAGATCGCACTAAGCCGCGCAGACAGTAAAATGTGGGACCCCGTGTTTTTCGCTACAGCATTTAGACTGAAAGAAGGCCAGGTATCGCCTGTCATCAAAAGTAAATTCGGATATCACATTATTCAAATGGTCAGCCGCAGTGGTGACGATGCCATCGTAAGGCATATTTTAAAAATTCCTCCGATCACAGAACCCGAGATCGCCGATGTTTCCACTGTACTGGATTCAGTACGCAACCTGCTCGTAGCAGGCACCATGGGATTCGGAGAAGCAATTGCCAGGTTCAGCGTCGACAACCCCAAATACAGCACAGACGACGTTTCGAAATCTACGGCCGGTCAGATCATGGGCAAAGATGGCTCTACTTTCCTTACTGTTTCAGAAATGGATAAGGATATGGTCCTCCTGCTTAAAAATTCCAATCTCAAACCAGGTGAATATTCCAAACCGACTTCCTTCACAGATGAAAGAGGGAAAAAAGGCGTTCGTATCGTGCTGATGGTATCCAAATCGGAGCCTCATACCGAAAATCTGAAAGATGACTACAACAGGGTCGCTCAAAGAGCTTTGGATGAAAAAAAATCAGCCGCATTGGAAAAATGGTTCGGAACAAAAATTCCTACCTTTTATATAATGATCGATGGGGACTACAAAACTTGTAGCAATCTATCCAAATGGCAGACAGGCGCGACCGCCGGTAACTAAGTCAGGCCCAGGCACCTTTTTATGTGACAGGTTCATTCATTCTCCTTTCCGGCATGCTGCTGGGATCTGAGGCCCTATATGTTTCCGGAACAATAAAGATCTGTAGCCGTGAAAAAACGGTTCGCCTTCAATGTGCCCTCTCTTTACATAATGATCGATGAAGAGTAGCAACTTATCCAAATGGTTGAGAACAGCGTCAACAACAGGTAATTATCTTAGGTATTAACCCTTAGGAGCAGTGGAAATAGCGTCTGCCAGAGCATTGTATACATGCATCTTTAGTAATTTGACTACTAAAGAACCTTAGAGCTGTGACATCGCCAATATTAAAATTATCATGCTAAGTAGTGCTAAGAATTCCGTGCCTACGAGAGAACAAAGCTTACAACCTTATTTTATCGAAAAACCCTTTATCGAGGGCTTCGTGCTTGACCATACCCGAGCCGTTACCGGCCTTTCATATTTCCACGCCATGAATACTCCTCAAAACGATACATACGGGTCCCACCTGCCCGGGGACACAATGGAGCATGACACGGAACCAATTCCGACCGCCCGACAAATAGATCTTCAGGACGGTCTCGCCAAATATGTTTCCGACATCATAGTTGCTACCGACCTCAGGGAAAAGATCATCTACTGGAATAAAGCCGCCGAGAAATTCTATGATATTCCTTCACAACAGGCTGTAGGTCAATTATTTCGTTCGCTGATCCATTATGAATATTCGCACACTACCGAGGATGATGTTGAAAAAACCTTCCGGGAACAGGGTTTTTGGGACGGAGAAACGATCAATATTTCTGCAACCGGAAAAAAATCGTATCTTATTAGCTCTATTCGGTATATAAAGGACGAGAAAGAAAGGGTCACCGGAATAATGGTGGTCAGCAAGGACATTACTGAAAATAAACTGGCACAGCAGGAAAGACAGCTGGCAGAAGCGCAGCTACGTGAGTACTCCGAACAGATAACCAATATCCTCGACAGTATTACTGACGGATTTTTTGTACTTGACAGAAATTTTAGGGTTACTCTCTGGAATCATGAGGCCGAAAGGATCACTTGCCTTCCAGCTGCGGAAATGGTAGGGCAGCCTATCCGGGAAAAATTACCCGAGCTGCTGGACGCGGATACTTATCAGTCTTTTCAAAAGGCCTTCAAAAAGAAAATGACGGTGACATTGGAACAATACAATGATCGCTCAGATCGCTGGCTGGAAATGAGCGTTTACCCCTCCGAACAGGGGTTGTTCGCTTATTTCAAAGATGTTACGGTCCGTAAAAAACAGGAGACCATGCTGGCGCTTGAAAAAAAAGTGTTGGAACAGAACTCCAATAAAAAAGCGTCCCTCCGCACCATCCTCAATAATTTTCTTAAAGGCATCGAAAAAATATTCCCGGGCATGTATTGCTCCGTCCTGACCCTCGATGAGGATGGTATGCGTGTCAGACATCTCTCGGCCCCGGGCCTCCCGGCCATCTATGCACATGCCATCGACGGCCTGCCCATAGGACCCGAAGCTGGCAGCTGTGGTACCGCTATGTTCCGGAAAGACAAGGTTATCGTCTCCGACATCGAGCGGGATCCTCTCTGGGCAGGAGCCCGCGAGCTCGCCCTGAAATTCGGCCTCCGCGCCTGCTGGTCCTTTCCCGTTCTCAACGTCAAGGGAGAAGTAATGGCCGCTTTTGCCGTATACTACACCACGGCCAAATCTCCCACCACACTCGAGCTGGACCTGGTGGAAAGGGCAGCCAATCTGGTGACGACCATTATCGAGAGCAAACGGGCAGAAGAAGAACTCAGCATCAGCAATGAAAGATACATGCTGGCGACAAAAGCCTCCAACGATGCTATCTGGGATCGCGACCTCCACACCGGTCTGTATTTCTGGGGGGAAGGGTTCTACCACCTCTTTGGTCACAAACCCGGACCCAAGGTCCGCACAAAGAAATTTTGGGAAATGCACGTTCATCAGGACGATCGCAGCAAGGTATTGAAGAACATCGACCGCTTCATTCGCCGGAAGGATAAAGGCCTCTGGCTGGAAGAATATCGGTTTAGAAAGGCAGACGGCCGCTATGCCCTGATCTCCGACAAAGGCTTCCTGGTCTTCGGAAAAGATGGCCGGGTTATCCGCATGGTAGGTTCCATGCAGGACATTACTGGAAAAAGAGAGATGGAAAAGAGATTGTTGAAACAGGAGCTGAATAAACAAAAGATCATTGCCCAGGCCATGGTGGACGCCCAGGAAAAAGAAAGGGCCGAAATAGGAAAAGAGCTGCATGACAATATTAACCAGATCCTTTCTACAACTAAGCTATACCTGGAGCTGGCAAAGAATGACAATAAGGAGAGACTGAACCTCATCAGCCGAAGCGCTGACAATATTCATGAGGCTATCCATGAGATCCGGAATATCTCCAGGTCCCTGGTACCAGCCAGCATCGGAGACCTGGGACTCATCGATTCGATCTCGGATCTGGTCGAAAGTGTCCGCACTACCCGAGCTATACACGTAGAGTTCTACCCAGTAGGTAAATTTGATGAGAAGATCAGTGATAAAGAGAAGCTCATGCTGTTCCGCATCATCCAGGAACAAGTGAACAATGTATTGAAACATTCAGGCGCAAAAAACCTGATCATCGAACTGCTGCTGGAAGAAACAGAGAACAGGATTGAACTCAATATAACCGACGATGGAAAAGGATTTGATCCGAAAAAAGTAAGGGGAAAAAAGGGACTCGGCCTTTCCAATATCATGAGCAGGGCCGACCTTTTCGGGGGTAAGGTAACGATTATGTCCGCACCGGGCGACGGTTGTAAACTTAGAGTTCAGGTTCCTGTAATATAACTTTTAAAACAATCCTATATGAGCAAGATCAATATCTTAATTGCCGATGACCACAAACTGATAAGAGAGACCTGGAGCTATATCCTGAACAGTGATTCCCGATTCCAGGTGATCGCCGAATGCGGGGACGCACAGGAAGCCGTGGAATTGGCAAAAGCAAAACGCCCTCATGTCGTGCTGATGGATATAAACATGACCCCATTCTCCGGCCTTGAAGCAACCCAACGGATCCGCAAGATCTCTCCCGGCTCCAAGGTTATCGGAGTATCCATGCATTCCCAACCGGCATATGCTAAAAAGATGCTGCAAATGGGCGCCCGCGGATATGTCACCAAGAACTCCTCCAAGGAAGAGATGATCAAAGCCATATTGGAGGTCAATCACGGCAATAAATACATCTGCGACGAAATAAAGAACATTATTTCAGAACAGCTGCTGGACGAAAAAGAGGACTCACCCAATATCAATGCACTGACGGAAAGAGAAATGCAGATCATTAACTTCATTAAAGAAGGCCTTTCCTCTAAAGAGATAGCCACCAGCCTTAATATTTCCCTGAAAACCGTGGAAGTTCACCGGCATAATATTCTTAAAAAGCTGAAACTCAAGAACTCAGCATCCTTGGTGAATTTTATTAATACGAACGCGACCTATATTTAGGTCGCTTTTCGCTGAATTTCGGTACCTTTGCGACTTATTTTCAGCGGACCCATGAGTGATGAAATAAAACATGAATGCGGGTTGGCATTCATCCGATTACGAAAGCCGTTCTCCTATTACCTGCAGCAATACGGCACTGTTCTGTACGGCCTTAACAAGCTATACCTCCTGATGGAAAAACAACACAACAGGGGCCAGGACGGAGCGGGAGTAGCCGCTGTCAAGCTTAACACTGAACCCGGATACCCTTTCCTTCACCGGATCAGAAGCAGTAATAATCAGCCGATCGCAGACATCTTCTCGAAAATAATGGGGGAAGTAAAGGAGCTGGAACAGTACCAGCCAGATATCAAAAAACATCCCGGTCTCATGAAAGGCCACATCTCCTTCCTGGGAGAAGTGCTCCTGGGCCACCTGCGCTATGGTACACAGGGCAAGAACAGCACAGACTTCTGTCATCCTTTTATCAAACGAAATACTATTCCTGCCAGGAACCTCGCCCTTGCCGGCAACTTCAACCTCGTAAATACGGATGAGCTTTTTGCGCTCATCGGCGTGGATCCAGGCGATTTCCAAAAACAAAGCGACCTGGCCGCCATGATGGAAGTAATCCATCATTTCCAGGTCAAGGCCGACGAAACATCCACAGAAAACCTGGACGTAGCCGGCCTCCTGCGCAAGGCGGTATCGCTCTTCGACGGAGGGTTCACAGTGGGCGGACTCATAGGCAACGGAGATAGCTTTGTCTTCCGGGACGCCAATGGCATCAGGCCAGCCTATTATTACGTCAGCGAAGACGTAGTAGTGGCGGCTTCGGAAAGGGCTGCCATCCGCACCGTATTCAACGTCGGCGAAAATGAGGTGATGGAACTGATGCCCGGCAAAGGACTTATCGTAAAAGCAGACGGTAAAGTTTCAGTAGAGACTATCCTGGAACCCAAAGAACGACGGGCATGCAGCTTCGAACGCATCTACTTTTCCAGAGGCAGCGATGAAAAGATCTACCGCGAAAGGATCGCCCTGGGCTATAACCTTAGCGAACAGATCCTGAACGCTATCAACCACGATTTGAAGAATACCATCTTCTCTTTCATTCCCAATACGGCGGAAGTGGCTTTCTACGGCCTTTGGAAAGGAATGGATGATTATCTCGAAAGCGTGAAGATCCAACGGATACTTTCCTGGGGAAAAGATATCAATGAAGATAAGCTGGTGGAAATGCTCAGCCGAAAGATAAGAGTAGAGAAAGTGGCAATAAAGGATGTGAAAATGCGGACCTTTATTACCGAAGATGTCAGCCGTAACGAAATGGTTCAGCACGTGTATGATGTTACTTATGGCACAGTTCGTAAGAACGAAGACACGCTTGTGGTCATTGATGACTCTATTGTGCGTGGCACCACACTGAAGGAAAGCATAGTTCGGATGCTCACACGCCTGGAACCCAAAAAGATCATCATCGTATCCTCCGCTCCGCAGATCCGTTACCCGGACTGCTATGGCATCGATATGAGTAAATTGGGCGACTTCATTGCATTCCGTGCAGCAGTGGAGTTGATGAAAGAAAAAGGAAAAGAGAGCTGCCTGCAGGAACTCTACGAGAAATGCAAGGAATTGCAACGCACAGGACATCTGCACCTGGAGAACATTGTGCAGCAGGTGTATAAACCCTTCACCACGGAAGAGATCTCCAACAAAATAGCCCAGCTTATAACGCCACCCGAGATCATCACCCCCATACAGGTCATCTATCAAACGATCGGATCCCTGCATAAGTCCTGTCCCACGAACACGGGTGATTGGTATTTCACGGGCAACTACCCGACAGCAGGGGGTAATAGGGTGGTTAATAAGGCATTCATGAACTACATGGAAGGCAAGAACGTCCGGGGTTATTGAGATGCCGCATAAAAAAATTGATCATATCGGATAAAATACTTATAATTACATACTGGTTTTATAGTACCCCCCTTCCCACTTAACAACCTCTCGCCTGGTTACATGCTCTAATTAGTGCTCTTTGTTATTTCTACTTCTGAAAAACGCAGGCGTTATGAAGAAAGTTTCTATCATGATCGTAGACGATCACACTCTCATCAGAGAGACATGGAGTTTTTTGTTAGGAAAAAATGAAAATTTTGATGTAGTGGCGGAATGCGGAGACGGTGAACGCGCCATAGAGCTAGCCAGGGACAAAAGGCCTGATGTGGTCTTGCTGGATATCAATATGGCGCCTATGAGCGGTTTCGACGTACTGAAAATGATCCGGAAATATTCCCCCGGCTCTAAGATCATCGGCGTTTCCATGCATAGTCAACCCGCCTATGCAAAAAAAATGCTTCGATTGGGGGCAAAAGGGTACGTCACCAAAAATTCCCCCCGCCAGGAAATGCTGGAAGCCATCTCCGAAGTCAGCAATAACCAGGTTTACATCTGCCAGGAAGTGAAGAATATCCTCTCCGAACAGATGCTTAATGGGGATCAGGTGAATCCGGATATCAATAATCTTTCCGACAGGGAAATGCAGATCGTCAGAGCACTGAAAGAAGGTTTGTCATCCAAAGAGATAGCATCAGACCTGAATATCTCGCTGAAAACAGTAGAGGTCCACCGGCACAATATCCTCAAAAAGCTTAAACTGAAGAACACAGTGTCCCTTATTAACTTTATCAATTCCCAGGCTTTTGACATCTAATTGATCCTCAGAAACATATAACCAAGGGCCGAAAAAACGTGGCTATGAAGTACGGGCTAAAATAACTAGATTTATATAGCTAAACTTCCGCCATGAAAACCCTATTGATCATACGACACGCAAAAAGCAGCTGGGATAATGCTGCCCTGAATGATCTCGATCGGCCTTTAAACGACCGGGGAAAGCGCGATGCTCCCGTAATGGCAGAAAGATTGATCAAGGCAGGCGTTAAAATAGGCCTTTTTGTTTCCAGTCCCGCCAAAAGAGCCCGCCAAACTGCAGGGGTCTTTATACATGAATTTGGAAGAAAAGAAAAAGAGCTGGTCATTATCCAGCAATTGTACCATGCACAGGTACAAGACTTCAAAGAGGTAGTGGCCGGCATCGATGACCGGTTTGATTCCATCGCACTCTTTTCGCACAACCCGGGGATCACAGCCTTTGCCAATACACTAAGCACTGTTCGTCTGGATAATATGCCCACTTGCAGCATATTCGCCGTCACCAGCCCGGCAGAGAGCTGGAAACAATTCCTCAGCGGCGGTACGACATTTTGGTTCTTCGATTATCCTAAGTCGATAGGAGAGAAGGATTGATCTTTTCAAGCAGTGCTGATATGGCGCCCTGTAATACATTCCTTTCTTCCTCCACCGGCACAAAAGAAAATCTCTCCACCTCCATCAGCACATCTGCAAGGGAGAATCCCGCCTGCTTCGTGCAAAATGCGATCTTTTTATCTGTGAGGTATTTACCCAGGTATTCCTGCTCCGTCTGCCCGGGTGTAGGGATGAGGATCGCTTTCTTCTTCAGACGCACCAGGTCCATCACCGTGCTATAACCAGCCCTGGCCACCACCAGCTTCGTCCGCAGTAACATTTCATTCAACGCCTGGGCTGACAGGTGATCATGCACTTCCACTTCCCGCAAATCACCTTCCAACGGCCCGCCACCCCCAGGCAGACCGCGCACAAGCACCACCTTGCCCGAAAAAGCACCTAATTGGCCCAAGATCCTTCTCTCAAGGATAGTGCGCTGCGGCTCCGGACCGGAAAGGAGGATCAACAGGTCCACCACGTCCCCTTCCGCCCGGGAACCCCCCTCCATCCTTGACAACAATCCAACATACCGGGTAGGAATCGACGGCATCCGAAGAGGATGTGAAAGCTTCCCGGCTAACCCCGACCCCAGCTCCCGGTCAGGGATCCAACAGGCAGAAAACCGCTCTATTAGCCGGTAATGGCGATGTTGTACCCTCCGGTCCATCCAAGCGCCCAAAGACGTTCTGAGGCCCAGCTGGTGCGTAATAAGCACCGAATAGATCCCCTTTCTCCATAAGCCATAACGATTATCTGAGATAACTGCATCCAACTTCGTTTTCTCCGTGAATTGCCGCAGCCAAAGATTCTCCTCCTTGATCCGGGTCAATATTTTAGGTACCGAACCTATTAACCTGAGCAGCGTAAAGGCACGGTTTTTGTCGTATTGTATGTGATAGCCAGGCAGTTCAACGAATGACAGGAAAGGAAATTCTTTTTCCAGGAGTGCTTTTTGGTCTCCAATGGCCGCGATCCACACCTCACATTTACAGATTAGTAATTCTTTAATGATTGGTATACATCTTGTTGCGTGCCCTAAGCCCCAGTCTAGGGGCGCTACAAGTATCCTGGGTTTTCGTGCAATAGGATTGTTAATTTTTAAGAGAGTTGCCAAACAGGATACTTTTTTCTTTACAAAATAGTTAAATTAGTAAGAATAAAGCCATGAAACCGAGCAAAACTTCGAGGCCAATATTGATTCTCTTATTATTATTTAGTAGCATTGTAATAATTAGCTGCAACGCAGGCAGGGGGATCGGAGGAAGCAGTAAGAAATGCGGTTGTGGCGTGACTAGTGGTATGTCCGGTTATAAATAAGGTATGTCTGGTTATTAAAATCTAATAAAGTAATGAAAACTTGTAACAGAGATTTGCTTGTTTTGGTGAAAGATGAACAAATGAACGAACAGTCCATGGAGCAGGAACTGGAACAGCTCAATGAACTTTTATTCCACTTTGAGACCATCGATAGCTTTTGCATTGCCCATGAAGTGTTCGATATCAACAAGCATAAAACATTGTATAAACGGGATGCCATGCAAAAGATCATCCGTGAAAAGGAATTGAAACCCTTCATCTTCATTTGCAATAAGAATTAATGACGAAAATTTACGCTTAAAGGTCCGATGACAGCTGCTTCATAGCCTCACGTAATTTATCGATCATTTCTCCTATTTCCTCCACACGACAGGTTCCTACACTCAGCCGGTACCAGGGAGAGCTTTTTGAAGCTCCGAATGCGGAAAATGGTACTATAGCCAGCTTGGCTTCATTTAGCAGGTAAGAAGTCACATCTGTTTGCTCTTTCAACGTTTTTCCATCCTTCGTACGAAGACCAGTCAGATCGATCTTGATGGTTAGATAAATAGCCGCCTCAGGCGCCAGCACATCCACACGGAACCCCTCCTTTTTTAATAGCTGAAAACCCGCATGGATACGTTGCAGTCTGTCGGATACGGCTCCCCGAAATGTTTGCAGATATTCATCGATCTTATCTTTTTCCAGCAGGAAGACTGCTGTAGCCTTTTGCTCTGCCATCGGGGCCCATGCACCGATATGCGTGAGAATAGCTTTCATCTTGCCAATGATCTCCGCAGGTCCGAAAGACCAGCCTACACGCACTCCTGTCGCTGCAAAGACTTTACTGATAGCATCGATATAGATCGTATACTCCCGCATATCCGGATAAAGCGAGACCGGATCATAATGACGGATCTCGCCGTATGTCAGCTGCCAATACATCTGATCATACAAGAGGAATAATTTCTTTTCCCCTTCTTTGCGTCGGGCATTTTCTTCCATCACCAGCTCGCAGATGGCCGAGAGATCCTTTCGGGAAATGGTCGTACCTGTCGGATTCTGTGGCGAGCAAAGACAGATAAGGGTGGCTTCTTTGACATGCGGCCGTATTGCTTCCGCCGTAGGCATAAAATTATTTTCGGCATGCGCCTCGATCACCACATGCTCCCCCCAGTTGAGATGCGTATAATGATTATTATTCCAGGACGGCACAGCGTAGATCACCTTGTCGCCTTCATCTATCAGTGTACGGAATAGCGCATAGATCAGTGGGCGCCCTCCGCTTGCAACGAGGATCTCGTCCAATCCGTAGGTCAGCCCTTCCCTGTCTTTTAGAAAAGCAGCAATGGACTGGCGAAGGTCCAGGTTACCTTCCGCTAAGGGATAATTGGTAAAATGCCGGCGGTAAGCGTCAATAATACCCTCCTCCAATCCCTTGGGGATAGGGAAGATGGCGGGGTCAAAATCTCCAACGGTAAAGTTGTAGATCCTCTCTCCCTGGCGGATCTTTTCGCGGATGTCTCCACCCAGCTTGACAATTTCAGAACCAATAAGCGTTTCGGCTAAATGAGATAGCTGCATGACTTGTTATTTTGTGCATTCAGGCGCGTAAAGATAGATAATCATTTGCAAGTCTCTAATACATGCAATACATACGGGTCCACAGGAGTAACGGTGTCCCGCAAAGGGTTGCCAAAAAAATGGGTCTCATATTCGTTCCGGTATCTTCCCCCTGCCTGGTTGCGCGCCAATGCCTGCTCGTTGAATGAAGTATACATGGAATATCCGATGGCTCCAAGCCCCGCCATCACATACAGGACTAGTAATCCGCGGATCAACAGCATCCTCACAGGAAGCCCCTGCAGCAATATCATGACGACCAGCGGCGCCACCGGTATCCAGAATCGAACGTCAAAAAATGGCCAGTAAAAGATCAACACGCTATAAAACACCAGGTAGACGCTCACGGTGACAGACGCGTTCTTCCTCCGGCGTATGATACAATAGACCACCACCGCCATCAGGAGCAACCCCGCCGCCGCAAACATCCATCGTCCAGCGCCTGCAAACTTGCCGGCAGGGACATTCAGCAATAGCTCTCCCCACTCCGCCAGATGCTCCTTCAACAATACTTTCCATCCGGGACCCGCATGCCGAACGCTATTCATATAAAGCCCGGTGTTTATATTCCTTAAACCTGCAATTATGCCTGCCAGCACAACCAACCCCAATAAGCCAACGGTCTTCCATCGCCTTATCAGCACGATCCTGTGATGCCATCCAAGCCCCGCGAGCAGCGCAGGAATAAGCACGATCCCTGCCGTCCGCGTAAAAATGGCCAATCCGGCAAAGAGGAATGAAAGTACCAATGCACCTGCCCGCGTCCCCCGCTCCGTATACAATCGAAAAAAACAGAGACTTCCACAGGAAAAGAACAGGTATTGCATTTCCGATAATGGGTAACCGAAATATTTTATAAAAGGGTACCCCAACAGCAAAAGCACCACCCCTATTTCCAGTTTACGCTCACTAAGCATGTCGCCACCTCCCGCCGTCCTGAACATTCCCCGTCTGCTGCCACCCATACGGCCGAAAAGCTTGCCCGTGAAATAGAGCGCTCCTGCGAGGTAGACAAGGTTGATAAATGCAATGGTAAAAGGATATAACAAACCCATCCGGGACAAAAGCCATAATAGAACAGGATAACCGTAAGGGTGAGGATCATCAGCGGCCTGAAAACCTACAGGACAGGCATGCTCCAGACAATCTTTTAAGGCAAAATAGCGGATACTGTCATATTCCAGCCTCAGGGGGGAAAAGCAGTTGATCAGGTAGCAGGCCAGTAGCGCTGCCATGAGAAAACTACCGAAAGAGGCATTACGCATGAAAAAATGCTCCGAGCCAACTATCGGAATCGAACCGACGACCCTTTCATTACGAATGAAATGCTCTACCAGCTGAGCTAAGTTGGCTAATTCCCCTTGCAGGGACTGCAAATTTACAGGCTCTTTTGTAATTTCAAGGCTTAAACCTGCAATATGTTGAAATTAGTAGCTTTTTTCCTGACCCTTTCCTTACTCTCTACCCTTTCCGCTCAGGATCTTTCCATCAATGGCTCCTGGAAGTTCAAAACAGGCGATCAACCCGGCTGGGCTGCTCCCTCTCTCAATGATTCCGGCTGGACTACTATCCGCACCGGCGCATCCTGGGAAAACCAGGGATACAAAGGATATGACGGATTTGCATGGTACAGACTGCACATAGTCATCCCTTCCTCGATAAAAGATAAAGCCTTCTTAAAAGAAAAAATACGCTTCGACCTGGGTAAGATCGACGATGGAGATGAATGCTACCTCAACGGGTTCCTTATAGGCAGAAATGCCGGAAAGGGCGGAACCATCCAATCCGGCGACTGGCAACAGCAACGTTCCTATTCCATTCCGCTGACAGATGGACGGATCCATTGGGATCAGGACAATGTCATCGCCATCCGTGTATGGGATCATGATGGCGATGGCGGCATGTACGACGGCAAATACGGCATTAGTGTCATGGACGTTACAGACTATATCTACTTAGACCTGAGCGCCGACGAATTCCACTTCTCCGCGACCAACAGCAGGCAATTCAGTAAAAAGATCGTCCTGCGATCCTCCAGCGAAAAATTCGACTTCACAGGCCGGCTGAATATCCGTATAGTCGATCCGTTTTCGGGAATGGCCGTCTACAAACAAACCATCGGTACGGACTTTGCCCAGGACCGCCCCTTTGAATATACCGTCAAAACATCCTTGCCCCAGCAAGGTCCCTATCGCGTCGAATACAGCTTTGAAGAAGGCAGGAGCAAAAAGATTGTCACGGCCGCCGAAGAAGTTCCCTATATCCTAACACCCGCGCCAGGCGCAACGCCTCGTATCAATGGTCCGGAAATATATGGCGTACGGCCAGGCGCTCCCTTCCTTTATAAGATCCCTGCCACAGGAGAAAAACCCGCAACCTACGCGGTCACCGGCCTTCCGTCCACACTCTCCCTTGATAAAAGCACCGGCATCATTACAGGCGCAATAGCAAAAAAAGGCAGCTACCCCGTCCTGCTGACAGTGAAGAACCACGCCGGAACGGCCACCCGCCGGCTTACCATTATCTGTGGTGATAAGATCGGGCTCACTCCTGCACTGGGCTGGAATAGCTGGAATTGCTGGGGGCTCAGCGTCAGCGATGAGAAAGTAAAAGCCTCCGCCGCTGCCATGTCCGAGAAGCTGGCCGACCATGGCTGGTCCTATATCAATATAGACGATGGTTGGGAAGAAAAGAGAGATGACAAGGGAGAGATCCTTGCCAACAGTAAATTCCCGGATATGAAAGCGCTTTGCGATCATGTCCATAGTCTGGGACTGAAGATCGGCATTTATTCCTCCCCCGGCCCCAGGACCTGCGGGGGCTACCTGGGCAGCTATCAGCACGAAGACCAGGATGCAGCTACTTATGCCCGTTGGGGGATCGATTACCTTAAATACGATTGGTGCTCATATGGGGAAATAGCCTCCAAAGCCCCTTCCCTCGATGAAATGAAAAAACCCTATACCATCATGCGCCAGTCCCTTGACAAAGCGGGTAGGGATATCCTTTACAGCCTGTGCCAATATGGAATGGGGGATGTTTGGAAATGGGGGGGCGAGATAGGAGCTAACTCATGGCGTACCACCGGTGACATCACTGACACCTGGGGCAGCATGGCTGGCATCGGCTTCAGCCAGGAGAAGGCAGCGGCATATACAGCGCCCGGAAACTTCAACGATCCCGACATGCTGGTGGTCGGAAGGGTAGGCTGGGGGCCGAGCCTTCATAATGCACGCCTGACTCCGGACGAACAATACACCCATATCAGTCTATGGTCCCTGCTGTCAGCACCGCTGCTTATTGGCTGCGACATGAGCCGCCTGGATAATTTTACCCTTGGACTGCTCACCAACGACGAAGTCCTGGCTGTAGACCAGGACGCCCTGGCAAGACCCGCTAAAAAAGTCTGGGAGAAAGACAACATCCTGGTCTGGGTAAAAGAGCTGAAAGACGGTAGCAAAGCAGTGGGCATCTTCAATCACGGTGAGCAGCCCGCCAATCCAACCATCCCTTATTCCAGCCTCGGCCTGCCTGCTCAATTAAAGGTACGTGATCTTTGGCGTCAACAAGACCTTCCTTCCGTGGCCAAAGCCTTTAATCCACGCATTCCGGCACATGGGGTAGTATTATTAAAAGTAAAAGCAAAGGCTTAAAATACGGGTTGCTCCTCTTCTGAAGCGCTCAAAAAAGGGAGAATAGCCATCATGTCCTGTTCTCCCCATTCATGCGTAGCTTCCCGGAAACTGTCTTCCAGGGCAAGCCCGCCGGGTGTATGGAGCCCTTGCTCCCTGGCCAGCCGCAGGTCCTTGGCCATGAGTTTAAGGGCGAAAGCTGCTTCAAATTGATTGTTTTCAATATTGGCGGTTTTCAGCCGGACCAGGACATTGCTGAGCGCACTTTCGTTGATCACGGCCAGCATATCTTTGGGAGCAATGCCATTTTCCCGGGCAAAAAGCACCGATTCTGCCAGTCCCTGTACATTAAAGGCCAATAGCAGGTTGATTGCCAGCTTGGCACTATGCCCCGCTCCCTGTTCACCAAGCAGAAAAGATCTCTTACCCAGCTTTTCGAAGACTGGTAATACCGATTCGTACACCGGTCGCTTACCGCCTACCATGAACACCAGTTGCCCCTGCTCTGCCGGCTTTACACTGCCCGAAACCGGAGCATCAAGGTATTCCACCCCCTTTTCCGCCAACAGACCTGCCAATTCCCTTGTCGTAGCCGGAGAGACGGTGCTCATATCGATGACGACCTTCCCGGCTGGCGCATTCTCCAGCAATCCCCCTTCATTATTATAGACAGCCTGTAGTGCTGCATCATCCGCCACCATGGTAATAATGACATCCGCCTTACTCCAAAGCTCCCCAGGACTGGAAACCAGGGCGACCCCATCCGCCATCAGCGGTTCAGCCTTGGAGGCCGTGCGATTATATACAGTCACGGGAAACCCTGCTTTCAGGAGATTGCGTACCATGGGGATGCCCATATTCCCTAATCCGATCCATCCGATCCGTTGCTTTGCCATATAAATCCTTATTGCTTATCAGCATTGTATTTTTTCTCTGCCTCCTTTGCCTTTTCAAAATCCAGTACTACTCCGTTGATGCAGTAGCGCAGATGGGTGGGGGGAGGACCATCGTTGAACACATGGCCTAAATGGGACTTGCACCTTCCGCACATCACCTCCGTACGGTCCATACCATAAGAATGGTCCGAGGCGTAGATGATGCTGCTTTTGCTGATGGGCTGATAAAAGCTCGGCCATCCGCAGCCACTGTCAAATTTCGTGTCGCTTTGAAAAAGAGCATTTCCACAGACGGCGCAGTAATAAGTGCCAACGTCATGAAGGTTTTCCAGAGGGCTGGTCCAGGCCCGTTCAGTACCCTTTTTCCTTGCCACTTCATAGACATCTGCAGGTAAGATCTTCTTCCACTGCTCGTCCGTAACATTTACAGGCGTCTGGTCAGTGCGCGAATAAGCCGGGTTGTTTGTTTTTTTCGAAGTATCCATAGTATTCAATTTCGATGGAGTGGAAGACTGGGAATAAGTGCATTGCTGCAGCAGCAGGGCCAGCACTATAAAGGTGATATTTCTTATCAGGTATTGCATACTTTATTTTTATACAACAAATCTACGAAGCCTATGTTCAGGCGGATTGTCGGCAAATAGACAGCCGGGTACGTCTTAACATTTCATTTTCTTGCAATCCTGCCTTATATTTGTCCACTCACAAGGGTAAGTAGTACATATGTTCAATTTAATTCTATTCGGACCGCCCGGTAGCGGAAAAGGCACCCAGTCAGAACGGCTCATTTCCAAATATGGACTGAAGCACCTCAGTACGGGTGACATCCTGCGGAGCGAGATCGCAGGTCTCACACCGCTGGGACTGGCAGCTAAGAGCTTCATGGACAAGGGACAGCTCGTTCCGGATGAGGTGGTCATCGAAATGATCAGCTCTGCCCTTGACAATAACCCCCAGGCCAATGGATTCCTGTTCGACGGCTTCCCCCGTACCACAGCCCAGGCCGAAGCGCTGGATAAGCTACTGACCCAGAAAGGCACTTCCATCGCCGTCGTACTGGCCCTCCAGGTAAGTGAAACAGAACTGGTAAAACGCCTGCTCAATCGCGGACTTACTTCCGGTCGCTCCGACGACACCAAGGAAGACGTAATTCTGGCTCGTCTTGCTGAATACGAAAAAAAGACCGCTGCCGTGGCAGATCACTACAAAAAATACGATAAAGTCGTCTATATCAAAGGAGAAGGAACCATTGATGAAATTTTCGACTCCCTCTCGGATGCCATTGATCAGCGTAAGGTAGCTTAATAGCCCATTGCCTACGTCGCATTCGGCTTATTTCATCTCGCCAGGGATCACATTCACTGACGCTTTGTGTCCATTGCGCAGCACCTCCATACGGATAGACCGCCCAATAACCCCTTCTCCTAATTCTTTGTGCAACTCATCCACCGTACCTATGGATCTGCCATTGAAAACCACTATGATATCTCCTGCCTTTAGCTCATTGTTATACGTCGGCTGATCCGGGACCACCTCGGAAATATAAACGCCTGTCTTCTTTTCCAGCCTGTTGGCCGCAATCATCCTTCCGGTGAGATTGACTACCTGCCCCGCTATGCCCAGATAGGCACGTTTTACCCTGCCTGTCATGATCAGCTTCCCTGCCACAAATGCAGCCAGGTTGGAAGACACGGCAAAACAAAGCCCCTGCGCAGAAATGATCGTGGCGGTATTGACCCCGATCACCTGACCTAAAGAGTTCACCAGCGGGCCTCCAGAATTACCCGGGTTAAGGGAAGCATCGGTTTGTATAATGTCGTCGATCAAACGTCCATTATTGGCCCGTAATGTTCGACCCAGGGCGCTTACCACTCCCGCCGTCACCGTATGCTGCAATCCCAGGGGATTGCCAATGGCAATGGCGATCTGTCCGGGCTGCAATGCCTCGGAATTTGCAAAGCTCAATGCCTTCAGGCCCGTCTCATAGATCTTCAGCACCGCAATATCTGTAGAGGGATCAGTCCCCTTCAGCTCCGCATTCACTGTCCTGCCATCTGCGAGCGCCACCCTTATTTCACGGGCGTCCTCAATGACGTGATTATTGGTGACGATAAAGCCATCCGAAGAAATGACAAAGCCGGACCCCGAGCCGGGCGCCAGCTTCGGCTGCCCTCCCCTCCGGTCTCTCACAGGCTTCTGCACCTGGATATGCACCACCGCCTCCGCAACCTGGCCCACTACACCCGTGATCGTTTTGGAATAAACATCCAACAGATCATGATCCGTCGGAATTGTATGATCGATGAAAGAATAATTGTTTTCCATTAAAAGTCTGAACCAAATGACGCACCAATCCTTTTTGAATGCCAGTCTGTCACTTAGTAAGCCCATACTATCCCCGGGCAACCAGTAACGGTAAACTTTTTCTATCTTCGTTCCCATACAAACGATCGTTAGTATGCCAAAGCTTGGAAATTACATCACCGGAGACTGGATCACGGGCGACGGAGAAGGACAGGCCCTATATAACGCAGTCACCGGCGAAACGATAGCACACGCCAGCACCAAAGGCCTGGACTTCAAGGCCATACTTGCCTATGCCCGGGGCACCGGTAATCCCGCTCTCCGCAAAATGACCTTCCCTGAAAGAGGTCGCATGCTCAGGGCCCTGGCCCTTTACCTAAAAGAAAGGGTCGAGCCCCTGTACAGGATCAGCTACCTCACTGGCGCCACCCGACCAGACAGCTGGATAGACCTGGAGGGAGGCATTGGCAACCTTTTCTCCTACGCCTCGCTCCGGCGCAAGTTCCCCAACGAATCTTTTTGTCTTGATGGAGATGGAATGAGCCTGGGAAAAGCAAATACCTTTATGGGTCAGCACATCCTTGTCCCTAAAGAAGGAGTGGCCGTCCATATCAATGCATTTAACTTCCCCGTCTGGGGCATGCTGGAAAAAATAGCGGTCAATCTCCTGGCAGGCGTTCCTGCCGTCGTTAAGCCCGCGTCTGTTACATCCTATCTGACAGAAGCCGTCGTCCGGGAGATCGTCGCTTCCGGCATTTTACCCCCGGGGGCGCTGCAGCTCATCTGCGGCAGTGCCGGAGACCTGTTGGACCACGTGATGGACCAGGATGTGGTAACCTTCACCGGATCGGCTTCCACCGGACAGCAGCTCAAGGTCCATCCGGCCATCCTGCGGCAGAATACTCCCTTCAACATGGAGGCGGATTCCCTGAATTGCCTGATCCTGGGAGAGGATGTAGACCCTTCCATGCCGGAATGGGACCTTTTTATTAAGGAATTAAGAAAAGAAATGACGGTAAAAGCCGGTCAGAAATGTACCGCCGTTCGAAGGATCTTTGTCCCGGCGGCTAAAATGGAAGACGCCTGGAAAGCCCTGGCAAAGTCCCTGGCCCAGACCACCATCGGCAACCCGGAAAATGAGAAAGTCCGGATGGGCGCCCTGGCAGGCAATGCGCAGCGCGAAGAGGTCCGGGGGCAGGTAAGGAAGCTGCTGGCATCCTCTCAGATCTTATACGGCTCATTGGACAGTGTCTCCGTCGTCGACGCCGACAGTGTGAAAGGCGCCTTTCTCAGCCCCTTATTGCTGCTGAATGAAAAACCTTTCAGCAGCGAAGAGCCCCATACCATCGAAGCATTTGGTCCTGTCAGCACTATAATGCCTTATAACGGTGCGGACGAGGCTATCGAATTATCCAAAAAAGGGAAGGGCTCCCTTTGCAGCACCATCGTTACGGCGGACCCGCGACAAGCGCGGGAATATGTGCTGGGCGCCGGCACCTATCACGGAAGGATCCTCATCCTGAACAACGAATGCGCCAAAGAAAGCACCGGGCATGGAAGCCCCCTGCCTTTACTGGTACACGGCGGCCCCGGTCGCGCCGGCGGTGGGGAAGAGATGGGAGGTATACGGGGCGTAAAACATTACATGCAGCGGGTGGCTGTGCAGGGATCTCCATCCATGATCACCAGCCTTACACATACCTGGCAGCCCCATGCACTCCAGCATACGGAAGACAAGCACCCTTTCCGGAAATATTTCGAAGAGCTGCAAATTGGCGATACCGTGGTAACGCACAAACGTACCGTCACCGAAGCAGATATTACAAACTTTGCCAACCTGAGCTGGGATCATTTCTATGCCCACACCGACCACACTTCCCTGGAAGGCACACTTTTCGAAAAGCCCGTAGCGCACGGCTATTTTGTGCTCAGCGCCGCAGCAGGCCTTTTCGTGGATGCAGGTAAAGGACCGGTGATGCTGAACTACGGCCTGGAAGAATGCCGCTTTCTCAAGCCCGTCTATGCAGGCACGACAATAGGGGTGCGGCTTACCTGTAAGGAGAAGATCGAACAGGAGAAAAGGGAAGAGACTGACCTGCCGCGGGGCATCGTTAAATGGTATGTGGAGGTTTACGACCAGACAGGCGACAGCGTAGCAATTGCCACTATTCTTACAATGGTTCAAAAGAAGTTATCATGACAACGTATAATATCCACCAGGGTTACGTAAAGACAGAGCATCACCAGGGACTGACCACTATCGAATTCTTTCATCCGCAAAGTAATTCCCTGCCGGGCCGCTTGCTGGAAGAGCTGACCCATGCCGTTCACGGAGCCGGCAATGATAAGGACACCCGTGTCATTATCCTCCGTTCCGGCGGAGAAAAGGCATTTTGCGCAGGGGCCTCTTTCGATGAGCTGGTAGCAATTGAAAATGCCGAGCAGGGCTTCCAGTTCTTCAACGGGTTTGCCAACCTGATCAATGCCATGCGCAAATGCCCGAAATTCATCATTGCCCGCATTCAAGGTAAATGCGTTGGAGGCGGCATCGGTGTTGCTGCCGCCGCCGACTATGCCATTGCCGTCGAAGGCGCTGACGTAAAACTCAGCGAGCTGGCCGTCGGCATCGGCCCCTTTGTCGTTGGCCCGGCCGTGGAAAGGAAAATAGGGCTGGCCGGCTTCAGCAGCCTTTCTATCGATGCCACCATGTGGCGCAGTGCCGAATGGGCCCGCAGAAAAGGACTTTATGCCGAGCTGCATGCCGGCATAGCGGAGATGGACGAAGCGATCCATCGCATTGCTAACAATCTCCTTCATTCCAACCCCGAGGCAATGACCATGATGAAAGAAATGTTCTGGAAAGGCACTGAACACTGGGATAGACTGTTACCAGAAAGGGCCGCCGTCAGCGGTCGACTGGTTCTCAGCGAGTTCAGCAGGAATGCCATTCGCCAGTTCAAAAAAAAGTAATATTTTGTACTCCTTATGGGAAATAACCCCGGCGATGAGGCGATGCTATGGTTGCAGCTAATAAAAGGTGACAGGGATGCCTTTGCTTCCATTTACAGGCTCCACAACATCTCCCTCATCGCGTACGGGCTCAAACTCTGCCCGGACCGGGACATCCTGAAAGATCAGATCCAGGAATTGTTCGTCGAGCTGTGGCATTCCCGGGAAAACCTCTCCCCCACGAATTCTGTGAAATTTTACCTTTTCCGGGCGCTCCGTAATAAATTAATAAGGCAGGAAAAAAATCATCATTCCCGCAATGCGATGATAAGATGGGTTTCCCGTCTCAACAGTACCCTCCTCGAACAGCCGGTGGAAACAGCCATCGTGGAAAAAGAGATCCACGAATCCCACATGGCCCTATTGAAAGAGGCCCTTAAAGAACTCTCCGTTCGCCAGCAGGAGGTCATCCAGCTCCGTTTCTACCAGGGGTTCTCCAACCAGGAGATCGCTGACCTGATGAACATGAACTATCAATCGGTAAGCAATCTCCTCTACAAAGCCCTTTGCCGCCTGAAAGAGGTGATCACCATTCCTGTTTTTGTGACCCTTCTGCTCCTGTCCTCCCTGTCCTGAAAAAAAATCTCCTTTTTTTGAGTATAAATGGAATGTTGGATACATTTCTATATAGATGCCTTATTTAATCATTATTTAACACAGCGGTTAAGTGGAAAATTTAGACACCCGGGTTTGGGAATTCCTACAGGACGAGCGGTTTATCAAATGGGTTCATTCTTCAGATGAGGACGCAATGGCATATTGGGAAAAATGGATGAAAGAGCACCCGGAAGAAGTGAGCATGCTATTTAAAGCGCGGGAAATGGCCCGGAACCTCGCTACCACACAGGCTCCTGAAGGCGCTGAAAATCTTTCCGCCTACATTTGGACGGGCGTTCAGGAGAGGCTGAATTCGGCAACCGCAGGCAGGGAACTGGCGCCTGTACGGCCCCTTCCGGCGGCAAGGAAAAGACGGGCCCGGTATTGGGCTGCTGCCTGCTTCATTGGCCTTGCAGGGATTGGTGCAATGGTAATTTTCCGTACGTCCGCTTCCCGGGTAGCGCCTGTTGGCGCACAGCAGGTGGCCAGCCGGATCACGCAACAAGACCTTGAAAGGACCAACGGGACAACGCTCAACCAGCAGGTGTACCTGGTGGACGGCACCCGCATTACGCTCCAGCCCGGCGCCGGTATCCGGCATTCCATCTTTTTGCAGAAAGATAAAAGAGAGGTTTATCTGGAAGGGAATGCCTTTTTTGAAATAGCCAAAGACGCCGACCGCCCCTTCTATGTATATACTAAAGATCTGGTGGTCAGAGTATTGGGCACCAGCTTCAAGGTCACCACTGATAAAGAGAATGGCGACGTCTCCGTTATGGTAGAGACAGGAAAGGTATCCGTATTTAAGAAGGCTGGCGCCCTGCAGCAACAGCTGATACTGGAGTCGAACCAGCAGGCGCTCTACAAAGCCAAGACCCGGGATCTCGTGGAATCGCCCGCCGACAAGAAAGAGCTGATGGTGGATATGAGACCGGCAGCGCCCGCCATCCCATTCAACTTTGAAGAAACACCTGTAAAAGAGATCTTCAAAAAATTGGAGAACGCCTATGGGATCCCTTTACATTTTGACGAAAACACCTTTTCCTCCTGCGCTGTAACAACATCGCTGGCCGACGAAACCTTTGAAGAAAAATTAAAGATCATCTGCGAGGCCATCGGCGCCGCTTACAGGATCGACAACCAGGGGGTCTGGATAGAAGGCCATCCCTGCAAATAAGGAAGTTGTATCATATAAATATAAACCACCAAAACCAACTAGTCTTCGCATGATTATACAAAGATCCCTCGTATAAAAAATGGTGGTGTTCGCGCACCACCATTCAATAATGCTCCCCTTATCGCAGGTCAAAACTTTGATCAGGGGATGATTTTGCCACGCCTTTTTCACAAAACTGACAAAACTTGATAAAGTTATGAACAAAAACGGAAAACCAAAACAAGCTGTTTTATTCATTATGAGAGTTACACTATTACAATTCTTCCTGGTGCTGAGCTGCGTCAGCTATTCCTTCGCCGGCAAGGCGGACGGTCAGGAGATATTGGACAAAAAGATCTCTCTGAACCTGTCTTCCAAGGAGATGAAGACAGTGTTAAAAATGATCACTAGCTCCGCGGAAGTAGGATTTACTTACAACAGCCGGATCCTTCCGGAGAATAAGAAGATCAGCATCATTGCCAATGAAGAACGACTTGGAGATGTCCTGAACAGGATCCTCAGCCCATTCGATATTTCATTCGAAGTGATAGGCAGACAGATCGTGCTTAAAAAAAGAAAGACGCTGCTCATCAGCCGCCTCGAGAACAGCGTTGGTGTGGATGAAATGTTCAAGCCCATTACAGGTACGGTGCTTGCCGCCGATGGTTCACCCTTGCCTGGTGTGAGCGTTCAAGTGGCTGGCAGCTCGAAAGGAACGGTTACGGATGAAAAAGGCAATTTCCAGGTCCAGGCTTCCGAAGGGGACGTATTGGTCTTTTCCTTTATTGGCTTTCAGACTGCCCGGGTTAAGGTAGGCGCTGCTTCCACGGTCAGCGTCACCCTGGTAAAGAATGAGAATGCATTGAGTGATGTGGTCGTCACCGCCTTGGGTATCAAAAGAGAAGCAAGGTCCATCGGGTATTCGGCCCAAAAGGTCTCTGGTTCAGACATCGTTCAGGCCAGCCCGCCCGACCTCGCCACCGGCCTGATGGGTAAATCCGCCGGTCTTAACATCACTACCTCCAACGGGGTACAGGGCAATTCCCAGCGCATTGTTATCCGCGGGAACAACAGCATATTAGGCAACAATCAACCGCTCATCGTCATCGACGGGATCCAGGTCCAGAATGATCCTGTCGGCGGTCAGCAATCTACTCTCTCAAGTGCTGCAAATGGTTCGCTGACTCCCACTACAGACCTGGTTACGCCCAAAGATTGGGGCTCCTTTCTCAATTTTTTGAATACGGACGATATACAGGATGTCACCGTCCTCAAGGGCGCTACGGCGGCGGCATTATACGGTGCCAGGGGCGCCAACGGCGTTATCCTGATCAGTACCAAGAGAGGGGGCAAGAGGTCCGGGATAGGCGTCGACTACAATTTTTCCACCCTCTTTTCCAATCCTTACCGTTACCAGGATATGCAGAATTCATACGGTTATGGGGGGGCGAACGCCCTCTGGTCGGCAAATCTCGACTTTCCGAAGGACGCTTCCGGCAACCTCCGGTACCCGGGCAATTACCCCTGGGATGGGGCACCTGCCGGCAACGAATATGAAATTGCAGGCGCCATTCCGGGCGGATATTCCACCTGGGACGTTTTCAGCTGGTACGGCCCGGGCGCTTCCTGGGGGCATAAGCTCGATGGTACGGAGATCACCTGGTGGGACGGCGTGAAACGCAAATGGGATCCCCAGCCGGACAACCGGAAAGCCTTCTTCCGCACGGGCAACACCACCACACATAACGTTGCCTTCAGCGGCGGTGGTGATTTCGGCAGCTTTCGTTTGGGATATACCCGGCTGGATAATACGGCCATCGTGAAGAATAGCAACTACAACCAGAATAATATCAATTTGGGCGCCAACCTGAATGTCTCCCAAAAAATAAAGGTCGACATGTCCGCCAGCTACACCAATTACAACAGGCTGAATGTCCCTGATCTTGCGGGCGACCAGGGCTGGACCAATTTCATGATCTATTCCATGCCCAGGGATTATAAACCCATCGAGTTCACCAATTACAAAAATGCCGATGGCAGCAAGCACGATTATATCGCCAGCTCTCCCTATGGTTATTATCCCTATCAGAACAACTACAACCAGAACCTCTTCTGGCATTTGTTCGAGCAGAACCAGCAGCTGACGAGAAACCAGCTTCTTAGCTCAGTGAAAGTATCGGCAGATGCGACACCCTGGCTGAACTTCACAGGCCGCGCCTCACTTAACTATGCCACGACGAATGTAGAAAGCAAATATTCCCCGATTGATGCCGGAGGAGTGCAAGGACAGTATGGCATCGAATATGTAAAGAACCAGGATGTCAACCTGGAACTGTTCACCACCCTGCACAAAGAGGACCTGTTCGGATCGAAGTTCAGCGGCAGCCTGATGGTCGGCAACAGCGCTCTCAAAAGCAGGATGTATGATAACAATGCATGGAACAGCGGCGAGCCGAATGCTACTTATGGCAAAGGCAGCGTCTATCCCTGGACGGTACCGAATAAATACTACCTCTCCAATACCACAAACCCGGGCGGCATCACTCCCCCTATCGAGGTATGGAATAATTATAATCTCAATTCCCTGTTCGGTATAATGGACTTGTCCTACGACAATTACCTGTTCCTGCAGGTGACGGGCCGCAACGACTGGTCATCCACCCTGCCGCTTAAAACATCTTCTTATTTCTTCCCATCAGCCAGTCTGAGCTTCGTGTTCACCGAAGGAATAAAGAGCCTGCAAAACATTAGCTGGCTGAATTACGGCAAGCTGAAAGTATCGGCCGGTAAAAGTGCAAATGGCGCGCAGCCCTATCAATCCACTTATACATACAATACCAGCGTATTATCCAACTATCTCAACGGAACAGCGCCTACCTCCTTCGGAGGACTGCCGGTGCGTTCCTTCCTGTCGACCCTGCCCCCCTATACCTTTTTGGTACCGCAGCGGAATTCATCCTATGAAGTGGGGCTCGAAGCTGGCTTCCTGCACAATCGGCTGAACCTGGAGTTCACTTATTACCAGACCAGGGCCACCAGCCAGATCCTCTCCAGTAATTTGGCCTGGTCTTCAGGAGCTAGCGCGGCGACATTCAACACGGGCGAACTGTCAAACAACGGTATAGAGCTCATCGTGCGGGCGACGCCGGTACAATCAAAGGATTTCCGCTGGGACATCTCTGTCAATGCTGCCCACAACCAGAACAAGGTGATCGCGCTGGCCCCAGGCATCCCCAAATACCCCCTGCAGGACCTCTGGGGCACGAATGGGGTGCAGATGTATGTAAGGCCCGGAGAGAATTACGGGACGATCTACGGATATGATTATACATATTTCAAAGGTCAGAAAGTCGTAAAGAGGGTGTTTGACCAATCGAACCCCACCAAGGTGGTAGGAACGCAGTATGTCACCACGACTGACCCTGTGCCCATCGGTAATTCCACTCCCAAGGTGACGGGCGGCATCAGCAACACCTTCCGGTATAAGAATTTCAGCCTCTACGTTATGACGGACTTTAAGGTCGGCGGCCAGATCTTTTCTGCCGACTACGGTGCTGCCATGGCAGAAGGCCTTTCTCCCAGGACCCTTAAGGAAAGGAATGGCGGCGGATTGCCCTATACTTACCCGGATGGAACGACGGCGAATCACGGCGTCATCCTCGACGGCGTATTTTCCGACGGATCAAAGAACACGGACGTAGTGCATTACATGTGGAAGTATGCAGGTCAATTCGAAGCCTGGTCCAATGTGAACATGCCGCGCAGCAATTCAGTATTCACCAATTCATGGGGTAAAGTAAGGGAGCTGACCCTCACCTACAGCATTCCCGGCAAGCTGATCAAACGGACTAAAGTCTTACAGGGCATCGATGTCTCATTGGTCGGACGCAACCTCTTTTACATTTTCACCACATTGCCCGACCACCTGAACCCGGAAGCCATCAATGGCATCGGCAACGGCCAGGGTGTGCAGTGGTCCGAATTCCCCGGCACCCGGGATTTCGGTGTATCCGTAAAAGTTAAACTTTAACCCTTTAAATTTTACTATTGTGAAATATAAAATAAATAAGACAGGCGCAGCATTCATGGTCCTTGCAGTATTATTCGCCGGCTCCTGTAAAAAGAATTTCGAATCCATCAATACACCGCCCGTGGGAGCAACAGATGCAACAACACCCCTGGTGTTCAATGGTATTGTGAGCTCCCTTCCGCTTACGGCAGGAGAATATTCCGTGATGAATTCCTGGATCTATCCCATCACCCAGCAGGGAATCATTGTTTCCGGCGCATATCCTTACGATAATGCCAAGTCCGCCGTGTGGGATAATTATTACCAGACATTGGCCAACTATCGCCTTTTACAAAGCAGGATCTCGACAACCTCTGATACCACAACGATGAATAACCTGTACGGCATGCTGAGGACGATCATGGCGTACAAGACCTTCAAGACCACCAATTATTACGGGGATATGCCTTATTCCAAGGCTGGGTATGCCCCATTGAACGGGTCCAGTGGCTATACCTCGGCTTACGACAAGCAGGCCGACATTTATGCTTCGATCCTGGCCGACCTGAAATGGGCCGTCGACAACTTCAGCACCAACGCGACGCAATATTCAGTAGGTAGCTACGAGACTTTCTTCAAGAATGATATTTCCCTCTGGACTAAGTTCGCCAATAGCCTGAGATTGTACATTGCTGTTACCATGTATGACAAGAACAGCGCGCTGGCGTCGACACACATCACGGAAGCCCTGAGCAAACCCCTGCTGGCGGACGGTGATGACGTCGGCCTATGGCCTGCCAACATCAGCGGGTTACAGTTTCAATGGAGGCAATGGTCTTTCTCTGCCAACTGCTACCTGCGCATGGGCACTACCATGTGGGACCTGATGTCCGCCAACAACAACACCGATGGCAGCGGCATTTTCGACATGCGGGCCAAAATATTCTTCGAAACGAATAATGCAGGAGGCTGGGCGGCTTATCCGCAAAACCCTACTACTTCCACTCCAACAGAAGGGGGGTCGCCATATAGCACCGACCGTGCAACCTCATGGAGCACCAAAGGCGCAGGTTGTATCTATTCTCCGTTTAATTATTATTTTGAGCAGGACCTGACGTCTATTCCGGAGCTGATGCTCACAGCCGCACAAGTGCATTTTATCAAGGCAGAGGTATACAACCGGGGCCTGGGTGCTACAGCCAATGCCGTTACCGCACAGACGGAATACAATGCAGGCATAGCCGCTTCCCTCAACATGTGGAAGAGCATTGCGTATAATTCTTCCGTGTGGGTAATGAACAAGCCCGCTTCTGCCACGGCCACGGCCGGAGAGATCAGCGCGGCACAGAACAGCACGGTCGCACTTTATGACCTGGGAAATACAACCCATGCATTGAGCCAGATATATGCCCAGCTGTGGATCGACCAATTCCGCCAGCCCTGGGATGCCTGGCTGCTGTTGAGAAGGACGGGCGGTCTGACACCTATGTCCGCGACGAATACCTCCTATTACACCAGCAACTTCGGCGGATATCAGCGATTTGTGTATCCGGATGACGAAATAAGCAATAACACCGAGAACTGGAAAGCTGGTACAGGCGGGACGAATTTGAACACTACTAAATTATGGATAGCCAAATAAAAAGTCCGGAGCGACCCGCAAGGGTCGCTCCAACTTTCCTAGTAAGCTATAGACCGTCGTATTGATAGATCGGGTCAATATGCGATTTCGCGTTCATCTCGAAGACAGGCTTGATGATCCCGTCTTTCAGGCCATATACCCACCCATGCAGCTGGGGCCGCTGTTCTTTCTTCCAGGCGCGCTGAATGATTGAGGTCTCCGCCAGGTGGTTTACCTGCTCTTTAACATTCAGCTCCGTCAGCCTGTCCGTCCGCTTCTCCTCATCCTCAATGGCATCCAGCTCCACGGCATTTACCCTGTAGACATCCTTGATATTCCGGAGCCACATATTGAGCACATGCTGGTAATCGGTTTTGGTCATAGCCGCCTTTACCCCACCGCACCCGTAATGGCCGCAGACGATAACATGCTGCACTTTCAGGTGATTTACTGCATAGTCCAGGACACTGAGCAGATTCACGTCCGTATGCACTACCATATTGGCGATGTTGCGATGCACGAAGATCTCCCCCGGCTGCGTGCCTGTGATCTTATCGGCAGGTACCCGGCTGTCGCTGCAGCCGATCCATAGGAACTGAGGCGTTTGTAAATGGGCCAGTCTTTCAAAATATCCGGGATCGTCCGCTTTTACTTCTGAAGCCCAGGCTTTATTTTCTAATAATAGTTTTTCTATCGGTGTCATATTATAGTTTATTTGCGAATTATCGTTCATTTTGCAAAAATAGTCCTTTTCGGCCTCCATTTCAGGCCGCCCGTTCATCAAGCTCTTCTCCTCCAGCCACCAGCTGATGCAATGACTTGAAAGTGCTTTTCTTAACCTCCACCTTTATATTCTTCAATTGGGCATGATGCATGAACTCATTGATCGTGTCTATTATATCCTTATCGATAAAGTCAGCACGGGTGATATCGATAAGTACGAATGAATTTGGCGGTACTTTCTCCAGCTTTTCTTTCACAATGGGCTTGTTCAGGAAGGATACGTCCTTTCTGAATCGCACCAGGTATTTATTTTCATCATATACGATCATCACCGCCGAGTGGAAGTTGCTCCTTAACAGGAAGAAGAGAGACACGCCCATGCCGATGAGAATACCTATCAGCAGATCGGTCAGCAGGATAGCTATGATGGTCGCCACGAAAGGCACCAGCTGATCCAGCCCTTTCCGATGGAACTCTCTGAAGAGGGCAGGCTTCGCCAGCTTATAACCGGTGGCGATCAGGATGGCCGCCAGCGCGCTCAGGGGGATCAGGTTCAGCAGTCCCGGAACGAACAGCACGCTCAGCAATAGCAATGAACCATGTAAAATGGTGGAAAACCTGGTCTTGGCACCTGCATTGACGTTGGCCGAGCTGCGAACGATCACGGATGTGATAGGCAGGCCCCCCAGCAGGCCGGAAACCATATTGCCAACACCCTGCGCTTTCAGTTCCCGGTTAGTGGGCGTGCGCCGGTTATAGGGGTCCAGTTTGTCGACAGCTTCGATGCTCAATAAGGTCTCCAGGCTGGCTACCAGCGCAATGGTAACCCCGGTGATCCACACATGGCCATTGCCGAGATGCTTCCATTGGGGGAAACGTAACAGCTCACCTGCAGAGTTCAGTCCGGTGGTCACAGGCAGATTCACCATATGATTTGCTTCCAGTACAAAGGCGCCACCCAACGTGGATAGAAAGCTATTCAACAATACGGCGACGATCACCACTACCAACGGACCGGGAATGTTCCTTAACAGCCTATGGCTCTTAAAGAACTTAATATCCCATACCCAAAGAAGGATCAACGACACCAGACCGATGATCAGTGCGCCCGGAGAAAGATAGTTCAGGGAATAGATCACCTCGGAAAAAGTATTTCTCCTGTCGATCTGTATGAAGGCCTCGTCCCCAACGAAGTTCTTGTCGAATCCCGTCAGATGAGGCAGCTGTTTCAGAATGAGTATAATACCGATGGCCGCCAGCATCCCCCGGATAACAGAATTGGGAACATAGTCGCCGATCACCCCGGCCCGTATAAAGCCAAAGATCACTTGTATAACCCCAGCGATCACCACAGACAGCAGAAAGGCCTCAAAGACAGGCATTTTTCCGATGGCAACAGCCACCACCGCCGTCAACCCGGCCGCGGGCCCACTGACACTAAGGGAAGAACCGCTAAGCGAACCAATGACAATCCCGCCTACGATCCCGGCAATGACGCCGGAAAACAAAGGGGCGCCGGAACCAAGGGCAATGCCAAGGCACAAAGGCAGGGCCACAAGAAATACTACTACAGCAGCAGGAATATCCGAAGCTGCATTTTGAAAGAGATTTTTGTTTTGATTCATGTTTTTTCATTTGAAGGATGAGTTAATAGAGCATTTCTCCTTCATATGGGCAGACAAAAGCTCCTTACACGGAAGTTACTTCCGGGCAAGCAATGACATTAAATGTTTACCTGCAGTTATCAGCAGGCCGAATGGAAAAATATGTAACGAAAGATTAAAAAGAGGTCGGACGATCTAGCAATTAGGAGGGGGGGTGAGAATATCGTCTGCATGTCTGCCTTCCAGGCCTTCGCACTGGTGGGGGACAGGCTTGTGTCCGCTGATTAATATGGATTGAATGAGGGTAGGATGATAAACGGGCAAAAAATCTTTATTCAGGTCATCTCCGGCACGGCCGACCTTGCCGTCAGGGCCTGCATGGACGATCTCTTCCGTGGCCTGACCCCCTAAGAGCCAGGCAATTGTTTGCTTCAATGGCAACAGCTGTATGCTCAGTACCAGTAGCAAAAATACAGATATGATCTTTTTAGTTATCAAGCCTGACAAATATACAAGTTATCGACGTAACCTCATAGGGTTAGCCGGGTTTTAACAAATTGATCAAATGGGGAATAGGAGCCTTCCAGCCCATGGGCAATGCCTAAATATTCAGGCCCCCGCAGGCGCTGATGACCTGCCCCGTGATATAAGAGCTCATATCGCTGGCAAGGAATAAGGTCGTATTCGCGATCTCTTCGGCGCTGCCAAATCGTCCCAGAGGGATCTTCTCCAGGAAAGCTTTCGCACCCTCCCCTTCTTTTAGATAATGCGTCATGTCCGTCTCCACAAAGCCGGGAGCAATGGCATTGCAGCGGATATTGCGGCTGCCCAGCTCCAGGGCCACCGACTTGGTAAAGCCGATGATCCCCGCCTTGGAGGCTGCATAGCTGCTTTGCCCCGCATTTCCTCTTATGCCTACTATAGAGCTCATGTTGATGATGGACCCTTTACGCGCCTTCATCATGGGCCGGATCACCTGCTTGGTCATATTGAATACGCTTTTCAGGTTAATATCCATCACATCGTCCCATTGCTCAGGACTAAGACGCAGTAATAAGTTGTCTTTTGAGATCCCGGCATTGTTTACGCAGATATCCACCGCCCCGAATTCCTTCATCACGTCATTCACCAGGGACTCGCATTCCGCAAATACGCCTGCATTGCTTTTGTAAGCCTTTGCCTTTACACCTAACCCCTTCAGTTTATCCTCCAGGCCCTTCGCTTTCTCCTCGCTGCTTAAAAAGGTAAAAGCCACCTGCGCACCTTCTTCTGCTAACTTGACGGCGATAGCTTCTCCGATACCGCGGCTGGCGCCCGTGACAATGGCAATTTTTCCTTCCAATAGTTTCTTCATGGCGTAAATATAAAATATTTATTTTGCAACCAATGGCCCCACGCAAATACTTACTGCTAACAATATTGATCGCCTTTACGGTCGAAACCCTGTCCTCCACCTGGCTGCTTAAATTCACCGGTTGGGCGCCCTTTCTTTCCATCCTGTATTTCCTGGCCGGCATAGCCATACCCCTGCTGCTGCTGTCCTTCCCCGTTGTACGGCTTCCCCGTCCTTCTAAACGGCACCTCCTTATCCATACCACCCACTATCGCCTCATCCTCATCGGCCTGATCGCGCTTGCCATGTATTCCTGGTGCCGGTATTGGTTCGAAGAGATCCCCATCGATATCAACAATGCCGATATGCTGCCCATCATCAAAGTGATGGGAGAACGCTTCGTAGCAGGCCATCATAAAAATGTATATGACACCATTCCTTGGATCTGGAATGGCATACAGCCCATTTATCTGCCTTCCATGTGGCTGCCTTATGTGCCCGCCATTGCAATAGGATTGGATATTCGCTGGATCACCATGGCAGGACTGCTGTTCTCATTTGCCGTCTTCCTTTTTTTGTATAAGCCGGAGATCCATCGTTATCTTTCCTTCCTCACGGGAGTGCTCGCATTCCTTTTATTCTGGTGGATCATGGCGGACAACACGCCCGGTATCATCAGTGTGTCCGAAGAAGGGGTAGTGATCGCATATTATGTGCTGCTGGTGTTGTCGCTGGTCTACGGCAACCCTTGGTGGATAGGCATTATGGCCTCGCTGTGCATGCTCAGCAGGTATAGCCTGGTCGGCTGGATACCCGCCTATACCTTGTACCTGCTTCTGGATAAGAAATGGAAGGATATAGGCATCTTCGCCCTCACAGGAGTGCTTTGTTTCACCCTGCTGTTCCTCCTGCCCGTGGGCTGGCAAACCGTCAGCAGGCTGGCGCACCTGCCTGGTCACTATGTTCCTTTTGCCGCCCGCGTATGGAAAGATAGCCCCGATGTCTTCTCCACCGCTCCGGGACTGGCCTATTTTTTCGGCCCGGGAAGAATAGTCTTCCTGCATACATTATTGGTCAGTCTTAGCTTTATCGTTCCTTCCGGGTTCGTTCTGTACTGTTACAGGAGAAGCAAGCGGACAACTATTGCCAACGTATCGCTGGCGGCACTCAAGCTCAGTCTCGTGATCTTTTACTGTTTTATCGACGTACCCTACCTCTATCTTTTTTATACGTCCTCCTTTGTAAGTCTTTTGATTGTTACAATACTGCTGCGGACCCCGGATGAGATCATGTCTGGCTCAACGAAGGGATAAGCGCAAAGATCTCCTCAATATACTTCCGCTCATTGGAAAGACGAGGCACCTTATGCTGTCCGCCCAGCTTGCCCCTGCTCTTGAGCCATCTCGTAAAGACGCCTTTCTCCAAAGCATGTAGAATGGGCATGCGAAGGGCTATGTTCTTATGCCGTTTGGCTTCGTAATCGCTGTTGATGCTTTGCAGGGCTTTGTCCAGCTCAGCTGCGAACTGATCCAGGCTGGCAGGTTCCTTTTCAAACTCCACCAACCACTCATGGGCGCCATTTCCCAGATCGCTGAAATAGACAGGCGCCGCCGTATAGTCGTTGACGACAGCTCCCGTGTTCTGACAGGCCACTGCGATGGCCTTATCCGTGTTGTCCACTATGACCTCCTCCCCGAATGCATTGATGAAATGCTTCAGCCGGCCGCTGACCTTAATACGGAAAGGAAATTTGGAAGTAAACTGGATGGTATCTCCCAGCAGATACCTCCATAATCCCCCATTGGTGTTGATCACCAGCGCATAGTTCTTGCCCAGCTCGACATCAGAGAGACCGATGGTCTCAGGGTTGGGCTTGCCGTATTCTTCCACAGGCATGAATTCCATGAAAATGCCGTGGTCCAGAAATAACAGCATCCCATCATCATTGGGATTGGCCTGGGCGGCAAAAAAACCTTCGCTGGCATTGTACATGTCCAGGTAGTGAATATCCTTGCCGATCAGCTTTCGCAGCGGTTCTCTGTACGGTGTAAAAGAAACGCCCCCATGTATATACAGCTCCAATGAAGGCCAGACTTCCGCAAGACAGGATTTGCCTGTGATCTCCAGGATACGCCGGATCAGGACCATCGTCCACGTAGGCACCCCTGAAATAGATGTGACATTTTCGGCAATAGTATTACGGGCCAGTCTTTCGATCTTATCCTCCCATTCATCCAGTAAGGCAATGCTTAGCTCGGGCGTCCGGATCCAATGCCCCCAAAATGGAGAGTTTTGTAACAGCACCGCGCTCAGATCACCATAATGCACATCGTCATTCACCTGGTGGACTGTATGACTTCCCCCAAGGACAAGACCCTTCCCGGTCAGCAGGTCCGAATCCGGGTTGAAATTATAATACATGGTCAGCACATCCTTCGCTCCTTTATAGTGGCAGTCCTGCAGACTGTCTTCGCTGACAGGGATGAATTTGCTCTTGTCACTGGTGGTACCGCTGCTCTTGGCAAACCAATTGACGGGTGTATTCCAGAGGAGATTTTCCTCCCCGTTCATAATGCGCTGGATATAAGGCTTCAGGTCGTCATATTCATGGATGGGAACTGCCTGTTTGAATTCCCGGATAGAAAAGATCTTTGAAAAATTATACTTACGGCCGAATTCAGTGTATTGCGCTGAAGTAACCAGGTGCTGCAAAACCTCCCGTTGCGTAGCCACCGGATTCTCCATCCACTGTTCGATGCGCCAAAGCCGGAACCTGGCAAGTCTTGATATGGCAGGGCTGAGAAGTCTCATACACGAGGATCTAAGGCAAAATAAAGAATGATAGGGACATTATAAGCGGGTTAAGGGCTTTTTTATAGGCCTCCCTATATAACTTCCTCTTCCGGAGCATTATTTACACTCTGGCGGCGCGCCTCCTCATGCAGGTAATCCTTCCGTTTCAGCTCGAAATTCCGGCCCAGGTAAAGACGGCGCACCTGCTCGTCTTCCGCCAGCTCTTCTGCCGTACCATGCTTAAAGATCTTTCCGTCGATCAGGAGATACGCACGGTCGCAGATGGAAAGTGTCTCATTCACGTTGTGGTCCGTGATAAGAATGCCGATATTCCTGAACTTCAGACGGGCGACCACCGTCTGAATATCCTCTACAGCTATAGGGTCCACACCCGCGAATGGTTCATCCAGCAAAATGAACTTAGGGTCTACCGCCAGGGCCCTGGCGATCTCGGTCCTCCTTCTCTCGCCTCCACTGAGTGAGTCCCCGTTGTTCCTCCGGACATGATGCAGGTGGAACTCGTCCAACAGGGATTCCAGTTTGTCCTTCTGTTCAGCCTTGCTGAGCCTGGTCATCTCCAGTACGGCCTTGATATTATCTTCCACACTCAGCTTCCGGAATACCGAAGCCTCCTGGGGCAGGTAACCGATACCCATCTGGGCCCGCTTGTACATGGGCATCCGGGTAATATCGACATTATCGAGGAAGACCCCCCCCTCGTCAGGCTTTATCAACCCAACAACCATATAGAAAGTGGTGGTCTTCCCGGCCCCGTTGGGACCCAGCAACCCCACGATCTCGCCCTGTTCCAGCTTTACGGACACATGATTTACCACGGTACGGCTCCGGTAACTCTTTACAAGGTCCTGCGAATGAATGGTCAAACTCATAGCCCAAAGTTAAGCTGCAAGGCCCAAGCCACAAGCTGCCGACCGGAAAATTATGGCCAATTTAGCAACTACACGAAGACATGTCAAAGTGGACCACAGGTCCACTGGCCGAAGGCCCATCATAGTTTGGATGAACAGCAGGGTTAATTTCTCAAAAGCCCTGCTGTTCAGACTATGAAGGCCAAAAAACCGTTATGTTTGCGCAAAATATCAAACGGACAACAGGTTATGAAGGTTATCGAGCATATTCAGCAGGCAAAAGACACACTCGTTTCATTTGAGATCCTCCCCCCATTGAAAGGAAGGACGATCAATTCCATCTATGAACACCTTGACCCACTCATGGCGTTTAACCCCTCTTTCATCAATGTTACCTACCACCGCAGCGAGACCATGTTCAAAAAAAAGTCGGATGGTACTTTTGAAAAAGTAGAGGTCCGCAAACGACCCGGCACCGTAGGTATCTGCGCAGCTATCATGAACCATTACCAGATAGATGCCGTACCACACCTCATCTGCGGCGGGTTTGCCAAAAGAGAGACGGAAGACGCATTGATCGACCTCCATTTTCTGGGCATAGACAACGTGCTGGTACTGAGGGGAGATGCAGCTAAGAATGAAAGTTCCTTCGAACCCGAGCCCGACGGCCACCGCTATGCCATCGACCTGCTGAAACAGGTGGTCTCGCTCAACCATGGCGTCTATATCGAAGAGGATATCAAGAATGGCGGAAAGACCAATTTCTGCATCGGCATCGCAGGCTATCCTGAAAAACACTTCGAAGCCCCCAACCTGGACACGGACATAATGTACTTGAAAGCCAAGGTGGAAGCAGGCGCCGAATACATCACTACCCAGATGTTCTTCGACAACCAGAAATATTTTGACTTCGTAAAGCTCTGTAAAGACCAGGGAGTAAATGTCCCGGTCATCCCCGGGCTCAAACCCATCACCAATCGCAAACAGCTCAGTATGTTGCCCAAGGTCTTCCACGTTGACCTGCCTACCGACCTTTCCAATGCCATCCTGAAATGCAAGAATGATGAAGAGGTGGAAAAGGTGGGAGAAGAATGGCTGATCCACCAAAGCAGGGAATTGAAAAGGGCCGGTGTGCCCGTCCTGCACTACTATACGCTGGGTAAACCCAAAGTGATCGAGAACGTAGTAAAAGCAGTGTTCTAAGACCTTATTTTGGCAGCGAGGCAAACACCCTTTCATCCACATTCACCGGGTATTTCTTCTTCAATGAGGCGATCCATTCGTCTTCCAGATAAGTCTGGTAATCATTTATGACAAACCCCCGGGCATCACGGTAATTGCGGGGCGCCCGATCCTGGTAGACATTCAGGATATAAGCAAAGCTCACCGTATTGTCAGACTTATTGGTATTGAAAGGAGTGAATTGCCGGGGAAAGGGGCTCACTTTTTCCAGCGCAGGTATCTGCGAAAGTTCATATCGGCCCGAATCCGCCTGGATGCCAGTCCCGCCGCTATCCGACCATCTCCTCCAGTCATAAGGATTCACCGCCAGATGCGTACGCAGCGACTGCGCTGCCTGCTCGTTACTGCAGGTGAATAAAAGCGCATCTACACTGGGTTCCCACCAGTATTTACCCTTATGCGCTTCGTAATAGGTATGAAGGCCCGCACTATCCGTGGACGCCTTATCCCAGATCTTCCGCTGCATGACCTCGAAAAGCAGGTTGCCTTCTTTGAATTCCGTCAGCTGAAAAGCAAAATCCTTGTTGTATTCCTCCAGGTGGTTGCGATAATAATCCAGTGCCATCCTCCCCATAAATTGGTCGAAAAGGATTTTGTCATTGATATTCCTTCCCCTGGAAGCTTTAATATTGCGGGCATAATCCAGCCAGTTCTGCACTGCATACTGCTGTGCGGGAAAAGAGAAGAGGACTGTGGAAGTGCTTAAGCCCTTATAGGAGTTAAGAGCCGTGTTCACCATGCTGCTGTCCGTAAAGTTCCAGAGATCTGCTGCTGAAAAATCAGCTTTTCTCATGCCCATCTGCTGATTGATCCGCTTCAGCAAAGCCTGCCTGGAAACTTCCGCCCTCGCGTCGTTGCTGATCTGCTGCTTCAGCGAAGCCACTGTTTCCTCATTCAGCGCGCGGGGAAAAGGCGTCCGTCCAAGTCGCTTGATAATATGGTATCCATAGCTCGTGGCAACAGGACGGCTGATGGCGCCATCCCTGTCCAGGGCAAAGGCAGCCGCTTCAAAGGCCGGGTCAAAACGTCCCACACTGAACTCCGGCATCTCGCCGCCACTTTGGTAGGAAAGATTATCTCCGCTGTATGACCTGGCCAGCTGGGCAAAATCCGCACCCTTTTGCAAAGCTCCAAACAGGGAATCTGCCTGCTGCCGGCTGGCTTCCTGCACACTGGCCGGTGCGCCGGGAGGGACGGAAAGAAGGATTTGCGCCGCACGCATCTTTCCCAGTGATTTCCGCTCCCCGAGATTTTTGAAAATATGGTAGCCACCCTTGCTGCGGTAGGGTTTCGATATCTCTCCGGCTGGCGTGGAATAGGCCAGGGTCTCCAGCTCGTATGGAAGAGAAAAGACTGTAATAAAGCCAAGATCGCCCCCATTCACCTTTACAGAAGGGTCTTCCGACCATAAAAGGGCTGCTTCGGAGAATTTTTTTCCTTTTTTCAGGGCATTATAAGCAGCCATGGCTTTCTCATAAGCGCTTGCCGTATCAGATGATCCGTTTGCCGGAAGCGCAATGAAAACATGCGCCAGGTGTATATCCTTTTGCCCCCTGGCAAAGACCTCCTCCACCAGTCTATCCAGGCTTGCCTCATCCTTCAGGTAGCTGTCCGCCACCTGGTTGCGGAAATTCTGTAGCTCCGTCCGCTGCGCAGGCAGGGTATCCAGCTGCATATCATAGGCCGCCCTTACTTTCAGCTTATAGCGGATATAAAGCTCCAGGTAGTCCCGGTAGGACCTGTCTGTCGTCTTTTCGCCCGTATTATTCTTATTATAAGCCTTCAGGAAATCTTCTTTGCTGACACCCCGTCCATCACAGGTGAACAAAGTCTGCGCTGTAACAGAGGAAGAGAAGAATATGAAGAGAAGGATAAGCTTTCCTGCAAAGACCTTTGTATCAATGAGATTTTTCATGCTGAAGTTTCAGATTTAATACTTCATCCAATTGCTGGTAAGAAAGTTTTTTGGCTATGATCCGCTTGTCCTTGTCCAGCAAATAAAGGATCGGCGTTTGATATACATCGTACAACTGCCGGTAACCGGCCTGGCCCGCGGCCTCCGTAGAGTCCTGGTGAGCCTTGGTCTCATAAACGTGTATCCAATCCTTTAAATTGTGATCCTTAATGAATTGCAACCATGCCTCCTGCCCGCCGTCCACCATGACCCCGTATAACTTTACCCCCTGCTGTTTCCACTTAGCCTGATAAATAGAGTCCAGCCTGGGAACGACCTCCTTACAATGCCCGCAGGTGGCATCCCAGAAGCAGATGACGGTGAAAGGTGCTTGTACGCCATACAGTGGACGGGCCTTGCCGGAAGTATCCACCATCTCCAGGTTGGCTGCAGGCTGCCCGATAAGATTGGCCATAAGGCTATATGCCCGGTTGTTAAGGTATTGTCTGTACTTTTCTGTAAAGAATTCCGCTTGCCCGGTGTTAATATACTTTTCGAATAAATGTACAAATACGGCGTCCTGTCCCATGTATTCCGGGTTGACATACTTCTGTACGAAATAGACCAGCAGATATTGGAACATGGTCTTGTTAACCCTTGCCTGTAGCAACATCATGTCGGCTTCCCGTTCGATAGAGTCCGCCTGGGGGGATACAAGATCTTTATAATATTTGTCCAGCCGGGGCTCGAATACCGGAGTCCGCGTCAGCCGGTCATCCGTAAAGGAAATGCTGTCCCAGTAGTGCGCCTTAAAATAATGATAGGGAAAGAGGCTATCCACCTTGCCTCCCACCTTCGGAGCCGGCGGGACCACCGGTTCTTTCATGGTATGAAAAAGCATGGTCAGCAATGACTGCGGATAACGTTTAATCAGCTGTTGACGATATTGCTGGATCTCCTCGTTCAGCTTCCTGATCTTTTCCCGCAGGCGAAGGGAATCTTTTTTGTCATGACTGGCCGTCAGCTCTTTCTGGCTGGCGACGATCTCCGAGCCCCTGTTATTGGTGAAAAGGGTATATTCCTGAAAGACCGTGTTATCCGGCGACCCCGTGAAGGTCACGCTGGCTGGGAGATGGAGGGTGTCCGCTGCCAGGGAAAAATGCTGCTGGCTGTCTATCAGGAGCTCGAAAAGGATTGTTTTTGAAGGACTGACGATGAAATAGACCCCCCCTGTCAATTTTTCCTTACCAGTGAAATGCCCCGTACTATTTTCGTCCAGGGTGACAGAGTCGGCTACGGCTTTGATCTTTCCATAATAATAGCCCAAATAGATCTTGCTGTTCTTATAAGGCTTCAGTGTGAGCCGGATGTCATACCCGTTTTGACTACAGCAGGGCACAGCTTGTAAAAGGCACAAACAGGTTGTCAGGGACAATAGGATTTTACTCATACGCCCGTAAAAATAGCCATTTCTGGTTTCTGTGGTATATTTACGGCCGTGCGAAGAAAAAATAAAAACATAGTCCTGCAGCAGGTAGTGGTGCAGGACTACGCCGCTGAAGGCAAATCCCTGGCCCGCGTGGACGGGAAGGTGATCTTTATAGAGAATGTCGTACCCGGCGACGTGGTAGATGTTAAACTTTCCAAAAATAAGAAAGATTGGGCCGAGGGCTTTGTTGTCGCCTGGCATCAATACTCTCCTGACCGGATAGAGCCGTTTTGCTCTCATTTCGGGGTATGTGGCGGCTGTCGCTGGCAGATGCTGCCTTATCCCAAACAATTGGAGTACAAACAAAAACAGGTCATGGATAACCTGCAGCGCATCGGCAGGGTCCAGCTTCCGGAGATCCCTCCCATCCTGGGAGCAGAGCAGACCATCCACTATAGGAATAAGCTTGAATACACCTTTTCCAGCAGACGCTTTCTCCTGCCGGAAGAATTACATGATCCGGAGATCACGCCACAACAGAATGTGGCCGGCTTTCACGCCAGGGGTGTTTTCGATAAGGTCGTAGATATCAGGACCTGCTATCTCCAGGAAGAACCGACTAATCAGCTGCGGTTAGCCGTAAGGGATTTTGCGATCAGCCGCAATCTTCCCTTTTATGATATTAAGTCCCATCAGGGATGGCTGCGCACGATGCAGGTGCGCATCTGCACGACAGGAGAGATCATGGCCAATATTGTCTACGGCTACGAGGATCAAGCGGCCCGGACCGCCCTCCAGGACCATGTTCTGCAGCAGTTCCCCGGACTGACCACGCTCCTGTACACCATCAACCCCAAATGGAATGACAGCCTTTCTGACCTGGAACCCCAGGTAGTCCATGGAAAAGGATATGTCATTGAAAAGCTGGAAGATTTCCGGTTCAAAATAGGACCAAAATCCTTTTTCCAGACCAACACCCGCCAGGGTGAGCGGCTGTACCAGGTGACACGTGAATTTGCTGAGCTCACAGGCAGCCAGACGGTGTATGACCTCTACTGCGGGACAGGTAGCATCGGTATTTTCGTCAGCAGGTTGGCCTCCAGGATCATCGGCGTGGAAGTGATCTCCGAAGCCATCGAAGATGCCAGGGAAAATGCAGCGCTGAATAATATCCCCCACGCCCGTTTCTTTGCCGGCGACGTGTCCGACATCTGCAACGACGAGTTCTTTTCAACAGAAGGCAGGCCGGATGTCATCATCACTGATCCCCCCCGGGCCGGCATGCACGAAAAATTGGTGAGAAAGATACTGGACATGGAGGCGCCGATAGTCGTTTACGTCAGTTGTAATCCTGCCACCCAGGCCAGGGACCTGCAACTATTGGATGAAAAATATGTTGTCACTAAGATACAGCCGGTGGATATGTTCCCGCATACCCATCATATTGAGAATGTCGTTCAGTTGAAAAAGAGAGGATAGGACGGATTGGCTGCTCCGCAAGGAATTTAAATAGTAATTTGCGTAACTTAAAGTGAAGGTATGACAGAATTTCGCCCGGGGGGCTTTCAGATGATCCCCCCTGTTATCAAGAATTTGATCATTATTAACGCATTGGTGTATTTGGCAGAAGTGACCCTGGGGCCTTCCATACGGGATGGCATGTTCAATCTGTTTGCCCTGCATACGATCCAATCACCACTCTTTCGCCCTCACCAGCTGATCACCTATCTGTTCCTGCATGACTATAGGAGCTTTGCCCATATCTTGTACAACATGTTTGCGCTGTGGATGTTCGGCTCCATCCTGGAGAATTACTGGGGCCCGAAAAGGTTCCTCATCTTTTACACCATCTGCGGTATTGGCGCTGCCATCTTTCACCTGGCCGTACTTTACCCTGAAATGACCCGGTATATTGATGAGCTACAGCTCTATGCGCCGGAAGCCAGGGATGCCATCGCACACAATCCGGATTATGCACTCAACTCGATCACCGTCGGAGCCTCAGGGGCTGTTTTCGGATGCCTTGCCGCCTTTGGATACCTTTTCCCCAATAACCTCATTTACCTTTACTTTTTTGTGCCGATCAAGGTAAAATGGTTCGTCCTGGGCTATGCCGCAATAGAGCTGTTCTCCGGCCTTAGCGCCAGCGCAGGAGATAATGTGGCTCACTGGGCCCACCTGGGAGGAGGATTGGTGGGATTGTTGCTGGTGATCTACTGGAACCGGACCAACCGCCGAAATTTTTATTGAACACTTTGTCTTTTACGACTGTTAAAATGCTGGCAGGACGGACTCCGTTTTGTAACTTTAGACCATCAATTGTATGCGCATAATGGAAGATAGCTATCGCAAGAAAATGATGCTGGGGCAGGAAGGCAATGCGCTGGTACAGTTGATCGTTATCAATGCCGTCCTGTTCATTATCCTCCAGTTCATTTACCTGATTTTTAGCATGAACCAAAAGGTGCCGGAATTTGGAAGCGAGGTCCTCAGCTGGTTCGTCATGCCGGCAAACATGGAAAAGCTGTCCTCCCGCCCCTGGACGATCCTGACCTATATGTTCTCCGAACAGAGCACGATCCGCTTCGTCGGCAATATGTTCTGGCTTTGGGGCTTTGGCTATATCCTGCAGGATCTCATGGGCAATCGTAAGCTGATCCCCATTTACCTGTATGGCGGCGTCGCAGCAGCCGTCATAGTGCTCCTGTCCTATGGTATTGTGCCTGGATTGAAAATAAAGGCATCCAGCGCTTTTTTGATAGGGGCCAATCCTGGCATTATGGCCCTTGCCGTTGCTACCACCACTATAGCGCCCGACTACCGCATCTTCCCCATGATCAACGGCGGCATCCGGCTATGGATCTTCACGCTCGTCTTCGTGATCATAGACATTGTGAGCATCGGGCATACTGACACTGCAACCTATATAGCCAACCTTACGGGGGCCGGCACCGGCTTCATTTTCATCTACCTTGTGAGGAGAGGCTACGATGGCAGCATCTGGATGAATAAGGTCTTCGATTGGGTCAATGATCTTTTCAACCCCAACAAAAAGAAAAAAGGACGGTCGCCTAAGGATGAATATTATTATAAAGTATCCGGAACACCGCCGTACAAAAAGATCCCCAACATCACACAGCAACGCATCGACGAGATCCTGGATAAGATCAATCAGCAGGGTTATCGCTTCCTCACAGATGAGGAAAAAGACATCCTTAAAAGGGCTGCAGACGAAGAAGATTTGTAACTTAGGTCTTCATGGCGAAATTTCGAAACTTCAGCCGCCGCCTGTTCATCATTTCGAACATAGTAGCGGTGACTCTTTTCCTGCTGGCCTGCACTAATTCCTTTCTGCATCCAGGGCGCTGGTGGTTTATTTCACTGTTAGGCCTGGTATTCCCGCTGTTGCTGCTGATCGTCCTGACCTTACTTGTCGCAGGCCTCTTCTTTCCTTCCTGCCGCCGCTGGTCCCTGCTCCCACTCGTCGCCCTGGTGCTTGGCTGGTCCAATATTCACAGTTTCCTGGCTTTTCACCCCGGAAAAGCCTTCAGGCCTGAAAAGCCCCCCCACGCATTGCGTATCCTTACATGGAATGTCCGAAGCTTTGATGAATACATCACCAAAAAGAAAGGCGCCTCCGGCCACAAACCCAAAATGATGGAATTTATCAGGCAACAGGAGGCCGACGTAGTCTGCCTCCAGGAGTTCCACAATTCCCGAAAGCCCAATAGCCAGGACGATAATCTGTCCTACATAAAGGACCAGTTGCATTACCCCTATTACTATTTTTCCAGGGATTTTGCCCGCTATGATGGCGTATATGAGGGCGGAGTGATCATCTTTTCAAGATATCCCATCATGGATTCCCTCATTCTGCGTTATGTGCGGGACGATAAAATGAGCTCCCAGGAAAGCCTCATCGGAGCCGATCTGCTGCTGGGAAAGGATACCGTACGGGTCTATACCACCCATCTCCAGTCCGTCCTGTTCAGGAGCAAGGATTTTCACGACATCGAGATCATCAAGAACGTCGATGACAGCATTCTCATGGCTTCCCGTTCCATTGCCAAAAAGCTCAGCTACGCTTTTCGCCGCCGGGGCAACCAGGCCGAACAAGTAAGGGCAGAGCTGGATAAAAGCCCCTATCCGGCCGCTATTTGCGGAGATTTCAACGACGTCCCCAATTCTTACACCTATTTCACCATCAGGGGCAGCTGGAATGATGCGTTTATCTCAAAAGGTTTCGGCATCGGCCGCACCTATGTCCATATTTCCCCTACACTGCGGATAGACTACATTCTGGCCGATCAGCGGTTACCCATCCTCCAGTGCCGGAAATTCCCACTCCCGTATTCAGACCATAATCCTGTCATAGCAGACCTCCAACTTCCATAATACTTTAACCAAATATTGTATCTTCGGGGGTTCGGAGAACAGTTTAATTTCATCGGTATGAGCCCATCAGCATTAAAGGTTTTCAATTCTTATACAAGGAAGAAAGAAGAGTTTATTCCTATCACGCCCGGCCATGTGGGTATGTACGTTTGCGGTCCGACGGTCAGTGGTGAAAGCCATCTTGGTCATGCCCGGCCATTTGTTACCTTCGACTTTATTTATCGCTACCTGCTGCACCTGGGCTATAAGGTCCGTTATGTTCGCAATATCACCGACGCTGGTCATTTCGAAGAAGAGGGGAGAGAGGCAGAAGATAAGATCGCAAAAAAAGCCGTCGTGGAAAAATTAGAGCCCATGGAGCTGGTACAAAAATATACCAACCTCTTTCACTGGGCCATGCACCAGTTCAACAACCTGGACCCCAGCATTGAACCCACCGCCACAGGTCATATCGTCGAACAGATCGTCATGATCGAAAAGATCATCGCGGAAGGCTATGCCTATGTGGTGAACGGATCCGTTTACTTCGACGTTAAGAAATATGCTGCTCATTATCCCTATGGCAAGCTCAGCGGAAGGATCCTGGACGATCTCCTGGAAACCACACGTGATCTGGATGGACAGGATGAGAAACGCAATCGTCAGGATTTTGCCCTTTGGAAAGCGGCGCCTGAAGAACACATCATGCGCTGGAAAAGCCCCTGGGGTGAAGGCTTTCCCGGCTGGCATATCGAATGCTCGGCTATGAGCACCAAGTACCTGGGTGAAGAGTTCGATATTCATGGAGGTGGCATGGACCTGCAGTTCCCGCACCATGAAAGCGAGATCGCTCAAAGTACCATCTGCAACAAGCATGTTCCCGCACGCTACTGGTTGCATAACAACATGATCACGCTCAATGGGAAAAAGATGGGTAAAAGCTATGGCAACCAGATCATGCTGACGCAAATGTTCTCCGGCGATCACCCCCTTTTGCAGCAAGCCTATTCCCCCATGACCATACGTTTCTTTATCCTGCAAACGCACTATCGCAGTACACTGGATTTCGGAAATGAAGCCTTGCAAGGGGCCGAAAAAGGATTGAAAAGGTTGTGGGAAGCTTACGATGTGCTGAAGAAACTGGAACCCGGGACAGGCGCAGCCACCGATGCCGAGCTGGATACCCGCGTGAACAAGCTCCTGCTGGAGTTCGATGAATTCATGAACGACGACTTCAACACGGCAAAGGTCCTGGCCAATATGTTCGAGCTGACGCCCGTGATCAACTCTATCAGGAGCGGTCACATCGCACCCGGCGCACTGTCAGACGTTACCCTGGCGACCTTAAAAACTTATTTTTATAACTACCTGGAAAAAATATTCGGCTTAAAGGATGAGTCGGCGGCGGATGACAATAAGCTCACCGGCGTGGTAGACCTGCTGATCGATATCCGAAAGGATGCCCGCAAACGAAAAGATTATGCCACGTCGGACAAGATCCGCAATCAGCTGCTGGAGCTGGGCATCGTGTTGAAGGATGAGAAGGACGGAGGTGTGAGCTACACCTTCGCCTGAGCAGCAACGACCCTCATTGTACCAGCCAGGCACGGATGACCTCTCTTTCCCGGGGGGGCGGGCCGCTTTTCCACCCGGAAGCCAGCGCATTCAATCCCGCACCCAGGCCTAACTCAAAGATATTGGCCGGCCCCGCGGTACTTAATGCTTTCCAGCCCTCATCGATAAAGATGTGCTGCGACTCCTGCATGGCGCCATAATGGAATGGTAAGTCACGCCATCTTTCCACGCTATGGACGGAGAGCCATCGTTGGTAATAATAATCTTTCGGGACACGCAACAAAATTCTAACTTACAAAGTAAAAATTTTTTTGTGGACTATCGTTCGCACCTGGCAAAAGATAAGAAACTGAAAAAGCTTATAGAGCAGCAGGAAGCTTATACCCTCCGCCGGCAGAAAGACGTATTCCACTATCTCTGCGCTTCCATCATTAGCCAGCAGCTATCCGCCAAAGTGGCCGGCACGATCCACGGGCGATTCCTCAATCTCTATGAAAGACGCATCCCCCTGCCGGAAGAGGTACTGGCTACACCCTTCGAGACCCTTCGCGGCATCGGTCTCTCGAATGCCAAAGCAAACTATGTGCACAATGTGGCGCGCTTTGCTGTCGGGGAGGGCATCGATCATCGCCGCCTGCGTAAGATGGATAATGAAGAGATCATCGGCTATATCACACAGATAAAGGGCGTAGGCAGATGGACAGCGGAAATGATGCTGATGTTCGGCCTGGGGAGAGAGGATGTTTTTTCCATGGACGACCTGGGTATTCAAAATGCCATGATCCGCCTGTACAAGCTGGATAGAACGGACAAAAAAGCCTTTCGCGGAGAATTATTGCGTATATCACAAAAATGGAGCCCTTACAGGACCTACGCCTGTATGCATTTATGGCATTGGAAAGATAATAGCCGTTGACCGGTGAAAATTTATAATTGACCGATTTGAAATAGACCTCTTCCGTCATCATTGCGTATTCCTATACTGATACATATTATTAAACCTAAAAATTAAAAAGCTGTGAAAAATCTGAAACGCTGCTTATTAGCCGCTCTGACGATCGGGTTCTTTATGACCATGAGCTGTAAAAAAGGAGATACCGGCCCCGCTGGTCCGGCAGGTCCCGATAGTGTAATGTACTCCAACTGGATCACCCTGAACATGACTGGCGATGTCGATCAGTCCACCGGAGATTCCATTTACTATCAATCCATCACTGCAGCCGCCATCACCTCCACTGTGCTGAATCAGGGGTCAGTCATCGGATACCTGATGCTGTATGCCCCCTTATCCGGAGACTCCAGCATCGTCAATGGCACCCTGCCTTTCCAGGAATACTTCACCGTAGGAAAGATCGAGCTGCTGTCCTATTCAGGCGATTGGTCCGGTGCAAAATACAGGTACGTGATCATCCCTGCCAAGGTAACTGTCAATGGTGGAGACGGGTCTGTAAAAACCTACACAAGAGACCAGATGAAATCAATGGACTACAGCACCCTGACAGGCCTGCTGCATGTTCCGGCCACTGGCAGCAGCACCTCGCAGGCATCATTGAACCTAACGAACTGAGGCCACAGGACGTACCAGCTTCAGCTCCTTGATGATATTAGGAGCGCCGCCCAGCTTGTCGATACACCATAATACATACCTGATGTCCACACAGATGGTCCGGTTGTATTGGGCATCGAACGCTATCTTATGGCTGAGCGCCTCATAATTGCCGTCGAAAGCAAGCCCGATCAGCTCTCCGTTGGCATTCAATACAGGCGAACCTGAATTGCCGCCCGTAATATCATTGGTGGTGATAAAACCCACAACCAGGTCATTGCGCTGTTTGTCGGCATATTGACCAAAATCTTTTTTCTTTGCCAGCTCTACCAGGCCCGGCGGCAGATCAAACTCATAATCTCCCGGGACATATTTTTCAAGAACCCCGCTCAACGTCGTGACATAGTCGTAATGGACAGCATCACGGGGAGAATAGGACTTTACATTGCCATAGGACACACGCATGGTGAAAGTAGCATCGGGATAACGGACCTTTTTGGGGTCCTTTTCCATAATGCCTTTCAGGTACAACCTCCCCAGCTCGTTATTACGGGAACTGAATTGCTGATAGAAAGAAATGTATTTGCCCTGCCAGTTGCGGAGAAAGGCCGCAGCATGTTTGTACGCAGGGTCTTCTTGTAGCAGATTTGCTTCCGGGCGGTTGACAAAAGCGTTCCAGCGGGCATCGTCAAAAAGGAAGGTGCCCGCAAAAACAGCCGCAGCGTATTTCTGATAAGTGGCATCTTCCTGCAATGGACCGTATGACGACCTGATCGCTTCATAAAATCCAATCGGCTGCTGGCTCTTATCGATATCCGTGTAATAGGACTGGGTAATTGCCGCCAGTATATGCTGATCTGAAGGCTTGTTCTCCTGCTTTTCAAAATTCTTACGCGCTTCGCTGGCCACCTGTAAAGCCTTTTTCAGGTCTCCGTAGCCAGGTCTTACCAGCGTATATTCCAGCTCCTGGAGACTGGCGGCAAAGGCGATGAGCGGACTGCCTAAGATCCCTTCGCTCATATATACCCTGTGACGGCTATACGGACGCCAATCCTCATAGGCCTTGGACCAGTCCTTGAACAAATGATCATATTCGGAATGCGTTTCCGCCCATTGCTGAAAAGCTGCCTCCTGCGCCTTCTTCTGATCATAAATGCCATATTTGATCAGTTGCTTCGACTCTCCGTCATAGAACTTCCAGTAATTGGCGATACTTGCATAGTTGGAGGCCAGCTGCAGCTTGACCGCCGGGTCTTTCTTCATTTCTTCGAACATATACTTCAGGCGGATGTCCCGGAGCTTTACGAGCGTAGGGTTGTCGATATCGATCTTTTGTTTCACACCGAAAGATGTCTCATAGCGGTTGGTGCTGCCCGGGTAACCATAGATCATCGCATAATCCCCATCTTTTAGACCTTTGATGGAGACAGGCAGGAAATACTTAGGTTTCAGCGGAACATCGTCGGTGGAATAATCCGAAGGCTCACCGTTCTTTCCCGCATAAATACGGAAGATGGAAAAATCACCCGTGTGACGGGGCCATTCCCAATTGTCCGTATCGCCTCCGAATTTTCCAATGCTTTCCGGCGGAGCGCCCACCAGCCGGATATCGCTGTAACGCTGATAGACGAAAACAAGGAATTGGTTCCCCTTGAACATAGGACTGACCCTCCCCGTAATGCTTTTTTTGGCATCGGTAAAACGGTTATTGATAGAAGTAAGTATACCTTGTTGCCGGGTTGCCCGCTCGTCTCCCGCCAGTCCCTTTAGGGAATCCTCCACTTCCTTCGTTACGTCTTCGATCTTTAAGAGGAAGTCCGCAGTAAGGCCCCGCGCCGGTATCTCCTCCTGCCTGCTTTTTGCATAAAATCCGTCATGCAGATAGTTATGCTCGATAGAGCTGGAAGAGGCAATGGCGTCATAGCCGCAATGGTGATTGGTGAAGATCAGACCGTCATTGCTTACGATCTCGCCTGTGCAGCCCCGGCCAAAAATAATGATGGCGTCTTTCAGAGAAGCTTTGTTGATGCTGTAAAGCTGTTCTTTCGTCAGCTTCAGCCCCTTTTTTACCATGTCGCTATATACCTGCTCGCCCAGCAGCAAAGGGAGCCACATACCTTCGTCAGCCATGCTGCGCAGTAAGGTGGTGGACAAGACGATCGTTAAGAGGATCCTTTTCGGATACATCATATGGTTAAGATTTTTTCGGAGCAAACCTCCGAAAAAATAGCAATATCACCTACTACAATATCAGGTGCTAATCCGGCTTCTTTACGGCTATATCCAGTACGGGCCGGCTGTTGGCATTGATCTCGAAGGTCTTTACCAGCTCCGCCTCTTTCCCGTTGCGAAGGATAAAGCTCAGCTTGCTTTTCTCGGACCTGGGCAGCCTGAACTGTTTGCGGAAATTCTTCATACGAAAAGTATGCTTATACAGCTCAATGCCATCCTGGTCTTTCACCGACAGGTCGAAGGCCCCGCCATCCGGATTAGGATAGGAAATGTTGAATACGACCATGTCTTCCTGGTTACCCAGGTACCTGATCAGGGCAGGTTCACCTTTTGCGGGAGAATTGCCGGATTGAGCCTTGAGAGAAAATACCGATAGAAGGAACAGGCTGCTGAAAAGGAGAGAGGATAGGTGCTTCTTCATATAATGGGGTTTAAATGTGTGATTTAAATTATATGACAGCAACGAGAGGCAGCCAATCGGTAAAGAACTATAGATTAATACAAATATATGAATGAATGCCGGCGCTTACAAACGCCGGGTGTAAATTTTAGGTTAAGCTTAAAAATTAATTCCTGTCCGCCGGAGTATTTAAGATCTTCCAGAGCAGATCCTTCAGCTCTATAAGCCCTTTCTGAGTAGCGGATGAGATAAAAACATGGGGAATATTATCAGGCAATTCCTTCCCGATGGCTTCCTTCAGCTCGTCATCCAGCATATCAGACTTACTGATAGCAATGATGAATTGTTTGTGCAGCAGCTCAGGATTGTATTTCTCCAGCTCTTTTACGAGGATCCTGAATTCCTCCCGGTGATCCGTACTGTCCGCGGGAATAAGGAAAAGCAATACAGGGTTTCTTTCGATATGACGCAAAAACCGATGACCCAGGCCCTTGCCTTCTGCCGCACCTTCGATAATACCAGGCAGATCGGCCATACAAAATGACCGGCCTTCCCTGTATTCCACCATTCCCAGTTGAGGCGTGATCGTGGTAAACGCATAGTCGGCTATCTTCGGCCGGGCAGCCGTCATGACAGATAATAGGGTGGATTTGCCGGCATTTGGAAATCCCACCAATCCTACATCTGCCAATACCTTCAATTCCAACACCTTCCAGCCCTCTACGCCAGGAAGCCCCGGCTGTGCATGCTCAGGCGCCTGGTTCGTCGGGCTGGCGAAAAAAGCATTGCCCAGACCACCCTTTCCCCCTTTCAGCCAGACGATCTCTTGCCCATCCTCCAGGATCTCGACCTCCTTTTTACCCGTCTCCTCGTCCCGGGCGATGGTACCCAACGGGACTTCGATAATGATGTCCTTACCAAAACGGCCGGTGCAGTTATTGCCGCTGCCCGCTTCTCCGTTCTCTGCCAGGACATTCTTATAGTAACGCAGATGCAGCAGGGTCCACAAATGCTTGCTCCCCCGGAGGATGATATGTCCACCCCGTCCCCCATTCCCCCCGTCAGGTCCGGCCATGGCATTGAACTTCGTCTGCGCGAAATGCTTACTACCCGCGCCGCCGTGCCCGGTCCGGCAGAATATCCTGATCTGGTCTACAAAGTTTGATTTTTCCACAAGGGTGCAAATATACGCATTCCGGAACAAGCCGTTATTTCCATGGTTTATACCCCGAAGCCCCGTCCTGCAGCCCTGACTCCTCCGGAGGCGCTTCCCTCAAAGGTTCACAAGCCTTCCAGCTCTCCCGCATTGCGCCCGGCAAAGCCTGGTACATCGCGGTACCCTCCGTCTTCCACCGGATCATCTCATCACTTACCTCCTTAATGATGATGCCCGGATTGCCAACCACCACGCTACGCCGGGGTATCTCCATCCCCGCTTTTATGAAAGTAAGCGCGCCTACGATACATTCCTCTCCCAGCTGAACATTATCCATAATGACACTGTTCATGCCGATCAGGCAATTACGCCCGATGACAGCCCCATGGATCACAGCCCCATGACCTATATGCGCTCCTTCCTTCAGCCACACCGTGACACCAGGGAACATATGGACCGTACAATTCTCCTGCACATTGCAGCCATCTTCTATAACAATGCGCCCCCAGTCACCCCTGATGGCAGCGCCAGGCCCGATATAGACATTTTTCCCGATCACCACATTGCCTGTGACGGTCGCCTGCGGATGGATAAAAGCGGAAATATCCACCACAGGCCTGTATCCTTTAAACTCGTAGATCATTTAGCTGTCTTTAAATCTATACTTCCCAATCAATGCTCTTCCGGTACACCGTCCCCTTGAAAAGCGCTACCAGCTCACCATCATTTTCCTTTTCAATCCTTACTTCATAAATGGAGATCTTATTACCGGGACTTTTCTCCTCCGCAGTGGCGATGATGCCATCTTCTGCCTGTAGGGGACGTATATGCGAAATGGAAGTTTCTATCGATAGGGCATGTTTCCCGCTACTGTTGGATGCAAAAGCAAGGGCACTGTCTGCCAGGGAATAAGTAATCCCTCCATGCGCAATACCAAACCCATTGCACATCTCCGGCCGCACGATCATCTGCAGCCGGCAATAACCCTCGCGCTCCTCCAATCGGACAATGCCCAGCCATTGACTGAAATGATCCTTCTCCATCATGGCGTCGACGATCCGCGTTGCTTTACTTTTCATATATAAATTTATTCGCCCTTGAAATCAGGGACTCGCTTGTCAAGGAAAGCCTGTACCCCCTCCGCAAAATCCTTTGTAGCTGCCGCCTTTTGCTGTAGCTCGTCCTCCAAAAGAAGCTGGGCTTCAAAAGAATTGACGGTGGAATAATTAAGGGCATGTTTTGTGAAAGCCAGGGCTTTTGTTGGAAGCCCCGCCAGCATAACGGCCAGCGCTTGTGATGCCGGTTCAAAATCCGCATCTTCATAAACTTTGTATACCATGCCCATCCTTTCCGCTTCGCTGGCAATGACCCTGTCTCCCAGCATGGCTATAGCTGATGCGCGCTGCCAGCCCACCAGCCGGGGAAGAAAATACGTGCCGCCGCTGTCGGGTATGAGGCCGATCTTCGAAAAAGCCTGGATAAAAGATGCAGAGGCCGAAGTTACAACGACATCACAGCAAAGGGCGATATTGGCCCCGGCTCCCGCCGCTACACCCCTCACCGCCGCCAGGACTGGCTTGGGAAGTTTCCGGATACGGGTGATGATCGGGTTGTAATGCTCGCTGAGGATCTTATCCATGCCCGGCCCCTCCGGGTCGACAATTTCCGCCAGGTCCTGGCCTGCACAAAATCCCTTGCCTGCACCCGTCAGGTAGACGGCTCTCACTTCTGGAAGGCCGGCGCATTCATCCAACCGGCTTTGTAACAGCAATGCCATCTCCCGGTTAAAAGCATTCAGCTTCTCCGGCCGGTTCAGCGTGATATAAGCGATGTGGTCGCGGATCTCAAATAAGATGGAGCTGGTCATAGTAGCAATCACGATTTATTAATCCCGAAGTTAGCCGAATAAAAAAATAAAGTAATAAATTTAAATAGACTTTTATCCTTTCAACAAAAACCTTTTTTATGAAAAAAATGGATCGGATCTTATCCGCTATCTTGCTGGCAACGCTATGTTTGGCCGGTTGTGTCAAACACAATGAACGTACAACCGCCCCTTCCAACAAAGCTGCTTCATCCCCTCAAACAGATTTGGTCATCACCCCTGCCGGCCTCATGCTACGATCTCATGTACACTTTATTGGCAATGGATACCGGCTTGCCCGGAAGAACGGCCATATTTTAAAAATGAAGATCGCAACCTCCGCAGTCGAGGAGGATCTTGGAACTTTTACACGTTCTGCCGCTGGTAAAATGTCCAATGTAATAACACAGGGAACTCACCCTTCAGACAATCCCGGCGCCGCAAAGCCTTATGATGTCAACCCGGGCTGGGTGACCTTTGCGAAATGGACGAATACCAGTACTTCGCCCATCACCAGCATCACCGCCAATTGGATCGTCCCCGCCATTCCGGCGTCAGATGACGGTCAGATCATCTTCTTTTTCAATGCTGTAATGGTCGACGCAGGATCAGATATCATGCAACCCGTGTTACAATATGGCAATTCCGCTGCCGGTAATACAGGAGGTTGGGCGATTGCCAACTGGTACCTTTGGACAAATAGTCAGGGATCTCTTGAGTATGGGGTCTCAGCCCTTACTGCCGTCTCTCCCGGGACAAATCTGCAGGGTGTTATTACCATGGTAGGCCAGGACCCGGATGGCTCCTATCATTATACCTCTTCTTTTACGGGATATAGCAATTCCCTGGATATCGCCGAAGGAGATATCTATAATACGGGCTCCACTGCAGACGCCATCGACCAGCAAACGGTTGCTACGATAACGCTCGAGACCTATCAGCCATTTGGTCCCGGTGTTCCACAGCCCTCCGACTACCCCGCCGGACAAAACTTTATCGACTTCACCAACATCGGAGCAACCCTGGGAGGGTCGCCGGCCTCCAGTTCCTGGATCGTCGATAATAACAATCCCGTCTTTGGGGAAAGCACGGTAGTGATCATCGATAATACTTTCTTACCCTCCTTTCCTCCCCGCCAGCCCACAAATATTCCCGGCCAGATCAGGATCTATTATCATCCTGCCCCACTGATCGACAATACGTCAAGGATCGGTCTGTCCACCTCGGGCCCTACGGTCTCCACTATTACGGGTTATCCGGGCGGACAGGTATACGTAATGCTGGAAGCATCGGCGACAGCAACGACTACTGCTACCACCACCACCACTATCACCACACCGGGCGTCACTTTTACTGATGGTACGACAACCTATAGCGTTACCCGCTCAAACAGTGTAGGTACCAGTCAGGTCATAAGATCGTTTATCATGCCCTCCAGTGGTTCTATAACGGTCACCAGCTCATATGTTTCCAACAACCCAACCGGACCCTTTTTTCATGTGCCTCCCGGAGAAGTTGCAGTATATTGATAGTACCGCCGGTCCGGTCTTTACAACCGGGATCGGTTTTGCTGTTAATGACACTTGAAATAGTCGAAGGGCTCTTTACAATCCTCGCAGCGATAGAGCGCCTTGCAGGCGGTGCTCCCAAATTCACTGATCAGGCTGGTATGGTAGGAAAGGCAATGCGGACACTGGACGGCCTCTTCCCGCTGAAATGGCCTCACATGGCACACCTGCTGCAAAGGGTTAGGTGGAGCAATGCCATAAGCTTTCAATTTATCCTTGCCCTCCTGGCTCATCCATTCCGTCGTCCATGCCGGCGAAAGCACAGTAGTGATCCGGGCATTGCCATATCCATGCCGCCCCAACACTGCAGCTATATCCATCCGGATCATGTCCATGGCAGGGCAGCCGCTATAGGTGGGCGTTATAACGACCTCCACTGTATCTCCGACCACTTTAATATCCCGGACAATACCCAGGTCCAGTATGGAAAGCACAGGAACTTCGGGATCGTTCACTTCTTTCAGTAACGATCGGATCTCTGCTACAGAGACGGCTGCGCTATCATGCTGATGTTCCATTACCATTCGCATCCCGGGTATGCTCTTTGCAGGAATTGCATCTCCGCCAGGATATAGCCTAATTGCTCCGTGTGACGTCCTTCTTTTCCGCCCGTCTGCATCCACTGCGCCGACGGATAAGCTAACCCCGCTTCGTCAAATATGTTCCTGACCCTTTCCTCCCATTGTAGCCGTAGCAGCGAAAGATCGGGGCCAATCCCCGAGCCGGCAGCCCATAGCTCATAAGGAACAGGGGCATGCATTTCTCCCGTGAATTCCCATAGCTCATTCAGGGCTCTGACCATACGGGTACGGCTTTCCTCCGTCCCGTCACCCAGCCGGATCACCCACTCGCTGCTCCAGCGAAGATGATAGACGGCTTCTTTATAGGCTTTAGCCCCGATGGCCGCCAACGTGGCATCACTACCTTTCGCCAGCCGCTCATACAGGTCCACCTGGTGAGCGCTGAAGAAGAACTGACGCAGGATGGTCTTTGCCCAATCTCCATTTGCCTGCTCTGTCAGCAGGCAATTCCTGAAATCCCAGCCGTCCCGTAAATAGGCCAGGCCGTCTTCCGTAGCGCTGATACCTCCTTCGGTCGACAGCTGTGCAGCATACTGATAAAAATTTCTCGCCTGCCCTATCAGGTCAAGGGCAATATTGGAAATGGCGATATCCTGCTCCAGGATAGGCCCATGCCCGGTCCATTCGCTGTTGCGATGACCCAGGATGAGGACGTCGTCCGCCAGGTGAAGGACATATTGATAAAGAAAGGCTGATTCAGGCATGTTACATGTGCTTTAGTTCGTCCGGCAGGTCATAAAAGGTCGGATGCCGGTAGACCTTATCATTGGCAGGATCATAAAAGCTGGCTGCCTCGTCCGGATTGGAGGCATGGATATGTTTACTTTCCACTACCCAGATACTGACTCCCTCCATGCGACGGGTATATACATCCCTGGCGTTTTCGATTGCCATCTCCGCATCTGCGGCATGCAAGCTGCCCGCATGCTTGTGATCCAGACCCTGCTTGCTCCGGATAAAGATCTCCCAAAGTGGCCACTGATTTGACATAATTATGCTATCTCTTTTTTTACAGTATCTCTCTTCTTGTCTGCATACGCCAGCGCTGCCTCTCTTACCCACGCCCCGTCCTCATGCGCTTTGACCCTTGCCTCCAAACGCTCCTTATTACATGGCCCGTTACCCTTGATCACATTCCAGAATTCATCCCAGTCAATGACCCCGAAATCATAATGCTGCTTGTCTTCATTCCATGCCAGGTCCGGATCGGGCAAGGTCATTCCCAGTATCTTCACCTGCTCTGCGGACACATCGACGAACTTTTGACGTAATTCATCATTTGAAAAACGCTTGATCTTCCACTGCATACTTTGTGCGGAATTCGGGGACGCATCATCATTGGGGCCAAACATCATCACAGAAGGCCACCACCACCGGTTGATCGCATCCTGGCACATCCGCCGCTGACCCTCGCTGCCCCGGCTGAGCGTAAGCAGGATCTCAAAACCCTGCCGTTGATGAAAGCTTTCTTCCTTACAGATCCGGACCATCGCCCGGGCATACGGTCCATAGGAAGCCCTGCATAAAGGTACCTGGTTCATAATAGCCGCTCCATCCACCAGCCAGCCAATAGCGCCCATATCCGCCCAGGTGAGCGTCGGATAATTGAAAATGGAGGAATACTTGGCTTTCCCGGTATGCAGCTGCTCCAGCAGCTCGTCCCGCCCGGTACCCAGCGTTTCGGTCGCGGAATACAGGTAAAGTCCATGCCCCGCCTCATCCTGCACCTTGGCGATCAGCGTCGCCTTCCGGCGAAGCGTCGGGGCCCTCGTGATCCAGTTGGCTTCCGGCAGCATCCCTACTATCTCGCTATGCGCATGCTGGGACATCTGGCGGACCAATGTCTTGCGATATGCATCGGGCATCCAGTCCTTGGGCTCGATACGAATATCCGCGTCTATCTTATCCTGGAATATTTTTTCAAGATCCTGCACAGACATGTAGTAAAATTTGCAGCTGTAAAGATACTTTTTTTATCTTAAACATACTAACAACTGTTAGTTCGACCCAAATGTGCCTGGTCCTGCTTTTTTCCTCTTCGTTTTAACTAAGGTTGTATAATTTTGTACCCGGATGGCACAACCATTCCCTAATGATCGCTACTTACATGGGAGACGAACGACCTTTATCTGAAGCGTATTTGCCGGAACTGCTACGGCAAATATCCGAAGGACACCAGGCTGCCTTCAGGAACCTATATGTGCTGTTCTACAAACGATTATTCCAGTTCGCATTCGCCATTGTCAAGACGCGCGAGCCGGCAGAGGAAATAGTGGAAGATGTCTTTGTAAGGCTCTGGCAAAAGAACGCTGAGGCCCGTTCGATCCGCAACCTTCGGGTTTATCTTTATACAGCCACCAAGAATACAGCCCTTAACTACCTCTCGAAAAAAGCAAAAGAAAGCACTACCGAGCCCTTCGATCATATCCAGATCGGGCTGAATGGATCAGCTGTTACACCCGAAGAGATCCTCATCACAGCAGAAATGTACAAAAAGGTCCTTACAGCAGTAGAAGCCCTCCCTCCCCGCTGTAAAATGATCTTCAAGCTCGTCCGGGAGGACGGCCTGCGCTACAAAGAGATAGCTGAGATCCTGAATATATCCGTCAATACCATCGACGCCCAAATGGCCATCGCAGTCAAACGTATCGCTACCGCCCTGCAGTCCGAATTCGGGCTGCTCCTTCCCAAAAATACAGCCCGAAAATAATTTACGGTATCTTTTAGTAGATGGTCCCCATTTCTTTGTCTTAGTGAGGGAAGAGCCTGCTGTATGATGAAAGACAACCGCTTATGGATCCTGATGTCCCGGCACCTGGCCGGAGAGGCTTCTGCCGCTGAGGCAGAAGAGCTGCAGCAATTATTGGAACAATCTCCCGACAGACAATACCTGCTGGACATCCTCCACGCTTATTTTACCCCACCCGATGCTGCCAGCGAAGACCCCGTCGGTGAGGTGCTTGAAGAGCGTTTTTTACAGGTCATAGAAAAGAGCCAGGCTGACACGCTGACCCATCCGTCGAAAAGAAAAATATCCCACCTGCATCCCCGCCGGATAGCTGCCCTCGCCGCCGTACTTATTCCCTTGCTGGGGATCATGATCTTTCTCCTGCGTCCTGCCAGGCCCGCGGCAGGGAAAGGACAAACAGGAGAAGTGTTATCCAGGGCAGGCGCCCGTACAAAGCTGGTCTTGCCCGATGGTACAAAAGTGTGGCTGAACTCCAGCAGCAAACTGAGGTATGCTCAGCCTATTGGGGGCCTCATCCGGGAGGTAGAGCTGGAGGGAGAGGCTTTCTTCGATGTGGCCAAAGACCCGCAACGTCCCTTCATCGTTCACGCCGACTCGCTGGAAATAAAAGTGCTGGGTACGACATTCACCATCAAATCCTATCCACAGGACCCTACTATCGAAGCCACTTTGCTGCAGGGAGCAATTGAGATTACCCGTAAAGACAACCCGAATACCCCTCACGTCATACTGAAACCCAATGAAAAGCTGGTTTTCAGCAAGCATCTGCCCCCTGGTTTGGCCCATTCCCCGGACTCGATGATGCATCGGCGCCTGCCGGCTTTGTCCGATATGGCCGTGAATAGCCTCCCCCGGAATATACCAGACAGCGAAAAAGTGGAGACGGGATGGGTATATAACAAGCTGGTATTTGACGGGGATTCCTTTAAAGAGCTGGCAGTAAAGATGGAGCGCTGGTATAATGTAGATATCATTTTTAAAGATCCACGCCTGTATAACTATCATTTTGGAGGGTCCTTCGCTCATGAAACGATACAGGAAGCCCTGAATGCACTGCAACTAACTGCCGGGTTCACCTATAAAATCAAAGGGAATGAAATTGAACTATATGAGAAATGATTACAACAGCAGCTGATAGGCTCGCCCAATCAAAAAATGAATAATAAAAAACGGGAAATGTTTGCGCATTCCCCGTTCAGATCGTAATGGAAACCAACAACCAACTGGGAAGGCGGTAAGAGGTTTCCTATTTAATAATCCTTAATCATAAAAGTATGAAAAATTTGACACCCCTCATAGGGAGGGGGCGATTGCGATTGCTCTTTAAATTACTTGTCATTATGAAGCTTTCCATTCTGTTAATCCTGTTTGGTATCCTGCAGGCCAGGGCGGATGTTCATGCGCAAGGATCTATCACGTTGAATTTGCAGCAGACGGAGATCGCCAAAGTACTGAACAGGATCGAAAAGAAGGGCGAATTCCGGTTCCTTTACAATTATGACCTGGCATCCCTGCACAAAAAAGTGAATGTCAACTTTTACAATTCTGACCTCCCCTCGGCATTACACGACCTTTTTTCAGGCACGAACCTCACATATAAGGTGCTGGACAATAACCTGGTGGTCGTCATCGCCAGCGGACCGGAAAAGCAACCCCTCCGCATTACGGGTGTCGTCACCGGAGCAGCCAGCGAACCCCTTGCCGGTGTATCGGTTCGGGTGAAAGGAACAGCCACCGGAACTTCCACAGGAAATAAAGGAGACTATACGCTCACCGCCGAAGACAATGCCACACTGGTATTTTCCTACATCGGTTACGCAGATAAGGAAGTGGCCGTCACGGGCCGGAATGTGGTCAACGTGCAGCTGACCGCCTCGGATAAGAAGCTGGACGAAGTAGTGGTAATAGGCTATGGCAGCCAGCGGAGAAAAGACGTGACTGGAGCGGTATCCACCGTCACCGCCGCCGATATTGCCAACCGGCCCATCGTGGACGCCGGAGAAGCTTTACAAGGCAAGGCTGCCGGTGTACAGGTGGTGAATAATTCCGGTAAGCCGGGGGCAGGCCTGACTATCCGGGTACGGGGATCCTCTTCCATCAGCGCGGGAAATGACCCCCTGTACGTGGTGGATGGCATACCTATGACGGATATTTCGGCATTTAGCCCCAATGATATAGAAACGATCTCTATCCTGAAGGATGCGGCCTCCGCGGCCATCTACGGCACCAGGGCCGCCAATGGGGTAGTGGTGATCACGACAAAAAAAGGGGTAGCTGGACGATCAAAGGTCAGCTTCAACGTTTATGGCGGTATCTCGTCCGCCACGAAGATGCTGCCCGTCCTCAACGGCAAACAATACCAGGCGTATGCCAATGAGCTGACAGGTCAATTGTCAGTCACGGACTCGATGGTGAATGCCAACAACGTCAACTGGCCAAAGGAAGTTTTTCAGCATGGTCACCAGCAGGATTACCAGCTTTCCGTAGCCGGCGGATCGGAGAAGACCCAGCATTATGTTTCCGTGGAATACCTTAAACAAACGGGTATCGTAAAACCCGCTGCCTTCGACAGGCTCACCGGCCGGGTGAATCTGACGACAAAGGCCACCAACTGGTTTACGTTTACCACCAGCACCGTGATGTCCCGATCCAATAACAACGATGTAAAGGACAATGTAGGCGTTGCCAATGGCGGCGTTGTCCTGTCGGCCCTGGAAACTCCATTCACGGTGCCTAAGTTCATGCCGGACGGCAGAATAGGCTTTAATACGCTGAAAGGCTGGTCCAACCCATATGGCGCCATCCTGGGTGGCTACTCCCGGTTCCGGAATGATCGGCTGCTGTCAAACCTGGGCGTGGATATCAAGCTGTTCAAAGGACTGACCTTCCAATCCCGGTTTGGCCTGGACTATCAGAACAACGAGGCTACTTCCTTTAAAGACCCCTTCCTCACCTCTAACATTGCTCCCAATCCCAGCGACCATTCGAGGACAAATACAACAGTCCTGACCTGGCTCAGCGAACAGACATTGAACTACTCAGCTACCTGGGGCCGAAGTCATCTGACGGCCCTGGCGGGATGGACGGCGCAGGAGGCAAAGACCAACAGTATAAGTATCGGAGGCTCTAAACTTGCGAATGAATTCAGGCTGCTGCCATGGGATGAAAGCTATATAAGGGACACCATTCACAGACCGAGTAAGAATGCCGTCGATGAATGGGCGCTGGTATCTTACCTGGGCAGAATATCTTATGACTTCGATGGTAAATATTTATTGCAGGCCAACCTGCGCTCCGACCAGTCGTCGAAATTCCGGCGCGGCAACCGCACAGCGACCTTCCCTTCATTCTCTGCAGGATGGCGAATTTCCAGCGAAGACTTCATGAAGGATGTCACAGTCGTTAGCGACCTGAAACTACGTGTTGGCTGGGGAAAAAATGGCAACCAGGAAGGCATCGGCAGTTACGCCTATTTACCCCTGTATGACATAATAATAAGTAATGATACCGCTACCAATGGAAGCCTGAAACCCTCTACGGCAGCCCCATTGACCCTCACCTGGGAAAAGAGTACGCAAACCAATATAGGGATTGACGCCGCCTTTTTAAATGGCAGGATCAATTTCTCAGGTGACTTTTATATCAAGAAAACAAAGGATATCTTATGGCATGTACCCCTCCCTGCACAGTCGGGATTCCCTGATGCTCCTGTCAATGGAGCCACCATGCAGAACATAGGGGAAGAATTCCTGGTTTCCACCCGCAATATCGTAAGAGGTGATCTTAAATGGAGCACGGATTTCACCATTTCTTTCAACCAGAATAAAGTCACCGGACTGCTGTTTGGGATCCAGAATTCTCCGGTGTACGGAGACGTGACGCTGAATGGCGCAGGTACGCCCAAACGTGCCATATCATTAGCCACAGGATATGGATTGGGAGAGTTCTATGGTTACGTTGCCAGGGGCGTCAATCCCGAAAATGGGCATCAGATGTATCAAACCAACAGCGATACCCTGTCGGATGACCCTTCCCCCTCTTCCCGCCGTTTTATTGGAAGCGCACAGCCGAAGTTCGTATATGGCATGACCAACACCGTGTCATATAAAAATTTTGACCTTATCGTCTTCATACAGGGATCACAGGGGAATAAGATATACAACGTGGGCAGGATGGAGGCAGAATCCATGCTGAACACGGCCAACCAAAGTGCCTCGATCCTGAGAAGATGGGAAAAGAAAGGCGATATCACAGATATACCTATAGCCGGCTGGGCCGACAATTCCCTGGTCTCTACACGGTTCCTGGAGAATGGCTCCTACCTGCGCTTTAAGACGATCACCCTGTCCTACAGGCTAGAACCACGCCTGGTGAACAAATTAGGATTGGGTTCGGCATCCATTTACGTTTCAGCAAATAACCTGATCACCATCACCGGGTATAAAGGCTTCGACCCTGAAGTGAATTCCACGGGTAATCCGATCAGGGTAAATCCCGGCGGAGAAGCCAGCAATAACAATGATGCAAGGAATATTTCCCTGGGCATGGATACAGGCGCCTATCCACAGTCGAAGATCTTGCTGGTTGGATTGAACATTAGCTTAAAATAAAATGATTGAAATGAAAAATAAAATATTGTGCAGAGCAGCCTTAGCAGCCACGCTCACAGCGTTCATGCTCTCCGGATGTTCAAAATTCCTGGACAAAAAACCCATCACGCAGGTGGTAAACCCCGGCGCGTCAGATTCATCGCTTACCGCTACGGACGCCGAAGCAGTGCTGCAGGGTGTTTATGGCGCCTTCAAAGGCGCCGGATATGGCCCCGGCATCGAATTCAATGTTCTCGACAGGATCACGAATGGGGATGTGCTGTCGGATAATTGTTACGCAGGAGGTGATAACCCGGATAATACAGCCATTGACATGTTCACCTATAATGCGCTGAATGGGAATATCGCTCGCGACTGGAGCGACTGTTACTCCGTAATTGGGGCCGCCAACAACGCCATTGCCCAGGTTAAGGCAAGCAAGGATCCGGCATTCACGGCCGACCGCAGGAACAGGATCATAGGAGAGGTCAGCTTCATACGGGCTTTTCAATACTTCGACGCCGTACGTCTTTGGGGCAAGCTGCCGCTGGTACTGACGCCCATCGACCCGACGAGCTCCGAATCGCTGATAAAATCTTCCGGGGGCCTGCCTTCCGGAGTGGACACGATCTACGATGCCATCCTCAATGATTGCTGGTTTTCCCTGGCCAATGTGGGCAATGTAGGAGACGACCCATCCAAATTCACGGTTTCCAAAGGCGCCGTCAGCGCCCTGCTGGCCAAAATATATGCTACCAGACAGCCTGCCAACTGGGATTCGGTGGCTTATTATTGCGATCAGGTCATCCCTCATTATACATTACTGGCAAATTTTGCCGACCTCTTTGATATCAATCATAAGAATAACAGCGAATCCATCTGGGAAATTCAATACGATGGCTACAACAGCAGCGTGGGCAACTGGATCCCCTCACAGTTTGTCGGCGATGGCTGGAAGAAATTCTCGACACCCACCAATGACCTGGTGAATGCCTTCACATCGGAAGGTGACAATGTCCGGTTGAATGCTTCTATAACCTTTGTCAGTTACGGCTGGCCCGATAAATACTGGAAGACTCCCACCAACTACCCAATTCTTTCAAAATACACGGATCCGAACAACGGCCTGAATAATATGTACATGATCCGTCTTGCGGATATCCTCTTATTGAGGGCGGAAGCCTACAATGCCAAAGGAGATGTCACCAATGCCGCAGTGATGGTAAATAAAGTCCGGGCCCGCGCTGGATTGGCCGCTACTACTGCAGCCAATCAGGGTGACATGGCCCTGGCCATTGAAAAAGAACGGAGGCTGGAGCTGGCATTTGAAGGCCAGCGCTGGTTTGACCTGGTAAGGACGGGAAGAGCCGTGGCGGTGATGAATGCTCAAAAAGATGCGGCCGGGAATAGCCTTGGTTACAATGTCAAAGAGTACCAGCTCCTGTACCCTGTACCTCAAACCCAATTGGACCTGAACCCTTTTCTACAACAAAATACCGGGTATTGATCACACTACCCCGGCACTGCCAGTGCCGGGGTGGTATTTATTTCGAATCAAAATCTATCACTACTTTCTCCGATCTGGGATGAGACTGGCAGGTAAGGATAAAACCCGCTGCCACCTCATCTTCTTCCAGGGCATAATTCACATCCATCTCCACCTTTCCTTCCACCAGCCTCGCCCGGCAGGTGCAACAGACCCCGCCCTTACAGGCAAAAGGCAGGTCGGCGCCCTGCATTAGGGCGGCATCCAGAACAGGATCACCTTCAAAAGGCAGGTCGAACTCAAAACTGGTGCCATCGAGCCGCACGGTCACCCGGCTGATCTTTCCCGTCAGCGGCGTCATGACGGCAGCATTTTCCACACTCGCCGATGGCAGTCTTTCCTGGGTATGGAATAATTCGAAATGGATCTTACGGTGATCAACACCTTTTTCTCCCAGCCAGCTCTTCACCGTGAAGATCATTTGCGCGGGGCCGCATAGAAATATCTCATCCGTGCCCGCCAGATCGATCAGCTTGTCGCAAAGCTCCCCGCATTTCAACGCGTCGATCCTGCCCTGATGCAGGGAAATATCTGTTTTTTCCCGGCTAAGGATGTGATGGAGCGCCAGGCGGTGCATATAACGGTTTTTCAGAGACTCCAATTCTTCCCGGAATATAATGGAAGGCCTGTGACGATTGCCGTACACCAAAGTGAATTGACTGTCCGGCTCCACCGCCAGCACCGTCTTGATCAGGGATAGGATAGGAGTGATGCCGCTGCCGGCCGCGAAAGCCAGGTAGTTTTTGGGCTTCGCCGGGTTTAGGTGAGTATAGAATGCGCCGGTAGGAGGGAGCACGTCCAGCTCGTCTCCCATCCTAAGCTGGTCATTGGCATAAGTGGAGAAAAGCCCTCCCGGCACTTTTTTCACGGCGATCCTGAGCTCCTCTTCAAAAGGGCTGCTGCAAATGGAATAGCTGCGACGGATCTCCTCTTCCCCCACCTGGGTCCGGATCGTGATGTTCTGTCCCTGGATGAACCTGAATTCCTCCCGGAGATCGTCCGGTACGGCAAAAGCGACGGAGACACAATCGCTCGTTTCACGACGGACATCCTGTACCCGTAATCTCCTGAAATGACTGGCCATGCTTTGATGCTATTTCTTTAATCCCTCGATAAGATATTTTACCATATTCGTTTCCAACGCCTCGGCGCTGGTGCTCTTGCGGCTCCGCTGCCAGGAGTCTATGCCGCTGATGGCGGATAAGATGATCAGCACAGCTACATATGGATCGATATGTTTCATCTCCCCCTTGGTAATTCCTTCTTCTATGATATCCCCCAGCCGCTTGCGATAGCTCCTCCTTTGACTGAGGAAATTGGACAGATAAGGTTCCGGCAAATGCCGCCATTCATGGTCGGAAATATAGATGAACTCATATTGGTCCAGCATCATGCGGATATGCAGCCGGATAATGGCCTCCATCTTCTTCAATGTGGACTGACTGCTGGATTCCACCTGTTCCAGGTTGGTCATGAACTCATTGGCCACTTTAAAGCAAATAGTCTGTAATATTTCCGACTTCGATTGAATATGATTATACAGGCTGGCGGCTTCCACACCCACATTCTCGGCCAGATCCCGCATCGAAGCCGCTCCAAAGCCCTTTTCCCGAAAGAGTTTGGACGCCTTTTCAATGATAACCTCCTTTTTAGTGCTGTTCTTTTTACCCTGGATCTTTGCCATATGGAGCGTAAAGATAGAAAAACATACTAACAAGTGTTAGCTGGATTTATAGCCAAATTTATTGTAGGTTTGCACCGCAAATTTGCAAGGCACAAAATTATACGCATGTCTTTAATTGTTGTCGGTTCCATGGCCTATGATGCCATCGAGACCCCTTTCGGTAAAACAGACTGGATCGTTGGCGGAGCCGCTACCTATGCCGCTTATGCCGCCAGTAACTTCATCAGGCCAATTAACCAGGTATCCATCGTAGGCTACGATTTCGCACAGGAGGAAATGGACGAATTAACGCGGAGAGGGGTGAATCTCGAAGGCGTTGAGATCGTCTCCGATAAAAAATCCTTCTTCTGGAGTGGCCGCTATCACCTGGACATGAACACCCGGGATACCCTGGTGACCGACCTCAACGTACTGACCGACTTCAATCCCATCATCCCGGAAAGCTACCAGGGCAGCGAATTCGTCATGCTTGGGAATGTATTGCCCAGCCTGCAGATCAGCGTCGTCCAGCAGCTGAAGGTCCGCCCGAAGCTTATTGTCATGGATACCATGAACTTCTGGATGGACAATGCCTTGCCCGACCTGAAAAAGCTCCTTACCATGGTGGACGTCCTGTTGGTCAATGACAGCGAAGCCCGCCAGCTCAGCGGCCAGTTCTCACTGGTCAAGGCGGCAAAAGAGATCCAGAAAATGGGCCCTAAATATCTCGTTATCAAGAAAGGGGAACATGGGGCATTGCTGTTCCATGGCGACCAGGTATTTTTCGCACCCGCCCTGCCCCTGGAAGAGGTTTTCGATCCCACCGGCGCCGGCGATACGTTTGCAGGAGGCTTCATCGGCCATATCGCTCAGACCCGCGACGTCTCTTTCGAAAATATGAAGACGGCCATTATCGTAGGTTCGGCTATGGCATCCTTCTGCGTAGAGAAATTCGGACCCACCCGCCTGAAAGAGATCAACAAAAGAGATATTGACGGCCGGATCCGGCAATTCGTAGACCTGGTTAACTTCGATATCGAACTGGTATAAATAAAAAGGCCGGCTTCCTGAGCCGGCCTTCTCTTATTATGACGAGGTTATTTTAGCTCTACTCCCACACTTGCGCGCGTCTCATCATGGAATAAATTCAGCGTCTTTGGCTTTGCCCCTGCCGGGATCTTGTACTTGATCCCCGCAATCTCTTTCGTGGATTCAGCATCCACGCCGGAAGAACTACCGTCTGCCTGCGTGATATTCTGGTTGTTATCCAGGGTCAGCCGGAAATTGTCGGTACGGAAGAAAAAGCTGCTGCCGCCCACCTTAACCTTATTGGTCACATCCAGGTCAAAGCTCAGCTCTATGCCCTCATCCTTACCATCAGGGTCCTGCAAAGCGACAGCCTTGGCATTCTTGATCTTTACAAGCGCTTCCTTGTTCTTGCCCAGCAGGACAGTATCAGGGCTGAAAGTCACCGTATAGGTCTTAGGTTCATTGGCTGGAGTGCCTTTGGTTTCGTCTTTCTTGGCGGGCTCCTGCGTGGTGCTGGTGTCGGACGAGGCATCCTTATTCTTGCCCTTGCAGGAATACATTAAGGAAAAGGTGGCGATAGCTACGATAGGGATAAACAATTTTTTCATGTACATCAGTTTGAAAGGTTTGACAGATATTTAAACTAGGCAAATCTCCTTCATAAATATTCATGCCAAAATTATTCTTGCTTTATTTTTCATCATTTAACGATCATACCCATTCACCGGGAGGGTAATATTTAAAAAAATTTGGATTTTCTTCCTTTCATGCCTATTTTTGGCCCCGTTATGCAAATAATAATGAAACATACAAAGCAAACCAAGAAGCAGTTCCCACAGCGGGAAGGGGTTTGATTGTTTTGTATGACAAGATAATGAGAGCCTTCCCGGATAGGGAGGGCTCTTTTTTTTAAATAAATACACACACATAATCAAAAAAACAATGAAAGTTGCAGTTGTAGGCGCCACAGGCCTGGTAGGCACCAAAATGTTGGACGTATTGGCAGAGAGGAATTTCCCCGTCACGGAACTGATCCCCGTAGCTTCTGAAAGGTCGATAGGTAAGGAAGTATCGTTCAAAGGAAAGAAATACAAAATCATCAGCGCCACCGATGCAATTGCAGCAAAGCCCGATGTAGCCATCTTCTCGGCCGGCGGCAGCACCTCCCTGGAATGGGCTCCGAAATTCGCCGCAGCCGGCATCACGGTCATCGACAACTCTTCCGCATGGAGAATGGATCCTACCAAGAAGCTGGTAGTGCCCGAGCTGAATGCAGATGCCCTGACGAAGGAAGACAAGATCATTGCCAACCCCAATTGCTCTACCATCCAGATGGTGGTGGCACTGAACCCCCTGCACAAAAAATATAAGGTGAAGAGGATCGTGGTATCCACCTACCAGAGTGTCACGGGTACGGGCGTAAAGGCTGTTACCCAGCTGATGAATGAAAGAAAGGGCGTAGAAGGTGAGATGGCTTATAAATATCCCATCGACCTGAACGTCATACCCCAGATCGATGTATTTCTCGAAAATGGGTACACGAAGGAAGAGATGAAGATGGTCAATGAGACTAAGAAGATCATGCGGGATGATTCCATCCGGGTGACGGCAACAACTGTACGTATCCCGGTAGTGGGCGGCCATAGCGAGGCGGTGAATGTGGAGTTTGAAAATGAATTCGACCTGGCGGAAGTAAAGAGCCTGTTGTCAAATGCGCCGGGCGTCGTGGTGGTGGACGATCCGTCTGCACAGCAATACCCCATGCCGAAAGACGCGCACAATAAGGATGAAGTATTCGTCGGCCGGTTGAGAAGGGACGAGACGCAGCCAAAGACACTCAATATGTGGGTCGTAAGCGATAATTTGCGGAAAGGAGCGGCTACCAATGCCGTGCAGATCGCGGAATACCTGCTCTCTCAAAAGCTTATCTAAAAAAATGCGCCACAAGGCGCATTTTTTTTATCAATCCATACTACGATTGAGGAAGTCGATAAATTCTTTCATCGCAGCAAATGTTTTCAATACTTCTTTTAGAAGGGACTTTGATTGCAGATCTGCGTCGGTAAGATCACGCGAGACGATGAAACATTTCATCTTGAGGAATTCGATGGCCGGGTTCTCTTCATCATACCCCTTGGGCGGTCTGGACAATGTCTCTATACCCTCCACGCCTTTGGGGAAGATTTTTGAAAAATTCCGGCTTCCGGTGATCTTTTTCCATTCGTCGAAGCTGTAATCTATTTCTTGCCGGACCTTGGAAAGATGTGGAGGCATGGGCATCCAGAGACCGCCACCTGCCATGCTTTGCCCTCCCGGCTCACAGTGAAAATAATAGCCGGCCGTAGGGACCTTTTTGCCGCCCCTGTTGAAGGAAGCTCCCATATTTGTCTTATAGGGCGTCTTATCTTTGGAGAATCTTACGTCGCGATAGATACGGAAGGTGCAGTCTTTCGGTTGTAAAGTGCCTATATCCGGGTCAATTTTCTTCAGCCCATCGATCACCTGCTGTACGAACTGATCCATATCCTCTTTGGCATCCAGGTAGATCGTCTTATTTTTTTCGAACCAGGGCTTGTTATTATTTTTCTTAAGGTCTTTTAGGAACTTGATCGTCGCGGGCTGTAGCATATGCGTTTTCTCCTGTCTGGTGATTCTTTTCGTCGGAAAGACCGAAGCTATTTGATCCTCCCCCAATTCTCTCCGCTCTTGATGCGGTACATGGTCATTTCACTGACATTGTATTTCTCTGCCAGTTTTTTGATAGTAAGTTGCCGGTTCTTGCTTGAAAGGGTTTTCTTAATGGTCTTCACCTGCGCAGCCGTTAGCTTAAGTCCCACGGTCCTGTTGGCCTGAACCTTCTTATAAGCGATCTTGGCGGGACTTTTCTGTTGATGGTCGATCATCTCTTCCAATGTAGCCCATTTCAGATTTTTGGCGGCATTGTCCAGCTTGTTGTGATTCACATGGATCACATATTTGTTTTTCGGAGAGGCTTTCGGCAGGAACAGGCGCGCTATTTCCCGGTGGATATACAGCGTACCGTTGTTTCCGGGCCGGTGAAGATTGAGGGTTTTGTAGCCTGTAGTAAGGCTCCCATTGAGCAACTTGCCATCCGCGATCACGTCTTCAGAATAACTGGCTACGCGACCTTGTGATGAAAGTGCATATTTTTTTCGGAGTTGTTTCCAGCCGGGAAACTGCAATGGTTTCCACGATTCGCCGGTTAGTTTTCTAATCATGCCTGCAATTTTCTTAAAGTTACGGAAAAGATTTTCGATTTACCAGTAACGTAAGAAAATATTCTTATATGTCGACAAGCTTTATAAACTCGTCCTCTGTGAGTATACGGATGGAAGGTATTTTCTTGGCTTTTTCCAATTTACTACCGGCATCCTCGCCCACTATCAGGTAGTTGAGCTTACTGCTAACGCCGCTGAGTAGCTTACCCCCGTTCTTTTCCACCATTTCCTCTGCGTCGGACCGTTTCAGCCGCAGTAAGGTACCCGTGAATAAGAACGTTTGCCCATTCAGGTTGCCTCCGCCAGCCGGCGCACCCTTCTGACTTTTCAGGTTCAACCCCAGCGATTCCAATTTATCCAACAGGGCCCGGTTGTCCTTATTACGGAAGAACTGGTAAACGCTGGTCGCCACCTTGGGACCTACATCCTCCAGGTTTTGAAGGTCTTCCAGGGAGAACTCCGTAAAATCCGTCAGATGGCTGACGGCTGCTGCCAGGGTCTTGGCCGTGGTTTCCCCAACATAACGGATACCCAACCCGAAGATCAGCCGGTGCAAAGGCTGCTTTTTGGAAGTTTCGATAGCCCCCTGCAGATTGGCAATACTTTTTTCCCCAAACCCTTCCAGCTCCCTTATCTTATCATAGGGTAGGTGATAGATCCCGGGGATGTCCTTTAAGAACCCCAGTTCGAAGAATTTACGCACGTTGGCATCTCCAAAGCTGCGGATATCCATCGCGTCCTTACTGGCAAAATGGATGATCCGTTCGACCACCTGTGCAGGACAATTGATATTGACACAACGCCATACGGCCTCTCCCTCCGGTTTTACCAGCTTGTCACCGCATACAGGACAATGCGTAGGGAAAACAATGGCCGTTTCCTTACCCGTACGTACTTCGGCCAACGGTTTTACAATATACGGGATGACATCCCCCGCCCGCTCCACCAAAACCTGGTCCCCTATCTTCAGGTCTTTTTCACGGACCACCTCCTCATTAAAGAGGGAGACAGAGCTAACGGTAACTCCACTCAGCGGCACAGGGTCGATCTTGGCTACAGGAGTGATGCTGCCGGTACGACCTACCTGGAATTCCACCTTCCGCAGGATACTGGTCGCCTGGCGTGCCTTGAACTTAAAAGCAATGGCCCATCGGGGGTGGTGAGTGGTCATTCCCATCTTATCCTGTAATGCAATGGAATTTACCTTGATCACCATGCCGTCTATCTCATAAGGCAGATCGTCCCGCTGCTTTTCAAATTCATGACAATAATCCAGCACCGCCTGGATGCCTTTTACCACTCTTTTTTCCTTTTGCGGACTTCTAAAGCCAAGATCCCATAGCATTTGCAGAGAACCGCTGTGACTTTTGAGAGCCGGATGCACAGGCATCTCCTTTGACTTGACGGCTCCCATATCCTCCCCTTCGGGACTGGTGAGATGCCCGTCCGTCATCTGCCACCCTTCCAGCGTGGTGAAATAGCTGACGTGATAGAGAAAAGCCTCCAGGTTGCGGCGGCTTACCTCCCGTGGGTCCTTGATCCGAAGTGAGCCCGCCGCTGCATTACGGGGATTGGCCAATGGGGCAAGATTTTGCTCCGCCAGCTGGTCGTTGTACTTCTTAAAATTGTTTTTATTCATCAACACTTCCCCCCGTATCTCCACCAGTTGAAGACCATATCGGGAAAATGCGGCTTTCAGCGGAACACTGCGGATCTGCCGGATATTGTTTGTGATCTCGTCGCCCGCCACACCGTCTCCGCGTGTCACCCCTCTCAGCAGCAGATCATTTTCATAGGTAAGAGAGATACTGGCCCCGTCGAACTTCGGCTCGACACAATACTCCAGCTCCTCCAGACCTGCCAGTTCCCGGGCCCTGCGATCCCAGGCCAGCAGATCATCCTCATTGTAAGAGTTCTCCAAAGACAACATCGGCACCAGGTGCTGCATAGTGGGGAACTCTTTGGTAAGCCCCCTGGCTACCCGTTGCGTGGGCGAATCCGGACTTATCAGCTCCGGATGGTCGGCCTCAATATGTTCCAGCTGCTTATAAAGTCCGTCATATTCGGGGTCCGAGATCAACGGATCATTCATGATCGCATACCGGTATTCATGAAATCGGATCACATCCCTCAAATCCTCCAGCTTTCCCTTTCCCAGGGGCTTGCTGGTACTGGCTGCCATTAATTCCTTCGTTAGTTGCTGAAATTGCCGGGTCTGTTCAGAAGAATACATACAAAGATTTTGATCGGATAAAGTTACGGTAATCGTTTCCAAACGACCAATCGCATACAGTTACCGGAAAAGGAATTAAATTCGTGGTTCTATGACTCTTAAATTACCATCCGATACTACTGCCAAAACTTCGGGTAATACTGCTATGCCGCAAAAAAATATTAAGACCATTCTCAAACAATTGGAGAGCGATGGGATCATCGGCATCTCCGTGGACTGTGTCATATTCGGCTTCGACGACAACGAGCTGAAGGTATTGCTGATCAAATCGGACCTGGAAAAATTCGATAACAAATGGTCCCTCCTCGGCGACCTGGTAAACAATCACGAAGACCTCGATCAGGCAGCATATCGTATCCTGAAAGAACGTACGGGCCTCGATGACGTGTACCTTGAGCAGGTAAAGGCATTCGGAGACGTAGGCCGGCACCCTGCCGCCCGCGTCGTAACCATCGCTTATTGCTCCCTCATCAATATAGAACATCATAAGTTAAAGATCACGGACAATGAGCTGCACTGGCATCGGGTGACCACCCTGTCCGAAATGGCCTTCGATCACCGGCGGATCCTCGACGTATGCTACGAGTGGCTGCAGAAAAGGATCCAGGAACACCCCCTCGGCTTTAGCCTTCTGCCAAAACAATTCTCCCTGCGGGAGCTGCAAAATCTCTATGAGGCCATCCTGGATGTAAAGCTCGACAGACGCAACTTCAGAAAGAAGTTTTTTTCTATGGACCTGCTGGAAGACACAGGAGAGCTGGAGACGGATGTTCCGCATCGTCCTGGTAAGCTTTATAAGTTCAATTACGAGAAATACCAGAAGAAGGAAAGAAAGAAATGGTTCGGCATCGACTTCTGATCACAGGTTCCCCTCACCTATATCGATTTAGCAAAAAAGGTCAAATTTTACGAAATATTGCGTATTATTTACACATTATAATATGTAAAGCTCGCAAAGGCCCCTGTCCTGGTATGCCTGCTATTAGCAACACTATTAGCCTACGAACAGAACAAGACGGTCTCCGCGACCAAAGCTGGAAAATAAAAAGATGCAACGATCGGATAAGGGAGGCTGTCATGCAAATAAATCCATGTATGACACGGTCATTTTTACCCATCGGGAGCTTGCTGCTGGTACTGCTTTCCGGATGCGCCAAAAGCCATTCAGAAGATACGTCTGCCTTCTTTGGGAAATGGAAAGCCGTCAGGAGCTCAGGCGGCATAGCAGGAGCAACGACTGATTTCACCGACACCCGTATCCTGCAGCTGAACAGGGACCATTCGTTTAGTTTCACGATCAATGGCGTTACGTCCGGGTCCGGCGAATATACTGTTTCGACTCTCACCAGCGGAAATAATACGGATTCCGTTCTTTCGCTCAGGTATATCCCATCAAACTATGTTTCTGTCCAACAGGTATACTTCAGACCGCATTATTTGACGCTATCAGACCGCTTCATGGACGGATTTACCACCTTTTATACGCAGGATGCGAACCCCGACTTCCACTAAACTACCTCTTTCTGATGATCGATGATGAATGGAATGATCTCTTCCAAAGGAGTATCGATCCGGCTGATGGCGTCATTGATATCATCACGGCTGACCTGTGCGGCAAAGGACAATGTCTTCAGCTTCTTTAAAATTCCCTTTACATCCATGCCTTCATAACGCGTAGGCCGGATGAGTGCAGCGGCATGAATAAACCCCGACAGCTCATCGAAGACATAGATCATTTTATCCATGGTATTATTGGGTTCCACTCCAAAATAACGTGGACCATGGGATGCGATACAATGGATCACTTCCGGGTCCACACCAAGCTCCTCCAGCTTTTCAATGATCATGCGGCAGTGCGCTTCCGGATATTTCTCCCAATCCGCGTCATGCAGCAGACCTGCCTGTTCCCACTTACGCGCCGTTAGCTCGTCGGCCCCTTCTTTCTCCAGCGCCCATGCTTTCATAACGGCGCTCACCTGCTTCATATGCAGCCGCAGCCTTTCATTGGGCACCCATTCGTGCAGGAGGGTCTGCGCTTCTTCCTGGGATAAAAGCTTGCCTTCATTAGCCGGATCACCGAAACTACTGCGGCCCAATGCGAGAATAGGAGAGGACATGAGCGTTCTTTTATGGCAATTTAATGCAACGGTCCGGACGAAAAAAATGTCAGAAAGAAAACCCTGCCCCATGCGGCCTTTCATATTTATCTGCAGCTGTTTCGTCATCCTGCTGACCAACTCCTGTGGAAAGGACACCCTCGATTCCCCGATAGTAGGCGTCTGGAAACAAGTGTCCTATTCGAATGACGCACGAGTTACTCCTACTCCGCCTGTCATTCAACCTTCCATCCTCACCCTGCGCAGTGATCGTACTTTCGACAGCAGAACTGGAAATACGATCATACAGGAAGGAACATATCGTATCGGGCATACATCGAATCCTCCCCAGGATGTCCTTTATCTCTCGGACGACCAGTACGGCTCCCGGATCAGTTTTAGCAAAGACACCCTGACGCTGACCTATCTTGGGTTTACCACATGGACCTCGCCAATTACAAAGTATGTGAGAAATTGAGCGCTTAATGAAAGCTTCCTTTGCTATCCGGTAATGCAACGCACCGGAAGAAAGAAATGTCATGAATGAAAACCCCTTCCAATGCGAACTGTTCTTTTTGCCTTTTGCATACTGCTTATTTTGCTGACTGCCTGTGGGAAGGATAAACCAGCACATGTCCCCGCCTGGATAGTAGGGAATTGGAAAGAAATAGGGGTCGCTTATACCGAAACCGGGCCCATTCAATTTAATACTGCCGACTCCCTGTATTATTTGGACCTGTACAACGATCACCGGTATGAACGCAAAAGAAAAAATACTGTCGCCAGCTCTGGGAGCTTTACAATTTCTTCAACGGTCAGCAACGGAAAGACAAGAAGTGTCATTGTCTTTGATGGCCAGAAGAATAATCAATATCCGATTGATTTACAAGAAGATACACTTACAATACGTTATTATTCCCCAGGCTTCGTGTGGCTGCAAAGAGTCACATACATTAAGGAGTAAGCTGCGTGGGTCTCCTGAAAATTCACGGTGACTGAAAAATGCCGTCAAAATATTTATTGAAAATCAATTGATTACAGCCGCCCCTTCCAAAAAACTCCCTCTTTTCTTTGGAACATCGCCTCAATTCAACCTACCTTTGCACTCCCTCAAAATGAGGACCTATTCAATGCTGCCGGGATAGCGACAGCTTCATGTAAAAAAACAAGACAATGAGTAAATTACATTTCACCACCAAGCATGCGAACGAGGCTACCGTTAAACGCGACTGGTATATCGTGGACGGTACTAATCAAACCGTAGGACGCGTGTGTTCCAAGATCGCCGCCGTATTACGGGGCAAGAACAAAGCTTACTACACCCCTCACGTTGATTGTGGAGACTTCATCATCTTCATCAACGCCGACAAGGTGGTCTTCTCCGGCGACAAGCTCGAAGACAAGATCTACATCAACTTCTCCGGCTACCCCGGCGGTAAAAAAGAAGAATCAGCCAAGAGCCTTCTGAAACGCCGTCCCGAAGCTGTGATCGAAAGGGCCGTCAAAGGTATGCTCCCCAAAAATCGCCTGGGTCGCAAGATGTACAAAAAATTATTTGTGTATGCCGGTGCCCAGCATCCGCACACTGCACAGCAACCCAAAACATTAACCTTCTAATTTTTCAGATAAATGGAAAAGCAAAAAAATGCAGTTGGTCGCCGTAAAGAGGCTGTAACCCGCGTCTTCCTTAGCAAGGGTGAGGGCAAGATCACGATCAATGACAAGGACTATAAACAATATTTCTCCCTGGTTTACCTGCAAAATCAGGTAGAGCTCCCCCTGAAGACTGTTGAGCTGACAGATAAATACGACGTGAAGATCAATGCAGCCGGCGGAGGTATGAAAGGACAAGCGGAAGCTTGTAAGCTGGGCATTGCACGCGCCCTCCTGGAAGTCAACGCTGAGTTTCGCCCGGCTCTTAAAGCTGCCGGCCTCCTGCGCCGTGACCCAAGGTCTGTAGAGCGTAAGAAACCTGGTCGTAAGAAAGCAAGAAGAAGCTACCAGTTCAGCAAACGTTAACAAATCCTAATCATCTACAAACTTCCGGCCGGCCTGATCATCTGAAAGGACGGCCGGGAGCCCAAAACAAATAAAATGGAAAATAACACTTCATTACAACAGCAACTCCTTGAAGCCGGTGTCCACTTCGGTCACCTGCGTAAGAAGTGGAACCCCAAGATGCTGCCTTACATTTTTGCTGAAAAGAAAGGTATTCACATCATCGATCTCAACAAGACGACAGAAAGCCTTCAGGAAGCAGCCGCAGCTTTGAAACAGATCGCCAAGAGCGGTAAGAAGATCATGTTCGTAGGTACGAAGAAGCAGGCCAAAGAGATCGTTACCGAATCTGCAAAAAAAGTCAATATGCCCTTCGTCACCGAACGCTGGCTGGGTGGTATGCTGACCAACTTCAATACAGTTCGCAAGAGCGTTAAGAAAATGCAGAGCATCGAGAAGATGCTGACTGACGGAACTTTCGACAGCATCACGAAAAAAGAACGCCTCACCCTGGCACGTGACAAGGACAAGATGGAAAAAGTATTGGGCGGTATCGCTCAGCTGGGACGTGTTCCGGCCGCGCTTTTCATCGTCGACATCGGTCACGAGCACATCGCGCTGGCTGAAGCCAAACGCCTGGGTATCTCCACCTTCGGTATGGTAGACACCAACTGCGACCCCAATAAAGTGGATTTCGCTATCCCTTCCAATGACGACGCTACCAAATCCATCGCTATCATCGTAGGCTATGTCACCGCCGCCATCGCCGATGGCCTGGCTGAAAGACAAGCAGCGAAGGAAGAAGATGTGGAAGATACAGGCAATGATGAGAATGAAAAGAAAGCCGCCCGCCTCCAGGCCGAAGCAGAGAACGAAGCTGCCCGCGCCCGTGGTGAAAAAGTGAAAGGAAGCAGCCAGCCCAAACGCAGGATCCCGAATTCCGGACCCCGCCGCGGCACAGGCGCTCCCCGCTAAGCTGGAAAATCATTTTATCAATATATCAAATCATACAACATGTCTACTGCAACTATAACAGCAGCCGATATCAATAAGCTGCGTCAGACAACGGGCGCCGGCATGATGGATTGCCGCAAGGCGTTGGTTGAAAGCGATGGCGATTTCGAAAAAGCCATCGATTACCTGCGCAAGAAAGGACAGAAGGTTGCCGCCCTGCGCAGCGACCGCGAAGCGAAAGAAGGCGTTATCATCGCTACCACTACACCTGACAACAAGACAGGCTTCATCGTTACCCTCGCCTGTGAAACAGACTTCGTGGCGAAGAATGCCGATTTCATTGCTTTTGCACAAAGCATTGTCGCTGTCGCGCTTAAGAATAATGTAAAAAGCCTGGACGAGCTGCTCGCCGCCCAACTGGATGGAGCCGCAGTAGCCGATAAGATCAATGACCAGGTCGCTAAGATCGGTGAGAAAGTTCAGCTCACCCGTTTTGAAAGAGTAGATGCTGACGGTGTAGCCGCTTATATCCACGGCTCATATCGTATGGGCGTGCTGGTAGGTCTTACAAAAGATGCGCCCGCTGTCCTGGAAGCCGGCAGAGACCTCGCGATGCAGATCGCCGCAATGAACCCCGTCGCCGTTGATCCGGACAGTGTTCCTGCCGAGGTCGTAGCAAGGGAAAAAGCCATCGTTACCGAGCAGATCAAGAATGATCCGAAAATGGCCGGCAAGCCCGATGAAATGATCGATAAGATCGCCGTTGGCAAGCTGAACGCCTTCTTCAAGGAAAATACCCTCACCGCACAGCCATTCGTAAAGGATGCCGGAAAGACGGTTGGAGATTACCTGAAGAGCGTTGATGCTGCCGTTAAGGTAACGCAGTTCAAAAGAGTACAGCTCGGTTAAGACCCGATAAATAAGTATAAAATTAGGGGGAGCGTAAGCTCCCTTTATTTTATATTTGCGCAATTAACGACGCAATTAATCAAGAATAATCCGACATGGTGCCTAAGTACAAGCGAGTTCTGCTGAAATTATCCGGTGAAGCATTGATGGGAGATAAGAGCTTTGGATTTGACAACGCCGTCATCGCCCATTATGCAAAAGATATCAAAAGCATTGTAGAGCTGGGTGTACAGGTCGCCATAGTGATCGGAGGAGGTAATATCTACCGCGGGATGAATGAGGCCGAAACGGGGATAGAAAGAGCCCATGGTGATTATATGGGAATGCTCGCCACCGTGATCAATGGAATGGCTTTGCAGGCCGGCCTGGAAAAAATAGGTGTCTATACCCGCCTGCAAAGTGCAATTAAAATGGAGCAGATCGCAGAGCCCTATATCCGCAGGAGGGCCATCCGTCACGTAGAAAAAGGCCGTGTTGTTATTTTCGGCGCCGGCACCGGTAATCCTTATTTCACGACCGATACCGCAGGGTCGCTGCGTGCGATCGAGATCAACGCAGAGGTCATCCTGAAAGGCACCCGCGTGGATGGTATCTATACTGCCGATCCGGAAAAAGATCCGACCGCCACAAAATATAATACGCTCACTTTCCAGGAATGTATCTCGCAGAATTTACGGGTAATGGACATGACTGCCTTCACCCTATGTATGGAAAATCAGCTGCCGATCATAGTATTTGATATGAACAAGCCCGGAAACCTGCTCCGCGTCGTACGGGGCGAAAAAGTGGGCACGCTAGTAAAAGGTTGATAGTGTGATGCTTGTGCAAGACTTGCGAAACATTTGCATATCTGGCTAAAGCGTAGTAATTTAAAGGCTTAGTCCCACCTCACTTGGTGGTTTTTTCTCGCTTCCCTCTCTGTTGTCGTCGATATTCCCTTGAAAAACGGCCGTAGCTTTTTATTCATTCATCCCTGAAAGCCATATCTATATGCTTTGTAATTAACACCCTCCGAACCGTTATGAACACCTTAAACGATCTGAACATTATTTTAGGATTTCAGCTGACCATGGGCCTGCCTGAGATCATCATCTGTGAGCTGGGGGCCCTTATCCTTGGCTTTACCATTCATTTTTTCTGGAACTCCAAAAAAAGCTTCCGCATTAACGACCCCAATCAGACTGCCGGCATTAGCGAAAATGATAACTGGAAGCTGAAGTACTACAACGACATGGATATGCAGGAGCGGGCGCAGCAGCAATTGCGCGAAAAGCTCAACCAGGGACAGGAGACCGAACAGATCCTCACTATCGAACTCGAAGAAGCCCGTAAAGAAATAGAGTCCATGCGCAGAGAGCTGGAAGAGACACGTACCGAGCTGGACGATGCGCAATACAGGGTTTCCAAGGTCACTGAGCAACAGCAACAGGCAGCAGCCTCTGCAGCGATCGTCGCAGCAGAGCCAACCAATGCCTATCTCTCTCAATTAAAGGCCGCTCAGGAAAAGCTGGTAGAACATAATAACAGTATTTCACGCCTGCTGGAACAAACACAGCTGCTGAGCGAGGCCGAGAAAAGGATCATGGACCTGCAGCTGCGAAATGAAGAGCTGGTCGAAGAATTACGCCAATCCGGGCAATTGATGGTGGAAAAAGAAAGCGAGATCAGTTACCTCCGTCACCAGAAAAAACTGGCGGAAGAAATGAGCCTTCGCCTGGACAAGGCCTATGAGGAATACAATGGGCTGCAGGAGAAACTGATAAAGCTGCAAGCTTATCTCACGCAGCCTTATAAGGGAAGCTCCGATTACGATGAACTGAAAGAATCTTATTTCAAGCTGGGTAAAGAGCACGATGAGATGAAGCTTCGGCACATCTCCCTCCGGGAAGAGAATCAACGCCTCACCCGCATCCTGGCTGACACGGAAGAAAAATTGAAGGAAGCTAATTTCCAGCGCCAGCAATTCCAGAAAAGAGCAGTCTTCCTTGAAGAGCTAAACCATGATCTGCAGGAGATCTCCGAGCATAATAAGAGGATCGAAAGCCAGCTGCGCCGTGTCAGTGATATGGAGAGCATGCTTGCCAGGATCACAGGGTCTGCAGGCGATGAAATGCCTAATGGGTAAAGAGTATCCCCCTTTCCCCCGAATTGACTTATTTTTGCGATGTTATGTCAAACAACATCGCTGATATAAGAAAGGACTATAAGCTACAGTCCCTTTCCGAGGGCGATGCCCTTCCGGATCCTTTCGCACAATTTGAGAAATGGTGGAAAGAAGCGCTGGACGCAGGCGTCGATGAAGTGAATGCCATGACCCTGGCGACCGCCTCGGCCGATGGCATGCCCGACGCACGCATCGTTCTGCTGAAAGGGTTCGATCCCAAGGGGTTTACCTTCTTCACTAATTATGACAGCGCAAAGGGCGCGCAATTACTGGAAAATCCACGGGCGTGCCTTGTCTTTTTCTGGAAGGAATTGGAAAGACAGGTGCGTATCAGCGGGCTGGCAGTAATGGTTAGCGAGGCGGAAAGTGACGAATATTTCAACAGCCGGCCCAAGAACAGCCGCATAGGGGCCTGGGCATCACCACAAAGCCAGCCCATAGCAAGCCGTGAATGGCTGGAAGAAAATGAAAGGAAGATGCAGGAGCAATTCTCCGATGGAGTGATCAAAAGGCCCCCGCATTGGGGCGGATACCGCATCAGGCCCACACACGTCGAATTCTGGCAGGGCAGGCCCAGCAGGTTGCACGATAGGATCCTGTATAATTTGCAAATAAAAGGCGACTGGAAGATCCAACGACTGGCGCCATAGTACGCGCAATTGGACTAAATTTTTTTAAAGCCCAATTGCACGCAATTAATTGGCTACTTGCTTTCTTTTTTCGCCGGCGCCGATTTCTTGGCAGGTTTGGCAGGACGGCTCTTGCCGAATGAAGCCTTAAAGATCTTTCCTTTTTTGGTTTTTTTATCTCCTCTTCCCATATTATATCGTTGTTTTTTAGATTACTTTTCTTTTCCGGGCCCCCGGTCCAAACTATAAAAAGCCCCGGTACCTCCGCTGAATGCCTGGTATCGGAGCTTCAGGGCGCTCCCGCGCCCAATCAGCCTTAGCCGCAAAAATTATAATTTAGCAGACAGTTCTTTACCCGCTTTGAACTTAGCTACTTTCTTGGCCTTGATCTTGATAACAGCACCGGTCTGAGGATTGCGTCCGTTACGGGCGGCTCTCTTGGATACAGAGAAAGTACCGAAGCCTACCAGTGTAACTTTACCACCGCCTTTCAGCGTTTTGGTAACTGCTTCAACAAATGAATCCAGGGAAGTGTTTGCCTGAGTTTTTGTAATGCCAGCATCATCGGCAATCTTTGCAATTAATTCAGCTTTGTTCATAGTGTAATATTTTTTTAATTAGCTCCAACAAATATACCCGCTTTTTGAATCCGACAAAATTTTTTTACCCTTTCGGAAGATAACACAAGACCCCTCTAAACCGCGTGGGACAAGGATTAGACGCTATTCTACTTCGTAGATTTCCTATGGCGAACTTACGCTTATCAGCCGAAAACCTTGTCAGCACTGTGTTTCACGGCATGCAGGCTGAAATCCTTCACTGGCAAGGATTTGAAAAGAATTTACGATAATTTGGTATTCACCAAAGTTGTATTAATTCTTTTCCACAAATACTGCACAGCCAAAACGCCACAGGCGTTTTGGCCGAAGGCCCATAATGAGAGCCTAATATAAACTAAGTGCCGTAGGCACTTCTTATACAAACTTTAGGGATTCCCCAATTCTGAAGACATCAAAGTCCGGAAGGCTATGAAAGAATCCCCCCACTGCTCCCACGAAACCTTTTGCAGTGCCGGCGCAAACTCGATCATGAATTGCCTGTACCGCTCAAGGGAAGTGGTGAAATATTGAATGATATAAGTAGGCCCTTCCTCCTCATCCTGCTCCAGCAGCCGGAAAAACCGGTGATCATCAAAAAGCCCCGTCGCCATATGGGCGGAAATATGCACTGACTGCTGCCACGCCAGCCACTTGTCCAGGATGTTCCACCGGACCTTGTAGGTTACATTATATACGATCATTGGTTATCCCCCTCTTGATGATTCCCCGGTATTGCTTTCAACATCCTGAAACTTAAAAAGATCAATAAAACCAGGACCATTGAAATAATGACCCAAAGCAGGACGCCACTTCTGTTCTTATGCCCTATAGGCGGCGCAGCTGGTTTAACAACAGCCTGCAATGCGCCCGGAATGATCTCTCCTGGCTCCCGGCGCACACTGTCTACAAAATATTTAAGGTCATATGCCGGGGCTTTCGCCTGCACATTACCAGCCAGCAGCCGGTATTCCGTTCCCGGCTGAAGCCAGACCAGCAGATATCGCTCCAATTGGCTGGTCACGATATTATTGACCACCAAAGGCGCATTGTCCTCATTGTCGATATCAAGGATCAAAACACGTGTCTTGAATGACGGCAACTGGAAAGTATGATGAATGGGGTCGATATCCAGGCTCACGGAAGAATATGGATCTTCCCTAGGGTAGATCCGGGCTTTTCTTTTGTAGAGACGTGGACCTACTACATCCAGTTCCAGTTTGTCTGTAAGGTAAGGTTCTTCATAGGCCAGCGTCACATAGGAGTGATGATCACTGCTGTCCTTCTGTGATATTTGCGGCGCCGGATTTGCCCGGTAACTTCCATGGGCAACATGCTCCGTGGCAATACCCGCACGAAGGATATTCACAGGCAACACACCCTTTTCTTCCTGGATGATCTTAAAATAATGGTAGTTGCTGGCTGGGAAGTCGATGCGCTGAATAAAATATTCCGCACTATCATTATTTGCAGGCTCCCACAAAATATGCTCTTTTATGACAAACCATTTCTGCCTGTCATCACTGCCGCTTAATGTAAAATTACGCCTGACGGTAAAATTATGGACATACAGCAACAACGAATGGATGGAGCCGGAAGACCAGTTGGCGATCTGTACATCATTCAGGCTGTCTGCCCCGTCTTTTGCCGGCAGAATGGGAAACTCATGAAAGCTTTCGCCGGTCTGGATAGGAAGATCACTCCGTAATACATACGGCGTATACTGGCCATGAGAATCACGGATCCGAAGGTCCGCCAGGTCCCGTTTGCACCTTGCAACTGCGTCGGGAGTAAGAATGACCTTATAAAAACCCGCCTGGCCTACAGTATCCAGGGGCACTTCATATGCGAAAAAGTCCTGCGCTTTTCCCCGGAGGAAAAACAACAATATGCCGCATAGCAACAGGCACTTAAGCAGTCTTCTTCTCTTCATCCTCGATAATGATTTTTTTTAACCTTTGATACATAAAGCTCACCACCAGTAAGATAACACCCAGGCAGAAAAACGCGGCGATCTTCCCCGCAACAGGGATATTTTGAATATCGAACAGGAAAAGTTTTAGCAATGTGACGGAGAACAGGACCAGCGAGATGATCCGCAGCGGCTTGAACTTATAACGCATGCCCAGCCACATGAAAATAAAGGAGCTCAATCCCCATAGGATGGGCAGCCCCGTTTTGACATAGACAGTACCGATCCTTTCAAATGAAAGGGACTTGCTGTAAAATACTGCATTCACCAGTAATCCGACTTCCGCGCTGAGAAATATGATGATGAATATACAGATCAGCCAGCTGAAGACCTTCGGGGTCAATGCCTCCAACATACCTTTCTTCCACCAGGCGATACACCTGTAGATCATCACAGCCACCAGCAACGCGGTAACCCAATGCGCCAGGAAATGAGCTTGCAGTCCCGCTGCCGGCAACTCCGTTTGTAAGGTATATATGTCAGGAATAAATGCAAGGTAGGCAGCAAGGCTGACCATCAGCATGCCCATGGCAAATAGAGGATTGTCAAACCACCGGCGGCGGTCCATGACATAGGTCACGCAATAAGACCATAAGAATCCGTAAAGCAACAGGTATAAAGTGTAGATCCGGGTGTCCGGATAGAAAAATTCGAATTGATGGTCGATCTCCAGGGCGCCACCGATGAATAGCAGCAAGCTGGCAACGATCACCATAACATAGCTGGCAATGCCACCCGTATTTGCTTTCTTTCGCAGGAAGAACAATACATAGGAGCATACTCCGGCATACAGTGTAGTCATTAACCCTTTGTTGAATACCACAGCCAACGGCGTTCTCGAAAAACCATAAACAGCCGCCCAGTCCATCACCAGGCTTACCAGCATGGCCGCCCATACTACAAGAGCCGCCCACTCTATGATACGTATCCCTGACTTGCGGGCAAGCCAGTATAGAAGCACCGACTCGGAGGCCCAGAACAACGTGATATAGTGGCCATGCAGCTGAATGGGAGCAGTAAGGGAAATGAAGGTCAGCGTAATACCGATCAGCAGGTATAGAACATTGCTGTCCACTTTTTTCTTTCGGAACAGGAAATAAGAGGTCACCAGGTTAAACACAGCCATGGACGCGCTGAATAACCCCTGGAACTTTGTCAGGCCCATGGCAGCCAGCAGGTACAGCCCCGCAGCGAAGTACAAACACGTATTGGCCAGCAGGATGCCAAAATCCGAGGCGATGAATTTTTTGTTCTCCCGGATGTTATGGGCAATATTGATGATAAAGAAAAGAACATAAAAGGATGTCGCAAAGAGTAAAGCGCCTCCATAGGTGGATGGCATTCCCTGGGCTTCCGGCAAGGTCACCAGCCAGCTCACGAACAGGATGGCCGTAAATCCGAAAGCCAGCAGGTTCAGCAGCCGCCAGGCCTTGCGATAGGCCATGACCAGGAGACCTGTATTAAGAATGAGCAAATAGCTGAAGAGCACTTTGTAATTGCCGCTGCCGTTGCTCACCAGGAAAGGCGTGACAAAACCACCCACCAGCGCGATGACGGCCAGCTCCTGCCGGTCATATAAAAGTGAGAGGATCACCGCAAATGCCGTGATGACCAGCATGATGACAAATGAAACGGACTGGCTGAAAAGTCCATACTGGTGATAGGCCAGCGCGATCGAGAAATACAGCACTGCCAGTCCCCCGCCTACCAATACAGAGCTGAATGCCTTATAGCTATTGCGAAGAAAGTGGGCGATACCTATCAGGATGCCGCCGCAAAGCACACCGATACCCACACGGCCTACCGGCCCTATCCACTCATTGTCGATGGCATATTTTACAAAGAAGCCGATGGCCAGGACCAGGATCGCGATCCCTATCTTGCTCACCAGGTTCTCCCCGATGAACTTTTCCAGGTCAGGATGCCGTTCAAAAAATCCGGGTTTCTCAACAGGAGGACTGTTTTTCCTAACAGCACTGGAAGAAGACATCGGCTGGAAAACATGCGGCTTTGTGATCTCCGCCCCCGGCTGGATGCCCGGCGCCGGTGCGGGCTTCCTGGGTGCAGCCGGAACAAATGGCTCCGTCTCTTTCGGACTGGCCACTGGCCCCTCCGCCCTGTCCCCCGCAGCTTCTGCAGGCTTCTGCGCTGCCGCAACGGGTCCCTTTTCTGCCTGTACAGGTTTCGTCACCGCCTCCACTGGCTTCTTCGCCGCCTCCACAGCCCGGGGCGACGCCTCCAGGTCCTTCCTCAACCGGGCGATCTCCCGTTCAAGATCCCCAATCCTCTCCAGGGCACGGCCCCTGAAAGAGGCGATCAATATGATGAGTACGATGAAAAGTAATATGACGAGTATTTCCATGCTCAGGGGGTTAGCCGATAAAGATAAACGGCATAATTGGTAAACGGAAGCCCCCCGGACTTATTTTGTCTCCAGCTCCAGGTAGACGGGACAATGGTCGCTTTGCCTGACATCCGGATAGATCTCCGCACGGAGAAGGTTTTGACCAAGCGCAGTCGTGACATTGATATAGTCGATCCGCCAGCCTTTATTCTCCAGCCGCACCGAGGGAAAACGTTGGCTCCACCAGGTGTATTGGTGAGGTGCAGGATTCAGCTGGCGGAAAGTATCCACCCAGCCGCTGCCCATGAGCTTATCCATCCATGCCCGTTCTTCAGGCAGAAAACCGGAGGACTTCTTGTTGCCTTTCGGATCGTGGATATCGATGTCCCTGTGAGCGATATTATAATCCCCGCACAACACCAGTTTGGGATACTTTTGTTTCAGCGTTTCCAGGTAGGTATGGAATTCATCCAGCCAGGTGTACTTGTATACCTGCCTTTCATCCCCCGTCGTGCCGGAAGGAAAATAGGCATTGATGATGCGGATGTCCCCAAGGTCCATTTGCAGCACCCTCCCCTCATCGTCGCTGACCTTATGGCCCGTACCGAATTCCACATGATCCGGCACTCGTTTGGTAAAGATGGCTACGCCGCTATAGCCTTTTTTCTGGGCGGAAAACCAGTAGTCATGGTATCCAAGGTCCGTAAAGGCCTTATGGTTCACATTGTCCCGGTGGGCCTTGGTCTCCTGGATACAAACAACGTCGGCAGGGTCGGTTTTCAGCCAGTCGATAAGACCCTTGTTCATCGCGGCGCGGATGCCGTTAACATTGTAGCTGACAATACGTAATGAGGACATAACAACCTTTACTTTAAATTTGTGCCTTCGATTGGGGTCTAAGGACTTACTCTTAGACACCGCAAGGTACTAAACCCGCATTTTACGAGCATGGAAAATTTAGACAGGATCATACCGGCCAAAGACGCAAAATTTTTGGAAGGTCCCAAGAGCAGGGGCTATGAGCTGAAATTTGCCTGGAAGGTCTTTAGGGAATTCATAAAAGGGTTCCGCACACTGCATTTCGTTGGACCCTGTGTCACCGTATTCGGCTCGGCGCGGTTTAAGGACGACCACCCCCACTATGAGTCGGCCAGGGAGATAGGACGCCAGATCGCCGCCCTGGGCCTTACTACCATGACGGGTGGGGGACCTGGCACCATGGAGGCGGCCAACCGGGGCGCTTTCGAACAGGGTGGACGCTCGGTAGGATGTAATATCAAGCTGCCATTCGAGCAAAAACCCAATCCCTATGTACAAACCAGCATCACCTTCGAACATTTTTTTGTACGTAAAGTGATGCTGGTAAAATATTCCTATGCCTTTGTGATCATGCCCGGCGGCTTTGGGACCATGGACGAATTTTTCGAGACACTGACGCTGATCCAGACCAAAACGCTGGTACAATTCCCCATTGTCCTTTTTGGCGCAGCATACTACCGCGAGCTTTGGGAATATATGGAATACATGGCCGCCGAAGGCACCGTTTCCAAAGAAGACCTTTCTCTGGTGCTGCTTACCGACAGCGTCGCGGAAGCCACGGCCCATATCGACACCTTTATTAAGAAGAACTACCGGGTTGCCCCACGCAAACGCAAGTGGTGGTTGTTTGAAAAATACCAGAAGTATAAGACTGTTTAGTTCTTGCCATGGTACACCACAGGCAGCATGCTCAACAACGGAATGCCCGGCTTACTATAGTCAAATTGATATATTCCTTCTTCTGCAGTAACAAGCAAATGCTTGTTGTATGCGATCACATCGTAAGCCTTTGATGCGATGATCGTTTTCACGAACTGCAGCTGGCCGGGATTGCCCGCTTTGTAAACCTTTACGCCCGGCCCATCACATACGAACAAAAGATCACCGTCTTTGCTTAACCCCATTGGCTTGCTCATCGAATAGGTCTTCACCAGCGTGGGATTTTTCAGGTCCTTCACATTCAGGACGTTCAGCTCATTGGCTGCCCCTCCGCACATGCTGCCGCTGTGCAGCGTGACATAAGCATAATCCCCGTCAGTTATCACCGGGTCACAGGCCCGTCCGTGCGCGAATGTTCCTTCGGCTACGGGATTGTCCGGGCTGCTGACATCATAAATATAAACGCCAGAGGACGAGCCCAGGAATAGCTTGTCCTGGAAAGGGAAAATGGTCTCCAGGTCAAAACCCGCCCCTACCGTAGGGCCGGCGGATGGCTGGTCCGTATTGTCCAGGTCGATGATCTGGAGGGTATGGCTTTCGGCCAGGGCATACAGGTGGTTATTAAGCAGGACCATTTTTGCCATAGAGCCGGCCAATCCTGATGACTTGGAGGAAGAGAAAGCCATCGGGACAAGGTCGCCAGGCACCATTCCGCACATATAACAAGGGCCATTGCCTGGAGGTGTTTCAGTATACTTTTTTACCCATCCGGTGATCACGCTGTCCTTGGGCATCCCGTATCCGTTCACATATCTCCGCATAATAAAAAGATGCTCCAACTGCCGGGTGACCTTTACATGGCGGAGGTCTGAAATGTCGACGGCCAGCAGCGCATCATACATGTCGGCATAAAGTGTATTGCCTTTTACGACAATGTCCTGGTTGCCGGGGATAGAAAGAAAGGCTACCTGCACAGGATGAGAGGGGTTCCTGTTGTCGTAGACGTGAATGCCTTTGTCGACATCGCTGAGAAAGATATAGTTGCCATTAATATAGACCTTGCCGGCAGAATCGATGCCTTCGGTGGGCTTGCCGTTGATGCCAGCCAGCACATCCGCCGTGGACTTGTAGATCGGTTCATAGACCAGATAGCGCTTCGCGCCGTTACTTTTGTCGCATCCGGATAAAGGCAGCAGAAAAAGTGCTCCTGTAAGAAGGGGGAGCAGGGAGGGGTAGAAATATTTTTTCATGTCAGGCTTTTTCTTCTGACAAAGGATACATGCTGCCCCGTTGCATTAAAAGATAGTTTGTCCAGAGCCCCCCGTTACTTACCGCCGCCGGTTGGGATCCGGAAGCCCAGGCTGAGGATCATTTCATAACAGCCAAATGCCTGACGGGCCTTACCCTCATACACCTGCAGACCGGAATAGCGGGCATAATCCAGCTTATTGGAATACTCCAGGTAGACATATTTGAAGAAAGTCGCACGTATACATCCTTCTACGCCGATGTTCCATCCGCCGAATTGAAAACCCGCTTCATTATGATGCCCAAAAAGGCTATTATCCACGTGAGGGATCACGGGGCCGATCCCGCCCTTTGCCAAAACATCCAGCTTCACTTTCCCGGAAGACAGCGGCACGACATGCCAGCTCTTGACGATATTGAATAGTAGAAAATTGGCGCCGTTATTCAGGTAGTAATAAAAGCCGTTGTCGGCGTTGAAGGCGACAGTTGTGTCCACCTGGTGATGATTCAGCGTACCCTTCAGATGGGCGTTCTGGTCGGCAAATATGAACTTGGTATGGTCGAAGTTGATCTCGAAACCCCAGCCCTTTTCTTCGTTCAGCACAAACCCCAGCCGGTAATTGTATTGCGGAATGGTCAGTGCCTTTTGGAATAGACCCTCGTCCCATCCCCGGTGATCGTGCCCTTTGATGCTCTTGAAGGTATAGTCATTGCCCAGCGATGGCTGGGAAACGTGCACGCTGCTACGCGTATACCATTCTGTATTGTATCCCCAGGAGAAATAAACTTCCTTGATGAAATGCTTTTTCTTTTTCTCCTGTGCGCTGCTGCAGTAAGGGAGAAGAAGAATTACGAGTACAATGGAGGTAATGCCCTTCCAGATGCCAACTTTTGACTTTCTCATAATCAATGCCTGTTCGGAAAAGAATCTTTTTGCACGGCGAAATTAGGCAAAAAAAGGGTTAACTACATGTTATCAGGCATCATACTCCAACACGGGCCTTAACCACCGCTCCACGTCTTCCAATGGCATTCCCTTCCTGTCAGCATAATCCACCACCTGGTCCTTCTCTATCTTACCGACCCCAAAGTACTTGCTTTCCGGATGGGCAAAATACCAGCCACTCACGGAAGAGGCGGGATACATGGCCAGTGATTCCGTAAGGATGATCCCTGTTTGCTTCGTAGCATCCAGCAGGGCGAAAAGCTTGCGTTTTTCCGTATGGTCGGGACAGGCAGGGTAGCCCGGTGCCGGACGGATACCCATGTATTCTTCCTTTATCAGCTGCTCATTGCTCAGGTGCTCTTCCTTCACATAGCCCCAGAATTCCTTTCGTACCCGCTCATGCAATAGCTCGGTAAAAGCTTCTGCCAGCCGGTCTGCCAGCGCTTGTAAGGTGATCTTGTTGTAGTCGTCATGAGCTGCTTCGAAGCGTTTGATATATGGTTCGATACCTTCAATGGTGACGGCAAAGCCACCGATATGGTCCCGCTTGCCAAACGACTTAGGCGATATAAAGTCACTCAGGGATATATTGGGCTGACCCGGCGCCTTCTTGATCTGCTGCCGGAGGAATTCCAGCCGCACGGGTGCGTCTCCCGCATCCACAGTCACCGTATCCTTTCCATCTGAATTGGCAGGCCAGAAACCAATGACCGCCCGGGCCTTTAACCATTTCTCCTCCACGATCTGTTTCAGCAGGGCCTGCGCATCATTGTACAATTTCGTCGCTTCAGCGCCTACTTTCTCATCTGTCAAGATCTGCGGAAATTTGCCATGCAGCTCCCAGGCAATAAAGAAAGGGCCCCAGTCAATGTACGGCACGATCTCTGCCAGGTCGTAACCATCGAATGCCTTCGTACCGGTGAACCCCGGCCGCACAGGATTGAACTTTTCCCAGTCGATCTTCACCTTATTTTCCTGTGCCTGTGCAAAAGAAAGGTATTGTTTAGCGGACTTCTTATTGGCAAAATCCTCTTTCAGCTTACGGTATTCTTCCTTGATCGTCTTCAGAAAATCAGGCTTTTGCTCCTGGCTCAGCAGCGAACCTACGACAGTGACGCTGCGGGACGCATCCAGCACATGTACCACGCCCTTTTCAAATTCCGGGGCGATCTTGACCGCGGTATGCATGCGGGAAGTAGTGGCTCCCCCGATGAGCAGCGGAACTTCAAAATTTTGCCTTTTCATTTCCCTGGCCACATGCACCATCTCATCCAGCGAAGGAGTGATAAGTCCGCTTAACCCGATGATATCCACCTTTTCCCTTTTAGCCGTCTCCAGGATCTTATCCGCCGGCACCATCACTCCCAGGTCGAGGATATCGTAGCCATTACAGCCCAGCACAACGCCGACGATGTTCTTGCCAATATCGTGTACATCGCCTTTCACGGTTGCCAGCAGGATCCTGGCAGCCCCTGCCGATTCTCCATTGGTCGTGCCAGCCGCTTCATGCGCCAGCCTGCGCTCCTCTTTTTCCTGTTCGATATAAGGAGTGAGCACAGCAACGGACTTTTTCATCACACGGGCGCTTTTTACGACCTGGGGCAGGAACATCTTGCCGCTGCCGAACAGGTCGCCTACTACGTTCATCCCGGCCATCAGCGGTCCTTCGATGACCTCCAGTGGTTTGGGATATTTCTGCCGGGCTTCTTCCGTATCGGCATCTATATGTTCGGTGATGCCATTGACCAGGGCATGCTTCAATCTTTCTTCCACTGTTCCTTTACGCCATGCTTCGTCCTTTACTTCGGCCTTGTCCTTCGCCTTTACTGTTTCGGCAAATGCCAGCAGCTTATCGGTAGCGTCAGGATTACGGTTCAGGATCACATCCTCGCACAGGTCCCGGAGCTTGGGTTCTATCTCGTCATAGACCACCAGCTGACCCGCATTGACGATCCCCATATCCATTCCAGCTTTGATGGCATAGTATAGGAACACACTGTGCATGGCCTCACGGACAGGCTCATTACCCCGGAAAGAGAAGGAGATATTGCTAACGCCCCCGCTGATACGGGTCAGCGGCATCCGTTGCTTGATCTCTTTGACGGCCTCGATGAAATCGACGGCATAATTATTATGTTCTTCGATGCCCGTGGCAATAGCGAAGATATTAGGGTCGAAAATGATGTCCTCGGGATCATAACCCACCTGTTCGGTCAATATATCATAGGCCCGTTGACTGATGTCGACTTTTTTGCGAAGCGTATCAGCCTGCCCACTCTCGTCGAAGGCCATTACGATGACAGCAGCGCCATAGCTCTTACAGACGATAGCCTGTTCAATAAACTTCTCCACGCCTTCTTTCATGGAGATGGAGTTGACGATACATTTTCCCTGCACGCATTTCAATCCCGCCTCGATGATGGAGAATTTCGAAGAGTCGATCATGATGGGGATCTTGGCGATATCCGGCTCGGCCTGCAAGAGGTTGAGAAAGGTCTGCATGGCTTTTTCCCCATCCAGAAGGGCATCGTCCATATTGACGTCAAGGACCTGGGCCCCGTTCTCCACCTGCTGACGGGCGACACTAAGCGCCTCTTCATATTTGCCCTCCCGGATCAGACGGGCGAACTTCTTGGAGCCGGTGACATTCGTGCGCTCCCCTACATTGAGAAAATTTGTCTCAGGCCTCACCACTAATGGCTCCAGGCCCGCCAATCGTAAATACGGTTTAATAGTAACTGTTGACATCTTATTATTTGATCAATTCCTTTAATATAACTAAGCCAGTTCCTTTTCCACCACCGGCAGCTGCCTTGGCCGGATAGTGGCTACATGTTCCGCGATATGCCGGATATGGTCCGGGGTAGTGCCGCAGCAGCCGCCCACAATATTCACAAATCCATTTTCTGCCCATTCTTCGATGAAATGCGCTGTCTGCTCCGGCTGCTCGTCATACTCACCCATGGCATTTGGCAGGCCGGCATTGGGATAGGCCGAAGTATAGCAGGCTGCGATCTGGCTCAGCTCCTCTATATGACTGCGCATTTCCACCGCACCAAGAGCGCAATTGAGCCCGATGCTGAGTGGCTTGGCATGCATGACGGAGACATAAAAGGCTTCCAGGGTCTGACCACTAAGGGTCCTGCCACTGGCATCAGTAATGGTGCCACTGATGAGGATAGGCAGCTCCTTTTGTTTCGTGTCCCGGAAATATTTCTTGATCGCGAAAATGGCAGCCTTGGCATTCAACGTATCAAAGATGGTCTCGATCAACAGCAGATCCACCCCCCCTTCTACGAGGCCCTTTACCTGCTCGTAATAGGCGGCAGCCACCTCGTCAAAGCTGACGGCCCTGAAGCCCGGGTTGTTAACGTCGGGGGAGAGGGACAGTGTCTTATTCATAGGCCCGATCGCGCCGGCGACAAAGCGGGGCTTGTCCGGATTTCGGGCTGTATAGTCATCTGCCGCTTTCCGGGCGACGCGGGCAGCAGCCACGTTGATCTCGAAGGCCAGCGCTTCCATGTGGTAATCAGCCATGCTTATCACCTGGGCATTGAAGGTATTGGTCTCGATGATATCGGCGCCTGCTTCCAGGTATTCCCGGTGGATACCTTCGATGATGTCGGGTTGGGTAAGGCACAACAGATCGTTGTTACCCTTGAGATCGGAAGGCCAGTCGGCAAATCGATCACCGCGATAGTCCTTTTCCTCCAGCTTGTGCCGCTGGATCATAGTACCCATTGCGCCGTCAATGATAAGTATACGCTCTTTCAGGCAGTCTTGAATTGTCTTCTTCATGATAATATCCTCCTTTCATCTTCCCCATTGGGGATGTTGATAAAATTGACCAAACGCTTTCTAAGGAGAAAAATTTTCTGAACAGTCGATAACGAGGGAAATAACCGGAGAGGGAAGGTAAAAAATGATTATTTCGGACGTTTATTAGTTCAGTTTTTACTTCTTTACAGAAGCGCTGGCACCCGCCGGACAGGCTGAACAATAAACAAATCCGCCTGTTCCGGTGGCAAAGGTACGGAAAATATCAAAGATAACAAGGTGCCTCTATCTCCCCCCCGCCATATAGCTTTCTATGGGCAGGCGGTTGGTAATGCTCCTTGCCAGGGTCATTTCGTCCGCATATTCCAGCTCGCCCCCGAAAGCGATACCCCTGGCAATAGTCGTAAATCGGGCCCCGCTGCCCTGTAAACGCTTCTGGATATAATAGATGGTAGTATCGCCTTGTATAGTGGGGTTCAGGGCAAAAATAAGCTCCTGTGTATGCTCTTTCTGTACCCTGTTCACCAGGGCCTCGATATTCAGCTGATCGGGACCCACCCCGTCCAATGGGGAAATGATCCCACCTAATACATGATAAGTTCCGCTATATTGCTGGGTGCTCTCGATCGCGATAACTTCGCGTATGCTCTCCACCACGCAGATCAGCTCCTGCTTTCGGAGGGAATTGGCGCAGATGGAACAGATATCAGCATCGGCTACATTGAAGCAACGCTGGCAAAACTTGATCTCCTGACGCATCCGGATCAGGGTCTCTCCGAATCCCTGTACCATCGAGGGATCGGTCTTCAGCAAATGAAGCACCAGCCGGAGGGCCGTCTTCTTTCCGATGCCCGGCAGCCTGGCAAACTCATTCACTGCGCTTTCCAATAGATCAGAGGAAAATTGCATACCATAAAGATACAGCTTCTTCCGCCAGCAAGCCGCTTTACAGCGTAATATCTACGTCGTTGTCCCAGTTGGCTTTGACAGTCAGCTTCTTCTTGATAGGGACCACCCGCTCGGGCTGCCGGTGCTTGCCGAAGAACTGACCGGCATCCCAGATGCCATTGCCATTGGTGTCATACAGGATGCGGAGCTCGTACTCGCCGGGTGCAAACAGCAGCTGCCGGAATTCCTTCCCATTCTTGAAGGCATAGGTAAATTTTACTGCATCCTGAACGACAAACTGCAGTACGGGCTTTTTGGAAAGGTCCAGGTTGAGGATCCGGATCCGGACTTCGCCGTATTCGATGTCTTTCTTGGTACGGAAGCTGATTGTGTCAGCCTTCAAAAGCTTCCTTCCTGAAGTGTCCTCGGCAAAGGCCTTGGGTAAGATGAGGTGATATTTGGTATCCGTCGGCCAGGTATAGAAAAAGGAGAATATCTTATTGGTAGAGTCCCGCTTGAATCGATAGTTCCGGGAGTCGATGACTTTAAAGTCTTCGTTTGTAAACTGGATCAGGGAAGAGTCAAACACTTTCAGGGGGGTAGCAAACTGCAGCTTCATGGTATCCAGGATGTCAAACTCGCCGTTGGAAGTATTCACCTGCACCTGCAGCCGCTTGTCTTTCTCTTTGTCCTTTTCCTTCTCCTGGCTCCTGGAGGCGTTGGCCCCCCCTTTACTTTGCCCCGACCCGCTCTTGGACGTTCGCTTCGCCGTATCCGGCTCTACAAAGGCATACAGCGTGCTCGGAGGAGTGCCCGGACCAATGATAACGGGCGTATCGGAAAAGGCAAATAATGACGCGGCAGACAGGTATCGCCGGGTGCCGCCCTCATCCTTCATGGCATAAAGGGCATATTTGCCCGGCTCGAGATATTTAAAGGTGAATCGGCCCAGCGTGTCCACCCGGGCGATATAGCGCGGCTTCTCCTTCACGACGGCCGAGTCATCCAGGTTCTTATGCAGCATGACGATCAGCGTACTGTCCACTTTGCCCGTATTCGCTACCAGCACATTCCCTGAAAATTGCATGGAATCTATATACCTGCCGGTGGAAAAAACATAGGTAAAATTCCTCATGATATTGCCTTCATTGACGTCACGGATGGCATTGCCGAAATTCAGGGAATAGGTGGTATTAGGCTGCAGGGTATCCTTGATGCGTACAGTAAGGGTCCTCAGCTTCGCGTCAACGATGGGTTCGGTCTTCGGGACAGGAGAGACGATCAGCTCCGTTCGCACATCTTTCGGGTCGATATATTCATTAAAAGTAAAGACGATCTTATTGGCATTAAAAAGCTTGCTGGAATCCCTGGGTGTGACAAATACAAGCTTGGGAGGCAGAGAGTCCCGGGGGCCGCCCAGCGGTGGTACGATATTGGCGCAACCGGTATTGCCCAGCATGCTGACAACGGTGACAAAGATGAAAAGAATTGACGGACCGTTCTGGATCTTCATGCTGTAAAAATACGGGGATTGATGAAAGTTCCTTCCTAATATTAGCTTAAAACTACCTATACTATACCTCTTCCTCACTGATCTCATGCAATTCGACGGCAAGGCTGTTAGTCTTGACAAAATTACACCAATGACAATCCGGTTTCCCGCAGCCCGTATAGAACTCCCGGTCCTGTATCCGCCGCCAGGTGGACTCTATCTGCTGGATGACAGTGGTGATATCGGCAGGCGTGATCAGTATCTTCACCTTCCGGTATTCCTTTTTCTTATCCGGCTCGACAAAATCGAATTCCGTGCTGACCACTTTCCAGTCCTTCTGTTCGTAGCTATCCACCAATATCTTATAAAATACGGCCTGCCGCCAGTAATCCCCGCCGTTAGGGTCCTTTGGGTTGGGCGGCGCCAGCTTTTCCCTCGCCTTATCCACGTCGCCTGTCTTATAATCGACGACATTGACCTCCTTCCCCTGAAATTCCAGCTTGTCTAATTTGCCTTTTAAAGGGACCCCCTTTACCATCACATTCCGGATGTTCCTTTCCACCGCCACGATCTTATTCCACTGAAAGATATATTTGTCGTAATAGTTGCCCAGCACTTCCATACCATATTCCATCCGCCGTGCAAAGGCTTCCCGGGTGAAGATCTCCCGGTGACGATGCATATACCAAATGAAATCCTGCAGCATCTCATCTTTTTGCGGAAATTGCTCTGCGGCATGGGCCTTCATCTTTTCAAACAGCCGCTGTAGAGCAAAGTGCACGGCGCTTCCAAACTCGGTAGCTTCATTTTTGGGTGAAGGGATCCTTACCAGGTTCCTGTAATAAAATTCAAGGGGGCATTTGAGATAGTTGTTAAGCGCCGTTACATTCATGACGAACTTCTCCAGCATGCGGGTGATGAATGCTTCTTCTGCTGCTGCGATCTCCGGCGCTACTGTTTCAGTGAAGGGCAGGGAGGCAAAGTCCGCATTGGCTTCCTCCGGCACCGACACTTTTTCCACGGGCAATGCATGCTGATCTAAAATTTCCACGATAAAAACAGAAGGTTCCAGCTCCTTGCCGTCCGGACGATATCGGGAGTAAGAAATGAACAGGTGTTGCTCGACCCGTGTAAGGGCAACGTAGAACAACCTTCGCAACTCTTCCTCTTCTGAACCCTTCGCCTCTCCATTCACTCTCGACGTGAACAGTGTGTCCGGGTATCGGTAGCCGCCACCCGGCTTGCGTTTCTTTTCCCAGGTAGCCGCATTACAGCCGGCGAAAAATACATATTCGAATTCCAGGCCCTTGGAGCCATGGGCAGTGAGGAGATTGACGGCCTTATCGCTCCCCGCCACCTGTATCAGGGGAAGAGAGATGCTATTGTCCTTCATCAGGTCGATCATCTGGACCAGCTGCTCCAGGTTCAGGTCCGGATCACGCCTGGATTCCTCTTTAATGAAGTCGAACAGGGCCGTAACGATCTGCATCAGCCAGATCTTTTCGGGGCTTTGCATAATATAGGCCAGCACACCCGTATCCCGGATACAATTCTCAAATAAAGTCTGTAAAGTAACATTCGACGCGTCCCCTATTAGTTTTTCCAGGGCCCGGCTGGCCTTCTTCATGCCCTCTGGCAGCCCACTGTCGAAAAGGTCCCGCGCCGGACGGCCTGCTTTTTCAGAGAGCAGGCGCCGGATGGACGTCTTCTGATCGCTAAACTGACGTTCAGCCACCTCTACGGATAGTTTGGCAATTTCGATAGGAGGGATGGAGAAAAAGTCGAAATGCAGGATCTCAAACAGCATTTCGTCCCCGCCGTAGGGCGCGTCATGCTCCGCCGCCAGGTATCGCAGCATTAAGATGATCTTTTGTGCGAAGGGAACTTCAAACAGGTTGAGACTGCGCTTACTATACACCGGTATTTTCTTCAGCTGCAGGAAACGGGCAAGCTCTTCACCGTATTTGTTTTCCTTATAAATGATAGCGATCCTTCCCGGTGCAATCCCCTCTTCTTTTATCAGTTTTTCAACATGAAGGGTAATAGCTGTCATTTCTTCCCGTGGGTCCTTGTATTCCAAAATATGGGGCTGGTATTTCAGGGAACTGATGAGGGGATGGCTGGACACCAGTTGCTTGGATAGACCGGGGAGCTGGCGGACCAGCCGCTCGATATTCTTATCGATCAGGGTCCTGGAGATATCCAGTATAGGCTGAGTCGACCGGTAATTATTGGTAAGTACGACAGTAAGCAGGTCCTTTTCATATTGGTGAGCGAAATCCAGCATATTCTCCACGTTGGCGCCCTGGAAACGGTAAATGCTTTGATCGTCATCCCCCACGACAAATACATTCGGCTGCTCCCAATAGCTGATGAGCAGCCCGACCAGCCTGTTCTGTGTACCGCTGGTGTCCTGGTATTCGTCCACGAGGATATACTGATACCGTTCCTGGTAGCCGGACAGTAATGCCTTGTTCTCCTCGAAGGCACGGATCACCCAGTTGATCATGTCGTCAAAGTCATAGCGGTTCCGCCGCCGCATAAGGTCCTGGAAACGATCGAACTCTCCTACGGCAGCGCGCAGCTTGCCCATCTTCTCAGCCTCCTCCTCGATCTTGTCCGTGCGGACATCCCCCTTCCTGAATTCCTTTGTGGCGCGCTTGGCTATATACTCATCCCGGATGGGAAGCTCAGTAAGATATTGGTCGATCTTTTCATTGATGAAGGCAGGCGTCCAGCCTTCCCGTTTCATGGTGGAAAAAAGATTCTGCAGGTTGCTCATCTCGAAATAAACATCACCCCGGTAACGTTTCAATGGGTGGTTCTTTGGAAATGCATCGATCAGCGTTTTGAACAGCTGGATCTTTTCGAGGTCGGAGATAGGGTCCAGCGAGGTCTTCTCGAAGAGCGGCAGATTTTCCTGGATGATATCGTTGCAAAAGCTGTGAAACGTATGAATATGAACTTTATAGGCATCAGGACCGATAAAGGACAGCAGACGCCGTCGCATGGCAATGGCCCCCGCATCCGTATAGGTCAGGCATAGAATATTTTCCGGAGAGACATCCGTATCCAAAAGTATCTTCCCGATACGGGCCGCCAGGATCTGTGTTTTCCCTGTGCCGGGTCCTGCGATCACCATGACAGGCCCCTCCGTTGTGTCAACAGCTAGCCGCTGCTGATCGTTCAACTTTCGATATTCTTCCCGGAAATGTTGCTGGAGTTTTTCCCGTTGGATGGACATAATATAAAGGTACGCCACCTGTATCAATCCACCATTTCGACCGCCACGCTAACGCTCAAACCCACTTTCATCCCTCCCATCCCGGGACCACTTTTTACCCTCAATGCTCCGTGCCGACATACCCTTTCAGGGGATTTCTAAACGGGTTTTCCCGAAAAACAATAGGTAAAAACCCTTATTCGTATTCTGTATAAATCCCTAATTTGGAAAAAGTAGCTCAATAAATTGGAAAATGTCTTGATATGGGAATAAATTAGCCGATTCGACGTTAGAATCATATCCCTATATAAACGCAAATATGAAGAACCATCATCCTTTCAAAGTATTTATCGTCGAAGACGATGTCTGGTATGGCAGTATGCTCCAGCATTATCTTTCTCTGAATCCCGAGTACGAAGTTAAAAGGTTTGAATCTCCCCGGGAATTTTTTGCGCAGTTACATGAGAACCCTGATGTGGTGACGTTGGACTATTCCTTGCCGGATTGCGATGGGGCGGAGGTCTTGAAGAAGATCAGGGAACACAACCCCGATATTCGGGTCATCGTCATTTCAGGCCAGGAGGATGTCGCCACGGCGATCAACCTGCTAAAGAACGGGGCATTCGATTATATCGTAAAGGATGATGATACGAAGGACAGGTTATGGAACAGCATTTTGCACCTGCGGGAGATCAGCAACCTCAAGCAGGAGGTGGAGACCCTTAAAAGCCAGGTTGGACGTAAGTATGATTTCTCCCAGATGATCCTGGGAAAAAGCGAGCAGATCGAAAAAGTTTTCTCCCTGATAGAAAAAGCAGCAAAGACAAACATCACAGTGTCTGTCACCGGTGAGACAGGGTCCGGGAAGGAAATGATCGCCAAGTCCATTCATTACAATTCCGAAAGACACAAGCAGCCCTTCGTCGCCGTGAATGTGGCGGCCATTCCCAGGGACCTTATTGAAAGTGAGCTGTTCGGGCATGAAAAGGGGGCGTTCACAGGAGCCGTCACCCGCCGTATAGGGAAGTTCGAAGAGGCGGATAAGGGTACACTGTTCCTGGATGAGATAGGAGAGCTGGATATCAATCTGCAGGCAAAGCTTTTACGTGTGCTCCAGGAGCGTGAGATCACCCGCATCGGCAGCAACACGGTTACCAAGATAGATGTTCGTATCGTCGTAGCAACACATAAGAACCTCCTGGAAGAGGTGAAGAGTAAGAATTTTCGTGAGGACCTTTATTACAGGTTGATCGGCCTGCCCATCTATTTGCCCCCGTTGAGAGAGAGGGGTAATGACATCCTTATCCTCTCCAAACATTTCATTGATGGCTTCTGTAAGGAGAATAAGCTGGAAAAAAAGACCCTGTCCCCCGAGTCTCAGCAAAAGCTGATGCAATATCCTTTTCCCGGGAATGTTCGTGAATTGAAATCTGTGGTGGAACTGGCCGTCGTAATGGCGGATGAGGAGATGATACATCCTGAGCATATTACATTGAACACTTCTGCCAGCATCGCCGATCTGCTCAACAAAGAAATGACCCTTAAAGAGTTCGAAATACAGATCCTGCAGCATTATTTGGACAAATACGATAAAGACGTTCTGCTCGTCGCCAAAAAGCTGGATGTTGGCAAGTCCACGCTTTATCGCATGATACAGAACGGGGAGCTCAAGATGAAGTAGCCTTTGTCGCTTAAATCAGCCTGCATGAATTTGCCCCTAGAGTTGGTCAGAAATTATAGTTTTTACGAAGAGATACTGAACAAGATCCCCGCGGAGATCATGGTTGCAGATACGCATTACAGGTATCTTTTTGTAAACCCCTGCGCCGAACCTGACCCGCATCTTCGGGAGTGGATGATCGGTAAGACCAACGAAGAATTTTGCCAGTATGCCGGACGATCAGAAATGACGGCCACGTCCCGCCGCCAGGTGTTCGGAAAAGTGATGCGCACGCGGCAGATGATAGAATGGAGCGAGGAGATAAAAGATGAAAAAGGCGCTTTTCAACATTACCTTCAGACAGTTTACCCCGTCCTGGATGACAACGGAGAGGTGCTGTATGTGATCATATATGGAGTGACGATCGCGGAGAAAAAGGAATTCGAAGAAAAGGTGCGCCGCAGCGAGAAAAGATACAGGGACCTGTTTAACTATAGCCAGGCCCTCATCTGTACACACGATATGACAGGCAGGCTGCTGGCTGTCAATCCGGAGATCTGCAGGGTCCTGGGCTATGCCGAAGATGAGATGCTGGGCAGCAGGATCCAAAACTTTATCCCGACCGAACATAAGCAGAAATTCGAAAAAGAATACATTGACGCCATACGCACGAGCAACACCGCCGTCAGTGGTGTATTCTGCGTGTTGAATAAGAAAGGCGAGCGGATCTATCTTTTATATAAGAACTATAGGGTAGAGGAGCCCGGCCTGGAACCTTATGTAATAGGCTTTTCACAGGACATCACGGAGAGGATCCACATGGAGAAGGAGCTGCGCTATGCCAAAAAGGTCACCGACGAGGCCGCCCAGGCGAAAGAATCTTTCCTGGCCCATATGAGCCATGAGATCCGCACGCCTATGAATGGCATCATGGGGATGGCCAGTCTGATGGCCAAGACCAGGCTGGACGACCAGCAACGGTATTATCTGAAATTGATACAGGAGGCTGCCGGCAGCCTCCTGGTGATCGTGAATGATATATTGGACCTGGAGAAGATCGTGGCAGGCAAACTGCAACTGGAGAAGATCAACTTCAAGCTCGTGGAAAAGATCACCACATCCATTCAGGCCTTTATTCACAAGGCCGAGGAAAAGGACCTGGGTTTGATCTTCCAGAATGGGATACCGGCCAATATGGTAGTGAAGGGGGACCCATACAGGCTGAGCCAGGTTTTGAATAATATATTGAGCAATGCCTTGAAGTTTACGGAAAAAGGGAGGGTCACCATCGTGACGGGCATTATAGAGCAGAACGAAGAATGGGCAGTGGTGGAGATCGTCATCAGTGACACCGGCATTGGCATCAGCAAAGATCGTATACGTACGATCTTCGAGCCTTTTGAGCAGGCCGACGCCGCCATCTCGCGTAAATACGGGGGGACAGGGCTGGGGCTGACCATCTGCAGGAATATGATCGAAATGCAGAATGGTGAATTGCTGGTGCAAAGTGAAGAAGGAAAAGGCTCGGCATTTACTGTCCGGATCCCTTATCAACTAAGTATGGAAGCTATGCAGGAAAATGAAACCAACCAGGATATTGATTACAAGAGCCTGGGACACAAAAAGGTATTGGTAGCCGAAGATGTGGAGCTTAATCAGTACCTTGCCCGGCATATACTCGAATCATGGGATTTTGAGGTCACCATCGTCAGCAATGGGAAAGAGGCGGTAGATCAGTTGCAGGTAGAGCCATACGATTGCATCCTCATGGATGTGCAAATGCCGGAGATGGATGGCATGGAGGCAACGAGGCATATCCGGCAGCTAACTGACCCCGCTAAAGCAAACATTCCTATTATAGCCTTGACGGCAAATGCGCTCAAAGGAGACAGCGAGCGATACCTGGCAGCCGGCATGAATGATTACCTGGCGAAGCCCTTTGATGAAGCCAGACTATTCAGGGTGATCTCGAGGAACCTGACCGAATCTACACCTCCTTTGGCCGCAAAAAAGAATATTCCCTTTAAAAACCATACAAGCATGTTACCCGAAAATAAGCTGTACGATCTGTCCATGGTACAATCCGTATCGGGAGGCGATGAAAGCTTTATTAAAAAAATGGTAGCGCTGTTTATCGAGACAGTACCACAAAACCTGGACGAACTGGTCAAAGCCACCCAGGAAGAAAATTGGGACCAGGTAGGCAAGACGGCGCACAAGCTCAAGTCCACCGTAGACTCCATGGGGATCAAGTCCATCAAACAGGAGATCCGTACAGTAGAGGCCAATGCAAAGCAGAAAGCACAGGTGGAAGAGATCCCCGCGCTGGTGGAAAAGATAGGATCAGTCATCCATGAGTGCATCGGCCAATTGCAGTCCCAGATCATGCAGTAAGGGCCGTCCCTTCACCGCCCGAACAGCGCTTGCATCTTTTTTTATTCCCCCAATCTAAGAAAAGCATTCCCAAATAGAGAGCCCTGCCCCCACAGGACCAAATTTAATTATCTGATTATCAACCTATTAGATACAGACTTTTTCTGGCACCATTTTCCGGGATTAGGGATGCACTACTAGCAATTATATATGGAATTCAACCAAGAGCCTGTTATTTTCGTCGTCGAGGATAACTTGATTTATCAAAACCTTATCGCTAAGGAACTTGAATCACTTAGCAGGAAAATTTATTTCTATACCAATGGGGAGGCCTGTCTGGACGAGCTGGACAAGTGTCCCTCCATCATTGTGATGGATTATAACCTCGATGGTAAGCTGAATGGGCTCGACACGCTGCAACAGGTGAGGGCGGTACATCCCGATGTTTATATCATCCTTTTTTCGAGCCAGAAAGGCTTGAATACAAAAGAGGTGCTCCTTCAATACGGTTCATTCGACTTCCTGGAAAAGAATAGCTTATCGCTACGCACCCTGCACCAAATGGTAGACTGTGTTGTCTCCGCCAGCGGTAGATCCTGACTTAGCCGGGGATCCTTGAAATATATCTTTCGATTTCCTTGATCTGGCTAACGATCTGTGGAGTAGTAGGTTTCAGCGCCTTTGCCTTCCTGAAAAAGTCCTTGGCAGCACGAAATTCCCTTTTTGTCATCATGATGGAGCATAGCTGGAGGAAGGCGGCAGCCTGATTCTCCTTATCCGGCAGTCCCTTACGGAGTGCCTGGCGGATATAGCTTTCGCCCTGGCGAATATCGTTCTTTTGCATGGACAGCATCCCCATCTGCAGCAGACTGGCCCCTTCGGCTTCTTTCATGGGCATGCCCAGGTCCAACCCTTTTTTCATGTTCACTTCAGCGCCCGAGAAATCATTTTTCATCATGGCGATATTCCCTTTCAACGTATAGTAAACACTCCGGATAGGCTTATACAGCAGGCCCGGGAACTTGATAGAGCTCAGCACTTTTTCGGCTGCCTCCAGGTTGCCGCTCTCCATATGCTCCTGGATCAGCCTTAGGGGACCGAAGAAAAAGTAGCCGAAAAGCAGGATCACAGCTATGAAATATAGCAGGAAAGCAGGCCAGAAACCGGCGGACACATTGACCAGTATAGCCAGGACCAGCAGGAGAATGGCTATAGGAAGACGATACTTGATGACGATATTATAAAACTTCATAGCTTTTATGGTATCCTTATGGGCCGGACACACGGTCAGCGCAAAGGGATTGCAAAGATAGGGCTATGCTGTGAATTCTCCTGATTCCTCTAACCAATCCCCGTCTCAGAAGGTATCGTCATTGATCTCGATCCAGTATCCGTCGGGATCCTGCAGGTACACCTGTTTCACCTTGTCCGGCCTTACCTGGGGCTCCTTTGTCGTACCCGCCCAGTTGCCATACTTCACCTTGTTCTGGTCCAGATGACGTGTGAAAGCCTCCATGGAAGCTACGCTAAAGGCAAGATGTATATTGATGTCATGGGAAATATCCTCTTTGGCGCCCGACACCACATGCAGCTGCCCATGCTCGGAGATCCTGAACCAGACATGCTTTCCGTCATGAAAAGGCTCCGGAATGCGCTTCAACTGCAGCACTTTCTCATAAAAATCAGCGCTCCTGTTCAGGTCTGTCACAAAGATGGTCTGATGGCTGAAATGCGGGCCCTGGCTATGGGCGGCAAACACCAGCAACAGGCAGGCGGCCAATGGGAACAATCGTCGCATAATGAATGGTTTAAAACGTCCAAAGTACGCAATTACCGACAGCTAAAAAACCCGCCTGACCAATAGCAGCCCATTCCCTGTTACAAATTATATTATTAGCTGGTTAAAATGCCGGAATGCCTTATTTTTGCCGCCCAAACCATTGGTCCTGTAGTTCAATGGATAGAATAGAAGTTTCCTAAACTTTTGATACAGGTTCGATTCCTGTCAGGACTACCAGACGGGAAAGGCTCGAAAATTCGTTGCTTTTCCCGTTTTTCATTTCCTGAAACCCGCGCCCATTCTATATATCAACGGGGCAGCTTCGTTTACTCGTGCGGTTCGATAAGTAAATCCGTCAAACGTGCGTTTTTCGGGAAATATCGCACCGGCTATTTGTCGCCTTTCGGCAACGGTTCCTTCCTCCCAATAAACATCCCAATGAGAAAGGTTATAGACCGCTTTATTCACCAGGTCATCGATCTTGTTTTCTTGTTGCGAAAAGCATACTATTTACGATTTATTTACAAAGGTTACATTTTAATTTACAATCCTGACCCTTCAAGCTGAAAGGATTAAAGTAGGTTCGCTGTATCAACTTTATAGGTTATAAAAAATAAAGGAAATGCCTTCAACGGATCAGGAGATAGATCTATGTTAATTAAATCTACACAAATATGAAAAAAGTTATTTATGCGCTGATCTTACCGCTGGTTGTGGCAACCGGACTAGTATTTGCTAATCGCGAAATTAAAAATGAAACTTCTAAAAAGTCATCTCCAAAACCGCTTACTGATGCTGAAAGGAGGGCAGCAATGAAAGAATGGGAGGCTACCCCTGAGGGTGTAAAGTTCAAAAAATGGGAAGCGTCTCCCGCAGGTAAAAAAGTGTATGCCGGTGCTGCTAAAATAAGGGAGCATATAAGTGCTTTTACCAATATGGAGGCTGTTATAACCTCTCTTTCCCTTCCGCCAGGATCAAGATTAGGTTTCGGTGTGATGGCCAGAATTAATGGTGACGACTATATTCTTAGGTTTGACAATGAGCTTCAGCAGCTACCTGGTCTGAAGGTCAACGACAAAATAATTATAAAGAGCCATAGCGTATCGTACGCGCCCAAGTACGCCTATCCAATAGTATCAGGCGAATATGTAGAACGAGATGGTAAAATAATTTATAAGCATGCCCCTCGCAAAGGTGGCTGCTGAGCAAATAAATTATGAAATCCGCATTGTATGCCTTTTGCCTGGTACTTGTATCGCACACTTTTTGTATACGCAAGCTTAAAAAAAGCCGCTCGTCCTAAAATAAGTGGACAAAAAATAAACCAAAAAATGGGAAAAAGTATAATAATATTTATTATAGCGGCAACAGGACTTTTTTCTTGTAAGCAAGGCAGTAAACCAACACCAGAAACTTTTGATATAGAAACTGTAAATTCAGTAAGGAAGTATGAGTATGCTGATTCTATGGGTAAGCGTCTAATCATACAAAACAGTTGGTCAAGAGGTATAAAATACACTGACCCTAATGGGAAGAAAAAAAATAAAGTTTTATTCTGGACTCGAATAACCAATGAAACAGAAAATCCATTAGAATTAAATATAGACTTTCCTGTAGAATATGAAGTTCCGTCTTTACCTGGTAGATACTTTAAAATATTGCTTCCTTCCGATACAATGACACTTGATAAAGAACCATTGCCAGACTATGGTATAACAGATTTAAAATCTTTTTTGGATAGTAGTATTCATAAGCCGTCATCTTTAAAAAGAACTATTAATCCAAAAGGATCGAGTGGTTTTTATGTTGCAATTCTCTTTGATAGCGGAGTAGTTGGTCCATTTCGAACAGGACTAAGCATAAAGGGGCAAAATCTTATTTATAAAGTTACACGATACGCGGGCAAACAAGGAGTCATATTGGTTGACGAGAAAGCAATTAATTGCGGAAGTATTAATTTGAAAAATTTGGTGCTACAGAAATAAAACAAAGCCAGCGTACAACATTAGGGTTGGCGTTATTGTTTTTGACGAATATTGCCTCAGCATTTGTTCTTTATTGTCCTTCAGTTCGGGCTCGACGGTATAAATTTGGCTTATCCTTTGTTGAGCTGCTCCCTTTCCGTCCCCTAAATCAAACCATACATTCTAATTTTTCCCATTTTCCTCGGTTTTCAGGCCACTACACCGGCCACCAGCTTCAGGTCAGCCAGAAAATGGTTCGAGAATTGTCCATTAGGGACTACACACTTTTCCAACCCGCTGCTGATCAGCGGGTTTTGCTTTTTGGCTTTGCTCAGCAATTCGCAAGGCATTTTTCTCTAACTTGCAAATACTGCATGCGACAATTAGCAGCCATATTATTTGCCGACATGGCGGGTTACACCGCTCTCATGCAGGAGAACGAACCTCTGGCAAAGCTCAAACGCCAGCGGCTGAAGATTGTTCTGGAGAGTGGTATCGATCAATTCAACGGCAAAGTGCTGCAGTATTACGGAGATGGATCCCTGAGTATCTTTAACAGTGCCATCAACAGCGTGCGATTTGCTATCAATATGCAGCAACAGCTTAAGCAGGAACCAAAAGTAGACTTGCGTATAGGTATACACACCGGCGATGTAGCAATGGAAGACGGTTTTATCTATGGAGACGGGGTCAACCTTGCTTCGCGCATCGAATCCCTGGCTGTGCCCGGTGGGATCTTTATATCGGAAAAGGTCTTTGATGAGATAAAGAATCAGGATAATATCAGCACCCTGGAACTTGGCTATTTCGAATTGAAGAACGTAAAGACGCCGGTACGTGTTTATGCCATCACCAACGATGGCATCGTAACTCCCAGCCGGGAAGACATCAAAGGCAAAACGAAACAGCCGGGCAATCGTTTGGCCGTTCTGCCTTTTGTGAACATGAGCCCCGACCCCGAGAATGAATTTTTCAGCGATGGCATCACGGAAGAACTATTGAATGCACTGACTAAAGTCGACGGATTACAAGTGACCAGCCGGACATCAGCCTTTGCCTTTAAGGGAAAGAATGACGATATCCGGGACATTGGTATTCGGTTGAGTGTGGATAAAATATTGGAAGGAAGTGTGCGCAAATCCGGCAGTCGCGTCCGGATCACCGCGCAGCTGATCAACGTAGCTGACGGCTACCATATTTGGAGTGAAAATTACGATCGGAATCTTACAGATATTTTTGAAGTACAAGATGAGATCAGCGGCATTATTGCCAACAAACTTCGGGAAAATCTTACGGAAAAGAAACTCACTGAACATCTGGTCAAAGCGCCGGTTAAAAACATCGACGCATATTCCCTCTACCTGAAAGGACTTTATTTCTGGAATAAGATAACACCGGCGGATATTCGACAGGCGATCGAATGTTTTGAACAGGCGCTTGCGATCGAACCCGATTATGCCCAGGCCTGCGCAATGACGGCCGCAGCATACAGTTATTTGGGGGCAACTGGCCAGATCCTGCCGGACAGAGCATTCGAGATCGTTCACCGCTATGCCGATCGGGCACTAAAGCTGGATGACACCATTGCTGAAAGTCATACGGCCAAAGCAAGCGTTTATCTTTTTTATGAATGGGAATGGGACAAAGCTTATAAAGCATTGCAAAGAGCCAAAAACCTGAATCCCGCATTCATTGAAACGTACGAACTGCTGGCCTTCTACTATATCGTAATAGGCGAAAAAGAACAGGCGGTAAGCATCATGGAAGAAGCAGGGAAAATAGACCCGCTGTCTCCCGTGGTTATTCAGACACTGGCCAATATGTATATTTTTGCGGAACGCTACGATGAAGCCATCCATGAGGCGGAGAAACTGCTGGTTGCAGATCCGGAGATGCGGGTCGGAATCGAAACAGTGGCCTGGGCTACAGGTTTGAAAGGCGATTGGGCGGCCGCGCTGAAATTGTTTGAAAAAGTACACCGGCTTACAAATCATCCCCTGAAAGGATTGTTTGGAATGGGGTTCGCACATGCCAAACTAGGTAATACCGGCCAGGCAATGGATTGTATACACAAGATGGAACAGCGTCAGCAAGAAGAGCCGGATTCAGTCATAGATGCCGACCTCGCTATCGTCTGGTATGGATTGGGAGATCTTGACAAAGCCTTTTATTACCTGAACCTGTGCATTGACAAGAGAATGGGCCCTGTCTGTTATTTTTTAGAATACCCGTCTTATAAGGAAATAAAGACCGATCCGCGATACGCAGCCTTGATCGGGAGAACCGGAGTTCGAAAGCATTGACTATGAGACGACGTGCTCTGATAGAGCCTTTATTTGATTGTTTCTTTGATCATATTCTCCACAATGAAAAACAGGAGGCCGCCGGCTGTAAATCCGGAAATAAGCGAAAGCAAAAAGGGGAATCTAGGTACGAGACCGGCATATTTTTGAAGCTTGTCCTTTAATTCCTCCCTTTCGATGCCCTCCTTGTCGCCGACGAGCACGGCGTGCATATTATTTTGGCCCAACGCATAAGGGATCTGGCTGAAAACGAAAATTGCAGCCAGGAAAAAGATAAGGGTCATACGAAGGGTCGGTTGGTAGTCGTTTACGAGAAACAGCAGGAAAAGCATCGAACAAAACATTATAGCGTTGAGCGTAATGTTGTAAAAGAGAAGTTTCCGCAAATCGGTTATCACAATCCCTGCATCAAGTAGAATTGTTGCAGGTTGCGCTGTTTTGCCGACCGTTAAATATTGAGACCAAAAGTTGCCAACCTTTGGGAAGCCGCTTTCATTCGGCTCAACAAGAGGTTGAATGATCTTTACAAAAGAGTATATCAAAACCACCAATTGGAATAAGCATCCTGTTACCAAGGTGCATTTGATAGCCAGCGGAAAAATCCGGGGGGCATCATATTTCATAAACACCCCCAATGCCAATGCCGCAAAAAAACCAAACGGGATCGCGAGGTAGACCAGTTTCTGGCCGTTTACGAATTCTTTGAATTCGGGATCCCAAATACTTGATAAAGTAACGTTGGTCGATTTGGAGTAACGAGTAACCAACCGCTCGTTATAATAATCAATGGTTATTCCTGCCAGATGGTTCACAAGGTAAGATCCCGCTGCAAATATCAACCACTTCACCGGTATTTGGAACCATTTGGTACATACATAGAAGATAATGAGAATAACCAACCAGTGCAAAACAGTCAACATCCAGATCGATTCGGAGTATCTCGAAAGCTTATAGAACAAAAAGGAGGGGAAAAAGAACAAGACGCAAAGGGACCACATCTTGGCACTGGTCCAAAAATAAACGGAAGAGAACAGGGCCGATACTCCAAAGTAGATTCCAAAGAGCAAGCCTATTGCCACTGTGAGCAGCAGCAAAGCTCCTGCCACGTAAAGGATAAACTCTCCTCTGGTAGCTGGCCCTCCCATTGTGTTTTTAACAATGTAGCACTTTTTTTGAGGTTGGCCTACCGTGAAAACACCCATTTCGTTTAATTCCATTTTAACTTAAGTGAAAATCTCTCAGAGGAGGACGGTGGAACTTTGACCAAACAAAAATAAAGTCATGAAATCCTCCAATCGATCCGGCGCTGCTATTTCCGCCACCCCCATTCAAACCGCCGAATCCTTGCGTACCCTTTATTTTGTACGCACCGCATTTTCGGTCATCTGGGTAATTCTGCTCTCGGCTTTCGGCAAAACGAACAACGGTTTCGTCAGGATACTGTTTATTATCTATCCGGCCTGGGATGTTTTCGCCACCTGGCTGGACATCAAAGCCAATCCGCCACACACATCGAAAGCCCCGCAATATGTCAACGCGGTCATCGGGATGCTCACAACCATCGGTGTAGCATTGGCGCTACAAAAAGGAGTACCCGAAGCTCTTATGGTTTTTGGCGCCTGGGCGTTCATCGCCGGCCTTATCCAGCTGGTCCTCGGTTTACGCCGCCGGAAAGACCTGGGTGGGCAATGGCCAATGATCATCAGCGGCGCCCAGTCTATGCTGGCTGGCATATCCTTTATTCTGCTGGCACATTCCCCTTCCATGGGCATCAATAGCCTGGCCGGCTATTCGGCGTTTGGCGCCTTTTACTTCCTGCTTGCCGCGATCCGATTGTCAAAAACGATAAAAGCAGCCAAGTAGAGGGATTTGCGATCTTATTTTATCTCTGTATCCTTTTCCTGATCCGGCTCAGGGATGGATTGGTTATGCCCAGGTAGGAAGAAATATGGTAGGCCGGGATACGGTTGATAATATTGGGATGTTCGTCCAGCAGTCTAATATACCGCTGCTCATGGGTGAAAAACAAAAGCTCCTCTGTTCGCGTTTGTGAATAGCTAAAAAATAGCTCCGCCAACAGCCGGCCGAATTTCGCCCAGTTCGGGTGTGCTTCGTACAAGCCGTAGAGATCCCGATAGGTGATATAAACGATCTCGGAATCCTCCATCGCCTCGATGAAATAGTGACAGGCTATCCGGGTAACAAAACTTCGAAAAGAAACAAGGAATTGATTTTCGGAAAAGAAAAAGATGTTCGTCTCCTCATCTGTCTCCGGGTTATTATAGTAGATCCGGAAGATCCCCTTCACCACCAGGCCCAGATCGTTGCAAACTACATACTGCATATTGAAGAACTCGCCTTTCTTTAGCTTGCGCAATCGCCAAAAGGACCTCCCGGCAGCCAGATCTTTTCCTGTCAATCCGGCAAAATTCGTCAGGTGCGCATCCAGGATTTCATGATGTTCACTCATAGAGATTAAAGGTAGGTACTATTGAGGGTTTTACCTTATTTCCAGGCCTGGCTGATTACCGCACTTATTGGAGCGATCATAGGGGCAGCTCCGAATTTTTCAGCAAGTTCTTTTTCCAGTTTAATTTTTATCTCGGCTATCCATGCGGGATTACGCTTTTCGATCTCCTTATAAATAAGCCCTCCCCCCTCTACCAGGCCGTATGCAGCTTCTTTTGCAGATGGGCTGACGGAAAATTGCTTTACTTTTTCAATTGTTATTTTTGAAAATCCTGCGTCTTGTAATAATTGTCCTATGACAGTTTCATCACTCATCGAGGCTGCAAGATTATATGACTCTGGCAACGGCTCTTCCAAATATTCCTTTGCTATAGATCGGGAAGTATAGGACGCCGCATTTTCCTCCAGCTTATCCCAGGTTGTAAATAAAAACATGCCTCCTGGTCTTAAAACTCGATATGCTTCTGCGAATGCCTTTGGCTTATCGGGAACAAACATATATGCAAAGCAACAAACAACCAGGTCGATGCTGTTATTACTAAAAGGGAGTTGTTGTGCATCGATATTTTGCCATTCAATATTAAGATGGCCTAATTTCGTTTTTGCTTCACCCAACATATCCTCGCTAATATCTGAAGCGATTAGCTTTGAAGAGGCTGGGATACGTTCCCGGATATGACGTGTAACCCGGCCTGTTCCGGCTGCAATTTCTAATACAATAGAAACGGAGGTTGGGTCCATTCGTTTCACAACTTCTATGGCATATGGTTCAAAGAACATGGGGCCGAAAAATTGGTCATAGTGAGCGGCAGTATTTCGAGGACGCCCGAAATACAATAAATACCCGTCAGCATCCTTGACTTCAAATCCCCGCAAACCATCATCGTTGTCCATGAGTGGTTGAAAAAACTCAACATTCCGCAACGAAAATTCTGCAGCCAGCGCATCAGGGTCTGGAACATGAAGGTAAGCGTCCCAGCGGGCAATGCCTTTCTTAATATCTCGTGTATAGTTCGGCACGGGGTTGACACCAACGGCCTTTAACATGATCATCGCCGCACCCCGTTGGACAATACCGAAGAAGATGTCGTCGTCACTGGGACCTTGAAACGTGATGTCAAACCCAAGACGGTCGCGATAAAACGATAGCGCAAGGGGGACATCTTTTACGATGAAGAATGGTGCAATTCCGGAAATTTCTGCTTTAGTCATGTGTATTTCCCGGGTTGAAAGTATATTATTTTCCAAAAAACAGCAAAAGAGACCTTAAGTCATTAAACTTCAGGCCTCTTTTTTTAATTTGTCCATCTAACTTTCGTAAACCTTTGACTTATTTCCGAGCAAAACGCTTTTTAAATATTGAAGCAATTGGTTATCGCTCCATTCACCATCAAATTTTACCCCATTGATAAAAAAGGTCGGTGTTCTGTTTGTCCCGCTTCTAATGCCGCTTTCAAAATCTTTTTCGACCTTTTCAATCAAAGGTTTTTGTTGAATATCGTTTTTGAAACGTTCAATGTCAAGGCCAAGTTTGTCGGCAAAAAGAAAAATATGCTCAGCATCCAATGTCCTTTGATTTTCGAAAATGATGTCGTGCATTTCCCAAAATTTTCCCTGTAAACCAGCCGCTTCCGTGGCTACGGCAGCCGAAAAAGCATGCGGATGAATTTTTGATAGTGGAAAATTCCTGAACACAAATTTTATATCACTTCCCAATTGCTGTTGAATTTCTTTTACGATCGGGTAAGCACGGCCACAATAAGGACAGCTATAGTCGCCATATTCCACCAGTTCCAGCGGGGCGATAGGATTTCCAAGAATATGGTCAACACTGTTTACAGACGGCGTTAATTGTTTCATTGGTTCAATGATTTTACGTTATCTAATTCTTCAAGCGCATTTAATATCCCATCCGCGCCGGGATTAATACCAACGGGTGACAGGTAACTCCAGCGAATAATACCTTTTTCATCAATGACATACAAGGCCCGTTGACATTGCCCGGTCTTTTCGTCGTACGCGTCATATGATCTGGCTACCCCACCTTTTGGTTCAAAATCTGAAAGCAATGGAAAGTTGAATTTGTTGTGGTCGATGAATGCTAAATGACTCCACTTACTATCCACTGAAACACCTATCAGTTGCGCATTGTGCCGGGCGAAATATTTCCCCATTTCATTGTATAGTGTCATCTGATCGTCGCACACAGGACTCCAGTCCGCCGGATAAAATGCCAGAATAACCTTTCGATCTCTTAACTCGGATAATTTTAACATTTGATCTGGCGTTGAGTAAAGTTCAAAGTCAGGTGCAATAGTTCCTGTTGGTAACATAGAATTTGTTTTTGTTGTGTTAGTACAATTTGTTGTCTATCACGCAGCGGGAATAGCCATACGTACTTCTACAATAGCTCCGTACTTGATGATCGGGCATCCTTTTGCAATTTCCACTGCTTCTTCCGTCAAGGTCCCATCTCTTTGGCGGAGCAACCAATTTATCCTGGGCCGCTATCCCGGCGATCCAATCCTTGTAGGGCTTCATAGCTTCTTTCATTTGCTCCGGTGACGGACTTGGATGTTTGCTCGTGAGATCTCTGTGGATGGTGATTAAAAACTCATTCATATTAATTTTATTTTTGGCTTTATAATTTTTCTGATGCTCCAATGATAAAAGCAGCTACTTTTTTCGGCTCTGTAACCATCGGTACATGACCGGTCTGAAGTTCGATGGCGGTCGCTTTGATGAGCTTGGCTTTGAAACGCTGCAAATCGGGGTTGATCATTCCATCTTTTGCTGCGACAATAGACCATGACGGTTTTGTTGCCCAGGCGGGACTGTACACTTTCTGCTGGGTGGCTGATGCGGCCCATGTTACTTGTGTAACAAATATTATTTTTCTTTCTTCAGGTGTTGCATCCTGTGCGAAAAACTCGTTGACCCCTTTCAGGGACAGGGACAAAAAACCGTCGGAACTAAGCTGGAACTCTGGTCCAACTGCTGTTGGAGGCATCGCTGCATTGACGTCGTTAACATTTTGCCCTTCTTCAGGGACCAAAGCAGCAACATAAAGCAATCCGGCTACCTTTGGATCTTTTCCCGCTTCAGAGATCACCATTCCGCCATAAGAGTGTCCCACCAGCAGTACAGGACCATCCATTTGAGCGATAGCCCGTTTGGTGGCAGCAACGTCATCAGCGAGCGAAGTGAGTGGATTTTGGACTGCAATTACATTAAGCCCTTTAGCCTGCAGCAAAGGAATAATCTTTGACCAACTGGAGCCATCGGCAAAAGCGCCGTGAACTAATACCACATTCTTTATTCCTTTCGAGGGAGATTGTGATGTTGCAGTTTGCGGCAGGGAAATGATGGTCATTGCCACAATAAGAACGATTGAAGTGAACTGTTTCATAAATATAACATTTTGCTTTATTGATTAATAATAGGAGGTGTCCTTTCCATATCACTCTTTAGGCCTTCTGTAGCTGGTTGCTGCACCATTGTTCAAAGTCGATGGCTCCCAACTCTGCGTAACCAGCAGGCACCAGCGCCGTATGGGCAATTTCTCCACCGTAGTACGCTGGCTTGCCGTTAGCTACCACCTTTCGCGGATCATTTGAATGCTGCAGGTAGCGTGCAACGATCTCATACATTTTAAAGCGTTCCGGGCCGGCTATTTCTACCTTTCCATTGACAGGAGCCGCTAAAGCAAATTTGACTACAAAGGCGGCTACATCATCCGAAGCAATAGGCTGGAATTGTACATCGGAGAGATGTACTTCATTACCTTCTGCAGCCTGATTGGCAATACCCGCCAGGAACTCAAAAAACTGGGTACTGCGGATAATGGTATAAGGCACCCCTGATTTTTTGATCAGATCTTCCTGAACTTGCTTGGCGCGCATGTACCCGATATTTTGCATGATGTCGACCCCAACTATGGAAAGCGCGACATGATGTTTTACACCGGCATTGATCTCTGCTGCCAGTAGATTGCGGCCTGCTGTTTGAAAAAACTCCATGACAGCCTGATCTTCGAATGACGGAGAATTGGCGAGGTCTATAACGATTTCCGTATCATTTATTGCTTCGGCTAAACCTTCTCCGGTGATTGTATTGATTCCAGTGGCCGGAGAGGCAGCAATAACCTGGTGTCCCTTTTGACGAAGCTGTGCAACTACTTTGGTTCCGATGAGGCCCGTGCCTCCAATGACTACGATTTTCATAATTTATTTTTTTTGAATGGTTTGTTGTTCAAGTAAGACCAACGAAATGCCAATCAATCAAATTATTGATAGCCAATGGAATAGGTGAATATGGTCGATATATTTTTCACTGTATTTAGTGAAAGCACGACCTGTTTCCTTATATAAAGGGAAGAAATGAAAGTATCAAACGAAATAATCGCTCTTACTGATACCTAACTTTTTCATTTTGGAATGCAATGTATTACCGGGGATCTTCAATATTTCAGCAGCGCCGCCGGCCCCTGAAATTTTACCTGTGCACCGTTTCAATGTTTCAATAATATAATCGCGTTCAACTTCTTCCAGCGAACGGTTTAATTGATACGCCTGCCCGTTCTTTTCTGTTTCAGTATGCTGAGGGATATATACATCTTCCAACGTTCCGTCTGTTGCCAGTAATATGCTGCGTTCAATTAAATGTTCCAACTCTCTTACATTACCCGGCCAGGTATAGCTGCGTAATTGTTGTATAACTCCTGGTGCAACTTTCCTGATCTTACGGCCGGCATTCCTGCTGTATTTCTGAATAAAAAAATGAGTAAGCGGTTCGATATCTTCCGCGCGATCACGAAGTGGGGGTAAAAGAATAGGAAATACATTGAGACGGAAATACAGATCTGCACGAAAACGACCGGCCTTTACCTCTTCTTCCAGGTTGCGATTGGTAGCTGCAATTAATCGTACGTCGATCTTTATAATTTGTTTGCCTCCCACCCGCTCCACTTCGCGCTCTTGTATAACACGCAACAGCTTTGCCTGAGCTTCCAATGGCAGTTCACCAATTTCATCAAGGAACAGGCTGCTATGATTGGCCAGTTCGAATTTACCAATTCGCCGGTCGATGGCGCCGGTGAAAGCACCCCTTTCATGTCCGAACAATTCACTTTCGATAAGATTAGCCGGCAGAGCAGCACAATTTACTTTTACCATCAGCTTGTCTTTTCGAGGCGATGCATTGTGAAGAGCTCTTGCGATCAGTTCCTTGCCGGTACCGGTTTCGCCCAATACCAATACCGTGGTATTCGAATCGGCTACCAGTGACATCAGACGATATACTTTTTGCATCTGGTCGCCGCTGCCAATAATTTCTGAAAAATTATAAATGGTCTTGATCTGTTCTTTCAGGTAGTCATTTTCAACTTCCAGTCTCTTTTTATAGGCTACCAGTTTTTCATTGGCCTGTATATTGGCAATGGCAATAGATATTTGAGCACATATGCCTTTCAACAACAACGGACTCAGCCGGTCTGCCAGCAGCCAGATAGTGCCGATGTTCTTGTCGCTCACCCGTAACGGCAAGCCATACATATTTTTTAGGCCGGTGGTTTTCCATAGTTTGGCGTATGCGTTACCACTCTTTAGCTCCTCTTCAATGTTAAAAACCAATCCATCCTTGCTGGCTAGCACCTGTGAAGTGTATATCTCCCCGGTGGTGATCGGGTTGGCCATCATCTTATCAAAATCCACTTTCACTTTTGTAAACAACGTACTGTCATACATAAATGCAGGCATGTGGATGCCGTCATCATCGATCACCCTGATCATGGAGAGTTTTGTGTGCAGCGCTTTGTCAAGCACCGTAAAAATAGCGTTCTGCAGATCCAGCTTCGTTCTCACCTGTGTAATATCATTGCTGAACTTCAGCAAAAAGGCCTGCTCCTCCTGGGTTTTGCTGATTTGCTCATTGGCAATAATGTTGGCCAGTGCGATGGATATTTGTGCGCAAATACCTTGCAGCAGCTGCACATTGACCTCTTCACCATCGAGCAACAGGATCCCAAGGTTCGTTTCCCCGTTGCGCAACCGGATACCTACAAAATGTCTAAATCCCATTGCCTTCCAATTCTGTAAATAGGTTGAAGTGATGCCGCGTTGTATTTCCCTATCTACATTAAGCAATAAAGGGATCGGGCTATTCAGTACGCGGTCCTGCAATCCGTCGTTGATAGGATATCTGGCTTGCTCCAATGCGGTCACTATCTTTTGATCGTGTCCTTTTAAGCCGAGATCATAGACATATGGACTCATGGTAGTGCCATCTTCATTGATCCTGCGAATGACATATCCGTTCTTCTGTTTTAATTTGCTTATTGCGGCACCAACGGCACGGCGCAATTCATCTTTTGTCCTTACTGTTGCAATATCACTGCTAAAATCAAGAAGAAATGATTTTTCCTTTTCCTTTTTAAGAACCTCTTCGTTTTTGATAATATTGGATACCGCACTCGATAATTGAGGAGCAATACCTTTCATAAGATTTCTGAACTCGCTGCTGAAGCCTTCGGGTTTATCGGTATAGGTATGAATAAAACCCATTGGCTTGCCTTCCTTCATCAGCTTGGTCATTAAAATTTCTCTAACGCCTTTTTCATAATTAACCTTGAGAAAGGGGGGGCTTTGCGGCTTGTCCATTATATCTTCCAGTAAAAAAGATATAGGTCCGTCTGCCTGCAATACCGCCTGGATAAAAGGTTCGTTCATGGAAAAATGGGATTGCACCATCTCCTGGTACCTGGCATGCGACCGGATCGGAGAACCTTCGTTATCTAGCAGGAAGGGAGTATAGGTTTCGTCTTTATAGTCAATGAGTGTTACAATCGTATGACTAATGTAAAACAGCCCTTTGATCCGTTGTTTAAATAGAATGATAAGGTCGTTTTTCTCCCGTACCCTGGTGATATCATTTCCCAGGTCCAATAGAACTTTTCTTTCCTGCTCTTCTGATGCCGGGATTTTTGCGCCTTTCATATAGAAAATTTATGCAAAAATACGGGTATGTAATCACACTTACTCCGCTTTCAAGCTCTTGCTTGGGTTGGCCCTGGCCGCATTGACAGCCTTGATACTGACAGTCAGCAGGGCTATAAAAAAGGTCGCCAGCGCCGCCAGCAAAAATACCCAGACACTCAGCCTGGTCTGATAGGCAAAATTTTGCAGCCAGCTATGCATTGCATAATATCCCGCCGGTATCGCAATACAGGTAGCTATAAGGACGGGTTTTAGCAGGTCCTTTGACAATAGCACCACGATATTTTCTACGGAAGACCCCAATACTTTTCTTACTCCGATCTCTTTTACCCGCTTGGCTGTGGTAAAAGATGCCAACCCAAAGAGACCCAGACATGCAACAAAGATGGCCAGGAAGGCAAAGGCCGTAAGAAGGGTCTGCTGGCGCAGATTGCTCCTGTACATCTTCCCAAACTGCTGATCGAGGAACCGATATTCCAGCGGATAAGCCGGTGCCGCCTTTGCATACTCATCCCCGATGGCGCGCATCCCTGTGGCCAGCTGCCCGGGCTTTATCTTGATCAGTATCATTCGCCTGTCCTCGGCCGGTGAAATGACCATAGGTTCGATATGATCTTTCAGCGAGAGAAAATTATAATCTTCGATCACACCGATGATATAACGTTTGGAGGGATCACGCACAGTATTCTGTATCCATTTCCCGATAGCCTGCCCCGGCGTCCAACCCAGCTTGGATGCTGCAGTCCTGTTGATCAGCACCGCATTAGTAGTATCGGTACCGTATTCAGCGGAAAAATTCCTCCCTTCAATGATTTTCAACCCCAGCGTAGGCACAAATTCAAAATCCGCGAATTCCGTCCGGGCCTGCCATTTCTCTGTATGCCCTTCTACTTCGAACATATGCGAGTCATGAAAGCCTCCTGGCTCGCCGGACATTGTCGACACGGAGGCTATACTGGCATTGTTCTCCAATGCGACCTTAAAGCTTCTGAGATGACCATATATATCATTATTATCAATGGGCACTATTGCCGTCTGCTCCTTGTCATATCCCAGCTGCCGGTTCCTGATAAAGTCCATCTGTTTTGCCATCATGATGGTGCCAATGATGAGGAAAACGGATATGCTGAATTGAACGATGACGAGGGCTTGTCTGAATGCCGCTCCCCCTTTGCCCAGCCGCAGTTTGCCCTTCAATGCCTCGAAAGGAGTAAAGTTGGAAAGGAAGAATGCCGGATAGCTGCCTGCCAGCACGCCGACGACAACGATGACACCGGCACAGAAAAGCAATAGTATACCGGGATGCTCAGAGGCACGCAATGAGTAACCCAGTATCTGGTTATACAATGGCATCGCCATGAACAGGATGATTACAGACAAAGCACAGGATATCAGTGTCACCAGGATGGACTCGCCGATAAACTGCCGTATGATCTGCTGACGTATTGCCCCCAGCACCTTGCGCAATCCGACTTCTTTGCTACGCTCTACCGCCCTCACCGTAGACAGATTGATAAAGTTTATGCAGCCGATCAAAAGTATAAGCCCGGCTATCGACAAGAATATGTAAACAATAGCTTTATCGCCATGCTTCACACTGTCGAATGCTGAGTTCTCAAAATAGATATTTTTTAAAGGGGTCAAAGACAGCTGGAAATGGAAGCCGAACTTCCGCATATCCGAACCCATGTATTTTTCCATAAACGCAGGGAACTGGCGTTCCAGTTTTTCCGGAGAGGTAGTTGGATCCAACTCTACATAAGTATAAAGGCCATTGTTGATCCATACTTTCATAGTACTTTTGTCCTTGTAATTCTCCAGCGGCACTATCAGGTCAAATTCGAGGTGGGAGTTGGCAGGCACATCTTTCGCAACAGCCGTTACTTTCAACGTTAGTTTCTTATCCAGCTCAATGGTCTTACCCATGGCATTATCCACGGTCCCAAAATATTTTTTGGCAGTGCTTTCGGTCAGTACCACGGAAGAGGCCTCTTTCAACGCAGTCGCAGTATCGCCCCTCAATAAAGGGAACGAGAACAGGCTAAAAAAACCGGGGTCTACACTAATGACCTTTTTTTCATGGAACGATGTGTTCCCAATAGTAACCAGGTCGTCATTGGGATCAACCCTGACTGCCCTTGTGATCTGACCTTTAAAATCGTTTAGCATTGCCGGCGCATAAGGTCCGGACAGATACGCCACGCGGCCATCCTTCCCCTCGCTTTGAAAATGTCGCATGACCCGGTAGATCCTCGAGCCTCGGGTATGGAACATGTCAAAGCTCATTTCATACATGATAAACAGGAAGATCATCATACATACGGTAATGCCAATAGTCAACCCGAGGATATTGATGATGGAAAAGGTTTTATTCTTCATCAGATTCCGCCAGGCGATCTTAAAGTAGTTCTTGATCATAGTGTTGAGTGTGAGGGACTTAAACTTCCACGAAACCAGTGCCAACCCTCTTTTTCCTTTGCAATCAGCTATTTAACCCAACCTTTGCCCCCTCAACTGTCCGTTTTCGATACACCCTATGTACGCAATAAGTTCCTGACATAGGGTTGTCACAATACACCCCCATCTTCGCAGCATAAAAATCACCATTAAAAAAATGCCTATATGACAACACAGGAAGTCGCCGCACGCTATTACGAGTTAGCCTGCCAGAACAAATGGATCGAGATCCAGGACACCCTACATGACGAGAGCATCGTATCCCGGGAGCCCGACCATGGCGTTCCGGCCGGTATCGAAACCATAACCCGGGGAAAAGCCGCCGTCAAAGCAAAGACCGATGCCCATCGCGCCATGATCGAGACGATGCATAGCCGCCATACCAGCGAACCCCTCGTCGCAGGCAATTTCTTTTCCATCGCATTAAAAAGGGATGTTACCTATAAAGGCAGACCCCGGGCAATCTCGGAAGAGATCGCCGTCATTGAAGTAAAGAATGGTAAGATCGTTTCAGAAACCTTTTTCTATTGACCCTGATCATCCGTACCCTTTATTTTTTATTATCTGTTACATATAGCTATCTTAGGGCTAACAACAAACACATGAGTAAATTTATAGCCCTCTCTATTTTTGTAGTTTCCCTCTTTCTGTCCACAGCTGTTTTGGCACAAGCGGATTCCATCGTATTAAAAGATATCAACTGGGATAATGGCTCCCCCGCCGGCATGACAGAGCTATTCATCCCCTCCGGTAATGCCCTTTTGGCCGGCTTCATATACAAGGCCAACGGTCCACAAAAACATCCTACCTTATTGCTGCTACACGGCTATCCGGGCAACGAGCGGAATCTCGATCTCGCACAGGTCGTAAGGGCGCATGGGTGGAATGTCATTTATTTTGACTACCGGGGCTCCTGGGGAAGCCAGGGGCAATTTGGTTTTAAGAACTGTGTGGAAGATGTAGTCAATGTAGTTGCTTTTTGTAAGAAAAACCAGGACTCGCTGAAGATCGATACTTCCAATATCGTTTTGTTCGGGCATAGCATGGGGGGATGGGTCTGTCTTAAGGCGTTACAGCAATTGCCCGAGGTTAAAAAAGGCGTTGCCTTATCGACCTGGAATATCTATGATGATTATAAAAAAGTCCTCACCGAAAAAGAATTGCTGCTTTTAGCCAACGACCCGGACCGTGGTGGCAGGTATTTCGTTTTGAATGCCTCTCTTAAAGATATATTCAGCCCCGTTTTAAAAGATCCCGGCTATTTCAATTTAGCCAACGGCGCAGCCGCATTAACTGGGAAGCAAGTCATCATGTTGGATGAACACGACCATAACAGGCTATTGGCTGATGCTATAAAGTCCTTGAATAAATCCTATTTTGATTATCAGGTCTGGCAAACAGATCATCCGTTCACCAACAAAAGAGTTGCCCTGATCAAAATGGTGCTGTCCTTTTTGGACAGGTAATAGACTATCAACGGCGACCTGCCGTGGCCGCATCGAACACCCGGCAGAAGTTGTCCCCGCCTATCTTGCCGATCTCTTCCTCGGTAAAGCCCGTCTTTAACATCGCATCTACGACGGTAAAATAGAACCCAATCTTCTGGTCCTGCCAGGCTTCGTTCGTCCGCTCGCCCACTCTGCCACGGTTTTGACCACCGCCGGGAGTGTAAGACGGGGTCAGCTTGGTATCGGTGCCGATGCAAACATGGTCGATTCCGATGACATCGACTAAAGCGCGAATATTTTGGGCATACTCCAACGGAGTGTCAGATAAGTGTGTCCATACGCCGATCACGCCACCTGCGTCAGCGACGATCTTAGCTTGCTCCTTGCTGATGAGTCTTGGCCGCATCATGCGAGCCATGTTCGGGTTCTGTCCTAATTGGGTATCGAGGCCGGTGTGGGAAATGATCACAGGATGGGCTGCCAATTTGAGCGCAGCAGCCACAGTGTCGGCGTTGGCGTGCGCCAGGTCCACGAGGATGCCCAGCCGGTTACATTCCTTGATGACGTCCGAGCCGAAGGCAGTCAGCCCGCCCCAACGTACAGGGTTTGTGTAAACATCGCCCAACGGCACGGAAGCATCATTGTCATGAAGCAGTGTTAGGTGCCGCAAGCCCCGATCATAAGCCTCTCCGAGCCGCCCCACCTGCCCTTCGAGAAAATGCCCGCCCTCGACTGATTGTATGACGGTCGGCTGGTGCTTCTTATGGGCATCGCGTAGATCTGTCATGTTCAAGGAACGCTTCATGCCGTTGTGAACCAACTGCTGGTCCATTGAAGCCATCCCATTCTTGAACCGCTCATAGGCATCACCGGGGTTACGAAGTTGTTGATAGTCGACGGCGAATGTCATGCAAATGGCAGATAAGCCCGATCGTTTCATTTCACCGGCCAGGTCGATATTCGGACCTGGCACCTCGGCCGCGCTGAGGGGGACGTCAATATGATTATGCGAGTCGATGCCAATGGTAGCCGCTACGATCGCCGCCACCCGCGGATCTGCCTCGTCGATAGCCCATGACGCCAGTGGGCTCAGCATCAATGCAGCACTTGTTCCGGAAATGGCAGTAAGGAATTTTCGCCGTGACCAATGTGTTTGAGACTTCATCATAATTTACTGTCTGTTTCTAATCGCTTTAATGACCAAATATAATCCTTTTCAATATCGTTATCTTTGAGGCATGAATTTTCAGGCAGTTTCACCTCCTGCGCCCCTCAAAAATTATGTCCGTCACTTCTGGATGCTGGAGAATGCAACGGATGATATATCGCAAAAGACGTTCACCGTAATGTGCAATGGTGTCCCGGGACTCATTTTCCAGGAGAACCCCAAAGTATTCACAGGTTTTCAAGGTGAACAGCTGCCGCAATTATTTGTTTTCGGTCAGGCGAGAAAGTTTGGGCAATTGCATGGCAGCGGCAGTTTTCGTACTATCGGCGTAACCTTTCAGCCAACAGCACTTAAGTCCCTGTTTGGTGTAAACGCAAATCAGTTGACCGATCAAAATATATGTATCACTCACCTTGCGAAGACGTTTTTAACTGAACAGCTGCTCGCCTGTAGTTCCCTGCAACAACAGGTTGCTTGCCTTTCCACGTTCCTCCTGACCCAGGCGCACGATCGGGAAGGCGAAAACAAGAAAGTTGAATATGCCGCTGTTGCGTTGCAACACGGCACAAATTTGTCCCGGGTGCTGCATGAACTTAACTTGTCGGAACGTTCGCTCGAACGGCTCTTTCAAACACACATCGGCATTACACCGATCCTGTATGCGCGCATCTGCCGTTTCCAAACCTCATTGGCGCTGTTGCGGCAGGGCCGGTACCATTCACTCACAGATATTGCACATTCCCTGGGCTACTTCGACCAGTCTCATTTCATTCACGATTTTAAACTATTTTCAGGTGCAAGCCCCGGCACCTACCTACGAAAAACCATCGAACGGATGCCCGGGTTCCCTGAATGGCAATCATAGAAAAGCCCTGTCGGTTTTTTACAATTTTCTCAAGCCTGCGACCGGTAATTTTGCTATATTAATGAACCTATTTAACATGGAACAGAATAAAAAGATCGCAGAACCAGACAATACTGCAGTAAGGGTAGCTTTATGGCGGGCTTTACACGTTCTGATTGACCCCTCACCATATATCATTGAGGACGAAATAGGGCTTAAACTTATAGCACCTGATAGTGAATGGCAACAACGGCCCGACATGAGCCCCGATTTTACAAAACGTCTTCGGGCATCTATTGTAGCTCGTGCCCGTTTCATTGAAGATCTGGTGGTAGAACAGAGCGAACATGGCACCAATCAATATGTCATTCTCGGTGCGGGACTCGACACGTTTGCCCAACGGAGACCAGAGATTGCCGGACAATTACAAATATTTGAAATTGACCAGCCTGATACACAGGCCTGGAAAAAACAACGATTAATTGAACTTGGCTTTGAAATTCCCAAGTGGCTGCATTTTGTTCCTGTTAATTTTGAGATCTCTTCCTGGTGGGAGCTATTGATAAATGCAGGTTTTGACCCCGGCCGCCCTGCTTTTGTGGCTTGCACAGGCGTTAGCTTGTATCTTACAAAAGACGCAGTCCTGGACACCCTGCGCCAGCTTGCAACGCTTGCACCGGGTTCAAAACTTGCCATGACATTTTATTTGCCCATGGAACTTATGGAAGAGGAAGACAAGCCTCTTCAACAGATAGCAGAAAAAGGCGCCCGGGCAGCTGGAACACCTTTCATCAGTTTTTTTACCCCGGAAGAAATGGTGGCTTTGACACGTGAAGCCGGTTTGAAAGATATAGAGATAGCATCGGCAGACGATCTTGCCAAACGCTATTTTGTTGGCAGGACAGATAATTTCAGACCTGCAAGCGGTGAGGAATTTTTGATAGTGACTGTTATTTGAATTATTATATTTACAAATAACTCTAGCCTTTATGCCATTATTAAAAGCAATCCGTCAATACTCTCTGGTACTATTTTTATTATACTCCACTAACCTCTTCGCACAGAACGATCTTCGCATGCTGTTTAAAGAACCTGCGGGCAATTATCATTCTTCTTCTCCCCTGGGTAATGGCCGTTTGGGCGCCATGGTTTTTGGGAGGGCCGACAGAGAGCGGATCGTGTTAAATGAAATTTCAATGTGGAGCGGAGGGATACAAGATGCGGATGACCCCGATGCTTTCAACTATCTTCCACAGATCAGGCAATTGTTACTCGAAGGTCGAAACGCAGTTGCTCAGGAGCTCATGCAGAAACATTTTATCTGTAAGGGGAAAGGCTCCGGGTCCGGAGAAGGTGCCGACGTTAAATATGGTTGCTATCAGACTTTGGGAGATCTCTTCATTAATTGGGCGGAAGGCGACTTGCCAGTGCAAAATTATCAACGAGTGCTTCGGCTTGACAGTGCATTTACAACTACTTCCTGGCAAAAAAGAGGCATTACTTATGTGGAAGAAGTGATGGTATCTGCGCCATCGCAGGTAATCGCTGTACGTTTAAAAGCTTCAAAGCCGGGCGCCTTATCCTTTTCCGCTCGCCTCTATAGAAAGGAACGCGCCACCTATGTAATGGAAAAGGGACGAATGTACATGAAGGGAACGCTGAATAACGAAGGAGAAGAAGGTATCCATTATGCTGCCGTATTAAAAGTAATACCACGGGGAGGGCAGCTCTCTGTAACAGACACCAGCATTGTGATTTCAAATGCGAATGAATGTTTATTATTAGTGGGAGCTGCCACCGATATGAACTGGCCAAAAGTAGAAGCGCGGGGACGGACGCCTTTTCCTGTTGTGTCGCAAACGGTAAACAAAATATCGGGTAACTCCTGGACAAAATTGCTGGCTGAACATGTACAGGATTACCAATATTATTTTAACAGGTGCCGTTTGAATTTTACAGCCGCTGAAAACCGTAAAGAAATAGCGCAGCTAAGTGTATTGGAAAGATTATCACGTTTTGGCAACGGAGCAGCAGACCCTGACCTGATCAACATGTACTTCAACTTTGGCAGGTATCTGCTGATATCATCTTCACGCCCGGGTGGCATGCCGGCGAATTTGCAGGGTTTATGGGCCGATGAATACCAGACACCCTGGAACGGCGATTATCATACGGACATTAATGTGCAAATGAATTACTGGCCGGCAGAGATCACCAACCTTGCGGATTGCCACCAGCCGTTGTTTAATTTATTGGGTCAAATGGCTTATTATGGCAGTCGCACTGCAAAGACATATTACGGCGCCAGGGGTTGGGTAACACATCCCATTACCAATCCATGGGGGTATACCTCTCCGGGTGAAAGTGCCAACTGGGGGTCTACTGTCACTGGCGGCACATGGGCTACCATGCATTTGTGGCAACATTATCAATATGGGCAGGATAAGAAGTTTCTTGCTTCCATATATCCCATCATTAAAGGTGCCGCACAGTTCTATACCGATATTTTAATAGAAGAGCCAAAGCATAAATGGCTGGTCACGGCCCCATCCAATTCACCGGAAAATTCTTTTTTCGGACCTGGTGGAGAAATTATTGCTAACTGTATGGGCCCTACTGTGGATCTGGAGCTTGGAAGGGAGATCCTGAGTGAGGCTATACAAGCCGCTGATATTTTGAAAATGGATAAAGCCTGGAGCGATAGCCTTCGTTCTATTATTCCCCGGCTCGCACCGTTGCAGATTAGCTCTTCCACCGGGGCGTTGCAGGAGTGGCTGGAGGATTATAAAGAAGTGGAGCCGGAACATCGTCACACTTCCCATTTAATGGCGGTATATCCGCTTGATGAGATCACTCCATGGGAAACCCCCGCTTTCGCAAAAGCGGCAGCAGTGACTTTAGAAAGGCGCAAGAAGAGTGGAATAGGCTGGGTATGGGCCTGGCGGATGGCTTTGTATGCCCGATTGCAAAATGGGAACGAGTCTCTTCGTTTCCTGCGTTCCTTTTTAACCCCTTCAAATGCTTCTGAAATTGATTATAATAGAGGCGCCGGAACTTATCCAAACCTTTTTTGTGCAGGACCGCCTTTCCAGATAGACGGCAACCTGGGTGCTGTCGCTGGTATCGCCGAAATGTTGCTGCAAAGTCATGGTAAAAAAAATATTATTCGCCTATTACCAGCCCTGCCTGCAGATACCTCGCTCCAGAGCGGGTCCGTAAATGGATTAAGGGCCCGGCAGGGATTCGAAGTTTCTTTCAGCTGGCGACAGGGGAAAGTGCAAAACATAAAGATCCGTTCAACCAATGGATTGCCCTGTCATATCTTATCACCTGGGTTATTAACTATTAAAAATTCCGTAGGGCAAACCATCTCCTATAACAAAGATGCAAGCAGTGTAATTGAATTTGCTACAATTAAAGGAATGGATTATCTGCTTTTCATTGATCCGAAACTAAAGTAAAAGGCTGCGTGATCAGCTCTTTTTCTGGAGCTCCCTGTATTGATCAGGTGATACTTTCATATGTTTTTTAAAAAGCCGTGAAAAGAAATAAGGGTCGGAGTAGCCGATCTCCGCGGCTACTTCTTTTATTTTCATATCCGAGCTGTACAATAGCAGGCAGGCCTTCTGTAATTTCAGATGAATAAAGTAGTCAAGAGGCGGCATGCCGGTTGCTTTACGGAACAGGCTGGAAAAATGGGAAGTGGATAAGCCGTGCTTAAGTGCCATGTCTTCGACGGTTAGTTTTTCGTGTAATTCCTTTTGCATATACAGGATAGTGTCTTTGATCATGTTTTTTGCATCCTGCTTCTTTTCATTTACCTGCCGGTCTGGGAAAAGAAAGGTGGCAATAAAACTGTACAGGAACAGATTTGTATTGGTGAGATTTTCTGTGCTATAGCCCATCTCCAGGTTTTGGTACATCATATTCCAGATTTGCAGTCCCTTCTCATTGAAGATGATCGGTTGTGGGCCGTCAAACATTCCGATTTTAAAACTACGGTTGAAAGTATCCATATCCCGCCCGCTAAAGTGTACCCAGTAAATTGTCCATGGATCGTTTTCATCCGCTCCATACCGAAGGAAGCTCTTTATTGCCGGTATGATGATAAATTCATTAACACTTACTTCAAAACGTTTTTTTCCAAGTTCATACCAGCCTTTGCCACGCAGGCAATAGATCAAAATATTGTCGGGGCATCCTTTTTCCCATTCACGGTAATGCGCGGTCGCATTGGGAAAATAGCCAATATGCTTTATATAAAGCTGGCCTAATACTACATTATCCCTGATCGCTTTTTTCCATACAGATTCGGGGAGATTGATCATTTTCTCCCCTTCAAATCCATCACGCCTTTTAATGGTTTTCATCCTGCATACCTTATTGTAGGTTTTAAAGGTATATAATTCCCTTTATTCCAGGCACAAGAGAGCCATTAATTGTAAAAGGCCTTAAGTCATTAAACTTAAAGCCTTTCAGTCCGGAGGACGATAACAATAACGAAAACCTAATTTTTCGTCATTACTGTGTCCAAAGAATGGATCACCCCATTAGATATTTTGGTATCGTAGCTCTTAATAGTAGCACCGCCAATACTAACCTCACCATTGCTTACATGCACAAGTAACTCCTTTCCATTTACTGTTTTCAGCCTTTCACCATCTTTCAAATCTTTGAAGTCGATTTTCCCCGCTACAACATGGCAATTCAACAGGTCGGCCAGTTGGGCCTTATTTTCGGGCCTTAACAAGTTCTCCAATACTCCTTTTTCCAGTTTTGCAAATGCAACGTCAGATGGTGCAAAGACAGTAAACGGCCCCCTGCTGCTTAACACTTGATCCAGATCGGAAGCCATAACGGCTTTTTTCAATGTCGTCATGTATTTATCAACATTGACAACCTGTGTGATATTTGACATAATTATCTATTTGTATGTCGGTAGAATCACCGGCGATGTAAGGTAGGCATAAATAGACCGGCCACAGTGTTAATGTTTCAATTAACCCGGTCACTTTATTGCAAAACTGGATTTCGGCAGATAGAACATGATCTTCCTGCCAGTTCCGGTTACATAATTCATTTTAGCAAAAGTGCCTGCCACGCCCACATAAATAATCTTGTCACCCACTTTCATCTTATCCGTATCAAAATAAGACCCCAGCTGGCACTTACTTAAATTGTCTTGTACAGTGTTGACGTTCGAAGAAAAACAGATCATTTTTTTAGTGGTATTATTGGGATATTGATATCCTACTATCGTATAATTCGATTTCTGATCGGGAGCGATGGAAAACTCCTTTGTCTTTTTATCTACACGGCCTACAACTTGTCCAATGGCGCTGGATGTGACCAGCATGACCAAAATAATTGAAAGGATCTTATTCATTTTAAGGCATTTAAAGGGATAAATAACTAATTTATGACTCGCAAGGCATATGCCAATTTAATCCGATCACAGGTAACGCTTAATCCTGTATTTAATTTTGCGGATAAGGACTTATAATTTCTCCATTTAATTTGCGAAGGTGGATATCCAGGGCCGGAGAGATGTGGTGTAAGCCGGGCTGCGTTAGAGTGTCCATTCATCCTACAATGACTGAGTATACTTTCAGGAAGTCCGGGAAGTCAAATCTTTCAGTATATTTATAACCATGAAATCCGTTATTTTTTTTGCTCTCCTGTTCTCCTCCGTGCAGGCCTTTTCCCAATCGCAAAACTATCAGGTCTACGCCCTGAGATTCGCCTCCATGGGCCATCCGTCGCCCATCGCGGACTGGGTCGACCATGCCCCCCGGAATGACAGTATAAACATCGATTTCATGGTTTGGCTGGTCCGGGGAAATTGAATAAAGTATAAAAAATGTCGAAATGCACCTACTCTTGTTACACGGAGCCCTGGGAGCTGCAGACCAGCTGGTGCCGTTAGCTGCCGAACTGGAAAAAGAATTTACTGTCCATACACTGGATTTCTCCGGACACGGCAGAAAGCCATTTCCCGATCGCCCTTTTTCAATCTCTTTGTTCGCACAGGATGTCCTCTCATACATGGATGAACTGAACCTGCCAGAAACCTCGATATTCGGCTACAGCATGGGCGGATATGTCGGTATGTACCTGGCTCTGCACCACCGGTCACGCATAACCAAACTGGCTACCCTGGCAACAAAATTCCATTGGGATCCCGCAATAGCCCAACGCGAGATACAGATGATCAACCCCGAAAAGATGCTGGAAAAACTGCCTGCTTTTGCAAAAAGCCTGGAACAACGCCATCAACCGAAAGACTGGAAGACAGTATTGCAAAAAACTGCTCATCTCTTAACAGCCCTGGGAGATAAACCCCTTTTATCAGCAGACAATTGCAGCAGTATACAAATTCCAACCCTCCTGATGCTCGGAGACCGTGATAAAATGGTCAGCCAGGAGGAAACAGCACGCATACAGAAAAGCATACCCAATGCTCAATTAGCGATCCTGCCCGGAACTCCTCACCCCATCGAGCAGGTGGATATAAGCCTGTTGACTGGCCATCTTCGGCATTTTTATTAGAAATATCACACATTCTGCGCAATCATCGGCGCCGCATAATGCGCCAGCGCCATCACAGTCACCTGGGGATTGACCCCCAGGCTGGTAGGGAATACGCTCGCGTCGCATACGAACAGGTTCTCAAACCCAAAAACCTTAAATCCTTCATCGACCACCCCCGTAGCCGGGTCATTGCTCATGACATTCCCACCCTGCGGATGCCCCGTCCCTGTCGAAATGTCCCGTGAGGATTTGACATCTTTCCGCAGGTTTTCCTTTAACTCCTCTGTTGACTTATACTCATAATAGCTGAATGTATTGGGCATCACCCGCACCGCCCCTCCGCCGGAAAGATAAATTTCGGCAGCCTTTTCAAGCGCTTCCATCAGGCTGTCAAAATCGTCTTCCGTAGGGACGTAGTTGATATCTCTTCCAAGCAATCCAGCCGCTTTTACTTCCGCATTCGATGACGTTCCCACCAACACACCCGTACAAGCCATATTCCCATATTCATGCATATTGTGGAAATGCTGGTCGAACCAGCCGGGCATAGCGGTAGATTGGAACATGGGCGGATTATACCACGTCTCCATCACAAATCGACGATCACCCGTTTTTAAAAAATGTGAGATTTGAAGCCCGTCATAGGAATTTACCCGCTGCTTAAAGGCGGCCGTTATTTGTGATCCGAGATTAAAAGCAAGCTTTTTCCCCGCATTGGCAATCCCTAATTTCGACTTTATCAGCAAGATGCTGGAAGAGATCGCTCCTGCCGAGGATACGAACGTATTGCCCTTGATGGTCACCTTCCGGCCGCTCTTGAACTGACCGGTCAGCGAAACGATCCGGTTGCCTTTTTTGTTGAACCCCACACCCTCGCATCCGGCCAGGATCTGCAGCTTATCAGGGTAGTGTTGCTGTGCCTGTGGTAAAATGATGTCCAGCATCGACAGCTTTCTTCCGAACTTACATCCGATGTTGCAATAACCGCAACCAATGCAGCCATCGATATTTGCCATGACCGAATCCAGCTGTGGTTTGCCAAATCCCATCTTTTCACAGGCGTCAGAAAAAAGAATCCCTCCCGGATTAAGATATCGATCATGGGTCATCGTGGGCGTATGGGCTACATGCATCAGCCTGTAAACCTCCTTCATCGACTGTTCATATCGTTGCCTGTCAAGGTTAATGCCCATTTCATTGATCCATTTATCTAAAATATAATCCGGCGTTTCAAAACAGACGGCATTATTCACGACAGTCGATCCTCCGACACAACTGCCCTGGAAGACCTGGAAACGGAAATCACGGGACAGCTGTAACGCCCCGTCTGCATATAAACGTGATACCATATCCACTTCATTATCATTGAAAGTGGATGGCAGCTCCAGCTCACCCCGTTCCACCATCAGTACCTTCCGGCCTAGACCTGCCAGCTGATGGGCAAGGATAGAGGCGCCGGCTCCCGAACCTACGATCACCACATCTGCTGTGATATCGCCGGTTGTCAGATCAGACTCTGTCATCACCTTCAACGAAGCGCTTTGCGAATGGCTGGTCGGAAAATCGGCAAAGCGCTCCTTGATGTCATTTCTGTCGGAGAATGGTGTATAGCCAATACTTTCATGCACCCTCTTATCGCTGTAATAGCCCATGTAGCACAGCTGTTTCGACATCCTGATAGCCGCCTGGGTAAGTTGTACATACCAATCAGGCAGCATCCTGTATTGTGTGGCTGTCAGGAATCGCTTCTTTAAAAATTTCAATCTGTCATTGGGCAGCATCTGGCTCAGTGGTACATGAAGGGATAGCATTGGATAGAACTCCATACAGGTCAGCACCAATTTCATTACCCACTTTGATCTGGCTTTGAACTTCCACAAATAACTGTCGACATTCATGGCTACTTCAACAGGAAGTATTGCCAACACCTCAGACCTGCTGTCTCCTGCAATACAAACTTCCGCCAAAGCTTCCAGTGTCTGAAATTGACGTACGGATAGATACTTGAGCGAATACCTTGCCCGTCCGGCCGCGCTGAATAACAACCAGAGGATCACCAGCAGTACGGCATAGACAGCCATCTTCGCCCAATAAGGCATGTCCCCGTCACCGGGAACCCTTGCCCGGATCCAGTTAACAGCAGACCAGATCACTCCAATCAGAAGGAACCCGATCAGCAGACGCAAAAGGACGCTGAAACGACGAATATCCCCGATCACCATCGCCAATAGCAGCGAGAGCACAGCGCCCTGGGGAAATGAATGGTTCGCCAGCAACGTAAATCCGTGGAAGACAAATCCTTCCAGGAAGCCCGGCGTCCATTTCGGGAAAACATGGAAAAGAAGGATCAGAAGAGATGCCAAAAGCAGGAATTTCAGAAATGTCCGCAGGCGTTTCTCGGCAAGGACCAATGAAGGATTCATGATAGGCAAATTTTGTAGGATTTAATGATAGCACCGGATTACCAGGGCAGATACCGGATCTTATAGCGATGACCCAGGATAAAATAGCAATAGAATACATTGAAACTATCGGAAAAATGGAGATACGCCTTGCAAAGCATCAGGCTATTGTCGCCTTCATTCGGGCAAACGACAAAATCCTTGATCACCGAGAAGAAAATAAGGTACCATTTGTGGAAAGGCACTGTATAGTCAAACGTAGCCAGATGCAGGTATGGCGTGGATAATTTCGTTACGGGTTGCTCCTTTGCATAAGCCGTCTTGAAATAACCCAATTGGTTCGGACGTACCTTGTGCAGCCCGGATTCCCATTGTCCCAGGAAACCCTGGCGGTCCTGGACCACCGTCTCATTAAATCCATAATTCAGACCATCCTTTTTGTAAAATCCTTTTTTGAATTTGATCCCCGACAGGCGCCCGATCCATTCGTGGTTCCAGCCGCAATAAATATAGCCATTCAGCTCTTCCAGGTCCGGCGGGGTCCCTGTACGGAGGATATTTTCAAGCGTCGCCTTGTCAGCCTGGGCCAGTGTTTCGTAGGTCCATTTTTGAGTCATACCTGGAGAGTTTTCTGGTTAATAATTAAGCAATATTTTTGACAGCATCCTTTTTCCAGGATGTGTCCGCTATCAATCCGTTTTTGGCAAGCAGTTTCCGTAGATCCGGTTCCAGCCCTGTAGCGACAGAATTCTGCTTGATCTTCGCTGTCACCAGGTCATATACTTGCTGATCAGGAATATCGTGCACCTGTTTGGCGATGATGGCCACCATACGTAGATATTTCTTCCTGTTTTGCCATACAAGAAAGATGATCACGGCCGCAATCGCCCCTAAAGTGATCAGCAGCCATGTCGCATTCTTGCTCACAAATGAGATATCCCTGGTCAATTGAGGATTGATGTCCGTCCGGAACCGCTCGGATATGCGATGCATAGCACTGTCGACAATATGGATGACGGCCGTATCGATGATCTTCACCAGGGCCGCATTGGTCTTGGCTCCCAGCAGCTCATCGCGCATCAACCCAAGCCTGTTCTTTGTATTGTTGCTAAGCACTTCCGCCAATAGTTGACTGAACCCATCCCTCATCTGCAGCACATCCCTCTTGGTTTTCCCTACTAAAATGCCCTGGAGGCTATCCATATTTATTCTCATCTTGCTGCCCGTAAGCGTTTGGATCAACGAATCTGCCCATACCAATACCTTCCGGTTCAAAAGACTGTCTTCCAGGGTCCTGGTCCTGAGATTGAGAGAATCGGTGAATTGTGTGAGGATTGAATCAAGCAATAATGACACTTTCCTCCTCGTGGCGGGACTGGTCAATTCATTCATCGCCCCCGCCACCAGTGTCCGGCCGATACTATCCGTTTGAGTGGACACGCCTTTGGTGAGATCGTGCCCGATCTTTTCGAAGGAGCAGCTTTCAAAAAGAAGAATAGCCATACTGACCAGCACCACTATATATAGCAAAGGGGTTTTCATGTTCTCTGATTTTAGTTTCCTACTTTTTATCTATCATGACAAGTGGGTCTTCACGCAAAGCATCGTCATTCCATCGAAATAGATCACAGGGCTTTACATTGCCGTCGTCATCGCTCTGGAGATGAAGGAAAGTATAGGTCCTGTCCATTCGCACGTCCGCGGCGTCCATTTCAAAAACAGGGATCCAGGTGCCCGTATTACAATATCTTCTGCCTTTTCCCCGTATGGCTCCTTCGCTCACCTGTTCAGGATCATGGGTATGCCCGAATGTCACCAACTGTATTTGAGGATTGTCGGAGAAGATGCGACTGGCGTTTGGGTACAAGGTTGAAGGAGCGGACAGTTGCAGCATGGCGACCAGTCTTCCTAATAAATAGGAAAGTCCCAGGAATAGCAGGTTTTTCAATTCCGACAGAACCGATTGCCAAACCCCCGGCGAGGAGTCCGCTCCTAAGGATCCTCCGGACTTCAGGATACCCGGGAATCCCTTATAGAGTGCGAACGCCGTAATAACTAAAGGAATGACGACAATAAGCAAAAATTGGAACAGGTACCTCAACGCATAGCCATATTGCTTTTTCGGGATGATCTTTATTGTAAAGGGGATATAGCTGAATAATAGCTGCAGGGCTAAAGGAAACCTTTCCCTGAGTAGCAGCGCCAGGACATTTTGTCGCGGACGGACCTCGTCTATATGTGGATATGCCAGCTCGATCCGGTTGATCAGATACCGGTTGAAAAAAGATCCGAAAGGAAGGTTCAGCTGCGAATCGCCTTTCAGCACCGGAGGTCCGTCGACACAGGTGAAATTTTCATAACGATGGCCATGTTCGATATATATTTTCCCATCGATTACCAGGCTGTCATCGATAAAATGGGTTTGCGGGTTAACCACTTTGGTAAGCACTTCCTCTACATGACCGTTTTCCCCGGATGCAATTCGCTGCGCAAGTAAATATCGTAAGTAGCACCTCACGGGCTTCCAGTACCATTCCAGGTCATGATTGCCTTTGGTAATAATAAGCTCGTTCCCTTGCTGCAGCCATAATGCAAGTCTTTTAAAGAACAAGGGATGACCGGATGCGCATATATATAATTTCCACACAGATTTGAAGTCATCAGTCCGGAGACCATACTTTACCTCTTTTGGAGAGATAGAGGACTTCAACTGATCCATCGGAATGGATATTCCGAGAGCGTCCAGCATCTGCTTCCATATCTCGAAGTCATGCAGGGTTGTGGGTATATTCCTTATCCTGAGAAAGTCAACGAGATCCCCATTGATAACAAGCAGGCCTTTCTTCCCTTGAGATAGCTTTTTTTCAAGGTGATCCAGGAAGCGCACAAAAGAGCTGTCCGCAAAAAAATTTTCCGTGCCATCATAGTTACCGTTGCCGTTCAGTCCGGCGGCAAGGTGTAAATCACTGATAATAAAGATCTCTTTTCCGCCAGAGGAGATCTCTACCAGTTTTCCCCCATAGGGGATCTGTTCGGGGCCAAGCAGTACAGTAGAAACAGGCATTGAAAAACCATTTATTTACATAAAATGTCTTTTCCTTCCACCATGTTCAGGTATTATAAAGCATACGCTCTTCTAGCTACTCAGCGATAACCAGTCAGTGACAAGTGATAGTGTTTATGAATTCATCAGGATGGATAAGTTCAGGAGAGGCGCTTTTGGGTCAATTACACAAATCCTGGCTACAGTATATATTTGTACGAGACTAAGATATTAAATAAATATGATACTAAAATACCTCAAATAGGGGGGTATCTACGTTGCGGACCTTATTAAGCCTCCCTCTACCCGGATCGCAGCACCATTCGTGGCGGATGCCAACGGACTCACGAGGTAGGCCACCATATTAGCCACCTCTTCCGTAGTAGCAAAACGTTGGATCAGCGAGGTAGGACGGTATTGTTGAAAGAATTTCTTTTCCATTTCATCGAAGCTTACATTATCCTGCTTCGCCAGGCTGGTTACAAAATCACCCACTCCCCTGGATTTGGTAGGGCCAGGCAATACGGAATTGACTGTTACATTGGTCCCTTTCGTCAATTCTGCCAACCCCCTGCTGATGGAAAGTTGCGCAGTCTTGGTCATGCCGTAATGGATCATCTCATCAGGAATGAAGACAGCCGATTCGCTGGAGATGAAGATCACCCGTCCCCAGTTCTTTTTTAACATGGCAGGGAAAACATGCCTCGAGAGCCGGACACCGCTCATTACATTCACATCAAAAAAGTGGAACCAGTCTTCGTCCGGTATATCCGCAAAAGCCTTGGGCTCGAAAATGCCTACGTTGTTGATGAGAATATCGATGGATGGCAGTGTAGCCAAAAGTTTGGTAACATCGTCTTTTTTTGCAAAGTCGGCAGGTATGCCCGAAACCCTGGCATCAGGGTAAGCATTCTTCAATGCCGAAACTGCCTTTTCCACGGCCTCCAATGTACGGCCGTTGATGATGACGGTGGCATTTTCCTTAAGGAGCGCTTCGGCGATCGCCAGTCCGATGCCGGCTGTCGAGCCGCTGATAAAAGCCGTCTTGCTGTCTAGTTGCAGATCCATTCTATGTGTCGTTTGTTGACTACAAAAATAGCTAATTTTACACTAGCCGGCATTCATACCTTTTTAAGTAAAAATATAGTTAAATACGGTCATAGATATCCCATTTTCCTGCATACATATGCACCTGCATTCTATCTTTAGTGGATGCCTTTTAGGCTAAACCCCATAAACCGTTTGTTATGACTCAAAAACCCTCTAATGCATTTATTGCAGCATCATGGATCGCACTCGGCGCCGGAATGATAGGATTTCTCATCGGCCTCTACCGGGCGGAGATGGCCCTCAACGAAAAAGGGTATTATTTCACTGTATTGATGTTTGGGCTTTTCGCCGTGATCTCCGTACAAAAAAGCGTTCGGGATAGATTGGAAGGGGTCCCTGTCACGGACATATACTATGGACTAAGTTGGTTCTCGACTATTTTGTCAATTATTCTCCTGGTAGTAGGGTTGTGGAATGCCACGCTCTTACCAAGCGAAAAAGGTTTTTATGCCTTCGCTTTTATGCTCGCATTGTTCGGAGCCATTGCCGTACAGAAGAATGTCCGCGACACGGCGCAAGCTACAAAAAAGGACGATCATTAATCTGTCTCATGCTGCCGGGCGTCATGGCCCGGCAGCTAATATCACCCCCCGAACTTAACCCCCAGTGTCACCCCCCACGTAGCCGGATCACCCAGGTGATAAGCCCCAAAATCATAGGCGTAAGAAATATACTTCTTATCTCCGATATTCCTTCCCCAGACAGCCAGCTCGAATCGCCGCAGGCCTACGCCGCAGCGCATATTATAAATAGAGTAGGGCGATTGCCGCATCGTGTTGGCCAGATCGAAATACGTCGCTCCCAGCATCTTCCATTCGCCACGGACAAAAGCCCTGCAGCCCTCCCCAAGGACAAGGCCATATTGCACCGCCAGCAGGGAAGTAATGTCCGGCGTAAACAACTGCCTTTTCCCTGCCAGGTCCACGACACCTCCATTCTCTGACAGCTTCAGGGATTGGTATCGGCTATGCGTATATCCAAAATTATATACGACCTCCAACCCCTTGACAAACCTCCCGGCAATCTCTGCTTCCGCACCCCAATTGTCTAGCCGTCCTGTATTCCTCGTAACCGTGATCGCTTCGGGCAGGATGAGCGTTGGCACCTGCACATCATTGATATGCGTGAAAAAAACATCGGCATTTACCTGCAGCGCCCGGGACAGCAGGGAGTTTTTGATACCCAGCTCGTAGTTGCTGCTATACTCGGGCCTGAAACCCGCCAGGGGAGGCTGCAAAGGATTGAAAGACAACTGCGTCAATCCTCCTGTACGAAATCCCCGGCTATAGACGGCATATAAAGTAGCATGATCCGCCACCTGGTAATCCAACGCCAGTCGTGGCGAGAACGCATGAAAAGACACGCGTCCCGACGTATCGGGGATTATTACGACAGGCGAAGGGTCCGGATCATGCTGGTATTCACCCAGGACATCCTCCCACTGATGTTCATAGTCATACCGCAATCCGGCTGTCAGGCTAGCCCTCCTGGAAATAGCATAGCTCAGCTGTCCATAGAAAGCCATTCCCCATTTATGGTTCCGCGTCGTGTTGATCGTCGAGAAAAGAGAATCGCCTACACCCAGCAAATTGGCGTCGTTGCCATACCGGGTAGCCTGCTTATTAGGCTGATCCTGGTAGAACCAGTAAGAACCGGCCGTCCATTTGAGACCGGAAGAGGCTGCGGAAGAGAATTGAATATCTTCTGTCAGCGCCTTTATATTGTTCCAGCGCTTTCCATAATTATTAATGACCGAAATAGCATCCAAAGGGGAAAAGTCGCCGTCGATCGGTTCCTGATAGTACCGGTAATTCCTCTGGTAAGAGGTCTGTGACTTGAAATTAAACCCGCGGCCCTTATACCCGGCCGAAAAAGAAGACTGGAAAGTATTGTCCATCATGGTCGTCTTCGCATTCTGATCCAGCTTGAAAGGCTGCTGAAAGACTGAGGAAAGATCAGCGACAAGGGGAAAGGCGCCATGATTGCGGTTGTTTCGGTGTTTGATATTCAGATCGAGGGTCCACCGTGGACCCATCAGGTACTTTACATAATAGTTCCCCGTGAAGGAATGCTGCTTGTCATAGGAAGAGCCATCATATACATTGGTATAATAACCATTACGCCCTTCATACAGACCTGCTACACCAATAAAGAGCTTATTCCTGACAAGAGGCGCCCGGAAGGCAGCCATATACCGCTGCAGTCCATAATTTCCCGTACTTACTTCCGCCAGGCCGCCGATCTGGTTCGTAGGTTGCCTGGTAATAATGTTCATCACGCCGCCCATGGCATTGCGGCCGTACAGCGTCCCTTGTGGCCCCCGGAGTATCTCGATCCGTTGAATATCGAACAATGAAGGAATATAAGTATCCAGACCGAACTGATTAATGCCATCGATATAAACAGCTATCGCGGGATCATAGGAGGTCGACGTAATCCCTCTGATGGAAATGACATCCCTTCCATCACCCGGGTCGGCGGCATAGAGTCCGGGAACGACACCCGAAATATCCTTATTATTCCAAAGCCGGAACTGCTGCACCTGTGAGGCGGTGAAAGCTGCAATTGCAATGGGGACCTTCCCCAGAGGCTCCTCCCTTTTCTGCGCTGTGACCACTACCTCATTCAGCGAGGCCGCCGAATCCACAGATTGCGCGCTCACAACGACGGAAGGTATCCCTAAGCAGAAGATCAAAACAAGCCGGCTATTCCAAAACATGTAATACTATTAGCGATTAAGCAATCGGATATACCAGGACGCAACAGGAACATCCTGTGCTTCCGGATCATTTTTCGTGCCCACAATGTACAGATCATGCCACCCGCCATCATTCACCGCCTGTACAGGAGCGAATATGGTCTGCACAAATCCTTTTCCGTCGGCGGTAGCCTTCGCGTCCTTCCCGCTGAACGCGAGATCGGCGATCTTTCTGCCAGAGGCAGAATCCAGGCGCACTTCCATATGATAGGCCGGACCGGCATGACCACTCCAGGTAATGCTCAGCTCAGCACGCACGATCCCCGTCAGGTCGATATGATCCAGGTGAAAGGACCCTTTCATAGAGGCCTTGCCATGAAAGGATATTTTTGCGTTACGAAGAGAGGCCGATCCCATGCCCGTTAGCGGGCGGATATTATCTCCCCCTTTATTCGTAAACGACGCCGTAATGGTCAGGACGCCATTGTCCTTTACAGGATGATGCATGGTAGGATCAACCATCCCCGCTGCAGGCAACGATTTGATGGCAGACTCCGCCCCGGAAAGCGTTTTTATCCAGGAGATCATCTGCCGGAGGTCTTCTTCTTTCAACGCAGGATGCGCGGGCATAGCTACTTCACCCCAATTCCCACTGCCTCCTTTCACTATCTTTTGCATTAGCCGGGATACCATCTCCGGGTCCTTTGCATAGCGTTTCGCCACATCCGTAAAGGAAGGTCCGATAGATTTCTCATCTACCTTATGACAAGTCTTGCAATCCAGGGACAGCATGATGTTTTTGCCTTCAAAGGTCCCCATCAGCACCTGGTGTCCCTGGGAAGTGGCCGCCTTATCAGATCCTTCCGTATAATCAGCCGATACTACTAACCCTTTCATGTCCTTTGTCTTTGCCGTATCCGTCGGATCTTCTACGACAACCGTATACGCTGCCGGCTCACCCTCAAAATAGAAGCTGCGATTGCCCTTGATCTGCACAGTCACCGTGGGGATGATATTACCCGCATAAACGCTGAGAACATTGCTTTTTGTTGAGGCATGCTGCGCATCTACTACCTTCACCGAAAGAGCATAGTCTCCGGTCTTCGTGTAAGTATGGTCGAGAATGGGGACTGATGTCTCCCGGGTCCCGCCATCACCGGTATCCCAAATATATTTCAGAGAGTCTTTTTCAGGATCCTTCGCTCTTACAGAGAGATGTACTTTCATTGGCAGCAACCCGGAGATCCGGTCTACTTTAAAGCTATCCACAACAGGCGCAATATTACCACGGTTAAAGTCAATGCGGGAAATGCCTGCATCCGGGTTCTTTTGAAACCAACCGCTGCCGTATTCAAGCACATAGAGCTTCCCATCCGGTCCAAGCTCCACATCCACAGGAGCATTGAACTTCGTATCCTGCAGGAACGGCTCCATGTTATCGAGGTCGCCGTTCTGCCGCATCGTCACCATCTTGAACCAACCCCTTACCCAGTCGTACATGAGGAATTTTCCATTGTAGTAGTCCGGCAGCCGTGTGCTGTCCGGGTACAGGTCGGAATAGAACACAGGTCCCGCCATGGCGCACCTGCCTCCGCTGCCCAGCTGGGGAAATTCATCGGATAGGCCATACGGGTACCACACATAGGCGGGCTGCGCAGGAGGAAGGTCCCGAAGCCCCGTGTTATTGAGGGATTCGTTGACAGGCTTCACAGGATCAAAGAGTGGCCCGTTGACCCCCGTCTGATAATTATGGAGATGATAGGGATAATTATTTCCTACGAACAATGGCCATCCGAAAAAGCCGGCCTTCCTCGCCTGGTTAACCTCGTCATAGCCTCTGGGACCTCGGGTATCCAGACTATCCTGGTTGGCATCAGGGCCCACTTCCCCCCAGTATAGATAACCGGTTTTCTTATCCACCGTTATGCGGTAGGGATTACGATCCCCCATCACAAAGATCTCCGGGCGGGTCTTGCCTTCTCCCTTGGGAAAAAGATTGCCTTCGGGTATGTCATAGGTGCCGTCCGGATTGATCCTGATACGGAGGATCTTGCCCCGGAGATCATTGGTATTGCCCGCACCACGCCGGCTGTCGTATTGCAGATGGCCGGGCCTGTCGTCAAGCGGAGCATACCCATGGCTGGGATACGGCGTATTAGGCTCATCAAAAGGAGTGGAATTATCCCCCGTTGACACAAAAAGTGTATTGTTCGGCCCAAAGGCGATAGAGCCGCCTGTGTGACAGCATATTTCCCTTTGTGATTGCACCTCCAATATGATCTTCTCCGATCTCCGGTCAATGCTGTCATTGGACAACGTGAACCTTGACAATCGGTTTACTGAAGTATCGGCGGGACTGTAATAGACATAGACGAAATGATTTCTGGCAAAGTCCGGGTCAGCCTGAACACCTAACAACCCCTCCTCCGCATTGACGTTCGGCGTATGCTTTGTCTTAAAATATACGTCCAGGAATCCGGCTTGCGTCACTTGCTGGGTGGTATGATGATACAGCATGATCTCTCCCCGTCGCTGTACCACCAGGATGTCCAGGTTGGGAAGGATCGTCATTTCCGTGGGCTCGAAGAAGACGCCTTGAACGAGGTTTGTTTTGGAGAACCGCTCTGCTTCCGGCACCCGCAGGGCCGTCGCCTTCCTGTAATCCAGCGTATGATTCTCCCCAATGGCATACCGGATACCTTCAATCAATGGACGCAAGGAGGCCGTATCAGCCATCAGGGATAGTGAGTCCATATACCAGGCCCGCCCGCCTTCGTATTCGTGGGATAACATGCCCTTCCTGCTGCTATCATCCACCCCGATCATCCGGCGGTACCACCCCCATTCATATTTCGAGGTCGTGGCCGACCGGACACCGGCATAACCACCCCCCGCTTGTATGTAACGCTCGAGATCAGCCTGCCCGTAATGGTCAAGTGTATTACCCGGAGTATTTAGAAAGACAACAGCCGAGTATAATGTAAGGCTGTCTTCCCGAAAACGCGTACTGTCTGAAGTCGTGTCCACCAGCCATTGATTGGTCCCGGCCAGCTTCTGCAACGCCTGGAGATCAATAGTAGCCGCCGTCGAAGCAGCGTCCACAGCGCCTTTGCTGAAGATCAGCACCCGAGGCTTACCGGGCCGGCTATGATTACAACTAAAAAGGACCAACAGCGCAAATAGGAAGAGTAGGGGGGGAAGCAATCGACGGGCAATGTTCATAAAGGAATTTTACAATTGTATGTTATATGCATAGTTACTAATTTTTTATTTTAGATGAGTAAGCTATACTAATAACTCTAACCCTACATATGTCTTATTTCCAGTCTTTGAAGGGATGAATAGAGAGATTGGAATTATAATACTTGTCTTCTGCTGTTACCTCTTTGTCAATCCAATCCGGTAATGTAAAAGTTTCATCTTCACTTGTCAGTTCTATTTCAGCAACGATCAACCCCTCGTTATCGCCTGCAAATTCATCAATTTCCCAGAGATGGTTATCAAATTGGACCTTGTATCGCACCTTACTAATGGAAGATGGGCAGAAATTATCTAAAAGCGCTACAGCATCTTCTTTGGGAATTTTATATTCGAATTCTGGCCTCGAAGCACCCACTGAAAGACCTTTAATGGTAAGATACCCCTGATCTCCGGCTAATCTGACCCTGATGGTTTTAGAAGGATCGGTAAGAATATAGCCTTGCCGGTAATAGACTCCGTCCTTTGGTAAGGAAGCATTCCATTTGTCCTTCTTTATCAAATATTTCCTTTCAATTTCTAACCCCATACCAGTGAAATATTAAAGATTAAGATACGACAACTATTTTTCAATATATTTAATTAAAAATAAATATCATGATCCAGGTACACGACATTTTTGTCTGCAAGCCAGGCAATGCCTCCAAACTGGCAAAGAAATTTAAAGAGGCCATGACAGGCGCCAGCGAACTGGTTAATATCCTCACCGATATGACCGGACAATTCAACAGGGTAATAATGGTGACCCAATACAAGAACCTCGAAGATTATGAAAAGAACTGGGAAAAGTACAAAGCGGACACCGAAGCAATGAAAAAAATGGAGGCAGCCATGGCCGGCTACCAGGATATGTATCTCACGGGATCCCGGGAAATATACCAGATCTGGTAGCTAATCCTCGGGCCCGATGATCTGTTTCATCTTATGGCTGATAGCAATGCGCCTGGCATATACCAGACGGTAATTACCTGCAGTGATGGAATATCTGTAATCAAACTCCTTTCCCTGCAGCTTCACGCCCGTCGTAAGCCATGCTAAGCTCAGGCCCCATTTATTGGTGTTGTATCCCGTCGCCAGGCGCAGCATGTAATTAGGAGAGAAACCCACCTTGTCCGCACCGATGCCGTTGCCTGATTCGTGAGAGTACCTGAAATTAAGATTGGCTTCGAATGAGCCTAGCAGGAAATAATGCTTTTGCAACACCAGCGTATAGGCATAGCCAACACCCGGCCCTATTTCAAACAAACGTATCTTGTGGAGATTGCTTTGATTGTACATAGGGTCCACTCTGTACGGGGCAAATGCGCTGTCGCCGCTGACCGACACGTAAAATGCTTCTCCCCCCAGGAGGAATGAGCCTGCCGACTTTTGTTGCCAGGCATTTTGCGATAATCCCGCGCCATAGCAAAACCGCCGGTCGTTGAGCACACGAACCACTGAAGTACCCACCATGCTTATTTTCATATCGGGCCGGACATAATAGCTATGGCTGTCTTCGACACCTAACCCACGGGTATCCAAATAATAGCCTTTGTAAAAAGAGGCCACCGCGTCTATCGTCCACTTCCGCTTATACAGGCGCAGCTGCAGATCCGTACTCTTCGTTGCCCCTTTCGAACTATTGGAATGCAGGAAATTCAAACCTTTTGAAAAACTAAAGGACAACGATTTATAAGTAAGGCCTATCCCGAGGCTTAAGGGCTTGTTCACCGGGTAGTTCATGGAATGAATACCCGCCGTTGGTTCCATTTTGAACTGTAAATAACTCCTGGATAGATATACCCGGCCAATGATCGTTCCTTTGAACGAGCGGTAATAAGTGGTGTCATGGTCCGGCTCATTATATACCTGCGCCCTGACAGTACTGTAGGACAATGCGCATATCAATAGTAAAGGGCTCAGGTTCATATTGAAAATTAAGAATTATTTATCATTATGCCTGAAAAGCCGGTAACTGGTGACCATCATAAAAGCTGCAGTCCCCCAATGAATAAGCAAATGCGGCACATCACCCGCACCATTGTTTATAAGCACGATTACCCCATCTGTCACCGGAACAATAATAGTTGTAGTAAATACCCAGGCCGTGGCAGTCCGCATCCGCATCCACAATAATGGCAACAATACCACCCCTGAAAAAATGTCCCGGATGCCCTTGATCCTTCCGTAAGCCAGATCATGTGCATCAATGATCCCTATGCCGAACCCCTCCGCGCCCACGGAAGGCGCCACGATAAATCGGACCCCTACGAAAATAATTCCAAGCGCTAAAAACAGCGTAACCCAATAACTTACGCTACGCAGACCCCATTCTTTTGCATGATTTTGTGTTGTCATCTTATTTTGATTTAATAACACAAATCTCCCATTAAGAAAATGCCGGTTTATTCACCTGGGTTAATTACCGTTTTCCGGCGATCCGCTTGCGGATCCGGCTTAAAGAAGGCGGTTTCACACCGATATAGCTGGCAATATAATATTGAGGGATACGCTGTCCGATATCCGAATAGGAAGCTAAAAATTCCCGGTACCGTACCTCCGGCGGATCGTTGTACAGGCTGTTGATCTGCCGGATAGCAGCAATGAACACTTGCTCTATTACCAGTCGGCCAAACCGCTCCCCATGTTCCAGCTCACGGTACAGCTGCTGCAGGTTGCGATAGCTGATCATATAGACAACGGTAGTTTCAAGGGCCTGAATACTCCTGGCCGAAGGCTGCTGTGGCAAAAAACTTTCATTGTCGCATATGAACGCCCCTTCTTTACTAAAATAATATGTTTTCTCATCATCGCCATTGTTGCTGTAATAACGAACAAGCCCACTGTCGATGAAACCTACATGCCGGCAAGTGGTACCCGCTTCCAGGAAGTGTTCACCCTGCCGGAATATTTTTTTCCTGAACAATCGCCTGATAACTTCTTCTTCATTGGAAGACAAGGGGATATACGAACGTATGGTTTTGAGAAGCTGTTCCATATGGCAAAATTCAGGGAAATTTCGCTAGATTGAGTACCAATTTGCCAGGGATTTGCACCGGCAAGCAATAAAATGAAAGTAGAAAAATTCCTTCCTTCCGCAGCTTTGCTGCCTTTTGTCAGGGAATTTATCCTCATCGAAAGCGACCTGACCACAGACAGCAGCACCATTCCGGATACATCGATGGTGATGTCCTTTCGGTATAAGGGGAAGGTCCAATTAATGGACGGGGAGGGGATGACTACACTTCCTGCCACCGTTGTCTCTGGCCTGAGAAAGTCCTCACGGCACTTTATGTACGAAGAAAATACTTCCAACCTTTTGGTCGTATTTACCGAAGGCGGGATGAACGCCCTTTCCAAAACACCCGCACATGAATTGTTCGAACAGCACATCTATTCCGGGAACCTCTTCCATACCTCGACCCTGAATGAGATCCTGCAGCGCCTGGCAGAAGCCGCAACCAACACAGATCGGATAAAGATCATGCAGGCTTTCCTCCTGAAGCACCTGGCAGATAAAAAGGCAGATCTCCTCATTAACAATGCCCTTCAGCTGATCAAAAGACAAAATGGGATCATAAGGATCAAAGACCTGGCTGCCTCCCTCTACATCAGCCAGGATGCTTTCGAAAAAAGGTTCAGGACAATAGTGGGATCCACGCCTAAACAATATGCTTCCATTGTCCGTCTGCGACACCTCATAATAACCTTCCCTTCCTATCATTCATTGACAGACGCTTCCTACGAAGCCGGTTATTTCGATCAATCTCATTTCATAAAAGACTTTCGGCTTTTTACAGGTCAAACCCCTAAAGATTTCTTCAGATCGGGTCAGTATTGGTAGATCAATGATTTTTTACAATTCCTCGCATGCCCGCCAGGGTACTTTTGTATAAAATCAAACAAAATGGTAAGGATGCATACCCTGCTAACAGCCCTACTCCTCATGGCAGGAATAGCACAGGCACAAGGAATCAATAACAATACAAAAACTAAAAAAATGTCTACCGTTGAAAAGAACAAAACAGTGATTCGCAGACTCTACGAACAATCCCTGAATAAAAAAGATACAGCGCTGCTGAAAGACCTGGTATCCGAAGACTATGTAGGATTTCTGGGCCTGAAAGGGGCAGAAGGATTTGTAAGACCAATTGCACCGCTGATGGAAGCCTTTCCCGGCATCCAATGGAAAATCCAGGAACTTTTCGGAGAAGACGATAAAGTAGTCGTCAGATGGAAACTACAGGGTACTCAAACAACACTGTATAACGGATTAGCACCAACGGGCAAGCCCATCACCAACGACGGGATGGCTATTTTCAATTTGAAGGATGGTAAAATAACAAATGGCCAGGTCATCACCGACCGCCTGGGTTTTTTACAGGAATTAGGTGCAGTCCCACAAGACTTGAACCAGTTTTCCAACAATGCAGCCGCTAAAGACCAGGTCAATCTGATAGATAAATTCCTCGTCCCCCCTGCCGGCAAAGCTGAGTTCTATGAAAGAATGCACATGAACCGCAGCCTCCTCAAAACCTTGCCCGGGTTTATAAAAGACGAGGCTTATGAATACACCGATAATGATGGTAATTTGATTTGTGTGACAGTTGCCCATTGGGCAAATAAAGAGGTCATGGCAAAGGCCAGGGAAGCAGTACAGGCAGCATATAAGAAGGAGGGGTTCGATCTGGCTGCCATGCTGAAGAGACTGAATATCACCATTGACAGAGGGTTATATACCGCAGTGACGGATTAGCCCCCCTCATTTGTCGTTTTACCATAGGTTCCATTCCAAATACTCGGAGTATGTTTGCATCATCAAACAATAACCAAATTATTAACACCGAAAAACTAAGAAAATGGAAACGGTAAATAAGACCACCATCACCATCGAAACCACAGTAAAGGCGCCAGTAGAAAAAGTTTGGGAATTTTGGGGCGCTCCGGAACATATTATTAAATGGGCTACCCCCTCACCCGATTGGCATACGCCCCGCGCCGAGAACGACCTTCGTACAGGGGGTAAATTTCTCTCCCGGATGGAAGCGAAGGACGGTAGCTTCGGCTTTGACTTCGGCGGAGTATATGACAACGTTAAAACAAACGAGCTCATCGAGTACACCATTGGCGACGGCAGGAAAGTAGTGACCAATTTTACGAAAAAAGGGAATGAGACCCATATAGTACAAACCTTCGAGGCCGAAACCCAAAATCCCATCGAAATGCAAAGAGGGGGTTGGCAGGCTATCCTGGACAGCTTTAAGAACTATGTAGAAACCAACTGATAACAAAAGCCCCCCAAAAGGGGGCTTTTGCCTATTAAAACTGCTTTTTATACTCCTCGATCTCCTTCAGATACTCCATCGATTTGATAACAGAAGTCCACTCCCTCCCGCTGAACAGTAACTTGAACCATTTCTTATCTGCATTCCGAAGATGAATGTTCCTGTACAGCCAGATGGAAAAAACAGCAAACAGGACTGCAATAGGGAATGCGATCAGCCAGAAAGTGAGCGGGCTCTCCCTCATCCATTGAAAATTCCAGAAGAAGGTACAATAAAACGGCGCCTGCAGGAATAATACACGGGTTGCCTGCAGGGTAGAAGCCTTTAGCTGCGCCGTCTTCTGCTGCACTTCTATCAGGCTCTCGCTGTTGTCGATCTCGGAGATCAGCAGCGTATGCCGGATATAAACGATCACCGCATAAATATTGAACCCTAAAATGGCCGACACCGACAAGACGAAGAATAGCTTCCACCACACCAGCGAGTTGACGATAAGAAAGACAAGGAAAAGTACCCATACCACCCCGAGCGCAGCTACCCCTTTCTTCCACCTGCTCACCGCATTCAATCTGGACTTCGCCTTTTCAGTTTGTAAGTACTCAAAAGTCTGCAGATGAAGCACCCAGGATTGTAAGTTCAGGATATTGGCCCTTTCGATCTTTTGATTGAATTGCTTCCAGAGTTCACTTAATTCAAGATCTTCCATCATATTATTTTTTATTGTTTAAAATGCATTGCTTAAGCTTCTCTTTGATCCGGCTGATCTTCGTCGCCACATTGGTCTCGGTCAGACCAAGGATCTCCGCTATCTCCCGGTAGCTTTTCTCCTCGAAATAAAGCAGGATCAATGCCCTGTCGAACTCCTTCAGCCCTTGCACGCAGGCTTGCAGCCAGGCAAACCTTTCTTTTTCCTGTGACATGTCCGAAGACACTTCTTCGATCTCCAGGTGGAAAGCCGACAAAGAACGATCACCCCTCCGCCGCTTACCCTCCCTGTAAAAAGAGATAGCTACATTCAGCGCCACCCGGTACATCCAGGTAGAAAAACGATGGGTCGCATCATAGCTTTTCCCGGACCTCCACAACTGGTAAATGATCTCCTGCGTGAGGTCCTCCCTGGAATGCTTGTCAGGGCAGTAAAGCGCACATATTTTTAATATAATACCTTTATTTTCAAGTATCAATGCCAGAAAATCGGGATGGTTATTGGCGGATGACATTCTGTTATAATGATTCGTAGCAGCAGGTAAAAAATCACAGTTTACAGGAATTATTTTGAAAATTGTCGTAATCACCCCCGCAAATCTTCGTTTTTGCCACCCCTTTCAGACCAGCTCTTCAAATACCTTTGGATCATAGATCAAACCATCAATCAAATCAAAAAAAATGAGAAAGCTAATACTGAAAATGTCGGTTTCTCTCGATGGATTCGTCGGCGGCCCCAATGGAGAGATTGACTGGATCTTTAAAAACATGGATGATAGCGCTGCGGCCTGGGCCGTGGAGACGCTCTGGCAGGCAGGCCTGCATATCATGGGTTCACGTACGTATCAGGATATGGTAGCCTGGTGGCCTTATTCCAATGAAGTATATGCGCCTCCCATGAATGAGATCCCCAAGGCGGTATTTACAAAGACAGGCTCAGCTGCACGAAAGGAAGAGCTGACGACAATGGCGCTGAAAAATGCATCTGCTGTTAATAAAGAAAAAATACAGGATCCGGACTTGCTGGCTAAGAATATCGCGGGGTGGGCAGACACTTACATCGCCACAGGCGATCTTAAGGAAGAGATCATGCGCCTGAAACAACAGCCAGGCAAAGATATCATTGCGCACGGAGGGGCAAGCTTTGCACAGAGCCTGGTCAGGCTGGGCCTGATCGATCAATACGAGCTGCTGGTCCATCCCATCGCCTTGGGTAAAGGCCTGCCAATATTTGCTGCATTGCCTGCACCTATGGACTTAAAGCTGATCAGCTCGATACCTTTCAAAGGCGGCACAGTAGCGCATATCTACTCCTCCAGCACCAAAGTGCCAAACGCGGAGGGGGTATGAAAATCCGGCTGGACGGTCGCGGGCCTGATCCAGCTGATCCAACGCAGGTCCGCCCTTCCATTCACCATCCCTTTACATTCCGCGCGAAATAATCCGGCATGGAGGCGGCCATTTTGCAACAACCCTAGTTCCTTCAGGGAGTGAATGCTGATGGCGAACGCCAAAATATAACCATCGGAGACCCTGGACGCTTTTATCACCAGTTGCTCTTTGGGCCAGGTCCAGGGATAATTCATCTTCCTGTAATATACGGCGTTGTAGTCCAGTACCCTTCCATCGGCATCCATTTCGAGACAGTAATACGGGTTCATCGAATCGTTCCTGGCAAGGAATATCTCCACCCTGTCGGAAGCGCCGACCTCCATTTTATCATTTTTCTTCACCAGCGTGATCACCGAGTCGTCCTGCACCTTGTATAGACCGTACAGCCATTTCCCATCCCATATAGCCGAAAAGGAAGTACCTGGTGCAGCTGCACTGTCCCAGGGATATACAAAATCCTTCAGGATCCCTGCCTTATGCCATGCTGGCGAAGACCCCAGGTCACCGGCGCTTATGGCTCCGGCAGCAACCTTCCTGACCCTGTATGTTTGTGCTGACAAAAAGCTTGTCCAGCAGAGCAAAAGACCAAGCGACCAGATCTTCATACTTTTTTGCTAATAAAGATAAGTCCTTCCGGGGCATATCCTAACTTAGCGGCAATACTCCGGTTATGCAGCATACGTTCATCATCTATATTTCCCTGATCCTTATCATCCTCTTGCTCGTGATGCTGGCCGAGAAGCTGAAAGTGGCCTATCCCATCATACTTGTGCTGGGAGGGCTTGTTCTGAGCTTTTTCGACGGGATAAATATTATTTCCATCAATCCGGAGCTGATCTTCATCATATTCCTTCCACCCTTGCTGTATGAGGCTGCCTGGTATACCTCCTGGAAAAATCTCTGGCGATGGCGAAGGGTGATTGCCAGCTTCGCGTTTCTCATCGTCCTGGTCACCTCCCTGGTGGTAGCCGTAGTGTCCAGTATGCTGATCCCTGGCTTTACCCTGGCCCTGGGATTTTTGCTGGGAGGGATCGTTTCCCCGCCTGATGCGGTCTCCGCCAGTTCTGTCATGAAATATGTCAAGATCCCCAGGAGCATGACCTCCATCATAGAAGGAGAGAGCCTGCTGAACGACGCATCCAGCCTGATCGTATTCCGTTTTGCTTTAATAGCCGTGGATACGGGCCGGTTCGTCTTCCACGAGGCCGCCCTCAGTTTTGTGGTGGTCATCGTAGCCGGCGTGCTCATAGGCCTGGCCGTGGGACTGATCTACTATGCTATATACAAATGGCTGCCTACCTCCACCAATATGGACATCGTACTAAGCCTGACGGCGCCCTATGTCATGTATATCGCGGCAGAATCCCTGCATGTCTCGGGCGTGCTGTCCGTGGTCGCAGGCGGGCTCTTTCTTTCCGTAAAAAGCCATTTGTACCTGAGCCAGCGCAGTCGTTTGAGAGGGGGTAACGTGTGGTCTACGCTTGGATTTGTGCTGAATGGGCTCGTCTTTATGCTCATCGGTCTGGAACTGCCCCATATCATCGGACAATTGGGCCAGGTGCGCCTATCCCAGGCCATTGGTTATGGACTGCTGATCACAGGGGTCCTCGTCGTAGGTCGTATCCTGTCCACCCTGGGCGCCTCTGCTTTCACCGTATGGGTCAGTAAATACATTACTACCGCCGATAGCAGGCCGGGCTGGAGAAACCCCCTGATCTTCGGCTGGGCAGGCATGCGGGGCGTGGTTTCTCTCGCAGCTGCCTTATCCATTCCATTGCACCTGCATAATGGGGCGCCCTTTCCGCAACGGGACCTCATCCTCTTCATCACCTTCACAGTCATCCTGCTGACCCTGGTCGTACAGGGATTGACATTGCCGCTGGTCATAAAATGGTTGCATGGCGGCGAGAACAGGGATATCGCGCTCCCGCATCGCGAACAGGAATTGATCCTGAGAAAAAAACTGTCATATTATAGCCTGCAATTGCTGGATGGCGAGCATAAACAGACAATAGAGAACAATCGCCCCCTTCAACAACTGCGGGAAAGATTTGCAAATGACCAGTTACCCCAGGATGAGCATGCCAACCTGCTGCATGAAGATTATCGCCGGATATATTTACAGCTGTTGGAACGACAGCGCGAGGTCCTACACCAGCTGAATAAAAAGGATGAGCTGGATGATGAGATCATCCGGAAATACCTCACCATGCTGGACCTGGAAGAAGAAAAGTTGCGCATGAAGTTCGAAGGCGTGTAACTTGTCTCATTTCCCCCCTTCTAATGTCATATCTGGCCACCCTGTTGCATTGGTTATGCTGCTAGCTTTGTGATATGGAAAAACAACTCATCAACGAAATAGAAACTACAGCACATGAGCTGCTGCAGGTAGTCGACAGCTTTCAACAGGACGAATTCAACAAAATACCCTTCGAAGGCAGCTGGACGCCGGGACAGGTGACAGAACATATCTTTCTTTCCGCCTCCGGCATATTAAACGCCGTAAACGGGAACACGACGCCTACACAACGCGACCCCCATCAAATGATCGCACCCCTGCGAGACGCCTTTCTCAATTTCAATATTAAAATGCAATCCCCTGACTTCATAATTCCGTCGGCCGATCCAAAGGACAAACACACCCTGCTGCAGATGACAAAAGACACCTGGAATGGTCTTACCGCGGCTGCCCAAACAGGCGACCTTACCGCCACCTGCCTGGATTTCGAGATGCCTACCGTCGGCCTCCTCACCCGGTCGGAATGGCTGTCCTTCGTCGTTGTTCATACGCAGCGGCATATCTGGCAGCTAAAAAAGATCAGAAAGGCCATCGCAGTATAGCTATTATCCTTTACTTTAGTCCTTCCAACTACCGGCAGGTCTATGAAAATAGCTTACTACATATTCCTTAGCTTTCTACTCATCCTGTTACTGTTTGCTATCACCACATTCATAAATTTTCGCCTCTCCGGAACTGTCAACGCAAATACCGAGTATCTGTCCACCTCAACCGAGATCATCCGGTACAGTGGTCGCTTCCAAAGAAATATCCTTAACATGGTCAACGGCTTGCGAGGCTACCTCCTGACAGGCGAACGGTCATTCATTGAATCCTATGATGCCTCCAATACGGAGAACGACTCCATTCTCGCCGAGTTGACCCCCCTCGTGACCGATACCCTGCAAAACCAACTGTTGAAAGAGATCAAAGTGCTTAACGACGAATGGACGGAAGAATACACCGATCCGCTGCGCAAGGCAAAAATGCTGTCGAATGTCAGCGACAGCAACCTGCAGACTTTTAACAAATTCTACAGGGAGAAATTCATCACAGGCGACGAGAAGGTCATCCAGGCGAAACTCCAGCAAAAATTTAAAGCCTTCCAGACCCTCGAATACGATCTCCGTCAGGAAAGAAAGACCCGGCTCACCGAATTGGTCGACAGGACCCGGAAATTATCTTTCTGGCTCACTGTCCTCTCCCTGGTAATTGCCCTGGTGATCGTAGGCATTATGGTAAGAAAGATCTCACGAAGGATCGATGGTATGACCCGCATGGCCAATGCCATCGCCGGGGGAAATTACAACGTAAATATCAAAGACACTGGTAAGGACGAGCTAAGCTCCCTGGGATACTCGCTGAATCATATGGCAGACCAGCTCTCCAGGAACATCTCCTTGCTGGAAAGGTCCAACGAAGAGCTGAATCAATTCGCCCACATCGTATCTCATGATATGAAAAGCCCCCTCCGCGGTATCAGCAACGTGGTATCCTGGATCGAAGAAGATCACAAACAGGAGCTTTCTCCTAAAGTAGACCAGTACCTGCAAATTATCAAAGACAGGATCGTACGGGCTGAGTCGCTGATAGAAGGGATCCTTTCCTATGCCCGCATTGATAAGGAGGAGGTGGAGAAAGAGACCACAGACCTCAATACGCTGGTGGGGGAAGTGCTGGAAAATTTACCGGCTGATGGCAACGTTAGCGTGGAAGTGTCTCCGCTCCCTATCATTTACTCCGAAAAGCTCCTGCTCTTCCAGGTATTTTCCAATCTCATCGGCAACGCCATCAAGTACAATGACAAGGAAATAGGCAGGGTGAAGATATCCTGTGAAGAGCATCTCACGGAGTATGAATTTTTTGTGGAAGACAATGGCATAGGTATTGCCCCGGTCTATCATAAGAAGATCTTTGCTATCTTTCAAACCCTCCCGGACAAAAATTCGTTTGCCGGCACCGGAGTGGGGCTGGCGATTGTCAAAAAGATCCTGGACGGAAAGAAGAAGGTCATCCGTTTAACCTCGGTGCCGGGGAAGGGCTCGATCTTTTCATTCACCTGGCCCAAATATTAATATCAATGCGACCGATCAACATTTTACTGGCAGATGACGATCCCCTGGACATCATCGACATTTCCCGGCAGCTGGACAAACAGCATATCATCTACCATCTGTACGAAGCACACAATGGCGAAGAGGCCATAGGCATATTGGAAGAAGGTCCCGAACTGCCCGACATCGCCCTGATCGATATCAATATGCCGAAGATGAATGGACTTGAGCTGCTCCATGCCATACGGCAAAATGAAGGGTGGAAGAATTTGAAATGCTTTATCATTACCACTTCCGACGAAAAAATAGACAGGCGCGCCGCTGCCCTCCTTGGCGTGTCGGGTTATATCATTAAACCTTTAAAGCTGAATAGCCCCGCGTCGATGGACGCTTTCAATCTGATGATCGACCTCATTAATTTAAAAAGCATGGAATAATAAAATTTATATATTTGTGGTCGTAAGCTGCTTGATTAGTAAACATGCTCTCCAACGACTGCCATAATGAAAATGAAAAGAGCCTTGCCCGCCGCCTGGTGGCCGGAGATATGGCCGCGTTTAATGAAATTTACCACCTGTACTTTCATCCAGTCTATAACAATGCTGTAAAGATCACCCGTGACGCTGCCATCGCAGAGGACATCCTCCAGGAAGTCTTTATTACGCTTTGGGAAAAAAGAACTGCCATCGATCCTGAAAGATCATTGGCAGGCTGGCTCTTCGTCCTTTGCTATAACCGCAGCATTAATATCCTGAGGCGCCGCCTGCGCGAATCCCTGATTTACAAGCAGCTGCCGCAGTCCCCCGAAAGCTCGCACGAAGAAGAAATAAGGTTTGGCGTTCAATGGAATATCCTGGAAAACGCCATGTCACGCCTTTCTCCCCAGCGCCGCCGCGTCTTCGAATTGTGCAAGCTGCAGGGAAAAAGTTACGAAGAGGCCGCCATGGAGCTGCACATCTCCAAATACACGGTGAAAGAGTATTTGTCCGCTGCTCTCGTTTCCATTAAAGAATACACCCTTCATCACCCAGGAGCCACCGCCATTCTCCTGCCCCTTTTCTTCCTCGGATAATCCCTCGTTAAAAAAAGTGCTGACCTACCCCCCCTTTTTTACGGCGACTTTGTATTTATCTAAACTGCCATATTGGAAAAAGATAATAAAGAAGAGTGGCTAAGGCTGCTTTTTGAAAAAGACGAATGGTCGGAGGACGATCGCCGGCGATTGCTGGAATACCTGGACGAAAAGGACGATGATGCAATGCGTCACCTGATGAAAGATCGTTTCCTGGAAGATATGACCGCATCGCACCCTTCCGACGGGAAAGAACAGCACCTGCTTTCCCTTATTCACGAAAAGATCCAACCGCCGGCCAATAAGACCCGCCTGATATCACTGGGTGGCTGGAGAAAATGGGCCGTAGCTGCCGTATTATTGCTGATTGCCGGCAAATTCATTTTCGATTCCACCAGGTCTGGTTCCCTCCCGGCAAAACCTTCTCCGAACCAGGTGCCTGCAATAGCCACCACAGACCGCCCCCCGGGTACCCAAAATGCTATCCTCACACTGGGCGACGGTACCAGGATCGCACTCGACAGTGCGGCAAACGGTAACCTGGCACAGCAGGGCAGTACAAAGGTGATTAAGCTCAACGGGCAGATAGCCTATACCAGCAATGGAAAGATTGCCGGGGAAGAGCCCCTTCTCAATACCATTTCCACGGCCAGGGGCAATCAATACATGCTCATACTGCCTGACGGAACAAAGGTTTGGCTGAATGCCGCCTCCTCCATGCGCTTCCCCACCGCTTTCAAGGGCAACGAAAGAAAGGTAGAGATCACGGGTGAAGCTTATTTTGAAATTGCGAAGGATGCCTCCAGGCCTTTTAAAGTAATGACAGGCGGCGGCGAGGTCCAGGTACTGGGCACGCATTTCAACGTAAATGCCTATGCCGATGAACCTACCGTAAAAACGACGCTCCTGGAAGGCGCCGTCGCCGTCCGGAAAGATAATGCCCGGCTGGTGCTGTCCCCGGGACAACAGGCGAAATTCCGTCCGCAGACGCAATCCTCCGGCTCAGGATCACCGATCTCGCTGATCAGGGACGTAGACACAGGACACGAAACAGCCTGGAAAGACGGCTTCTTCTGGTTTGACAATACCGATCTCCCTACCCTGATGCGACAGGTGGCAAGATGGTACGACGTGGAAGTGGAGTTTAAAGGCAATATAACAGATGACAGCTTCTCCGGTAAGGTCTCCCGTAGCGTTCCCTTGTCACGGCTCTTAAAAGTGCTGGAACAATATGAGATAAATTTCAAAGTAGAAGGTAAAAAGATCATCATATCGCCTTAACGGGCCGGCGACCCCACCAAAATAAAAGCCAGTAGTGCGGCAACACTGCTGGCTGACATCTAGGCTATTTTTTGCGTCATTATTAACCTAAACAAAACAAAGTTATGTATTTACGACTGCTTTCCAAAGCCCCCTCCCCGGGGAGGGCAGGCTACGTCAAAATCCTGCTGATTATGAAGCTCACAACGATTTTCCTGCTGGCCACCTGCCTGCAGCTTGCCGCCAGAGGATATGGTCAAAAGATCACCCTCTCCCAAAGCAATGTTTCCCTGAAAGCCGTTTTCAGGGCAATAGAAAAACAAAGCGATTACCAATTCTTTTATAAAGACAAACTCCTCCGGGAGAGCCGGAACATCAGTATCAAGGTTACGAATGCCTCCATTGAGGAAGTGCTTGCAATATGCCTCCGCGACCAGCCCCTCGCCTGGTCCCTGGTAGACAAGATCATTGTGATCAAAAAGCAGGCGCCGGCGCCTGTAAAGTCCACGGAAACTGCCCCCCCGCCTGTATACATTCCGATCACAGGGGTCATTGTCTCCGACAGCACCGGCCAGCCTCTCTCCGGCGTATCGGTAAAGCTGAAAGGTACTTCCTCAGGCACCTATACGGATAACAGTGGCAATTTTAATTTACAGATCCCCGAGGCAGGTGGAATATTGATCATCTCCTCCATCGGCTACGAAACACAGGAAGTACGGACAGCAACCAGTGGGACCATCCGCATCCGCCTGAAGCTGGCAGCCACCCGGCTGAACGAAATAGTCATCGTCGGATACACCACGCAGGAAAAACGTAAGCTCACCAGCGCCGTGGTCTCGGTCACGGGCGATGAGATCACTAAGCGCGTCGCCACCGACCCTGCCACACTCCTGCAAGGTCAGCTGCCGGGCCTTTCTGTAGTCCAGAACTCTGCGGAGCCGGGCAATGAGTCCACCCAGCTGCGTATCCGTGGCGTAGGTACATTCAGCGGTGCTGGCACCAACCCACTGATCATCGTAGACGGCTTACCAGGGAATCTTTCTATTGTTAATCCCAATGACATTGAATCCGTCACTGTTTTGAAAGATGCAGCTTCTGCCGCTATCTATGGCTCCCGCGGTGCTAATGGCGTCATCGTGGTGAGGACCAAAAAAGGGAAGAGCGGCGGATTCTCACTGACATATAATTACAACGTCGGCATCGCTAAACCCTCCCGCCTGCCAAACCTCATCACCAATTCAGCAGAGTATATGGAACTGTTGAATGAGGCGGAAGCCAACTCGGGTGGTACACCGGTATATACGCAGGATCAGATCGACCTGTACAAGAATGCTACCGACAGAGTGAAATATCCAAATCACAATTGGCTGGATGACATGTTCAGGACAGTGGCCATCCAGAACCATTATCTCAATCTCAGCGGAGGCAGAGAAGGTACTACCTATAGTCTGAGCCTTGGATATACGGACCAGCCAGGCACCATGCTGGGATTCAATTACAAGAAATATACAATGGACCTTGGGCTTTCGTCCAGGATCAACAAAAGGATCACCCTGGGTACGAATATCCAGCTCCGCTACGGCGACAGGTCATATGCGGGCAGCAGCACCGACCTGTATATCTCCGCCATGGCCCAGTCACCGCTGTTCCCGGCCCGGACAGAAGATGGCAAATGGCTGGCCAAAGCCTATCCGAAAGAGCTTGGCAACAAGAACCCTGTATTGGTAGCTACGCAGATACCGATAAAGAACCCGAACTATTATGGACAGGGAAATATGAGCCTGGATATCGACCTGGTAAAAGGGCTTAAATGGGAGAACCGTGCAGGCATTAACTTCGAAGTAAATAAGAACAAGGTATTTGTACCCACACTCCCGTTGTATTACTACAACGATATGAGCTATGCTGGCAATTACAATGGAAATATCGGTCTTTCCACGGGCGAGAACGACGACATCCACACCACCATCTACAGCCAATTGAATTACAGACGCAGTTTCGGCAGCCACAACCTGTCGCTGCTGGGAGGCGCGCAGCAGGAAGTAGACAATTACAGCCAGCTGAATGCCTTTCGTACAGGCTATCCTACCAATTCGCTTACCGAGCTGGACGCAGGATCACCTAATGGCCAATCCAATAATGGCACTTCCTCACAATGGGTCATACATTCTTATTACGGCAGCCTGAACTATGACTTCAATGACAAATATTTATTCGGCAGCAGCATCAGATCTGACGGTACTTCCCGGCTGCCCAAAGATCATCGCTGGGGATTGTATTATTCATTCTCAGGCGCCTGGCGCATTTCTCAAGAAGCTTTCCTGAAAGAAGTCTCCTGGCTGAATGACCTGAAGATCCGTGGCTCCTGGGGCAAATTGGGCAATCAGAACATCGGCACTTATCCCTACCAGCTGGCTTTACAGACAAATAGCTATGCCTTTGCCGGTAATGTCCTGCCCGGTGCCGCAGCCAACGCAACGGTGGACCCCAACCTTACCTGGGAGAGCACACGCGTGGTGGACCTGGGCGTAGATCTGGCTGTCTTCAATAACAAGCTCACCTTCTCCGCCGACTGGTTCAATAAATACACCTATGACATATTAAGGCCTTCCCAGGTCCCTGTCTGGCTGGGCTTGCAAGCTCCTACTATCAACAACGGTGCAGTGCGGAACAAAGGCTTCGAGTTCAGCGCACGCTATCAGGATAAGATCGGGAAAGACCTCAATTTCTATGTGGTCGGCAACTTCCAGGCCTATCGCAATAAGCTCGAATCTTTTGGCAAGGACGAGATCACTGGCCCGGATGGACAGACCATTATGCGGAATGGTCAACCCATCAACTCTCTTTATTTGTACGTAATGGATGGGATCTTCCAAAGCCAGGATGATATCAACAAATCGCCCGATCAATCCTCTTTAGGCGGCGCACCTACACCAGGCGATATAAAATACAAGGACATCACAGGCGATAACAAGGTAGACGCCAACGACCGCCAGGTTTTCAATGGTCAATACCCGAAATTCGAATACTCCCTCACCATGGGCGCTAACTGGAAAGGCTTTGACGCATCAGTTCAGCTATATGGCTCACAAGGTAACAAACTGTACCTCTACAAATGGGGCACCGATCCCTTCGCACAAGGCGCACCACCCACGGTGGACTGGAGGGACCGCTGGACACCTGATCATCATTCCACCACCATGCCGAAGATCTACATGGGTTTCTATGGTTATCCAAAGATCACCAATGTTCAATCCACTTTCCATCTGTATGACGGCAGCTTCATGCGTATCAAGAATATCCAGGTGGGATATACCTTCAGCGGCAAATTCATACGTGAATTGAAGAACCTCCGTATTTATACATCCATAGACAACGTAGCCCTCTTTACACCGCTGAAACAGGGCACCGACCCGGAAAGACTGGATATCAGCAACAAGCCGGATGCATGGTACGGGTTCGCGAACTATCCTCAAAACAGGACCTTCACCTTCGGAGCTTCCGTACAATTCTAAACTGAAAAAAAGACTACAATGAACGCAAAAATCAAATATATATCGCAATTGATGCTCGCTGGAGCCGCTCTGCTCTCCTCTTGTAAAAAGCTGGACGTAAACCCGCCGGACAAAATATCCACGACCATATTCTGGACGTCGGAAAGTGACGCAGACCTGGCGCTTACAGGCATCTACAACAGGTTCTACGCTTCCTCTACAGAAGGCTATATTCCCCAGTATATGCCATTCTGGTGGGACAATTACAGTGACAATTCTTATACACGGCACAATATTGCAGGCGCACAGCAGGCTTTGATCGCAGGGCTTACGCCCACCAGCAGCGGATTTGCCGCCAGTTACTACAGCAATGGCTATATAGCTATCGCCGCCGCCAATTATTTTCTCGCCAACGTCGATAAAGTCCTCACTGGAGATAAGCTGAAGCAATACAAGGGAGAGGGTTTCTTCCTGCGTGGATTTAATTACTTCGAGCTTGCTGAATTATACGGCAATGTTCCCCTGGTGACAGAAGACCCTTTTTCTATAGATTATAAAAGCACCCGCGCCAAATCGCCCAGGGCGGATATCTTAAAACAGGTGGAAAATGACCTGGATAGCGCTATTGCTTACCTGCCGGATGCAAAATTCACCACGGGACATGCTGTAAAAGCCACTGCCCAGGGATATAAGATAAGGATGCTGCTGTTTGAAAAACGTTGGTCCGAGGCAGCTGCGCTGGCGCAGGAAATAATCACCGGTAACTTATTCTCGCTGAATTCCAGGTATCCCTCTAATTTTTTTAAACCTGACCAGCGGTCCAGCCCTGAGATCATGTTCTCCGTTCAGTTCCAGGCTCCAACCCGCACGCATGGGGAAAAATCACTGGCCGCCTTGCTCAGCGGACCCGGATGGTGGGATGTACAAGGTACCCAGGATATGATCGATGAATATGAGACAGGTGATCCCCGCAAGACCATGACCTTCTTCATGCCGGGAGATGGCCCCGCACAGGGTTGGCCTTATCCGGGCACAGTGGGGAATCCGGGCACCGGTGAGTGGGAGAAAGGATTTTACACCGCCAAAAAATGGCTGGACCCCACCGTGACAAATCCCACCGATGCCCTTCTGGATGACCAGGATTATGTATTACTGCGTTATGCCGACATTAAGCTAATGTACGCCGAAGCGCAAAACGAAGCGGTAGGCCCTGACGCCTCCGTCTACCAGCAGATCAACGAAGTTCGCGCCCGTCCCGGCGTGAATATGCCGGCAGTTACGCCCGGCTTGTCCCAGGACGCCATGCGGGACCGCATCCGCCACGAAAGAAGAGTGGAGTTTGCCCTGGAAGGACTCCGGTATTTCGACCTGCGGAGATGGGGGACCGCTAAGCAAAAGCTGAACGGTTTTATCCAGAATCCACTCACCCCGGATATCAAGACCCTATATAAGGATAACTATGAATTTTGGCCCATCCAGCAGACAGAAATAGACAGGAATAAGCCCGTGCTTATCCAAAACGATGGATACTAACGAAAGCAGGCGTCTCTAAGAGGCGCCTTCTTTTTTCTATAGGAAAATGAGCTATTTTTACCCTCAGCTTATGAGGTATATCTTTAGCATCATAATTTCGTTATTCTCAACGGTTAGCGTTTTTGCCCAGTCTTATGGTTTGATGTTCAGCAGCCATGAGGTTGTTCAGGAAAAAAGGACCAGCCTCGAACTTTGCCCCGATGATCCATTGTGCTTTAATAAGGAGTTTGAATTAGGCTTCGATCTACGCTTTATTCCCGGCCGGCCCATCTATTTCGGCTACGTGGTCCGACTGATCTCTTCCAACAACCAGAACATCGACCTCATATACAATCAGCCCCTCCGTACCTTCAAGGTCATCATAGGTGAAAGCTTTTCGGGCATCAGCTTCACGGTAGACAGTGCCCAATTACATAATGAATGGAATCGCTTTTCATTTAAATGTGATCTGGAAAACCATATCCTGCATTTTTCAGTCAACGGAAAGACAATTGGCACGAGTTCCATCCCTGCCACCGGCAAATGCATTAAGTTCCTCTGGGGCGCCAACGATTACCAGAAGTTCAAAACAAGAGATATCCCGCCCATGCGTATCCGGGATATTAAGATCCTTGAAAAAGATACGGAAAAATATTTCTGGCCGCTGGATGAGACCGCCGGCGACATAACTTATGACAAGGTCAGCCGGCGCCTGGCAAAAATTAAGAACCCTGTATGGGTTAAGCCCAAATATCAGAAATGGGAAATGGTCAGTTCGTTTTCGCTCAATGGATATGGCGCCGTGACCTATGACCCCAAACATGATAAGGTGTATGTAGCGGGCGCCGACTCGCTGGCCATCTGGGCCCTTCGGATGGACCAGAATACCCTGGACTGGATATCCACCAATCACCAGGAGTTTATCCTGGGGCACCAGGCCTTATACGACACCTTCCGCGAAAAGCTTTATGACATGTTCGTGGATAAGAAGATGATCCTCACCTTCGACATGGAACGCCGCCAATGGGATATCTCCATGCCCTATTCGCCAATAACGGAGTATTGGCATGCTAATAAATTCATTGCGCCTTACGATACCTGCTTATACACCATCGGTGGTTACGGACAGCTCAGGTACAGAAATTACGTCCACCGCTATAGCTTCTCCACGCACAGATGGGATACTGTTCATACCTCAGGTGACTATTACCCGCCCCGCTACCTTTCGGCATTGGGTTTGTCTCCCGATGGAAGATATGCGTATGTAGTCGGCGGCTATGGCAGCCAGACAGGCGACCAGATGCTCGATCCCCGGAATTACTATGACCTTTACCGGTATGACATAGCGCAAAGCGCATTCAAAAAACTTTTCACGCTGAAGACCCTTACCACCCCATTCACTTTTTCCAATAGCCTGGTGATTGGCGCCAGACCCGGAGCATGGTACGGATTGATCTATGCCAATGATAGCTATAACTCCAACCTTCAGCTGGTGGAGGGCTCCCTTACCGACTCCACTTATGTGCCCGAAGGCGACCCCATCCCTTATAGCTTCCACGATGTGCAATCTTATGCGGATCTTTATTATTCACCCATCAGCAATAAGCTCATAGCTGTTACGATGCTTTATTCGAAAGAAGAGACAAAGGAAAAAAGCACACAGGTAAAGATCTATACATTGAATTTCCCACCGGAAAAGACAGAATCCGCGCCGTCCCTTCCCGCCGCCGCAAGCCACATCAGCTATTGGTATATTTTTCTTTTCCTGGTATTGGCAGGAGGAGCCTTCCTGTTATTCAGAAGGAGACGCCGTTCCATTGTGCCCATAGCTGCTGGTCAGCCTGCCTCTGCAGAACCCTTACCTGTGATCCTCCATCCGTCCGAATCTGTTGAAAAGACAATACATCCGGCCATATACCTGTTTGGGCCCTTCCAGGTCTTCGATAAGGAAGGCCATGACAGTACCAGGTTGTTCACTCCCTTATTGAAAGAATTATTCCTCATCATCGTCATTTATACCTTCCGCAATGGACGAGGCATTTCCTCCGAAGGATTGAATGAAATACTCTGGCACGACAAATCTGAAAAAGACGCTAAGAACAATCGGTCGGTGAACCTGGCCAAGCTGAAAGCAATACTGGAAAAGGTTGGGAATATTGTCATCAACAAAGAATCCGGATACTGGCAGTTCCAGACACCCGAAGAGGACATGTACGTCGATTATAAAAAGTATATTTCCCTGCTGCAAGGGCCGCAGGATGCCTCAAAGGCCGATATCCGTCCCCTGGTGAGCATCATTAAAAGGGGGGCACTCCTCCCCCAGACAGAATACAACTGGCTGGATGATATTAAGTCGGAAGTGTCAAATGCCGTGATAGATCGATGTCAGGAATATATAAAGGCCCATCCGTTGAACGAACCCGAATTCATTGTCGAGATCGCCAATTGCATCTTTTGTTTTGACCCGCTGAATGAGGATGCCCTTACGTATAAATGCAAGAGCCTGATATTCCTGCGCCGCCATACTCTGGCAAATAATACCTACCTGAAATTCATTAAAGAATATAAGGACATATATGGGGCCGATTTTGGCAAGACTTTTCAGGACGTCATTGCCTAGGCTAATTTTTCAACAGTACCAGCTGACCCAGGTGATAAGCAATATGAGTAGCCCTGCCTATTAATACATTCAGCTTATTGCGATGCGGCTCTTTTAAAAAATCTTCTTCACTGACGGAATTATGCCGCTGGAGCCATTGTTCTTCCGACAAACTGGCGAAACGCTCTTCCAAATAGTTGTGCACTTCCGCCCAATAGGCTCTTAATTGAGGAAGCGTGGGCGTTGGCTTACCCGACCTGTCAGGGCTGCTGATAAAAACCTCTTCCAGCTCCGGATGCAGCTTTTCCCCCAGCCCAAACAAGGGTAGTAGGCCATCATGCACGGCAATGAGATGCCCCATCAAATAGATGCCCGTGTTACGGCCCGGAGCGATCTCTTTTGACAGCTGCTCGTCTGTCAGACTATTAAATAGATTTGTAACTCTCTTAAGCTGCCCTTCCCAGGTGAGCAGGCCCATTTTTACAAAAAGGGATTGGTTTTGCATGGTGGTGATTGCTTTTCCGGGGATTACAAACTAAAACGTAACTTGTTCGTAGAATATTAAAATGGGACAGAATAAGATCGTCAGAGTGCCGTACGGGTTGACAGTGGCGCCGTACAATCAGGTAATGCTGAAAATGAATGGTTTATCTGTTATTGAATCTTGCACGTTCACGGAGGGGCGATCCGGGTCCATGTTCCTGGACGACCACGTCCTGCTGTTTGTCCTGCACGGTGTATATGCGGTAAAATACGGAGAGGAGGAACACACCGTCCGGAAAGATCAAATGGTATTACTAAAGAAGTCCATAGTTGTTGAATACCGGAAATATGGTGAACCCGGCGACAACCTCCAACTGGATTACATGATGTTCTTTCTAAAGGATGAATTGCTGAAAGAATTTGTAAAAATGGCCAATGTGCGGTTGGACCAGGTAGTAGGTACCGTGCCCGTTTCCGTAAAAGATGTTACGGAAAGACTGATGAAATATGTGGAGTCGCTGAAACCTTATTTCAATGAACCTGATAAGATTGACGCCGGCCTGCTAAAGATCAAGCTGCTGGAGCTCCTGTTCGATCTATCCAGTGCCGATACCCATGTCATGCAGCAACTATTGCAGCTCAGGCAGCCCGCCCGTTTGAATATCTCCACCGTCGTGGAAGAGAATTTACTAAACCCCATCTCCCTCTCCGATCTTGCCTGTCTGTCAGGCAGAAGTCTCTCCAGTTTTAAAAGAGATTTCCAGGCCATTTATAACCAACCCCCTTCCCAATGGATCAGGGAAAAAAGACTGGAAAAAGCAAAAGAGCTGCTTTCTACCACCGCCATGTCCGTCACAGATATCTGTTACACCACCGGGTTCGGGAACATCGCCCATTTTTCCAGGCTTTTCAAGGAATATTTTGGCTTTTCCCCCTCGACCATACGCCAGTAGAGCTTACAATAAATTTCCTACCTGCTGAGCCGTAAAGTCAAAAACTTTGAACCGCTGAGAAAAACCTTTCCCACCTATTTCTCAGACCTTTGCTCTATCAAACAACAAATTATGAAAAAGCAAAAAGTATGGTTCATCACCGGCGCATCGAGAGGTTTCGGTTTCGAAATTGCCAAAGCCGTCTTAGCCGATGGCGATAAGGTAGTAGCTACGGTCCGTAACAAACCGGAACAGCTGGCCACTGCTCTTGGAAACAACCCTCACCTTCTGTTAGTCCTTCTGGATGTTACGAATGAAGCACAGGCTAAACAGGCTGCAGCCGGAGCCTTTGAAAAATTCGGACGCATCGATGTCCTGGTCAACAATGCCGGCCACGGCTTATTAAGCGCCGTGGAAGAAGCTTCCGATAATGAGGTCAGGGCCAATTACGAATCCAATGTATTCGGACTGCTGAATGTCACCCGCTCTATATTGCCTTACATGCGCAGGCAACGTTCCGGCCATGTGATCAACCTTTCTTCCGTCGGTGGGCTAAAAGGATACACTGGCTGGGGGTTATATGGATCAACCAAATTCGCTGTGGAAGGCATCACAGAGTCCATGGCCATCGAGTTGGCGCCGCTTGGAATAAAAGCCACTACCGTAGAACCCGGTTTTTTCCGCACTGACTTCCTTGATAGCAGCTCGCTTACCAGGACAGGTAATGTCATCGAAGACTATGACGGTACCGTCGGCGCCATGCGGAGATTCGCAACGGACGCCAATAAAAAGCAACCCGGTGATCCGAAGAAGCTCGCACAGGCCTTCCTGAAATTGGCCGCGGCCGAAAACCCACCAGTTCATCTTCTGTTAGGAAAGGACACGCTGGCCGCTTATCGCGAAAAACAAGCCGTCATGGCAAAAGAGATAACGGAATGGGAAGCAGTCACCACAGGAACAGACCACGATGATGTAAAAGGATAATACTGCCTCTATTTCACATTCCCATGCGCCGACAGATCCTGGATCACCGGCTTGTCCCCGGAAGTTTTCTGAAAGATGGCGGCAGTCATAACGCCCATTGCAAATCCGCAGCCTGAATGAGGGTTCGAATACAACCCCCGCAGCTCCATTGTTTTGCCGGAGAACCAAAAGATGATCGTACAGGTAGAATCACAGGAAGGAGTATAACGGGCAATGTCCTCATTATACTTCAGGGTATCCATCATAGAGCCTGCTTCATAATTGGGGTACCCTTTGTTGATATAGAAGGATATAGCGACCCTGCTGCTATCCAGCAGCACGACCCTGACCTCTCCCGAATGGCCCATTACACGGTTTTTCCTGACAGTGCCTGTTAGGGTATAGGTCCCCGTTGGATCTATAAACGTGGATCCCGTGAGATCCTGAGCAGCCGCGCCGCATAGCAAGCCCTGGCAGAGAAAAATGATGGGAATGATAAACAGACTTCTCATAAGCGATGATGCTTTTAAATGATGAGCAAAGGGGTTCTCTCATGTCTGTTATCTCTATTAAGATACTTCTTTAAAAAAATATCTTTCTAAAAAGTTGTCGGTATCAATAAAATTGTTGCATCTTTGCACTGTTAAAGAAATCATAAAACAAATGCAACGCACATTTATCAAATTAGTATCAAACTGGAATAGTCGGGAAGACTATCATCCGGGTGTGCGGGGCAAATTTGCATGTAAATAGTTTAGGATTAAAACACTATAACGAGCCCCGCAAGAAATTGTGGGGCTTTTTTTATGTCCTTGAACTCAAAACGATATAGCTATTCCTGCGACGGGTATTGTGCCGGCCACCTTCGGTTTAATAGTCGTACAGGAAAGACATGTCTGAAAAGACCGTGGTATATGCCAATGGGATCCGTCTGATACGGATCTTCCAGATAGCAGCAGGCCCGGTCAAAACTGACCGGGCTTTTTTTGTCGAATCCAATCACTCACACTGGTTGAACGAAGACGGAGAGTTGACAGAGTGGTAATGTGCAGGCCTGCTAAGCTTTGGCTATCCTTTGTTGGATACGAAGGTTCGATCCCTTCACTCTCCGCATAAAACGGTCAATACAGGTTCGAATCCTGTATCCCCTGCGATAAAAAAAAGGAAAATGGAACAGCAGCAAAAGTGGAGGCGCCTGGACGGCACTCCCGTAAAAAGGAACATCGAAGAAGAGATCAGGGCCACGCTTGTCAGAGAAAAAGAAGCCGGCCACGAACTAAAGGTCTGCATCGGAACAGATAGCCAGGTGAAAGGCGCTGAGACCGCATTCGCGACCGTCATCGTCTTTATCCGTAAAGGCAAAGGGGGCTTCATGTACATCAATACAGAGATCTCCCGTAAGAAGCTGAGCGTGAAGGAAAGAATGTTGAAAGAAGTGGCCAGAAGCATCGAAGCGGCGTACCCACTGAGCCGGCTGTTCACCTTGTACGGCGTAGACCTGGAAGTGCATGCGGATATCAACACCAACCCGGGCTTTAAAAGCAACCATGCTTTGAAAGAAGCAATGGGCTATATCCAGGGCATGGGATTTTCCTTCCGGGCAAAACCGGAGGCCTTCGCCAGCTCCAGCTGCGCCAATAAGGTAGTTCAGTGAACAAATATTATAAACTATATAACGAATAAAAATGAAAAGGACGCAATTGTTCATAATGAGTGAAAAGCAGAACTAAGGTTAGAGCAGTAAAAATATTCCCCCGAAGGGAAACCTCGGTTATGCCGACCGCCCGCGTTTCAAAAGACGCAACAGTACAGGTGTAATAACTTCCTGTATCCTGCAGCAGCCGGCCATATCCACGGGTTCGATTCCCAATTCGTCTTGAACACGAAAAGCTCAATGGAAGAGCCCCCTACACTATCACCGTAGGTTGGAAAGCAGCACACTACTGCTATAAAAATGGTGAAAGAACAAAGCCAGGCTTATGCGCCGGCTGGGAACAGAAAGCCCGGTGAAGCACACCGGACAGGACGTCCTCCGCAATCAGGCATGGGCCAGCAGCCTCGTCATACGAGATAGTCGGCATTTCTTTATACCCGGCTCACCGGGAACAGGAAATAATAACGATGTCAGCGACCCGGCTCCGCGCATGCAGGATGGCAAATAATCCCCTGGCTTTTACAAAAAACAAGAAAGTAAAAATTGATAAATGACAACGAAATGAAAAAGGTAATGATCAACGCCTACCAGGTAGGACTGTTGTACAAGTATGGAACGTATCAGCACATGTTGAAAGAAGGGGTCCACTGGCAATGGCCGTCCCAAAGGATTGAAGTATATGACCTCACCGCACCCTTTACGCCAGCTTGCGAGCTCAACATCCTGTTGAGGGACAAAATCCTGGCGGAATGCTTGCACGTAATTGAAGTAAAGGATCACGAGCTGGTCCTGCTATATGAGAATGGATTATTGAAACAGGTACTGACGGCCGGACGTTACGCATACTGGAAAGGGATCATCGTCTATGGGTTCGCCCGCCTGGATCTTGGGAAAATTGAGATCACGGAGAACCTGGACCGTGCCACGCTGCTTCACAGGCTGGTATCTCCTTATGTTAGGACGTACACCGTAGAGAGCTACGAAAAGGGACTGTTGTTCGTTGACGGGAAGTATGTACAGACCCTGGAAAGTGGCGTATATTACTGGTGGAAGAACAGCATCACCATCCACGTAGGAAAAGTGGATACCCGGCAGCTGCAGCTGGAGATCAACGGGCAGGAGATCCTCACTCGTGACAAAGCAGCCCTGCGGATAAATGCCTGGGCCCGTTACAGGATCGAAGATATCGGGAAGGCGCTGCTGCAGAATAAAGACTATGAAGGACAGTTGTACGTGGCTTTTCAGCTGGCCCTTCGGGAATATGTCGGAGGGCTGAGCTTTGACGAGCTGCTGGAGAAGAAGGAGACCGCCTTGCCCTACGTAAAGGAAAAGGTACAGCAGACGGCAGATACACTGGGTATGCAAGTATCCGGTTTCGGCATCCGCGACATTGTCCTGCCGGGCGATGTAAAGGAAATCATGAACCAGGTGCTGGTGGCGGAAAAGAAAGCGCAGGCCAACATTATCATCCGTAGGGAAGAGACGGCCAGCACCCGCAACCTGCTGAATACCGCTAAGCTGATGGAGGACAACCCCATGCTGTTCAAGCTGAAAGAAATGGAGTACGTCGAAAAGATCGCAGAAAAGGTCAGCAGCATCAGTGTCAATGGCAATGGTGTGTTGATCGACCAGCTCCGGCAGATCTTCACGACCTCAAAGTAAAAAAAACAAAAAATGGGAAAGTTAAAGCTAAAAGGAAAAGATCTGCGGTCCATCGGTTATCCCGAAGGGCCTGTGATCAGCATAGCCATGAATATCATGGAGAAGAATTACAAGTTTACAGAACAGGAGGATGTGATGAATTTATTGAAGCAAATATTGGCGGCGCCTGTAGAATACGAAAACGACGCCGTATTGGGCCTGATAGCCCAGCAATTGATACCCAAAAAGGACGAGATAGAAGGCGCCGGGATCTCCCTTAATCAAACAGGGGTGCCGTTTAATATTTTTGGCGGCGACCATATCGAGCGGGGCGCTACCCACCAGATGTATCAGGCAGCAAAACTGCCTGTTGCAATAGCAGGAGCCCTTATGCCCGATGCGCATGCCGGGTATGGACTGCCCATCGGAGGCGTACTGGCAACGGAAAATGCCGTCATTCCTTACGGAGTAGGAGTGGACATCGGCTGCCGCATGTGCCTGTCCGTTTTCGACATCAACCCGAAAGAGCTGCTGCAGAGAGTTCACTATTTCACCCGGGAGCTCAACGAAGCCACATTGTTCGGGGGCGGAAGACAGTTCGACCAGAGCACACCGCATGAGGTCATGGAAAGGAAGGAGTTCACGGAGATCCCTATCCTGAAGGCCCTGCAATGGAAAGCCGCTAAACAATTGGGCTCCTCCGGCTCAGGAAATCACTTCGTGGAGTTTGGTGTCGTTGACATCAGTGAAAAGGACCCTCTGCTGAACCTTGAGCCGGGACAATACCTGGGCCTGCTCTCGCATTCCGGATCGAGGGCCCTGGGGGCGAACATTGCCAACCACTACACGAAGGTGGCTAAACAGAAACGCAGACTGCCTGGAGAAGCGAACAACCTGGCCTGGCTGGACCTGAACGAAGAAGCAGGAATGGAATATTGGCTGGCGATGAACCTGGCGGGAGACTACGCGGCAGCCTGCCACGAAGTGATCCATGACAAGATCGCCCGGCAATTGGGAAGGAATCCCTTGAAAAGGGTGGAGAACCACCACAATTTTGCCTGGAAAGAATGGCATGAAGGACGTGAGGTTATCGTCCACCGGAAAGGAGCCACCCCCGCCGGGAAAGATGTGCTGGGCATTATCCCTGGTTCGATGACGGCGCCTGGCTTTATCGTAAAAGGTAAAGGACAGGAAGCCTCCTTATCTTCCGCCTCCCATGGGGCTGGTAGAAAGATGAGCCGGACGGCCGCCCTTAATACGGTGACGAAGGATTTGCTGAAGAGAACCTTGTACGAACATGGCGTAACGCTCCTGGGCGGAGGCCTGGACGAAGCGCCGCAGGCATACAAGGACATTGCGGTGGTGATGCAGTCCCAGCAGCAGCTGATCGACGTCCTGGGGAAATTCACCCCACGGATCGTAAAAATGGACGGCGCCCAGCCAAAACCATGGCAGAAAGGCAAAGCCGCCCTTGAAGGAGAATAAGCATGAGGCCGTCTCGACTATTTTGAGGCGGCCTTTTTTTGAGCCACCTTATCCAGCATGTCCAAAATGGCTTTTTCGATCCGCGGCTTTTCCGAGAACGCAATAAGATGCCCCTTGCCGGGGATCATCTGGATCTCCAGGGAGGGCGCATTCTTCAAATGCTCCCTGGCAAAGTCGGCATTCGAGGTATAGATCAGTCCATCATTGGCGCCTTGCAGATAGGCTACAGGAACATGGATCCGGGGCCACAGCGGCAGCATCTTTGTCAGTTCCTCCCGGTGATGTAACTTTTCCTGGTTGGCAGACTGGAACATACGGGGGATGACCCAATGGATCAAAGGGTTCTCGATCATATAGGAGAACCAGAAGATCCTTTCCTGCCCGGGACCTATAGCGGGACCTGTCAAAACCAGGCCGTCTGCCAGTCCGGGATAATCCATCGCCAGACGGCAGGCGATAGGAGCCCCATAAGATACGCCAACTACGATGATAGGATGGTGCGCCTGTTGAAGACTGTCCAATATCAGCTTTATGGCAGCGGCCTGTGCCTCAATGTCCGGCAGAGGCTTCCCCAGCCCGGAGTAGCCGTAGCCGGGCCTGTCGACGGCATAGATAGTAGCCCTGCTCAGTAAAGTGCTGTCGGAAAGATAGTTCTTCCAGTAGCTGAGGGAGCTGGGTGCCCCATGGATAAAAAGGATAGTGGCATCAGGTTGATCTCCCATCCGGAGATACCGGACATCCCGCCCACCCGCCTTGTAATAAGAGATGTGCGGGTCCAGCTTCCGTTCATGAAAATACTTTGTCAGTTCGGTGTCATCCATACGGAATTGGACCAGCCGGTCAAACACCAGTAGCAGTACTATCAGGAGAACCAATGCCCAAAAAACAGTCTTTAGGAAAATACGGCCAATCTTCGCTACCATACCTTAAAAATACTGATTGAAATTTACATACTTTTATTTCTGCGTTGTCGTTAAAAAATGATGAAATTCCCCTCCGCCTTACTCCTGTCGCTCACCCTTCTCTCCGCCAGGCCGGATACCCGTGCCGCCTCGCCGTCCTATTTCGGCGAAGACAGCAATATTATCATCAGCAATAAGACCGAAAGATACTCCTTCGAGGAAGGCGACCAGGGCCATCCCGTCATCATCCGGCAGGAGCAGAAAACCACCTATTATTGTGCCGAATTAAGGGCTTCCATCCCCTGGGTGGAGACTTATGACGGTCAATCCAGGATAGATGGCGTGAAAATCTATGTAAATGGCTCCCGCGAAAAGTCCATTCAGCCAAAGGACGAATTTTATTCCTCGGGAGATATCTTCTTCTCAGATCAGCGTGTGTATTATTTCACCCTGCCTTTTTTAAAAAAAGGGACCTCCAACGAGGTTGACCTGGAAAAGACGACTTTGGACCCACGCTACTTCACGACCATCTATTTCCCGGAAGAGCAGCCGGTCCGGCAAAAGACAGTAGAGATCGTGGTTCCCAAATGGATGCATATAGAAATAAAAGAGATGAACTTTGCAGGATATAACATTCGGAAGACTCACCAGGCCGACGAACGCAAACAAACTGACATATACACCTTTACAATTACGAATCTCTCCTCTTTCAAGAAGGAAGAGAATAGCCCGGGCCCATCTTATGTATACCCGCACCTGTTCATTCTCAGCAAATTTGCAGAGCTGAAAACAGGCAAACAACAATATTTCAACGACCTGAAAGATCAATACGCATGGTACCGCAGCCTCGTCCTCCAGACCAGCAATGACGCCGCCGTTATGAAAGCCAGAGCAACGGAAATTACCAAAGGCCTCACCGCAGACATGGATAAAATAAAAGCCGTCTATCAGTGGGTACAGGAAAATGTCCGGTACATTGCCTTTGAGAACGGCCTGGCCGGTTTCCGCCCCGAAAAAGCCCAGGACGTCCTGAACAAGAAATATGGCGACTGCAAAGGCATGGCTAACCTGACAAAGAACCTCCTCACCGCCCTCGGGTTTGATGCCCGCCTCTGTTGGATCGGCACCGACCATATCGCTTACGATTATTCCACTCCCTCCCTGGCAGTGGACAATCATATGATCTGCGCCCTGAACTATAAGGGGAAATTTTATTTTTTAGATGCCACTGAATCTTACATCGGCTTTGGACAATATGCACAGCGTATACAGGGCCGTCAGGTCCTCATCGAAAATGGCGACAGCTATCTTCTGCAGCGCGTGCCGGTTTCCGGGTACGAACAGAATGAGGTCCACAATCAATACGACCTCCACATCGAAGGTACGACCCTCACAGGTCAGGTCTCCCACCTTTGGAAGGGAGAAAATAAAGAGAACATCCTTTTCAGGGCCAATTCAGTCCATAAGAATAAGTTGCAGGAAGCGCTCCAGCAATTCCTTTCCCGCGGCAACCCCAATTACGTTATGACAACAGTGAAGCAGGACGGCCTGGAAAATCGCAACGCCGACCTTTCCTTCCAGTATAAGCTGGTGTATAACAATGCGGCCACTATATTCGATAATGACATCTACATCGACCCCGATTTCCGTAAAGAATTTGGCGAGGCCGATATCGATACCACCAGCCGGCAATTGGATTATTTGTTCGATTGTAAAGGAGATTGGATCACCGAGACCAATCTTGCATTGCCGGCGGGCTATAAGGTCCAGGACTTACCTCCGGGATTGGATATCCAACGCAAAGGATATAGCTTTTCCATTTCCTGCAAACTGGAAGGTAATGTGCTTAAATACCGGAAAGCCATCGTCATAAAGGATGTACATCTGCCCAGGCCCGTCTTCGGCCAATGGAATGCCGACATAGCCCAACTGAAAAAGACCTACCTGCAGCAGGTAACACTTACCCGGAAATAAAGGAAATGAATTCACCCCAACAACTCCATACCATGAAGCCGCTTTCACGCATTTGTTTACTGCTCAGCCTGGCCGGAATGACCTGTTTATCCGTATCTGCCCAGGCAGATTCGACCAAATATAAAGAGAGGGCCACAGCCATTCGGGCCGAAGTATGGGCATGGAAAGACGGGGTATTTGCCAATCGAACTATTCCGGCAGAGTATGCCAATGAGTCCTGCGTGATCATGGGCAGAAAAGCCGTGATAGAGGCAGATACAAAAAAGAAGATCAACTGGGCACTATCTGCACACCGGAATTTCTATTACAACAGTACAGTAAGAGAAATGGTGAAGATCAACGATAAAGCTTCCCTCGAAGAATATTCTCAACTCAGCTACCGCCAGTTCAAAAAGCTCAACAGCTGGATGTCGGCCACATCCACCAGCTTTGTTGGGGCGCGTATCATCAAGCCCAACGGTACGATCAAAGAAGTGAATACGGATGAAGCCGTGTCGCTGAACAACGGTCGCAATGACCAGCAACGCAAACTTGCCATCAGTGACCTGCAGGTGGGAGACATCCTGGACTACTTTGTCAGGACGGAAGAGTTCTCTGAATATATCAAGGAGCCTGAAAGGCTCATTTTCGTCTTCGGTGACGACCATCCCATCATGTATTATTACCTGCACTGCGAGATCGGAAGTAAATACGCTATTGAATACCGGTCGATGAACAATGCGCCTGATGCAAAACAGACGACGAATGAAGATAAAGATGTCATCCTGGACATCGGTATGAAAAACCTCCCGGCCGCCCCTACAGGTTTCTGGATGGCCTCCCTGCGGGAACTGCCTGCCTTCCGCCTCAATGTACTTGCCGGAGGAACCTACGCAGGCGGCGGCCGCGCTCCGGGGGAAGTAGTGAAGGATGTTCCGCTGTCGGACATCATAAACCTGATCAATACAGGCATATCCTATCCCGATCCTGGCAAATCGGCAGTATTGAAGCGCCTGGTGATAGATGTGCTGAAGGGATATGATAAGCATTACAGTAAGCTTCCAAAGGACAGTCTGGCCAACCTCATCTACTATGCCTATCGGTTTGTCCGCTATTATAACCAGGTGGATGCCAGCCTGGAAGTAGGGGAAGACCGGAATGAAATGGATATCAATAATTACGATTATCTTATCTACCTACAGCCCATACTGGAGCAGCATAAGATCTATTCGAAATTTGTCGTCATGCCCTATAAGCATGGACCGTCCATTGACCACGTAATGGGCATCGGGGATCTCTCGGTCATGCTGCAGGTAGATCTGGATAAGCCGGTCTATTTCACCAACAATAATATGTTCACATACCCAGGCTATATCCCCGCCAGCCTGGAAGGACAGCCCTGCCCCGAGGTCCGTTCCAAAAGATTCACGCGCAACCAGGTGGTAGGAATTGACCAGCTCACTCCCCTGAGCACGGCCCGGGACAACACCCAGCAGGAAAACCTGAAAGTCGCTTTCAACGGAACAGACATGCAATTGCTGCACGTAAAAAGACATACCGTTCTTACAGGTAAAATGAAGGAGGGCGAGCAGCTGCGGCTCCTGAATTTTGAAGATTGCTACGAGTCCGAAAGGAATGCATTACATGTGGAAAAGTCGATCATGGACAATCTGCAAAAGGCTAAAAAAAGTAAGAACGTCTCTGAGGACTACGCCGCTGCCCTGCAAAAAGCCAGGGCTTCCCTGAAGGACCGCTTTAAGGCGGAGATCTCGGGAGAATTTGAGCAGGATCCGAAGGACGTGATCTCCTGGAAGATAGATAATCCCGGCCTGCGCCATACGGCGCCCGACCTGGCCTATTCTACAGAGTTCACCGTGGATGGTCTTATCCAGCGGGCGGGGAATAATTTCCTGCTCAACATAGGTAAAGTGGTTAATTCTCCCCTGAAATTGACACCCTCCCAAAGGACCCGTAAAATAGATATCTATATGTCTTATGCCCGAACGCTGGACTGCACCGTGGCCTTTGACATTCCCCAGGGATACACCGTACAGGGAGTGGACAAGCTCAACAAAACCCTGGACAATGATTGCGGATCGGTGGTCACCAGCGCCCAGGTACAGGGCAGCCAGCTGATGGTGCATTTTAAAAGGACCTATAAGCATGACCAGGAATCGGTAAACAAATGGCCTCAGTTACTGACTATCATCGACGCCTCTACGGAATTTGCGGATCAGAAGGTATTATTGAAAAAGGGATAACCCTCACCCCTCGGCCTGGCCGGTCATTTGCATAGGATCTGATAGGCCAATATTCAAGGCCTCAGATCATGAAAAAATTATGCGCCGCCTGCTTCCTGACGGTACTGATCGCCGCTTGTTCTACCCCCGCACCGGTGACAGGCCGCCCCGATAGGAATGTAAGTACCAGCGGGACCATTGGCTCGGTAAAGGCCACGGATGGCCCTCCACCGGAGAAAATACCCGTCCCGAAAGTCCCTGACACAACTCATCACAGACCGGGCATCACCTTATAGGACATAATATCTCTTCTTATGGGGCGCCACCTCCGTATAATGAGGGATATCGCTGATCAGCTGCTTCAGGTCCCGCTCAATGGTAAAGCAAATGGCCGTCATCGGAGTATCTGTGGGCTTGTTCTCAAAGGGGTCCTGTAAGTGGATCGCCATTTTTTCGATCAGGAAAAATACGGCCCCGATGGCAATAACGACAGGGATGCTCATAAACCCGAAGAGGTCCACCACCGCAAAAGGAAGCAACAGGAAAAAGAACAAAAGGGAAAAATGAATATAAAGGCTATAGGTGGCCGGGAAGATGGTATTCTTTATTCGTTCGCATTTCCCCATGGCATCACAAAGCCGCGTCAAAGTCCTGTCGATCTCCACCTGCTGATACGAATTGATCAAACCATTATGATAAGCCTTCTGTAATTCCTGTCCATGCAGGTCCAGGATGGCCATGGGCGCATTGTTGAAATTTTTTATGTGCTGCATATCACTCCGGCTGATAAATTTTTCGATGCCATACTGGCTATCCTGGCCCCGCAAGCTACGGCTGAGGCTGTAGCACCAGGCGATCTGCCTTTTGATGTACCGGGACCTGAAGAAATGCACCTGCTCATCCTGCTCCGGGCCATGGCTGAACCAATTGATCTGCCGGGCAAGGCTCCGGCTGTCGTTGACAATAGCTCCCCAGATAGTCCTTGCCTCCCACCAACGGTCATACGCCTGGTTGGACCGGAAAGCCAGCAGCAAAGAGATCACCGTTCCCATGATCATAGGAATGGACAAGGGAATGGTAAGGTTGGTAAACTGAAATACTTTATATAGGACCGCCACCCCTATGGTATACAAACTTAGCAGGATCAGCTCAGTCCTGATCTTCCCCATGATATACTTGATAGGGATATTTTTTTTCAGTAACATATCAGGCTAACATTTTTTCTTTATACAAAAGTGTTGTCAGGACCCCCACTTCACTGGGCTTAACCCCTTCTACATATACAATTGGGACCTTGCATTTCCTCAATGTCCGCATACAGCTGACAGATTGCGGAAGCCTGTTTTCATACACATGATCTTTCAGCAAATACACGGATTGGATATCACGGCCCTGCATATAATGACGCAGATAAGCACGGGAATTACCATACAGGAACTCAAACGACAGGAGGTGGATAGTGGAAGAGTATTTTTTTCTCAGCATCTCTATCGCTTCCAGAAAGGCGGGGGGCAGCATTTTATAAGGCTTTCTTTCCTGCAGGAACAGCAAGTCCATGATACCTGAGGGAATATCCAAAGTATGGATAATATAGATATTGCATTGCTCTCCGTTGGCATTTTGGCAGATCTCATGAATAGGGTACAGCGAAGTGATCGAAAGATCGGTCGGTAATAATATGTTTTTCATAATTATAATTTGACGGCAAGATGCGCCGGGGAAGTAAGAAAGAGGTAAAAGAGAAATTGGAAAAGGATAAAAGATCGGTAAGAAACCGGTAAGAAACAGGCACAGATCCGGCTAAAGAGGGAATTTGATGATCACTTCAGTGCCGATATTTTCTTTGGAATGTATTTCTATGCTGCCTTTGTAAAGGTTGACGATATTGCGGGCCAGCGGCAGACCAATGCCATATCCGCGGGTATTCTTGACATTTGATGCCCTGAAGAATGGATCGAAAATATGCTTGAGATCAGAGGACGGAATACCAATGCCCTGGTCACTGACAATAAAAATGACATGCGTTTTGCTGGCTGCAACAGCAAAGGTCACCGGTTTTTCCCCGGAATATTTGCAGGCATTCAAAAGCACATTGGAGAGCGCCAGCTCGAACAGCTGGGTATTTCCCCGTATGTTCAGCTCTCGACTGACCTCCGGGCGAAGACTCAGGTCCAGCTTGACGGGGCATTTCGGATAAACGTTCCAAACTACTTGCAGACTGTTGTGGACCAGCTCGTCTACCCACACCTGCTCATACACCAGGGTGCCATGAAAGCTGGACTGCGCCAGTTCCAGCAGCCCGCTCGTAATTGCTTTTAATTTTTCAGCCTCGCTCATGATGATGCGCAAGGCCTCCCGGTATTCCTCGGGATCACGCTGTCTTGCCAGCGATAGGTCCGCTTCTCCAATAATGGCAGTTAAAGGCGTATTCAGCTCGTGCGAAGCATTGCTGACAAAATTATTCTGTGTCTCGAAGGCCGTTTCCAGCCGGGAAAGCATATCATTGAAAGTGGCGGCCAGGAAGGATATCTCATCTTTCCCGCTGCGTACCTCCAGACGCTCATGCAAGGACGTGACGCTGATATTGGTCACTCTTTTTGCAATATTCCGGATAGGGGAAAGGACTTGTCGTGAAAAGAGCAGACCAATGCTGAAAAGCACAATGGTAGAAATGATACACGAGGTTACCAGGATCCTGGAAAGGATCAAAAGAAAATTTTGCGCATAGCTGTGCACTGCCGAGACAATGATAAGGTACTCCCCTTGCCGGGCCGGATGAATGATGCCCGCGAAGAACTGAAAATGATGACGGCTTACCGCTTTTCCATTTTTCTGCGCATCGGCAAAAAAAAGTTCCCCTGCGGTCTTATATAAGACCGTATTCTTTATCCTGTCAAGCGTGTCTGTCCTTATGACATACTCTTCTTCCTCCGGCAGCCGCTGTAGATGCTGCTTGCGTAATTTTTCATATGCATCCTGGCTTTGCGCATTGATGTCAAAATTTATTTTGGAAGCAATGACTGCCCTCAGCTCCAGGCGTGTATAAAAATCCTGGAACGCCTTTTCGTTGGCGAAATAATAAATGGCCGTGCTCAGCATCACAATGACAGAAAGACAGAGCAGCGTAAACAGAAGCGTGATCTTTAATTGGATCTTCATAGGGTTATTCTTCTTTTAAAATGTAACCCATGCCGACAACAGTATGAATAACGCGCTCGCCGGCCGCGGCATCCAGCTTTTTGCGTAAATAATTGATGTAGACGTCCACCGACTTGGTATTGAGATTAAAGTCATAACCCCATACCTTCTCAAGTATATCCATCCTGGAGAGCACTTTTCTGGGATTTCGCATCAAATATTCCAGCAGCCTGAATTCCGTGGCTGTGAGCTCGATGGTCCTGCCGTTCCGTTGCGCATTCTTTTCATCCAGGTTCAGCGTAATGTCGGAAAATACAAGCACTTTCCGCGCCTGACCCTGGCCGCCTTCAGAAGAAGCCCCCGCAGGGACCCGCCGTAGGAGCGACCGGACCCTTGCCAGTAATTCCGCTATCTTGAAAGGTTTGGTAAGATAGTCGTCCGCACCTGCATCCAGGCCCATTACAATATTGTCAACCGAACCAAGCGCCGTCAGCATCAACACAGGCGTGCGGATCCCCTGCTGACGTATCTTACGGCAAAGGTCCATGCCATTGCCGCCCGGCAGCATGACATCCAGGATAAAAAGGTCGTAAGTGAAGCGGGAAATATGATCCCAGGCAGATGTGCCATCCATCGCAAGAGAGACCTCATATTGATCTTCCATAAGGGCCTTCTTTATGACAGAAGCCACGGAATGCTCGTCTTCAATAAGTAATATACGGGTGTTCATAGATGCAACTTCCTGGGCCAAAGTTATGCCAATTGATCCATCTTGTCTCGAAGCAGCTTTTTTTCTGCCAGGGATGGCGTCAGCTCATACGCTTTTTCTAATAACCGCCTTGCTTCCGCAATATTGCCTGCTCTTCCATATAGCTCGCCCAGCACTGCATTGTAGATATAATGATGCTTCAACAGCTGAGCAATACCCGGTATATCCAGGATGGTATCGATGGCAGTTTCCAATCTACCCAGTTGCGCCAGTAGAATGGACCGGTTAAGCTGAACGATAGGGATGGGTTTAAGCTCCAGCAGACAATCATACAGCTTCAGCAGGGTTTCCCAGTTGGTAGAAGCAAAATCAGGCGACAGGCAATGCTCCGCTGCAATGGCGGATTCAATGTGATACACGGACAACCTGTCCCCCGTAGCCGATAGGTTTAGATAATAATATCCCCTGCGGATCAACTCCTGGTTCCACCCGTGCCGGTCCTGGTGCTCCAGCAGGATGATCGTATTGTCATCACCCATGCGACTGTCAAAACGGGATGCCTGAAAGCACATCAGCGAAAGCAGCGCAAAGCTCGAGGGCGTATTGCCTACCCGGTGCTCGGTCAACAGCTTGCATAGCCGCATCGCCTCTGCACACAGATCATGACGGATCAGCTCGTCCGCCTTGCTGGAATTATACCCCTCATTGAATAGGAGATAGAGGATTGTGTAGACTGTGTCGAGTCTTTCTTTCAACGGCTCCCCGGCAGGTATTTCAAATCTGATCTCATGTTGGCGGATATATTCTTTCGCCCGGTAAAGCCGCTTTTGAATGGTGGCATCATTAGACACCAATGCTTTGGAGATCTCCGACACGCCAAAACCAGAGACTGTTTTCAACGTCAGTGCTACCTGGTCCTCCGGGTTCAATGCCGGATGACAACAGGTAAAGATCATACGCAGTTGGCTGTCGGCTATTTCTGTATCGAGAAAGAATTGCCCGATCACCTGCTCCGTGTCGGCTCCCAGCCGGAGACTTAGCTCTTCGGATATGTCAGCCAGCTTCTGCTGACGGCGGATAAGATCGATCGTGCGGTTGCGGGCCACCTGCATCAGCCATCCGGCGGGATTGTCGGGCACAGCCTGATACTTCCACACCTGAAGGGCTTTCAGGAACGTTTCCTGCACGGTGTCCTCCACCAGCTCCAGGTTGTGAATACCGAAGATCCGGGTCAAAACAGCGATCATCTTTCCCGCCTCATGACGGAAAAGATGATCGACCAATTGCTGGGGTGACTCGCCTGAACTCATGCTTAGGAAGGCATGGGCATTTTCATGATCTCGCGGACCTCGACAGAACCCTGCAGCTGAAAGTCGGGAAAGCCGGATGCAAGCTCAGTGGCCTCTTCCAACGTTTCAGCCTTTACTATGATATATCCTCCCACCAGCTCCTTGCCTTCTGCAAACGGCCCATCCGTGACAACCGGTTTCTTGCCCTGAACGGTCTTGCCCGCCGGCAACAACGGGTCTCCCCCTCCATAAAGGCCCTTTTCATTCAGCTGCTGGATCCATGCCATCCATTTCTGCATGGAGGCCTGCATATCTTCGGGACTGAGCTTCAGGTCCTCAGGAGTGGGACCGCGAAAGACAAACAAAAAATCTTTCATGTTAATGTGTTTTGGGATTGAAAATCGATTACCATTCCTATGACGAACAGACGAAAAAGGATCGGACAAGTTCTGGAGAAAATTTTATAACCTTTATTTTGCGCTGAGGATCATTTTCTTACAATTTCATAAATAACCACCGGCGGATCAAAAGCCTGATTATTCTCCGGCCTTGCATAAATATTCCGCACGATATCCATCCCCTTAACGACTTTTCCAAAAGCAGCATAACCCTGACCATCAGGGTTATTGTCACCACCGTAGTCAAAACCCGGCTGATCACCTACACAGATAAAGAATTCAGTCGTAGCCGTGCCCGGTGCCATACGCGCCAGCGAGATCACTCCATCTTTATGAAGGATATGCGTTTGTTGCGTACTCTCATGGGGTATCCCCTGAAGAGAGGCCGCCTTCTTTTGATTCGTCCGCCAGATACCACCCTGGATCAATTCGGATTTGGCGGCATCGGAAGACTGGTTGTCATCATTCAGCACCCGGTAGAAGGAGCCGTTGCGGTAAAAACCCGAGTCGATATAAGATAAAAAAGCCGCCACCGTCTTAGGCGCCTGCGCAGGATACAGCTCTACTTCAATATCACCCGCAGCGGTTTTGATCCGCACATGTGGCCGGCTCCTGTCACCGCTCCCGCAGGACGACAAAAAAATAATGCATACCAAAAAAATCATGATTCGCATAGGCCTCAAATTACCTAAATAATAGCGATATTCACGAATGCAATTGGACTTCCCTTTCCTGCAATTGGTATTTACAGGGTTCATTTCACTGTTTCCAGCAGTCAACCCGGTCGGGTCGGCCTTCATTGTCGACCCTCTGCTCACAGGCCTGAACGGCTCGGAACGCAGGGCCGCTTCAAAGAGAATAGCCTTTTATTGTTTCCTGATCTGCACGGTATCCATCCTCATCGGTACCTATGTACTGGAGCTTTTCGGTATCTCCATTCCCATTGTCCAGCTGGCCGGCGGCCTCATGATCTGCCGGATGGGCTGGCAGCTGCTGACGACGGAAGATGCTATCAAAAGCAGTAAGGAGACGGCACAGCCGGAAAGAAAAGCCGGAGACATCGAGAACATCCTTTTTTACCCTGTATCCTTTCCTATGACCACGGGCGCCGGCACGATCTCTGTACTGCTGACCCTCAGCGCCCATGGAGAAGACAATGATATCAGCAAACACCTGGTCAAGCTGGTCGCACTTTTCATAGCCGTCCTCCTCATCTGCCTGCTGATCTATATCTGTTATGCCAATACTCCACGCCTGATCAAAAGATTGGGCCCCAGAGGCGAACAGATCGTCAATCGGCTCAGCGCCTTCCTGGTCTTTTGCATCGGGATGCAGATCGCCTCCGCCGGCATCAGGACATTGCTGAAGACCTGACAACATCCACTATAGACAAGACTTGATCTCCCGGATAGTCTCTGCAAAAGCCTTTTCCTCCTGCACATGCTCCTGCCAGGCCAGCCCCCTTTCCATCAGGTCGATACTGTGCACAATAGTTGATCCCTCCTGCCCCGCTTTCTTACCCAGGATGAACACCGTATCGGAGATAGCCACCGTCGTAGCGATATCATGCGATACAATGATCAGCGTTTTAAATTCATGGGACAGTGATACCTTCAACAGAAGCGTCACCACCTTATCCAGCACACAGACGTCCAAACCTGAAAAAGGCTCGTCCAGCAAAAGAAAATCAGACCCCTTCAGCAGCTGCTGAATAATGCTGACCCTTTGTTGCTGACCACCGGACAGTTGCTTCGGATATCGCTTCAGGACATCCGAAAGATCGAATTGTGCGGCATATTCCAATATGGCATCGCTTTCAGTACCCACCAGCGCCTTATTCTGATGCGCCGCCAATCGCAGGGATTGCTCCACAGTCCTCCATGAGAATTGATAGTAGTTCTGAAAGATGACGCCCATATCCCCCGCATGCACAGGACGCAGGGACCATGGCTCTCCCCCGCGGACAAGGATCTGCCCCTTGTCCGGTTTTTGGAGGCCTGAAAGGATACGGAAAAGCTGGGTCTTGCCGATCCCGCTGCGTCCGATCAGCGAAACCACCTGCCCCTGCTGTATTCCCGGCCGGATAATATCGTCGATGCTGAAATTGATATCGCTCAGGATACATTTATTGTCATAAGTGAGGGAAATATCCTTCACCTGGAGAAGTGTTTCCCCCTTGCTATAGATAGTCATAGTTACAATTTTGTATATGGGAAGAACCAATGACGGAGCCTCCCCAAAAGATGATCGAAGAAAAGTCCCAGTCCAAAGATCACGGCCTGTAAGGCGATCACATGCACCAGGTCATTGTATTTATTATACTTGATCAGCAGCGTACCGATACCCCCTTCGCTCATGCTCAATCCCTCTACCATGGTGATCATCATCCAGGCAATGGCAAAGTTTTGCCGGACGACCTCGAAGACCTGGTCGGCCTTACCGACGATGAGCACTTCATACAGACTCTGCCAACGGCTGTATCCCAGGGTCTGACATAGCTCGAACTCCTGTGCGTTGGTCTGCATGATTACAGCAAGGAAGGAAGTGGTAAAGAAAGGCACGATGCCGAAGACCAGCAATGAGAGCTTTAGCTGACTGCCATCCCTCGTCAGGAGCGTGAAAATGAAGATGAGACCCGTCAGGGTAAGATATCGGCACTTCACGATGAAATGGGCTAGGGGCCGGAAAAAGGGTACCACCGACAGATACGAGAACACCAGGGTGATCAATACCGAATACAGCAGGGCTTTCAATGTCAGTAATAGGCTCACCAGCACGTTGTCCCATAACAGACTGCTGGTGAACAGCGCCCCCAGCGCTTCGCCGATCCGCAAAGGAGAAGGTATAAGGCCCGCCGGAGCAGCCTGCCAGATTGAAAGCAGTACGATCACCTGTATTGACACCAGGATAATGACTGTAGTTCTGCGGATCCTTTCAAACGGTTTGAACATAGCATGTACAATTAATGGGGGCAGCGATAGCTGCCCCCGGATGAAAAAATTAATTACCCAGCACGATCTCTACGCGGCGGTTGCGGCTGCGCCCCTCTTCGGTCCTGTTGTCAGCCACAGGCTTGGCAGCGCCAAAACCCGCGGACTCGATACGGTCGACCTTCAAACCCTTGCGGACCAAATAATCCCTGACAGCGGCAGCCCTCTTCTCGGATAGGGGGACGTTGATGGCATCAGAACCATTATTGTCCGTATAACCATTGACGCCCAGTTTCAGACCCTCCGCTACCACGGCCGATTCGAAGATGTCGTCCAGCGTCCTGTAAGAGGATGGCCGGATGATGGCAGATCCTGTCTCGAACTCGATGTGATAGCTGCGCGAAGACACCGCTTCCGTGATCTGATCCGCATATTTCGTTTCGATGGCTTTCCCTTCCAGTAATTCAGGGTGATTGGAGATCACACTGAGAAGGAAGGATTTGTCCACTGCCTTTTCATAAGGCATAAAGCTGGGCATGATGGAAGGGTACATCTTTACCATCAGGTTACCGAAAGTATTATAGACGGCTTTATAGCGGTCCACCTTGTCATTGCCTAACCCATAGGTATTGGCCATGTCCGCCAGGTTGAATACAGTCGAACCACCCAGGTTCACCGTCAGACCACGGATATCCTTTTCGGCTACGCCGTTATAGTACTTCAGCCAGTAGGCGGCGTCCTTTTCCTGGTAGAGCCTGGCACTGACCTCCGCAGCGAATTGCTTCGCCTCGTTGAAACTACGTACCTGGTCGCCTGCCTGCGCCAGCGCAATGATCATGTTCTCAATGTCCGTACGGTGATCATTAGCCCACTTTTTGATGGCAATCGTCTGGTTGGGCATCTGCGAAGCATACTGCCTCGTATTGGCAATGGTCACCAGGCCGCCCTTTTTCGTGGCGACGTTCACGTCACCCGGTGTCCAGGTGGCGACTGCATCCACGCCTACGACGGTATCCCGGCCCGTCGTCTTACCCCCGGCTACCACCTTCCTGCTTTCCGTATATCCCGTGATATATTTATTCGGCGCGTCGAGGAAGTCACTGGCAGCGATCAGGTTGATGGCAGTTGCATCATAGGTGGTCTCGTCAGGGTTGACCTTGAGGCCATTGTCCCCAGCCCACTTCAACAGGATGTTGACGTCCCCGTCCCTCAACACACCGGCTACGCACTTGCCAATGGCATTGTGCGGGTCCTGTTTCCAGGATAAAGGTCCCATCACCTGGTCCTCGCCATACGACTTACCGTGCGCCACAGGGATAATGATGGGCTGGTACTCGGCGCCAAGGGGTTCCAGCTCTTTGGACAAAGAGCTCATAAAGGCAGGCATACCGTCACCCATAAAGGTGATGAGGACACCCGTTTCGTTGGGGTTGTTCTTATACTCCCCGGCGAATTTCACCAGGTCGGCCATCTGCTTATTACAGTCGTCCTGCCGTACATAAGAGATGTCCAGGTGAGCCTTGTCAAACAAAGAGTTCTTTGTTGTACGTATACCACCGTTGGCATACATGCCGGAGAACTGACTGTTCCAGGCCATCCGCTCCCAGGTGATACGCGTACCGCCATTGACGGCATCGGCATTATCGGGGAGGGGAATAAGGACCGCATCGCCTTTCAACGATGCTTCCGGGGCATCGGGTAATACTACCTTACCAACTTCGACGGCCTTACCAGCCTCTTTCGGACGATTTTGATACCATTTTACGCTCAGGATGCCTGCTGTTACTACAGCAGCGATGATGAGCAATTTTCCGGCGGGTTTGATTTTGACTGACATATGTTTGTGTTTTAATGGTTTTAAATAATTAATTAATCTAATAAGCCTTTATAGCGGTCGGGAGTCTTGACATCTTTCAACCTCCCATTATCCTCTTTCATGGCTTTGCCGCTGTAATTGAAATCCTTTCCCATGTCAAAGCTGTTGATCAGCTCGATCGCCTGGGCTGACTTAGCCTTATCTTCCAGGTTCTTGTCGTCCATGAACCGGGAAGTGACATCGATGGCGGACTTGATATGCCCGATCTTTTCACCGATGTTGACCTTTAAGATGGCCAAAGCTTTTTCCGCGTCCTGGTTCAGCTCATCGTCGCCCTTAAACGCCTTCATGGCGCTGGTGACGGCAGAGAGCCCGGTAGTGACGGAATAATAGAGGTCCTTCTTAGCCTCCAGGTCCAGCTTGGCGTCCTCCAGCATGATACCGCTCTCTTCATAAGCAGCATCGGCAAAACTTACCAGCTTGTTCAGGTCGCCTACAATAGGAGTGACATTATCGATATACTCCCGGCAACGAACAACATTGTTGGCGTACAGGTCGATCTGCCGGCTATTGGCGTTCTCCGACTGAAGGATCTTCACCTTCCTGATATTCAGCTGCAGTTCCTTTTCTTTTTCACCCAGCTTTTCCATCAGCTCGCTCTGCTTGCCTTTGAGACGACCGGATTGACGGAACAGGGTTTCCCTGTCCTTATATCCCTGGTCGATCTTCGCCTGCAGGATATTGAATGGGTTTAGCTCGATAGCCAGCCCGATAGAGTAGTTGGCGATGAAGGCCGAGAAATACTTCAGGGCACGCCAGAACTTCCTGCTGCTGACGATCATCAGCAGAAATCCCATCACTACGCCGCCGATGATCAGGTTTACGAGGTTCCATGTCACCGTTACCAACCAGGGCAGTACATAAGTGAGGAACCCGTAGGCCAGCCCCGCAAATAGGGACAGACCGATGATGGCTGTGGCGATGTTCTTAGGTTCGCTCCACCAGCCGAGGGTCTTTGTTTTTTCAATCAGTTTGTTCATGGTCATTTAGTTTTTAACGTTGATGTATATATTGTTTTATCTTCTCAATGTCTGCGGCTATCTGCTGTTTTCTGGCAGCACTTTCCGCTGTATAGTCACCGGACCTGCCCGTGATCTTCTGCTCGCTTTCCCTGATCTCAGTTTGCAGGGCCACGATCTGGCTTTGCAGTTCACTGATCTCTTTGGAAAGGGCCCGGATCCGTTCGCTCTTTTCTTCCACCTCCGCTTTTTTGCCATGCACTTTTTCCTGCAGGGCCGCTTCTACGGTGGAATGGAATCGCGCTGCGTCCGTGTCCAGCACTCGCAGATACTCTTCCGCGGTGGACAATAGCTTCTCCTTCGTCAGCCCCTGTACCTGCAGACCCGCATAGGCGGCGCAGAACCGGGAGAACTCATCAGGCACCGCTTTCAGGGCTACTACCATCTTCGAGAACTCGAAGTAGTCCGGCCCGGGAATATTGGCCTCGCTGAACAGCTTGTCGAAATACTCCTCCATACGGTTATCTGCACCCGTACCGCCCACACCTGGACTGCTGGTACGTACACTCCCTGCATCTGTGTTCCCCGCATTCACTCCACCCGCGCTTACATTTCCTTCTACCTCCGCACCTGTGTTTTTCGTTTGTTTGCTATTGTCGGTAGCTGCCGTCCCGTCGGGAGGTGTCACCTCTATGAATGCCGACAGGATCTTTTTTCCAAAATTTGCCATGGTTGTTGATTTTAGTGGTTAACAAAAAGTCTTTATCGTCAGGGCATAGCTACGCCAGGCTTGAAGCAATTGGGCTATTTTTTTTACAGCCCAATTGCGCCCAATTACAACCGTTGGCGGTTATAGCGCACCGTGGTAGCTATTAACCCGGTGTTATTGCATCAGCATAGTGGTAAGGAGGATGTTCTCCCGCATGATGGCGGTGACATTGACCTTCCGGCCGGGCGCCTTGGCTTGACTGTTTGTCAACTGGCGAAGGATAAGGAAGATGGCAATAGAGCACAACAGAGCGATCGCTCCAATGATCTTTTTCATTTTCTGACTGATTAAAAAATAAGCGTTGGTTACAAATGGATCTTTGGCTGAGGATCTTTTAGCAGCTGAAGATTTCCGGTAGTCTGGCCCTGTGAAGTGAATAGGGAGATGAGACCGGCGTATGTGTGTTCATGTTTGGTTGGGAGACTGGCTCCGTTTTGTTTGATGGAGTAAAGATATATCAGGTTTGCCCCTCGTTGTTAGTACATCCGGGTGGATCGGTCCTTTTTGTGGAACATCGGTTAAGTACCTGTGATAAACGGCAAAATAGGCGGCTGAGCGCGAAATATCGGGTCTGAGTGGTATTTTTGGACTTATGAATGGTTGCCGGGCTTTAGGAGCGGTAATTGTGTCTTTTGCAGGGGGTCGGTATTGTTACGCTGTTGCAGAAAGAACGCTGTAAACCAGGCCCAGCAAGGATTTGGTGGATTTGTATTGATACGTTGTTGCATTTATGTATCTTCCTGTACACTACAAACGCTTGATCTAAACTACGAACCATGCACATACGACCTTTACGCACCCTTCCTGCGCCTATTTTCGCCCTGCTCACCTTATCCTGCTCTGCCCAGCTCCAGGTCCCCCTTTGGCCCAACGGCGCTCCGGGATTCGAAAGCAGACGCAATATTCCCGAAGAGGCAAAAGACTATTGGGTAAAGACCATCCACAATCCTTCTATCGCCGTCTACCTGCCACCGAAGGATAAAGCCACAGGAGCGGCTGTCGTCATCTGCCCGGGAGGGGGACACCGGCTGCTGGTATATAATGCCGAAGGGCGTGACGCTGCCCTGTACCTCAATAGCCTGGGCGTGGCAGCCTTCGTGTTGAAGTATAGACTCTTTAGGCAGGACTCCTCATACAGCCTGGAAAAAGACGTAAAGATGGATGCTTACCGGGCCATGCGCCTGGTGCGCAGCAGGGCTTCGGAATGGGGAGTAGATACAGGAAGGGTTGGAATGCTGGGCTTTTCCGCAGGAGGAGAGGTCGTCGCGTTGGTGGCCTATGCACCCGGTACGGGGGACCCGCACGCACCCGATGTTATCGACCGGCTCAATGGCAAACCTAATTTTCAAATGCTGGTATACCCCGGACCGCTGGGGATACCCGACATTGTCCCTAAGGACGCACCACCAGCCTTTCTCATCGCCGCAAATGATGACGAATGCTGTGCCACCCCCATCGTAAAACTATTGGAGAGATACCGGGAGGCAAAAGCGCCAGTGGAAGCCCATATCCTTTCAGGAGGCAGTCATGGGTTCAATATGGGCGATCGCAGCAAACTGCAGGCTGTGAGAACCTGGCCGCAACGTATGGCCGACTGGATGACAGATATGAATTTGTTGACGAAGAAGAAACAATGAAAAAAGCCCCCGGTAAGACTACCAGGGGCATACTAATCAAAGTGTTTTAACCATTAAACCTTATCCTATGAAGAGACAAAACTACTGCAGGATTGCCTCTATCTATAAATTCTATGCCTAAGAGTTTACACTTTAGGATCAAACTTTAATGAAAACTTAGTAATACCCTTAGGAAGGGCCTCGACAAATGTCGGTCATTTCTTTTTCGAACCAGCCTTCTTCGCAACAGGGGTAGCTGCAGCCTGCTGTTTAGCCAACTCCTCTTCCTCGGAAATAATATAAGGCTCCGGTATAGGAAGATCATCGATAATATCAGGCATCATATAAATGACATTGGCCACCTTGTTATAGCTAAGGTCGAAAAGCCGCCAGGTCTCACCGTCATCTTTGGATTGACCGAGAAGGTAGGTGACGAGATGATATTTCTTATCGTTTCGGTGGATATAGCGGGATTCACGGATAACACACTGCCATTGATCGTCCTTTGTTTTCAGGGTCATGACATGCACCTCCGCCGGAGGTTCCTCTATAGAGCTGACAGTCCGTGCATAGGTTTTCTGAATATGCTCGATAAAACCATCTTTCCCTCCATAATGCTTCCATACACTTAAAGGCGCCAGGTCGGCATAGGCAGACCAGCTCTTATAAGCATCAGTCTTAATAAGGCTGTCAGCGAAAAATAGGGCCCTTTGCTTTATCTTTACCGTGTCAGGCTGGGAAAATGCGGCAGGAATAGACACAAATAAGGTCAGGATGACCGCTAAGAGTACATTTGTCTTCATGGGATATTGACTTTGAATGCCAAAATAATACAAAAACCCGGCCGGCACAAGGTAAATTACCGTTTTTTATAGTAACTTGATTCACTTAGAAAATCTCCATAATTGCATCTATGTCAAGGAAAACTGATTTCGTCCATTCAACTAAGCAAGAGCCCCACCGCCTACGAACTAGACAGATCCTGAAACAACATCCTGAAGTCCGCAAACTGATCGGAAAGAATAAATATACCTTTTTCGCCATATTAGGCCTCGTGGGCTTTCAGATAGCCCTGGCAGGGCTGGTAAGCGCTCAATCATGGTGGATTGTGTTCGGCGCCGCCTATTTGCTGGGAGCCTTTGCAGATCACTCGCTGTTCGTCATGATCCACGAGTGTGCGCATCACCTCCTTTTCAAAAGCAGGGCCGCCAATCGCCTTTCCGGCATCATGGCCAACCTTCCACAGATCTTCCCCAGCAGCGTATCCTTCGAGCGCTATCATATCAAACATCATTCTTTCCAGGGCGTTCACGAGCTGGATGCCGACCTGCCCAACAAGTGGGAGGCCAGGCTGATCAATAACTATTTCATTGGAAAAGTGATCTGGCTGCTGTTCTATCCCGTTTTCCAGGTATTCCGTATCTCCCGCCTTAAGGAGATCAAGCCCTTTGATAAATGGGTGGCGCTGAACTGGCTGGCGGAGATCGCTTTCACCGCCGGTATCTGGTATGCCTTTGGCCCTAAAGCCATCGTCTACCTGCTCGCCAGCTTCTTTTTCTCCGTCGGTCTGCACCCCCTGGGCGCCCGTTGGATCCAGGAGCACTATCTCACCCATGATGAAGAACAGGAAACGTTCAGCTATTATGGTGTATTGAATGTCGTCGCTTTCAACGTGGGCTATCACAACGAACACCATGATTTCCCTTCCATTCCCTGGAATAAATTGCCCCAGATCAAAAAAGCCGCTCCCGGCTATTATGACAGCCTTTATTCGCACAGGTCATGGACGAAATTGTTCTTTCGCTTCTTATTCGACAGGGAAATATCTCTTTACCACCGTGTTGTCAGAAAGGATAGGGGCAAGGTCAAGCTGACGGACGAATCCAGGCCAGATCAGGACCTCGTGGCGGCTGAGCGCAGCGGGTCGATGGCAAGCGTCTAAATAAATACCCTTGTTCCCGAATTGAAGTTCTCCCGGAATTCCTTGGGCGTGCAGGTCTTTTTCTTCTTGAAGATCCTGTTGAAATTGGAAATATTATTGAATCCGCAGTTGTAGGAGATCTCCGCAATGGAATGCGTGGTGTCAATAAGCATCCTGGACGCATGCCCCAGTCTTATTTCGTTGAGACTGTCGATAAATGTATTCCCCGTCCGTTTCTTGATAAATCGACTGAAGGAGACTTCAGTCATGTTCACCAGCCTGGCTACTTCTCCTAGCGTAATCGATTTGTCATAATTGTTATTCATGTATTCAAAGGCCTTTTCAATACGCCGGCTGTTATACGTAAAATGCTCATTCGTGAAGGAGGCATCCGACAACGTGCGCATGTTCCGGGAAATAGAGAGGTCGTGCAGGATGGATAATAGCTCCAGCACGGAGTCAAAGCCATTCTTTTGGTTGAGGGAAAGGATGCGGGGAGCCACAGCGGTTGCTGTCTCCCTCGAAAAAAGAATGCCTTTCTGAGACCGCTCCATCATGCTCCGGATAAAGCTGAGCTGATTCCTCCGCAGCAGCTTGTCCTCGAAAAGATCCTTATGCCATTGGATCGTCACTTCGCGGATCTCTTCGCTCTTGCATTGATGCGTGAACCATGCGTGGTAAAGATTAGGGCCCACCAATACAAGCTCCAGATCGTCGATGACATCGATATGATCACCTACGATGCGCCGCGATCCCTTGGCATTGATGATCAAATTCAATTCCAGCTCCTCATGGTAGTGAAGGGGGAAGCTAAACTCCTTTTTCAACCGGGAAAAAATAGTGAAGCAGTCATTTTGCGTAAGAGGAGTGATCTCTCTGATGATATTCGTGCTCATATAGCAGCTCGTTAAGGTGTGATAAATATATTCCAAACCCTCTTGACATAAGAGGAACGTCAGATTATTATAAAGTTCGGATAAAATAGTATAAGATGAGGGTGCCTTCACGAAATTTAATTTATCTGTTGTAAATCATGTATTTAAATTGATTGCATTATATAAGCCTCCTGTCCTTGGTTCTTTTGCGTTCAATCTGGGATAAAATATCATTAGTTTTTAGACAAACCCGGGGTATATATTTGCCGTCATAAATCCTCTCAGCACAATCACAAGACCTTCCCGTCAAAAGTGATAGCTTAGTCTCATGAATTTACAACTACCGGATATTCTCATTATCGTAGCATATCTTATCACCATGGTGATGATCGGATGGCTTTTGCGCAAGAAAGCCAGGCTGAATAAGGAAAATTACTTACTGGGAGGAAAATCCCTTCCCTGGTATATGCTGGGCCTGAGTGACGCTTCCGATATGTTCGATATTTCCGGTACGATGTGGATGGTTAGCCTCTGCTTTGTTTATGGGATGAAAAGTATTTGGATCCCCTGGCTATGGCCCGTGTTCAATCAGGTATTTATGATGATGTACCTGTCCCGCTGGATGAGAAGGTCCAACGCCACCACAGGCGCTGAATGGCTCACCGGCCGCTTTGGTGCAACCGGCCGCGGGGTACGCTCCTCGCATAATATAGTCGTTGCTTTTGCCCTCCTGAGCTGCCTGGGCTTCATGGCTTATGGGTTCGTTGGGCTCGGCAAGTTTGTACAGGTCTTCATCCCCTGGAATATTGTAAGCCCGTATATCCCTTTCCATGTCTCACCCGAATACGTACCCCATTTCTACGGGATCATTTTCACCCTCTTCGCTATGTTTTATTCCATCCTGGGAGGCATGCACAGCATCGTGCTTGGCGATGTCATCAAATATGGTCTCATGACCATTGGCTGCATCAGCATTGCCGTAATCGCCATGGTACGCCTTAGAGGACATCACCTGAATGTGCCGGAAGGGTGGCTCAATCCCTTTTTCGGCGTAAGGCTGGACCTGGATTGGCGAAATATTGTAAATGATGCGGATAAAAAGATCCAGGGGGACGGCTTCTCGCTTTTCAGCGTGTTTTTCATGATGATGCTCTTCAAGGGCATATTTGCCAGCCTGGCAGGACCTGCGCCAAATTATGACATGCAGAAAGTGCTGAGCACCCGCTCTCCGCAGGATGCCAGTAAGATGAGCGGCTTCGTATCCATAATTCTATTGCCTATCCGCTATTCGATGATCATCGGTCTTACCGTCCTGGCATTGCTGTATTATCCCCGGATCAGCGGCGACTTACAGACAGCCCATGGAACAGACTTCGAAAGGATCCTGCCGGCTACCATCAATAGTTTTCTGCCCGTAGGGTTGATGGGCATCGTGCTGACAGGATTGCTGGGCGCTTTCATGGGCACCTTCTCCGGTACCCTCAATGCCGCACAGGCCTATATGGTAAATGACATTTACCTGAAGTACGTCAACCCCACAGCCTCCACCCGCAGGATCATTTCCATGAACTACCTGGCTGGCCTGGTAGTGGTGATCACCGGGGTGATATTGGGCCTGTTTGTGAAAGACGTGAACACCGTCCTCCAATGGATCGTATCAGGGCTTTACGGAGGCTATGTAGCAGCTAATATGTTGAAATGGCATTGGTGGAGATTCAATGCCAGTGGATTTTTCTGGGGTATGATGGCCGGGATCATCCCCGCCATCGCACTGGCTGTCCTGAAATCATTCGGCTGGCTAAAAGGTCTGGACCTTTATTACTGGCCCATCCTCTTCCTGCTTTCCCTGGCAGGTTCCGTGCTGGGAAGCTATGCCACGCCACCCACCGAAGAGGCCGTTTTGATATCGTTTTACAGGACCGTAAGGCCCTGGGGATTCTGGACACCGGTACATCAAAAAGTGATAAAGGAAGACCCTGCATTCGTTGGCAATCGGAATTTTCGACTGAATGCTTTTAATATATTCCTGGGCATCATAGGACAGCTATGCCTGACCATCCTGCCCATGTACATCGTATTATGGTTGAAGGTACCCCTGCTCATCACGCTGCTCCTGCTGCTGATCATCTGTTTGATCCTCAAAAGGACCTGGTGGGATAAACTTAATGAATACTGACCTAACCCTGCACAACATCAAAAATGGACAACATGAAGAACACATTTGACCGAAGACTGCCGCAGCTCAAAGCACAATATACTGCGCTCATCACGAGACCCAATGAAATCAGCGGCGTGGGTAATGGCATCTTCGACCGCTGGAAATATCCCGTGCTGACCGCCGCACACACTCCCCTGTTCTGGCGCTATGATCTGAATAAAAAGACAAATCCATTTTTGATGGAACGCTTTGGCGTCAATGGCGTTTTCAATGCCGGCGCGATCAAATGGGACAATAGCTATTTGCTGATCACCCGCGTGGAAGGCAACGACAGGAAATCATTTTTTGCAGTCGCGGAAAGTCCCAACGGCATAGATCAATTTAAATTCTGGGACTCCCCCCTACATATGCCCGTTGCCGGTGAGCCCGAAACAAATATCTACGACATCCGCCTCACCAGGCACGAAGACGGTTATATATATGGGGTCTTCTGTACAGAGAGAAAAGATCCCGCAGCCCCTCCTGCTGATCAATCCTCGGCCGTCGCCCAATGCGGCATCGCCCGCACCAGGAACATGGTCGAATGGGAAAGGCTGGCAGACCTTCAGACGCCATCCCCTCAGCAACGCAATGTGGTCCTGCATCCTGAGCTGGTCGACGGCAAATATGCTTTCTATACCAGGCCCCAGGATGGGTTTATCAACGCCGGCAGCGGAGGTGGCATCGGACTGGGCCTGTCCGGCTCTATTACCAATGCCGTAATTGAAAAAGAGACCATCATCGACCCCCGTATCTATCATACCATCAACGAGGCCAAGAACGGCCTGGGACCTGCGCCTCTCAGGACGCGCCTTGGCTGGCTGCACCTGGCCCACGGCGTAAGGAATACAGCCGCCGGCCTTCGATATACCCTCTACCTCTTCATGACGGATCTCCACGACCTCACCAGGGTCATCTACAGACCCGGAGGCTATTTGATCGCCCCCAAAGGTGAAGAAAGAGTGGGGGATGTATCCAATGTCGTATTCTCCAACGGATGGATAGCAGACGAGGACGGCGCCGTGTTCATTTATTACGCATCATCCGATACCCGTATGCATGTGGCAACCACCACTATTGAAAAACTGCTGGACTATGTGGTCAATACCCCCGCCGATGAATACCATTCCGCCGGTTCGGCCCATACCCTGCAACGGATCATCGACAACAACAAGGCCTATATCGAAGGCCCCCGCTCCCAAATTTTGGGAAATTAGTTTGAACATTTTGGTGTAGGTTTGGACGAAGAAAAACTTTTACCGCTATGCGACTCTTGCTGCTCATTATGTTCACTGCCCTTACTTCCATGATCACCAAAAAACCCACCCGCGTTGTATTCTTCGGGGATTCCATCACCCAACAAGGCGCCCAACCCGGTGGATATATTGTAAAAATGAAAGAAGCCCTGGAGAAGACAGGCAGAAGCTCCGACTTTGACCTCATCGGCGCCGGCATCGGAGGTAACAAGGTATACGATCTCTACCTGCGCATGGATGATGACGTACTGTCTCAAAAACCCGATGTGGTGGTGATCTGGATAGGAGTGAACGATGTCTGGCACAAGGCATCCGCCGGCACAGGTACAGATCCGGATAAATTCGAAAAATTTTATGTAGCCATCATCAACAAATTACTGGACAGGCACATCAAAGTAATCCTCTGCACCCCCGCCGTCATCGGCGAAAAGACTGATTTCACCAATATGCAGGACGGTGACCTCAACGCGTACTCACAGATCATACGCAACCTGGCCCAGAAATTTCATTGCAGCCTGGTGGACTTTCGCGAGCTCTTCCATAACTATGAGCTGAAGAACAACCCGGCCAATAAGGAATCCGGCATCCTTACCAGGGACCGTGTACACCTGAACGATGCCGGCAATCAGCTGGTAGCAGACAAAATGTGGGAAGCCCTGGATTCAAAATAACATCCAAAAAAACTTTCATATGGGAAAGACCGTCCTCATCACCGGCGCCAATGGCAACCTCGGTGTAGCAGCCGTCAAAAAATTCCTGGATAAAGGATACAAAGTAATTGCCGTCGACCATCTGGGCACCCACCTGGGGTTTGCCGCATCTCACGACAATTTCGAGCTGAAGGATGTCAACCTGTCCGACGAGGCGGCCACCGAAGATTTTATCACCGAAGCCATTAGTCTCTACGGTCGCATTGATGGCGCCCTCCTGCTGGTGGGAGGATTCGCTATGGGCGATGTCGCAGCGACCGATGGAACAGCCATTAGAAAAATGTATTCCCTGAACTTCGAAACAGCCTGGTTTGCTGCCCGCCCTTTATTCCTGCATATGATGGAGAACGGCTTCGGCCGGCTGATCTTCATGGGCGCCCGCACAGCAATAAAACCCGAGCTGGGCAAAGGAGCCCTCGCTTACGCCCTTACAAAATCCATGCTGTTCAACCTGGCAGATCTGTTGAACGCGTCTGCAAAAGGAAAGAATGTACAGGCCTCAGTCGTCGCACCCGGAACCATAGACACTGAGCTCAACCATAAAAGCATGCCCGATGCCGACTCCAGCGGCTGGATAGAGCCCGCCCAGCTGGCCGACGTCCTGGAGCTCATCTGCAGCGGAAAAGAACTCTCCCTCAAATAGCTTCCACCAAAGAGAATGCCCGCCGTCAGGCGGGCATTCTCTTTACTCAATAACCCATAGTGTCTAAACAGTCAGTACGCTGTTAAACCCCGTCACGCCATCCGGCTCTCGCAGAGGATTCTCAATATCCTCCATCCACATCTTATCATCGATCAAAAATCGATAATAATACTTGCCATTCGGCAACATAGGAATGGAGATCTTCCACCCGCCTCCGGTGACCCTTTCAGGCTTCATCTGCAATTCATCGGTCGCCCAATGATTGAAAGTGCCTGCCAGAGAGATGTGCTTACAGGCGGCCGCATTCAGATGGTGTACATAAAACTCGATCCTTTTTTTTCGCCTGTTGATGTACGGCGATTCGCGAAGTTTCATAGCAACCCCCCTTTTTTAGATTTTAAATAAGCGTTTTCATCCGGGCAAGGACGTACTTATATATGGCTAATCGAACTTTAGCATGCAACAGGTAGGCGACATCTGCGATTAAGAGTTTCGGGAAGAGTTACAAAATTTACAACTTTTTTCGGCATATTGCAAGAAGATCGGTTATTTATTTGCTAAAACGGTTTAATGCATTTTTAATGGGGTAGAGTAGGCCAGGACCCTTCAATTACACTATATTACACTTATGGGTAGTACCATAGCAGAAACAAAGATCTTACTCGTCGAAGATGAAAAGAAAATAGCGGAAACCTTGCGAAAAGGACTGACGGAACACCATTATGAAGTAGACGTAGCCTACGATGGGGCCATCGGTAAAAAACTCTTTGACGCAGGTGCCTACGACCTCGCTATCCTGGATATCAACCTCCCGCTCATCAACGGATATGAGCTGGCCCGCCATATCCGCTCCTATAATGAAGAGATCCTGGTCATCATGCTGACAGCCATGAACACGACCGAAGATAAAATAGAAGGCTTCGAGGCCGGAGCCGACGACTATATCGTAAAACCCTTCGATTTCCAGGAGCTGCTCGTCCGTATCCGCGCCCTCCTGAAACGCCTCCACCACCAGCCGGCCGCCGGCCCCAATATATTGAAAGTGGGTGATCTGGTCATGAACCTCGATAGCAAGGAAGTGACCCGCGAAGGCAGGAACATCCCGCTGACAGCCAAAGAATTCCAATTACTTGAATATCTCATCCGGAATAAGAATAAAGTAGTGTCCCGCATCGACATAGCCATGAATGTATGGGACATCGATTTCGACACCAAGACAAATGTCATCGATGTCTACGTGAATTTCCTCCGGAAAAAGATCGAAAAAGACTTTTCTTCCAAGCTCATCTACACCCAGGTGGGCATGGGATATGTTCTGAAAGAAACCCCCTGACGTGAAGATCCGCTACAAAATAATGCTGCTGTTCACATTGCTGGTAACAGCGATCATATCCGTATTGACATTGTCCGTCTCCTATTTCGCTAAACTCGAAAGGGTCCAGGTCTTCAACAGACGTCTGAAATCACGCGCCAGCTACAATACCCAGCTCTATGCACTGATGGGCGACAGCGCCTTCTCCTTCCTCCGGCGGATGGATACCACCGGCGGCCTCCTGCCTGCCCGGAGCATGGGGATCTATACCGATGATGGCAAAACATTGTATCAATATGATGTGCCAGGCGCACTCCCACTCCGGGTCACCAGTGACCTCCTGCGGGAAGTGATAGAAAAGGGAGAAAAATTCTTCACCATCGGTGACCGGGATGCCATCGCCATCCACAGGGAAACCCGTAATAGAGACTTCATCGTAGTGGTGGCAGGCCATGACGACGATGGCCTGGAAAGAGTGGGAACCTTGAACAAGATCCTGGTGTTCAGCCTGGTGCTGGGTGTCTGTCTCACCGCCCTGGTAAGCTACCTGTTTACAGGTCAATTGCTACGCCCCCTGTCCCAGATCATCCGGGAAGTACAGGACATCTCCTCCTATGACCTCTCCCACCGTATCCGCGCCGGCACCGGACAGGACGAGCTGAGCCAGCTGGCAAATACATTCAACGACTTACTGGGACGCCTGCAGGAGTCCTTCGCCATTCAACGCAGGTTTATCTCCAATGCATCCCATGAACTTTCCACCCCCCTCACTTCCGTTTCCAGCCAGGTAGAGGTGGTCCTCCAAAAGGAAAGGAACGCCGATGAATATAAACAGGTGCTCTATTCCATCCGTGAGGACGTCCAGCAGATGCGCCAGCTCACCAAAAGCCTCCTGGAGATTGCCAAAACAGGTTCTCAGGGCGGTATCGAGCTCAATGAAGTGCGCGTGGATGAAGTGCTGCTGAAAGTAACGGGAGATGTGAAAAAGCTCAACACTGACTACCGCGTCGAGCTCAACTTCGGAGAATTTCCGGAAGATGAGAAGGATTTCGTCGTATTTGGCAATAACGAGCTCTTATACATTGCCATAAAGAATATCGTGGAGAATGGATGTAAATATTCCACAGACAAAAGGTCCGTGGTCGACCTCTCTTTCGCCGGCCATAAAGTATACATACAGGTGGTGAATCAGGGGGACGTCATCGCGGCTGAAGAGATCCAGCAGATCTTTCAGCCTTTTTACAGGGGGGCTGGTACCGCCAATACCAGGGGATTCGGCCTGGGCCTGGCGCTCGCCCAACGTATCATAGCCCTCCATAAAGGCTTCATACGGGTAAGATCTGATATGGACACAGGCACCAGCTTCACCATCGAAATGCCCTCCATTACCATCTTCAACTAAGTTTTGTTAACGGTCACCCACACGTCGCTATTTTAATTCCTGTTTAATGCCCAAACGAAGATGATGGCCTAGTTTTGGCGGGAAGGAACAAGGTTCATGCAAAAATTATTCAACCATATACTCGTGCCGGTGGACCTTGCAGACGATGAAGGCATCGTACAGCAAGCGCTTCACATGGCCGGCCGCCTGCAATGCCACCTGCATCTTTTCTATCACGTCCCCGCCGCCCACGGCGAAGGTGCTGCCGGTAGATTAAAAGCTGCTATCCGGCAAAGGCATCCTGTCCTCACAGATCCCTCCATATCCCTCGAAGTAAACATAGAGCCAGCTTTCCCCGAAAAGCAGATCCTGGAATATATTAAAAGGCACGACATCGACCTCATCCTGCTGGTCAGGAAGAAAAGACCCGGCCATGCGCTCTTCCGGCACCCGACGGGCGCAGATGTGGATAGACTGGTAAATAAGGCCCTCTGCCCGGTGCTCTCCGTTTTCGAACATCCGTCCTTCTCCACCCTGGAGAAGATCGTGCTCCCCATCGGCGATCATATCCCCATGCGCCAGCTGGTGTTCGCCACCTATCTTGGCAGGACCGTTAATTCCACCATCCATCTCGTAGCGCCAGTCAGCAACAATGACCATGGCTTTTCCATCGGAGCCCGCGATAACCTTCATAAATGCTACCGGCTTCTGAGAGAAAATACAAACCTTACCATTGAATGCCAGGCCAGCCCTGAAGAAGACCTGGAAGAGGCAGCCTTGGATTATGCGAAGAAAATAAAGGCCGACCTCATTCTCACCTCTCCGGGAAAGGATTCCTTGCACGCCGGCTTTTGGAACAGGATCCGCAGCATATTCTTACGACGGCCAGGCTCCCATTCTTTGTCCAATACATTCAGCATACCCATAATGACGATCTCCAATCACAACTGACCAAAGTCCAATTACGCTCAATTCTTTCGTAAATTGAACGACATATGAAATGGACTCAAATCACAGACCCCCTGCATCATCTCGGTCTGTCTGCCCTGGTAGCCGCGCTGCCCATAGCTTTCATCTTCTGGGCCCTCATCATCAGGAAGATGAAAGGACACACGGTTTGCCTGCTCACCGCCCTGGCGGGAATGCTCATCGCTATCTTGGTATACGGCATGCCGGTGAAGCTGGCTGTCCTCTCCATTGCCGACGGCGCCTTGTTTGGCCTGTTCACCATTTGCTGGATCATCATGGGCGTACTTTTTCTCTACCACCTGACAGTGGAAAGCGGACAGTTCGCCATCATACGGAGTTTCATGGCTTCCATCACCACCGATAAACGATTACAGGCCTTGCTCATCGCCTTTGCATTCGGCTCATTTTTGGAAGGCGCCGCCGGCTTTGGCGCACCGGTGGCAATTACTGCCGCTATGTTGACTGGACTGGGATTTGAGCCATTGTACGCTGCCGGCATCTGCCTCATCGCCAATACGGCCCCCGTAGCATTCGGCTCCATTGGCATCCCTATCACCGTAGCTTCCCAGGTATCCGGTCTGCCGGAAATGGCTATTTCACAAATGGTGGGTAAAACCTTGCCGCTGTTGTCCCTGCTGCTGCCTTTTTACCTGGTGTTCATCACCGTGGGGTTGAAAAGAACATGGGAGGTTTGGCCTGCCGTCCTGGTGGCCGGGTGCAGCTTCGCCATCGTTCAGTTCGTCACCGCGAATTACATCAGCCCGATGCTGCCCGATGTGCTTTCCGGGCTCACTTCCATCATTTGCATGATCATACTGCTGAAATACTGGAGACCAGACCCGCACGTGCCCCAAACCACCTCCGGTTACACCCGCCTGCAGATCGTCAGGGCATGGTCACCCTTCATCATCATGACCCTGCTGGTGATCCTATGGGGAGTCCCCGCCATAAAAGATCAGCTGAATGCCATCGGACAGCTGAAAGCTACCATCGCAGGATTGCATGATGCCATTCTCCAGTCGGACGGCAGCCCGCTCGTGATCAAACCCTTCACCTTCAGCTGGCTTGCTAACGCCGGCACAGCCATGCTGTTCGCGGCCATCCTTTCCATGCCGATCATCGGGGCCGACGCTGCAATGGTGGCCAAAGCCTTTCGTCTGACCCTCCATCAACTGAAATTTCCTGCGCTCACCATCGCCTCCGTAATGGGCTTTGCCTATGTGGTCAATAACTCCGGTATGTCCATTACCATGGCCCTCGCCCTCGCAACGACAGGTTCCCTCTTCCCTTTCTTTTCCCCCATACTGGGTTGGCTGGGCGTATTCCTCACAGGATCGGATACCTCTTCCAATGCGCTTTTCTGTAGATTACAATATAGCTCGGCGGTCGCCATAGGTGTAGACCCCGTTGTCACCGTTGCCGCAAATGTCTCCGGGGGCGTCACTGGCAAGATGATCTCCCCTCAATCGATCGCCATTGCTGCAACAGCCGTGGGCCTGGTGGGAAACGAGTCCGACATCTTCCGGTTTACAGCCAAACACAGCTTCATCATGCTGGCTATCGTCTGCATATTGACCACTTTGCAGGCCTGGCTTATCCACCTTTTTCATATAAAGCATATCTTCGGCCTATGAACATAGTAGCTATAGACGGTTATACCCTCAATCCCGGCGATCTGAGCTGGAAGGAACTGGAAACGTTGGGACAGCTGACCCATTATGATCGTACACCCGCCGACCTGATCATCGACAGGTGCAAAAACGCACACATCGTTCTTACCAACAAAGTGCCTTTCACCTCAGCTACCCTGGATGCCCTGCCGCAATTGAAAATAATTGCCGTGACGGCAACAGGATACAACATTGTGGATATTGCCGCAGCCCGGAAGAAGAATATCATCGTCTGTAATGTCCCCGCCTATGGCACCGCTTCTGTTGCGCAGCACGCTTTTGCCCTCCTGCTGGAACTGACTAACCACGTAGGCCGGAATGCCCGCTCGGTCACAGAAGGTAAATGGTTGCGCTCCGAAGACTGGTGCTACACCGAGGCGCCTATAATGGAATTGGAAGGTAAGACAATAGGTGTCGTAGGATATGGCAACATCGGGCAGCGCGTGGGGCAGATCGCCCAGGCCTTTGGAATGAAAGTGATCTATTACAGCCCGATGATAAAACCCTGGACACCGGATGAACCCGCCGATCTGCCCACCCTCTTCTCCACCAGCGATGTCGTCACCCTTCATTGCCCGCTGACGCCCGGCAATCATGCCTTCGTGAATAAAGACCTGCTGCGCCTGATGAAACCCACGGCATTTCTTATCAACACGGCAAGGGGGCAGCTCATACAGGAACAGGACCTGGCAGACGCGCTGAACGCAGGCCGTCTGGGTGGCGCCGCCCTGGATGTCCTGTCAATAGAACCGCCGGTGGCAGCCAATCCCCTGCTCACTGCCAAAAACTGTATTATCACACCCCATAACGCATGGATCAGTAAGGAGGCACGAGAAAGGATCATGACGGTGACGACCTCCAATGTAAAAGCATTCCTGGACGGCCATCCCATAAACGTGGTCACGCCAGCCTGATCCGGACGGCCTGCCTCATCTGTTCTCATCCGCCCGTGCAGCCGGCTCCACCACCACCTTCCTGGGCATCAGCAGCTTGCCGATCAACCCTGTCCACCCGGTCTGGTGGGAAGCGCCAAGTCCCGTGCCGTTGTCGCCATTGAAATATTCAAAGAAAAGAACATAGTCCTTAAAATGTGGGTCATGCTGCATCTTGTCGCAATTGCCGAATACAGCCCGCAGGCCCTTCTCATCACGGAGAAAGATATGCGACAACCGGCGGGTCAGCTCATTGCTTATCTCGTTTAATGTAAAGTATTTACCGGAACGGGTAGGATACTCCACCTTGAAATCATCCCCGTAGTAATGATGAAAACGCTGCAATGATTCGATAAGAAGAAAGTTGGGGGGCATCCAGATAGGACCCCTCCAGTTGGAATTGCCGCCGAACATGCCGCTATCCGATTCTCCCGGCAGGTATTTCACACGCAGGACCTGACCGTCGATCTGCAGCTCATAAGGATGCTCCTCATGGTATTTGGATAAAGCCCGCACGCCATATTCACTGAGGAATTCAGTCTCGTCCAGCATACGGTACAACAGCCGTTTGATACGGTGCCCGCGCAGCAGCGACAACAAATGCTTCTCCTCCGAACCCTTTTCATGCCAGCGCGACACCAGCGAAGCCAGGTCGGGACGATGTTCCAGCAGCCACTTCAGCCGCTTTGCGAATTCAGGCAGGGCCTGTAAAATAGCGTCGTCGATCACTTCCACTGCAAAGAGCGGGATCAGCCCTACCATCGACCGGGCCTTCACCCGGATACTTTTCTCCCCGGGAAACCGGATAGTGTCATAAAAAAATTCGTCCTCCGCATCCCACAACCCTTCCGACCCTTCACCCATATTGGCGATGGCCGAAGCAATGTGGAGGAAATGTTCGAAGAACTTGTTGGCCATATCCTGATAAGCGGGATTATTTAGGGATAGCTCCAGGGCAATGCGCATGAGGTTCAGTGAATACATGGCCATCCAGCTGGTGCCGTCTGCCTGCTCCAGCGTCCCCCCATAAGGCAGGTGCGTATTGCTGCGATCGAAGATCCCGATATTGTCCATCCCCAGGAACCCACCCTCGAAGATATTATTACCCTCCTCATCCTTTCGGTTGACCCACCACGTAAAATTGAGCAGCAGCTTGTGGAAGACAGTCTCCAGGAAAGCAATATCACCCTTGCCTCCATTGGCATGCTTGTCCAGCTCATAGACACGGTAAGCAGCCCAGGCATGTACAGGTGGATTGGTGTCGCTGAAAGCCCATTCATAGGCCGGTAGCTGGCCATTGGGGTGCATATACCAGTCATGCGTCAACAGCAATAATTGATGCTTGGCAAAATCGGCGTCGATAATGGCCAGCGAGATACAGTGGAAAGCCAGGTCCCAGGCCGCATACCAGGGATACTCCCATTTATCCGGCATGGAAATGATATTTCTGTTGTTGAGATGCTGCCAGGTGTGATTGCGACCCACCAATCGTTGCGGCGCCGGTGGCGGTTGACGGGGGTCGCCCATTAACCAATGATGAACATTATAGTAATACAGCTGCTTGCCCCACAACATGCCCGCAAAAGCCTGCCGCTGTACCAGCTTCTCATCCTCATTCGTCATCTCCGCCTGTAGCTCATCATAGAAATGATCCGTTTCCATACGGCGAGCTTCGAAAATGGTGTCGAAGTCCCCGAAAGGAGCAAGGCTCCAGCCTTTCTGCAATCGCAGACGGATAGAGACGGACTGGCCCGGAGGAACCATCCGTTGATAATGCAGGGCGGCCTTCGTACCTTCCTGGTAGTTGATGGCATCCGCATTATTATGGACGACGTACTCATTGATGCCATCCTTAAAATAGCCGGTACCATCAACGCCGTATAACCGCTCTATATTGGTCTCGTTGTCACAGAACAGGTGCGTTTCCTTTTCCTCTCCAAAGAACGTGAATTCTCCCAGGTCCCGGTGCTGGATCAGGATATCTCCTTCATTTGAGGTCATCATCCTGGGCTTATAATCGTCGTAGCCCCAGGCCCAGGTATTGCGGAACCAGATCGTAGGCAGCAAATGGATAGGAGCTGCCGACCTCCCCCGGTTGTGTACGGTCACCCGTACAAGAATATCCTCCATATCCGCCTTGGCATATTCTATAAATACATCGAAATAATTGTCGTCGTCGAAGATGCCCGTGTCCATCAGCTCGAATTCAGGATCCTGCTTTGTCCGACGCTGGTTTTCTTCCACCAGCCGGTGATAGGGATATGCCTGCTGAGGGTACTTGTACAGCATCTTCATATAAGCATGGGTAGGACTGCTGTCGATGTAATAGTACAGCTCCTTTACGTCCTCGCCATGATTGCCTTCATAACCCGACAGACCGAATAACCTTTCTTTAATGATCTGGTCCTTTTCGTTCCAGAGCCCCAAACAAAAACACAGCGTTTGCCGTTTGTCGGAGAAACCCGCCAGTCCATCCTCACCCCAGCGCCACGCCTTACTCCTGGCCATATCATGCGTGGTGGAGATCCAGGGTTCTCCATTAAAGCTATAATCCTCCCTCACCGTCCCCCATTGCCTTTCGGAGAGATAAGGTCCCCATTTTTTCCAATCTGGTATCTTAAGCCTGTCTTTTTCCATATGCTTTATCCATTCGTACTAAATCCCGGATACAAAGTCATGCCACCATCCACAAATAGGGTGGTGCCCGTCACATATTCCGAATCATCGCTCGCCAGCCAGACCGCCGCAGCCCCGATGTCCTCAACAACACCCACACGACCATAAGGGATCAGCTCCAGCAGCTTCTTCTCCGCGGCTGGCGTATCCCATGCCTGGTGATTGATGGGCGTCCTGATGGCGCCCGGCCCAATGCTGTTGACACGTATCTTCGAAGGCGCAAATTCCTGCGCAATGCTTTTCATCATCATCATGATGCCCCCCTTGCTGGTCGCATAGTTGACATGTCCCGCCCAGGGGATCACTTCGTGAACACTACTCATACAGATGATCTTCCCGGCTGAGAGAGATCTCTCCGGTACAATGCCTCTCCGGAGGAACTCACGGATGGCTTCCCGGGCGCAGAGGAACTGCCCGGTGAGATTTACGCCAAGTACAAAATTCCATTGCTCCAGGGTCATATCCTGGAATGGAGCGTCTCTTTGCAAACCTGCATTATTGACAAGGATGTCCACCGTTCCGAATTGAGCAATTGCGTCGGCGAACATCTTTTGAACTTCCTGTTCCTTACTTACATCACACTGATAAATCATGCCCTTGTTCCCGGCGCTGATGACTTCATCCAATATTGTCTGTGCCGCCGTTTTGGAAGTCTCTGCAGGGTAATTGATCACCACCGTAGCACCTGCCGCCGCAAGGGCCCTGGCTACCCCAGCACCGATGCCGGAACTGGCGCCCGTAACAATGGCCACCTGCCCTTGCAATTTTTTCTCCTTCATATCGGTAAACCGTTGCTAATTGGTTCAATTTACCGATAAATATTCACCACGCTTTACTTTCCAGATCTAATTAACAAGAAAATTCCAGCCCTCCGTATCATCTGCCCTGCCGTAACGGATATTTTCCAATGCTGCTTTCAGCCGCGATCCCACCCCCGGCCCTTCTGCGGCAGGCAGTACATGATCCCTCCCGTCTATTCCGATGACCCCGATAGGAGAAATAACAGCCGCTGTCCCGGACCCAAATGCCTCACTGATCCTGCCCCCGGCAAAGGCGGCTTTCAGCTCCTCTACGTCGACAGGCCGTTCCGCTACAGGTATACCGTCCCGGACGGCCAGCTTTAACAGACTGTCACGGGTGACCCCATCCAATATAGAGTCGGATAAAGGCGGCGTTACCAACGTGCCATCCAGTACAAAAAATACGTTCATGGCGCCTGACTCCTCTATAAAGCGATTTTCTTTTCCATCCGTCCATAACACCTGGTCATACCCTTCCTCCCTGGCCCGCTGGGTAGGATACATGGAGGCGCCGTAATTACCGCCGCACTTGGCATAGCCCGTACCGCCTCTTGCCGCCCGGACAAAATCTCTTTCCACCTTCACCCGCACAGGCTGCTGAAAATAGGAGCCGACAGGCGTGGTGACAATAACAAAACGATAGGCGCTGGAGACCTTCACACGCAGGCGTGCTTCCGTAGCGATCATAAAAGGCCGAATATACAACGCGCTCCCGGCTTCTGCAGGTACCCAGGCCCTGTCAAGCTCCACCAGCCGCCGAAGGCCCTCTATGAAAATTTCCTGCGGAACAACAGGCATACACAAACGTTCTGCCGACAGCGACAGCCGTTCATAATGTTTATGCGGACGGAATATATTCACAGCGCCATCCTCCATACGGAAAGCTTTCATCCCCTCGAAGATGGTCTGCCCATAGTGCAGCGCCAGTGCAACAGGACTTAGCTGGAGATCCCCGAAAGGGACGATCTGCGGGTCCCGCCAGTCGCCATCAGCGTAATCGCAGATAAGCATGTGATCCGTAAAGTATTTTCCAAACTCCAGGTCATCCCAGTCCACTTCATGGAGCCTGGTTTCATAAGCCCTTTGTACAGGTATATACAATGATTTGGTAATAGACATAATGTGTTTAATTTATTGTGTTATATGAAGTTCCCTGCCAATACGCGCGCTGGCATCTGCCAATGCATCAAAATCCTCCAGCTTGCTGCGGTGATTGGTGATGGCCACCCGTATGGCATATCGTCCATGCAGCACCGTATACGTGGGGAGAGCAATGGCCTCCTCGTGCAGCCGCATAAGGATCTCTTTATTGCACGCATTCAGTTCCTCCTCTTCCATGCCGCCGGGATTCCACCGGTAACAAACAATATTGAGTGGTACATCCGCCAATAATTCCAGCTCCCCGTTCTCACGGATCAATTTTGCCAGGTACTGCGCCTGATCCAGGTTTTGACGCACCAGCCTCGCGTACGCTTGTATACCATGCTCCTTCAGCAGCATCCATACCTTCAATGCCTTGAATCCCCTTGATAGCTCCATCCCATAATTGGTGAAAGTCTCGGGTCCCGCCGATAATCCCCGTTCATGCTGCATAAGGTAATTCACGGAAGTGGCAAAGGCTGCCCGGTGTATGACAGCATCTTTCACCAGCACGCATCCTACCTCGTAATTCATGTAAAGCCACTTGTGAAAATCAAAGCTGAGACTGTCCGCCAGCTGTAAGCCCTTCAGCTTATCCCGGAATGCAGGCAGAATATACGGGATGGCGCCAAACGCTCCGTCGATATGGAACCACATTCCTTCCTCCCTTGCGATAGCTGCCAGCTCCTCCAGGTCATCGGTGGCGCCCGTATTCACTGTTCCCGCATTCCCGATGATGCAAAAAGGAAGATGCCCTGCTTTCCGGTCCTCCTGTATCATAGCGCGAAGCGCTTCCGTCCTTACACGATAATCCCCATCCACCGGAACCTTTCGGAAATGGTCGCTTCCGATGCCGATCACTTCAACCCCTTTCACTACGCAATTGTGTGTCTCTGAAGAGCCATAAACTATCATCTGCCCATCCACGGGCCGCAGACCTTTTTGCTTCACCCCCGCACGAAAATGGTTCCTCGCCACCACCAGCGCTGTTATATTGGCAATGGAGGCGCCGCTGGTGAGAATGCCCGAAGCAGATGGAGGGAAGCCGAACATTTCCTTACTCCAATCCAGCACCTGCTGTTCTACATACATCGCCGAATGATCACCTATGGCGACATTGGCATTCATGCCGCTGGCCAGCATATCTGCCAGCATTCCGAAAGGCGTACCCCCTCCCTGCACCCATCCCCAAAAGCGCGGATGTATATTGTTCTTATTGTAAGGCAGCACGGCATGGAGAAAATCTTCATATACTCCGATGGCATCCTGCGGCCCCTGTGGCAGCGGCTGTCGCAATTCCTGCAATACATCCTCCGGCATCTTCACCCATGCCGGCCTTTCCCGTACTGTACGCAAATGCTCCATCATATCATCTACCATACGATGACCAAGCTGACGCAGCTCCTCCCAATCGGCAGGATCCAGATTATATTCCATACAAACCATTTTCCCAAAATTCCGAAAGAAATTCGTAATAAAACAGATGCAGATTTGTTAATTTTGGGTGTATCAGATATTGTATGGCAAAGAAAAAATTCAACGAACAGGACCACCTCTATCTCCAGGTGGCGGAGGGCCTGGAAAAAATGATAGGAGAGGAGACCCTAAAAATTGGGGACAAGCTGCCTTCCGTCCGGATGCTCAGTGAAGAGTACGGGATCAGCATGGGCACAGCTTTCCAGGCATATTATCACCTGGAAGGGAAAGGCCTGATAGAAGCCCGCCCCAAATCAGGCTACTATGTCCGGTTTAATTTCCGGAGAATGCCCGCCCTTCCACGGATCGCAGCGCCGGAGCCGGTGACCAGCGATGTCAGCGTCCAGGAGATGATCACCGCCGTTTTCAACGACATTACCTCCGACGACCTGATCAATTTTTCTATAGCAGCGCCGCCGACAAGCCTCTTGCCCGTGGCCCGGCTGAACAAATCGTTGGTGCATGCCATGCGATCCACCAGGCATCATGCGATCCAGTATGAACACATCCAGGGGAGTAAGGAGCTGCGCCGCCAGCTGGTGAAACAGGCCTTCCACTGGGGCGGCAAACTGTCCGAAGAGGATGTGGTGGTGACGGCCGGATGCATGGAAGCCCTGGTCATGTGCCTGAAAGCCGTCACACAGCCCGGCGATACCGTCGCCATTGAGAACCCCACCTATTTCGGGATCTTCCAGGTGTTGGAAAGCCTGGGTCTCAAAGTGCTGGAGGTCCCCTGTGATCCCATGACGGGCGTAGACCCGGGCCTGCTGGCCACCCTGATCAAAAAGTTTCCGATCAAAGCCTGCATATTCGTCCCTAATTTCAGCAATCCCCTTGGCTCCTGCATGCCGGATGAAAATAAACAAGCCCTGGTGGAACTGCTTGCCAGGGCCCGTATTCCCCTTATCGAAGATGATATTTACGGAGAGTTATATTTCGGACGCCATCGCCCCAAAACCTGCAAGACCTTCGATAAAGATGGCTGGGTCCTCCATTGCAGCTCGTTATCCAAGTCTCTGGCGCCCGGCTATCGCATCGGATGGGCCATCCCCGGAAGGTTCACCGGCCAGGTTGTTCTCCATAAGATGATGCACACAGTGACGGGCGTCACCATCACACAACAGGCCATTGCTCACTTCTTAAGCATCGGCAGATATGAATACCATTTGAAAAAATTACGCAAGGCCTTGCACACACAATGCCTGCGCTATATGCAGGGTATCATGCAATACTTTCCGGAGAATGTGAAAGTCTCCCGCCCTCAGGGTGGGTTCGTGCTGTGGGTTGAGCTGGATAAAAAGCTCAACGCCTACCTCCTGTACAGGGAAGCGTTGAAACACAATATCTCAGTGGCGCCCGGACAGGTCTTTTCCATGCAAGGCCGCTTTGGCAACTGCCTGCGTATCAGCTATGCCCGCCCCTGGGATCAAGATGTGGAACAGGGAATAAAAGTACTGGGTACGCTCATCCGGAAGATGATCTGACCCTGCAGCACCGGATCGTTGAATGAACCCGGACAGCTATTGAAAACAATTGCTCCGCCGGGATACGGCTGCTATATTTAAGGATGAAGCTAACAACACTCTTCCTCATCGCCCTGCTGGCCGCTGCCTATCAGCCAAAGGCCCAGACGATCATCCGGCCAGGTGATCCTGCCATGCATTACGAATGGCTCTCTGACTCCCATGATTTTTATAAGGTCGTCGTATTCGACAGCTCCGGCCGGAAAAAGATCGAGATCATGAACGAACAGGTCCAGGTCGTCGATACAGCCAGACACACCATCCTGTCCGCCAGGTTCAGACAAGTTCCCTTCGGCAGGTTCCTCATCGATACTTCCATCTGCACGACCACCCTCATGCCGCTACGCATGCATGAATACGATCAGCCAAAGACTTTCGAAAATGATTTCCGCTTCACAGGAACAAAAGCTTATGTCACCAGCCTGAAAAAAAACATCATTTCAAAAGATACCTTCAACATGGCCGACGGCTATTTCGATGAGAATTCAATTGAAAGCTTCCTGGCTGTCATCCCCTTTGAAAAAGGCAAACAATACAGGCTTAACAGTTTTAGAATTGGAAAGCCGGGTTCGATAAACCCTTACGACATCGAATATGTTTTTGATGACGCCTGGGACCAGTCCAGTGGGGATGATCTAAATTGTAAAGTACTGAAATTCAGGAACGCATATAGTAATGGCTATATCTGGATCAACAGCCATACACATAAAATGGTGAAGGAGTTCATACAAATGGATGCAGGTGAAAAGGTCCTCATTGTAGAAAGATAAAAAAAGCTTATATTTAGATAAGCTCTTTATTTCACAGAGCGGACCACAGGTCCGCTGTCCGAAGTTCCCATCATAAGCCGTGCATCGGGGATGGGTAAATTTTCGGGATAATCCCATCACCGGTGCACCTAAATTGATGCCATATGAATCTCGTACAACGCGTGGAGCACTGGGGTGATACCCATCATCCCCAATGGCTTGATATCGTTCGCATTGCCCTTGGGGCATTCCTTTGCTATAAAGGCGTGGAATACCTGTACAACATGGGCGCCATGCTCAATCTCATTACCAACAAGATGGGTTTCGGATCATTTTCATCCATGCTGATGAGTAATTACATCTCTTTCGCACATTTATTGGGAGGTATCCTGCTGATCCTCGGCGTGCTGACCCGGTTTGCCTGCCTCATACAGATCCCGATCCTGTTGGGGGCTATTTTCTTTGTCAATTTATCGCCGGACAATCTGTACAGGCCCTTCTCGGAGCTGCTCCTGTCTATCGTCGTGCTGCTGTTGCTGATCTTATTCCTGGTAGTAGGCAATGGAAAATTGTCCATGCTGAAATTCAAGGAATAATAAGGCTATTCCGAATACATACCCTCAATGATGTCGCGGTATTTTTCCGTGATCACCTTTCGTTTGAGACTCAGCTTTGGCGTCATCTCACCCGTCTCTATCGTCCAATCCGAAGGTAACAGCCGGAACCTTTTCACTTGTTCGACATGGCTGAAGAATTTATTATAGCTCTCGATGATCTCCTGGTAGAAAGCAATAACCTTCGGATTCCTGACCATTTCCTCCTGGGAAGTCACTACGATCTCATTCTGCTTGCACCATTCCGTCAGGTAAGAAAAAGCAGGGACGATAAGGGCGCTTACAAATTTTCTTTCCGGCCCCACCACCATCAGCTGCTCTATATAAGGAGATTCTTTCAACTTACTCTCAACGGCCAGAGGTGCTACGTACTTGCCGCCGCTGGTTTTGAACATTTCCTTCTTACGGTCCGTGATCTTCAGATATTTACCATCTACCAGCACCCCGATATCACCCGTATGGAACCACTCCCCTTCCATAACTTCCGCTGTCAGGTCCGGCCGCTTGTAATAACCCAGCATGACATTAGGCCCTTTGCAGAGGATCTCGCCATCCTCCGCGATCTTCACTTCTATGTCCGGGATGATGGGGCCAACGCTACCGAACATACGGTCCTCCTGCTGCAGACGGTTGACGCTGATCACCGGAGAGGTCTCGGTAAGGCCATAACCTTCCAGGATAGGGATCCGGGCAGCCGTGAAGATCCGTATCAGCCTTACCTGGCAGGCAGCGCCGCCGCTGGCGACACAGGTGAGATTGTTGCCTAACGCTTCCCTCCATTTACTGAATATAAGTTTATTGGCCAGCGACAGCTGCAGGTTATACCATGCCCCCATCGGCTTATTGATCTCATAACGGGCCGCCAGACCATGTGCCCAGAAAAAAAGCTTCTTCTTTATCCCTGTCAGCTCGCCCCCTTTCAACATGATACGATCATAGACTTTCTCCAGCAGACGGGGTACCGTAACGAACATCATCGGCTTCACCTCTTTCAGGTTCTCACCGATGGTATCCATGCTTTCCGCATAATAGATGGAGCTGCCGCTGAAAAGATATACATAGGTCAGCATCCGTTCCAATATATGGTTCAGTGGCAAAAAGCTAAGGGCCCTGATAGGGCCTCGCGGAAGACATGGTATACAGGAGATCACATTGCTGAGGATGTTCCTGTGCGAAAGCATAACACCCTTTGGCGTACCAGTAGTGCCGGAAGTATAAATAATGGTAGCCAGGTCTTCCGGCTGTATCTTATCCCGGATAGCGGCAAGTTGCCCGGCCTCGGCTTCGGCGACATCCGATAGCAGCGCTTTCCAATGCTGGGCATGGGCCACATGCTCGAAAGTGTAGATCTCTTTCAGGCTGGGCACCCGCTCCCGTATGCTCAATACTTTATGGAACAATTCTTCGTCATTGACGAATATTAACTTTACCTGGGCGTCATTGAGGATGAACTCCAGTTCATGGACGCTGATGGTGGGATAGACAGGCGTGAGGATAGCGCCGGTCTGCTGTACGGCCAGGTCCAGCATGATCCATTCCGGTCGGTTCTTCGAAATAACAGCCACCTTATCCCGGCCTTCAACGGTGCCGTCCTGTCCGGAGATACCAAGACGAAGCAACCCTGCACTTAGTCTATGGATGGTGTCGATCGTCTCTTCGGAGCTATAGGTCCGCCATTTGCCGTTCTCTTTGCCGGCCAGCATATCCGGGAGAAAAGGGCGGCCGTCTTTCTGTAAAATGCAGTCGAACAATCGTTTGGGGTCAGACATAAAGTCAAAATACGATAAAAAAATGAGTTGCCAAACTTCTTGCTCACCTTCCCCCCGTCTGATAGTATTGCCCCTGCGGCAGCTTAAAAATCCTCCCTTGCTGGAACCCCACGAAACGCTTGTACTCGTCTCCATGGGTATTACTCCAGTTCTGAAAAGCAGTCAGGTTCTCCGCAGCACCGAAGATCCATTGATTATAGGCATCGAACATCCCATCCTTCAGTAACTGCCGTTGATATTCAAAAAGCCGGAATGGATAAGTAGAAGGATATTTTTCAGACCAGGCAAGAATAAATTTTGTCCGCAGCAGGATAAGCGATTCCGTGGTGATCCCTTGCGCTACAACAGGCTTTAGGCTGGCATACATGTCCAGGCAGGCAAGGGCAAATGGACTCCTGGTTGTCTGGTCCTTCGTCATATCCTCCCCTGTATACAGCTTCTTATAGGACTCCAATAGCACATCCTTGATCTCAGCCGTACGTTTGCTGTAGCTTTCCAGGTTGACAAAGATCTCTCCATAGAGAATGCTCCAAATCTTGTCCATCGTGAAGTAATAGAAGCGGCTGGCATTATAATAATTGGAAGAATAGGTAGGATCTACCTCGATACCCTTTTCCCATTGTTTGATGGCGCCGGAATTGTCCTGGCGGGCAAAAAGCATTTCCCCATATTCATTATACAATACGCCGCTTTGCGGGAATTTTTTGATGCCGGCCTTATAGAGCCGTTCGCATTCCTTGCTCTCGTCGATAGCTTTGTACAGCATACCGGCGATCTGATAACATTGCACATCTGCATCAGGACGCTCCGTCAAAGGACGGGCAACATTCAAACCCTTGGGATAGTCCCTTTGCAGGTAATAGTTGAAAGCCAGGTCCTTTTGCAATTCCAAGTTCTGTGGCTCTTTCTGCACCGCGCCCGTCAATACCATGATCGCGTTCGAGTAGTCGCCTTGCCGTGTGAAGGTCTTCGCTGTCTCCTGCAAAGTCTTTGCTTCAGGTTGCTGTGATTGGGCTGACAAGCTGGCAAACACCAGCATACAGGGTAGAAAAAGACTCCTTCTTATCATAAGATCGTTTTTTAAGCTGCAAACCGCAAGTTAAGGAATCCTCTGCTCAAAGCTCAAACCTATAACCCGCTTAACAAAACCCTGGCTGATAGCTCAGATGAGGTTTGTAAGCAGCCCATCCCTTAGTTTGGGCTCGAACCAGGTGCTCTTGGGCGGCATCACATTCCCACTGTCCGCAATATCGAATAATTGCTCGATGCTGACAGGGTAAAGGCTGAAAGCCACTTTCCAGTCGCCGCCGTCCACTCTCTTTTCCAGTTCCCCCAAACCCCGGATACCGCCTACGAAGTCGATCCGTTTGTCCGTGCGCGGGTCCTTGATGGCCAGCAGTTTGTCCAATACATTTTTTTGCAGGATGGTGACATCTAAAACACCGATGGGATCATCGTCCGCATACGTACCTTCCTTGGCTACCAGTTGATACCAGCTGCCACCCAGGTACATGCCAAACTCATGCAGCCGGGCGGGCGAAAAAGCCTTGTCTACTTTTCCTACCAGGAAATCTTTCTGCAGACTGTCCAGGAATTCCTCAGGGGTGGCCCCATTGAGGTCCTTTGCCAGGCGGTTATAATCCAGGATATGAAGTTCCGCGGAAGGGAAGAGGGTGGTGAGGAAGTAGTCGGCGCTTTTTCCTGCCGCTTCCCCCAGCTCTTTCCTGACCTTGGCCGCCGATGCTGCACGGTGATGCCCATCTGCTATATAGGTGAAAGGGACCTTTTCGGCAAATGATCGGGTGATCGTCTCGATCGCCCCGTCCTCATTCACAGCCCAGATCGTATGCTGAATACCGTCTTCTGCAGTAAAATCATATAAAGGCGCATGTGCATTCTTCCATCCTTCGATCAGTTCGTCAATGGCTGCCACATTCTTATAAGCCAGGAATACATTGCCTGTTTGCGCGCGGATCGTTTTCATGTGATGGATACGGTCAGCCTCCTTGTCGGGACGAGTGAACTCATGTTTCTTGATGACGTCCTTCTCATAGTCATCCACCGAGCTCCCGCATACTAACCCCGTCTGGCTCCTCCCGTTCATGATCAGACGGTAAATATAATACAATGGCTTTTCCTCCTGTATCAGGACGCCTCTCCGGATGAAATCCTGGAGGTTCTCCTTTGCTTTTTCATACACCTGGGAAGAATGCGTGTCGATATTCTCAGGCAGATCGATCTCAGACTTGGTGATATGGAGAAAAGAGCTGGCATTGCCTGCGGCCTCCTGCCTGGCTTCTGTGCTGTTAAGAACATCATATGGCCTGGACGCCACCTGCGCTGCCGATTGGGGGACAGGACGCAGCGCTTTGAAAGGACTAATGCTTGCCATCGTTTATTTTATTAAGCTTTTTGAGTTGCAAATTCTTTCATCAGATCAGTCAGGACCTTTACGCCTTCCAGGGGAAGCGCATTGTACAGCGATGCCCTGAATCCTCCCGCAGTACGATGCCCCTGTATTCCTACCATCCCGTTGTCTGCACAAACAGCAAGGAACTCTTTTTCCAGTTCCTTGTCGTCCATTGCAAAGACTACATTCATCTTGCTTCTATCTTCCTTAGCCACCGTAGGACGAAAAATGGGCAGACTGTCTAACGTATCGTATAGGAGCGCTGCCTTCTGATCATTGAGCTTTTCAATGGCGGCCACACCGCCTTGCTCCTTCAACCAGCGAAGTGTGAGCATACAGACATAAATAGCGAACACGGGAGGCGTGTTCAACACCGACCCTGCTTCAATATGCTGGCGGTAATCCATCATGGTGGGTAGTTTTCTGCTGACCTTACCCAACAGGTCTTTCTTCAATACCACCATATTCACTCCTGCTGCGCCCATATTCTTTTGAGCGCCCGCATAGATCAGGTCGTGCCGGGAAAAGTCTATCACCCGGCTGAGGATATCGCTGCTCATATCGGCTACCAGCGGGACGTCCGTCTCCGGAATGGAATGCATCTGCGTGCCTTCGATCGTATTGTTGGTGGTATAATGAAAATATTTTGCACCGGCAGGAATGGCGAAATCTTTAGGGATATAAGTGTAGTTCTTGTCCTTGGAAGATGCCACCACATCCACATTCCCATACAGCTTCGCTTCTTTGATGGCTTTCGTGCCCCAGGTGCCGCAATCCAGGTAGGCCGCCGTCTCTCCTTCATTCAAAAGATTCATAGGTACCTGGAAGAACTGGGTGCTGGCCCCTCCATGCAGGAAAATGACCTCATGCTCTTTGCCCAACTGCATCAGCTCGCGGGCCGTAGCCAGCGCTTCATCCAGCACACCCTGGAAAAGGGGCGTACGGTGGCCTATTTCCAGGATAGAAAGCCCCGTACCATTGAAATCCAGTATCGCCCGGCTGGCCTCTTCGAATACCTCCCTGGGCAGCACGCTGGGACCGGAATTGAAATTGTAAACCATTGACAGCTCTTTAAATGAGGGCCAAAGATACCCCGTCTCCGGCAAACACCCGTCCTTGTATATAGGAAAAAAGAATCTTTTTGATTTATAAAATTTTGAGAGTTTTTTTTAAATCTTTTTAAATCAATGTAACTTACCACATACCAGGGCAAATTCACATGACGGAAATAAATTCATACTTTTTCTTTTGGGCAGGGCAATTTATGTACATCGGAAAGGCGATAGACACATCGACCCACGACCATCATGCCCTGCAGCTCGCCCTCAGCTTCGACCAGCCGTTCTATATCAAGTCTTCCGGAGGGTCATATAAAACAGTCAAGGCTGTAATTATCGATTCCGATCAGGCCCATGAATGCCGTACCAATGACAACCATTTCCTTCTCCTGAACATTGATCCCCAGACCACCATGGGACGTGCGCTCAAAAGGATCTACCTGACAGGACAGGCAGTAATGGAATTGCCTCAGGAAGAAACTGCCGAATTCCTGAGAACCATAGAGCAGAACCTCGATGCCTATCCCTTCGACAGCCACCTCATCCATGATATCACTCGCCAGTATTTATGCAGGCTATGCGCGTTGGAGGAAGACACCGACATCGACGAAAGGATCCAGAAGGTCATGGCGCTGCTGAAAGAACGAAACGATGATACGCTGAATTTAGATGAGCTCGCAGCAGAAGTATTCCTGTCGCCCGGCAGACTCACCCACCTTTTCAAAAAGCAGGTGGGCATACCTATTAGAAAGTATATCCTTTGGACAAGGATCCTGCTGGCGCTTCAGAAAGTTTTCGAAACGAAAAATATCCGCGAGGCAGCTTTATATGCAGGATTCTCGGACGCACCCCATTTCAACAGGACCTTTCGTAAAATGTTCGGCCTCTATCCTTCCTCCGTCCTGAAAAATAGCCAGAACGTACAAGCCTTTTGGAAATAGGCGCCGTTCCTTTGCGGAAACAATCGTTGATATGTACGCCATCGATCACGCCGCCACGGCCCTGCTGATTAAAAAGAAATTTCCCGCTTCTCCCATATTCCTGCTCCTGGTTTCTGTACAGTTGGTGGAGCTTTTCTGGGTGTTCTTCAACTTTACAGGGCTGGAATATTTTTCCGTCGCCAATGGCCGGCTGCATCTGGATTTTCTGCCCTGGTCCCACTCCATATGCTCCGCCCTCGTCCTGGCCGGCCTGTCCTATATTATACTTTACGCCGCATACAAAAAGCACGACATAGCCCTTGCATTCGCCATAGGCGTCATCTCACACGTAGCAATAGATCTGGTATTCCACGAACATGATATCCGGTTGACCCCTTTTTCAGACAAGCCGGCCTGGGGATTGGGCATCATCGACCACCCACTACTGGATTTTACGTTCGAGCTGCTCTATGGCATCTTCTGCTGGTGGTATTTTAAAGGGAACAACAAGCTATTGATCACGATCGTCATTTTTAATATCCTGGACCTGCCCATTATGCTGGCTTCGGGAGACAGCCTAAACCCGATAGCCTGTCACCACTACCTGCTGCCCTCCTTCATCCTATTTCAGATCCTCATCACCTGGTATTTTGTAGGACGTTATAGCGCTACGGCTCATCAACATCGGAAACACCCCCGGATATAGCGAACTTCATCGCATCGGCCGAGCTGATATCCGTCACTACACGGATCCTGTCCCTTTTTACAAAATACAGGTTACCCGAAAAAGCATAGGATTGAGGGACATACACTGCAACATATTCCGGCAGCCCGAATTCATGGAGGTCCTCCTGGGTGATGAACCCCATCCGCCAGATATCCGGGGCATCGATGCTCACCAGCACCGCTTTGTTAAATTTCCTTTTATTACCGGCAAAAGCTTCGAAAAAATCCTTTAATGTGGTATAGATCAGCTTGATACCAGGAGTTTTCTCCAACATCCTGTCGGCGAAGTCTACCAGGCGGCTGACGATAAATGAAGGGGAAATATAGCCTACGATCAGCGCGATGGCGACAAATACGATAAAACCCAATCCGGGGATCCTTCTGGGTACCCCAAATTGGTCCGTTCCGATCAGGCTCGGCACAATATTATACACCAGGTTAGGTAGGATCCCGTCGATCCAGTTAAAGACGGCAATGACTGTCCAAATGGTGATGGAAATAGGCGCCAGAACAAGCACTCCCTGTAAAAAGAAGTGAAACAATTGTTTAGGTATCTTTCGGAGCTTCATGTGCAGGGATTTAGCTGCTCAAAAGTAATCCCTTAACTGGGTAAACCCCCAAAAAACCTTCCCGGAAACTTTGGTAACGAAAAAAGTTTCCATAGTTTTGCCCTCGTAATGGACGTAAAAGAAAGAATACTAGGTAAGGCCGCAGATCTCTTCCTGCGGTATGGCATCCGCTCCATCACCATGGATGAGATCGCCACCCAGCTGGGCATCTCCAAAAAGACCATCTACCAGTTCTTTACCGATAAGGATGATATGGTCTCAGCCGTTATTGACCAGGAGATCCGGAAGAACGAGGAAGAATGTGTGCTATTTCGCCAACAAGCCGAAAATGCTGTACACCAGATATTTATGGCGCAGGAATCCGTGGAGGAAATGCTGAAATACACCAATCCCCTGATGGTATACGATCTGGAAAAACATCATCCCAGGGCTTTCAAACGATTAAAGGAATTTAAGTACCAGTTCCTCTACCAGGTGCTGATGGACAACTTACAGTGGGGAATGGAAGAAGAGGTATACCGCCCGGACCTGCAAAAAGACATCGTAGTAAAAGCCCGGATCGAAGCCGCATTCCTGGTATTTAACCCGGACGTTTATCCTCACAGTCGCTATAAAGTGGCGGAAGTAGCCTTTGAGCTGGCTATTCTCTTCCTCCACAGCATCGCTACCGAGTCAGGCAGAACGCTGATCGGGAATTACACCATAGAACGAAACAAAAAACTATCTCATGAACAGAAGGTTTAACATTGGAAGAATGCTGATGGCTGTCATGCTGGCTTTTCCTACCCTTACAGCATGGACACAGCAGACTCCCAACGGACAGGCGTCGGGTGCCGCACAGGGCCCTCAGCTACACGAATTTTCCCTGACGCAGGCAATAGATTATGCCGCTAAGAACAGCGTTATGGTAAAAAATGCTTTACTGGATCTTCAGATCCAGCAGCAAAGCAACCGGGCCACAACCTCGGAGGCCTTGCCGCAGATAACAGGTAACCTGGGTGTGACGGATAATGTCAAAATACCTACCACGCTGATACCCGGAGAGTTTGTCGGCCAGCCGGCAGGTACATTCGTTCCGCTCCAGTTCGGTACCCAGTACAATGCCAATGCGGGCATCACCCTCAAACAGGTGCTGTTCGACGGACAGGTTTTCGTGGGATTGCAGGCACGCCAGGCATCCCTGGACTTTTACCAGAAGAAACAGGAGATCACCGAGCAGATGCTGCGGGCCAACATCGAAAAAGTTTATTATCAATTGCTGATCAGCAAATCGCAGATCGTTCAGATCGACGCCAACATCACGAACCAGCAGGAGCTGTTGCATAATTCCACGGAGATGTTCAAAAATGGCTTCGCCGAACAGTTGGATGTCGACAAGTCCAATGTGCAGCTGGCCAACCTCCAGACAGAAAAGATCCAGCTGGAGCTGAATATCTCCAATGGCTACCTGGGCCTGAAAGTGCTGATGGGCATGCCTGTAAAAGACTCGCTGAGACTCACCGACTCGCTCACCTACGATATGATCCGGGATGCCACACTGAGCGACGAATATAAATACGGGGACAGACGCGATTACCAACTGCTCCAGGTGAACAAAAAGCTGAACGAATACGACATCAGCCGGTATAAAAAGATGTACATCCCTACAGCAAGCCTGACCGCCAACTATTCGCAGAATCAGTATTCCAACAAATTTGACCTGACGCAGAAAGGCAGCTGGTTCCCCTCTGCCTACATCGGTCTGAATATCAACGTACCCATCTTCGATGGATTTTTCAAAGATGCAAACGTTAAACAGGCTAAGCTAAAGCTGCGACAGACGGAGAATAACATCGATTCCCTGAAGATCCGCATTGACAACGATGTCAAACAGGCGCAGCTGAGATTTTCCGCCGCCCTGGCAACATTGGATTTCCAGAAAAAGAATATGGACCTGTCCGACAGGGTATACTCCCAGACAAGGAAAAAATACGACCAGGGATTGGGCTCCAATACGGAGATCACCACCGCCCTTGCCGATCAGAAAACGGCCCAGGCCAACTATTTCAATGCCCTTTACAGCGCGATAGTCGCAAGAGTGGACTATCTGAATGCAATAGGCAAATTATAATTAAGAACACCATCTAAAAAGCTCAATATGCAAAAGATACTGACTGTAGCTGCAATTACCACCACCATCCTGCTGACATCCTGTGGCAGCGGCGTCAAAACGCCGGACACGCTGGAAGGCAAGAAAAAGCAGCTGACAACGCTGAAAGACCAGCAGACCGAACTGGCCAAACAGATCGACAGCCTGGAAACCCAGATCAGCCGCCTGGATACATCTTCCAAGGTCGGCCAGAAAGCCAAGCTGGTCGCTCTGACAGCGGTGACTCCCTCTGCCTTTACACATTTCATCGACCTTCAGGGTAATGTGGAGGCTGAGAATAACTCTTATGTCTCTCCGCACACTCCGGGAGTTGCTAAAGCCGTCTATGTTAAGAAAGGCGATCGTGTCCGGCAGGGTCAGCTGCTGGTAAAGCTGGACGATGCTATCCAACGTACCAACGTGGCCAATGCCCAGATCCAGGTCGATCATGCAAAAGACCTCTACCAGCGCCGCAAGAATCTCTGGGACGAGAAGATAGGCACGGAAGTGGACCTCATCAATGCAAAGAACGCGGTAGACCAGGCAGAAAACCAGCTGAGAAATTACCAGGAGCAACTGGACTTTACCAACGTATATGCCGATATCAATGGCGTTATCGAGGACATCACGCTGAAAGTAGGTGAGGTCTTCGCACAAGGCACTCAACAGATCCACCTCGTCAATACCCAGAATCTGAAAGTGACCGTACAGGTACCGGAACTTTATCAGGAAAGAGTGAAAGTGGGCACGCCTGTAAGGATCAGCCTGCCAGGACTGAATAATAAAGAGATCACAGGCATCGTGCATATCACAGGTAAAACGATCAATGGCGACAGCCGCTCGTTCACCGTAGAGATCAGGCTTCCCGCCAATAGTGACATCCGCAGCAACCAGGTGGCCATCGTCAGGCTCCAGGACTACAATGTTGCAAAGACCCTGGCCATTCCCGTAAATACCCTGCAGACGGATGATAAAGGCAAATATGTGATGGTGGCCACAAAGGATAAGGAAAACAATCTGCTGGCGCATAAAAAAGCCATCAGTATCGGACAGTCCTATGGCGACAAGGTTGAGGTGATAGGCGGTCTGCAAGAGGGCGACCAGCTGATCACGGACGGCTTTCAGGGTCTGTATGAAGGCCAGCTGATCACGATACAATAATGCATCAATAAGCAGACCACACAAAAACCACTGTATGAGTGTTTTAGAAAATATTACCGATAAATTCAAGCAGTTCGGGCCCACCACCTGGAGTATAAAGAACAAAACAGCCGTCTATTTGCTGATGCTGATCGTCAGCGCATGGGGCGTATTCCAGTTCATGACCTTGCCTAAAGAGCAGTTCCCGGATATCGTGATACCTACCATCTATGTATCCACGATCTATACGGGTAACTCGCCTAAGGATATGGAGAACCTGGTCACCCGGCCGATAGAAAAACAGATCAAATCCATTACAGGCGCCAAGATCAAAAAATTCACCAGCACCTCCCAGCAGGACTATTCCGCCATCATGGTGGAATTTGAGACGGACGTAAAAGTGGACGTCGCCTTGCAGAAAGTCAAGGACGCCATTGACAAATCCAAACAGGACCTGCCAACCAACCTTACCCAGGAACCCACGGCACTGGAAGTGAGCTTTTCGGATCAACCCATCATGTATGTCAACATCAGCGGCGACTATGATCAGCAACGCCTGAAAAAATTCGCCGATGACATGAAGGACAAGCTGGAAGATCTTCCACAGCTCAATCGCGTAGACATCGTAGGCGCCCCGGAAAGGGAATTCCAGATCAACGTGGACAACTACAGGATGCGGAGCTCCAACATCAGTTTCGACGACATCGACAATGCCGTGAAAGGAGAGAACCTGGATATCTCCGGAGGTCTCCTGGACGTTGGCACGATGAAACGTAACCTTCAATTGAAAGGACAGTTCCATACAGCGCAGGATATCGAGCAGATCATTATCCGCAACCCTGCCGGCGGCGCCGTCTATCTAAAGGACATTGCCACGATCAGGGACACCATCAAGGACAGGGAAAGCTACGCCCGCCTGGATGGAAAGAACGTAGTGACATTGAATATTATCAAACGAAGCGGGGAAAACCTCATCGAGACATCCGATAATGTAAAGGGCGCGGTTGAAGAAATGAAAAAATCCCTTCCCCGTGACCTTACCGTAGTGGTGACAGGCGACATGAGCACCAAGACTCGCACGTCTTTCGACGATCTCGTGAATTCCATCGTCATAGGCTTCATGCTGGTGCTGATCATCCTCATGTTCTTCATGGGCGTGGTCAACGCTTTCTTTGTGGCGCTTTCGGTCCCGCTAAGTATGTTCGTGGCCTTTGTGTTCCTGCCGGCCGCGGATCTGATCATCGGTACCCATGTCACCCTCAACTTCATCGTGCTGTTTGCCCTGCTCTTTGGATTGGGGATCATCGTGGATGATGCCATCGTGGTCATAGAGAACACACACCGTATTTTTACCCAGGGGAAAGGAAAGATCAGCGCCCCGACCTCCGCCATGATGGCGGCGGGAGAAGTTTTCATCCCCGTGCTGGCAGGTACACTGACTACCCTCGCGCCCTTCTTCCCCCTCCTGTTCTGGCCGGGCATCATCGGTAAGTTCATGGTCTACCTTCCCGCCATGCTGATCTTCACGCTGACAGCCTCCCTGATCGTGGCCTTTATCATGAACCCCGTATTTGCCGTGGACTTCATGAACCATCCGGAGGAAGAAGGCAAGTCATCGAAAGCCGATATATTTAAAAAGCCGGGATTCTGGATCGCCGTTGTATTTGGCGTCCTGCTGGACCTGGGCCATATGACTTTCCTGGGCAACCTGCTCCTGTTCCTGGTCATCCTGACCATCCTGAATAAATTCATATTCGAAGGGATGATCCATGGCTTTCAGAACAGGGTGCTTCCCTGGATCATGGGCCATTACGAAAGTCTCCTTCGGTGGGCCCTGAAAGGCTGGCGACCCGCCTGGCTGCTCTTAGGAACCTTCGGTCTCCTGATCTTTTCTTTCATGTTCTTCGGCGCACGCAACGTACAGGTAGTGTTCTTCCCGAAAGGCGATCCCAACCAGGTGTATGTGTATCTCAAGCTGCCCGTGGGCACCAACGTAGATTACACAGACTCCGTTACTAAAGTGTTGGAAGGAGGAGTATACAGGGTATTGGACATGCAGAACGGAAAGAAGAACCCCGTTGTGGAAAGCGTCATCAGCAACGTAGCCATTGGAGCCAGTGATCCTTCCAGCGGTGATCGTAGCACCCGCAGTGAGCTGGGGCGTATACAGGTGTCCTTTGTGGAATATGGTAAGCGCAATGGGGTACACACGGCGCCCTACCTGGATTCCATTCGTCACGTGCTGAAAGGCATCCCGGGCGCGGAGATATCCGTAGACCAGGAACAGAACGGCCCGCCCACCGATCCTCCCGTCAATATCGAAGTGGCCAGTGAAGACTTCGACGACCTCATCAAGACGGCCGTTTCATTAAAGAACTACCTCGACTCTATCCAGACACCCGGCGTGGAAGAGCTGAAAATGGACATCGACCTCACCAACCCTGAGATCACCTTCACAGTAGATCGCCAGCGGGCGATGACGGAAGGTGTAAGCTCCGCCCAGATCGGACAGACATTACGTACAGCGCTCTTTGGAAGAGAGTCTTCCAAGATCAAGGAAGGCAAGGAAGAATATAAGATCCAGATCCGCAACCTGGAATTACAACGGAAGAACCTCACCGATCTGCTGAACATGAATATCACTTTCCGCGATATGGCTAACCAGGGAAGGATCAAGAATGTACCCATCAGCTCCCTGGTGAAAATAGACTACACCAGCACCCTGGGCAGCGTAAAGCGAAAAAACCAGAAAAGGGTCATCACCCTGCGTAGCAACGTGCTGAACGGATATACGCCGACTGCCGTCAACATCGATCTTGCAAAATCCATTGGCGACTTCAAAAAGAAGCCCGACAATGTGAATATCAAGCAGACAGGGGAAGGAGAACAGCAGGCGGAGACTGGCGCCTTCCTGGGCAAGGCGCTTGTTATTGCCCTAATGGCCATCCTGCTCATCCTGGTATTGCAGTTCAACTCGGTCAGCAAATCAGTGATCATCCTTACCGAGATCCTCTTCAGTGTCATCGGTGTCATCCTTGGATTCGCCATCACGAAGATGGAAGTATCCGTGATCATGACTGGCCTGGGGATCGTAGGCCTGGCGGGTATCGTGGTGAAGAACGGGATCCTTGTAATAGAATTTACAGACGAGCTCCGTGGACGTGGCATGAAGACAAGAGAGGCGGCGATCGAAGCAGGGAAGACCCGTATCATCCCCGTACTCCTTACAGCCATGGCCGCCATCCTGGCCCTGATCCCGCTGGCCGTAGGGTTCAACATCAATTTCGTCACCCTCTTTTCCGAGCTGAACCCGCATATTTATTTCGGTGGAGATAATGCCGTATTCTGGAAACCCCTGTCCTGGACCATCATCTTTGGTCTGGCTTTTGCATTCTTTATGACGTTGATCATGGTGCCCAGCATGTACATCATTGCAGAAAGGCTGAGAAGGCCCATGCGACGCCACTGGGGAGGCAAATGGATCTCTTTCCTGGGAATCCCTCCGTTTACCTTCATTTTCCTGCTGCTGATGTTCATTACCATCCTCCGTCACCGTTTTGAAAAAGCAAGAAGAAGAAGAAAGCTGGGCGGAAAAGCAAGTGAAGCATGGATAGGCAGTTGGTTTTGATAAAATTATATAGATCGGATCAACCCTCAGACAGGAACTGTCGTATAGCCCGGAAAAACTAGCAAAGCCGCTCATCAATTGATGGGCGGCTTTTTTTCTGAAATAATTTATCTTCATAAAAACAAAAGAACATGCGCAACAATCACGAAATAGACTATAAAATTTTCGGCGAAGAGCTGCAATTCGTAGAGGTAGAGCTGGACCCTAATGAGACAGTCATTGGTGAGCCCGGCGGCTTCATGATGATGGATGACGGCATTCAAATGGCCACCTTGTTTGGCGATGGCTCCGCACAGGCACAGCAAGGCGGCTTGTTAAGCAAGCTGATGAATGCAGGCAAACGGGTATTGGTAGGCGAAAATCTTTTTATGACGGCTTTTACCAACACCGGACAAGGTAAGAAAAGAGTAAGCTTCGCCTCCCCCTATACAGGCAAGATCATTCCCCTGGACCTGCAGCAATTGGGAGGTACCATCATCGCTCAGAAGGACGCTTTTCTTTGCGCTGCCAAAGGGGTCAGCATCGGCATTGCATTCCAGCGCCGGCTGGGCACCGGCATCTTCGGCGGAGAAGGCTTCATCATGGAGAAGCTGGAAGGGGACGGAATGGCATTTGTACACGCAGGCGGATATGTGATTGAAAAGCAGCTCCAGCCAGGCGAGATCCTGAAAGTGGATACAGGGTGCGTAGTAGCTTTTCAGCCCTCCGTAGATTTTGATATTGAATTTATCCGTGGCATCCGCAACTGGATGTTTGGCGGTGAAGGATTATTCTTTGCCCTCATGCGTGGCCCCGGTAAAGTATGGTTGCAGTCCCTTCCCATCAGCCGCCTGGCCAGCAGGATCATCCAATACAGCCCGCAGCTGGGACACCGCCGCGAAGAAGGCAGCATATTGGGTGGGCTCGGCAACTTGTTGGATGGAGATGGGTACTAATTAAAACAAAGTCCCGGCCACCGGCCGGGACTTCACCATAATTTATCTTATCAAAATAACCTAATTCCTGTTACTCGAAAACCTGCTCAACAACTTCAATATCTCAATATACAACCAAACCATCGTCACCAACAACCCAAACGCCCCATACCATTCCATATATTTCGGCGCACCCATCTGTTCGCCAACCTCTATCTGCTCAAAATTGAGAATAAGGCTCAATGCCGCGATCACCACCACGAAGAGGTTGATCCCAATGCCCAACAAGCTGCTATCACCCCAGTTCATAAACGGAATATTGACGCCGAAAAGCCCCAATACTATATATACGAGGTAAAAAATGGCAATACCTACAATAGAAGAATAGATGATAGCCTTGAACTTGGCCGTAGGCCGGATGATCCGGAAATTATACAGCAGAAATACGGCGAAGGCTACTCCAAAAGTCAACAGCACGGCAGAGAGAACAATATTGGGATATTTTTCCTTGAACTGGTCATTGATAATTGCCGATAAGCCCCCCAACACAAAACCTTCCAGCAGACCATATGCCGGCGCAAGGTATTTTGCCAGACTGTACTTAAACGAAATAGCGATGGTAGCAACGATCCCTCCGATCAATCCGATCCAGAAAAAGGTCATCATGGTAGGGAATGCTCCTTCAAAATATAGCTTCCAGGTATAGGCAGCGCCTGCCACCACCATTAGTAATAAAAAGCCGAATTTTTGAATAGACCCTCTCACTGTCATCAATTCAGTGCTCGACCGGTCGATACTTTTACTAAAGATCTTTTCCGATAGGGTTGGATTTCCAGTTTCAAAAAGTGCCATAGTTGTAGTGTTTTAGCCCTTGCAAAGTACAAAGACTATATAAAATTAACAAGTAGCGATAATAGTGGTTGGGTCAGGGCAAACTTTAACAATTTAAAGCTATCTGCGCCTGTTGCGCCCACCCGGCGGGGGCGGATTCTTACTATCCTTATTGTCCCGGGCATCTCCCCGGCCTCCCTGCTGACCTCCGTTTCCCCCCTGCTGTCCACCGCCTTGCTGACCTTGTCCTGATCCCTGGCGCTGATGTCCGGGTTTCTGATGTCCATGCCGCTTTTTTCTGTCGGCTTTTTCCAGCGTCTTCAGACTGATCTGGCCTACAAGGTCCACAAAACCGCTCACCTCCTCCTTTGGCTTGCCCGTGCTCACTTCGACGGGCTCCAGGCTATCCGGTACGTTATTCTGAAGGTTCAGTTGCCGGATCTTTCTAACCCTTTCAATAGTAAGGGGATATTGCTTATTGCTGTCCGGCAGCACATACCACATGAGGTTTTTGAAAATATCTTTCTTGATGAGAATAGCTGTTCCTTTCGCCACCTGCAGCGTGTCTGCATTGTCCGGGAAGTTCTGCAGGGCATCCAGGTACGTGTCCAACTCGTAGTTCAGACAGCATTTCAGCCGGCCGCACTGACCGCTGAGCTTGCTTTGATTGATTGATAGATTTTGATACCGGGCCGCAGTGGTGTTCACCGACTTGAAATCGCTGAGCCAGGTGCTGCAGCACAATTCCCTTCCACAGCTTCCAATCCCACCCACTTTGGCGGCTTCCTGGCGGGCGCCGATCTGGCGCATCTCCACCTTGAGACGGAATTCACCCGCGTATAATTTGATCAGCTCCCGGAAATCCACCCGGTCATCGGCAATATAGAAGAAAGTAGCCTTCCTGCCGTCAGCCTGGATCTCCACCTCGCTCATTTTCATGTCCAGCTTCAGCTGGCGGGCAATGGCTCTGGCCCGTATCAGCGCGTCTTTTTCCCTGGCCTTATTTTGTCGCATGATATCCAGGTCCTTGTCGTTGGCCCGGCGCAGGATCTTTTTTATTTCGGGATTGTTCTCCTCCACATCCTTTTTCTTCATCTGCAGGCGAACCATCTCTCCTGTCATGGTCACTTCCCCTACGTCAAAGCCGCTGACCCCCTCTACACTGACCATCTCCCCTTTTTCAAACAGCTGCATGGTCACATTTCTATAAAAATCCTTACGGCTACCCCTGTTAAAGCTTACTTCGATGATCCGGCAACCGCTGTCCGGGTCGCTGAATGGTAAGTTGGCAAGCCAGTCGTGTACGTTGAGCCGGTTACATCCGCCGGTGCTGCATCCTCCGTTACTTTTACAGCCCGATGGTTTTCCCCCCTTGGCTGTGCCGCAATTGCTACATCCCATATCCAAAATAAATTAACAATTAGGAAAAAGATCGCAAAAAGAAGCATATAACGGCGGAGGCAGAAGAATGCTACTGACTTGAAAAAACTACTTATAAAGATATATCAGGTGCAAAATGTCTCTGTTCCTGGCGTCCCCCTTACACAATTACCAATCGCTCCCGGGCCGCTTCTTTTCACTGGCCTTATTGTAGGCCATTGCGAATATACTATTATAAAGCTAAATTTTACTTTTCCCCCTAAACAAAGCTAAAAGCACCACCAGGCGCCAGACAGCCCCGGTACCATGCAAAAGCACATTTTCAAGGAATTAGTTCACCGCAGCTACCGTCCGGTCAGCCAGGATATGGTATAATTTAATGGTAAGGGCATGAAAAAGCATCTTGGCGTGGGCATTCCTTTCAATATAATAAGCAGCACGGTCAAGCTCCTCGATAATGGCCCGTTGCTGAAAAACATCTGCTATCTTATTCAATCTCAAAGCGATATCTCTTTCATTGTCAGGTATTGCAGGCGCCGCATCACCCATGTACCGCAGCCGGATGGACTGTTCCAGCAAATGGTTGAAATACCGGAGGAACTGCTTCTGACGCTCCCTGCCTGATTTGCTGATCTCATCAATCCATTTCACCTGTGCCACCGGCCCCGTCTTGAGGATCGCATTAAGCCATTCCCGGAGGACACCCTGCCAGTCATCCTCCGCATGGCGGATCAACTGCAGTGCTTCATGGTAATTCCCCTCGCAGAGGACAGCCGTCTGCCGCGCCTGCTCTCCGGGAACACCCGCGCGGTCAACCAGGGCTTTTTCAATAGCCTTTGTATCCGGCAGGGGTATTTTTACCAGCTGCGTCCTGGATAGAATAGTTTGGAGGATAAGGGATTCATTCTCAGCCACCAGTATAAATAATGTATTGGCCGGGGGCTCTTCAATGAGCTTCAGCAGTTTATTCCCCTCATTTCCCAGGTATTCCGGCATCCACATGACCAAAACCTTATATCCACTTTCAAAGCTTTTGAGGCTCAGCTTGTGAATGATGTCATTGCACTCCAGGGCCGTAATGTTCCCTTGCTTATTCTCCGCCCCGATGAACTGCAGCCAGTCATAAGCATTGCCATAAGAGTGCTGCCTGATAAATTCCCGCCATTCGCTGATATAGTCCGTGCTCACTGGCTTATCGCCGGGCTTTCGGGGAATGACAGGATAGGAGAAGTGGATGTCCGGATGGATCAGCTGCCCCGCTTTGACACAGGATGCGCAGACGCCACAAGCATCCATCGGCAGGACTACGGGCGACGCTGCTCCGGCCGGAGAAGGGGAGGGCTCTTCCCCAAAAAGGGAAGGGCCAGACGGAATGGGGGCAGCCTGCGGCTTGCTTACTTTTTCGCAAACAGTATATTGGGCAAATGCCAGGGCCAACGGCAGGGCGCCGCTGCCTTCATTACCCAGGAACAGCAAAGCATGGCTCAACCGGTTGTATTGCACCAGCTCCACCAGCTTCTGTTTGATCTCCTCCTGCCCGATGACATCTTTGAACATAAGGGCAAAAATAAAAAACCCCCGGCGCAAGCCGGGGGTTTGAACCAGTTATTTATGGAATTAGTTCAGATATTTCGTGATCTGCTCGTCCATGGGCTTCACCTTGCTGGGAAACACTGCCACCAGCTTGCCCTTTTCATCAATGAGGAATTTGGTGAAGTTCCAGCCGATGACAGGATCCGCAACCCCCATCTTTTTAGCTTCTTCCGTCAGGTATTTAAAGAGCGGATGCGTATTTTCTCCGACAACATCCACTTTTTCCGCCATGGGGAAAGTAACACCATAATTCTTTTTGCAGAACTCACTGATCTCGGAATTGGTGCCCGGCTCCTGCTGGTGAAAATTGTTGGCAGGAAAACCGACGATCACCAGCTTGTCCTTGTACTGCTCGTATAATTTTTCCAGATCGGCATACTGCGGGGTATATCCACACTTGGATGCCGTATTGACGATCAAAAGCTTTTTCCCCTTGTATTGGGAGAGATCGATGGTTTTTCCATCCAGCCCCGGTACCTTGAAATCATAAACGCCTGTAACACCGACGCCGGCCACCAGGAAGATTGATAGGAATAGTGCGCGTAACATAGATGATGATTTTAGTTGAAGGTATCTACAATTATTAAAGTTTTACAAAGATGGAACGCTAAAGTTTAAATTAGAGAAAGATTTGAATGATAGACGGCATTCCTTCCGGATAGCCGGACCGGATTGTTTCAATGACGCTCATAGCATCCCAGGTCGGGCAGACCGACAGGCCTGCTGTTGCCATCAAGGTCAAGTGACACAGCCGTACCCAAACCCTTGTCGATCAGCGGAGACCCTGCCTTAAGATGGAAGTCGTAAAAGCGCCGGATATTATTGACACTGTCGAACATTGGATCGGTGTTAACGATCATATTGGAGACCATTACATCGCCGGGAGTCGATTTGACTTTCCAGTCGCAATTGGAAAAGCCTACATGGAAAGCTGTAGTGCCCTGCCGCGAGATCTGCACTTCATTATCCACGTTGCCATTATCACCCCAGAAGATACAATTGATAAAGTCGGCAGTAAGATCATTTGTCAGGGTTGCGCTCCCCTGCAAAACATAATTGCTGACGGATAGTACAGGCTGCGTATGCGTGATCAGCTCATTGGAGTAGCTGGCAGCGGTACAATGCAGGAACTGGTAGCTCCCTCCATAACCCAGCACGATATTTTTCCCGCAATTGCTGATCAGACAATTGGAAGCCTGGATAGAGGCGCCTGCTCCTGATATCCCCGCATCATAACTATTATCTATTATACACGCTTCCATCGACAGCTGTGGGAACCCTCCCGCCGGAGGCCCTTCCACCACAACGGCCTGATAAGCATTTTTGATAGTAGTATATTGCAGCTTATTATTGGTGCTGGATTGCCTGAAGTAAATACCCGGCCAGCTGCCCGGAAAATCACGATAAGGATCGTCCAGCCTGTCGCTTTGAAAAATAACGCGGTTGATGGTATCTTTTCCGCCAGATACCTCCAATGTTCCGTCCACCAGCAAGGCCGCGTCCGCATGCGAATAGATCCGGCATCCCTGTTGAATGGTGAGATGCGCAGTGGTATCCACCTGCAATCCTCCCAGGATAACATAAGGTAAGGCGTTATCCCAAACCACATTCCCTTCGATCACTTCATTACGGAGGAAATGCGCATTTTGCCCCCATGCCTGCAGTTGAATATACCGGTTCACGCCATTAAAACTTACTTGTATGCTGTCCTCTACGACAAAAGGAAGATTGACCGCCCCCGGCTTGATGGTCACCGCAACAAACACATAAAGGGAATCGCCAGCTTCCAATTCTACCCCCTGCTGCTGAGGTCCGGCAGCCCCGTCGATATTGATGGCAAAATAAGACCCGCTTCCACCCATTAACTTAACTTCGGACAAACGCAATTTCTGATCATTCCCATTGATGATCTTGACGGCCTGCGTCACCGAGCCGGTGGAAACGAACACCGTGTCGAAGAACAAAGTATCGGTGCTAAACTGGACGATGGCATCTTTGCTGGTAATGAAATTATCCTTCCTGCAGGATAAAAGGGTGAGGGCGACGACCAGTAGTATGGACAGCTTGTACATCGGGATAAATGTACTAATTCTTTGCGGGCTCTGAAAGAGCCATCAAAAAAGATATTGATACACTTCTTCCACTCTTCCGACAGGCATTACCTCGATATTGGCCTTCTGGTTGTTCAGTCCCTTTATATTGTACCTGCTGACAAATATTTTTTCAAAACCCAGCTTTTCGGCTTCTGCTATCCGTTGCTCGATGCGGTTCACCGCCCGGATCTCGCCGCTAAGGCCAACCTCACCGGCAAAACAGTAATGAGAGGATAAAGGAGTATCTTCATAAGAGCTGAGCAATGCACATAATACGGCAAGGTCGATGGATGGATCTTCCACTTTCAGCCCCCCGGCAATATTGAGAAAAACATCCTTCATGCCAAAATGGAAACCACCTCTCTTTTCCAGCACGGCCAACAACAATTGCAGACGACGCAGGTCAAACCCACTAACAGTTCTTTGCGGCGTACCATACACAGAGGGTGTCACCAACGCCTGCACCTCTATCAGGAGAGGACGCTGACCCTCGTTGGTAGCCGCAATAGCTGTGCCACTCAGTTGCTCCTCCTTTTGAGTGATCAGGAGCTCGCTTGGATTGCTCACCCCACGCATACCGTCTTCAGTCATTTCATAGATACCTAGCTCGGCCGTGCTGCCAAATCGGTTCTTCAGCGTACGCAGGAGCCTGTAAGAATAATTCCTGTCTCCCTCGAATTGCAATACTGTATCCACCATGTGCTCCAGCACCTTCGGGCCCGCAATGCTACCATCTTTGGTGATATGTCCGATGAGGAACACAGGCGTTTGGGAATCCTTGGCAAAGCGCTGAAATTCCGAAGTGCACTCCCTTATCTGCGAAATACTGCCTGCCGATGATTCGATATAGGGAGATTGCAGGGTCTGTATGGAATCCACGATCACCAGGTTAGGCTTTAATTTTTTTATCTCCTGGAAGATCACCTGAGTGGACGTCTCTGTCAAAAGATAGAATTGGTCATTGTGCATCTTCAAACGGTCCGCCCTCATCTTGATCTGCTGCTCACTTTCCTCTCCGCTGATATAAAGAATGATCTGATCCTTCAAAAGCAAACCGTTCTGCAGGAACAACGTACTTTTTCCAATGCCGGGCTCTCCTGCCACCAGTACAATGCTTCCCGATACAATGCCTCCGCCTAATACTCTGTTGAGCTCTGCATCCGCAGTGATGATCCTCTCTTCTTCTGCACTCACTATTTCACGCAAGGGTAAGGTCCGGACATCTTTTTTGCCGGTGGAAATTTTTTTCCAATCATTTTCCGCCAACTTATTGTCTTTTGTAATGACTTCTTCGACGAAAGTATTCCATTGCTCGCATGAAGGACACTTGCCCGACCATTTAGCGCTCTCATAACCACAATTACTACAGAAGAAAGCTGTTTTTATTTTGCTCATTCAGTAAAGGTAGTGGATGATTCCGGGGGAGGCGAGGAGAAAGGTATAAAAAGTAAAAGGGCCAGCTAAATCGCCGGCCCCTTACTTACTAACCCATTAAATTCTTGCACTAAATTACAAATTAGCGCCACATAACAAAATAAATTTTTGAGGGTGTGAATAACTTTAAGGGGGGTAAAAATGTGTTTTTAAGAAGCCCAAATTGCCTTATTAATGACTGATAATCAATCTAATATACAACATTAACAATTTCCCCTTCCTACAGTCGCTCACCCAATACGTCCCAATAAAATATTGAAAATTAACATCGGCAGAGCGGTTCAGAAAATGCCCAAAATACGACTGTCTTTTTTGCCTGCTGACTGCCTTTTTGGCAAATCCGCTGAACGTTAAAATATATGGACAAAAAAAATATGTTAAGCTAAAATTAAAATGATATTAAAATTCCATATTTTCGCCTTATATATTAGATATATTATTTAATCTAATGTATCTGACTGGCTCCTATCCTACCAATACACAATGACCTCTTCACATCGTCAATTTTTGCAGACACTCCCCGTTTGCTAGTGCCTATTTATTAGTATTTAAACAAAACTACTCACATGAGAATTCTTCATTATCCAATGATGAGCATCCTATTGCTCATCACCACCGGGTTATTGGCCCAAAAAAGACAGATCACCGGAAAAGTCCTTGATCCTTCCGGCTCCCCCATTCCAGCCGCCACCATCAAGATCAAAGGTACACAAACAGGCACCAGCGCCGACTTTGACGGACTTTTTAAACTAGACGTTTCTGAAGGTAATTCATTGATTGTTAGCGGTATAGGGTATGAGCCCAGGGAAATAAAGGTCGGTAGCTCCGTCACTTTTACGATCCAGCTGAATACTGATTCCCGATCCCTCAGCGAAGTGGTTGTCACCGGTACAGGCACTGCCACCAGCAAGAGAAAGCTGGGTATAGCCGTACAATCCGTTTCCGCAGACAAGCTGCCGGCGGCCCCCACAGCTTCCATCGATCAGGCCCTCATCGGCAAGGTCCCGGGCGCCCAGATCTCCTCCGTCAGCGGTAATCCCGGTGACCCGGTCAACATCGTGCTTAGAGGGATCAATACAGTGCAACTCGGCACTAAACCCCTCATCCTGCTGGATGGAGCGGAAATTCATTCCACGGACTTGAATTCCCTCGATCTAAGCAATGTGGAGAGGGTGGAGATCGCCCAGGGTGCCGCTTCAGCAGCGTTATACGGCGCCCAGGGAGCCAATGGCGTCATACAGATCTTCACCAAAAAAGGTAAAAAAGGCCAGGTAGCCATCAACTATTCCAGCGGATACGCCTTGAATGAATTCCTCAATACCGGGAACGTTCAAAAATCCAAAATGCATCCTTATTTGACCGATGGCAGCAATAACCTGATCGATCCCAGCGGTAATGTACTGGCAATCAACTCGGACGGCTACCTCACCGGCATATCCTACACCTATGGCGGTGCTACCCGATATGGGATTTTGGACCCCCGCAATACCAATAGTAAGCCGTACAATGCCAACCTTAAATATTATGACCATTTTAAGCAGGTGTTCAAGACGGGCAGTACCCTGAACAATAGCATCAATGTTTCCGGCGGCTCGGACAGGAGCGATTTTTCCATCACCGCATCTAACAGCCGCACCGTGACAGCCATCATGAAGAATGGCGTGCTGGATCGGAGTAACCTCACGGCCAACCTGGGTACCGAATTGTTCAAAGGCTTTAAAATAAGGTCTATCACACAATTGGTGTACACCCGTAATACCATGCACCCGGGCCTGGGCGCACCCGGCGGGATTGATTATGGCAGAGGGAATTCCCTGGCCAGCATCGGCGGCGTCTACAGCTTTTTGAATACCTCCCCCTTTTTCGACCTCACCGCCAAACTGGCTGACGGAACCTATCCAAATTACCAGAAAGCAGACTTCGTCAGCATCAATGCCGGTAACCCCTACTATCGCCAGGAGTACACCGACGGTTTGGACAATAAGGTGGATGTGATCCAAAATTTCAACGCGAATTATAAAGTAAATAAATTCCTGGAGCTGGATGTTAAGTACGGCATTAACTTCAGGACGGAAAACTCCCGGTGGACCTACTACAACCAGACAACCAACCTGAACCAAATTGCTTTAAGTGCCTGGATCAATAATTACGGAAACAACACCGGCGAGATCGACAACTGGCAATACACCAATACTTTCGAGAATTTTTTGCCCAGCGCTTTCATCAGGACGGATTTTGAAAAGGACTTTAATCTAAGATTGCCGATCCAGACCTCGACCCAGATCGCTTTCGACTATCGTAAGAACAAATACAGTGAATTCGATACATATGGCGTAGGCTTACCCCTGGTACCCCCCATTAATATAGCTTCCACGGGTTCCCAGGCAGTTGCCAGGGATTGGGTGGAACCTTTTATCACATACGGCTACCTGGTCAATCAGCAGATCGAGATAGGAGAGTGGGGCGGTGTCACCGGCGGTTTCAGAAGCGACTATTCCTCTGCCTTCGGAGGTGGATCCAAGCTCTTTACTTTTCCCCATGTGGACGGACACTTCCTGCCTTCTTCCCTTGGCTTCTGGAAAGATGGTAAAGTCTATGACGTCGTACCCTACTTCAAGCTAAGGGCAGCTTACGGTGAAGCAGGCATCCAGCCGGGCGCCTTCGACCGTTATCCCACGTTGAATCAGCAGAACCTGGGTCCTTCTCTGGCGTATACTTTGCCTGCTACCCGGCAAAACCCCGGCCTGGCGGTGGAAGTCTCCAAAGAATTTGAAACAGGAGCCGATTTTACCGTCAGCCTCAACAAAGGGGCATGGTTCAGCGCCATCAACAGCGCCGTTACCTATTGGAAACGCAAGAGCAAGAACGTGATCTATACGATCAGCGTACCGCCTTCCTCCGGCTACAGCGGTCTGAAGGATAATGCGATCGATTTGTCGTCCAATGGGGTCGAATTCTCCCTGAACCTCTCGGCCTACCATTCCAAAAATTTCACCTGGGATTTCACTACCAACTTTGGACACCAGACCTCGATGGTCGACAGGATCTCAGGCGGTCAGGACATTCCGCTGAACTCCGCAGCAGGTAGCACACAGCTGGTCCTCGAGCAAGGGAAAAAAATAGGACAGATCTATGCATACAAAACTTTAAGAAGCGTTAATGACACCTACCAGGACGGCGGGAAATACATTGCCTCCGCAGATGCCGGGAAATATGCCGTGGTCAACGGCACCCTGATCGATACAGCCACCAAAGGCATCATGTTCTCCGGAGAGACCTACGGCATTGGTGACGGCAATCCCAAATTCAATATGTCTTTCATCAACGAATTTTCCTATAAGGATTTTTTATCCCTCTCCTTCCAATTCGACTGGATCTATGGCAGCCATATGTACAACCAGACCAAGGAATGGATGTTCAGGGATGGTATCAGCGGGGACTTTGATAAGCAGGTGACCATCAACGGAAAAACCGCTGCTTATACAGCTTACTGGGCCAGCGCTTATTACGGCCTCTGGGGCAGCAAAAGCGGCTCTGGCAATAATGCCACCAAGGATTTCTTTTACGAGGGCTCTTCTTTCCTGAGATTGAGGAACATCGCTCTTTCTGCAGACTTCGCCAGGATACTTAAGCTGAAAAGGTTTAAAAAACTGCAGCTGGTCCTCTCCGGTAGGAATATCCTCACCGTCACTAAATACACAGGGTATGACCCTGAGATCAGCTCGGGCGGTGTTAACTCGGCCTTCGACAGAGGCGTGGACCATAGTACCCTGCCCAACACAAAATCTTATCAGGTAGGCCTGAACGTGGGGTTATAATTTCTTAATGTTAAAAATAAAGTCATGCAGAAAAATAAAATTATTTATCTCGTATTCTTTGCAACGGTAGCCCTGGCTGCGACAGGCTGTAAAAAGCAGCTGAATGTCGGAAATCCCAACCTTCCAACCCTGGAAGGTAATGTTAGCACGGAATCCGGCCTTATTTCATTCGCCCAGGGTGGCGTATATATCAATGGGTTTGTCAACGGGGATGTATGGTTAGGGGATAGCTATTTTTCCCTGCCATGGGCGTATAGCGAGCTGATGGGTGATGTGCTCGGCGGAGGAGAAGGTTCGAATAACCAAACGACAACCATCGGCGTTCCGGATTATATCTTGCTGGATAATGGCACCAGGCTGACAAATCCCTCTCCGCAAATTGCTTTGATCAGGCTGTATAACAACCGGTCCGCCACTGCCAATGCCAATAATACTACTTATTACCAATGGCTGAACATGTATGCAATGAACGCAGCCTGCAATAAAGTGCTGAGCCTGGTGGATAAGATCAAGCTTTCAGGTGATGCCACCACCAGGGCCAATACGATCAAAGCTTGGTGCTACTGGTGGAAAGGCTACGCATATGCTTCTATTGGCACCCTGTATTACTCGGGATTGATCGACAACACCGCGGATAGCATCAACAACCATTACGTCGTCAAGGATTCCATCATCGCCGAGTCCAACAAATATTTCTCGCAGGCTGCACAGGTATTGACCAGCGGCATTTCCAACGCTGGCGATTATAACACCGTGCTGGGAGAATTGATACCTTCTTTTTGCCAGACAGGGAAGGGGGGCGTCCTCACCACCGACATGTGGATAAGGAATATCAATACAATGCTCGCACGTAATCTCTTACTGAGTAAGCTGGCAACCTTCGTCAATGGCGTACCGGGTACCACTATTACCAAGTCATCTACCAGTGCCATGACCGCAGCGGACTGGACCAGCGTTTTGAACTATGCTACCAATGGTATCAAAAGCTCAGACCTGGTATTTACGGGAAGGACCGTCGAAACCAACTATTTCTTCTCCGCCACCGGCGGATCGGTGGCAGCTGTCACAGTGGGAAAGAATAAGAACACCACATTGAAGGTCAGCGAACGCCTCGTTCAGGATTTTAATCCAGGCGATCAAAGACTGGCAATGAATTTCAATGCCGCCACTACTTTTGTGAATAACTATAGCTTCACAACAAGATACAGTGTCAACGACACCACCACAGGCAGCACCGGTGTGTATGCTTACGCCACAAGGGCAGTAGGCGAATACGAACTCTTTATAGCAGGCAGTTATGAAGAGAACGAACTGATGCTGGCCGAAGCCAATATATGGCTGGGCAATACTGACGCAGGACTGGGACACCTGGACATCGTAAGGTCTTTCCAGGGAGCAGGCATCGCCGCTGTAGCAGGCACGGGACTTTCAAAGGCGCAGGCGCTGGCAGAACTGGTAAAGGAAAGAAGAGTATCTCTCCTTTTCAGAGGCCTGTCCTTCTACGATGCAAGGCGATGGGGCTGGACCTACGATGTATCCAACGGGGGCGGTAGCTATGGGAACACGGTCGTTTCCTCCGGCACCGTCTTCACCAATGCGACCATTAATTACAATTTCCTGGATTTCTGGGATATCCCGGCTGATGAAACAGACCTGAACCGTCCCGATGCAACCAGCGCTGCAGTAGTTAACCCGAATTTTTAGCGCGCAGGTATGAAAGATTGTGTGACTCAATGTTGACAGTGAAGAACGGGCCTGGGTTTCAACCCGGGCCCCATTTTTATACTATATATTCATATTAGTTATATAAATATTTGTTACGGATCAGCCAAATAAATCAAACCTTCATATATTTGACGCCTGAATAGTCACATTATATTTTTTATCTACACCCTCCCTTCTGTCAATTGTCGAGACGGTTGTCTGCCTGTGACCAGCTTCGGTTTTTATGCATCGTGACCAGAACTGCGAACAACATGAGAAGACTTCTTCACTTGACAGGAGGGCTTTTTAGCTCATTTACCCAACCGGCCCCCACCCCCCTGGCAGCACTTACAAAGACCATCAGCATTTACCTGTAGAATACGTATAAAGATTATCCCATCGGCGGAAATCCACGAGCGACTTCGTAATTTATAGAAAGATAAGTCACATTATTACTACTGTCAATATTTTGAGCGCACAGCCCATTAGCTCCGTCACATCCCGGGAAACTGCTTAGAGTCACATTTATTCATTAACCAAAACCTTTCACATGAGAAAACTTCACGGTCTCGTAGTGGGCCTGCTATTGCTCATTTCTTCCGGGCTGATAGCGCAAACTAAAGAAGTCACAGGAAAGATCACCGATGTATCCGGAATCCCCATCCCCGCAGCTACCATCCGGATCAAAGGTCTTAAAAAAGGCACCAGCGCCGGCACCAATGGGGAATTTAAGCTCAATGCACCAGAAAATGCCACGCTGATCATCAGTGGGGTGGGTTTCCAGTCTGCAGAGATCTCCTTAAAGGACAGGACTTCCGTCACCATCGTTTTACAGCCTTCCAACACTGCACTGAGCGAAGTGGTCGTCACCGCCCTGGGTATCAAAAGAGAAAAGAAAGCACTGGGCTATGCCGTATCCACAGTCGATAAAGCAGCCCTGGAACTTAGGCCCGAAGGTGACCTCGGGCGGGTGCTCAATGGTAAGGCGCCCGGATTGAATATTGTCAGTTCCAGCGGACTCAGTGGCAGCGGCACCAATATCAATATCAGGGGCATCAGCACGATCACGGGTAGCTCACAACCGCTGTTCATCGTCGATGGTGTCGCCTTCGATGCAAGCACCAATACCCAGTCGAACTTTACTTTCGGCACACAGACCTCCAGCCGCTTCCTTGACCTCGATCCCAATAACATCGAAAGCGTCAACATCCTGAAGGGGCTGAGCGCCACAGTCCTGTATGGAGAAGCCGGAAGGAACGGCGTCATCCTCATTACGACAAAGAACGGCGCCTCACAAAAAGCAAAAAAGAAAGCAGAGATCACCGTCTCCCAATCTTATTTCCAGTCAAAAGCCATCCTGCCGGAGTATAACACAAGTTACGGCGGCGGTTTCGACCTGAGCCAGGGTATCGCCTTCTTCAGCAACTGGGGCGCGGCATTCCAAAACCCACCGGTCGCCGTAGCACACCCCTACGACAAAGCATCGCTGGCAAACGAATTCCCGCAATTCCAGGGCGCACCCTACTACTTTAAATACTACAACAGCGTCCCGCGGTTTTTTAGGAAAGGGAATACAAGCAACACTGCTGTGAACGTCGCCGGTTCCACACCCACCGCCAGCTACGCAATGAGCTATAGTTACCTGGATGATGAAGGCTATCTGCCGGGCAACGCCATGTACAAAAATACTTTCGGCTTCGGTGGATCGGCGAAGCTGGCCAATAATTTCACCGTCAGCGGCACCATCAATTATGTCACTACAGATGTAAGCTCGCCTCCCACCAGCAACAGCTATGGCAACAACGCTACCAACGCATCCGTCTTCGGCAACGTACTGTATACACCCACCGCCGTCGACCTGATGGGACTGCCTTATGAATTGCCGTCCGACCATTCTTCGATCTATTATCGCAATGGGAACGACATACAAAATCCCCGCTGGACCCTCTACAACTCATTCACTGTAGATAAGGTAAACCGAGTATTCGGACAAATGCAATTCAATTATGCATTCATCAAAGGGATCAACCTGTCCTACCGCGTCGGATATGACAACTATTCCGAATTCCAGGAATATGCGCAGAACAAAGGCGGCATCTCTACTCCCACCGGTATCTACCGTACCTCCACCGCTATCAATACCATCTGGGATCATACGCTTTTCCTGAATTTCAACCGGGAAATTCTCAGCGATTTCACCTTAAATGTAGATGCAGGCGCTAATGCAAGGAAATACCAGTATGAACAGACAGGAATGACCAGCACGCAGCAGCTGGTGTATGGTCTGCTCAATCACGGCAGCTTTGTCAATCACTCCCCCAACAGTGAGGACGGCGTGACAGCGCTCAATTACTCCCAGCAGACACTAAGCCTGGGTCTCTTTGCCCAGGGTACCGTAGGCTATAAGGATTACGCTTACCTCACAGTCGGTGGTCGCAACAGTTGGTTCTCCACCGTTGAAAAAGCGAATCGCAGCATCTTCTATCCCAGTGCCTCTCTGGCCTTCATCCCGACCAGCGCCATTGAAAGCTTCAAAGGCAGCAAAATTGTCAACTATTTAAAAGTGAGGGTCGGCTACGCGACCTCCGCGAACCCGCCACCGCCCTATAGCACCAGGACCTCCCTGTTCGTGGCAACTCAGAACTTTCTCACTTCCAAAGGCACACCCATCAATATCAATGCCATCCCCGCACAGCTGGCCAATCCCAATCTGAAACCAGAGCTGCTGAAAGAAGCAGAGGCCGGCGTGGAAGGTAAATTTCTCAACAATATGATCGACCTCGATCTCACGGTCTATCGCCGCATAGCCAGCGACCAGATCCTGAACAGGTTCCTCGACCCATCCACCGGTTCCACCAGCCAGCAGATCAATGCCGGAAAAGTTACCAATAAAGGAATCGAGATGAAAATAGGCGTAGCAGTCCTGCAGACACGCGACTGGAAATGGCAATTGGAAGGATTGTACACCATCAACAAAAGCAGGGTCTCCGATATCCCCTCTTATTTACCGCAGGTGAATACAGCCGGATTCTCCAACCAGGGAACTTTTGCAAAAAATGGCTTTCCCCTTGGCATCATCATGGCCAGTTATTTTCAAAAAGACCCCAAATCAGGCAAACGCATCGTAGGCTCCGACGGCAACTATATCAATGCCAATGACATCGGCATCATCGGCGACCCCAACGCCCTGTATAAGCTGACAGGCATAAGCACCCTCTCCTGGAAAGGGTTTTCTTTCAGAATGCAATGGGACTTCACGGAAGGAGGTGACATGTATTCCGCGACGGCCGGCGCCTTATTGGGCAGAGGCGTGACAAAGGACACACAGTTCGACAGGGCCGCCCCCTACATCATGCCGGGCATATTGGAAAATGGCCAGCCAAATAATATAGAGATCTCAGCCACACAGGCTTATTACGGCAACAGCATCGCCAATGGATTCGCGGATGAGAGCGCGGTCTTCGATGCCACCTGCATACGCCTGAGGGAAGCATCCTTATCGTACAGCCTCCCCGCGAAGACCTTGGAAAAGCTGCCGTTTGGCTCCGTCTCGCTAAGCCTGTCGGGCACCAACCTCTGGTATTATGCTCCGAATTTTCCCAAATACATTCATTTCGATCCGGAAGCATCCGGTCTGGGCGTAAGCAATGGCAGAGGCATGGAATTCCTTTCCGGACCCTCCGCCCGCCGGTATGGAGCCAGCCTGAGAGTCACTTTCTAAAACTTTTTCAAACAGCTACTATGAACGCAAAAAAAATATTCATCGCCTTACTGGGCATCAGCTTCCTTACAGCAACCCCTTCCTGTAAGAAAAGCCTCGAAACCTTATTGAGCAATCCCAATTACCCCGGCGCTTCTACAGCAGACGTGGACCTGTATCTCAACCAGGTTCAGCTGACCTTTAATAACTTCTGGGTGACCGCGTCCGACTACGGCGGGCAGTTGTCCCGTCAGCTGCAATGGCCAGGCCCCTTTTACAGGAACGCCTATACACCCATTACCTTTGACGGTGAATGGCAGATCGCCTATGCCGGAGGCATCGCCGTCTTCGGAGCTTATGGCGGTACCCTGACTTCCAGCGCTAATACTTATGGAGGCGTCATCCCCAACGCAGATGCGCTGATCAAACTGGCGCGAACGCAGAAAAAATATATCCAGTCGGGCATCGCCAGGATCTTAAAAGCCTTCACACTGGGCATCCTGGTAGATGATTTCGGCGACATCCCTTATTCAGAGGCCAACCTGGGCAATGCCAATACCAACCCTAAAGTTGATGGCGGGGCGGCCGTCTACGCTGCCGTACAAGGTATGCTGGACAGCGCCATCATTGACCTGCAAAACCCGGACGCAGGAGCAGGCCCCGCCAATGACCTTTATTATCCGGGAGACGATGAGGTCGCCAACTGGATAACCCTGGCCAAAACATTGAAGCTGAAATTTTATATGCAGACGAGACTGGTGGACAACGCAGTATCGGCTAAGATCCAGGCGCTCCTGGCAGAGAATGATCTCATCAACGACCCCGCACAGGACTTTATATTCAAATACGGTACTTCCATCACCGCCCCCGACAGCCGGCACGAACACTATGCGCTGGACTACGTGAACTCGGGTGGCGTGGGCGAATACATCTGTAATTATTTTATGTGGATGGTGACGTCACAGAAATACGGCGGAAATGTCAACCTATCAGGCGATCCCCGGGCAAGATATTATTTCTATCGCCAAACCAACAACTATAGCTGGGCCAATTCACAGACATGCCCCTGTTTCGTCAACTCGCAATTCGGGTCGTCGAATTTCCCTGCCTGGTATCCCAGCGTGCCGGATAAGACTCCTTATTGCGTTGTAGGTAAAGGATATATGGGACGCGATCATGGTGATAACAGCGGAGCCCCGCCAGACGGTAGCTATCGCACCGCCTGGGGCGTATACCCGGCCGCCGGGCAATTCGATGCAGACCAGGAACAGGAAGTGACCCTCACCATGGGCGGACAGGGAGCAGGTATCAATCCCATATGGCTTTCCTCATTCACCGCCTTCCTGGAAGCCGAAGCTGCACTTGCCCTGAATATTACTACGCAGGGGACAGCACGTGAGCTGCTGAAGAAAGGCGTCACCACCTCGATCGATAAGGTAATGGGTTTCCCTGCTACTGTGAACGTCTCCCCACCCGCCGCTTTCATCCCCTCCGCCACACAGGTGAACAATTATATCAACCTCGTACTGAACAATTATGACGCCGCTGCAACTGATAATGCTCGCATGAATGTCGTCATGACTGAATATTATCTTTCCCTTTGGGGCAATGGGGTGGAACCTTATAATAATTACAGAAGGACTGGCAAGCCGGACAATGCCCAGATAGCGCAAGCCGTCCCTAACCCTGGATTTTTTATGCGGAGCTTTTACTATCCTTCCGTCTTTGTGAACAGGAATTCCAATGCACCGGCACAGAAGTCGCCGGGCGATGCCGTCAACAAAGTGTTCTGGGACAACAACCCGGATGATTTCGTCAAGTAGCAGATAACCTAAAAAATGAATCCATGAAGAAATTAATCATCATAACAATAAGCATCGCCGCCCTGATCCTCACCATACATTCCTGCAAAAAGACAGGCGGCGCCATCAATCCCCTGTCCGATGTAAAGAACCTCACGGTGGGATCTTACCTGGTGCTGGACAGCACGATCAACCTGGACTTTAATAACAATGAAATGGCCACCTCCACCGTAGGCATCCTGGTCAGCGGCTATAAAAATGGAGAAACCGTGGACCATATTGATCTGTATGTTTCAGCGGACGGCACTTACGATACAACCAAATGGCATAAGATCAAGTCGGTCGCCTATGCAGGTAATGGCACTAAGATCACCGCCACCGGCGCTGAAATGGCCACAGCGCTTGGCGTAAATGTCAATAGCTTTGTCCCCGGCGACAGCTATATCTTCTATACCAGGCTATTTACAAAGACAGGAAGGACCTTCGATGTCAATAACACCGGAAATAATTCAGGCAGTGGACTGGTCACCGGCCCCACGTACTTTAGCGCCTATTTTTTCACGACATATATCACTTGCCCCTTCGTTGCTCCCATCGCCGGGACCTATAAAGTCCTCACAGACGACAAAGGGGATTGGAGCCCGGGCGCACTTGTCACCGTAAAGGACGGCCCCGGCGCCAACCAGGTGGATCTCAGTTCAGTCTATCCCGGGCCCGGGGGAACCATCGTCAAACCCCTGATCGTGAATGTTGCTCCGGCTACAGGCAGAGCTACCATTCCCCTGGTCACTTACGGCAGCTATGCTTCATTGGACTTCACTGCCGAAGGCGCAGGTGAAAATGACCAGGCTGGATTTGTTTTTTCCTGCACCGGCTATATTACCCTTACCATTGAGATCCAAAATAAAAATAAAGACCTGGGGCCCAACAGGCTCATTCTTCAAAAGCAATAAGCAAAAAAAGAGATCGGCCGGCAGGCCGATCTCTTTTTACATAATAATATATTGTCAGCACGTTTTTCTAAAAAAATTTGTTAAGAAAAATTAAAGTCTAATTAAAAGTTCGTACTTTAATCACCCAAAGCTGACTAGTTTATTGGTTCGCAGAAGAAGATTTGTATAAGCGGTTACCATCCAACCAATAAAATACCCACTCGTCATTTTTGGAACGCTTGCTTCCATATTCAGAGAAAACTTTTTAGAATAAACACTACTACACATGAGAAAACTTCACTGTTTGCTAATGGGCATCCTATTGCTCATTGGAAATGGGTTACTCGCCCAAACGACAGAAGTGACCGGAAAGGTCACCGATCCATCAGGATCACCAGTTCCCAACGCATCAATTAGGATTAAAGGTGTCAGAGGCGGTACAAGCGCCGACGCCAATGGAGCCTTCAAGATCAAGGTTGCTCCTTCAGCAGTTTTAATCGTCAGTGGTGTAGGTTTTGAAACCACTGAGGTCCCTGTCAACGGTCGTACATCCCTGACACTTTCCTTGAAATCTGGTACCTCTGCGCTGAGCGAGGTCGTCGTAACAGCCCTTGGCCGTGAAAAGGATAAGAAAGCCCTGGGTTTTGCCGTGTCTTCCGTAAAAGCGAAGGACCTGGAACAAAGGCCGGACGGTGACATCGCCCGCCTTTTGAATGGTAAGGCGCCGGGCGTGAATGTACTCGCTTCCAGCGGCATCTCCGGCAGCGGCACCAACATCAGCATCCGTGGTATCAGCACCATCACCGGTGGCGCCTCAACACCGCTGTTCGTAGTAGACGGTGTGCCCTTCGATGGCGGAACCAACGTGAACGCCAACTTCCAGTATGGCGGTGGTATTTCTACTTCCAGCCGCTTCCTGGACCTGGACCCCAACAACATAGAAAGCGTCAATATCCTGAAAGGGTTGGCCGCTTCTGTGCTTTACGGTGAAGCTGGCCGCAATGGCGTCATCGTGGTCACTACAAAGAATGGTTCCGGACGCCACACAGCCAGGAAAATGGAGATCACCGGCACACAGTCCATATTCGCTAACCATGTGGCCAACCTGCCGGACTATACCCATCGTTATGGCGGTGGCTTTGATCTGGCGCCTTCTGCGGCCTTTAGTAACTGGGGAGCGGAGTTTACCAATCCCCCTTTGCAGACGGCATATTCTCCATCATTGCAGGCAGCCTATCCCGATCTGTATGCCGGTAAAAACCAGGACTACAAATATTACAACAGCGTACCCAAGTTTTTTAGGACCGGCCTTATCAGCACTTCCAGCATCAATGTGGCTGCTTCCGGCCCCAACACAACCTTCAATGCCAATTACTCCTATATGGACGATGAAGGTTTTACGCCCAATAACCGTGTATATAAGAATAACCTTGGTCTGGGTGGAACGGCTAAGCTGGCCAATAAGTTCAGTGCAAATGCTGTGTTGAACCTCGCCATCACCGACATGCAGACGCCGACGGTTGGCGCCAATGGCGGCGGCGGTAGTGCAGACAATGCTTCTGTATTCGGCAACCTGATGTTCACGCCCACCAGCATCAACCTGATGGGATTGCCCTTTCAAAATCCCGTGGACGGGTCCAGTATTTACTATCGGAATGGCAATGACATTGAGAATCCCCGCTGGGCAGCCAACAATAACATCTCCCACGACAAGACTTACCGGACATATGGTACGATGGGTCTGAAATACGACCTGATCCAGGGCCTCAGCCTGAACTATCGCTTTGGGGCAGACTTCTATGCAGAATATCAAAGTCTTACGGTGAATAAAGGCGGAAAACAAGGCAACGCTGCTTATCAGACAGGTACCTACCGTACAACCAATATCCAGAACACCATCTTAAACCATACGTTGAGCCTTACCTACAACACCAACTTGAGCCACGACCTCACGCTTAACGTGGACGCAGGTGGTGATCTGCGGCATGATTATTACAGCCAGAATGGTATGCTCAGTAACGGGCAGCTGGTATTCGGCCTCTTCGACCATAGCAACTTTACAAGCCATGATGTGCTCGATGAAGGCGGAAATGACCTGGATTATAAGAACGAGGAGATTCGCGAAGGTATCTATGCACAGGCCGCCCTTGGTTACAAGGATTATCTCTATCTCACTGCCAGTGGCCGTCATGACTGGGTATCTACCCTGGAACCCAATAATCGCACGAAACTATATCCCAGCGTGAGCCTTTCGTTCATACCGACATCGGTATTTTCTTTCCTTCAGGACAGCAAAGCCGTGAACTATTTGAAGCTGCGTGCGGGTTACGCCACCAGTGCGCACTTTCCGACACCGTATAACACACGCTCTTATTTGAGCCAGACGACCAATGCCTTTATCGACAGGACGGGTAAGGTCATCAATACGGGCGCTATCCCCAATACATTGCCCAACCCGAACCTGAAGCCTGAGCTGATCCGTGAGATAGAGGCGGGCATCGAAGGCCGGTTCTTCGACAACCGCGTCACCCTAGATGTAACGGGCTACTTCCGCACAGCTAAGGATCAGTTGCTGGACAGGCAGCTAGACGCTTCCACAGGATATGATAAAATCCAGATCAATGCTGGCTCGGTGGATAATAAAGGACTTGAGATTCAGCTCGGTTACACCGTCATCCGGAACCAGGACTGGCGCTGGGACCTGACAGGTAACTTTACCCTCAATCGCAGTAAGGTACATGATATGCCGGATGACATCAAGCAGATCCTGATCGGGGGCTATTCCGGCGGCCCTGCTACTTATGCCATCAACGGCAAGCCGCTGGGTATCCTCCAGGGCAGCTATGTTCAGGTGGATCCCAAATCTGGTAAGAAAATGGTAGACGCCAACGGCTATTTCCTGGGTTCCTCGGATATCGCCGAGATCGGCGACCCCAATGCCAAATACAACCTCTCCGGCATCAGCGTACTCTCGTATAAATGGATCTCATTTCGCATGCAATGGGATTATGTACGCGGTGGGGCCATATGGTCCAATACTATCCGTACGCTGCTCTCCCGCGGGGTAACAAGAGATACGGATTTCGATCGCACCTTGCCATTCATTATACCCAATACGGTGAAACAGGATGGTACTCCCAACGATATTCAGCAAAGTGTGGACAATATATATTTCAATGCCTACGGTTTCGGGCCTGCTTCCGTCACAGTGTGGGATGGTACGGTCATCCGGCTAAGGGAATTGTCCTTGGCATTTAGCCTGCCGGCAAAAATATTGAAGAGCACTCCCTTCGGCTCCGCTTCCATCAATCTGTCGGGAACTAATCTCTGGTATCTGGCTCCCAATGTTCCCAAGCACACGAACTACGATCCGGAAAGCAACAGCCTTGGCGTAGGTAATGCCAAAGGCCTGGACCTGTTCGCAGGACCTTCTTCTCGTCGTTTGGGCGCCACCTTGAGATTAACTTTTTAATCCTAAAAACGAATTACTATGACTTCCAAAATAAAACTTTTTTTTGCGGCAGCCGTTGTCATACTGGCTTCATGCAATAAGCAACTAAGCCCGCTGTTGAACGATCCCAGCAAAGCATCTCCCAGCGCGGCCGATCCGGATCTCTACCTGAACTTCCTGCAAACGGAGTTCAAGACCTTTTACAAGGACGCTACTGACTATGGCGAACAAATGACCCGCATGCAGACGATGTTTGGGCCCACTTACTTCAATGCATATACGCCCACCAGCTTCGACGAAATGTGGCAGAAAGCTTACATGTCTGTGTTCAAGACCGCCAATACCATGATCCCCATAGCCGAATCCAAACAGGAATATACGCACGAAGGGATTGCCCAGGTGTTGAAAGCCTATACCATGATGACGCTGGTGGATTTCTTCGGTGATGTGCCATATTCAGAGGCCAGCCAGGGACTGACAAATACCAACCCTAAGGTAGATCCGGGCAAGAGTGTGTATGATTCAGCCATAGCATTGCTGGACGCGGCGATCGCCAACTTTGGCAAGGACGCGTCTTTTGCTCCGGCCAGCGACCTTTTCTATGGAGATAAAAAGGATCCTGCCGCATCCTGGACCACACTGGCAAAGACGCTCAAGCTGAAGGCTTATATCACGACACGCTTGGTGGACAATACAGCAGCTTCCAAGATCACTGCCCTACTCACCGAGAATGACCTGATCAATACACCCGACCAGGATTTTGTCTTCTCTTATTCCACGCATAGTGCCTCTCCCGACGCCCGGGCATCCCATTATGTCAACAACTATGGGACGGACAATGCGGCACAGGATTACATCGGCACTTATTTCCTTTGGACCCTGGTAGAGGAAAAGCCGATGCTCGATCCCCGTACACCCTATTATGTGTACCGTCAGTTGGACGACATGAGCACCGATAGCCGCGTGGCCAGCCAGACTACAAGGCAATTCGCTATTCCTTGCCTTTACCGCACCTCTCCTTATCCTGCCGGCACCTGCTACTGCCTGGTAGGCGGGGGCTATTGGGGTAGGGACCATGGCAACAATGAAGGTATTCCGCCGGATAATGCCCTGCGTACCACCTGGGGTGTTTATCCCGCAGGCGGTGCCTTCGACGCTGAACAGAACAAAGCCATTGGACAAAGCTCGGGCAAAATCACTGGCGCCGGCGGTAATGGGATCAACCCGATATGGCTCTCTTCCTTCACGAATTTCGTAAAGGCGGAAGCTGCTCTTGTACTGGGTACGGCTGGCGACCCTAAAACGCTGATGTTAGCAGGTATCGATGCTTCAATGAGTAAAGTAGCTGGTTTCGCCGGCTCTATTGGCTATACACTTCCGACGGCAGATACGGCCTACCTCATGACTGACTATAAGGTCCATAAATACGACAGCATCGTAGGCAAACAATTTGACGCAGCTACTTCAACAGATGCCAAGCTGAATCTCATCGAAAAGGAATACTACCTCGCTGCCTGGGGCAATGGGATCGAGCCGTTCAATACTTACCGCCGGACAGGTAAGCCCGACAATATGCAGCCGACACTGGGCCCCTCACCGGGTAGTTTCATACGCAGCTTCTTCTATGCATCCGTTTATGTCAATTACAACAAGAACGCTACGCAGAAAACAGTTGTCAATGAAAAGGTATTCTGGGACACTAACCCTGATAATTTCGTACATTAAAACATCAGCACATGAAAAAAATCATCATATCATCCCTGGCTATCGCGCTGACACTAGGCTTAATAACCTCTTGTAAGAAGGGCGAAATCAACGGGGAGTCCAAGAACCTGGTTTCAGGGGCATACATTACACTGGATTCTGTCATTACCCAAAACCTCGACTTCAGCAAATCCACCGCCACTGTCGGCATAATGGTCACCAGTAAAGGATCTCCCGTAGCCAGCGTGGATATCTACGTTGCAAAAAATGCGGATGACACCAGGGATACCACCCAATGGGTTCATATCAAAAACGTGCCTTATTCGGACGGCGTTACGTTGACAGTGTCGACGGCAGAGCTGGCAGAGGCACTGGCGCCCGATACCATCGCTCCTGGCACGCAGTATACGCTGCAGAACGTAGTCAATACCAAGGACGGCAGGAAATTCTCCGTGCTCAATACGCCGGATACATATAACTCTTTCCCGGGTTATAATATGGCTATTACCTGGAATGCCACGGCAACCTGCCCTTATTTCCCGGCACAATCCTTAGGAGATTACAAGGTGGTGACAGATACATGGGCGGATTTCACAAACCCGGCGGATGTGATCACTGTCTCGGCCGGCTCGGCTGCCAATACCGTTACTTTCTTAGGCTATCCTGCCCCTGAAGCGGGAGGGATCAACCGGCAGCCCTGGCTGCTGACTATAGACCCCGCTTCAGGTTCGGCCACAATGAAGAAACAATACGTTGGTGATTACGGGACTTCTGCCCCGGGTTCAAATGCCAGTGCCACCGGCTATGTTTTCTCCTGTACGGGTATCATTACTTTGAATGTGACGATAACTTATGCAGGAACTCCTTATCCCGCAACTCTGGTGCTTAGGAAATTATAACCAGCTTAAAATGTTACAAATAATTTAACTCTGTGTGACTCAATGTTGACAGTGAAAAACGGCCCCGGTTTCTACCGGGGCTTCATTTGCGCAAGCATAGCGAGCGCATCCGAAGGATACGGGCGTAGCCCTCGTGTCGGAGCTGCTCCGACGAAGTATTGATTAGAGTCTAATCAATACCGGCAGCATCGCTGCCGAAAGAAACACTAAAGCTTGATCTCGTCATCCTGCTTGTCGAAGAAATGAAATTCGGTGAGATGGTAATTCGTATTCGCAGCGATATTGACCTTCTGTTTGTATTTCAACCGCCACTTCCATTGCCTTGACCCAATGCCAAAGAGCTTCCCCTTGGTAAGATAGGCATGCATGATGGGATGTACCGTCAGGGTCAGGTCTTTATGCTGATGATTCAGCAGATAGCTCAAATTCTTTTCGATCTCGTCCTCCAGGATAAGCGCTGAAGATATTTTGCCCGTGCCGTTGCACGTTGGGCATACTTCCTGTGTGTTGATGGTGACCTCCGGCTTCATCCGCTGCCGGGTGATCTGCATCAGCCCGAACTTGGAGATAGGCAGGACTGCATGTTTCGCCCTGTCCGTGCGCATAAATGATTCCATGGACTCCATCAGCTTGCGCTTATTGTCCGGCAGCTTCATATCTATGAAGTCCACTACGATGATCCCTCCCAGATCGCGAAGCCTCAGCTGCCTTGCGATCTCCTCCGCTGCCTCCAGGTTGGTTTCCAACGCATTCTGCTCCTGGTTATTACTGACGCTCTTATACCCGCTGTTCACGTCGATGACATGCAACGCTTCAGTATGCTCCAGGATAAGATAAGCTCCGCTGGGCAGGTTTACCGTCTTTCCAAATGCCGCTTTCACCTGCTTCGTGACGCTGAACTGGTCGAATATAGGTGAACCGTTGTGGTAATAGGAGACAATGTCTATCTTATCAGGGGCGATACGCTGGATATAGCTCTTGGTATCGTTGTAGATATTGCGGTCGTTGATGACGATCTTATTGAAATCCTCATTCAACAGGTCCCGCAGCATGCTGGTGGTCTTCGTTTGCTCGCTGAGGATCTTGGCCGGCGCTACAGCTCCTTTCAGGTTGTGCTGGATCATCTTCCATGTAGCTACCAGGTCGGTAAGGTCCTCATGCAGCTCAGCCGTGTTCTTACCTTCAGCCGCCGTGCGGACAATGACCCCAAAATTCTTTGGCTTGATGGCTTCTACGATCTTTTGCAGCCGTTTGCGCTCCTCCGAAGAATGGATCTTCCGGCTGACAGCCACAATATCATTAAAGGGGGTAATAACGACAAAACGCCCCGGCAGTGAGATCTCACAGCTGAGGCGAGGGCCCTTGGCCGCAATAGGCTCTTTTAAGATCTGTACAAGGATGTGTGGCTTGCCATTCAGCACCTCATTGATCTTCCCCGTTTTGATGATCTCCGGCTCCACCTGGAAACCACCGAAGTCAAATCCCTCCACGCTGGTGTCATTCATCGCCTGTTGCGTGAACTTCAGCAGGCTGCGGGCATACGGACTGAGATCAGTGTAATGTAGAAAAGCGTCCTTTTCGAAGCCTACGTCCACAAAAGCAGCATTCAGCCCCGGGATCAGCTTCTTTACCTTTCCCAGGTACAGATCACCCACCGCAAAGCTTGCATCAGCCTTTTCATGGTGTAGCTCCACCAGCTTCTTGTCCTCTAATAGGGCTATCTCAACACCCTGTGGGGTTGCATTTATGATCAGTTCCTTATTCAAGCGTAACGAGCGTTTGCCATAGACATCAACCTTTTAGAATGAGGCCATACTGTCTGACCCCCGCGCATAGAAAAACACTATTTGTTCCTCTTCTTATGGCGATTCTTTCTCAGTCTTTTTTTACGCTTATGCGTCGCAATTTTATGACGCTTACGCTTTTTACCACAAGGCATAATGAGTACTTTTTATAGTTAAAAATAAATTCTAAATTCCCAAATGATTGAGACTTAACGTAAAGACTGGATACTTTGATCAATCTCCCTGATCATATCCGGGTTATCTACCAGCTTCCGGGCAACCTGATACCATCGGATGGCATCAGCCTTGTTACCCTGTTGCTGATGGACTTCGGCAAGTAGGAGTATCGCTTCGATATTGGCAGGTTGATGTCGAACGACTGTTGTCAAACGTTCAATAGCTTTATCAAATTGCCCTGATACGATGCCACCCCAACCCAGCATGAATTGGGCGTACATATTACTTGTATCACGGCGTGCTACTTCCAAAATCCGCTGAATTCCTTGCATGACCTCCGTTGGACTTCCGGCTGTGCTACCAAAAACGTAGCTGGCACCCAGACCCACCTTCGTGGAATCATTCTGAGGATTCAGTTCTAAAGCCTTTTCAAACAACTCTTTAGCGTTGGTGGCCATCCAGCTTTTAACAGCCGGGTTATCCTGCCCCCGCAAACTCTCCAAAAATATTCGGGCTGCAAATGTCAGACTTTTTTCGGAATTTTCCAATTTAGCTACTTCCGCCGTATAATAAGCAAAAGGCAGGAACCCATTCTGCACGGAATCCCGCCAGAAAGCCGCCAATGACCGGCTGGCATCCAGCTGCTGTACTTTTACATCCCCCCTTACCACTGCATGCTGGAGCCGGGTGACATATTCTAATTGTGTAGGTGTAAGCTTTGATTGTGAGGCCTGTAGAATATCCTCAGTGCTGATCGGCCTTGAAATAGAAGCCCCTTGAGCTCCCCCTTCAGAGGGCTCTTGCTTCTTTTGCGGAGGAACTGTTTGTCCAAAAAAATACAGAGCGAGTAATAAGAGCACCCCAGTGCCGGCTACAATAATTTGCTGTCTCTTCATGCTGTTCGCTTAGAGCGCAAAATTACATCTCTTCATCCGGGTTTGGTTGATCTTCTTTTACAGACTGCAATTTTTTTACCTCTGCTACAAACTCTTTCGCAGGCTTGAAAGCAGGGATGAAGTGCTCAGGAATATGAACTGCGACATTCTTCTTTATATTGCGTCCGATTTTCGCAGCTCTTTTCTTCGTGATGAAACTGCCAAATCCCCGGATATAAATGTTTTCTCCTTGGGAAAGGGTCTCTTTTACTTCTTTGAACATGGTTTCCAACGTCACAAGGACGTCAACCTTAGGTATACCTGTTTTTTCCGATATCTGGTTAACTAGGTCTGCCTTTCTCATGGGGATTAAGTTTTATAAGTTTCTGATTTTAAATATATAACAAAATTATTAATTCACAACACCTTGTCCAAAATCCTTTTTCAGCATCAAATTAATAGATTTGGTTTATTTGTGCAAGGATTCTCTAAAATATTGATTGTGAATTTTAAGGGAGGCTAATTTAAGACTAATGACGGTAAAAAACGGAGATTTTACAAATTTGCTGCTAAAATGGCACAAAAAAGAAAATTCCAGGGCTATGCCCTGGAAAGGTGAAAAAGATCCTTATAGGATCTGGCTTAGTGAGGTCATCCTGCAACAGACCCGTGTAGAGCAGGGCTGGGCCTACTATGAAAAGTTCATCACAACATTCCCTGCCATCGAAGACCTTGCCCGGGCCCCCGACCAGAAAGTATTCAAATGCTGGGAAGGGCTTGGATACTACAGCAGGTGCCGCAACCTTATAGCCACAGCCCGTAAAATAGTGGATGACTACGGTGGCAAATTCCCCTCCGACTACGACACTATTCTCGCATTGAAGGGTATTGGGCCCTATACGGCCGCTGCCATTGCCTCTTTTGCCTTTAACCTTCCCCATGCCGTGGTGGACGGCAACGTATTACGCGTATTGTCCCGCTACACGGGCGACGCTACTCCCATCGATTCCACCGCCGGGAAAAAAAAATACACAGCCCTGGCCGGTCTGCTGCTGGATAGAGCGCAGCCAGGCACCTATAATCAGGCCATTATGGACTTCGGCGCTGTGATCTGCCGGCCCCAAAACCCGCTCTGCTCCAGCTGTATCCAACGAGACCATTGCCAGGCTTACTGCAGCGAAAGGGTTGGCGAGCTTCCCATAAAAGAAAAAGTCCTGCGCAAAAGACGCCGCTGGTTCTACTATTTTATGGTGGAAACGCCCGACGGACAGGTATACATTCGCCGCCGTGAAAAAGGCGATATCTGGGCCGACCTCTTTGAGCTGGTAGGCTGGGAGACGGAAGAACCCGTGTATCCCGAAGACATCCTCAAAGGCGATTTGGCGGCAAGCGTCTTTGGAACACAGTCACTCACAGTCAAGTATATATCTAAAGTATATCGCCAGGAACTCACACACCAGACTATCCAGGGGCAATTCTTTACCATCCACCTTAAAAAACCACTTACTTCCCTTAAGAACTATTTGCTGGTGGATAAAGAGAAATTAAACGAATACCCCTTCCCCAAATTTATCAATGCGTGGCTGTTCGACCCCACCCCGGCGCAAAGCTTGTTCTAATAAATTTATCTTTTTGCCTGAAAAAATTTAATTTTAATGAACGAGTGGCCGTGCGGCACGGTCTGACGAACCGAAGGTTCGTTGTCAGAAGGACGGATATTAGATTTTTCCGGCAAACGGATGAAATTTACCGACATCCGTTTTCCGGACATCAAAGTAGGAATTGGTACTTAAAGACGATTGTAAACTTCAAACTTCTTCGTATGCGTGGTGTAAATAGGGTGATGTTAATTGGAAATCTCGGAAAAGACCCGGATGTACAGGTATTGGAGGGTAATATTGCCGTCGCTAAATTCTCATTAGCAACCACAGAGACTTTTAAAGACAGGGCTGGCAAACTCATCTCACAAACGGAATGGCATACGGTGGTACTCTGGCGGGGCCTGGCCGAGCTGGCACAAAAATACCTTCACAAAGGCAGCCTGGTCTATATCGAAGGCAGATTGCGTACACGCAGCTGGGAAGATAAAGAAGGGAACAAAAAATTTGCCACCGAAGTGGTCGGGGACAACCTGATCATGCTGGACAAACGCTCTGACGGACCTTCTCATCCACATATTCACCACGAGGGCCTGGAAGGTAATTCGGATTCCCAGACGCTGGGCGAGCCCTCCGAAGACCTCCCATTCTAACTCCCTGGTTAAGTAGTCATTGTTAACGAAATTGTTTATTTTGGATCACCCTTTAACGAAAGTGTTACTGAACGAAGTCCTATCTCCTGTGTTTTTGGTCATCAACCCGCAGGCCACGACCATTCTGGCAATCGTCATCCTTTTCCTGTTGATCATCTCATTTGTCCTGGCAGGCTCAGAAGTAGCCTTTTTTTCCCTGACCTATAAGGATATCAATATCCTTAAGACCAAACAGGATGCCTCCTGGAAGAGGATCGTCACCCTGCTGGAAGAACCGAAGGACCTGCTCGCTTCACTGCTGATAGCCAATAGTATCATCAACATCGCCATTATCATCCTGGCCAATTTCCTTATTGATGAAATGGTCCTGCTGAAACAAAGCTTCTGGCTTTTCGAATTGCTCATAAAGGTTATCCTTGTCGCTTTTGTGGTCATCCTTTTCGGAGAGGTCATGCCAAAGGTCTGGGCCACACAGAATAACCTGCAGTTTGCCTATTATACATCCGGCGTTGTAGAGCTCATTCACCTTCTTTTCCGGAGGATCAGCGGCTGGGCTGTTCATAGAAGCGAAGGACTGGAAAGATTTTTCGGCCGCAAAAAAACTGCATTCAATCTTGAAAAACTGGCTTCTGAAGAAGAAAAAAGCATCCTTCAGGGCTTCATAGAATTTGGCAGCATCACCGTCAAGCAGATCATGCGCACCCGTCTGGAGGTCCACGGCATCGACTTCCAGCTCAACTTCGCCGGGTTAAAGCAAAGAGTGGAAGAGCTGCATTATTCACGTTTGCCCGTATACCGCAAGAGCCTGGATGATCTGGCCGGCATGGTCCATACAAAAGACCTGATCACCCATCTGAATGAGCCCGACAACTTCGACTGGCATAAGCTCATCCGCCCGCCTTTTTTTGTGCACGAGCACAAATTGATAGAAGATCTCCTGCATGAGTTTCAGCAGAAAAGGATCCATTTTGCCATTGTCGTGGATGAGTTCGGCGGCACCAGCGGCATCGTCACACTGGAAGATATCATGGAAGAGGTCATCGGTGACATAAGGGACGAGTTCGACGAAGAAGACAGCGGCAACAGACGGCTGGACGACGGCAGCTATGTGTTCGAAGGCCGCACCATGCTGAATGACGTTTGCAAGGCCATGCTCCTGCCCGTGGACACCTTTGACAAGGTAAAGGGTGACAGCGATTCGCTCGCCGGTCTCATACTGGAGCTATCCGGTAAGATCCCCAAGGTGAATGACATGATACCCTGCGGGGACTTCGAATTCACTATACTCGACGCAGACAGCAGCAGGATAAAAAAAGTAAAGGTCATCGTTAAAAAGAATGCTTAAATTGAAAACGAGAAAGTTTTTCGCCGTCCTGGGAATTTGTTGCGTGATATCCGCCCTCCTTCTGTCCTGTAACAGCGATTTTACCCTCAAAAGAAGGGCCTACTTCAAAATAGACCTCCCGCAGCACCAATACCGTACATTCGATCAGCCGGGCTATCCCTACAGCTTTGAATATCCTGTCTATGCCAACGTAGTGAGAGACAGCTCCTTTTTTGAAGCAAAGCCGGAAAACCCCTGGTGGATCAACATTGATTTCCCCCGCTTCAACGCAAAGATCTACGTCAGCTATAAGGATATAGGGTCCAACACTTTCGATAAGCTCCGGGACGATGCCTTTAAAATGACCTTCAAGCATACCTCAAGAGCTTCTTCCATTGACCAGACCCCTATCCAGACGCCAAATGGCGTGGGCGGCGTCTTCTTCAACGTAGGAGGCAATGCAGCCACGGCCCATCAGTTCTTCGTCACCGACACCACCCGGCATTTTCTCCGGGGAGCCCTGTATTTCGATACCACCCCCAACGAGGATTCCTTAAAACCCGTCAATGAATTCCTGCAGGAAGATATGAACCACCTGATCCATACTTTCCGCTGGAAGTAGAGTATATTTGTATCATATATCATCGCAATCTATGATAGCAATCGACAACGTCCTGGTAAGCGATCTCCTGGTGGAAGAGCAGTTCGTATGCGATCTTCTGAAATGTAAAGGAGGCTGCTGTGAGGATGGCGACGCAGGCGCCCCGCTGGAAAAAGAGGAATTGGACAGGATCAATGAGGTCTATGAGACCGTAAAGCCCTACCTTACTCCGGCAGGGATAAAAGAGATCGAAAGCCGCGGACGCTACAACTACGACCGCGAATTCGGCTGGGTCACCCCCACCATCGAAGGAAAGATGTGCGCATATGGTTTCAGAGATAGCAAGGGCATCCTGAAATGTGGTATAGAACAGGCTTACTATGATGGTAAGATCAGCTGGAAAAAGCCCATCAGCTGCCATTTATACCCCGTAAAGGTCAGTAAGACAAAGACCCATGAAGTAGTGAACTACGAGCCCCGTGAGACAATGTGCCGGCCGGCCTGCGTCAACGGGAAAAAATTAAAGGTACCAGCATATGTTTTCCTGAAAGAATCCCTGGTGCGCAAATTCGGAGCCGACTTCTACGAAGCCCTGGACAAGGTGGCGAAAAAATACTTTAAACCATGACCGATACAGCAGCCAGTTTCATCGCCCGCAGCACGGTGAAGGCGGAGGATATGGACCACCGTCGCAAGATCAACTTCAACATCGGCCGGTATAATGCCGTAGTCCCACAGGGCAAACAACAATTCGGAGAGCTGAACCTGGCCCGTGAAAGGGCGAAGAATATCAAATGGAGAGCGCTCGAGACACTGGATAATCACCTGGAGGAATTCGAAGCCATCTTCACCCAGCGGGGCGGAAAGGTCATCTGGGCCGAGAATGCAGCGTCGGCCCTCAAGGAGATCCTGGCCATCTGTAAAGAGAGGAAATGCCGGACCATTGTGAAAAGCAAAAGCATGGTCACAGAAGAGCTCAAATTAAATGATTTCCTGGAAGCCAACGGCATTGAGTCCGTAGAGACAGATCTCGGCGAATATATCCAGCAGCTGGACGGCGAACCACCTTACCACATCGTTACACCGGCCATGCATAAGAGTAAGGAAGATGTAGCAAAGCTCTTTTACGAAAAATTACATACCAAACCCGGACTTACCCCTGAACAGCTTACGCTGGTTGCCAGGGAAAAGCTACGGGAGAAATATGTACAGGCAGAGATCGGAATTACAGGGGCTAATTTCATTATTTCGGACTCAGGCGCCATCGCCGTCACGGAAAATGAAGGCAACGCACGCCTCAGCTGCGCATTTCCCAAAACACACATCGTCATTGCCGGCATTGAAAAAGTGATCCCCTCTCTTACAGACCTGGGGCTGTTCTGGCCTTTGCTGGCTACCTACGGCACGGGCCAGCGGGTCACGGTATACAATACCATCGTCGCCGGTCCCAAACAGCCGGGTGAGACGGACGGACCGGAAGAAATGATCGTTATTCTCCTGGATAATGGCCGGACCAATATCCTTGCTAACGAGAAAACACGGGAAAGTCTTTATTGCATCCGCTGCGGCGCTTGCCTCAACGCTTGTCCCATCTACAAGAACGTTGGCGGACATAGCTATGGCACTACCTACAGCGGACCTATAGGCTCCGTCATTACCCCTCACCTGAAAGAGATGGGGGAGTGGAAACACCTCAGCTATGCTTCCTCCCTTTGCGGCAATTGCACGGAAGTATGCGCCGTGAAGATCAACCTGCATGAGCTGCTCCTGGAGAATAGATACGAAGCCGTTGAGAACGGCTATGCCTCCTGGTCTGAAAAGCTGGCGTGGAAAGCATGGAAAAAAGCAAGCCTCAACCGCGGGTTAATGAATATGGGAAGCCACAGGATGAAGAACTGGGTCGTCAATAAGGCGTTCAAAGCCTGGACAGCACATCGCGAGGAGCTGGACTTTTCTCCAAAGACCTTCAATGAAAGATGGAAGGCCGAAAGAGGGTGATGGTAAATTAGTATGCTTTTATTATATAGCCCTCATATCACTCCACGATTGCGCTACATTGTCGACTTCATCGGCAGGGAGCTTTTCGACGAACCTATCGCGCTTACTGCGAACATTAAGGAATATGCCGGCTATGCCGGGCCCCGACTGAATTATTCGGAGGAAGAGCTGGACGAAACAGAGTTCTTTTTGCGCAATACACCGCTCCTGCAGGAGACAGGCATTCACGCAGCGGAGATCGAATGCTTCGAGCTGAACTTTCACAAGGCTTTCTTTCCAACTGAAGGCGACTTTCCCTTCGATATTTTCGCAGCCTCCTTCTATCTGCTCAGCCGGTATGAGGAATACCTGCCCGGTAGCCCGGATGAATATGGGCGCTTTGACCACACGCGTTCGCTGGCCTGGAGAGAAGGCTTTCTGGATATCCCGCTGGTAAATATCTGGATCCAGGAATTTAAAAAAGCCCTTGCCAGAAAATATCCCGCCCTTGTCTTTCGCTATGCTTCCTTCAAGTTCATTCCAACTTATGACATCGATGTGGCGTACAGCTACCTGCATAAAGGATGGAAAAGGAACCTGGGCGGTCTGCTGCTGTCACTGTCAAAAGGCGAATGGTCCAGGATCAGGCAAAGGATCAGCGTATTGCAGGGGCGCCAGCAGGATCCTTACGACGCATATGAGTGGCTGGACTCCCTGCACTTGTATTGCCGCCTGCGGGCTTATTATTTCTTCCTGGTGGCAGCCCGGCGCAAAGGACTGGACAGGAACATTTCCCCGGATGGCCCGGGCTTGCAGGACCTGGTACGTTATCATGCAACAGGCTATCGCGTAGGCATCCATCCTTCCTGGCAGAGTGGCGACAGGGAGAGCAGCCTTAAAGAAGAGATAGAATGGATGGAATGTATGACTGAAAAAGAAGTTACCCGCAGCCGTCAGCACTATATAAGGTTCACATTACCGCAAACCTATCGGCTCCTGACAAAATACGGCATTCAGCAGGATTTTTCCATGGGTTACGGCAGCATCAATGGTTTTCGCGCTTCGGTGGCCTCTTCCTTTTACTGGTATGACCTGGAAAAAGAAGAAACGACGGCCCTTCGCCTGTTCCCCTTTTGTTTTATGGACGCCAATTCCTTTTATGAGCAGCATGATACACCCGCCCAGGCCATGCGTGAACTAATGCATTACTACCACCTGATCAGGAAGGTCAATGGATTGATGGTGACCATCTGGCACAATACTTTTCTCGGTAACGACCCGCAATTCGCAGGCTGGAAAAAAGTCTACGAAGTATTCCTGAAAGAAGAGGTGTTCTGGGATGCGTGAAAGGGCGGAGCCCTTTCGCCTGCCCGCTGGGCAACCCCTATCTTAATGCTTAAAGTGTCTCACCCCCGTGATCACCATCACCAGCTTATTCTCCACGCAATAATCGATCGAATCCTTATCACGGATAGAACCTCCCGGTTGAATAAAGGCCGTAATTCCTGCCGCATGGGCGATCTGTACGCTGTCATTAAAAGGGAAGAACGCGTCGGATGCCAGCACTGCCCCTTTCAGGTCGAAATTGAATTGCCCCGCCTTGGCAATAGATTGCCGTACAGAATCTATCCGGCTGGTCTGCCCGCAGCCCTTACCTATCAGCTGCCTGTCTTTTATAAGTGCAATGGCATTTGACTTCAAATGCTTACAAACAATATTGGCAAAGCTTAGGTCGTCTTTTTCCCCACTGGTGGCAGTGCGGCCTCCCACTTCTTTCCATTCATTATAATTGCCCTCATCCTGCTGTTGTTGCAATACGCCATTCAGCAGCCTCCGGTATTGAGAGTGGTTCGCCAGCCGGCTCTTCTGCCGAAGGACGATGCGGTTCTTCTTCGAACGCAGCACTTCCAGGGCGTCTTTATCATATGCCGGAGCGATCAGCACCTCGAAGAAGATCTCGTTGATTGCTTCGGCTGTGGCTTTATCCACCGGGACGCTGCAGGCTAATACCCCCCCGAAAGCGCTCTCCGGATCCCCGGCCAGGGCCGCATCCCAGGCTTGTTTCAGCGAAGGACGGATGGAAATACCGCAAACATTTGTGTGCTTGATGATGGCGAAAACAGCACCCTGCGTACCGTCAAATTCCTGGATCAGCTGCACGGCAGCATCCACATCCACCAGGTTATTATAGGATAATTCCTTACCATTCACCTGATCGAAAAGCTCCTCCAGGTTGCCAAAAAAACGGGCAGATTGATGGGGGTTTTCACCGTATCTTAAGCTTTTGGGTGAGGCGACAGACTCCAGGAAATAATCCGGCTCCTGTGCAGGAGCGGAAGAGGCACCAGCCGAAGAAGCCGTAGAAGGAGAAACAAAATATTGGGCGATCGCCACATCATAGTGAGCGCAAACTTCAAAAGCTTTGGCAGCCAGCATCCTGCGCTGCTCCAGCGTAGTGGTCCCCTTTTGGTCGTCCAGCAGCTGCTCCAGATAAGCATATTCCTTTTTCGAAGCTATGACCACCACATCCTTATGATTTTTCGCGGCTCCCCGGATCATTGAAGGGCCTCCAACGTCGATCTTCTCGATAATAGCTTCGTCATCAGTGGTGGAAGCCACCGTCTCTTCAAAAGGATACAGGTCAACGATCACCAGGTCGATCTCCGGAATATGATAACGGGCCATCTCTTCCAGGTCCGTGGGTCTGTCCCTTCTTCCCAGGATGCCGCCAAAGACCGAAGGGTGAAGGGTTTTTACCCGCCCCCCAAGGATAGAGGGGTAAGAAGTCAGGCTCTCAACAGGGGTACACGGCAGGCCCAGCGCCTCGATGAACTGCTGTGTGCCTCCCGTGGAATAGATGATTACACCCTCCTGATGTAGTTTTTTAACGATATTGTCCAGGCCATTTTTGTAAAAAACGGAGATAAGCGCCGATTTGATCTTCTTATTCATTGATTCAGTGTTGGTAAAAAGAGGCGCAAATGTACGAAAACAGGCTTATTGCACCGCCGGATGGAATGCTTAAACAGGCTTATAGGCTTGTAACTCTCTAACTCACAAATAAATAGGAAAGGAAAAAGATGGGAGAGATCACTCCGGGATAACCCCCTGCCGAAGAAGGCAGCGGGTACCCGGGAGTTTTGAATGGTAACAGCGGTAAGCACTTTGGGCAAACAACGGTAGCATATTTGTAATGCCCGGGTGATTTCTCATGTGTACTAAAATCGGCCCGATCCGCGTTTAAAACATAAGGAAACAACAGCATACATACCCATACACGCTTGAAAACAAACAGGATAAGGTGTTAATGGTTATGTATGCTGTTGCTGATGCATAGTAATGTAGTGGTCAATAATTTTTGATTAAATCTGTACGATACATACAAGGTAGCAACATGGCACAACACTTTGTTTCCAACACGCTTTAAGGATATCAAATTGTAAAAACGGGACAATGATGAACCTCTCCCTACTAATGTCAGATAAAAACTCCGATCCTGAAGAAATCCGGATGAAAACTTCAGACGGTATTTTCTTGCGTATTATACGTGCCTTTTGACCACGTCTTTTTACGTCCCTCCGTATCGTTTATTTACTGTTTTTTTATTGACTAAAAAACGTTTTTTTTGCCATATTTAACACCTGAGTCTTTGATCCCCTTTACTTTATAAATAATACTAATTTATAATTATTTGATTGATACTTTCTTGCGTGTAGTCTCTCAGAGACTTGGGGAATACTTTTACCAAAGCAAATTATTCTTCAAAAACTCTAAAGCGACTAACAATGAGAACAATTGATCAAAAAACAGTAAAGGCTGGAAAGTACGTAGGCACTGAACATGTAGACACCCTTATCCGGAATTATAAGAAGGACAGATGGATGCAGAATTCAGAGAGAATGGGCAAAGAAGATACTTTGGGGATCTGGTTCAGCATAGATGAACTGGAAGAATTCATGCAGACGGCAAAGCTTCATGGCGCCGACGGCATCCGCCTGTGTTTCGGTGTTTATGGAGAAAATGCCCCCAGAAAGGGCATGGAAGGCAGACAAACAATAGCCTTGGTTGCTACAGGCAGCGACGGTGAAAATGCCATAGGGAATGATGTTTATGTCAGGGAAAATGGAAAAACCGGACTGCTGGCTTACAACGCAGGTATGCCCTTCTGGCCCTTCACCAGCCCTACAACACCTCCTGCTACCACTGTTACTTTAAAAGCTGACGAAATAGGATCATTGATGGTAGCCGATAAAGATGGATTAACGATCATATAACCATAAACCTTAGGGTTCGAACAAAAAGCCGTCCCGGATCAGTTCCGGGACGGCTTCCTTTTTTAAGAGCGGCTTTTTCATACCGGGAAATTCTGCTACTTTAGGGCATTTATGAGTCCTCTAATCTATATTGTCTTCATTGCTATCAGTCTTATAGCCAGTATTACAGTCTACTTCCAGTCGGGTATGAGTATTTACCTGCGGGTATTCCCAATATTCCTGTTATGCACACTGGTTGTGGAGCTCGTTGCATATCACCTCGGTAGCAATGGCATATCACCAATAACGCTCTACAATTTCTTTACCCCGGTGGAATTTCTGTTTTATATGTTTGTTCTGCGAGCGGTGATATTGAACAAACGCATGAAATTGATAATTTTTCATACCGCATGGGTTTACTTATTGCTGGTATCGATGTATTTTATTTTCATTCAGAGAATAAGTGTTTTTTCTTCAACAACCTATGCCTTTGGCAGCCTGCTGATCACCATTATTTGTATCTACTATTTTTATGAATTGTTTCAGTCTTCCAAGGCAGTCAGCCTGGTTCAGCAACCCGTCTTTTGGATATGCGCTGGTCTGCTATTCTTTTATTGCTGCAGCTTTCCAATTTTCGGATTATTGAATTTTATCAACCGCTCACCCAATATTATTAAGAAAAATATAGGCGTAATCTTACTTCTGCTGAATGTTTTCTTATATTCATCCTTCACTATAGCCTTTTTATGCAGGATCAGGGCCAGGAACTCTACGTCGTAGTCCTTTTGGGGATGGTATTAGCCTTGCTATTGGTAGGCTTCATCCTGTTCCTCTTATTCCTGTACCAAAAAAGACAACACCGGCAGGAAAAAGAAATGGTACGCATGAAACAGGAGTATGAACAGGAAGTGCTCCGAAGCCAGCTGGAAATGCAGGAAGCTACTTTCAAGACCATCGCCCAGGAACTCCATGACAACATCGGGCAGGTATTATCGGTGGTCAAACTATCGCTGTCCATCCTGCCCCTCGAAGCACAGCATCCCGCTTATGAAAGCGTACAAAATAGCCGCCAGATGCTGAATAAGATCATCTACGATATGGCAGACCTCACCAAAAGCCTCCATACAGACCGGATTTCCCAGATCGGCCTGGTAGAAGCCATCAGGTTCGACCTGGAAAGCCTCCGCCGGACAGGCCTGGTCGAAGTGGGATTCTCCGTGGAAGGGGAGGAGTTCCCATTCGAAAGTCAGAAAGCCATCTTCCTTTTTCGCATGTTCCAGGAGATGATAAACAATATTTTAAAGCATTCTAAAGCCACTCACGTAAATATTGCGGTAAATTACTCAATTGATGATAAATTTGTTTTGCGGGTGGAGGACAATGGGGTAGGATTTGATCCGGATAAGAAACAGGTTACAGCTTCCTCCTCCAGCGGTATAGGCCTGAAAAGTATGACAAACCGTGCCCGTCTCATTGGCGGAGAGATCACCATTCAGAGCCAGCCTGGAAAAGGTACTGTTATTAAAGTGGAATTGCCCCTCGAAAGGGAAGCTTTATAATTTTTTTATGGCTGCATCGCTTAAGAAAATACAGGTCGGCATTGTTGATGATCATAGTCTTTTAAGGAAGGCATTGGCAAAATTGATCGATTCTTTCGAAAATTACTCCGTCCTGTTCGAAGGTGATAATGGAAAAGAGATAAAGACCAAGGTCACACAGCACATCGTACCCGACATCATCCTGCTCGACGTCAATATGCCGGATATGGACGGATATGAGACAGTGCGCTGGCTCCATAAGAACTACCCTCAGATCAAAGTGCTCGCCCTCTCTATGTCCAGCGACGAGAATACCATCATCCGCATGCTCCGCCTGGGCGCCAAAGGCTACATCATGAAGAACATTGAACCCGAAGAGCTGAAAGTAGCCCTGGATTCCATCATGAAAAAAGACTTCTACCTCTCTGAATATATTTCCGGGAAGATCATCAGCGGACTTCATAAAGACCTGGGAAACCCCGAAGATCCTGTCATCCTCAGTGACAAAGAAAAAGAATTCCTCCGGCTCATCTGTTCGGAGCTCACCTATAAGGACATTGCCGACAAAATGTTCATCAGCCCCCGCACTGTCGACAATTATCGCAATACCCTCTTCGAAAAATTAAAAGTACGCACCCGCGTAGGTCTGGTAATGTTCGCCATCAAGAACGGCCTGGCCGAGATCTAAGACTGCCCCCGGCGCCGACGTGTCAGCGTAATAAGCAAAGCAGGCAGGAATACCAGGTTCGTCACCGTTGCGATCACCAATGTCAGTGAGGTCAGCCAACCTAATGCGAAGATCCCGCCAAAATCACTAAAACAAAAAATGACAAATCCTGCGATCAGCACCATCGAAGTATATAATATGCTGATGCCCGTCTTGTTGATCGTCTCAATCACCATTTGCTGCGGATCAGCCTGCTTGCCGTCCGGTCCGCGGGACTCCTGCTTGTAATTTACCAGGAACCGGATGGTAATATCGATGGCAATACCCAGCGCAATGCTGAAGATGATCACCGTGGATGGCTTAAGCCGGACACCCGCCCATCCCATAATGCCCGCCGTTATGATCAATGGTATGATATTGGGCACCAGGCTGCAAAGCAGTATCCGGAAAGATCTGAAGAGGAAAAGCATACAGGCTGCGATCAGAACAAAGGCCCATTGAATGCTATCCTTCAGCCCCTTGATAATAAAGCTGCTGCCCTCCAGGTAAGTGACGCTGGTGCCCGTCAGCTCAACATTATATTTTGCGGTGTCGAAAAGGAGCTTCGTTCTCTTTTCAAGATCATCCAGGATCAGGGGTAGTCGGCTGCTGCCTACATCGGCCATGTTTACACTGATACGCAGGCGCTGATTATCTTTATCCACAAAGCTCTTCAATAGCCGGTTCAGATTATTGCTCCCGCCAGAAGCCTTCCCCGAAGAGTCACCCCCCCCTTTCAGATACGACGACAAAAATGGCAGATCCAGCGAATTGGGCACGCCGTAGTTGGCGCTGTCACCTCCATAATAGGACTGACGAACGAATTTCAACCCTTCTACCAACGACAAAGGCCGGGCCATCTCCGGCTGCGCTGCAATATATTGCGACAGATGATCCACGCTGTCCAGGGTCTGCAGCATGTTGATCCGCAATCCATTCTTTCTGCGGGTATCTACTATGATCTCCAGGGGCATAACACCCTTAAAATGATGTTCGAAAAACTTCAGATCGGTGTAGATCGGATCCTTCTGAGGCAGGTCATCCACGATAAAACCTTCCGATTTTAGCCTGAACATGCCCACCACCGCCAGGACAAGCATTATGAATGTCACGGCATAGATTGCCCGCTGATGGTGAAGTGTCCATATCTCCAGCTTCCGCAAAATGGCGGTCAGCCACCTGTTATCCAGGTATCGCGTATGGTGCGGCCTGGGCGGAGGAAGAAAGCTGAGCACCACCGGGATCAAGATAAAGGATATAAAGAACAACATCATGATGTTAATACCCGCCACCACGCCAAACTGGTTCAGGATTGCGCTCCGTGTCAGGGCAAAAACGCCAAATCCAATGGCCGCCGTCAGATTGCAGAATAAGGTGACAACACCCATGCGCCCGATCATCGCCAGCAACGCTTCACGCTTGTCTCCCAACTCCCGGTATGCCGTATGATACTTATTAAGGAAATAGATACAGTTCGGTATGCCGATGACCACCATCAAGGTCGGTGTCAGGGCATTCAGCAGCGTGATCTTGTATCCCAGCAGGTCCATCGTCCCAAGACTGAAGATCACCCCGACGATCACCACTCCCAGCGAAAGAAGCATCGCGCTCAGGCTACGGAAGAAAAATACCAGGATGATCGCCGACAATAGCACGGATCCCAGCAGGAACCAGGTGGTTTCGCGGGATACCTTTTGCGCCATCACGGTCCTGATAAGGGGCAGACCACTAAGATGCATATCCAGGCTGTATTGCGCCCCGAAAGCCTTTACCTCTTTTATGATGGCGTTTACCGTGATGATCCGTTTGGCCGAATTCATCACATCCTTATTCACACGCACCGCCATCAACCAGGTATCCGTCTCCGCATTATACAGCAGGCCTTTGTAAAATGGAAGGCCCTTGAACACCGATTTGCCACTGTCGATCGCAGCCTGCGATTGCGGATGCGCCGGGAAAATGGCAAGGGCTTGGGGCTTTTCCGTGACAGAATCCTTTACCAGGTTGATCGCCATGGGAGTGCTCAGCACATCGTCCACCCCTGTTACCTTCTTTAATTTTTCCCCCAGCGCTATATACCCGGAAAAGATCTCCTTTTCAAAAAGCTTGTCGGTCTGCACTCCGACGACCAAAAGGTTGCCGTCATCCCCGAATTGCTTGCGGAAATTCAGATTCGCGATGTATTTGGGATTGTCCGTAGGAATGCTGCTGTTGAAATCATAGCTAAGCTTGACCCTGGAAGCATGGTAGGCCATGAAGCCAGTGGCCGCCAGTAAAAAAAGAAGTAAGAACAACCGGAATTTCAGGACCAGGCGTGCCAGGGATTCCCACATGATAATATTTTTTGTAAGTCAACGGTTTTTGCCGTGCAAAGGTCCGTTATTTCTCCGGCTTTTCCAGCATCTGAAAGATGCTTTTAGCCACCTTCCCGTTAACTTTGGCCATCGCAACGATCAAAAAAATACTGTTTACGGTGCCCTGCGCCCTTCTGTGCTGGCTTTCCAGCCTGGCGCAAACCCCTGCCATCGGCCATTGGCGGGAACATTTGCCTTATCATCAGGCCATCGCAGTAGCAGGCTCGGCAGGGAAGATATACTGCGCCACTCCTTACAGCATTTTTTTAGTGGATAAGGAGGACAATAGCATGGACAGACTAAGCAAGACCAACGGGCTCAGCGAAACAGGCATCAGCGCCCTCTGCTACGACGCCGGGTCCGACAAGCTGACCATCGCCTACACCACCAGCAATATCGACATCCTCTCCGGCGGACAGACTTTTAATATTCCCGATATCCGGCGCACGAGCCGGGGTGGCGACAAGGCCGTTTATCAGGCCATTGCCTATAATAATAATGTGTACCTGTCCACAGGCCTGGGCATCATCGTCCTTGATGAAGACAAATACGAAGTAAAAGATACCTACATTATAGGAGCCGACGGCGATTCAGTCGCCGTACAGGCGGTCGCCTCCGATGGGACCCTTTTGTATGCCGCCACTGCTGAAGGAGTGAAACAGGCGCCACTGAGCTCCCCCGATCTGGCAGACTATCACAATTGGACCCTTCCGGCAGGCAACGAGGGACCCTGCCGCCAGGTAATATCCCTTGATGGGGAGATCATAGCCCTCCGCAGCGATTCCATTGTAGCCCTGATCAACAACAGCTGGGTAACCGTGTACAATAGTTCCTGGCATATCAATAACCTGTCCGCCAGCGAACATCGGCTGCTGGTTTGCGAACAAAATGGCGACAGCGGCCGGGTGACGATCATGACAGGATCGGGTGCGATCGAAAGGGTCCTGCAGCAACCCGGCGCTCTCCGCAGCCCTCGTCAGGCCCTGATCTTACAGGGAGAGCCCTGGGTGGCAGATGCGATCACAGGCCTTTCCGCCTGGGCTGCCAGCGGCTCCCAGGCCCGGTCCTATATCCCTGATTCACCCGGAGGGTTGGCGACTGGTCCCATGACCATTCTCCGGGACCCCACGGCCGGCCAGCGCGCCGCCGGTGTCCTTTGGGTAGCTTCAGGAGGCGCCGACACCAGCTGGACTCCCCTGGGCGACCGCAACGGCGGGCTCTATCGCCTCGATGCCAGCGGTTGGACAAACTATAACAAAGACTCCTATCCCGTATTCGACAGCATCTTCGACTTCTGTGCCATTGCCTATAATTCCAGGGATAGCAGCCTCTGGGCGGGTTCTTTCGGAGAAGGGTTGCTGGAAAAAAGATCAGGTGATGAGTTCACCGTCTTTGCTGCAGGTTCACCCATCGGCCCATCCCTGGACAACCCTTCCGCCTACCGCATCAGCGGTCTGGCCTTCGACAAGGACGGCAATGGCTGGCTCGCCAATTATGGCGCAGCCCACGACCTCTTGCTAAGACAGGCCGATGGTACATGGTCCTCTTTTGCCATCCCTTTTGCTCATACGGAAAATGCCGTCTCACAAATGCTGGTGGATGATAATAAACAAGTGTGGATGGTCTCGCCAAAAGGGAATGGCGTCTTCTGCTACAATCCCGGGACATCATTGAACAGTACTTCGGACGATCAATGGAAATATTATCGCACGGGTGCAGGCAATGGCAACCTGCCGGACGATCGTGTTTATTGCCTGGCAAAAGACAGGAACAGCATTATATGGATAGGTACGGGTAATGGCATCGGCCTGGTACAATGTGCCCGGGAGGTATTTGGGGCGGGTGGCTGTGATGCGGTATGGCCTGTCGTACAATTCGATAATTTCGCGGGCTACCTTTTCAGCGGCCAGGCCGTACAGGCCATCGCTGTGGATGGCGCTGACAGGAAATGGATCGCCACCCGAAATGGTGTATGGCTTGTCACACCGGATGCGCAAAAGATCGTCTACCATTTTACGGCAGATAGCACGCCCCTCCTGGACAATGACGTAAGGAATATCGCCATCGACCCCGGGACGGGAGAGGTGTTCTTTGCGACAGCCGGCGGGCTTTGCTCATTTCGTAGTACCGCCACGGAAGGCGGCGTCCGCAATACCGACGTGCTGGTATTTCCCAACCCGGTGCCCCCTGACTATACAGGTGTCATCGCCATCAGAGGTCTGGTGGATGGCGCCTTCGTCAAGATCACAGCCCCGGATGGACGCCTGGTTTATCAGACCAATGCGCTGGGAGGACAAGCCATCTGGGATGGAAGAGACTACAGAGGCCGCAAGGTAGCCACCGGTGTCTACCTGGTACTGATCTCCGATGAGAGCCGGCATGAAAAATCATCGGCAAAGATCGTTTTCATCGGTAAATAACAACGAATGCAGCTGCATAAAACAAAAGGAATAGTATTCAGGACGGTAAAGTATGGGGAGACAAGCCTCATCGTCACCGTCTATACTGAACTTTTTGGTGTGCAATCCTATCTCGTCAATGGGGTGCGAACCTCAACAAAAAAAGGGCCGGGCAAGGCCAACCTCTTTCAATCCGCCGCGATGCTCGACATGGTTGTCTACCATAGCGAGCTGAAACACCTGCAGCGAATAAAAGAGTTCAAATGGGGATACCTGTACAAACACTTGTTTTTCGATGTGATAAAAAACGCAGTCGCTTTATTTATGGTGGAGCTTTTGCAGAAATGCCTCAAGCAGCCGGAACCAAACGCAGATCTCTTTTATTTCATCGAGGATGCCTTCATTCACCTGGACGAGGCGGAAGGCCCTGTACTGGCCAATTTCCCGCTGTTTTTCAGCCTCCACCTGGCAGGCTTTTTCGGCTTCCGTATAGAAGATACCTGGTCGGACCGCAACGCAATACTGGACTTACAGGAAGGGATATTCGCAGCAGAGCACCCTGCACACCAACACTACCTGGAAGGCAGCTACGCCTATACCACATCCCAGCTGCTGCGGGTAAGACAACCTGCAGAACTGAGAGAGCTCTTGCTCAACCAGGAGACACGGCGTCATTTGCTGCAGGCATACCGAACTTTTTATGCCCTGCACCTACCGGACTTCGGCGAAATGAGGACATTGGCAGTATTACAAACGATCCTCAGCGCCTAGATCAGGCGATGCGCCTTTGAACCTTTGGTAAATCTTCCCCCTTCAATGCCGCTTACTAATACGACCCCCGGCTGTTTGCCCGGGTCAAACGTGCCCAGTACCCCGTCCATTTGCAGGACCCCGGCTCCATTGGATGTCGCCCACTGCAACAATGTTGCGGTCGGTAACGCAGGAAAATACAATTGCAGCGTTTTCATTTCCTCAAGGATATCCAATTGGTGATTGGAAGCAAGGCTGTCCGTGCCCAAAACGATCCTGCAGTCGTGCTGCATCAGCAATTCCACGTCCGGCAATTGACCGCCAATATAAAGATTGGCATTCGGGCAGAGGCAAAAACAAAGGTCAGGCCCGCCTTTCCACGCCAGGTCCTCTTCCCGGGTATCTACATTGTGTACGAGTAGCAACGTCTGATTACGATAGAAATGAGGCAGATAGGCCGCCATACTTCGTTTGCCCCATCCTTTAAAGAAAGAAACATCCAGTCCCAATCCCTTATACAACCGTAGAAAATCCCCTTGCCCCGTCTGACAAAAAACGTTCTCCGCCTGGCTTTCCTGGTTATGGATGGTGATCAGCTGATTGCCGGGAAAGTTGGCGATCCGCTGGAAAAGACGGGGCGATACGGAATAAGGGGCATGGGGGACCAGCGAAACGGCCGCAATCGGCAGGCTATACGCTTCGGCAAACGCTCCAAATACCTTTGCTGCAGCTTCAAGGCGGTCCGGCGCAGTCTGTTCGATGAATCCCATGGTCTCGATAAAATTGTGATAATGCAGGCGCCCCTCTACCTTTTGCTTAAGGGTAAGGCTGGTATTGCAGATATCCCCAACTGCAACAATGCCATTATCCAGCATGGATCCCTCTGCCCCTGCAATGGCAGATAATATCCGTGACTCGTCGTCTCCCTGAGCTGTTGCAACGCCCCTTCCCCGGATCACATGCAGTAAAAAATCTACCATTCCCGTTTTTTCAGGCAGAAGGCCCTTCATATGGGACAGCTCCAGATGGCAGTGGCAATTGACAAATCCCGGGGTGAGCAGCCCGGGAAGCACTTCCACGCCATCGCCCGCATCTGCTGGCGGAAGGACAGCTTCCACCGTTCCGTCGTCGCTGGTAATCAGTATCATACCTTCCGCTGCCATTTCCTGGCCTGTAAATAAATAGTCCGCACTGAATTTTCGCATTTTGATGTAGGTTTGCAGGCCCGATTTGGTACAATTGTACTCAATTGTCACAATTTAGAGGGATCCTAAAAGTAGCAAAAAGTATGTTAGATAAACTAGAAGCCATAAGAGCGAGATTCGAAGACCTTGGAGTAGCCCTGAGCAATCCGGAGATCGTTAGTGACAACCGCAAGTTCAGAGAGATAAGCAAAGAGTACCGTCACCTTGAAAAGATCGTCCAGGCCTACAAGGAATATAAGGACCTCCTGGATACGATCGATTTTAATAAAGAGGCATTGAACGGAGACGATGCCGAGCTGCGGGATCTCGCCAAAGCCGAAGCAACAGGCCTGGAAGAAAGAAAGGAGAAGATGGAGGCTTTTGTGCGCCAGCTTCTGATACCCAAAGACCCCCAGGACGAAAAGAATGCCATCCTGGAGATCAGGGCCGGTACGGGTGGAGACGAGGCCAGCTTGTTCGCAGGCGATCTGCTTCGGATGTATATAAAGTATTGCGAAAGGAGGGGCTGGAAGACTGCTATCCTCAGCGAAAGTGAAGGCACGGTGGGTGGCTACAAGGAAGTGCAGGTGGAAGTGGTGGGTGATGATGTGTACGGTACGCTTAAATTCGAGAGTGGGGTTCATCGTGTCCAACGGGTGCCGGATACGGAGACCAGCGGGCGGGTACATACCAGTGCAGCTACAGTCGCCGTAATGCCCGAGGCAGAAGAGGTGGATTTCGAACTGAAGGAAAGCGATGTAAAAATGGAAACAGCCCGAAGTGGGGGCGCCGGCGGTCAGAATGTAAATAAAGTGGAAACAAAGGTCTTTCTTACACATATTCCCACGGGTGTGGTCGTGGTATGCCAGACAGAGCGTAGTCAGCTGGGCAACAGGGAAAAGGCTATGCAGATGTTGCGCACGAAACTATATGAAGAACAGGTACGCAAACAGGAAGAGGAAATTGCCCGTCACCGGAAAAGCCTCGTCAGCACGGGAGACCGCAGCGCCAAGATCCGGACCTACAATTTTCCGCAGGGTAGGGTAACAGACCACCGCATCGGCCTCACCGTCTATAACCTGGACGATGTCCTCAATGGGAATATCCAGGAATTTATCGACGCCCTTCAATTTGCGGAGAATGCCGAGAAGATGGCCCGGCAGAACTAACGTCTCCAGACGCCAGCCAACGCTTCCAAATGCCGTCAAATTAAAACGGCATTAAAAGCACCCGTACGATCCTCACGGTTTTGGGTAGTTATTGGCTAATTTGCCATTTTTAGGATCTTTTAACGATTTCCCTGTAAACCTTTTGACTGATTTTGCGTCTTTATATAGTAGAAGTTCTTTAAAAAAAGCAGCTAAAATTTTGCTATAAACCACGGGATTACGTATCTTAAGAGAGTGAATGCTAAATAAATGTTATTACTCTTTAGATAAATTACAAAACAGCAATTTGCAACGTAATTTTACAGGGCAGGTGAAAATGAAGAGAAATGGATGAGTAATATTGGCACCTGTTTTGCGTTATATAGTTCATAAGTTAGTCTTTTCTATTTGACTCACATAAAGCAGTCAATTTTCTCATAAGCAGTTAGTTTTGGTTACGACCCCTGTTTCTACAGGGGTTTATTTTTTGGCCGAAGGCCAAAAAATAAACCCCGCGATCGCTTGCGATCGCAATAGATTAAAGTCTAAATAAACCCTGGAGGACCGTTAGGTCCGAAAAGAAACTCTCCAGACCGTTAGGTCTGGATTAAATAAATTGTCAATCTAACGTTTGTAACCAACGAAGAGAACATTCGACACCCCATACCCAATCCCCGCCCCGATCATATCGGCAATAATATCTTCCATATCGAAGTCCCTGAATGGGATAAAGTACTTCTGCACGAACTCCATTCCAATACCGAATGAATTTCCCAATATGAATATGAAGAAGAACCACCGCAGCAATTGAAGAGAGGACAAAGTCCTTTTGCTGAGATAAAAATTCCAGCTTAGCACAAACCCTCCGAACAATGAGATATGTACTATTTTGTCAAATTGTGGAATCGAGAAATGAGACTCATTAGGCAGCATATCCCCGGGGATGGACAACAGAAAAAGTACGACCAGTGTCCAGAGAATGGGAAGATAGACAGTCGCCAGATATTTTTTCAGGAATTGATTCATGTAGCGATGTCCGCTAAAGTAAAAAGAGACCGCCAAACATAAAAATTTTGATCGATCTCTTTATTAAAACTATTTTAACTATTGACCTTCGGTCAGGGGAACCTGTGGTTCCCTTTACATAGTGGGACTTTTTTTTCTACCCAGTGTAGATTTTTTTTCCCGGAACTCCCGCCTCTACTGGCTTTGCAAAGTCTTTCCCAGCGATTGCATGCTGTCCAGCGTAGGTGAAGGACTTCCTCCCGTCTTTTCGATAGTGATGGCAAATGCCTGGGCTTTCTTGGTATCCTTCATTTTCAGGATGATCTTATCGTCCGTGGCGTCAAATACACCCAGGTCCTTGGGCTGTTTTTCACCGTCGATCAGGGCCCACAGCTGATACTGTTTGTCAGAAGGCAGCTTGGGCATATTCTTCACCACCAGGTAGACATTGGAATTGGTGGAATCCCAATAAACGTTGGCGGAAGACCTGGGCGCCACCTTAGTGCCAACCATGTTGACCACAGTGGTATTAGGGTCTTTTACAATGCTTTGTTCCTGGACGATCTTGTCCAGCGTGCCCTGAGTAGAATTCAGCTTTTCCTGCAGAGCGGTGTTGGAGCGTTGTAGTTCGGAGTTCTGTGAGTAGAACTGGTAGCTGAACCAGGCCAGTCCAATAAGCAATACGACAGATGCGGCAGCTACGAAACGCAGCCAGCCGGAAGAACCTTTCTTGCTTTCATTTTGCATGGTGACTATTTTAGGTGAATTTGAAGAAACACTTTCACGGGCACCTTGTGCAGTGGTGTCCCCGATCGCTTCTAGAACCTTCACCTTAACCCCTGTGGAAAGCTGCTCGGCATTGGCCAATGCATGCTTTTCAAGCCCTTCCTCAAATTTGGTACGGGCCGCTACTAATTCGGGATATTGAGCACACAGTTGCTCAAATTCAGCACTTTCTGACGGACTGGCCAGACCTAATACATAGGTCTCGATGATGCCACTTTCTATGTACTGTTGTATATTCAATTTACTGTAGGTATTCTCTTAATTGTAACAACGCATTTCTGATCCTGGTTTTTACAGTTCCTAGTGGAATACTCATCATTTCCGCTATTTCCTCATGTGTAAAACCTTTAAAGTAAGCTAGTTCCATCAATATTCGATGCTCTGGCTTCAACTTTTCCAGCACTTTTTTCAAGCCGATATTATCAACATTGAGTTGCGTGGATTGGTTGGCTGTACCTTTATATACGTTATCCGGGAGCTCCTGGTTTTTTTGAGAATTCTGATAACTTTTAGACCGTAGCATGTCTATGGAAGCATTCCTGGCAATATTCAACATCCAGGTGAACAGACGACCTTTCGTTTGATCGTACGTATCGATCTTTCTGTATATATTGATAAATACCTCTTGCAAAACATCGCTTGCTAACTCGGCATTATCTGTAATAATCTGTTTGATAATGCTATAGAGCGCGCCTGCGTAGTTGTCGTATAAAGAACTGAATGCCTGGTTATCTCGCTGTTTTAAAGCCAGCACTAACTCTTGCTCAGTATTATAGATTTTTAGTATTCCCAAGGTCTTATATGGATAAATACTCTAATGTAAGGAAAATAAAGATCAATGGACGATGTTACCGTAAGCTGCGGCATCCATCAGCTTATCCAGGTCTGCCGGATCATTCACAGTCATTTTGACCATCCAACCTTCTCCGTACGGATCAGAGTTCACCAGTTCAGGAGAGCCCGTCAGCGCCGGGTTCACTTCCGTAATGGTTCCTGCAATGGGCAGGTACAGATCAGAAACTGTCTTGACAGCCTCTACAGTTCCGAATACAGTTTCGGCCGCCAGGGCCTTTCCCACCGTCTCAATTTCCACGTATACAATGTCCCCCAATTCCTTTTGAGCGAATTCAGTAATGCCGATGATGGCCGTATTGCCATTTTCAAGGCGTATCCATTCGTGATCTTTCGTATAGCGTAAATTCTCGGGAAAATTCATGACGAAGTATGTTTAGTGATGCAAATATTAGTAAAAGAGCTCAATCACCCATGATAAAATTTCCAATGGACTTATTTTCTACTTATCAGCTTCATTTTCAATATACGAACGTCCTCTAAAGGCCTGTCATTCGGCCGTCCGCTGGTGGGCACGGCAGCAATCGAATCCACCACATCCATGCCCCGGATCACCTCTCCGAAAACGGTATAATGCTGATCCAGATGCGGCGCCCCTCCCTTCGTCTGGTAAACTTCCCGTTCCGCAGACGGGATCTTCCTGCCTTTCAAACGAAAGGTTTCCACCGAATCCAATCCGGCTGGAGTGAATACTTTACCCTGGACGATATAGAACTGGCTGCCGCTGCTGGCCTGTTGAGGATTGACGTCATCCCCTTCTCTGGCTGCCGCCAGGGCTCCCCGTTTGTGAAACAGGGTAGGGCGGAACTCCGCAGGGATGGTGTAGGCAGGTCCCCCGTCGCCCAGGCTGGCGCCGGCCACTGCATGCTTGCTGGCAGGATCCCCCGCCTGGATCATAAAGCGCCGGATGACACGATGGAATAAAATGCTGTCATAGTAACCCTTTTTCACCAGCAACAGGAAATTGTCGCGGTGCAGCGGCGTAGAATCCGAGAGGCGTAGGACCACGATCCCCCGGGTAGTGACCATCTCTACGTCCTTGTGCAGGTCATTCTTGCGCAGGCCGTTGGCAAGCCTGGGATTACACGAAAAGAGCAGAAGGGCGGCAACAATACCCGTTATGTATTTAAGCATAGATTAAACGCCGGCATTCTCAAAGTATAATAATATATGGTCTTTCAGGAAGTTCTCCTGCTGTGGCATGGTCATGACAGGAAGTGCCTTCAGCTGCGTGAAGTGTGGCCAGCCATCCTCGTCCACCCGGTCCAGCTCATAATATCCGCTTTGCCGGAATAAGGAACATACGGCGATATGCATAAGATCCTGCTTTTGCTCTTTCGAAAACTTCTTTCGGATATCTCCGAACTCCTGGATGCCGATAAGAAATAAAATGGCTTCCATATCGGGCTTTTTCCCGAATCTTTCCACCAACTGGGCTTCCAGGTTCCACCACCGCATCTGCAGATCATCTTGCGCTTGTTGCATGCTGCAAAGATACTCATATTTTTTCCACCGTCACTGCTGTCCCATAAGCCAAAACTTCCGTCACACCATTCATCACTTCATTGGCGTCATAACGCATATTGATGATCGCGTTGGCGCCGCGTTCGGCAGCATGCTGCATCATGTATTGAAAAGCCTCTTCCCTGGTCTTTTCACAGAGGTCTACGTAGATGGAGATCTGCCCTCCAAAAAGGGTCTGCAGTCCACCGGCGATATTGCCAAGGACGCTGCGGCTGCGGACAGTAATGCCACGTACGACGCCCAGGTTACGTGTGATACGATAGCCATCGAGTGCGGTGCTGGTGGTGATCATGGTTTGGTCGAGCATATGACAGGTTTTGGTATGAGTTCGGATAAAATTACGCTTTTTAAACGAACCACGGGTTCGTCTTCCATAACCTGGGGACGAAGGTTACGCCCAAGGAGGAGCGTGGCGAAGCAGCTCCGACGAAGGGCACAATTATTAGAGGTTTCCGGAAAAAGGCTTTATTTTTTCCGGAGCCTTTTTCCGGACATTTACAATACTATCTTTACCAAAATTTTCACAGATGTTACAGTTGGCAGTTATTCGTCAGGATCCGGCGTTTGTAAAGGAAAGACTGAGCGTGAGGAATTTTTCCGAAACGGACCTGGTAGATACGATCGTACAGCTTGATGACCAACGGAAAAAGCTGCAGCTGGAAGCCGATACCACCCAGTCCCGGATCAATGCATTTTCCAGGGAGATAGGACAGCTGATGGCCAAGGGTGCAAAACAGGAGGCGGAAGAAAAAAAGCAGGAAGTAGCTTCCCTGAAAGCCTCGCTGTCTCCTATCGCTGAAAAGCTCGCGGCTGTGGAAGAAGAATTGAACAGCACACTGATACGGTTACCCAATCTGCCTGCTGCCGCTGTCCCCCGTGGAAAAACACCGGCGGACAATGTTACGATCCGGGAAGGCGGGAACAAACCTGCGCTTCCCGCAGGCGCACAGCCGCACTGGGACCTGGCAAAAAAATATAACCTCATCGACTTCGAGCTGGGTAACAAGATCACAGGCAGTGGATTTCCTGTATATATCGACAAGGGTGCAAAGCTGCAAAGAGCCCTCATTCAGTATTTCCTGGATTACAACACTGCGGCAGGCTATACAGAATACCAGCCTCCTGTCATGGTGAATGAGGCATCCGCCCGCGGCACTGGCCAATTGCCGGACAAGGAAGGTCAAATGTACCACGTGGGCCTGGACAGCCTGTACCTGATTCCTACGGCGGAAGTCCCGGTGACCAATATCTACAGGGATGAGATCCTGAAAGACGCACAGCTGCCGTTGAAGATGACTGCTTATACACCCTGTTTTCGCAGGGAAGCAGGCAGCTATGGAAAGGATGTACGGGGCCTCAATCGCCTGCATCAGTTCGATAAGGTAGAGGTAGTTCAGCTGGTCCATCCGGAAAAAAGCTATGAGGTCCTGGAAGAGATGGTGGTGCATGTTGAAAAGCTGTTGCAATCCCTCGAGCTGCCTTACCGCATCCTGCGGCTTTGCGGAGGCGATATGGGCTTCACTTCTGCCATGACCTATGACTTTGAGGTCTACAGCGCCGCCCAGGAGAAATGGCTGGAGGTCAGCTCCGTCAGCAACTTCGAAGCATTCCAGACCAATAGGATGAAGATCCGGTTCAAGGACGCCGGTGGAAAGACCCAGCTGGTCCATTCATTAAATGGCAGCTCTCTCGCCTTACCCCGTATTGTCGCCTGTCTCCTGGAAAATCACCAGGCAACAGATCATATTGCCCTGCCAAAAGCATTGCATCATTATTTCGGGGCGGAGAAGATCTAAATTTTAGATTTCAGACGGCTCAACGTTTCCGGCGATATGTTCAGGTAAGACGCCACAATGCGATTAGGCAGACGGCGTACGATCTCAGGATCTTCCTGCAGCAATTGCCTGTAACGTTCCGCTGCGTCCTGCGTGATAAAGCTCATCAGCCGGTTGGTATTGGTGACATAAGCGCCTTCCAGGTATTGCCGGTAGAACTTTTCCCAGTTGGGAATACTATCCAACAGCATGTAAAATTCATCACGGGTGATATACAGTAAGGTCGTAGGCTCCAGCGCCTGGGTATATTCCAGCGAAGGCTGCCGGGTGATAAAACCCACGAGGGTAGTGGAGAAATGATCCTCAAAGACGATGCGGCGTGTGACCTCTGTCCCGTCTTCCTTGATAAAAAAGACACGGAGACATCCATTCACGACAAAGAACATACGCCGGGAAGGATCGCCTTCACTCAGCAGGATCTCGTGCTTTTTCAATTTCAAAGGCTTATAGCAGGAGAGGACCCGCTCCAGGTCTTCATTGCTGATACGGATCCTCTCCCGTATAAAGGTAATGAGCTGTTCGTACATAGAAGGTAAAGCTAAGTCAACTGTTCCGTAAAGATAAGGACAGCAAAGCCGCTATTGCAGCGGACAAAGCCCCAAAAGCATAGATAGCTGCATAACCCAGGTGCCCGGCAATATAGCCTGCCAGGGGCCCTGTAATGCCCAGTGCCAGGTCGAAAAAAGCGACGTATGCGCCCAGCGCCACACCCTTGTTTTCTGGGCCCAGCTTTCTCACAGCAGCTACACCGAAGGAAGGGAATACCAGTGAAAAGCCCACACCTGTCAGGGCCGCGCCGGCCAGCGCCATTCCGGATGAGGACGCCGTCCACAACAGCACCTGTCCGGCGACTTCCACACATAGGGATACAAAAGCTACTTTACCGCCGCCTATCCTGTCGGGAAGATGGGCAAAAAAGAGGCGAACGATGATATAGGTGGCTCCGAAGATGGTGAGTGCAAGGGCCCCTCCTGTCCAGCCTTGCCGGCTGAAATAAAGTGAAATAAAAGAGGCCAGGCATCCAAAACCTACGGTACCTAAAGCCAATCCGGCGCCGGAACGCCCAACCTTGGCCATCACCGTGTAAAAGGGAACACGGTTGTTGCCGGAAACAGGCGCCCGCTGTAGCCGGCTTGCACAAAGCCCTCCCAGCAAAGGGAAAAGTACAACTGCCCAGCAGACAGCTGCAAATCCTGCTTTTTCACGTATACACATACCCAATGGTGCGCCGCAAGCCAGTGCGCCATAGATGGCAATGCCGATCCACGCCATTACTTTACCCGAACGCTGCGGTCCCGACAGGCCGATCCCCCAGGCCAGCGCCCCCGTGATAAACAGGCTTTCTCCTGCACCCAGAATGATCCTTCCAATGAACAAAAGCACCAGGCTCAACAGGTGCTGCGCCACCATAACCGCAGACAGCACATACGACAACCCTGCCAGGGCAGATAAAGCCACTCCATATCTTACAGCGAAATTACTGCCGCGGGTGTCGCAGATGACCCCGGAAAAGTGCCGGGTGGCCAGCGTCGAAGCCGACTGCACACCGATGACAAGGCCCACGATCAGGTTACTGAAATGTAATGACTCCTGCACATACACCGGCAGCGTCCCCAATGACAGGCCCACAGTCAGACAGCCAAAGAATACACATAGGAATAAAGGGAGTTGTTTTTGCATGTTCTTTTTTCTGCAAAACTGAAGGGAATACACCGCAAAAACCTTGACACATGTCAATAAAAACAAGGGGCTATGCACATGCAGTTTTCCGCTGCACGGTCCCATGATTTTAAGAATTGTTTAATCTTATAGATAAAAATTTGTGAAAGAGCGGGCAACGGTTATGAACATAGGTTTATTCAGGCAATCTTTACTGCAATAAATATACTATCTATTATGAAATCGAAGATTCAACAACACCCTAAAAAACCAATTATGGAAGTGAGTAAAAAACATTTTTATGTACTGGCCGCCGGCCTCTTCACCGTATGCATTGCCAACGCACAAATTAAAAAAGGAGACGTTCTGCTGGGAGGAAATGTCAATTTCAGCACGTCGAACGTAAAGCCTACCGGCTCTGGCAGCGATGCAACTTCTTTCGCCATTTCTCCCTCCATTGGCAAGGCTGTTAAGGACGACCTCGTCGTAGGGCTGAACCTTAACTATTCACATGGCAGATCAAAGTATGGCAGCCCTGCCACTATTTCCACCGGCGATACCTATGGACTAGGCGTTTTTGTACGTAAGTATAAAAGCTTGGGGGCCAACTTTGCCCTCTTTGCAGAAGGCGATCTGTCGGGTGCCTATCAGCAGAGTAATAGTTATCCGGATGGTGGGACAAAGCCACCCGCCAACAAGGGTTATTCCATCAGTGCCGGATTTTATCCGGGTCTCGCGTATTTCATCAGCCGGCATGTGCAGATAGAGACGGGAATGCAGAACCTGGCTTATGCCTCATACGTGCATACTAAAACAGGAGATGGCGCTTCCGAGTCGAAATCAAATTCATTTAATGTGGGTACCGGCCTTAGCAGGACCCTCGACAACTTCGTCGTAGGCATCAGATGGATCATCTAAGCTATCTTGGACGGACACAAAAATGTATAGCAGGCGGTCTATGACCGCCTGCTACATTCTTTTATTTGAGGGAAATTTTTGCCGATAACAGGGTGTTTACCAGCCTTGTTTTGCTATACCGGCCTTGATTGCGGCCAGCGCTTTTTCTTCTCCGAGCAGGGTGGTCAGCTTATTGCCTTTACCATCATTTCCCTGGGCCATGTAAGCACCTTTCGCAGTTTTAGTGATGACTGCGTCCAGGATGGGTACATTTTTTTCTTTCGTCTTGACATTGTAGGCCGTAAGTGTTACCGTTGACATGATTAATTGATTTAGTGTCTGTTGTTTACACGCAAGATTAGTACCAAATATTGTAATATTACGCCATTTGCCCCGGTTCACAGGAAAAAAAGTTCATCTTCCAGGGCCGGCCGTGCTCAATTAGACGTCCAGTTTGGCATATTTCGCATGTGATTCGATGAAGTCCCTTCTGGGCGCCACTTCATCTCCCATAAGCATGCTGAAGATGCGATCGGCTTCCGCAGCGCTTTCAATGGTCACCTGTTTCAAGGTCCTGGTATCAGGGTTCATGGTGGTTTCCCAAAGCTGGTCCGCATTCATCTCTCCCAACCCTTTATAGCGCTGTACTGTGACGCTGTCTTCTTTTCCTCCGCCCAGCTTTTCCACCCATCCTCTCCGCTGCTCTTCATTCCAGGCATAAGATTGTTCTTTACCTTTCTTCACCAGATACAGGGGTGGCTGCGCAATGTATACATATCCCTGCTCCACCATTTCTTTCATGTAGCGATAAATGAAAGTGAGTATAAGCGTGGCGATATGGCTGCCATCGACGTCGGCGTCCGTCATGATGATGACTTTGTGATAACGCAGCTTCGCCAGGTTCAATGCCTTGGGATCTTCGGGTGTGCCCACCGTTACTCCCAGTGCCGTATACATGTTGCGGATTTCTTCGTTCTCGTAGATCTTGTGCTCCATGGCTTTTTCCACGTTCAGGATCTTACCGCGCAGAGGAAGGATCGCCTGGAAGCTGCGGTCGCGGCCCTGCTTGGCAGTGCCACCGGCCGAGTCACCTTCGACGAGGTAGAGCTCACAACGTTCGGGATCGCGGTCCGAACAGTCTGCCAGCTTTCCGGGCAGCCCGCCGCCGCTGAGCACGCTTTTTCTTTGCACCAGTTCCCGTGCCTTCTTAGCTGCCGCACGGGCTTGTGCAGCGAGAATTACCTTCTGGATGATATTTTTCGCTTCCCTTGGATTTTCCTCCAGGAAAGAGTCAAGCGCTTTTGAAACCGTGGAATCCACAACGCCGCTGACCTCATTATTTCCCAGCTTGGTCTTTGTCTGGCCTTCAAACTGCGGTTCAGGAACTTTCACAGAGACGATGGTGCTGAGACCTTCACGGAAATCATCCCCTTCGATCTCTACCTTTGCTTTTTCGAAAAGTCCCTGCTTCTCACCATACGATTTGAATACACGGGTAAGCGCCCGGCGAAAGCCGGCTACGTGCGTACCGCCTTCTATCGTGTTGATGTTATTGACATAGGAATAGATATGCTCACTATAGCTGTCGTTATAGGTCAGCGCAACTTCCACAGCTACATTGGTGGCCTCATCCCGCCCCTCCACAAAGATGATGTTGGGGATCAACGGCGTACGCCCTGCATTCTTATCCAGCATTTCCACGAATTCCGTAATGCCGCCTTCGCTATAAAAGGTCTTGGTGTAAGTGCTGCCATCTTCTTCTTTCTCCCGGAGATCGTTGAGGATGATGCGTACCCCTCTGTTGAGGAATGACAGCTCCCGCAGACGGCCTTCCAGGATATCCTTGTTGTAAGTGGTTGTGATAAAGATGCTGGCATCGGGCCAGAACTGTATGGTAGTACCCGTCTTGTCGCTTATGCCGATCTCACGCACAGGATATTGAGGGACACCGATCTTGTAGGCCTGCTCGAATATTTTCCCTTCACGGTAGACGGTTACATGCAGGTCCGAGCTGAGCGCATTGACGCAACTGACACCCACACCATGCAATCCACCCGAAACCTTGTAGGTGTTCTTGTCGAATTTACCTCCGGCATGGAGGATCGTCATCACCATCTCCAGGGCGCTCTTCTTCTCTTTAGTGTTGATCCCCGTAGGGATACCGCGACCGTCATCTACGACCGTGATGGAGTTGTCTTCATGGATCGTGACAATGATATTCTTACAATAGCCTGCCAGCGCCTCGTCAATGGAGTTGTCCACTACCTCATACACCAGGTGGTGAAGCCCTTTCACTCCGATGTCGCCGATGTACATAGCAGGTCGCTTGCGAACGGCTTCCAAACCTTCCAGGACCTGGATACTATCAGCTCCATATCCATTACTTGCGGCGGTCAGGATTTCCTCTGTTTGTTCACTCATATTTGGTTGAAAATATTGTCGTTAACAATAAATTAATAAGGCCTGCAAATGTAAGCAAATTAAGGGGTTTTGCGGGTTTTATAACTTCATTTTAGACCCATTTTAAGGCTTTTTGTTGACATTTGTCCGAGCACAGCGAGGACGCCCGAAGGGCCATCATGAAAGTCTAACAAAACCAGGCCGTCAGGCCGTAAAATACTCATTTTCGTCACCATTTTGTCATAAAACACGCAATACTCAAACCAAACCCTCATCCCGCCTGTATTCTTCCCGGCATTGCTTAAATCGACGAACATAAATTCATAATTCTGACTTAAATTTGCGGCTTATGTACCAGGCTCCTGATATATTGATGATGGCTTACAAGCAACCTGTGATGCAGGGGCAGCTGTCATTACTGGATGAAAAAGAACGACATATACCAGGCTCGGTACAATACACCATCAAAAGATACGATAAGCATCCCCAATGGAATCTCGATGATATGGGCATGCTCGTCTATCACTTCAAGAAGGAAGACCCCACCCAGAATTACCTGGAATTGCGATTTTGCATAGCCGGCAATGTGTATTGCCGGAAAAATAGCGTGGAATGCAACGCCTGCAAGATCAACGAAACACCCGGCTGCTCGGAACGTGTCGATACCGTGGATGTCCTCAGCTTCCGCTTCCTTTCCGTCCACCTGTCCCAGTTCGGAAGACCTCGTAAGCCCGAAAGTACACTGAGCCAGAACATCCTGGACTTTCGTCACCCTTCCTCCTTTTCGAAAATACTGTCTCTTTGTGGTAGGACCCGCCTGGTGCTGGAAGCCCTCCTGAACCATAGCTATACGGACAGCATGGAGAATATCTTCATCAATGCCCAAAGCCAGATGCTGCTGCTGTATAGCCTGGAATGCATGGTCGGTGAAAAAGAAGTGGAAGGATTCCAATGTAAGTTCCTGGCAAACGAAGCGGACAGGGAAAAGATCGTGAGGGCCAGGGAAGTGCTTCTTCAGCACATTGGAGAACCCCTCACCATCAAGGAGCTCAGCCGCAAAGTGGCGATCAATGAATGCTATCTGAAAAAGGGGTTCAAGGAAATGTTCGGCACTACTATCTTCGACTTTTATCAAAGCCAGCGGATGGAGCACGCGCGCTACCTCCTGTATGAAAAAGGACTAAGCGTCACCGAAGTATCCATCATGCTGGGTTACTCCTCCATCTCCCATTTCTCCACCGCTTTCAAGAAACATACAGGATTGAAGCCGTGTGAATTGCTGTTACACTAGTTCTTCCAGGCTCTCTTTCACGGCATGGATCGTAGCGTCCAGGTCCTCCTTTTGCAACGCATTGTTCAGGAACCAGCTCTCAAAAGCACTGGGCGGTAAATAGACGCCCCTTTTCAGCAACGAGTGGAAAAAGGTTTTAAATCGGGCATTGTTGGCCGCCGACGCGGATGCAAAGTCTGTTACGGGGTGCTCGCTGAAATGCACGCTGATCATAGACCCCATCTGATTGATCTGGTAAGGCTGTCCCCACGCGCCCAATACTTTATCCAGTCCATCCTTCAAATAAAGCGTCTTTTCCTCCAGTTCTGTATAAATAGATGGGTTCTGCTTCAATTCCTTCAGGAGCGTATACCCTGCGATCATGGCAATGGGATTGCCGCTGAGCGTACCCGCCTGGTAGACATTACCCAGCGGAGCAATGTGCTGCATGATCTCCCTCCTTCCGCCAAATGCCCCTACTGGCATGCCTCCCCCGATGACCTTTCCATAGGTCAGGAGGTCCGCCCGGATCCCCAATCGCTCCTGGGCGCCACCCGGCGCCAGCCGGAAACCCGTCATCACCTCGTCCAGGATCAACACGATGCCTTCCAGGTCGCAAATGCTTCGTAACCCTTCCAGGAATCCCGGTTCGGGCAGGATACAGCCCATATTGCCGGCCACCGGCTCCACGATGATGGCCGCGATCTCTCCCTGGTGGACTGCCACGATCTTCTTCACGGCTTCCAGGTCGTTGTATGCCGCCGTCAGGGTATCCTGTGCCACGCCCGGAGTTACACCAGGGACAGTCTGGATATTGAAGGTCGCAACGCCGCTGCCCGCCTTCACCAGGAAAGGATCTGCATGCCCATGATAATGTCCTTCGAACTTTATGATCTTATTCCGGCCCGTATATCCCCTTGCCAGCCGGATGGCGCTCATACACGCCTCGGTACCACTGCTGACCATGCGGATCAGGTCCACATTAGGCGTCATGCTGATGATCAGCTCCGCCATCTCCACTTCCAGCAGCGTAGGCGCCCCATAAGAAGTGGAATATACGGCATACTCCTGTATGGCTTTTACCACAGGTTGCCAGGCATGCCCCAGGATCATCGGTCCCCACGAGGCAATGTAGTCGATATACCGCCGTCCATCAACGTCGTAGAGATAGGCGCCTTCGGCCTTTTGCATGAAGACAGGAGTGCCTCCAACGCTGCGGAAGGCGCGGACAGGAGAGTTGACGCCGCCCGGAATGCTTTGCTGGGCCCTCTCAAAAAGTTGCTGGCTCTTTTCGTACATATGATGCGTTTCTGTATATATGATTAAGCAATAAGATCCGCAATAGCAGCGGCTTTTTTGGTCGCGTTGAATTCAATGATCCGGTAATCCGACAGCCCGTTGATATAAAAAGGATCCTCCCCGATGATGGAAAGAATGGTCTCCCTCGAAGAGGCCATCGCCAGGATGATACCGCCTTTCCGGGGCACCTGTGCCCCGGACGCAATAAACACCCCGGCAGTAAAATGCTTATCCAGGAAGGCCCTGTGCGCTGGCAGGAACGGATCGATCTCCTCGTTTGGGACCTTATAGGTCAGTTCGATGATGAACATAGCTTCTAAAGATTTAAGAGTTTGGCTGCATCCTTCGCAAAATATGTGGCGATAAGGTCAGCACCGGCCCGTTTGATAGAAGTAAGGGTTTCTAAGATAGCCTTTTCTTCATTTATCCAGCCCATCTTCGCGGCAGCCTTGATCATCGCATACTCCCCACTGATATTATAGGCACTGACGGGTACCTCCACCGCATTCTTCACCTCCCGGATAATATCCAGGTAGGGAAGGGCAGGCTTGACCATGACAATGTCGGCCCCTTCTTCCACATCCATCTGTGCTTCTTTAATAGCTTCCAGCCTGTTGGCATAATCCATCTGGTAGGTCTTCTTATCGCCAAAGCCCGGTGCAGAATCCAATGCATCCCGGAAAGGCCCATAGAAGCAGGATGCATATTTCGCACTGTAGGCCATGATACCTGTTTGCGAAAAGCCATTCTCTTCCAGTCCCTGGCGGATCGCTCCGATCCGCCCGTCCATCATGTCGCTGGGCGCCACGAAGTCAGCTCCGGCGTCCGCATGACTAAGGCTCATCCTGACCAACGCTGCTACGGTAGGGTCATTGACGATCTCGCCACCTTCCACGATCCCGTCATGGCCATAGGAGGAATAAGGGTCCAATGCAACATCCGTCATTACCACTATATCCGGAACGGCATCTTTAATGGCCCGTATGCTCGTTTGCATGAGCCCGTTAGGGTTCCACGCTTCTTTGCCCGTATTGTCTTTCAGCTCATCCCGGCACTTGATGAAGAGCAGCACACTCTGTATGCCCAGGTCCCAAAGCTCCTTTACCTCTTTCACCGTGCCGTCGATGCTCCGGCGGAAATACCCGGGCATGGATGATATCTCATGCTGCTGCCCTTTCCCTTCGTCGATAAAAAGAGGGACGATAAAGTCCCGGGGAGTGAGCAGGGTCTCCGCTACCATCGCACGGATAGCGGGGGTCTTGCGTAAAATGCGGTTGCGCCTTTGCAGATACATATATAAGCTCTTTTTTTACATTGATCCTCATGCCAGCCATTCCCGCGGATGCAGACAGGCATCCAGCAACTCGGCCTCCGGCGTTCCCGGTTGAGGCTGATAATTATAACCCCAGCGGGCTCTCGGCGGCAGACTCATCAAAATGCTCTCCGTCCGCCCCCGTGTCTTTAGTCCGAACAGGGTCCCGCGGTCATGTACCAGGTTGAACTCCACATAACGTCCCCGCCGGACCTCCTGCCACTCCTTTTCCCTTTCACCATAAGCCAGATCTTTCCTGCGCAGGACAATAGGAACATAAGCAGACAGGAACGAATTCCCGCAGGCCTGTTGAAAAGCAAACAACCTGTCGGCCTCCGCAGTATCTGCCGGACGAAGATGATCGTAAAAGACCCCGCCGATGCCGCGCATCTCATTATCGCGATGCTTGTTGACAAAATATTCGTCACACCATTTTTTGTAATAAGGATATTTCTCCTTCCCAAAAGGCTCCATGGCCTCCCGCAGCACACCGTGAAAATGCCGGGCATCTTCCTCAAAGAGATAATAAGGCGTAAGATCGGAGCCGCCTCCAAACCATCTGTCAGTAACATTGCCCTCTTCATCGTATAGTTCAAAATATCGCCAGTTGGCATGGGTGGTAGGCACATAAGGATTCAGCGGATGGATCACCAGGGATAGCCCGCAGGCAAACCATTTGGCTAAATCCCCATTGCCCGGAATTTCCAGCTTTAGCTGGGCCCTCATCGTGTCAGTGACGCTGCCCCAGACCACAGAAGTATTGACACCCCCTTTCTCAAAGACATTCCCATCGGCAATAACCTTGGTTATACCGCCACCGCCGCCCTCCCTTTTCCATTCATCCGTGGCAAAACGGGCCCTCCCGTCCAGGTCTTCCAGCGCCCCGCAAATGGTATCCTGCAGCGCATGGATAAAGCTGATCCATTTTTCCCGGAAAGCATGCGTGTCCGTCTTAAAAAGCATTGCGTCCATCCTATTGATTTAAAAAGTCCAGCAAAGGTCTTATAAAAAGGTCAAAAGATTCAATATGCGGCACATGGCCTGTTCCGGCTAGTTCCACCAGTTTGGAATTGCGGATCTTTTCATGGGTCAGCTTTCCTAACAAGGGGTAATTTCCCAGGGTCTGCCGGATACTGTCGGGGACCATGTCCTTGCCCAGTGCCGTCCGGTCCAGCTGTCCAATGATAAGTAAAGCAGGTGCCCCGATCTTTTCAAATTCATAGCACACAGGCTGCGTAAAGATCATGTCATAAGCAAGGGCTGAGTTCCAGGCAATGCGGTCGTATTCGGGGCTAAGGGTCCAGCCTGCGGCAATATTCAGCCACTCGTCATAAGCCGGCGACCAGGTGCCGTGGAAATAGCTCTCCGTCTCATATTTTTTCAACGAGGCGTAGTTCTGCCGGAGCTCGTTGCGATACCAGGCATCCACCGTCCGATAGGGTACTTTGAGTTTCCAGTCTTCCAGGCCGATGGGATCCTCCAAAATGAATTTCTCCACGACGCCGGGATACATCAGGGTAAAACGTGTAGCCACCATACCTCCCATCGAATGCCCCAGCACAGCCACTTTTTCTATCTGCAGGCTGTCCAGCAAAGCCTTGGTATTGCCCGCCAATAGCTGGAATGTATATTGCAGCGTAGCAGGCTTGGAAGATTTGCCAAAGCCTACCTGATCGGGAATAATGACCCGGAAACCCTTATCCGCCAGCGCCGCCGCCGTCTGTCCCCAATAAGCTCCACAGAAATTCTTTCCGTGCAGGAGTAGTACCGTATGCCCATTGGAATGGGCGGGCATCACATCCATAAAGGCCATCTTCAGGGTCTGCTGCTGAGCGCTCACGGTGATATATTTCACCGGATAAGGATAGTTATAATTTTCCAGGCAAAGACCCAGGGGAACAACACTGCCGGATTGCGCCATGACAGGTCTGCAGGAACACCAGCAGAATAAGATCATCATGATATAAGATACCAGCTTCTTCATACACGTAGATTTTCACTGAAAACCATACCCGGTGCAATCGCCATGCCCCGCGTGCTTACCCCCTGTAATTCTTTACCGCCTGGACAAAGGCCCTGGCATGATCCACCGGTATTTCCGGCAGGATGCCATGCCCCAGGTTGGCAATATGCCGGGTGCCTTTGAAAGCGTCCATCATCATTTTCACTTCCTGTTCGATGACAGGGATAGGCGACATCAGTTTAGCCGGGTCGAAATTTCCCTGCAGTGTCACTTTCGCACCAGCCAGCTGCCTGGCCATGGCAGGGCGGATACACCAGTCGATGCCCAATCCATGTGCCCCCGTCGCAGCCATTCCTTCCAGGGATGACCAGGCGCCTTTTGCGAAAATGATGGTGGGGAGTATATCTTTCAGTGCAGTCACGATCTGGCGTATATAACGAAGGGAAAGGTTTTCGAAATCATCCGGACCCAGCAGCCCGCCCCAGGAATCGAAGATCTGCACCACGTCGGCACCCGCCTTTGCCTGCCCTTTCAGATAGGCAATGGTAGTGTCCGTGATCATCTGCAGCAGCCGGTGCGCCGTCCCGGGCTGGGTATAGCAAAATGCTTTTGCTTCATCGAAGGTCTTGGAGCCCTTTCCCTGCACCATATAGCATAGCAACGTCCAGGGAGCGCCGGCAAATCCTATCAGGGGTACCCTCCCGTCCAGCGTTTTTTTGGTGAGGCGGAGAGCATCGAATACATACCCGAGCGATCCGTCTACATCGGGCAGGCATAACCGCTGCAGGTCTTTTTCCCGTTTGACAGGGTCGGGCAGGAAAGGCCCTTTGCCTTCCACCATCTGCACTTCCAGCCCCATGGCTTGCGGCACTACCAGGATGTCGGAAAAGATGATCGCGGCATCCACACCCACTTGCTCCACCGGCTGTATGGTGATCTCCGTCGCCAGCTCGGGCGTTTGACAACGTTCAAAAAAAGAATATTTCTCCTTCAGCTTCATATAATCCGGCAGATAGCGGCCTGCTTGCCGCATCATCCAGACAGGCGTACGTTCTGTTTCCTCTCCTCTCAGCGTCCGTAATAGTAAGTCGTTCTTTAGTTGGCTCATATATTCGTTTGAAAATGCTCGATGATCTGTTGTACCAGCGCCTCTTTTACCGGGGATCCGCTAATGACCACCGGGTTGGTGCAATACTCCTGAATAGCTTGCGCCGTCGTACTTCCGATGGCGAACAGCAGCGTCCTGTCACCGACAATATTGACTGAAAAAAAACTATGCACCGCACTGGGACTGAAAAAAGCAATGCCGTCATAGGGGCCTTCGACATAGTGTGGCGTCTGTTTCGTCCGGTAGACCACCAGTTCATTGACACGTACACCCGCTGCTGTCAGTTTATCAGGCAATTCATCCCTGCGCTGGTCCCCGCAAAAGAAAAAGACCCCGGCAGGGCGATGGGCAAGGACCACATCCGCCAGTTCCGCCGCAGAAGGGGCCGTCCCCGCGATCGCGTCCTCCCCGAAGTGCTTTTGCGCTAATTGCCGTGTGGATCCACCAATGCAAAAGATCTTCCACGGGGCCTTCGATCCAACCAAGGCTGTCACAGCTTCCACTGCATTCATGCTGGTAAATACAGCCGTCAATGGCTGACGGCCCAGTTCCTGGATATGCTGTTCCAATCCTTCATCCCTCACCGCGTCTGTTGAAATAAACGACTGCGTGTCCACCACGATACCACAGGCCTTCGCATGCGCCAATAGGCCGGTATCCAGGGGCCGGGTCGATAATATATGTGCTGGCTCGCTCATTTTTCAGTGGCCGGGCTTTTACCTGCCTCGCGAATTGCGTCAGCAATGGCTTTCCCCCCTCTCTCTAATAACTCTTCCGCAGCAGCTTTCCCCAGGCCCACCGCTTTTTCTACAGGAAGGATCTTTTCGATCTCCACTTTCCGGCTGCCATCCAATGATAGGATAGAACCCCTGAAATAAAGCTCTTCGTCCTCTATTTCAGCCAACGCGCTGATGGGCGTAGAGCATCCTCCCAGCAAAATACGAAGGAACTCTCTTTCCGTCTTTACGCAAAAGGCGGTGACTGGATCATTCAGTGGCTGGCACACATGGAAAGCCGTTTCGTCTGCCGATCTGCATACGACCATAATGGCACCCTGTGCAGGCGCAGGTAACATCCAGTCCAATAGTACGCTGTTTTCAGGACGCAGATGGATCCGCTCCAGACCCGCCTGGGCAAAAATGGCAGCGTCCCAACGCTCTTCCGCCAGCTTCTTCAATCGCGTGTTGACATTACCCCGCAGATTATGCACCTGGTGGTTTGGGTATTTATGCAGCCACTGCGCTTTACGACGGATGCTGCTCGTAGCAATGTGGGCGATGTAATCCTTTTGTCGGAAAAGGGCCGGGTCATTATTATAGACCAGCAGGTCATATACAGGCCCCCTTTTCAGCACGGCCGCCTGTTGCAATCCTTCCGGCAGCTGCGTGGGGACATCCTTCATGGAATGTACGGCAACATCGATCCGCCCGTTCAGCAAGGCAGCATCAAGACTGCGGGTAAATACGCCCTGGACACCCATTTCATACAGCGGTGTCTTCAGGTCGATGTCGCCTTCGCTTTTAATAAAAACCAACTCTGCGGCTGTACCTTCCCGTGCTAATGATTCTTTAACCTGGGTAGCTTGCCAGACAGCGAGTTGACTCTCTCTTGTGCCTATCCGGATCGGTGTTTGCATGCAAATATTAGTTTAGCCCACAGCCTTTGCCGAAGTTGCGGTCCATTGGGGGCCTATGGCGATGTATTCATTGATCGCCTCTATATAATGACAGCCACCTTTGTTATGCTGGCGCATTTTGGTGGCCATACCGTTGATCACGCGTTGAATATGCTCATCCGTATGGACAGTGGAAGGAAAAGATTCTCCCGACAGCCGGCTGAATACAGGGCATGAATGCAGCTCTTTCAGCTTCGTCTTCACGGCTTTCAATACGGGGACATACTTGCGCATATCGTGCCATTCCAGCAGCTCTTCGATATGCTCTGCAATGATTGCCTTTGCTTTCGGGACCTCTGCTTCTCTCTTTTGCAGCGTCTCATCCTTCAGCTTTGACAGCTCATCTACATTCACCAGGGTAATGCCCGGCAGTTCGCTGGCGGATTTTTCAATATTGCAGGGAATGGAAAGGTCGATGAGCAGCTTGGCTCCCTTACCTTCAAGATGCGTGCGGAGTAATGTTGGCTGTTCTGCATTCGTAGCAACCAGGATGATATCAGACTCGCCGATGTATTTCGCAGCTTCCTCGATGGGAGCATAGTTAAGGCCCATTTCCGAAGCCAGACTGGCAGCCCTTTCTTCCGTACGGTTGATCAGGGTGATATTCCGGGTGCCGAGATAGTCCACCATATTACGGCATGTATTCCGGCCTATCTTGCCGACGCCGATAAGCAGGATCTTTTCACCCTCCACCCGTCCAATCCGCTCCTTAATGTATTGAATAGCGGCAAAGGAGACGGACACCGTCCCGCCGCTAAGCGCCGTCTGGTTCTTGATGGATTTCGAGGATTGCAGCACACAATTTACCAGCCGTTCCGTAAAGGCGCCGATGAACCCCCGCTCCCGGGCAAATTTCACGGCAGTCTTGATCTGGCCCACGATCTCGTAATCTCCCAGGATCTGGGAATCCAGTCCGGCAGATACCTGGAACAAATGCTCCACCGCTTCCAGACCATTCTTAATATAAGCTATATCCGAAAAAGTTGCAGGATCACCGGTAGTTTGCGTACACAGCAGGTTGATCAGGTGGGAAGGCTCTTCGGCAAACCCGTATATTTCTGTCCGGTTGCAGGTGGACAAAATAAAAAGCTCGTGCAAATGGTGGGCAGGAGCCAGGGTAAGGATCTTCTCATATTGTTCCGCGCTGATGGCAAACCGACCTCTGATAGCCGCATCCGTCTTTTTATAATTGATCCCGGCTATGTAGAATTTAGAGATATCAGTCGACTTATTGGCCATTGTGCTTCAACTTGTTGAAATATGTACGCAAAATTAGCTGCAAGGGTTCCTATTACACGAATTTTTCTGTCATTAGACTGTCATTTAAATCCATTATCTTTTGTCAAAAGCCTCCCAACGTTGTCAATCCCATCTGTTTCAGCCTGAATATCGTTTGTAATGATCCGGAGACAAATATAAGCCCCGCCCATCAGGGATCTATGATTTCCATCAGCCATCCGCCTGAGAACAATCAATCGATCAATTTGGGCTAAAATCCCGTTCGTGAACTACATTTGCCAATTATGACAAGATCACCGGTGAAGCGCGCTATTATTCTACTGAATCTCGGATCACCCGATTCCACGGAGGCGCCCGATGTGAAACGTTACCTGACAGAGTTCCTCATGGACGGCAAGGTCATTGATTACCCCTGGCTGTTTCGTAAAATACTCGTACAAGGTATTATTGTACCCTCACGTACGGCTAATTCAGCAGAGGCATATAAGACCATCTGGTCCAGTGACGGATCGCCCCTGATCCACCTCACCCGCCAGCTGCAGCAGGCATTACAGCAGCAGGTGGACGAGCCCGTTGAAATAGCCATGCGCTATGGCAACCCGGGGATGGAGCAGGCCTATGAACGCCTTCTGGCAAAAGTTCCGGGTCTGGAAGAGGTCATCGCCATCCCGCTCTATCCGCATTATGCCATGGCAAGCTACGAGACGGCCGTGGACCATGCCAAAGAGATCCATCGCAAAAAGAACTATTCGTTCGGTCTGCGGTTCGTCCGCCCATTCTATAACGAACCTCATTACTTACAAGCGCTGAGCGGGAGGATCCGTCCCTACCTTTCCAAAGATTATGACCATATCTTGTTTAGCTACCACGGAGTGCCAGCCCGTCATATCAAAAAATCAGACCCCACCCACCGGCATTGCCTCTCGTCGGCAGATTGCTGTGATCTTCCTTCGCTGGCCCACACCCGTTGCTACCGCCACCAGTGTTTTGCAACGACAAAGGAAGTAGTACGCATCCTGAATATTCCCGAAGGCAAATACAGTAACTCTTTTCAATCCCGCCTGGGTAAAGGATGGCTGGAGCCTTTCACGGATATCCGGCTGGAAGAAATGCCCAAACAAGGCATAAAAAAATTGCTGATCCTTTGTCCCGCTTTCGTCAGCGATTGCCTGGAGACCCTGGAAGAGATCGCCATCAGGGGAAAAGAGACATTCATGGGGGCCGGCGGAGAACAATATGAAATGATCCCCTGCCTGAATGCAGATCCGCTGTGGGTGCAGGCCCTGGCAGGCTGGGTAAAAAAGATCGGAGAAGGCAGCCACGAGATGATCCTTAAATAATCAATACATTATGTATAGTTATATCAAAGCGCTCCACATTATTTTCATCGTCACCTGGTTTAGCGGTCTCTTCTACATGGTGCGCCTGTTCATATATAATGCCGAGGCGGCAGAAAAGTCCGAGCCGGAAAAAAGTATCCTGCAGCAGCAGTACAGGATCATGATCCGCAGGCTGTGGCTGATCATCACCTGGCCGTCAGCGATCCTTACCCTCATATTTGGCCCCTGGGTCATGGGAATGATGGGCACCCTCCCTACCTGGCTGATCATCAAATTATGCTTTGTAGTGGGCCTTTACCTGTATCATTTTTCCCTTCAGGCCATCTATAGCCAGCAAATGAAAGGCATCTTCCGGTGGTCCTCCCAGCAACTGCGTATCTGGAATGAAATAGCCACTATTTTCCTGGTAGCCATCGTCATGCTGGTAGTGGTGAAGCAAAATATGAGCTGGGCCTGGGGATTGGCCGGACTTTTCGGCTTTGTCATTATCCTGATGAGCGCCGTGCGGATCTATAAAAAGGTAAGAACAAAAAAATAGCTAAATAAAAACCCTCCCGACGCTGAGGTCGGGAGGGTTTTTTCTATTCCGGGGTAAAAAGGTAGTTTTTCAGGAAACTGAACGCTTTAAATTGCGGTAATCGGAGGAATTGGGATAATGTTGAGGCAGGTTGCTTGTCGAACGGGTTCTTGCAAAGGCAATATCAGAGATTAAAAACGGGTGGTTACGGACGGGAAAAACTCGATAAGGTAGAATAAAAAGAATTTACACGGAATAAGGCAGGTCAGAATGTACGGAGGGAAGTTTTAAAAGGAAGGGGAGTAGGAATACCCCCCTTTTTAACCCCTAAACCCTAAACCGTAGAAAGAGTTAACTTAATATCATTATTTTCAACAACTTATGACATTAAGGTTTGTAATTTCTTTATTTATATGAGCTAGAGGGTGTTTACACCCTAATTATCATCGTTTCTGTGAGTAGTTAACCATAAATTATGCCAAAGCCTATTAATGTGGATAACTGAAATAACGCTAAACAGGCTAAAAAGATCCTTTGGCAAATCTTTAACATTTGATGAAAAAGCGGTATTTATCAGGCCTGAAACTGTCTAAACCCTGCCGGCGCGCCGTTAGCGCCAATTTCGTAACTTTGCACCCCCAAAGTGAATCAAAGTTATGCCCACCAAATATAAGGAATATCAGCAGCTGAGCCTTCCCGCCATCAGCCAGGAGATCCTGGCCAAATGGGAGGCCGACCGGGCTTTTGAAAAAAGCGTGGAATTGAGAGAAGGTGCCACCCCCTTTGTATTTTATGAAGGTCCCCCCAGTGCCAATGGGATGCCTGGCATTCATCACGTCATTAGCCGGACGCTGAAGGACCTGGTATGCCGCTATAAGACCATGAAAGGTTTCCAGGTCAAACGCAAAGGCGGATGGGATACCCATGGTCTTCCCGTGGAACTGGGCGTGGAAAAAATGCTGGGTATTACAAAAGAAGACATTGGTAAAAAGATATCCATTGCGGAATACAATGAGACCTGTCGGCGTGAGGTATTGAAATACAAGGACAAATGGGACGAATTGACGCGCCGGATGGGCTATTGGGTCGACCTCAAAGAACCTTATATCACCTTCCAGAGCGAATATATCGAGACCCTCTGGTGGATCCTGAACGAACTATATAATAAGGACCTGCTGTATGAGAGCGTAAGCATACAGCCCTACTCGCCTGCCGCCGGCACGGGCCTCAGCTCTCATGAGTTGAACCAGCCCGGCACCTATAAGGACGTAAAAGATACATCCGCTGTGGTAATGTTCAAAGCCATCCGGAATGCAAAAAGCGAGTTCCTCTTTAAGGCGGCGGGAGCAGGCGCCGAAGTTTTCTTTATGGCCTGGACCACCACTCCCTGGACCCTTCCTTCCAACCTGGGCCTCACCGTCGGACCGAACATAGATTATGTCCTGGTAAGGACCTTCAATCCCTATACCCACCTTCCAATTAATGTTGTTCTTGCCAAAGCCCTGATAAGCAAATATTTCAAGCCCGAAGGCGAGAACGTCGACCCTGGGGAATATAAGGAAGGGGATAAGCTCCTGCCCTGGAAGGTCCTGGCTGAATGCAAAGGCAGGGATCTGGAAGAATGCCGTTACGAACAATTACTGCCTTATGAGGCCAACGCCCCTGAAAAAGCCGGGGGTGACCCCTTCCGGGTCATCCTGGGGGATTTCGTCACGACGGAAGATGGCACAGGCATCGTTCATACAGCCCCCGCCTTTGGCGCAGATGACTTTAAAGTAGGGAAGAAATATAATATAGGTATCCTGATCATGGTAGACAGGCAGGGTAAGTTCATTGAAGGACTGGGCGAATTTAGCAACCGCTATGTAAAGAACTATAAGGATGACCCGCAGTATGTCGATGTCAATGTCGACATCAGTGTCCGGCTGAAAAAAGAGAACAGGGCTTTTAAGATCGAAAAATACGAGCACAACTACCCCCACTGCTGGAGAACGGACAAGCCTATTCTCTATTATCCCCTCGATGCCTGGTTCATACGGACTACGGCACTGAAAGACAGGATGGTAGAGCTGAATAAGACCATCAATTGGAAACCAAGGTCTACAGGGGAAGGCCGTTTCGGCAATTGGCTGGAGAATATGGTGGACTGGAATCTCAGCCGCAGCCGCTACTGGGGAACTCCCCTCCCCATATGGAGGACAGAGGACGGTGCAGAGGAAATATGCATCGGTTCGATCGCCGCCCTCCAGGCCGGGCTGGACAAATCCATCAAGGCTGGCCTCATGTCGCCTCCTGTTGGAGACGACGTTGTAAAATATATTGAAAAGCTCACTTCGGACCTGCACAAACCGCACGTAGACGAGATCATCCTGATCTCCTCAAAAGGCAAACCCATGCGCAGGGTCCCCGACCTCATCGATGTATGGTTCGACAGCGGCGCTATGCCATACGCCCAATGGCATTTCCCCTTTGAGAACATCGATACCTTTGCCCGGAATTACCCTGCCGACTTCATCGCCGAAGGGGTGGACCAGACCAGAGGCTGGTTCTATACCCTCCACGCCCTGGCAGCGCTGCTGAAAGAGTCCATTCATGAAAAGCTGAAAGCAGCAGGTGTCCCGGCAGCTGACCTGGAAAAGCGTTACCCCGGCATCGCCTATAAAACAGTGGTATCCAATGGCCTGGTCCTGGATAAGAATGGGAATAAGATGAGCAAACGCCTGGGTAATGTAGTGGACCCCTTTAAGACCATCGGCGATTTCGGGGCCGATGCCACCCGTTGGTACCTGATCACCAATGCCTCCCCCTGGGACAGCATGAAATTCGATCTCGACGGGATCAAAGAAACCCAGCGTAAGTTCTTCGGCACACTCTACAACACCTATCAGTTCTTTGCGCTCTACGCCAATGTGGACGGCTTTAATTTTCAGGAAGCTTATGTGCCTTTAAAAGACAGACCCGAGATAGATCGCTGGATACTTTCCTCGCTCAATACATTGGTAGCCAAAGTCGGAGCAAGCCTGGACGACTATGAGCCGACGGTTGCCGGCCGCCTGGTCGAGGATTTCGTGGACGAACACCTTAGCAACTGGTACGTGCGCCTTAGCCGCCGCCGTTTCTGGAAAGGTGACTATGGTCATGACAAGCTTTGCGCCTATCAGACCTTATACGAATGCCTGGATACGGTAGCCCGCCTGATGGCCCCTGTCTCCCCCTTTTTCGCAGACTGGCTTTTCTGTAACCTCAATTGCGCCACCGGCCGGGAAAAAGTGACGTCCGTTCATCACACCGACTTCCCGCTGGCCAACGAAAAGGTCATCGACGTCCCGCTGGAGGAGCGGATGCAACTGGCCCAGGATGCTTCCTCCCTGGTACTCTCCCTCCGTAAGAAGGTAAATATCAAGGTACGACAGCCCCTCCAAAAAGTGCTTATTCCAGTCCTGAACCCCGGGATGAAGCACCAGCTGGAAAAAGTCGAAGACCTGATAAAAGCGGAAGTAAACGTGAAGGAGCTGCAATACCTTTCCGATGGTGACGGGTTTATAAAAAAGAAGATAAAACCCAATTTTATTGCCCTTGGAAAGAAGCTGGGACCCAAAATGAAAGCCGTCAGCACAGCATTGGGCGCTTTTTCGCAGGAAGATATAGCAAAATTGGAAAAAGAAGGCATATATACTTTGTCAATTGAAAGCGAACCATTAATATTGAAGATTAATGAAGTGGAGATAACCAGCGAGGACATTCCAGGCTGGGTGGTGGCCGGAAAAGACACTCTCACGGTAGCCTTGGACGTCACCGTAACTCCAGAGCTCGCCCGCGAAGGCAATGCCCGCGAATTTGTCAATAGGATCCAGAAAATCCGGAAAGACAATGGCTATGAATTGACCGACAGGATTTTAGTAAAAGTCGCTGACGTACCCGCCCTTAAGGATTCCTTGACTCAATTTAATGACTATATTTGCTCGGAAATTTTGGCAGATTCTATCGAGTTGGTAGCGGAACTGGCTAATGGCACTGAAATTGAAGTGAATGATATTCTTTTAAAAGTGTTTGTTTCAAAAAAAGCCTAATTGTATGGCAACCAAGAAGAAAGCGGCTAAGCCCGCCAAAAAACCTACACCCAATGGCAAAAAAATAGCGCCGGCTAAAAAAGCGGCCGCAAAACCTGCCCACTCGTCAGGTGCCGGCAAAGCAATTAAAAAAGCCCCGGTAGCTAAGAGCCCTGCCAAGCCGGTAGTAGGTGCAAAGAAGGTTGCCCCGCCCGCACCCGCTAAAAAACCCGTGGTTGCCCCTGCTAAAAAGCCAACTGTATCCAATATTACGAAACCCATTTCAAAACCACAACCCGCTTCTCCTCCTGCGGTGGCCAACACCAAACCGGCCCCAAAAGAAGAGGTTAAGAAGGTTGTAATCCCCCCCCCGCCCCCTGTGTCGATCAAACCTGAAGTAAAAAAACCGGCGCCCCCACCCGCTAAACCAACCAAGGTGGTGATACCGGAAATTAAGACAAAAACGGTTCGGAAATATGAACCGGAATTCACAAAATCTGTTTTAGATACACCACAAGAAGATCAAACTGGACCCACTATGAGATACAGCGACGCAGAACTCGGAGAATTCAGAGAGCTTATTAACCGTAAGCTGGACGCGGCTAAGAAAGAACTGGCCTACCTGCAGGGATTGATCACTCGCAAGGACGAAATGGGAGGCGACAACGATGACGCTCGTTACATGACCATGGAAGACGGAAGCATGAGCATGGAACGCGAACAGCTGAGCCAGATGGCCAGCCGCCAGATCACATTTATCGACCATCTCGAAAAAGCCATCATGCGCATTGAAAATAAGACCTACGGTATTTGTCGTGTGACAGGCAAGCTCATCGATAAAGCAAGGTTGAGAGCCGTCCCGCATGCCACGCTCTCCATCGAAGCCAAGCAAATGATGAATAAGTAGCCGATAGACGGTTAAGATGCTTTCAATTCTGACCGCGCCTGTGCGATCCAGGTACGGCTGTCCCTTCTCTCCCTCGGGCTGAGATGAGGGGCCTCGTCTACCATATCCATAAATACCTGCCTTGCCTCCTGACCTCTCCCCGCCCGTTTCAAAAAGTACCCATATTGCAATCTTGCTTCAAAATAGGAGAAACGCGCCTTCATTTTTTTAAACTCCTGCTCCGCCAGTTCCGCCTCACCCGCCTTTTCCAACGCCATGGCATATAATATATGGCCGCGGCTACGAGCAAACTGCGGCCGGTGATATACTTTTTTCGCCAGCAGCACGATATGGGAATAATCCCCCTTGGTATAATACGCTGCGATCAGCTGGACAATGACATGCTCATTCTCCTCGAAAGCGCCCGTCAGACTGGATTCATACAATTCAATGGCATTGTCCGTATACCCGGCACCCAGGTAGGCGTCCGCCAACATCACCCTGTTATTGAAAGTATCCGTAAATCTTAAATTATTCTCCAGCCTCCTGATCCGGGCACTCTTGCTGACAAGAGCGCCTGAGATCCCTTCCTGCCAATCCATCCGCTGATGACGCGTAAAGATCTCCGTAAATAAATAGGCAATGCTGCCGATGACAGGCACGAATACGATCACCCAGATCCACTTGTTCTGCGTACCCCGCCTCAAACAATGGATAGCACATATTACCTGCAGCCCGACAGTGATATAATAAAAATAACTATTTTGAAAAAACATAGGCATAGGCGAAAGGGTTGGGACCTCAAAAATAAAAATCCATTGGATTTATACAAGTAAATGGGCTTTACTTTAATCCCCCGTTTATCCCGAAAAGCCACCGCGCGTGGATGTTAGTACCATCGCCGCATCAGGTAGCAGCTCAAATAGGTATTTTACAGGCACAAACCTCCCTGCTTATGTCCAGAATTCTGCTGACCTTTCTGCTGCTCGTCACATGTTATTTTGTCCGGGCGCAATCCACACCCATTATAAAAGCTAATTACCAGGCAGCCGCCCGCTTCTCGCCCAGAAAACTCGATAAATTGGTCTTTACCACCAGCGTAGATCCACATTGGTTAAAGAAAAGCAACCGCTTCTGGTATGTCTACGAGACTTCCGAAGGAAAGAAATGGTATATCGTTGACCCTGTAAAGGAAGAAAAAAAACAGCTTTTCGATAATGAAAGGCTGGCGGCCGCCATCACACGGATCGTTCACGATCCTTTCGATGCGCAGCATCTGGGGCTGGATAGCATGCGCTTCATAAAAGATGAGAATTGGATCCAGTTCGAAGTGAAAAGCACACAGGACGCGGAGAAGACCGACAGTACACGCAAAAAGACCGATACCGTAAAGAAAAAGGAAAAGAAGGTATATTATTTCGAATACCATCTGTTGGATGGAACACTCAATGAGCTCGTCGGCTATAAAAAACCGAAACATAGACCAAACTGGGCTTCCATCTCACCCGACAGTAATACCATCGTCTTCGGCCGCCGTCACAACCTGTACTGGATGGACAAAGAAAACTACGGGAAGGCGCTTAAGAATGAGGATGACAGCACCATTGTAGAGCACGCCCTGACGACGGACGGAGTGGAATATTTCAGTTATCATGGCAGCGGGGTGCTCGGCGGCGGCGAGTCCAATGTAGACAAGGAAAAGAACAAGGATAAACGAAAACCTGCCCAGGTCCTCTGGAGCCCTGATGCAAAATATTTCGTAATGACCCGTTCAGACAGCCGTAAGGTGAAAGACCTGTGGGTCATCAATGTATTGGCCAACCCCCGACCTACTTTGGAAACATATAAATATGAAATGCCCGGGGAAAAAGAAAACCCCGTCGATCATGTGCTCCTTTTCGATATGACGGCAAAAACGCATCGCGAGCTGAATGCCGCGGGATTTAAGGACCAGGACGTCTCGCTGTGGGCAAAACCCGCGCTGGCAAAAGATAGGGACGATGAATACCGGTCATCTATCTGGCTGGGTACGGACAGCAAATTCTATTTCTCCCGTACTAGCCGTGATCTGAAAAGAATAGATGTCTGCATGGCGGATATAAAAGACACGATAGCCAGGCCCCTGATACGGGAAAGTCTCAACACCTACGTGGAAGTCCACCGCCTGGGCCTTGTAAATGAAGGAAAAGAATTGATCGAATGGAGCGAACGTGACGGCTGGGCCCATTTCTATCTTTACGACGCCGATGGCAGGCTGGAAAACCAGATCACCAGCGGCTCCTTCCATTGCGAGGACATCGTAGGCATCGATGAGAAGAAAAGGGTACTTTATTTTTCAGCCAATGGTCGCGAAGCCGGTGAAGATCCTTATTACCTGCACCTGTACAAGGTGAACCTCGATGGATCAGGCCTAACCCTACTGGATCCGGGTGAATTCGATCATGCGATCAACATGAATGATGACAGGCAGTTCTTTATCGATAATTACTCCAGGGTCAACACGGCGCCCAGGTCTGCCTTATACAATGCCCTTGGGAAAAAGATCATAGACCTGGAAGCAACAGACCTCAGTGCGCTGCTGGCCACAGGCTATAAGTTCCCTCAGCCATTCAAGGTCAAGGCGGATGACGGTATTACGGATATTTATGGCGTCATGTACAAGCCTTTCAACTTTGACTCCACAAAGAAATATCCCATCATGGAATACGTATACCCCGGTCCGCAGACAGAGGCGGTGAATAAAGCATTCAGCCGGAGCATGGACAGGACGGACAGGTTGGCGCAGCTGGGCATGATCGTTATTACACTTGGCAACAGGGGCGGCCATCCATCCCGCAGTAAGTGGTACCATAACTATGGCTATGGCAACCTGCGGGATTATGGGCTCGCCGATAAAAAGGCAGCTGTCGAGCAGCTGGCAGATCGGTATTCTTTTATTGACATCAACAGGGTAGGGATCCACGGACACAGCGGCGGCGGATTCATGAGCACGGCTGCAATGCTGGTATACCCCGACTTTTTCAAAGTCGCCGTCTCTTCTTCCGGCAACCACGATAACTCCATCTACAACAGGTGGTGGAGTGAGAAACACCATGGAGTGAAAGAGGTCATCGGCCCTAAAGGAGATACCTCGTTTGTATACAACATCGAAAAAAATCCGGACCTGGCGAAAAATCTAAAAGGTCATTTAATGCTGTCTACTGGCGACATCGACAACAACGTTCATCCTGGTAATACCATCCGGGTAGCCAATGCGCTGATAAAGGCCAACAAACGGTTTGACCTCGTATTGCTTCCCGGCCAGCGGCACGGTTATGGCGCCATGACGGAATACTTTTTTTGGCGCATGGCCGACTATTTCTCTCACTGGCTCATCGGTGATGAATCGGACAGGCCCGTGGATATGGAAGAAATGGATCGTGAACAGCCGCAGACGGGTGAGAAAGAGGAGAACAATAGAACGCCGGACGAAGATGAAAACGAGGACGTTGATCAGTAAGGTTGGGGGACAGGCTTGTCCCTTGCCGCTTCCTTCAGGACAGAGAGCATTTTTTTAGCCACTTCTCCGGAAGATGCCGGGTTCTGCCCGGTGACGATATGCCTGTTGACTACAGTGTGACCAACATAATTCGCAGTTTTGCTGTAATAGGCGTTGCCCGCAATCATTTTTGATTCCAGGGAAGAAGGCATCATCTCCGTCAGCCCGGCTAGTTGCTCCTCGGTGTTGCTGGGCCCGGTGAGGTCCTTGCCTTTAATGAAGGGCTCTCCATCGCCCGTCTTCATCGACATAAGAACAGATACGGCATAAGACAAAAGACCAATGACCTTTCGTTGTCTGTCGAAATCTTCCAATAACTGCACCAGCAGACCGTTGTCCGGGAGATCCCATATTGCACCAAGACCGCCAGGCAGGAATACCATATCGTAATCGAATGCTCTCAATGTACCTAAAGGAACGGAATGCGCTATCCATGAAGTTACTTCCAGGTCCTTTTGAAATCGCCGTATCGTCGATGTAGAAGCGATGATCGACTCGCTTTTGGGATCTATGGGGATTGGGCCGCCAAGGGGAGAGGCCAATGTAATGTCGGCGCCGGCTTCTTTGAATATATAATAAGGGACAGCCAGCTCTTCCAGCCATACGCCTGTCTTGCGGCTCGTGTCGCCAAACTGCTCATGCGAGGTGGTAATGATCAATATTTTCACAGAACTGTCGTTTCCAGTAATGTACGCTTATTAATCCGGATGCGCAGATTTATTTCAGGAGTCCGTGAGCTGGAAAAACTTCTTCATCGCCTTCGGATAATCCGCCAGAGCCACTTCCGGCGCTGCAATCTCGGGATGCCAGAGCTTCTCCCATTCAAAGCTGTAAAAGCCGGAGTAACGATCCTTGTATAGCAGCCCGATGGCCTCGAAAATGGGGGATTCACCCTTCCCAAGGAGAAGATACTGTTCCTTACCATCCACCATCTTACCATTTTCAACATGTCCCCCGATGGTCTTTCCATCCTTTATATGCGTATGACGGATATATTTTTTCAGCTTTGGATACACCTGCGCCGGCGGCTCCTTCGTGATGGACCACATATTGTAGATATCCCAGATCAATCCTGTGTTGGGACCGAAGGCCCCCTGCATGATCTGTTCCAGCATCGCGGCCTCCACGAGGTCGCCATGTGTCTCCATTAATACGGTGACCCCGCTGTTACGGGCATGTTCGCCCAGCTCCAGCAAGCCCTTGGTGATAAGCTCGATCGTCGCGTTCCGATCCTGTTCTTTCGGTAGGCGATTAGGGAACACCCGTACGTAAGGACAATGCAGCTGATGGGCCAGGTCGATAAAGCGGCGACCCTCGTCCAGGTTGCGCTGCCGGATCGCAGCATCAGCGTGATGTAATTCCGCTGAGGAACCCAGATTGACGAACTTCAGCTGATGGTCCCCCATTTGCCGGAGCGTGGCGGCAATATTTTCGGCACTGTTGAATTCGGGACATTTCACCAGGTCCATCTCTCTCAGGATCCCCCGTATCTCAATACCAGCATATCCGTTCTTCGTGGCAAAGTCCATAATGGCCGGAAAGGTCCAATCCGGGCACCCGAGGGTGGAAAAGGAGAGGAGAGGGAGCTTTTTGAATGACAGGGCGGAAAGACCCAACAGCCCGGCGCCGGCCTTCAGAAAATCCCTGCGGGAAGAGGTATATATATTCATTAGCTGATTATTTCACTTCCTGCATATCCAGCAGCCGCCTATAGATCCCCTGATGCTGAACAAGCTCGTCATGCGTCCCTCTTTCCACAATGGCGCCCTTTTGCAGCACGATGATCTCGTCCGCATGACGGACAGTGCTGAGCCGGTGGGCAATGACAATACTCGTGCGGTGCTGCATCATATTGTTGATGGCTTCCTGCACCAGCTGCTCACTCTCCGTGTCCAGCGAGGATGTCGCTTCATCCAGTATGAGGATTGCCGGATTTTTGAACACCGCCCGGGCAATGGTCAAACGTTGGCGTTGACCGCCGCTGAGCTTCATTCCTTTATCGCCGATGGTGGTGTGGTAGCCCTTCTCCAGCTGTGTCACGAATTCATGGGCATTGGCAACCTTGGCAGCCGCAATAACATCCTCCATTTTTGCGTCGGGCATTCCGAAAGCTATATTGTTAAAGACACTGTCATTGAAAAGTATCGGCTCCTGTGATACGATGCCGATCAGCTCGCGTAAGGAATGGGTTTTCAGGCTGCGGATGTCCTGTCCGTCGATGAAGATGCCCCCTCCCGTGACGTCATAAAATCGGGGTAACAAATCGGCCAGCGTGGATTTACCCGCCCCGCTGCTGCCCACCAGGGCGATGATCTTGCCCTTTTCAATGGTCAGGTTCACGTCCCTCAGGACCTCCGCCTGTTCATACCTGAAACAGACATTCCTGTATTCAACGGCAGAATGGAAACCGGAGACCTTCTTTGCATCAGGAGCGTCGACAATGGTATTGGGCACATCGACGACACTCAGCACCCGCTCGCCGGCGGCCAGCCCCCGCTGGAGGTAAGTGATGGCGCCCGCAATGTTCTTGGCAGGTGTGATGATCTGGAAATACAGGGCGATATAGGCGATAAAAGAGCTGGCGGTAAAGCTGCTGGTGCCGGAAAGGATCAGCTTGCCTCCATAGATGATAATGGTGACAATGACGGCCACTCCCAGGAATTCCGCGAGGGGCGAGGAAAGCTCCCGCTGGTTGAGCACCCCCTTCGTAGAGCGGGCGAAATCGGCATTCTCTCCGTCGAATTTCTTCTCCATGAACTTCTCGGCATTGAAAGCCTTGATGATCCGGATCCCGGACAAGGTCTCTTCCGTGGTATTGAGGATCTTTCCCAGGATGGCCTGACTACGTCCGCCGCCTTTCTTCAGCTTGCGGGAGATGAGGGAGATAATGGTACCCGAGATAGGAAAGAAGACAAGCGTAAAGAGCGTGAGCTGTGGAGACAGATAGAACAATACTATAAAAGTGCCGACGATGACCAGGGGGTCACGGAAAATGGTCTGGATGCTGCTGACCACGGAATTCTCTATTTCCACCACGTCATTGCTCATGATCGAGATGAGGTCTCCCTTCCGCTGGTGGATATAGAACCCAAGGGATTGCCGGGCATATTGTTCGTAGAGGATGTGCCGAAGTCTTTTCACCATGTTGACACGCATACGGGTCAGTACCTTCGTGGCCAGAAAGCCGAAGACATTCTTCAGCAGTACGCAGGCAAGTGTTACCAGGCTGACAAAGACCAGGACTTTTTCTTTGCCCGATGGCCCGGCACTATAGTAATTTACATAATAATAAAAAGCATCTTTGAACCAGCCGGCTGAAAAGGAAAAAGAAGGCAGATGTTCGACGACATGCTTATTCCCCGTGTTGAAAAGAATGTCGAACAAAGGAGCCAGCAAGGTAAAATTCACCAGGCCAAACACGATAAAAAGGAATATATAAATGATATACTCAGGTATGTAATGATGGTAGGGCCTTGAAAAACCGAGCAGGCGGAAGAAAATTTTCATGTACTTTTACAATGTGCTTAAAGGGAGCGAAGTTACGATAAGTTAAGGTAATTTAAGTATGATAAGTATTATCACAGCAGTGCATAATGGTCTTGCTTTCAATAAGATATATCTCGAATACATCCGAAAGTACACACATCATCCCTATGAGGTCATTATTATTGATAACGCTTCTACGGACGGCAGCCGTGAGTTTTTCAAGGCCAGTGGCTGCAAGGTCATTGAAAATACCCTGAACTATTCGTATCCTTATACGCAGAACCAGGGCATTCGGGAAGCCACCGGCGAGTACCTTTTTTTTCTGAACAATGACATTGTGGTCTCTCCTTCCTGGGACAAACACCTGATAGAAATTGCCCGGAGCCAGGATGTGGACATCATCTCTGCCGCAGGTATAGAGAATATGGGTAATTCCGTGGAGACAAAGGTGTTCTCCCGGAAGTGGAAGAAGATCAAGAATCCCCTGATGTTCCTGTTCGGTTTTGGCGAACGCAATCTCCGCCTGATGCATCGCCTGATGTACGGTGACTGGGAGAAGTTCTGTGCTAAGAGACGGGAACAGTTCGGCAACCTGACGATCGAGGGCATCGTTGGCAACAATGTGATGATGACCCGCCGGGCTATATCCATTATGGGAGACTGGGACGAACGCATCCAGGGCGCTGACTGGGACCTCTTCATACGGACAAAAAAGCGATCGGTGGAAACAGGTGATATCAAACCCTGCCATATAGCCCGGGGCGTGTTTATTCATCACTATATCCGGATGACCGCGAAATATGCCGTGAAACCAACACCATTTGCCGACCGCGATAAGATGATCGAGGTAAGGACAAAATGGACTGCTGAAGAGATCGACCAATTTCATCCGGATGCGGCCATACCTTAAATGAATTTTTATGCAAGAAGGAAAAAGACAGAAACAAGTGGGTGCCCTGTTGCTGCAGGAGATGAGCGATATTTTCCAGCGGCTGGGCCTGGGTATGATCGATGGCGGCCTGATCTCGCTGACAGCAGTAAAAGTAACCCCCGACCTGCTGGAAGCCCGGGTCTACCTCAGCCTTTTCAAAGTGAAAGATGTACCTGCCGCCATGAAAAAGATAGAGGATAAAAGCTGGGAGATTAAAAAAGAGCTGGCTTCCAGGGTAAAGCACCAGCTGCGTCGTATTCCCGTAATCACCTATTTCCAGGACGATACCTTGGAGCATGCAGATAGAATGGAAGAGTTGTTCCGTCGGCTGAACTCGGAGAACCCAAAAAATGATGCATGAATTTCCTCTTTGCCTGGCGTTATTTCAAAGCAAAAAAGTCTACCAACGCGATCAATATCATTGCATGGGTCAGCATGGCGGCCATTGTAGTAGGCGCTGCATCCCTGATCCTCGTGCTCAGTGTATTCAATGGCTTTGAAGACCTGGTAAAATCTCTCTATACCAGTTTTTATCCGGATGTGAGAATTTCGCCGGCCGCAGGCAAGACCCTGACCTTAACTCCCGGTCAACTACAGCAGCTGTCGGGGATAAAAGGTGTTCAGGCTCTTTCCCTGAATGCAGAAGATAATGCCGTGCTCCAAAATGGGGAATGGAGGGTCATCGCCCATCTGAAAGGGGTAGACGAAAACTTTATAAAAGTCACGGGCGTCAACCATAAGCTGGTACGGGGAAAGTTCGAACTGGGAAATGAGGACCATCCCCTGGCCGTCCTGGGCTCCGGCATAGAGAACGCCTTAAGTACGGAAGCAGATCGCGCCATTCTGCCCCTGTCCGTTTATATGTTTAAAAAAGGAGATGGGAACTACACCGCTGACCCTACCTCCTCCCTGAGCAACGCGAATATGGCCACTTCAGGCGTGTTTATGATCCAACAAGACTTTGATGATCGTTATGTCATTACCAACCTGCCCTTTGTGAAACGCATGCTGGACCTGAAACCCGATGAATACACAAGTGCTGAGCTGGCGCTTGACGACCCACGCCTGGCCCGGGACCTGGCTCCTGTCATCGGAAAATTATTGGGGAAAGACTACAAAGTGCAGACCCGCTATGAACAAAACCAGAGCTTATATAATGTGATGGGTACAGAGAAATGGGTTATCTATGTGATGCTGACCCTGATCCTCGTAGTGGCTGCCTTTAATATGGTAGGCGCTTTGACCATGCTCGTATGGGAAAAACAAAAGGATATACACGTATTAAAGGCGCTGGGCGCGGATGACGGAAGGATCCAAAGGATCTTTTTAAGTGAGGGTATCCTGCTGGCCCTCCTGGGAGGCGGATTTGGTATACTGTTGGCAGTGCTCATCTGCTGGCTCCAGGCCACTTACCATCTGGTGCCCCTGCAGGGGGGCTCATTCCTTATTGATTATTATCCCGTAAAACTGATCGCTTCGGATTTCCTGCTGGTCCTTACCACCATTCTGATCGTAGCATTGCTGGCCTCCTGGATACCTGCCCGCAAAGCCGCACATACTCCCATCGAATTGAGATAAAAAAAAGATGGGTCGTCCCGGACGACCCATCCCATGTATAAGAAGAAATTCTAATAATCTCCCAGCGTCTCGGGTAATTGGGCCAGGGCCTTTTGCAGCTGCTCGTCATTGGGCGCTACACCATGCCAGTGATGATCATTTTCCATGAAATCGACACCTTTGCCCATGATGGTATGCATCATAATAGCAATGGGTTTCCCCTTTCCTGTCAAACCTTTGGCCTTATCCAGCGTGGCGACCACTTCGTCCATGTCGTTGCCATTCATCTCCAGGGTAGTCCAGCCGAAAGATTCGAATTTCGCGTGAATATTGCCCAGGTCCATTACGGCTTTGGTGGTGCCGTCGATCTGCTGACCATTCCAATCCACCGTCGAAATAAGATTGTCCACCTTATGTGCATTGGCGAACATGATAGCTTCCCAGTTCTGGCCCTCATCTAATTCTCCGTCTCCATGGAGTGAGAAGACAATATTTTTATCGTTATTGAGTTTTTTAGACAGAGCAGCGCCGATGGCAACGCTCATACCTTGACCAAGTGAGCCGCTGGCCACCCTTACACCAGGTAGGTGTTCGTGCGTGGTCGGATGACCCTGAAGGCGGGAGTTGATCTTACGAAAGGTAGCCAGTTCTTTGATGTCAAAATAACCTGATCTCGCTAGTGCGGAATAAAATACGGGAGAAATATGACCATTGGACAAAAAGAAAAGGTCTTCGTTCTTCCCATCCATGTTGAATTTTGGATCATGCTGCATCACTTTGAAATAAAGTGCTGTCAAATAGTCTGCACATCCCAGGGAACCACCCGGGTGGCCGCTTGCGGAGCCGTGGACCATTCGAACGATGTCTCTTCTAATCTGGGTAGCTATTGCTTTCAAATCGGCCATAATGAGCGTTTTACAAAATTTGGTGAGCAAAGCTAATGATTTTTTCATCCCGAATAGTTTGACGCATTAAACTTTTGTATTAACTTTCCGTCCAAATTCCCTGGCTACCCAATAGCTTACTAACTGATCCGGTTTTTTTGTAACATCTGAGACGAACTCAAACTTGAACTGGCAAGCCTACCACTCCAGGACCTGTGCGCACTTAGGCGGGTTTATTATAAGTAGCAATATAGAAATGGAAAAAAGATTCCTATTTTTGTTAACCAATTCAAAACGAGGCTGATGTTCGATGTTCTACTTTCGATAGCTATTTCTTTCACTATCACATTCCTCGCTATCCCAGCCGTCATCAATGTGGCTGAAATGAAGAAGCTGTTCGATATGCCGGATGAGCGTAAAGTACATCATTCTCCTATCACTCCGCTGGGAGGATTAGGCGTTTTCGCTGGCTTCGTTTTTGGATGCCTGCTTACGCTTCATTTCAATCAATACCCTGATCTTCAATATTTTATGGCGGCATCGCTCGTCATATTCTTCCTGGGTCTCAAGGATGATATCCTCATCATATCTCCCGTTAAGAAATTCATCGGCCAGGTATTGGCCGCCTTCATTATCATCTATTATGGCGGCATCCAGATCAGGAGCATGAATGGTTTCCTCGGCATCAATCAGCTACCGGAAATGTTCAGCCTGTTGCTGACCTACTTCGCCGTCATCGTAGTGATCAATTCATTCAACCTTATAGATGGGATCGATGGTTTGGCAGGCAGCCTGGGTCTATTGTCCACCGTTATTTTCGGTATTTACTTCCTGAATGTGAATCCCAACCTGCTGCCATATGCCGTTGTTGCTTTTTCGCTGGCAGGCAGCTTGCTGGCCTTCCTGATCTTCAACTTCCAGCCTGCTAAGATCTTCATGGGCGATACAGGTTCCCTGTTAGTTGGGACGATCAATGCGATACTCGTTATAAAATTCATCAATGTCGCCAATTCCGAAGACGTCAGCTTCCGGATAGCCGCTTCACCTGCCGTGGGATTCACCATTTTGATGGTGCCGCTGCTCGATACACTCCGGGTCTTTGGTATCCGCATACTTCACCGTCGAAGCCCCTTCAGCCCCGATAGGAATCATATACATCACCTGCTGCTGGATAAGGGCTTCTCCCATAAGGCGATCACATTCTTCCTGGTGACAGTCAATGCGGCCATGATCACCCTCGTATTTTTGGCAAGGAACCTCAACTGTACGGTGCTCATTTTTTCCGTCATCGCAATTTTCTTCTCGCTTATAGGCGTCATCTATTACATGCGTCCTGCTCCCCGGCTCTTTGTGGCAAAAAGAGGAGCGGAAAAGAGCGCCCATCTTACAAAAGCTTCAAAGCTGGTAACCCTCGCCAAAGACACAATGCTGGAGCAGAACAATTAGTTGAACCCAATGTTTTCGGGTAGATTAGCAATTTTTCCATAGGTTTGCATCAAGGTTCTAACGGGATATGCACCGTGGACCGTCATTATTTTTGTCAACCTATAACATATGTCAGACGATGTTACGTTGATCCTGGAAGATGCCCAGGATAACATGCAAAAAGCGCTCGATCATCTTGAAACTGAACTGATTAAAATACGTGCCGGAAAGGCCAGCCCACAAATGCTGGATGGCCTGACGGTGGATTATTACGGCAGCCTTACGCCGTTGAACCAGGTAGGTAATGTATCTGCGATGGATGCCCGCACGCTGACCATTCAGCCCTGGGAGAAAAATATGCTGCAGCCCATAGAAAGAGCCATCATCAACGCAAACCTTGGCGTTACCCCTCAGAACGATGGTAATATCATACGCCTTTTCATGCCCCCCCTCACGGAAGAAAGAAGAAAAGAGTTTGTGAAAAGAGCCAATGGAGAAGGCGAGCAATCGAAAGTCTCCGTTCGCAGTATCCGCCGTGAGGCCATCGAGCAGATAAAAAAGCTGCAGAAGGACGGTCTCAGCGAAGACGAAGCCAAAGATGCTGAAAAGACAATGCAGGACCTGACCGACAAGTTCATAGCGCTTGTAGACAAGCATCTGGCGGCAAAGGAAAAAGAGATCATGTCCGTATAAGTACTCCCGACCTATCCCTTACTGATCACCTGTCGCAAGGGATCAGACCCTGGTACAAACATTGCTGTCCCCATGTGCTACATAGGGGAAAATCTATACATTCGTATCGTAAAAAGGGATCATGGGAAAAATTAAATTAAAGGACATCAGCACAAGGGCCCCGGACGGCTGGGACAAACAAGAGACCAAAGAGAAGCTGGTCGGGATCCTCCAGGAGCTGGATGAATTGCAAAATCGTTTATACGCAGAGTCTAAACATTCGGTGTTGGTCGTCATCCAGGGCATGGATGCCAGCGGTAAAGATGGGGCCGTGCGCAATGTCTTCGGAAAACTGAACCCCCAGGGCGTGCTGGTAAGATCATTTAAAGCGCCCACCACCGAAGAGCTGTCTCACGATTTCTTATGGCGGATCCATGCACATGCACCCTCTAAAGGCTACATTCAAATATTCAACCGTAGCCAATACGAAGATATCCTCATCACCCGCGTGCATAAATGGATCGATGACAGCACCGCCCGTAAACGTATGAAGGCGATCAACGACTTCGAACGATTGCTGACAGAACATAATGATACGCATATCCTGAAATTCTATCTGCATATATCCCCTAAAGAGCAAAAAGAAAGGTTGGAAGAGCGCATCCACAACCCCACCAAACAGTGGAAATACAATGAGAATGATTTTGCAGAGGCAAAATTGTGGGACGATTACATGTCGATGTACGAAGACTGTTTTGAGAACTGTAATGATGTGCCATGGACCATCGTGCCGGCTGATCAGAATTGGTATAAAGAACATCTCATCGCTACCACGGTAAGGGACACCTTACAAGACTTGAACATGCAGTACCCGGGCCTGAAGAAAAAGTAACCAACTTGATAAACCAAAATACAATGTTATGCTTAAAGAATTTAAGGATTTTATCATGCGCGGCAACGTGCTGGACCTTGCCGTAGCTGTAGTCATTGGCGCTGCGTTTACAGCAATTGTCTCTTCATTGGTGGACCATGTGATCACTCCCTTGCTCCTGACACCTGCGCTCAAGATCGCTCATCTTGAGAACATCGAGCAGCTGCATTACGGCGCCGTGAAATACGGGAGCTTTCTTTCTGCGATCATCAAGTTTATCATCATCGCTTTCATCCTTTTCCTCATCGTAAAAGGCTTCAAGAGCCTGGAAAAGAAAAAAGTACCAGCAGCATCTGCACCCTCTGCCACTGAAAGACTGCTGGCCGAGATCCTCGATGAATTGAAGGCGAGGCCCAAGGTCTGATCCGCACCGTTGCTTGCCGTTGTTGAAAAATAAATGCCGGGAACCATTCTTGGCAACTTTTTTGTTAACTCGACCTAATGTAATCAAACATACGTGTTATGAAGAACTATGTACTATTAGTCGTCCTTATGGCAGGCAGCATCTCTTTTTCCCGTGCACAGAATAAGATCATGGGTCTGAAGGACGAAGCAAACCGGAGCATTACAAAAGATCCCGCAGATACCATCCCCCAGGTCTGGAAGACCGGCGGTATCTATAATCTCAACTTTAACCAGGCAGCCCTTAGCAACTGGGCCGCTGGTGGTGATAAATCATCCCTTTCCCTTTCTACCTTGCTAAGCTTATATGCCTTCTATAAGGAAGGTAAACATAATTGGGACAATACCCTGGACCTTGCTTATGGTTTGGTGCAATCCACCAGCCTGGGTACCCGCAAGGCCGATGACCGCATCGACCTGGTGTCCAAATATGGTTATGACATTGGAAAAAAATGGTATCTCAGCGGCCTGGTGAACTTCAGGAGCCAGTTTGCAAAAGGCTTTGCCTATGAGGACACCGCCAAACGGCTGACCTCCAATTTCCTTTCCCCAGCCTATGTGCTGGCTTCCCTGGGTCTGGACTGGAAGCCTAAAGACAATTTCTCCCTCTTCCTTTCCCCTGCTACAGCGCGCTGGGTGATCGTCAGCAATGACAGCCTTTCTTCCATCGGGGCCTTTGGCGTAGATACAGGCAAACATGTCCGGTTCCAGCTGGGTGCTTTCGCTTCTGTCACCTATGTCGCCAACATCAGCAAAACAGCTACCTATAAGACCAAACTGGACCTCTTCACTGACTACCTCCACAAGGCCGGCAATGTCGCCGTGTACTGGAATAATATCCTGGCAGTGAAAGTGACAAGGCTCATCAGCATGAACCTTACGCTGAACATGATATATGACAACGATATTAAATCTATTAAATCAGACGGTACGCAGGGAGGGCCCAAAGTACAGCTGCAGGAAGTAATGGGTATCGGATTGGCCTATGCGTTCAATAATCGTAAGATCGTCAAACCCGCCGCGCCAGCCCAGTAATATGTAGCATAACTTGGGGAAAACCGGTCCTTATCTCAATCAGATTTTGGGGTATTTTCGCTTATGACCAATGCCACGTATCAGATCAGGCTGCCTCAGTTCGAAGGTCCTTTCGACCTTCTCCTGTTCTTCATAGAGAGGGACGAGCTGGATATCTATAACATTCCCATCAGCCGGATCATCAAGGATTTCCTAACCTATATACATTCCGAAGAACACCTTGATATCGAGCTTTCCAGCGAATTCATCCTCTTCGTCAGCACACTGATGCGGATCAAGGCGAAAATGCTGCTCCCCCGTAAGGAAGTGGATGAGCAGGGCAATGAGATTGACCCCCGCCAGGAGCTGATTGACAAACTGTTAGAGTACAAGCGTTATAAAGAGGCCGCAGCAACCCTGGCCGAAATGGAGGCTATCCGCCACCTGATGGTACGCCGGGGCAACCTTCAGAAAGAGCTTTCCTACATCGGGGAAGAAGCAGGAGAAGGCACTGAGATCCAGGCAATCACGCTGTTCAAGCTGATGAAGACCTTCGAAAGGCTCATGCAGCGCATACAACAAAGACAGAATAAGCCGGTACACACCGTGGTCCAGTATCGCTACACCATGGAGGACAGCCGGGAATATATGCTGACCATCGTGCAAAAGGAAAAGACGCTGTCATTTGAAAAAATATTCGACATCTGCGAGAACAGGTTGCATGCCATTTTTATGTTCCTTTCCATGCTGGAGCTGGTACAGGCAAAATACATGCATATCATGATCGGCGAAGGCAGGAATAACTTCATTGTAGAATTCAATGAAGATCGCACGGAAGAGGATGACGGCTTTTTCCCGAAGGACGAGGCAGACACCCCCGAACATACACCGCAAAATGCATTGGGGCTTTTTGACGCTCCCATAAATGGGCAGCCGGAATTACGCTTTGACGAAGATGGGTCGGATGACAAGGATCAGGGAGATGGGGACGACGAACCCGGGGAAAATGACGATAGACCGCTTTTGAATTAAGGTATTGCGCAATACTTACATACTTATGAAGACCATATTCTATCCCGCAGCTGAAAGAGGCCATGTTAACTTTGGTTGGCTGGACAGCTACCATTCCTTTAGCTTCGGCAACTGGCATCATCCCGAAAAAGTACATTTTGGCGCCCTTCGCGTATTGAACGATGACGTGGTGAAAGGAGGCGGAGGATTCGACACCCATCCGCATGAAAATATGGAGATCGTCTCCATCCCCCTGAAAGGGGCCATCGCCCATAAGGACAGCACAGGTACCGAAGGCATCGTCTACAGCGGTGATGTACAGATCATGAGCGCCGGCAGCGGCATTCGTCATTCAGAATACAATGCCTCCCATTATGACCCTGCCAACTTCCTGCAGATCTGGGTCTTCCCTAAGCAACAAAATATCAGGCCGCGCCACGACCAGCGAACCTTCGACCAGAGCCGGCGAAAAGATCAATGGCAGATAGTGGTTAGCCCCGATCCCGCCGAAGGCGGTGTTTGGATCAACCAGGACGCCCGCATGGCCCTCACCAAACTAAGCGCCGGGAAAGACATAACTTTCACGCCTGTTTTTGAAGGCAATGGCGTCTATCTTTTTGTCCTGGATGGTGAGGTGGAAGTGGATGGCAAAAAGCTGGAAAGAAGGGACGCTCTCGGCATCTCCGAAATACAGGATGTTTCTATCCATGCCGTTACAGGCGCGGAACTGCTGGCCATCGAAGTGCCGATGTTCGCATAGCAGCCCTCAATAAAAGATCCATAATAGCACAGGCTTTTTTGATGCGTCCAGCATAGGCTGCAACCGTTGCAGGAATCCCTGCGACACCATCGCACATCCTTCACTGTTGCAGATGGGATAAGGATCAGTCTCTCCTTCGGGCACACAGCCAAAAGAATGTAATACAATATGCCTGCTGATCGCCTGGTCATTGGTAGAGTCCAGCCCATGGAGAAAATAGGCCCGGCCAAACTGTCCCGCATATGCGCCACCGATACGATATTTGCCCAATGCGCTGCAATGGCTGCCGCTGATATTTGAAAAAGTGGGGGAAAGGCTAAATGCCCTACCTCCGCTGCCATGGGCCACCAGCCCGGCCATCCGGACGGAATCCCCCTCCAGGTCATAGACAAAGAACCTGTTCTTTCCCGAAGGAAGTCGCATGTCCACGAGAAATGCCAGCTTCGAACTATACTTATGCTCCGTCCCCGCAAGGAACTTTTTTAGCTCGGCAGCCTTTCCCTCAAGCCGGATAGCCTCCGCCTTGCGTAGCCGCATTGCCTCCGAAGACGTAACAGGATGGTGTTTCCACTTGTAAAAACCTTTGTAGTAATAATGTGCTGCCAATACGCACACAACAATCCCTAACCCCGCCAGCACCAGGAGTAGTTTGCGAAGCCGCCGCATAAAATTGTTTTAGGTCATTGGGATGCAATCGAACGCGCATTCCACAGGCAATTATGCGGCGAAGGCTGTTAAAGAAACTCTAAAAGCGAAAGTACTATTGCAGCAAGGTGCTCACCTGGACCTTATCCTTCATCATATCCCGCACGGCGGCGGCGATGGCAGGAGCGTCATAACCACATTCGCGCTGCAGCTCTTTCAGTGTGCCATGTTCGACGATGCGATCGGGGATACCCAGGATCCTGATATTGGCATTGTATCCATGGGCAGCCTGGAACTCCAGGATGGCGGATCCAAATCCTCCCACGACAGTGCCGTCCTCCACAGTGAGGATACGATCGTATTTGGAAAATACTTCGTGCAGCAGATCTTCATCCAGCGGCTTGACAAAGCGCATATCGTAATGGGCCGGGTTGAGGCCGTCCATCTTCAGCTCACGTATGGCGACAGTAGCAAAATTACCCGGATGGCCCAGGCTCAGGATAGCAATGCCTTCGCCGTCCTTGATCTTCCGTCCTTTGCCAATGGGGATCTCCTGCATGGGCGTCTTCCACTGCGCCATAACACCTTCGCCCCGGGGATAGCGGATGACAAAGGGATGCAGGTTGCTGTCCAGCTGAGCGGTATACAACAGGTTGCGAAGCTCGCTTTCATTCATCGGCGCGCTGATGACCATGTTAGGTATACAACGCATATAGGGGATATCGTAAGCTCCGTGATGCGTGGGGCCATCCTCTCCTACGAGCCCGGCGCGGTCCAGGCAAAAGACCACCGGCAGCTGCTGGATGGCTACGTCATGGATCACCTGGTCATAGGCCCGTTGCATAAAGGAAGAGTAAATATTGCAAAAGACACGCATACCCTGCGTGGCCATACCTGCCGACAGCGTGACGGCATGCTGCTCACAGATGCCTACATCAAAGGCCCGGTCAGGCATCTTTTCCATCATGAATTTCAAAGAAGACCCGCTGGGCATGGCAGGAGTAATACCGAAGATCTTCGGGTTCATTTCCGCCAGCTCTATAAGGGTAAGGCCAAAGACGTCCTGGTATTTGGGCGGCTGTGGGGTCTCATACTGCTTTTTATAGATCTCGCCTGTGATCTTATCAAAAAGGCCCGGTGCATGCCACTTGGTCTGGTCCTTTTCTGCCAGCGCATAGCCCTTCCCTTTTACGGTCATGATGTGCAGGAGCTTGGGACCGGGAATGCTCTTCAGGTCATTCAGCGTATCTACCAGCTTGGTGACGTTATGCCCATCGATAGGACCGAAATAGCGGAGGTTCAGCGATTCGAAGAGGTTGCTGCTCCGGCTTACAAATCCTTTGATGCTATGTTCTATCTTGGAAGCTATCTCCCGGCTGAAATGGCCGCCAATAGGCAGCTTTCCCAGTGCCTTCCATATGTCGTCCTTCAGGCGGTTGTATGTCTGAGAGGTGGTGATATCCGTGAGATATTCTTTCAGGGCGCCCACATTGGGGTCAATGCTCATACAATTGTCGTTCAGGATGATGAGCAGGTCGGTATCAGCCACACCAGCATGGTTCATGGCTTCAAATGCCTCCCCGGCCGTCATGGCACCATCCCCGATGACGGCTACGGCTTTCCGGTCCGTTTCTCCCTTATACTTGGCGGCCATAGCCATGCCCAGAGCAGCGCTGATGGAAGTGGAGGAATGTCCAACACCAAATGTATCATATTGACTTTCAGATCGTTTGGGGAAGCCGCTGATGCCGTTGTACTTACGGTTGGTGCTAAAATTATCCCGGCGGCCCGTAAGGATCTTGTGACCGTAGGCCTGGTGACCAACATCCCAAACCAGCTGATCATAAGGCGTATTGAAAACATAGTGCAGGGCTACAGTCAGCTCGATAACGCCCAGACTGGCTGCAAAATGGCCGCCATGAACGCTGACGGTGTCGATGACATACTGACGCAGCTCGTCGCTAACCTTTTGCAGCTGCTCCCGGCTAAGCTTTTTCAGGTCTGCGGGAGAATCGATGGACTGCAACAGCGGTCCCGGGGTAATTTCCATTCGAAGTTCTTTGATCTTGTAAAAATACACTTTTATTGTTGTTTGACACAGAGTTGCCGGCGATGGGGAATATCCTGGGTCACTCAGCTCACTGGAAGCTGCATTAGCTTCGAAATATGTTGAAAATGAGCAGCATATATGTTATTAACCCCTGCTTTCATGTAGCATGCTGAACCGATGGCCTATTTAATTTGGCCATTAGTACAATTTAGGGATGATCAGGTGGTGGAAAAGGTTAGATTTGGCTCAATTCATATACTTTCAAGTACTATTATGCCTAAAAATGCAAACAGGTATTATTGGTGGTGTCAGATCAGTGGTTGGGGTTTTTTGGCATTGGTAATGGTACTATTCTCCTCGACACTTGATCAAAAGATCACCCAGAAACTGGTAGGCTTCCTCGTCATCTTCGTATTCGCAGGGATCCTGACGACCCATATATTCCGGGAAGTGATACGCCGGTCCGGATGGCTGTTGCTGCCGGTGGAAAAAGCGCTGCCTAAGCTGCTGATCGGTGTGCTGCTGATCTGCGTGGCGGACAGCCTGATCCGTTTTGCATTCATTGAAGCGCTGGACCTCTCGACTTCGAAATCCAAAATGGATTTTATCTCCCGCCTGCTCGCTACTACTTTCGAGAACGGCCTTCTCATCATTCCCTGGACCCTCATCTATTATTTCTACCACTACATTGAAAATAGCCGCAGGCAACAGCTGGATACATTGAAGCTGGAAGCGCTGGTAAAAGAACTGGAGCTGAAGACCATCAAGGCGCATATCAACCCTCATTTTATTTTCAATGCACTCAACAGCATTCGCGCCCTCGTAGATGAGAACCCTGTTCGCGCCCGCACAGCCATCACGGAGCTGAGCAATATACTCCGCAGCAGCATGCAGGCGGAAAAGCTGGAAACCGTCACCTTTGAAAAAGAGCTGAACATCGTAAAAGATTACCTGGCCCTGGAACACATCCGTTTTGAAGATCGCCTGCAGATCGAATACGTGATAGACGAAGATACCCTCGATCAACCCATCCCTCCCATGATGTTGCAGACTCTGGTGGAAAATGCCATCAAACATGGCATCAGCAAGCAGATAGGCGGGGGCAAGGTAAAGATCGTCTCGGACTTTTCGGACAACTACCATGAGCTGGTGATCCAGAATACAGGCTACCTCAACGGCGCCCGGAATGGCGATGGCTTCGGCCTGGCCAGCACGAAGAACAGACTGCAGATCTTATTCGGACAAAAAGCTAATTTTGACATCCGGGAGATCGACGGAAATACAGTAGAAGCACGTGTATTGATCCCCATCGACATGAGTAAATAATAAGCCAAGCATCATGATAAGAGCAATCATCATCGACGACGAGCGTCTTGCCAGGAACGAGTTGAAAAAGCTGCTGATGGACTTTCCCGAGATCGAGGTCATTGCCGAGGCAACCAATGCCGCCGAAGGCGTGGAGAAGATCGATTCCCTGAATCCGGACCTGATCTTTCTCGATATACAAATGCCCGGGAAGACCGGCTTCGACATGTTGTCCGAGCTGGAAAGGACCCCCAATGTCATCTTTACTACTGCCTATGACGAATATGCACTGAAAGCATTCGAGGTCAACGCGCTGGACTACCTGCTGAAACCAGTCGAACCCAAACGGCTGGCCGATGCCCTGCAGAAACTGCAGCTGGAGGAGGACAAGGAACCTATCTCCGATCATCCGATCTCGGTGAATCGCAGCATTCTTGGCGAGCATGACCAGGTATTTGTAAAGGATGGGGAACGCTGCTGGTTCGTGAAGCTCTCCGATATTCGGCTGTTCGAAAGCGTGGGCAACTATGCGAAAGTATATTTTGGTGCCAACAAACCGCTGATCCTGAAATCCCTCAATGCGCTGGAAGAAAGACTGGATGAGAAAGTGTTCTTCCGGGCCAACCGCAAGCACATCGTCAACCTTCGCCTCATTGAAAAGATAGAGCCCTATTTCAATGGCGGCCTGCTGCTGGAAATGAAAGGGGGTGAGAAGATCGAGGTCAGCCGTCGCCAGACGGTGAAATTTAAAGAAATGATGAGCTTATAATTTTACTACTTTACATTACTTATGAAGATACTATTTGCCGCCTTTATCCTTTTTGTCTGCGGTAGCCTGTCCGCACAGAACGCAGATGCCATCATCACCCCTTCTGCAGTAGAAAATATTGAAAAGAACCTCTCCTCCGATGCCATGAGGGGCCGGGCCACTTTCACACCGGACATCGAGAGGGCCGCAGCCTATATAGAAACACAGTTTAAGGCGGCCGGCCTGCAGACCTGGAACGGCAGCGCCAGCTATCTGCAGCCTTTCGCTATGGTACAGGCAAAGACATTATCTGCCACGGCAACCCTGGACGGCGCCTCCATCCCTTCAGCTTCCATTGCCGTAGCTTCTTCCTCCACTCACCTGGCCATCGATGAGAACAGTGGCTACGAGAAAGTGTTTATCAAAGCCGGAGGCAGCTTCAGGGATATTTTAAAATACCTGTCCCAGGAGAAAAAGAATTACCTGGTGCTCATCGATACCAGCTTTTCGAACAACTTCCCCCGCCTTGCCGGTTTTGCCGCCCAGCAGTTCAAATCCCCCCGCAGCGTGGTGATGATCCTCACTACAGCCGATCCGTCCAGGTATTCCATCACCGTCGAACAGGAAGTCAGCGAAAAGAAGCTGGCCAACGTGGTGGGTATCCTTCCAGGTAAAAGTAAAAAGAACGAATACGTCATCTTTTCCGGTCACTATGACCATTTGGGCGTAGGACAGCCGAATGATAAAGGCGACTCCGTTTTCAACGGAGCCAACGACGATGCCAGCGGAAGCACCGCCGTCATGATGCTGGCCAGGTACTTCGGGAAACTGCACAACAACGAAAGGACCCTCATATTCGCCACCTTTACGGCCGAAGAGATGGGAGGATTTGGCTCCCAATACTTTTCTCACCAATTCGATCCGGCTGCAGTTATGGCCATGTTCAATATCGAGATGATCGGGACCGAAAGCAAATGGGGAACGAACTCGGCCTATATAACGGGATATGAAAAGACCGACATGGGCAAGATCCTGGAAAAGAATCTTTCCGGCAGCAAGTTCACCTTCCATCCTGACCCATATACAGACCAGCAGCTCTTTTATCGCAGCGACAATGCTACCCTGGCCCGTCAGGGCGTCCCGGCCCATACCATCTCCACCTCCAAAATGGATTCGGAAAAATTCTATCATACACAAGGAGATGAGCTCGGTACATTGGATATGAAAAATATGGCGGAGATCATAAAATCCATTGCATTGAGCGCAAAGACCATCATCGCAGGAACAGATACCCCCTCCAGAGTGGATGCGACGCAGCTGAGATGACTTTCGGACATTCTCAGTAGATTTGCTTCGAAACTGAAATAACTTATCATGAATAAGACGGTAGCGCTTGTCAATGAATGGGCAAGCTTTGAACAGCGCCATCCCGATGCGGATATCGCAGATTTTTGCCGGCACTACCTGATCTCCCAACGGGAAAAAGATAAAAAAACACCCCTGGAAGGGGGCGATATTCCCTGGCATCCCAATGGCCTGCTGCTGAAAATGATGGGCAGGATCAATAAGCTCAATATCATATTTGCCGCCAAGGCCCTCGAAGGGACGGGCGTCGACCAATTGGAGGAGTTCGGCATGCTGCTGACAGTGCGGCGGCTAAAGACACCCCGGAAGACAGAGATCATCTACGCCAATATTTTCGAGCTCAGCAGCGGAACGGATATGCTGAACCGCCTCCGGAAAAAGGGCTTTGTAAAAGAACATGCGGACAAGGAAGATGGACGCAGCAAGCGGATAAGCCTGACCTCCTCCGGGGAAAAGGTCATCGATACATGCGCCCGCCAGATGATGAAATGCGCAGGAATGATGCTGGCAGATATGAACGAGGACGACATAAGGCTCTGCACACAGCTGCTGAAAAATGTAGAGATCAAATTCGCCGCCCTCTGGCAGCAATATAAGAGCGCTACCTTCCAGGAGATCTATGATCAGGCGATGAAATAGCTCATTTGCTTCAAAAACGTAGTATTTAATGTAAAATTACTTCAAAAATATTTTTATTATTTCGATTTCGATGTATTTTTGAGTTAAATACATCGAAAATGAATATCTTCTTTTTCCTGGTGCTTCATATCATAGGCTTGGCCACTATGGCCGGTACTACCATTGTCAGCTATGTGTGTTATGGTCAATTCTGGAAACAGTATGCTTTAAAGAAAGAAGGAGCAATGGCTATACTGAACGTGACAGCTTCCTTCAGGTTCCTGTTTGCCGGAGGATTCCTCTTGCTATTGATCAGCGGCGTTGGCATGGTGGTCCTTTCCCATGGGCTTTTTGCGCAGCAATTGTGGTTCCGTATCAAGATGGTCCTTCTCGTGCTTATACTGCTGAATGGAGCAGTGTATGGACAGCGGCTTACATCAAAGCTGAGACAGGCGATGGAAATGCAGCTGGCAGGGGGAAATGCGCTGGACAGTTTGGAAAGATTAAAGAGCAGTATTTTGGTAATGCACATTGGCCAGCTGCTGTTATTTGCCGGTATTTTCGTGCTGAGTATTTACAAATTCAATTAAACGGTATGAGAGCCAGGCAATGTATATTTATGGATCTCCAGTTCCACCTCCTGCTCCTGCAAGCCTTCTTCAAATACAAATCCCAGTTTTTCAAGTAGCTTTCTGGAAGCCATATTTTCTTTTTGGAACACGCCATATACTGCCGGTAGCTTCAGCTCCCGGATACCGAATTCCAGCAGCCGGGCCATCAGCTCGGAAGCAAACCCCTGGCTCCAAAAATCTCTTTTCAGCTGGCAGCCGATCTGCAGCCTGGATGTGCCCTTGATGGGATTGAGATTGACAGCGCCGATGAATTGCCCATCCGTCTTTAGCCGGACAGCCCAATGATAGCCGGTGCCGTTGCGTATCTGCTCCAGCTTGGTCTGCAGGAACTGCGTATATTCATCAGCGCTCATGGTCTGAAATTTCTTCAGGTATTTGAAGGTATCCGTCTCACGGGCCATTGCCTCCATGTCCGGCAGGTCTTCTTCGACGAGCAGGCTGAGCAATGTCCTTTCTGTTTGTAACGCGTGCATAGTGAATTATTTTAGATCAGTCGCACCATTGAAAAATTGAATGACAGTCCTGTTGAACTCCGTAGGGTTTTCCTCCGGAAAATGATGGGTGCCTCCCTTGAAGATCATTAGCTGGCTCCCTGGAATATGCGCTGCGATCTGACGGGTATGCTCTTCCTTGATCACATCCCTCTCTCCGGCCATCACCAGCACGGGACAATGAATAGCCTGAAGGTCTTTGTATGAATGGCGGGGCTCTGTCTCCAGCAAATGGATAAAACGCAGCCCGTTCAAGGCAAACTGACTGGTGTCCTTCTTAAATTCCTTTTTCTGCTCGTTCAGGATCCGGAAGATCGACTTGCCAACTACACTCCCGTCTATAAAGATATTTGCGCCCATAGTAGCCAGCCGGCTTACCTTATCCGGATACCGCATGGCCATGATGAGTCCAATATTGCCACCATCACTCCAACCCAGCACATTGACACCGCTGAGATGTAAATGATCCAGCAACGCACACATATCGTCCGAAAAAAGATCATAGGTAAATGTCTTCCCGTCCTCCGTGCTGCGGCCTTGTCCTCTGGAATCGACGGCTATAACATGGAACTGCCTTGACAGCGAGGGGATCTGCTGCTTAAAGTCTGCAATGGATCCCCTGTTGCCATGCAACAGTAGCAGGGGTGCCCCTTTGCCATATTCTTCATAGTAGATGCGAATGCCGTTCACTTCCGCATATCTTCCTGCCGTGTCGTTGTCATCATAGGCATATGAATGGGAGCCATCGGCCCTGTAAGCTCTTTTTCCCTCCCAGACGGATGATTCATCGAGTGACCAGATCACAGATGATGTCGTATGCATGGTACCCCATGCCTTATTGAGGATGGCCGTATCGCTTTCAAACCCTCCGTCCTTTAGCGGAAGATCCTCCCAGGACCCCCCCTCTTTTTTCTGTACCAATAAATGAAAATCGTCAAAGTAGAAGATACCTCTGTGCTGCGTCCACCCGCCAAAATACAAGCGTTTGGCCTGCTTGTCCATCAATACTTCCGGCGTGCTGTAAACAGCCCACTCTTTTTTGCGGATGGGTCTTTCCTTCATATTGTAATAATAGGCCATGGGCTTATCCTGCCTGTCTACCCTTACCCAGATCTCGGCCTCTGCAGACGGCTCAAGTGCATCGACCCGGACGGCTGCCTGAATTTTGAATTTCATGCCGCGTAGATCGGTCACATCAAGGTATTGGCCGAGAAAACCAGCATTCATGGAAGATTGGCAAAAGCCGGAAAAGGAGCATAGGATCAAAAGGCTTGCAACGAGATGTTTCATACAATGAAAATAAGCCATCAGCAGTAATTTTCCACCGGCTCTATCCATTGATCAGCAACGTATAAAATTGAATGGCCCGCTGAAGATCCCGGACAGGCAACCGCTCGTCAACACCATGGTAGCCCTTGCCGTCCGTGGTAGGACAGAAATTGACCACACCATTGCTGATGGCCCGGAAGTTCCTGGAATCGGTGGCTCCCAGCATGATGAATGGGGCAGGGATGATATCATCTGCAACAGCGGAAGCTGCATCGGCAACTTTCTTAAATGCATCGGAATGAAAATCCGTCATGGCTGAGGGCTCGGTGGAAAAGTCTCCGGTAATCCTGATCTTCACCCTGTCATCGTCAATGGCCTTACGGATAAAATCTTCTACTTCCTTAATGCTTTCGCCGGGTAATATGCGGGAATTGACAAGGGCCTTAGCCTCAGAGGGTATTACATTCTCCCGCACGCCGCTCTCCAGGATGGTGGGAACAATGGTAGTGCCGGTCATCGCCCTGCCATCCTTATCCTCTCCCATTTTATACAAAACGTAGCCTTCGAAAAGCCATAGGTTGTTGAGCGCCATTTTTTGAAAAAGATCGTCGGACGACCCGCTGATCCGTGTAAGGAATTCCCGGGTAGGCGGTAGGATCCGGCGAGGCGTCTTTTCATTCTGCAGTTTATACAATGCCCTGGACAGGATCTCTATGGCCGTCTCCTTGTCCGGCCTGGATGAATGGCCCCCTTCCTTTTCCACCAGCAGCTCAAATGTGGCATAGCCTTTTTCTCCAATGCCGATGAGGGCCACCGGCCGGTGGATACCCGGCAGCCGATCGCTGGTGATCTCTCCGCCTTCGTCCACGACCATATCCGCATGGATGCCTTTTTGCTGCAAAAGCTTGACAATGGCGATAGCGCCTTGCCCCGTGGATTCTTCATTATGGCCAAAGCAGAGCAGGACGGTACGCCGGGGCGTATAGTTCTGCCGTAGCAGGGCCTCTACGGTCTCCATGATGGATATCATGCTGCATTTATCATCGACTGCCCCTCTGCCCCAGACCGTGTCATTCCTGATCTCTCCACCGAATGGTTCTACTGTCCACAGCCTTGCAGCCGAAGGCTCCACAGGCACCACGTCATAATGCGCCATGAGGATCAGCGGCGCCAGGGTGGGGTCTGTCCCTTTCCAGGTATACACATAGCTGAAGTCTGTCACGATCTCCCGGCTGAGCCGCTGGTGAATAAGAGGATAGGTGCTCTGCAAAAAAGACCTGTATTGAAGGAAGACACCGCTGTCGATACGGGAAGGATCCTGCGGGGACACCGTAGGGATCCGTATAGCCATGCTGAGGTGCGAAACCGCAGAGTCAGGAAGGGCCGCTAAATGCCCGGCTTTGTGTTTCGGCCAGGGCCTGGCGTTAAACGTCCGGATGAGGATCCATCCCGTCAGCAGGAGGACCAGCAAAACAAGCACAGCAGCTAATTTCTTCATAAATATTCCCGTTAATCCCTGTAATTCAATGCAGGCTTACGATCTCCCAATAAAGCCCGATATTGATAGTCCCCTTTTCCTTCCCTGAATTCTTCCTTCGCTCTTTGTATCAATGCAGGAGTGGTAAAAAGGTCAATGGCAGTCAATGCCATCGTCTTGGCAGCTACCATCATTCCCTTCGCCCCGATGTCCGTCCCTCCGCAAGCCGTTGCCTGCCAGCTATGGGCCGGCGTGCCCGTGACCCAGGTGGCGGATGTCATACCCACCGTCGGAACAGCATAGCTTACATCACCCACATCTGTGGAACCTCCTCCGGCGTCATTTACTTCTTTCAGTGGCTTTACGGATGCAGCCTCTTCAATGCCGGCTACCTTATAGGTAAAGGACGATTGTATCTTTTTCGCAAAAACCTGCTCTTCTGATGAATAGGTAACACCACCTACCAATAAAAGGTTCTGTTGCATAGCCGAGGCCAACGCCCGGTTCAGCAGCAGATCATGCGTCCCTCCAATGACCTCATAGTCCATCGTGGTCTGAGTGCCCAGCGCGGCGCCCTCACCTGCCTTTACCACCCAATCGAAAATACGGACGACCTCTTCTTTTTTCGGGTGGCGGACATAATAATATACTTCTGCAAAGTCGGGGACGACATTGGGCGCCTTGCCACCATTGGTAATCACATAATGTATCCGGGTTTCCTGTGGAATATGCTCCCGCATGAGGTTGACCATATAATCCATGGATTCCACGCCATCCAGGGCAGAGCGCCCTTTATCCGGGCTCATGGCAGCATGAGCGGCCAGTCCATGAAAGCGGAACTTGGCCGATTTGTTAGCCAGCGCGCTGGTAAGCGTCACCCGGTTCTCATCGCCCGGATGCCAGTGGATGACGACATCCACATCATTGAAAAGGCCCGCACGTACCATATATACTTTACCGGATCCGCCTTCCTCTGCAGGACATCCATACAAACGGATGGTGCCGGTGAGCTTTTTCGACGCTATCAGCTTTTTGATCTCGATGCAGGCGGCTACGGATGCCGTACCAAACAGATGATGCCCACAACCATGTCCGGCATTCCTGCCTGTAACAGGTGCTTTATCGGGCACTGCCTGCTGGGACAACCCGGGTAAGGCATCGAATTCCGCAAGGACACCGATCACAGGGCTGCCCGATCCATAGCTTGCCACAAAGGCGGTGGGAATGTCTGCCACGCCGGCCTTTACCGTAAAGCCTGCGTCACTAAGGGTCTTTTGTAATAGGGACGAGCTTTTGACTTCCTTATAGCCCACTTCGGCGTAGTCCCATATCTGCATGGCTATCTTTTTGTAGTCGTCATAACGGGATTGGATGTCGGCCATAGCCCCCGCTTTCAAAGTAGTGTCAATGTCTGCGGCGCGGGCAAAAAAATGCACAGTGAGCAAAATAGTCAAATGGAGGAATTTCATCATGCAGTAGCTTGTCCATACAATTTAAGGATTCCATGCTGCTCCTGCAAAAGCTATCCCGCATTTTTTCGCAAACCGGCACGTTTTATTATCTTCATTGCTCATATGAAAACCCCCAACCTTTGTATCTCGCCCCTGCTATTTCTTTTTACGTTTGCTTTTCTTACTTCATCCAGTGCTCAGGACGATTATATCCATTCAAAGGAAGGGACCAAAATGGTGAGGAAAATGGGCATGATCATGCATTGCCTTGCAACCATGCATAAGAGCAGGTTTGACAAGGAGGCTCTCGCCATATGTCAATGCAGGATCGATATGCTTGACCGCCATTTTACACTTAAACAATACAGTCGGCATACGATCGATGGGGTCATCAACCTAAACGATCTGATTGAAGAAGATACCCTTCTTAAAGCCAGAATGCAGTATTGCTTTACCGCCTCGGGAAAAACAGTACTGTTGGAGGCGGAAGGCTTCCAGGAACAATTTGTGGCAAATTGCAGAAAGGCCATTCAGAAAAGCACGGAAAGGCGGCTGGACTCGGTGCGGCTGACTGATTTTTGCCAATGTCAGATGGAGATGGTGCTGACAAAGAAATTGACGGACGATGAACTTAGAGCCCTGAGCGATCCCAACTCCCTGCTCTTTTATGAGGTAATGTATAAATGCGGCAACCCTTTCATTACGGACAGCAATATGGATAATAGCTGGACGGAAGCATCGGCACAGGATATCGTGGGACCCGCAAGCGACACTGTCCGTATCCTCACTATTGAAGGAATGACCTTTATCAAGGCAAGAATGGGGAGCCTGGAAAAAGTCTGGCTCTTTGACACAGGCGCCTCGGACCTCCTGATAAACTCGGATATAGAGGCGTCCCTGAAAAAAGAAAATATCATCACCACCGCCAGCTATCGCGGAACTGGAAAATATGAAATGGCCAATGGCATGGTGGACACCTGCCGGAAATACCTGATAAATGGCTTAAAGATCGGCCGGTACACGCTGAATAATTTAATGGTGGCAGTGACGGACAAAGGGAAAAAGATCATCGTGGGCAAAGGATTGCTGAATAAATTCAGCAGCTGGGCCATGAACAATAAGGAAAACATTCTTGTGCTCAACAGATAGAAGGTGCACACGCCGGCCTTATCAGGTAAACTTTTTCATCACCTTCTCCATTTCCGCCGCGATCTTATCATTGGACAGGTTCCCAATACTCCCGGCATGCGTATGGTGCAGCTGCTGCTTGTGGTCAAATCGAAATTCACCTTTGTCAATCTGATTGCCTACCTGCCGGTATGCCTCACGGAAAGGAACACCTTTGTTCACCAGCTCGTTGACGGCTTCCACGCTGAAAAGATATTTGTATTTTTCATCCTCCAGGATGCCATCCCTGATCTGGATATTGGACAGCATCAGTTGCATCATCTGCAAGCATGCCTTACCTTCTTCGATGGCAGGGAACAGGATCTCCTTGGTCAGCTGCAGGTCACGATGGTAGCCTGATGGAAGGTTGTTGATCAGCAGGGTCAGCTCATTGGGTGCGGCCTGTATCCTGTTGCACTTTGCCCTTATCAGCTCGAAGACGTCGGGGTTCTTTTTATGGGGCATGATGCTGCTGCCGGTGGTGAGCTCCGAAGGAAAGGAGATAAACCCGAAGTTCTGGTTGATATAAAGACAACAGTCCATGGCCAGCCTGCTAAGGGTGCCGGCGATGGTGGCCAGCCCGGTGGCAACGATCTTCTCCGTCTTGCCGCGGCTCATCTGCGCATAGACGGAATTATAATTCAGCGTAGCAAAATGCAGCAGCCGGGTGGTCAGTTCTCTATCCAGCGGAAAGGAGGAGCCATAGCCGGCCCCACTGCCCAAAGGGTTCTTATTGACAATGTGATAGGCAGACGCCAGCAATTCCAGGTCATCTACCAGGCTTTCGGCATAAGCGCCAAACCAGAGCCCGAAGGAGGAGGGCATGGCGATCTGTAAATGCGTATAGCCGGGAAGAAGCTTGTCTTTATACTGTTCGCTCAGTTTGATAAGCAGCTGGAAGAGCGCAAAGGCCTCTTCCTTCAATGCCAGCACCTGCGCCCGAAGGTACAGTTTGATATCCACCGCCACCTGGTCATTACGGCTCCTGCCGCTGTGGATCTTTTTGCCGGCCTCTCCAATTCGTTGGGTCAGCATCCATTCCACCTGCGAATGCACGTCCTCGATGTCTTTCTCTATGACGAACTTACCTTCCCTGATGACAGCAAGGATATTGTTCAGCTCCCGGTGGATCTGCTCCCGGTCTTCCCTGCTCAGCAGACCAGCGCTTTCCAGCATCTGCGTATGGGCCAGTGACCCCAGCACATCGTACTCCGCCAGCAGCACATCAAATTCCTTATCCCGTCCGACAGTAAAGGTTTCCACCAGCTGAGAGGTGCTCGTGGCTTCTTTACTCCAAAGTTTTTGTCCACTCATAGTTAACTTATTTGGAACTGCCCTCCAAAAGGGGCTTCAACAGTTCAATATACGATGTAATACCTTCCTTTATCTCGTCCAGGTGGATATATTCGTCGGCAGTGTGGCTCCTGGCAGAATCGCCGGGACCTGTTTTCAGCGTCGGAAAAGGCATAAGGGCCTTATCGGAAGTGGTGGGACTGCCATAGCATTTTCTTCCCGCCCGTATCCCGGACTGTACGACGGGGTGTTCCATGGGTATGGAGGAAGACCGCATGCGCAGACTGCGGGGCTGCACATCACAGGAGACATGCTCCCGGATGACGCCCAGTATCTCCTCAAAGGTATAAAGCTCATTTACCCTTACATCCACGACGAAATGACAGGCAGAAGGCACTACATTATGCGCCTTGTTATCGGTGTGGATCACGGTGACAGTGGTTTTCACGGGCCCCAGCAGTTCCGATACCTTGGGGAACCGGTAGGTGCGGAACCATTCAATATCAGGCATCGCCTTGTAAATAGCGTTCTCTCCCTCCTCCCGTGCCGCATGCCCCGCTCTACCCTGGACAGTGCAATCCAGCACCAGTAATCCTTTTTCCGCAACAGCCAGCTGCATCTGGGTGGGTTCGCCTACAACCCCCCAGTCTACTTTTCCCAGATAAGGGATCAGCAGCTCGATACCCTGGTGGCCGGAGATCTCTTCTTCTGCCGTGGCCGCCAGCAGAATATTATGCGTCAGGTCCTGTTGCCCATAGAAATAAATAAAAGCTGCGATCAGAGATACCAGCGGGCCCCCGGCGTCATTACTGCCCAATCCATATAGCCTGCCATCCTTTTCGATGGGAGAGAAGGGGTCCAGCGTATAGGCTTTGTTAGGTTTTACGGTATCATGGTGTGAATTCAATAATAACGTAGGCTTGGCAGGATCGAAGTATTTGTTTTTCGCCCAGATATTGTTTTGGACCCTCTCCGCCGGGATACCTTTACCCCGGAGAAATTGTTCCAGGAGCGCAGCTGTCTTGTCCTCTTCCTTGCTAAAGGAAGGAATAGCGATCAGTTGCCGCAGCAGATTGGTCGCTTCCGTCTGTAATGTATGGATGGCAGAGTCAAGCATGTACGATGGTTGTGCCGGATTCCCCGGTGAGTAATTGGGCCAGCTGTTCGGCCCGCCCGATAATGACTTTCCCCACACCGCTGTTAAGGGCGGCAAAGGCATTGTCCAGTTTAGGTATCATGCCGGCGAAGATCACCTGCTTATCCTTTAATTGTTGATAATAGACAGGGTCGATACGCCCGATGACAGAAGCGTCATCTTCAGCATTCAGCAGAACACCGCTCTTCTCAAAAGAGTATACCAGGCTGGTGTCGAAAGTCCTGCATAGCGCCCGGGCTACTTCCTGGGCGATAGTGTCCGCGTTGGTATTCAGCAGCTGCCCATTCCCATCATGGGTGATAGGCGCAAATACAAGCGTCTTATCCAGCATCAGCAGGCTGGTGAGCAGGCTGGCGTCTACAGCGTCCACATCTCCTACATAACCATAGTCAATGGTGGGATGCACGCGTTTGTGAGCAAGGATGGCATTGCCGTCCGCTCCGGTGAGCCCCATGGCATTGCAGCCTTTCGCCTGGAGGCCGACAACGATATTCTTGTTGATGGTGCCGGCATACACCATGGTGACGATCTTCAGGGTCTCCGCATCCGTGATGCGCCGTCCGTCGATCATCTGCTGCTGAACGCCCAGGCCGGTGGCGACCTTGGTAGCCAGCTTGCCGCCGCCATGCACCAGGATCTTCTTGCCTTTTATAGCCGCAAAGGCTTCGAGGAATGTTTCCAGCTTGGCCTCGTCGTCGATGATATTACCGCCTATCTTGATGATGGAAAGTTGCATGATCTATTTTTTTAGCAGCTCCGCCAGGACCGCCTGTGCAGCCCATACCCGGTTGGAAGCCTCCTGCGTCACAATGCTGGAAGGGCTGTCCAGTATTTCGTCACTGAGCTCTACGTTACGCCGTACGGGCAGACAGTGCATCACCTTCGCATTGTTGGTCGCCCGTAGCTTTTCCTGCGTCAGCATCCATTCCGGGTCATTGCAATAGATCTTGCCATAGTCGGAAAAAGTGCTCCAGTTCTTCACATAGACAAAGTCAGCGTCTTTCAATGCTTCATCCTGGTCATGCGTGATCGTAGCGCCCTTCGTAAATTGCTCATCCAGCTCGTAATCCTCAGGATGGGTGATGACGAAGTCGGCTTGTCCCCAGGCATTCACCCACTGGGAAAAACTGTTCGCTACGGCCTGGGGCAGCGCTTTAACATGCGGCGCCCATGTAAGGACGATCTTGGGACGGCGGATGGCGACCCGAGGGAACCCAAGCGTTTCATTAATGGTGATGATATCCGTCAGACTTTGCAGTGGATGCAGGGTAGAGCTTTCCAGGCTTACCACCGGGATGCCTGAATATTTGACGAACTGGTTGATATAAAGTTCACTGTAATCTTCTTCCTTGTTCTTAAGCCCCGGGAAGGTCCGGATACAGAGAATATCGAAGTAATTCCCCATGATGGGAGCCGCATCTTTTACGTGCTCCACCTTATTTCCACTCATGATGGCCTCTTCCTCGAACTCCAGGGCCCAGCCTTCCTTGTCCACGTTGAAGACGATGGCTTCGGCGCCCAGGTTCTGCGCAGCGATCTGCGTACTGAGACGGGTACGCATCGAGGGGTTGAGGAACAGCATGCCTATCCGCTTGTCGGCCCCCAGCTTTTTATCCTTCAATGGATCCGCTTTGTAGGACAGGGCCGTCTGTACCAGGCTGTCGATGTTCTTTACATCATGCGCAGAGATAAAATTCTTCATTTTTACGTCTGATATTTGAAATGATCAATTCACGGTTTTAACAGCCCCTTGCAGCGCATGGATCTCTTCCTCAAGCGCTTCCAGGAAAGCGTCAGCATCTTTCTTTCTCAATGCCAGGGAAGGCAGCAGGCGAATGGTATTCGGCTTGGCCTCACCCGTGAAGATCCGCTGGTTGAACAGCAGGTTCTTCCGCAGCTCCTTCCATTGTTCCGGAACATCGAACCCGATCATCAATCCCTTGCCCCTGACATTTTGCAGACCGGGAACTTTCTTCAGCTGCTCGATCAGATAGTTGCCCGTCTCGGCGGCATTGGCCATCAACCCTTCCTTTTCGATGACCTCCAGCACAGCCAGCGCAGCGGCGCAAGCCAGGTGGTTGCCACCGAATGTCGTGCCCAGCATGCCATGCTTTGCATGGAGATGGGGAGCAATGATGATGCCGGCTACAGGAAAGCCATTTCCCATTCCTTTGGCCATGGTATAGATGTCTGCATCTACCCCGGCATGATCATGGGAGAAGAACTTCCCGCTGCGTCCATATCCGCATTGTACACTGTCAGCTATGAATACAGCTCCATATTGTTTACTCAGCTTGCTGATCTTTTGCAGGAAGGAGGCGGAAGCTTCCTGTATGCCGCCCACACCTTGTATGCCTTCGATGATGACCGAAGAGATCTCTTCTCCCCTGGATTGAAAACAGGCTTCTAGGGCTGCTTCATCATTAAAGGGAAGGAAAATGACATTGTCCGTCTGGTTCACTGGCGCCACGATAGAAGGATTGTCCGTTACAGCGACAGCCAGGGAGGTGCGCCCATGGAATGCTTTCGTAAAAGCCACGACCTTCTTCCTGCCATTGTGAAAGGAAGCCAGCTTCAGGGCATTCTCATTGGCCTCAGCTCCCGAATTGCAAAGGAAGAGCTGATAGTCTTCCCTGCCGGAGATCTTTCCTAATTTGGCTGCCAGCTCCTGCTGCAGAGGAATGCGGATGGAATTGGAATAGAACCCTACCCTGTTCAGCTGGTCGGTGAGACGGCTGACATAGTGGGGATGGGTATGTCCGATGGATATTACTGCATGACCGCCGTAAAGATCAAGGTACTGTTGTCCTTCATCGTCCCATACATATGAGCCCTTGGCTTTTACGATGGTGATGTCATTGAGGGGATAGACGTCAAATATGTTCATAATAAGTTTTTTTTAAAAAGCGGTTGCTTTCAACTGCAGGCCTGCCTTCTCATCGAGCCCGAACAACAAATTCATATTCTGCACGGCCTGGCCGGAAGCCCCTTTCGTCAGATTGTCGATGGCCGAATGGATCACCAGTTGTGAACCCTGCTGCTCCAGCTGGATCAGGCATTTATTGGTATTGACCACCTGCTTCAGCGAAATAGGCTGCTTGCTGACGATCGTGAAGGGATGGCCCTGGTAAAATTGTTCAAAGAGGGTAATGATCTCCTCCGGTCGTCGCTCGACACGGAGTTGGGAGGAGACGAAGATGCCGCGGGTAAAGTCTCCACGCCAGGGAACAAAGTTGATGGATGGATTGGCGCTCCCTGCCTGCTGCAAAGATTGCCCGACTTCTTTCAGATGCTGATGCGTCAGCGTCTTATAAGCCTGGATATTGTTCGCACGCCAGGAGAAATGAGAGGTGGCCGAAAGACCTTGCCCGGCTCCTGTGGATCCTGTAATGCCTGTGGTATATATGTCGTTCAGCACACCGGCCTTGGCGAGGGGTAACAGCCCCAGTTGAAGGGCCGTTGCAAAGCAGCCCGGGTTGGCGATATGACGCGCTGCCCGGATGGCTTCCCTGTTCAGCTCAGGCAGGCCGTAGACCACAGGTTGCCCATCCAATAAAGGACTGCCCAGCCTGTAATCCTGCGAGAGATCTATGATCTTCACGTCGCCCTTCACGGGCGAATTTTCTTCGATGAATTTTTTTGCTTCACCATGCCCAAGACAGAGGAAAAGAACATCGATGTCATAGTTCCATTCGGAGTCGAACTTTTTGTCCGTCTCGCCGATCAGGTCCTCATGTACGGAATAAAGCGCTTTTCCCGCATTGCTCTTGCTGTGCACAAAGCGGATCTCAACGTTGGGATGCCGCAGCAGTATCCGGAGCATCTCCCCGCCGGTGTACCCCGCACCGCCGATGATGCCGGCCTTTATGATCCTGTTATTTCCAGTGGCGGTGCTCATTGCGCCTCCTCGTTTACTTTGTGGTAAATGGCTGTCTGGTTGCCGAAGATCTTGGCAAAGCCTTTCACGTCATCACCCGACCAGCCTTTGTTCATCTCGCCGTAGCTGCCGAACTTGCTGCTCATGAGGTCATGAACACTCTCGATGCCAGTGACGGTATAGCGGTATGGTTGCAGGACGACAAAAGCCTTACCTGTGACAGTGACTTGCGTGTCTTCCAGGAATTTTTCAATATTTCGCATGGTGGGGTCCAGCATCTGTCCTTCATGGAGCCAGTTGCCATACCAGGTGCTCAGCTGGTCTTTCCAATACAGCTGCCATTTGGTAAGCGTATGCTTTTCCAGCAAATGATGGGCTTTGATAATGATAAGGGGGGCAGCGGCTTCAAAACCTACACGGCCTTTGATCCCGATGATGGTGTCGCCGACATGGATATCCCTGCCCACACCATAAGGTTGCGCAATGGCTTGCAGATATTGAATGGCGGCTACAGGATGGCTGAACTTCTTTCCATCCACGGATACCAGCTGGCCTTTTACAAATTCCAGCTCCAGTTTCCTGGTGCCCGTCTCCGTCACCTGCGTAGGCCAGGCTTCCTCTGGCAGATATTCCCGCGAGGTTAGTGTTTCCTTTCCTCCCACGGAAGTGCCCCAAAGTCCTTTATTGATACTGTATTTTGCCTTTTCGGCATTCATTTCAACACCATGCTCCTTCAGAAATTCGATCTCTGCCTCCCGGCTAAGCCGCAGATCGCGTATAGGGGTAATGATCTCCACACCGGGGAGCATGCTCTGGAATACCATGTCAAAACGCACCTGGTCATTGCCGGCGCCTGTGCTGCCATGCGCCACAAAGGCGGCTCCTGTCTTTTTTACGTGCTCTGCCACGGCAATGGCCTGTACCATCCGCTCCGCGCTTACGCTCAGCGGATAGGTGGCATTTTTCAGGATATTTCCAAAAATGAGGTATTTGATACAGCTGTCGTAATACGCTTTTGTCACATCCACGCATTCGAAGGAGGCAACCCCCAGGCTCTTAGCCCTGGTGGCTATCTGCTCGATCTCCTTATCGCTGAATCCGCCGGTATTGACGGTGAGCGCATGTATTTCCAGGCCCTTGATCTTCTGCAGGTAAATTGCGCAATAGGTAGTGTCCAGTCCGCCGCTGTAAGCTAGTACAACTTTATTGTTCATGTCTTTATCGGGTGTATTCGGGTGAATGTTAAAAGTTGAAGAAAGTATGGAAGAGGCTGCGGTGCCGCTTCGCATTCTCAGGGCTGCCGCCAGCCTTATTACCGCTGTTGGCAGGCTCATGGTGCTTCAGGAAAGGAGCCAGCAGCTTCCACTGTTTGATCCGCATAAAGCGTTCGTACAGTTTCGAATGCTTGGTGAAATCCTGTTGGGTCTCCTCAGGCTCATAGTGATCCTTGGGATCATAGAGCATGGCCGTGCACATACAGTTCTTACGTTCCTTGCTCATGAGGATCTCATAGTTAACGCAGCTCTTACAGCCCGCCCAAAAGTTTTCATCCTGGGTAAGCTCGGAGTAGGTGACGGGTTCATAGCCCAGCTCGGAATTGATCTTCATGACGGCCAGCCCCGTGGTGAGCCCGAAGATCTTGGCTTCGGGATAGGTCTTGCGGCTAAGCGCGAATATTTTCTTTTTGATCAGTTTGGCCAGCCCTCCTTTGCGGAATTGAGGAGATACGATCAGACCGGAATTGGCCACATATTTTCCATGGCTCCAGGTCTCGATATAACAAAACCCGGCCCAGACCCCGTCCTCGGTAAAGGCGATCACCGCCTTTCCTTCCCGCATTTTATCCTGGATATATTCTGGGCTTCTTTTCGCAATGCCGGTACCCCTCGCTTTTGCAGATGACTCCATCTCGTCGCAGATGATCTTTGCAAAATCCTGGTGCGTGTGGTCGGCTATTAATATTTTAAAGTTCTGTTGTTCCATTTTGAAGTGTGCTCTTGGGATGAAAAATGATGCTCCATTGCTGAAACGGGATTAATTGTAGGATCAACCGCCGCAGGATGGGGGGATAGTGCCGCTATATCAGAGGACGCTATGAGAGTGTAAGTATCAACGTCGCACCCAAAAGGGAACAGGGCGAACGGAAAAAACTGAGCACAGGGCTGCAGCAAAAAACCCACGCTTATTGAAGGCGTGCAATATCACCGGAAGATGTGATATGGGTGAGTTTTTTTTCATTTCAAGTCAGATGAAATTGTGTAAAATGTTTTTACAGGTGCAAAGATGGGACATTTTTTAGTTTATCGCCATTATTTTAACGTCATTTTTTATATAAATCTTGCTAAACCAACTCTTTTTTGCATTAATATATTATTTAATGTATTATTTCCTACAGGTTTAGCCTGTTAAAGTCGTCTTAAAGCCTTGCTATCAGGCTTCTTTTAGCAGTGGAAATTGCATTTCTTGAGTTATGCTCACCACAAACTATCTCCGAATGGCCGGACGCTACCTGCGGCGTCATAAAAGTTTCTCTCTTATCAATATCCTGGGGCTTTCCACAGGCATCGCCGCCTGCCTGTTGATCTATGGCTATGTCCACCATCAGCGGAGCTTTGACAATTACCATCCCAAGGCAGACCGTATTGCCCGGGTGACGGCTGTATTTCGTTCGCCGGACACGGACCTGGCTTTCGCTACCTCCAATACACCCCTGGCCGGCGCCCTTATCCGGGATTGCCCAAATGTAGAGAATGCTGTAAGGATACAGGATGCGGAAATGACAGTTAAACAGGGTACGGCCGTATTCCAGGAGGATAATTTTGCCTATTCGGAACAGGCTATATTCTCCATTTTTTATTTTTCCTTCCTGGAAGGGTCGCCGGCCACCGCACTCAAGGAACCTAATTCCATCGTGCTTACAAAAAGCACCGCCCGGAAATATTTTGGCGACGGCGAAGCCCTGGGCAGGACCCTGATCTGTGACAAACATCCCTACAGGGTCACGGCTGTAATAGCGGACAGGCCGGCAAACTCCGATATGACCATCGATGCCCTGCTTTGGAAGGATTTCCAGTCCGTCACCAGCTGGATGGACAACGACTTCGAAGTATACACTTTTGTGCTTTTCCGGGGGCATCCCGATCTCACCGCCCTGAGAAAACAATTGGCCATTATTTCCGCCACCTATATACAGCCGGAGCTGGACAAAGCGGAAGCTATAAAATATCAGGTTCGGTTTGAACCGGAACTACTGGCCGACGTGCATTTCAGCAAAGGAAAGATCGCCGATACGCCGAAAGGCAACCGGCTTTTCAATACCATCTTTTCAGTGCTGGCGGTATTTATCCTGATCGTAGCTATATTGAATTATATCAATCTCTCAACCGCCAGGGCGGAACAACGGGCAAAGGAAGTGGCAGTAAGAAAAGTGGCAGGGGCAAAGCCCGTTCAGCTGATGGGGCAGTTCCTGGGAGAATCTGTTTTCCTAATGGTCATCGCCTGGCTCTTGGCCATTATGATGGCGGAGGCCGCTATTCCGTTTTTCAATAAGATGCTGTCCACCCGCATTTCCCTTGGGGATGGCAGCTCGGTACTTTTTTTGTTCCTGTTGTTCATCCTGACAACACTGCTGGCGGGTGCCTGGCCGGCCTTTGTATTGTCGCGTTTCGAGCCTGTAAAGGTACTGAAGGGCCTGGCGGTACAGAGCAAGGGAATTGGCCTCCGGAAAGTGCTGACGGTAACCCAGTTCATCATCGCCCTGGCCATGCTGATGGGGACGGCAGTCATATACAGACAGATGCATTTTGTACTGCACAAGGACCTGGGAGCGGACAGGTCACAGGTCATCTGTCTGTCGGTGCCGCGGGATTCCGTAGCCAGCCGGAGTATTATTTCTTTTAGTCAGGCCTTGCAGCAGATCGCCGGTGTCAGGGGGGTGACGGTCGGCAGCGGTATCCCTGTCGAGGGGGTAATGATGAGCAGCACTACGGTGCGGTCCGCAGGCCGGAAAAGAGAGACATTATGCAATTACTTTTTCATTGATCCACAGTTCATGCCTTTGCTGCATATCAGGCTAACGGAAGGCCGCAACTTATCGGACAATATACGCACGGACAAAAAGGAAGGTTTCATCGTTAACGAGGCCTTTGTACGGGCAATGGGCTGGCAAAAGGGAGAAGGACAGCCCATCGAGGGCTATGGCCGCAAAGGGAAGGTAGTAGGCGTGGTAAAGGATTTCTTCTTCAAGTCCCTGCATAATGCCATCGAGCCGGCCGTGATGATCTATCATGACAGCACTGGTAATGCATCCGCAGTGCTGGCAAAGGCATCTCCGTCCACCTTGCCCCACCTCAAAGAGACCTGGGGCCGTTATTTCCCTTCCAATGCCTTCGATTATTACTTCCTGGACGAATCATTCGACGCGCAATACAAGGATGATCGCATCACGATGACCCTGTTCAACGGGTTCACGATCCTGGCGATCTTCATTTCCTGCCTGGGCCTGTACGGGCTGGTATCCCTGATCACGGTCCGGCGTACCCGCGAGATCGGTATCCGTAAAGTATTGGGTGCGTCCGGACGGGGTTTGATGCTGTTGCTGACCAGGGAATTTTTCCTGCTCATCGGCTGTGCTGCGCTCGTAGCCTTGCCGCTGGCGGGATGGGGATTGCAAAAGTGGCTGGCGTCCTATGCGTATCATACCACGCTTACCGTAGACCTTTTCGTTACCCCAATGTTATTGCTGGCGTTTATTACCTTGTCTGTCACAGGATTACGGGTTGTCCGGGCAGTGTCGGCAAATCCGGTGGAAAGTTTGCGGGCGGAGTAAGCCTGTCGTACCTTCACCGGACCATGACTGTCTCCCCTCGCCCCAACTGGCCCCTCGCTCTCGGCCTCCCTTTGCTGGTAATGGTCGCCTGCACCCTGATCGTCTTCAGCCCCCTGTTCCTGCAGCACGAACAACGTCTCTCCACCGCCATAACCTTGGACCTGACCCTTACAGCGCCATTACTTTATTTCCTTGCCATCCGGAAAAGTCTCGTTCCCAAAGCGACGGTGATCCGCGTATTCCTGCTGGGTGTATTAACAGCCGGCCTGCTGCTGGGCAATCACAGTCCATTGTTACACGGTATTAAAACCTGGATCTCTCCCGTAATTGAAACCCTCGTCATCATTGCCCTGGCCCTCAAATTCCACAAGGCCCGCAAGACAGTACAAGAGCTTGATTTCCTGTCAAAATGCCGCTCCATCGTAACCAACCTTACAGGCAGCAAGCGTGCCGGTGATATCTTGGGCTCCGAATTTGCCGTATTTTATTATGCTTTCTCTCCGGCCGGAAAACATCCGGATAACACTTTTTCCTATTCCCGCTCTTCCGGCGCTGTTCCGGTATTGGGCGTCTTCCTGTTATGCATGCTGGCAGAAGGGATCGGATTACATCTTCTCATCGCGCACTGGGGACCCACAACCGCCTGGGTCTTCACAGGACTGAGCGCCTACACCATGCTCCAGATATTTGCCCATATACGGGCGATGAAAGCCAGGCCCATTCAAATAGTGGGCGACCTGTTGTACCTGCGCAATGGATTGGCAGCTGACACCTGCATCCGTATTGCCGACATTGAAGAGATCAACCTTACCAGCCGGACATCACCCAAAGAAAAAGCGCTGAAGCTGGCCTTGCTGGGAGCGCTGGAAAATCACACCGTGCGCATAAAGCTCAGGCAACCGGTGACGGTCATACGTATGTTCGGGATCCGGCGGGAAACGTCAGTGCTCTTGTTTGCCGTGGACAAGCCGAAAGAACTGTTGGAGAAAATATCATAGCAGAGACTCCCCTACGGGCACCGAATGCACCGCAGCCGCCATCTCCTTAATAAGCCCGGCATCTTTCTCGATCGCATTGCCCACCACAATGACATTAGCCCCCGCCTTACAGTTGCGGTAAGCTTTCTCCGGGTCCCGGATACCTCCGCCGATCACCAGCGGCACTTCGATATGCCCGGCTACAGCAGCGATCATCTCTTCGCGGATGGGGTGACGGGCGCCGCTGCCGGCATCCATATAGATAAGCTTCATGCCCAGCATTTCACCGGCCATGGCCGTACAAAGGGCAATTTCATTCTTGTCAGCCGGGATGGGTGCGGCATTGCTGATATACGAAACAGTAGTAGGCGCCCCACCGTCGATGACCATATAGCCCGTAGATATGATCTCAAGTCCACTACTGCGCACTTGCGGGGCAGAAATGACATGCTGCCCGATCAGTAGCTCAGGATTTCTTCCGGAGATCAACGACAAATAAAGGAGACCATCAGCATAACGGGAAACCTGGGATGGCGTACCGGGAAATAGAATAACAGGAATGGAACAATTTCGGCGGATATGCTGAACCACCTCGTCCAGGTGATTGGAGATGACAAGACTCCCGCCAACCAGGAGGTAATCTACCCCCGCAGTGACAGCCAGCCCGGTGAGCTCGTCGATCTTTTCCGCATTCACATTGTCCGGATCAATAAGGACTGCGAAAGATCGCTGCCCCTTATTTTTCTTAGCCAACAAGGACTCGTAAATAAATTGCTTCATTCGCTATTGCCGTTGGTAGTACTGCAAAAATGCGAAAAGTTTTCCGCTTTAAGGGAGTAAATTCGGTGTAAATCTGCATTTTTACGTCTTGATCCTCAAGACAAATACATATTATTCGCATTCGTTCACGTAAGATGCACATCCGGGGGATGTGCCTATCCGTAAATTTCCTGGTTGAAAACAAATGTAACAGATTTTTGTTATCTGTAAAGATATTTATGGCACCATTCACTATTATCAATAATGAACAGCAACAGCAATTCCAGATACGGCTGGAAGATGAGCTCGCTTACCTGGAATATCGCTTTTATAAAGGAGATATGGCGCTGATGCACACCGAAGTGCCGGACAAGCTGGAAGGCAAAGGTATTGCCTCTGCCCTGGCAGCGCACGCGTTCAAATATGCCCGTGAGCATAAACTACCTGTCATGGTCTATTGCCCCTTTGTCGCCAGCTGGCTGAAAAAGCATCCGGAGAACAGAGATGTGCTGGACCCGAAATACAGGGATGACCATCCTAACTTGCAATGACCTGTCATTATAATCTCAAATAAGTGGCCACTTGCAATACATGGTTGGCCGTGGAGCTATTGCCCGCCCCGCTGATGTATTGATTGAGATAGCCCATCTCCACATCAAATTGCTTGCTGCAGCGATAGCCAATGGCCAGATATGCCCTGTTCTGGTCGAAGACTTTTCCATTTACAGGCGAAGGGTCGCCAATGTTGAGAAAGATCTCGTTCTGGATAGCGGCAAAGAAGCCTCCTGTAAAAGCGCGTGAAGCCGCGGTGCCATTCTGCAGGGGCGCTGTGGCAGATGCATCCGCAGGCGGGGCGGAGACAGGATGTACGCCTCCAAAAGGAATGACGGCCCGGGTAAAATAACGAAGCCTGCCGGCATATACGTTCTTGTCATGCACAAGCGAACTCCCTTCAGCATGATGTTTGGGAATATAACGCTGTTCCAGGCGGAAGCGATGAGCGATGGATGTTGTACGGGCATGACGGCTCAGGCGTGTTGAATGGGTTACCATCAGCTGCTCCCAGGTACGATGCTCCGGAAGATAGCCAGTGACGCCATTGGATATCCGCTGCCCTGGAATAAAAGCATAACCGACAGTACCGGTGACGGCCGGAGTGAAATAAATGTTGACGCCGGGACGTAGCAGCAATTGGTTCATCTGCTGCCATTGATGCGTGGTCCTGAACTGGCCGTCGAAATAAAGACCAATCCTGGGCGATAGCTTATAATTCTGGAAGGTGGCTATCCAGCCCGAGAACTGTGATTGCGCAGAGACGGGACGGATGCCAATGATAGCCAGTAGTACGATCAGAAGGAGTGATTGCTTCATACCCCAAAATGAAGCAATTATATTCTAAAAAAAAGATAAAATTTTATCGCCGGATCATGCTGTCCAATACAATACCGCCCGGTATGGTCATATCCGGGATCCGGTCCCCGGCCTTTCCCTCCGGCACATCGTTGCTAAATGCATACCATAGCATGGATGCACGCAGGTACATCTCACGAGTGACCCGTCCCGTGGTCATGTCCTGGTGGAATTGATGATAATGCCCGTCAGTGCACATCAGGGCCTTCCAGATCGTTGGGGGATCCGTCTTCAGGAAAGATTTATGCGCATTCATATAATCCGTCTGGATGGCGCTGACGGGAAATTGCGCCACCAGGTCGGAGTCGTTGACAAGGGACGTAAAGTCAGGGGTAGCGTATTCGACGTCCGAGGTCCCATCAGGCAATCTTTCTCCCCAGGCTACCCGGATAGGACAGCCTTGCCTCACCGCCTGTAACAACGCTTTTTTGTCGCCGTACAGGGTACCTCCGCTGGTATCATTTTGAAAGATAGGCCGCCATCCCGCCGGAGCAGCCGTCCGGGAGGTGGAGAAGCTGATAAAGGCGAGTAAGGCCAGCACGAAAAGCATGAGCTTTAATTGCATATAACACGTTGAGACAGTAAAATTTACACCAACAGGAGGAATGGGGAAATAAATTCAACGGATGGGCCTTTATTTTTAACCGTTGACCTGAATTAAGTCTCCAAATAATTATGCACATTTGTAAGCTGTTTCCCGCCTAATTTGGATTAAAATTTGCACACTCTTTTCCACTCATGGGGATAAGTTTGATGTTGAATTCTAATCGTAAAAAAATACTTTCGTTATCCCACCTACCCGTTGAAAGCGCATCTTAAAAATCTTTAAATCTGGCACTGACTTATGGCAACCAAAAAGCAAACTTCGAAGGGCTTGCAGTTCCCCCGCCGCTTCACAAAGGACGATGTAAACGTATTCGACCAATTCACTTATGATTATCGTTCGTCCGTGATCCGGAACCCCAGTGGGGAAGTGGTATTTGAAATGAACAACGTAGAAGTGCCTAAACAGTGGAGCCAGATCGCCACCGACATTCTTGCACAAAAATATTTTCGTAAAGCCGGCGTACCTCAGCCCGATGGCTCGCTGGGAAGAGAAACTTCCGTAAAACAGGTTGCCCATCGTATGGCCAACTGCTGGCGGGTATGGGGCGAACGCTACAGCTATTTTGCCAGCGCTAAAGATGCGCAGGTGTTCTATGAAGAGCTGGTATATAGCATTCTCGATCAGGCATGCGTACCTAACTCCCCCCAATGGTTCAACACGGGCCTCCACGAAAGCTACGGGATCACGGGTAAGCCCCAGGGACATTACTACGTCGATCAGATAGATGGGGAATTGAAAAGATCAACCTCTGCGTATGAGCGACCACAACCCCATGCATGTTTCATCCTCAGCGTTAACGACGACCTCGTAAACGATGGTGGCATCATGGACCTCTGGGTGCGCGAAGCCCGCATCTTCAAATACGGCTCCGGCGTCGGAACCAACTTCTCCTACATCCGCGGTGAAGGCGAGAAGCTGAGTGGCGGCGGGACTTCCAGTGGTTTGATGAGCTTTCTGAAGATTGGCGACCGGGCCGCAGGGGCGATCAAATCCGGAGGCACTACCCGCAGGGCCGCTAAAATGGTATGCCTCGACCTGGACCATCCCGAGATCATGGAGTTCATCAACTGGAAAGTAGAAGAGGAAAAAAAAGTAGGGGCGCTCATTGCCGCCGGCTATCCCAGCGACTATGAAGGAGAAGCCTACCGCACGGTCTCAGGGCAGAACTCCAACAACTCCATCCGCGTAACAAATGATTTTTTCGATAAGCTGGCCAGGGACGAAGACTGGGAACTCACCGCCCGCAGCGACAAAAGAGTAATGAAGCGTATTCCTGCAAAAGAAGTCTGGAACCAGATTGCGTATGCAGCATGGCGTTGTGCTGACCCGGGTACCCAATACGACACCACCATCAATGAGTGGCATACTTGCCCCGAAGGTGGCCGCATCCGGGCTTCCAACCCCTGCTCCGAATACATGTTCCTGGACAACACCGCTTGTAACCTGGCTTCTGCCAACCTCCGCCGTTTCTACGATGAGGACACCAACACTTTCGACGTGGAAGGGTTTGAGTATTGCTGCCGTCTGTGGACTACCGTACTGGAAGTATCCGTATTGATGGCGCAATTCCCTTCCAGGGAAGTGGCGCAGCTTTCCTATGACTATCGTACCCTGGGCCTGGGCTACGCTAACCTGGGCTCCATGCTGATGATCATGGGTATTCCTTATGACAGTGAGGAGGCCCGCGGCATCGCCGGCGCTATCACGGCCATCATGACGGGCGTCGCTAACAAGACTTCTGCTGAACTGGCTGCCGTGATGGGCCCTTTCCCCAGGTACGAAGAGAACAAGGAGCACATGCTGCGCGTCATGCGTAATCATAGGCTGGCCGCTTATGATGCGGATGAGTACGAAGGATTGGGCATCAAGCCACAAGGGATCAAGGCCCGCTATTGCCCCGACTACCTGCTGAAAGCCGCCACCAAAGCCTGGGATGAAGCGGTGCAACTGGGCGAGAAATATGGCTACCGCAATGCGCAGGCCACTGTCATCGCTCCCACAGGCACCATCGGTCTGGTAATGGATTGCGACACCACGGGTGTAGAGCCGGATTTTGCACTTGTCAAATTCAAAAAATTATCCGGCGGCGGCTACTTCAAGATCATCAACCAATCAGTGCCCACTGCCCTGAAGAACCTGCACTACACGGACAAACAGATCGATACTATCATAAAATATGCCGTAGGAGCAGCTTCTTTCGCTGGCGCTCCCGCTATCAATCACCAGTCATTGAGCGAAAAAGGCTTCATCGCCGAAGAGATAAAGAAACTTGACGCAGCTGTTGGCTCAGCTTTCGAGATCGGCTTTGTATTCAATGTCTATACACTGGGGGAAGAATGCCTGCAACGCCTGGGATTCAAACCTGAACAATATTTCAATCTGGAATGGAGCTTGCTCGAAGCCCTGGGTTTCACCGGGAACGAGATAGAGGCCGCCAACAACTACGTATGCGGCACCATGACGGTGGAAGGCGCCCCCTTTCTGAAGGAAGAACACCTGGCGGTCTTCGACTGCGCTAATAAATGCGGCAAGATCGGCCAGCGCTATATCCATGCACACGGTCATATTCGTATGATGGGCGCCGCACAGCCCTTCATCAGCGGTGCCATCTCCAAGACGATCAACCTTCCAAATGAAGCAGTGGTAGAAGACATCGCAGACGCCTATATGCTTAGCTGGCAGCTGGGCCTGAAAGCCTGCGCATTGTACCGCGACGGCTCCAAGCTGTCCCAGCCGCTTAGCACCAGGTCCGACAAGAAAAAGAAGGAGACCGAAGGAGAAAAAGAAACCCCTGCTGCTGAAGCTCCATCCTCCGAGGGATCGATGATCGTCGACATGAGCAAGCTCACCGTGCAGGAACTACTGGAAGAAGTGCAGAAAAGAGTGCAGGCTTCTCCTGACACCAAGCTGAAAAGGGCCCTTGCCACCATTGTCGAGCGCAGGACCCTGCCCGCCAAGCGCCGGGGCTTTACACAAAAAGCAAAGATCAATGGTCAGACGCTCTTCCTGCGTACAGGAGAATATGCCGACGGGACAGTAGGAGAGATCTTCATCGACATGGCCAAAGAAGGGGCCACCATGCGCAGCCTCTCCAACTGTTTTGCTATTGCAGTCTCCATCGGCCTGCAATATGGCGTCCCCCTGGAAGAGTTCGTGGAAAAATTCATTTTCACCCGCTTTGAACCATCGGGTATGGTAGACCACCCGAATATCAAGAGCGCCACTTCCATCGTGGACTTTATCTTCCGCAGCCTGGCATATGAATATTTAGGAAGGACCGACCTGGTCCACGTACTGGACAGACCGGAAGTAGCCAATACAGGCACCGATGACTGGGATGAGATCCCCACCTCCCTGGAATATGACAAAAGCACACCCGAGCTGAGCGATGTGCGGATCGTAGCGAAAGCCACTGCCGGGACACATAGCGGCGGGAACACCTCCCCGGCAGGACAGCCGCTGGCAACAAAGTCCTCAAGGGCAGCTTCCGCCGTAAAAGCAGAAACAGGCCTGGATGCGGTGAATGCAGCAGCAAAGAGCATGCAGAGCGACGCGCCTGCCTGTAATACCTGCGGACACATCACCATCCGCAGCGGCACCTGCTATAAGTGCCTGAATTGCGGTAATTCTATGGGTTGCAGCTAAACGTCTCACGATAACCTGATCATAAACATTTCGCAGAACCCTCGATGTCTATCGAGGGTTCTTTGTCTATCGAAGGAGCTTTATCTATAAGGATCTAAGGGTTTTTTCCCCAAACACCCCAACTTTGTTGTCCTTCCCCCCTCCCGGCAACAGCAAAAACGGTTATTTAATTCCACCGATTCTCACTATTTTTCTCCTGACAAACGAAAAAAAAGACATACATAATACTTTGTCGTTATTTTCGTTATCTAATAATCCTTAACACCTAAAATGGAAAACATGAACAAACGTATCGTGCTGGCTCTCATCGTGATCTCTTTCTTTGCGTCCTGCGCACGTAGCGTGACTCCCGGAGAGGCCGCTAGTCACCACTATGGCAGTTGCAGGAATGTCCGTTAAGGAATAACTCCCTGTCTGTTCCAGGAACACAGTTCCTGTATAGCGCATAATGTAATACGGCCATCCCGCACCACAAGGGGATGGCCTTTTTCCGCTTTTTCCTTTATTTTTACCACCTAACTTTTCAACTGGTGGAATGACAATTCAATTTGGTTACAACAAAAGACAGGTGCTGGATGGATTACGTGGCCATTTTTTCGGAAGGCCGGAGATCAGGTTCCTTTTTATTTGTATCAATGTTTTTGCTATCATATCGGCTATCTTGTTCTGGCTCAAGCGAATACAACCACAACCCTTCATCATATTCTCCGTACTCTGGTTCCTGCTATGGCTGTCCATCCGACGGCTGCTGCCCCTCAGTATCTATAAAAGATCGGCAACTTTTCAGGATACATTTATCCTCACCCTGGAAGATCAGGGCATCCTTCTGGAGACTAAAAAAGGCAGCCAGCGGTGGAATTGGGACAACTTCAGCGCCTTCAAGGAGACCGCTTATTTCTTTCACCTGTACTTTGATGCCAGGAGCTTTTTTTTGATCCCCAAAGACTCTTTTAAGGATATCACCGATATACAGGCTGCCCGGGAATTGCTAAAAGGCCATATTAAGGGTTAACACTTGCCCGGTTTTAATAAATCTTTATATTTAACGATTCCCTGCTCCCTAATCCGGCTAACTTGTCTACCTTGCTACCGCCGTTCTTCGGCAAAATATTATGACCAAAGTATCCTTCAATAATAAGCATAATGCTTTCTACACCACACTAAAGACATCCGTAGACCAATATTTCAACAACGCCCAACTCCGCAAAACAGGTAATTGGCAGCTATATGCTAAAACGGGGATCTTAATACCGGTCGCTTTGACCCTGTATATCACCCTATTAAGCCTCTTCCGTAATCCGGGATCTGATGTCCCGGTACTGCTGCAGATCACCGGCATTTTGATGAGCGTTTTGCTTGGAATTGCGTTGGCGAGCATCGGGTTCAATGTAATGCATGATGCCTGTCATGGCAGTTATTCCAGCAGGGAATGGGTCAATGACATCATGGGCCTTTCCCTGAATGCCCTGGGAGGAAATGCCTTTATCTGGAAATTCAAGCACAATATCATTCATCATACATACACGAATGTAGACGGCATCGACGATGATATTGCCAAAAGCCCGGTCATGCGCCATTGCCCTTCTCAAAAATGGGTGCCGGCCCATCGCTTTCAGCACATTTATATGGTCCTTGCCTATGCCCTGTCCTCTTTTCTGTGGGTATTGACGCTGGATTTCATTAAATATTTCAGACGCAAGATTGTTAATACGCCCCTGCAAAAAATGGATGTCCGGGAACATATTGTGTTTTGGCTGAGCAAGGTGCTCTACATCCTATTTTACATCGCCATACCGGTGTATGTCACCGGCTGGCGTAACTGGGCGATCGGCTTCACTTCCATGCACCTGGCACTCGGCCTGATCCTCGCCCTCGTATTCCAGCTGGCGCACGTAGTGGAAGGCGCCACATTTGCACATATCCAGGAGGGTGAGACGAAAAAGCTGGAAGAAGAATGGGCCGTTCACCAGGTGAGGACCACTGCTAATTTCGCCCCGCGGAATAAGTTGGTATCCTGGTATGTCGGAGGATTGAACTTTCAGGTGGAACATCATTTATTCCCACGTATCAGTCATATACATTATCCCGCGATCAACCTGATCGTAAAGGACACCTGCCGGAAATACGGCATCGATTACAACGAATTCCCTACCATGCGCCAGGCGGTGAAGAGCCATTTTCAGGTGATGCGCCAATTGGGGAAAAAGCCGGCGTCGCAGACAATGCATGCCTGAGCGGCGGCTTAAGCGCCTCTTTCCAGCAGACCGATCACCAGCTCCTTATAGCTTCTGCCGATGGGGATCTGCTTATTATTGATCTCTACGTCCGTAGCTGTGAAGGCACTGATCTTATCCTTTGCAACGATAAAGCTCCGGTGGATGCGGATGAAATTATTCTTAGACAGCAACTCTTCGATGGCACTTAACTGGAATTTCGTGAGGATATTCTTTTCCGGGGTAGTGATGCGGATATATTCCCGGAGGCTTTCGATATAGAGTATCTCATCCAGGAAAACCTTTACCTTTTTTTTACCTACGGAGAAAAAGAAATAGGACCTTTCACGGACCTCCGCCGCGATAGGCGCCGGCTTGCTATCCAATGGCTGGTTCAGCTTGTTCACAGCCTTAAGGAAGCGGCTGAACCGGATGGGCTTTAACAGATAATCCACCACATTGAGCTCGAATGCATACAGCGCATAATCCTTATAGGCGGAAACAATGATGACGCGCGGCGGGTTGCGCAACGATTCCAGGAATTCCATTCCTTTCAGCTTGGGTAAATGGATGTCCAGGAAGAGGAGGTCGATCTTCTCTTTCTGCAGCAGCTCCATCGCGTAGATGGCGTCGGCACAGACGGATCGCAGCTCCAGGAAAGGCACCTGCCGTACATAATCGGTCAATATTTCAGCCGACAGCGGTTCGTCTTCGACGATGAGACAGCTATATTTCAACATGGCTATCTAAATTTAAAAAAAGGTTGACAGTGAAAAGATCATCCTCGTTGCGAACATCCAGCCTGTAATCCTTATAGCTCAGCTCCAGTTGCCTTTTTACGTTCATCAGCCCGATGTTGTTGCCGGTAATCCCTTGCTGATCCGCGTCTTTCGTGTTCTCGATGGTGAAATATAATTGTCCGTTGCTTACTCGGATATCGATATGGATGAAGGACTGGAAACGGGTCTCGCTGATCCCATGCTTGAAGGCATTTTCTACAAAGGGCAGCAGCAGCAGGGGAGTGATGTGGTAGCAGCCGCCATCAAGTGACTTGTTAAAGCCAACGGCAAGCCGCTCATTGTACCGTATCATCTCCAGTTCCAGGTAATCTTCGATCACCTTGATCTCATCCACAAGACTGATCAGGCTGCTCCTGGATTCATACAGGATGAAGCGGAGCAGCTCCGATAATTTCATCACCACCTCGGCCGTATCGTCGGATTTTTTCCTGGCCAGTCCATAAATATTATTCAGCGTATTCAGTAGGAAGTGAGGATTTGTCTGGTTGCGCAGGAATTTTAATTCCGCGCCTAATTTTTCCTTTACCAGACTTTTCTCCCTTTCTTTAGTCACCAGCTGTATGCGTACGAATTTTATGGAAGCTGCCAGTCCTGCAATAAAGCCGATGTCCATGGTGGCAACGATGACATTGGCGATGCCCAGGGTATTCCCGTCAGGGATCGTTCCTCCATAAACCTTTGCGTACAGGATATAGTGGGACGTGAACCTGTACAACAGCACACAAAGAATAAAAACAAGAATGATCTCCGTTACGATCCTTCCCAGCGCCTGGTTGGCCGCCGTGATCTTCGGGATAGACACATAGAGCACGAAATAGGTCAGCAGCAATTTGTAAGGCATATTGATCAGGGCAGCCTGGACTGCAATACCCAGCATCCGGCTATCGGTAATATCCTTGAAGGAAGGTCCTACCCAGTTATAGGCCAGCAGGGTATCCTGCAGGACATATAACACCCAGAAAGCAATATGCAGCCAAACCCTCCTCATGAACCATAAAAGTCGTAAAAAAAAGCCCGCTGACGGATAAAAATTGCCGGACAGCAGCCTGCGTCCCACCAGCAGCAGCCATGAGACTACCGACAGCGCTTATCCTGTGGGCCTAACCGTATGGATATCTTAAAATGCTGCCGGTAGAATGCACGCAAAGCAATATCGCTGATAGCGGATATTCGTTATATGCGCACCTATCTGCTTCCATTAGCCAGCCTCCTGTTCGGGATCCCCTGGATCATATTCGGGATCCAGCATTTCATGTATGCGGATTTTGTCAGCGGTCTGGTGCCGGCCTATATGCCGGCGCGCATCTTTTGGGCCTATCTCACCGGCATCGCTATGATCGCTGCAGGCATCAGCTTTATTATCCGCCGGCAGGTGCGGCTGGCTGCTTTCCTGCTGGGCTGTATGCTGCTGCTCTTTATCCTGCTGCTGCATACCTTGTTGTTGTCCGGGCCACCGGAGGGCGGAATACACTGGACAAGGGCCCTGCAGGACACTTCCATTATGGCGGCTGCTTTTGGGCTGTACCTCGGTTACGGCACTCACTCTTCGTCTCCTAAGACGTCTGTCATTGTAAAATACTGCTATGCGCTGCCACTGGTCGTTCTGGGCGCACAGCACTTTACACACAATGCTTTTGTGACGGCTAAGATCCCCACCTGGTTCCCATTGATAGATGTCTTCGACTATTTGATAGGCATCGTATTGATCGCCGCCGCTTTGAGCATCCTCTTCACACAAGACGCACGCCGGCCGGCCATCGGACTGGGGGTGTTCCTTATGACCCTGTTACTGCTCCATCATATTCCTTTACTGGCGGCCAACGTCCGCAATGCCATTGAATGGACTGGCGCCATGCTGGACCTGGCATTGGCCGCAGGTGCGTTTATTATCTCGGCTTGTACTTCGCCTCCTCAAAGATCCGGCGGACAGGCGTCCGCATCAATGCTTCCGGAGTGATGTCAGCATGCACCTGCAGGTATTTCTTCACGATCTGCCAGCCTACCCAGGAGCCGATGTTACCCGGCGAGGTGTCCGGCATTCCCAGGGTCTTAGGCCCATCGCCAATGTAATTCTTGATGATGTCGGGGTCCACCGTGTACAGGTCCGTATTTTGCAGGAAAAAATTCCAGATGTCGGCTTCATGGGAGTTGCACCAGTTCAGCTGCGCGCGGGTAAAGCCCGTGCGGATACTGTCCTCGATGCCGGGTTGCAGCTTGCCGGACAGCCACCAATACTTCCCTTTAATGATCATCTGGTCCAGCAGTGGACGCCCTTCGCTGCTGTCGGGAAAGATGTCCTGTGCCAGAGCCGTGAGACAATTCGGAATAATATAATCCGGTTCAAATCGTCTGGTGATATAGGTAGGGTAGTGGTCCTGTCCGGCATAGAACGAAGCGTTCATTCCCGCATAGGATTGGAGCCCGATAGCAAGCGTGTATTGGGTGATGGCTACGCCGGGCCCGTCAAAAGGACCGATAAAGGACACGACCCTGGGAGGCAGATCATAGCGGGGGAAATAATACTTGATGTAGCGGAAGGATTCGGTCAGTTGCCGCTCCAGCCAGTCCAGCCGGGCATATTTCTTTTCCAGGGAATCCTTTACGGGCAGATAGCTGACCAGGAACTGCCGGCTGGCCATAAATGCCACCTTACTGGTGTCGGATAGCAGGCCCGCACCTAAGATATTGCCGACAAAATCTCCCGTGAAATAAGGGTACTCCTGGTCCAGTCGATGAAGGCCGGGGATGATATTATTAGAGTCCAGGGAAAACCAGGCGGTGTCATACCGGATGATCCGGACCTCCTTGACCTTTACGCCCGAGACATCAGGGCCTCTGTCGCCTTGTCCGCAGGAAGCCAGTAAAAAGCTGAGGATAAGAGCCAGTGCGACCAGGGCCAGGTTGAGGCTTCGGGGAAAAGGACGGCGTTCAGGAACAGGCACTTGTGTAGTTCGAGTGGTAGTAAGCGAATGGTTCTTCATACTGCGAAATAACGTGAATGCAATGAGATTAGTGTAAATTTGTACCATGAAGATCGCAATGGCCCAACAAAATTATCACATCGGTAATTTTGAAGAAAATACCCGTAAGATCATAGACGCCATCCGGCAGGCCAAACAGTCGGGAGCAGACCTGGTTGTGTTTACAGAGCTGTCCGTCTGTGGCTACCCGCCCCGGGATTTCCTGGAATTTGAGGATTTCATCGTGCAATGCTATGCTGCCGTGGACCGTATCCGGGAAGAAGCCGACACCATCGGCGTCATCGTTGGATCACCGGCACGCAATGCGGATCCTTTGGGGAAAGATCTTTTCAACGCCGCCTGGTTCCTTTTTGAAAAGGAAGTTAAAGGGATAGCCTATAAGACCTGCTTACCTACTTATGATGTGTTTGATGAGTACCGCTATTTCGAGCCGGGATATGAGTGGAATGTGATCCCGTTCAAAGGGAAGAAAATAGCGCTGACTATTTGCGAGGATATCTGGAACCTGGGTGATAATCCTTTGTATAGGACCTGTCCGATGGATCAGCTGATAGGGCAGCAGCCGGACCTGATGATCAATATCTCCTCCAGCCCTTTCGATTATGATCATGATGATGATCGCAAAGAGGTGGTGCGGCAGAATGTGCTGAAATACAAGCTGCCCATGTACTACTGCAACGCCGTAGGCTCTCAGACGGAGATCGTTTTCGACGGAGGCAGCCTGGTATATGATGCAAAGGGAAGATTGGTAAAGGAGCTGAAATACTTTGAAGAGGACTTTGCAGTGATAGATTTGCCCGCGCCTGTGCCCCCACTGTTTGAGGAGCTGCTTCCCGGCTTTTCTATCTCCATTCATTCGGAAGAGGCGGAAGATGAACTCACTGCGCCCACCGGAAAACCTGCCGGAGCAGGAGCTTCCACAGCCACCACGGATGCGCCGGCCGGCAACCCTTCCGGGGAGTCCACCGTGTTCGACAAGGAAATGCGCGTATCCAGGCTGAAAGATCCCAACAAGGTCGTCGAATACCTGGTAGATCAGGAAAACATCAGGGAGATCCACCAGGCCCTCATCCTGGGTATCCGCGACTATTTTTCCAAGATGGGCTTTACCAAAGCCATCCTGGGAAGCAGCGGTGGCATTGACAGCGCCGTCACACTGGCCCTTGCCTGCGAGGCATTGGGAAAGGACAACGTGCGGGCTATTCTTCTGCCTTCCCCTTATTCTACATCCCATTCCGTCAATGACGCAGAACAATTGTCCCGCAAGCTGGGCAACCCCTATGACATCATTCCGATCCGTGAAGTATATGAGTCGCTCCTGCATACGCTGGAGCCGGTGTTCAAAGGATTGCCCTTCAGTTTAGCCGAAGAGAACCTGCAAAGCCGGACCCGGGGCAATATCCTCATGGCCATTGCCAACAAATTCGGTTACATACTTTTGAATACTTCGAATAAGAGCGAGCTTTCCACTGGCTATGGTACGCTCTATGGGGACATGGCGGGCGGTCTCAGCGTGTTGGGGGACGTATACAAACTGCAGGTTTATGCGCTGGCCAGGTATATCAACCGGAATGGGGAGATCATCCCCGCAAATATTCTGGAGAAAGCACCTTCCGCAGAACTGCGGCCCGATCAAAAGGACAGCGACAGTCTTCCCGAATACGAAGTGCTCGATAAAGTGCTGTATCAGTATATCGAGCGGAGGAAGGGCCCCAAAGAGATCATCGCCATGGGTATCGATGAAGCCCTGGTGAGAAGAGTGCTGCGGCTGGTGAACACGAATGAATACAAACGCAATCAATTCTGCCCCATCATACGGGTGAGCAGCAAAGCCTTTGGCGTAGGCCGCCGTATGCCCATTGTAGGGAAATACCTCTCCTAATGTTTTAAAGAGAGCACATACCAGAAGCTGACGCCTAAATAGCTGGTGTCTTTATACACCGTTAGTTTCGTGTCAGTCAGCGTACGTACTTTCAATCCCTGCGCCAGTATGGGGTCGACATCGGATTTTAATACTGCTGGATTGCTGTTGGTAATGCTCCATGAATAAGAGGAGGTTTGCGGATCGCCACTGTCGCATTTGGTAGCGCCTTCATCCATTACCACCGTACTATCTTTGTTGAACTGATAGGTATTGTCCTTGAAACAGGCTTCCAGGCTAGGGTCTTCCTGGTCAATATTTCCGTCCTTATCAAGGTCTATACCAGCCGTATCAAATTTCCAGACACTTTTGGTCAGCAAGGTTACATTGGCGCTATTGCTGTTGGAATTGCTTTTGCTGCAGGATGCCCAAATAATAGAAAAGGTCATTAGCAGCAGGCAAAGGGCGGTCCATAGGAGTTTTTGCATAAAATTGTGCTTGTAATACAATGGTTATTAATAACATGTAAAAGGGTGAAATTATTGTGTATGTCCAGTGCATACCGGGCAATTTTCGGGCCGTTTTTCGCTTCTCAATGCCTGAGAACCACGGTGTACCGCGAATTGACGCGCCCCAGCTTATGGTCGGCATAGATGATCAGCCGGTCGTTGTTGAGTGTTTGGACCCGATAGTATTGATCCTGAAAATAAAGAAGGCTGTCATTATTTTTGAACGACCAGAGGAAAGGAAGACTGTCCGGTCCGGGGTGGTGCCTGGTCTTCGCCCTGCCATCCTTCATGGCGCCGGTGCCATCCTTCCGGAAAACGATCGAATAGTCTTTTTCGAAACCTATGATACGGGGATCGAGCGCATTAAAGCTGGTCCCATCTTCATCATCTGAATCAAAAGCGGCTTTCTCATATTTCCAGGGAGAGTGGGTCAGGAGGTCCATATCATGGCCGGAAGCGCCAGTGCAGCTACTCAGCGCAAAGCTGGCTGAACAAATTAATATGGTCCATTTCAACAACATGCTGCACTACTCATTGGAAGGCCGGATAACCCTAAGGTTTAAACTGCCTGGTTGGAAAGTTATTGCCCTATTCTGTTAAAAACCGATTAAAAGGGTGGTTTACCACCAGTGGTAAAGACGGGATTTTGAACCCAATGGTTGCTATTATCTGTGTATTATCTGTCCGGGAAAACTTCCCAAACTGAGGAAGACAAAAGGGCTGCCTCAAAATAGGAAGATCGAGACAGCCTTTTTGGTATGATGCCTAAACGTGTTATTGTTTGGCAAAAGTGACGGTGGTCAGAATAGAAGCGCCCTGGTAATCTTCCGTGGTTGAGAGTACCAGTGTAGACCCGCTGAAACTCTTGATGGTAGCGGTGTCGGCATAGTCGGTTTCAGGGCTTTGGATGAGCAGATTACCCTTCACCGTAAATTTGGCGGAGTAATCGCCTCCCGAGCTGCATTGCGTTCCGGCATCGATAAATTCAATGGTTGAATCTTCCAGCAGCTTCATGAGATCGTCTTTTTCGCAGTCATCCATCTGCTGCATATTGTCAACGGTGATGCCGCCGGATGAGGACTTGGAGGCGGTGAGTTTGTACGTCCCTGCCAATTGTTTGACAGTATAGGACTGTGCATCGTTCTTTTTACTGCAACCATTGATGATCAGGGCAACAGTTCCGGAAATAACAAAGAATAGTAAGGTTCTTTTCATAAAAAATTGGGTTTGTTTAACAATTAAGAGCCCTCCATTAACAATTTCCGGGCTGGGTTTATTGTTATGGAAATCTTGTTTTTAGAAGACTATTTGCCTTAACCGGTCAAAAAAATAAGATATTGATTATCTGGCAAGCTACTTGCCCTGTCAAAGCGCATTTGTACCGATAGAATCGTTATTTTGCAACCTTAATATTAGTAATATGCTCTATACCGCAGAGGATATCAGACAATTGAACAATAAGATCCAGTACCAGGCGGCTTTTATCGACAGGTTAAGGGACGAGGTAGGACGCGTCATTGTGGGACAGCACCATATGCTGGACAGGTTGTTGATCGGCCTGCTTAGCAACGGCCACGTCCTGCTGGAAGGCGTTCCCGGCCTCGCGAAGACCCTGGCTATCAAATCCCTTTCCCAGGCCATTCATGCCCGTTTTAGCCGGATCCAGTTTACGCCCGACCTCCTTCCGGCCGACGTCATCGGGACCATGATCTACAATCAGCAAAAGCACGAATTCGTCGTCCGTAGGGGACCTGTTTTCGCCAATTTTGTGCTGGCTGATGAGATCAACCGCGCTCCGGCAAAAGTGCAGAGCGCACTGCTGGAAGCTATGCAGGAACGACAGGTCACCATCGGGGATACCAGCTACAAATTGGAGGAACCCTTCCTGGTGCTGGCTACACAGAACCCCCTGGAACAGGAGGGCACTTACCCGCTGCCGGAAGCCCAGCAGGACCGGTTTATCATGAAGGTCATCGTGGACTACCCGACCAAACAGGAGGAGCAGATGATCATCCGCCAGAACGTACAGGGAGGGCAGACGCCGAAAGTCGAACAGGTAGTTTCCATGCAGGAGATCACTGAGGCAAAAGAACTGGCCCGGCAGGTATATATGGACGAAAAAGTGGAACATTATATTTTGGATATCGTTTTTGCCACAAGGACGCCCGAAAAGTATAAGCTGGAAAAGCTGAAACCCCTGATCGCCTACGGCGGCAGCCCCCGCGCCAGCATCAACCTGGCCCTGGCTGCCAAAGCCAACGCTTTCCTGAATAAGAGGGGTTATGTGATCCCGGAAGACGTTCGTACCATCTCTAAAGATGTACTGCGTCATCGCATCGGGCTGACCTATGAGGCTGAAGCCGAGAGTGTGAATGTGGAGCAGGTGATCGATGACGTGTTAAAAGCGATCCCCATCCCTTAAGAATCATCACATCATATGCTGACAACTGCAGAAATAATAAAGAAGGTCCGGGAGCTGGAGATAAAGAGCAAGAAGCTCACCCGGCACCTCTTTACGGGAGAGTATCACAGCGCCTTTAAAGGGCGTGGCATGAGCTTTCGTGAAGTGCGGGAATATGCCGCAGGCGATGATATCCGGTTCATCGACTGGAACGTCTCGGCACGGTTTAACCATCCTTTCAGCAAGTTATTCGAGGAGGAACGTGAACTGACGGTGATGCTGCTGGTGGATGTAAGCGCAAGCTCGTTATTCGGCACGGTGCATGCCCGTAAGAAAGATATCATTACCGAGGTCTGCGCCGTATTGGCCTTCTCCGCCATCAACAACAATGACAAAGTAGGCGTCATCTTGTTCAGCGACAGGGTAGAGGGATATATCCCGCCTAAAAAAGGCAGGGAACACGTGCTGTACATCGTGCGGCAGCTGCTTTCCATTGAACCCCGGCAGAAGGGGACCAACCTGCAGGAAGCCATTCGCTTCCTTAATCGCAGCGCCCGCCAGAAAAGTATCGTCTTTTTCCTCAGTGATTTCATTGAAGAGCGCACGCGCGAAAAAATACCTGCCGCTGATCCAGCCATCCGTGAAGAAAGATTTGAGGACGCCTTGAAAGTGGCAGGTAAAAAGCATGATGTCATAGGCATTAGGGTATATGACAAAATGGACATGGAATTGCCGGCCATCGGGCTCATCGAAGCGGAAGACGCGGAGACGGGCGGGCACTACTGGGTGGATACGGACGATTTCCTCGTGAGAACGAACTATCAGCAACATTTCTTCAACCAGACGGAGCAGTGCAAAAGCTTTTTCCAGAAGGCCGGTTGCGACCTCCTGCACTTGCGCACGGACGAAGATTACGTCAAAATATTACAACGCTTTTTTGTCGGACGCAACAGGCCGGCTTAGTACATGAAAAGATTAATAGTATATATAGCCTGCCCCTTTGTGTTATTGCTGTTGTCCCGGACACTTTCCGCACAGCCGGCTGCTCCTGTGAAAGTGAAAGTTTCTGTTGACTCTCAAAAAATAGTCATCGGACAGCCTTTACAGCTGATGGTGGAAGCCTATGTTCAGGGCAACACACCCATGACCTGGCCGGCCATCGACAGCTTACCTCATTTCGAGTGGCTGGAAAAAGGCCAGCTGGATTCTGTCGTCAAGCCTGAAGAACGATACTATCGCCAAAGGTTCGTCATCACCAGCTTTGACTCGGGGGCCTGGTCCATTCCCCGCCTCCCCTTTACTTCCGGCAGTAAAAAATATTTCTCGGACTCGATACGCATTGCAGTCAACTATTCCAGGTTCGATCCGGGCAAGGATTTTCACGACATAAAGGATATCATCGATATCCCCAATCCATATGCAAAATGGATCCCCTGGGGAGTGGCAGTTGTCACCCTGATCGCATTAGCGCTGGTAGTCTGGCTGGTGTTGAAAAAGAAACTAACGCCGCGGGCAACAGCGGCAGCATCGGCGCCTCGTCTCTCTCCTTATGAGGAGGCCATCCGGCAGCTGGAAGAGCTGCATAAGCAGGGTGCCGGCGCAGATGGGCAAATAAAGATCTATTACACGCGGCTGAACGATATCCTGCGGCTGTTCGTCCTCCGCAAACTGGGGATCGCAAGCCTGGCGGAAACCAATGAGGAGCTGATCGGACAGATACGACGCCTGCCCCTCACCCGTCAGCAGTTTGATGAATTGGCGGAAACGCTGCGAATGGCGGATTTTGTGAAGTTTGCCAAATATCAGCCGGCAACGGCCGACAACGAACATCATTACCAGGTCATCCGCCAGTCAGTAGATCATCTGAATGCGATAGCCCAGGAACAAGAACAGGACGGGATAGAAAAAAAACAAAATAAACCAACGACCTAGTGCTGTACGATTGGTACGAAAATATTCACTTCAGCCAGCCGGCATTCTTCGGGCTCATTGTCCTGGTGCCGCTGTTGATCTATTGGGAACTGCGCAGGAGCGACAGGGCGCAGGGCACCGTGCTCGTATCTTCCATACGCCCATTTGCCGGACAGCGTTCCTGGAAGAACCTGGTGCGCCCCATACCCTTTATCTTTCGGGTACTGGCCCTTTGCTGCCTGATCATCGCCCTGGCGCGACCCCAGACCCGCAATGACGAGCAAATGGTCACCGGGGAAGGCATCGACATCGTCCTATGCCTGGACATCAGTGGCAGTATGCTGGCCCAGGATTTTACGCCCAACCGGATGGAAGCTGCCAAAAACGTGGCCAACGACTTTATAGATCACAGGCCTACGGATCGCATAGGCCTTGTTATCTTTTCCGGGGAAAGCTTTACCATGTGCCCTTTGACCACAGACCGTGCCGTATTGAAGACACAGCTGGCCAGCGTGCAGAGCGGCCTGCTGGAAGATGGTACTGCCATCGGGTCGGGCCTCGCAACAGGGGTAGACCGCCTTCGTAATTCGCCGTCCAAAAGTAAAGTGATCATCCTGCTGACGGATGGGGAGAACAATGGCGGGCTTATCGACCCTAATACAGCCAAAGAGATCGCAAAATCCATCGGCGTACGTGTATACACAGTGGGCATGGGCACCGAAGGCTTTGCTCCCGTGCCGATCCAGACCCCCCAGGGCGTGCGTATGTCCAGGGAAAAGGTCAACATCGACGAAAAATTGCTGACACAGATAGCCAAAGAGACGGGCGGACAATACTATCGGGCAAAGGATAACGAAAGCCTGAAAAGCATCTATGCCGAGATCGATCGGCTGGAGAAGTCCAGGATCGAGGTGACAGCCCTTCGTCGCTACACCGAACAATTCTTCCCTTTCGCGCTCGCCGCCGCAGTCTTACTCATGCTTGAGCTATTGCTCAGGTGGACGATCTTAAAAAAGTTCCCATGACGGCGACGGTATATAGGTCAACGGGCAGCTGGTACGTGGTAAAAACCCCGGAAGGAAATATATGGAATGCACGGCTGAAAGGTATTATGAAGCTGGATGGGATCACTTCCACCAACCCAATTGCCGTGGGAGACATCGTGGACATGGAAGAGGAGGACGCACTTGAGAACACGGCGATCATCACGAAAATACACGATCGCAGGAACTATATCAACCGGCAATCGCCTTCCCACCGCATGCAGCATCATATTGTGGCTGCCAATCTCGACCAGTCGCTGCTCCTGGTGACCCTGAAAGAACCCCGCACTTCCGAAGGATTCATCGACAGATGGCTGGTGACCTGCGAAGCCTATCATATACCTGCCATCCTCATCTTCAACAAAGCGGACCTTTACAGGAAGAAAGAGACAGAAAAGTTCGATGCCTGGAAAGAGATGTATGAGGATGTCGGCTATCGTGTCATTCGCATGAGCGTCCAGACAGGAGAAGGCGTGCAGGAGGTGAAAGATTGCCTGGAGGATAAGATCAGCCTGCTCAGCGGCCATTCAGGCGTGGGAAAATCTTCTTTTTTAAATGCCATCCTCCCGGACCTTCGGCTAAAGACCCAGGATGTCAGCGGGTGGAGCGGAAAAGGCATCCATACAACGACCTTTGCAGAGATGTTCGACCTCCCTTCAGGGCAGGTCATCGATACGCCCGGTATGAAAGAATTTGGGCTGGTGGACATCAGCCGGGCAGAGCTGTCGGGATACTTTCCCGAAATGCGTGCCCTGGCCGGACAATGTCAGTTCAACAACTGCCTGCATGCCGAAGAGCCCGGCTGTGTCGTGAAGGAGGCCGTAAGGGAAGGAAACATCACCGAAGACCGGTATGTCAGCTACCGAACGATCCTTGATTCCATCGATGATAAGAATTACTGATCCTTTTACCCCGACACCTCACCAGCCGTCGAGCTTTCATGTTTTTCAGGATCGACCCCACCTCCTTCCATGATCTCCTCCTTCAGCGGCTCCGGCTCTTTTTCATCCTTTTCATCACCCAGCAGCATACCCCAGGGCTTCAGCGGTTCGATGCGATCGAATATTATTTTCGTCATGGCAATCACCGGTATGGCGAGAAAGGTGCCAGTGATACCCCATACATTCTCTCCCACGATGACACCCAGCACAGTAATAAGGGCATTGATCCTTACCTTGGAACCCACGACCACAGGCAGCAGGACATTGGCATCGATGAGGTGGATACCGAAGATGGTGCCCGCAACGATCAGGACCTTCGCCGCTCCCGCCGTGGCAAAAGTGACCAGGGCGCTAAGTATCATGGCGGTCAGGATGCCGATATAAGGAATGATATTGAACAGGCCGGTGATCAGCCCCAGCAGGATGGCATATTTCACCCCAAGTATCCATAGGGCCAGACAGGTAGCGCCCGCTACGATGACCATTTCCAGCACCAGCCCCAGGATGTATTGACGGATGCGGGACTGTATATGCGCAATGATATCATACACCGTCACGGCATGCTCTTCCTTGAAGACCGAGACGAGAAAGCGCACGATGAGACGCCGGTAATACAAAAGGAAAAAAGTGTCGAACATGATAAAGACCATGAAAAGCACGAAGGACGAGAGCGATAGGACCGCATCTCCCAATACGGAAGATCCCGTCGCCAGCAGCTTGGAAGTGGCATTGTCAAGATAAGTATTCTGCTGCTTGATACGGATATGGAATTTTTGAGAGATCCAATGCTGAAGGTCGTTGAGAGAGGCCAGCACCTGCTGCTTGAACAAAGGCCAGTCGTCCGTGAGAGTGCTGATCTGGGCGCCGACCAGGAAAAGAATAACGGCGAGGGTAACCACCAGCAGCAGGACAGAGACGATGGAAGCCAGGCTGCGGGGCAAACGAAGCTTTTTCTCCAGCAGGTTTGCCAGGGGCAGCAGCAGGACGGCGAAAAGCAGGCCGAATACCAACGGCGCGAGAATGGACTTGCCCAGGACTGCAATGTAGAAAAGGGCGATCAGGCTGATCAGCACCATAGCCAGCTTGGTATAGAAAGGCGCAGAGGGTTTCGTGTAGGCCATGATGCAATATAAGAAAAAATGACGGCCGCCCTCGTGGGCGGCCGCTTTTGCCGAAAGGCTAACAATCGTAAGCTTCAGAGCCCCGGGTCATCCATAAATGACAAGACCGGTTAAGACATATATCTTTTAGCTGTGTTGATCAGGAGTTTGCTTTCAAGGAATTTGGCCACTTCTACCACGGCGTCGTTATCCTTGCGGGGAGCCTCCCGGAACTTTCGTGGATAGATGGAAATGCCCGTGTAAATATTGTAGTGCAGGGTCAGGATATGGCCCTTGTAAAGGAAGTCCCACATGAGACTGTCGAATTCATCGGTTTTTTGGGTGAACTTAATATCCAGGTCGTCGGAGAGGATATTAGCTACTTCGTAAAAACGTTTCAGACCGCAATCGTCATCTATGACGGCTTCTGTGCAACCGAAATCGGTGCGGAGAGTCAGGGGGCTCATAGCGTAGGGATTTAGATGTTTATAATAGAGTACGTATACTAATACTATGCTTTGAACTTCGAAGCCTTCGGGACTTTTTCTCCACTCAGGATACGCTCCGCACCCACATTTTTCCCGTTGCTTGGACAGCCGCTTTTTGGTCCGAAAAGATTGTGTACCAGTCCGCAGGAACTACCGAGGAAAAGTGATGCCGACAAGAGGGTCAGAAGGAGAAAATTAATTTTCTCCGGATTCCTGCTACTATATATGGAACTTTTGTCGGTCATCATCGGTGCTGTGTTCATGGGACTCGGATTGGATCTTTTCTTATTTACTAAACGATTTAAACGTACAAATATTATTTTGAAAATGCAAGGGTAAACACTTGTAACGATTGAAAACTAGTGGTTTCTGGTTAGTTCTAAGAGTATTTTTGTCCTTTGCCGCAGAAATTGGGTAATTATTGAGCAGGTGGCGCCGCATTGGAGTCCTTGAACCAGCTGGCGTAAAGCGTATAATGTTCCGCAATACGGTCGATCTGGCCCTTGATCAGGTCCACAGGTATGTCCTTGATCTTACTGGCAGGAACACCACCGTAGATCGTTCCGCTTTCGATCTTGGTGCCTTCCAGGACCACAGCGCCGGCTGCGATGATCGTGTTGCTGCCGACCTCGGCGTTGTCCATGATGATAGCGCCCATCCCTACCAGCACCTTATCACACAACTTACAGCCGTGTACAATGGCGTTGTGACCGATAGAGACATTGTCCCCGATCACCGTCTTTGATTTTTGATACGTAGCGTGGATCACCACACCATCCTGGATATTCACTTTATTGCCGATGCGGATGCTGTTGACATCGCCGCGAACGACCGCATTGAACCAGATGCTGGTATCATCACCGATCTCAACGTCTCCTACAATAGTGGCATTGGGGGCAACGAAACAGTTCTTTCCAAATTTCGGGGATTTGCCTTCGACGGGGAGAATGGTAGCCATGGCAATGCTTTTTGTTTATGCGAATATCCTAAGAATTCTTTTACGAACTTTGCCATTAATGAGTTTTAATTCCAACAACAGCAGGAGTATGGACCTCCGGCAAATGTTCCTGCGACACGTAGCCCAGACCTCTCCCAGTCCCCTGGGCATCGAGATCACCCGGGCAGAAGGTATTTACCTTTATGAGCCATCCGGAAAGGCCTATATGGACCTGATAGGGGGTATCAGCGTATGCAACACAGGTCACCGTCATCCGCGCGTAGTGCAGGCCATAAAAGACCAGGCCGACCGGTACCTGCATATACTGGTATATGGGGAGCTGATCCAATCGCCACAGGTGCGCTATGCTGCATTGCTGGCCGCCCATCTGCCCGCTTCGCTGAATTCTATCTATTTCACTAATTCCGGGGCAGAGGCGACAGAGGGCGCGATGAAGCTGGCCAAACGGGTAACAGGCCGTCCTGAGATCGTAGCTTTCCGGCAGTCCTACCACGGCAGTACACAGGGCGCGCTAAGCGTCATGGGCGATGAATACTGGCGTAATGCCTATCGTCCGTTGCTGCCGGGTGTGCAGCATGTCGACTATAATGTGATGGGGAGCCTGGACTGGATCACGGATCGCACGGCTTGTGTGATCGCAGAGACCGTACAGGCCGAACGGGGCGTATATGCGCCGGCAAAGGAGTGGATGAAAGCATTACGGCAACGTTGCAAAGAGACGGGAGCTTTACTGGTCCTGGATGAGATCCAGGCAGGTTTCGGAAGGACAGGCAGGCTCTGGGGATTCGAACAATATGATATCGTACCCGATATCCTGTTGCTGGGCAAGGCGCTGGGAGGCGGAATGCCCATGGGCGCGTTCATAGCTGACAAAGACCTTATGTGGACTTTGACAGGAGACCCCGTCCTGGGACATATCACTACTTTCGGCGGACATCCCCTCTCCTGCGCGGCGGGACTGGCTTCTCTGGAAGTATTGCTGGAAGAAGAATGGATCGGGAAGGTGGCCGCAAAGGAAGCGCTATTCCGGCAACTGCTGGTACACCCATCCATCCGGCAGCTGCGCAGCTGTGGGCTGCTGATGGCCCTGGAGTTCGATAGCTTTGAGATAAACAAACGGGTCATTGATAAATGCATCGAAAATGGCCTGCTGACGGATTGGTACCTTTTTGCGCCACAGTGTATGCGCATAGCCCCGCCACTTCTTATTACGGAGGAGGAGATCAGGCAGGCCTGCAAAATCATTTTGTCATCGCTCACATAAGACGAATGCCCTCTAAAAGTCGAGGGCATTTCGCAGCATTCATAAGTTTTGACGGTGGTCTGGCAAGGGTCAGCAACATTTAAGCCAGGGCGAACCAGTTGAATTCACCCACGAATAATTTGGAAGGATGCGTTTCCAGACCTCGGGCCAGCTCGACGATGGTAGATAAGGAAACATTGAATCTCCCGTCTTCGATCTTGGCGATCTTACTGTTGTCGAGGTTGCAATTGGCCGCTACCTGCCTCAGGCTGAGTCGTTTTTTCTCCCGGAGCTCCTGGATAGTGGCCCCGAATCTTTTTTTGAGGATTTCTTTTTCTGCTGTTGTCATGGATTGGTTTGGTTAATGGATAACCAAGATGAAAATTTTTCCCCATAGGCATGCGGTTTAATTAGACCACAATTTAACTCTTTTTTGCAAGAGCAATAGGGGAAAATGTAAACAATGAAAAAATTACAACTAACTGGGTATTGACAGAAGGGGACGGAAAAGTTACTTTGCCGCCAGATATGGGTACGAACCAGATCAGTTTTTATTAATGCCGGTCTTTAACGATCGGCTTTTTTTTAATACCCGCACCCCCCGTATCGTTTGTAGATCTCCGTGAGGCAATGCAGAACAGACGCCTCCCCTGACCCGACACCGGTAGTTCATAAATATCAATAAAATTGCTATCAATTCACTTATAACGACTTTCCATTTTCTTTACCAAACTTGTGGATAAATACCACACCTCCCACCATTTTTTCTGCTCATAAATTACTTTTTTTATCTACATTTACCCTACACATTACTTAAAGATCTCCTCTCCAAATGGATAATTGAGTATCCATTTAAATCAAAATTCTATGTCCAGGTTTAATCAATCTTCGGAGGAGCTCTTCGATAAGATCATATATTTAGAAGAAGAAGACAAGCAGGATCCTTTGCGCGTATTTCGCCGCTTTTTTAATGACTATCGTTTGCACGAGCTCCGGTGCATATTATGGAGTATGGTAGAAGCTTGTCTGACGACAGAAAATTCAGAATTCAGCGAGCCGGAGGAGCGGGCGGACCTCCTTTTACGCTACAGGCATTTTGAGGAATTGCTGGAAGCCGGATTTTTGCTGGCAGGGGTAAAAGCAGCAAAAACTGACAGGAATACACTTTGATCCGGGTTTACGGAATGCGTATCACTTCATTCATTCACCAAACCTTGCGACCTCCTGCTACGTTGCACGAACGCAGGCGTATACCCAAAATATTTTTTGAAAGCCAACGAGAACGATTCCGAATGTGAATAACCACTCTCCCTGGCAATGGCCTCGACGGATCCATCTGTCTCGGACAGGGCCTGATGTGCTTTTTTCATCCTGCATTCATGAAGAAATTCGGTAACGCCAATACCATAGATCGCTTTGAAACCATGATTCAATTTATAGACACTAAGACCCGTTTGCCCGGCGAGAGCGCCAAGTGACATTTTACCTCCCAGGTCCTGCAACACCAGTTCCTTCGCCCGGTAAACCCACTTTGCATCCTCTTCAGTAATAATGCCGGATGCAGATGATTGACGCTCCGAGACCCTTATCAACGAAAGTATAAGCAGTTCCACAGACAAATAGCCAAGATATAATTTGCGTAAATGTCCCTGGTAGTTACAATCCAGAATATTATCTACCACTGATAAGATGCCGGCATCAGCAATGGTATACCCGGATCCGAACACACCGGGCTGGCCAACTGATACCTTGGCCAGGAAGGACATCAGCCCCGGAAAACTATTCTGCAAAGCCAACAAATGTTCTTTACCATAGTAAACGGAAAGATGACTGTATACCTCACCCGGCCGCAGCTTCAATTTTGAATAAACTACAGGCACATAGTTGAGACTGAGGCCCCGCTCGTGCAGCACTCCTTCACCGAAATACCTGGAATCATAATAGTAACTGTTGCGCAGAACGATCTGCAAACGAATGGCAGGCTCATCAGAACTATACACCAACTGTTCACCCTGGTTGAAATACAGCGTATGGTATAGGATGGAAATATCATCCCCTTCCAGCTGCTGCACAAGCACATGGCCAAATGGACCCACGGCGCCATAACAAATGCTATCCGGGATCCGAAGTTGCTGCAACGAAGAAGGCAGGACGGGAGACAGATGGATCTCACCGCCTTGCGCTGCCTCGATCCGGATCTTCATGATCTTAATTTGCCGTTGGCTGTAATTTGTTGTTTGCGAAATCGGTTTGGTGCAGAACCAAAATAATGTTTGAAGGCACGTATAAAATTAGGAGGATCGTCATAGCCTGCCAGCAAAGAGATCTCAGCAATGCTTTTATCAGTCTCCAATAAATTGTGCTTTGCGTCTTCCATCCGCACTTTATTAAAGTCTCCGAAGATAGTAGTGCCGAACACCTGTTTGTACCCCTTCTTAAGCTTGAATTCATTCAAACCTACCTTGTGGGCCAGCTGTTTCAGCGTGGGAGGGTTTTCAATATTGTGTAACAGGTATTCCCTCGCCTCGTATAACTTCTCCAGGTCATATTTTCGCAAGGGAATGTTAGCTTGCTGGTCAGTAGGACGGTTGATCAGCTGCTCCAAAGCCAGCAATAGCAATACTGCTGCTTTTGACTGAAGATAAGTGCGGCGGAGATCTCCCGTGTACCGACAATCGTGAATGTCATGTAGCATACGGAGCATGTTAGGGCTAACAGAAGCTGGTGTAACACTTAGCGTGGAAGAAGCATTCCTTTCTTCCATCCAACGGATCAATTCAGGGAAGTCATCCCCAAATCTGTACAAATAAATGGGAGAGAAGTGAATATCCAGCGTATCCACATGGCTGTTAGCCGGATCAAACCAATTGATCCTGCTGATGGAAGGAGCCATAAAGAGATTAAACTGCCCTTCTGACATGCTCTTGCGTTCACTTTCGCCCAGCCTGTAATGCAGGCAATCATGTAATACGAACTGCAATACCAGCAGCCGGTCTCCCTGGCTTTGCTCATACCAGCCGGCGTCTGCTCCCAGGAAATAATTACTGAGACGAATACAGATATCCGGGCATTGTTCATCGAAAAATAAGAGACTGCTAAAACATCCGGAGGATTGAAGCTCCCGGACATCGGGAAATGCGGTTGTGACCGCCGTCGCTGGCAAAAGGGGTTGCAGACAGGGACCCCCCCAGTTTGGTGTGGTGATGTGTATAGGCATAAGGTTCAATTGTTTCCTTTAATAGAAATATGGAACTGAATCATGGAAACTAATCAGATCTAAGCCATAACCAACACATCTACTAATCCAGAGGTAAATTGGGTCAGTGGATCTACGGAGCGACAGTTCAGGAAAAAGGTCTGGGGAATTAAATATAAAAAGGATTTCTAATTTTAATGGTCAAACGCCGGACATATCCGTGGCACATAGAAGTTAACCTGTAAACCAAACTAAGAGCAGATGATTACGACTGCGTATTTGCCGCAGAGAATCCGACCTCTTCCCGTCCATGTATACCCCAAAAAGTCTTTTTTTCAACTGAGGAATCCGGTAGCGCCGTTTTTGCGTATATGGTTGTGAATGAGAAGAATAATTCAGGCTAAGAATTTGATTAGTCATCCCCGCTTACACAGCGGGGATTTTTTTACCGCAAATCCTTATAACATCCTAAAAACCATCGCTGCCAGCATTGCTCCCACCAGGGGACCGGCAATAGGTATCCAGGCATAGTTCCAGTCACTATCCCGCTTGCCGGCAATTGGCAACAATGTATGCATGATCCTCGGGCCCAGGTCACGGGCGGGATTGATGGCATATCCGGTCGGCCCGCCAAGGGAAAGACCGATACCCAGCACCAGCAGGGCAACAGGCAAAGCATCCAATGCACCCAGGCTGCTGGAGGGTGAGGCGATATACAGCACGCCTAAAATAAGCACAAAGGTTCCAATGACTTCCGTGACAAAATTATCGATGGTATGGCGGATAGCCGGCGCCGTGCAAAAGGTAGCCAGCTTTCCATTTGGATCTCCGGCCTGCGCATAATGCCCCCGGTATGTCAGCCAGGCCAGCAGCGAGCCGGTCATAGCTCCCAAAAGCTGTGCTACAATATATTGCGGCACCTGGGCCCAGGGAAATTTCCCCAGGGCAGCGAAGGCCAGCGTGACAGCAGGGTTCAGATGCGCTTTGCTGGAGGCTGCAGAGCAATATACCCCTACGAATACCGCTATTGCCCAACCGAATGAAATGACGATCCATCCGCTGTTCTGGCCCTTGGTCCTGGGAAGGACAACATTGGCGACAACGCCTTGCCCGAGTATGATGATGATCCCGGTCCCAATGAATTCTCCGAAAAAAGGTGTCATATGGCAGTGATTATGATGAACGAAATACTTAGTGTCTCTATTCCAGTCTACACCCGGTAGCCTCGCGCCAGCTCTTTGTAGGCTATCACCTGCTCCTCCTGCCATGCAGCGTCCCGTCCCAGCTCACTGGCCAGCAGCTCTGCTACCAGCGGGGCGCACTCGACGGACGCAGCAGCATCCAGCAATAATGCCCTCGTACGACGGCTCAACGCGTCTTCAACAGTCATACACAGCTCTTCCCTTACGGCCCAGATGATCTCCGCCTTGATATATGGCAGCCGGCTATGCAACCGCTGCCCCAGGGAAGGATCGGCGGCCGCCAGCGACTGGATAGCCTCCCTGTCACTACCATAATAGTACAGCGGCGCATGAAAATCTACCCGCCCGGCTTCTTCATAAGCCTCCACACCTCCATGGATCATCAGCGCTGCCGTCCGGCATGGCCGTTCCGGAAGACCTGCGCGGGCTATCGCTGTATTAACGGTGTCCTCTGCCATCCGGCGATAAGTTGTCCATTTACCGCCTGTGACGGTGATAAGCCCGGACGCTGACACGCTTATCAAATGATCCCTGGAAAGCTCCGCAGTCCTCCGGCCCGAACGCTGTACCAGCGGCCGGAGACCAGCGAATACACTGCATATGTCGGCTCGTGACGGCGCCTTTGTAAGATACCGGCTGATCTGCTGCAAAATAAAATCGATCTCCTCCGGCATCGCCCTTGGCTCCGTTGTCACTGCTTGCACAGGTGTATCTGTCGTCCCGATGATGATCTTGTCATGCCAGGGGACGGCAAATAGAACCCGACCGTCATCCGTATGGGGCACAAGGATGGCGGCCTCACCGGGTAAAAAATGTTTGTCAAGCACGATATGAACTCCCTGGCTGGGCGCCATGATCGGCTCGCTGCCCGGTTCATCCATCTGCAGCACCGCATCCGTAAATACACCCGTGGCATTGATCACCACCTTGGCATTGACCGAAAAAGATGCCCCGCTGATCGTATCAATCCCGGTAACACCAGCAAGCTTCTCCCCAGCCTTGACCAATCCTGCCACCGAACAATAATTCAGCAGTACCCCGCCCTGCGAAGCAGCCGTCATCGCCAGGCTGATGGCCAGCCGGGCATCATCGAACTGACCGTCATGATACAGTACTCCTCCCCGAAGACCCTCCGCATCCAGGGTAGGAGCTAGCTCCAGCGTTTCCTCACGGGACAGCAACCTTGACGGCCCTAGTCCCAGGCGCCCGGACATCCAGTCATAAACTTTCAGTCCCAGCCCATAATAAGGACCCTCCCACCATTTATAGTTGGGAACAATAAATGATTGATCTTTCACCAGGTGAGGAGCATTGCGCCGAAGGATACCCCTCTCATGCAAGGCTTCCATCACCAGCTTGATATTCCCTTGCTGTAAATAGCGAACGCCTCCATGGACGAGCTTCGTCGACCGGGAAGAAGTGCCTTTTGCAAAATCATACTGCTCCAGCAGCAGCGTACTGTATCCCCGGGAAGCAGCGTCCACCGCCACTCCCAATCCTGTTGCCCCGCCGCCGATGATGCAGACATCCCAGGGCTTGTCGCCCCGGGTTGCTAAAGCTTGTAACATTACTTGTCTATTCATCTTTTAACCATTATCCGCCCAGGCAATCGCCGCATTCACCGCTCTTTGCCAACCTTTCAATAATGACTGGGCACGGGCAGCATCCATGGACGGATCAAACCGTCGGTCTACCTGCCATTGTTGTTGTATGTCTTCTACGGAATGCCAGAAGCCCACTGCCAGCCCTGCCAGGTAGGCAGCACCCAACGCCGTGGTCTCCGTCACCGTAGGCCTTATTACAGGCGCCTGAAGGATATCGGACTGGAATTGCATCAGCAGGTCATTGGCTGTGGCCCCGCCATCCACCCGTAGCTCCCGGATCCGGATGCCGCTGTCGGCTTCCATCGCTTTCAGCACATCATAAGTCTGATAGGCAATGCTCTCCAGTGCAGCCCGCGCCATATGCGCGTGCGTCGTACCCCTCGTGAGACCGAAAAAGCTGCCCCGCGCATATTGATTCCAGTGAGGAGCACCCAATCCCGCAAATGCCGGTACCATATAAACTCCTTCTGTGTCCGGAACCTGGGCTGCCAGGGGACCCACTTCCGAAGAATTGTGGATCATGCGCAACCCGTCCCGTAACCATTGTACGACAGCCCCTGCAATAAAGATACTTCCCTCCAGGGCATATTCGGTGCGCCCTTTCAGCTGCCAGGCAATGGTCGTAAGTAAGTTATTCCTGGAAAGGACGGCCTGCGTACCTGTATGCATCAGCATGAAGCAGCCCGTACCATAAGTGTTCTTCACCATTCCCGGTGCAGTACACAGCTGCCCGAAGAGCGCCGCCTGTTGATCCCCTGCGATCCCGGCGATCGGCATGCCGAGGGAGCCCGATGCCACCCCGCTGCTGGTGGAACCATACACCTCGCTCGATGCCCTGACCTCCGGCAATACCGATGCAGGCACATCCAACATTCGTAACAGATCCGCATCCCACTGACCGGAATGTATATTCAACAACAGCGTCCGTGAAGCATTCGTGCTGTCCGTAATATGAAGTCTGCCTCCCGTGAGCTTCCATATCAGCCAGCTATCCACCGTACCAAAGGCCAGCTCGCCTTTCTCCGCCCGCGCCCGCGCCCCCGCGACATTATCCAATATCCATTTCAGCTTGGTCCCGGAAAAGTAAGCGTCGATGACAAGCCCGGTACGCTCCCGTATCAGATCGGTATGCCCTGCGGCCTTCAGCTGATCACAATATTCCGCCGTACGCCGGTCCTGCCATACGATAGCCGGGTAAATGGGCCGGCCACTGACCCGATCCCATACGATCGTGGTCTCCCGTTGATTGGTGATCCCGATCCCTGCTATCTCCTTCGTGGTAACACCACTCTTGGCCAGCACCTCGGCCAGCACGCCATACTGAGATGACCAGATCTCTTCAGGATCATGCTCAACCCAGCCGGGCTGAGGATAATATTGACGGAACTCTTTCTGGGCCACCTGCACAATATGGCCACCCTGGTTGAACAGAATGGCCCGGGAGCTGGTAGTCCCCTGGTCAAGAGAAAGGATATAAGACGGCATGTAATCGCTTTTGATTTGGTAAACAATTGGATAGGTAAATTAGGGAAAATTATTTTCCTCCCTCATCCGGTATATTTTTTTGAGGGATAAAATTATCTTTCTATATTTACGTAATTGCTTACGTAATTAATGCTAATTATATGGACTTTTATGAAAAGACTGGCAAGATGGCGCTCGGTAGCCGGCTTCGCCGCTTAAGCGATCAGGTGACGGAACAGGCCGCAGGGATCTATGACCTTTATCAGGTCGATCTTCAACCCAAATGGTTCCCCGTGTTCTATGCCCTTTCCCGGGGCGAAGAGAAATCTATCACCGATATTGCCCGCGAGATCGGCCACACGCACCCCTCCGTGAGTCAGATAGTGCGCGAAATGGCAACCAAAGGATACCTCGTAGAAAAAAAAGGAGCCGCTGACGGCAGAAAGAACTTTGTGGTCCTCTCAGACGAAGGAAGGCGGATAATGGAAAAAATGCAGGCCCAGTTACAGGACGTCACGTCAGCCATCGAAAAAGCAATGAAAGAGACGCAATATGACCTTTGGAAAGCCATCGCGGAATGGGAATTCCTGTTGGACCAGAAAAGCCTCCTGAAAAGGGTACAGGAAGAAAAAAAACTACGCGAGAGTACAGACGTGCAAATAGTGGATTTCGAACCCCGCTATGCCCACGCTTTTCGTCAGCTCAACGAAGAATGGATCACCACCTGGTTTAAAATGGAAGAAGAAGACTATCACGCCCTGGACCATCCGCAGGAACATATCCTGGATGGAGGCGGCCATATTTACATCGCCTTATATAAAGGCGAACCCGTAGGCACATGTGCCATCATTAAGATGAAAGATAATGGATTCGAGCTGGCCAAGATGGGCGTGTCGCCAAAAGCCAAAGGAAAAGGCATCGGCTGGCTGCTGGGCCGCGCCTGTCTGGAGAAAGCCCGCGCGCTGGGCGCTACCCGTGTCTACCTGGAGAGCAATACCCGTCTCAAGCCCGCCATCAGCCTGTATCATAAACTGGGATTCCGAAAGATAGCAGGTCCGCCTTCCCCGTACGAACGATGTGACATACAGATGGAACTAACCTTGTAACCTAACGCAACTTCACCCTCAGTACCATATCATCCGCCGTGATATACAGCACCTCCTTCGTTTCATTGAATGCGCAATTGGATGCCGGCCGACCAAAGATCTTTATCAGTCCCAATACCTTTCCCTCCGGCGAAATGATCAGTACACCATCTGGACCTGAACTGAAAATATTGCCATGACTGTCTACCTTGAAGCCATCGGCGCCTTGTTTGACGGAAGCCTTTGCCTTCATCTCCGAACCATCCAGTAAAATGCCGCCGCCCTGAATATGGCCGGCAGTATCGAGCTGATAGGCGTACCACCTGGGGTGCTGATCATCACTGCTGGCAACATAGAGCGTCTTCTCATCCGGCGATAAGGCAATGCCATTCGGTCGCGGGATAGAATCGATCAATAGAACAGTCTCGCCGGCAGCGCTTATTCTATACACGCCCTCAAACTTCAGTTCCCTTGTAGGGTCATCCGCCTGCTTAGGCAGGCCATAAACAGGATCAGTAAAGTATATATTGTTCCTGCTGTCTGTGACGAGATCATTGGGACTATTAAATCGCTTTCCCTGATAACCTGCTGATAATACGGTGAACCTGGGAACAGGCGCATCCAGTGCAGCATCCATTCTCACCACCTGGCGGTTGCCCGACTGGCACAACAACAATCGCCCGCCCCTGTCCAGGGTAAGTCCGTTGGAACCATTCTCCCCATCACGGCGCGCACTATCCGTATACCCTGAAGGTGTAAGATATGCCACGGGCGTATCGTTCCCCGACCAGCGGTATACAGTATTCCCGATGACATCCGAAAAGAGCAGCATTTGTTTGGCAGATACCCAGACGGGCCCTTCCGACCATTTGTAATTCCTGCCGATCACTTCGATCACTGCATTGCTGTCAATGAGATTAACAGCGTCCTTATCATATAGCTCGATCTTCCCGACTGCCTTGTCCCGGCAGCCTGATGCGGCTATTGAATAACAAACGATGGCAGCAAGTAATATTCTTTTCATATTGGCGATATGATATAAATATACTGCAATTATTCGCTTTGTATCGCATAACCGGCAGGTGAAATTGCCTGACCCATATGTTCAGCCAACGCCCGGGTAAAACAAGCGCCGAAATAAAACATGAACGAACAGTAAAATACGAACAGGAGCAGCAGCGCCAAAGAAGCAGTGTCGCCGTAAATGGTCTTCAAATTTTCATAGGTAAGGAGTTGATGCAATAGCACCTGTCCGCTGGTGAACAGCACCCCGGTAAAAACAGCGCCGGCTATGGCCATCATCCAGGCCGGCCGCCCATAGGAAAGATATTTTAATATCAGGACGAACCAGACGATCACCGCCAACGTGGTGATGAGCCGATAGAGCATCTCGTTCACCTGGAGGGGAAACAGCCAGCCTTTTACATCACCCAGCAATACCGTAGAAAATAAAAGCCCTCCCATGAGGATGATACCAATCGATTTGATCCGGTGCAACAGGAGGAAACCCAGGCTCTGACGCTCCTTTAACCTGAAGCCCCATAATTGATTAAGCGATCTGCTGATCACCTCAAACAATGTCGTGGCGACAAACAGCAGGAAAATAAATCCGCCGATACGCGCCTCGCGGGTCAAGGATAAATAGTGCAGGTTCCTGAGAATTTCACGCACTTGCAGCGCGATGCTCCTGTCGATCCCAACCCCCAGCTGTTTGAATAGATCATGCCGGATGGTCTTCGGGTCGGCAAAGACACCGAAAACTTCGATCAGGATGATCATAATGGGTGGCAATGCAAAACTGGAAAAGAATGAAGTCGCCGCCGCCATTCGCAAAGGATCATTCTTCCGGAAAATACGATAGGCATGCCGTAGTATTGACCAGCTACTGCTGACAGCGCTTAAAAATGACTTTTTTATTCCCATCATATGAGCCGGTCTATTTCTTCATCCCCACCGTTTGCTTTACCCCGGCGAAGATGCTTTTCCATATAAGATTAAAGAATGACTTGTTCAGGATACGGTCAAAATGCACTTCCGCTACCCTGGGGTCTTCGGCATTGTTGGAATTTTTTATGATCAGGTTCGCAAAAAGGCTGGCAAGCCCTTTCTTATCCAGTTTGCCTTCGTCCTTATCCTTTTTCAACAGGGAGATCTTCAGATCGTCATACAGTAATAATACTTTGCCATCGCTGGTGGAATCGGTGCCCTTAAAATTAAAATGCAATTGATGTATCTTCCCCTTCTCCATCCTGGCAAGCCCCATCGGACGCGTAAGCGGGTTAAGCGTCTGGACGTCGATGGCGCCAATATTTCCTTCAATGGAGAACCTCCCGCGCCTGTCCCTGAGCAACATGATCACCCGGGCATTCACAGGCGTCCTGTTCAGGAGCTTTGCCTTGAAAGTCAGGACGCATTTATTATCCACCGCTATATCCTCCGCCCGGTTGCTGATATTCTCAAGCATCGCGTTGACACCGTAAAATTGTAATTTACCCGCACTATCGCTTTTTGCATTTCTTTCTTTGTATTCTATAAAAGAATTTGTGAACACAGCCGCTTTGATCCGGACAGGGATGGGCAGCCGCATCAGCTGCTGTTGAGGGAACTTTCCCACCTTGCTGGTCGTGTCAGGAGGACGGGACAGGTCACGGTAGATCCTGAATGCGCTTCTGCCGATCACCAGACTATCCGCCACAATCTCTTTATCCCAAACACCTTGTCTGCTGATATGGACCAGGTCGACATCTTCAAGGGAAAAATCATATCTGTCCTTCTGCACCGGAAATGAATGCGCAAATGCATCTTCCGGCAGTTGAGGATTTATCTTTACCTGGCGAATATGCAACGCATCATTGCGGCTGGTGAACCTCACCCCGGCAACATGCAACCTGTATTTCTTATTCTTCGTGGGAAATGCTATTTCATCACAGGCCATTTCAAGGCTCCTGCCAAAAAGTATCCTGGAACTGTCCCCGCTGCTGGTGCTGTCGATCAGCACATCGGAAAAGAGAAAGGTAACATTATTGCTGCTGAAGAGAACCTCTTTCCCGTTCATATGGCTGACGCGTACATCGGCTTGGGTAACCTTCACGCTATCCATCTGGATCTTCAATAGTTTCCCGAGCAATTCCCTGGACAGGTCCCCGGCCGAATGAAAGCGCTTGCTGTCTTTTTTTCCATCGCCCAGCAGGATCTCGATGGTTGGCCCGATGACCTCCACCTTGCCTCCCTCTATTTGTTTGGTGAGCAAAGCCTTGGGTGTCTTGACGCCTGTAATATCCAAGGCTGGTATGGTCAGCCGCAGCAGCACCGGAGGGGCCCGCTTTTCCGTCACCATTTGACGGTAGACGGCCGTATCAGGTACGACCTGTATATTCTTCGCATGCAGGACCCCACCGACCTCGTCAAAAGAAAGCCCCTCGTAATGAATACTATAAAGTCCTTCTGTTTTATTTAGTATAGCCTCTCCAACCTTCCTGCTTACCATCCTGTATTTGTAGATCTGCCAGCCGATGACCCCAACCACGATAATACCTATCGCCCATAAATATCCTTTCTTACTTTTTGATTTCAACATATTGGCAGTAAGGGAAATATGATGCCAATTCATAAATACTTCCAATACAACCTTTCACGGACCCGGATGGGCAAATTATTCCTCAATACCACCCTGATAGCCCTGACAATTCCCAAAACCTTCTAAAATTTCACAGGCAATCCTTGCAAAAGCCAATTTTTACCCTTTACTTTGTACTTCAAAGTGCTTTTATATGGATAGCCCCAGCCAAGCAAACGAATCCTTAGAGACCCTCCAGGACATCCGCCGGATGATGGAACGCTCCTCCCGGTTTATCTCCCTCAGTGGGCTCAGCGGCGTTAGCGCGGGCATTTGTGCATTGATCGGGGCATTTATAGCACATGGCTGGATCATGGATTATTATGGAGGCATCGGTTTATCAGGAGATGTCGTACCAGGATCATACGGCCGGCACGGCTATATGCACGGCGAGGCAGACGGGTTGAAATGGAAGCTTATCGGGTTGGCGATCGCAGTGCTGGCGGCCGCCCTGATATCCTCCACGTTCTTCACCTGGCGCAAGGCCCGTAGAAGTGGCCTGCCCATCTGGGATATGGCTTCAAAGAAATTGATCATTAATATGCTTATTCCCTTGCTGGCAGGCGGTCTGTTCGTGCTGGGGATGTTCTATCATACGGATTGGGACTATGTGGCTCCCACCTGCCTGGTATTCTATGGACTGGCTCTTGTCAATGCAAGCAAGTTTACGTTGACGGACATCCGCTACCTGGGCTTTCTGGAGATAGCATTGGGTTCCGTCAGCATGTTCTACCTCCATTGGGGGCTGTATTTCTGGGCGGTCGGCTTTGGGATCCTGCATATCATTTACGGACTGATCATGTGGTGGAAGTATGAGAGGGGAGGTACGGCATGAAGAATCCCATCGGCAATCTGAATAAGGTGTTTGACAGCCGGATCAGGATGGGAGTGATGAGTATCCTGATGATGGACCAGGAGATCAGTTTCAACGACCTGAAGCAGCTGCTGGAGCTGACCGACGGCAACCTGGCCTCGCACATGATCAACCTCGAGGAGAACGGATTTATCAAGGTGCACAAAGGGTTCATCGGTCGTAAGACAAACACGACCTATTCGATCACCAAAGCCGGGGAAAAGGCATTCAAAGATCATCTGGAGGCACTGGAGCACATGATCAAAGGAATGAATAAACCTGGCTGAGAATAGAAGGAACAGGACACACAAGGGTAATACCCTTTTTTTATCAACTATAACTTTGAAATTCAAAGTACTTTTTTTAAAAAATAGCATATGACACAGCAGCTCACAGACTACAAGACAAATACAGGTTTCCTGAAACCCCTCATCTCCGGACTCCTGGGCATCACCCTGCTGGTGCCGGCGAGCATCTTTCTGCTGACCTTGCTGGCGCGTATCATCTTCGGTGCGAAAAAAATGTACCATTATTTCTCGCCTTCTTTCCTGCAGTCGCCTTTCGATCTGTGGGCATGGCACAAGGCGCAATTTATCCTTGGGACCTTGCTGCTGGCCATCGTGCTGAACAGCCTGACCCATCGCCGCCATTGGCTCAACATGGCCATCGTATTACAAGGCACGTTGCTCTTGTTGATCCTTACGGTCTATACAGTTATCCAGCATATCCGTTACTAAAAACCAGCAACCATGAAGATCAAAATGGTCCTGCCAGCACTGACGGAAGCCAAAAGCCCTTTCTGGCGACCCATCAAATACTCCCTGTTCCCGCCACTGGGCCTTGCTACCCTGGCCGCATATTGCTCGCCGGATGATGAGGTCCTCCTGCAGGACGAACATGTAGAGGAGCTGGCGACAGATGATGAGCCGGACCTTGTGGTCATTCAGGTATATATCACCAATGCTTACAGAGCATACGCACTGGCTGATCACTTCAGGAAAAAAGGCGCATACGTATGCCTGGGAGGCTTGCACGTCAGCTCACTGCCGGAAGAAGCCATGGCGCATGCGGACAGCATCTTCATCGGCCCGGGCGAGGACACATTCCCAAAATTCCTGGAAGACTTTCGTAGCAAATGCCCTAAAAAGATCTACCGCAACAGCCAGCGTGACATTGAGGCCATCCCACCCATCCGGAGAGACCTGATCAAACGCAGCCGGTACCTGGTACCCAACTCTATCGTCGTATCAAGGGGATGTCCTCACCATTGCGACTTTTGTTATAAAGATGCCTTTTTCGAAGGCGGACGTAGCTTCTATACACAAAAAGTAGATGCGGCACTGGCAGAGATCGACCGCCTGCCCGGACGGCACCTGTATTTCCTGGACGATCATTTGCTGGGTCACCAACGATTTGCTTCGGGCCTGTTCGAAGGTATGAAAGGGATGAATAGAGTATTCCAGGGCGCCAGCACCATCGACGCTGTACTGCGGGGCAACCTGGTTGAATCAGCTGCGGAAGCAGGGATGCGCAGCGTCTTCGTGGGCTTCGAGACGCTTAGCAAAGGAAATCTCATACAAAGTAACAAACGGCAGAACATCGGCCGCGACTATGAACAGGCCATTCAACGGCTGCACTCCCTGGGCATCATGATCAATGGCAGCTTCGTTTTCGGACTGGATGAGGATGACCCCGACGTATTTCGCAGGACAGTGGATTGGGCGGTGAAAAATTCGCTCACCACCTGTACTTTTCATATTCTAACCCCTTATCCCGGCACACGCCTGTTCCGCGACATGGAAGCACAAGGCAGGATCTTGCATAAGCATTGGGATCAGTACGACACGCGGCAGGTAGTTTACAAGACGGTTGGGCTCAGCGCTGCTGAGCTGAAAAGAGGATATGACTGGGCCTACCGTTCCTTTTACTCCTGGCGGAATATTGTAAAGGCCAGCCTGGGCCATGACACTTTCAAACATCAGCTCAAGCATTTTGCCTATGCCGGCGGATGGAAGAAGTTCGAGCCCTTATGGAATTTCCTCATCAAATCGGAGGGGCTGAACAAAATGCTGCCACTACTGGAAGCTATTCTATCAAAAGCCGGGAGGCATAACGGGCGCTCACAGGACGGAACCCTGTCACCCTTCCCGGCCATTGCTTAAATTTATGGACAATACAATCCTCATGGCAAAAGATCAAAGATTCTCCGTCCGCAGCCGGCTCAGAAGTTTCTATTACGCTGGTGCAGGCATCAGGCAATTCTTCCGGCAGGAGCACAATGCCCGCATCCATCTGGCTGCAGCCATCGTGGTCGGTATCCTGGCCTGGCAGCTGAAAGTATCTCAAATGGAAGCCGTCGCATTGGTAGTGGTCATCGGCCTGGTATGGGTTACGGAAATGCTCAACACCTGCCTGGAAAAGGCAATGGACATGATCACAAGGGAGCATCACCCAGAGATAAAGGTCATAAAAGATCTCGCGGCCGGCGCCGTTCTGATCGCTGCTATCACAGCTCTGATCGTCGGATTATTCATCTTTATTCCCAAATTTTTATGAAAGCTCAAGAAACCTTAGTAACACAAAAGACAGGGCGTCTTTCAACAGGTAGTATCCCTTTCCTCCGCACCGAAACGGATCGCCTGCTATTCCTGTCCATACTTTTCAGCTGCCTGCTGACGGCAGCGCGCATCCTGCATACGGATCGCCGTACGTTTATTTTTATGCCCTGGAATCTTTTCCTGGCCTATATCCCTTATTTTATTTCGTCGGTGCTGGCAAAGAGCAGCCGGCGGGGCGCAGGGTGGTGGTCCCTGTCATTTATCTGGTTGTTGTTCATTCCCAATTCCTTTTATATTATCACCGATCTCTACCATTTGGGAGATAACTACAACGACCGGCAGATACCGCAATGGTTCGATCTGGCCATGATCCTTTCGTATGTATGGAACGGCCTTCTGTTGGGCGTGCTTTCCGTAAGACAGATGGAGCGGGTGCTCCTCCCGCGTCAGACCCTGCGGAACGAGCTGCTTTTCCTCTATCCTGTTATGTGGCTGAATGCCCTGGGGGTGTATGTCGGCCGCTATCTCAGGTATAACAGCTGGGACGTAGTGACCGACCCCTTTCAGCTGCTGCGGGACATCGCCATCATGGTCATCCATCCCCTGCGGCACCAGAATACCTGGGACATGGTATTTTGCTTCTCGATCCTGATGACACTCATCTACCTCATGATGAAAAAGATCAGCAAGACGCTGACTTAACAGGACCCCTTTACCCTAACCAATATAAACCCTTCACAATATGGAAAATATCATCAAAAGTTTTTGGGATCGTAACAAGATCATCCTGAAAAGCTTTTTCATCGGCATGCTGGTTCTGCTGCTCCTGATACCCGCGGCTTTTATTCAAAGTCTCATTTCCGAAAGACAGTCACGGCAACAGGAAGCCGTCGGCGAGATCAGCTCCAAATGGGCCGGATCGCAGACTATCACCGGCCCGGTCATTGGCATCCCTTACACCGGGATAGTAACCAATGACAACAAGCCCGTGGAAATAAAGAATTGGGCTTACTTCCTTCCTGACAAGCTGAATATACAGGCACATATCGTTCCGGAAAAAAGATACCGCGGCATTTACCAGGTCATCGTCTATACGGCAGAGCTGCAGGTGAAAGGCAGTTTTGACAGCCTGCGCATAGCCGAGCTGAATATCCCGGCCGATCGTCTCCTTTGGAACGAGGCAGCAGTATTTTTCAACATCAGCGATGTACAGGGGCTGAGGGAAGAAATGACCCTTCACCTGGCCGGCTCGGACCTGGACCTGGTGCCTGCGAAATTCTCGACAGACCAGTTTAAGAACGCATTGAGCGCCACTCTTCCTGCGTCCCTTGCCACCACCCATGGCGCCCTGGATTTTTCTGCCACGGTACAGCTGAAAGGTTCCGGCAATCTATTGTTCGTACCAGCAGGGAAGACCACGACAGTAAAAGCATCCTCTTCATGGCCGGATCCCAGCTTTGCCGGCAGCTATTTGCCGGACCTGCGTTCGGTGAAAGACAGTGGCTTTGCCGCTGACTGGAAAGTGCTGTATCTGAACCGCAATTATCCACAGCAATGGAAGGACAACGTCCACGAAATGGACAAGTCCGCCTTTGGGGTGAACCTCATTGTCCCGGTGGATGCTTACCAGCAAACAACCCGTAGCGTGAAATATGCCATCCTGATCATCCTGCTCACGTTCACTGCCTTCTTTCTTATCGAATGGGTCTATAGATCCCCGATCCATGCCCTGCAATACGTATTGGTAGGCCTTGCCCTCTGCCTGTTCTACACCTTACTTCTGTCATTTGCTGAATACATCGGCTTCAATAAAGCATACCTGACGGCAGCGCTGGGCACCATCCTCCTGATTGCATGGTACGTTCGCAGCATCCTGCGAAGCGCTAAGATGTCGCTGTTCGTCGGTTCCCTGCTCACCCTGCTGTACGGCTTCATCTATACGCTGATCCAATTGCAGGATTACGCCCTGCTGATGGGCAGCATCGGTCTGTTCATTACCCTTGGCGTAGTGATGTATTTCTCGAGAAAGATCAAATGGACGGAATAAAAGTTAATTATTTATCCGTATGGAAAAAGAAATTTCATCAGGCAGTGCTCATCAATTGCCTGCTCCTGTTAGGGATTTTTTTGAACTTCATGATCGCGATCCGGCTTGCGTCACCGGGAGCCCGCCTCTCGGTGTCGGACGATCTCCCAATCATTAAGCGCATATGGAAAAGCTGATGGATATCATCGGAGAAATAATATGGATCCTGATGTTTGCTGCTCCACTGATCATAATGCCTTGTATCTGGAAATTCATAGACGGAAGCAAAATGATCAGGATCGCTATGGGGCTCATCCTGTCGCTTGTATGCTCATACCTGCTGTATTGGATCGGCCTGGCTATTATTTTCAGGCATGAAATGAGCTCGTGATGTCGTGGAACCCAGATCAGTCGCTTGTCGGACATACATGGAGCAAAGCTAGCTCAAAGCATCAACAGCGCCAATCCGGTTCTTGCGGGATGGCCATACATCAACAGAACAATGCACTTCCACCAGATGCTGTAACCCATCGTCTGTAAGCTGCACCATATCTCCCTTGCCCTCCTTGTCATCCATTTTCCACCATGACCCGGTAGAATGCTTATCCTGAAATACAGTGACCTTGTAATGAGCGCTACCATACAGGTAGTCTATCGAGATAGAAGGCCATTCCAAAGGAAAACAGGGCTTGAAATGAAGGCCATCCGCGTGTAGCTCAATACCCAGCAAACTGCCCATGATGAACTGATACATCCAGCCGGCCGAGCCCGTATACCAGGTCCATCCCCCCCTGCCTTTATGCGACTCGTTGGCATACACATCCGCTGCCATCACATAAGGCTCTGCCTTATATATATTTACTGACAAAGGATCCGCAGCATGGTTCAAAGGCTGGACCATTTGGAACAGTTCCCAGGCAAGCGCCCGCTGGCCCAATTTTGCAAAGGCCATCAGCGCCCATATGGCGGCATGGGAATACTGGCCGCCATTTTCCCTTACACCCGGCACATATCCTTTGATATAGCCGGGATTGAGTCCCCCGCCTTCAAATGGCGGATCCAGCAGCTGAATGAGCTTCAGGTCCCTGCGAACCAGGTGCTTATTCAACGAATCCATCGCCATGACCGCCCGTTCACCATCAGCCGCTCCGGACAGCACCGCCCAACTTTGTGCAATGGCATCAATGCGGCATTCGTTATTTACTTTCGATCCCAATGGCGTGCCGTCATCGAACCAGGCACGCAGGTACCATTCACCGTCCCAGCCGGAAGCTTCTATGTTGGATCGCAGCGCGTCCGCTTCCTTTTTGCAGACGTCCGAAAATCCGGCATCGCCATGCCCATGCGCTACATTCGCAAAACGTACCAATACGTCATATAGAAAGAAAGCAAGCCAGACGCTTTCTCCCTGTCCTTTATTACCTACCTGGTCCATACCGTCATTCCAGTCTCCCGACCCAATAAGCGGTAAGCCGTGCTCACCCCGGGGAAGGGCATGTTTGATCGCTCGGACACAATGTTCATAAAGAGGCGCGCTTTGACTGCCGCTGACCGGCAGATCATAGAAAGAATCTTCCTCATGTTGTAACAACCGGCTTTCCAGGAAACCTGCCGTTACAGACAGGATGGCTTTATCGCCTGTCGCATCGATATACCGGGCAACAGCAAAGGGCAACCACAAGAGATCATCGGAGCAGTGCGTACGTACGCCTCGCCCTTCCGGCGGATGCCACCAGTGCTGTACGTCTCCTTCCGCGAACTGCCGCGATGCGCTTAAAAGGATCTGCTGCCTCGCAAGCGCAGGCTGCGTATGCAGCAAGGCCAATACATCCTGGAGCTGGTCCCTGAAACCAAATGCGCCGCCGGATTGATAGAATCCGGTACGGGCAAAGACCCTGCAAGCCAGCGTCTGGTAAGTCAGCCAGCCATTGGCCAGGATGTTCAATGCCATATCCGGCGTCGTCACCTGTACTGCCCCCAGCACCGTACGCCAATATGCTTTTACTTCATCTAAAGACCGGAGCACCGCCCCCTTATCTGCAAACTGCCGGAGTAACGCATTTACTGCCGTGATGTTCTCTCCATTTCCCAGTTGGAAAACAATGTCTTTTTCAGCCCCGTCGAACAAGTCGAATTTCACCTGCAATGCTGCACAAGGGTCCATTCCGGCACCCACCCTGCCTGAAAGCTTTTTTCGGTTAAGGGACTGTGGACTACCCAGGTTGCCATTGCGCCCGATGAATTCCGATCGATCCGCCGTGTGACTTTGGTTGGCGCCCTCCGTTCTGAAAAAGGTCACGCGCTCGGCAAACGCAGTATTGTACCTGTTGCGAATGAGTAGGGCGCCGCTGCTGGCATCCACCTCTGAAATGATATGCATATTCGACTTGGCTCGCACATCTCCCAGGATCATTTCCAGGAAGCCCGTAGCCGAGAGCTTACGTTCCTGGCCCGACCGGTTCCTGACCTTTAGCACGATGAATTTCACTGGTAGCGCCTTGTCCACAAAGACCGTCAATGCCGAAGAGATCCCATGTTCCGTATGTTCGAAGACCGAATATCCGAAGCCATGCGTAACGATATAAGGACGCGCGCTTTTGGCCGGAAATGGTGACGGTGACCAGTACTGCCCCGTCTCTTCATCCCGTAGATAAAAGGCTTCGCCGCCGGCATCGCTCACCGGGTCGTTGCTCCAGGGCGTAACGCGGTATTCGTGGGCATTGATTGCCCAGGTGTAGGCAGAGCCGCTTTCCGAGACCACCGTGCCCAGATCCGGGTTGGCAATGACATTGACCCAGGGCGCGGGAGTGGTGACGCCATTCTCTACGATGATCTTATATTCCTTGCCATCGGGCGTGAACCCGCCAATACCATTAAAGAACAATAGGTCCTTGGGTAAAGCCATATTTTCCAGCGTGACCTTCATAGTCGCCGGCCTCGTTTCCAGCAGAGGCGGGAGCGCTTTTTCTGCATAATGCTTGTCCACCTGCTCCGACAATGTGCCTTTATTATCATGAATGATCACCCGTGCGACGCTTTCAAAAAGTATGCGGTCTTCGGAGGAGATCTGATCTGCCGATCGTACATAAATATTGCCGGGCCTGGCATGACCTGCATTGCCGGCGGTTTCGGCGCTTATCATGCCCTGGATCTGGTCCTGCAGCAGCTGCCGGTAAGAACCGTAATCCTCATTCCATATCACCAGGTCCACCGCCAGGCCTTTCAGCCGCCAATAAGCATGCGCCTGTACCATTTGTCTTACTAATTCCAGGCTGCCGGGATCGTAGACATGCATCAATACAATAGGCAGATCACCCGAAACGGAATGGCTCCAAAGCCCCGACTGTCCCCTGTAATTATTGAGGATCACTGCCGCTTCTGCCCGGAAGGAAGAATTGGCGTAAATAACGGAAGCCGCTAGCCGTAGATACAACTGCGCATCGGATTCATTGGCGTTGATCTGTCGCAGGAGTACCTGGTTATGTGTCCACGAAAGTTCAAAAGCGCGATGCTTCAAATGCTGGTCACGATATTTATGCATCAGGCTTTCACATGCCTCTTTGGCTGGGCTGATGCCATAGATCAGGTCGATCGTGGCAGTCTGGCCGGGTTTTAAGTGGATGCGATACCGGATAGAAACAATAGGATCGAGCACAGCTCCGTGACTGCCTGAAAGCTGATCATTTTCCATCGCCTGGGGATGCGCCAGCGTCTTTCCCCTGCCTATGAACTGCATACGATCTGATTCGAACGACACAGCCTCCACCATTCCTCCATGAACTTCCATCAGATGGAACATCCAGGGCGGCGTTTCACCTGCCGAGCGGGGACGACGCGTGCAAAATATTGCCTTATATTGCGGAATGACCTCCGTCTGGACAAAAAGATTGCTGAAAGCCGGATGCGCTTCGTCGGCATCCTGCCTTGCCATTACTATCTCGGCATAGCTTGTGATCTCCAGGATCTTTGCCGATTGCGTTCTGTTGGTGATGCCGACCCTCCTCATTTCCATGTCGTCTTCGGGGGAGACAACAATTTCCGTCCTGGTATCCAGACCATGGTCCGTCCTGCGGAATTCTACATGCCCCTGGGAAAATACGGCCTCATAATTTTTTACGGGATGGAGGGTCGGTTGATAAGTGTTTGACCAGACATGGCCGCTCTGCGTGTCTTTAATATAGCAGAATATGCCCCTGTTATCCTGCGTAGTGTCTTCCCTCCAGCGCGTGACTGCGATATCGTTCCAGCGACTGTATCCGGCGCCGGCATTAGTGACCATCACCTGGTAACGCCCATTGCCTAAAAGCTGAAGCTCCGGCGTCCTTGTGTCGGGAGTTGTAATTTTCCGCACCGGTGTCTCGGTACCTGCGCCGTGGGTTTCAACAAGGTCAGCAGCATGTACATAATAAGGTGTAGCCCTCGGCTTGCGCTCATGTAGCAGCAGGAGAGTGGCATTAAACCGTAGCTCCGACACAAACCGCTGCTGCATGGGCTTATCCAGCAACAGGTAAGCAAGTGAAAGCAATCCCATGCCCTGGTGGTGAACCATGAATGATTGCACGATGGTATGGGTCTTACCCCGGGACTGCCGAATGGGGGTATAGTCAATGGCTTCATAGAAGCCGTACTCACCCTCAAATCCCTCTGCAGATAATGTCCGGAGATTTGCACATGCCTTCGAGGGCGCGACCATCAATGCCAGCATACTGGCATAGGGCGCAATGACAAGGTCTTCTTTCAGACCTCGTTTCAGCCCCAGGCCGGGCACGCCGAAAGCACGATACTGATAGTTCAGCTCGGCATCCACCATATTATAAGCAGATTCTGAAATACCCCACGGCACTCCTTGCTGTCCGGCATATTCGATCTGCCTTTTTACTGTTGATTTGGAGGTCTGTGAAAGCAATGTATTGTCATAAGAGGGCATCACCAGCTGCGGCATAAGGTATTCGAACATCGATCCGCTCCAGGACAGCAGGATAGGCTCCTTACCGGGATTCGTCAGCAGGCGGCCCAGGGCGAACCAGCTTTCTTGCGGTAACTTACCCTGCGCAATGCCGACGAAAATGCCAAGCCTTATTTCAGACGCCAGCAGATCATAATAGCTGTCATCCCTCCGGTGCTCATCAACGTTAAAGCCTATATGTAAAAGACCGGTCGACTTGTTCAGCAGAAAATCATATTCTATATCGCTTAGTTGCTCGCATTCCTCAGCAAGCTGCTCCGAGAGGGCGATCCTTTCTTTCGCCAGCTGACTCCCCTGTATGAGCGCAGTGCGCATGCGGGTCAGCCACTGTGTTTCTATAGGGTTATTTGCCTCCTGTTCATAGGCTTCGAAATGGGGCAACAAATTTTCGGGAATATCCCTTAGGTCCAGGAGCGAAGGAATGCGATCTGTCGCGGCAAGATGAATAAAACGCGATGGCACAGGTAATAGGTCCAGCCACGGCGCCTGTAATGCCAGGTCGTCCCTGATGCCCTTCACCTGCCGGGATAATCTTTCCATCCACCTGGAGACAGCCTTTTGGTCTGGGACGGCATTAGCAGGCAGCTCTTCGAGCAACGCCGCGAGTGCGTCAAGATGCATTTTTACGATGCTTAATGAATTGCTTTCAGTAATTGCCCCGTTCAATAACGACATGATCTTTCCGGCTTGCACGGTGGGATGTTTTCCGGAAAGGCTCGTTATGATGCTGGCTGTAGTTCGGAACCCTTCGTAAATACGTGGCCCGAATATAGGGTGGCCGGGTAGCTGCAATAATCCCTGCCGCAGGGTGAGCAGATGGCCTGCAAGGTTTCCGCTGTCCACGGCCGAAACATACCTGGGCTGCAGCACCGACATGGATTTTGTGTCGTACCAGTTGTAAAAGTGCCCTTTATACCGTTGTAGCTTCAGCATGCTCCGCAGCGTATGGTTGCACCTTTGCACCAGCTCCCCGCTCCCGATGTAGCCAAAATCATAGGCCGTGAGGTTGGCAAGCAGGGCCATCCCCATATTCGTGGGGGAGGTACGGTGAGCGATCACCGCAACGGGTTGTTCCTGGTAATTGTCAGGGGGTAGCCAGTTGTCCGCTGCCGTTACGAATTGCTCGAAAAATGCCCACGTCTTACGGGCGGACCTGTGCAGGAAAGCCGTTTGTTCATCAGTAAGCTTGACCGTTGTATCCATGGCAGGCCTGCTTACAATGGCCGACAACAACGGCGCGAGTACCCAGAGTGTAAGGATGGGGCCGGCTACATAGAAGGCTGTGCTGTGGTTAAATAACAAAAAGCCCGCGCAGGCAATACCCAGCATAGGAGCTATCCACATGGATCTGTACATTGACATGACATCATTACGATCGTTCTTCGATGCCGTGGCGGAGGGCGCCCATTCTAATAATTTTTTTCTCGAGATGATCATACGCCAGTTGGTCCGTATGACAGCATCCGTATATTTGAAGGCCTCATAGGGCAGGACAGCAAGATTGAATAGGAACCTGGTCAGTATCTGGCTGATGGAAACGCCTATTTCGGATATATGAGCTTTGAAAGTCAGGTCAACCGGCTTGTTCAATAACTGCCAGCCTGTCGCGGCCAGCAGCGCCAGTAATTGGATACCAATTACGATCAGGGTCCAGTACCCCGGCAATGGCAGAAAGAACCAACCCGCTAATAAAAGTAATAACAACGCCAGGGGCTGGAGACTTCTCCGGAGATTGTCGAATATTTTCCACCTGGACAGGCCGGAAAGCTTATTCTTTACCAGCCGGCCCTCACTGTTGGTCACAAACGGCAGCATCCAGGCGCCAACCTGCCAATCGCCCCTTATCCAACGGTGATGGCGCCGGACATCAGCCCCGTATTGGAGAACGCCTTCTTCATATAACACCACATCGCTCAGTAATCCGGATCGGGCATAACATCCTTCCAGCAGATCATGGCTCAGGATACGATTTTCCTGCAGGGCAGGTTGCAATACCTGTTCGAATATTTCCACGTCATAGATACCCTTACCAATGAACGACCCTTCGCCGAAAAGGTCCTGGTATACGTCGGAAGAGGCCAGCGAATAGGGGTCAATGCCGGCCGTTTCACCCTGCATACGCAGGTACAGGGAAGGCGCCGTAGAAGGAGCCGCGGACCCGATCCTGGGTTGCAGGATGCCATACCCTTCCGTGATCCGCCTTTTTTGAGCATCATACAACGCATGGTTGAGCGGATGCGCCATAGCGGCTATCAGCTTCCACACCGTCTCCCTGGGCAGCTGTGTGTCTGAATCAAGGGTAATGACATATTTCACCCCATTGAGCACAGGATAATTGCCCGTGATCAGGGAAAACGCATCACGGCCCTGTCCTCGTATGAATGCGTTGAGCGCAGACAGCTTTCCCCTTTTGCGTTCGTATCCCATCCATTTTTTCTCCCGCGCATTCCAGGTCCTGGGACGGTGGAAAAGGAAAAAAATATCTTCTCCGGCCTGTTTATATCTCTCATTAAGGGCGAGTATCCTGTTGCTGGCGAGATAGATTAGTTCATCGTCTTCCGGCATTTCCTCCTTGGCAGCATCCGGGAGATCCGTCAATAGCCCGAAATAAACATTGGCTTGCCTGTTAGCCAGGAATCGTATCTCCAGCGACTCGATCAGCTCTTCGATATAGGCCTTCCCCGCAAGCATGGTGGGGATGATGACCAGCGTCCTGCAGGCTGCCGGAATGTTCTCAGAGAAATCCATCCTGGGGAGCAGCTTAGGCTTTGTCCAGATCGTAGACAGCCAGTTGACCATCGATACAGCCAGTTGCGTCGACCCTGAAAGAATGATCAACCCCACCAGGGATAGCAAAGGCCAGTTATGCGGAGCATATCGGTAGGCCGGATAGAATATGGCGGCTGCTGCCAGCAGCGTCAAAAAAGAGATGGACAGCAGGTAAAGGGTCGCGGGCATCCGGTCTGTAAAAAAAGTGAGCCTGCGTCTCAGCGAATAACGCCTGCGTGCGGCCTGGGACAGCTGCCTCAGGCCTTTATCTATCAAATAATAGCCGACATGCTGATACCTTTTCACCGCAGCATCACCGCCTGTATGCTGTCTTGAAAGCGCAATTGCAAGGCGGGCCACTTCCGTCTCGGATAGTTCGGAGGATTTCGAAATGGATTCCACGACATGCCTGTATCTGTCCCTTGTAGCAAAATCCATCGACGGATAAGTGCCTGTAATATCCTGTTTCAATACCTCCTCCACACTGCTGAGGGATTCCACAAACTCGCGCCAGTCAGTAGCGCCGATCACCCGCAGCGTACTGATGCTGTTGCGCACAGATACCTGGTCGGCAGCCTGCTTTTGATTCTCCAGCCTGACAAGATCATTGATGCTGGTGCCCAGGCCTGTCAATTGCTCCTCCATCCAACTGATAGGCAATGCCAGAGAGGGGCCCTTCCCCTGCAGCTTGCGGGCAAATGCAGCAACAAAGGAGCTGCCCAATATGGGCCTTGACCTTACCATATCGGCGATGATGAGGATCAGATCCCCCGGCGATTCCTTTATAGTTGTCATCATCTTTTCAGCCCAGTAGCCCGCAAGGTTTTGATCGATCATGTCCAATGCTACCTTTCCGCCAATCCTGCGAAGGTTCTCGATCACCGCCAGGCGCAGCATAATGGGTATCGCCCATAGTTCACCCAGGGTCAGCAAGGATGATTCCTGGTAAGCTGCAATGAAATTGGTGAGGCTTTTTACATCCACCCTTCCATCACTATGCGAAATGATCTCCAATGCAATGTCATAAATGCGGGGCATACCGGAAGAATTGCCTTCGGCGAGATACGGCAAACCTTCACTATATCCTTTCGGAAGATGCCTTCTTGCCATGACGATCTGCTCCTCTACAAGGTAGGAATTGTCAAGCAGCCATTCTGCTGCGGGCGTAATGCTCTTGCCCGACGCAACGCTTTCAACGATGAGGTTCTGGACCTCCAGCAACGTTTCTTCATTGTCACCCAGCCTTTTCAACAGCTGGTCAGAAGAATTGCGCTTCATTAGCTTGTGCGAACGGGCAAGAAGGGCGCCATGACGGTTCATCTGGTCTGCGCTGTAAAGCTCGGACCTGAAAGGCTCTTTATTGTCGGAGTTCCGGAAGGAATTGCTTCCCTGAAAATAAATACGCAAACGGGATAATATGTCAAACACAGTGCCTGTAGTGACCTTCATAATAGGGATAAAATATTTTTAAAGCCCGACAAAGAGAATATACCTACTGTCGCGGGCGGCGACTATTGATGAATGTGCTTTGCAGATACCCGATCTATCGTACTTATACTTGAATGACTTGTCTCATCGACAGTAGGAGCTATGAATGAGGTGGGATCTACTCATAGTAGACCAAAGGTAGTCTTTTCCGGAGGAACCATTAGCAGTATTTACAACGCTTCGATCATCGCGTACAGCGCTGGCCTGGGTTTGCCCAGCACCATCTGCAGATTATTCAGCATTTCTTCTTTCTTGCCCTCCGCATACGTCAGGTCCCGGTCCGTCAACGAGGGATATCGGGCCTTAAGCTTGATCTTTTGCTCGCACCAGTTGCCCTTTAATTCTTGTTTAATTGTCATTTTATTTGATTTGTATATGTCACCATGCTAAAGGTACGCAAATTCCCCTGGTATACTTTGCTTAGTTTAAGGCAGCCTGTACCGCTGAAAGAAATCCCAGATCAGGTCCGTCGCATTAATGGCAGTGGAAGGAGGATCCGCCTGCTCCCTGGGTTTCTGCCCGCCGGGCCACGAATGACCTCCATCATAGGTAAGATACAGATCGATCGCCGGGCGCCCCGCAGCGTCCTTCCACTCGGTGAATTGGAAGGTTCCCTTATCGATCACCACAGGCGGGGTATCGCAGCTGTCGATCGCAGACCACACATTCAACGTAGAGTCCACCGGCATGAAATAATAGCCAGCTAGTCCGACCCCCCCGGCAAAAGGGACTTTGGTATCCAGCTGCGAATGGATATGTAAAATAGGTACGGCACGCCCCGGTGCACATGGTTCCGACATCATCATCGTTCCGCTGACAGGCGCAATGGCGGCAATCCTGTCGGACAGCCGGGCCGCCAGCGTATACGTCATCATGGCGCCGTTGGACATCCCCGTGACATATACTCTTTTCGGATCAATGTGGTATTTGCCCACCAGCTGATCGATCAATGTCCTGATAAAGGTGACATCGTCCACCTGGCTATCCTGCGCATATCCACAGCAGGACCCGGTGTTCCAGGTACGCAGGCGCAGCGGACCATTACTGGGAACTCCTTCCGGATAGACCACGATAAAGTGCTCCGCATTGGCCTTCTCCGTAATGCCATAGTCCTTTTCCATTTCACTCGCGCTGCCCCCAAAGCCATGCAGGGCAACCACCAGGGCGAACCCGGAAGTATCATAATAGTTGGGAGGCAAGTTCAATAAATACGTTCGGGTCCGCCCATCGACATTCACCTGCCCGTTGAACCGGTATGCCTTCCCATCGCCTGACTTTTGACAGCTGATAGACATCGCTGGCAACAAACAAAGCACCAGCAACTTTTTACATCTTACAATAGATCGCAGCATAAAGAATGATTTTCTATATAAGATGCAAAAAGTAAAGGGAGAGCACGGCCGTCCCGGTCAAACTGAAAGATCCGGGGGTGAACTTATCTTTTCAGCAGGTTATCCGCCGCAAAGCTGTTATGCTGTACGAACTGCAGCAGCAAGGCAAAAAAGGCGGCATGGATCAGTTGGGAAGTAATGGCGTCCCAATTTTCGATCAGGGTAGTGCCAAAGATCAAAAGGATCATTACCAGCGCTCCGGCGATCAATGCAGCCCTTGTAAAGAGTCCCATCAGCAGCAGCAGGCCTATGATAAATTCAAGAATGGGCAACGCATAGCTGAAAGGGAGTACCAGCGACTGAGACAGCATGGACTTCTCAAAACTGCCCGTCATCCAATGGCTGAAACCCGCCAGCTTAGGCAATCTCACCAGCCCATGGCCAAACATGCTCGCTCCCGCAGCAAGCCTTAATAATAAAAAGGTAGTTGAATTCATTGTGGGGTATTTAGAGCCCAAAGTTGCCAACAAATCCTGCTCATCGTTTGTATAAAGATGGGATTGATTTGTATTTTTAAAGGAATGGAAACAAAGAACCTCTATCAGCCGTTCGAGATCGAATTCCTCCAGGTAAAGGACTATTCGGTAAAAGAACATAAGCATACTTTTTTCGAGATGGTGTTCATTCTCGAAGGGAAAGGTATACAAAGTATCAATAAACACGCCCTGCCTTACAAGGCCGATAAATTGTTCCTGATCTTCCCGCAGGACACACATGGCTTTGAAGTACATAAGGAAACGAAGTTCTTCTTCATACGCTTCAACGACAGCTATCTGAGGACGCAGCGCAAAGAATGGATCCAGAAGCTGGAATTCATCTTTCTTAACCATAACCACCTTCCGGGCTGTATCGTACATAACAGGACGGACAAACCCTTGATCAGGGCGATGGTGGAAGCCTTGATCCGGGAGCATGTCAATCAACAGCCCGATAAGCAGGATGTGATAGAGCAGATCATCAATACCATCATCGCCATCACCGCCAGGAATATCACCCTGATGAAGCCTGCACCGAAAAAAGGGAAGGCCATCCCTTCTGTAGACCTTTTAAGCTACATTCACCAGCACATCTATGAGCCGGAACAATTGAAGGTGGAAAAGATCGCCGCCCAATTCAATATATCCCCCACCTATGTCAGCGAATATTTTAAGACAAAGACAGGGGAGAGCCTGCAGCAGTACATCACCAACTACAAAATGAGGCTGATCGAGACGCGCTTGCAATACACCGATATGCAGGTCAACGAAATTGTATTGGAACTGGGCTTTACGGATGCCAGCCATCTGCACCGGCTATTCAAAAAATATAAGGGGATAAGCCCGACTGCATTCAGAAGGTCAATGGGAAAGTCCTAGAACAATGACATCTGCCGGGGATCCTGCTCCTGCTTTTTCTTGGCCGCTCCCGTCAATTCCTTTCGGGCCTGCACCTGCACAGACGGCGCACCCTCGGGTTTCCAGTGCGGTACAATATCTCCCTCCTTGCCTTGTATCGAATACACGGACGTCTCTTCAAACCTTGAGGCAAGAACGATCTTTACCCCCTCTGATCGCCCGTTGAAAAGGTCTTGCGCCAGCTCCGGGTCATTATTGTTCTGCGAGAGATGTGATAGGAATAAATGGCTCATGAAAGGAGGACGATGGGCAAGGAAAAGCTCCAGCGCCTGCCGGTTGGAAAGATGCCCTTGCCCCCCGCGAATGCGTTTTTTCAAATGAAAAGGATAGCTGCCTTTCTCCAGCATGTCTTCGTCATAGTTTGCCTCCAGGAATGCGGCATGGCATTGCCTGAAATGCCGGACCAGGTGCTCACAGGGAGCGCCAATATCCGTGAATACCCCGATGACAGTAGGGCCTCCCCTGATAATAAAGCTGTGTGGATCGGCCGCATCGTGGAACTTTGGAAATGGTGTGATCGTCAGAGACCCTATGGTCACGGGAGTATAAGCGTTAAATGAGCATACGAGATGCTGCTCCAGCTCACACCCCCAGTTCTCCAACGTATCGGAAGTAATATACACTGGCAGCTGATATTTCCTGGCGATGATGGGAATCCCCTTGATATGATCGTCATGCTCGTGCGAGACAAATATCGCTTTCACGGACCCGAAAGACAACCCCAGCCTTCGCATGCGTTTCTCCGTTTCACGGCAGGACAGGCCCGCATCCACAAGTATAGCCTCCTGATCATTGCCGATGTAATAGCAGTTGCCGTTACTGCCCGAATTAAGCGAAGTAATATATAAAGACATCCGGCGACAAATGTAATATGATTTGCCCAATTATCGACCCCGTTGCAGAGTTTCCGGATTATACCACCATTCGCCTGCCAGTAGCTCGTCCCGGGTATACGACCGCTTTTCCTCTTTTTCATCGAAAGCCCTCGTCAGCACAATGTCGTTCTCAGTGGGCACGTCAATGACGGAATACATGGTATATTCCGTGGGAGGGCTCCTCCGAAAGGACGTCCCCGCATCGCCAACACGGGGATATCGGAAAAGATGCGAGCCGGGCATCAGCCTTTGAAGGAAATGCCCGTCGACGGGCAGGAGTGCTTCAGTATCGGTATGGGGTGCCATAGGTTTTTTTCAAAGGGTATTAAAATCTTATGCCACTGGTAACGCTGCGGACAGCACATGTCACAAAAACGAACATTTAACACCTTAAGCCTCATAGCCAACACCCTCTCAATCAAATACATACAAGCCCGGTATGTTTTTGGCTGCGAAATATTATGCTTAAAATTATCCTTAAGACGGCCTGGCGCAGCCTTTTCAGGACCAGGATCCATTCATTCATTAATATTACGGGCCTGTCCATCGGAATGACAGTAGCACTGCTCACCGCACTCTGGATATTGGATGAGGCCTCCTATGACAAGTATAATGAACATTACTCCAATGTGGCCCGGGTGATGCAAACGACTACGCTAAACGGGGAAACATCTACCTCCTATAGTGTACCCATCCCCATTGCAGCCGAACTGCGCAATAACTACAAAGATGCTTTCCGCCGTGTTGCCCTTTCTCAATGGACCCGCGATCATATCCTTTCTTCCGGGGACAGGAAATTCACGGAGAAAGGAAAATTCATGGAGCCGGAAGGCCCCGAGATCCTTTCGCTGAAAATGCAGGAAGGCACAAGGACAGGCCTCAACGATCCTGCATCCATACTGATCTCAGCCTCAGCAGCCAGGGCGCTATTTGGCAATGAGGAGGCTATGAACAGGACCGTCCGCATCGATAACAAAGCAAACGCAAAAGTGACGGGTGTTTATGAGGACCTGCCATCCAACAGCCAGTTCTATCATCTGCAGTTCATATCTTCCTGGCAATTGTTCCGGTCGATGGACCCTGAGGTGGCAACCGTTGAGACCGATTGGGGGTGGGATGCCATCGAGATACTGGTCGAGCTTAATGATCGGGTCGACATCCATCAGCTCTCAGCCCGCATCAGGGACGTAAAATTCGATAAGGTTAAAAAATATAAAGAACTGGCCGCCTATAAACCCGTATTGCTCCTTCATCCGATGGCCCGGTGGCATTTATACCCCGAATTCAGCAACGGAATAAACACGGGTGGACGCATCCAATTGGTCTGGCTATTCGGGGTCATTGGATCTTTCGTATTGCTGCTGGCCTGCGTGAATTTTATGAACCTGAGCACCGCACGGTCGGAACGCCGGGCCAAAGAAGTAGGTATCCGTAAAGCAATAGGCTCCTCCAGGGGGCAGCTCATTGCCCAGTTCTTTGGCGAATCCTTGCTGGCTGCATTTTTTGCATTTATCCTGGCATTGGTCCTGACAGATGTAGTCCTGCCTTTTTTCAATTTGCTCACCCATAAGCAGATCTCTCTGCCCTGGCGAAATGCCTGGTTCTGGACCTATGGCTTTGCATGCACGACATTCACGGGGATCGTGGCCGGGCTTTATCCGGCCCTCTACCTGTCGTCCTTTAAGCCTGTGAAAGTACTGAAAGGCCTATTCAGGTCCGGCCCCTGGTCCGCATTGCCACGCAAGGCACTGGTAGTGCTGCAATTCACTGTTTCTGTTGCTTTGATCATCGGTACGGTCATCGTGTACCGCCAGGTCCAGTTCGTGAAAGATCGCCCGGTGGGGTACAATAAAGATGGATTGCTCTCCCTGCAAATGAATACGGCCGACTTTTTTGGCAAGCAGGAAATGCTTCGCAATGCGTTGCTGCAAACAGGCGCCGTGGTGGAAATGGCCGAGTCATCCAGCCCTGCTACCTGGGTGTGGAAGAGCAATGGCGGATTTGAATGGCGGGGGAAAGACCCTGCGGCACAGGCCGAGTTCGGGACCATTGCAGTAACGCATGGCTACGGCAAAACCCTGGGCTGGCAATTCAACGAAGGACGTGACTTTTCAAGAGGCATGCCTACGGATTCCTCCGGTCTGATACTGAACCAGGCGGCTGTCAGATTTATGGGCCTTCAGCACCCGGTAGGAGAGACCATCACCTGGGACCACCATAACTATCATGTCCTCGGTGTGATCAATAATATGCTGATGGAATCACCCTATGACCGGGTGAATCCCGCCATATACTACCTGGGTGCAGAAACAGAGGCTAATTTCATATTGATCCGGATGAAACCCGGATCGCAGTTGCAAGCATCGCTCAGTAAGATCCAGGCTGTCTTCCAGGAATATGTGCCTTCTGCTCCCTTCGATTATAAATTTGTAGATGAAGAATATGCGAGCAAGTTCAGCGATGAGGAGCAGACCGGCCGCCTCTCGCTCGTGTTCACCGTCCTGGCGATCTTCATCAGCTGCATGGGATTGTTTGGCATGGCCTCCTTTATGGCAGAACAGCGTATAAAGGAAATAGGTATACGAAAGATCCTGGGCGCGTCCGTATATAATGTATGGCACCTGCTGTCGAAAGAGTTCGTCCTGCTGGTGATCATATCCCTCCTCATTGCCGGACCGGCCGCTTACTATTGTATGCATGGCTGGCTGCAACATTACCCATACCACACCAAAATTGACTGGTGGATCTTTGCTATGGCAGGACTGGTCGCCACGTTCATCACCCTGCTGACAGTAAGCTATCAGGCATTGAAAGCGGCGCTGTCAAACCCGGTGGAAAGCCTGCGGAACGAGTGATCAGAAGTCTACGCCCATCGAGACATTCATCACCGGCTTGCCACCGAAAAATGTGTTCATCTGCCATCCTGCGTCAAATCGGAGGAAATATCCCAATAAAGTGCTGCGTGCTCCAAAGCCATAGCCGCCTGCAAAAGGACCGATCCCCCCTGCTTTCAGCTTGACATTCAGGCCTGCCGGTGCCACCGGATCAGGGCTGGGTATGACAAGTGTAGGACGGGAAAGCCCACCATATCCGCCATTCCAGGCTGAGCCCAGGTCGAAGAACTGCACGAGCTGGAAATTACGTAAGAATGCGTTATTAATGGGTTTATTAAAGAGCGTCGTGAACAAAGGCAGCCGCAGCTCACTGTTCAGTATCAGGGCATTATTACCATTGGCTACATTCTGTTTGAACCCCCGCAGGTTCACTGCCAGCGACTGGAACGCGTAGGTGGCGTCAGGCGCTGGCTGCGGTTGATTGTTCGCTTTGGGGAACAGCCAGCCATCGGTGCCGCCCAGGTAGTAGACCACTTTCCGGTTGCCCCAGGAGAAGTCGCCTGCGAACCGCACCGCCCAGATAAAGTTGCGGTAGATGGGCAGGTAATGCCTTGCGTCGAACCCAAAGTTATACATGTACTTGCCTTCTCCTGCGCCGGGCGTAGTGTTCAGCTGCATGTTCCAGTCCATATAGGCCTTGGCACGTATACCATTGTAGATATTCGTTGCCTTCATCAGGGCATTGTCATATACATATTCCAAACGCAGCAGACCATAGGTCTGCTTGTTTTGGGCTGGCAGCCCTAATATGGCGGAATCAATGGAGTAAGGCGCTATTGCGGGGCCATACGGACGTAGCTGAACTTTATCTGTACGCAATCCCACGGAAAGGCGCAGACTTTTTACCTTATCGAAAGGATACTTGATTATAGCCTGCCACAGATTGGTATAGGCTTTGGCATCGTATCCTCCCTCTGCCATGCCACCTATCCTTATGGCCAGGGGAGTATCGACATATGCGCCTACTTGCGTCTCCCGGTAATATAACAGGGAGAAATCGAATAGTTTTTTCAGATAGTCCACCCGGGCAAACCACTCCCCGCTGCCGTCAAAGAAAGATGAGCTGGTAGGTACGAAACTACGTCCCCCCTGTCCGGCAAAGGTCGATGCCCCGGAGCCGCTGCCGAAAAAAGGCAGGCGCATGGCCCCGGTGAACCGGATATCCTCGAAAAGGTCGAATATGGAGGCCTTCAGCATACCGTTGAACTGGTCGGTACCGCTGAGGTTGATAGGCAGACTGCCGGTGAATGGCTGATAACGGGTAATGAGGACATCGTTATTGAACCCGGCAGAGAAATTGTCTACCGAGAATTTCAGCTTATAATCAAATAGCTTGGCTTTCTTTAGGAGAGGCTCTTCCCTGGCCGGCTCCGGCCGGGTTGAAAAGGGATTGGCGTCATTGCTGACAGGAGTGGGGCGGCGGTTGTTGGTGCTGGTGTCCCGCTTGTCCTTATCGAACTCGCTTTCAAAAAAGTCATTCGCGCGCCGGGACGTGTCCGGACGGGCGGTCCGGGCCCTGGGTGAAAGCACGTTCGCCCCCTGCACCTGTGCTTCTGTGACCGTCCTTTTCCGGTAATCCGTCATCCGCGCTATCACGTTGCGCTTTTTCAAAGCAGCCTCGTCCACTTTCAGCTTGTAGAGGTACTTCTGGTCGCCTTCCTGGCGTACTTCGGTCACCTGTCCGACATCGCCCGCAATCTTGGTCTCGGACAGACCGCTCTGGTAATTGGTGATGGGGAAAATATAAGAGGAATCGCTGGTAATGGCAAATGAATACACGGTATCCGGCTGTTCCTTGTTCTGGGCCTTCAATACGGAATCTACATCTTTAGGATCGGGATTGTGCAGCAGCTCGTCCCCGATCTTATATACCGTGTCGATACCGGCCCTCTTGGTGGTAAAAAAGCCTGCATACCGGTTGTTGATCCCGTTCTCATCGCTGATAAAGGTGAAGTGGTTGACATTGTACTGCGTCGGATAACGGGCATTTCCATATTTTAGATAGGTCAGCTGTGAGATCTGCTTGCCTTCCATGTCATTCCAGTTATCCACCAGAAAAACATTGTAATGATAGTTGGAAGGCAGGACGGTATCTGCGTTCCTGGCCATGCCGGAAGGCCGGTTGGAAGAAAAAATGATGCCCGTCTTATTGGGGAAGGTCACAAATGTGGCGTCCAGATCGTCATACACGTCATTGGTGATCTGCCTGTACTCGTCCTTATCTATCTTATAGACATAAATGTCGGATTGGCCATTACGGCTGGCGCTCATCAACAACGTATTGTTGTCGAGCATATATTTCATGTCCTGCACCTGCTGGAAGTCCGACAGGTCCTGCACGACACGTTTGTACCTGGACACGACGTCATAGACGAATAGCTTCACCTTTCCCCTGTCCCAATAGACACAGGCCAGACGGGTGCCCTTATTATCCCAGGCTATCAGGGGATAGTGCGGGTCCAGTTGCTCGGCATCAGAACGGACCCCATTCTTAAGCAATATCTTCTTATTGATGAAATTCTCATGCAGCACAACGGAATATTTGCCATGCTTGAACTCTACCACCGCATACGTCTGGCTGCGGGGAGCAGGGTTTGGAGAGAAGTGGAAGAAATCCTTATGATCGTTGACGTCCTCCACCACCGCAACAGTGCCCTTGGGGAAATTGCGGCGCCCCCTGATATCCTTGTCAAATACATCTTCCTGTTCCGCCATGAAGTCTTTCAGCACTTCCTTGAACTTCTTCTTACAGATGCGTTGGGAGGCATTGTTGAGATTCCGGTACACCCGCGCCAGATATAGGAAATAGGTGACGTTCTCCTTCTTGTACTTCGTGGCCATATAATACCAGAAAGCATGGCCCGCCAGCAGTGGCTTCTCAAATGCAAACTGATAGAAATTCTTATATCTCCCGGAAAGAATGGCCGATTTAAGCTGATCATCCAACGTGGTGCTCCAGGTCTCCCCTGCATAGTCGACATAGCCGTCCGTAAGCCACTGGGGAAGGTCCAGCAGGGCCTGGTTGGTGGCAAATTCCCCCAGGTCATCCCCAAAAAGGATATTCTCCAGCAGGATACGGGCAATGCCTTGCCGGATCTGTACACGGAGATGGTTATGATCCCCGTCATAATAGATCACCATCTTATTGTTCACCAGTTTGGTGATACCGCCCGTGGTCTGCCAGTCCATGCTCAGCCCTATATTGGACTGCTGCATGTCATTATAAGTGTTGTAAATGACGATATTCGCCCGGCGTTGAAGGCCATATTCTACAAATTGCTCAAGACCGGGAAGCTCTTTTTCAGCCAGCTGACAGACAAATTTGCCCAGATCCTGCCCACCCTCGCTGAAATACGTATTAAAATTTTGGGTTTGGTAATATTTCCATTTGAACTTTTTGAATTGTAACCGGTTCTTACCAAACTCTACAGTATTGACCTGGGCAGAAGCACCCCCGGCAAAGAAGAAAATCCCCAGTAAAACGAAAAAAAAATAGTGTGACTTCAACGTAATCTGAGGATCTTTAGGATCTTTCATACCCATTCTTTAGAGTTTTAAAGTTATAACAATCCCTATTACCGGTGAAATTGATTTTGCCGGTTTTATAAGGGACGGAGCGCAACTAAAAAAGGAACGTATGCTGACAGTAAAAACCTTTGTTTTCAACCCTCTGCAAGAAAACACATACGTGCTATTGGATCAAAAGGATGCCTGCTGCATCATCGATCCAGGCTGTTATTTCGGTAACGAACGGGTGAACTTACAGGAATATATTGAACAGCAGGGCCTAACACCCAAAATTTTATTAAATACGCATTGTCACCTGGATCACGTCTTTGGTAACAAGTTCGTCTATGACACATGGTACTTGCCCTTATACCTCCACGAAAAAGAAACACCGGTGCTGGAATTTGCGCCTGCGGCGGGACTTCAATGGGGAATGCCTTTCGAGAACTACCGGGGCCCGCTGATGCTGCTGAAGCCGGGGGAGAAAGTGAAATGGGGGGACGATGAGCTGGACATCCTGTTCCTGCCGGGCCATTCGCCCGGTAGCGTGGGCTTCTACTGCGCCGCACAGGGTTTTTTGATCGCAGGAGACACGCTATTCCGTGGAAGCATCGGCCGGACGGACTTGCCGGGAGGAGACCATGCCACCTTGCTTCACAGCATAAAAGAGCAATTATTCACACTGCCCGACGATACCATCATCTACCCGGGCCACGGCGAAGAAACGACCATCGGCTGGGAAAAAGCACACAATCCATTCTTCAAATAGCGCTACAGGTATTTCCCCACAACAGGCAGCCTCCGGAACTCCTTCCGCTCCACCCGTAGGATGAAGTAGGTATAGGCCCCCGTCAGTAAGGTGGCCAGGATAAAGCTGAAGACCTGGTTGCCCCAGAGCCGGGTGATGCCATAATGGATAAAGAACAGCAGGGCCACAATGACCATATAAGCCACCAGTTTCTTCCAGGCATAAGGCACCCGGTAAGCTTTCTGCCCCCAGGTGAAGGAGATCACCATCATGGTGCCGTAGCAGAAGAAAGTGGCCCAGGCGGAGGCCAGGTAGCTGAACCTGGGAATGAAAATGTAGTTTATCACCAGGGTGATGGCCGCCCCGATCAGCGTAATATAAGCCCCCGCCCGGGTATTGCGCGTCAGTTTATACCAGATGGAAAGATTGTAATAGATCCCCAGGAACATATTAGCAAAAAGAAGGATGGGTACAACCCCAAGCCCCTTCCACATAGACTTGTCCCGGATGAACTGTTTCCAGATATCCAGGTATAGCGCTACTACCAGGAACATCAGACAAATGGTGATGACAAAGAATTTCATGACCCGGGCATAGGTGCGGGGAGCGTCGCCCTCCGATGCCTGCCGGAAAAAGAAAGGCTCTGCACCCATCCGGAATGCCTGTACGAAGAGCGTGATCAGCAAAGAAAGCTTATAGCAGGCGGAATAAATGCCCACATCAACATCGGCTCTCTCGATGGGTAGCCGCCGGGCCAGCATGATCCGGTCGAAGGTCTCGTTGATCATTCCGCCGAATCCGGCAATGGTCAGGGGCAGGGAATAGATCATGACGTCCAGCCACAGCTTCTTGTCAAACTTCCACCGGAATTGAAAGAACTGACCCGACAATGCCAGAAATTGAAAGGCCGAAGAAATGAGATTGGCCAGCAGCACATACCCTACACCATAGCCCGGACTGTATATTAGCCGCCAGATACTATTGGGATGCGTTTTCACCAGCTTGGGTAACATTGAGAGAAAGAAAAAGGTAAAAAAGATGTTTAAAAGGATGCCGGTTACCCGGATAAAGGCAAATTTTTTAGGCCGCCCTTCATGGCGCAGCTTGGCGAAGGGCAGGGCCGACAGGGCTTCCAGACCGATGATACAGGCCGTGAAAGTAATGTATTCCGGGTGGTTCTCCAGGTGAATGAAGGCAGCGATAGGATGCCGGAAAAGCAATAGAATGCCCGTGATCAGCAAAGTATTGAGGAAAAGACTGTACAGCAGCGTGTCATACAGGCGATCTCCGGTTTCTTTCTGCTGGATATACCGGAAATAGGCCGTATCCAGGGCAAACACCACCGCCACGTTCAGGAAAGGGATCAGGGAATAGACCAGGCTCATCTTACCGAAATCCGTGGTCCCCGTGAACATCAGCGTAAGGTAAGGAGTCAGCAGATAGTTGAGGAATCTTGCGAAGATGGAGCTTACCCCATACCACATCGTCTGCCCGGCTAATTTTTTAATGCTGCTCAAAAAGGCGGTTGTTTGTTTCTGATGGACAAAAATATCCCGTTACGGGGATATTAACGCTTAAATTTCAAAATACCGTATATTGTAAAGTAAGTACAGCACCTTGGATATCTTCGCACATATCAAGTCGGTCATAGGCATCATCCTGGGCCTGAGCATTGCCAGGCTACTGCAGGGGACGGTAAAGATGGTCCAGCATCCGGGGAGGACCAGGCCCTATTGGATACACCTGGCCTGGGCCCTGTATATATTTCTTTTGCTGATCCATTTCTGGTGGTGGGAGTACAGGCTAAAAGATATATCCGTCTGGAGCTTCCAGGTCTATTTCTTTATTATCCTCTTCATCACCATGTATTTTACCCTCTGTGCCCTCCTTTTTCCGGATGATATTAAGGATTATGACGACCAATGGTCCGAATATTTCTATTCCCGGAAGAAATGGTTCTTTGCAGTGCTGGCCGCCACCTTTTTGGCTGACATCCTGGACACCTGGCTGAAGGGCAAAGGTTACTTCCTTCAGGCCACCTGGGAATATCCCGTACGTAATTCCGTACACTTTATCCTTTGCATCGTGGCTATGTTCGTACCTAACAGGAAGTTCCATGCGACCCTCGTCATCCTGTTCATCCTCTACGAACTGTCCTATATCTGGCGTCTTTTTGATTTTCTGTCATAACAGTTTTGATAGTAACTTTGCGCAAAATCAACCCCGAATGAACATAAAGCGCTATTTCTACCAAAGCATACTGTTCACCTCCACCATGATAGCTTGTTGCACAGCCACGCAGCAGGCAAACGCACAACAGCCTAAAACCTATGAATCCCAGGTCAGCTACCAGAAAAGCGTACAGCCGGCTACGATGATCGACCTGCCCTATCCCGTGGACGTAGTGGAATCCTCCATCAAAGAGTACATGGCACGCAATGGCTGGAAAGGCGCCAGCAGCCGCGGATATAAGGTATATAAGAACATGAAGCTGGATAATTCCGATACCTCCCTGAGCGATCTGCATATTATGGTCGATCGTAAAAGCAGCCGGGATAAGAGTAATTCCATTGTGACGGTGCTCGCCGCCCGGGCAGGGGAAGACCCCGCCACCCGTACAGGTAAGGATGCCATTATGATGAATAAAACAGCTGCCTTTATGGAAAAAATGCTCCCCGCCATCGAGGCCGGCGACCTGGAAGACAGGATCAAAACCCAGGAAGGAGATACGAAAAAAGCACAGAATAAACTGGGCGATCTGCACGACGAACAAGGCTCTTTGGAGAAAAAGATCCGTAACACGGAAGATGACCTGAAAGAAAATAAGGCAGACCAGATAAAGGAAACACAGGCCATGCAGTCCAGCGTGAAGAACGATGACGCAGCCCTGAAGAAGTCCCACAAGAAAATGGATAAGCTGATGGACGACCAGACGAGCCTGCAGAAAAAACTGATTAAATACCAGGCTGACCTGGAACAAAATAAGAAGAACCAGGAGTTTCAAAGGACAGTCGCAGGCCAGCAGCAGCAGTCCCTTGATTCATTAAAGACCTTAAGGAAACATTAGAGGATATCTTCTTCTCTGATAAGATTGTGCCGGAGAGCAAAGACCACGACGCCGGCTGTATTCTTCACTTCCATTTTTTCAAGGATTCGGGTGCGATAACCTTCCACTGTGCGCTTGCTGAGGAACAGCCGCTCGCCGATCTCCTGGGCGGTGTGCTGCAGGCATATGAGTTCGATGATCTGCTTTTCCCTTTCCGTGAAGAGATCGCTCGACTTCTTCTTCTGGGGATCGAACTTGCTCTTGACAATAAGGGAGGCCAGACGGGTAGAAGTAAGTTTGCAATAAAATATATTCCCATCATTCACCGTGAGAATGGCTTCCTGTATCTCCTTTTTGTCTGCATTCTTTAATAGATAACCCTTTGCTCCGGCTTCCAGCATTTCCACAATGAGGTCTTCTTCGTCGAACATGGACAGGGCTATGATCTTAAGCAGCGGGTCTTGTTGCAGCATCAGCCGGGTGGCGGCAATGCCATCCAGGAAAGGCATCTTGATATCAGTGATGACAATATCCGGCTTTTTTTCGTTTACAAGCTGGATCAATTCACGGCCGTTGCCCGCCTGTCCAACAAGGGATAGATGTTCCTGTTTGTTGATCATCAACGCAAGACCATCCCGAAAGATCTCGTGATCGTCCGCAATTACGAGGGAAATTTGCTTTTTCATTCAGTTGCAGGGTAAGACGAACCGAAGGCTCGTTGCCCGAAAGGCAATTATTAGCGGACTAAATAAACCAGTCCGGCCGTCAAACCAAAGATACTTATCTCACCGGTATCTTAATAAAATAATTCGTCCCCGCCCCCGGCTTCGATTCCAGCGAAAGCACCCCATTGAGTATCTCACATCGGCTCTCCAAACTGCGAAGGCCCAGACCGAGGGCGCCCGCCAGCACTTTCTCTTTGTCAAACCCTTTACCGTCATCCTTGGCCAGGAACAGCAGATAACCCTCTTCTTCGCTGAAGCCTATTTGCAGGTTGCGCGCATGAGCATGCTTGATCGTATTATGAACGATCTCCTGGATCATCCGGAAAATGTGGATCTCCTTGTCTTTGGGTACTTGTATCTCCTTCACTACGTATAACTGAATATTGAGGGATGCCTTGACATTTATCTGGTTGATGAATTCTCGGATGGCTTCCACCAATCCTTTTCTCTCCAATGTATTGGGCAGAAGATCGTGAGATATCCTGCGCATGCTGCCGATGATCTCATCCAGGTACCTGGCCGTCTTTTCCAGTACCTCCCGGTCGTCCTCCTGGTCCACTTCGACATTGCTGATATTGAGCTTTACCGCAGCCAGAAGAGGACCCATGCTGTCATGAAGATCGCCTGCAATACGCTTGCGTTCATTCTCCCTTATCGTGATCTCCGCAAAGATCTTCTCCCTTTGCAAACGTACATAACGGCGATGGTGACGAATAATGGAAACAAAGAAATAAACGATGATCGCTCCAATGATTATAGAGAAAAGAATGGTATTGTAAAGTATCTTATGTTCCATCAGATGCTAAAGTACGATGTGCAAACCCCAGACCAAAAACTATCTGAGCGTGAATTTCTGCGGCGCAGGGATCATCCAGAGCGCAATGCCGTAGATAATGTTGGTAAGAACATTGACATAGGCCATGAAGCCGATGATATTGCTCGTGATGACCGATCTTTCAAACACACTGGCATAGTACGCCCAGAAATAAACGATCATATAGACGAAATAGATAATAAAGCCGAGGCAAAGAATGAATTGGGGGTTCTTCAAAAGATTACGGCTTTCATGTGTGATGGTAAAATTGATCTTATTGATGCTAAGCAGGACGATCAGGAGGAAATAGAGGAATCGGAAGTAGGGCTCGATGCGGTTGATATTCCCCAGGACAACATCCTCTTCGATCCATAGCAGGAGAGGAACGATAAGCAAAAGATAAAACAGCCATTTTTTCTGACGCAATAGGCCCCAAACATGGAATTGCCAGACGATGAATATCCATTCCAGCACTACATAGATATTGACGACCACGAGGTTGGAGCCAAAGCGCTTGATCGTGATATAGCCCACCGTTTCCGTCAGCGTTCCGATGATCAGCAGGATAAAAAAGGGCTGATAGCCTTTGAGACGACGCAAGCGTATCAGCCCTATTATAATAGGTATTAAGATGGATTGACTCAGCAGGTAAGTGAAGAGAAGCTTCATAATTATTGAGGCGTAAGCGGACCAGTGGGCGAGCAGACCGTCGGGCAAAGGTTCCCCTGCTCCATGGCCTGGGCGCCGTCCGCTGTGAGGGATTCAGCCTTCCTCTCCTTGGATGAATCGCCGGGTAAAGGCTTGACATCTGTACTGATCAGGTGATGAAGGATATCATTGCCATTCTGGTCATAAGGCACCATCACCAGTTTCATGACCCCTTTTTCATCCAGGCCGTAATAAATGCGGATGCCGGCCGCAAGTGCCCCCGTCGAATCTTTTTGCCTGAGCAGGATCCGGTACGTATCGCTGTTGAAAGCTTCGGCATATCCCATGTTCAGCGCATCCTTGAAAGGCGGACACTTCACTTTCAGGGTGTCTGTAATGGTCCTGAACCTGGAGCAAAGCGCCGTCGCCTCTTTAATGGAAATAGCGTGCGGCCTTACACTGTCTTCGTTAATGGGGGGCTCCGAAGGACCTCCGCCACACCCTGACAAGGTCAGGACGGAAGTGATCATGATCAGACCAGCAGCTATCGGGAGCATCCTGGTAAAGAAAGTAGGGAATTTGTTCATAAAGGAAATTCTGATTTAAAGGGTGATTGATGTAGTGAACGATCAGGCGGCAAAATACTATTAACCGCAAAAAGGTAAGATAAGTATATACACCTAAATATAATAAGTATAAATACGTGCATTTTTCCCGTAGGAATGCGCTAGGCTTATTGTTCTCAAAAATGGAACTTTGACATCGAATCCCCCGGCGGACCCGGGGTTTTGGAGAGATAATTTGCAAGCCCCTAAACCATCTCCGTAGAACTCAGATACCATTTACCATTAAACAAAACGGGTCAATCTCCTCCATCCCTGACAGGGTGGGGGAATTTTTTAATACCGGGTATCAGTGTTGTATCTTTTTCCGGCCTTCCTTGATCTGCCCCTGCTTCTTCTTGGATTCCATCCTTTTTTCCTTTGCACCCTTCGAAGGCTTGGTAGGGATCCGCTTTTTCTCCTTCTTCAAGGCCTGAGCGATCAGATCCAGCATCTTGCGGACAACTTCCTGTTTATTGGCCAATTGGCTCCGATGGACCTGGGACCGCACCTGTAATTGACCGTCGGCATTGATCTTCCCGGCCAGTTTTTGTTCCAGCACAGCTTTTTGCTGCTCCGTCAGGACGGAGGAAGCGCGGACCGGAAAATACCCCTCCACCATCGTCTCTACCTTGTTAACATTCTGGCCGCCTTTACCCCCGCTCCGGGCCGTCTGAAAAATAATTTCTTTGGTAATGTCTATCTTCATGCTATTTTGATGGGCCATCCACCCCCAATAGTATTAACTTGTTTTTAATTAAGCCCCCGAAGTTAGCGCTAAATATGGTCCGACAATTGCAAAACGATCCTAATATGCCCAAAGTCCGCTTCATTCAGGTGTCCGGGTTGCACCTCTCCAGGCAAAAATGGTTCATCAGGCTGCTGCCCCATGGCGTGGCGGTTTTGACATTCCTGCTGGTGGCGGTGATCTATTGCAAACCCGTCTTCCAGGACAAGGTGCTTTACCAGGAGGATTTGCTGCAATGGAAGGCAATGGCCCAACAATCCTTCCAGTACAAACAGACACATGGGCATTTCCCCCTGTGGAGTAACAGCATGTTCTGCGGTATGCCCGCTTACCAGATAGCTATGGACGGCCCTTCCCTGCACTTACCTACCTTGCTCTATGGAGTGCTGACCCTCTACCTGGAGAAACCGGCCAGCTTCTTCTTCCTGGCCTGTATCTGTTTCTACTTCCTTGCCGGCATTCTTCGGATCAACCCGTTCATTGGCATTATTGGCAGCCTGGCCTATGCTTATGCCACCTATAATCCCGTCATCGTAGCCGTAGGCCATGATACAAAAATGCAATGTATTGCCATGCTGCCGGGGTTGATAGGTTCAATGGTCCTGGTCCTGGAGAAAAAATATTGGCAGGGAATGGCCTTGATGGCCCTTTTTGCCTCGATGATGATCTCGACAGGCCATATGCAGATCGTCTACTACACATTTCTGGCAGGCTTATTCCTCTTTGCCGGCTATGCCATCCGCTGGATCCGTCTTAAGGAGTTCCGGCAGTTGCGCCACGCGGCGCTGGTCTGCATCGGGGCAGTCCTGGTAGGAGTGCTGGCCAACGGCATAGTACTCTTTACTACCAATGATTCCTCCCATGAGACCATCCGGGGAGGCAGCGAGCTGGCTGACCATCAAAGCAACTACACGAGCAATGGGCTGAGCGAGACTGCCGCTTTCGATTTCAGCATGTACCGGACAGAGCCCTTCGTCCTGCTGGTGCCGGATATCTATGGAGGCAGCACCGATCTGCAGTTGCCGGCCGAAAAGTCCCGCGCTGTGCAGGCCTTGCAGAAAATGCCCGCCGAGTTGGGACAGCTGGTAGGGGAGGATGGACCAAGGTATTATTGGGGCGGCGTAGGCGACCTGCTGGCCGGCCCCCCTTATGCGGGAGCCATCATCTGCTTTTTGGCCCTGGCAGGTCTTGTCTTGCTGGATGGGAAACATAAATGGTGGATAATGAGCGCTTTCATCGTCACCATCGTGATGAGCTGGGGTAGTTATTTCCAACCTTTCAACAGCTGGCTGTTGAAATATCTTCCCATGTATAACAAATTCAGGGCGCCCAGCATGATCATCGTTATCCCCAATTTCCTGCTTTGCCTCCTGGCCACACTGACCTTGCAGCAGATCTATTCCTGGGGAATAAGCCGTCGGAACGCCGGGACAGCAACGCCTGCCCCGGACCAGGCACCCGGGGATCCCCAACAGACCTGGCGAAGATACCGCTGGGGACTGCTGCTGACCCTGGCTGTCTTTGGCGTCCTGTTCGGCCTCTATGCCGGATCGAACTACACCAGCCTTTCGGACGCCCACCTGCTGGAAAAGGCCGCCGCAAAAGGCAAGGTCCAGGTAGGCTACGTCACCACCTTCCTGGAAGGCCTCCGGCTGGATCGCCGCACCCTGTTCCTGAACAGCATCCTGCGCAGCCTTTCCTTTATTACAGTCGCAGCCCTGATCCTCGCCCTTTATCTGAAGCGAAAGGTCCGGCCCGCATTCCTGCTGGCTTCCATAGGCCTGCTCAGCTTTGTGGACCTCATGGACATTGACCTGAAATATCTTAACTACGATAATTACCAGGAAAAAGAGGAATACCAGACAAATTTCGTTCCGACCGAAAGCGATAAGGAAGTAATGCAGGACAAGGGATACTATCGTGTTTTCGATCTTCGTGATACGGCCAACAATACCCTAAGCTATGGGGCCATGACCGCCTATTTCCACAATTCAATAGGAGGCTATCACGCAGCCAAACTGCGGGTATATGAAGACCTCATAGTTCACCAGCTGATGAACTATCCCATCTGTCAGCCTGTGATCAACATGCTGAATACAAAATACATCCTCCGGCGCAGCGTGACAGGTAAAGAATTCGTTTATCAAAATCCGAATTGCCTTGGGCCTGTGTGGTTTGTCGATAGCGTCCGCTTCCTCATGACACCCAGAACGGTTATGGATACGCTGAAACATTTCCAGCCGGCACAGGAAGCCATCCTGTTCACGACAGACAGTAACAAGATACGCTATGAGCCCGGGCCCGACACTTCTGCACATATTCACCTGCTGAACAACGATAATGATGTTATCACCTACGTGTCGACATCGAAGAAGCACAGGTTTGCCGTATTCAGCGAAGTTTTCTACGCCCGTGGCTGGAAGGCATGGATAGACGATCGTGAAGTGCCCATCATTCGCACCAACTATGCATTGCGGGGACTTTCCATACCACCAGGACGGCATGTCGTCAGGTTTGTCTTCCACCCCCTTTCCTATTATATAGGAAGGCAGGTCCAATGGATGGCTATCATTCTCCAGCTGCTGTTGATCGCTGGGGCCATCATCGTATCATTGTACGAAAAAGGATTGCGTATCCGCATAGCCGGCCGGCCCATGCTGAATTTCCACCCCGAGAGCTTACCTTCATCCTGAAATGCGAACAGTTATACAACGGGTAACCCGGGCATCCGTCACCATTGACGGTGCCCTGAAGGCTGCCATAAAGGGTGGTCTGCTGGTTTTGATAGGCATCGAGGATGCGGACGGTCCGGAGGATATTGAATGGCTGAGCAATAAGATCGTCAATCTCCGTATTTTCAATGATGCGGCAGGCGTCATGAACCTTTCCCTGAAAGATACAGGCGGCGACCTGCTGCTGGTGAGCCAGTTCACGCTCCATGCAGCCACCAAAAAAGGGAACCGCCCCTCTTATATCCGGGCCAGCAGGCCGGACATCGCTATCCCCCTCTATGAAGAAACCATCCGCCGCCTGGAAGCCGGTCTGGGCAAGCCCATCGGTACAGGCATATTCGGGGCGGATATGAAGGTGGAGCTGCTGAATGACGGGCCTGTGACGATCCTCCTGGATACAAAGGCCCGGGAGTAGGAATTTCAGTAATTTTAGGTCAAATAATAACGTATGGCCAAAAAAACCAGGGCGGAGAAAAAGGAGGATAAGCTCTTCCCCTTACCGGAATACTCCCCTAAAGACGATATCTACAAACAGGAAGAAGAGTCGGATATAGATCCGGAAACAAGGTCCAAAAAAAAGAAGGATGACGAAGACCCCTCCCTCGACGATGACCTGGATATACCAGGCGCCGAACTCGATGATGACGACGAAGCCATCGGGGAAGAAGACGAGGAAAATAACTATTACAGCCTGGGCGGCGATGATCATGATGACCTGGAGGAGGATAAAGGGGATTAATGACCATGCCTGAACAACATATTTCCATAAGAGAAGCCCAGCAGCTGGTAGACAAATGGATCACTACCACCGGTGTACGCTATTTCAACGAGCTGACGAATATGGCTATCCTCACCGAAGAAGTGGGGGAGGTCGCCCGGCTGATGAGCCGGCTCTACGGCGAGCAGTCCTTCAAAGCCTCCGACAAAGGAAAGGAATTGTCGGATGAGCTGGCGGACGTCCTATGGGTGCTTCTCTGCATTGCCAATCAGACAGGGGTCGATCTCACCGCCGCATTGGAAAAGAATTTCGAAAAGAAGAACATCCGGGATGCGGAGCGCCACAAGGAGAATGAGAAATTGAGGTGATTCTTTATCTTTGCCGACTATGGCAAACGACACGAACAGGTTCCAGGCGATCATTTCGCACTGTAAAGAATATGGCTTTATCTTCCCCTCCAGCGAGATCTATGATGGCCTGAGCGCCGTTTATGACTATGGCCAGTACGGCAGCGAGCTGAAAAAGAATATCAAAGACCACTGGTGGAAAAGCATGACCCAGCTGAACGAGAACATCGTGGGCATCGATGCCGCCATCTTCATGCATCCCACCACCTGGAAAGCCAGTGGCCATGTCGACAATTTCAGCGACCCGATGATCGACAATAGGGACAGCAAAAAGCGCTATCGCGTTGATCACCTCATCGAAGCCCGGATCGACGACCTGGAAAAAAAAGGGGATAAGGCAGGCGCGGACGCCCTCCAGCAATCAATGGACAGCCTGCTCGCCGCCAGTGACTTCGCCGGACTGAAAAAGCTCATAGAAGATCAGAAAATAAAGTGTAGCGTCAGCGACACCAGCAACTGGACGGAAGTCCGCCAGTTCAATCTCATGTTCTCTACCCAGCTGGGCAGCGTGTCCGAAGACGCCAGCGAGATCTACCTGCGCCCGGAGACCGCCCAGGGTATTTTTGTCAACTTTCTCAACGTACAGAAAACAGGCCGGATGAAGATCCCGTTCGGTATCGCCCAGATCGGCAAGGCTTTCCGCAACGAGATCGTCGCCCGTCAGTTCATCTTCCGCATGCGGGAGTTCGAACAAATGGAAATGCAGTTCTTCATCCGCCCCGGCACACAAAAAGAATGGTACGAACACTGGAAGAACGAAAGGATGAAATGGCACCTGGGCCTGGGTATACCAAAAGAAAAGTACCGCTTCCACGACCACGTGAAGCTAGCCCACTATGCGGATGCAGCCTGCGACATCGAATATGATTTCCCCATAGGCTTCAAGGAAGTAGAAGGCATCCATTCCCGCACGGATTTCGACCTGAAGAGCCACCAGGAATACAGCAAAAAGAAAATGCAGTATTTCGACTCCGAGATCAATCAGAATTATATCCCCTATGTCATAGAGACATCCATCGGCCTGGACCGCACAGTCCTCATGGTGCTGAGCGAAGCCTATGTCGAAGAGGACCTCAGTACCCCGGAAAAGCAGGACAGCCGGGTTATGCTGAAATTTCCCCCCAGACTGGCTCCTATAAAATTGGCCGTGCTGCCCCTCACTAAAAAGGACGGCCTGCCCGAAATAGCCCGGGAGGTCATGGATGCCTGTAAAAGCCAATTTCGGTGCTTTTATGAGGAAAAAGACACTATCGGTAAACGCTATCGCCGAATGGACGCCATTGGGACGCCCTTTTGTATAACGGTGGACCATCAGACAAAAGAGGACCAGACCGTTACTATCCGCTATAGGGATACCATGCAGCAGGAGCGGGTGCCCATTGCTGACATAACCAGGATCGTAAGCCGACAGATAGAAGGATAACTGGAATTGTTCGCTGCGGGTTTTATTGTGTTTTCGTTTTTTTATTCCTATATTTGACCCGGATCGGGACACCAAGCCTGTCCATCCCCTGAAAACCGCCCATCGCATCGCCCTGTTTGAACAGCCTATCGCTTAAAGAACCTTAAAATTATTTTAGAGATGATTACATTTGATCTAATCATTAATCCGGTTATTCTATTGGTTGCAGCGATTGGAGGAGGTTTGATAGGTCTGTTGATAGGTAGGGCGTCTTTGACAAAAAGCCGTTCGAAGATCATTGAACTGGAAAAAGAAATGATGAACAGCCATGCCGAGATCCTGGAGCTACAAAAGGCGTATGTTCAGCTGGAGAATAAGTTAGAAGAACAGTCCATCCCTGTCATTTCCATGAAGATCAACGGCAAGGAAAACCCCAAAGAAAAAGCTACGAAATAACCAAGGAGGAGCGAATACTTGGAGCTCCGACGAAGTTCTCGAGCGCAGCGAATTGCTAGGTTATCCATAAAGCTCCTGATGGATAGACTTCCTGTCATAGCCTAACGCCTGGATTCGCTGTTTTGCCTCATCGATCATATTCTTCCATCCACATAAGAAGAAGGCGGCAGCCTTCAGCTCATTTGTACCCGAAGCTTCCTGCTTTTTGCGGCAAAGCTCTTCATATACGGCATGTACATATCCTGTGCGGACAAGATGGTCCGTGGAAACTTCCCGGGAATACGTTGGAATATAATGAAAGCTGGGTATCTGCTCAGCCAGCGCCTTTAATTCGGCGCCGTAAAGCGCATCGCCAAAATGACGGCATCCGAAGATCAGGTAGATCTCCCGGTGAGGGATATTATAATTTAGGATATGATGCGCCATACTTCGAAAAGGAGCGATCCCCGTCCCAGTGCAAATAAAATACAGGTCTTTTTCGATGGGTTCCGGTAAGGTGAATATCCCCTGTGGCCCACGGAGCGTCAGCTCGCTGCCAACTTTTACCTCATTGAATAAATAATTAGTACCGGCGCCTCCTTCCAGCAGTACGATCACCAGTTCGATGGTATTGGTGCCATCAGGCCAGGAGGCAATGGAATAGCTGCGCACCCGCTTGTTGAGTTTCTCATGAATAGGAAGGTCCAGGGTGACAAACTGCCCTGGTTTAAAGTCAAATGAGGCCAGGGCCGGGATTTGTATCCAAAATCGCCGGGTTTGCGCTGTCTCATTCTCTATGCGGGTGACCTTACCGGTTTGCCAAGGTTGTAGCATACTGATAGAATTTAAGCGTGATGCTGGCAGGTACACAAACAAAGAACGGATCCGAAGATCCGCCCTTTGTTCAGTTGTAGCAGGCAATCGATTGGCTAATATATAATTTTTTCCCGGGTATAATTTATTTTTTCACCAGGATCTTCCGGATATACGTGTCATTCCCATGTATGATCTTCAGCACATACATGCCGGAAGCCAGGGTGCCCGCATTGATCGTTTTGTTATACGTACCGACAAAATTCGCGTCATCCTCTTCATAGACTTTCTGGCCCAGGGTATTCAACAGGATGATACTGGTATTGTCCGGTGTTTCCATGTTGAACTGCAGCTGGAAGACCCCCGTGTTGGGGTTGGGCGATACCACCAGCCCAATGGCAGAGCCATTGACATCATTGGTGCCGGTGGAGACGAATGGTATCGAGTTGGACGGCAGCGTACAACCGCTGACGGCGTCCGTGACGATGGTCTGGTACGTGCCGGAGATCTTGACGGTAAGGGTCTTGCCGGTAGAATCCGGTAACAGCGTTCCATTACGGTACCACTGGTTGCCATCGTCAAAGCTGCTGGTGAATACATTGGTATTGGTCAATGTAATGACGGGCGCCGTTATCGCAGTGGCAACCACAGGCGTGCGGCCCGCCGTGCTGGGACAGCCTGTCAGACGTACCCCCAGGTTATAGAAGGGGAACCAGAATTTTTTATAATACGTAAGACTGTCTGCTGTGCTGCTCTTGAAGCTGTTGCCTGTAACAGAGATGACCCCCGGTATCTGGACAGGATAGGGTACAGTAGACGTACTTGAGCTACCAAAGACATTTACAAAAGCGCTGGTGCTGTCGGAACAATCGACAATAATGATATAGGAACCAGGTGTAGGTATGGGAATATTCAGGTTAAAAATGCCGCCTGTATCCGTATTATCCCCTGCCGCTACATTGGTCTGCTGCGCATTGACGGGCACAGGTTTGGTCGAGTACACATCGATGGAGGTATTGTACAGCGGAATATACGAATAGCTGCTTCCGGACTGGCTGACCAGGGTTGCCAGCGTAAGTGATATCTGCCCGCTATGCGCAACATACATTTTAGCGCTTTCCAATGTCAGCGGTACGCTGGTGGTGAGCTTTATAAAATTGCCGCCAAATCGGAAATATGCGCCTGCGCCATTCGTATAGGCTGCGATCTTATTGGGCGGTCCCAGCTTAGTCTTCAGGTCATTGACCCCCAGGTAATAAGTATTATTCGACGGAATGACGGTGGTGGTGGCGGAGTTCCCCGCAGCAATAGGCGTGGTGGCTGTAGGGCTGTCATACCATAACGCCACGTCATTGCCCGATGTGGTCGCTTTTAAAGTGGCCGTGGTGGCATTCGTACCGCAGGTGCTGGCCGTACCGGTAGCAGTAGAGGCATTGGTACTGACAGTAGTGCTGGCGATATAGGTATCGTTACTGGTATTGAGGTCGGTCGACAGACCCGTTTGGCTGGTGAGCGTATAGGTCGTGCCGGCTGTAGCTTTGAAAGTCGTATTGTAGGTGAAAAGTACGTCACTCTTCCCGGGTAGGGTATCCTTGCAAATAGCTGTGAGCGTGGCCACCGTAGTACCGCCGCCATCCTTGATGGTAGTGGTGACAGGGACGGCATTCTGTGGCGTAGTGCCGTAGTTGCGGATCCGGATGGTGACTATCTGGGAATCGCTGGCACAGCTGGAAAGACCCGGCAATTCCAGCGAAGCAACGCCTACGTCACTGGCAGGTGTGGAGAACATTACGCGGTAATCCTGGGTCTCGCCGGCAGTATAGGTGCCACAGGCAGCAGGTGTAGCCGCTGCCCCGTCCTGAGCGACGATCCGCATGCGGGTGAATACACCGGCTTTTACGGTAGTAGGGATAGTAATGCTGCCCGTGTAAATAGCGGCAGTCGTGCTGCTGCTCAGACCGGTAGTCGATGCTGCGAGCTCGCCCGCATCGCCGAAATCACCATCATTATTATAGTCGATATAGACGGCGATATTGGTAGTGGTAGTACCGCTGCATGCCTGGTAGCTCACTTTGATGGGGTAACTCTGCCCGATAGCCAGCTGAGGGGCCGCCACTGCAGTCTGGTCGTTGTATTTCGCACCGCAGTCGCCTGCTGTGGCATTATTCAGGCTGCCCAGGTTCACATTGCTGATAAACGAACCGGTGGAGCCCGAGGCGCCGGATGTACAATAGGCTGTTCCGCCCGCACCGCTGACCAGCAGCGAATATGCCTGGCTACCCGAGGGAGTACCCTGCTTCAGGGTGCCTTTGTGAGATACTTTGATCTTATAGGTCCTGCCGGGTATCAGGCTGTCCACCTGTACCTTTTCCACATTGTCGCGGATATTGTCCCCCCTGGTGGCTGCGGCGGACGGAGTGGCAGGATTTAAGATCCAGGGCAGATAATCCGTGCCGGCAGTGACATCGGTGATCCGGAGGTCCAGGTCATTCACCAGCTTGATGCCCACATCATGGAAGTTGGAAGAGACATTGGCCACCGGCGTGCCGGCGGGATCTGTCCATGCGATAGTAGCGGTGAGCGGCGATGTCCCGGAAGCCACCACGGTAATGCTGTCGGCATCATTGGTAGTATTTGTCAGTTGATCCTCCACGACCATCTGATCTTTTTTGGCAGTGTTGTTCGAGGTGATGACGGATGCCGCCTTCTCCATATTGATCACGCCCCAGCCGTATTGATAGTCCGGACCGGGATTGGCGCCGGCTTCGTCGGCCGTATGGATAAGAAGCCCCTTCAGCGTGGCAGATCGCATAAAGGTGTTGCTATGCAGCTTCGACCAGTATTCCTGCAGCAGGAAGGACGAGCCCGCTGCTGCGGGCGAGGCCATGGAAGTGCCGCTGAAAACGTCATAGGCGTTGTCAGCAGAGCTGACGGAGGACAAAACATTGGCCCCGTCGGCCACAACATCGGGCTTGATACGGCCATCCCCTGTGGGACCCCAGCTGCTGAAGTCGGTGATCACAGCATCAGAGGCCTGACTATAGCCGCCTGGAATGGGATTAATTGCACCTACCGTGAGGATATTTTTGGCATTGCCATAAGTGGCGATGATCATGTAGCCGGCATTGTTGCTGATATTGTTAGGGCGTGTGCTGGATACCCATGTATTCGTTGCCGTATTATAGTAATAATAAGTCGCTCCCACCGCAGGACCATTCACAGACCTATTGTTGCCTGCCGCTTTGGAGATCAGGTAAAAAGGGGCATTGTACGCGATGGAGTCCCAGGCCCGGGTATCATCGTCATACAATCCGAAGTTGACATCCACCGTGTCTCCGTGATTACCCCACCATTCCCACCGGTTTTGGTCGCCGTCATAGTACCAGCCGGTAATAATGGAATAAGAATGGTTGGAGACCAGGAGACCGTTATTGGCGGCAGTCATCATCTCGGATTGGTCGCTGTTAAAGTCATACGCGTCCAGCATCTTGGCGCCAAATGACATGCCCTTGGCCACCGGGTTCACCCCCGCTGCGATCATGGTGCCGGCGACATGCGTAGAGTGATCGCTGAGCGTCGCCGCGTTATCTACCTGGGTTACCCTGTTATTGAGCTCGACATGGGTATTCCTTACCTTCCCTTCATCCCATACGGCGATCAATCCTGACATATAGCTGGCGCTGCCGCTAAGACCAAGTCCCGTACTGCCGCCCGGCCAAAGGGAGGTAGTACGTATAGTGGCGGCGGAAACAATATTATCGCTGGTAGTTATATACACTGGATGACCCGTCCGGCTGAGGCCCCGCAGATAGGCCAGGCGCCCGCTCTTGTTCTTGATCGTCAACGGCCATCCATACTTGGTGGCCAGGGATTCCACCATCCGGCGAATGTCCTGTTCCTGGCTGGCCTTGAGCCGGCTGGCTTGTTGAAGGGCAGCTTTATTGGTGGACACTTGCGCCTGGGAAAATAGGGCGGATAGGAGTAGGATCGATAGAAGGAATAAGGAGCGCGGGGGCCTGCAATTAGTCATAAGGATTATTTAAATCGTTCTTAAAAATAGTGTTTTTTGGCTGTTTTCAGGCTTAATTATATGTAACTTACTTAGAACCATTTTGGGGCTTTTTTTATGCTGAAACTCATACTTGCCGGTCTTTTGGGCCTTTCTTGCGGCCTGATCCACAGGACCTCCGGTGATCAGGGCATCGAAGGTACGGTCTTCAGTGCCGGAGGCAACCGTATGCCGGCTCCAAACAGGAGACCCGCTGCTCCAAAACAGGGGGTTCGCGCCACCATCTGCATCTACGAATTAACCAATATCACCCAGGTAGACAGGGCCGGTGACGCGCCTTATTACCAATCCATACATACCCGGATGATCCGGCAGGCTGACACAGACGAAAAGGGACATTTTAAAGTGCTGTTGCCTGTCGGTCAGTACTCTGTTTTCACAAAGAAAGGCGATCTCTTCTACGCCAGCCGGAGGGATGAAAAAAATAACCTCGCCCCCGTTGAGGTTTTATCAGGAAGAATGACAAAAGTTGAATGTAGTGTAGAGTCCGATCATAAGCCTGTTTATTAAGATTTACGGTAATTTAACGTGTTCGGTTGCCTGACCATTTTTCGTATCTTTGCCAACTGAATGAACAGTGAGGTTTTATCCGGGTCTTTTTTGCATTCTCCCCGCCTTTTTCAACTGGCGGACAGGCTCGTATTGTCTCAACCGCAACGCATACATTGCAGGAACCTCCAGGGCAGCAGCCCCGCCTTTCTGGTGAATGCCGTCTTTCAGCATGAAATGACCAGCCAGCTCAATCACCTGGTGGTCTGTGAGGATGCCGAAGCCGCTGCTTACCTGCACAATACGCTTGAGAACCTCACCGGGGCCCTGGACCTCTTTTACTTTCCTTCCTCTTTTAAAACAAAGAAGAATTACCGTTTGCTGAACAGCAGCCATGTCATGCTGCGCACCGAGACCCTGACACGCCTGTCCGCAGCCATGAGGAACCCTGCGGCAGTCACCGGCAGCCATAAAAAGCTCATCGTCTCCTACCCGGAAGCGCTTTTTGAAAAGGTCGTTCAGCCGGAAGCCCTTTCCGGGAATATCATATCCATCAAGGCCGGTGATACCCTGGACCTGAATGGCATGATGGAGCGTTTTGTGGAAAAAGGCTTCGAAAGGACCGACTTTGTATATGAGCCCGGTCAGTTCGCTTTGCGCGGTGGGATTCTTGACATCTATTCCTTTGGCAACGAAAAGCCCTACCGGGTAGAGCTCTTTGGCAATGACGTGGACTCCATCCGCATATTTGACCCTGAGACCCAGCTTAGTGAACGCAAGTTGCTGCAAGTCAATATTATACCGAATGTGGACACCCGGATTGAGAGTGGGGAGAAGATCTCCTTACTGGAATTCCTGCCGGAAAATACGGTCATATGGATGCAGGACTGGGCTTTCACCAGGGAAAGGCTCCTCATCCAGGAAGAAGACCTGGAGATCTACCTGGAACACCTGGCTGTAGAACGCCAGCGCCTGGCAGCCCAGGCGGCAGCCGAGCCGGGAGGTAAAAGCCGGCGACCCCTGTCCCGGGAAGCCGCTTCGGACGAAGAGGATAAAATGGAGAAAAGAGAGATCCGGCAGGAAGAGTTTGTGACGGCTGAAGACCTGGGACGGCAGTTGAAAAAATTCCACGTGGTGGAATATGGCCCATCGGCGTCGGGTGACATTGATGGTGGCTCGGCTTTCGTCATCGAGTTCCATACCCGCCCCCAGCCTGCCTTCAACAGGCAGTTCGACCTGCTGATAAAGGACCTCAAATCCTTGGAGGCGAAAAAATACACCCTTTACCTCTTTGCAGAGAATCCACGGCAGCTGGAACGGCTCCGTACTATCTTCGAAGACCTTAAAGCCGAGGTTACCTTCACACCCATACCGCTGTCCATCCATGAAGGGTTTATTGACGAAGACCTGAAGGTTGTCTGTTATACGGACCACCAGCTCTTCCAGCGATACCATAAATACAAGGTTAAACAGGCCTATAATAAGAATAAGGCCATCACCCTCCGAACGCTGCGGGAATTGCAGCCGGGAGATTACGTCACACATATCGACCACGGAGTAGGCGTGTACAGCGGCTTGCAGAAAATAGAAGCCAACGGCCGGCTGCAGGAGGCCGTTCGGATCATCTATAAGGACAGCGATATCCTGTACGTCAACATCAACTCCTTACACAAGATCTCGAAATATACAGGCAAGGATGGCACTGTGCCCAAGGTAAACAAACTCGGCAGCGATGTCTGGCAGAAGCTGAAGGAAAAGACAAAGACCAGGGTAAAAGAGATCGCTTTTGATCTGATCAGGCTCTACGCCCAGCGTAAAGCGCAGCAAGGCTTTGCGCATACCCCGGACAACTATATGCAAACGGAGCTGGAAGCGTCTTTTATCTATGAGGACACGCCGGATCAGAGCAAAGCCACCGCCGACGTGAAAAAGGATATGGAATCCCCTTCGCCGATGGACAGGCTGGTCTGCGGGGATGTAGGGTTCGGCAAAACGGAAGTAGCCGTTCGCTCAGCCTTTAAGACCTGCTGTGACGGCAAACAGGCGGCCGTGCTGGTACCCACTACCATCCTGGCTTTCCAGCATTATAAGACCTTCAGCGAAAGATTGAAGGACTTCCCGGTCAAAGTGGATTATGTGAACCGGTTCAAATCCTCGAAAGAGAAAAAAGACACCTTGAAGAGGCTGGAGGACGGCAAAATTGATATCATCATCGGTACACACGCCTTGCTGGGTAAAGAAGTAAAGTTCAAAGACCTGGGATTGCTGGTCATCGACGAGGAACAGAAATTTGGGGTGGCGCATAAAGAGAAGATCAAAACGCTGCGGACAAATGTAGACTGCCTTACCCTCACGGCAACACCAATCCCCCGTACCCTGCAGTTCAGCCTGATGGGTGCCCGTGACCTGAGCATCATTAATACGCCCCCTCCCAATCGTCAGCCTATACAGACAGAATTGCATGGCTATAATGAAGATTTCATCCGCGACGCCGTCTATTATGAGACGGAAAGGGGCGGGCAGGTGTTCTTCATCTACAACAGGGTGCAGGGTCTGGCGGAAATGTCCGCCGTCATTCAGGGATTATGCCCCGATCTGAGCATCAGCTACGCACATGGCCAAATGGAAGGCCATGAGCTGGAAGAGAAGATCCTGGACTTCATCGATAGGAAGTATGACGTCCTCGTATGTACGAATATCGTGGAGAGTGGTGTGGATATCCCGAACGTAAATACGATCATCGTCAATAACGCGCACCATTTCGGCCTCAGCGATCTGCATCAGCTGCGTGGTCGTGTAGGCCGCAGCAATAAAAAAGCATTCTGCTATCTCCTGGCTCCCTCCCTGGCAACGCTGCCGGATGACAGCCGTAAACGCTTGCAGACGCTGGAGCAGCATAGTGATCTGGGCAGCGGCTTCCAGATCGCCATGCGGGACCTCGACATCCGTGGCGCCGGCAACATGCTCGGTGGTGAACAAAGTGGCTTCATGGCCGACATAGGATTCGAGACCTACCAGAAGATCCTGGATGAAGCTATCAAGGAGCTGAAACGCACCGAATTCAAAGAACTCTTCAAAGAAGAGATCTCCAAAGCGGACGATTACGTACAGGATTGCACGATAGACACAGACCTGGAAATACTGATACCCGACGGTTACGTGGAGAGCATCACCGAAAGGCTATCGCTCTACACAAGACTGGATAACAGCGATAATGAAGAAGAATTGCAGGAATTCCATAAAGAGCTGATAGACCGTTTTGGCCCCATACCGCCACAGGTAGAAGACCTTTTTGACACGGTACGTATCCGCAAGCTGGCCGTCAGCCTGGGGTTCGAAAAGTTGATCCTGAAGGACACCGACCTGCGTTGCTATTTCATCAACAGGCCCGACTCCCCTTATTTCGAGTCGGAGATCTTCCGCCGGATCCTGGATTATATTCAGAAATATACTAATAAGGCCCGACTCAAACAGGCAGGTAAGAACTTCCTGCTGGTGGTGGATGACGTGCATTCCATGGCCGAATTGCTCCGCTTCCTTCGCCGGATGAGTGATTTCGTGCACGGAGAGGAAAAGGTCCCCGAAAAGGCGGCTGCTACATAAATTGAGTATATTTATGGAAAAGGCCCACTATGGCAGAAGAACAACCTACTTATATGCCTGACAGCGAAGAACGCACGCTGGCCATTCTTTCCCATATTTTGGCCATCATTCCCGGTGTTGGTTTTCTGGCGCCGCTGGTGATCTACCTCGTGAAAAAGAATGACTCCTCTTTTGTAGCAGCCAATGCAAAGGAATCTCTAAACTTCCAGTTGACGATCATCTTATTATATATCATCCTCTTCATAACCCTTATCGGGGTGCTCCTCTTTTGGGTAGTGGGCATCCTCAATACGGTGCTGGTGATCGTTGCCACGATCAAGGCCGCTGAGAATAAGATCTACCGCTATCCCGTCAGCATAAGGCTGATCCGGTAACCTACAGCGATTTCTCCATAATGTAATGTGGGATGGTAACCTCGATAAACTCTTCGCCGCTGGCGCTATAACCAAGCTTTTCATAGAACCCCAGGGCCGTCTTGCGGGCATGCATACACAATTTTTTATAGCCAAGGTCACGCGCAATGTTCTCCGCGAAGATCATAAGGGCACGGCCAATGCCTTTACCCTGCATACTGTTGGGAACAGCCATCTGGCGGAGCCGCATGGTATGCTGGTCCATTCTTGTCAGCAGGCAGCAGCCCAGTAGCTTCTCATCTTCGAAGGCGCCCATCAGCACGTCCTCCTTTTCTTTTTCCAGCTCGGCTGCGTCAAATGACAGGCCCAGTGGTTTACGCAGGATCTCCATGCGTAAATTCACCATTTGCTGATACTCCTTCGTTCCGTGATCGATGATCCTAAGCGCCATGCTGTCTTTTATATTTTAAGTAAGAGGGAGGCCGAAGTTATTTAAATTTACTAATTCCGGGCTGTTAATTGGCGCAAAAACTAAAAATTTTACTCATATTGCCAAAATCTGCTAAAGCACTCTATTGACGCCGGCGATGAGAAAAATGCCAAATATGGGTGGTAGGGAATTTGCAAGATACAAACAAAGGGTAAAATTAAAAAATGCCCGGTTTGTTGTGTTTTGCTGGAAATCTCTATTTTTGCAGCCGTATAACTAAATCTTACAAAAATGTCAGACATCGCTACAAGGGTTAAAAAGATCATCGTTGATAAATTAGGAGTTGAAGAAGCTGAAGTTACAAATGAGGCTTCTTTTACCAATGATCTGGGTGCAGACTCTCTGGACACCGTTGAACTCATCATGGAATTCGAAAAGGAATTCAACATTTCCATCCCGGACGAGCAGGCTGAGACGATCACTACCGTTGGTCAGGCCGTCGCTTACCTGGAAGAACACGCTAAATAGCATAACCTCCGGTTTGCAATAAATTCGTTTGATCCGCCTTTTCGAGCAATCAAGTGGCTTAGAAGGCGGATTTATCCTTAAACCAGGAGCTGCTGGACGCAGCTCGTCCAGAATCGAAGATTCCGACCGAGGCAAAGGCTGACCGGGTAAAACGAAGGTTACGATCGAGGAAGGGCCTTTCGAAGTACCCGGGAGCACGAAGGTTACGAACGAGGAAGGGTGGGGAACGAAGCTTTTTCGAGCTCTGGCTAACCGAGTGAAACGAAGGATACGGGCGCAGCCCTCGTGGCAAAGCAGCCCTGACGAAGTTCAAAGTGAAACGAAGGGTACGAACGAAAGGGAGCAGGGAACGATGCTCCGCCGAAGTTCGAAACAGGTCCGACGAAGATCCGAGTGAAACGAAGGATACGGGCGCAGCCCTCGTGGCGAAGCAGCCCTGACGAAGTTCCAGGTGAAACGAAGGGTACGAACGAAAAAGAGCAGGGAACGATGCTCCGCCGAAGTTCGAAGCAGCCCTGACGAAGATCTGAGCAGCTTTGCCGAAGGCCTACAGATATTAGCCATTTGCTGGAATTGGGCTAATTTCTTTCAAAGTACAATTCCGGCATAATCTCCCGGAAAAGCCACATATGCAGTTGAAAAGAGTTGTTGTTACGGGTATCGGTGCCCTTACGCCGATAGGCAATAATTTAAACGATTACTGGAAGGGGCTCCTTGGCGGCGTTTCCGGCGCCGACCTTATCACTTTATTCGATGCTTCCAAGTTCAAGACGAAATTTGCCTGTGAACTGAAAGGTTTCGATCCGCTGCAACATCTTGACAAAAAAGAGTCCCGCAAGCTGGACCGGTATACCCAGATCGCAGTGGCGGCCAGCGACGAGGCGGTGAAAGATGCCGCCATCGACAAGGACACCATGAATCCCGACCGCATCGGCGTCGTTTTCGCCAGCGGCATCGGTGGTCTGATCACTTTCCAGGAAGAAGTGATCAGCTTTGCCAAAGGGGACGGAACTCCCCGTTTCAATCCTTTCTTCATTCCCAAGATGATCCTGGATATTGCCGCCGGCCATATCTCCATGCGGCATGGATTTCGCGGACCTAACTTCGCCGTCACCAGTGCCTGCGCATCTTCTACCAATGCCATCATGGAAGCCTTCAACCTCATACGGTTGGGTATGGCCGACATCATTGTCAGCGGAGGTTCAGAGGCGGTGGTCAGCGAGGCGGGTGTAGGCGGTTTCAATGCCATGAAGGCGCTGAGCGAGCGCAATGACGATCCTGCGGCGGCCAGCCGGCCTTATGACAAGGACCGGGATGGATTTGTGATGGGGGAGGCTGCCGGCGTCCTGATACTGGAAGAGCTGGAGCATGCCAAAGCACGGGGCGCAAAGATCTACTGCGAAATTGCGGGTTGCGGCGCCACGGCGGACGCTTATCATATGACGGCCCCTCACCCGGAAGGATTGGGCGCCAAAAATGTTATGCTGGCTGCTTTGAGAGATGCGGGTCTACAGCCCACCGATATCGATTATATCAATACACACGGCACTTCCACGCCGTTGGGCGACGTAGCCGAGGTAAAAGCTATCATGGATGTTTTCGGCGAGCAGGCTTACAAGGTCAATATCAGCTCTACGAAATCCATGACTGGACATTGCCTGGGCGCAGCCGGTGTGATCGAGGCTATTGCCTGTATGATGAGCGTGGTGCACGATGAGATACCGCCTACCATCAATCATTTCACAGACGATCCCGAGCTTGACCCACGGCTTAACTTCACTTTCTGGAAACCACAACAACGAACTGTCCGGACCGCCCTTAGCAACACCTTTGGCTTTGGGGGTCATAATGCCTGTGTAATCGTTAAGAAATACCTGGCCTGACCGGGCCGAAGCCAAGGCAACTGAGCCCGGCGAAGCTGCTCCAACGAAGTTCGTCCACCAGCAGCACGGGCGAAGGGGAACGAACGCACCTGAGAAATCCGAACTTAATCGAACGGAGAGAAGATTACGTATGTACCTGAGGGAAGCGAAAGATACGCATGTGCATGGGGACCTCCCTGGACTGCTATCTTGCCGAATGACCCCTCCGGACAGACCAAAACCTGCCTGCCGGTCGTTTAATTTTCAAAACGCACCGGAGGTACGTTTTCCGGACATATTTTTATCAGATCAAAAAAAATTGTAGCTTGTTAATGTGGGAATCTTCGAACGTATCATAAAGGGCGACACTGCGGGCAACTCGTTTAAGAAACAACTTCGTAATGTGCTGGGTTTTGTGCCCGGCAAAGCGGTGTTATACAGGACCGCACTCACACACCGTAGTGTAAAGGACGGTGCGGATGAGAACAACGAGCGGTTGGAATATCTCGGGGACGCTATCCTTAGCGCCATCATCGCTGACTTCCTGTTCAAAAAATACCCTTATAAAGAGGAGGGCTTCCTTACGGAGATGCGCAGCAAGATGGTCAATCGCAACCAGTTGAACGACATCGCCATTAAGATGGGATTAAAAAAGATCAGCAATTTCAATAAGTTCGACAGCTCCCTGAAAATGAGCCAGATCTTTGGCAACACCCTTGAGGCCATCGTGGGTGCTATCTACCTCGACAAGGGGTTTGATAAGACACGCCAATGGGTAATGGAAAGGATCATCCAGCCTTACCTGTTCATGGACGACCTGGAAAACCTGGAGATCAACCATAAGAACAAGCTGTATGGATGGGCCAATAAGAATGGGAAAGTCCTTGAATTCGAAACCCTTGACGAAAGGCTCGAAGGGGGACGGCGGCTCTTTACCGTCGGAGCTGTGGTGGATGGAGAGCTCATCGCACAGGGCAAGGCCTATAATAAAAAGGACGCCAGTCAGATTGCCGCTCAGCTGGCCCTCGATAAGCTGGGGCTTGCCAAAGAAGCGGGTGACGAATAATGCTCATTCTTCCCCCAAGTCCCTGATAATGATACTATCTAAAAAATTTGACTGAAGGGCTTGCATAATCGTAGTTTTCTTTCTACTTTTACACCATCGAACACCTCGATCCTCGAAAATTTGCTTCTTCCTAAGTGTAACACCCCGAACCCAATATTCCTTCACTATTTATTGTCTTAGACCTTCACCTGGCAATCCCGGGATAAGGATCTCATACTTCAGCCGTCCAATACATTCTGCGAAAGCTTAATTCAAATCCATTGTCTATGGTTGGCCACAAACCACATTCAATCATTAATCATTGTGATCATGAAAAAGCTTTACCCTTTAACGGCTTTAGCAGCTGTAATCCTTCTCACCCATGGCGCCCAGGCTCAAACCGGCGGCACCTATACTGCCGTACGCAACGGCAACTGGCATGTAACCTCCGGTCCCAACGTTTGGGATCCCAGCGGCGAACCCCCTGTAAATTGCAATAATTGCGCTATCACTATTAATTCCGGTGTAACGGTGACCCTGAACACGCACGTTACCCTGGCAGGCGGCAGCAGCCTGAAAGTTGGCAGCGACGGCTCCAGCGCCAGTGTCCTTATGATCCCCGCTTCCGGCGGCGCCGATTGGGCCACCGGTTACAATATCATCCTTCCGAACGACGGATCGACCCCCACTAACCGTGTATTCCTGAACGATGGCGCTGCCTTTGTAAGCGCTACGGGCGCAGGTACGTATGATGGCCTGCTGACCAGCTATATCACCAGCGGCGTCACTACCTATTTCAAGCAACTGGGCAATGCGCCCTCCGGCTTCGTAGAAACTACGGTAGCCAGCAACAGCCCTGCCGCTTATGGCAAGACGCTGGGAGGACCTGTTACCCTCAGCGCCAACGGCACCCTGCCTGTCCTGCTGACGGATTTCGATGCTGCTGTGAGCAATGGCGAGGTCAACCTGACCTGGAAAACCCTGATGGAGCAGAACTCCAGCAGATTTGACATCGAACGCAGCTCCAACGGTGGTACCAAGTGGGATGTCATTGGCAAGGTGGCGGCCAGGGGCCAATCTACATCTGTAGTGAACTATACCTTTACGGACGCCAACCCGGGCTCCGGAACGCTGCAATACCGTGTCCATGAGTATGACCTGGATGGTCGCGCTTCTGTGTCGGATATTAAAGTGGTACGCCTGACCCCCCTGGCTACGATCAGCATCTTCCCCAACCCGGCTAAAGACTATGTCAACGTTTCCCTGCCCGTGAGTGAAGCTACTGCCGGCGCTGTGAGCATCCGGCTCATCGGTCAAAGTGGTCAGCTGCTGGCTGAGAAGAATGTAAAGGGCGCAGGTGGCACCATCCTCTCCTTCCCTGTAAGCAGCTATGCCCCGGGCAATTACCTGGTGCAGGTGATCACGGCGGATGGCGCAAGGCAGGTGAGCAAAGTGCTTATTTCGAAACAATAAGATTTTTAGTAATAAAATGGTCAGGGAGCCGCCCTTTGGGGCGGCTCCCTCTGATTGACAAAGTCAATCAGGACATAAGATGAAAAAGGAGCCGTCTCGATCTTTGACTTTTGAGACGGCTCCTTTTTTTTAGATATATAAAATAAACCGCTGCCAACGGAGTTTAATAGACAGATCCAATTCTCCGTGACCATGACCAACCGCAACCTTTTCCCTTGGAAAAACGCCTGTATTGCGCTTTGCGCAGGGCTTTTTCTGCACAATAGCGCCGGGGCTCAGTGTGCAAATAACCTCTCCACCCGCACATACGACACGCTGCTCACAGGACCGGGCTATGGCACCTACCAGCTCAGCTTTCCCAAATGGAGCATCGACTCGGGCCTCCTGGTGTCCGTAAAGGTCAGCGCCCTGGTAAATGTCCAGTATGCCTTCTCCCTGAAAAATGTGGATGCGATGGCTGGCAGCTATGGTCTTTGGGTTGGCCGGGAAGATATGATCACCAGTCCGTCCCTGCCGGCGACTTACGACAACATTACGGAACAAAAGATCGGGGCCTATACACTGAACCCGGGTGACCAGGTGGCGGTAGCACCCTTTCCTTTCCTCAGTAACTATGCCAATGTGGACAGCTTTTCTGCAGGGACCGCTCCTTTTCTGGGGGCGGGGAAAGTGAATTTCACCTATGCTCCCATCACTTACACCAATATCCATACTTCCAATAATGCCAGCTACAGCTATCATGCTACGGCTACCGACGCGACACGTTTTTCCCTTACTTATATCTATTGCAGGGACGGGGTTGTCCTGGCCAGCGGTCTGACGGCCTTTACGGCTGTCCCGAAGGGCTCCGGCTCCGTACAACTGGATTGGAGCATGGCTGCAGATGACGCGAACAAGGTCTATGAGGTCCAGCGCAGCAGGGATGGAAAGGAATTTATCACCACCGGCTCCCGGGCATCCGTTGCGGGTGAGACAGACTATACCTATTTGGATCATCCCGGTGCAGGCGGCAAATGGTATTACAGGCTCCGGATCGTGATGCCGGGAAAGACCGCTTATTCTCCGATCAAAGAGGTTGCGCTGGGACAGGGTGGTGCGGAAAGGCTGGTGGTCTATCCAAACCCTGCGGTGGATCATATCAACCTGGTGATGCCGGGTGATGCCAGCGCTCCTGGCGACTGGCGGGTGGATATTCATGCGGCTGACGGCAGGCTCATTCAACGGGCCGACTTCTTCCATACCAATAGCTTCTTCATCAATTTCCGGCAACAGCTGTCGCCAGGGATCTATTTTGTCCGCACCTCAGACCTGCAGAGTGGCCGCGGGCAGGTGACTGCCTTTAGCGTGGACGCCAGATAGCCCGGTTCCCCCTAAATATTGCTTTTTTGCGGTCTTCCGGTCCAGGATACGTCATGGGTATGCCGTAAACGCTGTAGTTCTATAACTACATTGACAGATAATATCTTATAGGAATTTTACTAACGGTGGCCAGATTAATTACTTATTAAATCTGGTAAACCTACTTAGGAAAATAAAATAAATCCTGCCCCAATGTAGTTATATCCATGCAGTATCCTTAATCCGTTTAATTTAATTCATTCCTATGCGCCCCTTGAAAACCTCCCTACCCCTGGTGACATTCCTATTGTCACTGGCTACCTTATCATCGTCCCCTCTTTTGTCTGTCGCGCAATGCACAGGCTCGCTTCAGTCCACTTCTTACAGCACAACTTTTGCAGGCACAGGCAACGCTGTGTATGGTGTGACATGGCCGCAATATGCGCCGCCCGGTGGCTATTCGCTGGTGTCGGCGGTGATGAAGTCGGTGGTGTCCATCACGGCTTCCTACCAGATCATCAATAACAACAGCGGTGATGTGACAAATGTAAAGCCGGGTGTGACGGGGGAGGACATCCTCCAGGTCAACGGCAATGACATTACAGATGAGGATGGCAACAGCATCTCCGATGTCACCTTCCTGAAGAACCTTACGGCCATCCCGGTGATCCATGCGGGTGAGACCTATAATTATCCGCCGACGGTGGTGTACAACAACTTCAAGATGATGACGGACTCCATCACTACGGACAACGCCCTGCTCAACGATTTCGTGGGTTCGGGCGATATGAATATCACCTATTCCAATACACCGGGCTATAATATCAATGCAGCAGTGCAGGTGACCCCGTCCTATTCCATTACCAATAAGATCTCACTGACCTATTATTATTGTTACACGGGTACGCTGGCCTCGGGCCTTTTAACGTTTACGGCTACCCGCCAGAATGACGGGACGGTAGCCCTCAACTGGATCAGTGCGGAAGCGCAGGCTCAGCGGCAGTATGTCGTCCAGGTGAGCGAAGGCAATAACACGGATTTTTTGGATGTGAATACCCAGCTGAGTGCTGGTATCGCCGGCAATGCGGCATACTCCTATAGTTATCCGATCTCTCCCAACGACCGGAGCAGGCTGTATTTCAGGATCAAAGTGCTGGATGCGCAGGGGGCGGCTACCTATTCGCCACTGCGGATCGTCGACCTGGATGCGGCAAGAGGGGCAGGGAATTTCCTGATCTATCCCAATCCGCCCAATGACTTTATCAATGTGGTCTTTCCTTTTGCGGATTCCGAATGGCAGGTGGATATCCTGGCTGCCGACGGGGGCCAGATACAACGCAACTACTATAAGAATACCCCTTCGGGCCGGGTGAATTTCATCCGCCGGCTGTCTTCGGGTACCTATTTTATACGGGCTACGGACCTGCAGTCGGCTAAGTCACGCTCGGCGTCGTTTATCATCCGGTGAGAATTTTTTCGGCGGGCTATTGGTATCAGCGATTTTATTTATTACCTTATGGGTATGATTGCCATGCCAACCCTCATCCCCACCCATGTGTGGAATGCGCTTTCCCTGGCTATTGCCCGGGGCGCCGTCGACCAGGTGCAGCACCTGGTCGAAGAAAACAATCTCGACGTCAATGCCTGCCTGAGCGACGGTTACTGGATGCCTGTGCTGATGGAAGCGCTGCTTGCCAGTGGGTTCTCTTCCGGGCAGGAGCGGATAGATCTGCTGCGGTACCTGCTGGAGAAAGGCGCCAACCCGAATATGTGCTGCAGCAAAGGCTACAATTGCCTGCATATCGCAGTTCAGCAACCTCAATATTTTCATGCACTGGACCTTTTCCTCGACTTCGATGCGGATGTCAACGTCACTGACACCGACGGTTCCAACGTCGTGTACTGGGCTATCCAGGGCTTTCTTTTACGGAAGGAAGAGGCGGAAGACCGCGCTTTGTCGTTGCGTGTGCTGGAAAAGATCCTGCTGCATGGCGCTGACCTGGACCAAAAGAACCGGTATGGGATGAATGCCCGTGGATGGCTGGACCATGCGGCGCCGGAAGTAAAAGCGCTCGTAGCCCGTTGGGAAGCGGGTAACCCGGCTGTCCGCCCGGCCTATACCTTGCAGCCTGTGTTCCTGGCAAAGGAAGCGGCAGGTCCGCAAAAGAGGCAACACCGGCCCGGGCTGGCGCAAAAAATATGGAGGATCTTTCGAGGGACCCCGGCTCCTGCTGGCGGGTAGAGGGCATTTCGGTCTAAAATAATACGTTAATAGAAAAAGAGTGACTTTGATTACTAAGCTTTTTCTATTATTTTGGACCAAACCCAAATATCTATATGAAGCCCCTGTTAACCCTCACACTGGCATTGATCTCCTTTGCCGCGCTCTCCCAGTCCAAAGTCTCCTGGGGAGAAGAATTCAAAATGCATAGAAGCAGCACCGACCTGTCCATCGTGTACACGGATAAATCCGGCATCTACATGGAAGAGTCGCATGACATCATGAAAGTGGGATTCTTCAGCAGCAGGTTGCGTAAATCCAGCATCCTGGTGAAGCTGGACGCCAATATGGCGGAACAATACCGCAATGATTTCGACAAAGAGCTGAAAGGAAAGGATTTCGACAGGCTGTTCCTCATCCGGGACCGTCTCTACCTCTTCGCTACGGACTTTAACAAAAAAGACAATTCCCTGCACCTGTATGCCGCCGAGATCGACAAAGGTTCCGGCAACCTGAAAGGCGACTGGCAGGAGATCTATGCATGGCAAAAGAATGATAAGAAAGAAGAGATAGACTATAATGTCACCCTCAGCGAAGACAGCTCCAAAGTGGTGCTGACAGGTACTTATACTGGAAAGGAACAGAACAGGTATGAGATCAAGATGATGGATGCCAACCTGAAACTGATCGGCAAGCAGTTGAATATTTCCAATGAGTTCGATCCGAAGACCTTCCAGGTACAGGATTTCGTCTATACTACTTCCGGCAATGCTATCCTTATCGGCCGGATCTATGAATACGAGGAAGGGAAGAAGAAAAAAGATAAGTTCCTCCAATTCAAAAATTACAGCATCCGGATCTACGATCTGCAGGGAAAGATGATAAAGGAGCTGTCGACGGACATCGACGGGAAGTTCCTGGTCACGGGCAAGATGATCCAGCTGAAGAATGAGCTGGTGCTGGCAGCTTTCTACAGCAACGAGAAGCGGCGGAAAGAGATCAATGGTATGCTGGTGCAGCGTTTGGATCCGGCGACGGGCAAAGTGCTGGTGACGACGAAACAGGATCTCAACAATGCCCTGATCTCCGAAGTAGTGGACGATGAGGACGATGGCAAGAAAAAGAAGAAAGATAAGGATGACGATGATGAGGAAGGGCTCACCGCCAACCTGGTCTTCCGGAATTTTTATGTCTCGCCGGATAATGGACTGATCATCCTGGCCGAGAAATACAGCCGGCGAGTGATCGAAACATCCTCCTATTCTCCGGGATTCGGACCCAACGCGGTGGGCTCCTGGAGCCATAATACCTATGTCCGGTATGATTGCGGAGATATTTATATGAGCAAGGTGTCGGCAGCAGGCAATATCGACTGGCTGCACGTGCTGCCGAAGAGCCAGGTAGAGACGATCCAGATAGGACATGCCAGCTCACCGGGGATGGGTGTCAGTTTCTGGGGCTTTTTCGATCGTGTGGATGGGAGACCATTCTATGCGGGGTTCAGCAGCCTCCCTGGTAAGGGTACTATCCATATCTTCTTCAACGATAATGACAAGAATGCCGATGTATTACAGCCGGGCAAGAAGATCCAACGGGTCACACGCTTCGGAATTACGTCCTGCTACCAGGTGAACCTGGATATGGTGACGGGCAAATACACCCGCAAAGCGATCTTTAGCAACAAGGACATCCCTACCTCCATGCCCAGGCTGGGATCGGTGATGAACAATACTTTGTGGGTAACGGGGAAGGATGACCGGACGCTTGCAAAGTCCAAGATCGCGGTGGGCAAGATAGTGTGTGCTGATTGATGTAAGGCCGGTCCCAACGGCCGTTTAGGGCCTTTCCATGCACAATTCGATGAGTACGGAGTGTGTATCTTTGGGATGAAGGAAGCAGATGAGCTTATTGTCGGCCCCTGGCCTGGGCTTGTCACTCAGGAGAGTGAAGCCGGCGGCTGCCAGCCTTTTCATTTCCGCATGAATATCGGCTACCTCGAAAGCGATGTGGTGCATCCCTTCCCCCTTTTTTTCTATGAAGCGTGTGATGACGCTGTCGGGGTCCTGGCCCTGCAGCAGCTCGATCTTTGTCTCTCCTTTTTTAAAGAAAGCGGTGGTCACCTTCTCTGTGTCCACTTCTTCGGTCTTGTAGCATGGGGTGTCGAGCAGCGCCTCGAACAAGGGGATGGATACGGTGAGGTCCCGGACGGCAATACCGATGTGTTCGACTTTCTTCATGCGCAATTTTTTTCAAAAGTAAGGGGATCATTTTTTAAATCGGTAGAAGAATTGTTTTTCATCCCCGAGGATCAGCGTATCCCTGGTATGCAGCCTGACCTGGAATCTTCCCTGGTAGTCATCGTACTGAATGATGAGGGTGTCCCTGGATAAAGAGAAAGGATAGGTCCTGGACGATTGTGGGTAGTTGATCCTGGACCCTTTGATCACAAAGCTGGCGTTGCCCTCTCCGACGGCGGCCCAGATCCCCTGGAGGATCGCCGGAACTGGTGATGCAACTTTATCGGTAAATTTGTACCTCATTCACCCGGAGGACCTCATGCTCAAGCTACCCATCTACTTCGACAACAATGCCACTACCCCCTGCGACCCACGGGTGGTGGAAGCTATGCTTCCCTATTTCACGGATAAATTCGGTAATGCCGCCAGCCGTACCCATGCTTTTGGCTGGGAGGGTGAGGAGGCAGTGGAGCAGGCCCGCGAGCAGGTGGCCAGGCTGATCGGGGCGGAGCCTAAAGAGATCGTCTTTACTTCGGGCGCCACTGAGGCGGATAACCTGGCGATCAAGGGGGTATTCGAAATGTATGCGGGCAAGGGCAATCATATCATTACGGTGGCCACGGAGCATAAGGCCGTGCTGGACACCTGTCATCATATGGAGAAGCTGGGGGGCGAAGTAACCTACCTGCCTGTGAATGGGGAAGGGTTGATCGATCTGCCTGCATTGGAAGCCGCTGTCCGGCCGTCGACGGTGCTGATCGCAGTGATGTACGCCAATAATGAGATTGGGGTGATCCAGCCTGTTCGCGAGATCAGCGGGATCGCAAGGAAGCACGGGGTCCTGTTCTTTGTGGATGCGGCCCAGGCGGTGGGTAAGGTGCCCGTGAATGTCCAGTCCGATGGCATCGACCTCCTGGCGATGAGCGCCCATAAATTATATGGCCCCAAGGGTGTTGGCGCCTTGTATGTTCGGCGGAGGGACCCGCGGGTGCGGCTGGCGGCGCAGATGGATGGGGGTGGCCACGAACGGGGCATGCGCAGCGGCACCCTCAATGTGCCCGCAATTGTCGGTTTTGGAAAGGCTTGCGAACTGTGCCGCCTGGAGATGGAGGCGGAGGCGGTGCGGGTATCGGGACTGCGGGACAGGCTGGAAGCGGGCCTGCTGGAGATAGAGGAAGTGTTTGTCAATGGCAGCCGGCAACATAGACTGCCCGGGACGGTGAACCTCTCCTTCCGGTGGGCGCCGGCAGAAGGACTGATCACAATGATCAATAAGAATATTGCCCTGTCATCAGGATCGGCCTGTACCTCGGCCTCCCTGGAGCCTAGCTATGTATTAAAGGCATTGGGCCTGGACGATGACCTGGCGCACAGCAGCCTGCGATTTGGATTGGGCAGGTTCAACACGGAAAATGAGGTGGATTATGCTATAAGCCAGCTGCAAACAGGGGTTGATAGGTTGAGGTCGCAGAGTCCTATGTGGGAGAAGTATAAGGGGCAAAATGAGATCAAAAACAGGTAGAATGTTGGTTTTCAGGGGGAAATGATGGCCTGATTGAAACATGTAAAATATTTATACTATTATAATATAAATTATTTTTAATGTGAGTTAGGAATGCGCTTGGGACGGCTGAATGCTGGTGGTGGAAGGTGGTAGGACGGCGGGGGCTAAAAGCAAAAAACCGCCTGTGAGGGCGGATCTTGCTTTGCAGTTGGTTTCGGTTAAATCTTTTTTAATTACCTAACCATAATATTTTTTCGAAGGAGGTTGGTTCTTATTGAGTATGCGAATATAAGTAATCCTTTGGTTTTAATTCCTTTTTAACAAATCTAATTTTACTTTTTTTCCACATTTCAATATTTTATAATACGACGTTACCTGTCCGGATATAGCCGGACGTCCCGGAAAGGACAAAAAAGTTACGCAATAAAATTTAGGGTATAAATGGTGCTGATCATAAACGATGAATGCCAATATATATTGTGTAAGTGAATTTGAACATGGGTCATACTCGTGGCACACATTACATCGTTATATCGCTTATTTTCGCGCACATGTGGGCAGTTTGCAAAAAAGAACTTCGTCAAAGCTTCAGTAATCTAACGGGTTATATAGCTATCATCGTTTTCCTGTTGTTGAATGGGCTGCTCCTGTTCGTGTTCCCTGACACGGATATACTGGCGGGGGGCTATGCTACGCTGGACAAATTCTTCGAGCTGGCTCCCTGGATCTTATTGTTGCTGATCCCTGCCATTACGATGCGCAGCCTGTCCGAAGAGTTCCGGACGGGGACCTTTGAGATCCTGCAGACGATCCCGCTGAGCCGGACGCAGCTGGTAGTGGGAAAATACCTGGCGGCGCTGCTGGTGGTGGTCATCGCCCTGGTACCTACCTTGCTTTATTTCCTTACTATCCAACGCCTTTCGGGCCAGGGTGGCATCGATGCCGGCGCTACGATGGGCAGCTATATCGGGTTGATATTCCTCTGTGCGGTGTTTACCTCCATCGGCATGCTTTGCAGCAGCTGGACCAGCAATGCGGTGGTGGCATTTATTGCGGCGGCTTTTGCCTGCTTTATTTTATACAGCGGGTTTGGTGCGGTGAGCCAGCTGCCGGTGTTTGCGGCAGGGGCGGATTTCTATATCGAGATGCTGGGGATCGATTTCCATTACAGGAGCATCAGCAGGGGAGTAGTGGATACCAGGGATCTCATTTATTTTTTGAGTATCATTATTTTGTTTTTGAGATTGACGAATAGGAATCTGGCGCGCAAGCTGGAGGGGCCGGGGAGGAAGAGAGGTTTGGAGGGAACCAGGGGTTCGGAGGAGGGAAAGGGATCAGAAAGACGGGTGGGATTTGAGGCTCTGAAGGAATCGGAGGGAACAAAGAATTTGGAGGGAATGACGGGAATGGAAGGAACAAAACGTTCGGAGGGACAGAAGGGATCAGAGGGAGTGAAGGATCCAGCCGGAGGGGAAGGTTTTGTGAAGAGTGGGGATGTGTTCGGAGTGAAGGATTCAGGAAGGAGAAATAGTCCGGTAAATAAATTGGGTTGGGTGGGTGTGCTTGCCGTACTCCTGATCCTAAACCTCGGCGCCAGCCGCCTGCACTACCGCCTGGACCTGACCCATGAAAAGCGTTATACACTGAGCGCTCCTACCAAAGAGCTGCTGCGCCACCTGGACGACGACATACAGGTCGATTTTTTTCTGCAGGGTGACCTGAAAGCAGGATTTCGCAAGCTGTCGAAAAGTACGCAGGAGCTCCTGCAGGAATTCAATGAATATGCCGACGGCCGTGTCCGGATAAGCGTGACGGATCCCCTGGCCGGGCTGGACGATTCTACCAAAATGCATACCCTGGATTCCATCCAGCGCATGGGCATCCAGCCCAAGACGCAGGTGGCCCAGTCTAAAAAGGGTGACGAGCAGAGCCAGCGCCTTGTCATACCGGGGGCGCTTATCCATTATAAGAACAAGGTGTACCCGGTGGATCTGCTGACGGGCGTGCAGGTGGGCCAGCAAGGTCAGCCCGAAGAGCAGCTGTATACCAATGCAGAGACCCTGCTGGAATATAAGTTTGGCAGCGCCATCGACAGGATCACCCGCAAGCAGGTGCCTACAGTAGGTTATGTGGTGGGCAACGGCGAGCCAGTGGACTATAGCGTCTACAATCTGATAGAAGGTCTCCGGGCCAATTACCGCTTTGGGATCGTGAAGCTGGACAGCATGCCGGTGATACCCCAGGAGTTTAATACCCTGGTCATCGTAAAGCCTACCCAAAAGTTCACGGACAGGGAGAAGCTGACGCTGGACCAATATGTCCTCCATGGCGGACAGATCATCTGGGCCGTGGACATCCTCCATGCGGAAATGGATAGTTTGCGCCTGGACCGTGAGACATTGGCCTATGACAGGGGGCTGGAATTGGAAGACCTCTTTTTCAAATATGGCGTCCGGGTGCAGCAGGACCTGGTGGAGGATCTGCAATCCGCCAGCCTGAACCTGGTGGTCGGCAGGAATGGGGATAAGCCGGATATGCGGCTCCTGCCCTGGCCCTATTTCCCTTTATTGAACGGCAGTTTGTCCCATCCCATTTCGAAAAACCTGGACCCTGTATTGTCGAAGTTCGTCAACTCCATCGATACTGTCAAAGCGCCGGGCATCCAAAAGACAGTGCTGCTGCAGACCTCCGCCAATGGCAGAGTGGTCAGCACGCCTGCCATCATCTCTTTTGAAAGTGTGAAACTGGCCAGTGATCCGCGGGCCTTCCAAACACCGAATATTCCGGTGGCCTATTTACTGGAGGGGAAATTCAACAGTCTGTATGCCGGAAGGATAGGAACTGCCGTTGCCGACAGCCTGGCAAACGTGTACAAGCAACCATTCCTTTCCATAGGGGAAAAACCTTCCCGTGTCATCGTCCTGGGCGATGCGGACCTGGTAATGAACGACGTGGTCCAGCAGGGCCAGCGTCCTTTGCCGATGGGTTATAGCAAGGACATCGATTACAGATTTGCCAACCAGGACTTCATTGAGAACTGCCTGGAATATCTTACCAACCCGTCCGGGATCCTGGAGACGCGCAGCAAGGATTTTACCCTGCGTCTGCTGGACCCTTCCAAAGTGGAGACGGAGCGTCCTTTCTGGCAATTCATTAACATCGGCCTGCCCATCCTGCTGGTGATCGCGGGTGGCTATCTGTATCAGTTCCTGCGGAGGAGAAAGTACGCGTGAGGGTGATTAATTCAGTTTTCCGTCCTTCGCCTCCTGTTTCATCTGCTCATTAGCCGTGATGGCCACTTCCACCCGACGATTCATGGTGCGGTTGGCATCGGTGGTGTTGGGTACCTTCGGCTGCGACTCTCCATACCATTTCACGTTCATACGGCTGGCGGCCACGCCTTTCGCCTGAAGGTATTCACTGACAGAATAAGCTCTTTTGCGGGATAGCTCCATATTGTATTCGGGCGTGCCGGTGTCATCGGTGTGCCCTTCGATGAGGATATTCGTCTCGGGATATTTTACAAATACGCCGGCGACCTTTTGGAGATTGGTTTTGGCAGCTTCGCTAAGAGCGGCGGAATTGATCTGGAACAGGAGGCCTGAATTGAAGGTCATGTTGATACCCTCACCCACTCTTTCCACCTGGGCATCGGGTACGGCCTGTTTGATCTCTTTGGCTTGTTTGTCCATATGATGGCCGATGAGATACCCGGCGCCGCCGCCTACGGCAGCGCCTATGAGGGCGCCCCATACGGAGCTCTTACCGCCACCCCCTATGAGGGCGCCGGCTCCCGCGCCGGCTGCCACGCCGATGGCCGTGCCTTTCTGGGTGTTGTTTGCGCTTTTGCAATTTGTCAGCAGGACGGCGAACATGGCGGGTATGAAGATCCAATTTTTACGCATGGCTACTAGTATTTTTCGAATGTTTGAATAGTGGTTGGTTTTTTTGACGGCTTTTACTGGCTGGGGCTCATCTATTGGCTGGAAGCTTTTACTGACCGGCAGTGTCTTACTGGCAGACGGTGGCCTGCACGAGGTCGACCTGGACATCCCTGAGGCCCTTGCTCTGAGCGGTCCTGATGCTGCCGCAAAGGGTCTGCCTGTCGGATGAGCTGATCTTCTTTTTCAGCCCATCGGCGCTTTCGGCGCCGTATTTTTTCTGGTATTGCTTAATGACGGTGACGGTGCGGGCCTTCCAGGCTTCGGCGTCATCTTTGCCCTTGGCGATGGTCTCGTCATAGTTGGCGATGGCGGCTGAATAGTTGCCGGCAGCTGCGTTGATATCTCCCCGTTGAAGATAGAAGTTCAGGTTGCTGCCGTCCAGGGAGATGGCATCCCCGATATGCTGGAGTGCGTCGGTATACATTTGCTGCCGCATCTCGGTCTCGGCGATCTTGGCGTAGATGGTGGCCCGCTGCGCGGTGTTGCGATTCTTCCCGGTGAGGTTGGTGATGGTGCTGAGGTCAGCCTTGGCCTCGCTGGTCATGCCCAGCCCCAGCTCGGCATTGGCCTTTTCAAAGAGATTGTCCAGGCTGCTGGGGTTGATCTTGAGCCCGGCATTGGCCGCGCTAAGCGCGTCATTGTACTTGCGCAGGCCATTGAGAGCACCTGCCTTTCCGGCATTGGCTTTCTCTTTGGCATCGTAAGCATCGCATTTCGATAATACCTTATTGAAATTATCCAGCGCGTCGTTGTAATTGCCGGCTTTGTTCTGGGATTGGCCGGTGCTGATGAGATTGTAGCAATTATTGGACATGGTGACGAGTCCGCTCTTGCATTGGGTAGCTGTAAGGGACAATACGATAAGTCCCGTTGCGATCAGGTGATTTTTCATTGGTTCAAATAGTCTTTACGAACTAAAGGTTAGTTGCGGGTGTAAAAGTAAGGATTTTTACATTAACTTATAAAAGCCGGCCGTGGCCGTATCCGCAATCTCTCCGCCGGATCGATGATAAATAAAATACGCTTGCAGCTCAGGATGCTGCTGCAGAAAGGCAAAAGATTTTTGCAAACCCATCCCCATCAAAGCGTTGTCATAGCCATCGGCGGTGATCGCGTCATTGGCGTACACCGTTACACTGATCAATTCATTCTGGAACGGATAGCCTGTCCTCGGATCCATCAGGTGGGATATTTTCCTGCCGTTGATCTCATAATATTTCCGGTAATTGCCGGAAGTCGTGATGGCGCCATGCCCGACGTGTACGATCTTTTCAATGACTGGCGCATCAAAACTATTTTGAGCCGGGGCTTCAATACCGATGTGCATGATGGTACCTCCGGGATACTTTTTCCCTTTTACCCTTAATTCACCGCCTACTTCCACGAGATAGTTCGTTATGTCGTTGCTTTCCAGGAAACCGGCCACCACATCCACGGTGTACCCTTGTGCAATGCCATTTACATCGATCTTTACACAAGGCTTATCCTTTAAAAGCCAATTGTCGCGTATATGAATTTTACCGGAACCAACGCAGGCCATCGCTGACCGGACCTTCAGGGAATCCGGCGCTGTGGATGTATGTTGTTGGCCGAACCCCCATAGGTCCATCAGGGGGAGAATAGTAATATCCGAGATGCCTTCGGTGGCTTTGTATATTTCCAATGAACGCCGGACTACCTTGTTCATATGTTCATCCATTTGTATGCCTTCCGCAGCATTGTTAAACCGGCTTATGATCGAATAGGGTTTATAGATGGAGAGGGAGCTGTCTATCTTATCCAGCAGGCTGTCGATCTGTCTTTTAACTACCAGGCTGTCACGGGCGAAAAATGTAATATGGTAGGTTGTTCCCTGGGCATACCCGGAAATGTAAAATGCCGATAATGGATCTGCGGTGTCATTCTTAAATGATGACACGCTCATCAGCAGGAAAAAAAATAGAAGTACCCGATGTTTCGATCTCACGTGAGAACCCTCTTTAGCGTCAAAAATATCCTTTATTTTGAAAGATGAACTCTTTTTCAAAAACTTCATCGGTGCCAGAGGGATACATTTTATAGATCCTGTCGATCTCTTCTGTATTTTTTACAAATGCATATACCGCGCTGTACAAAACAATAAGTAAGAACGTTCAGGTGACTTAAATGTAAAGACAAATTTTTTAAATTGCCGGAAGATATTTTGGGACGGGAGATCCCGGGAGATGTGATTGTCATTCGTGAAGAGAGATTATCAGTGAGTTATACGATTACCATTGAAGCGTAACTTTTATTCCATCGGGGCTGTTGTCGAATCCAAGGTAACAGGTGCCGGAGGCCGCGTCCCAGGAAGTGTTTACGTCGGTAAGGTTTTCTCCTTTACTGTTTGTCACTGTCGTTTGGGTGGGGGCGGCAGGCAGCAGCACCCGCATGCTGTTCCTGGTGTTCAAAGGGCTTTTGGCAATAAAAGAATAAGTTTTGCCCTTTACTGTTTCGTCGTATACCCTGCATGCGGATGCCAGTACCTGGGGTTCCTTTTTGTCGGCGACCCTGCCGATGTTGTACAAAAAAGCCTGTGTGCCCGGCTGTACGGTCTTTTGAGTGAGCGCGGGTAATTGGGGGTCGAAGAGGTCGATGACAGGTCCGTTGATGACATAGGGCTCGCTGACGGCGCTTTCGTCCATGACGGAAACAATGTCATAGGGGCCTCTTTGTAAATAGAAATTATTTTTGATGATGAGTTCGCCGGCTTTGGCGTCGGTGTGATAGGCGGTCTTTATGAGAGATATATAGGCGCCGTCGTTATTGGCCTCCATGACGAATTCCTTCGGGTTCTGTCGGACTACGTAGACCTTGCCTTTTCCGACGGGGAAAGATTGGAAAAAGCTGCCGGTGGATGGACTGCCGGAGCCGCCAGCGGTTGTTTGACTGTTGCTGCCGGCCGGCCTGATGTGCAGCAGTTGGAACAGGTGCGCTGATGGAGCGGTGTAATGATTGGCGCCCGTATTCCACCATTCCATTACTTTCTGATAAGGGTCGTCATCCCTCCCGCAATAGATCAGCACGCCCCCCTTGTTCACCCAGTCGGCGAGATGCTGATGCACTTCAGGTGACATGGGCTTCATATTGGAATAGCTCATCACGAGGACCTTTATGTCTTTCAGTGTAGCCGGATAGGAAAGATTCTCCATATGCACGGTCTCTACGGGGACCCCACGTTTTACGAGCGGCAAGGTTTGTCCATAGAAATTTGAAAACTGGGGATCTTCAAATCCGTCATGGGTGGGAAAGCGCTGGAACATGAGCGAATTGCCCATCAGCACGCCGATGCCTCCCGAGCCACTGACACGTCGGGAAGACACCTGGATATTGTTGAGGGCATTCACCATCACCTGCATCTGCGTCGAATAATATTTCGGGATCAGCACTTTCTCATCAGTGTTCGCCAGCTTGTAAGGCCGGGTGTAGATCCGCTCGGGCCAGGGCATCACTTCATAATCGGCCACCATGGGATACAATATTTCGGCTGTAAAGGTGGCTTCATAGTTCCGTCGGTAATCGGCCCAGTCCCTTGGCCAGTCTTCGATGGGATCTGTGAGGAAGAATAGTTTTCTCTTGGTGGGGGCTGTCATGGATACCATGGAGCCGTATTCCAAAAAAGCATTCTCGAAAACCCGCTCTTTTCTGACCCCGTTGAAATACGTAGGTTCCCGGGATGTCCCCGTCCACACCTGTGCTATGTATCCGTCGATGCCGGGTAAGCTGGCAAGACTAGCTTCGGGGCTTACGATCTTCCAGGATGAGTAGTTGACAAGAGAATGTGTAGGGATATAGACCTTCACCTCCAATCCTTTTGTTTTGCCATATGCTTTGGCGTACGATGACACCTGTTTGATGGCATTATAGTACAACTGGTATTTTAGTTTGCTGGAGAGATAGGTGTTCTCGGGCGACTCATGCTGCGCGCGCCAGGGGAAGCCGTAGAATTGCTGCCACTCCTGTTTGAAGACCTCGCTGTAGCCGGCCCTCGCCCAGAATTCCGGCTCTTCCAGGTAAATGGAAGTGATGCCGGCATCGATGACCCTTTTCACCACCCCTCTTTGCATGAAATCGATATAGGAGGCGACAGGCACCACATAAGGGATGTTGCGTCCGTGCCAGATGGTATCGCCTTTTACGGTGACCTGTCCCTCCCCTAAATGATTTTTGCCATCCCACTTGCCCAGAAAATAATCGTCATACTGTCCCCAGGCAATGCCTGTCATGAAATGGACCTGGTATCCCCTGTCGCGCCAGCTTTTCACGCGGTCTTCGAAGCTGACATGCCCCCGCTCGCTGACGCCATAGACGATGGCGATGTCAGAACGCACGTCTATTTCCGGTATCCAGGCATGGCTGGTCTGGAAGGCTGTCTTTTCTTTTTGCGAAGATTGGGCCTGTCCATTAAGTACGAAGAGGGTAAGCGCGGAGGCGATGAAGATCCATTTCATGTTGACTGTGATTGACTGGTTGACCGTGATTGTCTAAGGGAGCGTGACTTTTTTGATATCCGTATAATTGTATTGTTTCAGTCCATACGTTGTCCTGGCGCCGATGCGGAGCCAGTAGGACCGCTTGGTTGGCAGCTTGCCGGTGGTCGTCAGGACGATGGTCTGTCCCAGCAGGGCATTGCCTGCCGATCCGCTGTACGTCACCTGTTTGGAATACCTGTTGTCATAGTTGTTATTCCCTACATAAGGGACGGTATTCAGATAGAGGAAGAGATCGCTCACGTCATTCTGGAAACCGGGATTGGTGGTGCCCCGGCTAAATCGTGCCTGCACGGTGATGGTGCTGTCGGCATTCACGACGGGTTCGCTGACCCATTCCACCCGGAGGAATGGCTCTACTTCAAAGGTGATGTTCTGGGCGCCGCTGCCCAGCACAACTTTCTGCCGTTTGTCCACCGTGATGGTGCCTGCATTGTCGTACTGCACCAGGGGTACGAAGGCGCCTTCCACGCTGATCATGTTCGTGCTGGCGAAGAGCTTGGTATTATTGAACGTGCCGTCCTGCATGCTGTAAAAATAAAACGGCGTGGGATTGTCGCTCCAGCTGATCTCCTCCAGCTTCACCCTGGTGCCGCCGCCGCCTGTTTCGGTCTGAATAGTGGTCTTTCCTGCGCCTGCATCCACTACACTGCCTGTGAGCGTGGCATTGGGTTGCGGGAAATTGTCCAGCTTGGAACATGATACGGTGGCGATGATCGCCAACGTAGCAATTGCATATAATAGTTTGCGCATCTTTTAAATTTTTCAGGTTAGTAACCGGGATTCTGTTTCAGGCTATGGCTTTTATTGATCTCGTCGGTCGGGATCTGTTCGTAATACCATTTGGGATCGAAATTGTAGAACCTGTTCTTCTCATCCTTCCTTACATCAAAAAAGTACTTGTAATTCTCTGCCACGTAGAAGGGCATCATCACCCTGTATAGGGAATTGTTCTGCTCTTTGTCAAGGATCCTCCATCTTTTCAGGTCCCACCAGATCTTGTTCTCGAATCCCAACTCTTTACGTCTTTCTTTCTGGACCACCTTCAGGTCGTTGAGATCGGCGGCGGTTGCCAGGAGGTCGGCGCCGGCCCTTTCCCGCACGAGGTTGATGGCGGTGAAGGCCTCCTGTTGATAGTTGGCGCCTGTCTGTCCGGCGGAGAATAATTCATAGGCAGCCTCGGCCTTGTTCAGCAGCACTTCGGCATAACGGATCTCGATCCACGTCTGGTCTTCATTGTTCTCTTTCACCTGCGATTTGTCCAGGCTTTCATCCAGGTATTTCCGGATGAAAAAGCCCGTCTGCGAGCAGGTCTCTTCGCTGAAGAAAGTGCCGCTGGCCCCGGCGGGATTCATCTTGGTGCCATTGGGCAGGGTATAGGGCGTTTGCGAGCCGTTGGCGGATTGGACGATATTGGTAGTGGGATATTGTATGGTAGATCCGGCAGGAATGAGGGGGCTGATACCGCCTGCTGCACTGCCGGTGTAGATACCCCGGCGGATCTCGATGCTCTGTCCCTTGAAGTTGTCGCCGGGCAGGATGACGGTGGCTCTCAGCCTGGGTTCTGCACCCGCGAAGATATCCATGGTATTGTCATAGAGGATATACTTCCCGGAGCCGTCAAGGTTCTGGATGGTGCCATCAGGGTTCTTGGGCAGGCCGTCGAACATTTCCACATAGTTCAACGTGGGTGAAACTTCTGAAGAGTACCCGTTGGGGCCCATGCATTGGAGGGGGACCATGTAAGCGTCATAGCCATGTACGGACTGTGGATAGGAATATTGTTTGACGAAAATATTCTCGGGACTGTCGCCGTCGAAGAACATCTTCACATAATTCTGGTATTGGGCTTCCTTATCACCTGCGGCCCACGCTTTCTTGTAGAGGCTGAAATGGCCATCCAGCAGTACGGCTGCGTCATAAGCGGCCTTGAAATAAGTATTGGCTTTCTCGGGGGGAAGACCGCAGAGCCTGTTGTGGCTGTCATCGAAAAGAGATACCTGGTTATATTTCGCTATCGATCCGGCATACAGCATGGCCCTTGACTTGAATGCGGCAGCGGTATATTTGCTGGCGCGTCCCTGCTGATTGCTGCCGGACATTTTCGCGATGGCGGTGTCCAGGTCGGCGGCGATGAAATCATAGGTCTTCTCTTCCGAGGCGCGGGGGACATCCAGTGCGTTGATATCCTCCGCAGGATACTGGAGTACGTCACTGACGATGGGGACGCCGCCATACCTTTTGGCCAGGGAGAAATAGGTGAAAGCCCGGATGAAATGCGCTTCTCCGATCCAGGAATCCAGGTCGGCGGCCTCGAAATTGGCTGCATACTTTGGCAGGGCCTGGAGGAAATAATTGGTCTCGCGGATCAGCTTGTAAGCGTCGCCCCAGTAAAGGACGGCCTCTGTCATGGCCCCGCGCTGGTCGCGGCTGAGCGCTTCACCTGTGACGGCGGGAAAGGGGCTGATGATCCAGAACATGTTCAGGCCACGCTGGGGAGAATAGCGGAAGTCCTCGATGGGCAGCTCGCTGTACATCCGCGCCATATAGATCTGCACACCCCCGCTGGTACTGAAGACGTCATTGTCCTGTATGATGTTCATCGGGGGCAGGTCCAGCTTGGTGCATGCATTGATGCCGCATGCAAGGGCGCTTATGATAAGGAGATATCTGAGAATTTTCATTGTGCTAGTATTTAAAAATTAACAACTACGCCTCCGCTGACGGTCTTGTTAAGCGGATAGAGGTACCCGTAAGTTGCGGATGGATGTTCGGGGTCGACATACTTCAGTTTGGTAAACGTCAGCAGGTTGTACCCATTGATATAGGCCCTCAGGCCTTTGATGCCGACCTTCGAGACGATGTTATACGGTATGGTATACCCGATCTCCACGGACTTGAGCCTGAGGTATGCCCCATTCTGCGTATTGACAGCGGAATTGGTGGGCGGTACCGTACCTGTGTAAGGGAAATGCCCCGATACCCAAACGGTGTTGGGATCATACGGGTCGGCGGTGGGGTCAAGCGGATGATAGTTGTCCATGAACTGGGAAAGGGCACTGCTCCTGTTGGAGCCCCACAACGGGGTATTCAGCTGCTCGAAATAAGCAATGTCATACTTTGCCGCGCCCTGCAAAAGAATGTTGATGTCGAAGCCTTTGTAAGCGCCGCCGATGGTCAGCCCGTACTGGATCAGGGGATCGCCTGTATAGGCATAGGGGTACTGGTCCAGGTCGTCTATCTGTCCGTCGCCATTCCAGTCCAGCATAGCATAGTCCCCTGGCAGGGTGTTGCGCCCCAGGGCGGTGTGGCTGTTGTAGATGTCCTGGAACGAGCCGTACCTGCCGGCGTCACCAAAGCCCCAGTAGATGCCGCTGTAACGGCTGTTCATATTGTTCCTCCAGTTGAGATAGGAGTTGCCCGCCTTGGCCTGCTCCTGGTACCTGAGCATGGTGCGGGAGTAAGTGAACATGCCTTTAAGGAAATAGGAGATCTTTCCGATGTGATTGCGATGAGTGACCTCCAGGTCGATGCCTTGTGTCCTGTCGGTGTTGAGGTTCTCCTGCGGCAGGTTGGCGCCTACTACGCCGGGGAGGCTCAGGACCCTTGTCGTGAGCAGCCCGTTCCTGTCCCTATTGAAGAAATCCACGGTCACACCTAACAAACCCTTCCAGGCTTCGGCATCGATGCCGATGTCGAATGTTTTGGAGGTATACCAGGTGAGATTGGGATTGGGTATGCCGGTGCTGGATAATGCATTGACAAAAGTGCCGTCAAAGACGGATCCGGGTGGCAGGCGGTTGTTATCCCCCGTGGTGGGGTACTGATAGCCTGTGATATACTGGTAGTTGGCGCCCTGATCGTCTCCCAGCCTGCCATAAGAAGCGCGCAGCTTAAAGCTGTTGATAAAGGCCAGGGAATGACTGTTCATCCAGAAAGGTTCTTCGGAGATGCGCCATCCCACGGAGGCGGCGGGGAAGAAGCCCCAGCGGTGTGTGGGCGGAAATCTCGAGGATCCGTCATACCGGAAGCTGAACTCTGCCAGGTATTTCGAGTCAAAGCCATAGTTCAAACGGCCGACAAGACCCTTATTGGCGAATTTATACAAGTCGTTTGGATAGGTATTCCCCTGCTGATTGAGGGCATTGCCGGCCAGCAGCTGATCTACGGGCAGGGAGAGTTGCCGGGTAGCATAGAAGTTGTCGCTGCTGCGGGTACTTTGTTCGTACAGCACGAGCGCCTCCACACTGTGAACGGCCGCAAAAGTATGGTTGTAGTTCAGGGACAGCTGTGACAGGGACCTGGGCAGGGAATAGAATTCCCGGGTAATGGTGTTGGGAGAATTCTGGATGAATTTGTTATAGGTGTCGGTGGCGCTGTTGTAGGTATATTGGTTATAGGACTTCTGGAAGAACTTATTTTCAACGACATTATAGTCATAGCTGTACATGCCCTTCAGCGTGAGCCCTTCCACATAGGGGACCTTATAGGTGATGGCCAGGGAGGACTGGAACCATTTCTTATTCCAGATCTTATATCCATTGATATCGCTGCGGGACAGGGAGATCGGGTTCGTTCCATCCACGGTGCCCTGGAACAGGTGGCCGGGATCGTCATTGGCATAAAATGGGTCCAGGGGATTCTGGCGCCAGATGCTGCGGATGATCCACCAGGCATCGGAGTTGGGCTGGTTCTTGGTGTCCAGGATCCCGTTGACATTCAGGTCCAGGGTGATCCTGCTCGTCAGCCGGCTGGTGATATTGCTGCGGACATTGTAGCGTTTGTAGTTCAGGTCGCCACTTCTCAGGATGCCATCCTGGTAGGTATACCCGGCGCTGAGGAAATAGGTGGTGTTGTCATTGCCCCCACTGGCTGTCAGGGTATGCTGTGTTTGCGGGACGCTGTTCGCGATGGCTGCATGGTACCAGTCATAACTCTTTTTCGTACCGTTCTTATAGGCGTCGAAATCTTCGGGCTTGTATACGAGGACGCCGCCGTTGACATTGTGCAATGCCTGCTGGTTCACCAGGGTCATATAGCCGATGGCATCCAGGGGCTTGGGGAGGCCGGAAGGGAACTGCAGGCCATAGTTGCCGGAATAAGTGAGGGCGAGTGTCCCTTTCCTGCCTTTCCTGGTGGTAACGAGGATGACGCCATTGGCGGACCTTACGCCGTACACGGCAGCAGAGGCGTCCTTCAGCACGGAGACGCTTTCGATGTCATTAGGGTCCAGGCGGGTGATATTGTCCCTCGGGACTCCGTCCACTACGACAAGGGGGGAGCCCATGCCCCGGATATTGATGGAATTGTCAAAGTTGCCCGGTTCGGCTGTGTTCTGTATGACGCGCAGGCCGGCCACTTTCCCTGTGAGCATATTCTGCACGTTCTCATTTTTCGTGGTAACGATCTCGGCGTTGGTGACGGAAGTGACGGCGCCGGTGACGGCTTTCTTTTTCTGGCTGCCGTAGGCGATGACTACGGAATTCTCCAGCTCGGAGATCTCCACTTTCATGGAGAGGTTAATAGCCTGTTGCAGGCTGCCGACCCTGATGGTTTGTGTCTGATAGCCGATGGAGCTGACTTCCAGCTGGTCGCCTTCCGCTGCCGTGATGGAGAATTTTCCATCTGCATCGGTGGCGGTGCCCTTGCCTGTGCGTTTGTTCTTGATGGAGACGCCGGCGAGCGGCTTGCCGTCGGGATCCCTTATCAGACCTGTGACCTCGGCGGTGGGAACCGCCGGTACGTCTATGACGGGCGGCATTATTTTTTGCTTGACGATGATGGTCTTTTCGATGATGCTGTAGGTCAGGGGCATGTCTTTGAAGCACCGGTCGAGCACCTCTTCGAGGGACGCATTCTTAACATTGATGTCAACTTTTCCTGCCTGCCGTAATAGCTCATCCTTGTAAAAGAAATGGAAGCCGGATTGTTTCTGAATGGCCTTGAAGACTTTTTGTAAAGGCGCATTCTTTTCATTCAGCGAGATCTTCTGCGCATGCCCTTCTGCATGTATCTGCAGGCAGGCCCCGATCAGCAAAACAACCGTAAGTCTCATAATCAGAAGCATTTGTGAGAGCGAGGGTCCCGGATAAGGCGGGATCCTGCATGAATTCGAACTCGGTTTCATACATTTGCAATGTTTGGGTTATGAAAAAAGGAATCCTTCCACCGAAGGTGTAATTGAGTAACCCTTATATTATCCAGGGGCGCCGCAATCGCCTCTGGTTTTTAAGGTTAGCTATTTTGAAATATTTTCTATAATACAGTTAGGTTCTTTCCTTCAATTTTAAATTTCAATCCGCCTTCTTCGAGTATGCGTAAGACCTTCAACAGGCTTTGGTCCCGTCCTACCGTCCAGCTATAGTGCCCTTCGGGCGCTTTGCCTGCGTATTGGACATCCACGTCGTACCATCTTTCCATCTGCCGCATGATGGTCTGTACATCACTGCTCTCGAACTGGAACAGACCGTTCTTCCATGCCACGATGGATTCGGTGTCGACCGGGTTGACCATGATGGACGCAGATCCGTTGTATATACTTGCCTGCTGTCCGGGGCTGAGTTTGATACTTTCACCGGGTTTGCCGGTGAGCTGCGAGACCCTTACGGCGCCATCAAGGAGCGTGGTTTTAAGCATGGCCTCATTGCTGTAGGACATTACGTTGAACCGGGTGCCCAGCACTTCTATCTTCGTGTCATTCACCTGCACTGTAAAAGGCATGTTCCTGTTGGGTGCGATGTCGAAGTAAGCTTCGCCCGTGACGGTGACGGCCCGTTCCTTACCGACAAAGGCGGTGGGAAAACGCAGGGACGACGCGGCATTGAGCCAGACCCTGCTTCCATCCGGCAATACCACCTGGTACTGTCCGCCGCGCGGGGTGGAGATGATATTGTAAACAGGCTGGTTAGTTGCGTGCTGCTTGTTGCCCCCAGCTATTATGCACGCCAGCTGCCCGTTGGTGAGCTTGAGGATCTTCGTGCTTCCCTGCTGTGCCAGCGTGCCTGTGTCCGAGTCGTCTAATACGATGGATGAGCTGTCGGCCAGCTGCAGGATGGCCTTATTACGGCCGGGAGCCACATCATTGGATTGCGCGGGCCGCATCTTGACGATGTCGATAGATCTGCGCGAAGGAGCTTTTAGGAAATAATAACCTGCGATGATGGCAATGCATGCCGCTGCTGCAGTTATCCTGCGCCATAACCGTGCGTTACCTTGTCTGTGGCTGCCGCCCCGTTCGCCTGCTGGCGGGGTCATTCGGATGACGCTGGCCGCGGGAGGCTGCTCTTTTTCCGCCTGCAGCAGGATCTTCCGGAATATGATGTCTGTGCGGCTTTTATCCGAGAGGTCACTGTAAGCATTGCTGGCCAACGCCTGATCAATGGCTTCTTTCAGCGCTTCGGTATTTTCAGGCTGCCCCAGGCGCGCTAATAATTCACGCAGCTCTTCAGCAGTAAGAGAATCGTTGAGATATCTGTTCAGCAGATCTGAAAAATCGGCATTACTCATATGGCATTGTTGAGATGGCATGGCCCATCAGCAGTAAAGACGCATGAAAAAAGTACAGGTATGAGCGGGGTAGGAAGGTTTTTGAGAAAAAAGATTATAGCAGATTATAGCAAGCCGAGGATAATGCAATACAGGATGGCGAAAGCTTCTACCTCGGCATGCATCCGGAGGTAGTTCCGGATAAACTGGAGCGCCTTGCTCATGTGCGATTTCACGGTGTTCTTCGAGATATCCAGCCTGGCGGCGATCTCTTCCTGGTTCAGGCCCTGCTCACGGCTGAGGCAATAAATAAGATGCTGCTGTGGCGGCAACTGCTCAATCGCTTTATGCAGAAGGTGTTCTGTCTCCCGCAGCATGAGCTGATCTTCGGGGGTGTCGCCGGTCTCCTGGAAATAGTTGAGGAGGTGATCCGGAAAGGATGTTTCTTTTATCTTTTTGCGGAGCGTGCTTAATATATGATTGCGGGCGATGATGAAGAGGTAGTCATTGAATTTCCTCACCTGTGGTAGCGCTGACCGTCCGAGCCAGATCTTTACAAAGACGTCCTGCGCCATTTCTTCGGCTATTACGGGAGATTTGGTGAATGCAAACGCTACTCCGTAGATATTGTCCCAATGCTGATCAAACAGCTGTCGGAAGGCGACCTCATCACCTTTGGCAATGCATGATAGCAAAGAGGTCTCATCATATGATGCAATGGCAGGCAATGTAAGACGCAGTTGAAGTTTTGTGAATAAAATTATACAAAAGGATCTTAATATTTGTAATTTTTTTTAGAGGAGCGCGCCAAATTATCTTACATTTAGGATAGTACCCTTTAGGACCCCAACCTAAACTTTCTGCATGAGAAGAGGCTTGATTGCTGCCGCCATGGTCATCTGCTGCGTTATCCGCGCATGGCCCCAAACCCCGGATATTTACCCGGACCTTTCCCAGTATGTGGCTGCGGCTGCCGGCAAGGTCACTTTCCATTACCACTGCAATGATTGGGAGGGCCTTACCCAGGGCTGCAAATTCGAAGCGAATAAAATGAAGATGGAAGTTCCGCCCTGGATGATCCCGGGTGGCTGGCATTCCTATTTCATGGTGGATGGAAGTAACAGCTATGTATGTTCTTCTCCTGCCAACCTGATAGTGAACAGTGACCTGGATATCAGGGGCGATGGCGCGGGGCCTTACAATGTTTCCACGCATGCCCTGGGGGGCGTAGGCGGCGGCTGCAGCAATAATGTGCCGGACTGGTCCAGGGTCTACTATGCCATTTACAGCGCGGAATATTTCCGTCATCCGGCGGCGGGCACGGTCTCGCTGGGTTTTCTCCACGGGGAGAATAAGGATGTTTGCGACGGCGGCAATGATTGCCATAACACCATCAACAGGGATCCCTCCAATGTATGTCCCTTCAAAGGGGACTACTGGCCCCGCTATAATTCCTTTGTCTGCGCTTCGTGGATACCGAACAACGCCGCCACGAATTGGGGCCAGCAATATTTCTCCAATGAGATGGGACCCATCGCCTGGCCCTGTGCGGGCTATCTGCAGCCCGATGGGGGGAAGGCCAGCACGGGCGTGAACCACCCCTCTTCCATACAGTATAACGGAGATGTATATGTGTTTTATCATGACTCGGGCCCCTATGCGGGCCTGAACCCGAATGATGAGGAAGGCCGGCAGGAAGGGATCAAGGTGGTCCGCGCCCCGCTGGATAATGCCCTCGATCCCCATGCTTACCAGGTGTATTACCGCGATCCGGCCGGCGATGAACATTGGAGCCCAAGTCTTCCGGCAGGCTTTGCTAAGGAGAACCTGCGGGATTTTTTACGGGTGAAGGGACCTAAGAGCACGGACCTGATGGGAGATGAAGAGCGGAACGGGTACAGGGACCTCCGTTTCAGTGTCGCCCGGGTACGGGACCGTGACTATTTCATCGGCGTGGAGTCTTACATCGATCATTCCGACGGCCATAAATATAAGACGGCACTGCGGTTCTCCAGCGATCTGTTGCATTGGACGGATCGCCGTATGATCATCGATGTGGCGTCGGACTTCACTACTTCCCTTATGAACTATCCTATTTTTTTGAGTGCGGACGGATGGTCCAACAGCGTCGTGGATGAGGATGACCTGTATGTGCTGGGGACGGGCGCCACCATCACCAACGTGGTGTATAAAAAGCATATCACGCCGGCGGGCCAGCCCCGCGCGCAGTCGGCAGGCGGCCCTGTTCTATCCGGCGGTGCGGTGAGCGCTCTCCAGGTGATGCAGGCTGCTCCCAACCCGGGCCATGGACTTTTCCGGCTGACCTACCTGATCAACGAATATGCCATCGTCCGGGTGAATGTGCTGGATATGGCGGGCCGGCGGCTGGTGAAGGGCATCCCGGTGCAGCGGTCGCCAGGTTCCTATACAGAGACGGCGGACCTCAGCGGCTTTGCGGGCGGGGTCTACCTGCTGGAGCTGGTGACGGACAAAGAAAAGAGGGTGCTCAAAGTGATAAAGGAATAGCGGGACTGGCCACATTTTTGCAAGGAGATACCTGTATGCAGCCATCAGCCAGTCATCGTCCCGGCATAGCAGGGATAAATTCGATCTTTTTACAGGATGCGGCCGGGAAGCGTCTTTCACAGAAGGAAAAGATCCTGTATTGGCTGACGGCAGGCTTTTTCTGCACGCTGTTCCTTCCGGGCATGCCGGTGGTCAATAACGTGTTCACGGGCGGGATCTTTGTTTTCAGCTGGTTCTACAATACACTGGCAGAGAAGCGGGAGAAGCTGATCCTGCGTAAGGAGGTGCTCCTGATGATCCTCTTTTTCCTCCTGCATATCATCAGCGCCTTTTTTTCGCAGGACAAGCAGGAGGCCGTCAGTATGCTGGTCCTCCGTATCCCATTGCTGCTGTTCCCCCTGTCGCTGGGACTGCTGTATATCCCCCGGGCATTGAAAGACCGTATATTACTGTCCTTTTGCTTTGTAGTGTCGCTGGTGGCCCTCATCTGCCTGATCTGTGCGTTGATAAAATACCTGCAGACGGGCGATGCGGTGTACCTGTACAATGATTCACTCACCTTGCCGATCAAAATGCAATCCTCCTATTTTGCGCTGGTGGTGACGGTGGCTGTCTTTAGCTATTTTTATTTATGGGAGAGCGGCTGCCTGCGAGGGGCATATAAGCGCTATGCGCAGCTGAGCATTCTTTTTCTGCTGGTATTCCATTTCCTGCTGGCCAGCAGGATCTCCATATTCATCCTTTACACCGGATTGATCATTCTGGCGGGATCGTATATGGTGAAGATGAAACGCACGGGGCTGGGGGTGCTGCTGGTGGCGGGGCTGCTCATCTGTGTGGTGGTCTGTATCCGGGTCTTCCCCAAGACACTGAACAGATTTCGCGAGCTGGAATATCGGTCTTACCAATTTAACAGCGAGGCCACGGAAAGTCATTACAACGGCACGCTGACACCCGACCAATGGAATGGGGCGAACATCCGGCTGGCGATATGGAAATGCGGCTGGCAGGTGGGCAAAGCGCATTGGCTGACGGGGGTCCAGCTGGGGGATAAGCAGGCGCGGCTGATGGAGGCGTACAAGGCAAATGGGTTTGATTTTGGGGTCCGCAACCGCCGGAATATGCACAGTCTTTACCTGGATATTTTCAGCTGTTTTGGTATCATCGGCCTGGCGCTCTTCCTGGCGGGCTACGTGGTCTTGCCGTTGCGGACGGCCTGGCGCTCCGCGGACTGGGTTGGGATGGCGATATTATCGACCTTTATCATCGGGATGATCGTGGAATCTTATTTCGATCGCAGTGCGGGCTGTCTGCTGGCGGGCTTCTTTTTCAGTTTTATTGCGGGGTATAAGGATGCCGTCAGGCATTATCCTCCATATACAAACTAATAGCCTTCGCCGTATCCCCGAAATACACCAGCTCCCCTTTTCGCATAAAAGCGGCCCGCGTACAATACTTCTGTATCACATCCATGCTATGACTGACGAGCACGACGGTCTTGCCCTCTATCCAGCTGGACTCGAATACCTTCACGGCCTTTTCCTGGAATTTTGCATCTCCCACAGCAAAGATCTCATCGAGGAACATGATGTCGGCGCCTGCATTGACAGCGATGGAGAAGGCGAGCCTGGCCATCATCCCGGAAGAGAAGTATTTTACTTTCGTATCGACGAACTCCCTGATCTCGGCGAAGTCGACGATCTTGTCGAACAGCAGATCGATGGCCTTGATCTTCAGGCCCAGCACGGAGGCGGAGACATAGATATTCTCCCTTGCGGTGAGCTCCTGGCTCATGCCCACGCCCAGGTTGAGCAGGAGGGTTGTGCCGAAGATATCTATTTGCCCGGTGTCTGCGGGATAGACGCCTGCCAGCAGCTTGACAAGGGTGGATTTGCCACAGCCATTCCGCCCCAGCAGTCCGACGCACTCGCCCCTGCGGACCTCGAAATCCATCGCCTTTACGGCCTGCACATGTTTGCCGCGGGGCGGATTGAAGAGGTTGAAGAGCCGGTGCTTCACGGTGTTGTGACTATCCTCCGAGATATGGAAGGTCTTGCTGATATGGGTCGCCCTGATGGCGGCAGGAGTTGTTGTTGTCATGATCATAATTTTTCGGCGGCTTTTGAGCCCAGCCGGTTGAGTAACATCAGGCCGAGGAGCAGCAGCAGCAGCGCATAGATAAAGTCGAAGGCCATGAGCTTAAAACCGGGCCGGCTATGCTCCATCATCACTTTCCGGGCATTGATGATAATGCCTGCGATGGGATTGGCATATTCGAAGCTGGGCAGCGCCTCCTTGAATGTATTCAATTTGTAAAAGATGGGCGAAAGGAAGAACAGCATGGACACAAATACCGTCCAGATCTGGTGGATATCCTTTGCCACGACGTAAATATTCGACAGGATGAGGGACATGCCCAGGGACAGGAGGAAAAGGTTGAGGAAAAGGGGGATGATCCAGAAATTCTGGAACGACAGGCCCGTGGACTGCTTTTCTATCAGGCTGTAGAACAGCAGGAACATGAGGAAGTTGAAAAAGAAGCCAATGGAATTGCTGATGATGGTGGAGAGGTAGATCTCCAGCTTGTTCATGTTGCTGTATTCATACAGGTATTTTTTTACGTGCAGGATCTGCACGGTGCCTGTGGTGGATTCCACGAAGAAGTTCCATAATATCAGGCCGATGAACAGGTAGGATGCAAAGGCGGGCACCCCTTGCCTGAGGATCACCTGGAACACGGTGTAATAGATGGCGATATCCATCAGGGGCTTGATAAGCGCCCATAGCAGACCGAGCTTATTTTCATAGTAGCGGAGCTTGAACTCTATCTTGGCCAGGAGCCAAAGCCTTTCCAGTTTGTTGCTACGGTTTATCCAGTCTTTTACAATGCTCGCGATCATCTTTAGAAGTTCAGTTTATTTTTTATGGTCAGTGCGAATCTTTTCAGCCGGGGGCTTTTCTTAACGACAGCTTTCAAATGCTGTACCAGTCGGTTGTCATGCTGTACGACGGTGGAAGACCGCACGCCGAATGTAGGGTTGTCGAATTGATAACCGGGGCCGTTGGCATTTAATATATTGATCACCTGCGTGGCAAACCGGGCATAGTAGTCCTTATTCTTTTCGGCTATATAGCGATTGGAATACAACAATTTTTCGGGTGTGGCCTGGCGGAACATGGAGCCTTTCCGGACGCGGTAATGGAACAGGGGCTCGGGTATGACGATGCCGTTGAACCCATGGCGCAGCATGCTGATGACGCTGTCATAATCTTCCATGCCGTAGTCGGCCTTTTTATCATTGAGGCCGCCGGCGAGAAAGGCGGCGCGTTTGTAGACGAGGCCGCTGCTGTTGACGGGATTGTGCACGAGGGCATACGGCGGCTGCGGCGTAAAAGTGGGCCATAGCTTGTGGCTGTCGCCAAAATATTGCACCCACGAGCCGGCAAAAAAAACATTGTCGTTGTACTGCAGCGCGTGGATGCATTTTTCATAATAGGTGGTGGAGACCTTATCGTCGGCGTCCAGGAAAGCGAGCCAGGCGCCGCGGGCTGTTTGGGCGCCTTTGTTCCTGGTGAGCGCCAGCCCCTGGTTTTTTTGCCTGATAACGGTGACGCGGGGGTCGGTGGCCAGCTTTTCCAGCTGCCGGATGCTGACGGGGTCGGTGCTCCCGTCATCGATGATGATGACCTCCAGGTCCTGGTAAGTGGAATTGAGCACGGAATGGAGGCTTTCGCTGATAAAGCGGCCCATGTTGAAATAGGGGATGACGACGGATAGAAGATTGTCTGTTTGGACAGATGGGGTGGTGGACGGGTGGTCTGACGGGTCGGAGAATGAATGGTCTGACAGGACGGGGGATGGTTGGTCAGCCGATGTGGTCAGTGCGGCGATGGGTTCCTGGTGGACGAAAGGGAAATGGTTGCCGCCGCCGGTGCCGGACACCTGATGGGTGGGGGTCTTTTGGGTCTGGACCTGCTGGGGCCGGATCTCTTCCAGCAGGGCAAGTTTCTGAGGGCCGATGGCGTCGAAGCTGTAGCATGTATGGACCTTCCGGCTGGCATTGGCGCCGATGCGTTTGATCTCTTCCACCGGCAGTGCCAGGATCTTATGCAGCTGGCGGGCAAAAGAGGGCGGGTCCCTGTGATCGAACAGGAAGCCCGTCTCGCCGTCTTCGATGATCTCGGGCTGGCCGCCCTGGATGGAGGCCAGTACGATCTTGCCCAGGCTCATGGCCTCGATGACGACATAGGGCATGTTGTCGACGATGCTGGGAACGATCACCAGGTGGGCATATTGCAGCGTGTCCTTTATCCAGTCGGGTTGGATCTGCCCTTGCAGCAGCAGCAGTCCTTTTTCCTGGTAGCTTTTATATTTATCGTGGATCAGCTGGCCCATGGTGCGCTGCTCGGGATGAAATACGATGTCTGTTCCCCCGACGATATGCAGGGGGTGGGGGAAGCCTTCGTCCCACAGGTCCGTAAAATATTCCATCAGCTCGAAGCTGCCTTTCTGCGGCGAGAGCTTTCCATAATAAATGATCTTGCCGGGAATGTGAGCAGGCGCCTCCACGGGCGGCTGACCGGGCTGATAGGGATTGGGCAGGATGCGTATGTACCTTCCCGTAAGATCGATCTGCCGGCCTATCTCTTCCACAAGGAAGCGGGTAGGCGAGATAAGAAGGTCCGCGGCGATGATGGCCTGCTTTTCCATTTCACAGGTCCAGAAATCCGGGAACCTGTACAGGGGCACCCTGTTATAGTCCAGGTAAATGAATGCGGGGCTATGCAAGGTCAGCACGAGGGGTATACCCGTCATGAAAGAATAGCCGAGATGCTTGAATTGCGCCAGGTAATAGGCTATGCCGAGATAATCCTGCGCCTCGATGTAATCGGGCTTGCCGTCCTCGAGGATGAGGGTCCGGACGATGTCTGCAAAGGCATAGCTGAGCCTGGCGGTGTAGCCCAGCGATCCGGAGAGCCTGTTCCTGTCGCTGTTGAAGCGGATGATCCGTATGTTGTGCTCTTCGGGCAGGTCTTCGCGATCCCGGACCTTGTCGTCGGCCACGAATACGGTGACATGGCAGCCTGCGCCCGCCAGCATGCGGGCGGTATAGTAGCAGTAGGTGCCGATGCCTCCTCCATAAAAAGGAGGATATTCCGTTGTTAGTAACCAATAGTTCACGTCCTGTCTTTTTTATGATGACTGTTGGAGGCGCGCGGTGCGGCATGGCGATACAGGCGGCGGCGGATGGCCTGGGCCAGGCTTTTGGCGGTCCTTTTACCCGTCAGCACTTTTATCACCTGGCCAAATCTTTTGTACCACAGTGGCAGCGCCTCGTATTCCTGCTGGTACCAGTGGAAAAGGGTGTCATAGTCGTCCTTGTATTTGCTGCGGATGACGCCGATCGTCGTCTCGGCATTGTGCATCCGCTCCTTCAATACCCTATGTTCGTTTTCCAGGGCGTCCAGTTTTTTTTGCAGCTGGTATTTTTCGGAGATCAGGGCTTTTAAGGTTGGGTTGTCGTGGAGCAGGTCTTCGCACCGGCGATGGAGCGCTGCTTCGAGGGCGATGGTCTCGTCGGGCGTATGTCCTTCGATGAAGATATAGGGTTGGCTCAGGGCACCGGAAAGAGATGCATTGGATCCGCCGGAAAGGAGTATGTCCGGTGTCTCTGACAGCAATGGATTCGATCCGTCGGAAAATGCCGTCCCCGAGGCTCTTGCCAGGAGGCTCTCGCCGAGCCCGGCGACCTGGTGATGCGCCGTCACCCAGTATGCGTGACGCATGTTCCATTGCCGGATCCCCGGCCAGCCCTGTGCCTGCAGCCTGTGCATGAGACCTGCGGATGGAGTGGCCTGCCATGCCAGGACGGGCGTATCCTTTATACGGATATACTGCCTGCTGAACATGCAGAGGGCGATTATTTCAAACATGCTGTCATCGGGTGTATCCGGCAGCAGGAGAAAAGGGTTGTTCCCCCTTATCAGCTGATGAAGGGCTTCGCGGCAGCCGGCTGCATCCTGCGTTCCCAGGCGAAGGGCCAGCCCGATGGACGGATCTTCCGGAAGCTGGTGGTCCCGAAAGTCTTGCGGACGCATGACCAGCAGGGGATGATAGGGCCTTTCGGTGGAGGAGCTTGTCTCCCGGGGTGCGATATGGCGTGTGCTGATCATATTCCTTTTATAGATAGACCCTGGTCCTCTGCCAGGAAACAGAAGAGCCGCTCCCAGGAATGCGTATAGGTGCCTGCTGCCAGGTCCAGCACATTCCCTGTCTCCAGTCTGGCACGTGCGTCGAGGGCGGAGTGGGTGGAAAAGAATTGCTCGAAGATGCAGCTCCTGGCGATGAAGATGGTTCCCGCAATGAAGTCGAAGATCCTGCCATGGAGCCGGTAGTCACGGATCATTTCCATCAGCAGTTGGTGATTGGTGGTAGCGAATGTTCTTTCCGAAGGCATGTATTCGTTCTTTAGAAATGTTTTTGCCCCTACAATGCCGATGTGGGGGTCCTGCTCCAGCAGCTGCAGGGCTTTATGTAGTCCCTCTTTGCTGTAGAGGCTGTAGAGCTGCTGTGACCAATAGTCTGCATTGATGGTCTGGGGGCTCACCTTGTCGTGCAGCAGGGCGATGTATCCGGTCTTTTCGCAAAAGCGCATATAATAAGAGAAGGCGGCCAGCTTGCCTCCGATGTCCTTCCCTTTATTGGGTACTTTGAGCCTGATGACCGCGCTGTCCTTTTTCGGCGGCCGTACCTCGTCCAGCACATCGTCGTGACATGCCGTGATGATGATAGTGTCGGCTTTCCGCAGGACGCTGCGGCACCTGTCTTCCAGCAATGGCCAGGAGCCGGGATAGTAAAGGTGTATGAGCAAGGTCAGTCCTGGCATGATAATGTTTTTTCGGTGTGGAATGTACGTGCGGGTGCGGTCGTTGTTTCCAGCAGGGCGAGGAACCGCTCTTCGAAGACATCCATGGTCAGGTGTTCCTGGTACAGCTGGCGGGCGGCCTTTCCCATGGCCGCCAGGAGGGTAGGTTGTCGCAGCGCCTGCTGGATCTTCATGGCCAGGGCCTTGCTGTCCTCATTGGGTATGACAAAGCCATTGATGCCGTCGGTCATCAGCTCGGCAAAGCCTGTATGGGAAGAGACGATGCAGGGTTTGCCCAGGGATAATGCTTCTACAATGACGACGGGAAAAGGATCGTCGCGGGAGGGGCATACGACAACATCGCTGCGGCGTATCAGCTCCAGACATTGTTGGTGATCACGCTCGCCTGTGATCTTTATATGGGCGGCGGCGGGGCCGATGTCCTGCAGCAGCTGCCGGTAATAGCCGGCATCATGGGGACGGCCTACCAGCCATAGCTCTACCTTGTCCTGCCACAGCGGGTCCAGCTGCTGAAATGCTTTCACCAGGATGTCCTGCCCTTTGCGGGGTTCGATGGAGCCGATGATGCTGAAGATGATCTTTTCGCCGGCGGCGGCGGGCCGGGGGTCGGGGGATAGTTCCGGATAGCCGTAATATATTTTTTCGGGATGGGCGTTGTATCTTTTTATGTACTGAAGCGCATAGTCGCTGGGGGTAATGACGGTGGACGCATTTGCCAGGGTAGAGATGACGGACGGGTCTTCCGTGAATGACTCGAGGACCTTTGCCTCATGCAACCACCAGAGGGTATGGGTGAGGGCGCTCAGCTGCTGCACGACAGGCCAGGTGACCACGGTATTGCAGATGACATGATCGAAATTGCGGGCAAAGCGGGTGAGGGTCTCATGCTGGCGCAGCAATAAGGTGTCGATGATGACGGGCGCCCCTGCTTCCAGGAACAGGGCGCCTGCGGGACCTTCCCTTTCGCAGATGACGGTGACAAAATAGCCGTTGCGGATCAGCAGTCTGCACAGCTGCAGCAGCATGATGGGGGCGCCGCTGAGGCTGAGGTCATGGCTTACCAGGAGGACGTCTTCGGAGGAGGCACGGGAAATGGTTGGTGGTGCGCCGTGCGCTTCGGTACGTGGGCTGTGCGCAGTGAGCGGCGAGTAGTTGGTTGTGGGGGGTGAGTTATGGGTTGCCGGTGATGGGTTATGGGTTGTGGTTGATGGGTTATGCGTTGCGAGCGATAAGTTATGAGTTTCCGGTGATGGATTATAGGTTGTGGTTGATGAGTTATGCGTTGCGGTTGATGGATTATGGGTTGCTGGCGATGAGTTATGCGTTACGAGTGATAAGTTATGAGTTGCTGGTGATGGGTTATAGGTTGTGGTTGATAAGTTATGCGTTACAGTTGATGCGTTATGGGTCGCGAGTGACACCGGCGCATAGATCCGGTAAGGTTCCGGGGAGTCGTGGTACAGGTGATTCCGCATCGACGTGGTGAAATAGGGGTCATCGGCCACGCGCTGTGCCCACCGCCGCAGGAGGAAGATGTCGGCCTTGTCCTTACGTCTGCCGGCCGGCGAGGACTCGTATTCCTTCAGCGACAGATGCCCGATATGACGAAGGGTGGCATAGGGTGTGTATACGCAACGGAACCCTGCATCGAGGATCCTGAAGGACAGGTCCACATCGGAGTGGGCGCTGGGCGTGTTGACGGGATCGAAGCCGCCGATGGCATCGAACAGCTGTTTCCTGATGGCCAGGCAGGCGCCGGACAGGATGGAGACATTGCGCACGGACTGGGGGAAGTTGATATAATCGGTTGCCTCTTTTTTATATCCATGGAAGGTGGTGCCCGTGAGGCCTCTTACGCCCGTGGCCATACCGGCATACTGGATGGTGTCGTCCTCATAGATCAATTTGGGGGATACGCCGCCGACGCCTGGAATGAACAGGTATTCGATGGTATTGTCGAGCCAGTCGTTTGCCAGGGGGCGGACGTCGTCATTGAAGAACAGGAGGATCTCGCCGCGGGCATGGGCGGCGCCGGCGTTGCATTTGTCCGAGAAATTATAGGGTTTGTCGTAGGGGACGGCGGTGAGTTGCGGGCTGTGTGTTTCGAGGGATGCGATCAATTTCGAATTGGTGACCACCACGATCTCGAAGTTGGGATAGGTGGTTCGCAGGTAGATGCTTTCCAGGGTATCCCTCAGGTTATCTTTGGAGTCCGTAGGTATGATGATCGATACCAGCGGTTGTGTTCCCAGGTGCAAAATTGCCCTGTTGGCTGTAGGCAGTTCGACTATCTCCGCAGGGATCTTCCTTCTTTTCATGGCGTCGGCGAGGGCGGCGAGGTTCGTGATCCGGGCATGTGGTTTCCCGCCCTGGGACGAGGAGCCGGCGGTCATCCGCCAGTGATAGACCACCTTTTCGATGTGCCGGATACGGGAGGTCTTCTCCACGGCGCGCAGCATGAGGTCATAATCCTGGGACAGATCATATTCCTTCCGGAAGCGGCCTGCCGTCTCCAGGAGGAAGTCGCTTTTATAGACGGTCAGATGACCGGGATACATCATGTTCAGGAGCAGCTCGGGGCTATAGGCGGGCTTGTAGAAAGGATCGCTGAGCTGGCCGCTGTCATCCACCTTACATTCGTCGGTGTATAGGATATCGGCGTCGCCATGGAGATGCAGGTCCTTTACCACCTGGAACAACGCATCGGGGGTGAGCTCGTCATCATGGTCCATGAGTGCGATGTATGCCCCTTCTGCCTCTTCCAGGGCAGCATTGGATGCTTCGGAGATGCCGGCGTTCTGTGCCAGCCGGATCAGCCGGATCTTATTTTCTTTTTCGAGCCGGTGTAACACCTGCTGCGTGCTGCGGTCCGTAGACCCATCGTCGGCGATGCATAGCTCCCAGTTGTCATACCATTGGTCTTTGATGCTGTCGACGGCCTTTTGGAGCCACCGGGGATCTGTATTATAAACGGGCATGATAAGGGAGATCTTTGGGTGCCGGGTGAAGCCTGCCATCTCTTCCATGGCTTTCACCGGGTCTTCTGTTGCGCCGATGCCGCCATTTGCAGCAGGGAAAGGTACAGCGGGCATGCGCATCAGGGGCAGCAGGGCCTCTCGTGGGTGGAACAGGCCATGAAGTCCTTTTGAGAAGAGCGTTCTACCTATCAATGACATGGTGCCTGTCACTCCTTTTTCCTGCATGGATGACAGGAGGAAGGCGGTGAGATATTTTTCCCGTTCACGGGCAGCCGACAATCGCCGTTGCAGGATCACACCGGGCAGACTGCGTTGTTCATACGTGCGTTTGTACCAGTCGAGATGCTGGTGCAGCAGGCCGATATGCGCCTGGTGATCCTGCTGGATGCGGGCTACCTGTTGCTGTGCCTTTATCTGCAGGGCTGCCTGTTCACGGAGGGCATTATCCAGCCGGGCCTGCAGATCGGTGAGAGCTGCCTGATATTGCTCCCGGGTGTCCTGCAGTTCCCGGGTAGCCTGCTGATACTGGTCCTTCCAGGTCTTTTTCAGCCGGATGGCCCCATGTGCAAAGGGCCGGCCGGGCAGGAGCGGAACGGCTCCGAAATATCTTTCTTCCAGCCGGATGCAGGCTGCCAGATCATCGTCGTCGAAGGGAAAGAAGGTATTGACCAGGGCGCTCACAAGTGATATCAGGTGTGCAGGCGTGCCTGCCGCAGGAATGGCGAACATGCTCATCTTGTCGAGGCTGTATACCAGTCCCCTGAAAAAAATAAAATACAGCGGAACATTTTCCGGCGTCCTCCATTCCTGGTCGAATACGACGGCTTTGCCTTCCTCCGTCATCAAAATATTAAAAGGGGTAAGGTCCAGGTATTGCCCGGGGAGGGTAAGGTTTCCAGTATCGCTGGTGGCATCGCCGGCCGGGTCGCTGTGATCCACCAGGACCTGGTGATAGCTGGCTGCCCAGTCATGCAGTTTGTCCAGGGTCCACCCCTCCTGTGTGATGATGTCGAAAGCGCCGGCGGAGAGCAGCTGGCCGGGGATATATGCTTCGTCGATGACCAGGTGTTCGATGGGTTGGCCCGGGGGACAGGGGGCATCGGGATACAGCCGCTGTCTGAGGACCTTTATGGTGCCATTCTCCTGCCGGGTGAAAATGTTGCTTTTGCAATAGCATTTTTGGCGGGCGCTGTTGTAGGAATAGACGAGGGTGGTGGCCGGTGAGGGGGAGGTGGGGGATGACGGGATGGGGTGGGACGTGGGGCTATTGTTGGATGATGAGTTGACGGTGGATGAGGGGTTGTTGTCGGATGATAGGTTGTTGTTGGATGATGGGCTGGCGTCAGATGGGTTAGTGTTGGACGACGAGCTGGTGTTCGACGATGCGTTATTATTTGACGACGGACTGTTGTTGGATGACGGGTTGGTGTCAGATGATGAGCTGGTATTGGATGGGCTAGTGTTGCATGTCGGACCTGTGGTTGATGACGGATAATGATTGGACGACGGGTCATTGTCGGATGACAGACTGGTGTCGGCCGGCAGGCATTCCGCCCCTGCGATCACCAGGAATGAGTTGGCAAGATCCGGCATCAGGTGGTTGTCCAGCAGGGCGGTGGCGGTGCGGGTGGGCCAGAACTCCGTGGCCTGTCCGTTGCCGTGCGGATAGTCGAACTTTTCATGCAGCAGGCTGGACAGCTGAAGGTCCTTTGCCGGGAATGCCGCCGCCTTTACAATTACATCAGGCAGTTTATAATCGGGAAACGGATAGAGGAACTCGCTGTTGGGAAAACCTGCATTGGCGAGGAGCTGCATGAGTTCCTCTCTGCCAAAGGTGACGGCGGTAGCTGAAGTATACCGGTCTTCGATGCCGTCATAGGCACGGCCCGTGTGGTCTTCGGGCGCACCGGCCCAATATTTTAGTCCCAGCTTGTTCTCGATGGCGACGATCAGCTGTCCTTCAGGCCGGAGGTAGCTTCTTGCCCGCCGGAGCATGTCGAGGGGCGGATCCTCTCCCTGTATAAAAAGATGGCTGTATTCCAGTACCCCGATCAGCAGGACGATGTCGAATTGCTCATCCAGGTGAAAGTTGTCAAAGTTGTCACAGACGACCCGGACATTGTCCAGGTCCCTGCATCTTTCGCGGGTGATACGCGCTCTTCTTTCGCTGCCTTCCAGGGCGGTGACGGCAGAGCCGAGCTCGCCGAGATAACGTGTGAGCGCGCCGCATCCACAGCCTATCTCAAGGACCGAAGGAACCCGGGCGCCTGTCCTCCGGAAGCTTGTTCCCTGCAGCAGGCCGGACAGGGGCCTTAACAAATGCGTCCGGGCCGGACTGAGGTGGTACATCGAAGGCCAGTCCCTTATGGCGGCGGCCAGCTCCGCCGAGCCGATGGAGACATCGGCGGCCGCCCTCATCAGCTGCAGCAGCTGGTCTTCAACGGCATCCCCGTCGGAATAGGCAAAAGCTTTACGAACCGGAGGTTCGTTGTCCGAAGGACAATTATGAGATGTTTTAGGAAGACGGGGTAAATTTTCAAAAGAGCCCGTCTTCCGGACACGTCCGGGGGGAATGAATATATTGTCTATGAGCGTATAGTCTTTCATGCTATCTCCTGCTGGGTTCAGTCTCTTTTTCTCCTGAAAAGCTTTTGCCAGATGGTGCCGGGCAGGCTGCGCTGCTCATAGGTGCGCTGGTACCATTCAATATCCTTCCGATAATTGTCGATGTCATTGAGGAGCTTGTTGATCAGCTGGCGTGTGCCTTCGCCGGCTTGCCGGCATTGCTGCAACTGCTCCCTCAGTGCCAGGATCTCACTGTCTTTTTTATCGGACAGAGATTCCAGGTAAAGAAGGATATCCTTCAACCGCCGGTTGACAGCATCCCAGTGCTTGGGATCGTCCTGGTCTTCAGGATAAGTGTCGGGCGCTACGTAGGTTCTCATGGTTCATTTAACTTTTATACAGCTCGCGATACGAGTTGAATGTTGTATGGACATTGAATTGCTGCGCACATACCTCACGGGAATATTCTCCCATCACGCTGAGCATCTCCCTGTTGCTGTAATAGCGCAGGATCTTCAGTATCGCATCCTCCCTGTCACGGAAAAGATCTCCGTTAAGTCCGCCGTAGACGAGGTCCCTGTTGCCTATACAGTCGGTGACGAGCACGGGCTTTTTCAGCGCCAGGGCTTCCAGCACGGCGAAAGGCATACCTTCAAAATGCGAGGTGGACAGGTAGATATCGGCCCCGGCGATATAATCGTTCGTCGCTGCGGGCGATACCCAGCCCGTGATGGAGATGTTTTTAGCCGTCAGCCGCCGGCGCTCCTCTCCATCGCCTACCCAGACGAATTCGAAGTCGTCGAATTCCTCAAAATACTGTGCGATGGCATTGAAGAAGGAAGGATCTTTCTGGTCGACGATCCTGCCGCTGGTGACGATGCGGAAGCGGTTGGTCTTCGGCGTGGCGACAGTTGGCGTACGTTCCGCAGGACTTTCGAGGGGTACGCCGTTGTTGATGCAGGTGGCCTCGATCCCCATGGCATGATAGGCCTCCCATTCGCTGGTGGAGCAGCAGACGGTCTTGCCACCCAGGAAAGAGGCAAATCGCTCCAGCCGTCCATAGATGTATTGCATGAGTTTGCTTTTGCCGGCCAGGAATGGCGCTCCATTGGGGGTATAGACCACGGTAGTGATCCTGGCCAGGCGGCATGCAAGCCTGCCGAGGAAGCCACTCTTCGAGGAATGCAGATGTACAGCGTCGATGCGGTCGTGTTGCTTCAGCTGTTTGAGAATAGTATACAGTTCCCAGAAGGCGGCCGTGTCCTTGCGTACGCTGAGTGATCGCTGGGCCGAGGGCCAGGGTATGAAGCGGGTGTTGGATACCGGGAAATATTGCTTTACTTCGGCGGATCGCATGACACTTTCCCTTTCTCCATGGATGATGATGTGCAGATCATCCTGTAGGTTCTCCACCAGTGATTTGACAAAAGTGGCGATTCCGGATGCAAAGGGTTCGACAACGTGTATAATATTCATGACAACGCTAGATATTTCGTAATTGCTTTTTAATCTTCAATGCCCATTCTGCCGGCAGCAACATCAAAAGCCGGAGCCTGATCTCGCCAAGGACACCGTATAGAATGCTGTCGCGATACTGACGGACGACCTTTATGCGGCTTCTCAGCTGCTGTTTTCGATGACTGAGCGAGAGGCCTGTGCGGCTGATCTCGCAAACCATCAGGTAATAGGGCAGGACGGCGGCTTTGCCATGCTGGAGGAGTTCATAAAAGAACCCATAGTCCTCCGCATGGGGAAATGTTTCAGGATAAGCCGGCAGCCTGGCTGCTACGCCGGCACGCCACATGACGGTGGGGTGTATGAAAACATTCTTAAAATGCATGTCCCGCATGATCTGCTTATGCCGGGTAGGGATCGTATACGTATAGGCTTCCCCCGTGGAAAAATCCTTGAAAACGCACCAGCTGCCTACCAGGTCGATGTCCGGATGCTGATCCAGGAACGCTACCTGGCGGTGAAACCGGTCTTCAGAACACAGGTCCCCGCAATCCAGGCGGGCGACGAACCGGTAATCAGTCCTTCCCTCCAGGTAGTGGAGACCGGCATTCAGTGCTTTGGTGATGCCGCTGTTCTGTGGCAAGCGGATAATGTGCAGGTTTAGTAAGGGGGACAGTTGATTGGTCAGGTCGGAGATACTCAATGGCGTTTGGCTACCGTCATCGATGATGAGCACGAAAAATTTAACAGGGTCATAACAAATACTCTGAAGGGCGCGAACCAGGCCATCCCGGTGATCGTAACAGGAAATAAGCACACAAAAGTCATACTCCACAGCTATCGGTTCCTTCATGGACTAATAGTTTACCCCTGCTGGAATAATAAGCAAAGTTCAGGCCTAGTTCTTCCCATGGGGGGGAAGGGGTCAAAATTCCACACTCCGATTGCGGGGGTGGATGCTGCCGGATTGGGGCCTAAACCCGTACCTTTATATCATGAGCCCATCGAATGTCTCGTATCTCACATTTGGCGTTGTTTTATTATTGGCTGTGATTTTTGACCTGGGTTTATTGAGTAAAAAGGGGGCGGAGGTCACGATCCGGCGGGCACTATTCCAGACAGGGTTCTGGGTATTGCTGGCCCTGGCGTTCTTTGGTTTCCTATGGTATGAGAATGGGCATAAGATCGCCCTGGAATACCTGAGCGCCTACCTGATGGAATGGAGCCTGAGCATCGACAATATCTTTGTTTTCATTCTCATATTCACCTTTTTCGGGGTGAAACCCGTTTATTATGGCCGGGTATTGCTCATCGGTATCCTCATGGCCATTGTGCTGCGGATCCTCTTTATTACCGTGGGCATTGCGGCGGTGACAGCGCTGCATGAGCTGCTGTATGTCTTTGGCGCCTTCCTCGTCTATACGGGCGTCATGATGTTCCGGGCCAAAGGGGAGGAGGCGGTGAATGTGGAGGAGAACAAGGTGTACAGATTGCTGAAGCGTATCGTTCCCCTGACGAGCGCTGACGGCGGCGGCCGGATGAGTGTGATCATAGACGGTAAAAAGCGGTTTACCAACCTGTTCGTGGTGGTGGTCCTGCTGGCCACGACGGACGTCCTCTTTGCCCTGGACTCTATTCCGGCTGTCTTCGGCATCAGCCGTGAGAAGATCGTCATTTATACTTCCAATATATTCGCGGTGCTGGGGCTGCGCTCACTCTTTTTCCTCCTGAGGGGCGCGGTGGAGCGTTTTGGCTACCTGCAGCAGGGGATCGCGGTGGTACTGGTCTTCGTGGGGCTGAAAATGGTGGCGGAGATCATAGACTTTTATCTTCCGGTGTACGTTTCTCTATTGGTCATCCTCGTGTGTATCGGCACGGCCATCGGATATTCCATGTATGTGTCTTCAAAGAAAAAATAAATGAGTTACGGTATTCGTCATATTGCCGGGATCATTCAGGGCCATTTTCTGCAATTCCGGGGCGATGACGGGATCGAGCATCTGCTGCTGGACAGCCGGCGGCTGATCTTTCCGGATACCTCGCTGTTCTTTTCGCTCAGGGGTCCCCGAAGGGCGGGGGACTTGTTCATGGAAGAGCTGTATAGACGGGGGGTAAGGAATTTTGTGGTGGATAAGGGTGGCGGCGGGGGGGAGGATTTCCCGGGGGCGAATATAATATTGGTCGACGACACCCTGGCGGCCCTGCAGCGGCTGACGGCCTTCCACCGCGGGCAGTTCACCCTGCCGGTGATCGGCATCACGGGCAGCAATGGGAAGACGACGGTCAAGGAATGGCTGAACCAATTACTGGATGATGCATACCAGATCGTGCGCAGCCCCAAAAGCTATAACTCGCAGATCGGCGTGCCCCTCAGTGTCTGGCAACTGAATGCCTCGCATGAGCTGGCGATCTTCGAGGCGGGTATCTCACGACGGAAGGAAATGCAGCGGCTGGAGAAGATCATCCGGCCCACCATCGGCGTATTCACCAACATCGGGGGGGCGCATAGTGAAGGGTTTGCCAGCAATGCAGAGAAGGCGGCGGAGAAGCTGCAGCTTTTCAATGATGCGGAAGTCCTTATTTATTGCAGCGACCAGCCGGAGACGGAAAAGGCGGTGCATAAGTGGATGGCGGAAAGATCCGGAAACAGAGCACCGCAACGTTTTGCCTGGGGCCGGGGAGCGGGTGTTGCCATGCGGGTGGAGGGTATTGAAAAGAAACCTGGATGGACGTCGATCACAGGGCAATACCTGGGACAGAAGCTCCTGTTACATATTCCTTTCACGGACGATGCGTCCATTGAAAATATCATCCATTGTGTGTGTGTTATGCTGTATATGGGTCGCGGGGCGGAGGAGATCAACCTCCGGCTGCAGCAGCTAACGCCCATCGCCATGCGCCTGGAGCTGAAAGGCGGCATCAACCACTGCTCCATCATCAACGACAGTTACAGTGCGGACCTGAGCTCGCTGTCCATCGCCCTGGACTTCCTGTCACAGCAGCAGCAACATCCGAAGCGCACAGTGATCCTCTCGGATCTCCTGGAGAGCGGCCTGGATGAAAAAACGCTGTATACCACCATTGCCCGGGCACTGGCGCTGAAAAAGATCGACAGGCTGGTGGGCATCGGGGGGCGCATCAGCGCGTTTGCGCCCCTGATCTCGGATGTATTCCCGGGTGCCGTATCGTTCTATCCCTCCGTGGAGGAGTTCAGGAAGGACCTGCACCAGCTGCATTTCCGCGATGAGACCATCCTGCTGAAAGGCGCCCGCATCTTTGCGTTCGAAGAGATCGACAGGCTGCTGTCCGAGCAGATCCACCAGACGGTGCTGGAGATCAATCTGAATGCCATGACGAACAACCTGGGGCAATACCGCCACCGCCTTCCGCCCACCACAAGGCTGATGGCCATGGTGAAAGCCTTCTCCTATGGCAGCGGTAGCTTTGAGATCGCCAACCGGCTGCAGCGGGATGGGGTAGACTACCTGGGGGTGGCCTATGCGGATGAAGGGGTGGTCCTGCGGAAATCAGGCATCCATATGCCTATCATGGTGATGAATACGGAGAGCAGCTCATTCGACCTGCTGGTGGAATTCAACCTGGAGCCTGTGATCTATTCTTTTAATTTATTGAACGCTTTCGACAAGTGGTTAAAGAAGGAAGGGGTGCTTAACTTCCCCGTGCATGTAGAGCTGGAGACGGGGATGAACAGGCTGGGCTTTCCCACGGACGGCGTAAATGATATGGACGGCCTCCTGCGCGCCGTGAAAGGGGCGAACTTCAAGATCCAAAGCGTCTTCAGCCACCTGGCAGCCAGCGAGGAAGCGCAGCAGGATGACTTTACGCACCTGCAGGCGGGCATCTACCGGGCGGCGGTGGCCAGACTGCAGGAGGTGCTGCCATACCCATTCCTGCGGCATATCGCCAACACGGCGGCCATCATTCGTCATCCGGACCTGCAGCTGGACATGGTTAGGCTGGGCATCGGCCTTTATGGTGTCGACAGTGCGGACTCCCACCAGCTGGAGCTCCAGGACGTCTCTACCCTGAAGTCCACCATTGCCCAGATCAAACGGCTGAAAGAAGGGGAGACGGTGGGCTACAATCGCAGGGGCATTGCAGGCAAGGACACGGTCATCGCCACGGTCCGGATCGGTTATGCCGACGGCTATCCACGGAGCCTGGGGAATGGAGTGGGCAAAATATGGGTCAAAGGGAGGCTGGCGCCTGTGATTGGCAGTGTCTGCATGGATATGACGATGATCGATATTTCGGGCATTGGGGACGTCCACGAGGGCGATGAGGTGGTGGTCTTTGGCAAGGAGCTATCTGTCAACCAGTTGGCCCACTGGGCGCAGACCATTCCCTACGAGATCCTCACGGGGGTGAGCCAGCGGGTGAAGCGGGTGTATTTCGAGGAATAGGATGTATATTTGTCCCTTTAGTACAATCATAATTAAGTTATCGTGAAGGCTAGAACCGTATTTCTGACCGTGCTGCTGATAATTGTTGCAGACCAGTCCCTGAAGATCTGGGTCAAGACCCATATGCCCCTGAGCCATCCGACGGAGATCTTCCGGGAGCAGGTATCACCTTATGACAATGGTATCAAATTGCTGGGTAACAAGGCGCAGATCTACTTCGTGGAAAATGAGGGCATGGCCTGGGGCTGGAAGTTCGGCGGCACCTGGGGTAAGATGGCCCTCACCCTGTTCCGTCTGGTGGCCGTCGTTTTCGGGATCTATTATATCCAGACGATCATTAAGAAGAAATATCACCGCGGCTTCATCCTCTGTGCCGGCCTGATCTTTGCCGGCGCCCTGGGCAATCTGCTGGATAGTATGTTCTACGGCCTGATCTTCGAAGAGAGCACTTTCGACCATGTCGCCAAAATATTTCCCTCTCACGGCTATACTTCTTTCCTGCATGGGAGGGTAGTGGATATGCTATATTTCCCCCTGGTGAAGACGCATTATCCTTCCTGGTTCCCCTTCGTGGGCGGGGAAGATTTTGAGTTCTTCAGCCCTGTCTTCAACCTGGCCGATGCATCCATTTCCGTGGGTGTGATAGCGATCCTGCTGTTCCAAAAGAAATTCTTCCACAAACATACTGATGAGCCGGCCCACTCTCTGGAAGAGCAGGCGAAAGTGGATTCGGTGCAGGCTTAGGAGCGGCACTGCAACATTTTTCCCGATTGCCTGTCAAATGTCAGCAAGTGGACCATAACAGCATAAACAGACAGGCGGAAAAGCAACTTGTTGAAAGGATCTTGCAGGGCGATAGCCGGGCATTCGGCGCTGTTATAAAAAGCACGGAGCGGCTGGTGGGACAGATAGTCGGCAGGATGATCGGGAACGCCGAGGACCGGAAAGATATCATACAGGACATTTACCTGAATGCATTTAAGCATCTCTCAGGCTTCCGGCATGCTGCCAAACTTTCCACCTGGATCGGCCATATTGCCTATAACACCTGCCTCAATTTTCTCGAAAAACGACGACTTTTTCTTCCGGGCAAAAACTTCCATCCGGAAGAGGATGAAAATACGCAGGCGTCGAATACCACGGAGTCCCTGATCATCCATAAGCAGCTAACCGCGATATTGTCGGAAAAGCTGGCGCTGCTGCCACCTGTTTACCGGACCCTTATCGTCTTGTTCCACCAGGAAGCAATGAGCTATGCGGAGATCGGGGAGATCACCTCTTTGCCGGAGGGAACAGTAAAAAGCTATCTGTTCAGGGCGAGGAAGCAGCTGAAGGAACATGTGCTGACAGACTATAAAAAAGATGAATTATGACAGATCACCATCTTTCGGATGCGGACATACAGGAATATGTGCTGCATAGGGAAAATTGCAGGGAGGAGGTCGTCGAACACCTGCAGGCATGCGGGTTATGCATGAGAAAGGCGGCCAATTACAGACTGATCTTCGAAGCGGTGGAGTTGGCACCGGCAACTGCCGTGGACCCGGATTTGGCCGGGTCGATCCTGGCGCAGCTGCCTGCGGGTCGCAATCGGGCCAGGCGCGACCGGGTATTGGTCTACCTGCTGGCGATGGCAGGACTGGTCGTTGTTGTGTCCGGTTATCTTTTCCGGAGGCCCTTCCTGCAAGTCCTGGAAAATGTCCCGGCCCTGCTGCTGTGCCTGGTAGTGGCAGCCAGCCTGGCCATATTGCTGTTCCGTGCCCGGGGAATGGTGAAGCACTACCAGCGCCGGATGAAGATGCTGGAATTTTCATGATCTTTTTGCAACTATTTACAGCAAGAGCTGTCTGATCCTTTATACGAATAATAAAATGAAAAAAATAATCGCCACTTTCATGGTCTTAGTTTCGGTGGCCGCTGCATATGCCCAGGACCGTAATGAACCGTTGATCGACAGGGGGCTGATCCGGGACGTCGTCAATATCTGCGGTATTTTGATGGTGATGTATATCATTGTCTATTTAATACTCGAGATCCTGCAACGGAACCTGGATCATCGTCTGAAAAGCAGGATCATCGAATCCGGCACCCAGGAAGGCGTTGTCGGCCATCTGCTGATGAATAAAAAGAGCGATAACCGCAAGGTCATATTGCAGTGGACCTGTGTATTGCTCAGCATCGGGGCAGGACTCAGCATCATAAATTTTGCGAGACCCTTCGGACTCCATTCGATAGCCATCATGGCCTTTAGCCTGGGCGCGGGCCTGCTGGCCTACTACCTGATCTCGGGCCGCGGAAGTAAGGGCAATATATAAAGTAAACAACCGCTCATGAAACTTACCTTTTTTCTCATCGCCTTCTGCCTGATATTCCTTCGGGTGTATCTCAAGACACCATGGACGGGGAACGGAAAGAACAATGTCACGATCACCATCAGTAGCGGTGACGATTACGAGCAGATAAAATATGGAGGTAAGATCGAATTGAACGAGGATGAGACGGCCATCAGGAACATCTCCCCCGGTGGGTATATAAAATACAGGCACAATGATGTGAGGTTGGTGGCGGAGGGCGGGATACAGGAGAAGATCAGCTACGACATCAGGGAATATGGCGAACAGGTGAATACAGATGCGGCAGGCAGGCGGATCATCCGGGAGGCGCTGAAGGAAATGACCGCTTTCGGGTTCGGTGGGCGCGACAGAATGATGCGTTTATATGAAAAGGGCGGCAATGGAGCATTGTTGAATGAGCTGGACCATTTGCGTTCGTCTGATGTCAGCCGCATGTACCTGGACTTTGTGCTCAGCAGCGGCCAGCTTCCGCAGGAGGATATAAGCGCTGTCATCGTCAAGGTCGGCTCGTTGGGGTCCGACGGGGAAAAATTGCATGCACTGAAGCTATTGATCGATGCGGACAGTATCTCAACCAATAACTGGATAGGCATTCTCACTACTGCCGGCAGAATTAATGCCGGTGCGGACAGGCGCCGGATGCTGATGCCGGTGGCTAATAAGATCCCCGGGGACAGCCTGGTTAGATCAGCGTACGAACAAGCGATCCATCAGTAAAAATTCCTCAAATGCGAACTATTATTCTCGTGCTGGCAGCGCTATGTGTCGCCGGCCTCTCCCGCCATGCCGTGGCGCAACAGGGATATTTTGGCCAGCCGGCCCTTGCAAACTACCGTGCGACACCCGAAAGGATCAATGACCTGGTGCATACCAGGCTGGAAGTAAGGTTCGACTATAAAAAATGCTACCTCTATGGCAAGGAATGGATAACGCTCCGGCCTCATTTTTACCAGACGGACTCCCTGCGGCTGGATGCAAAGGGAATGGACATTAAAAAGATCACCTTGCAGGAGAAAGGCGCTGGTATCCCCCTGGCCTTTACCTATGACAGTCTGACCATCGCCATTTCATTGCCCAGGATGTACAGGCATACGGAAAATTATACCCTCTGCATTGAATACACCGCAAAGCCGAATGAGTTAAGGGGCAGGCGCAAGGGTGAGAAGGGCCTTTATTTCATCAATCCTGACAGCAGTGAGAAGGGCAAGCCCGTACAGATATGGACGGAGGGAGAACCGGAGAGTGCTTCCTGCTGGTTCCCCACCCTGGACCAGCCAGGCCAGAAAACAACGCAGGAGATGGTCATAACTGCACCTTCCGCCTACGTCACGCTTTCCAATGGCCGCCTGGCATCACAAAAGAGCAATGGGGATGGAACACGGTCGGATACCTGGATAATGGACCAGCCGCATTCTCCTTACCTGTTCATGATGGCCGTGGGTGATTTCAGGGTTCACCGGGAGTATTGGCATGGCAAGGAGGTGGCTTATTACCTGGAGCCCGCCTATGCTGCTTATGCCAAAGATATTTTCGGCAATACCCCGGAGGCGATGGCGTTCTTCTCCAGGGTGCTGGGAGTGGATCTCCCCTGGAATAAATATGCCCAGGTCATCGTAAGGGATTATGTCAGCGGTGCGATGGAAAATACAACTGCCGCCTTGTTTGGCGAAGGGACCCAGGCCACGCGGAGGGAGCTATTGGACAGGTATTATGATGCAGGCATCGAACATGAGCTTTTTCATCAATGGTTCGGCGACTATGTGACTGCGGAAAGCTGGAGCAATCTCACCTTGAACGAATCATTTGCCGACCTGGGCGAGATCCTTTGGCTGGAGCATAAATATGGAAAAGATGCTGCGGATGAACATGTTTATAATGGCTTACAGGGTTATTGGAACAATTCGGACAATGCATCGAAAAAACTGGTGGAATTCGATTATAAGGAGGTCAAAGAGGTTTTCAATGGGGTGACTTACCAAAAGGGCGGCCGCATTCTGAATATGCTCCGTAACTACTTAGGCGATGAAGCATTCTACCAGGGACTGCATATCTATCTTACGGAGAATGCTTATAAACCTGCAGAGGCGCAACAGCTCCGGCTGGCAATGGAAGCGGCCAGCGGCAGGGACCTTAACTGGTTCTTCGATCAGTGGTATTATCGTGCCGGCCATCCGATGCTGGATATTACCTTCCATTGGGATCAGGCTGCCGGGACAGAGAAGGTCGCTGTACGCCAGCTGCAGGAAGGGCCGCCTTTTGTGCTGCCTGTGTCCATCGATATTTATGCAGGCGGAAGCGTGCAACGCCAAAGGGTTTGGGTGGTTGGCAAGAGCGACAGCTTCAGCTTCCCGGCGCCTTCCAGGCCTCAGCTGGTGAATTTCGATGCCGAGAGGGTGCTGGTGGCACGGGAAAAGGATAATAAAACATTGGAGGAATATGTCTTCCAGTATTTTAATGCGCCTCTTTTTGCCGACCGTGCGGAGGCCGTTAAGACGGCCGCATCGAACCAGGAGGACAAGGGGGCGCAAAGTGTGATCGTGTCGGCCTTGTCGGATAAATATTCAGGCATACGGAACCTGGCCATCAGGATGTTGAACAGGGATCATGAAGATATCAGGAATGTCAATGAACACCTGCGAAATGCCGCCTTGCCGGTGCTGGCTAAGATGGCGGACGGGGATAGCAATACCCTGGTAAGGACCGCCTCTATATTCACCCTGGCGATCCTGAAAGACCGGCGTTATTTGCCCGTATTCATCCGGGCCCTGGATTGCGGATCCTACAGTGTTCAGGGTGCGGCAGTGATTGCCATTGGTGAAATAGACTCCGCAGTTGCGATGAAATATGCCAAAACTTTGGAGACAGACAACCGGGGGCCGCTTACCCAGGCCATTGCGCGTGTGTATGCGAAATACGGCAAGGAGGAGCAATGGGCATTTGTATTCCGCCGGTATGTAAATGCCGGATTGCAGGATAAGATCCATTTGACGCAGGTGTTTGCAGCCATGATCGGACGTATTGAAAGCCCTGCCCTGGCGCAGGACGGTATCAGCGAGCTTAAGCGGATAGCCATACAATATAAGAAGGACGGGGCAGGGAGCTATGTTTCAAAGTTCCTGGCCGTCATTAAAGACCAGCGAGCCGGAATGAGTGACATGGCGTCTTCCCGCGCTGCAGCGGCTGCCATCGCCGAGATTGAAGCGGCGCCTTAAAGTCAATGGCCGGGCGAAGGTGGATTCGGTGCAGGCTTAGAATACAGGGGTCTTTACATGCGCCATGCTGCTAAAAGTAATGGTTGCCGCATGAAGGCAGTTAATTTGAGTTATCGAGAGCAGCGCCAGCGTCCACTCTGTGGAGGCCCTCCTGAAATACATTCCAGTCCAATCCTTTTGCCCGGTGATGGTGTGAATACCTTGCAACTCACTGTCGAGGCTGGTGATCTTTTCTTTTCCTATAAGACCGTCATAGGCGTACCGGGACACATCCAAGAGGTCTGTCCGCAGACTATCACTGGTGAGGGTGTGCAGTAATAATTGCTCGGCAGGTCTTGTCTTATCTCCCACGCTGTCCATCGCCGATAGCTGCAGTTTCAACTGTTCCATATACTTCAGGGCCTTTTCCGTAACGGAGTAAAGACTGTCGGCTTTTGCGGCCACCAGGGCGTTGGTGTCACGCTGGTCCTGTACGAGATGGTAGTAAGCCTGATATTTCTGTTGTGATGCTGCATAACTGGCACGCAACAGAGAGTTGTTGACTGTATTGAATGTTTTCCTGAGCTGGTCGGAGGGGGATGAGCATGCGGCAAGCAGCAGCATGCATAGAGGGAAAAGAGGTTTCATTGGATAAAGATAAAAAAACTGACCGGAAAGGCTCCGGCCAGTAACTATAGGGGTACGGATCAACTCATTTTTATTTCGCGTACTTCACCATCTTCTGCGTGAAGATCTTATCTCCAGTGGTCATCTGCAGGATATAGGTCCCGTTGGCAAGCCCTGCCAGTCCCCGGATCTCGCAGTTGTTCAGCCCCTGGGTCAGCGTTTGCTGCTGCACTTTTACCACCCGGCCATACATATCCACCAGGCTGAGGCGCACAGTTGCATTGCCGGGACTGGCCAGCTCCAGGGTGATATGGTCGGTGAAGGGGTTGACCAGGCTGCGGATGGCCAGCTCGATGCTGCCGTCGCTGATCATTACCTGGTTGCTATAGGTGCTATAGGTGCCGGATGTCAGCCGAAGGCGGTAGTAACGTGCTCCTGCCAGCGGCGTGGGATCCGTAAATTGATAGCTTGCCCCGAACCCGGCGCCGGCCTGTCCATGTACGGTGCCGATGGAGGTGAACCTGCTGCCGTCATCACTGCTTTCCACGGTATAGACCAGGTCATTTGTCTCGTCGGTGGACACCCATTGCAGGAATCCATAGCCGTCCTGTCCGGTGGCCGCCGCATCCTTCACCTGTCCTTTAAAGCTCAGCAGCCTGACGGGTAGTACGATCCAGCAGTCGACGGCTTTTATGATTTTGGGCGACATGGTGATGAATGAGCAGTTCGGGTTGCTGAGGTTGGCGGTGGTGCTGGCGACGATGATCCTGTATTTTATCAGCGTATCCACCAGGTTCAACCTGAAATAGCGGGTGACAAGATACTCATATTGACTGGTGCCTGCATTGTACACGGGCGTACCGCTGCCGGAAGCAGCCGCGCCTGTGGTGTCTGCGCCTGTGGTCGTCCAGGTGACGCCGTTATCGATGCTCTTTTCCAGCTTCCACTCTGTATAGTTATTAAAGAAGGAGTTCACTTTAAACCGGACGGTGTCGTCTTCTCCCTGGCAAAGCGTATCGGGCTTGTTGGGGGTCAGGACCATGCTGGGGTAACAGGATGCTACGCCGATGTCATCTATCGCCCAGTCATTACCGCCGCCGCCGGGGGCGTTGTTGCGGATGCTGACGATCATCGTGGTCTGCGTGGGGCCTGTCAGATAGGTGAATCCCTTCTGCACCCATTGCCCTGTGTGCTGGAGATTTCCCGTGGAATAATAGTCGTATCCATTGATATTGAACGTCAGGTTGGGGTAGACGCCTGAGGAGTCGCCAGGCGCTGTGGGGATATACCCGCTGCTGCTGTTGCCTGTCCCGTTGGAGTCGCAGCCGCAATGGGAACAAATGTTGCGGAACCAGGCGGTATACTGATAATACGTGTTGGGACATAAGTTATATACGGTATCCAGGAAGGCGGTGTCTGTCCGGTAAGCCGCATTGACCACCACCATATAGCCGCCGCTGGCGCCGTTGAGGTCATCGGTGGGCGGATTTCCCAACAGGGGATTGCTGGCGCCTGTATGGTCGCCAATGATATCCCAAACGCCGAAGATACGGTGATTGCCACCGTCGGGAATAGCATAGGCGGTGTTGGATGTAGCATAGCCGGTGGCGAGGGTCGTGCCGCCACTGGTGTTATTGGACACGCCATAATAGTAGTCCTGGGGCATGTTGGCGCTGTTGGAAAATGCGGCATAGGTATAATTGCCCGGCACTTTATTGGAAGGTGTTCTATCCTTTATATTACCCGAACCGAAGGTCCCGCCATATTCATTGATCAGGGCATTGGTGCCTACGGAGTTGGCGCAGAGACCATAATTCCTGAAGACCATGATATTGTTCGTGGGGAAGCTGATGGTGGCGGGCGCGGTGCCGGTGTTGTAGTTGATGGCGCCATTGCCCACATTGATCTGCGTGCCATACGCGCCGGTGACCTGGATCCTGTATGACACTACCATGATACAGGTGGTGCCGTAAAAATTCGGTTTGCTGGTGTTGGTGATATAACCTCCGGCGGCGCTGGTGGCAGCGGCGCCCATGTTGATCTTGATGGCGGAGCCGCTGATGTTTGCGGCGTCGCCGTCAGCGGCGTCGGTGAACTGCTGGTAGATCTTCCCTTCATTCGTCAGGATCCGCAGGGTGCCGGGAATATAGTTCGTACCTGCCGGAACAGCGTCGGTGAATGTGGTGTTGAAAGTTGCGTTGGCCTTCACGACCATGGTGGCGCGTATCTCCAGTATATCCCCTGTCTCGACAGTGCCACCAGTAGTGCCCTTGGTGATATTCATATAGCTCTTGCCATAGTCCACCGAAGAACTGGAGGGATTGGTGACACACATGGAGAACGTCCAGTTATTGCTGGTGATCGTGCCCGTACTGGTGTTCGTGAATACCCGTATGTAATACGTGTTGCCCACGGTGAGCCCGCTGCCCCCGACGGTGTTGGCTACGTTGAGGGAGAGGGAATTGGAGCCGGAAGAAGGATTGCCTGACACGCAGGCCACGGAAGTGAACGCGCCGCAGGTACCTGACAGCAGCTGTATGACAGCGGTGGCGGCCTTCAGGTTGGAGCCCATGGCATTCAGGTTGATGGTCGGCCAGGAATTTGTCGCTACGAACTTGAGCCACACGTCGGCGGAGCCATTATTCCCACATCCGGCGGGTGTGCCTGTGGACGGGGTCATATTTTTCAGGTTGCCCAAGGTGGAAGTACAGCCGGTGCTGACCGTTAAGGCGGGTGCGCCTGTACAGGCGTCGGATGCCTGGGCAAGCCCTTTTTTGGAAAGCAGGAAAAGTATGCTGACGGTCAGAAAAACCTTTACTGGCAGGGTAGGTGTAAAAGTAGTTTTCATGGACGATTGATATTGTTTTTCTTGGGCCAGGCCCAGGATAAGGATCAAATGGTTCGGGTCGAAATTGATTATAAAAGTACCCATTATTTAAATGGATGTCAATCGTATAAATACCCGGGCGAATGGAAAATCTACTATTCCAAATGCGACGGATAATGCATTAATTTGCCCTGGCCGGGGACGCGCAGTCCATGGGTTTGCCGCAAATCCTATCCCGATGAAAAGCAATATCCTATATGCTTACAGCCTCGCCGCGGGCCTGTGCCCAAGCCTCTGCAGTTTTGCGCAACTCACTGTTACTTACTACAATCAGACCTTTAAGATCGACACTTTATACCCTGCCAGCGGTACAACGGGAATGAATACCCCCTGGGAGATGGTATACGGTCCGGATGATTCGCTGTGGGTCACGGCTGCCCATGACTATAAAGTGTGGAAGATCCATCCGGGCAATAAAGGCGCCCGCCTGCTGGCGGACCTGGGCGGAAGCAAGGATTTTACCAACCCTACTGTCTGGCCGCAAGGCGGACTGATGGGCCTGGCCATCCACCCTCAATTCTATTCGGGCAAGCCCTGGGTCTATATCGCCTTTGTCTACCACAAGGTGAGCTGTGGCGTTGCCAGCACGGGCGGAAATTATTGCAGCTTTAAGACGAAGATCGCCAGGTACAGCTATAGCTTCTCCACGGGTCAGCTGACATGGATCGACGATGTCATGAACGACCTGGATGGCAGCAGCGACCATAACTCCGGCAGGTTGCGCATCAGCCCGCAGGTTGAAAGCGACGGGCGATATCATCTCTACTACACCATCGGCGACATGGGGGCGGGCAACCTGGCGAACGTGGACCGTGTCAACTATGCACAGGATACGACGGTCATCCAGGGCAAGGTGTTGCGGCTGAATACGGAGCCGGACCTTGCACAGCCCCTTGCCAAACAATGGGTCCCGGGGGACAACCCCTTTCCCGCCGGCGCGGCGCCTTCGGCGAAATTGCCCCTCTATTCCTTTGGCCACCGCAATCCGCAGGGGCTGGTGTTCGGGTCCGTCAATGGCGGCGCCAGCTACATCCTTTACAGCAGCGAGCATGGCGACCGGAGCGATGATGAAGTAAATATCATTCTGCCACATACCAATTATGGCTGGCCGAAGGTGGCAGGTCTTTGTGATGACAACTATACTTCGGTGACGGGTGACAGTATGTACCTGGCCAGTAAGGCGGTGATCAGTGAGTCGGGCTTTTGTAATACTACGTCTACGACGCTGCACGAGCCCATCTTCACTTTCTACAACTGGAATCGTGCTGCCAACAAGACGGCGCAGGGCAAGCCCTCCAATATGTACTGGCCCACGATCGCTCCTGCGTCCATCGCCTTTTATAGTGAAGGCGCCATCCCGGGCTGGAACTATTCATTGCTGGTGCCTTCCCTGAAGAACGGTCTTTTCCGGCTGAAGCTGAAGCCGGATGGCCTCAGCATTGACAGTACCACATTGCCTACCGATACCTTGCATTACCTGCCGGGCCTGCGCCTGCGCCAGATCACGGTAGCTCCCTCGGGCGATACACTGTTTGTCGCGGTGGATAATTCCTGCTGCTCCATCGACTCGTCCGGCACACTGGGGACCTCCGTCCCCAACCCGCCCTACAAAGGCTATATTTTGCGGATGATCTATCTGAAGACGCTGTACCTGGAGCAGGGCGGCGGGGCGCCACCCGGGCCGGAGGCCCGGGCCCCTGTCTGCAAGGTCTATCCCAACCCGGCGCATACGACCTTGTATGTCGAGGGGACATCGCATGAACGCAAGCCCTGGCTGGCGACGCTCTATGACATCACTGGCAAGCCGCTGCTGCAGCGGGAGATGACGGAAGATCATTTCTCGTTCGATATTCATACCTTTTCACCGGGGGTGTATATATTCCGGCTGCAGAATGGTTATGCAGTACCTTTAATGACGGAAAAAATACTGGTGCAATAGATTTAATTATGTTTGCAAAAACATAGTCTTCGGAGATGACGATCCTTGCGAATTTGATGCTGGGTTTAATGTACCTGGAATTTGTTTCTTTCCTCATAGGATGCTTTGTTTACCGAAGGTCCTGGCCCCTGCCATATCGCTGCCTGGTCTGGGTGAAGGGTCTTAAGACCGTTACGGAGGCCGGGAGCATGATCTGGCTTGTTACAACGGCCACCAGCAATCACTGGATGTACAATTTGTATTACCCCTTGCAATGCGCGGGGCTGCTGTTCATATTCTATAAATGTTCCATCCATCCCATGGTGAAAAGGTTCAATGCCTGGCTGCTGGGGGTCATGCCTGTGGTGCTCTGTGTCTTCTGGTGGAAGGGGTCTTTTTATGAGCTCAACCTCCTGGCTGCGGTGGCCTTTGCTTTTCTGCTGTTGCTGGCTTCCTGCGGGGCTTTTGTCGACCAGCTGCTGGAACACGGTAATACTCATTTTTTCCGGCAGCCTTTGTTCTGGCTCTCTGCGGCGATCATGTCCTACAGCGTCGGCTCCATCATATATTGCGCTACCTGGGAGTACAGTAAAAAAATGATCATGTACTTTTCTATTGCCGCCATCTTTTTATCGGCAGAGTATCTCATTAATATCGGGATGATCGCCTGTTTTATTTGTTTGCGTCTGCAGCGGACGGGCAGAGGGCCTTCCCCGGCGACGGAAGAGCCTGCCTGATTTGCTGCGATTTACCTATTTTTATAGCGCATGATGATAACCTGTCGTTAAACCTATGTTCCTGATTTCGCACGCGTGGGAGGATCTCCTGTTGATCACCACCGTAATCCTGGCCTTCAGGGCACTGAAGAGATCGTCTCCTTTTCCTTACCACGTGCTGTTGTGGGGGATCCTGGCAACGTTGCCGGTGGAAGCATTTTCGATCGTGCTCGCCTACCGGTATCATAATAACCAATGGCTGTTGAATCTCTGGGGGCCGCTGGAATGCCTGTGCGTGCTGCTGGTGTTCTATTCAGCGGCCGGTCATCCTGTTGCCCGGCGGATCAATAAAATACTGCTTTACCTGCTGCCTGCGGGCGTCATCCTTACTTTTGGCATAGAGTCGAGCTTCTTCAATATGAATTTATCGGGGATGCAGTTCTATATGTTCTGCGAGCTCATCTCCACCTGCGTTTTCCTGGTCGATGGCCTGGTGCGGAGCGAGGACCATCGGTTCTTCCAGCACCCTTTATCCTGGACGGCCGTCGGCATTGCCCTTCATTGCCTGATCTCCGCGCTTTGCTATGGCATGTGGAAATTCGTGGTCGAATGGCCAGCGAAATTTTACATCGCCGCGATGTTCATGGCCAATGGCGTATACTATATAGGAATGATCATCACTTTTATCCATTTACGAAAGATCGACTGGCGGACTTCTCGGATCAATCGATCTTCCCCACCATCCCCTCCGGCCTGACCCATTCATCGAATTCTTCGGGCTTGACATGGCCCAGCCTGACGGCCATTTCCTTCAGGGTGGTGCCTTCCTTATGTGCCTTTTGGGCTATCTCGGCAGCTTTGTAGTAGCCGATGTGTGTATTGAGGGAGGTCACGAGCATGAGGGAGTTCTCCACATGTTTGCGAATATTGGCTTCGATGGGCTCTATGCCTTTGGCGCAACGTTCGGAAAAGCTGACGCAGCCGTCGCCGATGAGGCGGGCGCTGTGGAGGAAATTATAGATCATCACGGGTTTGAAGACATTCAGCTCGAAGTGCCCTGTTGCGCCGCCGATATTGATGGCGACGTCATTGCCCATGACCTGGGCGGCGATCATGGTGAGCGCTTCACATTGAGTGGGGTTGACCTTGCCGGGCATGATGGATGAGCCGGGCTCGTTGTCGGGGATAAAGATCTCGCCGATGCCGCTGCGGGGACCGGAGGACAGCATCCGGATGTCGTTGGCGATCTTCATCAGGCTGACGGCGACGGTCTTCAGGGCGCCGTGGGCTTCCACGATGGCGTCATGGGCTGCCAGGGCCTCAAATTTGTTCTCGGCGGTGATGAAGGGCAGGCCGGTGAGGGCGGCGATCTTTTTTGCCACGTTGTCGGCATAGCCCGGAGGGGTGTTGATGCCCGTGCCTACGGCGGTGCCGCCCAGCGCCAGCTCGGACAAATGGGCGAGCGTATTTTTGATGGCCCTCAGACCGTGGTCCAGCTGGGACACATATCCGCTGAACTCCTGTCCCAGGGTGAGGGGCGTGGCGTCCATGAAGTGGGTACGGCCGATCTTCACCACTTTTTTAAAGGCGGCGCTTTTCGCTGCCAGGGTATTTCGCAGCAGTTCGATGCCGGGTATGGTGATCTCCACCAGCATTTTGTATGCGGCGATATGCATGGCGGTGGGGAAGGTGTCGTTGGAGGACTGGGATTTGTTCACGTCGTCATTGGGATGCAGGGCCTTTTCCTTATCGGTCAGCTTGCCGCCTTTGAGGACATGTCCGCGGTAAGCGACGACTTCATTGACATTCATATTGCTTTGGGTGCCACTGCCTGTCTGCCAGACGACGAGGGGGAACCAGTTGTCCAGCTTGCCTGCGAGGATCTCGTCGCAGACCTGGCCGATGAGGTCGGATTTTTCTTTCGGGAGCACCCCGGCATCGAGATTGGTGAGGGCGGCGGCCTTTTTCAGGTAGGCGAAGGCCCGGATGATCTCTTTCGGCATTCTGTTGATGTCCTGGGCGATGGCGAAATTCTCTATACTGCGTTGGGTCTGAGCGCCATAATATGCGTCGATGGGCACTTTCACTTCGCCCATGGTATCTTTCTCGATCCGATATTCCATAGTTGTATTTATGTGCGGGAAATGGGCTTTCAGAAATTTAGCCCTTTCCCGCAAAGGGCTAATGTCTGACCTTCGGTCGAACCGCTTCCAGCGGTTCTTGTTGGAGGCGTAAAGGTAAACTAATACGGCCAGATAGGGAAGGGGAATTGGTCCTGTATAGCCAATCACAGGGTCTGTCCTGCTCAAATGCCAGTTTGTGTTTGCCAAACGAACCGGAGGTTCGGCGTCCGAAGGACAATTATCAGATGTTTGGCACAATTGGACTAAATTTTCAAAGTCCAATTGTGCACAATGTTTTATGAGCGGCACGGACGAATTGTGAAAAAATATAGTACTTTATCGCTTTAAATACGACTATTATATATGCAACTACGGAAGATCTTTTTCTTGTTTGCTCTTGTGGCAATGTCCCTGACCTCCCTGATCGCGGTAGCGCAGGACAAATATGTGTGGAAGCAGGCCAGCGCTGCGGGCTATACGTACAAGTATGTCACGGGCGACCCTATGCAGGCGCGATTTTATACATTGGCCAATGGGCTGACGGTGATCCTCAGCCCCAACCATAAAGAGCCGCGGGTATCCGTACGGATCGCGGTCCGGGCGGGCAGCAATACGGACCCCAGGAACCACACCGGCCTGGCCCATTACCTGGAACATCTGCTCTTCAAGGGCACGGAGCAATTCGGCTCCCTGGACTGGGCGAAAGAAAAGCCTTACCTGGACCAGATCGACGGTCTGTATGAGCAGTACAACTCCACGAAAGACTCTGTAGCACGCCGTGCCATCTATCACCGGATCGACAGCGTCAGCGGTCTGGCCTCGAAATATGCCATTGCCAATGAATATGACAAGATGATGGCCAACATCGGGTCCACGGGGACCAATGCCCATACGGCGGTGGAAGAGACGGTGTATGAAGAGGACATTCCTGCCAACGCCATGGACAAGTTCCTGGTGGTGCAGGCGGAGCGTTTCCGCGATCCCATCCTCCGGCTCTTCCATACGGAACTGGAAGCGGTGTACGAAGAAAAGAACAGGACCCTGGACAATGACGGCAACAAGATGTACGAGGCGATGCTCCATGACCTTTTCCCTACGCATAACTACGGGCAGCAAACGACCATCGGGACGATCGAGCATCTTAAGAACCCTTCCCTGAAAGCCATTCGGGATTATTATCATAAATATTACGTGCCGAATAATATGGCCATCATCATGGCGGGGGATATCGATCCCGACCAGCTCATCAAGAAGATCGACCAGGCTTTCGCCTATATGAAGCGCCAGCCTGTGCAGTTGTATAATCCTGCCCCTGAAAAGCCCCTGACCGCGCCGATCGTAAAGGATATCTACGGACCCAGCGCGGAGAACATGCGCATCTGCTACCGCACTCCGGCGGCCACTACGCATGACGCGATGGTGCTGGACCTGATCTCCAGCATTCTCTCCAACGGCAAGGCGGGATTGCTGGACCTGAACCTCAACAAGCAGCAGAAAGTGCAGGGCTCCCAGGCGGGCCTGCTGCAATATAAGGACTACGGCGTCTTCATATTGGTGGGCAATGCGCGGCAGGGTCAGACCCTGGAAGAGGTGAAAGACCTGCTGGTGCAGCAGGTTGACCTGCTGAAGAAGGGCAGTTTTGACGAGAGCCTCATCAAGGCCATCGTGGCCAACGCCAAGCTATCTTTGCTGGAAGAGCTGGAAAAGAACCCTACCCGCACGGGTGCGCTGGTGAATAGCTTTATCAAGCACCGCGGTGAAAAATGGGATAAGGACGTCTCGGACCTGGATGACCAGGCCAAGGTCAGCAAGGCGGAGATCATTCAGATCGCTAATAAATACCTGGGGAACGATTATGTGCTGCTGTACAAGCGGAAGGGTGAGGACAAAAGCATCGTGAAGGTGGACAAGCCGTCCATTACACCCGTGGAGACCAATGCGGGCAAGCAATCTCCTTTTGTCAAAAAGATCGAGGGCATGTCTGTATCGGACATGCACCCCCAATGGCTGGATTTCAATGGCGGCATTGTCCGGGCCAAGGCTGGTATTGCTGACGTGCTCTATGTGCCTAATAAGGAGAACGAGCTGTTCCATTTATACTATCGCCTGGAGATGGGCAGCCGCAATAACAAGCTGCTTCCCCTGGCGGCGCAGTACTTCCAGTTCCTGGGCACGGATAAATATTCTTCGGAACAGATCAGCAAAGAGTTCTATAACATCGCCTGTAATTTCAGCATCAATGCCACGGCTGACGTGACGACCGTGAGCATCACTGGTCTGCAGGAGAATTTCGACAAGGCAGTGACGCTGTTCGAGGACATTTTGGCCAATTGCCGTCCCGATACGGCTGCGCTGGCTTCCCTGAAAGGCAGGATCCTGAAAGCAAGGTCCAATGCGAAGCTGAACAAGCAGGCCATTTTGCAGGGGTTGATCAACTATGCCCGTTATGGCGAGAAGAACCCTTTCAATGACGTACTCACCACGGACGAGCTGAATAACCTGAAAGCGGAGGACCTGGTAAGTATCCTGCATGGGCTGCTGAGCTACAAGCATGCGATCATTTATTATGGCAAGCTGCCGGTGGAGTCGTTCACTTCCACGATCGCCGGACTGCATAAGCTGCCGGCTGCGTTTGCCACGGCCCCGGCCCGGAAGGAATATCCCTTTACGAGCCAGACGGCCAGCCAGGTGCTGTTCGCCAATTACGATATGGTGCAGGCGGAGATCTGCTGGATCCGCAATGCGGCTCCTTATGATGTAAGTAAAGAGCCTGTCGTGGATGTATTCGATAATTATTTCGGGGGCGGTATGGGCTCCATCGTTTTCCAGACCATCCGCGAATCGAAGGCGCTGGCCTATTCTACTTTTGCCACCTACGGTACGCCGGCCCGGAAAGAGGACCCGTACTATATCCTGGCCTACATTGGCTGCCAGGCCGACAAGATGGCCGATGCGCTGAAAGGGATGAACGACCTGCTGAACGAGCTGCCTGTCTCTGACAAAGGGTTCGAGCTGGCCAAGGTCAGCCTGAAGAAAGACATCGAGACGGAGCGTGTTACGCAGGATGGGATCGTCTTCTCCTACCTTGCGGCTAAGGACAAGGGGTTGGATTATGACCAGCGTAAGACGGAGTACGAGGCGCTGGACAAGCTGTCGATGGATGATGTCAAACGGTTCCACCAGGACCAGGTGTCTGGGAAGAAATATACGTATTGTGTGGTCGCTTCGGATAAGAAAGTGAATATGGAGGACCTGAAGAAGGTGGGAGATGTGAAGGTGCTCAGCCTGGACGAGGTGTTTGGATATTAGTGGTGTTCGGATAATAGAGGGCCTTCCACCTATTGGTGGCCGTACTTCCCCTTGAAATGGGTGAGGAGGATCATCATGTCGATGCGGTCGACCCCCAGGCTTCCCAGCGGCACGTATCCATAGCTGTTATCTTCGCCTTCATGGGTGATGGTGACTACCATATAGCCGGAAGGGGAGTGGCGGTCACCCGGCAGGTATTTCCATTCCGCAATGTTCTTCCATGGGATGATCACTCCGGGAAAATGCAGTCCCTGCGCTGTAAACCTGAATTCATCTTCCTCTTTCGGGTGGATCTTGTTGTCCTCCAGCAGCTGGGCGGTGGGGTAAGCCGGCCGGTGGATCTCATCGAGCATGGCGTCCGTCAGGGTGATATTCAGCCTTTGGGTCTGCTTCATTTCTTCCAGGATGACGTACACCAGTCCCGGATATTTGCTGGTCCTCAGGGCGACCGATACCATGATGCTGCGGGAAAAGAAAAGGAGGAGACCGCCTCCCCCCACGCTGAACTCCAGGGCCAGCAGGTGACCTTCCCTGGACCAGGACAGGATGGCTGCAATGGCTGCGATGATCACAAGGAGGAAAAGGAATTGGGAGTAGGTGATCAGCCGGACAATGGTCTTTATTTTCATTGATGATAGAACGTGCGATCAGTACAGCTGATTGTTCAGGATGCGCCTGATCATCCGGATGGTGTTGCGGGTGACGAGGCCGGGATATTTGGCGAGGATCCTGTCCTCACTGACGCCGGCTTCCAGTTCATTGACGATGTAGAACCATTCGCTGAGAAAGGCGGAGTTAGGGGTCTGGTAGTTCAGCAGCCGTCGTACGGTCTGGATGGTGGCCTTGCTCACGGACCCTTCGTGGAGCTCTTCGATCTCTTTGATGCTCAGGCCGAGCTTGATGTCTTCGGCTACGCGGGAATAGTCCTGCAGGTATTTTTCATTGGCTTCCATCACCTGTAACAAAGGATCGTTGCTATAATGTACTTCAGCCGGCTGGCGGACTTTGGCCTGCTGCTGTAGTTTGGAGAGGGCAAAGTGCCGGGAGATATTGTCGCAGATGATCAGGTCCTGGTCGTTCAGCTGGAACCATTCTCCTTTTACCCGGCGGTGCTGGAATACGATGTGGAGGCTTTCTTCCAGCTCATGCATATTGGCAGCGGGATATTGCCTGACGACCCTGAAGAGGATGGGCAGGTGGGTATGGTAAGCGGCAAGCCGCTTTTGCAGATCACGGGTCTTGCCAATTTTGTACAGGTTCCTGCCTGTTTTCAGGATATAGACACAGTTTTGACGTGTGTGTTGTTCCATTTGGATGGATTGGACGGGACTGGTTTAATGATGTTCGTTACTGTAAGATAATCCTTTTTTGATATGTGAAGATGGGTTGGGGTGATTTATGTGAGGGGGTGATCATTTCCCTTTGAAATGCGGCTTCCGCTTCTCCAAAAATGCGGACGTGCCTTCTATCATATCTTCTGTGCCAAAGCATTCGCCGAAAGCTTCCTGTTCAAAAGCAAAACCGTCTCCCAGGCCATCTGTCTCGGCGATGTTGGCGCATTCGATGATCTTAGCAACGGCAAGGGGCGCTTTTTCTCCGATGATGGAAAGGATCTCCCTGGCCTTGGTGAGGAGCTCGTCTGTGTCGATGATGTAGTTGACGAGCCGGAGCTGCAGCGCTTCCTGGGCGTCGACCATCCGGCCGGTGAGCATCAGCTCGATGGCTTTGGCTTTGCCGACGATGCGGGTGAGGCGCTGGGTGCCGCCATAGCCGGGGATGAGACCGAGGTTGACCTCGGGCTGGCCGAAGCGGGCGTTGGGTGTGCAGATCCGAAAATGACAGGCCATGGCCAGCTCGCATCCTCCGCCCAGGGCAAATCCGTTGACGGCGGCGATGATGGGTTTGCCGGCGTTCTCTATCCGATCGAAAATGTCCTGACCTCTTTCTGCAAGGGCCTGGCCTTCTTCGGCGCTGAGGCCTTGAAACTCTGATATGTCCGCGCCGGCTACAAAGGCTTTGGGGCCGGCGCCGGTGAGGATGGCGCCTTTTATCTCTTTATTGACATAGACCTCGCTGACCACTTCGTCCAGCTCGGCCATGACGGTCTTGTTAAGCGCGTTGAGCTTGTCGGGGCGGTTGATGGTGATGGTGAGGATATTATCTGTGAGGTACGTGTGCAATGTGGTATACATGAGGAAGGTTTTAGCTGTTTAAAAATCGCGATGGGTACGGACCCAGTCGGTGATATAGGTGGCGATGTCGGCTGTGGGGGTGCCGGGGGGGAAGAGGGTGCCTACGCCCAGCTGCTGCAGCTGCCCCCTGTCCTCTTCGGGGATGATGCCGCCGCCGGTGAGCAGCACATCGTCCATGCCCTTTGCCTGCATCAGCTGGATGATCTTGGGGAATACGGTCATATGGGCGCCGCTGAGGATGCTGATCCCGATGGCGTCGACGTCTTCCTGGAGAGCGGCATTGACGACCATTTCAGGCGTCTGGCGCAGACCGGTGTAGATGACTTCCATTCCGGCGTCCCGCAGGGCGGTGGCGATCACCCGGGCTCCCCTGTCATGTCCGTCCAGACCGACCTTGGCTACCAGCACACGGATAGGTCTGCTGTGATTCGTTGTTGCGTGATTGGGCATGGGGCCAAAAGTAAGCAATGCCGGGCAAATGCCGCAGAGATGACGTGCCGGATGCGGCGGCTGTTCGTTATTTTTGAGAAAAGCACATCTTATGAATAAGATCAAATCTTTACGGATGGGGACGGGGATGTCCCAGGAGGAGCTGGCTGAAAAGACGGGGTTGAGCCTGCGTACGATCCAGCGGATCGAGAATGGAGAGACGCGCGCCAGGGGGGATAGCCTCAGACGGCTGTGCCAGGCATTGGAGGTTCCGATGGAGGAGGTGCTGCGGGAAAATGCAGCGAAGGAAGGTGCGGGAAAGGACATGGGCAGCCTGGAAGAGAACCGGGGGGTACTGGTCCTGCTCAATCTGTCGGCGCTGGCTTTCCTGGTGAGTGTGCCCGGGCTGGGTGTTGTCGCGCCGCTGGTCTTGTGGCTGCTGTACAGGGATAAGATTGCGGGTGTGCGGGAGATGGGCCTGCGGATCCTGAATTTTCAGATCACCTGGCTGTTGGTGATGATTGCCTTATATGCGACGGTGTTCCTCCTGGAGTTCAATCACATCTTCCTGCCGGCATGGTTTACGTGGAGCCGTTTTATGCTGATCACGCTTGTCCTGTACGCTTTCAATATCAATTGCATCGTTGTCAATGCCATCCGGGCGCACAGGAAGTCGGCAACAAATTATGCGCCGGCCATCCCTTTTGTGCGGCAGCGGCCTGACCTTTCCCGCGTTTAGGGCTGCAATAATGCCAGCACTTTTTTCATCCGGCTGATAGTCTCTTCCGGTCCCAGCAAGACGATGATGTCGAAAACGCCGGGCCCGAACTTTCCCCCCACCAGCATGAGGCGTAGGGGCAGCAGCAGGTCGCCGGGCTTGATCGTGGCGGCGGCGGCCATTTCCTTAAATTCTTTTTCCAGGGTTGCGGCATCCCATGTCTGTTGGAGCTGCAGGTGCCTGATCCATTCTGCAAAGAAGTTTTGTTTGGCGTCGTTCCATTTGGGTTTGACGGGGCCGAGGTCGGTGGCTGCGGCATCGGGTGCCTGGAAGAAAAAGCTTCCTTGCTGGACAAATTCGGTCAGCAGGTGACAGCGGTCTTTCACGAGCGTGAGGATCTGCTGGAATTTTTCTACCTGCGGGCTGGGGGCTGGCGTCTCATCGTAGGTGGGGACGGATGCTGCGCCGGTGATGCCGGGTGCGACTTCGCTCAGCTCTGCCATAGTATCCAGGGCGGTGGTGGGTCCTGCGTCTGGGATATTCGTGTTGTCCGCACCTGCCAGCGGGTCGATGCCTGCTGCGCGGAAAAATCCGAGGACCTGGTCCTGGTAGGCGGTGACAGGCAGCCGTCGGATCCACTCATGGTTGAACCATTTCGCTTTCTCGAAATCGAATTTGGCACCGCCCTTGTGGACGCGGTCGAGCGCGAACTTTTCTGTCAGCTCGTCTATGGTGAACAGTTCCTGTCCACTGCCGTCATTCCATCCCAGTACGGCGAGCAGATTGAGAAAGGCTTCGGGTAAGAATCCCATTTCCCTGAAACCCTTATTCACCTGCCCTGTCGCGGGGTCTGTCCAGTTCATGGCGAAGACGGGGAAGCCCAGGCGGTCTCCATCGCGTTTGCTTAGTTTGCCGTTGCCATCGGGTTTCAGGATCAGTGGCAGGTGGGCCCAGCGGGGCATCTTGTCTTCTCCGAACAGGTGCCGCCATAATAAGATATGTACGGGGGCGCTGGGGAGCCATTCTTCCCCCCGGAAGGCATGGGTGATCTCCATGAGGTGATCGTCTACTACCACGGCAAGGTGATAAGTGGGCATGCCATCGGCCTTGAGGAGGACCTTGTCGTCGAGGCCGTCGGTGGAAAAGCGTACTTCTCCCCGGATGAGGTCGGTGAAATGGATGTCTTCGCCGGGCATGACCTTGATGCGTACGACATGGGGCGTTCCGGCATCGAGCAGCTGCCGGACTTCTGCGGCGGGCAGGCTGAGGGAGTTCTTCATCCTGGTCCGCAGGGTGTGGTTATACTGGGGGGAGGGATTTTCAGCGGATTTGTATTGGGTGCGCATTTCCTCCAGCTCTTCGGGGGTGTCGAAGGCGTAGTAGGCGTGGCCCTGGTCTATCAATTGTTTGGCATATTGGGCATAGAGGCCTTCTGCCTTGCGTTCGCTCTGGCGATAGGGGCCATAAGCGCCGGGGTGGAAGGGACTTTCGTCGGGGGTGAGTCCGCACCAGGCGAGGCAGTCGAGGATATATTCTTCGGCGCCGGCGACATAGCGGCTCTGGTCGGTGTCTTCTATGCGGAGGATGAAGTCGCCTTTGTGCTGGCGGGCGAAGAGGTAGTTATAGAGTACGGTTCTGACGCCTCCGAGGTGGAGCCCGCCGGTGGGGCTGGGTGCAAAGCGAAGCCTGACTTTTTTGCTCATAGGCGGCAAAGGTATAAATTCCTCCCGGGCTTTGGCAAAAGATACCCCGGGAGGAATTTACATCTAATGATGGCGCTTCGCGCAGAGCGCCTGTGGCGCTCTTTTGGATCTGCCCGGGTTGCATTGAATATACCCCGGGCAGATTATATCGCTCATGATGGGCCTTCGGCCAGCCTGTCTGTGACAGGCTTTGGATTCCTCCCGGGCTTTGGCAAAAGATACCCCGGGAGCAGGGGCGTCACCTCGTTTGCGGCATTCGGCGGGCGTGATGCGGGAATTTGCTGGATTTGTATGGGTTGTGCTGCGTATGGCGTTGCGGTACAAGAGTGCGACGCATGGATGTTATATAGTAGCCCGATGGCCGGGCCCATAGAATTGGGAAAATGGGTACTAATCCTACTGATCCACCGTTATAGATAATGGACTAATGCTGTGACTGTGAAATGTTTTTTGACGCTACTGCTTGGTTGTTCCTTTGTCGGTGCTACTGCCCAGCTGACGTATGAGACGTTGTATGTGGATTATGACAGCGCCTGGACGTTTAAGAACCTGAAGATCATTCCCATCCGGCGGAAAGGAGGTGGGGCGGGTGCGGGTGCGGCGGGCCTGGGGGATGTGGTGCCATTGAACCAGGCGCTGAGCCAGGGTCTGGTCTCGGTGTCGGAGCGGGGTTCGACCTCTTTTGAAAATGTGCATTGGCTGCGTATCAACACGCACGGGGATAAATCGGTGTATATCGCGGGCGGTGAGATCGTTGCGGGCGGTCGCCAGGACAGGATGGTGATTCGGGATACGATCCTGCGGCCTTCTGCCAAGGATCAGTATGTGCCGGTGATGTGTGTGGAGGAGGGGCGTTGGAGTGACAAGGAGAAGAAGTTCGGCTATGGAGGTTATGGCAACGGGCATCTGCGGAAAGTGCTGGATTCCACGCCCAACCAGGTGTTGATATGGCGGGAGATCGACAAGCAGCTGCAGTCGGGGGCCTTTAAGAACAATACGCAGGCTTATCTTTCCCGCAACCTGGACAAAAAGTATGTGTCGGGCAGCGAAGAATACTTCCATTACTTCTACGATAAATTCCGGCGGGCGGACAGTACGATCGTGGGCTTTGTCGCCATTTCGGGGGACAAGGTCATCGGCAGCGATATCTTCGCGACGCGGGACCTGTTCTATCATCAGCTGGAGCCTTTACTCCATAGTTATATCGACGATGTGATGCTGTTCGGCAAGCCGGTGACGATGAAAGATGCATTGATCCGGCGGTACATGGACAAATTATTAAAGGACCAGCCGAGCCAGAACGAGTTTTGCCGCAAGAACGGGAAGATCTTCCGGGAAGGTGCGCAGGTCGTGCATGTCAACACCTTTCTGAAGGAGAGTATGTAACTTACGGGCCTATGTTCTACCTGGTAAAGACGCCCTGGTGGCTAAAGAAATGGTATGGCAACCTGGTCTGGGACCTCCCGCAAAAGACGGGTGACAAAGTGCTTTACCTGACCTTCGATGACGGACCGCATCCTGTGGCCACCCCCTTTGTGCTGGACGAGCTGCGCCGGCATGGGGCAAGCGCCACTTTCTTCTGCATCGGCAAAAATGTCCGGGAGGAGCCGCTGATCTACAGGCGGATCCTGGAAGATGGTCACCGGGTGGGCAATCATACGCAAAATCATCTCAACGGGTGGAAGTCTTCAGATGCCGATTATGTACAGGATATCGGGCAGGCGGCCCGATATATCGATTCTACTCTTTTTCGGCCCCCATACGGCAGGATCAGCTCCTTCCAGGTTTCGCTGCTGCGCGGGGCCCCTTTCCAGTACGATATTATCATGTGGGATGTGCTGAGCGCTGACTTTGACAGGGCGCTGAGCCCGGAGAAGTGCGCCCGTAACGTGATCCGGCATGCGCGGCCGGGTTCCATCATTGTCTTCCATGACAGCGAAAAGGCCTTCCCGAGGCTGAAAGTGGCGCTGCCGGCGGTGCTGGGACATTTTAAGGAACTGAATTACCGATTTGAAAGCATCAGACGGGTGGCGGGTCGCTGAATGGGGTGATGTCGGAAAGTTAGCTGGAAAGTTACCCTAAGGATAGCCGATCCGTTATATCAATTGCGGAAAATACGGTGGCCGTTATGCGACGGAAAACATCATTTTTGGTGTGACCAAACAGTAACATGTATGCGCTGCGCAGGGCAGAAAAAATGGCTGGAAGGCCCGTCAATACTGTAAAATAAATTGGGCCTGGGTAGACACCCTGGCCCGTTTTTAATCCGTACCCTATGAAAACTGGTTTAAAGGTAAATCTTTTTTTGATTTATCCAAAGTAATTTACAAGGGCGGCACAATAAGATCCGCTGGTACCCATTGGGATAATAACGTACTGATATGCTGGTTTTTGGGGATATTTGCCACCGACTAGTCTCTATTCATTATGCAACTGATCGACACGCATTGTCATTTGTACAACAAGGAATTTACCCGGGATATCGACGAAGTAATACATCGGGCTGAGATAGAAGGAGTTGAGAAATTCTATTTACCTGCCGTGGACAGTGAGTGCCATGAAGCGCTGCTTTCGCTGGAGCAGCAGTACCCGGGCAAGTGCATCGGCATGATGGGGCTGCATCCTACGTCTGTGAATGCGGATCATGCCGCTGAGCTGAAGCTGGTGGAAGACTGGCTGCAGCGGCGCACCTGGGTGGCGGTGGGTGAGATCGGCCTTGACTTCTACTGGGACAGGACCTTTGAAAAGGAGCAGTATTTGGCATTTCATCAGCAGATCGAATGGGCGCTGCATTACCGGATCCCTATCGTCATCCATTCCCGGGAGTCGATGCAGGAGAGCATCGGCGTGGTGCGGGAACATCAAAAGGGGAACCTCCGTGGTATTTTTCATTGTTTTACGGGGGGTGCTGACGCTGCCCGCCAGATCATCGACCTGGGTTTGTACCTGGGCATCGGGGGTGTGCTGACCTATAAGAATTCCGGGTTGGGGGATGCGCTGAAGGACCTGCCCCTGGAAAGCATGGTGCTGGAGACGGATGCACCCTATCTGAGCCCTGTACCTTTCCGGGGAAAACGCAATGAGAGCAGCTATCTTAAATATGTGGTGGCAAAGCTGGCCGAGGTGAAGGGGGTGACACCGGAAGAAGTGGCCCGGATCACGACGGAGAATGCTCAAAAAATATTCGGAATCTAAGTTGGGATATTGTATTTTTGCGGCCCTTCAGGAGAGGTGTCCGAGTGGTTGAAGGAGCACGCCTGGAAAGTGTGTATACTCGAAAGGGTATCGCGGGTTCGAATCCCGCCCTCTCCGCAGCCCAAAGCGATAGTGCCCTGGTCAAAGACCAGGGCATTTTTTATTCCCGGACGCGAGGCGAGTTTACTCGTCGGAGCGGGAGGGGATAAAAAATGGTGCACGAAGTGCAGTACCGATGTTACTGATCTGGCTCCCCCCTTTTGGGATCACCGGAGTCGGCCGTCCAGGGCGCGGAGGTAATCCAGTCCGCATAGTCTCGGGAATTCAATGGAATCCGTCGAATTCCACGGGAATCCATCAAAAAGCCTTCAGATAAATTTACCTGAAGGCTTTTTAAAATAAAAGTTCTAAACTTAACTGAGCCTAAATCCTGGGGACCTTACAAAGTCGCCACCGGAGGAATCGGATACAAAAATGAACAGCCCGCTTGATCGTTTGGTCACTCAGCAGCACGGGGTATTAGCGGAAGATCTACACCCGCACCAAAATTTACGACCAACAAACCAAAAAGAACAATCCCCCAATGATACATGCCGCATTTACCAAAGGATCAGACGGCAGTTCAGTCAGGGTAAACCGATTCGGATTGATCGCATCGTAGATCACCAGAACCCGGTCACCTTCTTTGAACAGCATCCGAAATCCAACACCGCCGATAACGAGGTCCGATGTGACAAGCGCACCGCCTTTCGACGTGAACTGCACCGTAATCCGATCGACGGACTTACCACCCTCATCGTTATATACATAATGGACTCGATGGATTTTTCCCTCGCACCTCTCTCCATGTTGCCGGAAAGCCCAAAGTCTGGGTTTCGGTAGAAAAGGGAATACGAAGCAAAGGATAGCGAAAATCAGGTAGACAGTCTGCACCACAGCGGTTTAACCACCAATATAGACAAAGGGAATGGTTCCTGCAAATCCCGCAACAGACTGATTTCGGGAGTAACGCGGATAAAGACGACGGCACGAAAATACGCTTGGAAGGAGGCGGATTACTGCTTCATCTAAAACCTGCTAGATAACCCAATGCAACGGAATCCATGGAAATACTTTAAAAAGCCTTCAGATAACTTGTCCGAAGGCCTTTTCTATATTTGAATAAAATTGTACTAGTCCATTTCACGCCAATATTTGTTCACCAAAATTTCCACCAAGGTCTTTTGGGTTGCAGAATAGCCACGGGTTGAGGAATAGGGTCAGAAACCAGGGTCGGCGTATCCTCTATTATTGGTTTTGGATCTAAATCTTGCTTCGCCACCCAGGTTAAAAAGGATGTATCGATTCCTCCAATCTCGATGATTCGATCCTGGTGCGTCATGACACCTAACCCATGCTCATCATCCCAGGTGCAGCCGAAACCGTAACCTACGTACGCAACATCATGCTTACTGACTTCCAGAATGTGAACGCTGGAAAGACCGATCAATGTCTTAAAGCCAGAGAGGTAAGACACATCGGGCATCAACTGTTGTGCTTCTTCGGGTTCATAATCATATAAAGCCTGGAGTTCTTTGTATTGGCTTAAGAGCGCTGTTAGAATAGCGTCTTGCACCTGACCCTGTTGGTCGATCAGATAATGGTAGGCCGCCACTTGCGCGGGTGAGATGGTAGGGTGATCAATAACAACGTCACTGCCAAGGCGCACTTGCACTGTCCCATCTGATGGAATGTTGCTGTCAAACGATGCATACGGACCTTGGCAGGATTGGAAACCCGCCCAGACCGGCAACTGAACTACTCCTTCTAACGATCGGATGGAATGTGCGCCACTTTCGTAGGTTTTGAGCGTTAGACCTGGGATTAGATCACTAAAACTGGCCATATCCTATTGTTTTAAATAAATATAAGAAAAAGCTGGGGCCCTGATCTAATATGGGAAATTAGATACGAAATGATTGATTTCCGATAAATCTCTGATGAAATGTTCGAATTGGCTCCCCCACTTTGGGATCACCGAGCACCGCGCGGGTGGGCGGAGGTAATCCCGCCCTCTCCGCAAACTAAAGCATATCAGTGCCCGGATAAAGGCCGGGCACTTTTTATGATCCGACCGCGAGATGAGCTAGTTCAATTGAGCGGGAGGGAAGCTACAACCTAAATAATTCATCCATTACCAAGCTATTCTGTACCAATCCAAGGGAATATTCATTTTTCGTAATTCCAAAGGTTGTGACCATGGTAAGAAATAACGTCTTGGTCGTTTTTGTAGCTTCTCGAAATGTCTCTATTTTATCCTGGAGCTCTGCATGATATTTTTTATCAATGGAGAAAGGTTTTGTAGAGAATTTCATTTCGCAGAGATTGATAACGTTGTCCTTTCTATCGATTACGAGATCAATTTGCCTTTTGTTGCCTCCACCTGTGTTAATCCACGAAGAACTGCTGGTCTGAACACCGCTGATTCCGAGTGCCTCTTTTATTTGGGGCAAGTGCGCCAGGCATACCTGCTCAAATGCATAACCACTCCAGGCTTTTTGCTGCGGCGTATCCAATCCATTAATCCAATAGTTCTCGTTCAAAGGGTGATTTGCCCGAATGAATTTAATATAGAACAACGAATAAAAATCACTTAATTGATAGATGCTGCTTTTTTCCTTTTTCCCGAACGATAGATATTTACGAATAAAACCACTTTCTTCTAATTCTCTTAGTACCCTCGTTGTACTTCCCGCATTTGAGAGTTTGGTCATGTCAATGATCTCCTTGTATGTAAGGCCTTTGGCCTTTTTGCTTAAAGCTTCGATGATAGCGAGATGTTTCTCTGCTTTATTGAACAATGAAGTATAGAGATCATCGAACTCTTCCGATAGTATGCCTTCTGGTTGAAAACACATTCTGTTGATATTCTGCACGGCGCTCATTCCTACATCCACGTGATCGAGATAAAATGGTATTCCCCCCATAACCATATACATTTGTATAATCTGGTACCTGCTGAATACGCCAGACCGATGTTGGAAGAATGCTTCGCATTCGCCCAATGAAAAGGGTTCAAGCCGTATCCGTTGAGTAACTCTATTATGCAAACCACCTTTATTATGAATGAGGGTGTTGATCATCCAGGATGCTGCGGAGCCACAAACAATCAGTATAACATCTTTCCTCGCGCTGGCACAAGAATTCCAAAAATAATCGAGGGCAGGGATAAACCCGGATTGCGCAGTATCGAGCCAAGGTAGTTCGTCAAGAAAAATTACCTTTTTCGGGCTTTTGTTCTTTAATATCAATTCTTCCAATTGTGCAAAAGCAGTAAACCAGCTTTCCACTGGAGTAGTTAAGCTATCGGGACAATATTTACGCATTGCCCTGGAAAAATTGGACAACTGTTGATGCAGATTTATGTTAGGTACGCCTGTAAGATAGAATGCAAAATCGTTTTGAAAAGATTCCCTTATCAAAAAGGTTTTACCTACCCTTCTTCTTCCATAAACAGCTACGAATTCAGATTTATCAGATGTCTTGACTTTATCAAGAATGCTCAACTCTTTCTTTCTTCCTATAATCGCTTGCATAGCATCAATTTGGCGCTAAAGGTACCTAATTACTTATTTTGCGCCAAATTGATAGCCAATTTGGCGTTAAGTAGAGATTTAACCTATTTAACGCCAAATTGCCTTAATCCTGCGCCAAGCGTTAGAATCGACGATAGTCAACCAGAAAGTTGTTGATTTTCAATAGGTCGTTGGCCAAAATGTTCGAAACTTGTCCCCAACGCCCCGCAGATCAGTAACATTGGTGCTCCGGGCAAAGCCGGGAGCATTTTTTTTGGCCGGTAGCGTGGCGAACTTGTTCGTCAAAAGCGGACGGACGAAAAAAATGGCGCACGCAGTGCGGCACCGGTGTTACTGATCTGGCTTCCCCCCTTCCGGGATCACCGGAGTCGGCCGTCCAGGTCGCGGAGGTAATCCGCCCTCTCCGCCAAAATTTACAAGAGTCTTCATATCTTGGGACCTGAAGACTTTTATATCTTCAAACGCAATGCAAGCAAAACTAAGGGAACATATAGAAGAAATAGTATCGTTAACTGATGATGAGTTCGCATTTGTTCTCTCTCACTTTTCGTTCAGAAAAGTAAAAAAACATCAGTTTCTGATACAGGAGGGCGAACCCGTTAACTATTCTTACTTTGTAGCTTCAGGATTGTTAAAGCTATCGCACACTGATGCTAATGATAAAGAGCATATTTTGCATTTTGCTATGGAGGATTGTTGGGTAAGCGATTATAAAGCTTACTTCAACAGAACCAAAGCTACCATGTCGTTAGACTGCCTCGAAGATGCCGGTGTGTTTTGTCTTTCGCTGGCAGACAGCGAAAAGTTATTTGCCGGTCTTCCAAAGCTGGAACATTTCTTCCTTAAAAAATCACATTTTGGCTATATAGCATCGCAACAGCGGGTGCTTTCTTTACTTTCCACCAGTGCCCAGGAACGTTACGAACAATTGTTAATACAATATCCTTCACTTATTCAGCGTGTAAACAAATCCCTGATTGCTTCCTATCTGGGCGTTTCCCGGGAAACCTTGAGCCGGCTATCTCCTTAATGTGACATACATCACACCGAAATAGTGATGCATGCCCTACTGAAATTGCCATGTTCTTCCCAGCTTTGCAGTGTAGATCTCAAACTGCAATCATGAAAAAAACAGCAAAAATTTTTTCGTTGGCACTATTAGCCAGCATACCAGTATTGGCACAAATTAAAAAACAAAATAAGATGGAAAAAAGAGTTATCAATCCCTGGCAATGGCAGGATCAACGTAGCTATGTGCAAGCTGTTGAAGTAAAAAATGTAAACGGTATACTCTATTGCTCGGGGCAGGCGGCAGTAGACGCTGACGGGAAATCAAGCACGGCTGACATGAAAACCCAATTAGTTCAAGCCCTGCAAAATCTTGAAAAGGTTATCAGTGAGGCTGGATATGAATGTAAAAATATTGTGCGCTTAAATTTACTTACAACTTCATCAGCAGAGCTTTTTACCTGCTTTAATATTTTCCAGGATTGGATAGCCAGGCATGGTATTAAGCAAGCGACCACCTTGATAGAAGTGAAAAGCCTCTTTGAAACATTAAAAATTGAATTCGAAGCAACGGTAGTCAGGTAAAAAGGAAGATATAAGCGATTGTTTTTCAATAGGCCCTGGTAAAAATGTTCGAAAAGTGTCGCCTCCAATACCGGGATCACCGGAGTCGGCCGTCCAGGGCGCGCAGGTAATCCCTCCCTCTCGCAGATCAAAAGAATGTCCCCCGACAAAGTCGGGGGCATTTTTATTTCGGAGCGTTGCGGAGCTTGCTCCGGCAAAAGCGCAGGAATAAAAATGGGAGTTCGCGGTTAAATGCAAGAAAGTGTTTTAAACTATCCGGCATAGTCAAGCCTTCTTTTTTGACCAGTCTCGCTGGGCATTGGTGCTACATCGTATTTTATATTCCATTGTTTAATGTCTTCTAAAATCGGAAAAAACGCCAAGCCTTTCTCAGTCAACTTATATTCGACCCTTGGCGGTAATTCACTGTAAGCCGCCCTTTCCACCAGTCCATCTCCTTCTAACTCTTTCAATTGTTCGGTCAGTACCTTCCTTGAAATGATGGGTATGATGGCAGCCAGTTGACCGAAACGCGTGGTACGGGTGCCAATTACGTCTATGATTATCGGCTTCCACTTATTACCAATGGTGCCGATGGCCCTGGTAAAAGGGCAATGCGAATTGCAAAATTTTTCGTCTTTCATATGTCTAAAATTGTAGTTACCCTATAGTAACCAGAATAAACTAATACGGTTACAAAGATAAACTATTGACAATACCTTTGTGACAGAATCAATTAAATTAATAATGAGCAGGATAAAAAACAAAGTAGCCGTAATTACCGGCGGTAATAGCGGCATTGGATTCGGCATCGCACAGGCATTTAAAAATGAAGGTGTTAAGGGGACGATTGTCGGCAGAAACAAGAAAACGTTAGCGACTGCTGCAGCTCAGCTTGGCGATGGTTTTATTGCCATTAGCGCAGATGTAACCAACCTTGCTGACCTGGAAAGAGTGTTTGCAGCAACAGCTGAAAAATTCGGCAAGATAGACGTGATTGTAGCCAATGCGGGTGCCGGGACTACCGGAACTGTCGCAGATACCAGCGAAGCCGACTACGACCGGTTATTGGATCTAAACCTGAAGAGTGTTTACTTCACTGTCAATAAAGCACTGCCTTATATGAATGATGGTGGTTCCATTATTTTAATCGGGTCAAATGCTGCACATCGCGCTTACCCTTCATTCGGGCTTTATGGCGCTGCAAAAGCAGCTGTGATCTTTTTGGCAAAAGCCTTTTCAAATGACCTTTTAGACAGAAAAATCAGGGTAAATGTAATCACACCGGGTACAACAGACACGCCTGCATTTGAAAAGTTTGTTCCCGCAGAACAAATTGAGGCCGTAAAACAACATTTCGCAGGTGTAATGCCGATAGGCAGGATCGGACAGCCGTCTGACATCGGGAAAACAGCCGTTTTCCTGGCTTCTGACGATTCTTCTTTCATGCTTGGTGCTGAACTCCTGGCTGATGGTGGCATGACCTATTTAGCTAAGTAATAGACCTTACAGCGGCGCTGGTTGTAACTCGTGCCATTAAATCATTAAATAACTACCAAATGAGCAAATCAGAAAGTAAACAAGCAAGCTACGCAATCATCGGCTTTGGCCATATCGGCAAGGCCCTGGCCAGAGCGTTTGCCCGAAAGGGAATGGAAGTATCGGTTGCAACGACTCGCGCCCCGGAAAGCTACGCCTCCGACGCGGCCGCGATCGGAACAGGGATCATTCCCAAAACGCTGGCGGAAGCCGTTAAGTCGGACGTGATCTTTTTGGCTGTGCGTTTTGAATCGCATCCGGATGTCGCAAAGGTGTTACCCGACTGGCAAGGAAAGATCATCGTGGATGTGACCAATGCTTACGGCGTGCCCCCGGAACAGACGGGAGGACAGCCTTCCGCAAAATTCGTCGCGCAGTCCTTTACTGGCGGAAAACTGGTTAAGGGATTCAACCATTTGGGCGCCGCCATTCTTGACCAGGATCCGGCGGTACATGGAGGCCGGAGAGTTGTATTCCTGGCGAGCGATGATGATGACGCGGCAACGGAGACCGGTAAACTTGCGGAAAAACTTGGTTTTGCGCCTATCAAACTTGGCGGGCTTTCAGAAGGCGGACTGCTGGTACAAGCGCGTGGGAAGACCTGGGGGCAACTGATTTTTCAGGACTTGGTCAAGTTCGACAAATAAATAAAATATCAAATTAATAACAGGGAAATGAGTAGTCTAAAAAACAAAGTAGCGGTAGTTACCGGTGCTTCAAAAGGAATAGGTGCAGCTATCGCCAGGCACTTCGCCGCAGAAGGCGCAAAAGTGGTCGTAAATTACGCTTCAAGTAAAGAAGGTGCAGATAAAGTGGTTAAGGAAATAACCGACAACGGCGGGATGGCCATTGCCGTAAAGGCCGATGTATCGAAAGAAGCTGATGTAAACCGCCTGTTTGAAGAAACCAATACCACATTTGGCGGCTTGGATATATTGGTCAACAATGCCGTTTACCAGGGATATGCACCAATTGAATTGATATCAGCGGAAACTTTTCATAGCAGTTTTAACGTGAACGTGCTTGGGCCGATACTTACGATCCAGGCAGCTTTGAAACTGTTTGGTGATAAAGGTGGCAATATTATCAATATCAGTTCAGGTGCAAGCAAAATGCCGTTGCCATCAGCTTCATTGTATTCTGCAACTAAAGCGGCATTAGATGCCATTACTGTTTCTTTATCAAAAGAACTGGGTGCAAAGAACATTCGTATCAACTCTATCTTGCCGGGTGCCACGGAAACAGAAGGAGCAACTGCGGCGGGGGTAACTGCCGGCAGTGAGTATGAGAAAATGTTTATTGCCAACACGCCGCTGGGTCGTAGGGGCAAACCCGGTGATATTGCCAAGGCAGCCGTGTTTCTGGCATCCGATGATGCAGCCTGGATCACGGGAGAACAGATCTCCGTTTCAGGTGGTATGTATGGTTTTTAAATTTATAAAATCAAAAAATGAATGACAATGGGACGGAATTATTGGTTGACGGTGGTTTCACCAACTTGAATATGGAAGATTACTACCTTACCAGACAAAACCTGGCAATTATGTCACATTGACTGCTTTTCACCCGGGCTGGCAACAAGGACAGAAGTTGCCATATGTGGCAATATTTGTTAAAAAATGTATTTATTGATGATAATCAGGGGGATTCCGGCAATAATAATATTGAGTGTTTATACTGGTCAGAAGATTCCGGATTAATTGCATATAAAACCCGGAATGGAAATTTCATTCCGTCCGCAGACTCTCCACCGGATTCTTAACCGCGGCTTTCAACGTCTGAAAACCGATGGTAACAATGGTAATCACTATAGCCATCACAGCACTGGTGATAAATACACCCGGTCCTAGCTCAACGCGGTAATAATAGCCATTCAGCCAGCGCTGTAAAAAATAGAAAGCCAGCGGCGAAGCGATCAGACAGCTGATGCCCACCAGCACGATAAAATCCTGTGAGATCAGTAGTAGGATTTGCGAGAGTGATGCACCCAACACCTTCCGTATTCCGATCTCCTTCGTCCGCTGCTCGGCCACATAAGCAGCCAGTCCAAAAAGTCCCAGACAGGAGATAAATATCGCGAGCGCCGCGAAGATGCCCGCCAACTCACCCACCAGTTTCTCCTGGCCGAATTTCGCCGCATAGTTTTCGTCGGCAAAATGATAGGTAAAGGGAGAATCCGGCCGGTATTTGTTGAAGATCGGCTTTATCCGCTCCAGCGCCTCCTGTGTGCTTACATTCGGCGCAAGCCGGTACATCACGGTAAAGGACCATCCCGGTTCATAGACATACATCGTAGGCTCCGCCGCCGCAAATGGCGCGTCGGTTACTGCGTCATGCACCACGCCGATGATCTTGAGCCGGGTGCCTGCCCAGGATTGTGACCACGTCATGATCTGGTTCAATGGCTGCTTGAGCCCCATCTGGCGCACGGCCGTCTCGTTCAGGATCACGGCTGTCGTATCAGCGCCCGGACTACCTTTAAAATTGCTCCCCGCCACAAATGAGATGCCCACGGTCTTAAAATAGTCGGGATCGCCTAGCGCATTCATGGCGACCATTAGTGGCTCATTACCCAGCTGCCCAGACCACGTGTCGATATTATTGCGCCCATAAACATCGGTCACGGGACTAAGCGACTGGGTGACGCTGGTCACTACGCCTGTTGCCAGCATCTCCTGTTTCAATGCCCTTAAAGGCACGTTGCTGGCTTCGCTGAAGAGCAACCGGTCCGGGTCGTATCCCCTCGGTCGGTTTCGGGCGTGTTCTATCTGCTGATAGATGACGATCGTCGCAGTAATGAGAGCGATGCTGCACGTGAATTGCAACACCACCAGCACCCGCCTGGATAGAGTGGCTCCCCGCCCGCTGGTCACTGTTCCCTTCAAAACCTTCACGGGCCGGAAGGCGCTCAGATAGAACGCCGGTCTGCTCCCTGCCAACAGCCCTGTCAGGAGTATATAACCGAGCATGCCCAACCAAAAAAAGCCGTGGTTATACGGAATAGCAATACGTGTCCTGGCCAGCGCATTGAAAGACGGCAACACACCCTGGACAATGATCATACACAGGATAAATGCTATGGCGCAGAAGATCACCGACTCGGCCAGAAATTGTACGATCAGCGCCCGCCGGGAAGACCCCACCACTTTTCGTATCCCCACCTCCTTGGCCCGCCTGGCGCTTCGCGCTGTCGAGAGATTCATGAAATTGATACACGCGATCACCAGCACCAGCACGCCGATGATGCCGAACAGCCACACATATTCGATTGGTCCGCCCACCGCAATGCCATTCTTGTACTCTGAATACAAATGCCAATCTTTTGCCGGCTGCATGATCACCTCCTGGTGAGTAGCACGATAAGTCGCAGGAGCATATTTTTGTACCAGTCCGCTGATCTTCGACGCCACTTGCGCATACGAAACGTTGGGCTTGAGCGATACATAGAGCTTGTAAAGGGGCAGATTCCAACTAGTAGCAGAAGTGTGAACCCAGCCGGCCTGTGCAAATTGACTCCATGGCGTAATGTAAGCAAATTGCAGCGTCGAATTGGCGGGCAGATCCTTCAAAACGGCGGTTACCCGCGGCGTCCACCAGTTGGCGATATAGATCGTCTTTCCTATAGGGTCCGTCTCTCCGAACAAAGCCTTGGCGACCGACTCGGTGATCACAATATCAAAGGGGTCACTGAGGGCCTTGTCGGCATTGCCTGCGAGTACCGGGAACCGGAGAATCCTCAGGAAATTACTGTCGGCGATCATCCCTCTGGGCGAGATCTTCTTATCACCCACCCGCAGGACAGTGGTTTGAGGACCATACTGATCAGGTCCATAGGCCAACGCCGTACAGGCAATCTCGGGGACGTCGTTCTTCAACGCATCCGCCAGCGGGATCGCGACATCCACCTGCGTCTGTGTCTCGCCGGCGCTGCGATGATTGTATTTCACCTGGTAAGCCTGCTCGTAACCAGGCATAAAACGGTCGTAGCTGCACTGGTCATAGACCCAAAGACCGATGAGCAAGGCCACTGCCATCCCGATGGCCAGGCCGAATATATTCAAAGCACTATAGGCTTTGTTGAGGACAATGCCGCGCCAGGCGGTCTTCAGGTATGTTATAAGCATACTCAGTCGGCTACCAAGAAAATGCCAGTTTTATTTGACCTTATTTATCAATAAGTTGATAGAATTTTTGGCCGCTGACTGTGCGATAATGAACAGCAACTGCACTCTTATAAGGCATTTTGTCTTGTCCTAAAACATCCCGCCCACCTTGAGTAATCAAATGCAGGGTCCCTTCTGATTGTGCTTGTTATGTTAGCTCTTTATGCATTATTTCGCTTGCAAAATCAATTTCCCTTTCTGTATTAAAAACATGCATTGAAAACCTTATCCCATTAAAGCCGAATTCTTTATGAGTGGGACGTATGCTTAATTTATGTTTGTCGAGGAGCATTTTGACAAATGAAGTTCTTTCGAACTGATCGTGCAGCAGCACTGTAAGCATAGGAGAAGCAAGCGTTATATCTGCCGGACTTAGAATTTTTGCATTATTCAGATCTTTTAGTTTCTCAAACAGCCGATGCCGTAGTCCCAAATTATGTTCTTCAATTTTATTAATACCAATTGATTGCAGGTACTCGATTGCTTTTCCCAAGCCCACAATGGAGGCTAAATTTACTACGCCGTTGCCGTCGTTGTAAGTGTTGTACGATTCTTCAAATTGCATAGGACGAATAATATCCTGGGCATCCTTTGAAAGATACAAGAGCCCTGTTCCTTTCGGACCCATCAGCCATTTATGTCCGCTTGTGGCATAGGCATGACATCCCAACTTTTTAACATCGACCTCGATTGCTCCTGCTGCCTGCGCTCCATCAACGATACACAAGGCTCCGTTGGCCCGGGCTAATGAAGAAATTTCAGCGATTGGCATTCGAAGGCCCGTTGATGAAAGAACATGACTTACACTGATGAGTTTTGTTTTTTTCTTCAGCTCTTCCTTTACCCTTTTTAATATCAGTTCACTATTATTTTCTCCCGGCGGCACATTTATCTTGTCAATTGTGACGCCATAATATTTTGCAAAATAGTTCCAACACAGTAATCCCCCGCCATGCTCCTGGTCTGTAGTAAGAATGCGGTCTCCTGCTTTTAATCGTAACCCCTGGGCAATAGCATTCATTCCGCTGGTGGTGCTGTTTGTAATGAGCATTTCGCTTATATCGCAGTTGAGAAGGCCAGCAGCAATGCTTCTTGTTCTTTCAGCCAATGATTCGGCGCCGAATTTTCCATAAAACTTCACTGGAAGCAATTCCAGTTCTTCCCAAATCTTCAGCGATTCTGCTATAGTATCCCGACGGCAAGGCCCCAGCGTTCCTGTGTTCAAATAAGTAAGCCCATCGGCAAACAAGTATTCGTTTCCCGGTTGCACTGCGGTAAATGAATTGCTTTGGGCCCGGGCCGAAGAAAAAGGAAGAATAGTGTTTAATAAGACACTTCCGGCTGTAGCAGACGTAATAGCGGCTAAAAAATTTTTCCTGTTGTATCTGCCAGATTTCATACTGCCGTTAATTTTAGCAACGAGATGGTATTTAAAAGTGATCAAGTACAGAACGTTCGCACCTGGTCACCCACAATATCCGGAATTGTTCGATAAAATCAATAATTCTTCGCAAATCACTGATTAATAGGTTCGAATGTAGCTACCCTTCTTTTCGGCCCGCTGGATCTTAGAGGGTTCAATAGTAAATTAACAAGGAAGAAATCACCATGATCAAAAAGAAGAATGTTCGAAGGTGCCCCCGCCAGCTAATAGCGTTCTCTCTGCAGAAATGCGCAAAAGCCCTCAATTCATTACTCTTGAGGGCTTTCTCGTCTTCGAATTTTTCCCATCAATTGTCTTTGGGATTGACCAGGTCGCTTTTACTTTTTAGCCTTCTCCGGAATAAGTACAGGGCTTCCAGCAGCTCCCACGAAGAAAGCTACCAATTTAGCTTCCTTGGTGTTGCTCAGATTCCTGGTCTGATTGTGAAGTCCGCCTGGTTCTTCCCAGAACACATCTCCTTGATTGTAGATATGTTTCACTCCTTCAAATGTAGATTCTATTGAACCTTCCAGCACATATCCAACAGTTGCCATCGGATGTCTGTGCGCATTGGATACTTCGCCTGGGGCAAATCTCACCAGTACAACCCGGACGTCATCTTTCTTAAGGCCGGCAGGAAGTTGTTTTGTGAAGAGGACTTTAGGGGGATAAGCTGTTACTTCCTTATCAGCATGTTCCTGATGTTGAGCTTTTGTACTGAGTGCGAATGCAGAGAGTAACAATGTAAGACTGAAGAAAAACTTTTTCATAATACTGCGTTTAAAAAATTATAGCCTCTTAAAGGCCAAATATGTACCGTTGACTGGCAGGTAAGTTCAAAACATATGCCTGAGCAAAAAAGAAATGCTGTCAGTTCAGTGTAGGATTGTTGGTCAATTCCCTTTAAAACATTTACAGTAAACTCTTTGAAGGAGGTAAAAAGGAGTCGTTTTTTTTCTATGCATAGACTTTTACTCAATCTAATGCACAGAAATTTGTCACTGTATTTCGTAAAATCACGAACGTTTTCACTAATATTAGTGAATCTATTCGCCCCTCTTTGTAAAGGGGCTGCGCGAATAGGGAACTTTCATGCCCTGCGGAAAGAGCGAATATTCAGGGGACATTTCTCAGGTTGGCTAAACGTTCATTTATTTTCATTAATTCTTTGATAAAAAGGTTCGAATCTTGTCCCCTCCAGTCCGCAGATGAATTGATAGCTATTTGCAAATAATGGAAGTATAACGCAGGCAGACCATGACACCTTGTCTAAGAAGACAATTATATGGGAAAATGAACAGAACTACGTAAAACAATTCATGGTGATCGGTGCAGGGACATACAGAGTAAGAGTACTTGTAAGTTGGAAGTAGTATTATTGACACTATCCTGATTGTATAAATCTTCTTCGGATACCTGGCTATGATATAATATCTATCTTTGTGGGGGCTATTTTACAATCGAAAAGGAATTTATGAAGAAAATAGGATTTTTATCATTCGGGCATTGGTCCAATCATCCAGCCTATAAAACCCGTACGGCGAGTGACACCTTGCTTCAGTCCATTGATCTGGCCGTTGCTGCAGAAAAGATCGGGTTAGATGGTGCGTATTTCCGTGTGCATCATTTTGCAGCCCAGCTAGCATCTCCCTTTCCGCTGCTTTCGGCTATCGGCGCCAAAACAAGCAGTATAGAAATTGGAACAGGTGTTATTGACATGCGGTATGAAAATCCGCTCTATATGGTAGAAGACGCCGGAGCCGCCGATTTAATTTCAGGCGGGCGATTGCAATTGGGGATCAGCAGAGGTTCACCCGAACAAGTAATCGATGGGTGGCGTTATTTTGGGTATGAACCAGCCGAAGGAGAAACAGACGCGGATATGGGACGCAATAAAGCGTTGCAATTCCTGGATAAACTAAAAGGTGTTGGATTTGCCACGCCTAACCCGTCTCCCATGTTCCCTAATCCACCAGGCCTATTACGATTAGAACCCTACTCAGAGGGGTTGCGGGAACGCATTTGGTGGGGAGCGGCCTCCAATGCTACAGCTGTTTGGGCCGCCGAGAACGGAATGCACCTTCAAAGTTCTACCTTGAAATTCGATGAAAGCGGCAAGCCTTTCCATGTACAACAGGCTGAACAGATCAGGTTGTACAAAGAAGCATGGAAAAAGGCCGGACATCAGCGTGAGCCAAGGATCTCGGTAAGCCGGTCTGTTTTTGCAATAACTACAGATCAAGACAGATATTACTTTGGGCAGGAAACCAATAATGTCGATAAGATCGGTTTTATTGAAAAGGATAAACGTGCCATTTTTGGAAGAAGCTATGCCGGGGAACCGGATCAGCTCATCAGGGAGTTGGCTCAGGACGAAGCCATCCAGGAAGCAGATACCCTTCTTTTGACGATACCTAATACGCTGGGTGTTGACTATAATATACATTTACTGTCCTCTATTTTGAAGCATGTTGCACCCGGATTAGGTTGGCGTTAAACTTTAACACGGGAATGTAATGGACATCGGTTATACGCCTCAGATATTATTACTATTTTAGAACTCCCTTTACCAAAAATCATATATGAAATTTGTTTTATCTTTTTTGTTCCTTGTAATTGTTTTTTCCTGTGTTTCCTGCGTAATGGCCAAGACCTATAAGGTCGAAGAAAAAAAGATGAGAATAGAAAATGAAAACGTGTTTGTCATCAAGACCAATGGAGAGAAAGTAAGCGGGAAAAAGATAGCTACCCCTTCTGTTTTTAATGGGGGTGCGGATTGGATAAAAATAGGCAGACAAAAATTTCAATTCGATGAGCTGACTGCCTACCAGGACCATAGCGCCTACTATTGCAAATTCGGCCCAATTTGGGTAAAACAGCTCAAAAGAGGAAAGATCAACTTATTTTATTATGAGGTCGTTACCCCAAAATCTCCTTCCAACGGAAATCAAAACCAATATGATGAACACTTTGTTTTTCAAAAGGGGGATGGGAAAATTTTAGAATTATCCAGCGAGGCCATCAGTGAGATGTTAAAAGATAATATGAATGCCCGTGCCAAATTCGATGCCCAATTCAAGCCCGGGAAAGTAATATTTCCCAAGCAGCTGCAAAATCACCCCAAAGCTTTGTTCGAGATAATTGACATGTATAACAGCGGATCGTAGGGAGTCACTCCCCGTTACTTGCTTCGTTAACTATTGCAAAAATTAAAAACAACTGTCTTGTTTAGTTAAAAGTCCTGGCAATACCTCTATCGTCGTGTCTGTTGTTGTATATTTAAAAGTCATGGTCAATCGTCCCCCCATATGTCGAGGAATGTTACTTAACCCGACAGTAGCGTCGCTTAGAAATCTAAGTCGGCAATTCACTGTACTGTCACTGGCGATGCTGACGTAGTAGTCGCCTAATTTTTGTCCACTGGAAAGGGTTGAAATAAAGATCGAAAAGAGGAATAAGATAGAAGATCTTGTCATCGCTGTTTTATGTCATGATGCTACGGTAACTGTTATTACATAAGGTGTTGAGAAAAATTACCGCTTACGGGCAGTATTTCTGTTGCCCCTATTCTCCTTTATTTTCATTTCCTCAGTTATTCCTTTTAATGGCTCGGTTATGGTCATTATCGTTGCAGTAATAAACTCATATCACTTTCCGTATTTTTTTTACTAAGTTCACTCCGGATCAAAACCGGGACAGTTAAAGATGTAACACAAAGATTTTTTTGTAGTATGTTTGAAATTGCCCGAAATGAATTAATGAACAGGGATCTCAAAAACCTTAACTATGCGCCTGTCTGCCTGCCTTTGCCTGCTGTTTATTCTTTTCTTTGACTGTCAATACCTGTCTGCTCAGTGTCCTACTGGCGACGCGGGCTCCAATCAACAGATCTGCGCGGGCGGGTCGGTTCAGATCGGTCCGACGCAGCTTTTTCCCAATACGGCATATTCCTGGTCGCCCACGACGGGGTTGAGCAATCCCAATATTCCCAATCCTGTGGCGTCGCCAACGACTACCACGAGCTATACGTTGACGGTGTCGTCGGCTGTGCCTACGGGCAGCAATCTGCTGGTCAACGGTGATTTTGGACAAGGGAACTTTGGCTTTACCGGAAGCCCCTGGTATACGTATATCCCGCCAAACGGGTTTTCGACAGCAGGCCACTATACCATTACTTCCAGCCCGCTGAATATAGCTTCCAATTTTTGTAGCGCCACGGACGAAGATGGCAATAATGCCATGATGGTGGTGGATGGCAGCGTCACGGCGGGTACTATTTTTTGGTCGGAGACGGTGAATGTGACGCCTAATACCAACTATGTTTTTTCCGGGTGGCTTCTGGGCGCCTCCAGCCTTCCGCCGGGACAAGTAGTGGTTAGCGTTAATGGCAAAGTGATATATGGTCCTTCGTCCAATGGGCTTTGCAACTGGCAGCAGATGCTGGGGGCCTGGAATTCGGGCTCGGCCACCCAGGCCACCATTTTAATGTATTCCGCATCCAATTTGAGCCTTGGCAATGATTTCGCTATCGACGACCTCAGTTTTTACACCAGCTGTTCCGCTACGCCGGGGCCTATCACGGTGAGTGTAGTCAACGTCGTTCCGCCGGCCATCGTCAGTGGCTCTACGCAGGAAGGGAGTGCGGCAGCCCAGCCTTTGTCCCAGTTTTTGTCCACCATCCCGGGGCAGTATTACGTCTGTACATACTGGGAGGACGCTTTGCAGCTGACCCTGAACGCCAACAAGAGCGATGTGCTGTGGTACATCGACGGCGTGCAGGTGACGGACGGGACGCAGGTTTCCAGTCTTGATGGAGTTGTCAGCATCACCAATAACGGGCAGACACTGTCCATTGCAGACGGCCGTAATGATTTTGCGGACCATAATTTCCAGGTGGGGCCGGCGGTGGCAGGATGCGGCTCCTTGTCAACGCCTACCTATATCCGCCGGGTGCCCCTGATGCTGATGCAAGGCGCCGGCTACCAGGAGGTAAATACCCTGGGGACCATCTCCACGCGTAATACGCCCTATACCTTTAACCTGGCTACCCTTTCACCCAACTACCTGGGTAATTACGGGCCCCTGGCGTATCAGTGGAGTGTACCGGGTTGTACAGTTACTACGCAAGGGTCGCCGGGGAGTCAGTTCATGGTCACCGTGACCGTGCCTACGGGCTATACGCCTTCCGTCGACCCTGTGTCAGGGAACCATTATATTCCCGGCACCGTTATCCTCTCGGGTTCGATCTATGGCTGTCTCTTCGCCACGTATTCCATCAATTTTAGGGTCCCCAGTAATTTTCCTAACCGAAGTTATGCCACTACGCTGACGGGTCAGCCGGCGTCGATAGATGATCCGGATGGGGCCGTGATGCAGGTATTTCCCAATCCTGCGACGGATGTTCTGACCATACAGTCGGCATTGCCCATGGACGGGGACGCCTATGTAGAAATATTTTCGAGCGCGGGCGTGCGTGTGCGGCTGGTGAAGGCTTCGGAGCAGCCGGGACGGGGTCTTCTGCAGGTGAATGTGGCAGGTTTGGGCCGGGGACTGTATTTTGCTGCCTTGCATACCGGTGGGGATGTCATCCGGCGTAAGTTCGTTATTTCGCAGTGACCGCCTTGTCGAAAAATTCAGGGAGCTTTCTTGTTAACAATTGAATACAACCCAACATAAGTGATTTCTTAATTTTTGGTCATCAAGAACGCCCGCTGCCCGTGATCCAGACATTTTGATACCGCCTCGCACCCATATCCGGACCTGCCCGATCGCCAGACGTGGTCGTTGGTCAAAGGACCGCACTGCCTCGAAGTAGTGAAAAACGTGTTCCGCACAATCGGAAGCCCATAAAGCAAGTAAATGATGATTAATCCTCTTCGTCTGTCGACATCTTAACCCCGGTGGGCGATCCCCAGATCCAACCGACCACGCCGGCTGACGTTCTTACCTTATACCATATCCATTTGCCCGCGGTACCCAAGGCATCGGCATTGGGAGACCGGTCCAGGTAATAGCATCGCGTGCCTTTTGCCAGTGTTTTCAACGTGGGCGCCGCCGCTGAAGGCGTCTGCCGGAGGGCAAGGGGCTTCAATGTCCTTAGCTGGAAACTATGGTTCTTCGAGATGTCGAAAGTGGTATAGTCATTGACGCCGCTGGCGCTGAGATAATAATCGGCATAGTATTTAGCCATCGCCAGTTGGGACTGCGCACCCAGTCCCTTCAGCACAAAATTTAAAGAGTCATTGTCTTTATAATAAACGACCACGTAGGGAGGCAGATAAACCCCATAGGAACCCGGGCCGGCTGTAGTGACATTGCAAATCAATTTGCCCGCGGGATCAAAATAATATTCCTCGTTACCGACATAGGTGTGGCCTTCATCATAACCGGCATAGGTGAACTTTCTCAGGACCTTTCCAACCGTAATGGTGGTTACGAGCGTTTTATGGGCGGGCGCATATTCTTCGGGTACGTGAAAGGTCTGAAGGTCTTTCCCATTTTTTTCCTGGTTGAATGCCTTGATCGTCTTCACGATGGCAGACGCTGCCCTAAAAAGGGAATCATTCTGTTTGCTGTGTTGAGCGTTGGAGGAAAACGGCAGGGCTATGATGACGAATAAGATCCTGTTTCTTTTAAGCAGCCTGGTCCGGGGCATATGGTTATTGTTTTGATTATCCTAACTGAGCTTAAACCGAAATTCTTTTGGTGTAACGCCAACTTCTTTTTTGAATAACCGGGAAAAGTAAGGCGGACTCTCAAAACCCAATGCATAGGCAATTTCTGAAACCGTCTGATCGCCTGCTGTCAGGAGATTCTTTGCCTCTGAGATCAGGAACAAATGAATGTGGTCAATCGCTGTCTTACCCGTTTCCTGTTTCAGAAGATCGCTGAGGTATCGCGGTGAAAGATTGAGCTGGGATGCTATGTAGTTCACGGATGGCAATCCTTTTTCTTTCACTAAACCTTTGTCAAAATAATCGATCAGCAGTTCATTGAACTTCGACACGGTCTTACCTGACATTATAGCCCGGCTAATAAACTGTCTTTTATAAAACCTCCTGGCATATTTCAGCAGTGAATCGATGTGGGAGAGCATGATGTCACGACTGTATTCATCCTGGTTGTTGCAGTATTCGATCTCAATTTTTTCGAACAATTCTCCGATGATCTCTTCTTCTTTGGGTGAAAGGTGCAGCGCCTCATTCGTTTCATACTCAAAGAAGCTATATTTTCTTATTTCGTGGTGTAGCAGGTGGCCATTGAGAAAATCTTCATGAAAGTATATCAGGAACCCAACTGCCTCCAGTTCAATGTCGTCCAGTGCCACGATTTGTCTGGGACTTAGGAAAAACATGGAACCCCGGGAATGATCGTATTTCGTTTTGCCATACTTTATGGTGCCGAATCTCATTTTTTTGAAGCCGATCGTATAGAAGTCGCTCGTATGTGCGGCAATATGATTGCCAATATTTGCATGGCGGGCTGCGTCACATTTGAGGACGCTGAGCATCGGATTTTCCGGAGGTGGAAATCCATGGGCACCATGAAGATCGCTGAGGTTACTATAGTGATTCATTTTGATCATATGGGCAGAATCCATGTAATGATACACAGATCCTGCCGTATTTGTTTCAATGAATGGAATTATTTTCCGTGTGCTTCCACGGCCACATCCTGCCATTCCTCCCAGGTAGCCAGCCGGTTCTGGTAAGTCTGTTTTATCATGGGTAACCCAAATTTCCCGAGGAATAGCCTCAGTGGAGGCTGGGGCGAGTCAATAAGTTGACAGATCGCTTTCACTGTAGATTCGGGGATACCAAAAATGTCATCTGTAAAGCCGGCTTGAATAGTCTCTTTCAATTGGTTATATTCTTTCATGGGTTTGGCATGCACGGCTGAAGTACTTGAGAAATCAGTTGCATAGGCGTTAGGTTCGACAATTGTTACTGTAATTCCGAATTCTTTCACTTCACTGGCAAGCGTTTCGCTCAGTGCTTCCATAGCAAACTTGGAGGCACTGTACATTCCCATCAGGGGGAGCGGATTGACGCCTAACACGCTGGATACCTGTATGATATGGCCTTTGCCCTGCTGGCGCATTACAGGTATTGCCGCCTTGGTGACCGACAATAAGCCGAATACATTTGTTTCCATCAGGTTACGTGCCTCCTGTTCGCTGGTTTCCTCAATAGTGCCGAAAAGTCCATAGCCCGCATTGTTGATCACCACATCAATGGTGCCGAAGTGTTCCCGCGCTTTTTTTACAGCGGCAAAACAATCTTCACGGTTGGTCACGTCCAATCTTATTGGCAGCAAAGCGTCTCCATATTGTTTCGACAGATCTTTCAATGTGTCGGGGTCGCGAACGGTGGCAGTAACTTTATCGCCACGTTTTAAAAATGCTTCTGTCCAGATCTTTCCAAATCCCCTGGAGGCTCCGGTAATAAAAATAGTCTTTGACATCGTTTTTTTGTTTAATGATGATGCAAAGCTATAGATGCGACTTCGCCTGGTTCTTATCCAAAAGTAGAGAAGACTGATACATTTTTACGTGGTCGGTGGAAGGCCGGAGCAGGGCACCAGGAATATTGTCCATTGTTATCTGGCCGCTGTCATGGGGATGGCTGATCCTGGAGCCAAAAAGGCGATGCAAACGCTGGACGAATTGGTCAGGACGAGAATGGAATTAAGCTTTAGAGTATTTATAGAGGTTAACTGCGGCTACTTAAGTACTGATCAGGCGTCAACACAGCCAATTCACTATTCCTGAAATCTTTGACATTCCGGGTAATGATTGTTTTTACATTTTCGGATAATGCCGCATAGTGCTGCAGGGCATCTTCAAAATCGCCAAATTTTGAATCCAACGCCTGCAGAACGGCGATCTTCGAAAGTGAAATTATATCGACTAATTTGGCTAACTGGGATAGCTTTTCCATTACCTTTTGATGGCTCCCCAATTTACGAAGGATATAGTAGGCGTTGGAGAACACAAGGCCAGTCGTACATATGGATATTTGCTTTTTCTCGGATAGGGAGAAAATCCGTGCTGCGTCCATAGCAAAAGGTTCCCTGGCAATCATAAAATCCAGGATCACGTCAGTGTCGATAAATGCTTTACTCATATTTACGCTTCTTTTCATCCCTCAAAATCTTCTTATAATCAAAATTTTTCGGAGCCTTAAATGAACCCATCAGTGATTTCACTGAAGAAGTCAACTCGTCAGATTGACTGCTATTGAGTTCAGTGATGGATTTAAAATAACTTTCTACCAATTCGGACACGCTCCGCCCTTTTGCCCTGGCATAGCGTTTTGCCTCGCGGATCACTTTATCATCCAATGTGAGGGTTAGTTTAGTGGTCATAACACGTGTGTTTTATTTTATAAAGATACGTATAATGCGGAGAATATTCTAATTGGTTACTGCTTAATGTCAATACTTATCCGAAAACTCATTGATTGTCAATGCATCTTTGATAAAAATGTTTAAATGCTTTTAGCTCCATCCTTTACGGGAATCATAGAGGCGGCCGGCAGGGTGCGGCAATCTGCCAGAGTTGGAAAGACTCATCCCAGCATTTCAAAATATTTTCAAGGATTTCAAGGCGAAGAATTGAGGCATGCCGGACCAATCCATTTTCTTTAAAAGTGCCCACCGATGTTATGGGTTGACCCGCTTCAAATAAGCATCTCGCAGCTGGCTGATCGTCGTATCATACCCTGCGCGGTCAAAAAAGGCATCGGGGCGATAGCCATCCTCCGGCGTATGCTTTTTGTGCAGATCGAACTGGCTGGCGTGTGCGGCAACCCAGATGTCAAAGGACAGGCCTTTCATCGCCTCCAGCGTATATGCATAATCCTTTCCCACTTCGGGGTAAGTAAGCATGCCGGGAAATTTTGTCTCTTCAAGGATCGTAGGCATATTAGCGATCAATATGCGATAAATGCGTGCCTTGTCCTTCACATCGAAGAGAAAGCTGCAGGACCCTTTGGTGTGGCCGGGATGGTGCAGTATGATGATCCGCATATCGCCTAATTTTACGGTATCCCGGTCGTGCAGCAGTCTATTTGCCTTCACCGGCTGGAAGATCGGGCCTTTGCCTCCCATGGTATAATCCGAATTGCCACCATCTGCCAGCACGGGCGCATCCTTATCATCGACCATTACGCTGGCGCCCGTCATCTTTTTTATGGCTGCCATGGCGCCTACGTGGTCGAAATGTACCTGGTTTGTCAGCAAGATCTTTATATCCGAAAATTTGAATCCCAGCGCTTCCACATGTCTGCGGATCATGGTGTCCGATCCGGGAAGGCCGGTATTGATGAGGATATGGCCCTTTGGCGTCGTGATCAGGTAGCAGCAAAGGTCATAGGAACCCACGTAATAGAGGTTGCCTGCGATACGGAATGGTTTGTAATCCTGCACCCACTCCTGCTTGAAATTGGGCAGTGGGATGAGTTTTTGGCAGGACGAATGTATGGTGGTGAAGGACAGGGTTGCTGTCAGGATGAATGCTACCAGCGTCAAATTGAATTTTTTCATAAGACGAAAATCAAAGTTGAACGCTAAAATACAATTTTGGATCGAAGATCGAAAACGACCCATCATTACCCTGGTAACGTCGGTGTTATTGCGTTACCTTAAAATTTCCCAGGCGAAGAAAGGCCCAGCCTTTCGTCTTATAGCAATAGGCAGCCTCCCGCCGGTTGCCGGTTCGCTCCGATTGTTGTAAGTCTTTCACTGCAATAGCAATAGCTGAATCGGGATAGGTGTTGGTTAGCTTGAATGCCGCCCGTTCCCGGTCTATTATCCCGGGATCATCAACCACCTGTCCGTTGCCAGTGGCCTTAAGGAATAAAATAGCTGCAATCAGCAATAGCGTTGGCATGTGAAACAAAGAATATTATGTTTCCGGATATGGGAGTAAGGTGCCGGATCATTCGAGGGAAGCATTATAAGATAATAAATGCGATCGATAAATACTAGTTTTCGGCATGTAGAATTTCATTGACATGATCAACCCAGGCATACTCTGGAATGGTGCTGTCAATAAAATAGTCGGGTTGTAATCCTATATCATCAATGGCGAAGTCAGGGATCCTGAAACTTTTAGACAGTCCATAGTACAACTCAAAATCTTTACAGGGCGAACTGATGATATTTACGTTTGAGATATCCAGCATCCCGTGGGTCGTTTTGCCAAAGAGTTTCACTTTTTTGCTCTGTTTGGCCAGTAACAAAAATTGTTCAGTGGTGCTTCCATTTTCCTGATGGATAATAATGCCTACATTTTTCGGATAGGGGAGGATCCTGTCCATTTTTTGGATATCGACCTTCCCTTCAGACAGGTTGACAAATTCACCTGGCGACTGATTCAGTTTGTCATAGTATTCCTTGAATGTTTTTCTCGAAGCTTCATCAAAATCCGTATTATTGGACAGGTCAAGCATTCGCTGGTTATTCAGTTTTGTAGATAAAAATGCTGCTCCTACTGTTCTGATCGGATTGGTGTACAAGAATGGGATGATCTGGTCATAACTCTGATCACTGCCTCCCGGATTATTCCTTACATCAATGATCAGGTTTTCAGTGCTCAAAATGATATCCCTGTTCTTTGCGATGACACTATCGACCAGTGGTTTTTCGGTGATCTCAAAATCCGGGATGCGTAAGTAGACTGTAGTTTCGTTCAGTCTTTCAAAGAAGGGTTTTTTGGCATTCAACTGCTGATAACCTTTTTCTACTTTTTCATCTTCCTTTATCGCAGGATAAACTTTTTGCAGCGTGATCGCCCCAAGCTTTAGATAAGTATTGCCAATGCGTTGTATGGTGGTGATCTTTTGTTCAGCTTTAATTCCCGTATAATAGATCCCGCCCTTATCATTAAAGATGGTTTTTATCTCATTGGTCTCCCAGGCCTTATTTTGTGCTTCCAATATAAAGCCCACATAGTCGGCGTTTCTTTTTTTAATGCCGATCTTATAGCCATTGAGCGTCCAGACGCCTTCCACACTATCGCTATTGTTCTTTTGGTCAAGGTATTCAACGAAGTCTTTATAGTTGGGGCCGAACTTTTCCAGCCTGATATTTTGTTTCGGCTTGTCTTCTTTTAAATAATTAATACCGATGTGTCCATTCCTGAAAAATCTTATCCAGGTATTGATCGCATCAGCACAGGCGCGATCATTGGGCAGATTTTTTATTTTGTTCAGATAAAGGCGGTTGTGGACCTCATAGGCATCTTTCCCTTTTTTATTGATGATATATCTGAAGCCTGCATCATTGGCTTCGAAGGTCTTTTTCACCCATTGAAAATTGCTCTCACAGTTACAGGTTTGGGAATAATTTTTTTGGATAGCAAAGAATGTGAATAGCAAAACCAGGAACAAATATCTCATAATGTTTATATTACGGTGAAGAGTGGGTGCGGCAAATGTAATAAATCCCCCTCTACCCTGGCATAGGTGAAAAAAAATTGAAATGTGTTCATATCTTTAGCGAAAAATGGTTCTTCCCATTGGCGACGACAACAGGGACAGGAGGACAACCCCTGTTGTAAACTATCTCCTCATCGCGCTTAACATTTTCGCATTCATATATTGGCAAAAGTGGGGAAATGATGTGCATCTTACATTTGCCTATGCCACTGTCCCGGGCGAGATCCTGACGGGGCATGATGTTGTCACCGGAACGAAGATCCTGATCGATCCTGTTACACATCAGCGGTTTGAGCTCCCTGGTCTGGGAATAACGCCTATCCCGGTGTTCCTTACTTTATTTACTTCTATGTTCATGCATGGAGGGCTGTCCCACCTGGGTGGTAATATGCTATTCCTATTCGTTTTTGGGGATAATGTGGAGGATGCGATGGGGCATGTGAAATACCTTATATTTTATTTGCTATGTGGTGTGCTGGCGGGACTAAGCCACGTTTTTAGTACGCTGTTCCTGGGGCAAAACCTGTTGATCCCCAGTTTGGGGGCATCCGGTGCTATTTCAGCCGTGCTGGCTGCCTATATGAGATTATTTCCCGGCAAAAGGGTTCATTTATGGATATTCCTTTTTATCGTTCCCGTGCCCGCATTCATAGCAGTAGGGGTATGGTTTGCTTTCCAGCTGATAAATGGGCTGGGCATGATGGGTGGAGAAGAGGCTGGTGGTGTGGCGTATGCAGCTCACATTGGCGGTTTTGTATTTGGGCTGTTGCTGACAAGCATGTTTGCCAAGGGATATTTATCGCGGAGAAGGTCGGGGCAAAGAAGATGATTATGGTAATTAATGTATTACGACTTATGGACAAGTTTAGTTATTTATACTTGTCCACAAATGCACTTTTAAGCTAACTTATGGACAAATATAATTCCCTATAGTTGGCCATAACTGATTTTACAGTGCCCAGCTTTGGCTGGGTATTTTTCACTTAAAACGCAAACCCAATGGAGATATAAGGCAGCGACCCCTCCCGGGAAAATCCTATTGCCGCCTGGATGAGCACCAATTCTGCCGGAATAATATAGATGCCGCCGCCGTAACCATCGTGCCAGCTATTCGACGTGTCATTTGCCGACCATACACGGCCGATGTCATTGAACCCGATCAGCCCTATGCTTCCCGGCAGCAGATAGGATGTAAAATCAAGGATCTTTAGACGGACCTCCAGGTTGTTGTACAGTGTGCTGCGCCCTGTAAAACGCCAGGTGTGGTAGCCCCGCAGCGTTAGCGGACCACCCAGCTTTACCTGTTGAAAATAATCCGCCGTACCGAAGTAGGTGCCGCCGCCGGTGCGATTGGCAATGATCAATACCGCATTCCTGTCAGGATTGACCACAAAGCTGAACTCGGACAACAGCTGCCCGAAAGTGTTGTTCGCATGGCTGACACCCCGCATACCAGTAAACGTCGTATTCCAATATAGCCCGTGGGTACTGAGGGTGCTTTTGTCCCGGGTGTCATAGTTTAGCCCGGCAACAAAGCCGGCATACCATTTTGTAGTAAAAATATGCTCACCGGCGTGTGTAGAGTCATAGAACTTAAGAAACCGGCTTGTATTGTTGTCAGCGCGGCTGTTGTAAAACTGGAACCCGGGGCCGGCGCTGATATGCCAGTTGCCATAGTCGTGATAGAGCGATACATCACCCGTGACCCAGTCAAATCTGTTCCGGTAATAACGGATGTCCTTGTCGCCTTTGTTTACAAATGGGGTGCCGTTGCCTATCCCGAAGAAGTTGCTGACGTTATTGGGGCCGCGTGAAAGGGCATTTAACCTGATGCCATTTTTTCCAATGGCGTTTTTGAGATCTGCGGTGTAGGTGAATAGCAGGGATTTGCGCGAGATGGAATAATTTGTCAGAAACTCTGTCCTGAAAGCATACGGCTCACTTCGAAAACCATGTTTTTCGTAAGAGAAGCCGCCGACCAGTAAAATGCCGATGTCTGTGTTATAATGGGCCAGGGTTATCGGTTCGAACCGGTCGTATTTAAAGCTGGCTCTATCATAGCTGTTCACAAGGGGGTCTGCGGCGGTGCGAATTTTGGCAGTGCTGCGTGGCGGCAAAATATTCAACGAATCGGAGCGGTCATAGATGTAGATCCTTCCCCGGTGGTGCAGGGTACTGTCAATATAAAAACTATCCACTCCTGCGCCTCCGATCATCCTGACCCTGATAGCGGAAGGTTTGGGGCCGCTGAAGGTGAAAATGTCATCGCCATCGAAGCCATAGAGCCTCACCTCTTTGGTTGTCCCCGGTTTAAACAAGCGATGATATATTGTTCTTCCTTTTTTTAGACTGTCCTTCCTTATTTTTTCGATGGTTACATCCAGGTCACCGTCCTCCTGTCCTGTCAGGGTGAAATGTTCCCGCTTGTCAGTGGCTGGAATGTCTACGTATATGGACAGGAACCGGTAGTATGCAAGCGCTTGTTTGAGCAGGTGGTCTCTTCTCGCTCTCATCTTCCCGATGATCTCCTGTGCGCATAACTTCGCTATGGGGGCGGGGACCTTGCCCAGGGCGGCTGTGATCAGACTGTCTGTCAGTGTCTTTTGAACCAGGGTCACCTGTTCACGCCAGTCGTCTTCATTCAGCTCATTTAAAAAGTAGCGGTCGAAATACCTGGCATTAAAGTTCCATCCGTTGATGTCCCGTATGCTTTTGCTATAACCCTGGAATTTTGATTTGAGCCATTGGTGCGCCACTATCCAGGGGAAGACCCCGGATGTTTTGTAATACACCTGGTCCCGATCGCGGGGAACGGGCAGGTATAAGTTGCCCTTCCCTTCGCTTATTCTTTCCCATCGCCATTGGTCTTCGTGGCGGTCCCAATCCCCCAGTATCATGTCGAGCAGCCGTGCTCTTAGTACTATTTTTTCGTCCAGGTGATTGTCATTGTCGTCTTTAAGCTTTTCCTGCACGCTGCCAGTGTTTTCGGTTTTTTCAGCGGTTAGCGGTTCGCGTTCTTCAAACAAGAAGACCTTGCCGGCAAAATCCTTCGAATAAGCACCCAGGGCGGGGTCATCTGCCACGTACACGATCTCCGGGTGAGAATGCGGAATGCCCAGCGCCTCCGCCAGTGGCGGGACGGTGAGGGCGGAAAAAGGATGTGCGGCTGAGACCTGGTCCTGCAGGATATCTTTGACTACAGTGGGGCGCAGCTTGGGCGGCAGACCCCGTTCCGGGTATTTTTGTATGGTCCGTAAGACCCATTGCTGCCCGCCCGGATCCTGCAGACGCAACGACAGGGTTTGCAGGCCCCCGCCTTTTTGTACTATTTTCAAGCCGCCTTTTTCATTTTCCAGTCGGAATACTTTCAGTTTTACCGGCGTGGCCCATAAAGTGCGGTAGTTCTCACCAAACAAGAGGCGGTGCATCCTGCCGGCCTTATTATATTCGGGTTCGACAGCCACGGTGACACTGTCGCTACTAATTTGTTGGGCGAACGAAAATATCCAGGGGAAAAGCAGCGTAATTATAAACAGGGATCGTCTCATATAGTCAGCGTCAGATATGGCGGGGAGTCACCCGGAGCGAGGTTCAATTTTGGTCAGTACAAGGTACGTATTTATTTAGGAATAATTATAACGGTAAATGGGTGGATCATTCGGTAAAAATTTCGTATTTTAAATAGCAGTATTGGCCCTTCAATAACCTTAAGCCTATGTTCCACGACCATAAGAATAACCAGTCTTCCCAGGTCCCCAGCCGCGCTGCCGCCAATCATCATGGTTCTTCCGGCATTGCCAGGCCTGCTGTAATACAAAGAATGTGGGAACCGGTGGGATTTAATCTTTGGTGGAACCCTGATACCGGGGGGGATAAAAATAAGCTTCCTGAAGGGTATACCATTTCTGCGAATGATCCCAATTTCGCATATGCAGATAATTTCCTTTCGAGGTTCGATGCCCTACCGCGGTATAATACACCGCCGCCTACCTATGATCCAAACCTCACGATCAACCAAAGCTTCGGCCATCAGGTAAATTCCGGCTACCCGACGAATTATGGATCCGGCGGTCAAAGCTTGCCGTACTCAAACTTTGTACATCCCTCCAACAGCAATATTCCGGAGCCATCAAATCTGCCGCAGATCCCATTTTGGAACATGCCTCAAGAGGTAATGCATAGTGGTATGCAGCCGGAAACGCCGCTTACGATACCGTCCCAGGGTTTTCAGCCATTAATAAGTAATACAAATCGCAGTAAGAAAAGAAAAACCTTTACGGCAAAGAAAGATGAGGAGGCGCAAAGCGAAGAAAATAAAAAGGAAGGCCGTCGAACCAAGAAAACGAAAAAGTTAAAGCTTCAAGATTATATTAATCAAATCAAAGAGCTATGGAGCGGCACAGAAGGATTAAACGAAATATTAAAAGAATTCGAGACCACTTCGCCCAAATCTAAAAAGGGTACGCATGAGACCCAATTCAACGATAAATTGCGTGTTTTTTTGATCCGTTATGCTTCCGAGCAGGGAACGGTACGTTATGATTTGCTACTGCAACTGTTCCTGCACGAAAATTTCAACCGGTATGATGTCAATGATCTAAATGAGCGGTTAGCGTATTTTAAATATCTGACCAGTACGAAGGGAGTTGAGCTGGTGAAGGACCCATCATCTGCCAAGGTTTCTTCCAGCGGTGCTTTTGACTGGGATGGAAGTAAGGAATCCCTTATGTCCTTATTATTAAAAATCCTGTATAAGAACAAGGAAAACATCGTAAGTGTGATCGAACCGTTTGGCGGCACGGGACAATTGCTGCAGCATATGGATATCCCCTATTATGCAATTGCCGATCTAAACCCCTACCTCATTAAATTTTATGAAACATTAGCCAATGACTATCACCTTTTTGAAGTTTTAGCAAGGCAATTGCAAAAAGAACTTAAGGAGAGCACTGCTGAAGACAAAGCGACTAAGCGGGAAAAGATATGGAAGGAAAAACAGCAGGAAGCCCGTAATGTATCCGGTGAGGAACCCGGCAACATGGTGAAGCAGGCACTGGCTTTTCTATACCTGCAAAATCAAACGAAGGGAAACGAATGGAATATTAATCCGGGTCCTACGGTGGCTCCCAAAAAAGGAGAAATAAAAAGTAATACAACAGATCAATGGATCGATAGAGTATGGCCCAAAGAGAAAATGGAAAAGTATTATGAGAGCATAATGAGATTTCCTGAAGTTAAGATCAGCACCGGTGGATTCCAGGATACGCTAAAGACAGTTTTTGATCCTAATACGATGATCTATTTAGATTCTCCTTATCCTACATTCAGCTATGAAGTATCCAAGGGGCAAACCGGTCAATACACCAATGAAAAGTTTGACCAGTCCACTCAGTATGCTTCTATCGTACAGGCAGGAGAATTTTTAAAAATGGGTATGACGGTGGTGTTGTCGAACTATGCCAATCCGGACCTGATCCAGAAATGTATAGACAATGGAGCTAGTGTAATATATATAGCCTCGGTGCATCATATTAAGAAGCGGTTCCCTGAAATGATCGCTGTATTCAGGCCTCCCGAAGGAAGCAGGCCGCTACCAAGGTCTGATGCGCCTATTATGCAATGGTTCGATGATTTTGGAAAGGTTTATACTCAAACTGCAGCGATCATAATGTCGGCTAGAAAGGATCTGAAAGCATTGTCCATCAAGACCAAGCAACTACTTGTGGATAAAATGGATTGGGAGGGGCTTGGGAAAAAACAGCTGGACATGCAATTCCTGCTTTCATCGTGGCAGACCGATGATCATGAGATCGTGGAGGATCTTAGGTTCAGACTGTCCAAAGCGAACGAAACGGCGCCGGATAAAGTTCATGCTGTCGCAGAAGAGCTGATCAAAAATTATAGCGCAAGCTGGGAAGCTGATTACAATGAGATCCTTGAGCTCATTGGCGAAAAAAAGGCAGCAATACAAGACACTGAAATGAAAAAAGAAGATTATAAGGAGGCGTTGTCCGGGGTGGATATTTTAGGGAATCTTCTGCCTGTGAAATCAGATGATGATGAGGAGGAGACATCCTGGGACAATGAATTTATGATAAGCCTGAACAGCTATTTCCAGGGTGGGATAGCGTCGCATGGAACGCCTGGCTCACCACTGGGTGTATTACTTAACCAATTTTATGGTAGTGAGGACGCATATATTAAGAACAGGTTAATGCCGCTGGCAGGCAGGGATTGGTTGAATTATGACGTTGCCCTTTTCCTGGCTGGCTTTTTCAAGTCGAAATTTAAATTCTGTTATTTCGTTCAGGACCAGATAACCAGTTATTTTGAAACGGGCAATGGCATGACCTATTCCATTGGGTATTACCAGGACGCATATGTAGTGATGATGCCGAATCATTCGATCCCGGGGGGGCATAATTATACTATAACACAGGGTGACAATTTGTTTGCAGCCTGTTATTATGCTGTGCGTGCTAAGCCCATGGAACCCTGGATGCAAACATTCCTTGCCAAAATGTGCAATGGCGAGATCACGGAAGGGGATATCAAAGACCAGGAATGGGCTATTTCATTTCTGAAGTGTTTGTTCCAATAAACGGAGTTTTTTTTGGCAATAAGGATAGAACAACTGTACCTTTATTGTCCCATAACATTCAAACCTCATCCCCGTACAGGGAATCTCTATTGTCTTTTCTTTAGTGGATCATTTTTTTGAACCCAAAAACAAAGGAGGTTTTTATGATTGCTCGTCTTACTTTTTTCGGCATCCGGGCAAAGGATGTTGATGACGTCAAGAAAATTTACAATGAGGAGTGCGTTCCCGTGATCAAGAATCAGAAGGGGAATGTCGGCGCATGGCTCCTGGAGCCCACCAATCCGGGGGACGACTTCATTTCCCTTACCGAATGGCTCTCTATGGCTGATGCTGATGCTTACGATGCAAGCGGTACGTATAAGTCGCTGGTAGAGAAGATAAGGAACAAATTCAGGGGCGACCCTGTACTGAAAACGTATACTGCAGCGGAGACTAAAGTAATAGTGCCGGCCTGATCACGAAGCGCCCCGATATAATGCCTTCAGCATGGATGATCTGGAGGCATTATTTTCCGCCCTTACCGGCCTACATTATCAATCGCTTTTTGAATGGCGGCACACGTACTGCCGAGCCCGGTGATGCATTCCTTCTTCTGCCATTCTTTAAGGTCCTCCAGCAGCCGGGCATTGTTGCCGTTGTAAATATACGGCTGGGAGCCTATCAAATATTTTTTCAGGTCCTCTGGTATACCGGAAGCGCTTTCTGCCCCCTTGAAAAGATCTACTACCTCTTTGCAGGTCATATCGCCTACCAGCTTGCTGATATCGGTGATACCTGATATGACATTGACAGCGCAATGATTGTCATTATTGGCCGGCCAGTTCTCCAAATAGTAGGAGCATGATCTTGTCCACCAGGGTTTCATGTCGGCATCCCAATGTCCCCCGGGTAGTCCCAGTACCCCGTCCGGTGACACCAGGTCAGGAGAGCCTGCGGCAATACCCCCTGTAATTAAATTCCCCTGGGCGTCGTAATTACATTGCTGTCCGGATCTGCCTTTTTCTCCTGGAAGCCACCGTACCTCCGTTGCAGACCCATAATGGAAATCATGCAGACTGTACCAGGGATCGGATTTGCCAAAATCCTTCCAGCTGCCTTCCGGGTCGACGGTTGCACCGAGTTTGACAGCGTCGGCATATTTACAGGGACAGTCGGGTACGCCGTCATACCATTTAGGCACGGCAGTAGTTGTGGCATCGGGGCAATAGGCGTCGAAATACCATAGCGTCCCTCCATCGAGACAGCCGGAAACATATATATCCACTTTATGGCTGACGGCCGGATCATAATCGAATTCAAAGGTCCCGCTGGCGCCGACAAAACCATCATTATTACCGACGAGATTGCAAGGCTTGATGGGCGGAGCGCTGCTCCCATCCAGCAGTTCGCCGGTGCTCCGGACCCATTGACCATTGTACCGGATGTCGATGCGATCTTTTACCGTGTAGGTGTCATACACTATCCGGACCTTTCCTTTGCTGGTGCCCATGTCGAAAGTTCGTACCGTAAGGCCATCCTGCCCTTCCACATGGGCCGGCTGGTTGGTGCCGCAGGAACTTTGCGCAGATACGATGGAGACCTTCATCTCCTTTTCGTCTCCCACCTTGCCAGCCGCATCGTATAATTTGTATAAGAGCTCAAAATCACCGTTGGTTACCCTGGGCGGGATGCCAACACTTGTGACATACACGTTTTCGGAGGCGGCGCCCAAGGGTATCTGCCAGTAGTTATCAGCGCCTTTCAATTGCAGGTACATGCCGGACACGGAGGCAGAAGTGGAAATAAGGAAAGGAATGAACAGTAAGTTGTCATTTGTGACGGAGGCGCTTGCCTGTCCAACGACGATCTGCAGATCAGCCGTACTATTCGTGGCCGGCGCATTCCCTGACTTGTTCTCGCCGCTGGTAACGACCAGGTATTTACTCAGCTCACTGATTTGTGACACCGGGTCGAGTGACTTATAATAAGGCAGCCGGTCGTCCTTTCCGGCGCCATCCTTCTTGCATCGTACGATCAGACAAATTAAAAGGGAGAAGATACCCGCAAGGGTGAGATATCTGTATGTCATAGTTAAGATTAAAAGTGTTTTAGAATCGCTGAAGGATCGAAGGTGTATTTTAGATTGACCAGCAGGCAAAGGCCACCCGCATTGCCGTCGGGTGTGGAGAAATATTTGGTAGCGTACTGCACGCCGGCGCCTGCATACAGGTCTTTATACAGCCGGCGATAATAAGCGGCGGAGATACCGGGCGTAAAGGATTGCAGGTAGGATTTGAAATCGGGCTTGCCCGTCTGGGTGGGTATACTCCATTGGACGTCCGGCTTCCCGTTGATGATCACGGTGTTTTGATAGGTGACAGCTGTTTTGACGGATGACCTTATACCGATGCCCAGGACGATGGCCAGCTCCAGCTGGTCCTTTTTCGAAAGGGAATACAGCCCTGCCAGGGGGATCTCCAGGATGGTGGCTTTCACCTTTACGTGTTGCAGGGTCTGTTCGTCCAGTTGGTAATCGGGATCGCTGGTGTTGCTTTCCTCCCGCAGATGGTATCCGCGTTGCGTAAGCTGCAGGCCGGCCTCTGCTGCTATTTTAGCCGTAAGGGACTTGTGAAACCGGATGCCCGCCGTGTAACTGACCAGGGGTAGGACCTTTCCTGATATATGCCTGTTTGCTCCGGCCGTATCATTCATAGCGCGTACCTGCTCTTTAAAATTTTGGGGAAGCGTGCCCATCGCCTGTTGGCCTGATACGCCGGCCAGCACCGTAATGCCCCAGGAGCCCTGCTTGAAAAATGTTCGGAATTGCGCATGTGATGTACCTGCCTGGCTGAGACAGAAACCCAGCACTATCAGCCGTAACTGAATACAATTCATGGTCAAAAAGGATTTGTTAATGATGGATGATGGGAAGGAGAAGAAGCCGGCAGTTAAGGTCAGACCGATAATGGGTTTAAAGATAATATTTATCCTCAAAGTTCAACGGAGTGGGCTAAAATACCGTGAAAACACTGTCCAAATGGGAAGAAGCTAAATCGATTTTATCTCTGGGAGGGTTCCGTTAGGAGGGGTTTGATAAGTTGCATTTCATGGGACTGGCATCCTGCCATGTACATGGTACTGTATGCTCATGGGCCGTACCCTTTTACCATACCTATGGTATTGACCACCCTTTATCGTTGCAATACATTTGTTAGCGATGACAATTGTAAATAATAAAAACAAAAAAAATGGCAACGTTAATCAAAAAACCATCTTCAACAATCCTCAACGGCAATCAGCCGACGATTGGACTCGCTAAAGCAGGGTCCCCTGTTCTGTATCCTGACAGGCCCGTGTATGAACTTCCTGCTACCGTTGCAGGGCGTAAGATCGATGAAAGATGGGCGGCTTTACATGGCACCCCCGGATCGCCCAAAGTGCCGGGTCGCGCTGGCCTGGTGGCGGTGGGTGATGGATTTTACAGAGAGTATGTAACCAACAACTCGAGAATTTATTATTCTGCCCTGGGTGTTTATCTCGTTTATGGCGCGATAGGTCAAAGGTATGCCGAGCTTGGCGGGCCCAACAGCTGGCTGGGATGGCCATTGTCAGACGAACAGCCTTTTACGGAAGGCGGACGTGCATCCAAATTTCAAAATGGCAGCATATACTGGTGGCCGGATGTCGGCGCGATCGAGCTGGGAGAAGTCAGCGTCCGGTATGCTGGCATGTATTGCTTTAGTGAGATGGACTGGGATCAAAGTTCAGATTCCGATGAACCTTATGCGATCTTAGGAATTGTAGGGGCCAACCGGCAGGACGCCGTAAGTATAAGAACCCCGATCTACGATGACGTCGATTCCGGTGATTCAAGGCCTGACAATATTGAATTGTACAGGGGCTTGCCGGAGGGGTTGAGTATAAAAGTCCTGTTGATGGAACATGATGACGACAATCCGGATAAATATAAGGAGGTTGTCAGGTCTGCGGTTGAACTGGCGTCAAAAGGGGTTGTATATGGAATTCAGAATATCCCGGACGTAGGCGTTTATTTGGCGCCGGTGGCTGAGGCATTCCTGAAAGCTGCTGCACCGGATATCACCGACGCGCTTAATTCGGGGCTGGATCTCCAGGATGACATCATTGATTCCAGGACATTCTTTTTTTCTGCCAAGGATATGATCCGGATGACACGGGTACCTACCGCCGATCAGTATGGTATATTCTGGCATTTTGATTCTCCGTTGCTCAGAGGGGGAGGCTCAGAATATAAAGTCTATTTCAATATATCGGTCGTTTAAAACAATCCTGCGCTTACTCCGAGCGCAGGCTTTCCACCGGGTTCATTGCAGCAGCCTTGAAGGTCCGGAGACAGAGGATGGCCAGGGCGATGAACAGCAGCGCGCCGCCGCCGGCGGCAAAGAGCCACCAGCTGAGCTGGGTGCGATAGGTGAAGTTCTCGAGCCATTTACGGCTGCCCCACCAGGCGATGGGAAGGGCGATGAGGATGGCCAGGCCGATGAGTTTCAGGAAATCGCGGGAAAGCAGGAAGATAAGCTGGATGATGGTGGCGCCGATGACCTTGCGGATGCCGATCTCCTTCCTGCGCTGGCTGGTGATATAGATGACCAGGCCGAGCAGGCCGAGGCAGCTGATAAAGATGGTGAGGCCCGTTGCCCATGCCAGGAGGCGGGCGGTGTTCTTTTCCGCAGTATAGAATCTGGCGATGGTCTCATCGATGAACCGATATTCGAAATCGTCGTTGGGGTAGACGGACTTGAAGGCCTTACCTATCGAGGCGATGGTTTTGGGCCAGGCGCTGGTGTTTTGCGGCTGCAGCGCGATGTTGAAGACGGTGGCGTTCCTGATGCCGTTGGCGATGACCAGGGGTATGATAACCTCATGGAGGGAGCGCTGGTGGAAGTCGGCGACGACGCCTGTGATACGGATGGGGCCGTTCCATTTGATCTGTTGCCCCACGGCATCCTCCGGGTGCTGAAAGCCGAGGAGGTGCGCATAGGACTCGTTGATCACCACCGCGTTGGTAGTGTCGCTCTGCGGAGGGGCGGCGCCGGCCAGCAGGCGGAATTTATAGATCCGGAAATAATTGCTATCTGCCAGTTTTACCTGTATATTTTTCTCGATCTCTTTTTTACCATCGTTGTAGGTCATTGAGCTTGTCCATGTGCCGTTGGAGGATGGCGCGTCGCTGGACTGGCTGGTAAGCACAATACCGGGCAGGGCCCTGAGCTTGTTCAGCAGGAGGGCCCGTTTTGGGGCTGTTTCAGCATAGTTGGTGCGGAAGGTGAGGATGGCCTCCTTTTTAAAGCCAAGGTCTTTATTGAGGCCGTAGCTGATCTGCTTGGCAACGAGGAGGGTTGCGATGATAAAGACCTGGGCGATGACGAACTGGGAGACTGTGAGGGACTTCCGCAGCCAGGCGGACCGGGTCTGCGCCGAGCTGGCATTGGCCTGGTTCTTCAACACCAGGACGGGTTTGTAAGCGGAGAGCACGAAGGCGGGGTAGAGACCGGACAGCAAGCTGACGGCGACTACGAGGGCCAGGAGAAAGCCAATGATCTCCGGCTGGCGGATGACAGAGATATGGAATCCATCAGGGATAAAATCGGCAAAGACCTTCAGCAGCGATGGGACCAGGGCGATGGACAGGATGGTGGCTATCAGGGTGAGCAGGAAAGTCTCGGCCAGGAACTGGAGGGTCAGCTGCCGGCGGTGGCCACCCATGGTCTTGCGGATGCCTATCTCTTTTGCCCGCTGGGAGGCCTGGGCGGTGGTCAGGTTGATGAAGTTGATACAGGCCAGCAGGAGGAGGAAGGCGGCTACGGCCAGCAGGCCATAGAGCGTGGGTTTATGGGCCTGCCGGCTCTCATCGAATACCCCGTAGTTTGGGTTGAAATGAAGATCGGCAAGGGGTTGCAGGTGACAGTTCATGCTGCCATGTTCGTTGGGAGGGTTGTTTTTTTTCAGGAGGCGATCGAGCTGTACATTGACTGCTGCCTCCTTTATTCCCGGGGACAAACGGACGAAGAGCTGGTCGGCCGAGTTGATGCTGCCCCAGTTGCCGAACTCATCTGGTTTCAGGCGGCTGGTATAGAGGGTCGACAAAGAGATAAAGCCGCCGAAGTAGAAGTCCGTGTTCTCCGCGATGTCTTTTACGACTCCGGTGATGGTGGCCTGGATGGTATCGTCGAAGGCGATGGATCTGCCGATGATGTCTGCATACCGGAGGCCGGGATAATAGAGCCGTGCATTCTTTTCCGTCAGCACGACCTGGTAGGGTTCCTGCAGCGAGGTGGCCATAGCACCCGAAAGCCAGGTATAACTGATCAGCTTAAAATAACGGGCATCGGCATATACCAGGTCCTTTTGCTTTTTCAGGACCAGGGGCTGGCCGGCGCCGGCGCCTGGGACTGTCACCTTAAGTTCGTCTGCTGTCCGGAAAGGGGCCACCAATTCTATGCCTGTAAGATCTTTTTGAATGGCCGGCCCCATGGGCACCGGTACGCAGTTGCCATAAGATATACGACCATCGTATTTTGCGTCTGCGACGACGCGATAGATGCGGGCGCTGTCCTTTTCGAATTTTTCGAATGTGAAGTCGTAATGTGCCAGCAGGAAGATGATGAGGGAGGCGCTGATGCCGATGGAGAGGCCGAGGATGTTGATAAGGGAGAAGGTCTTGTTGCGCCAGAAGTTGCGGATCGCGACGAGGAAATAACTTTTAAGCATAGCTGTTGGGATGGTTAAGCGTCTGTGCTCCAAAATAAATGCCATGAAATAGGGGATTGGCTGTCAAGTGTTTGTGGCGATGTTGACATAGGGATGTACGTTTTCGTTACAGGCAGTGTACAAATATGGAAAAAAAATTTGCGAAACCAAACGGCTGCACATATATTTGCAACTGTTTGGTTTCATATATAAAACGGTACACAAATGAGACGGGACATTTTTCAGGCCATTGCAGACCCGACGAGACGGGCCATCATTGCACTCATCGCCTTGCAGGCTATGACACCCAATGCCATTGCCGAACACTTCGATACGACGCGCCAATCCATATCCAAGCATTTGCGCATTTTGTCGGAATGTGAGCTCCTGACAAAAAAACACGAAGGCAGGGAGATCTATTATCAACTGCAGGTTGATAAAATGAAAGAGATCGACAAATGGCTCGGCCAGTTCAGGAAGATCTGGGAAAACCGCTTCCATCAGCTTGACAACCTATTATCAACTATCAAAAACACTAAAAAATGAATTCCCATCTGCTGTTTGATTTTACTGTCGACAAGGATAAGCACACCATCAACGTAACGCGGGAGTTTGCTGCCAACCTTACCCTGGTGTGGGACGCCTGGACGAAGCCTGAGCTGCTGGATATCTGGTTTGCGCCCAAGCCTTATCAAACAAGGACAAAGTCCATGGATTTCAGGGAAGGTGGTTTCTGGCATTATGCCATGGTCTCTCCCGAAAATGTAGCATGGTGCAGGACTGACTATAAGAAGATCGAACATCAAAAAAGTTTTTCCGGGTTGGATGCATTCGCCGATGAGGCCGGGAAGGTTAATGCCGCGTTCCCCCGCTCGCAATTTACAAACGTGTTCCGCGAGGACGCGTTTACTACCACCATCAGCATCACGATCAAATACGAAAGTCTTTCCGACCTTGAAAAAGTGATCCAGATGGGCTTTAAGGAAGGTCTTACCATGACGCTGAATAACCTGGAGCAATACATCGAGGCCCAGTTCAAGCTGAGAGGAGAATTCAAGCCAGACAATGCACCAAGGGTTTGCACGTACCTGAACTTCCCCGGCAATACGGAAGAGGCCTTCCTGTTCTATCAATCCGTATTTAAGAATGCGTTTGCCGGCGGGGGGATCCAACGATTTGGCGATCTGCCTGCGGACGGCAGCCATCCTCCTGTTGCCGAAGCAGTTAAAAAAATGGTGCTGCACGTTGAATTGCCTATCACGGGCAATCATATCCTAATGGGAACGGATGCACCTGAAGAAATGGGATTTACGCTGACCCGGGGTAACAATATGCATATAAGCATCGAGCCTGATACCAGGGAGGAAGCCAAAAGGGTTTTTGATGAGCTATCGGTGGATGGGACTATCGACATGCCATTGCAGGATATGTTCTTTGGGGCTTATTTTGGTTCTTTTACAGACAAATTTGGCATAAATTGGATGATCAACTTTCAACTCCCAAAAACTGACAAACAATGAAACCAAAAACTATCAACATCCTCTATTGGGTTTTTACGATCCTTTTTGCCGTATTGATGGTGTTCTCCGCAGTCAGCGGTCTGAAGCCCAGTGCCGATGCCATCGCAATGATGCATGACGGGCTTGGCTACCCGGTGTATTTCATTCAGTACATCAGTATTGCAAAAGTGCTGGGTGCCATCACTATCCTGATCCCTGGCCTCAACAGGATCAAAGAGTGGGCTTATGCAGGATTGTTCTTTGATCTTGCCGGCGCCATATACTCGGGTGTTGCTGCATACCATACATTCGACCCCCGGATGCTCGGCATGCTCATTTGGATCATTCCGGGGATCTTATCTTATTATTATTGGCATAGGAAAATGGCTATCGCTGGATGATCGACTTTACTTTTGCAACAATCTCCTTCGGGAAGAGATGAGCGATCTTTCCCAGCATCCTGATCGTATTTTGCTGCAGGTAGAGCTTTGCAGGGGGCCGGACGGTCTTGCCGAAGTACCTGTTCGGGATCTTTTCGCCCGTCCTGATGTTGACCAGGTCGCTCAGATAGAGTTTGTTGATGGCGATGTCGGATAGCCGGGGTGTATAGTAGATGCAGTCCTCGAAGTAGTAATGCGACACCTGTGTCAGCCTTGATGCTCCCGGCGTATTGATCCTTTCGCCGCCGTGCAGCAGGTTGGCCGCCCAGATCATCCCCTGTCCTTTTTTTATGGTGAGGACCTCCTTGCGCAGCTGCAGCGCCTCTACCATTTTTTCAATGAAATTGACGTAGTCCACTGCGTAGGTCATGATGGCTTTCTTTGTCTCTATATTATCGCTGGCCTTTATGCCCAGGTCGATCATATCGTAGAAGGGCAGCTTGTGACTACCGGGATAATAGTGCAGGGGGCCGTTGTCGGGCGTAATATCTTCCAGCGCTACCCACACACCGCACATAAAACGCTGGGGTATGGAATTGAAATGTACCATGTCCGAATGGGTCTTTTGCTGCGAGCCCTCCGGGAAATTCAGGGTTTGAAAGGGCATCGGCTCCCGCTGGTACAGCAGCCGCAGCTTATGGCAGATGCCTTCGTCTGCCGCCAGCTTTCGAACATATTCATTGGACCTCCATGCGTCCTGGATGCGCCTGCCTTCTGTCTTCTCCAGCCTGGCAAAGGGGGATGCCATGCTTTCGTTCAACGCGTCGATGAGGGTAGGGTCGATGCCTGTATCAAATATGACGTAGCCATTGTCCGCAAAGCTTTTTACGAATGCCTTGTCCTTTTCGCTAAGCGACGACGCCTCCAGCTCCCGTTCAAAGAACGGGGATTCTGTCCACGGCAGGTTGGTACTTTCCCGGGTCATATACATTCATGTACGGCGGCGTCCGCTCATGCGCTGGGGACCTGTGCAGATTTTTTTTAGATATAGGTCCGCAGCACCGCGGCAAGGCAGGCTATCAACAGGACGCTGTATTCCATGCCGTTGGTCCCCGGTCCGACGACATACCAGCCATGCGGGGCATGTTCCAGCCAGACACCAGCGACGAGAATGACGAGATGGCCTATGCAGGCAGGCACCACCAGGCGACGAAAGATCAATGCCACACTGGATGCGATCTGAATGACGATGATCGCCCAGACCCAGGCTACACCAAAGGGAAAACCAATGGAGCTGAGATAGCTGCCAAACCCGCGCACGCCTTCCGGGTCGAACAGCCCATGGACACCATGGGCCATGAGATTAAGCGCTACCATTATACGAACGATATCCATGCCGCGGGAGGCATGGGCGGGGACTGCATCGAACCATTTTTTCATCATAACAGATCTGAGTTTTGCTCAAATCTATTTTCCCGGCAGGAGGAAGCATGTGCGAAAATGCTCAAATTCACCGGCACGCAATCTTGAAATCAAGGGGTGGCAGGCCATATGCTGCCTTGAAGGCCCGGCAGAAGGCGCTGGTATTCTGAAAACCGCACATCCAGGTGATCTCATGAACGGGCGTGGAAGACTGTTGCAACAAGCTGGCCGCATGAGCGAGCCGCAGCCTGTTAAGATATTGATGGGGCGTGGTCCGGAATACCGCTTTGAATTGCCGCACCAGCTGCGGGACTGACATACAGGCTGCATGACTGATGGAAGCCAGGTCCGGCTGCTCCATGAAATTGGAATGCAAAAGGTCTTTGGCGATGCATAAACGTTTGTAGATCTCATTCCTGGTAGCCGCTTTGACGGCACTTACCAGGCCTGTGCGTTCCGCCTCCTTTTTGTGCGTTCGGATCAAATGGTGCAGCAGAAAGACCAGGCGCTCATCCACGGTATTACTATCATAGCCATTTTCATCCAACGTGTCGACAAGGCCCAGCAATTTTTCCTGCAGTCCGGGATCAGTATCATACAGCGTCTGGAAGAATTCAAGCGGCTGCCCTCGTTCAAATGGGGTGTCAAGCAAACTTTCCTCCCTGCACAAGGCATCCCTAAGAACGGCGGAAGCGAATTCATTCCTGAAAAAAACAGATACGGCCCGGACCTTAACGGCACTATCCATCCTGCAGGCGTATTCCTGGTCATCGTTTAGGATAAGGAACTGCCCCGGCCTCACCACCAGCTGATGATGGTCTATGCCATACCATTCCTCTCCGCTGAAGATTGTTTTAATGGAGAGGCAGCCGACGTGTCGATCGCAATGGCTCTTGTAAGACAAGGCATTGAAAATGATATTGTGCTGTTTGAACCTGCTGAAATGCAGCTGCTCGTCAAACGCCGGGTCGCTGTGATCCGGCAGCGAGGTGAAGTACATGGGGCCATTATTTTATTTAACCATCTATTTTAGTGTCCACCGCCACCTGTTCCCACGTTGCAAGGTCTTTCAAAAGACCTTCGCTGTGCTGCCTGATGGAGTTGACCGCATCTTCACCCAATTGCAATCTCAACGGTGTATTTGCTGCTGCCAGTGCTTTGTCGATGGCGGCGGCAGCTTTGAAGGGATCGCCGAATTGTGTGCCGTGCATGCCTTTGGCAAAATCCCTCGTTGGTCCGACCGTACCTTTATAATCAGGGATCTCCGGCATGTACTTCATGGCGGCCCCTGCCAGATCGGTCTTGAACTGACCCGGCTCTACGATCATTACTTTTATCCCCAGGGGCGACAGCTCCGCAGCCAAAGCCTCTGAAATACCTTCCAGCGCAAATTTCGAGGCAGAGTAGGCGCCAAAACCGGCAACAGATAATTGCCCGCCCAGGCTGCTGATATTGACGATGGCCCCTGACTGCTGTTGCCTGAAGAGGGGAAGCAGGGCGCGGGTCACGCTTACAGCACCGAAAAAATTCGTTTCCATTTGGGCCCGTAATTCATTTTCAGGCGTTTCTTCCACAGCGCCTACGATACCATACCCGGCGTTGTTGACGAGCACGTCGACACGGCCAAACCGGCTGACAGCCGCCTCTACGGCCGCGGATACTTCGGCGGTGTTGTTGACATCCATCTTTAGGGCTTCTACCTGGCCGGGCGCGAGGGTCTTAATGCTTTCCAGCTTATCCAATCGCCTTGCGGTGACCACTACATCGTATCCCTGCCCAATGGCATATTCGGCAAATGCTCTTCCAAAGCCTGTTGATGCGCCGGTGATAAACCATACCTTTTTCACATTATGTTCCATCTTACTATTTTTTGTGAAAATAGTATACTTTTCAAATATGGTTTTATATTATTCCCGGTGCAGCCAGACACGCATTAATGAAAGCAACTGGTCCATATCGACGGGTTTTGTAACATAATCCGACATGCCGGCTTCCAGGCATTTTTCCCTGTCGACCTTCATCGCCTTTGCGGTCAGGGCGATAATAGGCAGTTTCCTGAACTTATCCATTTTCCTGATCTCGCTCGTAGCTTCGTATCCATCCATTTCCGGCATCATTACGTCCATGAGGATGATGTCGATATCGGGATGTTCATTCAACAGATTGATAGCTGATCGTCCATTTTCTGCTGTTATACATCGCAGTTCATCTTCCTCCAGTGCATTCGTCAATGAGTAGCTATTTCGTATGTCGTCATCAACGATCAGGACTTTCCTGTTCTTCAGCACCTCGTTCGATCCTTTGTCCTTTCCCGTGACCTCCTGCTCTTCCCCGGACAATTTTGATCCTTCGCGATGCAGGAAAAGAGCGACCTCGTCCAGCAGGCGTTCTTTCGAACTGGCTGTTTTCATCACGATCGTGTCAGCCAGTTTGTTCAGGTAGGCAACTTCCTCTCTATCCAGGTCTTTCCCGGTGTATATGATAATGGGCATTTTATCGAGCTTGTCGGTTGCCTGGATCTTTTCCAGCAAGTCGATGCCGCTCATGTCCGGCAGCCCCAGGTCAATGATCATACAGTCGAATTTCTCTTTCTGGATCATTTCGTATGCGTCACCGCCTGTATAAGCCGGCCAGGACCTTATATCGCCGTTGCCGATGAGCTCCCGGATGGCCTTGTTCTCCTGTTCGTTGTCTTCCACGACCAGCAAGTTCTTTAGTTTTCGCCGGATGAACTCCTCGACCCTGTCGAAGGCGGCCTGGATCTCCGTAGATGAGACCGGCTTTTTTATGAAATCAAAGGCCCCCAGGGCGAGGCTTTCTTTTCTGTCGTCATGCATTGAGAATACCTGTACAGGGATATGTCGCAGGTCGGGACTGTTCTTCAGCTGCCTGAGTATTTCATAACTGTCCCGGACAGGTGAAGAAAGATCAAGGGCGATGATGTCGGGCCGGTAATATCTTGCCAGGCTGGGTCCGCTGCTCCGCTGGTGTGTCAGTATACCCTTGTAATTCCTTTCCCTCAGCAAATGCAGGAGTAATTTTGCAAAATTTACGTCTTCTTCGATGATCAGGACGATCTTGTCATTTTCCCCGATGACGGACCTGTCGTCCCCGGTGTTTGCCCCGGAATTAAGTACGGTGGGTTCTTCTTCCCGGGGGGGCGTGTCTTTATCAAAGGTAACAGGAAGATGTAAGGTGAATGTACTTCCCTTGCCTTCTTCACTTTCCAATACCAGCTCGCCGCCCAGCGCATGGGCCAGCTCCTGGCTGATGGAGAGCCCTAAGCCTGTGCCGCCGTATTTCCGTTTGGTCGAGCCATCCGCCTGCTGGAAAGCCTGAAAGATGATCTTCTGTTTGTCCGCCGGTATGCCGATGCCGGTGTCGGTGACGGCGAACGCCAATACATCTCCCGGAGCTGCTACACTTATATCCAGGGTGACCTTACCGCCTTTGCCCGTGAATTTGAATGCATTGGAAAGTAGGTTGCGGAGGATCTGCCCCAGCCGTTGCTTATCCGTACAGAAGGACCCGGTGAAGTTCCCGGGTAGATGAATGATCTCAAAACCGACAGATCTGTTGTTGGCCAATTCACTGAACATGGACCGGAGATTGTCTGTGATCTCATTGATATTTACTTTCTCCATATACAATTGGATCTTTCCTGCTTCTATCTTGGAAAGATCCAATATCTCGTCGATGAGATTCAGCAGGTCTGTGCCGGAGTTATGGATGTTCTGCGCATATTCAATTTGTTTTTCGGCCGGCATTTTGTGCTTATTCTCTGCCAGCAATTTGGCCAGAATGAGAATGCTATTGAGCGGTGTGCGTAATTCATGTGACATATTGGCTAAGAACTGGGATTTGTATTTGCTGGTCAAAACCAGTTCCCCTGCCTTTTCCTCCAATACCTCATTGGTTTGCTGCAGCTCTTCCTGCTGGGCCTGCAGCTCTTCTGCCTGGCGCTGGGTCTCTTCCAGGAGCTCTTTCAGGTGGGTCCTTGACTGGGACGAATTGAAAGCAATAGCGATATTTTCCGACATCAGGCTGAGCAGCTGCATGTCTGTGTCCGAAAATGGATGGATGGCCCCTATTTCAATTACACCTTTCACGGACCCCTCATACAGGAATGGGTATACAATGATGTGCTTCGGGGGAGCATTGCCAATGCCGGAATTGATCTTGATGTAATCGTCCGGGACCTCGCTGCAGAGGATGGTTTTTTTCTCCAGTGCGGCCTGCCCTACCAATCCTTCCCCGATCCTGATGACCCTGTTCTCCTGTTCCTCCCTGCTAAATGCATAGCCGGCGATCCAGCGGAGCTCATTGCTCCCTTCCCTTATGTAAACAGCGCCTATCTGCGCATTCAGGACCCGGCTAAGTTTATTGATGATGTCCTGTGCCAGCACAGGCACTTCCTGGATCCCTCTCAGCGTGTCGTTTATTTCTGAAATGCCAGTGAGCAGGCGGTTGTTGCCTTCCAATGCGACAGTGCGATCTGCCACTTTTTGCTCCAGTGTCTGGGCGAGGTCATGCAAGGCCTGGTTCTTCATTTGCATCTGCCCCAGCATGTAGTTGAACGCATCGGTAAGCGCGCCCAGTTCATCTTTGCCTATTTTTGTCGCCCGTACCGAGTAGTCTCCTCCGTCGGAGATCACTTTAGCCGTCGCCGCCAGGGCAAAGATGGGCTTTGAAATACTTTTTTGGAGGATGCTGGACAGCAGATAGGAGAGCAGGATGCATATGACAATGACAAAAGCTACCACGATGCCATACAGGCGGAACCGCTCGTACATTGCTCCCAGGTCGGATCGCAGATAGAAGGTGCCCAGTTGCCTTGTCTCCTGCATCACCGGAAGGAATAATTCCAGGTTCGAACGTACAAAGCGGTAGCCTTCGGCCCCGGGCTTATCCGGGAAGGTATCGATGACAGGGCCGGCGCGATATTGTGAAAAAATATGTCCGTCCTTATCATAGAGACAGGCGGCTACTATATGCGGTTCGGCCTTCAGCGCAGCCAGTATCTCTTTTGCGTCCTCATGGTTCTCGAAGGCCAGCGCAGCCGTGCTATTGGCGGAAATTAACTTGCCGATGGTGGAGAGCTTCTCGACCGTCGTCTTCCGGAACGTATAGAGCTCATAGGCAAAAAATGTTATGCAGGTGACAAACAACACGGCCCCGCTGATGAGAAAAATGAATCTCATGAGCTTTCTTCGTATAGGTAAGTCCCTGAACGGCATAGTTTAGTTGTTTTTCACCGGCGAATAAATCTCAGCCAGCCTCAGCAGCTTGGAGCTAACGACCAGGTTGGCTTCCTTCGTTGACTCGAGGTTGATCTGCAGCTGTATCTTGTTGTTCTTTTTAAAGAACCGGATCATCCCTCCATGTTGCAGAAAATCGGGGGCATCGCTTACTGTAAGCGTATTGCGCCCTTTTAAACTTTCGGCAGCCTGATCCAGATCGGTTGCCGGCAGGTTGACGAACAGGATATGGCATGTTTTGATCTCTTCCATCCTCTCGTAATGCTTAACGATGATTACGTGGCCATTGACTTTTTCACCCAGCACGGTCTCTTTTAAATAGGGCCCGAACGGATCATCTCCTATAATGCCGATGACCAGGGGGGCCTGATCTGCAGGAAAGGAACCGGGAGGCCATTGAATAAACTGGGTAAAGTTGAAAAGGAACACTGCTTTCACCTCGTATTCAGGGCTGGCCGGAGATTGGGCAGCCAAATGGATCATGCTGTACGCCATCAGCAGCGGGATACACAGACACCTGCAGGCTATGGTCCTTACAGCTGGCATGTGACCCTCCCGTAAAAACTTCCTGGTATCTGTGATCGCCCTGTTTCTATATGATGATCTTTTGCGAGATTTTGTCCCACCAGGGAGAGCTCGAAACGTTTGTATTGCCATGCCAGGCGAACGTCGAAAGTAAAGTAAGCAGGAATATGCGCCGTAAATGTCGAACCCGGCAGCTGGTCTGCAAAGCGGGCTACCAGGTCCAGCTGCAAGTGGCGGGGCAGGTTCATCATGGATTGCAGCAGGCATTGATGCCTGGGATCGACACCTTCGAATTCGACGCTTACCGGCAGGACTTTCGCGTCGGTGGGCCAGATGTTCTTTGAAAAATAGGTATATCCTCCCCGCAGGCGCCACCAATCCAATGCCTGGAAGCTGCCGGATAGTTCGAATCCCCATGATTCGGCCTGCTGTGAATTGGCGAGTACCAATGGAACCAAAGGGCTTGCATTTGAATCAATGCTCCGGATATCATGATATCGATTGTAAAAGGTGGCCAGAGAGAGGGTCAGCCGGTCTACGGGACGGACCCGATAACCCATCTCATAGGCTATGACCTTTTCCGACTTGAATTTTATGATCCTTCTTATAAGGTCTGTGTCAAAACGGGTAGGCGTACGTACTGCCCGCGATACGGCTGTCCAGAAGGTCTGGTGGCGATCTATCGTCCAGGTGATGCGTGCGCCGGGCTGGGTCTCGAAGCCGGAGTAAATGTTGTGGAGGAACTTGCTGCCAATGGTCAGTTTGAGAAAATTGGGAACAAATATGATCTCGTCCTGGACAAATCCACTGTACAGCGGCATGTTGCGGGTCCGGGGCTCCAGAGAGGCGGCTGACCTGTCCCGCTGCAGCCGGTAAGCTACGCCATACACTATATTATGCTGCCTGCCGGCTGAAAAACGGTGCTGGATATCTATATCATACGTGCTGATCCTGTAGACGAAGGGCGTCACGGAGTGGGGGGTCTTGCGCCAGGTGCGGTCGTAATATGCCTGGATCCTCAGGTCCGACCGCCCGGAAAAAAGGTGTGTAAAACGGGCCAGCATATTCTGGCCGTTCGTAAGCGCATGGGTCGTCAAACTATCTTTGTTTGCATCACCATCGTACACATCGCCCTGTAAGGTCAAAGTGTTCTTCTCCGAAGGATAATAATCCATGCGGAAACCTCCCTGCGTCATGTTCCATGCATCTCTGGCACTTGCCCCGCCAGCGAGCTCGGTATGCCGCTGGTCCAGGCGCTGTCCGTACACACGAAAAAAGAGGTTGGAGTCTGCACGGCCGCCATACCGCACTTCGCCCAGGTCCTGTAGAAAAGAGCCGGCGGCTCCCGACAGATACAATCCCTGGGTCTCCTTCGCACTTTTGGTGATAATATTAATGACGCCATTCACCGCATTGGCGCCCCAGAGCGTTCCTCCCGGCCCGCTGACCACTTCAATGCGGTCCAGGTCCTGCAGGAGAGTGTTTTGCACGTCCCAGTGTACGCCGCCAAAAAGGGGGGAATAAACACTCCGGCCGTCGATCATCACCAGCAGCTTGTTGGCGAGTAGTCCGCCCGCGGACGGCAGGCCGTTGAATCCGCGGGCAGTGATGGCCCAGTCATGCGAGTTGGCCTGCTCCATCTGGAGATTGGAGGCCAGCCGCAAGGCGCCGGGGAGCCTTGTTACACCTGACCGGTGTATATCTTCTCCCGTTATCACCTGGACGGCGGACGCAACCTCTGTCAATTTCTCGGGCCGCATGGAAACAGAGGTCACTTCCAGGCTCATCAGCTCTTCCAGGCTCATTTTTTTCAACCGGGACGAGGATAATAAACTTTCCTGCCTTTGAGCAACGACCTCATTCGACAGGAGCGCGAGGCCGAAGGTTAAAAGCACTGTACGTAAAGAGCAATCATACCAGGCTCCTTTTTCAGTTAAAGAGGTAGGCATATCAGCTATTTTTGTGGGCGAGGTAATAAGCACATCACATCGGCAAAATGGCAAGTTGAAAGGCTCGGGAATGCTCCCGAGCCTTAACTTCTGACCTTCGGGGGTTTTTCACAGTAATAATATCTATGAACCAGGTTCAGGTAATAAGATGACGGCTCTTAAAAATAGCATGTAAGAGAAATTGCTGACGGGGCTTTAAAAGTCAAAGATGATCAGCGTGTTTCATTTGTCCGGAGAAGACAACAGATGTATTAAGGGGGATGGAATTATGGATAAAACAAATATATGATATTTAAAGATCAGTTGCAAATCAAATCGTCAGAATACCCAGTTTACCGGGTCCTTTAGTTAGCCGGCAGCCTGACGATGTTGAACCAGAAGTCCTCGATACATGTCACCACCGCATCGAATGAGTCAAACCCGAACGGCTTGTTCACAAAGCAGTTCGCATGTAATTTGTAACATTGTATGATATCCCATTCTGCCTGCGAAGTGGTGAGTATGATCACCGGGATCACTTTCAATCTTTCGTCGCTTTTAAGGTCTGCCAATACTTCCGAGCCACTCTTTGCCGGCAGGTTCAGGTCCAGCAGGATCAGGTCGGGTGTGTTGGTGCCGGCAAACCTTCCTTTTTTAAAGAGAAATTCCAACGCCTCCTCGCCGTCGGTGGCCACCTGGACGTTGACGTCGAACCTGCTCTTCTCAAACGCTATTTGCGCCAGCAGGACATCCCCGGGGTTATCTTCAACCAGCAGAATATTGATCGGTTTCATTTATTGGAGGGTTTAAGGTGAAATAAAATGTTGTTCCCTGCCCGGGAAGTGATTCGAACCAGATCTTTCCACCATGTCTTTCCACGATCTTCTTGGCAATGGCAAGGCCAATGCCCGTGCCTTCATATCTTTCTTTGCCGTGCAGTTTCTTGAAGATGACAAAGATCTTATCGGAATATTGCTGATGGATGCCAATTCCATTATCTTCCACCGCAAACAGCCAGGATGCGTTCATTTTGCTGGCGCTTATATTTATCACCGGCTTCCCGTCCTTTTTCCTGAACTTGATGGCATTACCGATGAGATTTTGGAACAGCTGGAGCATTTGGCCGGGGTCTGCGGCGAGTACAGGCATATTCTCGTAATGGACGACGGCGCCGCTCTCGTTCACGCTGGCTGCCAGGTTTTGCAAAGCGTCCCGCACCGTGCACGTGATATCAACCTGTTCGATCAGCCATTCCCTCTTGGTACGGGAATAATTGAGCAGGTCGTTGATCAGCCGTTTCATACGGGCGGCCCCTTCGACGGCATAATAGATATATTCATTGGCTTGTCCGTCCAGCCTGTCCTGGTACCGCTGCTGCAATAGTTGCAGGAAGCTCCCTACCATGCGCAACGGCTCCTGCAGGTCATGCGAGGCAAGATAAGCGAACTCCTCCAGTTCCTTATTGGAACGTTCCAGTTCACGGGCATAGCTGGCCAGCTGTTCTTCCTGGGCCTTTTTCTCCCTGTGTTCCCGGCTTTCTTTCAACGCCCTGTCGATCTTCGGTACTACCATGAACAATTTTTCCTTCAGCAGGTAATCGGTAACACCCGCCTTGATCAGCTCCACTGCATTTTCATCACCGATGGTGCCGGAGACGATGATGAATGGCGTATCAGGTGAGATCTCTTTCTTGATATAAAAGGCGCTGGCGCCGTCGAAGTCCGGAAGGGCATAGTCGGAGAGCACGATGTCGGGCTTAAAATCCTTCAGCGCCTGTGTGAAGGTCTCCCTTTCCTGCACCACTTCCGATGAGTAATGTAATCCTCCTTTTTTCAGCTCATATTGCAGCAATTCAATATCATCCGGCTCATGTTCCAGGATCAGTATGCGTACGGAATGGTTCGATGCAGCGTCCATGACAACCTTTATTTATTAATACGGCAATTGATTCATCAGCAGCCAATACAGGCCCATGCCAGCCACTGTCTTCACGAACAGCTCGAATTCCACAGGTTTTACAATGTAGCTGTTGACGCCAAGCTGATAACTTTTCAGGATGTCCCTGTCCTGGTTTGACGAGGTCAGCAGCACCACGGGTATCCGGCAGGTCCGGGCATCCGACTTCACCTGCTTTAAGACCTCAAAGCCGTCTACTTTCGGCATCTTCAGGTCCAGCAGGATCAGTTTGGGCAATTGACTGGCGGACCGGTGGGAATAATTCCCTTTGCAAAAGATAAAATCGATCGCTTCTTCACCGTCCTTTAAGTGGATAAGGGAATTATTGATGCCATTCTTCCTCAGCGCCCGGATGGCCAGGCTTGCATCATCCGGGTTGTCTTCCACGAGCACGATATCAATGTTGTCTGACTCCATAGTTGATCTTATTTTATTCGGTGACCGGCCTTGGCAGGGAGAAGTAAAATGTCGCTCCTTCATTCGGGCGCCCTTCCGCCCACACCCTGCCCCCATGTTTTACGATGATCCTTTGTACGATGGCCAGGCCGACCCCGGTGCCTTCGAACTCTTCGTTATCGTGCAAGCGCTGGAATACGCCAAACAGCTTATGGGCATAGTCCATGTTGAACCCTGCCCCATTGTCCTTTACAAAATAGATGTATTTCCCCTCCTCCTCTGTAGCGCCTATCTCGATCTCCGGCGTTTCTTTCTTCCCGGAATATTTAATGGCATTCGAGACCAGGTTCATAATGACCTGGTAAAGCAACGCAGGATCTCCCTCCGCGGTGGGTAAAGATCCTATATGGATCCTGGCCTTACCACGGTCTACCTCGTCCAGGTCATTCAGGACCCGCTGCGTCAATTCCGCAAGGTTCACCGGGTACTTGTCGACCTTGCGCCGTCCCAACCTGGAGAACTCCAGCAGATTGTCGATCAATACGCCCATCCTGCTGGCATTACCCTGGATCTTGCCCAGCAGGCGGTGCAACTCCTCATTCAAATGCGTTTGATGATCTTCCAGTATGATGCGGGAATACCCATTGATGCTCCTCAACGGCGCCCGCAGATCATGCGATACGGAATAGGAAAATGACTCCAGTTCTTTATTGGTAGCCTCGAGCAGGGCTATGTTCCCTTCAAGATCGGCATTCAGCTGTTTGATCTCCCAGTCTGACCTCTTCTGTTGGGTGATATCCCTGGCATTGGCGAACCAGCAACCGTCCTTATTCACGATGTTCCAGTTGAGCCACTTGACTGCCCTGTCTTTGCTATAGATCCGGATCTCGAAGGAGAACTTTTCCTTATTGACGCTGGAGAGCCTTTGCACTGCATGACTATCGTCCTGCTCCAGGTAGGACAGCAGGGATGTATTCCTGATCTCGTCCACCGTATAGCCCAGCATGGGGAATACTGCGTTGTTCACCTCTTCGAAATCCAGGGTCCGGGCATTGATGATACAGATCAGGTCGGCTGAATTATTGATCAACAGCGCATATTTTTCAAGTATAAGATTCTTCCTGATCAGCTCTTTTTTCTGTAGATGCAGCTGGAGCAGGACGGACACTTTTGCCTCGGTGATGGCCGCATCGAGGGGCTTGTACAGGTAGTCCACTGCGCCTTCTTCGAATCCTTTTATCATGAAGCGCTGTTCTTTTTTTTCGGCTGAAGCGAATATGATGGGGATCTCCCTGGTCCTTTTGTGTGATTTGAGGATCTGGGCCACCTCGAACCCGTCCATTTCCGGCATCATTACATCCAGTATGATGAGGTCTATATCCGTATTAAGAACGGTCTTCAATGCCTCCTTTCCATTGGTGGCCCGGATTATATTCCTGCCGGGTTGCGACAATATCTGCTCCAGGGCGAAAATGTTATTCGCCTTGTCATCGACGATCAGGATATTTGTGCTCTCGTTACTATGCATGATCAGACCGTTTTTTTCGCCAGATCCAATAAGAAATATTTTATGGCTGGTGCGGTAAGAATATGTTGTACGCTGCCTGTATCTATCGCTGCCCGGGGCATATCCGGGAAATGGGACGTTTCCGGGTCCTGCGCTATTGTCAATCCCCCCCGCTGCTGTATCGCCTGTATGCCTGCCGCCCCATCGCTGTTGGCGCCTGTAAGAATGACCCCTACCAATTTGTCCTTATATACCTCGGAGGCAGTCTCGAATAACAGGTCGATCGACGGCCTGCTGAAATTCACCGGCTCATCGCAGGTCAGGGAAAAGGAATGATCCCTTTCAACCAGCAGGTGGTAATCGGGCGGGGCGAAATATACCGTACCTCCCTTTATTGTTTCTTTTTCGTCCGCCTGCTTGATGCTGATCGCACATTTGGCCTGTAATACCTCTTCCAATAATGTCCGCTCTTCTTTCGACCTGTGTTGAATGACGATCAGGGGCAGCGGATAGTTCTCCGGCAACCCATTCAGTATTTCCGAAAGCGCCCTGAGGCCCCCTGCCGACACGCCGATGACGACTGCTTCATATTGCATATGTCCCTTCTCATTTTTTTTAACCCGTCTTAATGAATATTCTCTCTTTACGGTCTACTTCTTCAAAGTTCTTCCTGCTTTCGGCAAAAAGCAGCGATTCCTTATTGCCCAATGCAAGGAACCCAAATGGGCACAGGCTTTCGTAGAAAAGATCGATCACCTTGTTCTGCAATTGCTGATTGAAATAGATCAGCACATTCCTGCAGCATATCAGCTGAAATTCATTGAACGATTTGTCCGCCGCCAGGTTATGTGCCGAGAAAACGATATTCTGCCTGAGCGATCTGTCCAACAGGGCGGCATCATATTGCGACACATAATAGTCGGAAAAAGAACGCTGCCCGCCCGCCTTCATATAGTTTGACGTATAGCTCTTCATCTTCTTTAAATGATAAATGCCTTCCTTTGCCGTCTGCAGGGCCTTTTGATTAATATCAGTGGCATAGATCACGGACCTTTCCAACAACCCTCTTTCTTGCAGGAAGATCGCTACGGAGTAGACCTCTTCCCCTGTAGAAGACCCCGCTATCCAGATCTTGATAAAAGGATAGGTGGCCAGGCGCTGGAAAACATTTTCCTGCAGGCTCTTGTAAAAGGACGGGTCCCGGAACATCTCCGTTACGTTGACCGTTGTCTCCTGGATGAACTGCTCGAGAACGACCTCTTCTTCCAGCAGTGTTTTATTCAGCGCCCTGATGGAGCTGAAATTATTGGCGCTCATAAAATGCCTTACCCGTCTTCTGATGGATGCCTCTGCATAATCCGTGAAATCATATCCGTAAACGAATCGGATGGATTCGAGCAATTCCCTTAATTCTTCGTTGTCTGTTGCCGGGCTGTTATTCATCCTAATAGGTATTATCTGTATAACCAAACTCTCATCAGCGATAGCAGCTGATCGACGTTGACTGGTTTTGAAATATAATCCGACATGCCTGCCTCCAGGCATTTTTCCCTGTCCCCCTTCATGGCCTTTGCGGTGAGGGCGACGATGGGCAGCTTCCCGAACTCCTTTAATTTCCTGATCTCCTGGGTGGCCTCATAGCCGTCCATTTCCGGCATCATCACGTCCATTAATACAATATCCGTATCCGGCTGTTCCTTCAGCATGTCGATAGCGTCCCTTCCATTCTCCGCCGTAATGCAGCACAGCCCCTCTTCCTCCAATGCATTGGTCAACGAGTAGATATTCCTCATGTCGTCGTCCACGATCAGCACTTTCCTGTTCTTCAGCACTTCATCGGTCCTGTGCAGCCGCCGGATGATCTGTTGTTTCTCTTTGGGTAAGCTTGTTTCCACGCGGTGCAGGAAAAGGGTGGTCTCATCCAGCAGCCGCTCTTTTGAATTGGCCGTTTTCAGCACCACGGTGCTGGCCAGCTTATTGAGCCGGGCGGCTTCCTCTTTATTCAGGTCCTTTCCTGTATAGACGATGATGGGTACTTTATTAAGCTCCTCGTTTGCCTTGATCTTTTCCAGCAGCTCGATCCCTGTCATGTCCGGGAGTCCCAGATCGATGATCACGCAATCGAACTTTTCTTTTTGCATGATCTCGAAGGCTTCCATTCCGGCGTAAGCGGAAAATGATTTTACGTCCCCGTTGCCGATGAGCTCCCGGATGGCGGTGTTCTGCTGCCGGTTGTCTTCCACGATCAGCAGTTTTTTCAATTTTTTCCGGATGAACTCCTCCATCTTGTCGACGGCATCCTGCATGGTCTCCCGGGTCACCGGCTTTTTGACAAAATCGAAGGCGCCCAGCTGCAGGCTTTCCTTTCTCCTGTCATAACCGGAGAAGATCTGTACGGGGATATGCCGCAGGGAGGGGTCGTTCTTCAGCTGCCTCAATACCTCGGAGCCGTCCATCACCGGCAGATGCATGTCGAGAATAATGGCATCCGGCCGGTAATAACGTGCAAGGCTCAGGCCCGTGTTGCCCTGATGGGCTAAGATCCCTTTATAGTTCCTTTCCCTGAAAAAGTCCAGGAGTATGCCCGCAAAACGTTCGTCATCTTCGATGATCAGGACGACCCTGTCGTTCTCCTGTATGATATACCGGTCATCGAGGACATGCTCCCCTGTGGCTGCATGCTTTGCAGGCTCTTCGGGCGGGGCCGTATATTTTTCGGGCTTTTTGCTTACTGCCGGTTCTTTCGGCGGGGGTGTTACGGTAGCTTCAGCAACCTCATATGCCAGGGGCAGCGACAGGGTGAATGTGCTTCCTTTTCCTTCTTCACTTTCCAGGTGTATGTCGCCGCCTAATGCATGGGCCAGCTCCCGGCTGATGGAAAGGCCCAGGCCCGTGCCGCCGTATTTTCTCTTCGTCGAGCCGTCGGCCTGCTGGAAAGCCTGGAAGATGATCTCCTGTTTGCTTTCGGGTATCCCGATGCCCGTGTCTGTGACGGAAAAGGCGACGGCCCTATATTGCATTTCTACCTGGAAGGTGACCTTGCCGTTCTTCCCGGTGAATTTAAAGGCATTCGAAAGCAGGTTGCGCAGGATCTGCACCAGCCGCTGGCCATCCGTAGTCAGGATGCCGGGGGCGGCCGGATGGATGATCTCGAATTGGATGGACCTGCTATTGGCCAGTTCAGTGAACATCGCGCGCAGATTGCCCACTACCTGGCCCAGGTCTACTTCGGCGAACTCCAGGTCTACTTTCCCGGATTCGACCTTTGAAAGGTCCAGGATCTCATTGATCAGCTCCAGGAGGTCGTTGCCTGAGCTATGGATATTCCTTGCGTATGTCACTTCCTTTTCACCCAGCACCTTGCTTTTATTCTCCACCAGCAGCTGTGCCAGTATCAGGATGCTGTTGAGCGGGGTGCGCAGCTCATGCGACATGTTGGCAAGGAATTCCGACTTGTATTTGCTGGTGAGCTCCAGCTCTTTGGCCTTGTTCTCCACCTCCATCGAGGCGGATTCCAGCTGCTCTTTCTGCTCTATCAGCAGCGTGGCCTTTTCCTCCAGCTCTTCGTTGGTCTGCCGCAGCTCTTCCTGCTGCGCCTTCAGCTCGGCCTCGGATCTTTCCAGCAGCTCAGTCTTTTCGTGCAGCTCTTCGTTGGTTTGTTTCAGCTCTTCCTGCTGGGTCTCCAATTCCTCGCCCTGGCGCTGTGTTTCTTCCAATAGCTCTTTTGTTTTTTCCCTGGCCTGTGAAGAGGAGATGGCCACCGCGATATTGTCGGCTACCACCTGAAGATATTGCTGGTGGGGTCCGGAGAATCCATAGACGCTGCCCAGCTCGATGGCCGCGATCGCTGCCCCTTCAAAGATCACCGGCATTGCTATAATATGCTCCGGCAGTATCCTCCCGAAGCTGGTGCTGATGTCAAAATGCCCTTCAGGGATATTGGTGACCAGGATATTTCTTTTTTCGGCTGCGCATTGCCCTATGAGCCCTTCCCCGATCCTGACCACCGGGGCGTCATTTTTCTTGTTGGCCAGGGCATAGACGCCTGCCAGTCTCAGGTGAACCGCGTCCTCCTCGATGATGTATATGGCGCCTCCCTGGGCATTGAGCCAGGTGGCCAGGTGATTAATAATGGTTTGCGCCAATTCAGCCAATCCCTTGTTACCCTGCATGCCCCTGGCCAGCTCGCCGCTGCCCGTCAGGGCCCAGTTCTTTTGAGCGGACTCCTGCTCGGCCTTTTTAAGCGCTTTCAGGTTGTTGATGATGATGACATAGACGCTGACCAGTACGATAGCGATCACCAACAGGAGGGTAATAAAAATGAGGTTGAAATTTTGCGCTTCCTCCGCCGTCGTGCGTTTCCGCCCGGTGAGCAGCGTTTGTTCTATTCCCCTGGAGCTGTCAATGGTCTCTCTAACCTCGTCCAGCAGCCGTTTGCCTTCTCCCGTAGCGACTTTCGTCTTCGCTTTCTCAAATCCCTCTGTTTGCCTTATCTTGATACAAGCCGCCATGAACCGGGTAAGCGTGTCGGTCAGCGCTTCTATGCGGGCCACATTCTTTTGCTGGTCGGGATTGTCTTTTGTCAGCTCTTTGATCTTCGTAATAGACCCCGATACGTTTATCATGGCGCGATTATACGGATCGAGGTAGTTCTCATCCCCGGTGATGACATACCCCCGTTTGCGGGTCTCCGCATCGAGCTCATAGACAAGGATTTGTTCCAATGCGTTCAGCACCTCATGGGTATGGTTTACCCATTGGCTGGAACTTATAAAACTTTCACCGTTCTTAATGGAAATGACGGCCACAAAAAGGAGGATAAGCGAACAGGTAATGAAGGAGATCAGTATCTTTTTTTCCAAGGTTAGTTTCATATCAGGATGTTGCTGCCAGGTGGGAATAAATAGGTTTCATAGCCATTCGTTTTAGGAATTGGGAACGATTCGCTACAAAATGAGCCTGCGGCAGGAATGTTGAAAGGGTTGGGAAAGGGGAGAAAAAAGGAGAATCTCTACCTAAATTACGATTTTTTCATATAAATACAATAATATATTCTTCTTGTAAACGGTGCTAATTTTGTATAAAATTGCAGCTATATGAACCCAAACAAAGCATTGTGGGAAAAAGGCGATTTCACCAGGATCGCCGAAAGCATGCGGGACAGCGGTACGGCGCTCGTCGATCAGCTGGGCCCCCTCAAAGGCCTGAAGGTACTGGACCTCGGTTGCGGCGATGGCACGACTGCCATTCCTGAAGCCCGGCTGGGTGCCGGGGTCCTGGGCGTCGACATAGCAAAAAATCTCGTCGATGCGGGAAATGCACGGGCAAAGGCGGAAGGCCTCACGAACTGTACCTTCCAGGAAGGCGATGCGACGGATCTGCATGCGCTTGCGGATGGATCTTTTGATCTCGTTGTAAGCATCTTTGGCGCCATGTTCGCGCCTAAGCCATTCGACGTTGCCAGGGAAATGGTGCGCGTCACCCGCCCGGGAGGAAAGATCGTTATGGGGAACTGGATACCGGGCGATCCCACCCTCGTAGCACAAATACTGAAGATCAGCTCCGCCTATACGCCGCCGCCACCCGAGGGTTTCATCAGCCCTATGACCTGGGGGGTAGAAAGCCATGTGATAGAACGTTTTGGTAAAGCAGGTGTAGCTAAGGAAGATATTTCGTTCTTTAAAGATACCTTTACCTTTTCGGCGCCCTATACGCCTTCTGTATTCGTGGACACGTTCAGGAAATACTATGGTCCCACCATGAATGCGTTCGAGGCTGCTGAAAAGAATGGCAAGGCGGGAGACCTGCAGCGTGAACTGGAAGAGCTGTTCAACGCTCAAAATCAAAGCACCACGGGTGATACGACCCTCATCACGGCAAATTTCTTAAAAGTAACTGTTATCCGGAAATAGAAAGATGGAACTATTTACAGCGTCAGGCATTACAAAAGAACATTTTGGAGAGACAGACCAGCAGCCAGTGTACCTGTTCACCCTTCGCAACAATAAGGGGGACGAGGTGAAGATCACTAATTATGGCGGCATCGTTACGTCCTGGACCAGTGCCGACCGGCAGGGTGAGCGTTCCAGCATCGTTGTCGGCTTTGAGGCCCTGGCGGGTTATTTAGCCCGCCCGCCCTTCTTTGGCGCACTGATCGGCCGATTTGCCAACCGGATCGCAGGGGGAAAGTTTTTTTTAGACGGCATTGCATATGCGCTCGCTGCCAATAAAGGCGGCAACCATTTACATGGCGGCAACAAGGGGTTCGACAAGGTGGTGTGGGACGCGGAAGCTTTACAAGGTGAGGTCCCGACCCTTTCTTTGCGCTACCTGAGCAGGGATGGTGAAGAGGGGTATCCCGGGAACCTGCGGGTGAGGGTTCAATATAGCTTCAATGATGATAATGAGCTGGAGATCGCTTACGAGGCAACGACGGACAAGGCGACCCCTGTCAATTTAACCAATCATTCTTATTTCAACCTGACGGGTGATGTGCGCCATTCGATCCTGGATCATACCATGCAGATCGATGCGGATCATTATACGCCGATCGATGACAGCACCGTTCCCACGGGTGAGATAAGGTCTGTGCAGGACTCTCCTTTTGATCTTCGATCGCCGCGTAGGATCGGAGAAAGGATCCTGGAGACGGCATTCGGCTATGACCATAACTATGTGCTGAACGGCAGTGGGAAGGGAGTGCGACTGGTTGGGGTATTGTCGGACCCGTTAAGCGGGAGGCGGTTGGAAGTGTTTACGGACCAGCCGGGTATGCAATTTTATTCGGGGAATAACCTGGATGGGTCTTTTGTTACCAGCGATGGGAAGGCTATCGGCAGGCAATGTGCGGTTTGTCTGGAGACGCAGCATTTTCCCAATTCGCCGAATGAGCCGGGGTTTCCGTCTACGATTTTGCGGCCGGGGGAAGTTTTCAGGTCGCGGACGAGATACAGGGTTTCAGTATGAGGGTTTCCCACCGGAATGGGGTTTGTTGGATGCGAAAGAATTTCTTATCCAAACTTCCTCATCCACTCCTCTACCTCATTCCCATACTTCTCAGTGTAACGGAATTTCAGGGCCAGCTGGAAGTTCTTTAACGCTTCAGCTTTATTGTTTTGTTCAAAAGAAATGATGCCCTTGTTCTTATAAGCATACGAGTTCCCTTTGTCCAACTCCAGAGATCTGTCGATAAGTGAAAGCCCTTGTTCGATGGCACCCAACTTATAGTGGGCAAAACCCATATTATTCCAGGCATAGGCAAAGGAAGGATCGATGGCGATGGCTTTTTCAAAAAATGGAATGGCTTCTTTGTATTGTCCTTTACGAGAGAGATTGAAACCTGTATTATTTAATACTGCATGATCCTCCGGAAATTTTGCAAATAATTCCTCGAGGATACTGGCTGCTTCGCCATATTCGCCCATTCCATCGAATATGCTTGCCTTCGTGAGCAGAAAATCCCTTGAGCCCGGATACAGATCGATCAATGGGGTGATATGCCGTAGGGCTGCGGGGAAGTCACGTTCCAGGAGATAGCAATGCATTTGCAGAACCTTTGAATTGATATGATTGGCGTCAAGGCTCAATATAACATTGCATGCGACGATACACTGATCGTATTGTTCATATTTCCACAATGTATAGGCTATTCCATATAATTCTGCGACTTTTTTCTCCATAGATGAGGGCGAAACAAGAAAACGCATCCATCTTGAATATGGTTTTTGCCGGAAGGAGCGAAAGACAGGCGGAAATTTGCCGAATGGAGGCATGCCATATGCTGCCACTACGTGTTCAAATAAGACTCCCGCTTTCTCAAAAGAGGAGGATATGTCGTCAGCAGGAACGAGTATTGCCAATAACAGGTGGACTGTGTTAAAGTCTGTTTCATTGCACTTATCGGCTATATAACTGGCATGACGAATGATGCTTTCTGCAAAGGCAGTGAGCGGCAGGCTATCGTCCATGGTTTGTCTTCCGTTGGGGGGATAGATCTTTTGAAGCCAGGAGGTCCATTCTGCTGTGTTGCAATGACCACAAAATTGCTTAGCCATACAATCCGTGGTCAGCATGGCGACAAAAATATGATGGTAATCGATAAAACCGTGCCTGAACCGAATGGCTAAATTCCTGGCTTCGATCAGGACTGGTTCTACGTCGTTGAAGTCATGGTAGGGGATCCCGTTGCGCATAGTTGGTGTCAGGGTTTTGGGTTGGGTCAGGCAAATGACTGCCTGTTGGCATTCGCCCGAAATTGCTCCGGCGACAATCCTGTTTTGTTCTTGAATAGTTTTGAAAAATGGCTCGGGGACTCAAAATTCAATTTAAACCCGATCTCCTTGACCGACTCGCCGGGGTCTGCCAGTAAAAGTTTCGCTTTTTCGATCTTTAATTGCAGATGGTATTGATTGGGTGGTATGCCTGTATAATCTTTGAACGCCCTGCGAAACCATGAATAGCTTACGTTCAGCTTCTTCGCCAGATCTTCTACGCTGATGATCTCTTCTATATTCGCCCGGAGGATAAGCCTCGCTTTGTTAATGATCAATTCAGTATGATTCAGCTCAGTGATGTTCTGCCCTTTCAATGTGGAGTAAATATGGCCCATCAGATGAAGGACAATGCCGGAGATCAGTGCCTGGTACCCGGGCTTTTCGCTTTTGGCGTGTTGGATGACCTGCAGCAGCAGCGACATGATCTCATCATTCATTCCAATATCGAGGAGCGCATCGTGCGCATTGAAGAACTGGTTGATAACAATATTGTCGGCAATGGTTCCCTTGAAACCTACCCAGCATTCATTCCACCCGGAATGTTTGTCGGGCTTGAAGCGGTGCCATTCATGCGGGAAAAGGACGAACACCGAGCCTTCCTTTACTTTGGACTCTTTTACACTGGCTGATTGAAAAGTGCCTGTCCCCTGTGTGATATAGATTATCTGGTATTCGTCGAGTATCCTGCCTTTGTTCCAGTTGAAGTAATGGTGGGCAGGATGGTCGGGGGAAGGATAAGAAGTGTTCTTGCCTATGATATTGCAACCCGCATTCAATACATGCAATCCCCACAGTTGGTCTTCCTTGCTGACCGGAAGGTATTTATAAAAATTATCCATTGAAGGGAGTTTTATCAAAAAGTACAATTGAATGATCAAATTAGGTATTTCCTTTCAGTGGCTGGCAGGATATTTTTGGTGATCAAAGTTATCAAAATTGCTGGCATATGAAAAAATACCTACCGATGGCACTGCTGTGCCATTTTTCGAAAAGATCGGGCCATCTCCTTTCCCGGTCGCTGATCTCTTCCATTTTATTTTTGATCATTATTTTCAACGGCGCTGCGGGCTATGCCCAGACCAGGGCTGTCCGCGGGTTGGTGACAGATGAGAATGGTGCGGCATTGCAGGGAGCAAGCATTGTTGTCAAGGGGTTGTCAAAAGGGGTTAGCTCGGGTGCTGACGGAAGATTTGTCATCGATCTTCCGGGAAGTGCGGATACATTGATCGTTTCCAGTATCGGGTATGAATCGCAGGAAATTGCCGTACATGCAGGCAGTATCCCGGAGATCCACATGAAAAGGAACCAAAATGCATTGAACGATGTGGTGGTGATCGGTTATGGATCGCAAAGGAAAAGAGATGTGACGGGATCTGTGGCTACTATTGATCTTGCGTCTACGAAGGATGTGCCGGTGGCCAATCCTACCAGGTTGCTGGTGGGACAGGTGCCGGGTGTTGTTGCCAAACAGAACACGGGCCGGCCGGGCGGTGAGTTCAATGTTACGATACGGGGACTGGGTTCGCTTGGCGCCGGGAGCCAGCCTTTGTATGTTGTGGATGGGTTCCCTGTCGGTAATTCGCTGGGCCAGAACTTCAACCCCAATGATTTCGAGAGTGTTTCCATCTTAAAAGATGCCGTCTCGACAGCCATCTATGGCGCCAGGGGATCGAATGGCGTCGTGCTTATTACGACGAAGAATGCAAAGCTGGGGCAGTCCACCCTGAATGTTGTCTCGAATTACGGGATCCAGAATATCCCTTCCGGAAGGAGGGTGAAGATGTTGAATGGCCCTGACTTTGCGCAATTCCGCAAGGATATTTTCATGGACAAGATCAGGTATTTCGAGGGGCGCGAGCCATCGGTGGATGAAGTGCCGCTGGACTTCCGTTATCCCGAACAAACCAAGCGGTCCACGAATTGGTTTGAAGCGATCCTGCACAATAACGCTCCGTTCCAGAATCACAATATTACCGTGTCACAGGGGAATGGCAATTTCCATTCGCTGTTATCGGCGGGATATGTACGGCAGGAAGGCATCCTGCGGGGAACCAGCTTTGACAATTATTCTGCGCGGGCCAACCTCGATGGTAAAGTGAATAATTTCATCAATGTTGGATTGAAGATTGACGGTTCCTATTCCACCAATCACCTGGCCAACGGTACCGAAGGACGTGGGGCGCTGGTGGGATCTACCCTGCTGATGGATCCCCGGGACCCTATCTACAACGATGATGGAACTTTCCATAGCTATGTAGGCGGGCATGATGGGGCGTTCGGCTGGGCCAATCCCGTGCAAAGCCTGAAAGAGGTGAAAATTACGCAGCAGAACGGGCAGCTGCTGTCCAATGGTTTTATCGAGATCAGTTTCCTGCGCAATTTTAAATTCAAATCAGCCGCCAGCGCACTGCTGAATTACGCGACCTACAAACAATTCATTCCTTCCACCATTGCAGGGCAGAATGCGCCTCCTCCCAGAGATGCGTTTGAGTCCGACACGACTGCCATGGTCAGGAATTATTCCGTCGATCAGCTGCTGACTTACAGCAATAGTTTTGGCGAGCACCGGGTCAACGTGCTGGCGGGTTACACGGCGCAGAACGAGCTCACCAAAGGCCTGAAGGCAACGGGCAGCCAGTACCCTGATGACCTGACCCCTTTCCTGGGTTCGGCGGCGCAGAAAACTGCGGGGTCGTCGGAATACGGATGGAGCACGACTGCTTTTTTCGGTCGGATCAACTATGCCTATGGTGAAAAGTATCTTTTGTCAGGTACTTTCCGCCGGGAAGGCAGCTCCAGGTTCGGAGAGAAGAACCGCTATGGGAATTTCCCCGCATTCTCCGCCGGCTGGCGTGTGCTGAACGAGTCCTTTATGCCGAAGATCGAATGGTTGACGGACCTGAAATTGCGGGGCAGCTGGGGGATCACGGGCAACAATAACATCGGTAACTACAACAGCCTTGCCTTCATGAGCAGTAACAATTACATCATCGGCAATAATTTCGCCTCGGGCCAGGTGGTTGGTTCCCTTGCCAATCCACTCCTGGGATGGGAAAAGTCAAAACAAGTGGATATTGGCATCGACATCGCCGCCTTCCAGGACAAATTGTCTTTTACGGCTGAATATTACAATAAGATCACCAGTGACATGCTGCTGCCTATCCAGATCCCTTCCATCTCGGGATTTACCAGCTACCTGGCGAATGCCGGCAAAGTAAAGAATACGGGATTCGAGTTTGCTGCCCGGTATAGGACTAAAGTAAACCGCGTCGGATTGTGGGCGAATGCCAACGTGTCGATCAACAGGAATAAGATCCTTGAGATCCGGGGCACCAACGATCAGATCCTGAATGGGGAATTCTACAGCGGCTATAATATTTCGAGAGTGGGGCGCCCGATAGGGATGCTGTACGGGTATAAAGTGTTGGGGATATTTAACAACCAGGACCAGATAGACAAGGCGCCCAAGCAGGATGGGGCAATACCGGGTGTATACCAGTACCTGGATTACGACAAAAGCGGGACGATCTCGTACGACACAAAAGATATGGTGGAGATGGGCAATCCCTGGCCCAAGTTCACCTATGGGTTCACTGTGGGTGGCGATTACAGGAATTTTGACTTCAGCGTATTGCTCAACGGCGCTTATGGCTATGACATCTACCGCAACATCGAATCGTCTACGATGAACATGGATGGCGTTTTCAATGTGCTGGAAGCCAGCAAACAGCGGTGGCGGTCGCCGTCGAATCCCGGCAACGGAAAGTATGCAACGACCAATACCTGGAAATGGGAACGTGAAAGCAATACAAGGTATGTCTACAGCGGCAGCCATATGTGGGTGAAGAATGTCAGTGTGGGATATACGCTTGCCAAAAAGAATGTAGTATTCAAAAGCCTTCGTCTTTATGCAAGTGCGGATAACCTTCTGCTGATCACCAAATATCCCGGCGCCAATCCGGATGTCGACAACAGGGGAGGCATCAACCCGGGCAATGACGAGGAGGCTTACCCGCTGACGAGAACCTTTACGTTTGGTGCGAATTTCACATTTTAAATCATTACAGATGAAAAACATTATCAATCTTTCGCTCCTCATATTAGCTTTGCTGCCTGTTGCATGCCAGAAGTCCTATCTTGACAAAACGGACCCTACGAGGATCAATACGGATCTCTTTTATAAGGATCAAAAGCAGGTGGAACAGGCGGTGAACGGCGCATACGGGACATTGCAGGGGATTGCGGGCAACCAGTGGTTATTCAATGAACTGCCATCGGACAACACCACCATCGATTTCAATCCCGGGGATCGGGGGCAGGCGCCGCAAATCGAATCCTTTGAATATTTTACCTGGAATTCAGGGACGCCGAATATCAACACTATGTACATTGCGCATTATAATGCCATTTATAATGTCAACAACACGCTGCTGCGGATGCAAAAGGCGGCGCTGGCCGATTCGGTGCGGCCCCGGTATGAGGGTGAGCTGAAATTCATTCGGGCCTACCTGTACTTTGAGCTGGTGCAATATTTCGGGGATGTCATTTTGATCACCAAACCCCTTGATCAGGCGGCGGATGCGTGGGCTTATGTGCGTGAATCGCAGGATAAAGTATATGCCCAGATCATCAGCGATCTGAAAGATGCGGCCGCCGGTTTACCGCCGCAGTATACCGGGGGAAGGGCGACAAAGGGGGCGGCCCTCAGCCTGCTGGGTAAAGTGTACCTTACAAGGAAACAGTACGCAGAATGTGTGGCGACCCTGCAACAGGTGCTTACGCTGGGCTATCATCTTGTGCCCGAATATGCCGATGTCTTTGACCCGCAGAAGAAGAACGGGCCCGAGTCCGTGTTTGAGATCCAATACAAGGGTGAAGATGAAACGGGGGAGTGGAGCGCTTTCATCTATACTTTTGCGCCAAGGTTATCTAAAGGTGCTATTACCGGTTGGCCGCAAAGCAATCCGGGTGGCTGGAATATTCCCACCAAGGACCTGATCGCTGCCTATGAAGCGGGTGATAAAAGAAAGGCTGCTTCCGTGGGCCTTGATTTCAAGAGCCCTATCACGGGCGATGTGGTGCCCTATATCAAGAAATACGCTCACGTGCATGCCACCTATGGAAGGACGGATGATAACTGGCCGGTGTTGCGCTATGCGGATGTATTGCTGATGCTGGCCGAAGCGATCAACGAGCAGGGGGCGCCTACGGGTGATGCTTATACCTACCTGAACACGGTGAGGAGCAGGGCCGGCCTGGGTGATGTCAGCGGATTGACACAGCAATCTTTCCGCGATACGATCGCACATGAACGGCGGGTGGAGCTGGCCTTCGAGAACTGGCGCTGGCTGGACCTTAAGCGGACCATGACATCTGCGCAGCTGACCACTTTCCTGAATGCCTATGCGGCGAAAGAAAAAGCCAGCCCTACGGTGTCAAGGCAGGGCATACCCTATTCAAATACCGATTATATCTTCCAGGAGTTTAAGTACGTGTATCCCTTGCCGAGTGCGGAAGTACTGTTGAATACCAAGCTTACGCAGAATAAGGATTATTAAAACATAAACAGTTAGCAAATGCATAAGAGACTTTTTTCATTTTTGTTCTGTAGTAGTTGCTGTATGTCATCGATGTATGGACAGTCTACGCTGGATGTCAACTGGGACAAGGTGACCCATGTATCCAAAACGGCTTCGACGCTGCAGCTGGTGGAGAACCCGATGGTCCGTCCTCATTCGTCTATTCATCAACAAACTTTTGCCGCGTTGAAGGAACTGGGCGCGGATTATGTCCGGTATGTTCCCTGGTTCCCTTATCCCAAGATGGCGGTGGCGGAGCTCAGGCCGCCGACAAAGGACAGCACCTTTTGGGATTTCACTTATCTTGACAGTACCATGGCGGCTTTTATGGAGGCTACCAAGGGGCATTCCGTGGTGATCAATTTCAGCACGACGCCTGCCTGGATGTGGAAGACGGACAGTAAGGTGTCCTATCCGGATGATGCCTACCAGACTGCGTGGGACTATAACCAGGGCACTGTCCTGCGGGACACGACCTTCCAGGAGGTAGCCGGCTATTATGCCCGATTGTTCAGCTGGTATACCAAGGGTGGATTTACCGACGAACGGGGTAAGTTCCATAGTTCCGGTCATTTTTACAAGATCCCGTATTGGGAGGTGCTGAACGAGCCTGACCTGGAGCACAATATCTCCGCGGAAACGTATACCAGGATGTATGATGTCATCGTGAAAGCGTTGAAAAAGATCTCGCCGGGAACGAAGTTCATTGGGATGTCGCTGGCCTATGCCACCAACCCACATTATTTCGAGTATTTTTTGAATGCCAAAAATCACCAGCCGGGCGTGGTGCCTGAAGGCATCTCTTATCATTTTTATGGTACGCCTTCATGGGAGGACCAGGACCTTTCCGGGTACCGCTATACCTTTTTCGAGAAGACGGAAGCGTTCCTGGACAGGGTGAGATTTATCGAAAGCATCCGGAAAAGACTTGCCCCCCATACGTTTACCACTATTAATGAGATCGGGACCATCCTGCGTTCGCCCCAGGTCAATAAACCCATAGACCCGCAATACTGGAATGTATCGGGCGCCATGTATGCCTATATCTTCCTGCAGCTTACCAAACAGGGTATCGACGTGGCGGGTGAGTCGCAGCTGGTGGGCTATCCTTCCCAGTTCCCCGATGTCAGCATGATGGATTGGGAGAGCGGCAAACCCAATGGACGGTACTGGGTCTTATGGCTGCTGCACAAGCACTTTGGGCCTGGCGACAAACTGGTGGAAACAGGGTTTAAGAATGGCCGGCCGTCTGGCCTGACCGCGCAGTCCATCATCACCAAAAGAGGCAGGGAAGTGCTGCTGATAAACCACGGTCCTTCGTCAGTAGAATTTTTGATACCTTCATCGGCAAAGGGCGGATCGCTTACTTCCGTTGATGCGTCAAGCGGGGAAGCCGAGCCGCAGACCGTACCCGTAACGGATGGGCGGGTGTCCATTAAACCTTTTGCTGTCGCCGTATTACAGCTGCAATAGGCTGTAGCTTTCAGGTCATCATTTAAATTAAATCAGGGTTATGTCTATGCCGGATCCAGGTAAATTCAAGGTCGGTTTTTTTGGGATAGGATTGGATACTTACTGGCCTCAGTTCGAGGGCCTGAAGGAAAGGCTGGAAGGGTACATGGATATTGTGGTGACGCAATTGAAAAGTTTTCATCCACAGGTTGTCAATGCGGGATTGGTCGATACTGCCGATAAGGCTTTTGAGGCCGGCTCATTATTCAGGCAGGAAGATGTCAGTATCGTATTCTTATATACGACCACGTATGCGTTGAGCGCGATGGTATTGCCGGTGGTCCAATGGCTGCACGTGCCGGTGATCATTCTCAATCTTTCTCCGGCCGACGCCATCGACTACAGGGCTTTCAACCAATTGACCGACAGGACGAAGATGACGGGTGAATGGCTGGCTTATTGCGGCAGCTGTCCTGTGCCGGAGATCGCGAATGTCTTCCACCGGACGGGTATTGATTTTCACCAGGTCACCGGGATGTTGTCGGATGATCAGCATGTAAAGGATGAAATAAAGGAATGGGTGCAGGCGGCGAAGGTGATGGCTACGATGCGGTATAACAGGATGGGATGCATGGGCCACTATTACAGTGGCATGCTGGATATCTACACGGACCTTACCCGTCAGTATGCCGGTTTCGGTGGGCATATCGAGCTCCTGGAAGTCGAGGAGCTGGTGAGCCTGCGCAAGGAGGTTACGGAGCGCCAGGTGAAGGAAAGGCTGCAAGTGTTCAGGGAAATGTTCTCCATTCAGCCTGATTGCGATGCGGAGGACCTTGCCGCTGCCGCCACGACCTCTGTTGCCCTGGATGCCTTGGTTCGCCGATATAAGCTCGGGTCGATGGCCTACTATTACAAAGGCACCGGCAATGCGGAAAATGAGCTGGCCATCAGCTCGATCATCCTGGGCAATTCACTGCTGACTGCGGGTCACGTGCCTGTAGCGGGTGAGTACGAGATAAAGAATGCGCAGGCGATGAAGATCATGGATAGCTTCGATGCCGGCGGCTCCTTCACGGAATACTATGCCATGGATTTCAGGGATGACGTGGTGCTGATGGGCCATGACGGGCCGGGGCATATTGCGATAGCCGAAGGGAAGACCAAGGTGCGACCCCTGCAGGTGTATCATGGGAAGGTCGGCAGAGGTCTTTCTGTTGAAATGATGGTAAAGAACGGGCCGGTAACCTTACTGAGTGTCGTTGAAAAAAGGGACGGGGGACTGCTGCTGCTGGTGGCCGAAGGTGCATCGGTGCCGGGGCCGATACTGGAGATCGGGAATACCAATAGCCGATATAGGTTCCCTGTCGGCGCGCGTCAGTTTGTAAATGGATGGAATGCCCATGGGCCTGCCCATCATTGTGCGGTGGGCGTGGGGCATATCGCTTCGAAAATAAAAAAGTTAGGGGCCATGTTGCATATGGAGGTGTGTCAGGTGTGTTGAGGTTTGTTGTCGTTCCCCAGGTTCAGGCGGATCGTCTGCCCAGCGGGCGCAGGTCGCTGAATACCAGCAGCAGCGAGAGCAGCCCTATGACGAAAAAGCTGCAGACCAGCGAAAAGACCCCGTGGACCATCAAATGACTGATGACCGCCCCGGCCGACGCCCCAATGAAAAAGAAGCATGTCCCATAAATGGATGAAGCCATGCCCGCCATCTCTCCCATGGGTTCCAAGGCCAGCGCGCTGGTATTGGGCTCTATCGCCAGGTTGAGCGCCATCAGCAGGGCTACGGCGCTAAAGAACAACAGCATCCCTGGCGGATCACCGAGGATAAACGTCAGCAGCAATAAAATGCCTCCTACTGCCGTGTAGATGACGAGCAGCCCTCTGATGGAACGCCGGGCGCCAAAGCGGGAAGAAAGACGGGAATTGATTAACGAGCACATGGACATCAGCAGTCCGATGCCGGCAAAGATCCAGGCAAATAGTTTCGGCCTGCCGTAGATCTCTCCCACGATGTGTTCCGAGCTGGCGACATACGAGCTTAATGCTGTGAAAAGAAGGGTGGCCACTCCGGTATACCGGAGGAAGGTCGGGTTGCTTAAGACTTTCCTCACCGACTGACCGATGTTCATCCAGCTGAGCGGGATGCGTTGTTCCCGGGGAAGGGACTCCTCCAGTCTCAGCGACCAGAGAAAGACGATCACCGCAAACAAAGGCGGGGTGAGGAATACCATCTGCCAGGATGCAACGGACATGATAGCCAATCCTAAAAATGGGGCAAAGACGGGCGTGAACAGGAAGATGGTAAAGATCAGGGACATCACCCGTGCCATCTCGTCACCTACGAACCTGTCCCGGACACTTGCGATCGTGGTCATGAAGACGGCTGACGCCCCCACGCCGGCCAGGAAACGTGCTGCCAGCATAAGCGTCAGGTTTGGGGCAACGGCGGCGGCTACTCCACCGATGATGTAGAGGGGGAACCCTACCCGCAGGATGGACAGGCGTCCAAAGCGGTCCGAGAGGGCGCCGAATATGATCTGGGCGATCTGGCCCATGAAAAAGAATGAGATGATCTGTGCGGTGTCGGTAGAGCCGGGGCTGAGCCCGAAATGGTGGCGTAGTTCCGCAAATGCGGGGAGCATGATGTCGATGCCTAAGGCCGTGAGCATCATGGTGCAGGCCGAGAGGGAGATAAGCTCGGCCGGTTTCATTTTCATGTGGGGATGTTTTGCGACTGGGTTGGTGACGGCTTTCATTGGGGTAAAACTATGGAGTAAAGTTGAAAGTTACGGGGGGAAGATTGGCATTATGAGGGGGTGGATCTGGACGGGGAAGCCTTGTCTGGCGAGGTCCATTCCCGGATCCTAAGCCGGCGGAAGAAATCAGTCTCCTCCGTCTCTCTTACCTCACCCGGAGCGAGGTCCATCAGTTCCAGCTCCTCGATGGATTGCCGGATGAGGCGTACGCAGCGATGATGGAGCGCATCCACCATTTTTCTCACCTGGTGAAATTTCCCTTCTGTCAATGTCAGCTTCAGCCAGGTGTGCGGGACATATTCCGGGGTTTCGTTCCCATTTAATGGAAGATCTTCCGGTGGCTGTATGATCTCCGCCTGACAGGGTAACGTCGTATATTGACCGCCACCCCTGACCCGAATGGACAGGCCGGTACGTAACTTTTCAAGGCTTGCTTCGCTTACCTGGTATCTTACCTTTACCAGGTAGGTCCGCCGGTGCGGCGTCGTATCCTGGAACAGGAGCTTTGTTACTTTTTTATTCGTTGTCAGGATCAGGAGACCTTCGGAATAATTGTCCAGGCGGCCGACTGCGTGGGTGCCTTCCGGAAAGTCGAAATCCAGGCTGCCCAGGAGTCGCACTTTGTGAGAGCTTACAAATTGTGAGACCATGTCATAGGGCTTGTTGATGATGAAGTATCGATGGCCGGTCGGTATCATTTATTCCACATTATTGGTAAACATAGCAAGATACCCCCGATTGAGCAATAATCATGCACCTTTCCATTCGGAAGTGAAGCGGGGATCATTTGCTATCCGGTCTCACCTGGTCTGCGAGCTTCCTGGGGGCGACTGCGCAATAGGCTGTTGTCACTGCATCAATGAAGAGGTCTTTACGAACTTTTTTCATTTCAATGATCGTCCAGCCTTGTTTGCCCCATTTGTTGCCGACGGGGTAAATGGTCGTCTTGCCTGCCGAGGAGAAAACACTTTGATCGATCCCGGTTAGTTTGACGCAGGCGGTTTTGAGCTGGTCGTCATAGGTGGCGAAGATCTTCTTTTTCACCCGGAAAGAGGTCTTTTCAAAATGAGGTTCCTCTGTCACTTCGGGAAGTGAAAGGGAGATTGTTCGGAGGGTGTTGAGTGTTACCATGATATGCAGTAGATTGAATCATTCAATTTACAGGTTTTACGTCCGGCATGCTGATCCCTTTATCACGTAGGTACTCCCGCACCTTGCGACGCCAACTCGCCCGCGCAACCGTATAATTTTTCCCATTTTCAACGATATCAAGCAAATCATTGCTATGATGAGGGCGGGACTTCACTGTTTTATAATCTTTTTCATCAAAAGCTAATAATATCTGCGGGGAAGCCACAGGGTTCGGCGGCCCATCCAGATCAAACACCCACTTATTTTCAGGCTTGTTAAACTTGTTCTCCTTTTCTTCGAAAAGACCCATCAGTTTTTAGTAGACCAATGTCTTTCACACTTACCATCCTAATCCTTTCAGCAACTTCGATGTTATCAAGCAATGGTACATTCTGCATAAGTTCAACCTTAATATGCGTATCGTGCTTTTTAATAAGTGCCCTGATGAAGCAAAATTGGTCACCGTTTTCATCATTGATAATTTGTATGGATAAAATACGCTCTACACCAAAAGCGTTTTCCATTTCTGCAATAATTCCTCTCATTCCGCCAATTCCGATTAATTCGGGAGTGAACATGTCTATGTCGACAGATCTACGGTGTCCATAACGTATTGCAAGACACGTGCCTCCGGCAAGCGCGAAACTGCCCAGGCATGGCAATTCCTGCAATTCCATTAGTGTCTCCATTAATTCAGCAGACACGGCTTCGTTATTTGGCATTTCCTATTTAGGCTTTGCTGCGTTTTGAGGAGAATTAAAACGATGGAAAATAGCAACCTGGTAGCGATTGGCTACCAGCTCAAACACTTTATTGCTGATAGGCTCCCTTGTTGCTTTAAGATTACGAAGAATTTCGCGTTTATTATAGATTTTTTCCAGGCGCTCAATATCGTTGTCAAATGTCTTTGGAGTCGTGAAATAAAGGGCCCTTGGAACAATAACAGCCATATCCTTTTCAGGGTCCAGCTGCTCCATCCTAATATCCCAAAATGAAGCCTTGGGCAATATTTCTGCTATAACAACATTTTTCTTCACCATCCAAATTTAATGAAATTTTTGCCCACCTGAAAATGTCGTATAATTATAACAAAATCAATCAGATATGAAAAGGCAGGCTTCAAGTTACCATTCCCTTTCCCGTATTGCTTCCTCAATTTCAATGTCAATCTCAAAATATTCCAGTATTTTCTCAACCGTCACTCCAATGGAATCTCGTGCGACGGTCTCAATTTCGCTGTCGTTTTCTTCAAATTCTTCCTGGAGGTCATTGATCTTTAGAACCATTTGGTCTAATGACCCTTGAATTTCGTCGATTGTATGATCGCCTTCTTCTATGAAACTAACCGTTGCTTTAATGATGTCTCTAAGCTTGTCGACCAGGAAATTTGGGAAATACTCATCCTGGTACATATCCGATAAATAGGGAAAGTTTTCGGGTAGTTTCTTTGTGTTCATGTTCTGGAGTTATGAGCCAAAAATACTGTTTTTCACAACTTGATCAACTTCCTCAAATACGTCTGCGTCCCCGTCCTGATCTGCACTATATACACTCCCGCCATCAACCCACTGCAGGAAATGGGCAGCGAGGAGACCCCGGACCTGTTCGGCACGTTGACAAGCCTTCTTCCGGATACGTCAAACAGGCTGATATCCTTGATCGGTTCAACGCCGGCCACAACGGTGAAGAATGTATTGGCCGGGTTAGGGAACATTAAGGGCGCATTCTCCTTGCTAAGCCGGACGAGGATCACCGGGGAGTAAGTAAATCTCCCGTCCAAATCCACCTGTTTCAGGCGATAGTAGTTGATCCCTTTCTCCGCGGCATGATCTTCGGCTGTATACTGCAGTAATGTATTGCTATTACCGACGGCCTTCCTGACAAGTGCGGTGACGAAATGCACGCCGTCCTGGCTCCTTTCGACCTCGAAACGATCATTGTTCTTTTCCGAAGCGGTCGCCCATTGCAGCGCAATGTACTGATCATCCACGCTCCTGCCGGAGAAGCTCACCAGCTGGATGGAGAGCGGGACTGTCTGCAAATAGTTATCGGCGGTCGCGGCAGATAATATGGTGTTGTTATGGCTGGTGATGGCCAGGCCGGCGGATATGGCGCTGTTGCCGGCCCCGAAGCCCAGGTCGACGGTGGTGCCTATCTGTGTCCAGTTAAAGCCGTCCGGGGATGCATATCCGCTGTATTGTGATCCGCTCCTGGCCAGCTTTACCCAATAGGGGGCTGCCGGTGTTGCGAGGGTGGCAGCGAAGATGGAGGTGGTATTGCCTCCTGTGGTATTGCGGTACTGGAAGACTGCCCCCTCTCCGCTGGTGATCCCTATGAAAGCGTTCCGGGAATCCGGCGTGAGGCTTTCGCGCATCATGATGCCGGCTTTATTGGCGGGGTCGCTGTTGTCCTGCGTGGCTATCCGCGCTATGAGTTGTTCGTTGGTCGCCAGGGTGATGTAGGCGAAGCGGAAAGCGTCAGCGGCGCCGCCGATGTCGGCGCCTGATCCCGAGAGGGAGAAGGTGGTCCCGTTGTAGCAGGCATTTCCTGCCAGGCCGATGTTGCCGATGTCGGAGCTGGTCCACCGGGTAGGCAGGGGGCCGCAGCCACCGCCGCATGCGGATGTGGTAAAGGAGGCGGATGAAGAATAAGCGCTTTGCTGTCCCTGTGTACAGGTGGTGGCGACCTGGTATAAATAATCGGTGCCGCAGGAGAGGGCCTGGAGGCCCACCGAATTGGTGGTAGTGCTCACCGTGGTCCAGCTGGCGTCGCTGACCGTTTTGTATTGCATCAGATACCCTGTCGCATTGCCCACGGCCTGCCAGCTGATGTTCGCTCCATTGGCGGAAATGCTGCCCGCGGTGAGGCCCGAAGGAGGGAAGCAGGTGACGGGTGTTGTGCCGTATACTTCCATCTCATTGATCGAATAGCCATTGGTGGTTCCCCGGGCCACGCCTTGCATCCGGACGAAGCGGCCGGAAGCATGGAGGTTGATCGTATTGGAAAGGGTACTGTTGGACGTTACGCTTTGGGCCGTGGTCCAGCTGGTGCCGTCCAATGAGACCTGGATATTGTATTGTCTGCCGTACGCCGCGCCCCATTGGATCGTCAGGCGGCAAAGGTCGTATTTCACGCCCAGGTCGACGGTGAGGGATTGATTGTCCGTATTGCTGCTGGTCCAGGCCGTAGCGGTATTGCCGTCGAATGCCGCAGCGGGTGTGCCGGAGGTGGCTGTCGCCGGTTTGTTCACGGCCACGTTCGGGGAGTTACAGGTGTCGACCCCGTTGTTGGTCAGCCCATAGACATTCAGGCGACCGGAAAAGGTAGCGAGATAGACCTTGCCGTTCGCGATGGTTGGGCATACGAATTTGCCAAACCCGCCCACTTCATCTATGGGATTGATCTTGGAGTTCCACAGCTCCTGCGTTACATCATTGGCATTCACTGCGCGCAGGATGCCGGGACAGACGGACTGGTTGGCATCGCAATTGTTGGAATGGCTGACCCAGAGAATGGCGGTGGAGTCCACGGACCCGTTGGAGCTGACGGCCATCATCGCGCCGCTGTTGCCGATGGGACCCTGGATGCCGCTGTTGACCACATTCACCACACTTAGTGTGTCGGCGGTCTTGTCCAGAGGGAAAGCCTTGAGGGCCGTATTCTCGGACCACGTAAATACCCATTCACGGGTGGCGCCTTTATAGTAGCCGAATGATGAGTGGAGGTGTGCCAGCGGTCCGAGGTTGATGGTCTGCAATATTTGATTGGTGGTGGCATTATAGCCACCAAAATGGTTGATATCGGCCAGGTATAAATGCCCGTCCTTGCAGCCTGTCAAGGCGCGGTTCGTGCCTGGTATCAGCAGCACCTGCGTGACGCCGAAATCCAGGTCCGAGGCTTCCAGGGCCGGCCAGTTATTGGGTGTGAAAAAATCCGCCACGGTGAGTGTGCCGCCGGAGGGGACCAGCTTCAGCAGGCTTTCCCCCCTGTTGGTAACATCGGAGAGGTTGCCTCCTTTGCCGAGGGTGCCGTTGCCTGTGGAGAGGTATATATTCCCCGCCTGGTCGGCGGCCGGGGCCGCACCGCTCATCCAGATACCGGCCTCGATGCCATCCGGCGTCGTATTATATACTATTTTCTGCTGTAAGGTGGTCGCGTCATAACCCAGCAGCCAGCCATGATAGGGCTGCCAGTCACAATGGGACGCATAGCCGATGTATACGATGCCGTTCAGCAACAGCAGGCCCGGCCGTTGATTTTGTTTTTGGGGATCGAAATGGACGACGCCATTGACGTTGCCCAGGCCGGTGCCATTCACCTGTGCGGTGACGAGGACAGGGCTGCCTGATCTTTCCGCACCCGTCGTGATATCCAGGGCATGCAGGTATTGTGAGAAGACGTTGGTGCCGTCAGTTGTCACGCTGCGGGTGACCAGGTAAATAGTCTGTGTCGTCTTATTGATCACCGGCGTTCCGACGATGCCCATATTGTTTGAAAAATCCCGGTAATTGCCGTTGCCACCGCAGGCGTCGGTCATATCCGAGTTTTTGGGTGGCCTGGTTCCGGAAGGGGTAAGATTGACCTTCCAGTATGGGTTGGCCCTTAAGCTGTCGGCATCAAAGGCATACACCGAATTGTTTACGGTGGCCGCGAAGACCACATTCCGTGTACCTATTGCCGGTATGCTGACTCCCGTGACAACCAGGGGTTGTGCATACAGCTGGTCATCGACGGTACAGCTGAATAATTTTGCGAACGGACCGGCCTTCACGTTCTTAGTGGTAAGCCTTGTCTCATGGTCATTCCATCCCGTGCGTTGCAGGTCGTTGTGCTGGGTCAGGACATCTGCCTGGGCATAGACAGCCATCGTACGGAATAGAAGAAAACACCACAGGCCTGCAAGGTTGATTTTTTTCATGCAGAAAAGTTTAGGTATTGTCTGTCAAACCGATGACATAGGGGAGATCAGGTTGCTATTGTAGAATACGGGAGAAAGGAGGATAGTGGAAACTAAAAGATCACCGGGAGGAATAGCACAGGTAAATGGGTATGGGGTGGATGGTAGACTATGAAAATATACATTTTTTTTATGAGTTTAAGAAATTAAAAAAGGCCATACCATGCCTACATGGTACGGCCTTCGTTTGTGCCTGATCAATCAACTAGTTATGCAGCACCTTTTGTACGCTGCTGAAATAATCGGACGCATCAGTGAAATCGAGGCCGCCGCTGATGAGCACCTTGTCTGCCAGGGTAAAGCTCTGAGGGCCGGAGCCGGGCGCGGCATTGACTACTTTAAGGTTCATGGTCCCATTCGGGTCGATGTCGTTCTTTTTGCAGGAGGTGAAGATCCCGATAAACATTAGCAGCGCCTTTGCTGTCAATAAATTCCTTTTCATTGTCTTGTTTTTTGTTTTATCTGATCCGTTCTACATGTATTTTACCTTGATCTCTACATTGACACCGGTGGATCGCAGGTCCACCTTGAAGTCGTCGAATGCTGGCTTTTTCATCTTATCCATAAAGAAGTTAGAGAACCCGAACCCCTCTTTGGGTATTCCCAGCATGTTCTTGTCGATCTTCCCATTCTCATTTTCGTCATCCAGGAGTGTGATGCCATAGACGCCGGGTTGCAGGGTGCAGGAGACGGACATTTTGCCGCCGGCGAGTCCTTTCTTGTCGAACAGGAATTGCTTATAGGGTTGCTGCTTGTCGTAGGTTTCATTGTCTTTGAAGACATTGACCACGATGCGGCCTTTGCCGGACCGGACACCGACGATGGAGACCCTGGTGTCGGGTGTCTGTGCACGAGAAGAATGGATGATAAAGAAGAGGCCGATGCAAAAGAAAAGTGTTTTTGTCATGATGTATGTTTTAATGTCGTCATGTGGATGGGCAAAAATCGACCTGAACGATGCACGGCGTGCATGGGATCGCTACGAAACGGACAAAAGGGGCAGTAAGGCGTCTCAGGGTTGCGTCAGCCAGTCCAGGAATTGGGCCATCTTTTCTTTGCTGATGGTGATGGACTCCTCTGTTGGGACGGACAAAGTGACCGATAGCTTACGGGAGAGATAGTTGGAAGCATCCAGGACGGCTTTCCTGTTCACCAGGAACTGACGGTTGGCCCTGAAGAACAGGGGCTCGGTGATGTTACCCAGCTCTTCCATGTTCTTATTGATGAGATAGTTCTTTTTGTCGAAGGTGGTGAGGTGGACGACGCCATTCTTCAGGTAAAAGAAAGCGATATTGCTCAGCGCTATGGGGAGGATCTTGTCTTTCTGGTATACCAGGACGGCGCCTGCATCGGTGGTTCTCCTGGAAATGAAAAGCTGTTCAAGCGCCTTGTAAGGGAATGCATTCTCCGCCACCTTCCCTTTTAATGAAAGGTATTTGTTGATGGAGGCCGCTACAGCCTCGGTGGTAAATGGTTTCAGGATGTAGTCGATACCATTCGCCTTGAATGCATGTAAGGCATATTCGTCGAATGCCGTGCAGAAGATCACCGGGGCGGCTATGTCCACTTTGGAGAAGATCTCGAAGCTCTGGCCATCACCCAGCTGGATATCCGAAAAGATGAGGTCCGCGTCGCTGCCTTCGGTGAAATAAAGCAGGCTTTCTTTGACGGTGGACAGGATCTTCATTATCTGCGCCTCGGGGAACAACTGTTCGATGGTCTGGGCGAGGTCCCTGGCTGTAACTTTCTCATCTTCTATGATCACCAGCTTCATTGGTTAAAACTTTTATGCTTACGGAAAATACCTTGTTGTCCTGCCGGATGACGACTTCTTCATCAGAGAGGATCTTATATCTTTCCAGCAGGTTGATAAGTCCTTTGCCACTCGGGGTGTCGATGCGGTTCCTCGCCTGTATATTATTCTCCACAAAGATACGGCCTTCCCTATAAAATATATTGATCACCAGCGGGGATGACTCGGTCACTTCGTTGTGCTTGATGGCATTCTCTACCAGGGACTGGATTGAAAAGGGTGGTACCGATCCCCCTGAGCGTACCGCGTCGGGGATATCGATCGTACAGATCAATGCATTTTCAAACCTGATCTTTTGCATTTCCAGATAATCATTACAGAGCCTGATCTCGTCCCTGAGCAGGGATACCCTGGACTGGGGATCTGCCAGGGAGGCCCGCAGAAAATTCACCAGGTGGGAAAGGTATTCTTCGCCGGCGCGCACATCGGTCTTATACAGGCTTTTCAGCATGCTGAGGGCATTGAAAAGAAAATGCGGATGGATCTGCTGCTTCAGCAGCAGGTTGGTCGATTCCAGGTTCGCCGCCTTTAGCTGGGCATTTTCGAGATCAGACTTTGCCTTTTCATGCCGCAGGATCACGAAGTTCTGGAAGATGATGACCAGCGTATTGTTCAAGGCTGCCTGCCATAACAGGGATTCGAATTGCGTTACAGGTGTCCATGTGGTCTTGTCCTGGGTAAGGTACTGTTCGATGGGTTGGGTGAGATAAAAGAAAACAAGACAGAACAGGTATCCAACAATATAGCGGACCATTTTTTTTCTTGATGAAGGCGCCTGGGGCATACGGTTGTGGATGACCACGATGGCCGCGACATTGACGAACCCCTGCAATAAGAACCGGACCCCCACCATGATGGAATACAAGGCAGGCGACCGGGCGCCAGTCTGGAAAATGGACATGAAAATAAAGGCGAAAGCGCCGGTGATCAGCGCCATGATCCAGCAGGTACGCATCAGATCCTTTACAAGGGGTTTCATTGTCATTATATGAAGTTACTTCATTTGGCAGGCTGTATCGTTACGGATAGGCTTTGAAACGGACAAAATACTTGTTGAACCGCCGCTTCATAGGGCAATTTGTCCGTTTCGTTGCGCTTCCCTTTTCGTACTGGCTGCAGCGCCTTCATCTTTGCGGGCAACCAACTTATTTTAAAAAAGAAAATTATGAAAAAGTTACTCTTTATTTGTTTTGTACTGGTGTCTACACAGGGGTTTAGCCAGGGGCTGTTCAAGAGATTAAGCTTTGGCCTGAAAGCCGGCGCCAATTACAGCAATTACACCAATGCGGATTTTGCAACGGAAGGTATTGTGGGCTTTCATGCGGGCGGGCTGGTCAACTTCAGGATCACCGACAATTTATCTATCCAGGAAGAGTTCCTCTTCTCTTCCCAGGGTGCGAAGGTGAAGGACGATCTTTTCGGTAAGGAAAATGTGAATGTATATTATATGACCGTTCCCTTCCTGTTGAAATTTAAGACCAATTCGGGATTCTATATCGAGGCCGGTTCTCAGGTGGGCATGCGGCTGAAAGAAGATGTCGGCAATACCACGATGGGTGACTTTGCGAAGAAGCTGGACCTGGCGGCGGCAGGCGGCATCGGTTACCAGACGAGAGGCGGATTTGGTATTGGCGCAAGATATGTAGCGGGCTTGTCGAAGGTGGGCAATTTTGATATTTCGAATGTGAAGACGGATTTTAAGACGAATGTGATCCAGGCGAGTATCTTTTATATCTTTTAGCTGGAATGCCTTTGAAAGGCGCACTATAGCGATGTGTAGTGGCCTTTCATTTTTTTAGGACCATTGGGGGATACATTTTATATTGTTACAACAGGCAAAGACATAAAGCTTGCCGTTATCTCCAAATGCTAAACTTTCCGAACCATTTGATAAGTCCTCAATGGTTTGTATTTCTATAATAAATTTCATTTTATTATTGCACGTGGTACAGGCAGGGTGTTCATCGTTTTGTATCCAATCAGGCTGCCCGCCAATTTTCAGGAATGCATTTTCCAATTGTCCCTCATCCGACGTTCTGCTGAATTTGAAGAGCTCCTCTGTAAAAGGGGATGAATTGCCAAGGGTTTTAACGAGTGAGTTTGGATCGTACTCCTGCTCAATAAGGCAGTCAAAACAAAAGAAAATAGGGGAGGAAGAAAAATTGATATTTTTTGTGTTCAGTCTTTTATCTCCCAGGTTAACAGTTGCTATGAATGTTAAAGATCTTTTGCATTTTTTGCAAATAGCCGTCTTTTGTGCATTTGATCTCGCGAAGCTGATAACATTATCTGATCTCTTTGCGCTTTTTCCGATCAAAGGAGTTTTGGAAACGGTACATTCCTTCAGATACTTTTCCTTTTCTCTATCATATAAGACGAAGATATCCGGCTTTTTCCAAAGTTTTCCTTTGCCCTCAATGGTTTTGTGAATATACCTTATTCCCTTTTCATCGTATTCGTAGTCAAAGGAAACTTTTATTTCATCACTGTCACCATATTTCCGGTCCTCGTAGTTTAGCCAAACTATCTTTATTAGTAAGCCCTTTTGGTAAGTATAAAACCAGCTCGACTGTCTATCAATACTATTTGAAATTTTTTCACCCCAGCGGTAGCCTAGCCTGAAGGAATGAGCCTCTTTTAATATGTCCTGCTCCCAGATCAAATACGTTTCAGCAGGGATGGATCCGTCCCCGGCCTCGTCAATACGCATTAGCTTGCCATCCCCATTAAAATAGCCAATACTATAATGCCGGGAGCTTTCAATTTCACTGAAGGGCTTGCTTTTCTTTCTGCTGACCAAGGCGTGATCTTGGAACAGATCCAGGAAGTCCAGGCTATCGTAGTATTTTAGGTTACAGGAACTCCAATCGTGATCCTGCCGAAAAGATGATATGTCCAGGTTGCTTTTTTTCATCTATTGATCGAGGATTTTTCGCCCGCTGACCCTGCAAGGTATTAAAACTGCCTGGATACCCTTACACTAAAAGCAAAGAACCCCGGACTGCCATTCATCGTTACGTCGGAACCATGCGGCTCCCAACTGGAGGAGTTCCATCCAAAGAGGCCGAAACGCAGCTCCGGTGTCAGCACAAACCGATGGAAGGAGAGGTCCACACCGACGGACGAGGCTAGTAAGATGACACCCTCATTCCAACCATCCTGGTAGTTATAGCCCGATTCGGATGCATAGGGGCCTGTTCCTTTACCATTATTGTGAAGGAACATATATTGAGGGCCCAGGCTGAGAAAGGGCGATAGCCGGACGTCGCCTGTCTGGGAAGGCAAAGGATAAACTATGCGTGCGAAAGCGTTGAGCCCTGCCGACCAGCCGCCGGAAGAGATGACGTCATCGTTGGGTAACCAGGTCCCTTTTGCTTTACCGGCGGGTCCCAGCAGCAGCTCACCGCCGAGATCGAGTTGGAAAGCGTTTATCTGCCAGGCTGCTTTCTTTTCCAGGTCAATGGACAGGACTGCGCGTTTGATGCTATGGACGGGATTGTGGTCATGCGGACTGGTGGAGCTGTGGTAATACCAGAAGGTTTGGTAGTGAAAGTATCCGATGGACAGGCCGCCATAGAGTCCTTCCCGGTCGGCGGGCTTTTGGGCACGGCCAAAAAATGACAGCAGGGAAAATAACAGGAGAAAGAGGAGTGATTTCATATTCCAGGTTTGACTTGATCAGGTCAAAACTAGAAAGGTGAAGGTACATGCGCAATAGAATAAAAGTTATAGGCCGTGTGTGTTGGAACCCGGTCCTCCGAAGAATTTATTGATGGCCTCGGTGCGATTTTGTACGTGCAGTTTGTCATAGATGTGATGGATATGCTGCCGGACGGTGCCGGTGGAAATACCCAGCTGTTGAGCGATCTCTTTGTACAGGAACCCTTTGGCCAGCAGCGCCAGCACTTCCTGTTCACGGGTGGAAAGGGGTGTGGCGGCGCCCGGGCGCTGGAAGGAGGACACGACCTTGCGGGCGATGCTGGCGCTCATGGGTGAACCGCCTGCGTAAAGCTCCCGGAGGGCAGTGATGATCCGGTCCGGCGGCGTATCTTTCAGGAGGTAGCCGCTGGCGCCTGCTGCCAGGGCCTCGAATACCTGATCACTGTTCTCATAAATGGTGAACACCATGAACTGGATGGGGCTGTCCGAAGCTTTTAGCCTGCGGATGCAGTCGATGCCGGTGGACCCGGGCAGCGCGATGTCCATGATACAAAGGTCCGGGACGTCCTGCGTGAGACCGGCCATCGCCTCTTCTGCGCTGCCATAGGTGGACAGGCACGTGAGGTCGGGCGTTTGGTTTACGATGAAACGCATACCTTCCCGGATCTCGATGATATCTTCCACGATGCTGACGCGAATGCTATCCATTTTATAAAGGAACGCCCAAAAGGGCAATTTTTTAATATAACGAAAGTTATACCGGCGCCCGCAGGTCAAGGCGGGTGCCATTGTCGATGGCCCAGTCCATCTTTCCGCCTACCTGCTGCATCCTGCGCGCCATATTCTTCAGGCCGTTGCCAAAACGATGTCCTGCTGCCGGATCAAAACCTTTCCCGTTGTCATGAATGGTGATAGCTAAAATGCTGCCGGTGACCGATATATCTATTTGCACGCTGCTGGCCCCGGAATGCCGTACGATGTTGTGCACCGCCTCTTTTACCACGAGGTAGAGGTTCCGCCGGCATTCCTGGTTAACAGCCATCTGCGGCAGCGGGTCCTGCACGGAATAGCGGAAGTCGATGCCGGCGTTCTCCAGCATCCCGGCTGCATTGGTCCTGATATAGGCAATGAGGCTATCCAGGGTGTCCTGCTCATAGTTCATGGTCCATATGATCTCGTTCATCTTATGGATGAGTCCTTCCGCCGTCTGCTGTATCTTATGGGTGATGGCGCTGCCCTGGTCGTCGGGAGGTTTCAGGCTGCGGCCCAGGAATAACAGGGATGTCAGCCCGGAGCCCATGTCATCGTGCATCTCCTGGCTGATGCGTTGCCGTTCGTGCTGCTGTCCTTCCAGCTTGGCTTTCAATCGAACATTCTCTTGCTCCGCCTCCAGGGCGCGGATGGCCCGCTGCTGCAGCTGCTGGCGCTGGCGGCTGAACCGCCAGGTGAGGATGAACAGGATGGTCAGCAGACAGGCAACTATTATGGCGGTGATCAGCCATGCCCGCTGCCGTATGGCCGCCTTATCCTTTTCTTTCAGCTGCACATCTTTCTTCAGCAGGTCGTGCTGCTGCTTCTCCACCTTGTATTTTGTTTCCAGCTCCTGGATATTCGTGAGCAGGGAGGCATTCAGATAGGCCTCGCTCACAGAGTCATACTGGTCCCTGTACTGGCGCGACAGGTCCGGATGGCCGAGAGCTATCTGGACATCCGACATCAGCAGCAGCGCATCGCGCCACATTTTTTTCTCACCGTGCGCGCTGTCGAAAGCGATGGCCTTCAACAGCAGGCTTTGCGCAGCAGGATAGCGGGCGGTCTGGAAAAGCCCGATGGCAAGTCCCTGCGAAATATGGGCCTGGCCGGGGACGTCCTTCAGTGCCGCTGCGATGGGAAGCGCCTTCTGAAAAGCTGTGATGGAACGCGCCGGGTCATGCATCTTCTCATACGTATCTCCAATGTTGACGAGGGCTGTCTCCTCCATAACGCTGTCATGCAGCTGACGGGCAATGGACAACGCCCTTTCGATGTTATGGAGTCCTCCGGACATCTGGTTAAAGTCTTTTTGCAGGTTGCCAAGGTTGATCCGGGCGTTGCCCTCCAGGTTCAGGTCGTGGGTCTTTTCTGCAAGGTCCAATGACTTTTGAGAATAGCCAAGCGCCTTTTCCGGCTGCTGCAGATCGCGGTACAGGCCGCTGAGGTTGTTGTAAAGCGTGGACAGCGTCCCGGCATCTCCCATGCCTTCCGCCACGGGCAGGGTCTTCAGATAGTAGTCGACGGCGGCGGCATAATCACCTTTGTATTGATAGGCTGTGGCGGTATTGCCAAAGGCACGGATGTAGTTCAGGCCTCCCAGTCTGTACTTCAGGCAGGTGTCGACGGCCTGAAGGTTCAGCCGTATGGATTCATCGAATTTGCCCCTGGTATTCAGCACGGATGCATAGTTGCTGACATACCGTATATATCCGGCAGGATAATGGAGCTGTCTGCTCAGCTGGCCGGCCCGGTCATAATAATACAGCGCAGAGTCCGGTTGGTTATACTCATATTGCTGTCCCAACAGGATCAACACAGGAACTTTCAATGTGTCGTCGGGCCGGGTGGCGAGCAAATGCCACACGCTGTCCCTGTTGAAGCCCGGTGTTATCTGCGCGTGTGCAGGCCGGGCGATGAGCATAGAGAGGATCAGCGCAATAGAAAAAGGTCCTTTGCGGCTGACCGTATATAACTTCCACATGATAGGCCGCCTTTTCACTCTAAAATAGTGTTTTTATCCGAGGACTAACTTTCGTTCTATTGTGTCGGCGTGGTGTCTTTGGTAGTTTTATAAAAAAACATCATGCGCAATATTATTTTTCTGCTATTCACGGTGACCACCATCCTTTCCTGTTCTAAAAAAAATGACGGGGGCAATGCCGGGGGCTATCCCATCGACGATGTGGACATGGCAAAACGTGCTGCCAGTCATATCCAGCGTGTCACCAATCCCATCATCAGCGGCCTGGCGGGAAAGGAAAGGACGGTCAAGGACAGCCTGGTCAACGCGCCGGGGTCCGGGTCTACCTTATTGAATGCCGTGGCCGGCGTCACCAACAGCGGATCGGCCAATAGCACCCTGCGTACAAAGACGGTGACCGCTTATCTTCGTTTTGATTCCTACCGGGATACGGCCGTCGCCCTGAACGGAAACCTCATGTATTTTTACTATGATTATTACAGGATGGCCTGCAGCGTTTCTGCCTGTGCCAGTAAGTCGACGACTACCACCAGTTATAATTCGAAGTTTTCGCCAGCCGGCAGTTCATCAGTGATGGAACATCCTATTGCGATCAGCTTTACGTACAATGGGCGCAGCATCAAAGATACCATTGGGGTATCGGTCTCGATCTCTACTGAGCGTACCTCGGCCTATATCACGGTGACGACTGCAGCGGGGAAAGTTTTCAAGTATCCTTATTAGCGGGAGGAGCGATGTCAATAGGGCGCCGGAAGTCCTTGCAGCCTAAGATAGATCAGGTAAGCGATTGCAATTATCGGGATCAGCAGCGCCCAGTTCCGTCGTTTGGCATTGGTGGGAACGCTTTTGCTTGTTTGTACCTCATAGAGCACCCATATTAAAAATCCAATCAGCAGGGGACCGCAGATCAACGTTACTATCTTGTCGGGCACGGCGTACAACATTATCATCAGGCCAATGGCAAGGAAGGCAAGTATTATCCGGAGTTTTCGGTTGCGTGCGTCTTTTTTATTTTCCGCCACAGGCGCCAGTTGCTGCAGGTGTTCCTCCACGGATGCCGGGTTCTCTATCCAGTGGGGTATATAGATCACGTCTGTTCTCTCCACACCTTTGATGATGAAGTTTCCTTTTTTTGTCTTGATGATCTCCCGTATTTCCAGAGAGCTGATAGACAAAGGAGGGGTATTCATTTGTTCGCGGGTTACCCCATCGGCGGAGATGGTGACACTATAACTGTGCAGGAATTTCTTTTGTTTTTTGAAGCTGCGATAGATATTGAAGACAAAGATCGCTGCCAGGAAAGGAATTACATAGGGTAAAACGTTGATATCGCCCGGATTGGCGTTGTTGAGGTTTGTGATGATGACGATGGCGACAAATAGGACCATCATGGCGGTGGTCAGGATCAACCATTTCCTGGCGAATTTTTTATAGCCGTCTTTGTCCATTCTGAATTGCTGCATAGGTGGGGTGGCGCCGGGGGGTGGCCGGCACGGGACAATATAGAAAATAATTGGTTTTTTCCGCGTGTTTTTTGACAGATGAGGTAAGCTGCGGAAAATGGGGGCTATTCCAATCTGGTGATCAGGATTGAATGCTTTCAAACCGGGTATGGGAAGATTTCAGGCTTTTGTAACCTTTCAGTTTGCGGTGATCCTTTTCATATTCATGATTCATGAACAAACAACATTACTGAACGACCAGAGATACAACAACTCTGAAGTTAAAAAATGTTCACAATTCATTGTAAATCAATATATTGAACTGGCTTTCTTTGCCAGTTGCAACCTCGATCTCAGAGAGAAATCGCCTCTCTGCCAGTTAAAAAGTTATTATCTTTACAAAGTTATGTGTCAATTATGTGATTTTTTACACACAATCCGGACATAAAGTGTGATAATGGAGATAAAAAGAACCATATTAAAGAAATTAAGTACCTGGAAGCTGGCACCGGACCGGAAACCTCTCATATTGCAGGGCGCCAGACAGGTGGGTAAGACATGGCTACTAACGCATTTTGGTGCCTCAGAGTTTGATAATGTAGCCTATTTTAACTTTGAGGAACAGCCGGACCTGAAGCAGTTTTTTGAAAATACAAAAGATGTCCCGCGACTTGTACAAAACTTATCTCTTGTACATGGACAACCCATACTCCCGCAAAAAACTCTTATCATATTCGATGAAATTCAGGAATGCAATGATGCACTGAATGCCTTAAAATATTTTTGCGAAAATGCTCCGGAGTATGCAGTAGCCAGTGCTGGTTCTCTCCTGGGAGTTGCCATGTCACGCGGAAATTCGTTTCCGGTGGGAAAAGTTGATTTTCTTCATTTACATCCGGTCTGTTTTTCGGAGTTCTTATCCGCTGCAGACGCAAAATTATTTGACTTTTTAGAAAGCATTGACCGAATTGAACCACTGCCAGAGATTTTCTTTCATCCATTGGTTGAAAAATTGAAAATGTACTTCATCTGTGGTGGAATGCCTGAAGCTGTGGTTGCGCTATTAGAAAAACAGGACATTGAAAAAACACAGCAGGTGCTTCAAAATATAATCAATGCTTATGCCCTTGATTTTTCAAAGCATGCTGAAAATAAACAAATTCCCAAACTTAACTATCTGTGGTCCTCTATTCCCTCTCAATTGGCCAGGGACAATAAAAAGTTCCTGTATCAGGCCGTAAAGCAAGGCGCCCGCTCCCGTGAATATGAAGACGCCCTGCTATGGCTTTCTCATGCAGGACTTGTGCACCGTATTTTTCGTATCTCTAAACCTGGGCTTCCGCTCTCAGCCTATGACGACCTTTCAGCATTTAAGCTTTATCTTATTGATGTAGGGTTGCTGCGTAGGCTTTCTTTTTTGGATCCTATTGCGATTAGAGAAGGGAACAGACTATTTATGGAATTTAAGGGCGCATTGAGCGAAAACTTTATATTACAACATCTAATCGCCAACTTTGAAGGCACCCCGCGCTATTGGACTTCAGGCAGCCAGGCAGAGGTGGATTTTTTAATTCAAGTAAAGAATGACATTATTCCTATAGAAGTCAAGTCAGATGAAAGCATACGCAGTAAAAGTCTCGCTGTCTATAACGACCTTTATAAGCCACCTGTCCGAATTCGATATTCATTGAAAAATTTAAAAAGGGATGACGGTTTGCTCAATATTCCGTTGTTCATGGTTGATTATACTGAGAAATTGCTTGGGCTTCCATGAATCTTTAAGGAAGAACTAAAAAAAATTAAAAAATTTGAAAACACCAACTATTTCGAAGGGCCGAAAATTGCTCGCTTCAGCCCCATTCATTATTGTTGCTGGTTTACTCATAAATACCTGGCAGAAACTGGCTCCCAGAGAACAAAATGAGATCATGGATATCGCCGGAGCCAATTTAAGGCCCGGATCTCCGGGACAGTCAGATATCCTTTTGTCGGAAGAAAAGCAATACTGAATGGAAATTACACTGGTCCCGTTCCGGCGAGGCCGGCGGCTGATGATCTGTTTGATAAGTGCTCGTTGTTACAAAATATTGAAAATAAGCCTTTCAAGGTAAGACGAAGTAAAATAGAAAAAGGACTACTTCGTGTAATCCTATTTGTTAGTTACCCGGATTGGACCCAAACCAAAAATCAATAGGAAGATGGAGTTACTTATGAAAAAATTCAAGAGCAGAAAGATTTGTTGGAAATGCCAGGCCGCACTGATTCAGGACGGGCTCCTGACCGGAATATTGCCAGCCCTCCTTTGAGATATGATCAAAGCAATCCCGCAAAATGCCATGCAGGTGATCACACCCACAAAATTTTCCCCTTCTTTCCATTGCGGATATTTAACAGCGTAATAAAGGTGCAGTGATAGTAGCCAGATAAATAATACGGCTGCCAGTAAAAGCGTTATTTTTTCCGTTTTGTACCCGGTGAAAATGGAAATAGCTGATCCCATGAGTGCAATACCTCCTATAAATGTCCAGAATTTGGGAAACGGGATATATTTCGGGACCAAGGTACTTATTCCATTCATACTCAAGATGTGTCCCACCGAAAAGTTATATAACATGATTGCGAATAAGTACATACCTATAGGAGCCAGCTTATAAAGAGAGATCACGGTCCTGTTCCCGGGCATGGGCGCATTGATGGTCGAGATCAGAAAAAAGCCTCCGCTCAATGCCAGGACCTTATTCAATTTTACCCAAAGATCGGTATTCTGAGGGCCGGCGGATAAGAATACGGGTAAGTGCGCAAACAGAAATAAGGCCAAAAAGACAACTCCCATTATTAAGGAGAGGGTATGATACTTCTTACCAATGATGATCAGCAGACCTGTCATAATTAATACAAACGCCGTCAGGTACACTGTCCAGTATAATCCTGAAGGTATGTTCGTCAGGTCAGGTATAATGATCGGCCGGATGCCGGGATATAAGAAATGGAGGACGCCGATACCTGCTATACAAATGCCGAAAAATTTGCGGCCGGTGGCTAATAGATAGTTCACGATTTGATTTTTTGATTTTGACAATGATTTTTTGGAGGCTGAGTATGAATACATTGCAAATAAGCACCTGGGACAGAGCCCTGCAAACCAAAAGCCCGACAAAAGCCTGCAAAAGCCAACAAATTCAAATTCCTGTGGGCCTGATGGGGGATTTTGTCTAAATTGACCTATACCTATTATCATGAATGAACGTGACCTGGTAAAGGATGTTATTTTGGAGGTTTTTAACAAATGCGGCTATACCGATGCCGTCCAAATGGTCCAGCGCGACTTTGACTTTATCTCATCCGAGATCGAAAAAAAGTCGGGCATACTGGTAAGCGGCACCACTATAAAAAGGCTTTCGCTTGGAGATTTTAGCCGGCTCCCCCAGGTAGCTACCCTCAATGCGATTGCCAGTTACTTCGATCACAAAACCTGGCAGGACCTTAAAATTTCCAGGTCTGCCCTCATACAGCCGGAGATAGAAATTCCTGCTCCCATTACCAGGGAGCGTGGATCCAGGTTCTTCAGGAACAAACCGGTTTATTTTACTGCTGCCATACTCGTAATTATTGTAATATTTGGGTTTTACTTATTTAGATCCAGGCCGGGCAGTATTTCGAATGTGGAAAAAGCTGCATTTTCCTGCCAGAGAAGTACCCGTAACGATATGCCCAATACGGTCATATTTAATTATGATGTTGACCATGTAAACGCAGATAGTTTTTTTATACAGCAGTCATGGGATAAGAACAGGAGGAAAAGGATTTACAAACATACGCATACCCTAACTGATATATACTATGAACCTGGCTACCATATCGCCAAGCTGATTGCCAACGATTCCATTATCAAGACCATTGATGTGCACATACCAACTGACAGGTGGTTTTTCTATGCCATCGATAATGTTGCCAATTACATACCTGAATATATACATACAGATAAGTATGTAAATAATGGCATATTAGGATTGTCTGCGCAACAAGTAAAGGAGAATAACATAGATATCACCAAAGACAAATTATACCAGTACGCCTATTTTCCCAGTGACATGACGGTGAGATCAAATAATTTCAGGTTAAAGACGAAGATCCGAATGAATGAGGTAAGGAACAGTTTGTGTCCTTACATTACCATCGAACTATTTTGCCAGGGTTACTTCATCGTGATGAAAACGACTAATAAAGGTTGTGCCAACCAGGCTTACCTGTTACTCAACCAGGAAATAAAGGGTAATGAAACAGACCTGACAGCAGTGACATTTGATGTAAACCAATGGACTGATGTGGAAATTGCTTCCACCAACAATATGGTCCATATCTATATTAATAATAAGGAAGTTTTCTCCGGTCCCTGTTTTGAACCTGTCAAATACATCTCAGGTTTTGCCTTTATTTCAAATGGGTTATGTGAAGTGGATAACGTAGCATTAACCGGGCTGGATGGGAAGATTGTATATAATAATGAATTTTGAAAATGATAATGGTCAATAGGGCACTGGCTATCCTTTCAGCCGCAGATAGATCAAATAAACAATTCCTATAATAGGGATCAGCAGTATTGCCGGGGCGGAGGGCAAGACAATATATAAAATAATGTTTGGATCTGAAAGGGGGGTAAAGGGTTATTGATAAGGGATTTCGTGTAGGTAAGAACGAAAGCCATCTTCCGAATAGCAATATTAGCTATTCGTACCCGTTATCTATTTTTCAAGACTGTTCAACAAACCCCAATCTATGAGACACCTTTACAAACCCCAACCGTTGGTATTACTTCTATCAACCCTGTTAGTACTTGTAGCCTGCAAAAAAAATTCCTCTAGTGCCGGACCTGCACCTGTAACCGAGCCCATCAGCATAGCTGCTGCCAAACCGGGTGATACCATTGTTATAAAAGGGAAGAACTTTAGTGCAGTGGCTGCCAACAATACCGTGACATTTAACGGCGTAACAGCTACTATAGTAAGTGCCACAGCAACCGAACTAAGGGTTGTAATACCTGCAGGTGCTACATCCGGCGCCGTAAAAGTTACTGTAAACGGCGTCACCACTGAAGTCGGCACATTAGTACTTTCGCCACTTACTTTGTATTATATTAAGGAAAACACTAACGATAATGCTCCAGAGCAGCTGGTAGCTATCGACCCTTCCAATGGCCAGGAGACGCTGATTGCCACGTTAACGGATATTGCCGATTATGCCATACCCGACATCCTATACCTGGCTGCTACCAACGAAGTAATAAATTACAACGACTCGGGTACTGCGTTGATGAAGATAAATGTTACCACCAAACAAGCAAGCTCGGTCAGGCTCGCCGGAAGTGGTCCAAAGGTACGCTTCGAGCGGTTGGTCACGGATAAGAACGGCCAACTGTATGCCGTCGAAACCGATAACAACGATGCGAATAATTTCACCGAGAAGCTGGTGGAAGTTGATCCCCAAACCGGCGGCGTTACTGCTGTTAAAACACTCGCACATAACGATTATATCAATTGGAATAGCCTGGTGTACCTTTCTTCAAGCAATGAAATAGCAGGGATGGTAGATGGAGGTCGTTTATTTAAACTAAATCTCAGCACTAAAGATACCAGCTCGGCACTATTGGCCAACACCGATTACATATCCTTGTCTGATTTGGTTGCCGATAAGCAGGGGAACCTCATCGCTTACAAAATCGATCTTACAAATTCCCCCAACAATGTCGCACAATTTGTACAAGTTAACCCTGTTACGGGAGCGCAATCTGTAATTACTACCTTAAGCGACTATAATGCATTTCATGGCGCATTATGTTTCCTGCCCGAACGGACCGAAATCGCCGGTATCTGGAATTATAACAGCTTGTACAGGTTTAATGTAAGCAGCAAAATATCTCTGGCACTCCTGCCACTTACAACACAAACAAATATTAGCTATGTTAAGGTGACACATAACTAAAGCCAGGCAGAACGAAGGAAAATATTTTTCCTTCGTTCTACTATGAAATTTTAAGAACGGAATGCGCTGTTGGAAATGGCAGGGGTGAGAATGTGCTCTTTACTCCATTCGGAAAGAAGCGTCATGACACTGGACAGGCTCTCCCCCTTAGGCGTCAGCGAGTATTCGACTTTGGGCGGAACCTCCGCAAATACTTCTCTTTTCACGATCCCATCCGCCTCCAATTCTTTTAATTGCCGGGACAGCACTTTCAACGCTATTGCCGGGATGGTCTTGTGCAACTCTCCGAAACGATGGGTCCTTTCCATCAGCAGCCAGATAATGATAGGCTTCCATTTACCTCCGATGACGTCGATCGTCGCGGTGATGGGGCATTCTCCAATGCCGTGATATTTTTTTTCCATTTTTATTTCCCCTGATAACAAGGCTGGATAAAATTACGACAAATTTGTCAATACTATACAATCAGGTAACTACTTGACTTTTATCCAGTATTGGGCCACCTTTGCGTTTCAAACACTATATTATGAAGATCATCATCATCGGTGCTACTGGCACCATTGGCAGGAAAGTTACAGCGGCACTCGAAAAGGAGCACGATATTGTCCGGGTTGGGGCCAACAGCGGGGACCTACAGGCTAATATCTGTTCACCCGCCTCCATTGAGGACCTGTTTAAAAAAGTCGGACCTTTTGACGCCCTGATCAGCATTGCGGGGGATGGCCATCTTGGACCATTGAATACCATGACGGATAAAGATTTCCGCAAGGGGATCGATAGCAAGCTCATGGGACAGATCAACCTGGTGCTGATCGGTCAGCATTATATCAGCCCCAAGGGGTCTTTCACGCTTACTTCGGGAAGCCTGGCTGATGATCCGATCAGGTTGGGCGCCAGTTTGAGCGCGATCAACGGAGCGTTGGACAGCTTTGGACGGGCTGCAGCCCTGGAGCTGGAAAATGGGGTACGCATCAACGTGGTCAGTCCTGCGATGGTAGAAGATTCCCCGGCTTATTTCCCATACTTTCCGGGACAGATGCCGGTGACGATGGAAAGGGTTGTCAATGCCTATATCAGGAGCCTTTTGGCTGCCGGGACGGGTCAGGTTTTCGGGGTGCGGTAGGCGTGGGGCAGTGATCCTTTCAGGGGTGAGCGCGGTTGGACGGAGTTGGGCGGAGACATTAATGAGCTTTTAACGAGCGGGATGGGGGCAACAACGATTTTTTTCATGAAATTTATAGAAATCTTATTCATGCGAAATTTTACCAGGCTCCTGCTCTTTTCCTGCCTGCTATTCTCCTGCAGCAAGCAGAATGATGCTCCCGGTGACACTTCGGGAGGTCCTTCCGGGACCACGCCGGCGAAGCCCGCGCCACCTGCGCCACCCGTGACAACGGTGACGATCACGATCAATGATACGGCTATGAATATCACATCGTTGACCTTTGGCCGATATGGCAGTGGCATGGGAGGCGGCACGACGATCACGGCTTCCAACGCCTTCCAGAAAGTGACGGCGGAGACCTTCAATTGGTATCAGCAGAGCCCGTGGAGCATGATGTACACGATGCAGGTGAGCTATTTCACCCGGGCGGACAGCCTGGCGGACTGGGGCGTTACGCATACCAGGCCGGTGCCAAGGGACGACGAAGTGAGGTTTGAGAATTTCCTGCCGCTGTCGGACAGCGTGGTGCGCGGGAGCTTTTCAGGCAGCTTTAATGGAGGCGGCGGGATCGAGAAAGGAGGGGGGAACCTTATCAGGGTGAAGGGGAACTTTCAGCTGGTGTTTATAAAATAGGATCAGCTGAACAGGGAATATAGTTCCAAAAAGACGATCGTCCCTCCGCACAGGATGACGACAAAGAGGTGTTTCTTACAAAAGAAGAGGATCAATGCGAGCAGCGCAACGGAAGAAAGAATGATGGCCATCAGTTTAAAAGGCCCGTTGATCTGTGCTAAAGTGCTGGCTGGAATAATGGGACTGGATAATTGATAATTAGTTAAATAGACTGTGATCCATTCCCCTGCAACTGAAAATAACAAGATTGCCAGGGTGATCATGGCTACTATCCGCAGGTTGTTGTATACTTTCATAAGCGCTGTTCCAGCGAATATAGCTCATCCTTCAGAATATCCGACATCAGGAGCCGTGCCCAGATCCCCGCATACCAGTTGAAAGGTGTATTGATACTGAAATGGCTGGAGAGGTGAAGACGCGTACCTCCATCCGGCAAAGACTCCAACCTGTATTCGTCATCCTGCATCCTGATGTGATCGCCGCCAATGACGATGTGTTCATCCATGATGGCTTTGGATATTTTGGATGGGTCTGTGGTGATCTCCAGGGTGAGCGATCGCCCCGGCTCGAGCTTTTTGATGGTCTCCACGAATTCCAGCCCTTTCTCGTAGGTGGCGATCCTGGAGCCGCCTGGTGAGGGAGTAATTACGGTGGTGTTCAGATGATGCGGAAATCCCAGGAAACCCGAGAGGGTGACCCGGCGATCTTTTGTGTGGGGTCGATCTTTGGCGATCAGCGCATTCCATACCACGCCGGGCGAAGCTTTGAGGTCTACTTGCTTTTCAATGGTCAGCGCTTTGGAAGAAGAGGTGGTATCTCCTTCAATAAGCCCTGCCAGAAGGGGGAGCAGAAATAAGAATGAGATCTTCAGGCTGCCGGGCTTTTCCCAATCGTCTTTTTCGAAATCCCATTCCGTATTACGGAGGGCCCGCCGTCGCTTCCTCTGGAAGGCGATGACGCCGCCGCCGCCTGCGAACAGGGCGAATATAGGGAATGCCATCATCCAGCATATCGAACCTTCGATATTGAAGAACAGGGTGATGGCAAGGATGACCAGGCAAGGCAGCATGGGTTTGAAAAAGGCTCCTGTTGGCGTGTGTCTTTCTTTATAAGGAAGCAGGAAAATTGTCAGGTAACCTATAAGGAAGGGGACAAGAAATAAGAAGGAAACGCTCATGATGGGTAACGCGTTTTCGACCAGGCCGTACAGCAGGCGAATGGTCAGCCCATAGAAGGAGGCGAAAAAGACAGCGAATAAGAGTTTCATTGTGAAGGGTTATGATGTGGGTTGTCCGGATGCCACGACCTCTACCAGGATGGCATCTTTTTTACAATTGTATCGAATGGGTAAAGTGTCGCCCAGCCCTTTGCTGATCAGGTATTGGCAATTCCCCAGGCGGGCGGAAAGCCTGTTCCATTTATAGATCAGCCTGCCCGGGTATAAGCCGTTGTTTGTGCTCCAGAGTACGGCCTGGCCGCCATGCAGATGGCCGGCAAAGATCAACTGATAATGATGGGCGAACTTCGCAACGTCGATGGGCCGGTGTAAACATAAGATGCGAAGGTCCGCTGTGCCGGACGGAGTGGCCGGGGCGCCCCCATCGATGTGGATGGTTAGACCGCCTGCTGTAATGGTTGCGGCGCTTTTGTCCAGCCAGGTGCCATTGCAGGCCTCTATGACGTTGCGGGTCTGCTGGACACGCGGCCTGTCGTGATTGCCGCATATGGCAAAGATGTTTGGAAAGTGGGAGATAGCGTCCATCATCCCCTGGAAATAATACAGGCCCATTTGTGAATCAGTATAGTCGCCTCCCAAAAGGATGATGTCCGGATGGATCTTCTCTATCTCTTCACAGAGGGTTTCGGCGAGCCGCTGGCCAAAGCGATTGTAATGAAGGTCCGAAAGATACAGGATCTTCAGCCCGGAAGACCCTGGCACCGGATAGGAATACTTCCGGACCTCAAAGGGATGGTGATATCCTATTTCTAACTTCATTTTTGTACCAGATTAAGATGGACAAACAACCGATGTGCCAATGATGAAAATTATTCTTTCTCCGGATCAGGCCGGTCATCATGAAAATAGAGATAGGGATAACTGTCAGGAGACAGCGGAGCACGCCGATCCGCGAGACCTCACGGATACCGCTGAGAACGGGCTGTCTGGCACCATCTATCAACAATGGAAATAAGAAAAGAAAATGTATTTCCAGCAAATAGAAGACCAGGACGGACAGCGGAAGCAGGAGCGGTCCGTATTGGAGCGACCACCAACACACCAGGGAAGAGCCGGTGAGACAGATGCCGTACTTCAGATAGCCATAGAACGTATAGTTTATTTCCGGGTCGAATGGCCGGGCGTGACTCCCGTCAAGTTCAATGAGCCTGTCATACATCCACCTGGCGCCTCCCGGGAACATCGTCACAGGGCCTGACACGGGCGCATGGCCCGGGTATTTTGCCAGGTGTTCCCTGCCGGCTGCGATGAGATGCTGATAGTTCATACGCAATAGATAAAGTGAAACCAGCAGATCCAGGCAAGGCCATTGCCGAAGACCAGCATTCGGTGATACCTGTTCTCCAGCCGTCCGCATCGTTTGATGTGAAAGACGAATTCATCATAGCTTATTTCAACGACGGTATAGATGAGGACGATGATGATGGGAACCAGGAAATTTGCCGGATGTGCGCTGAGCATGGCAAACCACATCAGCAGGAACATGGGCACGCCGCCGGTGCCCAGGGCCAGGGCTTCGGCCGCACGTTCTTTTTTTGGGATCTTCATATTCAGCGGGTTCCTGTGGTATTTCCAGTCCAGCACGCCGCCGGCTGTAGCGATGGTGCCGAACAGGGCGATGGCATAGAACTGCCAGCCTGCATAGGGGAAATGGTCGCTGAACCTCAGTTTCAGGTGGGTCCTGTAGAGCAGGAGGAGGATGCCGAACAGGATGGCGGGAAGAAAGAGTAAGATCAGGGAAAGATGATCTCGCAAAGTTTTTTTCTTCATACGGGGGTGAATAAGGGTTTGATTTGAAATTAGAAGTACTTTGAAATACAAAGTAAATACATAGTTTTTGTTTTTCCAAATGATAATTTATGGGGATCGTGTGGGGGAGATAGTTCCTTAGCGGATCATAAAACCAAGCTACTCCTTGAATTTGTTTTCCAGTCTTTTCCTGGAAATCTCCATTACCTGGTGTAATTTTTGTTTTAAGGCTTTCTTACTTGGAAGTTCAGTTAGATACTCTGCTACTTTGATTCCAGCTTTATCTAACTATAGTAACTCCACTTGTTCATTATTACCTTCAGCACAAAGTATAAGGCCGATCGGACTTTTTTCTCCCTTTTGCATTTCATACTTCTCCAGCCATCGAAGGTATAGTTCCATTTGACCTTTGTATGAAGCTTTGAATTTGCCCAGTTTTAATTCAATGGCGATCAACCTTTTTAACCTTCGATGAAAAAAGAGCAAATCCAGTTTAAAATCCTGGCTGTCTATAATCATATTTTTTTGCCGTTCTATGAAGGTAAATCCCTGTCCCAACTCCAGGATGAAGGTTTCGAGCTCACGTAAGATCGCATCTTCAAGATTTTTCTCACTGAAAGCATCTTTTAAACCTAGAAAATTCAGAAAATATGGATCACGGAATACCAGATCAGGCGTAATATTGTTATTTTCCCTAAGCGCTTTTAATTCTTTTTTTACTAGTTTTTCTGGTTTTTTACTAATGGCTGTGCGTTCATAAAGCATGTTGTCAATCTTTTCGCGTAATGTTTTTACACTCCATCCCTATTTTGCAGAGTTCCAGATAAAATTCCCGCTGCACTGTATCTTTCAACGGAATAAGCGCTATAAAATGTGTCCAGCTCAATTGTCGTATCGCTGATACGACAATCTGTTCATCAGGGAAAACTTCCGCAAATTGTATCATTCGACGGATGTTTTTTTCTGAAAACCCGTTGCCATAATCATTGATCAGCAAATTTGCGAGACCGGATATTACCTGTTTGCCGTAATCCGCTCGTTTGTTAGCCAGAACTTCTCTACTGATTCGAGCACCTATCTGCCAATAGAGCATGGTAAGAGTACTGTTAACTGTTTGTGCTATATGGGTTTTGCTTGCTTCAATGAGCAAGACAATATCCGTTACCAACTTTTTATTATCTGATGTTTTAATATTCCTGGCCATAGTCATATTATTATACCAAAGGTAAAAGTTGTTTATTTGATATAGTTAGTAGGAATCTGCCATACAAAACAACAATGGATTTGTGAGCGTTTGCAAAATATTTTTTGCATGCTAAAATGCTTTTCTATAGTTTTGGCGATTATTACAACACATGCTACCCAGCCTTTCATATACAATAATAGTTCGCCAGTCCCATTTGGGACTAGGACAGATCTGTTGTGGGGGCTGCATGTTTCGATGAATGAGTAAATATCGAATCGTTATAGAGCCCTGCTAAAAAGCGGGGCTTTTTTTATTTGGAAATCCTGGATTATGAGAAAGTTAGCAAGTATACAACGAATCAAGTCCTTAGAAAGGATCGACGGCGCAGATGCCATTGAAAAAGCAACTGTGCTTGGCTGGCAGTTGGTGGTAAAGAAAGGCGAGTTCAACGTGGGCGACCTCTGTGTCTACTGCGAGATCGACAGCCAGATGCCGGATAGGCCGGAGTTCGAATTTCTAAAGCCAAGGGGAATGCGGATAAGAACAATCCGGCTACGTGGCCAGGTATCACAGGGAATTTGTTTTCCGCTTTCAATATTGCCGGAAGGCATCACGCTGGGAGAAGGCGCTGATTGTACGGACGTGCTGGGAATCTCAAAATACGAGCCTCCGATCCCGGCTTGCCTCAACGGTATTGTAAAAGGGGCATTTCCGGGCTTCATACCAAAAACTGATGAAACGAGAGTTCAGGTGCTGCAGCATATATTGGACGAATTCGAAGGCGCCAGGTGCTATGTCACGGAGAAACTCGATGGGACTTCCTGTACTTTCTATTGACGGAATGATGAGTTCGGTGTATGCAGCCGTAACCTTGAGTTATTGGAAGATACAGAGAACAGTCTTTGGAAAGTAGCCAGAGAAATGAACATCGAACGGAAGCTGCGTTCTCTGGAGGGAAACTACGCTATCCAGGGCGAAATGATCGGAGAAGGCATCCAGGGTAATAAGCTGAAGTTAAAAGGCCAGACAGTACGATTTTTTAATGCCTTTGATATCGACCGCTCTGAATACCTGCCGATGGATGGGTTCGTGGAATTATTTAATAAGCTGCAGTTACCAACTGTACCTGTTCTTTCAACAGTTTATTCACTGGGGAACGATATCGCTTCTATAGTGAAAATGGCAACTATTAAAAGTAGTTTGCATGCAGATGCATGGGCCGAAGGTATCGTGATCCGACCACTGATGGATACGCGAAACGTATTATTGAGCAACGAGCATTTCAACAGCAGCAGAGTGACTTTTAAAGCAATTAACCCTGAATTTCTGTTGAAATATGGGGAGTAATAGCGATAAAAAACCAATCAATATTCCTTCACCAGCACCACCACTTCCGCCGGCTGCACCTGCCGGATCGCCAGGTAAGCCGGCTCCCCATTCGCTGCCCCCTGCACCGTCACTTTTGAGCCGACGGGATGTGTGCCGGTGTAAACAGCGCCCTGTGCCTCAGCGGCTGTCTGGGCGGTGTTGGCGACGACGGTGAAGGGCGTGCCCGGGTCCCAGAGCTCGGAAGAGACAACCACATCTCCTCCCCGGGCGGCGCCATTGCCCCCGTTGGGATTCACCAGGCACACGGCTTCCTGGTGGTCCAGGATACGGCTCCAGGCTACCAGCTCTCCCGCCACGGGGTATTCGAACCCTGCGAAGATGCGTAGCTGCCGTCTGTATTGCCGACCGACCCGCAGCACGAGAAAGTCCGCGCGGACTTTTGTGAGAGCCGCTATCCGTATATAGGCGGGACTGGAAGGATCAAAAACATGCCGGCCACTGGTGCCGAATGCGCCAAAGCCGGGGAGGCCCTGGTCCTGTGTATCCAGCTGGGTGGCGAGGTCCTGGCTGTGATTGCCCCTGGGATGTTCGGGGCCGAAGAGCGCTTCCCGCAGATAGCGATCCGAACTGCCGAATTCCGGAAGAAAGCGCTGCTGGCTTTGCGGAGGACCGGAGAATGCCTGTTCTGTCCCGTAATAGATACAGGGAATGCCCAGGGTGAACAATTGGATCGCAGTGGGCACCACTACCTGGTAGTCCTTCACCAGGGACAAGTCCGGCACCCCTACAGAGAAGCGTAGCTTCTCACCCATGACATGATCATGGTCATTGAGAATAGAGACATGGCGGTTGCCAAAGCTGCGATGAGAAGCGAAGCCCTTGCTCTCTTCGATGAAGCCGTCGAAATAGTCCTTTGCATCAATGAGCCCTTTTCCCATGTTGCTCAGCAGGACACGGTCGTTGCCGATGTCGAGGGCGGCTTTCAGGTTGCGTTGCACCAGCTCCATGTAATTCATGATAAAGTCCTGGTTGTCGTCGCCGCCTGCGATCTCCCCTACGAGGAGGAAGTTGCGTTTGCCGATGCTTTCGGCAAATTCCAGGACGGCGCCGCAAAAGTTGCGGGCCTCTTCCTTGGAGATATGCTTGACTGTGTCGATGCGGAAACCATCGCAATCGGTGAGGGCGATCCAGTATTTAAAGCAGTCGCAAAGAAAAGCGAAAGTGTGCCCATTGTCCAGGGCGAAGTCTTTCAGGTCTTCAAAGTCCGTGCGTTTATGTTCGGCATTATCATTGTTCAAGTCGTTGTCATTGAGACTGCCCTTGCCGGCGCGGGTGTAGGCATTGACATCCTGCAATTCTTTGGGCCATGCTGCTTCATCCGGATTGAAGGGGGTATTACCTGAAGGATGAAAAGGCTGTTCCTGCGCGTTGCGCCAGGCGGTGGTCCAGCCCCGCATGTCGGGGTCGCCGGGGTTCCCGTAATAGTCGGCGAAAGGTTTGTATAAAGGGTTGCGGACCTCCTGACCGGGACTGGCGCCGGGAGGGATATAGGCCCAGTTGTCACCACTGTGGTTGATGATCACATCCAGGATGATGCGGATGCCCAGGACGTGCGCGGCGCTGATGAGCGCTATCAGATCTTTACGTGTGCCAAAGCGGGGGTCGACGTCCAAAAAATCCTGGATGCCATAGCCGTGATATGTGTCTTTCCGGAGCCGCTGTTTATAGAGTGGCGCTATCCAGATGGTGGTGATACCCAGCTGGTGCAGGTAGTTCAATTTCGATTGGATGCCCTTGATGGTACCGCCCTGCCATCGCAATGCGGACGTGGCCCACTGCTGCCAGTTCGTTTGGGGAAAAGCGCTGGTCTGCCGCATGGTGTGGATCTCGCTGCGCGTGAGCAGGGGCCTGGTGGCTTCTTTGCCATCGCTGAAGCGGTCGGGCAGCAGGAAGTACAGCACTTCATCCCGCCAGTCCTCCGGAGAAGGGAAATAAGTAATGGCATCCTTGCGGGCCTGCGTCAGCAGCTGGCGCACGGAGGGGATCGTGTCCGGCCGCTGCGGCCGGAGGAGGTCGATGGGTGTTGGCATGATCGTGATTTTTGGGTGGCAGCAGGTCGTTGAAGAAATGGGAAGTACAAATAAATGTACGGCAATAGGGGAAGAATAACAACGGTAGTTATACCTATTTGCTATCGTGGCTTTGAAAATAAAGGATTAGTTTTATTGATTTTAAAGATCACTTATGAATTCCCTGGATGCCATTTATCCCTTGATCGTTCCACAGGATTACTATTGCAAAGGAACCTGGGAATTGCCGCACCGTTCTTTTCCGATCAGCGATTATATTTTAACCTGGGTATTTTTTAAAGGCAGCAGTGCTATGAGTTACATAAAAGAGGAGGAAGCGGAACAACTGGATGTGGCTCACCCAGGGTGGCAACAAAGGGCATTCGAGAACCTAAAGATCCTTGAAAAAGACCCGGGCCATTTTTTCACCTATTTCAAGCTAAGCAAAGACGGGACGATCATTTTCCTTTCGTTCCTAAATGAAGACGGTATCGGATCCAGCCGGATACTGTTATCAAATGAGCTGCGAATAGCTTTTCCGCAGGGGTATCATATAGCTTTCCCGGATAGGAGCTGCGGTATGGTGATCCCTAAAGGCATACCCGAAAATGATCTCGCTGAGATCAGAAAAATGGTGAAGAAAATGCATCGCGGCGCCACCATCCCAATGAGCAATAAACTTTTCGATCCTGATGAGTTTGAATTGCCGGGAGAGTGGTTGATCCCTGTTAATCCTTTCACTTCAAGTGCCCTGGTTGCAAGCATCCAAGATATCACCCCCGGGCAATAGCCCGGGAAAGCCCCGGCAAGCCAGGGGAAATGTCTATCTTGCATCTTCCAAAACTTTATGGATCAGCGATTGGGGGAAGAAAAATTATATGATGAGCGTGCGCTGTTGTTATTAATAGCCGGTGGTGATAAGCAAGCCTTCAATCAGCTATTCGATGCATACTGGGACCAGGTGTATGGGACGAGCCTGCACCTGACCAAATCACCGGAGCAGTCGAAGGACCTTGCCCAGGATATTTTCTTAAAGCTGTGGGAGCGGCGGGCCGCACTGCCTTCCGTGCAGAACTTCAGGGGATTTTTATATACCATTACGCGGAACCTCGTTCATGATCATCTGAGAACGAAGGTCTTCCGGGACTCCAACCTGGCCTTCCTCATCCACTATTTTTCCAGTGATGGCATCTCGCCGCAGCGACAGCTGGAGCAGAAGGAGCTGACGGGTGCGCTGGAACAGGCTGTCATGGGATTGCCTGCGCAACTGCAGCGGGTGTTCATTCTCCACCGTATGGAGGGCCTGAGCCATGAGGAGATTGCGCAAAGGCTGAATATTACGCCCCTTTCTTCAAAGACCTACATGGTGCGGGCATTGATGGCGCTGCGGGTGCAGCTGGCGGAGAACGCCGATAAGCTGCTAATTATCATTTTCTTGTGCCGCTGTTTTTTCTTTTCCTGATTTTTTTTAAAAAGGATGTTCTCTTTTTTGCGGGTGATCCGTCTTTCCTTTCAACCACCTACCATGACAATACAGGACTTGTTTGCCAAATACCTTGATGACGCCATCAGCCCGGAAGAGCTGTTGCAGTTGCATACTATGATCAAAGCCGGCTATGATGAGCGTGCTTTGGACGGGATACTGGAAAGTGCTTTTTCGAACCCTGCTTTCGCCGACAGCGCGGGGGACCATGATAAAAAGGAAGTATTTGCTTCCTTGCTGGCAGCCATCGATTCGAGGGAAGAGAAGCCTGTGTCCCCTGCGCCTGTGGTGAGGCTGTATCCCTGGCGGTGGAAGGCCATCGGGGCGGCGGCGCTGGTGATATTGCTGGCGGGAAGCATTTACCTGTACCGCAGCGGGAAGGGTGGCAGGAGTGAGCTGGCCGGTGGAAAAAGCCGGGTCATGTTCGATGCGCCTCCGGGCAGGAGCGGGGCTATGCTGACGTTGTCCGACGGGCGGCAGGTGCAGCTGGACAGTGTGCAGGACGGGCTGCTGGAGAAGGAAGGCAATGTGTTGTTACGGAAGGAAGAAGGACAGATAAGCTATGCGGGAAAGGGTGTGGGTGACGCTGCCCTGTACAATACGATCACTACGCCACGGGGTAGGCAATTCAGGTTGGTGTTGGCGGATGGCACGCAGGTGATGCTGAATGCCGCCAGCTCTATCCGGTATCCCACGGTGTTTACGGGCAAAGAACGCCGGGTCGTCGTAAGCGGGGAAGCGTATTTCGAGGTGGCGCAGGACCGGAACAGTCCCTTTATCGTGCAGCTCAGTAAGGGCGAGGTGCAGGTGCTGGGCACTCATTTCGATGTCGTGGATTATAATGACGAGAACAATATCAACGCTACGCTCCTGGAAGGATCGATCAGGCTGAAGGCGGCCGCCGGCGCGGTTGCGCTGACACCGGGCCGGCAGGGGAGGATCGACAGGTCCACCGGTGCGCTGTCTGTCCGGCAGGTGGATACGGCTGCCGTGACCGCATGGGTACATGGCAGGATGGACATCGGCAATACCGACTTTGCCGCACTGATGCGCCAGATATCACGCTGGTATGATGTCGATATCGCCTTCACGGACCAGGTCCCTGCTGTACGCATCGGGGGCGTCCTTCACCGGGATGTAAGCCTGGCCACGGTACTGGGCTTTTTGGAAGACAATGGCGTTCACTATACGATGAAAGGAAAAACCATCTTGATATCACGGTAAATTATTTTTTAACCCCCAAACCCCAAGCATGAGAAAATAGAAAAGAATGATGAGGAAGGCTTAAAAAAAACCGGATCCTGTTTGCGGCAGAACCCGGGAAATATTGGGCCATCCTGTTTAGATCAGACACTACTAAATGACTGTTTAACTTTCAAAACCCAACTGCACAAAAGTATGGAACTGCTTGTACATGGCAAAGCTCCTGCCCATGGGAGGTCTTTGCCCGCCAAACTGCTGTTTATTATGAGATTAACTGCAATTTTCATCCTGGCCGCTTCCCTTCATGTCAGCGCCTCCGGCTATTCGCAGGAGGTGACGATCTCCTCGCGGAATATCACGCTGGAAAAGGTCTTCAGACTGTTGGAACAGCAGACGGGATACTCTTTTCTCTGGAATGAACAATTATTGGATAAGACATCGACCGTCAGCATCGATGTGAAAAAGGCCTCTCTCACGCAGGTGATGGACCTCTGCCTGCAAGGGACGGGACTTGCCTACAGGATCAGGGATAAGATGGTCCTGATCGAGGCCGCCCCGTCTATCCGGGCCGAACCTTCGACTATGGCCCTGCCGCCCGGAGAGATCCATGGGCGGGTGGTCAACGAAAAAGGAGAGCCTGTGGAATCGGTGAATGTCCTGGTGAAGGGCACGGGCAAAGGAGCCACCACCAATGCCAATGGCGAGTTCAAGCTCTCCAAAGTGGATGGGAATGCAACCCTGGTTTTCAGCGGCGCCAATATCGAAACGTATGAAACGGTGCTGAGCGGCAAAGTCCAGGTAACTGTGACGGTGAAGACAAAAGTGAGCGCATTGGACGAGGTGCAGATCATTGCCTATGGCAGCACCACGCGGAGAAGATCGACGGGGGCCGTCAGCTCGGTCACTTCGGACGATATTTCGAAACAGCAAATCACCAACCCTATCACTGCGCTGCAGGGCAGGATCGCAGGCGCCGTCATCACCCAGGACAATGGCCTGATGGGCTCTGCCGTAAGAGTATCTATCAGGGGTGCGGGCTCGGGCGTGTCCATGGCAGGCTATGTGCCCCTGTATATCGTCGATGGCGTCCCATTCACGCTCTTCAATGGCGGCTTCCCCGCAACGGATAACCTCAATGCATATGGGATCAGTGGCGCCAACGGGGGCATCAGTCCGCTGAGCATGATCAACCCCGACGATATCGAAAGGATCGATGTCCTTAAAGACGCGGATGCAACGGCTATCTATGGATCGCGGGGTGCGAATGGCGTCATCCTGATCACGACGAAAAAGGGCGCCACGAACCGGACGATCTTTTCACTGAATGCCAACCACGGTATTGCAAAAGTGAACCATTTCATCCCTATGATGAATACTCCGGAATACCTGGCCATGCGTACGGACGCTTTCAATTATGCGGGCGTGACGCCCACCACGGCCAATGCCCTGGACCTGAAGGTATGGAACCAGACGGCTTACACGGACTGGCAGAAATGGGCCATTGGCGGCACCGCCCATACCACCAATGCTACAGCATCGGTGTCGGGGGGCAATGCACAGACAAAGTTTTTGTACAGCTCCACCTATCGCACGGAAGGAACGGTGTACCCGGGATCCTATAACAACAATATGTTCTCCAACCGGATCAATGCCGGGCATAGCAGCAGGGATGGAAAGTTCAATATCAACCTGTCCGCCAGCTATTCCACCATGAAGAACAATCTGCCCAGCGTGGACCTCAGTTCGATCTATAATCTTCCTCCCAATTTTCCTTTATACAACAGCGATGGTTCACTGAACTTCACCCTTGCGAGCCCCCTGTCTTACCTGATGAAGAAATATGATGGATCGACATCCAACCTCATCGGCAACCTGGTGCTGAGCTATGAGCTGATGCCCGGCCTGAAAGTTAAGACCAACCTGGGTTATTCCACTACCCGGCTCAGCCAGACCTCGACGAATCCTGCTTCGGCCCAAAATTCGGCTTCCTCGACGGTGAGCCAGCTGCTGTATGCAAAGAATGACAACGACAATTATACCATCGAGCCGCAGGTGGAATACAACAGGACCATCGGCAGGGGCAGGCTGTCGGCGCTGGCGGGGACGACCTTCCAGCAGAACAAGGCGACCGGCATCTCCATGGAGGGCACGGGCTTCAGCAATGACAACCTGATCACTTCCATTGCCGCGGCTAATAAGATCGTCATTGATTACAATAACTATTCCCTCTACAAGTATAGTGCGGTCTTCGGCAAGCTCAACTATACCTGGGGCAATAAATATTTCATCGATGCCACCGGACGCAGGGACGGCTCTTCCCGTTTTGGATCGGGCCACCGCTTTGGTAATTTTGGCGCGATAGGCGCGGCATGGATCTTCACCGAAGAAGACCTCTTCAGGAGCCAGCACATATTGAGCTTCGGCAAATTGAGGGGCAGCTATGGCATCACCGGCAACGACCAGATCCTCAATTACCAATATTCTTCCCTTTATACCGCGACGTCTGCTTATAATTACAACGGCGTCTCCATCCTGTATCCTTCCAACATGGCCAACCCGGGACTGCATTGGGAAAAAACGACCCAGCTGGACCTGGCCCTGGAGCTGGGATTCCTGAAAGACCGGGTCCTGTTGAAAACGGACTTCTACCGCAACCTGTCGACGGATGTGCTTACCTTTATTACCACCCCCACACAGAGCGGGACCAACAGCTATATGGGCAACCTGCCGGCTGTCATCGAGAACAAAGGGCTCGAGCTGGAGCTGAATACGATCAATGTCACCACAGGAAAATTCAGGTGGACCACCTCGTTGAACCTGACCATTCCCCGCAACAAGCTGGTGGCCTACCCGAACCTCGCCAATTCTTTCTATAGCTCGAGCTATGTGATCGGCCAGCCCGCCAACGTGCAAATGTTCTATCAATATGCGGGCATCGACCCCAAGAACGGGCTGCCTCTGTTCAAGGACCAGAATGGCGACGGCCAGATGACCTATGCCGCCGACAGGGTCCCCGCGAACGTTGGACATCCTTTCTACGGGGGGATTGGCAACAGCCTGTCCTATGAAGGGCTGCGGCTGGACTTCCTCTTCCAGTTCAGTCACAGGATGGGGTATCGCAACAGTACCATCGGGACCTATCCCAACACCAACCCGTTTGGATTTACCTATGCCAACCAGAGCAAGGAAGCGCTGAACAGATGGCGGGCGGCCGGCGACCAGGCCCTTTATCCGGCGGCGACAGTGGCCTCCAGCACGTCGATGCAGGATTTCATCTACTACTCCAGCTCGGCCTGGGGAGATGCCTCCTTCATCAAGCTGAAGACGGTGAGCCTGAATTATTCCCTGCCGGCGCGTTGGGTGAAAAAGATCAATTTCACGGCCGTCACTTTCTATGCGCAGGGGCAGAACATCTTCACCTGGGCCAAACAGAAATACACCTATGACCCTGAGACGTCGGTGTCGGGCGCTGATCCGGGCGTCGGCACGGGCAGGTATATGAACTTCCCTCCCTTACGGACGATGGTGATCGGTGTTAATTGTTCATTCTAATACTTACTATCATGAAAGTTAAAAATATATTGGATCGATATCTTGTCATGGGCATGCTGCTGACTGCGGGCCTGTCATCATGCGAGAAATATGTGACCATCGACGTGGCGCCGGGCCAGCTGTCTGCGGAAGACACGTACGCTACGCCGGCTTCGGCCACGGCAGCGGTGCTCACCTTATATTCTTTTTACAACACAACACAATACAGCCTGCCTTATTTCACGGTGACGGGCGCCCTGCCTGCCGATGAGCTGCAATACAACGGGTCCACTGCCGACAACCTGGAGTTTGCGCAGGGATCCGTCACGCCTGGCAATGTCACGCTGGCCAATAATTTCTGGTACTATCCTTATGTCGTGATCCGGGAAGCCAACCTGGCCATCGACGGGATCTCCAAATCCACCACGCTGCCCGATTCGGTGAAACATCAGCTGACAGGAGAAGCCAAATTCTTCCGGGCGTATTATTTCTATTTCCTGGTGAATTATTTCGGCGACGTGCCCCTGGCTGTCAATACACTGGAGCTGGACAACGCCCGGCTGGCCAGGTCTTCCGCCGACAAGGTGTGGGCGCAGATCATCAGCGATCTGAAAGATGCGGAAAGCATGTTGCCATCAGCCTATGCCAGCAGTTCGGCATATCCCAGGAGCAGGGTGAACAAATATGCGGCAGCTGCACTGCTGGCCCGCGCCTATCTCTATACGAAGGATTATACCAACGCCGAGACGGAAGCGACGCGTGTCATCGGGGCTGCGGATGTCACCTATAGCCTGCCGGCCCTCAATTCCACTTTCATCAACACGAGCCCGGAGGTCATCCTGCAATTCTCGACGCAATTCGGCTATTCCACTTTGTTCGGCTCCAGCTACCGGAGCTCGTCGGCTACGGCGGTGCCCCTGTATACGCTCTACCCCGGCTTTGTCAATTCCTTCGAGACGGGGGACCAGCGGGCGACGAATTGGGTGGATGCGGTCGTGTCCAATGGGGCCACCTTCTATAAGATCAATAAGTACAAACTGGCGACGGCGACGGCAGGCAATGAATACAATGTCATTTTGCGGCTGGCCGAACAGTATCTTATCAGGGCGGAGGCCCGGGCGGCGCTGAACACCAACCTCGCGGGCGCGCAGGACGACCTGAATGCTGTGAGGAACAGGGCAGGCCTGGCGGGTACCACGGCCGCGACATCGGCGGAGCTGCTGGCTGCCATTGCGGCCGAAAGGAAAGTTGAACTGTTCGGGGAGACCCACCGTTGGTTCGACCTGCGGCGGACGGGCACATTGAATGATGTGATCGGCGGAGTGAAAGCTTCCTACCGGAGCGCAACCAAAGGGCTCCTTCCCATCCCGACGACACAGATACTGGTGAATCCCATCCTCACGCAGAACGAGGGATATAACTAAGAAAATTTTCATACCGAGCAAAAAAAGACAACATGCACATCCATATAAAAAGCTATAGCTGGACGATCCTGGGGGTCTTCTGCCTCCTGGCAAGCTCCTGCATCAAGACGGCGGTATCGCCGGACAAACCATCCACCGGCAATGCTATCACCTTCGTAGCCTACCAGTACAAGTGGTATGACACGACGAATGCGGGCGCCACGGATCAGAAGATCACCTACAACGAAGCTACCCTGAACAACAGCATCGTGATCTCGAATGACACGATCTATTGCAGCCCTTCGCTGCCTTCATCCTTTGACGTGGACCAGGTAGCCAACGTCAGCCTGAAGCGCCTCTGGGCATACGCCACCATCTCGGATATGGCCATGGTCGCGCCTGTAGGCAATGCGCCCGTATTGGGGAATGCCGGCGATTATTCGTCACCGTGGTCCTATAAGGTGACTGCCGCCAGCGGCGCCTCGAAGACATACGTGATCGTCACCGCCGCGATACCCGAGCTGAAAGTGAACAAATACCAGGGGAATTATGCGGAGACCGGATATTTTACGCATCCCACCACCCCCCGCGCCCTGAACAGGACAAAATTCCTGTCGTACGTAGACCCCAACACGGTGACCTGTGAACTGGCCGACCTGGGTACCAGCGGCTATACGATGAATATCAAGGTCAACAGCGACAATTCCTGCGAGGTCGCGCAATTCCTCAGCGGCAGCCCACTGGCCAACAGCCAGCTGGTGCCGGGCGCTACCAATGCGTACTACCCGGACACCAAAACATTTATCCTCAACTATGAATACCTGGGATCGAATGGATGGAGGATCATCACGGATACATTGCGGAAACAATAAAACATGATGTCACACAAAAAGCATATGACTATGAAAAAAAAGATCTTTATACAGGTGCTGGCCCTTGCGGCCATCCTGTCCGGGGCGCATGCCCAACAGAACGGAGATACGACTGCCAGCTATTATTATCGTTTGGCTACGTCCAAAGTGGCTGCGGACAGGGAATTGCTGTCGGGCAAACTTTACGGCTTATTACAGTCGGATAATGAAAAGGACTGGATGATGGCATGGCAATACTTTTACACCATGCAGAAGAGTGCTGTAGCCGACAGTGTGGAAGGCGTGATCAAAACAAAATTCCCCGGTGGTGAATACTGGCGGGGAAAAGAAGTGAGCATGGTCTATGATGCAAAAGGCGCGGCGGCCAAAGAGGCGGCTTATCTTGCCTGGAAGAACAAATATCCGCCTGCCCGGTTCACGGGAAGCACGATCCTCTACGACTATGCCTCCAATGATGTGGCGAGGACCTATGCCGAAGAAAAAAATGTGCAGAAGGCGATCCTGTATGCGGACATGGTGACCACTCCTGCCTGGAAGGGAGAAGGATGGGCCGGCGTCGGCATGGAACTGGAAAAGAATGGCTTTATCAAGGAGGCCACGGAGCTTTACAGAAAGGCCATGGACAATGCGTATCAATTCAAGACCACCCGCAAGACGGAGGAAGGAGCGGATTTCGCAGCACATGGCTACCGCGGCTATTGTAGCTATTACGCCGGCGGATTGCTGCGGCAGAAAAAATATGACAGCGCCCTGGTATATGTCCGGAAGGCGCTTGCGGAAGGAAAGCCGGATGACCCATCTATCAACGGCAGGTATGCGAAGATCCTCGCCGCAATGGGGAAAGACCAGGAGGCTTATGCCAAGGCGGATTCGGTGGTCAGAACGGGGCTGGCCGACAATGATCTCAAAAGCCTGCACAAGGAACTGTATTCGCGGCTGCATCCGGGCGGAAAAGGTTATGACGTCTATTTGACCGACATGCAGCGGGAGATCACCCGGAATGTCATTGCCAACCTTCAACATACGATGATAGATCAGCCTTCGCCGGCATTCGTGCTGAAGGATGTGAAGGGTAATACGGTGTCTACGGAAGAACTAAAGGGAAAGACGGTGGTCCTGGATTTCTGGGCCACCTGGTGCGGGCCCTGTAAGCGATCGTTCCCTGCCATGCAAATGGCCGTGAATAAATACAAGGATGATCCCAATGTGAAGTTCCTCTTCATTCATACATGGGAAAAAGGAGAGGATGATCCTACGGCAGCAGCCAGGAAGTATATCGAGGACAATCACTTCAGCTTCCAGGTGTTGATGGACCTGAAGGATGCGGAGACGAAGAGCAATAAAGTGGTGGAGGCTTTCGGCATCCAGGGCATCCCTACCAAATTCGTGCTGGATAAGAACGGCAGGATACGGTTTCGGATCACCGGCTTTTCGGGCGGTGACGAAGCTGCGGTGGAAGAGCTTTCCGCGATGATCGAACTGGTCAAAAAGTCCTGAAAATCCCATAGTAAAGCCCCGGGTGACCGGGGCTTTACTATCACCTGATCCCAAACTTTGCCTTATACTCCTGGGGTGTAATCCCCGCTACTTTTTTAAAGATACCCCTGAATGCTTTCACGTCCGTATAGCCGACGGCGTACATCACTTCATTGATATTTTTTCTTCCGGCTTCCAGGTTCCTTTTGGCGGCCTCCATCTTTACCCGCTGAATATATTCTATGGGTGAGGTCTGTGTAGCTTTCTTAAATCGCCTGGAAAAGACCACTCTGTTCATGTCGCATTTGCCGGCCAGCAGTTCGACGGTGATCCTTTCTTCGATGTTGTCCTCGATATATGCCTGTATCGTTTTGATCTCTTCGTCATTATGTCCTTTTTGGCCTTGGAAGATCATAAAGGGCGATTGCGAGTCGCGCTCGATATCGATCTGAAGGACCTTGGAACAATAAAGAGCCACCTCTCTTCCATTGTATTTTTCCACCAGGTACAGCACCAGGTTCAGGCTGGACATGGCGCCGCCTGCTGTGTAGAGCCCCTTGCTGTCTGTGATCACCTTATCGGTGCAGAGGTCCACGTCAGGGAACAGGGTTTGGAACATTTCCTGCGCTCTCCAATGGGTGGAGCACTGTTTCCCTTTCAGCAGGCCGGTGGCCGCCAACAGGAATGCGCCTGTGCACAGGCTGGCTATTTCCGCCCCTTCTTTATACTGCTCCACCATCCAGGCGATGGTGTTCGCGCTTTTTTGGATCGCAAATGCGTCCTTGCCTTCGAAACCGGGTATGATGATGCAATCCGTCTTCTTTACCCGCGCAATGTCCTTTATCTCACTGATCACAAAAGAGGTGTTCAATAAATGCTGTCTGAGATCAGACCCTACGATCTGGATGTCGTAATAAGGGCCTTTTCCCTGCATGCTGTAGAATTCATTGGCTTTTTCGAAGACCTCGATAGCGCTGAAAAGTGAACTGGGTTTCAGCATTCCGTCGGCAAGTAAAAAACTGACTTGTTTCATCATTCAACAAAGGTAACGGGATATTATCGCACAAACGCCCCCCTAAGTTGTAAAATTGACACCCCCTAGAGGTTATTTGTAACAAGTAGCTTTGTAAAAAGAATTGAGATGAACAATACTAACACAACAGCAAAACCCCGGATACTGGTGACCGGGGCAACGGGTTTAAGCGGATCGATCGTGGTCAAAGAATTTGTCCGGCAGGGCATCCCTGTCAGGGCGCTGGTCAGGAGCCGGGAAAAGGCCCGGCAATGGGAAGGTAATTCCAATGTAGAGGTCGTGGAAGGCGACATGCTCGATCCGGGGGGGCTGGGGGCTGTCCTGGAGGGTATCGACAGGGCCTTACTTATTTCTTCTGCCAATCAGCAGATGGTGGAAACCCAATGCACTTTTATCGACGCCTGCAAGCGGGCGGGAGTGCCGCATGTCATTAAATTTTCGGGCGAGGATACGCAGGTGGGCTTTAATGTGCAACATTTCCGGTATAGCCGGGAGCATGACCAGATCGAAGATCACCTGGCAAATGCCGGGTTGCAATGGACGCTCCTCCGTCCCAGCCAGTTCATGCAGGTGTATTTGCGGGAAGGGGCGACCATCGCGTCCAGGGGAGAGCTGTTGCTGCCGTTGGAAGGGATCGAAATGTCCCCGGTGGACCTGGATGACGTGGCAAAAGTGGCCGTTGCCTTATTACAGAGAGGCGGGCATACATCGGAGCGACTGACGATGACAGGGCCGCAGGCATTGTCGATGGCTGCGATAGCCGGGATCATCGGCAAGGTGATAGAAAAGCCGGTAAGCTATGTTCCTATCTCCATTCAGCAACGGAGACAGGCGCAGCTGGCGGCGGGAATGCCTGCCTTTCTTGCGGATGCTATTGCGGAGCAAAGCGCGGAACGGTGCCGGCATCCGAAGGCGTACATCAATATCAGCACGCACCAGTTGTTTGGTATTCGACCCACCACCTTCGAAGAATTTGCTTTTAAGAATTTCATAAAAATTAAAAACTAAAAAATGGGAAAGGTAATTTCATTGATCAATGTCACAGCCGATGGATTTTGCGGCAGTGAATATGTGAAGGCGGATGCGGAGTTCCATGAATTTGTCCATGGCATACTGAGCCATACGCAGAAGGTGGGATTTGGCCGTAATACTTTCGAATTATTTCAAGGTGTCTGGCCTCCGATGCTGGCGGGCGGGAACCAGCCGGCGTCGCAGGTGAAAATGGCGCAGGCGTTGCATGATATCGATAAGATCGCGTTCTCGGCAAGCCTTGCCAGTGTCACATGGAGCAATTCCACCATCGTGAAAAAGATCGAGAAGGAGCATGTCGATCGTTTCAGGCAGACGAATGAGAAGGACCTGCTGACGATCGGCAGCCCGGGAGTGGTTGCTGCACTGACCCAGCTGGACCTGGTGGATGAATATTATTTCGGTGTCCAGCCGGTGATCGCCGGCAAAGGGGTGCGTCTTTTCGATCAGCTGCAGCTGGATGTCAGGCGGCCTTTGAAACTGGTTGACACAACACAATTCAGGTCGGGCGTTGTCATGGTACATTATGTGAAAGCCCCGGCTTCCTGACCTTTGCCAGTCAGCAGCTAAAAAGGCCGCTCCGTCAGCGGGCTTTTACTTTTTTTCCTATTGTTTTTCCAGCGTATATGTCAGCTTATCCCCGGGCACAATGGCATTATCTATATAATATACCAGCGTTTTGCAATCATAGCTGGCAACGGTGCCATTCAGCGTACCATCGCTGATCAATGTCTTACCTTTCAGCGTCCAGGTGCCCTGCGACACTTCCGCCGGCTCACAAACGGTGCCGGCATCATCGGATTTGTAGGTGCCGTCATTTTTCAGCGTGAGGATATTGTCTTTTTCGCAGTCATCCATAAAGGATAAGTAATCCTGGGAAGCAGCGGATGCGCTCGCCTTATATTGCAGTGCGGTAAGTTTGTAAGCGCCGGAAAGGCCTTCCATCGTAACAGGGCAGCCGGGGGTATTGTCTTTTTCTTTTTTACAGGCTAGGAGGATACTGCTGCTGACTGCGATTACCATTAATGTTCGTTTCATAGTAGTTGTTTGCATAACTTTCGTTTGGATGGATATAATTTTGTTCAGGCATAATACCCCCCCATTGATCTGAATGGTTGGGAAAAATCAAAAAATATTTTTTTTCAGCCGGCCCCAACCTTTGTCAAATAAACGGGGTATTAACCAGGAAGGTCTGGGGACCTATATTGAATTATTGATAATTTGAATGCATATGAGATTGGTTTGTATATTAATGATTTTCGCAGCGAGCTGTACCACTTCCATTAAGATGACGATACCCGGCAGATTTAAAGAGCAGGCTACTATGCAGCATGTTGAGGGGGCAAGAGGCAATAAGATGACGTTCGCCAATTTTAATACGTCCAGGATAAAAAGAGGTATGCATACCAGCGATCTCGGAGATGGCCGCCGGTTTTTTTTAGCCAACCTTTTTTTGAATGAAATGGGTGTTCAAAAGAGCGAAACAATAAAAAGAGAAAAAGCGCAATTCCATTACACGCTGACGGATGGGAAGAACAACGTGTATGTAGAGGCAAACGAAATTGAGGTCACCAGCAAGGTGGAATATGAGCTCTTCAGCAGCGCCAGCATTTTCAATAAGATCGGCCAGGTGCAACAATATTATTATGTATTTTCGGCCCTTATCGGTCCGGGTGGAACGCAGGACGGCAAGGACTGGGAGTTGCTGATGACGAATATGTATGACAGGAAGGCATCACACGATAAGCGCCTGTTCCCGCTGATCAGGCCGGACTACAACGGGCTGGCAACAAATGGGAGTGACACTATTTTTGTAAAAGCGATCAATATTAAGAAAACAGCATTGAAGAACGGCAAGGAGGGAGTGATGCCGTTTGAGTTGCTGTCAGGTTATGAATTAAGCACCAATGACGGCGTCATCGCCATCATCGACCTGATAGACAGGAACATCTGGTTCTACAATGAGCTGGAGGATGCGGAAAAACTGCATATAGGCGGCATTGCAACAGCCATTTTTGCAAGAAGGGTCCACGACGAAAAATGGTAATTGGAACAGGATCTTACTAACATCATTATTGATTGCCGCAAGGGCAATAGGAAGGCACAAGAGCAATTGTACCGGCAGTGTTACGGCTTTGCCATGGCTATTGCCATGCGCTACGCTATCGACGAACATGAGGCGGCTGACATCCTGGGCCATGCCTTTGTAAAAATGTTCAGGAGCATCCATTCCTACGATGCATCGAAAGGAAATTTCCACGGCTGGCTGAAAAGGATCATCATCAATGAGTCACTGGACCACATCAAACAGCGCAGCAGATTTACCAACCTGGAGCTTGAAAACGCGGAAGAGCCGTCCGTCAATAACAGTATAATTGAGACAACTGACGCGGCCGACATACTGCAACTGGTGAGGCAGCTGCCCCGGGCTACGCATGCGGTGTTTGTGCTGTATGCCATCGATGGGTATACCCACAAAGAGATCGCCGCCCAACTAAACATCAGCGAAGGTACCAGTAAGTGGCATTTGAGCGAAGCAAGAAAGATCCTCCAACAAAAAATAAATGCGATAAGAAGTTAGTGAATGTGCCGACACCATACGAGCAATTAATAGCAGCAAAGCTGGACCAGGTGCCTGTGCCGGATATGTCCGACAGCATCTGGGCCGATATTGAAATGCAGCTGGATGCGGCTGCCGATGTCCCGGCTAAAAAGGTTTCGCTGAAGTACAAGGTCTGGTTCGGTGTTGCCGCAGCAGCAGTGGTTGCCGCCTTGTTATGGTGGTATTTCGCTCATAAGGATCATGCGCCGGAGACCCCGAAGCCACCAGCGGCTGCGCCGGTGACAAATGAACCGCCGGCTGTCAGGGATAGCAGCATTTCGATCAGTCCGACGAAGGATCCGGTCATTCCCCGTAAGATCAAAAAAGCGGCCTCTGCTCTTCCCCTTGATAGTGTCAGGATCGATTCGGCGGCAGCTACACCAGTTTTGCCCCCTGTGAAAGTGGATTCTTTACAAAAGCATAAGGTTGACATCCCGGATGTCGATCTCTACATGGCGCCAGTTCAGCCTCCGCCTCCCCGTGGCAGGAAGCCCAGAGGCGTAAAAGGTATTACCGATGATGATTATAAGTTATCTGCCCAAAAGGATTCGGCCAGGAAGAAGGATTAAATAAAAAGGGCCCCGGGTGACCGGGGCCTGCTGATAATTGAGTGGCCGGGCTCCTGCTAGTATCCCGGATTCTGCTTCAGCTGTGTCGATACATTCAGCACATTTTGTCCGATGGGAAAGATGTCGGTATGGTCGTCTGCATCGGGCTGCTTGTCCCACCAGGTGCCTGTGTGGAATACGCCCCACCGGATGAGGTCGGTACGCCTTCTGCTTTCCACCAAAAATTCACGCCCCCATTCGTCCAGCATTTCCTGGTCTGTCAGCTGACTGCCGTCAGGATTGTACAGGCTGGGTGAGCCGGGAGGATAGTTGCGTGCCCGTACGGTATTGAGCAGGACGGCTGCGGCGGCCTTTTGTCCCGCCCTGTACTTGCATTCGGCCAGGGAATAGTAGACTTCCGCCAGTCGTATCTCCGCATAGGCGGATGCGATCTTATTGGGGTCGTCGCTGGGATAGATAGGATACTTGACAGGGAAGACCCCGGAGTTGTGGTCCGCGTGGTTCATGTTGGACACTTTATCCGCGATGGGCGTGCCGGGTTTTGTGTCGAGGAACATGCCCACCTGGTCACGGAGGAAAAGGGGATAGGGCCCTTTGTTGCCCCTGACGGTGTCGGCGTGCCCGTCGGAATTGATATAGGGCAGGTAGCCGAAGAGGAACATGCCTTCCCTTTTGCTGTTGCCCAGGTTCTTACATTTTGTCAGCCGGTAGTCGTCGGGATATTTATGGAACTTGACAAAAGGCTTGCCTAACGCAAAAGGATATTCGACGCTGTCCACATCCCTGCCGGGTTGTAATGCATATTTCGGATTGGCGTCCCCGAAGTCGGTGAACCCAAAATACCGGGGCGCCTGGTAAGGCAGCATCCAGAAATACATACCGCCGTCATATTGCCAATGCGTGAGGCCAAAGCTGCCGGGGAAGCCGAAGATGGTCTCTTTGGAAGAGGCGTTGTTATAATCATAAGGAGCGTCCCACCTTGTTTCCAGTGCATACGTGCCGTATTTGCCGTCGATGATATCCTGGCAGACGGTGGCGCAATCGGTGAACTTGTCCACGCCGGTGTAGACCTTGGCATTCAGGTACAGGCGCATCAGCAGGGCGGCAGCGCCTGCCTTGGTCCATCTGCCAATGGCGGCGTCACCCAGCTCGGCGGCGGTGCGCAGCTTGGGGATGGATTCGGTCAGCTCCTTTTCAAGAAAATTGAACGTTTCCTGGGGAGTGACCTGTGGTCCACCCTTTGTCTCTCCTTTGACCTTTGTGACGAGGACGATGTTCCTGTAAAAGTCGAAAGCCCGCAGGGTAAGCCAGGCACGGAGCACTCTCAGCTCGGCTATGTAGTCATCGATGTCTGCCTGTGTAAGAGTGAACTTACCGGGGTCCGTGATGCCCTCCATATCTTCCAGGGAGTTGGTAGCCAGGTTGATCCCCTGGTAAAAAGCGTTCCAGGCGTCGTTGGTGTAGCCGTCGTTCGGCGTCCAGGTATGGTAATGCACCCGCTGGTATTGGGCGCCGTCGTACCAGTCGCCCTGGCGGTTGGGGGTCATACATTCATCGCTGCTGTTCTCCTGCATCATAAAGGTGGACCCTCCCTGGATGCTCCAATAAGAGTGCTCGAAGGCGCGGAGGAAGTCCCGGGTCACGTCATCCTTTGTCTGGAGGAAGTTGGCGGAAGTGATCTTGTCATATAATTGTTCGTCCAGCTTGGTGCAGCTGTTGGCCAGCAGCAGGATGGCTGCAAGGGTGCAGCTGGCATATGAAAAATATTTCTTTCGTGTCATGGCAGTAGATTGAGCTTAAAAATTAAGTTGGAGCCCCAGCAGGAGCTGAAGGGTGGAAGGATAATAAGACAGTGAGTTGTTTACGCCCGGATACAGGCCATTTACGGGGATCAGGTCCGGATCTCCGCCGGTGAAGCCGGTGAATGTGTGCAGGTTCCTTCCCGTGGCATACAGCCGCAGCGACCGCAGGTATTTTGAATTGAACGGCTTCGTATAGCCCAGGGATACATTGGCGAGCTTTACAAAGCTACCGGATTCAAGGAAATAATCGGACAGCACGGAATAGGTGGAGGCATTGGTGAGCTTTGCATATTTACTGCCATTATAAGCTGAGGTGAGCACGTTGGCATCCTGCTGTGTAACGGGCGTGCCGAGATAGAAGGCCACGGTATTGAAGATCTTGTAGCCGAAGGCGCCCCGGAGAAAAATGCTCAGGTCCCAGTTCCTGTAGGAGAAGCTATGGCCCATGCTGGCCGTAAACTTAGGAAGGCCGTTGCCTATGAACCGTTTGTCATCGTTGTTGGCTTTGTCGCCCGTGATGACCTCTCCTTTCTTATTGTATACCAGCAGGGCGCCCGTGTTGTCCACTCCGGCGCTCTTCAATGCATAAAAGCTTCCGATCCTTTGATCCTCCTGTAAGCGCTGGAGATTGCCGGGACTGCCGGGACCGGGCATGCCGACGACATCGATGTACTTCTGACCCTTGAAGAGGTCATTGGAGAAAGAGACGAACTTGTTGTTGTTGGTGGCGCCGGTGAACGATATGTTGTAAGAGAAATGTTTTTCCCTGATCACGGCGGCGTTGAGCTGGATCTCGAAGCCGGAATTCTTCATGGTGCCTACGTTGGCATAGGTCTGATTTTGTACATTGGGCGGATTGGGAACGTTGTACCAGCCGAGGAGGTCCTTGTTCGTCCGGGTGTAATAATTGATGCTGCCATAAAGGGTATTGCCCAGCGCGGAAAAGTCGAGACCGATGTTGAAGTTGGACGCTTTTTCCCAACGGAGGTTATAATTGGTGTTCTGACTGGGGCCCCACACCTGGTAGGTGGTGCCGTTGAACACGTAATAGCCGTACCCGCTGTACGTGTCGAGCGAAAGATAGTTGCCGAAATCCTGGTTGCCTGTCTCGCCATAGTCCGCCCTCAGCTTCAGCTCGTTCAGCCAGGTGAGGCCACTCATGAAATTCTCGCGGGTGATCCGCCAGGCAACGGAGGCTGCGGGAAAGTTGCCCCATTTGTTATTCACGCCGAATTTGGATGAGCCTTCCCGGCGTATGCTGGCAGAGAGATAGTACTTCTGGTCAAAGTCATAGTTGAGCCTTCCGAAAAAGGCGATCAGCTTCGAGCTGTTCCTGTAGGAGCCGACCCCATTCTGTCCCGCCTGCAGGTTCCAGATGCCCGTGCCGAGGTTATTAAAGGTGAGGACATCGGAGGGGAATTGCTGGTTGTTTGCATTGAAGCCGGAAGAGGTGAAGAACTGGTAGGAATAGCCGGCCAGTAATTTTACGGCATGTTCTTTCACCTGTAACGAATAGTTGCCCAGCCATTCGAAGCTTTTCTGATCATTCTCGTCCAGCGACTGGGCGCCGTAGCTACGACCAGTGCCGCCATTGCGTTGCAGGACATAGCTTACAGTGGAGGGCGTGAAATCCTCATTCCGGAAAGAGGAGGTCACCTCGCCCAGGGTCACGATGCTGTTCAGGTTGGGCAGGATGTTGACCTTCAAAGACCCGTTGATGTCGAGGTATTTTATCTCCTGCGGCGCCAGGATGCTCTTTGCCACTTCCACGGGATTGTTGGCAAAAAAGCCGGTGGTGATATAGGCGTATTTGCCCGTGCTGTCCAGGACAGACAAGGTGGGGTTGAGGGTGAGGGCGTAATTAAACCCGCTGTAGTCTGCCCGGTTGGTCTTGGCATACCGGGGTGCGACGTTGAGGGTGATGTCGAAAAGGTTGTTGGCCGACCGGTGGTTGAGATTGATCCGTCCCCCATACTCCTGCTTCGAGGCCCTGAGGTCTATGCCTTCCGCGTTCCTGTAATCCATCGAGGCCATGTAATTGGTCCTGGCGCTGCCACCGGAGAATTGCAGGGTATGTTTCTGGGAAAAGGCGGGGTTCCTGCTGACTGCCTTCAGCCAGTCGGTGCTGCCGCCGAAGTCGACACCGCGTTTGTGCGCCAGGAACGCGTCTTTTGAAAGCACGGACAGCCTGTTGGTGGCGAAGTCGAAGCCTGTATATCCATCATAGAATACCCGGGGTTCCGCGCTGCCTTTTTTGGTAGTGATGAGGATCACGCCATTGCTGCCCCTGGTGCCGTAGATGGCTGAGGCGGCGCCGCCTTTCAGGACGTCGATGGACTCGATATCATTCTGGTTGATATTGTCGAGGTTGCCGCCGGGGATGCCGTTGATGACGTACAGCGGGCCCAGGCCGGCGTCACGGGATGATACGCCCCGCATCTGGATGCTGGGGGTGGAGTTGGGATCGGCCGAGGCTGTGTTGGTAATGGACAGCCCGGCTATCTTTCCCTGCATGGACATCAGGGGGCTATTGGAGCCTACGGTGAGCAGGTCTTTGGCGCTGAGATGGGTGACGGCGCTGGAGATCTCCTTATTGCTGAGGGTGCCGTACCCGATGACAATGATCTCGTCCTGCTGGGAGGCTTTTGTTTTAAGGGAGATGCTGATGGCCGTCTTATCGCCTACGACCATTTCCTGGGTTTCCATCCCAATGAAGGAAAAGATGAGCACTTCCCCATTACTGGCATCGATGGTAAACTCTCCGGCGGCGTTGGTGGTGGTGCCCTTTGTCGTGCCTTTTACAGAAACGCTGACATTGGCCAGGGGTTCGCCTTTTTCATTTTTGATGGTGCCTGTGATGGGCTTTAGCTTGTCTTCATTGCCCGCAACCACCAAAATGACGAGGTCTTTCTTATTGACGCTGTAGGTGAGCCCGGTGCCGGCCAGGACTTTTTTCATTACCTCGTCGATGCTGGCATTGCTAAGGGCAAGGGTGACCCTGTTCTTTTCGAACACGGGATTGTCGTTGTATAAGAAACGGTAGTCGGAGCGCTCTTCGATCAGGGCGAGCACGTTGCCCAGGGGCTCTCTTTTTACAGAGAAGGTCATCGTCTTTTGTGAGTAAGCGAATGCTGCTATTTGTAAGCTGAAGATTGTGGTGATGAAGAAAGAAATTCTCATAATCCATCTCATTGCATTGGGAAAAAGGGTGCCTTCCCAACCGCAGTTAGCTTTAAAAAAAATCATACCTTTAAGATTGTTAGGTAAAAAATACGGGCCTACTTTCCACGGGAGACCCTGTTTTCCTGACATACGGGGGAGATGATAAAGCGTCTCCCTTTTTTTGTTATCTGAATTAGCTCATGTTGTGTTTTTGGTTAGTTAATCGGGTTAATCTTTTTACTGATGGTGATGATGCCGCCGTCCATTTCATAATTAAAAGGGGTCAGCTGCTGTAAGGCGTCCAGGGCTTCCGTAAGGCTTTCTTTCTCCAGCGAACCTGTCAGCGACAGCTGCTCCGAGATCTTGTCTTTGAACTTTATACGGACCTGGAACCATCTTTCCATTTTTTGCGCGACGCTGTAGAAAGGCTCTTTGCTGAAGACGAGCTTGTCCTGCACCCAGACGATCTCGTTGATGGTGCTGTCGGTGGGATTGGGCTTTATCCTGTTCATCTGCACAAAGGTCTGGCCCGGCTTGCGGGAGGCCAGCGGCGTGACATCGCCTGCTACGGGAGGGGGCGTGGGGTCTTTTCCAAAGACGATCTTTTCATTCGGCCGCATGCGGATGGGCCTGTCGGGATCATCTGAGGAGCTGACTTCTATGCTGCCCCGGATCAATGAGGTCTCGATGGTTGAATCATCGGTGTATGCCCGTACATTGAAGGCAGTGCCCATGACCCTGATCCTTACGGCTCCGGCCACTACGGTGAGGGGGACGGCCTCGTTCCTGGCAATGTCGAAAAAGGCTTCCCCGGTGAGGCTGATCTCTCTTTTGTTAATGCCAAAGTCCTTGTTATACACCAGCTTGCTATGCTTGTTCAATATGATGATGGAGCCGTCGGGCAGCTGGACCCTGGATTTCGACAGGCTGGTGGCCACTTCGCTCTGGTTGGCCGTGACGGGCAGCTGTCTGCTGCCCTGCTGCCTGTAGATCCACAGGCCGGCGATGGCCAGGCTGCAACACAGGGCGGCCCAGGCAATCACCTTTTTGTGGACACGGGAAGGGGGTGGAAGGTCTTCGGCGATGGCGTCCTTCTGATCAGGCTGGCGTTCTTCTTCGAAGTCGGGTCCGGGGCGGGTTTCTTCGGGAAGTCCGGGGGCCAATGCTGCGATCCGGGCGGCGATCGACTGCCTGCTCTTTTCCTCGTCCGCGGCTGTTGTGATCTTTTTGACCTCCATGTCCTTCAGCCTGTCGAATGCCTCATTCAGCTCGAAAATATCCCGATGCTGCAGCAGCAATTGATCCAATTCTTCCTGGTCCTCTGTTGACAGTTCATTGTTATGTTTTCGGGCCAATAATTCCCATAGCCTGTTTGCGGACATATGATTAAACGGTATTGTGTCTGACAGAAGGAGACACGAACAGGTAGCTTACCCCCAAGCGGGATGAATTTTTTTTTGGACGGGCTTTTATACGAGCTTGAACAGGATGGAGGCGCTCAGCTTTTTTAAGGCGATGGACATCTGGTTCTCCACCGTTTTCTCGGAGATATCGAGTAATTCGGCCACTTCGCTGTATCTCAGGTTGTTCTCCTTCACCAGCCGGAAGACCATCCTGCATTTGGGCGGCAGGGCGCTGATGGCATCATTGATACATTTTAGCATTTCAGAGCTGATGAGGATCTCGTAAGGGTCTTTTTCGAGGACGCATGCAAGCTCCGGGGCCTTGTCCAGTGACTCGAAGATGGGGGATCTTTTTTTCAGGTGCCGGAGGGCTTTGTTCTTTGCGCAGATGAAGAGGTACATTTCCGGCTTTCTCACATCGGCCAGCAGGTGACGATGCTGCCAGATGTCTACAAATATATCGTTGGTGATCTCTTCGGCTGCCTCTTTCTGCTGGACGATGGCTAGTATATAGGCGTAAAGACGGTGAAAATAGTGGGTATGTAATTGCCATAAGGCGGCCTCATCCGGGATGCCCGACAAGTGTCTGAATAGCGCAAGAAGATCTTTTTCAGATATTACAGGCATCAGCAGCAATCAGTTTAGCGTTGGAAAACAGCTTTAAAGTTATGGAGATCCGGGCTATCCAACAAAGTAAATTTGGGCTGCTGGCCAAAGCCGGTCATTGTCACTATGCCGAAGTTTGTGCTATAAAGCTAAAGACATATGACGAGCTCAAACACAAATAAATTAGTGCTGGTGACGGGTGGATCAGGTTTTGTCGGCATCCATTGTATCGTCCAGCTTTTGCACGAAGGGTATAAGGTAAGGACCACGCTGCGCAATCCGGGCAGGCAGGCGGAGGTATGGCAAATGCTTCGGGAGGGTGGTGTGTCATGGACTGAGCATCTCTCGTTCGTCAAGGCGGACCTCACTGCGGATGCGGGATGGGATGTGGCGGTGAAGGATTGCGATCATGTACTGCATGTCGCTTCCCCTATTTATTTGAGCGCTCCCAAACATGAAGATGAAATGATCCGGCCTGCAGTGGAAGGTACGCTGCGTGTGTTAAGGGCTGCAAGGAATGCGGGTGTAAAACGGGTGGTGATGACTTCCAATTTCGGGGCGGTGGGCTATAGCCACCGGGATACTTCCAGCGTCATCACCGAAGAAAGCTGGACGGACCCCCATGAAAAAGGGCTTTCTGCCTACAACAGGTCCAAGGTACTGGCTGAAAGGGCTGCCTGGGACTTTATGGCAAAAGAGGGCGGGGCCCTGGAGCTGTCGGTGATCAACCCGGTGGGCATTTTCGGACCTTCGCTCGGACCGGCGCTTTCCAGTGGCTATGAGCTTTTCAGGAAGGTGCTGAATGGTTCGATGAGGGCCATTCCCAATATGACAATAGGGATCGTCGACGTGCGGGATGTGGCGGACCTGCATATCCGCGCCATGATCAGCCCGGCTGCTGTCGGCCAGCGGTTCCTGGCGTTGAGTGGCGAGCCGATGAGCTTGCCGCAGATAGCAGCCTGTTTTAGGGAACAATTGGGCGATGCGGCTAAGCATGTTCCCACCAAAAGATTGCCGGACTGGGTCGTCAGGCTGGCTGCCCTGGTGAGCCCGGTGGCTAAGAACCTTGTCCCGATGTTGGGACGATACAGGCGGGCAAGTAACGCGAAAGCCGTATCCCTGCTGGGCTGGCAGCCCCGGAGCAAAGAGGAGGCTATCCTGGCCTGTGCATGGTGCCTGGTCCGGTACGGGCACGTCAAGCAATAAAATTGGGCTACATTTGAATATGTTCGTCAAGGCAAACAAGATCACATCCTGCTATATTGGTCCGCAGATCTCACCGGAGCAATTTGTCGCGGAGCATTTCTTTTTGTTCCTTTCAAAAGGGACGATCCATGGCTATGACGGAAATAAGAACTATACGCTGCTGCCGGGGCAGTGCTGCCTTGTCAGGAAGAACAGGCTGGCCAGGTATAATAAGGAGACGGAGCATGGCGACTTTGAAAAGGTGGTGGTGATCTTTGACGAGGCGTTCTTAAAAAAGTTCCTGGTGGAGCATCCGTTTGCAAAGACCGCCTGCCATTCGGAAAATGCTTTTTTCCTTGTTGGGAACAGCAGCCTCATCGACCCTTTTATCGCCTCGTTAAGCCCGTATTATCATGGTACGGGGAAGATCGATCCCCTGTTTGCGGATGTCAAACGAACGGAGCTCTTACTCATATTGCTGCAGGCACATCCTGAGCTGGCGGCTGTACTATTTGATTTTGGGATACCTGAGAAAATAGACCTGGAAGCATTCATGGCACGTAATTTCAGGTTTAATGTCACCATGCAGCGATTTGCTTACCTGACGGGCAGGAGCCTGACGAGCTTTAAGCGGGATTTTGAAAGAACGTTCCATGAAGCGCCCAGCCGGTGGCTGATGAGGCGGCGGCTGGAGGAAGCGTACTTCTTAATGGAGAAGAAAGGCCGCAGGCCATCGGACGTTTATATTGAAGTGGGCTTTGAGGACCTGTCGCATTTCTCTTATGCGTTCAAGAAGCAATTTGGGTTTGCACCGACAAAGATATTTCAAGCCAATGCCGGGAAATAGCCTAATTTTAGTGTCCTAATAAACTTTCCATGGAGATCCGCATACATAACATCAGTCTCAACACTACGGACACTGAGATACGAAAATTATTCTCTCCTTATGGTAGTGTCGACTCGGCGCGGGTGAACAGGAATTCATTGAACGGCCGCTCCTTAAAGAGCGGACTTGTCAGCATGCCCGTGGAAACGCAGGCCAGGCAGGCGATTGCGTCTCTCGATAAATCGACATTCGACGGGAAGATCATTTCCGTCAGCGAGATGCCTCCGGATTTTTACTGATCTTCCGGCCGCCTGTTGTTATTTTTGGCTGAGCCTTGTAAATTCCGCGCCATTAAAGATCCTGGACAGGTTGATGTCCTTCGATGCCTGGTAATCGCCCAGGTTCTTGGACGATACGATACGCCAGAAGTTCTTCTTCTTCAATTCCACGAAGTCGGAAGTTCTGATAAAGATGCCTTCCACGGTACCTCTTGTCTTGAAAAAGATCTTTGCGGGTTCTTTAAGATCTTCCTTGTTGCCTGCGATGAATTTTTCTATCTGTTCAATTGTCATAATAATGGTTTTCGGTCTGCGAACTTATGTTAAGAGTCTGGGCAATTTTTAATTGCACCCATAGCATACTGCGTTTATGTTCATGCCGGCGCCTACAGATGCAAAGATAATGACATCTCCTTTATTTAGCTGAAATCCTGCCATTTTACCCCTGCTGACCAGGTCGAACAGGGTGGGAATGGTAGCGACGGAGCTATTACCCAGCCATTGAATGGTCATGGGCATTACATTGGGCGGCACCTGCGTAATACCATACAAGGCGTAAAAGCTTTTTACGATGGCTTCGTCCATTTTTTCATTGGCCTGGTGGATGAAGATCGCTTTCAGTGCGTCAATGCCCACGCCGGCGGCGTCGAGGCAGTCCTTCATTGCCAGCGGCACATGGCGTAAAGCGTATTCATAGACCTTCCGGCCTTTCATTTTGATATAATGGTGTTGTTGTACGGAAGAGGGTTTATGTGTGCCGTTGAGGTGAATGAAATCCGTCTCTTCTCCACAATCGGAGCGGACATTGGCGGAGAGAATGCCTGCCTTCGGGTCTTCTGTTTCACAATATTCGAGGATGCAGGCTCCCGCACCATCGGAAAAGATCATACCGTCGCGGTCATGCTGATCGACAACACGGGACAATGTCTCTGCGCCGATGACCAGGGCTTTTTTCGCCATGCCTGCCTTAAAGAATGCGTCTGCCTGGATGATGCCCTGCAGCCAGCCGGGGCAGCCGAATATGAGGTCGTACGGAATGCAGGAAGGGTTTGTGATGCCCAATATTCTTTTTACGCGTGATGCCAGGGAGGGAACGAGATCGGTGTGGCCGTTGGCGCCGCAGATGTCACCGAAATTATGCGCTACGATCAGCTGATCGATGGATCCCCTGTCTATCCTGCTTTGCAGGATGGCCTCTTCCGCCGCAATAGCTGCCATTTGGGAGGCCGGGACGGAGGGAGCGCTGTAGCGTCTTTCCACGATACCTGTGATCTTGCTGAACTTAGCGATGATCTCGTCTGTGGGACTGTCCAGCAGCGCACCATTTTCCGAATAGAACGTATTGTCTGAAAAATCACTGTTCTTTACTACTAATTCAGGGATGTAAGATCCGGAGCCTGTGATAATTGAACGACGCATAGTTTACGGGTTAAAGGAAAGTGACCACATTGGTATTTATTTTGCTTACCTTTAATTATAATAATTTACATGATTAAAAAAATTTCCGGTATTGAGCTGTTAAAAAGAAATTTCGGCAGCGTTGAAGTGAAGTTCATCGAATTCTTCGAGAAGGGAGAGCCGCGCTGGCCTATGGAGAGCCGCGACTATCTTCGAAATCACCATCAAAGCCTGGACCAGTTCTTTCCGGCAACGATCTCCTGGGATAAATTAAAATTCAACGGACTTCCGGATAATATTATGCAAGAGGTCCATGCCGCTTATGAAGCATTCGAGCGGGGAGAGGAATATAACTGATCCATCCGATACGGATGGGTTAAAGCCTTCAGATCCATGATCTGAAGGCTTTATTTATTTTACCAGCGATTGCTTCTGTCTCTTGAAAAGGAGCCGCCACCGCCCCTGTTGTCCGACTTGGGCTTGGCTTTTGATACAGAGATCGATCTGCCATCCAGTTGTGTGCCGTCAAGGTCTTTCATAGCTTCTTCAGCTGCCTTGTCTGCCATTTCCACAAATCCGAATCCTCTGGACCTTCCGGTCTCTCTTTCCATGACTACTTTTGCAGAGGTGACTTCTCCATATTTGGCAAACATCGATCTCAGCTCTTCGTCGGTGACCTGGAAGGCCAGGTTTGAAACGTACATGTTCATAAATAAAATTAAATAGTTTAAAATGTACTGAGCCAATGCAATAAAAAGTAGAGGAAACGGGATTCTGGAAGGAAGGAAGCAAAAAAGCGAATCGATTACTTAATGTTGTACATCTCAGGCAATGAGGATTGAAGATACGCCTTTTAAACGGGGCAGCCTAATAAATCGCGTTAAACGTGGGATTTAACACATTGGCTTGAAGATAAATTAGCTTTCTTCAGATGAATTCCTTAACTTACTGGCATTACTCATATGGCTGCCTTATAGTCTGATCTGCCTGGAGCCCTATCAACAGCTCGCACCAATAAATTGCCATTAAAATTGATTTTATATGCAGATCCTTATCGGCAATTTAAACTCGATGACAACGGCAAGGCATTTGAAGGACCTGTTCCTTCCTTACGGAGTAGTTTATTCTTCTAAGATCATTAGCGATACGGAGACAGGCCATTCACTTGGCATTGGTTATATAGATATGGAATCCCATTATGCAAAAGTGGCGATCCAACAGTTAAACCGACTACAGTTCATGAGCTATTACATGGAGGTGAGTGAAGTGCATTAGTTGTTATGATGCTTTTTATGATCCTCGCTGCATGGAGCTTGCCATGCAGTGGATCTTTTTTTTTATCAGTCGGTAAACAATTCTGAATTTCATAATGAAGAAGCAATTGAAAGTCGGCGTGATCGACCTTGTCTGTAAGGGACCCACCCATACCCTTTGGGGAAAGATCATGCATGCCAACCTTGCGAGCATTATGCCGCAGGTGATCGCTGTCTGGTGTGAACAGGAAGGGCATGACGTAAAACTGATGTGTTATACGGGCCGGGAAAATTTTGAAGAAGAGTTCGCTGAAGAATTCGACATCCTGTTCATCAGCTCTTTCACACAGGCGGCCCTGCTGGCGTATTCACTAAGTAATTATTTCCGGAGCAAAGGTATCATAACGGTGTTGGGTGGACCGCATGCGCGATGCTATCCCGATGACGCCCTGCTGTATTTCGACTATGTGCTGGGATTCACCAACAGGGAGACCATTGCGGAAGTACTGGCTGACCGGTGTGTCTACAAGCCGTACGGGAGATATATGGCGGCGGGCAAACAGCCGCTGGAGCTCCCTGGCGTCAGGGAGCGATGGAAGTTCATCGAATCCACGTTAAAGAAGGCGCCGCTGCTTAAGATCGTGCCGATGATCGGCAGCATGGGCTGTCCTTATACCTGCTCCTTTTGCATCGACTCGGTAGTGCCCTATCAGCCCTTGAATTTTCAGAGCATGAAGGAGGACCTGCAATTCCTGCTGACCCGGTTTAAACAGCCGATGGTGGCATGGCACGACCCGAATTTCGGCGTACGGTTTGAAGATAATATGGAGGCTATCGCTTCGGCGGCGCCCCGCAATAGCTTCCGCTTTATTGCTGAAAGCAGCTTGTCCATCCTGACGGAGAAGCATTTAAAAGTGTTCCGGGAAAATGGTTTCACGGCGCTGCTGCCGGGTGTCGAGACCTGGTATGAGCTGGGCAATAAGTCCCGGACGGGACAGATCAGGGGCGAAGAAAAAGTGAAGCAGGTGGCGGAGCATGTCAATATGATCCTCGAACATGTCCCGTACGTGCAAACCAATTTCGTGCTGGGCCTGGACAGTGATGCGGGCGATGAACCGTTCGAGCTGACGAAGCAGTTCATCGATCTGGCGCCGGGCGCCTTCCCGGGGTATTCCCTGTTGACGGCCTTTGGCGCCGCGGCGCCGCTGAACCTGGGCTATCAGAAAGCGGGGCGCGTCCTGCCTTTCCCTTTCCACTTCCTCAACAATCACCTCGCGATGAATATCAAGCCCCGGAACTATGACTGGGTGGATTTTTATGATAAAGTGATCGATCTGACGAAATATACTTTTTCTCCCAGGGCGATCTATCGCCGGGCGAAGGCGACCCGCAACAATACGGCGCGCTGGATGAATGTCATGCGGGCTATCTCCTCCGAAGGATACGGCCGGATACGCTTTTTCAAAAAGGTGCGGGAGCAGCTGGTGGGCGACAAATCTTTCCGGCAGTACTTTGAAGGCGAGACGAGGGTATTACCGGCTTTCTATAGCGATATCGTACGGAGGGACCTGGGTGAATGGTGGAAATGGCTGCCGGAAGGTGCGCTCAATCATGATCCGAATGCTTACTTACGGAAGAGCGAGGGCGTTCAGGCGACGAAGGTGGCAGCTTTGTCGTAATGAGGCAGGGGCTTACATATTGAAGGCGGACACTTTATTGGCCACCGGGTCGACCAGGATATCGGCACCCTCGATGGCAGTCCGGCGATGCAAGCTAAATCTGAAAAAGATGAGCTGCCTGCCTTTCTGCTCTTCAAACTTAAATGCTTTTGCAACTTCCTTCTGTATGGTCCCGTATTTCGCATCCGTGCTCTTCATTCTTTCGATGATGGGGGCGGGAGTGAATTTATTGGCCGACGTCGTGTCGACGTATTCGGATAGCAAGTCGCCGTTGAGGCTTTTCAACGCATTGATGAACCTTAGTGCCGTGATAAAGGATTCGTGTACCTGCTGCAGCTGATGGGATGTATACCGGCTCTTGTATAGCTTATCCTTTGTCTTTATGGTCACTGCTACATACTTGTAGGAATTTGGGTCCGCGACGGTATCTTCGTAAAAGAAATAGGCCGGGAGCGAACTTGCTCCCAGCAGGACGATATCCGGATCGGGGGTATCGAGGGAAAGCCCTTCTATTTTGATGTTGTATTCTTTCAAACTTCCTTCCGAAGTGCTGATGGTAGCTGTCTTTCCCAGGGTGACCCTGGCGCCATTCAGCAGGGCGGACATCTGGCCGGCGAAGGCCAGCTCTTTTTTGGATAAAGCGATCGACTGGCAGGATGCGAGGGTGAGTATGACGGCGGCGGATGCAGCAGTTTTGAATAAGTGCATAAGATCGGTTTGTTCTATGTTGTTCTATGCAAAATAGTAAAATCTCCTCCCGGATGGGAAGGGATTTTTGCTAACAAGTGGTTATTGTTTCACCGTCGGGCTTACAGGTCATAACCCACCACTTTTTTTGTCGACGGATCTACCCAGATCTCCGCGCCCTGGATGACGGACCCGCGATGCAAAGTAAACCTGCAATAGAGGACATGTCTGCCCTCCTGATCGTCAAATTTGAATGCTCTTGCAACTTCTTTCTGTACGGTGCCATATTTCGCATCCGCTTGCTTCATTGTATTGATGAGCGCGTCAGGAGAGAAGTCTTTCATCGGTGTCCTGTCGACGTAATAGGATAACGAGTCGCTGTTGTAGGTTTTCAGCGCATTGATGAACCCCTCCACCGTGAGGAAGGATTCGTGCACCTGCCGCAGCTGCCGGGGTGTATACTGGCTCTCGTATACATTGCCTTTTGCTTTTACGGTCACTTCTATATATTTATAGGACGTTGGGTCTGCAATGGTATCTTCGTAAAAGCAAAGGGCCGGGAGCGAACCTGCCCCCATAATAACCATATCCGGATTGGGGCCATCGAGGGACAGCCCTTCAATTTCGAAGGCATATTTTTTAAAGCTTCCTTCCGAAGTGCTGCTGGTCGCTGTCGATCTTATGGTGACCCTGGCGCCATTCAGCAGGGAGGAGATCTTGCCGGCGAACGCCATCTCTTTTTTGGCGAAAGCGATGGACTGACAGGATCCGAGGATGAGCAGGGAAATGTACAACAGGGGTTTGAGGGATCTCATAAGACGGGTTTGTTTGGGAGGTGAACGGAAGCAAAGAAGGTTTTATTATTGTGCGATATAGAAAAATTCCCCTCCCATCCGGGAGGGGAATTTTGTTAACGGCGGTTTATTGTTTTACCAGCTTCGTTATCCGGGTCGTTCCATCCATCGTAGTGATGTGGAGGAAGTAGATCCCTTTTGCCAGTGTCGACATATTCAGTGTCGTATTCGATCCCCCGCTGCCGGGTGCGATGGAGACGGCCATTCTTTTGCCCGTGCTGCTGTATAGTTCCATGGACCTGACGCCGCCGGCGGCGGAGATGTTGACCATGTCCTTTACAGGATTGGGATAGACGGATAGCGTGCCGGCTGTATTGTCGTTGATCAATGTCATGGGCTGGACTGCGCCGGGCCTCGCCAGCGGCTGTACCGCAAGGCTGGTAGTCGTGTCATCCACCAGCAGCTTGTAGATATTATTATAGTCGCTGCTGCCATAAGGGCTATAAAGCGAGTCCACCACCTGGCTGTCCGTCAGTCCCGTGAGAATGAACTGCACTGCTTCCGCATTGGAGTAGGCGACGACGTTGCTGTAGATATACGGTTCACTCTTGGGAGGATCGCTCTCGAAGAACCGCAGGCGTTTGTTATCCAGCCTGGCAAAGGCAGCCGGCGAGATAAGATTGGAGTCGTTCCAGCCTTGCAGCGCATGCGAGGCGGAAGTGGCGATGTTCTTCAGGTTCAGTGCGCGGTAAGAGCCTGTGCCGCCGTAGGTCATGTTGGCATTCCAGTTGGTGAAGTTGAATACGGTGGCGCCGCCTTTCCCTACCCCCACGAGCATGACGTATTTGTATTTGCCATTGCCGTCCTTGGTGGTGTCGACAGGATAGCGGGTCATGATCGTGTCCCATAGCTGGGTAAAGCCGTCGGGGATGGTGAGATCGCCGAATGCATTGGGTTGATATTTTACGGCAATGTAATAGATGGGGTGCCCGTCATGGTCGCCGGGATAGATGTTGATGCCGTTCTGCAGGAGCTTGGGCGTGCCGCTGGCGAACAGGGCGGTGACACCGGCGGGCGCCTGGTCGGCATATTCAGATTGGTCCGGTATCTCGATGATCAGCGGATATTTTTTTGTAGTCGTGTAGTTGGGGTCTTCGGTGGGGCGTTTGACGAAGGCATATCTTCCCATCAGCAGCACGCTGTCCATGCCATAGTAAGGCCCGCTGGGAGCTGCCGCATTCACGGTGACCTGCACGGTGTCCGATCCCGTGGCGCTGTTGTTGTCGGTGACGGTCAGTTTGAATTGATACGTACCCTGCGCGAGCCCGGTGACAGTGGTGGATGCGGCCGACGGGCTGGTGATGGTGGCGCTGCCGCCGCTGATCTTTGTCCATGCATACGTCGTGATCGTGCCATCGTTGTCATGCGAGCCGCTGCCATTCAATGTGACGGAACTGGTGGGCAGGGTGATGGTGATGTTGGTACCTGCATCCGCGACAGGCGGTTGATTGACGGGTGGCGTTGTCTGCCGGGAATGCTGGAGGAACCATTCGAAAAGATTGATGGTATCCTGGGTGGCATTGCTGACGAACGGGGAGGTGTACGAGATCGCCTTTATACGGTGGAGGGTGTCATAGGCCGCGTCCCATGCATTATGCGCAGACGTGTCGAAATAAGTTATCCGCGGGAAAGGGCTGATGGAGGGATTGGTACAGGCGATGATCTGATCCAGGACATATTTTGTTTGTTGCAGCGGTTGCGCATAAGGATTGTCATCGACGGTGTTGTGGAAGGCCCAGATGGGAACATGCATGGCGGCGGTATTGCAATAGCCGCCATCAGGGGAAGGTCTGAGCGAAGCAATAGGAGCTGCGGCCGCGAATTTCCTGATATCGTTGGTGTCATAGGTGATCGCGCCCCATACGCCCTGCCCACCCATGCTCAGGCCTGTGATATAAATACGGTTGGTGTCGATCTGCAGCGAATCTTTGGCATATTGCAGCATCGCCAGGACCTTCCAGTAGCTGCCGCCGCCACCAGGATTGAAATTGTTGCCGTCCTGCGGGGAAAGGACTACGAAAGCGTCATTGCCAAATTTCATGGTGGCGCCTGCTGCGATCAGTCTTGGAATACCGGCAGCCTCCAGGCGGACCAACTGCGTCGGGGACCCATCCCCTACCTCACCTGCTCCATGCAGGAAGATGATGAGGGGATGCGACTGGTTGCCATACTGCGCAGGCCGGAACTCCAGGAACCCGACATTCCATCCGAAAGGGGAATAGGTGTAGGTTTTTGCTGTCTGGTGGTGGGGCTGGCTGTAAGTTGTGATAAAAATGAGAAGGATGGGCAGGAGGAGCCCTGTGCGGGTAAACATTCGCTTCATAATAAAGGGTTTTAATGGTTAGTGATAAAGCTAGGCAATAGGCGAGGCAGGACAGCAGTCAATTTATAACTGCGTGGTTTTGGAGGATAAGTGAGAGGTGGGGGGGATAAGTGCTGACGTGGGTGCCGGGTATCGTTGGTAAATATATTGCTTTGTATTATTTTAGTTTTTTATAACTGTATAATATGGGCCTGGACATCTCCATTTGCGTCGATAACGATAAACAGGTATACTCCGGGGATTATTATGACCCTGCGACGGATTACTTCAATAAACATAGCCTGAGCAGAACCTTTTGTAATTTAATGTGCCGGAAGGATGTAGTGTCCGGAGAACCGGAATTGGATCAGATCGGACGTATCATATCTGTTGACATTTCTCCCATCCTTGCGATGGAACGTAGCAGTGTTGACGATGATGGAGAGCTTACATTCCTGCTTGACGCGACAGAGAACGAGGAGGAAAGGAAAGCAATTCTGCAGCAGTTTGAGCTCAACAGGGAAATGCCGGAAGACAATATAGATAATGTTCTATCGACGATCGAATTATTGATTGAAAAACTATCCGTCATTGACGATCTGCCAGACCTCCTGACGGACAATGGATATAGTACGCTGGACTATAATTACTATTTCACTGATTTTAATAATGACAAGGGACAGGGCTACATTGGCAATAATTTTGGACAGGACCTGAGAAATTTTAAGCGATTCCTGGAGTTTGCAAAAGCAAAAGGCACAAAGACGGTACACTTTTCTTATGGCTAAGCAGAGAATGTTCATTGCATCGTCAGCGCATACACGGCAAAAGATGCCAGCCAGTGGTCACCCATGTATTCGCCGCTGGCGACGTTGGGCAATGCTTCGGTGAGATGCCTGTTGGCGACCTTGTACAACTGTGCCCGGTTGGCCGGGAAATGCCGGGCGATGCCGTAAAGGTCCCAGGCGCACCAGAAAATGGAGCAGTAAGTAATTGATTTATAGTTATTTGAGAGATTGGAATAGTCCGCCAAAAAATGTAAATTTGTATATAGGCAATAATATGGATCTTATTATAGATTTTGATGCGATCAATGATTCTTCTAAAAAAGATTGGTTGCTTAATACCTTAAAATTAATGGGTATTGGTTTCCATACCGCCGAAAAACCTCAAACATTAGAAGAGTACAATAAAGAGCTGCAAGACGGAGAAGCTGAAATTGAGAATGGCAAATTTATGACGAATGAGCAGTTGAAGAAAGAGATCAAATCATGGTAACTGTATGGACGCCTACAGCAATAGCAGAACTAAGAAAAGCATTCGAATATTAGCCAGGATTCTCTACAAAACGCTAGAAAGGTCGTTGATGAGATAACAACCCTGGCAGATAAATTACCGGAGCAGCCGGAAAAGTTTCCTCCCGATAAATACAAGAAAGATAATGATGGTAGCTGGAGAGCATTTGAAACTCCATTATAGGATCTCATATCGTATAACTAAAAAGGAGATTCGCATCATTCGTATGCGGCATACCAGCAGATCTCCTATCCAATATACATAGCGTCAAGTCATTCATTGCATCGTCAGCGCATATACAGCAAAAGATGCCAGCCAATGGTCCCCCATATATTCGCCACTGGCAACATTGGGCAATGCTTCAGAAAGATGCTTGTTGGCGACCTTGTACAGCTGTGCCCTATTGGCCGGGAAATGCCGGGCGATGCCGTAAAGGTCCCAGGCGCGGCTGAGATTGAGCCCATCCAGGTGGACGAGCTTCCCGTCACTCCGGTCCTTTACCTGGCCGGGCGCCCAATCGAAATCCTTACGTGTGAGGGCAGGAAGGAATTTACGTAACCAGCTCTGATAGGTGGTGTCGGGCAAGATCCGCCACATCAGGTCGGCCTCTTCCAATGCCGGGCTCAGGAAATCGTTGCCGCCGGGTTCCCAGGAGAAGGGATAGTTCACGTCTTTCCTGTAGAAGCGCAGGGCTGTCTCCGTGATGATCTTTTTGAGTGGTTCGTCCTTTGCCTGTTCTGCATAGTCCAGGGCCAGCCGCAAGGCAAACGCAAGATTGCTATGTTCGCCTATCCTTACGGGATATTGCATCTTGGGAAGGTATTCAATGAACATCGCGGAGAGCTGCCGGGCCAGCGGGGCGACATTGTCACGTAATTGCCGGGCAAAAGGATCGTCCCATTTCATTAATTCATTTTGCAGCTGAAGGAGCCAGGCCCAGCCGTAGGTGCGTTCGAAGCTTTTGTTGTCTTTCGTGGCAAAGACCTTCATCTCGACGCGGATGTTCTCTGCCGAAAGGTTCTCCTCCAGCTTTTGGCGGATCTCGCCGGCTTCGGGCATGGAAGGGAAGAGCTTTAGCAGCCTGATCAGCATCCAGTGCCCGTGTACGCTGGAGTGCCAGTCGAAACAGCCGTAAAATGCGGGGTGGTAGTTTTTGGGTTTTACGGCAAGGGTGCTGTCGGGAAAGGCGATGCCCGTCTTGTACGGGAATTCCCGCTGCATGCATTTGAGAGGCAGGGCGGCGAAATGAGAGGCGCCCTGGAGGGTGAGCTGGTATTTGCCTGCGGTCAGGGTGAAATGAGGGTTGGATTGGGCGGAGACGGTCGCGGTCGTTGCAGATAGGGTGTATATGACCGTGGCGAGGAAAAGTATGCGGGCTGTTTGGTGCATTGATATAGTTGTGTACTATTAAAGTAAGCACAATTTTGCTATCTTCAATGGATGTCACCATTTTAAAATGATCTGCAAGCGAGTAGTTTTAATGCTGTTACTGGCCACCCAGCTGCATGCCTACGGGCAAAAGGAATGTGGTTACAAGATAGATAGTGCAAGGGTCCTGTCGGACAAGAACCTGGACATCTTTCTTACAGGCCTGAGGCTGGAGTTTTTCCGGACGTTCAAGGATAAAAAAGATATCCCTGCCGGGGTCCTGCAGCAGCTGCGCTGTTTGTCATATGACCATTTCACGTTGGCAAATCCGGGCGAGGACTACCGCTGTTGCTGCACTTCCTCCATGAAGTTACCCTCCCGTCAATTGATCTTTCTTTCGAAAAGCGAGCATTATCTTGTCATGGCCTACAATATGGGGGGTATCGCTACCTGGGTCAATGTGCTGATGCTGAAACTGGAGAACGACAGGATCGTGGACCTGTGGGCAGGCCTGGGGAGCTATGAACTAAAGTCTGCCGGGGATGTGTATGAACTTTACAGATCATATAGTAAAAAAAAGAAGGGCGAACTGCATGCCATCTTCCATAAACTGGTTTTCTAGAGTGGTTTTCCTCAATTCGTAAAGGCTTTTCCTGAATGCATAAACCCCTGCGGGCCTTATGGGATAGCTTGCGGCCAAATAAACCAGGCTGTGAGATATATTCTACTCCTTCTATCGACATTGATCCTTTCAGGCACTACCGCATATTCCCAAACAGAAAGTATAAACGCCACGGTCCCACAGGCAGAAGGGGCACATAACGAACCCCTTCAAAATGGCAACATAAAGGGCACGATCCAAACCTCGGACGGGACCCCTGCGGAGTCCGTGAGCGTGGGGATCAAGGGCACTTCCATTGTCACAGTATCGGATAAATCGGGGAAATATGAGATAAAAAAGATGAAGCCCGGCGTTTATACGTTGGTGGTATCATTTACGGGGCTTGCAACAAAAGAGATAAGTGTCGAGGTAAAGAGCGGCGAGACGGTCACGGCGCCGGATATCCGGCTGGATGAAAATACCAAACAACTGAACGAGGTGGTCGTTTCCGCAGGTAAGAACAGGGGCGGTGAGTATGTGGCCAAGATGCCCCTGAAGAACCTGGAAAATCCGCAGGTGTATAATTCCGTGTCCGCGGAGATACTGAAGCAGCAGGTGATCTCTAACTACGACGACGCGTTGCGGAATGTCCCGGGCATTGCCAGGACCTGGGAATCGACGGGAAGGTCGGGTGACGGTGGGGCTTATTTCGCCCTGAGGGGATTCGATGCACAGCCTTCGCTGATCAATGGGCTGCCGGGCCTGACCAGCGGGAACCTGGACCCGGCGGATGTGGAAGAGATCCAGGTGATCAAGGGGCCATCGGGTACGTTGTTTGGGGCCAGCTTTTATGGCTATGGCGGTATTATCAATACGATCACGAAGAAGCCTTATTATACAGACCTCACCGGAGGTGAGGTGGCCTATAATGTGGGAAGCTTTGGACTGAACAGGGTGACGGCGGATATCAATGCGCCGCTCAGCAAAAAGGTGGCGATGCGTGTGAATGCCGCCTGGCAGACGGAGAACAGCTTCCAGGACGCAGGATTCAAAAAGTCCTTTTTCATTGCGCCATCCTTTCTCTTTAAGGTGAATGACAGGATGACGATCAATGTACTGGCGGAGGTGCTGGAGGAAAAGCGTGCGGTGGCGCCCGTCTTCTTTAATTCGGACAGGATGAGCCCGCTGGACTTTAAGAACCTGCAGGAACTGGGCCTCAACAATAAATTGTCTTTCACCAGCAATGACCTGACCATCAGGAATCCGAGGATCAACCTGCAGGCGCAGATGGCGTATAAACTGTCTGATCAGTGGAATTCGCAGACGGTGTTCTCCTATGGCCGGATAAGATCGAAAGGGATCTATACCTATATATGGGACGATATGGCGGGAGATAAATATTTTAACCAGTATTTCCACGATGAGGATCAGACGACGAACACCATCGATGTACAGCAAAATTTTAATGGTGATTTCCACATCGGCAATATGCGCCACCGGCTCCTCATCGGGCTGGACTTTTTCACCCGGGGCGTAAAGGACAATGGTTCCGGATGGGCTATGGGCCGATATGTCACCCCGCAAAGCGCAGAAGCAGGCTTTACAGATACATCGGGTGTGTATTACCCTCCGGTGCATTTGACAGGAGATTATGTTAAGACCCTCCTGGCGGGAACAGATCCTACCAACAGCAATATCCGCAACAATATCTACAGCAGTTATATATCCGACGTGGTCAATCTCACCCCTTCGCTCACGCTGCTGGCCGGTGTGCGGGCGGATTACTTCGATTCAAAGGGTGAGACCACCGATCCCACGGATGGCTATCACCAATGGGCTGTGTCACCCAAGTTCGGACTGGTCTATCAGCCAGTGCAGGACAAGGTCTCCCTGTTCGTCAATTATATGAATGCCTTTATCAACGTGGCGCCATCACAGACATATGACCAGGCTGGTAACGCTACAGGCGTGAGGAGCTTTAAGCCGGAGCATGCCAATCAATTGGAGTTGGGCGCCAAAGCGAACCTGATCGCGAATAAGCTCAGCGCGACCTTGTGTTATTATGATATAAAAGTGGGGAATAGAGTATATCCGGACCCGGCTAATATGAATAATTCCATACAAGGCGGAAAAGTCGGCAGCAGGGGTATTGAGCTGGACCTCCATGCCAACCTGCTGGAAGGGCTCAGCATATTGGCGGGCTACAGCCACAACAGGACGAAGGTGCTGGAAGGCAACAAGGACGACTTTTACAACGAGCCTGGAAGAGCGCCGGGCGGACAAGGGCCCCAGGACCTGGCCAACTTATGGGGGACCTATCAGTTCCGGCACGGTGCGCTGAAGAATTTCGGGATGGGAGCCGGTGGCAACTACGCGGGTGTGTACAAGGTCATCGATAATAGTGCGACAGGCGTATTTATTCTGCCCAGCTACGTATTATTCAATGGCGGTCTGTTCTATAACGCCAGGAAGATCAGGGTTGCATTCAATGTAAATAATATCACAGACAAGCAATATTATATTGGGTACTGGTCGGTGAATCCCCAGAAGCTAAGGAATTTCGCGGCGAGTGTGGCGTTTAAGTTTTAGCGGGGGAAGAAAATAAATGGTTACACCTATATAGATTTCTGGGTTTTTTTGTATTTTGTAGTAACGACCCTTAATACGTACCCTACTATGAAAGCCGCCCTGCAATTATTTATTGCTTTAACGCTTCTATCCTCTATTGTTGCCTGTCGCAAGGCCATCACGGATGCTTCCAAGCAAACCACCGCTGCGACCCTTACAGGTCCCGGCACATCCGAAACACAGACTGACACCGTCGATAGCACGCAAGTTACTTATCCCCTGCATCCGCTGACGGGATGTTTCCCGGCTCCTCTGTATGGAGACAGCGTGATATATCCTCAGCCTACGGGCGATGTGGATGATATTGTCAGCCTGGTAAATGATCCGGGGCCGGGGCATTATTTCTCCTGGCCGGCCGGACTTTCCCTGAATGCGGCCACAGGGGCCATCAATATTTCGAAAAGCGAGACGGGCCAAAGATATGCGATCGGATATGTGAAGGAAGGGACACAGGATACATGCCTGAGTACGGTGATCATTGGCGGCGCGGACTATATGGATAGCGTGTATGTGCTTGAGAACGGGGCTACCATCGCCGTCCCTTATTTTGATGCCAATGCTTATCAGGCTTCGGATTGCAGCGGCCCTGGTAACAGCGGCCACTGTTCTTTTGATGTCAATGGTTCGGCCACCGGCCAAAATATATTTATCGATAAGTTCAGCGGTGAGATCGACCTGGACAAGACCTTGAACGGTGATAAGAACACGCCGGGCGCCTTTGGCACCGTACCTGTGAATGGCGCTACCGTCAATGCCATCATTACTTATAGTCTTAAAAAGGGAAGCAACAGCGCGCCGCAAAGTATCCATGTCACTTTAAAATATTATGACAGCATGTCGCAGGTGGACCCATCCATCGTGGCGGCGATACAGACAAGGCTGATCAATATCATGAGCGGGAATCTCATCAGCTATAGCGCAAGTCCGCGACCACCATTGATCGTTATTGTGAGGAGGTAATCAGCACTGATGCGGCACTAATAAAGTTAAGAGAGACCTTGAAGGCGTCAGGGCCTTTTTACTCCAAATTTTTCAAGGAGCTCACCAAGCTCCATCTTTTTATTGTTCCTGAAAGCATCCCGGTGCGGTTTATCCAGCTTTTGCAGCAATTCCAGGAGCTGCAGCCGCTGCTCTCCCGAAAGGGGGGCCATCACCATATCCGTAACGACATTGATCAGGGGGAGCGTTTGGTGGAAAGCAGTCCTTCCGGCATCCGTCGCATGCAGCACCTTACTTCGCTTGTCGCTGCCGGAAGGTTGCTGGGTGATAAGACCTTTGCGGAGCAGGCGGCGTATCACCTCCATGCCCGTGGGCTTCAGCTGTACATGTCTTTCTATCAATTGGGACTGGGTATAGGGTCCGGCAAAAACAAGACTGAGAACGAACGCAAATTCATCGTAGGTCTCGAACGGTGTACCTTCCAGCGCCAACTTTACATAATTCATTTTAAAACGCCCAACAGCAGTCATTAGATTAGAGGCGGTGTAGTGTGCCTTGCCTCCATGGCCCTTCCCGTTCCACTCCAGGCTTTGTTCCAGTTGTCCCGTCCCGTGCCTGCTGTTATACTTTTCCCCCAACCACTGTGCAAAAGATTGCATATCAGCGGGTTGTTTTCCTGTCTCTGCTGCATAGGCCTCAAGCTCAGGTAATAGTTGTTGGAGAAGACTATAATCGGACATCGTATTAAAATGTATGAACAACGCGAAGGTAAAAAATAAATTAGTATGAAATAATACCATATAAATAATTAAAACATTCTTTATTTCGTTAATTTAGTGTAAAAACATACTAAATTGATTAAGGTCGCTATTATTGGATCTGGGATAGCCGGAATGGTTGCTGCCTGTTATCTGCAAAAGCAGGGTTATAGCGTAACGGTCTATGAAAAGAATAGCATTCCGGGAGGCAGGGCCCGGCAGTTCCGGGAAGGGGGTTTTGTTTTTGACATGGGCCCCAGCTGGTATTGGATGCCGGAGATATTTGAAAATTTCTTCAGGGAGTTCGGCAGGTCAACGGCTGACTATTATTCCCTGGTAAGGCTGGATCCCTCGTACAGTATCTACTTCCAGGGGGAAAAGATGAGGATCCCAGCCGGCATGGAAGCGCTGGGAGAGCTGTTCGAGGCGCTGGAGACCGGCAGCGCAAAACGTTTGCATGACTACCTCGGCAATGCAGCCGAGAAATACCGGATCGGTATGGAACGCTATGCGACAAAGCCCTGCCTCCGACTTTCGGAGTTCGTTTCCAAAGACGTGGTGTCGTTGTTAAAGAAGCTGCAGCCATTCCAGAACATGCGGGAGCATGTGGACGGTTATTTCAAACACCCCGCGATCCGGAATATCATGCAGTTCCCGGTGATCTTCCTGGGTGCGATGCCGGAGCGGATCCCGGCGATGTACAGCCTGATGAACTATGCGGATACGGCGCTGGGCACCTGGTACCCGGAGGGCGGTATGTTCCAGGTCCCCCGGGCTGTGCATCACCTGGCGGAGGAGCTGGGTGTGAAGTTCCGGTTTGACCAGGACATCGATGGCATCGAAGTGGTGAATAGGAAGGCGGTGGGTGTGCGTTGCCGTGGTCGCAAGGAAGACGCGGAGCTGGTGATCGGGGCGGGGGATTATCACTATATGGAGCAGCTGCTGGACCCGGCGGACAGGCAGTACAGTGCGCAATACTGGGATACGAGGGAGATGGCGCCCGGCTGCCTGTTGTATTTCCTGGGAGTGGATAAGCGGGTGCCATTGGATCATCACAACCTTTTTTTCGACAGCTCCTTTGACGATCATGCCCGGTCGCTTTACAAGGAACCGCGATGGCCGGAAGATCCCCTGTTCTATATCTGTGCGCCTTCTGTCACGGATGCGACGGTGGCGCCGGCGGGCTGTGAGAACCTTTTCATACTGATCCCCGTGGCGGCGGGTCTGGAAGGGGATGGTCGGGCGCTGAGGGAACGGTATCTGGACAAGGTGCTGCGGCGGCTGGAAGAAAGAACGGGTACAGCCATCAGGGATCATATCATTTACCAAAGGGATTATGCTTTAAAAGATTTTAGTGCCGACTATCATGCTTTCCGGGGTAATGCTTACGGACTGGCGAATACATTGAAACAAACAGCCTACGGAAAGCCAAGGATGCGGAGCGGGAAAGTAACCAACTTATTTTTCTGCGGGCAGCTGACGGTCCCCGGGCCGGGGTTGCCTCCCGCATTCCTGTCCGGCCGCACGGCGGCTTTGGAGGCGATGAAATATCTTAAACAACGACGCAAATGAATACTGTCTCACTTTTTAACCTGGTAAGTCTTGACTGTAGTCGTTGTGTTACGGGCAGGTACAGTACCTCTTTTTCCTCCGCTGTAAAATTATTGCATCCTGATCTGCGGGATCCTATTCATGGCATTTACGGCTTTGTAAGACTGGCCGACGAGATCGTGGATACTTTTCATGAGTATGATAAGGCGACCTTACTGGACCGTTTTGAGGCGGATACCTGGTCTGCTATCCGGGAGGGGATCAGTCTGAACCCGATCCTCCAGGGTTTTCAGCTGTCGGTGAACCGTTTCCATATCGAGGAGCGGCTGGTGGCCGCCTTCTTCAAGAGCATGCGGACAGACCTGGACAAGAAAGAGTGGAGCAGCCGGGAGGAGCTGACGGAGTATATCTACGGGTCTGCGGAAGTCGTGGGTCTGATGTGCTTACAGGTCTTTTGCGAAGGGGACAGCCAGCGGGCAAAAGCGCTTTCAAAGGGAGCTATGGCCCTGGGCGCCGCCTTTCAGAAGATCAATTTCCTCCGGGACCTGCGGGATGATGTAGAGGGATTGAACAGGCAATATTTTCCAGGCATTAGTTTTACAAGGTTCAGCCCCGAAGCAAAAACGTCTATCGAAGCGGATATTTTACAAGACCTCAAAGAGGCATACGAAGGCATAGAAAAGCTACCGTCAAAAGCCCGTTTCGGAGTACTGGTGGCGTACCGGTACTATTTCTGCCTGTTTAGAAAGATAAGGAGTTTGCCACCGGAGGTATTGATGCGCAAAAGGGTCAGGGTACCGAACTTTCAGAAAGGTTTGTTGCTGTTGAGGACGGCCCTGGGCGTGGGACAAATAAAACTGATACCATGATCTACATTGTTTATGTGCTGGTGACGCTGGTGGTGTTTGCGCTGATGGAGCTGGTGGCCTGGGCCACTCACCGGTGGGTGATGCATGGTTTTCTCTGGGTGCTGCACCGGGATCATCACGAGCCGCATAAAGGCAGGCTGGAGAAGAATGACTGGTTCGCCTTGTTCTTTTCCGTGCCCAGCATTGCCTGCTGCTATGAGGGCGACCGGCATTCCAATCCCTGGCTGATCTGCGTGGGACTGGGCATCCTGCTGTACGGCATTGCTTATTTCCTGGCGCATGATGTCATCGTACACCAGCGGGTGAAATGGATCAGCCGAAGCAGGAACAGGTATATCCGCCAGCTGCGCTGGGCCCATAAGATGCACCATAAGCACCTGGGGCGAAAGAAAGGGGAATCTTTCGGTTTTTTATTCGTTGAAAAAAAGTACCGGGATAAAATAAAAAAAGATGAGGAACTGCAACAAGGCGCCTGAGGATCATTTTGATCTTGCAATCGTAGGCGCCGGCTTGTCAGGGTTGATGCTGACGATGGCGCTGCTGGAGAATGATGCGACGTCGGGCAGGAGGATACTGCTGCTGGACAGGTCGCCGGACGATTATGCTCCCCGGACCTGGTGTCTTTGGGAAAAGGGAGAAGGGCCTTTTGAGGACCTGGTGGAAAAGCAATGGCAGGCGGCGGAATTCTTTTCGGAGCAGGAGCATTTGTGGATCGACCTGCGGCCTTATGCCTATAAGATGATCAGCGGAGAGCGATTCCATGAGAAAGCCCGGGCGGTGATCAGTCGCCATGCGAATGTGGCGCTGGTGCAGGAAAATGTGGAGGAGCTGCGGCCCGTGGGCGATCATGTCCGGATCGGTACGGCCCATAAACAATTCACCGCCGCGATGGTCTTCGACAGCCGGTGGCAATTGAAAGCGCTGGAAAGGGAGAACGGACCTGTCCTCTACCAGCAATTCGAGGGCTGGTTTGTCCGGACAGGGCAGCCGACATTCGACGTAAGCACGGCGCGCCTGATGGACTTCCGGATGGAACAAAAGGATGCCGTAGCTTTCTGTTACCTGCTGCCCCTGGATACCCATACGGCCCTGGTCGAATACACACTGTTCACGCCGGAAATCAGGCCACAGGAGAGCCTGGAGGCCGCGGTGGCGGAGTATCTTGGCAGACAGCTGCCCGGAAAGGACATCGTGGTACGGTCGAAAGAGAAAGGCATCATTCCCATGTGCGATCTTTCCATCGTCCAGCAACATCCCCGCGTGATCCCCATCGGCACGGCGGGAGGATGTACGAAACCTTCTTCGGGCTATACATTTATGTTCGTCCAGCAGCATACGGAACAGATCATCGCAGCGCTGAACAAGGGGGAGATGCCTTTGGCTTTTTCTCCTTCCTTACCCGCCCGGCGTGGTTTTTACGACCGGGTATTGCTGCGCGTCCTGGAAGAACATCCCCAAAAAGGGGCCGGGATCTTTTTCAGTTTGTTTAAGGATAACCCCGCCGCGGCGGTGCTGGATTTCATGAGGAATGCGTCCACCCTGCAGGAAGAGATGGCGATCTTCCGGCACCTGCCCTTCTTCCTGTTCCTGAAAGCGTCGCTCCGCGAGATGGGAGCAGGCGCACGTCATCGTAAAGAAATGGAGACAATGGTATGAGCGGCACCTGTTTCAACGGCGGCCTCATAAAAATCCGGTGCGCGGAACCAGGGATGGCGATTGCCTGAAAACCCATATTTTTCTTTTGGGATCCCCCATCTATTCCTGTCGATCTGCCCGTTGCCGTTCTCATCCAGGAATAACGCGATGGCGTATCTTCCTGCAGGCATCTCTCCCAGATCGATGGTCAGGGTATCGGCGTCTTTGACGGGTGTGATCTTGCTGCGATAGCATTTTTTCGGGTCCAGATAGGTTGCGGGGGAATCATATACAGCCAGGTAGATGCTGCCTGTCCTGCGGGAGAGCCGGTCCACCCTGACTTTTACCGGCAGCTGGGCGCCGGCGGCGAAAAAAAATAAAAGGCACCCTGCGGATAGGAAGAGTCGGTTCATTGCCCGGGAAGGTACTAAAAAAAACGGCCCTGACCGGAAGGTCACTACCCTCCCTCCGGCCTGTTCTTTTCCGCCTCCTTCATCGTGAGATAGTCCGACGGGGTCATGCCGAACTGGCGCAGGAAATTTCTTCCAAAGTTGGTCTGCGATGCATAGCCCACCATGGTGGATACTTCATAAATTTTATAGGTGCCTTCGGCCAGCAGCTCGGCAGCCTTCTTCAGCCTTGTCACATTGATGAGGTCGTTAGGGGACAGATCGGAAAGGGATTTGATCTTCCGGTAAAGGGTTGGCTTGCTCATGTTCATCAACCTGGCGATCTTCTCCACGTCGAGGTCGGGGTCTTCCAGGTTCTTTACGATGCTGTCGTTGATGTGCTCCAGGAAGAGCTCATCGGCCTTGGAGTAGGCGATGCTTTTTATATGCACCAGGGGAGAACTGGCGAAATATTCCTTGATCTTGTTCCTGTTGGTTAGCAGGTTGGCTATCTGTACCTGGAGGTATTCCGGGGAAAAGGGTTTTTCTATATACGCGTCGGCGCCTAATTCCAGCCCTTCGATCTTCGACTGTAAAGTATTCTTTGCAGTGAGCAGGATGACGGGGATATGGCTGTATTCGAGGTTGGTCTTTATGATCCTGCACAGCTCGAAACCATCCATCACGGGCATCACCACGTCGGAGATCAGGAGCTGGACGGCATGTTCCTTCAACAATTCCATCGCTTCCTGCCCATTCAGCGCCTTTATCACGGTGTATTTTTCATCGAGCTCGTGTTCCAGGAACTCGAGGATCTCTTCGTTGTCGTCGGCCAGTAAAAGAAGTGGCTTTGTCATTTGATTCATAATGTCTTTTCAATGGTCAAATGGAATGCAGCGCATTTCATACTGCAACCTGGTTTAATGGTATGGATACGAAAAATACGTTCATGTCGTCTTCAGGCTCTTTCAGGATCAGGTCCCCTTTGTGCAATTGTGTCAGCGACAGGGATAATGCAAGGCCGATGCCGGTGCCTTTTTGCTTTTCCGTTGCTTTCAGCCGGAAGAAAGGCTCGAAGATCTTTTCCTTCATTTCCATGGGTATCAGATAGCCGTCATTCTTTACTTCAATGACAAACGATCTGTCGCCGGGCAGAAGGGGAAATATATGCAATGCTACTTTGCTTTTGGCATATTTCACGGCATTGCTCAACAGGTTGGCGAGGATCTTATTGAACGCGTCGGTGTCGATGTAAGCGTAAATGTCTTTTGTGCCCTTGTACAGGCTGAAAGTTAGTCCTTTCTGTTCTGCCAGTGGCCTGAAACTGATGAAAATCTCTTCCACGATGCCCGTGATATTGGCTTCGGTGAAGCTGAGGCTAAAACCTTTTATCTCAGTCTGGCGGAAGTCGAGCAATTGATTTGTCAGGTCCACCAGCCGGCCTGTATTCCTTTCCATGATGCGCAGGCTGTCCCTTATCCCGGGGTCATCGCCGGCCTTCCTGATCACCTTTTCCAGGGGGCCTTTGATAAGGGTGAGGGGCGTCTTGATCTCGTGGGCTACGTTGGTGAAGAATTGCATCTTGGCTTCGTACAGTTCTTTCTCTTTTGCGATCTCCAGCTGTTCGATCCTTCTTCTCTCCTTGTCTTTTAGCCGCAGGCGGTAGGCGCGTGTGATATACCAGGTCAGCAGCAGGGCGAGGGCCGTGTAGCATATATAGGCCCACCGGCTTGTCCACCAGGGCGGCAGTATATCGATGACGATGGCCGTCTCTTTGCTGCCGGCGGCTTTTACCCTGAATGTATAGACACCGGCGGCGAGATTGGTGAAGTACACCTTGCGGTTGGTCTTAAGATAGGTCCAGTCGGCGTCCAGCCCTTCCATCTTATAGGCGTATTCGGACATCTCGGGCGCAGTGTAGCTGAGCGAGGCGAAATCGATGCTGAAAGTGGACTGGCTGTGGGTGAGGACCACCTTATTCGTAAAAGTGACCGACCGGCCCAAAGGAGAGCCCTGCTTGTTGATCAGCAGCTCCTTGTTGTTGACCTGGAAGCCTGTGATATAGATGGGGGAGGAATAGTCCTTTGCCAGGAGCTTACCCGGCTGGAAGGAGATCAGCCCTTTTACACTGCCGAAGTACATATTCCCATTCCTGTCCCTGAAGGCCGAGCTGAAGTTGAACTGGTCGTTCAACAGTCCATTGGCCTTGGTATATACGGCGGCCACTTTTTCGGTGCTGATGGAAAAACAGACGAGGCCCTTGGTGGTGCTGATCCACAGCCGCCCTTCACCGTCCTCGGCAATGCTGAGGATGAAATTGGAGGGCAGCCCGTCGGCGGTGGAAAATCTCTTGAACCGGCGGGTCCCGGGATCGAGGCGGCACAGCCCTCCTTCCGTCGCAAACCATAGCTGATCCTGGCTGTCCTCGAAGATCTTGTTCACCCTGTCGTGGCTGAGGCTGTTCTTATTCCCTGCCTGGTAGCTGAAATTGCCGCCCCTGCGGTTCCTGGTGTCGTAATAATTTACCCCATTGCCGTAGGTGGCTGCCCAGATGACGCCGTTCTTATCTTTTACAATGCTGGTGTACCAATTATGCAAAGGCATGCCGGGCAGGAGGGAAAAATCATCGGTCTTGCGCGAGTAAAGATAAGCGCCGATGGTGGTGCCCACCATTATTTCGTCATCCGCCGATTGGTACAGGCAATAGATGAAGTTGCTGCGCAGCCTGTTGCTGTCGTTGCCTTTGGCATATTTACGTATGACCTTGCCTGTCTTTATGTTCATCACATCCAGGCCATGCTCGAAGGTGCCGATCCATAGTTCGTCCCCTGTCGCCAGGAGGCCATGGATATTGGAGTAGGAGATCCCATGCTTTGTGCCTGTAGGCAGGTAATTGGAAAAGCGGCCGGTGGCGGTGTCCAGCTGGTTCAGGCCGGCGTCCTCGGTGCCGATCCACAGCTTCCCATACCTGTCTTCGATGATCTCCCTAACGACATTGCCGCTGATGGAGTTCCTGTCCTTCTCAGGAAAGTATTTCGTAAAGGTCACGGGCTGCTGCGGAAAATAGTTGATGCCGCCAAAGTAAGTGCCGGCCCAGATACCTCCTTCCCTGTCCTTGCAAAAGGAATACACGGCATTGTCGGAGATGGAATAAGGATTGGTGTATTCTTTATGGAGGTGGGTGCATGCCTGTGTATGGAGGTCGTAGATATAGATGCCGGATTCGGTGGCGATCCAGCATTCGCTGGCGGAGGTCTGTAAAAAGTTCCGCGCGAAGATCTCCGTATGGTCGGGGTTGTACGTGAGGACGTCCTTATACTCTGCGCTGGCGGGGTTGAATATCTTTACCCCCTGGTTGGACGTGCCTACCAGCATGTTGCCATCGGTGGTAGCGTACAGATTTTCGATCCAGTTGGAGACCGACCGGGGTGAATGATCAAAGAGATCGAAGGCGGTGAACCTGCCTGTGCGGGGATCGTATCTCTCCAGCTGCCCTGTGGACGTAGAGACCCATACGGAGCTGTCGGCCAGGGTGCAAATGGAAGTCGCTTCGAAATAATGCTCCACATTGAACTGCTGCAGCCTGCCGGTGGCGATGTCGTATTTGAAGAGATTGAAGTTGGAGATGAACCAAAGGGCGCCCCGGGTATCCATCTTTATACTGGTGACCTGCGCGGTAAATGGGGTGGGCAGGAGACTGAAACTTTCATTGGATTCATCATATTTATACAGCCCCTTGTCCGTGCCTGCCCAAAGGACATGGTTGTTGTCCATATACAGGCAGCGGATGAAATTATTGCCGATGCTCGTCTTGTCCTCGGGGTCATTCCTGAATACTTTGAACGTGTAGCCGTCGAACCTGTTCAGCCCGTCCTTCGTGCCAAACCAGAGGAAGCCTTTGCTATCCTGCAGGCAGCTGAGCACGGCATTATTGGAGAGCCCGTCCTCTACCTGGTAGTGCCGGAAATAGTAGGACTGGCCGGCTGCCCCCGAAGTGAGGAATAGGAGAATGGCAAGTATAAAACCATTATGAATCAATCAGATAGAGTTGGTTTTGGACCATAAATATAGGGAAAGGGGCGTAAGATAGGACGTTCAGCCGTGGAAAATGAGAAGTTTTGTCGAAATGTTGAGACGATCCGGCGAGCCGGAGAAAATTATTCTTATCACCTTCACACGGTACAAACTAACAATTGCCAAAACGCCAGCTTATGATGCAGCACTCCCGCCCGAGCATTCACTACAAAGATGTCTTTCCGGCATCCATCGTTTTCCATTTTACAGTCATCTTCAGTAAAGTAACCAACAGGGGCTATTTTTTGCCTTGCCTGATAAACGTTAAAATGACACGTATTTAAACCCCAAATGATGCTATATGAAATACAACAACAGAAAATCTTCCGGGCGGCTTATTAGCTTAGTGATCGTGATGATCATGCTGATGATCGCTCCGTCCGCATTTGCCCAGGGGAAGATTGCCGGCCAGGTAAAGGATTCGGTAGGCAATCCGGTGAAAGGGGCTACGATCAAGGTAAAGAACAAGAAGATCTTCACCACCAGTGGTGAGGACGGCGGCTTCAGTATTGCGGCGGCGCCGGGTGATGTGCTGCAGGTGTCTTCCGTCGGCTTCGAAGGCTCCGAGGTCACCGTGGGCAGCAGCGGCAGCGTAATGATCGCGCTTACTTCGAAGGCTACGTCCCTGGACGACGTGGTCGTCGTGGGTTATGGCACGCAGCGCAAGAAGGACCTGACGGGAGCCATTGCGGCGGTGAATATGGCCGATGCAAAAAAATATTCCACCAGCGATATGTCCCAGCTCTTACAGGGCCGGGCCGCGGGCGTGGTGGTGAACAGTGATGGTCAGCCGGGGGCGGTGCCCAGCGTGCGCATTCGCGGTTTCAGCACCTTCGGCGCCTCGCAGCCCTTTTATGTGGTGGACGGCGTGCCGGGCACGGCCATCAGGGATTTCAACCCCAATGACATCGAGACCATGACGGTGCTGAAAGACGCTTCGGCGGCGGCCATCTATGGTGCGGCGGCCGCCAACGGGGTGGTGATCATCACCACCCGCCAGGGCAGAAAGAATACGGCAATGAAGGTGGGCTACAACGGATATTATGGCGTGGACAAGGTTTGGCAGCGGCAGAAGGTGACGGACAGGGTGCAATACCAGACCCTGAACAACGAGTCGCGGGTGAATGCCGGCAAGGCTTTGTTCCCGGCCAATGACCCTTCGAACCCGCAATATGTGAAGATCAATACGGACTGGCAGAAAGAAGGGTTGAAGACGGGCATCCGGCAGGACCACAATGTCAGCTTATATGGCGGCGGCCCCAGCAGCACGTACAACCTTTCCCTGGATTATTTTGACCAGAAGGGGACCTATGTCGGCAACGGCCCCGATTATAAGCGGTATACTGCCAGGATCAATACCAGCGCCGAAAAAGGGATCATAAAAGTGGGCGAATCTTTTAACTATACACACTCACATGAGAACTCGCTGACCTTCCGCGACGACATCCTGCTGGGAGGCATACCGCCGCTGATCGGCACCCTGGTGGTAGCCATTCCCACGATGCCTGTGCATGACTCTTCGCAGCTGAACGGCTTTGGAGGCAGCAGCTCGGAGTTCAACGGCGCCAATTCATTGAATGGTATCGGGATCAACAGCATCCTGGTGAACTGGGTGGATGTGGACAGGACCTTTGCCAACGCTTATGCGGAGCTGAAGCTGCTGAACAGCGGGGGACATCATCTGCGGTTCAAGACGAGCGTGAGCTATGACAAGACGGTGACGAGGGATTATTCCTGGCAGCCTCCTTTCTACCTGGGCAAGTTCTTCAGCAAGCCCGATGCGGAGCTGTTTGACAATTCACGCGTCATTACCAACGCATCCATAGAGAATACCCTCAATTATGACAAGCTGTTTGGCAGGCATGCGATAGAAGTGCTGGCGGGACAATCTTACCGGTATGGCAGCTTTGTCTTCCGGCAGGCGGAAGCGAAAGGATTCACGGCGCCGTATTACCCGGTGATCAACAACGGGGCGACCAACTCTGCAAAAGGCAATCAGACTGAAAGTGCGCTGAGCTCTTATTTCGGGCGGGTTAACTATTCCTATGACGACAGGTACCTGCTGTCCGCCTCTATCCGGCGGGACGGTTCTTCACGGTTTGCTCCCAGCAACCAATATGGTTATTTCCCTGCCGCATCTGTCGGCTGGAAGCTCAGCAGTGAAAAATTCTGGCATGTCCCCACGTCGATCGTTTCTTCTTTGAAGCTGCGGGGAAGCTATGGCAAGCTGGGTAACCAGGAGATCGGTGACTACCTCTTCCAGGGCACCGTCAATTCAGGGATCGTATACACCTTCAATGGTGTGTTCTATACGGGCGGCCTGCAGACGCAGGTAGCATCTCCCAACATCAAATGGGAGTCGAAGGCCATCACCAATGCGGGCTTCGATGCGGTGCTGCTGAATGGCCACCTGGATCTTTCGGCAGAATACTACAATGCTAAAAGCACGGACCTCCTGGTGGGGATCACGATACCTGCCAGTACGGGATTTGAGAATCTCACACCCACCGTCAATTCCGCCTCGACGAGGAACTCGGGTGTCGAGTTTACCGTTGCCTATCATAAGAATAAGGGCGAACTGACCTACGATATATCCGCCAATCTCGCAACGGTGAGCAATACGACACTGGCAGTGGGCAGCGATGGCCGCCCCCTGTTTGGCGCCGGGTCCAAGACGGATGTGGGCCATCCGGTGGGTGCGCATTACGGCTTCGTATATGAAGGGCTCTTCCAAAGCCAGGATGATATCAACAACCATGCAACGCAGGGGACGCCCCTAAAGCCGGGCGATGTAAAATACAAGGACATCAGCGGCCCCAACGGCAAGCCGGACGGTGTAGTGGACGAGGCTTACGACAGGACTTATTTAGGCAGCGGCATTCCGAAGTTCAACTACGGCTTCAGCTTCTCGGCGGCGTATAAAAAATTCGACCTGTCCATCTTTGCATCGGGCAGCGCGAAATTCCTCATCAACAGCAGGATGTACAGGGACCTGCATCATTCGTCCGGCGCGTTGAACTACAGCACGGACATGCTGAACAGGTGGACCCCCACGCATACGAATACGGATATCCCCCGGCTGAATGACGACGACGCCAACAACGGCAAGGATTCAAACAGGCCGGGCTGGCTGCAGAACGGCACCTACCTCCGGATCAATACGGTGTCGCTGGGCTACTCGCTGAAGGAGAACATCATCAAAGGCGTGGCCAGCGCAAGGGTCTATGTCACCGCTCAGAATCTATATTCTTTCCAGGGGTACCAGGGATACAATCCTGACTTTACTTCGGGGGTATTGAATCCCGGCTTTGATTTCGGATCCTATCCCAAACCAAGGACCTTGCTGGTGGGCGTACAAGTGACTTTTTAAAGAATCCTAAAACTAGAAATCATGAGATCGAAGATAATATATATGGTGGCTGGCCTGATGCTGATGGCAACGGGCTGTGACAAAAAGCTCAACCTGCTTAACCCGAACGCACAAACGACGGACGTTTTTTGGAAAACGAGAGAGCAGGCCTATGCGGGCTGTACGGCTATTTATAATGCACTGACGGTGGATGGGACCTACATGCGTAGCTTCCCGGGCCTGACGGACAGCCGCGGAGACGACTTCACGGGTGACAGCCCCTGGCTGGACCTGGTTTTGACGGGCGAGTTCATCATCCCCACCACTTCCGCCCCTGTCTTCTGGATATGGAGGGACTTCTACCTGGTGGTGAACAGGGCCAACCAGGTGATCAAGTACGTGGGCGCTTATGATGAATCCGTGTTACCGAAGGCGGAAAAGGACAGGATCCTGGGGCAGGCTTATTTCCTGCGCGGCCTGGCTTTTTACAATCTGGCCACCAGCTTCAAGGTGATACCGATCATGACGGAGCCCTTCCTGAACCCGTCGGAGTACTTTACTGCCACTGCCAGCGAAGATGAGATCTGGAACCAGATCTATTCGGACCTGCAGGCTGCCGAAGCCAGCCTGCCCATCTCGTATGACAACGTGGACGGACTGGACAAGGGCGAGAAGGGAAGAGCTACCAAGGGCGCGGCTGCCGGGCTGCTGGGCAAGGCCTACCTGTACAGGAAGGACTATGCAAAGGCCGGGGCGCAATTCGAGAAATTCCTGGCGGGCGGTGCATTGAACAATGTGTATTCGCTGGTGCCCGACTACAGGGATAATTTCAAGGATATAAATGAGAACAACAGCGAGTCGCTGTTCGAAGTGCAGTTTACGGAAGGCAAGGGTACCGACATCAACTGGTGCTGCGAGCCTACTTCATCCTGGAAGCAGGTGCAGGCGATCTCCGTCACGTACGGCATGGAAGGGGCCGGCTTCTCCGATTATCTGCCTACGCGCTGGATCTATGATGAATACAAGAAGGAAAAGACGGTGGACGGTAAGGACGACCCCAGGCTGCTGGTGACAATCGCTTCTTATGAGCCCGCTGATAATTCGGTGCTGGCCTATGGAAAGCCCTGGTGGAACCCCCAGACCTCCATTTATCCCAGGAAATATACCAATGACGGCGTAGGCAATGGCAAGCCGGTGGAAGTCGCTGCTGAGTCGGGCATCAACTACCGGGTCCTGCGTTATGCGGACATTCTGCTGATGTATGCGGAAGTGTTGAATGAGACGAATAAGACCGACCAGGCCTATCCTTATATCCAGCAGGTGAGGGCCAGGGCCAATCTTCCCGACCTCGCCACGGCCAAACCGAACATGACCCAGGCGCAGATGCGGGATCAGCTGGCGCATGAGCGGGCGCTGGAGTTCGCCATCGAAGGCCAGCGGATCAATGACCTCATTCGCTGGGGCTGGTTCTATGACCCCGTGAAGCTGGCGGAGCTCAAGGCCCATGATCCTGATTTCAACACCTGGACGCCGGGTAACGAATATCTGCCTATTCCCCAGGGAGAACTGGATGTGAACAAGAACCTGAAGCCCAATCCCGCCAACTAATGTTGGATGGAAGCAAGATAGCGTGGGTGTTGTTGGGATGGGTTCTATTCGGTTGCAGGAACAGGGAGGCCATTGCTGACAAGCTGCATTTTACCCAAATGGATGCGGGGCAGACCCATATTGGCTTCAGCAATACGATCACAGACAGCGACACGATGAATGTGTTCATCGATGAATATATGTACAATGGTGCGGGGGTCGGCGTGGGCGATCTTAATAAGGATGGCCTGCCCGATCTCTTTTTTTGCGGGAGTATGGTCAGCAGCAGGTTGTACATCAACAAGGGTGGTTGCAGGTTCGAGGACATCACGGAGGCGGCAGGGCTGCAGACGGTGAGATGGTGTACGGGGGTCAGCGTGGCCGATGTCAATAACGATGGCTACCCGGACATTTATGTCTGCGCCTCTCATTCGACGGATAAGGAGCGCCGGAAGAACATGCTGTTCATCAATGACGGCAAGCTTCATTTTACGGATCAGGCGGCAGCATATGGATTGGCGGATACCGGCTATTCCACGCAAGCAGCATTTTTCGATTATGATAAGGATGGCGACCTTGACATGTACCTGCTCAACCATGAGATCTACAGTCATACGGCCAATAACCTCCGGCCGAAGGACACCAGCGGAAATGCGGTGGCCCAGGACCGCCTGTATCGCAATGACGGTGTGCCGGCGGGGATGTCCCATCCCGTCTTTCATGATGTGTCTATATCCGCGGGGATCAGGGAAGATGGCTATGGATTGGGAGTGACCATCACGGATGTGAATGGAGATGGCTGGCCGGATGTGTATGTTGCGAACGATTATATTGCCAACGATCTTTTGTGGCTGAACAAGCGTGACGGCACTTTTACCAATATCATCGGCACGGCTTTGCGTCACCAGCCTTACAACAGCATGGGCGTGGATGCCGCCGATATCAACAACGATGGGTTGCCGGACCTGGCTGTGGTGGATATGCTGCCCGAGACGAATGAAAGAAAGAAGATGATGGCCAGCGCTACGAACCAGAGCAAATTCGATATGCAGCAGCGGTTTGGGTACGAGCCTTCCTATGTGCGGAATATGCTGCAGTTGAACAATGGCAATCGCGGGGCGGGGTCCGGGGGCCGGCAGGTGGGCGGGGGGCAGGAACCTTTTTTCAGCGAGATCGGTCAGCTGGCGGGCGTATTCCAGACGGATTGGAGCTGGAGCGTCCTGATGGCGGACCTTGACAATGACGGCTGGAAGGACCTCCATATCACCAATGGCCTGGGTAAGGATATCACGAACAACGATTATACGACGTTTGCCAGTGCGGAGGGGGGATATACAGGTAGTTATGGGTTTGGAGGGGCGGATGTCGGGACGGGCCAGGCGGCATCGGACGGGCGGGCAGGCAAGAAGAATATTGCGGCCATGCGGAAAACCCTCGACGCATATGGCAGCGTCAACATGAAGAGCTATATTTTTCACAACAATGGCGACCTGACCTTTAGCGATCTGTCGCAACAGGCGGGGATCGATGTTCCGGCCATATCGAACGGTGCCGTATATGCGGACCTGGATAATGACGGGGACCTGGACCTGGTGACGAATAATATCAACGCGGAGGCGTCCGTATGGAGAAATGATACCCGGACCTCGGCCGGGGACAGTACGCATAATTTTCTTTGCGTGGAGCTGAAGGGGCAGTCCATCTGCAGCAAGGTGATGCTGTATGATAAGGAAGGACGGCAGTTCCTGGAGGAGTCGCCCGTGCGGGGTTTTTGTTCCTGTGTGGATGGCAGGCTGTATTTTGGCGTGGGCGGCCTGCGGCTGGTGGATTCTGTTGTCGTGCTGTGGCCGGATGACCGGGTACAGGTACTCCGGCAGGTGAAGGCGAACCAGTGGTTGACGGTGCGGCAGGAAGATGGGATGCGGGTGGAGCATGGCGCCCGGATGGATATGGCGGGAAAAGGGACGGGTGGATCGTGGGCGGACCCGGGGCGTATTGGGCAGGACCCGGTGGTTGCAGGACTTCCCGGTCAGGGGGCCTTGTTCACAGATGCCGGCGATCAGTACGGCCTCGATTTCAGGCACGCGGAAAGCCCTCACTATGATTTCGGTGAGCACCAGCCTATTTTACAGAAGTTCTCGCAGCTGGGGCCTTGCATGGCTACAGGCGATGTGAACGGGGACGGGCTGGAAGATGTTTTTGTGGGAGGTGCGGCTAACCAGTCGGGTAAGATCTTCTTACAGCTTGCCGGGGGTGGCTTTGCGGCTGCCGGCCTGGTGACGGGGATCAAATCCGGTGAAGACCTGGGCGCTGTCCTCTTCGATGCGGATGGCGATAAGGACCTGGACCTGCTTGTCACGGGCGGGAGCCTGGAGTTCGTTTCTACGAAATACGATCAGCCGAGACTATACATCAATGACGGGAAGGGCCATTTTACGTTGGATGAAGGCGCTCTGCCCCAGATCGAGGATATCACCAGGGCCGTGGCTGTCCTGGATATGGATGGCGATGGAGATCCGGATGTTTTCATCGGTGGACGACTTGCCCCCCGGCACTATCCCCAATCGCCCCGCAGCTATATTTTGCGGAACGAGCATGGACGATTCAGGGATGTGACAAAGGAAGTATGCGGCGCGTTGGAATACCCCGGCATGATCACGGATGCGGTGTTTGCGGATGTCGACGGAGATGGTTTGAAGGACCTGGTAGTTTGCGGCGAGTGGATGGGGGTAAGGTTCTTTAAGAATACAGGGGGCAGGTTTGCCGAAGGCAATGCGCTCTCTGGAAGTCATGGACTCTGGCGCTGCCTATGCCCGGTGGACCTGGATAAAGATGGCGACCTGGACTTTGTAGTGGGGAACGTGGGGCTGAATAATAAATATGGCCCTTCGGCAGAAAGGCCGATGAAGCTCTTTGCAAAGGACATGGACGGCAATGGGATGGAGGAGCTGATCCCGGCTTATTATATCAAGGACAGGGCGGGAGATTATCAATTGTACCCTGCCCTGGACAGGAACCAGCTGGCGCAGGAGATGCCCGCTGTCAAGAAAAAGTATTTGTTGCATAAGGATTATGCGACGGTGACGATGGCGCAGTTAAAGGACGATTTTGGCGCCGGCGGATGGACGGAGCTGACATGCGAGACATCTGCCTCGGTGTGGATCGAAAACCTGGGTGGCGGCAGGTTCAGCGTGCATGTGCTGCCTGTGCAGGCTCAATTTGCGCCGGTGAACTGTATGGTGGCTGCGGATGTGGACGGGGATGGCGCGACGGACCTGGTACTGGCGGGCAATGAATACCAGTCGGAGTCCAACAGCGGCCGGAGCGATGCCTCCTATGGACTGTTGCTGAAAGGAGATGGCAGGGGCGGACTTGCGCCGGTGGATGGGGTGCACAGCGGGCTGATCCTCGATGGGGATATCAGGGATATGAAAATGATCAGGATGAAAAAAGAGCGGGTGCTGCTGGCAGCGCCGAACGATAGTAAACTAAAGACATTTACCTTAAGACAGACCACATGAAGAAAAATATATGGATACTGGGGCTGGTGCTTTTTGCCGCCTGTAGTAAGAGCGGTTCGGGAGGAAATGGCGGAGACCCGCCGGTGGTAACGCCTCCGGTGACGCCGCCCGCCGCCTTCGATATCAATTCGATCAATGATACGTATGCATCGGTGGCGCCGATGGCAAATTACCAGCAGTGGGGACCTTACAATGTACATGACCCTTCCATCATCAAAGCGGGTGACTATTATTATTGTTACAGTACGGATGCGGGCTATGGCATCGACGTGCGTGCGGGCCTGCAGATCAGGAAGTCGAAGGACCTGGTGGAATGGACCTATGTGGGGTGGGTATTCAACGACCTGCCTGCGAAGGGGAAGGCTTTTATACAGAATGCCGGTGGTACGCCGTTCAATTCTTTGTGGGCGCCTTGTGTAGTGAAAGTGGGTGCTGAATACAGGCTGTATTATTCCTTGTCATGTTCATTGCCCAGGCTCAGCGTCATCGGGCTGGCCACGGCTGCGAATCCGGAGGGGCCCTGGACGGAGAAGGACCTGGTGGTCGTCTCGAAGAATGACAATACTACCCAAACGAATGCCATCGATCCCTCGGTGCTGGTGACGGCCGGCGGCGAACACTGGATGGTGTATGGCTCCGCATGGGATGGGATCTATTCGTTAAAGCTGGACCCTGCGACGGGCCTTACCATGACGGCGGGGGACAAGGGCAGGCGGATCGCCAACCGGGGCTTTACGGGTGGTAAATATAATGGCAATATCGAAGGACCGGAGTTGCGATACAATCCCACGCTGAACAAATATTTTTTATTCATAGCTTACGACTGGCTGGAGACGAAGTACAATGTACGTGTGATGCGGGGCGATAAGCCGGATGGCCCTTTCTACGACTACAACGGCGCAGATGCCAATACGGACGTGGATCATGGGCCGATGATCATTGCGCCGTACAAATTTGCCGGTCATGGAGGCTGGCAGGGCGTATCCCATTGCACGGTCTTCGACGATGGCGCGGGGCAATTTTACATCGCGCACCAGGGCCGGCCGGGCGTAGACAAATATTATATGGACCTGCATGTTCGTAAATTGTTCTGGACGGCGGACGGCTGGCCTGTCGCGTCGCCTGAAAGGTATGCCTGGGAAAAGGATTCGCTGATCTCGCAAAATGACGTGGTGGGTAATTGGGAAAGGATCGTCCTTAATTATAATGTGGTGCCGGGCTATTCCGCGGAGCAGGTCTCCCCGGACTTCCAGCTGTCCGTAAATTTGACGGTGGATGCGGCCGGGACATTGAATGGCAGCGCGGGGGATACCTGGACCTACAGTGCGCCCTGGCTCCAGCTGAAATGGAGCGGTGGCACTACGGAGAAGGTATTTGTTCAAAAGGGCAGGGATTGGGAAAACAAGAAAAATAGTATCATCTTCACCGGCTTGAACAATGTGGGGACGGCCGTATGGGGTAAGAAAAAGTAATAAGCGTTATATGAATATAAGTAAATGGTTAGCAGTACCGGTACTTGCCGCAGGCCTGTTGTCTCCTTCACTGGCGGATGCACAGCAGAAAAATGAGATCGTCATCAAGGCAAATACGCCTGTCGCGGATGTGCAGCCCACGATGTGGGGCATCTTTTTCGAGGATATCAACCTGGGTGCGGATGGAGGGATCTATGCGGAGCTGGTGAAGAACAGGAGTTTCGAGTTCAATGAGCCCATGATGGGCTGGAAGGTCCGGCAAAGCAAATTCCATGAGGGCAGTATGCTGGTGCTCAACCGTAAGGAAGAGGCTCCTGCCAACCCAAGGTATTTAAGGGTGACGAAACACGAGGCTGCGGATACGCTGGGCATCATCAATGAGGGCTTCCGGGGGATGGGGATCAAGAAAGGACTTCGGTATGATCTCTCGATGAATTACCGGTTGCCGGCGGCGGGTGTGCGGCTGCGGATCGAGCTGATCAGCAGTGGCGGTGCCGTCATTGGATCGACGACGCTCACACCGGATGTTACGCCGGGGCAGGAATGGCGGCGGGCGGCTGTCAGCTTTAATGCTACTGATTCGACGTTGAAGGGTCGTTTGTATATTGGGTTCGAGGGCAGTGGGGTCATCGACATGGATATCGTCTCGCTCTTTCCTTCGGACACCTGGAAGGGGCGGCCCGGCGGGATGCGGGCGGACATGATACAAATGCTGGCGGATATGAAGCCTGGCTTTATCAGATTCCCCGGGGGCTGCGTTGTGGAAGGGCATGACCTGGCGCTGCGGTATCAATGGAAAAAGACATTGGGGGCCCTTGAGGACCGGCAGCTCATCGTCAACCGCTGGAACTATGAGTTTGCCCATCGGCCGACGCCGGATTATTTCCAGACGTTCGGTCTTGGCTTTTATGAATATTTTCAGCTGGCGGAAGACATCGGCGCATCGCCGTTGCCCATCCTCAATTGCGGAATGGCATGCCAGTTCAACACGGCGGAAGTAGTGCCCCTGGATGAGTTGGACCCTTATGTGCAGGATGCCCTGGACCTGATAGAGTTTGCCAATGGTGACGTAAGTACGAAGTGGGGTAAGGTGCGGGCGGACATGGGCCATCCTGCGCCGTTCAATTTAAAGATGATGGGTATTGGGAATGAGAATTGGGGACCCCAGTATATCGAAAGACTGAAGGTGTTTACGAAGGCCATCAAGGAGAAATACCCGGATTTCAGGCTGGTGAACAGCAGTGGCACAGACCCCAACGGGGACAGGTATGATTTTCTCAACAAGGAGTTGCGGGGCATGCATGCGGATATCATCGACGAGCATTATTACCGGCGGCCGGAATGGTTCCTGCAGAATGCACGCCGCTATGATACCTTTCCCCGTAATACTTCCAGGATCTTTGCGGGTGAGTATGCTGCGCAGAGCGATCATACTGTCAGCGTGCAAAATCAGAACAACTGGCAGACGGCCTTGTCGGAAGCGGCTTTTATGACGGGGCTGGAGCGGAATGCGGATGTGGTGGCCATGGCCAGCTATGCGCCATTGTTTGCCCATGTTGACGGCTGGCAATGGACGCCGGACCTCATCTGGGTGGACAATCTCCGGGTGAATGGCACGCCGAATTATTATGTACAGAAATTATTCTCGGTGAATAAGGGAACGAATGTGGTGCCGGCGCTCCGGAACAATAAGACGCTGGCGGGCGAGGATAGCCTGTATGCGTCGGCGGTGATCGACAAAGTTGCAGGCGAGCTGATCGTAAAGGTGGTGAATGTATCGGCGACGGCGCAACCTGTTCAGCTGCGGATCGAAGGGGTGAAGAAGCTGCCTTCCAACGGGATGGTGACGGTGTTGCAGAGCCCGGAATTGGGTGCGGTGAATACATTGGGGAAGGCGGCTGTTGTACAGCCTGCCGATAAGGAGGTTGCGGTGAAGGGTGGAAAGGTCAGTGTGGATGCGGGGCCTTATTCGTTTACAGTGTTTAAAGTTAAGATGTGACCAGGATAGCTATTATGTGTTTGATGATCGTGGTCCCGGCCGGGTTGTTCGCCCAGCGGGTTGATGTGGGGACCGTGTTCCCCACGCGGCAGACGCCTGTGCATGATCCCGTCATGATCCGGCAGGACAGTACTTACTATCTTTTTTGCACGGGTTTTGGCATCACCGTGTATGCGTCGAAGGACCTGGTGTCGTGGCGACGGGAGAAACCCGTCTTTGCACAGGCGCCGGAGTGGGCGGTGAAAGCCATTCCCGGCTACCGGGGGCATACCTGGGCGCCGGACATCAGCTATCACAACGGCATGTATTATTTGTTCTATTCAGTGTCGGCCTTTGGAAAGAATACTTCCTGTATCGGAGTGGCTACGAATAAGACACTGGACCCCGTATCGAAGGATTTCAAATGGGTGGACCATGGGAAGGTGATACAGTCTGTTCCCGGCAGGGACTTGTGGAATGCCATCGATCCCAACCTGGTGATGGATGAGCAGGGGGCGCCCTGGCTGGTGTTCGGTTCATTCTGGCAGGGTATCAAGCTGGTGCGGCTGAGCGCGGACCTGACGGCTGTGGCCAATCCCGAAGAATGGTTTACGGTGGCCAGCCGGACGAGAAACCCTGTGCTGCCGGATTCGGTGGCGGGGGATGCGGCGATCGAGGCGCCGTTCATTTTCAAAAAGGATAAGTATTATTATCTCTTCGTGTCGTACGATTATTGTTGCCGCGGGGAGAAGAGCACGTATAAGGTAATGGTGGGCAGGTCGGCGCAGGTGCAGGGACCGTATGTGGACAGGGACGGAGTGCCGATGAACCTGGGCGGCGGATCGTTGGTGATAGAAGGGAATAAGGAATGGAATGGGGTAGGGCATAGTGCTACCGTGAACTTTGACGGTGTGGACTACCTGGTCTTTCATGGATATGATGCGGCGGATGGGGGGAAGTCGAAGCTCAGGATGGAGAAGATCATGTGGGCCAATGGGTGGCCCCTGATACGATAAAAAAGCAAAAGCCCCGGGTGACCGGGGCTTTTGGATCTAATATCTATTCTGGTTATAGCTATTGGCGTTGTTGAAGCGACCGCCGCCGTCGTCAAAGGCGCGTGCCGGCCTGCTGTTGCTGCTTTCTTTGGCCCTTGCTTCGTTGACCTTGATGGTCCTGTTGTCGACGGTGGAACCATCCAGCTCGGCAATTGCTTTCTGGGAAGCTGCGTCGTCGGACATTTCGATGAAACCGAATCCGCGGGACCTGTTGGATACTTTATCCATGATGACCTTGGCGGAGCTAACTTCTCCGAAGGGGGTAAAGAGTTGTTTTAGTTCTTCATCCTGTATGGAAAAGCTCAAATTAGAAACATAAATGTTCATACTTAATAATTAAAAAATTTAAAAGATGCTGAGAGAAGCAAGGAGTGGAAAATTAACCAAGACCGATGGTGAGGCGGGAATCAATTAAAAGAAGACTGATGCTAAAACTCAAATAACATGGTGAAGGTAGGCTTAATTATTGATATCGTCTGATTATATTTTTTTTCCATAAATTGCCTGGTTTCAACCCGTGCGTATGAGTAATAAGCAGCCACCGTCGTTTGATAGAGATTTCTACAAGAATATCCTGGAAAGTCTGGAAGATTATGGCGTGTTTACGACGGATAAGTCGGGCATGGTCACCAGTTGGAACCGGGGCGCCGAGCATGTGCTGGGCTATACGGAGGAAGAGATCTGCGGGCAGCAGGCATCGGTGATCTTCACGGAAGAGGACCGTTCCAATGGCGTGCCGGAGCATGAGTTTGCGGAGGCGCTGGAAAAAGGCAGGGGCGTGGATGAGCGATACCATCAAAGAAAGGACGGGTCTTTATTCTGGGCCAGCGGACTGGTGTTCCCATTGTACGATGGCGAAAATCAGCATATTGGGTACACGAAAGTGCTGCGCAACCTCAGCCGCCGGAAAAAGGCGGAAGACGATGTTTTGGAGGCGAGACGTTATGCGCAAAGTATCGTGGAGACGTCCAAAGAGCCCCTCCTGATCTTAAATGCAGACCTCACGCTGAACTCTGCGAGCAAGGCCTTTTATAAATTATTCAATATCGACAAGGCCGAAGCGGAGAATATCAACCTGTTTGAAATATTGGCGACGCGCCTGCCTGTAGAGGTCCTGCGGGAAGAGATGCAGCATTACGACAGCTTTGAGAACTTCGAGCTTCTCTATCCGGGCAGGCATAGCCAGGAAGATATAGTGTTGCTGGTTTCCAGCCGCAAGGTCTTCCAGACATTCAAATCCATCGGCCAGATCCTCATGTCCTTTGAAGACGTGACCTTGCGGCGAAAGCTGGAGCAGGCGAGGGAGGATTTCATCAATGTGGCCAGTCATGAGCTGAAGACGCCTATCAGCGTGATCAAGTCTTACGCCCAGATCCTCGCGATGGAGCTGCAGGATTCTTCCAACGAGGTGGTGAATAAGACGATCGACCGGATCCTGGTGCAATCGGAGCATCTCATCAAGCTGACCTCCATGCTGCTGGATGCGTCGGCGATCACAACGGGGGACATCAAGCTGCGAAAGGAGCCTTTCGTGCTGCTGGGCCTGATCCTGGAGGTGATCGAGGAGGTGAACCTTTCGAATACCAGGCACCATGTAAAGCTTGATGATGTGCTGGATGCCGTCGTCTTTGCCGACAGGGCCCGTATCGGGCAGGTGCTGACGAACCTGTTGTCCAATGCCATAAAATATTCACCGGATGCCGACCTGGTGACCATTACCATTACGATAGATGAGACAGGCCATAAAGTACGGACCTCGGTGATCGACCGGGGAATTGGCGTCGCGCCAGAGAACCAGGCAGGACTGTTCAAACGTTTTACCAGGACAGAGCATGTGAAGACCCGCAAGATCCAGGGCTTTGGCATGGGGCTGTATATCTCATCGGAGATCGTGAAATTACACGACGGACAGATCGGGGTCAGCAGCTCCGGGCAGGGTGGCAGCACTTTCTTTTTTGACCTGCCTTTGTTCAGAGCGTCTGAAGAAAATAAGGGTTGACTGCATTGCAGCATTATCTTACCACCTTTGCCGCATACACCATTTTCCCATCAACGTAGACTGCCAGGACCTGTGTCGCCAGCCGACGATCTGCAGGGCCGGCGAGATCGATAGTATTTGTGCCCTGGCTGAGCCGGACGGCCTTTGTCCACAGCACTTCTCCAATGATATTATAGCAGGCGACTACCGCATTGTTTTGCCCGTCGCTGTTGGCGATGAGGGTCAGGGCGCCGGATGCCGGGGCATTACCTGCCAGGTAATATTTGGAATGGTAGGGCAGGACTGTGGCCGGTGAGCCTGCCGGCGGCGTGTCATTTACCAGCAGCACGATGAAGTTATACCTGCTGACCGCCTGGCTGGCCGTGCGCGTACAGCCGTTTCGTTTTTCCGTCACCGTAAGCTGGTAGGTTCCCCAGGTAGTATCCGGTGTCTTTGGGTTCTGGATGGTGGAGGTAAATGCAGCCGGACCGCTCCAGTCATATAACAGGCCCTGCGATCCTCCAAAGGGCGTGGAATAATTGCTGGCAGTGGGATCACCTCCGTACAGCTGCAGGTATTTGTTACCCGGGGGCATGGTGATATTGACAGAGGCCACGGGCGGGAAAGTGTCGATGGGTATGACGATGGTATCTTTCCTGGTGGCGGGGCAGCCTTGTGCCGGCGATGCGGAAAGGATATAGGTGCCCGGCTTATCGATCTTCAGCTGCGAGCTGTCGGTATTGGCGCTTACGATATCGCCGTTGGAAGTTGCCCATGTGTAGTAGCCTGTTGTGGTGTTGTTGCTGATCTGTATGGTACCTATCGTTCTGTTGCAGCGCAGTGTATCCGGCGTCAGGGAATAGTCCATTAGGGGTGTTCTGAGGAACACCAGGGGGATGACGAAGTCCTGCATGTTCGAAGTAAACGAATTCGACGACCTGGACTTGAAAAAGATATTGGAGAAGAGGGATGCGCAGGCGCTGGGCCCCAATGCGGTGTACAGGGCAGGGTCCAGGCCGATGCGGGTGACATTCAGACCTACTTCTATAAATTGCAGGGATTGGTATTGTGCTGACCAGCCGGAGGAGCCGTTGTTGCTGCCCCAGGGGGTGGCGAACGTGGTATCCTGCGCGGCTGTTGCCGAATAATTGGAGATGCCGGCGCCGAAGGCCGTGGAGCCTGTCTTCGAGACAATGGAAGCATAACCGTAGGTGGAACCGCTGAAATTCGAATTGAAGCTGAAATGGCTGGGCGTTACCGTGGCCCAGGTGGTTTGCTTCACCCAGATCCGGATATCCACTACGGGTGCAGCGCCGGGCGAAAAGTTGACCGCCACGATGATATCTCCTGTTTGGGTGATATTACCGGCCGCGTCGAAGAGCCATTGGGTATGTCCGGCATCGGGACCTGCGGTAGAGAATACCCCTGTCGCAGCGTTGTAAGTGAAACTATTCTTATATAATTCAATATCGTAATAGCGGGCGCCGGAAGTGCCATAGGTCGATACGCCTGTGAACAGCCATAATGAATCGTTCACAGTGCTGCCGTCCCTGCGCATGTGGGCGTAGCAATCCAGGAGGTCATCTTTGGCAGGGAAGTTGGTGATGCCGCCGGACCATGTGGAAGGGTTGTCCCCGTTCTTACAGGCATTCGTAAATGCAGTGCTGTCCTTCAGGGAAGCCGTGGCAAGAAAATCCCTGCCGTAGGCGGCATCCAGCCATAGTTTTCCGTTGACCTTCGTATAGAGCGGGACGGACATCCTTTTGCTGAATGAGATATTGACGCCCGCCTGCAGGCTGGATAACCAGGCAGCTGTATTGCTCGTGTCTATAACATTATATCCTGAGGGGGAAGCCGAGAACCAATCGTCGCCTGCGACGGCGCCTGTGAGGACACCATACTTCATGTAATTCGAACGGGTGTCAGCATCGATACCAAAATTTGCGTAAAGACCGCCATTATTTAGCTGGGCAAGGGATGAAAGAGGGAGGAGGCTGCATAACAGCACATAGAGGGTAAAGCAGTATTTCATTGACACGGATTAAAGGGTTACGGGCTGGCAAATAATTGCTTGCCTATCCATTTGTACGTGCCGGATGCCTTAATGTAACCGAGATCTTTATATATTTATTGGGACAATGTAAGTTGTTGTTATTCAATGTGTAATCATGGTTTTGGCACTGTAAAGCAGAAACAGGCGCCGTTGGGAGGGGATGATTCGACCCATACTTTCCCCCCGCCCTGTTCGACGATCTTTTTTACGATGACCAGGCCGATGCCTGAGCCCTCGTATTCATGCTGTGAATGCAGCCGTTGGAACAATTCAAAAACTCTCTCGAAGTTCCGGGGTTCGATGCCGATGCCATTATCCCTGACGCTGAACTGCCAGTGATCTTTTGCATCCTCGCATGCGATCTCTACCCTGGGCGGCTTGCCATCGGTGTATTTAAGCGCATTGCCGACAAGGTTCAGGAGCACCAGCTGCATTTGATCTTTGTCCGAATATATTTCGGGCAGGGGCGATGCCACCGATATGGCGGCTTTTTTTTCAGCAATGCTGACGGACAGGTCCTGTAAGACATCCCGGACGACGGCTGTCATGGACAGCCGCTCTTTCTTTCCCCCGGCGCCAGCCTTTGCCAGCTTGAGGAGGCCCTGGACGCGGACCCGCATACGTTCGGCGCCGTCCAGCGCAAAGTTGATGTACTTCCGGGCCTCATCATCCAGGCTTTCATTATATTTTTTTGCCAGCAGCTGCAGGAACGAGCTCACCATCCGCAGGGGTTCCCGAAGATCATGGGAGGCTAAATGGGTAAATCGTTCCAGCTCCTCGTTGGTGTTTTTGAGGAGGTGGGTCTGGTACAGCAGCTCCTGTTCCAGGGCATGCTCACGTGAGATGTCGCGGGTGACGCCGACAGTGCGGAGGTTGCGGCCTGCTGCATCATACATGGCAATGCAACGGACGTCCACCCATACGATGGCCCCGTCCTTCCGTATGTACCGGTGGATCGGGCACCGGAACAGCTCTTTTTTTTCCCGGTAGCATTCGGTGACGAAATTAATGACCATCTCCCTGTCATCCGGGTGTACCAGTTTGTTCATCACATTGGACCAGGTCCATTTTTCAAGGTTGTCATAGCCATAGTTGCCCATCAGGGCCTCGCTGAAAAAATAGTGTCCGCCGGAGAAATCCCTTTCCCAGATCATGTCATAGCTGGCGAGTGTGGCCAGCCTGTAACGTTCGTTGCTTTTTTTCAGGGCTTCTTCCATCCGTACATGCCCCGTGATGTCCATCAGTTTGATCAGCAGACCGGTGAATCCCGTGCCAGAGCTGAATGGTTCTATTGAAAATTGATATTCTACGGGCTTTTCCGTCAGGAAGGAGCGTTGCCATGTCAGGGATTTGCCTGTTCTCACCGGGCCCTCAGCCGTCTTAAGCTGATCTTTCAGGTCCTGGTCGTAATAGGAAAAAACGGAGCCGCCGGATGAGAGCTGTTTGCCGAGTACCTTCCGGACCATGCTGTCGGCAGTCGTGTTGAAGCAGACGATGTAATAATTCTGATCTATCAGGATGGCTCCCTGGTCCATGTAATTCAGGAGGTCCTTTATCAACGGGAGATTGATCGTTACGGGCGGATCGCTGGTAATTTTCATTGAATAAGATTTACAGCAAATTTGCCGGGAAAATGGGGGAGGCACGGCGATGAGGAGTTGCTTCTTTACGAAATTAAAAAATCGCCGCGCTTTTTAGTAAGTGGATGTACTTAAACGTATTGGGATGCGGGCAACCCGGCGGGAGAAGAGCGCTGGTTTTTACAGGGAAGTATTTATTCGTAAGCGAATTAAGATGTAAAATCTGCAATTACAGGTGATCGTTTGCGGGAATAATATGCTTTTCATCTTTCCTTTGTTGTGTCATCACGCTCTTTTATCCAGTAAAACTCAATGTATGAAAAGCCAGTCCATCTCTCTCCACAAGCTCGTTAACCAGCTTATGCAACGACTCCAGCCCCTCGCGATGAGGCAGGGCAATGTGATCCTGAACGGCATCCCTGATGGCATCTCATTTTTTGCCGAGGAAAAAGTGCTTTCCCAAAAATTATGGGATGTGATCACGAGGGCTATGAATGGCACAAGAAATGAATGTCTGCATGTTATTACCCTGGTGGCCGACGATAGTACAACCGTGTGCGTGAAGGACAGGGTGCCTGGCGCTGATACATCATTCAGCATTTCCAATAATTATCTGACGGCGTGAGTTGTCCGCTGCATGACTGCGAGAGCTGATGATCACGCTGGACAACGGCATGTATGTTGCTACGATACGACAGCTGGTCGATCCGTCGGCATTGCCGGTGCTTTCTGCCGGGCAGGCACATTTTGAGATAGTCCTGGCGCCTGCCGGGGCTGACGAACTACGGGTTGAAGCTATTTCCCATATATGGTGGAGTGAATAATTCAGGGAGAAAATAAAAATATTTGCTTATATCGTAATAGTCTACTATTTTAGTAGACTAAATGAAAGATATGAGTAAGAAAGCGACTGGTGAATTTTATTTTGGTAGTGCACTCACCCATGAGCAGATGCGTTATTTCGACAGGTATGGTATTATTCAGTTCAAATCCTTTATAGACAAGTCCACGGTGAGACAGCTCCTGCAGGAGGTCGCTGCTACGCAGCGACACCTGCTAGATCATGGCATTTCCAAGGTCAATGGTATACCGCTGAAGTTCGGACAGGATGTGGATGGAGGCTCCCTCATTCAACGGATCGCGTTTGCGTCCCATTACAATCCTGTACTGAAAGAATTTCTGCGGGACCCACGGCTTGCGGCGCTTACTTCGCTGCTGGGAAATTACCAGGGCCGCATCGGGGAAAACGAGAAGGACGGCCTGGTTGTCAACCACTATGTCAATACTCCTGATAGTGCTTTTCGGCAGCTGGGGTGGCATACGGACAGTCCAAGGGACCTGTTCCTGGGCAGGCGGATCCGGCCGATGCTGAATGTCGGCCTGCACCTGGATGACTGCCCTTTTGAGAATGGGGGGCTCAGAGTATTGCCCGGCACGCACAAGCAAGGGCTGTTCCGGCTGCTGTTCCGGAAAAAATATTTCATCGATAATACGGCTGATGCAAGAGAGGTTGGCTTCGACATCGAGGCTGGTGACCTCACGGTCCATGACGGGCGCATATGGCATCGGGTTCAGCAGTCCCCCCTTTTGGGAGAAGCCAGCCGGAGAAGAGTGATGTATATACCCATTATTACGGGCGCTTATCAACCGAAGTCCGCGGCAAGCCCTACACCGTTCTATCATAGGCTGGCCCAGCTGAGCCTGAACCCGTCGGGCCGCAAAACGTCTTTGGCTGCCATACAGGCAAAGCGGCAATAGTAAATATAAAAAACCTTATGATCATGAGTTCTTACATCACAAGAGTACAGCTGAGGAATGCCGAACAGGGCGATTATGAAAAATTGGATATTGAAATGGAAAAAGGATTGTTCGTAAAGGTGCGCGAGGGAGTGACTTCGCCATCCGGCGCTGGGGCGACTGCCAGGGAATACAACTACCGCGGCGTAACGACGCTTCAGGCGGTGATCACTGCGGCCTATACCGCTGCGGGCAGGATAGGCCGGCAATATTCCCTTACAGTGATGAAAGAAAAACGTGCCGTGCCCGCTTAGTTTTTTCACGTCAACTTTGAGATCGGCTAATGCGCGTTTGAGATCAGCTAATGCCCGTAATTTTTTTCGCCTGCGGTAATCTCCACGTCCAGGACATTTTGTTTGGGAGGCAGGGGACAGGTGGCATAAGGGGTGAAGGCGCAGGGCGGATTGAATGCTTTGTTAAAGTCAATGAAAGTCACGCCGTCCGCGTCCGGTTTTTTTACGTACAGGAACCTGCCGGAAGGGTAAGTGGTTTGGCCGCTGGTGGCGTCGGCAAAAATGATGAAAAGGTGGTCGCCTTCTTCCAGCGCATCCAGTGAATATTGTTTGCCCCCGATGGTAAACACCAGCCTGCCCGGTGTCTGCTGCTGGCTGGTCTGCCCCAGCACATTGGTAATGGCTATCGTTGGAGGAGATGTTTCTTTCCGCAGGATGGCGGATATCCTCCAGGTGCTGTCAACGGGATATCGCTCAATGTCCTTAAAGCCGGCGGCCCGGGAGCTCTCTAAATTCCTCAGCCGGACGCCGATCCTGTCGTCGCGACGGATGATGGTCCAGCGCAGACTGCCATGGGAAACCACAGGAGGGCGGCCGGCATCTTTGTCGTAGATCACCGCTTCTTTGACGGAGGTGCCATTGACCTTAATATCCACATTATTCGTGATGACGATCTTCACGGTATTACCGGTGCGCTCGAAATAACCCGCTGATCCTGCGATGGAGGCTTTGGGGAAGACGATCTTATTACCCGTATCACTTCCAAAACTGTTCCTCCCTTCTTCGAGCCAGTAAAGCCCTGCCAGGTTGAGCCAGCCATCAGCAGCGCGCAGATCGTTTATTCGTGAAACGTGCCAGGCTTCTATTTCCCGTTGGTAACTCACCGAGGTCTGAGCAATGGTTTGCCCGATCCATAATACACCGATGGCCGTCAGCAGAAAACGATATTTATGCAGCATAAATAAAGAGTGGATTTTAGTTTTGACTTAACAGAATTTGTACTATTTTAGTCTACTAAATTAGTAGACTAAAATGAAATATGAAAATATTTCTTTGAGCAATAGGGGTTTGATCCTGGTCGCCCTCACCATCCTGGTGACGGTGGGCGTATGGATGGCCGGCGCCATACCTGAATCAGGCGTCTACCATGATTTTGCCGATAAGCGCTATTTATGGGGCATTCCCCATTTTTTAAATGTCATCAGTAACCTTCCTTTTATAATAGCAGGCATTATGGGGTTGATAACGGTGAGAAAGGCGGCTGTTCCGGAGCCCCTCTCTTTGATCTATGCCGTACTCTTCACAGGCGTATGGTTGACTGGCCTGGGGTCGGCATGGTATCACCTTGACCCGGATAATGATACGCTGGTATATGACCGCATACCGATGACCATTGTCTTTATGTCTTTGCTATCGGCCACCCTGTCCGAGTTCGTCAGTCTCAGGCTGGGCGGGATCCTGCTGGGGCCCTTACTGATCATAGGCGTGGCCAGCGTGTTGTGGTGGCATTACACGGAGACGCAGGGGGCGGGTGACCTGCGGTTGTATATCCTTGTTCAATACTACCCGATGTTGCTCATTCCGATGATCTTGATACTCTTCCCTGCAGCTGGCTACAGAAGAGGGGTGCCGCAGCTGGTGAGGGTCGTTATCTGGTATGTCATTGCCAAGGCATGCGATCTGCTCGACCGGGGTATTTATGTTTTCACGGGCTTTATCAGCGGGCACACATTAAAGCACCTGGCTGCCGCGGCCGCTACCTTTTATCTTGTAAGGTTATTTCAGTCCAAACATCAGTCTCATGGCGCTGTGTAGAAAATATTTCATAGGCATCGTGTTGCTCATCGCGGGCTTGTATGGCCATGCGGCTGACAAGGGGCTGTTGGTGAACCTCCATCTTACAGACTCTCTTTTGCCTGTGGGTGCCAGGCACATTGAAAAAGAGGACATAGCGCCTGACCTGCTGGAAGCCGAGGCGGACTATGAAAGGACCGGGGACGACCGGAAAGGCCTGGAACGATTGTTAAAAGTGATAAAGATAAAAAGGCTGATCCCTGACAGCAGGCGGGGATACAAGCTGTTCATTAATCTGGCGCGCTTTTCCGCCAGGCTCAAGCTGTACCCGCTGGCCATGAAGTTTTACAATAAAGCCAGTGAGTACAGAAAGAATACGCTGCTGTCATGGTACAATTCACCTGTATTTGCCGGCGCTGCTCCTGCCGGCGCAGCAGGATCAGCCCTGGTCGATAGTACTTCCTGGTCCTATTTGCAGAACATGGATACCTTGTCGTCTCCTGCTGCAAGTCCGAAGGCAGGCTCTCCGCCTGTGCAGGTATGCGATCTGCGGGGATCATTCGATGATGGCAAGACAGCGGTATCCTATGCATTGATCCTGCACGACAAACAGCCTCTTCCCGGCAAAAGGCGATCCTTTACCCATTTCAACAATGTTGGGCACATGTTCGTTACGTTGATCAAATACAACTCCGATGGAAGCTTTGCGGCACGGTCGTTTGGGTTTTACCCACATAAAAAGAATATCTTTTCGGCTACGCCACTGCATGTGCGGTCGCCGTCTGTATTCAAGGATGATGCAGTGCATGACTGGGATGAATCCATTGGTAAGTTTATATCAGCCGCACGTTTTGAAAAGATACTGGACCTGCTGGTAAGATACGACCACGCGACTTATGATCTCAACAGGAACAACTGCACGGATTTTAGCCTGCATGTCGCCGCCCTGGTGGGTATCAGCATCGCTGACACGCGGGGGAGCTGGCCGCTGGGGAAAGGGAATAACCCTGCCAACGCAGGTCAAAGCATGCTGGAGGGGAAATTCCGGAATATGGATGCCGCAGATCGGGAGCCCTTGTTTGTATGTAATAATGTCCGGCAGTAAGGCTGCAACCTCAACGATATTTCTCCAGCAACACATCAGCCTCTTCATATCCCGAAGGGAATGGCACCCTATCCGTGGACGCGCCTGCTTCGAGCAATGCGGCAACCGGGTCGACTGAACGTCTCCCGGTCCAATAGGATCCTGTACTCGCCTTGACCACCAGCATCAGCGGGGTGTTACCATTCCCATCGGCCTGATCGACGTAGGCGCCTCTTTCCAACAGGAACCTGACGATAGCGGGCTGGATCCTCCATGCGGCCACATGGATGGCAAGGCTGTCAGGCGGTGTGCCGAAATACCCGTCACCTTCGGCAAAGGGTGTATTTACACTGACACCGAGATCGAGCAAACATGTTACTCCCGGCAGGTTGCCCACGCCGGTGAACCTGGCAAGCAGCGTTCCGCCCATGGCCAGCAAGTCTTCTTTCAGCGAAGGTTCCTGTGCTGCAATGGCTTCTGTCTGTGCTGTGTTGCCCATGGCGCAGGCGGCGATCAGCTTGTCGACGTCGTGCAAGTCTATGGAGAAGCCCCGTTGCCGGAATAATACCAACACGTCCCCGCGCCCGTGACGGGCGGCCCTGGCGACAGCGGTCAGACCTTTGTCGGTGACAGCGGGATCAACGCCATGATCCAGCAGTAACCTGATCATGTCGAGGCTATTGTCACGGGCCAGTGCATGATGGAGCGGATACCAGCCACGGTCCCTTTCGCCATGGGGATGGGCCCCATGTTCCAGCAGGTATTTTGCCCCTTCATAGTCGTGCCAGTCGTGTTTGCGGATCAGCATCATCGACAGGTTGCGACTGGTGAGCCGGCCTGTTTCGACCAGCAGCTGCATGGCTGCATAGTCGTAGGTCTCCGGAGAATGGTAGACGGCATCTTCGTCATTGGGATCGGCGCCGCGCTGCAGCAGCAGGCGGGTGAGGTCTGCGTGGTGGGCTACGCCGGCGGCGCCGTATAAAGGCGTTTCATACTCGGGGAATTTGCCCTTGGTCCAAAATCCGGCATTGGGGTCAGCGCCGGCATCCAGGAGGGCCGCAGCTGCCTGGACAAAATCGGCTGACGGTCGTTTGCCGAGCCGGAGGTATTTGGAAAGAGCGAGATGGGTCAGGGCGTTGGCGCCATATGGTTCAGCCGTTGCAGTGGCATTGCCGGCATCCTGCGATAAAAATTTTCGTACAGCCGTATGATCGCCGAGAATGGCGGCAGTATGGATGTCGCTCTGCGCCAGCTGCGGATACTGTGCCAGCAGGGCTTCGGCCTCGTGGAGGTCACCATGCCAGGTGGCTGCCTTAATAAAGGCGACGCGCAGCTGGTCCATATCAGATGAGGGGGATGCAGGCATTTCCGGATGATTGAGACAAGTCCCGTTATAAACTTAGGAAGAAAGGAACACCGGCGAAAATTTTTATGACGGGCTGAGTGTAAACCTTTATAATTTCATATTTAGGCATGAAAAATGTGGCATTATCAGAGCGCGTAATATATAATGCTTTCTATGATATACCATGTTCTGAATGGAGATAGTCTTGCTTACAGCTTTCCGGCTGCAGGGATCAGGGGAGAGGTGATCGTGGACAGGGAAGGGCTGATCGATGGCGACCTGGAAGGAGACGATCTGTCGGGTTTCTGGCATACCCGGGCGGGGTATATGGGTTTGCCGGGCGATGAATACCATAGGATGGTGGTGGCTGAGTTTGAGAAAATACTGGCAGCTCCTGCGGGTGCGGAGTTTAATCTTTGGTTCGAGTTTGACTTGTTTTGCCAGGTGAATATGTGGTTTGTGCTTTCCTTACTGGCTGAAATGGACGTGGAGAAAAAGGTGTATGTGGTGTATACCTCCTGGCTTTCCAGGGAGGATAAACATTTCTGGAATGGATTCGGACCGGCGGAGACGGAGCAACTAAAGGAAGCGTTTGATCACAGGATCCTACTGCGTGCAGCGGATATTCAATTTGGGCGTGATCTGTGGGTGGCGTATAAAAATGGGGATCTTGCTGAATTGCAGCGGCTTTCGCAATGCGGGACAGCTGCCTTTCCTTATGTGCAGGAGGTGGTCGAAGCGCATATCGACCGATTCCCGGAGGACGGGCAGACGGGCAGGCCAGAGCGGGTGCTGGCGGCGATCATGAAGAATGGGTTGACTGATTTTAAGATCGTCTTCAGGGAGTTTTGGAATAGTGAAAGTATTTATGGGTTTGGGGATTTGCAGCTGATGCCTTTGTATAAGAAGGTGCTGGTGGAGGGGGTGTGATAGCTGGTACTTAATGGGCTTTTTGGTAGTGTTTCATTATCAAATGTTTAAGTAGGGTGTGAGCCGTTTGTGAGCCCTTTGCAAGCCGTTTAAGCCCTTTATGAGTCCTTTGATGACAGAATATACTTTGTGCCCTTCCCTGTAGTGCCTATCTTCTGTATCAAATTACGACTGACTAAGTCAGATAAATCTTTTGTTGCGATAGGTTTGCTGATCGAATTAATAGCTTGATAAGAGGCGTTAGTGATCTCTCCCTTCTCTTTAATAAATAAGATCGCTTTTACCTGCCGTTTATTTAGCTGGAGTGCCTGCAAATATTCTTCCGTATAAACATCTTTCAGAAAAGTAACACTTATCCCGTCCTGTTCCTCCGCGATGACAGGATCCGGGATATTGTAAGCCCTGCAGCCTTCCAGCATAATGTCTATCCCGCGGCCCCATGCTTCTATATAGCCAGCCATGAAAAATACATCTGCGATCAGCCTGTTGCGAGGTATCGAACGATGTTTGCTTTTTAACTGCGCTACCGTCAATGAATCGGGTAATTTACCCGGGTTCCAGATCACTAACTGGCTGTCATAAATACTCAGGAAGATAGTTGTTCCATAATAATCCTTATGAATGATGGCATTCAGTATTGCTTCCCTTAATGCATCTTCGGGATACTCTAAAGGTTCTTTGCGTAACAATCCCTCATAAGAAATGGGCCTTATCAGATATTTTCTATTGAGGATTTCCATAACGGCATCAGCCATGTCCAGAATGTTTCCTTCTACGATATCCTGGAAGAGAAGGTCGCCAGGAGACTTTCCAAAACGGCCTATTTTAAAATAGGCAGCCGGAGCGTATTTTTTAGGCCGCTTTCCAAATAACAATAATGCCGCCAGCAAAAATTCTCCTTTTTCATTTATGAGGGCAAGGTTTCTAAATAAGGTGAGCGTATCTGATGAAGCGGCATGTTCCGAAATACGTTTATTGAGGATGGCCTTTTGAAGAAACCGCTTTACGGTGTCCTGATCTATGTCATCTAATGAAGCAGCGGGCGCAATTTGTTGTTCCCAGGAAACACCTATTTTCTGTAACAGGAATTTATGCAGCGCAGCGCCCTTCAACTCTTGTTTGGTACTGCCGCTCCGGTAATGATAAGCACCGTGATAAGAAATTGGTACCGTACTGACTGGAATATCGACCTCGATATAATGCTTATTCCTTTTTTTATGCAGGTTGACATCCACTACTAATCCCAGATGATTGACGACCTTATTTGGAATATCATCCATTAGCTTTTTGTACTCTTCCGCACCTGTTAACTCACCCTGATCGTCAATGCCAATATAAATCTTTCCGCCTTGTGCATTTGCAAAGCCGCATATCCATTTGAGATATTCATCCCGCCAGGTTTGTTTGTATTCTATATTTTGATCTTCTGCCAAATTAATACCAATTAGGGGGAACAAAGGTATATAACTCCGATAAGGAAAATTAACAAAATTGCCCGCCCTCCCCGGGTGGGTGCGCTTAGGTTTCACCTGTAATTATATGACAAAGATTAGGATCCCTGTTGACGCCTGTCATATCCTTCGGCGGCCCTAAAGAGTAGATTTACGGAAAGTTCCTTTTATGAACCCTGTAAAGATCTGCCAGAGCTGCAGCATGCCATTGGAAAGCAAGGACGTCCTTGGAACAGAGAAAGATGGGACCGCCAGCCTTGATTACTGCAAGTATTGTTATAAGGACGGCGCCTTCACGGCCCCCGGTATGACGCTGACCGGGATGGAATATAGAATACGGACCCGGATGGCGAAGATAGACCTGCCCGCCAACCTGGTAAAACTGGCTGTCGACCGGCTGCCCTTTCTGAAAAGATGGGGGGGCGCTGCGGAACAAAATAATATTGGTCCGGTGGCGGGTGAAAGCCATCGGGAACGGACCGTTAAATGATCGTAATATGAAAAATATATTCAAGCCGGCATTAATAGCCGGTGTCATTCTCTTCGTGGTCAGTTACGGCGGGCTGTACCTGGCCATTCAATTCCTGCCTTTCCTGTTCATAAAATACATTAATCCCATGTTCACTTCCGATAACAACAGGGATATCCTCTTCTATGCGCATGCTTTTGTGGTCAGCTTTGCCTTATCCTGGTTCTGGGAAAGGTTCAAGAGCCTGTTCAAAGGGAATCCCGTCCTGAGGGGATTGGAGTTCGGGCTGGTCTATGCGGGCGTAGCGCTGGTGCCTGTGATGTGGATCACCTTCAGCTCACTGGATATCACCCTGATCATGGTGGCCAGCTGGTTCTTGTATGGATTGTGCCAGGGAGTGGTGGCTGGTATCGTGTTCGCGAAGATCAACCCGTGAGGGATAACAGCCGGGGTAGTTTTCAGGAAGATGTCAAGTCCCATGTGAATGATCTTCGCGCATCAATATTCTTATTTTTTCCCATACTCCAACAATGTAAATGTTCCCGGTACGACCGACGGCTTGGGTTTTGGGTTATCCGCGGTGGGGGGTGGTGTCTCACCCAGTTGGGCGGTGACAGTGAACAAATGTCCTGTGCTGTTGTCAAAAGCCAGGGTCTTTGCGCCGCGCTGGGTATGGATCGTATCGATGACCTCGAATTTGCCGGGGCTGTATTCCTTTACCACCGTCAGGGTCCCATCGCTGTTGGAGCAGACGGCATATCCGGCATGATCGTCAAAGATAGCGCCATCGACCCCTTTGCCTATCGGCAGCTGGGCGATGATCCGGCCATTGTCAGCATCCAGGACCATCATCAGCTGGCTTTTTCGGCAGACACTGAAAAGCCTGTGCGTTTTGTTGTCGAAGGCCAGGCCTGTCGGCTGCTGACCGGGAGACAGGGCAATACGGCGTTGAATAGCCAGCGTCCTGCTGTCAAATACCACGATCTCGTTGGCATCTTCCAGGTTGACATAGATGGTGCCATGACCATCCGTTACGCCCGTCTCAGGATTGCCGCCTACGTCGAAGGTCTTGATGATGTTATTGGTTGGGGCATCGATGACGGTGATATTCCTGCTGTCATTATTAAAAATGAAAACCCTGTTGGAGAATTTATCATATAAAAGGGCATCCGGGTTCTCACCCGCAGGCAGGGTGGACACCGTTTTCAATGTCGCGAGATCGAACACGGTGACATTATTTGTTTTGCCGTTGGTGATAAAACCCTTTCCCAATGAAGGGATCGGGCAAATACCGTGGACGCCTTTGGTGCGGCTTTCCGGGTTCTTATGCGGAAACGGGAATTTAATAATTTAGCAACAATGGTCGGTCTCCTGTGGGGCGATGGAGGGCATCTTCCCTTTTTCCATTTGCTGGTCTCCCCATTCGCGTAAGAGCTTGATAAAGGGGATCATTTTGGCACCCATCTTTGTCAGGGTATATTCCACGCGCGGCGGCATCTCCTTATAGACCTTCCTGTGCACCAGCTCATCTTCTTCCAGCTCCCGCAATGACTGGGTGAGCATTTTCGGAGTGATATCGATGACGCTGCGGCGAAGCTCACCATAACGTAACACTTCGTTCCGGTGCAGGTACAGCAGGATGCGGGCCTTGTACTTGCCCCCGATGCGGCGGAACGCATAATCGATGCTGCACATGGGCTCTGTATTTTTTTGCCTGCTTTTCATCTTTTACTTGTTTGATCCTTAATGTTAGTATACTTCTGGTATCCAGGATACCAATAAGTGCCTACTTTTTTCAAAGGTACTAAAGGGGTAATTTTACAGCAAATTAAAGGGTTATGAACAGAAGGGAATTGATAAGAGATATGGTTTTGTTAGGTGTGGGGACGGCATTGGCGTGGAAGAAAGTGGTGCGGCCGTTTCACCAGTTTACGTTGGGCGCCCTGGAATTGACGGTGGTCACGGATGGGTCGATCCGGATGAGCCCGGTGCAGCCCAATGTGGCGCCTGGCGGGCCTCCCGCTGCCGTCGACAGCCTTCTGCGGAACAGTTTCCGGAGTACGAAGGAGATCGATCTGGGGGTGAATATCCTGGTGATCAGGAAGGAAGAGCGGGTTATACTGGTAGACACGGGGACGGGTACGGGCTTTGGTATGGATTTCGGCGGTGCGTCGGGCTGGTTGCCCCAGTCCTTAAAAGATGCGGGTATCGACCCGGGCAAGGTGACGGATATTATTATCACGCATGCACATCCGGATCACATCGGCGGATTGTTCTATAAGGATGGAAGGCCTGTTTTTCCCAGGGCGCAGGTGTATATTTCGGCGATCGAGCAGGCCTTCTGGATGTCGGAGGACCCGGACTTTTCGAAGAGCACGCTGAATCATACAGCACTTTTGAAACAGGTGCTGGTGTCCACGCACAAGACATTGACGGCGGTGAAGCCGCGGCTGCATTTCTTCAACGATGGGGACGAGCTGCTGGGGTGTATCCGGCTGCAACGTGCGGCAGGACATACGCCGGGTCATACGCTGGTGCATGTCTTTTCGGGTGAGGAGAAGATGGTGCATATCGCCGATCTGCTGCATTCGGATGTGCTGCTGGCCCCGCATCCTGAATGGGGATTCTCGGGGGATACGGATCTTGCAATGGCGGCGGCTACGCGGCGCTCCGTGCTACAGACGTTGTCGGAGAACAGGACAAAGATATTTTCCTATCACCTGCCCTGGCCGGGGATCGGTCATGTACGGCGGCAGGGGGAAGGGTTTGAATGGGTGGCGGAAGCGTATGCGATACCGGGATAGCGTATTTGACAGGGTTATGGGATGGTAGATCCTTGCTCGGGATTATCCGCTCTAAGCCGGGCATTGGTAATGGGTACGATGTTACCTGCCGAATCGCGGGCCGTTCCATTGAAGTAATAGAGATGGGCTGAGCAATGAGTAATATCTATCACGGCGGGCAGGGTCGATGGAGATGCATTAAAAATAACCATCGGGCCAGGAGAGAACCTGGATGTGTTAAAATGCACATAATTGGCATCACCGGTTGTCGGATTGTCGCAGGAGACAGGGTCGGTGGGAAAAGTCCTGTATTTTATGATCAGCGAAGTATCCGAGTAGCCTGGCATAGACCCGTAAAATGCAAAATAGTAGGTACCCCCATGATAATTGGTACCGACGGCATGACCCGTGCCCTGATAAAGGTGGCCTCCGGCAGTAAACTCCCATGTATTGTCCGCTATGGAAAGTTCCGCACTATCGTATATACTGACCCGGAACACACAGCTTGTGCTATCGAAGGAGGTGTGGTAATCGATAATGGTATCGGCGAGAAAGGTTCCTGTGGATTTCAGGTGCACCACATTCCGACCTGTGTCAGTAAAGATCCCGGAAGCCGAGAACGAGACCCCATTCTCCTGTTGGGTGGTGATCTGGTAAGAGCCCGGGCTGGTGACGTCGACATTAATTTCCACATAATTTGAATCTGGCGCCGGGATCCCGTTGTAATAGGTTCCATGGACCGTATACGGATAGCATCCTCCATACTCACCCACCAGGGACCCTTTTGCGGGCGGAGGCGGCGGCGGAGGAGGTTGTTTTTTGCAGGTTGTAAAGGTGACAAGGACTGAAAAGAGCAGTAGAGGGATAGATGAGACGCAAAGAAGGCGCCGGGGCATATTTTTCATGAAGAGGCTGTTTATAGTATTTATAATAACGTAAATGGCCGGCTTGAAGAAAGTTACTGGAAGTTAGCGGGTGAATGGAACTGGTCATCACCGTGAAGTAGGGATGCCGTGCTTTATTTTTCGCAAATCTTATGCCTGATTTAGCCTGTTCTGCTTTCAGCTACATTATCCCGATGTATTCTCTGCACAGTTATAGTCGATATCTGCACGGTTATCGTCGAAATCTGCACGCTGGAAGAAAATCTGGTAATGTTATATACATGGGTAAAGGAAGAGGCCGTCCTTTTGGGACGGCCTCTTTTATGAAATAGTTGTCGAATTAGTTGCCCAGTGATGGCGGTCCCTGCGAGTTCATGTCCTTTCTCTTGAATAAATTCAGGTCCATCTTTCCAAAGCGGTAAGCGAATACTACTCTGAACAACTGAGGGTCTTTCAGCCTGTTGTACTGCTGATCGAAATAAGGGCTATGGCTATATTGCTTTGACCAGCGGGTGCGGAAGATATCGCTCATGCTTAGTGTAACGCTGGCGGCATTGTTCTTCAGGAAGCTTTTCTTCACTGCCATGTCGAAACCATAGAAGGCATTGATATATCCCTGTGCAGCGCTTTGAGTCGTGGAGCCCGGCGGGCCGAACTGGTTTTGCTGCTGGTTGGCGGGGATATTGGTCTTCGACTGGTAGATAAAGGTAGCCTGGATGCTGAAATTCGCCGGCAGCTTGAAATTGCTGTTGAACTTGCCAAACCAGCTCCAGAGTGCATCCTGGGAAGCCTGTTTCAGGTTGTCGGTATTGATATGCGAATTATAGATGTTGAAGTTCGCAGTGATATCCCACCATTTGGTGATATTGTCCGTCGTGGTGATCTCGCCGCCTACGGTGTATGCGTTGTTGGCATTCTCGTAGGTATTGATCAGGATGGGCTTACCGATGGGGTTGAGGCCACTGTCCTGGTAGCGCGTCATCAGATTCGAGGTGTATTTATAATATCCCGAGATCAGCAGTGTATTGCTGTGGGGGAACGTCTTCATATATGACATCTCGAAGCTGTTGGTAAACTCAGGTACGAGATCAGGATTACCGCGTGTGATATTCAGCGTATCGGAATAGTCGGTGTAAGGTATCAGCTGAAAGAACCCGGGCCTGTTGACCTTGCGGGTGGCGCTGAGCTGCAGCTCCTGGTTATGATCCAGCTTCTGGCTGAGGAACAGGGAGGGAAAGAGGCTGATGGGATAGCTGTTATGGAAATGTTGTCCTGTGTTCAACAGATCGCCTGAATAATTGGAGCTCTCTCCCCGCAGACCCACGGAGTAGCCGAATTTACCGATGGTGCTGGAAAGATTGACATAAGCGGCATACACCCTGCTGATACTTTTGTAGTTACTTGTTCCGTAGGGCGTAATGGTGGAGTTACCAGTCTCATCGATGACATACGTATCATTGTAGTTCACCAGTTTTTGAAAGGTAGCTCTCAAGCCGGCTTCCAGTTTCACTTTGCCGATGGGGTTGGTATAATCCGTCTGGAAGGTGGTGAAAGCGGGGTCTGCTGTGCCAGTCACCTGCTGGCGGGTGGTGTAAGCTGTAGCTGAGGGCGGTTTGCCCGTGTAATAGTCCGTGGTATAAAGAGAAGACGAATGCGAGGTCACCCAGAAATGGGAACCGTCGGCTGTCCATTGCTCGCCTTCTTTGGCAAAGAGATGTTTCATGCCTACCTGGACGCCATTGACGTCGAAGGTGCGGTCTGACGCCGATCTCCGCTGGGAATAGGTGATGGGTTTGCCCAGGTTGAGGCTGTCGACCTGGATGTCGGATACATTCGTGGGCTTGAAATTACCATGCACTTTGATATAAGAGGCCGACAGGGTCGTCTTGTTGGTGACAAAATAGTCCAGGCCCACCTGTCCGAACATGAAATGGCCTATGTTACGCTGAACATCATTTTGCAAGAGGTGCGTGGTGGTATCCGAGAGATACGTATTGCGATCGGTATTGCCGACTGTCTTTCCCCTCTGGCCATTATACATGCCATTGAGGCTCAGGTTCACTTTTCCCTGCCGGGCATTCAGACCGACGAGAGAATTGGCCCCGCCGCGGGAGTCGACGCCTGCGGAAACAGTACCGTTGTAACCTTGCTTACGATTCTTTTTCAGGATGATATTGATGATGCCGGAGCCGCCGCCCGAAGCATCGTATTTGGCGGAGGGGTTGGTCATCACCTCTACGCTCTCGATGGCATCCGCCGGTATCTGGTCCAGTGACAGCGTCGTGGGGCGTCCATCCACGAAGATGGTGGGCGCTGCTCCGCGCAGGGAAACATTCCCATCGATGTCCACGTTCACGGAAGGTACGTTGCGCATCACGTCTTGTGCTGTACCGCCGGCGCTGACGATGTTCCTGTCCACGTTGAATACTTTTTTATCCATGTCCAGCCGCATGGCAGGCGTTTTGGCCGAGACGGTGACGGTACTCAGCTCTTTGGAGTCCATGCTGAGCTTGACGATGCCCAGGTCTTTGCTAAAAGAGGGAAGCCCTGCCATCGGATTGCCCTGGTCACCGGGCTTTGCAGCTGCCGCTGCGGGGATGATCATAAAATTGACATCCTGTGGTTTATAGCCTGTGGCAGATATTTTCAGCGTTAACTGGCTGGCGATGGGAAGATCTTCCAGGTCAAATTCTCCATTGGCCTTGGTCTCTGTGCCTTTGAGGAGGACCTGTTTCTTTTTCTTCGTCGTCGGGTCGACAGTCGTTTTGAGCACCAGGGCCGACACCTGACCCATGGGCTGACCCGTGGAATCGGTGATCTTTCCATACACGCGACCAATGGAGGGCGGTGCCTGGGCGCCGGCACCTGGTCCACCGGGACCGGCTGGTTTGCCGCCAGGGGCTTGTCCACCCGGGGCCTGGGCCATCGTAATGGCGGCAAAAAATAGGAAAAGTGGTAGTGTTAGAAGCAGTTTTCTCACTGGAAGTATTATTTAGATCGCAAATTTACTCCGATCTCCCCTGCTCGTCCAGTTGATTATGGCCAAAAGGCCTAAAATGTCGGTAAATAGCCTGAAATCGGCTGCGAAAATTTTTGTAAGCGGCAGTGGTTTTGACGTGTGTGGGATGGGCGGCGGAGACGGCGGATGACCGGAGGCTATAGATTGGGATCAATGGCGCAACAGTGTTGGTGGGAATGGTTCTCTGCCGATGTATAGCCGGATATATGCGAAATGAAAAATTACGATAGCAACTATTTCGATCATCCAACTGATATGGTCGATTATTTCAAAACTGCATCTGTTATAGTGTGTTGAAATTGTTCAATTTTGCAGGATGGAAAACAATATAAGGTCCACACCTTACTACCACGTCGATGTATTTTCTGCGGAGCCTTTTTCGGGCAACGGGTTGATCGTGTTCACTGAAGCGGGCGGGTTCAGCGATGCCGCCATGCAGGTCCTCACGCAGGAGATGCGGCAGTTCGAAAGTATCTTCTTACAGGACATCCGTGACAATGTCGTCAGGGCCCGGATCTTTACTTGTTTGGAAGAGCTGGATTTTGCGGGTCATCCTATCCTGGGGGCGGCGGCTGTTTTGCATGATCTTTTTAGGGGCGGCGATGTTTTGGCGGATTGGGTGTTTGAGCTCAATGAAAAGACGGTGACGGTGACGACAGCGCGGAAGGAGCACGGATATGATGCGGTGATGAACCAGGGCAAGGCTGTATTCGGCAAAGTGTTGGATCCGCAGGAGACTGCTGCTATTTTGTCCTTTATCGGTGCGACCCCGGATGATCTGTATCCCGGGTTGTATCCTACGGTGGTTTCGACGGGACTACCTTATCTGATCGTTCCTTTACGTGATAATGGTTTCAGGGCTGCTGTTGGCGCACCCGGGCTGGAGGAAAAATTGCATGCATTTGGCGCGCAATTCATTGGGTTGCTGGATATCGGGTCGCGCAGCATCAGGACGGGAAATAATGATGGGTCGGTGGAGGATATTGCCACGGGCAGCCTGGCGGGGCCGTCGGGGGCTTTTTTAGTGGCGCATGGACTGGAGAAGGAGGATAGGGTGATTGGCTTCCAGCAGGGGAGGAATTTGGGAAGGGATAGTAAGTTGTATGTGACGCTGGTGCCTTGTGGCGATGGGTCGTTGGATGTGATGGTGCGGGGTGGGGTTTGTAAGATTGCCAGGGGGGTGATGGAGGCAGGGGCCAAATAAGCCGCAGGCAACCCGATCGCCCCGACCAGGATCACCATATTGACCACCGCAAACAACCAGGAGAATGGCCGGGGCGCTGCTCTCGAATAAGGCACCACCACCAGGTTCATCATGATCCACACGAAGAGCCCATATCCAATAGCCGCCAGGAATGGATGACTGTCCAGCCAGGGTATGCGGGCATGCAGGAAGAAATAGACTGCTATCCAACTCATAGCTATAAGATAGTGAAAGAGCAGTCCCATTAACCACATGAACCCTTCTCCCGCAAAAGCACGCGGGCCATACACCGCACTGGCGATATATCTAAATAACATGCGGGCATCTTTATTCCCTCTTGCGAGGAAGAGCAGGACGGCAGCCATGGCGTCGAGCGTGCCGGCGAGTAATCCGGTGAGCAGCAGATGCATATTTTTTTAGATCAAAAGTATTGCCCGAATGACATGCCCGTTTTGTAAAAACGCGACAATTCCGAAGGAAGGATACCCGCATATTTTTTGAATGCATTGGTCAGGTGGGCATGATCATGGTAGCCCAGCTCGAAAGCGATACGCAGGAGGCTTTCACGGGGCAGCGCCTCAGCCGCACGTGCATCTCCATCCTGCCGCAACCGCCGCAACACTTCCTGGAAGCGGACGATGAGGATGAACTCCTTCGGCGGAATGCCTACATTCTCTGAAAAGATACGCTGCATGGTCCGGTTGGACATATGACATTCTTTGGCCAGCGCTTCCACGGATATTTGTCCTTTGGAGGTATAGATCACTTTATTGATGGAGCTGAAGTCGTGGCGGGTATTGATCTTTATAGCACTGAAATAATTATCCAGCGGGGGCGCCAGCGGTTCCTTATCCATCAGAGATTGCAGTTCCGGATCGGAGAATGCCAGCAGGCTGTCCACGGCGGGCGCCATGGGTTGTTGATACAAGGCATAAAATCCGCCGGGCCTGAAGCGTATGCCTGTCAGTATGCAGCCGTCAGGGGCGGTGACCACACCATAGGCGGTCATGGTCCCCCCGAGATACATTTGTCCGGGCTGCAGGGGAATGGCCTGGCCGGCGATGGCCATGGGATGGAACCAGGTGGTAGCGCTGCCGGTATTGACGATGATGTCGGCGCAGCCGTCGGCATAGACACGTCTTCCGGGTGACGCAGCATCGGCGGTGGTCTTGCGGACCCAGTAGGCATCGATGTAGTCCGCGAGTGGCGAGGCTGGTTTGAATTCGAGAAATGCCATGGTGTAATGTCCAAAAGTAGAATTAATTTTCTTTTTACCGGTAAACACTTAGTGACACGCGCTTCAATACGCTTATGACGTAGAGATGCCGTAGTGGTACTGCTGCATAAAATACTGATAGTCACGGCTACGCGCAAACGTTTTCGTAGATTAGTTATTCACATGTTTGGTTAACGGCATGGTGCTTGGATATCTTTGGCCGAACCACAAAAAAGAATTCTATGAAGAAAAAAAACACTTCACCATGGCTGATGGGTATTGGCCTGGTGGTATTAGCTACGAGCTTTTCCCAATGTGAAAAAAAAGCAGCGCCTGTTGCCGGCGAAGATCGGACCGCTGCAAGAGCAGCCACTATCACTTCCTTTATTCATCCGGGGGTATTAAACACGCAGGCTAGCCTTGAGCAGGTGGCCGGCGAGGTGAATGGCAGCGACCCGGGGCGCACTGCCAGCTATCAGAAGGTGCTTGATTTTATCAACACGCACACCTATCCCACTTCTTTCTATGCTACAGTGGTGGTGGGCTCCAATGGCGCTACGACACCGTCAAAGAGCCAGATCCGCAAGGATGCCGAGCTGGTGTACGCCCTTGCTTTGCGCTGGACCAAGACAGGGAATTTCCAATACGCTACCCAGGCTATAGGGATCCTGAACGGCTGGGCGTACACATTCAGGAATTACGACATCCTTGATGGGGCCAATCCAAATCAACCGGCCCTGGAGGCATCCTGGACGACGCCGAGCTTTGTGGCGGCGGCCGAGATCATCCGGTACTATAAAGTGAATGGCCAGGGCGCGGGCTGGTCCGACGCAGATATAGCACAGTTCTCTAACTATCTCAACAATGTGAAGAACAACTATATCAACAACATCCCGCAGTACAACAATAATTGGAATGCTTCTGCCGGCTATGCGAAGATGGCCATTGGTATTTTCCTCAACAGCACGACGGTGTACCAGAATGGCTATAATGCCCTCGTGTCGCTGATGCCTGCGGTCATTAACGCTGATGGGACCTTGCCTGAATTGTGCGACAGGCAGGATTGCGTGCATTATCAGTATACGTTGACGGCTTATGCCTATGCGGCGGAGCTGGCCCGTATCCAGGGCGATAACTCGCTGTGGACGGCGAATTCCAGCCGGATCAGGGCAGGGTACGATTTTATGAGGGCGGCATACAACAGGACCACGGGATGTAATTACTGTACTACCTCCAGTCCTGTGTTCCCGGGTACCGAAGTGGCCTATAATTATTACAAGACCGGCAACCTTCAATACCTAAGGGAGCTGCAGGACCCATTAGGAGTGCCTAATGATAATACATTCCTCGGCTTTACAACGTATACGCATTTCAATGTTCCCAGTCTTTAATATTCAATCCTTTTTTATGAAGAAATTCTCTAAGTTATTTACGTGTGCATGCGCATTTATGATCCTGGCCAGCTGTCACAAAGAAGTCAGGCCTGACGTGTCGTCGCAGACAGCAGCAAGAGCTGTTACGAACTTCAAAGTTGTCGGCTACCTGCCTACCTGGGCGGGGAATGTCAGCCAGATCCAGTTCTCCAAACTTACGCATATCAATTATGCCTTCCTCATCCCGACGTCCTCGGGCGGGTATCAGCCTATCGAGGACCCCGGCAAATTATCTTCGATGGTCACGGCGGCGCATGCTGCGGGGGTAAAGGCGCTGATCTCCGTGGGCGGCGGAGGTGGTGGGGGTGGTTTTGCAGGGATCGTTGCAAGCGCTGCCAACCGGACGGCATTTGTCAACAGCATGATCAGCTTTACCAATCAGTATAACCTGGATGGTGTGGACATCGACTGGGAATATCCCAGCGCGGGCACACAAGCCAATAATTTCCTGTTGATGATGCAACAGCTGAGCACGGCCATGCACAACAGCGGTAAGCTGCTGACCGCGGCTGTCATAGGGGACGGGGGCGACTATATCGTAGATGGTATTTTCAGCATAACGGATTACCTGGTGATCATGGCGTATGATGACAATAACTTTCAGCACGCCACTTTCGAAGTGGGTACCCGGTGTATGAATTACTGGCTGAACAGGGGTTTGCCTGTTGCCAAAGCGATCCTGGGCGTACCGTTCTATGGACATGATTCGTCCAAGGACCCGAATTCGGCAGATGCATATGTGAATTACAACACGATCCTGTCCGGGGGCGCCAATGCACAGCTGGATGTGAATGGCAGCATTGGCTACAATGGTATCATCACGATGAAAAGCAAGACGAGCTATGCGATGGCCACCGGTGGCGGCCTTGCCATCTGGGAGCTGTCGGGGGATGTGACGGGGACCAATTCCCTGCTGTCGGCCATCAACCAGGTGGTCGTTGCGGGGGGCAGCCTGAGCACAGGGGCACCCGTGGGGACGACCGTCACTTTCAAAGGGTTCAACAACCAGTATGTCAGCAGTGAAAATGGTACGAAGGCGATGAATTGCAATCGGGCGACGGCGCAGGGTTGGGAGCAATTCACGGTGGTGGATGCGGGCTGGGGCAAGGTGGCATTGCAGAGCATGAGCAAATATGTCTCATCGGAAGATGGGACGCAGTCGATCACCTGCAATCGGGCCAGTTATAACACCTGGGAGATCTTTGACTGGATCCCCACGGCGGATGGGAAGGTGAGCCTGCGCAGCACGAATGGACTCTTTATATCCAGTGAGAATGGCACGAAGCCTATGACCTGTACACGAACAGTGGCGCAGGGATGGGAGGCTTTTGGCATAAATCAGTAGCTGGGCCTCTATCCTATGGAAAAGCGGCAGGGCCCTCGCAATTGCGGGGGCTTTTGCTATTAGCCAGCTTAAAGAAAGATCAATAATAACCCTTGCCGGCGAGCACTTTAGTAATATTTTCATGGGCAAAATTCAGCAGGACATTACCCAAGGCGAGCTTATAGGTAGCATTATTCAGACCATAAAATATTATGGCATTCCGATGTCTTATTATCCAAACAATGGAAAGTCAATTTTTTGCAAATCTGCGCCTCTCAGACCAAAAATGACGGTAAGCAATGGTCTATTATCCCTGTACAGGTTATGAAAACCGAACAATTGCCTCCTGATCCATCATCCAGGAGTAGTATTTTTGGGATATAACCCGATCTGTCATGCGAATTTGTATCACTATCCTATTGTCGGCACTGGCTTTGTCCGCGGGCGCACAGTCCGGTGAGAGATCCGCCCAATCCGGCAACCGCCCCAATATCATATTTATCCTGGCGGACGACCTGGGCTATGGCGACCTGGGATGTTATGGCCAGCAAAAGATCGAAACACCCAACATCGATGCCATGGCAGGCGCAGGTATGCGATTCACGCAATTCTATGCAGGTACAGCGGTATGCGCTCCTTCGCGGGCGAGCTTTATGACGGGCCGTCATACAGGACATACACCGGTGCGGGGCAACCGGGAATTCAAGCCCGAGGGGCAATTCCCTTTACCGGATTCCACTGTGACGATCGCCCGGCTGCTGCGGGACAGGGGCTATATGACGGCAGACTTTGGAAAATGGGGGCTGGGTTATCCGGGGTCCGGCGGCGAGCCGTTGAAGCAGGGGTTCTCCCTGTTCTATGGCTACAATTGTCAGCACCTCGCGCATAATTACTATCCGGATCATCTTTGGCAGAATGATCAGCGTGTGGAGCTCTCCGTTAACAAAGAGAGCGACTCTATTTATTCGGCAGACCTGATCCATCAGCATGCGATGGAATTCCTGCGGCAGCGGACTTCGTCCGCCTATGGCGGAAAGGAGAGGCCTTTCTTTCTTTTCCTCTCGTATACCCTTCCCCATGCGGCGCTGAGCGTCCCTCATGATGCTGTCTATGGGTATTATGTAAAAAAGTTCAATGAGCCGCCGCGCAACCAGGCAACAACGGCGGCATATGAGAAAGCGGCTTTCGAGCCCTATCCTCATGCGGCTTATGCAGCTATGGTAGCAAGACTTGATAAATATGTCGGTGAGGTCCGGGCCGAGCTGGAAAGGCAGGGTATTGCAGGCAACACGCTGGTGCTTTTCAGCAGTGACAACGGGCCGCATAAGGAAGGCGGCAATGAGCCTGATTTTTTCGACAGCAACGGACCTTTGAAAGGCATCAAGCGGGACTTGTACGAAGGCGGCATCCGGGTACCTTTTATCGCCTGCTGGCCGGGGAAGGTCCGGGCTGGTACGAAGTCTGGGTTCGCGGGTGCATTCTGGGACCTGTTTCCCACGTTCAGCCAGCTGGCGGGCGTGACGACCTCGCAACAGATAGACGGAGTATCCATTGTCCCTGCGTTGTTGGGCGACGTGACCGGGCAGCAACAGCATGCCTACCTGTATTGGGAATTCCATGAGAATGGTGGGCGGCAGGCCATTCGCTGGGGTAAATGGAAGGGCATCCGGCTGAATGTTCACAACGCACCGGATACGCCGATGGAGCTGTACGACCTGAGCACGGACGAAGGGGAGAAGAACAATATAGCCGCACAGCACCCGGACATCACCGGCAAGCTAAATGCGATGATGCTGGAAGCACATGTGCCGGACAAGCGCTGGCCGCTGCTGGCCGGTGAGGGCCCTATGGATTAGATGTTATCCAATGAGGGGCAGGCTTTGAGATGACATGCGCTATTCCCCGCTGGCCTTGGCCCCGGGCAGCCGGCTCTTCAGGAATTTTATCTGTCCGTTGTGATTGGATTCATGCTCGCATACATGGAACCATTTGCAGTAATTATTTGTAGGACCCCAGGGCCATTGCTGATCCACGGTCATCAACCATTTATCATCCCTCTTTTTGAACTCGGCCAGTGTCTTTTCCCTTGTCTCCTGCAGGATGCTGGTGTAAAAATCCAGGTTATGGCCTTTGATCTGTTTGCGGCCGGCGTCTCCCAGTTCCATGGCCACGTCAAATCTATCCTGCACGCTGCTATCCCATTTCCCCCAGGCCACTCCTTTGAAAGTGTGCTCGTGATAGAAGGCATCGGTGGCGGCCAGGTGAAAGAGCATGGCGCCGATGGTATTGGCCTTGTCATCCAGCAGGAAATCCAGCTGTTCTGTCGTCATGCCTTTGGATGAATACAGCATGATGGTGCGCATCCAGGTCATCATGGACACGAGCGTGCCTATCTGCGGCGAATAGCCTTCCTTTGGACCGATGATGTTCAATTCATCGGCGAAGGGCGCTGCGGTGTCGGGGTTGGGGGGTAAAAAGGGGTGAGCGAAGGTCGTTGCGGGAAAGAGGCTTAGCCCCGTGATGCCGGCAGCCAGTCCGGCTGTGGCTTTCAGGAATTTTCGCCTGTCGGCGGGTGCGTGTTGTGAGGACATGTCAATGGTTATTTTCCCGAAGCTAGCCAAAAGTCACAGAAAAATCTCGCCGTTGGGAAAATGGCAGTGTCGCAAACTAAGTGTTATTATTTAGTCCCCCTGGTTCCGGGAACGATTGCGTAAAAAATTTTGTCTCGTATGATCCAATAATATAGTGGATACGGCATCTTTATAGCACCATTAACCCTTATGCTGAAAATTGTAATTGTCGACGATTCGCCATTGATGCGCAAAGCCCTGTCCCTGATCTTCCAGACCTTTGGAGCAATAGTCTTATTCCAGGCGCAGGATCTTAAAGCCTTACAGGAATGCCTTTTCCAGGACACAGTGCTGCCGGATGTCATCTTCATGGATATCGACATTTCGGTGATCGAATGGCGCCGCACCTTTGATTTTCTAACGGAGCATTTTCCTTTTGTCAACATAGTTGCCATGTCTGCATTCAATCACGAGAAGCTGGTGGTCGACGTGCTCAGGTGGGGCGCCATGGGATATCTCAGCAAACAAACGGAGCCGGAAGAGCTGCTGCGGGCGGCACAGATGGTCACAGCAGGGGAGATCTACCTTTCCCCGGAAGTTGCGAAGAGATGGAAGATACCTGCCTCCTATCTGGTATCGTCCAATAGGAAGAAGTGCAAGACCATACTGCTGAATGACAGGGAATATGAGTTCTTAAGTTATTGTGCGACGGACATGGGATACAAGGAAATAGCCGGGGAAATGGGGGTGCAGTACAAGACCATCGATAGTTACAGGGCCAGTGTGACGGAGAAGCTCAACATTCATACCAGGTCGGGTCTGGCGGCTTATGCGATCAAATACGGCCTGGACAGAAAAGATCAAACACGCGATGCGGGCTAAAGCACCTATGCTGCTCATCCTGCTTTTTGCGCTCACCCTGGTCAACAGCCGGCGCATGCCCTCGCCTTCCCTGGCAGCGTATTTTCTTTATATATTCTCTATTGCCGCAATAGCCATAGGTACGGGCATGTCCATGATCTTTTCATCACGGCCTTTGTCTCTCCAAAGATCACCCGCCTTGTTCCTGTTTGCAGGATGGGGTATATATGTGTTTGCGAGAGGAAGGTGGGCGGATGGCGTCCTGCACACGCATGCCGTTTATATTTTTGTCACTGCCTTCTTGTTCTGCTGTATCATTTTCATGCAGCACCTGGTCATGCCTTCTGTAAAGGTGGTTCTTTCCGGCGTCATTGTGCTGGCTTGCCTGGAGTCGCTGGTGATCTTCCTCCAGCTGGCGGGTATCCTGCCTGTTGTAAATGATAATTTTCGCATCACGGGCACCTGGGTCAATCCGAATGTGACCGCAATGTTCCTGGCTATGTCGCTGCCGGCAGTATTGTACCTGCTCATCGGGGGAGGCGCATCCGTGCAGGGTGAGGACAGGCATCGGGGATGGCCGGCGCCGCGGCGCTTTGCCCTGGCAGCCCTGCTGATGATCGTAACCGCGCTTTGTCTGCTGCGATGCAGGACGGCGATTGCGGGCGCTCTTGCGGCGGCAGTGATCATCGTCGCATACAGATGGCGTTGGCTGCAATGGTTGCGTCGAAGGCGGCAATTTGGAGTGAAGCTGTTCCTCCTTGGATTTGCCCTCGTTGCATTGTGGGCTGGCGGGGTAGCTGCCTACAGGATGAAACAGGCCTCCGCCGACGGCAGGAAACTGATATGGCGGCTGTCCCTGGGGATGATAGCGGAGCGGCCGCTGGCGGGAGTGGGATATGGGCGGTTTGAATATGCGTACAACCTCCGGCAGGCGGAGTATTTCGGCAGCAGCAAAGGGACGGAGACGGAGAAAAGGAATGCGGCGTATGTCCACATGGCGTATAATGAATTCCTGGAACATGGGGTCGAAGGAGGTCTCCCCGGCCTCTTGTTGTTTAGCGGGATCTTGTGCGTACTGATCTGGCAGGGTGTGGCCTGCCGGCGTGGTCCTAAGGCCAATCGACCATTGCACATCACCTGTCTTGCTGCGGTGATAATGTTCGCATTGATGAGCTGTATGAATTTTACTGTGCAGGCTATCCCGGCGATGAGCCTTTTTGTTTTTTACGGGAGTATCCTTTCATCGGATGGCCCGCCCGTGTATTGGCCCCGCCGTGGCAAGGCGCTGATGGGCGTCCTGTTGTTGCTGGCGGCGCTGTGGATGATCTATACGCAAACGAGGGAGGCGACGGCGCAAATCCAGCTGCGAAAGGCGGAAAGGATAGTGAATGGCGCACATTCCAGCCGTGCGGATGCCGTCCTTGAAAAATATGGCGATATCATGCGAAACAAGGCTGCCTATTGGGAATGCCTGGGAAAGATGGCCTATTTGCGGGAAGATTACCAGGGAGCTGCAAGCTTCTTTTCCATGGGCCGGCGCTATAGCTCGGAACCAGCCATTTTCATCCTGTCGGGAAATGCCTACCAGATGGAGGAGCAGTATGACTCTGCAGAACAACAATACTTCACGGCGATGGATATGGAGCCGTCCAGGATACTGCCGCGATATGCGCTGATGAACATGTATCTGCAAAAGGGCGATACGGCCAGGGCCGTTGCCCGGGCGGCGGAGATCCTTGCCCTCCAGCCTAAGGTAGCGTCATCCACAGCGGAACAATTCAGGACTGCGGCTGCAGCTGTCCGCAAGTTGGGGCTCCACTAGGGAGATTTCCCTATTGAACAGGAAGCGTTGAAAGGATAATTTAGGGTGCACAAATCATCATCCCAAAGTTTATCCTTTAAATTAAGCCTTATGCGTAAGTTCTACTTACTGATTGCTGCGGTCGTTTGCTCTACACTCGCCTTCGGGCAGCACGTGGTCCACAAAGAGATCGTCGTACATCCCGTCAATGAGCCGGGAGCAGGCAATACGCCTGTGCTCCTGAACGAATCCGGAATGATACGGGTGAAAAAGGGAGACACCTGGTCCATCCGTCCTGGCCTGGTGCCGGGTTCCGGGAGATCCGGCGTGCTCAAAGGCGCTGCAAAAGCTGTGGCGGCGGGTATTGCCACCTATGAGCTTGCGCAGGCGGCTATGCCTGCTCATTCCCCGGGAGCAAAAGGCCGCAACGACGGGGGACGAACGGTAAAGTCATTATTGCCCGCCTTGGGAGCGGGAGTGACCTTCTCCTTCAAGGACCTGACGGGTAAAAAAGGGCATTCCAAGCCATTTGTACAGTGTCTTTTTTATGATAAACAGTCAAAGCTGGTGTCTGTCAAGACACTTCCTGTGGATAAGAAGGGGCAGGCAGCCCTCGCAGGAAGGGTAGAGAACAGCGGTTATATGAAGGTCATGCTGCAGGACCAGCCGGGCAGCAAGCTCCGCAGCGATGACCTGGTGGTGGACATTGGCCGTACGACGCTCAATACCGGACTTGCTCTGGGCGGTGATACTTTTGGGGACGAAGATGGCTGGGACCCCGGAGGTGATGATGGAGGAGATGATGGAGGTGGGGATGATGGAGGTGGCGGCGGCTGGGATGACGGTTCCGCTGCGGGGGCCTTACTGGATTACATCGAGCAGAATGGCGCAGATGGGATGGACGGCATGTCATTTACATTCAATGATGATGGCACCGTGACGGTGACGGACCCGGATGGGAACACCGAGACCTGGACGGAAGATGACTTCATCGACGAGCTCTCCGACTCCGAGCTGGATGACTATGACGATATGCTGGACGACTATACGGGCGATGACAATGACGACCCGGTGACTGCCTGCATAGGCGATAAATGCTATACCATCTCGAACGACCAGGTGCTCATAGATGTTCCACCGCAGAATGGGAACACCTGTCTGCCGACGGACATGGCCTGGGTGATGTCGATGATGGGACTGGATAATGTATCTCCTTCTCTCTTTATGTCCTATTATAATGCCAATTATTACCCGGACAATAATATCCCTGCACAGGGCTGGTTTGGAACAACCCTGGATTTTGAGAACTTCATGAACGACTTTTTCTGTACCAATTCCGACTTTGTATTTGGGAAGGACGCCCTGGAGGCGGCGATAGACAATGGTAATATGGTCATCTGCGGAGTGGATGGAGCCACGATGGGGCATGTCATCGTCATTGATGGCTATTCCACGGAAGACGGTACACTGGACCCTATGTTCAGTTACCATGATCCTGCCACCGGCACCACGGGGACAGTGGATTATACTACGCTGTTGCTCGCTGAACGACCGGGTTATTCGGCGGAGATCACCGGGATCAATACCACAACACCTCCGGCACACCATTAAATTGTTTAAATTTGAAGAGCACAATGAATAGATGTATGTTAAAACAATATTATATCCCGACGCTCCTGCTGCTTGTCTCGGTCAATGCGATTGCGCAGGAGCGCGCAACCTCCCTGTTTCCCGCCGACAGTGCCGGCAAAGAGAATCTGAAGCAGTCCGTTTTCAATACGGCGATGGCGCAGTCCTCCATCCTTCCGCGGGATATCGAGATCAGCGGACAGCCGGGAGAGGGTGAGAGTATACGCCTTGTCGTTATGCCTTATTCGTACGGCACGAAGCAGGCCTTGTCAGACGCGCTTGTCATGATGAGGACGGCTAACGATAGCAGGATAAGGGCCAGTCTCGTGCAAGTGGACGGAAAGGTTGTGTTCACCTTGCGGAAAGCCGACTTCCCTGTACAAATTGTGGGCCGGCACGGCAGTTCACAGGATATACCTTTGACATTGACAGAACCAAAGAATTACGAGGTGCGCTTATATTTCGAGCCCCTGAAGGACAAGGGACAGGGCCACTATTTCGGTCGCTGATGGCTTGGGGAGGCCGTGCATCTTCATCTTTTTTAAACGGATCTTATGAAATGGCTTATTTCGATCATCCTGGCGGGCGTTCTATTTGGCCCGCTGTATGCACAGGCAGGACCTGATAAGGATCGCTTTGTCCGGAAAGCGCACAGCTGCCATATGGCATTCTCGGATGCGGCCGGCTACAGGGAAGTGAAGGTGGATACTTCACTCAACATCCGTTATGACTATGCCCTTGCAGATCCACAGGGTTCATTCGAGATACGCTATAAGATCAACCCCGCCGCAGGTGGCCTGGCGCGGCCGGACGCCGACGCCAAAAAACAGGATGCGTTGTACAAGTCAAACCTGATGGCTATCTGCTTCGATATCACCCGTACGCAGAAAATGAGCTATCAGCCATTCCCCAGGGAATATATGAAGAGCGCGGTGAATGCAGACATGGGGGGAAGGGCGTTGTTACAGGGCGGCAGCACTTTCAGCAAAGGGTTTCAGCACGTTTATATGCTGACGTTCTATAAAACGAACATTGGCCAGATATTCGTATTCTATCTCTTCAACGGACAGGATACCGCAGCACTGGGAAAGGTAGTAAAGGAAACGGGAACGCAGCTGAAGTTCTTCCCGACAGCAGCCACTGCCCCTGGCGCGTCGGCGCCCGGCAAAAGGTCGCCCGCTGAAGAGGATAGACTTGGTAAATTCTATATAGACTCCCTTCACGCCACACGGCTGCAAGCGGATTCCCTGGTCGCCATCAATGAACGATATGCTGCATGGGGCCAGCAAGTGAAAACCGATGCATCGATGGAGAAAAAGGACAAGATCTCCGCATTGCAAGCCCTCGTTCGTCAAAGGGATGCCATGTACCGGAAGATATTGTCGCCTGCGCAGTATGAGGCATGGAAGAAAATGAAAAAAGCCCGGCGGTGATGAAGACAGCAGCTCCCTTCTCCCACCTATTGGCCTGTATGCTGGTGCTTTCCCTGCTATCGCCGGACATTCTGCCTGCGCAGACCCCTTCCATTCATCCTCCGAAGGTGGAAGCTGTGCTCCGTAAGGCCGGGCGGAACAGGGCCGAGCTGGAAAAGGCCATTGCTTATTTCCGGCATACAAAGGATCCACTAAAGGTGAAGGCCATCTATTTCCTCATCGCCAATATGGATATCCACTATTCGGAAGAATATTTCTGGGCGGATGATAAGAGCAGGCGCATTCCTTTTAACGAGCTGGATTACCCGGACCTCACCTCTTCTTTGAAGATGTTTGCGGTGCTGAAGGAAAAGCATCCGGACATCCATTCTATACCGGCTGCTTACAGGGATATCGACAGTATGAAGGCCGGCATGCTGATAGACAATGTTGAAAAGGCGTTCGAAGAATGGAGAAAGCCAAGGGCCCGCAGTATTTCTTTCGACGATTTTTGCGAATATATCCTTCCTTACCGGGTCACCATCGAACCCGTGCAGAACTGGCGGAAGGTGTACCAGCAATCTTTCAACTGGATCGATGACAGCGCATCCGGCAAGCCGGCCGGAGAGGCGCTGGGCTATTTTGTCCGGGACTACAACAAATGGTTCTTCAACAACTACAAGATAGAGGATAATGAAGGGTCTCAGCCCAGGTTGGGGGCCATGCAACTATTGCATCGAAAGAAAGGCGCGTGCGGGGACATTGCCGACCTGATGGTGTTCACGCTCCGCAGCCAGGGCATACCTGCCACGATCGACCAGGTGCCCTTCTGGGCTACCGCATCCGGCAAACACTTTATGAACGTTTGCTTCGACGCAGGGATGAAGCCTATTTCATTCGACGTGTCCACCCCTTCGGTGACGGGTGAAAAGCTCGCCCGGGAACCTGCCAAGGTCATCCGCATCACTTATTCGAAGCAACGGCAATCATTGGCCGCACTGGAGCCAGTGGCAAGCATTCCCGAAGGCTTTATGCGCCTCCCTAACTACATCGACGTCACGAAGGAATACTGGCAGGCGGGCGACGTACACTGTCCTCTGTACCATGCGCAAACGTCCAGGATCGCCTATGCCTGCGTGTTCAATTTCCTGCACTGGAACCCCGCCTGGTGGGGAAGAGTAAATAAGGATTCGGTAGTGTTCAGGGATATGTGCAAGGGAGCTGTGTTCCTGCCTATGTATTACAGGACGGGGAAATTGGTGCCGGCGGGATATCCTGTGCTGCAGGGGTACGACAGGATGCAGGTGCTGCAGCCCGACCTTGCTCACCGCCACGACATTCATCTCCGGGAGCAGGCAGGATACCTGGTATTCCGTCCGGGCAAGAAGTACCGGCTCTTATATTGGGATGGCAGCTGGAAGCGTGTTGGAGAACAGGTTCCTTCATCCACCACCGTCACCCTTGATTTCGACAGAGTGCCTATGAACGCGCTGCTGCTGTTGTTGCCGGAATATACGCAGCATAAGGAAAGACCTTTCATTATAGATGCCGATGGCCGGCGCGAATGGTTTTGAGATGATCCCGCTGAACTTATACAACCTAACATATTTCCCATGAAAAAGATCCATCTGCAGGTGGCGACGCTGCTGTCGATACTGATATCTTCCTATGGCTATGGGCAGTCCCTTGCGCCTCAGATCCTCACTCAATTTCCCGCTGCCGTCGTGGTGAAGGTGCACGAGATCAGCACGTATGTCAGGCTTTCGGCGGATAAGCAGCTGGCGCTCGCTGCCTTTTTCCGGCAGGAGGACAGCCTTGCCGCCACTATGGTCGCTGCGGGTAAGCCATTGTCCGAGATCGACCGACTGCGCAGCAGCGGGGAGGACGCCGGAATAAAGCAGGTCCTCTCGCCTGCGGAATATGACAGCTATGCCAATGCCAGGTATATCGCCCATGCGAGGAGGGAGGGACTGTTGATGGCTAAGCTGGCTACGGACAAATATCATTGTGATAATGCTACAGCTATAAAGCTCCGGGACCTGTACTTCAGCCGGAACCTGGCAAGTGAGCGGCTATATGGCACCGGCCGGCCGGACGCCGCCAGTTCGGACGGCAGCCTCTCCGGGGATGTCCTGTATGCGGATGTACGTCGCTGGGACTCTCTCATAGACAGATATGTGCCTGCGGCTGCGGGCGGCGCCTACATCAGGAAGAAGATAGCGCAGCTGGACAGGATACGCCCCCTGCAGCAACAGCAAAAGACGGCCCTGCAGGAGAATTTTACGCGCCTCTGCCAGCAAATGCCCGAGGACAGCTATGCGGATGACTTCAATGAAGCCATGCATATGGTGATCGTGGATACCCTTTATTATGCCAGGATCTACCAGGACGCCATTGCCAGGAAGTCCCTCACCAGCGCAAAGGGCATCGTCAGGGAGCTGGAAAAAAAGAACAAGCTGACGAAAGACGGCGTGAACAGTATCTTTCCCATCGTAGCCGAAAGGGAAAGGCGATTAGCTGTGCTGCAGACTGCTTTTACTGTCGATAATGCCACCCGGGATAGCCTTTACAGGTCTGTGAATGAGCTTTATGACTCCCTGATCAGGATAGCGATGCTGCGGGATGGCGTCTCTCCGACGGCCTCCCAGTTCACCATCGCAGTGAGGGAGCGCAAAGCCCTGGGCCTTTCAGCCGCCCAGGTGGACGCCCTGCTTGCGAACGCTGCCGAGCTGGAGAAGATGAAGGACGCTGCCCGCGAGAAAGATCCGTTGGGTAAATTCGATTCCAAGCCATTCGAGACAGAGCATATGCTGCAGATCGTATCGGAGGATCAATACCGCAGTGTGCTGATCGTCAAGAACAGGAGCCAGGCGCGCGCGGATGCCGAGGCGGACTGGCAGGAAATGCAACAGCGGAACCTGGCGGCCAATCTGAATAAGGACAGCACCCTCAGGCAATTAAATGATTATTACCTGGCGAAATGGGTCATGTACTACCGGTATGGCAATGACAAAATAAAACAGGCGGCCAACGTTAAAGATGTCTTTGAGCATATGCCGCACGCACTACGGGTGCTGACCTCGGCCAGGAAATACAACAATCCCACTACTACTGTGTTGGGTGAATACCAGACGGGAAAGCAGTAGGCATGTTTTATTTTGTGATCAATCCCACCATATTTCCTTCCGGATCGGAAAACCATGCGAACTGCCTTTTATCCGGGAGGGTTACGGGGCCCACCAGCTTTTTGCCGCCGGCTGCTGCAATGCTCTCCAGGCGCTCGTTAATGTCGTCCACCCGGATATAGAACGTGACATAGTTATGTGGTTCGTGGCCCAGGGAGGTAATATGACCCTGGACACCTTCGGAGGAATTGGTATTCAATAAAGTGGCCATGGGGATGCCCGTGGGGCTCCATCCGAACAGGCCCGTGTAAAAAGCGGTGGTCCTGGCAAGGTCTTTACACCCCACCTCGAAATGGACGACAGGATAGCCAGCAGGTTGTGTCATGGTCGTGGTTTTTTGAGCAAGGTAGGCCGGCTAGGGGGAAATAAATTGTAAAAATGTTTCCCGCTGCATGGAAATGAAATTGGGGGTGACCTTTATAGCGGGATGCATCAGGCAAAGCTTTTTGAACTGCAGGGGAGTAATACCGCACCGCGCTTTGAAGTCATTGATGAAATGGGATTGGTCATAATACTCGTGGACCGAGGAAAGCGTATGATGGGCATTCTTTGCTATGTCTGCCAGGGTGCGGTTAAACCGGATGATGCCCTGGATATTCTTTACAGACCCTCCGAAATAGTATTGTGCATCGCTGCGCAGCCGCTTGCGGGTGACGCCTAACGAGCGGCAGATCTCTTCCACGGTGACATTCCGGATGGCCTTGTCGAGCCACCTGATCTTTTCGACAGCGGCCAGATCCCTTTTCATCAGCAGGCGGGTGAGGTAAGCTTCGATCAGCAGGAAACCGTCCCGGACCTCAGCGCAGTCCATCAATTGTTCACGCAAGTGGAAGATCGCTTTGGATGTCCAGTGTTCGGCGCCCACGGTGATATCGTTCGTTTCGATGGCGGGCAGGTCGGCAAAGAAAGGCAGCATGCCCAGCTTGATCCCGATGGCGTACATGGCGGCCTCCCCCCTGTTGTCCAGCATGAAGGGGATCTCCTGCTTGCCATTGATCCAAATGGTATCCGTGCATTCTTTTATGACGGGATCCTTTGCATAGATATCCGATACGGTGTAGTTCCCTCCCATATTGATGATGATCACCTGGTGCATGCGCTGGAAAGCGATGCCGGTGGCGGCGCCTGGACCGCTGAGAAAAAGGAAGGAGTCGACAAGATCCTTCAGGATGCCTTTGGGAAAATAGGAAACGATATTCATGTTAATGAGGTCGTAGTGTTTTAAAGTTACCGATAATTGCCCTACCTTCAAATGGATCACTTTTAAATTCAGGAACAATCTGCTTTTATGGAAAAACTTGTAAAGGAAGTCCGTCTGCTGAAGCTTTATTCGTTGGTGCTAACCTGTATATTTATCGTGTTTATATTCATGTCTTTCCGCCGGAATAATGACAAAACGAAGTTCCAGGAGATCGATGTGGAAAGGATCAATGTCGTGGAAAAGGACGGCACACTGAAACTGGTGATCTCCAATGCTGAAAGGCAGCATCCGGGCATGTCCGAGGGAAAGGATGTACCGAAGAGGGAGCGGTCTCCGGGGATGATCTTCTTCAATGGCGATGGCGACGAGTGCGGCGGGCTGGTATATGAGGCCAATAAAAAAGAGGCGGGCATGGTGTTCTCGGTGGACCAGTACCGCAATGACCAGATCATGCAGCTGCAATATTCGCAAAATACGGCGGACGCCGATAAACAGCGGACCTATGGCCTGCGGCTATGGGATCGCCCCGATGAGTGGACCGTCACCCGGCTTAATAAGGTAGTGGATTCCCTGCAGGCCCTGAAAGACAAGGCAGTGTTGAAGCAGGAGATCGGTCGTATGAAAAAGGCGGGGAAGTTAGGCGCCGAACGTCTTTTTGTAGGGAAGATGCCCAATGGAGAGGTGGGGTTGTTCATCAATGATGAGAAGGGGACCACGCGGATAAAGATCTATGTGGATAAGGATGGGCATACGTTCTTTAAGACCTTTGATGAGACGGGGAAGCTGGAGAATTAGCCGGAGATTGCCCGCTCATCGATTAACAGGCGGCTGGCTCAGCAGATCATGTACGGTCTCTCCCGGTAACAGGCGGTGGACGGGGATATTGATGCTATACTTTTCACACTGATCCCTGATGGCCCTGTCGATCTCTTCCGGAGAATAGCGGGAAGAAAAATGCCCCAGGATCAGCCGTTGGATGCGGATGCTGCTGACCATCTCCATGACCTCTTCCAGCGTGCTGTGATGATTGCCGTACATCCTGGTTTTGACGGGCTCGCCATTGTCCAGGAAAGTGGCTTCATGGATGAGGATGTTCGTGTTATCCCATTTGCTTCCATCTTCCACAGGGGTGTCGCCCGAGTATGCGAGCACGTTGGTCCTTATTTCCATGGACAGGCTGTCCCTGCCTTGTTTTTCGGATAGTTGCCTTAGTTCCTGACCTGAGAGATGCGTGAATTCGGGTTTTAATTTTTTACGGGTCTGGATGACCATGTAGCCCAGGCTTTTGATGATGTGCGGGTCCACGGGTACGTGACCATTTCGAAGGGGTTTGACCAGCAGGTCTTTGGCAATGGGTATTTCGTCGCCTTCGGTGACGGGTGTCCAGATGGTTTGGGCCACTTGCGGATCGAAGTTTTTGGAGAAGGCTTCCAGGTTGGGAAAGGAGCCGGCGTCTTTGGGATAGTACATGATGGGGTAGCCAGGGCGGGCGTTGAGCTGATTGAACTGTAACAGTCCGGTGAGGTGATCCCTGTCGGCATGGGAGATAAAGACATGGTCGACCTTGCGGCTTTTTTGAAGCAGTGCGGAGATGAGGCCTTCGCCGGCGTCGAAGAGGAGGCCCCATTCTTCTATGAAGTACCAGGTGGAGAAGAGGGCGGTGGAATAGGCTGTGATCGTGAGCTGCATGGTGCGATTTTTTAGAGATATGTCTATCAGTCCCTTTTTATTTTAAAGGTTATCCTCCAGTACTTTTGGTCAGAGGTTTTTGTGATGATAGCGTTTCTCCCGACACAGGTGATGTGATCAAGAAAAGCATATGGTTTTATGTTGATATATGCTCTCGTGTGAGCGGCGCCATTGCTGATCTCACATATCTGTATCCGCTGTTGTTCGTCAGTGCCGGGATTGTTCAGACAAGCAAAATCATGCCTGTTCTCTGAAAATACAGGTTCTCCGATGAGGGTGTCGACTGCGCCGGTGGACCGGTTGATCAGGTAATAGATCTCTTCATTGGGGCCAAGCATTTGGACAAGGGAGAGCTTTGTGTTTTTGATGTCACCAAAGTATTTGTATTCTTCGAATTCGGGATTGTCAACGAATACCATTGATTTTTTCCCATTGACAGGCAGTATTATTTTTTTGGATCGTGTCTTTATAAGGGTATTAGTATCAAGATATTCTATTTGCTTGCATTCGCTGTATTCAGTGCTGCTGATCTCCGTATGCCTATATGGGATCATGGTTTGAGAAAACGCCTGGGAAGAGATCAATAGGAAGGAGAAGATAATGTAGTCTTTCATGCGTTGTAAATATCTACAATTATTTTTGTTTCCTCAACATTTGTAAATGCTCACCTCCGCAAGGCCCCCTACTTTTGACTTGTCAAACAAATAATCACCTTTTCAAACTCAAACAATGGCAAGCAAGATCTTTGTAAACCTGCCGGTGAAGAACCTCAGCCGGTCGGTGGATTTCTTTACTACATTGGGCTTTAGCTTCAATCCCCAGTTCACGAACGAAACCTCTACCTGCATGGTCATTTCGGATAGTATTTTTGTCATGCTCATGGAAGAGGCCCGGTTTGCCGAAGCAGCAAAAAAACCCGTGTCCAATGCTGCTGCATCCACGGAAGTAATCATAGCTTTAGATGCGGAAAGCCGTACGGAAGTGGACGACATCATAAAGAAAGCGGAACAGGCGGGTGGCACGGTGTCGGATAACAAACAGGATTACGGCTTTATGTATTTGCATGGCTTCCAGGACCTGGACGGACACCTCTGGGAAATATGCTGGCTGGACATGCAGGCGATGCCTAAGCAATAAATAAAAGAAGATGCAACAGTTCTGGGATAAGATCAGTACGTATGGCACGTTGCCGGATGAAGCCCGGCTGGCATGGGAAAGTCTTCTGAAGGAACGTACCTATGACAAGGACGCTTTTTTTCTACAGGAAGGCCAGGTGCCGAGGACGGTGGCGTTCGTGTCGAAAGGGTTGTTCTCTCAATACTTCACGGCAGAAAATGGGGATACTGTCATTAAAAGGTTTTTCCCCGAGGGCTATTTCGTGGCGTCTACCAGCGCACTGTTGATGAATGCTCCCAGCATGTTTGCGATCAAGGCCCTGGAACCCAGCGTCGTCGTAGAGTACAGCTTTTCCGAATTTAAAAAGCTTACCACACAATTCCCTGAGATAGCGGGGTTCTATATCCGATATATGGAACTGCATTGGATCATCGAAAAAGAACCTTTGGAGATCTCCTTCCGGCTGGACACGGCCAAAACAAGGTATCTGAATTTCTTAAGAAGCTATCCTACACTCGAAGCCCGGCTGAAGCAGCACGAGATCGCTGCCTATATCGGTGTCACACCTACGCAGCTGAGCAGGATCCGAAGCGAGCTGCCGTAAAAAACGACTAAATTAAAATGTATGCAACAACAACAAGATGCACTGCAGGATGTGCTGGAGGACCGGTCTGTCTTTGTACCGCCGGACGAAGGCGAAAGTATTTCGCTCAATGGAGGGAAGATCACGATGAAGATCACCAGCGACCTGACAAAGGACCAGCTGGGATTATATGAGATCAGGCTCGCACCAGGCGTGGTCGGGGCGCAGTTGCACTATCATCGCTATATGGATGAGGTCTTTATTGTAAGTAAAGGGTGCATGACCATCCAGCTGGGGGAGAGGGAAATAGCCGCGGAGGAAGGGGCCGTTGTGTATGTGCCCCGTTATACGCCGCATGGCTTTCGCAACAATTCGGACGAAGAGGCGGTGATCACTTTGCTGTTCAATCCCGGGCAAAGCAGGGAAGGGTTTTTCCGGGGGTTAGGGGAGATCCTGAATACCCAGCCTGTCGATCCCGGGAAGTTCCTGCAGCTGTATCAGAAGTATGACAGCTATCCGGTGGACAGGGGGAATTTTATGCCTGAGCGATCGTGAGATCGGAATGGGAAAGATCATGGCCAAATAAGCCGCCGCCTAGTGGAGGCTGATCACCTTTGTGATCTTCCAGCCTTTGTCGGTGTGCCGCCATATGAGGACAAACCGGCCGGGATGAGAGGGGGTATCAGGCGGATCGGTGTTGTTATGGAATTTGTGAAAGCCGATCTCCACGGCCCCATAGTTGGCAATGGGGTATACTTCCACGCTGCCGGGCACCAGTTCACGGGTGACTTTTCCACAAACGAATTTCTTTGTCGAAGCTACCACGTCCTTTTTCGATGTCATCACGCCGTTCCTGTCATGGTAGAACTCCAGGTCTTCCGCATAGATGGAGGCATATTCGTCGAGATGAACGCTGCATGTGTTGTAAGCGGCGAAAAAGATACTGTCCATACGCATGATGCTATCGTACAGGACGGGATCATCGGGCACATATTGCGCGACAGTGGTGCGGGGAGCGATGAAGGTTGCCGCAAAAAGGGCCGCTGAGGCCAGGTTCCGCAGGAAATGAGTCATGTCGATGTGGAGTTTGCAGGGCAAGGTACTTTTTTATTCTGACCGCCAACAAAGAGCCTGTTCACTCCGACCGCAGGCTTTTCACCGGATTGGCCAGCGCCGCCCTGATCGTCTGGAACCCTACGGCCAGGCCGGTGACGAACAGGATGGACACGACGGCTACGGCAAATACCCACCAGCTCAGGTCCGTGCGAAAAGCAAAGTCGCGGAGCCAATTGTTCATCAGGTACCCGGCTATGGGGGCTGCGATCAGAAAGGCGAGCACGATCAGGCGGACGAAGTCCTTCGATAGAATGAACGAGATATCTTTCGCGGTGGCGCCCAGCACTTTCCGGACGCCTATTTCCTTGGTCTTTTGCTCGATCATGAAAGACAGGAGGCCGATGAGCCCCAGGACATTGATGGCAATGGACAGCATGGTGAAAATATAGAAGAGCTGCTGTGTGCGCCGGTCGTCCTTATACAGCGTCGCCACATGCTCGTCCAGGAAATCCGTTTCGAAGAGCTGCTCAGGATATACGGAGGACCAGATCTTTTCTACTGCGGCCAGTGTGGAGGTGGTAGCGCCGCCGGCGAATTTGATCCCTATATTATAGTAGAGGCTGGGGTATTGTACGATGAGCACTGGCGTAACCGTCTCACGCAGGGATGCTACATTGTAATCTTTAACAACGCCGATGATGGGCGCCGAGAGGTCATTGAGCCCAAAGGTGACGTATTTACCCAATGCTTCCTGCGGGGAAGCAAAACCCAGGCGGTGGACGGCCTGCTCGTTCAGGACCAGCGCATACCTGCGCAGGGAATCGGGTATTGCGGGTGCAGTGAGGCTTTCGTCTTTTTCATCAAACCATCTTCCTGTCAACATATGCAGTCCATAGGTCTTCAGATAGGAGCGGTCAGCTGTGATGACCTTCACGGGTATGGGCTGTATTTTGTATTTCTCTTTCAGGTTGAAGCCGGAATTGAAATTGTTGTTGCTGATGGGCGCTCCGAGGGAGAGGCTTGCGCTGCTGATGCCTGGCAATGCGGACAGGCGATCGATCAGCATGTGCTGCCGTTGATAGTTGTTGCCGGAGATCGGCAGGTCCAAGACTTTGTCCTTATCGAAACCGAGGGGCCTGGACTGGATGAAGGCCATTTGTTTGGCAACGACGATGGCGCAGATGATGAGGGTCTGGGCGGTGAGGAACTGGAAGACCACGAGGCCTCTTCTCATGGTGACGGCAGACGCCTTAGGCGCGGAGATCTTATTCTTTAAAGCCGTGATGGGGTTGAAGCCGGAGAGGACCAGGGCCGGGTATACGCCGGATAGCAAAGAGACGGCGACCCAGAGAACGATGAGGAACGACGCGCTTTTGACATTGAACCATTGCAGGGGGATGCTCTTATCCAGGAAAGTATTGAGGCTGGGCAGCAGGAATGAAATGGAGAACGAGGCTGCTATGATGACGGCTCCCGTGAGAAAAAAGGTCTCCGAGAAAAACTGTTTCATCAGCTGGGGGCGGGTGGCGCCCATCGTCTTTCTCACACCCACCTCCCTGGACTTCTTAATGGCCAGCGCCGTGGAAAGATTGGTGTAATTGATACAAGCGGCCAGGATGAGGAACAGGCCGATGGCCCCGATGAGGGACAGGTATTTGTAATTGATGGTATAGGCAATGTTGGTGTCTGCGTACAGCTGGTTGAAATGTATGTCCTGCTGGGGTTGCAGCGAGAAGTGGGCCTTCACGGACCTGCCCGCTTCGGACATGTTGTTCGCGGCAATGGATGCAAGCTGGGATTCCACCTGCTTTACCTTGTTTTCGCTGGTGAGCCCGATGTAGGCATAGCCATTTGCTGTCACCGACCATGAGTCAATGGGAAAGCCGCCGATCAATCCCCTGTTCATGCTGCGATACGAGGCTACCAGGCTATAAGGCATATGGATATTGGAAGGCGGATTGGCTACTACGGCGGCTATCTGCAGGTCGATGAGGTTAGCCACCTTGATACGCTGACCGATGGGGTCTGCATTGCCAAAATAGCGATGGGCCTCCTTCTCTGTCAGGATGGCAAAGCCTGGTTCTGCCAGGGCACGCTGCAGGCTGCCCGCCTTTACCTGCATGGGGAACATCCGGGGAAATACGGAGTCCGCAAAAATGATGTCATACGTCTGGAACTTTTTATCTCCCACAGTCACCACATCACGTCCCTGGTAATGGATCTGTGTGATCAGCTTTTCATCCGGCAGGGCCGCCCGCATACCGGAGGCAAGGGGATAGGGTGTGGTTGCGCTGTACACTTCACCTGTGGGCGTGGTGCCTTTGGATACCACCCGGTACAGCTGTATTCCCCCGGCGACGGGCTTGTCGAAGCTCGTCTCGTGCAGGATGATCAGCGCTATGAGCGTACAGGCCACGATGCTGACATACAGACCGATGAAATTCAGGGTGAAGAAGCCTTTGTTCTTTTTTACACTGCGCCAGGCGGTCTTGAGGTAGTTCTTAAGCATGATGAGTAGATTTCATGCTGAGGAGAACTAAAAAAATGCCGGTTTATAAGTTTTTATAAATCAATGGGATATATTGTCTCTTTCCGGGAGGCTGTCCGCTAATGATACAATAGCTGTACTATTTTACGGATCATATGATGCCCAGCTTCTTCTTCACCAGCGGGAGGATATCCGCGGAAGGAGGATATACATGCAGGTTGTCCTTTTCAAATACGAAGGCATAGCCATTGTCTTTTGACACCTGCTGAATGGCATCTTCGGCTTTCTTCTGGATGGGCTGGAGGAGGGCCGACCTTTTCTGATTGAACAATTGTCCTGCTTCCGACTCGAAGCCCTGGATCTTACCCAGCAGCTCGTTCAGGCTTTGTCTTTTGATGACGAGCTGGGGAGCGGTGAATTTTGAGGTATCTTTTGAGGTGAGCAGGTTCGCCTGTTCGGTGTATTCGTTCTTCATGGCCTCGAAGTTTTGCTGCAACGTGTTCCTGTACTGGGCCAGGGCCGTGTCGGCCTTTTTGAACTCGGGCATCGCGCTGAGGAGCTCATTGAAGCTGATGCAGGCAAATTTAGCGGGTGCATTCTGTGCCCGGGCCTGTATTTGAAAGGCGCAGGCGGCGCAAATGAGTAAGAGTACGATCTTTTTCATGGTAGTTCAGTTTTATTAAAGCTACGAAGTCATTCGTGACGTGCTCTGCGGGCCCGGTGGTTTTAACATTTCTTTGAAGCAGGCCGACGCATACAATTGACGAAGCATAATGTTTAGCACTTTTATATCAATGTTTTGCGGATGGCAGGATTTTTTTAAAGCGTTGTCTCAAACCGCCCATAAAATTGGCGCATTACCCCCCCATTAAGAAGGGACGATGTAATTATCTTCAGGGTCCCAAAAAAATGAATGCGTAAAAATGATCATCGCTGATCAAAGACATCTTTTTTCCATCCCGGAGGATGTGACCTATCTGAACTGCGCCAATATGTCCCCTTTTATGAGGACGGTGGAAGCGGCGGGCGGGCTTGCCATTGGGCAACGGCGGCAGCCATGGACCATCAGCGCTGAGCAGTGGTTTGGTCCGGCGGAGGAGCTGCGGTCATTGTTTGCGGGGCTGATAGGCGCGGAGAAGGATCAGATTGCCCTGGTGCCTTCTGTCAGCTATGGAATTGCGGTCGCCCGGAAGAATATACAGCTGCGGTCTTCGCAGAAAATTGTCGTGCTGGACCAGGAGTACCCGTCCAACCTGTATGCCTGGCGTGAACTGTCAAAAGCGTCCGGGGCGCAGATCGTCACGGTGCGGCGCGCCGGGGATGGAACATGGACGGAGGCGGTATTACAACAGATAGATGGGGATACGGGGCTCGTGGCCATCTCCAACTGTCACTGGACGGATGGCAGTCTCATCGACCTGGAACAGGTGAGCAGGAAAACAAGGGAGGTGGGCGCGAAGCTGGTGATCGATGCCAGCCAGTCGCTGGGCGCCTATCCCCTGGATGTGCGTAAGATCCGGCCTGATTTCCTGGTGACCGTGGGCTATAAATGGCTGATGGGCCCTTATAACCTGGGTTATCTCTATGCGGACCCGAAGTATGCGGAGGCCGGCCAACCCATCGAGTATTCCTGGATGGTGAAGGCAGGCAGCGATGATTTCACCAGGCTGGTGGAATATACGGACGACTACAAGCCGGGGGCGCGGCGATTTGATGCGGGGGAGTTCGCCAGCTTTATCCATATTCCCATGGCGACGGCGGCCCTTGCACAGATCACGTCGTGGGGGGTGGAAAATATCCGGGAGACATTGTCCCGCCTCACGGGCGCTATTTCCGACGGTGTCAGGGAACTGGGTCTGGCGGCGCCGGCACAGGAAAGCAGGGTGGGGCATATGCTGGGCATCCGCTTCCCGCCGGAGAAGATCGATGGGGTCCGAAAGAAGTTAGTTGAAAATAGTATCTATATCAGTTTCAGGGGCAGCAGCATGCGGATCGCTCCTCATTTGTATAATGATGAGAGGGATGTGCGAAGGCTTTTGGAAGTGTTGAGGAAAGGTGCGTAAATATTGAGTTCACTAAAAACTGTTGAAAATGGAAATTTTATCACCTGGCGGCCGGAATGTAGTACGGATGTCCCTCTCCCGGGACGAGCGTGAATTTGCCGGCGAATACCTGGAGTTCACTAAGCGGTTGGTGCTGGACAGTGTGGCGGGTGTGAACAAAGCTGCATTGGAAGCCCGCACGGGACCTTTCGCGTGGAGCATTGCCGAGTGTATCGGGCATCTTGCGCTGAGCGGCGAGCTTGCCTGGAAGGTGCTGCAGGACCTGTTGCGGCAGCCTCCCACCCCTCAAAAAGGCGTGGAGGTGAGAGTGAGCGTGAAGCAGATGATGGTCATCATGACAGACCGGAGCAGGAAGCTGCAGACCCATCATTCCCTGCAGCCGGCGGGTAAATTCCCTGATGCGGCGGCAGCGCTGGACCATTTCATCCTGCGGCGGGACGAGTTGATCGCCTATGCGCGGGAGACGGAAAATGAATTGAAGAACCGGCATACTTTCCATCCGGCTACGGGGACGATCAACCTTTACCAGTTCCTTTTACTGGAAGGGGCGCATTCGGCAAGGCATGTCATGCAGATGGAGGAGATCAAGCGGGAGTTATAGAACGAATGTCCCTGCGACCTGATAAAACAAGGACCTGTATTTATCGAAATCTTTCGAGTGCGCAACAAAGGTCAGAATATAGGTCTTACCTGCCTTATAGGTAATAAAAACATAGTTGTGCAGTGCTGAACCATCCACATTCTTATGTGTCTCGATGAACCACTTGTAGGGTAGTTCATGGATGGTGGTATCTCCTTTTTCCAATAATGTGAAGTCATTGGTGGACATCAGCGCGTCGATCAGCCTGGTGTATTCCCGGTCCAGGGATGAATTTGCTTTCTTAATGACATTGAGGTTGAAATTTTCCGAGGGTTTGTCGTCGGGCCCGGTGGATGACCGCATTGCGATCAATAGAAGATCGGGCATGGACCTATTGGTCCCATAGCGCCAGCCGGCAGGGATATCGATGCTGAAATGATTGACTGTGTCCTTGTAGGGGACGGGGGAAGCGAGCTGTGCGGATGTATTGATGGCCGTCATGCCAAGAAGGATGAGCAGCAGAAGGCGCGCGGGGGTCATGGTTGTCATATGGGTAGAAAAATAGTGCAAAGGCGGGATATCTCCAATAGTTGTGTAAAAAGGGACGGAGAGATAAGGTCTCGTAATAGTTGGAGCAGCACATACGCTCTAACTCTTAAATGCTACCACTGATAGAAGAAGCATTTTATATTTGTTGCAAGTATACCTGGAATAGAGCAATTCATTACCCCTAAAATCCAACCCTTGCAATGAAAAATTATTCTTCATTACAAAGCAACAAGGCAAGCGGGCATGCCTGCATCCTGGCCGTGATCACACTCTTAGCTTATTGCACTGTCCAGGCACAAACCTGTCCGACCTCTTCGACCACCACTGTCAATACATATGGCAATACTTATTACCCGGGCACGCAGGCTTCCGTGAGCGCGGGCGCCACTACCATTACGCTGGGCAATGCCAGTACGTCGGGTTACGGCACCACGCCCATCAGCGCATCCGATATTGTATTGATCATCCAGATGCAGGGTGCGCAGATCAACTCCACCAACGGAGTGACGTATGGTGACGGGACGGGCACGGGCAGCGGATACCTGAACAATGCGCAGCTGATGGCGGGGCAAATGGAATATGCCGTAGCTGCCGGCGCGGTGCCTTTAACAGGCGGGACGCTTACTGTTACATCCGGGCTTACCCATAGTTATAAGAATGCCAATTTCGGTACGGATGGTCAATACCGTTACCAGGTGATCCGGGTGCCTTTGTATTACAATGCAACATTGGGGGCGGACATCAGGCCGCCGGCATGGAATGGTACGGTGGGCGGGGTTATCTCCTTATTTGTCTCCTATGTCCTTAACATGAACGGACACAAGATCGACGCCTCGGGGATGGGTTTCCGGGCTGGCGGCGGCAAGGCATATTCCAATGTGGGTTCTGGTGCCAACACGGATTTTGTATCTCTTTCGACTGCGAAGGCCGGTGGGTCCAAGGGGGAAGGTATTGCGGGAACGCCGATCTATCTTGACTCTTTGAACAGCGCGGCATTGATAACGGGCACGGTGGAAGGTTATCCCGGAGGCAGCTTTGACCGGGGCGCGCCGGGCAATGCCGGAGGCGGCGCTACGGATGGCGCTCCCAATCCCAGCAATAGCAATAACGCGGGCGGCGGTGGGGGCGGTAATGGGGGTGCCGGCGGGATCGGCGGCAACAGCTGGTCTTCCAATCTTACCACCGGCGGGAGACCGGGCGCCGTATTTGCCCAGAAAACGCCTTCCAGGCTGGTGATGGGAGGAGGGGGCGGAGCGGGAAGCTCCGACGGCGGGACGGGTACTCCTTCCGGAGGCTTTGCCAGCAGCGGCGCACCGGGTGGCGGGGTGGTGATGATCATTGCAGGTTCGATCACGGGCACCGGTAGTATCCTGGCTAACGGCGCCTCTCCCAATACTACATTGCTCAATGATGGCAGCGGCGGTGGCGGCGCAGGCGGCAGCGTACTCATTGTAACAGGGGTCGCCGCACCGGGGCTCACTGTAAACGCCAATGGGAGTGCGGGGGCCAGCAATACAGGCGCGGGGGCAAAGCATGGGCCCGGCGGCGGAGGTGGAGGCGGGATCGTCTATAGTAATAAGACGCTGGGCGCTGTCTCCGTTGCGGGCGGAGCGGCAGGCATCACGGCCACTTCGGTGACCTATGGCGCCGCGGCCGGTGCGGCAGGGGTATCGTCACAGACGATCACGATCAGCCAGACCCCACCTTTCCCGATGATCTGCAATGGATTATTGGCTATGGAGTCCCTGTCCGGCTCGGCTGTCAGCGACAATGGGAATATCACCATCAGCTGGCATGTCATTACGGAAATGGATATACAGGCATACACCGTGGAAAGAAGCTATGACGGCGTTGTCTTTGCCGCCATCTCGACTGTCCCACCGAAAGTACCGGTGAACAACACCGGTGACTATAGCTACACCGATGACCAGGCGGGTGACCGGGGCGGATCGATCTATTACAGGATCAAGGCAACGGATATAGACGGCCGCTACCTGTTCAGTAATATCATCCCGGTGGATCTGTCTGTGCGCGATCTTGCAACCATGCGGGTAACACCCAATCCTGTCGCGGGATCAGCCACGCTTAGCTTCAGGAGCGATCACAATGCCGGCGTATCCATCCGCCTGATCGATATTACAGGCAATGCTGTCTGGAACAGACAATACCAGGCCGGGCAGGGGATCAACACCCTGCAGCTGGAAGACCTGGGACAACTGCCCAATGGCATATATATATTGCAGTTGTACAATGGCGGAAATTATGAAAAGGTAAAATTGCTTATCCGGCATTAGCGTGATATCAAAATATTGTTGAACTTTAGTCCAGATAGCACTGTAATGACCCACTGCTTAAGATCACTTGTACTGCTCTTCTTTTGCCTTTTTCAATTCCTGACATCTGAAGAACAGATAAGGCTGCCTGATTATAGCGCTATCAACTACAACAGCGACAATGCCCTTCCCCAGAACAGCATCAATGATATGGCCTTTGACAACAACGGCTTTCTCTGGCTGGCTACGGAAATGGGGCTGGTCCGCTTTGACGGCAGGAATTTCCGGGAGTATAATATGGAAAATTCCCCCGCCTTGCCGTCCAACAGGTGTTCGGTGATCAGCCTGGCGGAAGGGTCGGGGAAGATACTCTTCGAGACCTGGTTTGGCAGCCACCGGATCCTGACGCTGTCAGCCGATTATCAATTGAAGGAGGATAGCGTTCTTTCCGCCAACCCCCATCAATACTCGCGGAGTGACGACCGGCTGTTCTCCTTTGCAGGGATCTATAACAAATGGGCGGCAGGCAGTAAGCCTTCGCCATTCAAGGAGCTGCTGAGCCGCCTGGAAGCCAATGGCGACCTGGTGACTGTCAATGAAAGGCAGGCCTACGTAAGAAAGGATTCAAGCTACTACTACCTGGATGAAAGCGCTGCCAGCATCCATCTTCTCCCTGAGATCACCGGTCATGCCTTTAAGATCCAGTTCATGGTGGGAGATGTCTATATTTTTGTCGACAGGCAAAATCATTTGTTTGCGTATAAAGGAGGTTGCCTGCAAAAAGAGATCACGGCCAGCGTCCGGCTCCGGGAATTCCTTCGCCAGACCGAAGTAGGGGGGCCTTATCTCATGCAGGCTAATTTAATAGCCATCAGGGATACCTGCCATACTTTCCTTGTCAACAAAGGGAATATCCAGCTGTTACATATACGGGACGGACAGCTGGATTTTGAGACCATTGCCGCCAATACTTCCATTAAGGACATCAGCTGCCTGATCTACGACGAGCGTTACAGGATCTTGTATATAGGCACGACCACCAGTGGATTGTACATTCTCAAAAAGCATGATTTTCACCGGCTCTCTTTTACCAGCGACAACTACCAGATCAATAGTCTTTATGCCCAGATGGAGTTGCCGGATGGCAGGATCCTCACCTCCTCCGGCATCCTGAGCCCGTCAGGAGTGAATGTTCTTTCACCGGGTAACTACGATCGTCCGGCATTCCTGCGGTCCTCGGACGGATATATCTGGTATTCATCCTACGGCGTTTTAAGAAAGGTGGACCCCGGACTGCATACTTCCGTCGCCGTCGCCCCCCTTGACGGCTGGCTTTCCTCCATCGTCGAGGTAGATAATAAAGATATCCTGTGCACCAGCCCGCATAAGTTATTCCGCATCACGGGAAAGGATACCACCACTTTACTGGATCATCCGGCATTGATGGAGAATGCCGATATACTGGTGGTCAGGGAGGTCAGCCCCCATACCCTATGGCTTGGAACTGCATCCGGCCTATTTTCGTATGACCTGGACCGTGGTACGACCGGCCGCCTGCCGGGGCTGGAGAAAGCGGCTGTGAGGACCATTTGTAAAGCCAGGGACGGGAGCATCTGGATCGGTACCTACGGGCAGGGTTTTTATAAGTATGATAATGGCTGCTTCGTCAAAATGCCTGTGGACCCGGGGAACAACCTGGCCAATGTCCATTGTTTTATGGAAGACAGACAGGGTAATTTCTGGTTGCCCACGAACAAGGGGCTTTTCAGGGTGGCGAAGGAAGAACTGGACAGCTATGCATCCGGCAATAAAGACAATGTCTTTTATTATTATTTCGACAAATCGTCGGGATTCACCAGTAATGAATTCAATGGGGGGTGTACCCCCTGCGGGATGGTTACCAGCGATGGTCATTTCTCCCTGCCCTCCCTGGATGGGCTGATCCAGTTCGACCCGGACAGTATCCTTGTCGCGCCGCCGGATCACCCTATTTTCATTGATCATATCATGGACGATAAGAAGGTGTCGCCCGGCGATCATTTCGAGCAGGATCAGGGTGCGGCTCCGTTGGTCTTTGCAGTATCTTCTCCTTATTATGGCAACCCGGCCAACCTGCACCTGGAATATTCCATACCGGAGCTGGACAACAAATGGCACCCGGTGAATGATAATGGAAGACTGGTCCTGACGGGATTGCATAAAGGCCGGTATACCCTCACGGTCCGGAAGCAGGACAGCTACGCGCAGTACAGCTACGGGACGGTGGGCTGGACCATCCGCCCATACTGGTATGAGACCCTCGGGTTCCGGCTGATCGTCGCTGCTGTGGCCGTGGGGATCCTCTTCTTTATTTTCTGGCTGCGGTATGACCGCCAGGTGAAAAAAGCAGCGCTGCTGGAACAGAAAGTAGCGGAAAGAACAAAGGCGCTGTCCGAAAGCAACCGGGTTAAAGAGAGAATGATCGCCATCATCCTGCATGATCTGCGCTCGCCGCTGCGCTTCCTTCACATGCTGGCCATCCATATCTATGAAAATTATCAAAACGTGGATAGCCCGGAGCTGGGTGAAATGCTGATGAAGTTCCGGAATGCCACCCATGACCTGTTTGCATTCACGCAGGACTTCCTCGTCTGGACAAATGCACAAAAAGAGGGATTCGTCGTGCGGCAGGAAAGAATAGCCCTGCGGGAGATCATTGAAGAGGTGGTCTCGCTGTACGAACCCGGCGCCGACATCAATAACAATGTGGTGCTTAACCTGGTGCCGGAAGATCTTACATTGGTGTCCGACGTCAATATATTAAAGCTGCTCATCCGCAATCTTGCGGACAATGCCAATAAATATACTGTGAACGGGGAGATAAGGATCGAAGCATCGAAGGATGCCGAGGTCCTCCGGATCATGATCACCGACACCGGCAGAAGCATGGAAAAGGAGCTGATAGCCGCGATCCTCACCAATACTTACCAGGCGGAGAATGACAGCCATGGCTTCGGCTATAAGATCATCCTGGAATTGTTAGGGAGGATCCAGGGGCAGCTGGACATCGATACACCGGGATCCAGGGGCAACCGGGTCACCCTGCTTTTCAGGACCGCTGCATATGCCTGAACACAGCATCCAGCAGATGATATTGCCTGGCATGAAGTCTGGCCTGAAAGGCCCCTTTTGAAAGGATGTGAATGAAATCCGTCGGCGCTTTCAACGTCCTGTAATCAGTGGAAGTTATCAGGATCGTTCGGCCCATCTGCCTCAGCGGATAGATCATCTCATAAAGCCGGACTACGGATGCCAGGTCCGCGGGATCAATGATGTTATCGAACAGGTATACCAGTTTGCTGTTGTCCTGATGCGGTCCGGACATGCCGGCCTTGTTATAATAGGCTACGTCGGCATGATCCAATCGCCGGCCCCCGTACCGGATGGTGCCCGAGCTGAGCGGGATCGTTCCTGCCAGCAGCTGCAGGAAGCCGGTGTTAACATTGTCTGCCTCATTCCAGATGCCATGGATCCGGCCCGTCTCAAATGCGTTGTTCAGATGGGTGAACGAAATTCCATTGACATTTCCGGAAGATATGTTTTCTAGCGCCATCATAGGATGAGTGGTTGTGCAAAGGTGAAATTTTAAAAAGCAGGAGGTGGTAGTAATTTGTGGGTTTTTATTCATGTTACCGCTTAGTGCTAGTAATAGTTGGAGTGGCAATAAGTGGTTTTACGGGGAGGGCAGAAAGAAATGTCTTTAGGGACATACGTTAAATTATCTAAATCAGTTATATTTATATAACAACCGTCAGTTAAACAGTTCTACTGAGCTTTTTATCATTATACCCTTAGCCAGTTATGAAAAGATTCTTGATCGTAGATGACCATTTTATTGTACGGACAGGTCTCTGTGTCCTTATCAGAGAAGAGTTCATGCAGGTGGAAATAGAAGAATGCCGGGATGGGGACAGCGCCTGGAAGAAACTACAGGCCAGCGGGTACGACCTGGTGATCCTGGACATATCCATGCCTGCCACTGATACATTCAGCCTGCTGAAAAAGATCTTTATGCTGCGTCCGGATCAGAAGATCCTCATTCTCACCATGAGCAGCGAGGATGTATATGCGAAAAAATACCTGAACCTTGGTGTGAAAGGATTTATCAACAAAGAGGCGGGCCCATCCGAGATCCGCAGGGCCATGGCCAACATCCTGAACAACAAAAGATACCTGAGCTCACGGATGAAGGACAACCTGACCATGGAAGTCCTTGAAGGGAAGACGCAAAACCCATTCGAGTCCCTGTCCCCCCGGGAGCTGGAGATCATGAATCACCTGATCGATGGAAAGAATGTTTCGGAAACTGCACAGATCCTGTCCCTTCATATTTCAACGATCAGCACCCATAAGGCCAACATCATGCAGAAGCTGGGCGTTTCCAACATCATCGAGCTGAGCAAAATGGTGCAGATGTTTTAGTACCTTGTAGTATGGAAAATCTACACGTCGCCACCGCTCAGTTTGAAAATCGCAACGGTGACAAAGCATACAACCTCGGCAGGATCGAGGCGCTGACCGCAAAGGCTGCGGCCATGGGCGCACAGGTGGTCGCCTTTCACGAGTGCAGCATCACAGGCTATAGTTACATCCGGCATTTGTCCAGGGAAGAGCTGTGGGAAGTGGCCGAGCCGGTCCCGGATGGTCCCAGCATCCGGCGCCTGACGGAGATCGCCCGGGCTTCGGGTGTCGCCGTGCTGGCGGGCCTGTTCGAGCAGGGCGGGGACGGGAAGATCTACAAGCCCTATGTCTGCGTGGACAAGAACGGACTGGTGGGTAAGTTCCGGAAGATCCATCCTTTTATCAACCCGCATATTACGCCGGGCAACGAGTACGTGGTCTTCGATCTTTATGGATGGAAATGCGGCGTCCTCATCTGCTATGACAACAATATCATCGAGAATGTGCGGGCTACCACCTTATTGGGCGCGGATGTCATTTTCATGCCGCATGTCACGATGTGTACGCCTTCCACCCGGCCGGGCGCGGGTTTTGTCGATCCGGCACTGTGGGAGAACAGGGAGGCCGACCCGACCTCGCTGCGAATGGAATTCGACGGGCTGAAAGGACGGGCCTGGCTGATGAAATGGCTGCCGGCCAGGGCATATGATAATGGCATCTATGCTGTCTTCTCCAATGCCATCGGTATGGATGACGATCAGCTGAAGAATGGCTGTTCCATGATCCTGGACCCCTTCGGCGATATCATTGCGGAATGCCGTACCCTGGGCGATGATCTCGTCATGGCGACGCTGACACCCGATAAGCTGGTGAAGTCGGGTGGTCACCGCTACAGGATGGCACGTAAGCCGGAGCTGTATAAGGACATCGTGGGGCAGCCGAATGAATCGATACAAAAAGTCGTTTGGATGAAATAGGGTTTACTGCGGCCAGGGTTCATTGGCGGAGCGTCGGATTTTTCTTAACTTACTTACTGTTAAGCCGACAACAACCATTAAACCTTCCTTATCTATGATCAGTCTCGATGCATTGCTCGACGAAGTAAACGCGCTGTCGCAGGACGGAAAGTACCAGGAAATGTTAACACTCCTGAATGATGCCATCCTGGAGGACAGCGCCCATCCTCAACTATATTTTTACCGGGCTATTGCCTGGTCCTCGAATAAAGCCTATCACAAGGCTATCGACGATTTCTCCAAGGCCATCGCCTTGCAGCCGGACCTTTACCGGGCCTACCAGAACCGGGGCATCACCTGGGCCCTTATCAAAAAGTATGACTGGGCCATCGAGGATTTCACAAAGGTGATCTCGATGAGGCCGGAATATGGTTCGGCCTATCATCACCTGGCCAATGCATTGCGGGAGAAGAAATCATATGTCAAAGCCATCCCGTATTTCGACCGGGCGGTGGAATTAAAGCCAGGGCTGCCCCAGGTGTACCTCGACAGGGGTACGAACTATTATTCCCTGGAGGAATTCGACAAGGCCATCGAAGATTATGATACGGCCATCGCGCTGCAGCCGGGTGAGGCGACCCCTTATACGGACAGGGGAAATGCCCTGTACAAGAAGGAAGCATACAAAGAAGCCATGGATAGCTATCACCGGGCCATTCAAATAAGACCTACCAGCGGAAGAGCATATTATGGACTGGGGCGCGTATACGAGGCTATGAAAGAACCTGACCGTGCATCCATGCATTATAAACGGGCGTTCTACCTGGGCTTCGACAAGACCAGGATGATCGATGTCTTCAAAGAGAAAGCCCCTGCGCCTTATATTGTCAAGGAGATCGTGGCCGGCCTGGCGGATGAAAAGCAGGAGCTGAATTTCTCCGTCGTGGTATGGCTGATGGCTGCCTGCAAGCATTGGGACAGCTTGCTGGACCATTGGCGCAATGCCGGATACCCGGAGACGCATCCTGAAGCGTTTTACAGGCTGGAGGCGATAGCCAACTATTATTTGGGCAACTCCATCGCCGCGTACAGGATATTCGATAGGCAGTTTGATTCGGAGGAACATCCCTTCCCCCTGACCTTAAGGGACCAATATTACCTGGTGCTGTCTGCGGCAGACTTTTCGGAGCCTGATAATGGCCTGGCGTATGCACTTGAGCAGGCCAGAAAGGAGGATGGCAGCGATCCTGTCAGCACCTATTATGCCGGCTGGTTGTTCTTATTGTCCAATGATGTGGACAGGGCCTTATGGTGTTTTGACAGGTGCGGGGATCTTTTGCCGGCCTTATATGGGAAGATAGCGGTGTATAATTTGCTGGGCGATGAGGCCGGACTATCGGCTACGGCTGAAAAGATCGCAGGGGCTGAGGCGGCGGCTGACGACGGGATGCGGCTCTTAAATGGGATCAGGCCGCTGGCGATCACGGCGGACATGTCTTTCGGGGAAACGTCCGGGGCGATCATGCGTCTTATTCATTATTATGAATTGACGGAGGAGATAGCCGTTGTCAGGCGGCTGTTGCATATGCCATCCGGCTTTCAGGCCCTTGAATTTACTGCGCTCGTTAACATTGGGGTAATGTAGATGCTGCAATTTTGGTCCATGACCAACCGCATTGTATCGATCCTGTTGTTACTGGGCGCCACGGGCTGGCTGTCTGCCGATGCCCAGAAGGCCCCTCAGAAAGTGATTATTATCATGATGGATGGATTCGGGGAGGACTATTACCGCAACAGTGATATGCCTACCCTGCAAGCCATGGAAAAGAAGGGGCTCTACAAGGTGGTGCCTTCCCTCATGCCTTCGGTGACCAATGTCAACAATGCCTCTATCATCACCGGCGTGACGCCTGATGTCAACGGGATCACGGGAAATGCCTTCCTGAACCCTGCGTCAGGCAAGGAAGAATTAACAGAGGACCCCGGCCTGGTGTTGACGCCTACTATTTTTGAAAGGGCCGCGAAGGCGGGTGTCAGGTCCATTCTCTTCTCGTGCAAAACGAAGACGGTGCAATTGCTGAGCCGGGGTACGGGGGAAGCTGTATCGCGGGAGACTGCTTCCCCGGAGTGGATCCAACGGATCGGCGAGCGGCCGGATATCTATAGCCGTGAGATCAATTATTGGATCATGGAGGCGGCGTTGTACAGCATAAAGCATGATGCCGGGCTGGGGCTGATCTATATTCACACCACGGATTATCCCATGCATACCTGGCCTCCGCAAAGTGCGGAGTCGAAGGAGCATCTTCACAGGATGGATGGCTACCTGGCCCAGCTGATCCAGGCGGCGCCTGATGCCGCCATCCTCATTACGGCCGACCATAATGTACATCACAAGTCAAAGTGCTGGGACCTGGAGAAGGCCTGCGCCGCACGGGGCGTGCCGGTGAGGGCGGCGATCAACCCGGAGAAGGATAAATACTTCAAACATCATATGGGCATGGGCGGTTCGGAATACATCTACCTGAAGGAGCTGCAGGATCCCGGAAAGGTGCGCGAGACGATACTTTCTTTGAAGGGAGTGGAGGAAGTGATCCCGCGGGAGGAAGCTGTAAGGAGGTACCATTTGATGGGCGACCGCATCGGTGATCTGATGGTGCTGGCGGACAGCTCCACGGTGTTTGGACAGCTGGAAGCTTCCGAGTCCCAGGTGCTGCCGGAGACCTACCGCAGCCATGGATCTGCCTATGAGGCAAGGGTCCCTGTGTTCCTGTATAATGCGCAGGGGGCGCCTGCCCTGTCATATTTTACGGATAATTATAAGCTGGCGGCATGGCTGTGGCCGTGAAGTCACTTGTCTAAGATCAGCTCCTCGATGTTGCCGTAATTTTCGTAGCTGGAAGTGATCACTTTGTCACCGGGAGAGAGGCCTTCTAATACTTCGTAATAGTCTGCGTTCTTCATCCCCAGCTGAATATTCACCTTGTAGGCTCTTTTGCCGTCCGCACTGACCTTGAAGATCCAATTGCCTCCCGTCTGCTGAAAGAAACCTCCTATGGGGACCAGCACTGCGGTCCTCTCATCGCTGAGGGCCAGCGTGATCTGCAGCGATTGCCCGCGCCGGAGGCCTTTGGGCGCAGGTCCGACGAATTGCATGTCCACCTGGAAATGCCCGTTGGTTATCTGGGTAAACACTTTCGTGATCTTAAGGTTGTAGGTGGTGTCGCGGGGAGTATAGGTGCCCGTGAGGCCCGTAACGATCCTCGGGCTATAATGATCATCGACATCCATCAGGCTTACCTTAAAGCTGCCCATGACATCTATCTGCCCGAAACGATCGCCTTCCTTCTTGGTCTGCCCTATTTCCGCATCCAGCGAGGTGAGCTGGCCGTCTACCGGGGCCCGGACGATCAGGTCGCTGACCCTTCCCCTCAACAGGTCCAATGCCTTTTGGGATCCCTTGTAGGACTGGCTTATCTGCTCCAGCTGCCTGGCATTGGAAGTGGAGTCCTGGTTCATGATCTGGTCGTTTATCTTTTTCTTCTTCAGGTAATAGAAATAATCATGTTCGGCCTTTTTATATTCCTGGGAGCCGATGACCTTTTTTTCAAACAAACGTTTATCCAGCACATAAACGCGTTCGGCATCGCTGAGCGCACTCTCCACGTCTGTCAGGTTGTTGAGCTTGGAGCTTGTATTTTGTTCTGCGGCGATACGTGAGATCTGGATCTGGGTGAGCAGATCGTATACATTGGTCTGCTGGGTAACAAGGCTCAATTCCAGCGCTTTATTGGAGAGCCTTATGATGGGGTCGCCTTTTTTCAAAATAACGCCCTCTTCCACATATTTATCTTCCACCCTTCCCCCTTCCGTGGCATCCAGGTAGATGCTCTTCACCGGCTGTGCGGTGCCGTTTTGCGGGATGGTCTCCCGGAAGCTGCCTTTAATAACTGTACCAATGGACAGCCTGTCCGTCTCGACCCTCAGCCTTGACTTTCCGGCGGTGGCGTAGTAGCTGCCGGCGATGAGTGCGATAAGTGCGGCAATACCTGCCCCTGTCAGGATGCGTCGCCGCGTCCATCTCTTTTTTGGGAGAATGATGTCCATATGATTTTTTTTCCTACATGAATGTCCGGTAACGATATCTTATAAAGAAAGTATGGGCTGAGCCGGCCATTGCCACTTTGGGACTTTCCCGGGTCCCTTGCTGTATCGCAGGGGGAGGGTCTTTTATGACACTGACCTTAAATGAGAACAGCAACAATAGCGATACGATCAGCGGCAGCGCCAGGAACTTTCGCGCATGCCTGTATGGAATTCTTTTGGATGCTGCCACCATATGCAGCCTTCTGATCACGGGCGAACGGAAGAAGTAGTGGGAGGGGTCAAGGTATCTTCCATTGTCGTGTGATTGCAGCAGCATTAAGGCAAAGGATCCTGTGTCCCCCTCTTCGATGCAGGCGGCATCGGCCAGGAACTCATGCACCATGTTCAGCTCCTTTTGGATCAGCCAGTAGAATGGGTTCATCCAGCATATACAGGCTATTATTTGTACGAAGAGCTTATCATAGCTGTGTTTTTGCCTGATATGCGTCATCTCATGGATGAAGATCTTATTCCCCTGCCCATCGCTGGTGGACATGCCATCCTTCCAGAATAAGTTGTTGAGAAAGGAGAACGGCGCTGATCTGTGACGGGTCTCTATGAAGTGAACCTGTCCAACCTTTACGTATCCGTCCTTTTTTTTGATCTTATATACCCAGGAAATTTTACAGAGCATGATCACCAGCAGAAGAATGCCTATCCCGCCAATGCAGCAAAATAAAATATAGCTTGTTGTAAGAGCGGCGGGACCCGGTTGGGCAACGACCAATGCCAGTTTCTCCGCTTTTTCGATGGCATACAAGTTGAAATTGACCAGGGGCAGCACCAGGCTGACAACTACGGTCGCCAGCAGATAGAACCTGTTATAGACATGGAGCCTCTTATTGCGCAGCGCCAGCTGGTAGTAGGCATACAGGATGCCGCTGGCTACGATGGATTTGATCATATAAGCAATAAGGGCGGTCATTTCACTTCTTATTTTTCTTCAGCTGCTGCAATAGAACTTCCAGCTCCCTGACAGAAAGTTTCTTTTCATCCACTAAAAAAGAGACCACATCGGGGAATGAACCCTCGAAATAGCCTTTGGCAACATTGACCAGGGCGGATTTGGAATATTCTTCTTTTGTAAGGGCAGGATGATACCGATGGATCCTTCCGATGTTCTCAATTCTCACAAATTCCTTGTCGACCATGGTTTTAAGGATGGTCGCCACCGTGTTCTTATGGGGTTGGGGGGGCGGCATGTTTTCGACGATCTCCATTAACAAGCCATTTCCCATCTTCCATAATACTTTCATTACCTGCTCTTCTGCCTTTGTGAGGGATCTCATTAAACTATGTTTGTAGTTTAAAAGTAAAACTATTTTTATAGTTTAACAAAAAAATTTTTGTGGCGCATTTGTAGCTGCAATTTCACTGGATTTTGGATCAGTTACCTATGGGATCAGCGCAGTTATAAATTATTGCCCCCGGACCTTGCATTTGAGGGAAAATACTGCTTATTTTGTGTTCATTTAAATTTGTCAAATTGAAAACTTTATTTCGAGCCTCCCTATCCACCCTATCCTTTGCCGCCCTGTTGATCTTCACCGGATGCAAAAAAGAACAGGCTGATCCCGACAAACCACCCATTGTTGAAGCCGGCAGATCTCAAACAATCACATTGCCCGATTCGGTTGTGCTGGCGGGTTCCGCCGTGGCTGCTGATTCCGGCGCCCATGTTGTGGCTTATTTATGGAGCCAGGTTTCAGGACCTGATGCAACTATAATTGTCAATCCCGGCTCGCCTTCCACGGTAGTCAGGTTCGGTGTACAGGGAACGTATGTATTTCAGCTGGAAGCCACCGATGATCATGGCAACACCGGCGTAGATACGGTGAGTGTGATCGTCAATCCCTCCATAGCAGAGCCTACTACCCTTATCCTGCAGCCTGCCAATAACCCGAATGAGTATGAGGTGGGAATTTACAACGGGAGTGATGCAAGCCAGGTAAACGGACCGGATATTCCTATTTGTGCATGGACCATTAACAGCCTGCCCATTACCGTAAGGAACCTGATAAAATTTGATCTGAGCGGTATTCCTTCCACTGCGACCGTCGTAAGCGCCAGCCTGTATTTATACTCTTATCCGCCGCCTACGCTCAACGGTAATTTCCAGGATGCCAATTATGGCAGTGATAATACGATGCTGGTACAACGGGTAAGCTCCAGCTGGTCGCCGACCGATCCGAACAGGGCCAACTGGTTCAATCAGCCGTCTGCCGACACCACCCACCAGGCGATTGCGCCAAGCACCACCCAATCCCAGCTTGACCTTAATCTTAATGTAACGGCTATCGTAAGGACAATGGTGAATGGTAATGCGAATTATGGCTTCCTGTTGAAGCTGCAAAATGAAGTGACCTACACCAGCCGCATATTTATAGCGAGCCATAATGGCAGCTTTCCAACAAGCAAATATCCCAAACTGGTGGTGACGTATCAATAAATCGTTAGTACATAGTAAAAAAAGCCGGGTACCATGTATCCGGCTTTTTTAGTCTATTGTCAGCTCGTGCACCAGCCTGTCATGTTCGTGATACCAGTCTGCGGTGCGGCTGTTCTCGGTCTGTTCGTACATGTCGAAGACTTTATTGATCGTGCTTTTCAGCCAGGCGATGGTCTGCTCCACCTGCTCCGGCGCTGTCTTGAAATGCGTGTGGAATAATAGCCCGTAGATGCCGAATGTGATGGCGAAGCGGGGGCTGGGACCGCCGACCTGTTCCACCGTGATCCTGGCGCCGTGGATGTTTTCCAGGTCGGTGAGGATGATGCCGTCCTCGGAGCCTTTTTTGCCGATGGTCTTACCTTTTTCGAAATGATCCCAATCCTTGTCCAGGAGCTTGCTATCGTTCATCCCTTTTCTTTTTGATCTCGTTGATTTCGGGATGAAGATACGGCGTGATCTTCACTTCTGTGCAGCGTTGCCATTGCAGCCTACCTCTGCAGGCGAAAGGATATGTGCGATCACCGGGGCGGACGAAACTTCATCGGCCCCTTTATCCAGGGGCGCTGTGCGGGGCTGACCATCCATATCCACGGTGACGGAAGGGTAGCTGCCGGTGGCGCTGTTGATAGCGGGACTCCCTGGTTGCAGGTGGAACGTGCCGGTGGCATCGCGGGCCAGCAGGGGATCCACAGTGGTATAACCGCCGGAAGGCATGCTGCCGGCGCCATTGGTATTGAAGAGTATATTGCCCGACCACACGCCGCCCGTGTAAGGACCGGCGATGGTGGCTGCGGGGCCTCCACCCTGGATGATATTGCCTGCAATGGTGATATCCGTGGCGCCCAGTCCATTGGTGCGCCCGCTCTGGATAATATTGGCTGTATTGTTGACCAGCGTATTGAAGGCGATCAGCACCCGGTCGGGGCGATCGTGTGCCGTCAGCTGCGCTCCGTCCGCCACTTCTCCATCGCCATTGCCCACGAAGATGGCGGGATTGCAGTTCTCGAAATGATTGCTGAAGATCGTATGATCGTCCCCGAAGATGCGCAGGCCGGGGGTGTGGATGAAATAATTGCCGTAGATGGTGCTGCGGTTGCCATGCCGGAGGGTAAACTGGGCGGGGCAATCGCGGATGGTGTTATAGCGGATGGTCAGCTGGGACGCTTTTACGGAGATCAGTTCATTTTCCCCTGCGCATTGCTCGAACAAATTATACTCTACGATGCTGTTGCTGTTGGAGAGGCTAAAGCCGCTGAGACCGAACTGCAGCGTCTCGGCGCCATTGCCCTTTTGTGGCTGCTGGTCGAGAAAATAATTGTGGTGGATATGGATCCGCTGCGCTATCTGGCTGCCTGTGCCCCGGACGGCGATAAACCGGCCCATGGCATTCTTATGCTGGAAAGTATTGTAGTCCACTTCATGGTCATTGCCATTGATCAGGAGATCTTCTCCCGGTCCGGGTGTTTGAAAGAGACAGCGTGTCCACCGGCAGAAGCTGGTGCCGGCAGCCATGGTGGCCTGTGAGGCGCTGTGGGTGAACCTGAATCCCTGGATGATGATGTGGGTGGCAGGGCTTTCCAGGCTGAACCCCGCTGTGCCTGCGATCTCGGCGCCGCCGATGGTCTGCGCCCTGACGGTGATGGGCTGTGATGCCGTACCTTGTTTGTTAATGGTGATGTCCGTGCTTGCGGTGTAAGTGCCGTTGGCCAGGATGATCACGGCCCCGGGTGAAGCGTTGTCGATGGCGGTCTGCAAGGCGGAAAGGGATGTGACGGTGGTTTGAGCCAATACGGCCAGGGTTCCTGTCAGGAAGAGGACAAGCAACGTGAAATTTTTCATGGTTACAAAGTAAATATTTCGGCAGTTGCTTTTGTAATGGGGATTACCCGGATTGTAAACTTTTTTGGCGCGCCGGAATGGGACAGGATGTGTATCGAAAACGGACAGCAGGGGAGGGGTTTTTTTATACAGGTGGTTGATTGTGAACCGGTCCGGAATACGGCACTTTTTTTACGCTGCATAACGGACAGTCCTTTCTACCTAAATGTGTATGTCATGCTAAAGAATTATTTGCTCATTGCCTGGAGGAACCTGAAGAGCAATAAGGCGTTCTCCTTCATCAATATTTCGGGTCTGGCCATTGGCCTGGCCACCTGTCTGCTGATCATGCTGTATGTGACGGATGAGCTGAGCTTTGACCGCTGGAATAAGAAGGCGGACAGAATATACAGGATAGACGGAGACCTGCATTTTGGCGGCAATTATTTCAATGTGGCGACGGTGCCGGAGCCGATGAGCGCTGCGATGAAGCGGGACTACCCGGAAGTGGAGCAATCGGTGCGTTTCCGCAGCTATGGTGGCCTGCTGGTGAAAAAAGGGCAGCAGAATATCCAGGAAGACAAAGTGATCTATGCGGACTCGACCTTGTTCAGCGTGTTCAGCCTACAGATGATCCAGGGTGACCCCGGCCGTGCGCTGGTGGATCCCCGGAGTGTAGTGATCACGGAAAAGACGGCGCTGAAATATTTCAATTCCACGGATGTCGTGGGCAAATATCTCACCGTCAATGATACGGTGAACCTAAAGGTCACCGGCGTGATACGGAATATACCGGAGCAGTCGCATTTTAATTTCGACCTCTTCATAGCTGCCAACAATGCCATTCAGAAATGGGAGCTGGGCGACTGGCTCAGCAATAATTTCAATACGTATGTGCTGTTGAAGCCAGGGGCGGATGCCAGGCGGCTGGAAGCCCGGCTGCCCCAAATGGTAGACAAGTACGTGGGACCGGCGGCGCAGGCGCTCATGCAGGTGGATATGGATCAATTCCGTAAGAGCGGTGATTATATACGCTATTCACTCACCCCATTGACGGCCATTCACCTGCATTCCAACAAGACGGCCGAGCTGTCGGGCAATGGCAGTATCCAGTACGTGTATATCTTTTCCACGATCGCGGCGTTCATCCTCCTGATCGCCTGCATCAATTTCATGAATTTGTCGACGGCACGCAGTGCGGGCAGGGCCAAGGAAGTAGGCGTCAGGAAAGTGCTGGGGTCCACGCGTCAAAGCCTGATCCGGCAGTTCCTGATGGAGTCGATGCTGGTTTGTTTTATTGCGCTGGCATTGGCAGTGATCATCGCCATCTCTTTGCTGCCTTTGTTCAACCAGCTGGCGTCAAAAGCGCTGACGCCGGACCTGTTCGGCAATCCCCTGGTGCTGGCTGCCCTGCTGCTCCTGACGGTGGTGGTGGGCTTCCTGGCGGGCAGCTATCCTGCGCTCTTCCTTTCCGCCTTCCGACCGGCACAGGTCCTGAAAGGCAAGCTGGCTGCGGGCTTTAAGAGTGGCTGGCTGCGGAGCAGCCTGGTCGTCTTCCAGTTCGCCATCTCGGTGGTATTGATGGTGGGGACCATCGTCATCTACCGGCAGCTGAACTATATACGCAATAAGAACATCGGCTACAGCAGGGACCAGGTGCTGATCCTGAAAAATACCAATGCGCTGGGGAGCCAGGCGGGTGCTTTCAAAGAAGAGATCCTGAAAATGAATGGGGCGGAGCGCGCTACGATGACGGGCTTCCTGCCTACTTCCTCCTGGCGCAGTGACTATCCCCTCTTCCCGGAGGCGGGGATGGATGCATCGAAGGCGGCGTCCATGCAGATCTGGAGCGTGGATGAGAACTATATCCCCACGCTGGGCATGCAGATGGTGCAGGGGCGCAATTTCTCCCGGGATTTCCTCACGGATTCGGTGGGTATTATTTTGAACGAGTCGGCGGCGCGATTGCTGGGCTTCAAGGATGCCGTGAATAAAGACCTGTATGCGTTGGATAATTTCCCTGCCCGCGACCTCACGCATCTCCATGTCGTTGGCGTGGTGAAGGATTTCAACTTCAATTCGCTGCGGAAGCAGGTGACGCCGCTGGCGATGCGGTGGAGAAAGGAGAATGGGAGTATTGCCGTGCGGACGGCCACGAAGAATATCCCCGGCCTGATCAGCCAGATCGAGGCGAAGTGGAGAGCGATGGCGCCGGGCCAGCCATTCAATTATTCTTTCATGGATGAGGACTTTTCCAACACGTACCGGACAGAGCAGCGGACCGGGGGACTATTTATAGCGTTTGCATCACTGGCCATTTTCATCGCCTGCCTGGGCTTGCTGGGACTTGCGATGTTCACCGCTGAGCAGCGGACCCGGGAGATCGGGATCCGTAAGGTGCTGGGCGCCAGTGTGGGCAGTGTCATCTCATTGCTGACGAGGGATTTTCTCAAGCTGGTGCTGCTGGCTATCCTGGTGGCGTCGCCGCTGGCCTGGTGGGCGATGCATACCTGGCTGCAGGATTTTGCTTACCGGACCAGCATCAACTGGACGGTGTTTGCCATGGCGACGGGTGCGGCTTTGCTGACGGCGGTGGGGACTATCAGTGTGCAGGCGTTGAAGTCGGCGATGGCTAATCCGGTGAAGAGCCTGAGAACGGAGTAGGGTGTGCAGGTATGGTAAAGGTGATCGTGGGTAAATTTAGACCGTTCTGTGGGTAAATTTGGATCATTCCGGGGCAGCCCCATACCATATCACGCAGGCACCACCAGATAATAAGCCGTGGTGGTCACGAAATTCCTGAACCAGGGGATGCGGCTGATGAAGGAGGACTGAACGCGGGGCCGCCAGCCAAACTTATATTGATAGATGGGATTGACGAGGAACAGTCTTCTATGCAGGACACGATATTGGGTTTTTCGCAGGATGCGCTCGAACTTTTCCAGGGACAGCCGGGTGTCCCTGATCTCTATCAGGTCCTTCACGGGCTGGTCGAATTTCCTTAAAATATACTTGTACAGGGGTTCCGGCAGCAGATGGTAATAGGGCATTTTCGCCAGGACCTTATTGGTGCAGATCTGCTGGTGGCCGCCAAAGGGCATTTGCCAGGGCGGGAAGCCGAAGAAGATGGCGCCGTGGGGAAGGAGGAAGGCATGCAGCCTTTCCATCAATTTTGCCTGATCATAAATATGTTCGATGACATCCTTGAGGACGATGAGATCGAATTTGCCGCCCAGGTCGCGGTCCACATCGACGTCGTAAATATCGCTGATGATATAGGTCAGCTTTCCGGATGCGAGTTCGGGCTCCAGCCATTTACGGCCGTTGACGACCCGCTCTTCCAGCAATTCCACGCCGACGCCGATGCACCCGTCGTCGATGAAGGCTTTCAGCACACCGGCTTCGCCGGCGCCGATCTCCAGCACACGGGCGCCCGGCTGAAGCGGAATATGCTCCCGGATGAAAGGGATGACATATTTCGCTGTATTTGAGACTTGTATGTCGAAATATTGTTTGCGGTCCTTATGAAACTCGAACATAAGGTTTGCAAGTTACGACATTTTGCCGTTCTCATCTCAAGCCCCGGACCATGTGGTGGTGCAGCATCTTGCGGTAATATTTGGTATAGATCTTTAGCAATCGCCAGTCACTGAGATAGAAATTCCCTTTTTTGGTCACTTTGTCTATCCAGATGGAGGTCTTGTTATCATTCTCTTTATACAGGCAGAACCGCACGGATTGGAGGGTGTCGTAAATGCCGGGGAAAGTGACATTATTGATAATGTAGCAGGTATTATTGGGCGTCTGGTGGTTGGCTGTATCCGGGATGGGGGTAAGCCCTTCTTTCCGCATGGCTTCCAGCACCTGATCAGGGGGCAGTTTCACGGTGTAATATTCCCCGATGTAGATGTCGCCATTGGGAGGATTGTGTGCGAGCTTGTAGGACAGGGGTGGGGCAGTGGACATAAAGACAAGGCTGCAGGGAATGATGAGGTAGGGGGCGGCCAGGCGGGGTTGTGGATAATGTAGGATCCTATAGCGGTCGATATGCCGGATGAGATGGTATGACAGGGGAAGGACCGTTAGGGCCAGCAGGTCGGAATAATCGACGGTCCGGGTGATGCCGATGGGGGCGAAAGTATTATACCAGCCGATGCAGGGGGTCGAGAGGGGCGATTTCCAGAAAATGAAGAACAGCCCTGTCAGCAATGGCATGGCGCGGGCCTGCCGGGGAAAGAGGAATGCCAGGAAGAGGGGAAAGATCAGCAGACCGGCGAAGTCCGAGAGCTTGCCTGTCAGCCAGCCGGGGTAGTGTGCTTTTAAAAAGTGATCGTTCAGGGCAAGGATGAGCAGGCAGGGCAGGAAGATGGGGTTCAGCAGCAGGTGTTTGTTGCGGGGCGTCATTGTTTTGGAGTAGTTACTGTGAAGATAGCCGTTTGATGAAATGGCCCAAGTTAAAAAAGCGTCAAAAAAGGACCGGGCAGGGAGACCTGGTGGCTGATAAGTTTCCAAAGGGAAAAAATAGCCTAAGCGGATATACTTAGATTTTTTACCAACTGTTGAAATATTTCCCCACCTGGTGCGTTTTTTCGAATGTAATGCTGTTTTTTCCTTGTTACCTGTATGCGCACTGCTAATAAGATCATCATCAACGCCGATGACTTCGGGTATAGCGATGTCATCAACGCGGCTGTTCTCCGAAGCTTTCAACGTTTCCTTGCAACCAGCACTTCACTCCTGGTAAATATGCCTGGCTTCGACCATGCCGTGGGGCTGGTGCAGGAGCATTCCTGCCTTTCCGGTGGAGTGGGGGTCCGCCTTAATTTTTCAGAAGGATATTCCCTGACCTCCGGCGTCCGGGATTGCCGTCGTTTTTGCGATGGACAGGGACGCTTCGTCCTGCAGAGCGGGCGGCGGCTCTTGCTGCTGCGGCGCCGGGAGGAACGGGCGGTCTATGAGGAGATGAAGGCCCAGCTGGAGAAGGCGCTGATGGCCGGGATACGGCCCACTCACCTGGATATGCATCATTCCCTGCATGTGCAATGGGTGCTGGCCTGTCTGATGGCGAAGCTTGGCCGTGAGTATGGTATTCCCAGGATGCGATTTTTCAGGAACCTGGGGCCGCATATGCATGGTGTGAACGGCATTTACAGGCAGTGGTTGCTCCGGCTGATCCGGCGGTATACGGGTGTCACATGCCCGGACCTTTCGGGTGAGGTGGACGATCTGCTGCAGCTGCCGGCAAAGCGGCGCCCCATGGGTAGAACAGAACGAACCGGAGGTGGCGAACGGGGAGAGTCGTGGCGGAGCAGCTCCGACGAAGTCCTCCGGACATTATATATCGAGATCGGGGTGCATCCCCGCCTGGACGAATATGGGGACCTGACGGATCGCAGCGGGAAGGACCTGCAATGGAAGTTGCGTCCCGTGATCGATCACCGTCATACCATACCTTATACGGGCTTGCCTGTGCGCGCTGGCAGCTTGCGGTTAGTGGATCCGCTGAACAAATGGACCTTCACAGGTGAGGGCGTTCAGGCTAAGTTTCGCTAAATTGCGGTCATGCATATCACCGTCGAGCATGCCTTACTGGTCGGGTCCGTCCTTTTACTGCTGAGCATCCTCGGTGGCAAGACCACGAGCCGTTGGGGCGTCCCCACGCTGATCTTTTTTTTGCTGGTGGGCATCCTGGCCGGATCGGAGGGCATCGGCGGCATTCCTTTCGATGATATGCACATGGCGCAGTTCATCGGTATCACGGCCCTCAACTTCATCCTATTCTCGGGTGGTCTCAGTACGGACTTTCAAACCATTCGACCCGTACTGCGAACGGGCCTGGCGCTGTCCACACTGGGTGTGCTGCTGACGGCCGTCTCCGTAGGGGTCTTCGTACATTATCTGCTGGGTTTTACGTTTCCGGAGGGACTGTTGCTGGGTTCCATCGTCTCTTCCACTGACGCGGCGGCTGTATTTTCCATCCTGCGTGGGAAGGGCATCGGTTTGAAAGGGGCGCTGCGGCCCGTGCTGGAGCTGGAGAGCGGCAGCAATGATCCCATGGCTTATTTTCTCACCATCTCGCTGACCGCGGTAGTAAAAGAGGGGCATTTCCCTGCCGGGGAGCTGCTGCTCCTGTTTGTCAAAGGGTTCATCATTGGCGGCGCTATGGGGTATTGCACGGGGAAGCTCAGCTTCTGGCTGATCAACCGCATTCATCTCAATAACCAGGGATTGTATCCTGTATTGCTGATGGGCCTGGCCATGTTCAGCTATGCGGCCACGGAATTCCTGGGGGGCAATGGTTTCCTGGCCATCTACATCTGTGCCGTGATCCTGGGGTCCTCCAATTTCATCCATAAGCGCAGTCTCATCCAGTTCTATGACGGGATCGCGTGGTTGATGCAGATCATCCTGTTCCTTGCCCTGGGGCTGCTGGTATTTCCGTCCAAGGTCTGGGCTGTCGCGGGGGATGGGCTGCTGATATCCGCTTTTTTGATCCTGGTTGCCAGGCCTATCGGGGTCTTTGGCAGTCTGCTGCTGAACAAGGCGAACCGCCGGAGCAAGCTTTTTCTTTCCTGGGTGGGGCTGCGGGGGGCGGTGCCCATCGTTTTTGCCATGTATCCCAGGATCGCGGGGCTTGCCCAAAGCGATATGATCTTCAACCTGGTGTTCTTTATAGCCATCACATCCGTCATCATCCAGGGCACCACTTTGCCGGCGGTGGCGAAAATGCTGCATCTGACGGTGCCCGGTAGGGCCAAACGGCGGTCGGGCAGCGACCTGGAATTCATCGATCCCACCATGTCCGTGCGGGAAGAGGTCCACCTGCCCCATCATTCCATTGTCAACGGTAAAAGGATCGTCGAGATAGGTTTTCCCAAAACGGCCAAGATCCTGCTGGTCATCCGTGGCAAGGATTACATTACACCAGTAGGGTCCACTATATTGCGGGGCGACGACAGGCTGCTCCTCCTGGCGGAGAATGAACGGTCTTTTTCTTTGGCAATCGCTTCACTGGGGATAGCCAATACGTGATTTTTTAGTAAATTACTCCACCCTGCCGCAGCATTACCTCATTCCCCGGCCCCAACCGGGCGAAGAAGCCATTATGAAAGGAAAAGGAACCATCGATAAGACTTTGCTTACCGGCATTACCATTGCCATCGTGTGCGTACTGGCCATTCTCCTGATATCCATCTGGCAATCCCGGCGTTTGCAGGATACTACGGCCCGCGTAAAGCATACCAACCAGGTGCTGTTCACTACGGAAGACATCCTGGATATGAACCTCCGTTATGAGCTGGAGGTAAAGAATTTCCTCATTACAGGCGACACTTTATTCCTGGACTCCCTGGACGTCCTCTCTGACCGTCTGCAGCGGCGGCTGGCGGATGGGAAACAGCTGATCAGCGATAACCCCGAGCAGCAGGGACGTATGGGGGATCTGCACCGGTATATCGATAAGAACAGGGACCTGCTGGACCAGGCCATCCGGATGAGCCGGAGTAATGATATTACCGGGGCGGCCAAACTCGTCGCCTCGAGCGCCTCTTTCGGTTACTCGCACCAGATAAGCCTGCTGACCGACAGGCTGAAAACGGAGGAAAGCCGGATGCTGAACGAGCGCCGCAGTGCCAACCAGCACAGGGCATCCGAATTGCAATATGTCCTTTGGGGCCTGATCGCGGCAGTCGCCGTCCTTGCTTTTGTCGTCGTTAAGAAGATCCGCGTCGACATGGTCCGCGAGCGGGAAGTGAAGGAGCAGCTCAATCAATTCAACAAAATGCTGGCGAGTACGGTGCAATCGCAGACCAAAGACCTCCAGGCATCCGAGGAGAAATATAAGACACTCTTCTACAAGAGCCCACTGCCTAAATGGATCTATGACCAGGATACCCTGCAGTTCCTGGAGGTCAACGAGGCGGCCGTCCGGCTCTATGGCTATAGCCAGGAGCAGTTCAAAAATATGACGATCAAGGATATCCGCCCGCAAGAAGACATTCAACGCCTCCTTGAGGATGTCGCCGGCCTCAGCAGCGCCCGGGAGACCTACCAGGACAGCAACTGGAGGCATATAAAAAAGACGGGTGAGGTCATCGATGTGGAGCTCACGGCCCATCCCATCGAATATGATCGCAAGCGGGCGCGGATGGTCATCGTCAACGATATTACGGAACGCAAGAAGGCGGAAACGATGCTGCAGCAGCTGAACCACGACCTGGAAGCCAGGGCGGTGGAGCTGGCGGCGTCCAATGCGGAGCTGGAGCGCTTTGCCTACATAGCGTCCCATGATCTCCAGGAGCCTTTGCGGATGGTGAGCAGCTTCCTGCAGCTGCTGCAAAAGAAATACAAGGGGCAGCTGGACGACAAAGCCACGCAATATATCCACTTCGCGGTGGACGGGGCTGAGCGGATGAAGACGCTGATATTAGATCTGCTGGAGTACTCCCGCGTAGGATCGGGTAAGGGGTCTTTCGGGCCTGTGAACATGGATGATGTGATGAAGGAAGTGGACGAAACTTTCCGGGAGAAGATTGTCGCCACCGGGGCGAAAGTGGAGATCGGGCCCACACCGGATGTTTACGGGGATAAGGTGCAGCTGGTGCAATTGATGCAGAACCTGGTGGGCAATGCGCTGAAGTACCACAGCGACGACCCTCCTGTCATCCGTATACAGGGGAATGAAGTGCCGGGAGGATGGGAGTACTCCGTGCAGGACAATGGCATCGGCATCGACCCGATGTTCTTCGAGAAGATCTTTATTATTTTTCAACGGTTGCATAACAAGAGCGATTTTTCCGGTACGGGCATCGGCCTCGCCATCTGCAAGAAGATCGTAGAGCGGCATGGGGGCAGGATCTGGGTGGAGTCGTCGCCGGGAAAAGGGAGCTCATTCTATTTTACAATTGTAAAACAACCATAAATCTTACCTCATGCAAGAGATCCATATTCTCCTTGTGGACGACAACGAAGGCGACGTCCTCCTGACCAAAGAAGCGCTGGAAGAAGCGAAGATCGTTAACCGCATATCGGTGGCCTATGACGGAATGGAGGCGTTGCGCTTCCTGAAGAAAGAACCGCCTTTCCGGGGCCAGGATTCGCCGGACCTCATCCTGCTGGATATCAATCTGCCAAAGATGGATGGAACGGAGTTGCTCGGCATCATCAAGAACGACCCGTTGCTGAAACGCATCCCTGTGATCATGCTGACCACTTCTTCTTCGGAAAAAGATATTATGACCTCTTATAACAATTATGCCAACTGCTATATCACCAAGCCCGTGGACCTGGACCGCTTTATGGATGTGGTTAGGACCATCGAGGATTTTTGGATCAGTATTGTGAAATTACCTAAATCGGCATAAATGTCCGGGATCAACGCATCACTCAGTATCCTGATGGTGGAGGATAATCCGGGAGATATTTTCTTACTTAAGGAATTTCTCCGCGCCACCGATATTTCCATTTTCAAGCTCTTCGAGGCGAGCCAGCTCACCGAGGCGAGGAAGATCCTCTCGGAGGAGAAGATCGACCTGGTGCTGCTGGACCTCTCGCTGCCGGATAGCTTTGGCCTGGAATCCTATACGGGACTGGGGGTGCTGGCACAGCGGCTGCCTGTCATCCTGCTGACAGGGCTTTCCGATACGAGTGTTGCCCTGCAGGCGCTGGCGATGGGGGCGCAGGATTATCTCACCAAGGGCGATTTCGATGAGAAATTGCTGTCCCGTGCCATCCGCTACAGTCTGGAACGCAAACGGAACCTGGAGAGCCTGCAGGAAAGCCAGGAGCGTTACCGGGAGCTGTTCAATAATAACCCGATGCCTATGTGGGTCTTCGATGTGGACAGCGTGCTGATCCTGGAAGCGAATGGGGCTGCGGTGCGGCATTATGGGTATAATAATGATGAATTCTTACGACTGACGCTGGCGGACCTGCGGCTGCATGGTGATATCGTGGCATTGCGGAAGGAAGTGGAAGACCTGGGAAAAGCCAGGGTGGTAGAGCAGAAGGGGTTGATGCAGCATGTCCGGAAGAATGGGGACAATATTTTCGTGGAGGAGGCCTGGCATAATATCAATTACAGGGGACGGCGGGCCATCCTTGTGCTGGCAGGCGATGTCACGGAGAGGATCCTGCTGGAGAATGAGCTGAAGGAGCAACAGATGATGCGGCAGCGGCAGATCACGGAGGCGGTGATCATTGCGCAGGAGAAGGAACGTACGGAGATAGGCAAGGAGCTGCATGACAATGTCAACCAGATCCTGGGCGCCAGCAACCTGTATGTCAATACCGCCATGTCGGATGATGATATGCGGCAGGAGCTGCTGGAGCGTAGTACGGAGCTTATCAGCAGGGCGATCAATGAGATCAGGAAGATCTCCAAGTCGCTGATCACGCCGGGACTGCGGGAGATCGGGCTGCTGGAGTCCATTGAGGATATCACGGATGACATGAAGGTGGCCAAGGGGATCCATGTACAGCTGGATATTCATAATATCGTCGAGGCGGAGGTGGATGAACAGCGTAAATTGACGTTGTTCCGGATCGTTCAGGAGCAATTGAATAATATCATGAAGCATGCGAAGGCGACGGAGGTGCTGATCAGGTTGTCGCTGGAGGGGCCGGATATTGTCTTGACGGTGGTGGACAATGGGGTGGGGTTTGATATATCACGGCATCGCAAAGGTGTGGGGATCACGAATATCATCAGCCGGACGGAGCTTTTTAAGGGGCGGGTGGAGATACAGTCGAAGCCGGGGGATGGGTGTGTGTTGACGGTGCGGTTGCCGGCGGCTTAGTGTTGATACCTTTTGGGGATCATAAAGTATATAGCGCCCAGCGCGACTCCAGCAAGGATAGCTATCCAATGAATTCCGAATAGTGTGAGGAAAGCGGCAAGTGCGCCTATGAGGATCTTACTGATGCCGACCAGGTCTTTTGTGATAATTTTCATTTTTTTGGTTTTTAATTTTCGGATGCGCGATCCTGGATCATTGTTTGGCTTGGCGGGAGGGATTATAAGTTTTGCGTGTTACTGAGAATCTTTTTTGCCCTTGCTACTTTTTCAGGAAATAAAGTATTCTTTGCAGCTATGCGCGTCCTGACGGCTATTACAGTGCTTCTTTTGGAGATATTTTTCTTAACCAATGGCATATTTAAAGTTAATTAATTCTTTTTATTAAAAAAGCCAAATTTTAGATGCCTGCCTTTGGATCGAAGGCTATTCGCTTATTATTGTTTTCAGAACCTGTGATAGCAGAAATTGTAAATTCTTTGCTAAAAGTTGAATAATAAGTCCTAAGGATTCGTGTATATAGTTTCGTACGTTCGATCGTACTTCCTGCAAAGAAGATCTCAACGTGAGGATATTCAGTCGTGAAATTTTTTATAATTGCAATTATGGTTGCTAATATTTTTACGATGTCCCCATTGTTGGAATTGGCGGTGTCATCCACTGAACCATCTGGTAATAAATCTCCAAAACCAAGGTTCATAATATTTTTTACCCCAATAGGAACAAAGTCTATTACTTTTTCTATGCTTTTTTTGCCAATACTGGTGAAAATATAACGCTCTGAACGAGGACGTTTATAGGAATAAGGAATATGAGTCATAAGAGGGCGTTAAGTCTCATAAAAATACTAAATATGTTAGTTTTAGAAAACTTGAATAACACAAGGAGCTATATTACACTTCTACAAAATTTAGTGAATCAGGTAACCGCATCCTGGTAACTAGTTGTATCTGCCAAAGGGGTGAGGAAGGGCCGCACTAATACAGAAATTTGGTTGTATCTTTTCCATGAAGGGGTCTATTCACCCTTTTTGCCAGCCATGCATTACGACAGATCTATCGCTCCTCATCCTGCCGCCAGTCGTTCTGTCGCGGATAATAATTCCCGTAAGGCGATTGCTTTCCGGGCGCCCGGATTTACGTCCCAGCTGAAAAAGACATCCCCGGCGACACCGGTGATACAGCGGGTAAAGCTGGACATCGGCGAGCTGAATACCGATAACTGGGAGGGTGTACAAGCGTATGCGCTGGCAAACCTGCGCAATGGAAGAGATGACCTGATCCATATCCTGAAAATGCGGGTGAAGGGCAAAGATCCCGAACGGCTGCCGGACCTGATGCAGTATCTGACTGAACAAGCGGGCGAGCATGCGGAAGCCCCTAAGAAGGCGGTGCCGGCTAATATACATATGATCTGGATGGGGGGCAGGATCTCGGACCATGCCTGTGCAAATATTATTGATGCGCATTCAAAGCTGGCACGGGGATTTACGCTGACCTTATGGACGGATAAGAAAAAAAGTGCTTTCCTGGAAGCGTCGCCGGGCACTAAGCTGGTGGATCTGAAAAGGACACACGGCGACACTTTTGATATACGGGATGTGCACGGATTGATCGACGAGCGGGTGAAGAAGACGTATGCGCTGGCGTTGGAGCGGGATGCCTATTCCATGGCATCGGACCTGGCCCGGTATTCTGTTCTCCTGAAGCAGGGGGGGATCTATATGGATGTGGATATAAAAATGGGCAGTGTGGATCCCTCAGCGTGGAATATGCAGATGTCCGAGCATGGTTTGCCTGTGCTTGGCGCTAATATACGGGATAAGCGCTCCCGTGATCAGATGCTGCCTAAGGGCCTGGGCGAATTGACTGGAGAAGGTGATCTTGTGGCCGCGGGCGAGCTGCAGAATGCGCTGGTGCCTTTCGTAACATCTTCCTTTAATAAAATGTTTGGAAATGAGCCTCGGAGACCAGGTGATGAAAGGGCGACACCGGAGACGATCATGCAGCATGACACACTGGATCAGGCAACGAAAACAAAGCTGACGGCTAAGACGCAGTATATGAGCGGGAATGTTGCCAACCAGTTCATAGCGGCGCCGCCCGCCCATAAATTTATTGATTTCCTGATCAAGGAGATCGGCGAGTCCCTGGAAGACAAGGATGGTTGGGAAAAGAACCAGGTGGCAGCGCTTACGGGCCCGCAAAAATTCGGCAGTGTCATATCGGCCTATTACGGAACCAAGTATGGGGTGAAAAATATAGAGGCCCGTGAAAGACGTCATACGATGGACCCTCACTGGCTCGCGCAGGTGGTGGATATCAACTGGCTCACGGAGGAGAGCGAGAACCAGGAGATGCAGGTGGCGCCGGTGGCCAAAAGCTATTTTTCACCATGGATGGCGGCCCTTGTGCTGGGGGCAGTGGTGATCATTGGTGCAACGATCGTCAGCAGGAGTAATAAGAAGTAGGCTCAAGGCCGGCCGGCCGGGTACTGTGGAAGCAGGGTTCCTTTTTTCAGGCTTCTTTGGAGATGTTCTTCTTAGCCCGTGGCATATTTCAAAGATGTGCGTGCGGTGCAGTTCTGGCGAAATGCAGAAAAAAAGCCATAGTCTATACGCAGATTGGTGTGAACCTCTTCAATCTTGGCTTTGGAGATTGGAACGAGGCTAAACAAACCCTGGATGATTCCAATCGTAGCAATAATGGTGATCGCGGTGGGAGCTTTTTATGCCTGGGCGGAATTATGAGGCGTTTTTGATTACGAGGAAAAAATTGTAAATTTGGTTATGGGTTTAACAGTGAATAAAAAAGGAAATTCTGCCATTACTATTGACCCGAATATGCGGGATTATAGTAAAGATCCTTTTATTCTCAAAAAAGCAGAAAAAGAGCGAGCCTTCATCGAAAAGCACGGACTGCCCCAAAAAGGACGTGCGAAAAAGAGCAAATAATCAACGCACAGCAATAGCACTCTCACGACGGTGTTATTATACATCTGCAAAATTTAGTGAAATAATTTCTCTCCTTTGGGGATCCCCGGGCATGAGGTGCGAAGGTAACCCTGCCATTCCAATCTAAATCCATAAAAGAAGATCCCTTCAGATTGGTGGATTTGAAGAGTTGCCTGAAGAATCGTTTTTTCTCGTCCAAATGGCCGTTACCTTGTTTACTTGGGGATCAGTCATTCCGTTAACTTGAATACTTGTCTTTACTCCCTGACTCATTACCATAGAAGCCTTGCCAGTCTCAACAAAATATTTAAACTCATTGCCGTCTGCCAAATGTAATACCCCAAAAGTGAAAGGATCTTTTTTGTATGCCTTGAAGGCGACATATTCTTTAACTGAAGCTCCCTTCAAATTGCACGATAGTAATATTCCATTTTCCTTTGTTATCAACTTTTGAGTGGTCAATACACTGAAATTATCTTTATCTATCACAGTAGAGCAGATCACTAGTTCAGTAGAAGAAAAGTCGATTTCTATTTCTGGATATGCGCTTTTGAAAGCTGTGGCTTCTTCATAAAACTTTGTCCATTTGAAGTCATATGGAATGATTGTACTTCTCTTAATGGATGCAATACAAATATTGCGGATAGATTTGTCCGATTTTTCCATCATTCATATATTCTTTATTTCCCGGCCTCATCTCTTTGGCAGAGGGATCAAATTAAATATCGGCGGGCCGGCCGCGCCCTATAACTTCTTCAACACTTTCACCAACCTCTTCGCAATGCGTGCATTCCCTTTATCCGACGGGTGCAGCCCGTCGTATGTCATGCCGATGGCATCGACGGGATAGGGATATTCATCCACGCCCGGATGGAATGGCACGGTGGTGTAGTCGGGATAGCTGTAATTCCTGTATTCACCCGTGGCTGAATCACGGAGACGTTTATAACGCACCGTGTGAGAGACGGACAGGCGCCTGTCGTGATAAAGGTCGACGGCTTTCAGATGTTCGCGCTGCGCGATATCGAGAATGGCTGCCACCACCTGTTCCAATGTCTGACCGGCCTTCTCCTTGTAGGAGCCATAAGCATTGTTCTTCGCATTATTGATGTATACAAAGTCGCCCCGCTGCAGGGGTGTGATGAGCACGATGGCCGCATCCGGGTTCAGCTGCCGTATTTTGTCGATGATAATACGGAAGGCGCCGTAGATGGTGGTGTCTCCTGTTGCGGAGGTGTAGTCTTCCCATTTACCTATATGATCCCCGCGCCACCAGTCATTGGTGCCGAGAAAAATGGAGTACACGTCGGCCCTGGGTATGCCCAGGCGCTCGATGGAATCGGCTATCTTTCTTGAAGTCCAGCCGTTGTGCCCCTGGTTGACATACCGTATATGGGATAATTTTTCGGTTACCCCGGACAGGTAGCCTTTGGTCACGCGGTTGCCCGTCTCGTCCGGGTGATCGTTGAGATAGGTGATGGAGTCCCCGATGGCTACCCAGGTGAGGGGCCGGTGGGTAAAAGAGAGAATAGGTACTGCGATAGCAAGGATGAGGAGATAAATGAGCTTGTTCATATGGGGCGTAAATATAACAAAAGGGGGTATTCGCCGCTGTGTAAGGTCTACTAAAAGTGCTAAAACGTTTTATTGTGTTCTTTTTACATAGGTAAAAAAAGTATAATATATTTCAGATTCCCTTGTATCTTTACTGTGTTATGAGACCGGATTATCCTGCAAAGATCTTTTCTGACAAGCGCACGGGCTATTGCCTGCTTGTGCAGTCGCTGGCAGCACGCTCTTCCGGTGTGATCGCTGCCGCATGAATATAGCCGGGAGCTAATGTTCCCGCGGCCTCCTGAAAAACTCACGCTTTTTTTTCCTTTCGTCACCAATGCTTTTGCGATATGACCCAACCTATCTACATTCTGCCTTTGCGGCAGGTCGGCCTATCCGATATAGGGATTGCCGGCGGCAAGAATGCCTCCCTCGGGGAGATGATCAACAATCTCGATGATCTGGGGATAAAGATCCCTGATGGCTTTGTGATCACGGTCTATGCTTACCGTGAGTTTATCGAGTCCAGCGGCCTGGATCAGGAGATCCGGCGGCTTGTGAAGACCATCGACTATGACAGCGTGGAGTCTTTGCGCAGGGCGGGTCTGCAGGTGCGACAGCTGATCCGTAACAGCAAATTCCCTCCCGCGTTGAGTGCTGCGATCATCCAGGCGTATCACCAGCTGTCGGGCCAGTATGGGCAGTCGGATACGGACGTGGCGGTGCGTAGTTCCGCTACGGCGGAGGACCTGCCGGATGCGTCGTTCGCGGGTCAGCAGGAGACGTACTTGAATGTACGCGGACCGGCCGCGCTGATGGATTCGGTGCGCAACTGTTTTGCCTCTTTGTTTACGGACAGGGCCATCAGCTATCGTGAGAGCTTCCGCTTCGACCACTTCGAAGTAGGTCTTTCCGTCTGTGTGCAGAAGATGGTGCGTAGTGACCTTGGCGTATCGGGTGTGGCTTTTTCACTGGACACGGAGTCGGGCTTTAAGGATGCGGTGGTGATCAATGGCTCTTACGGACTGGGCGAGATGATCGTGCAGGGCGCCATTTCACCGGATGAGTTCATCGTCTTCAAGCCTACGCTGAAAAAGGGCTTTTCTCCCATCATCGAAAAGAAACTGGGATCGAAGGACAAGCTGATGGTGTATGGTGACGACCCTGACGAGCGGGTGAAAGTGATACCGGCGGATCGGAACCTGCAGCACCGATTTTGCCTGGAAGAAAGCATGGTGCTGAAGCTGGCCCGTTGGGTCTGTTTGATAGAGGACTATTATTCGAAGCTGAAGCGTCGCTGGTGTCCCATGGATGTGGAATGGGCGGTGGATGGCCTTTCCGGTGAATTGTTCATCGTGCAGGCGCGGCCGGAGACGATCCATTCCCGTAAGCAGCACAACACGCTGACGGAATACAAGATGTCGGAAGCAAGCCGCCAGGCCACACCTATCCTGAAAGGCATTGCAGTGGGCGATAAGATCGCTTCCGGCAAGGTGAACATCATGCATTCGCTGGACAAGCGGGTGACGGACGGGCATGAATTTGCCGCGGGCGATGTGCTGGTGACGGATATGACGGACCCGGACTGGGAGCCCATCATGAAAAAGGCGGCGGCCATTATTACGAATAAGGGCGGGCGCACCTGCCATGCGGCTATTGTTGCCCGTGAGATGGGCGTACCGGCCATCGTGGGCTGCGGCAATGCGACGGAGCTATTGTCGGACGGGCAGGTGGTGACGGCTTCCTGTGCGGAAGGGGATGAAGGCATGGTGTACCAGGGTACGCTGGAGTTCCAGCGGATCGAGACGGACCTGGACTCTTTACCGGAGATCCGTACGCCCATGATGCTGAACGTGGGATCGCCGGCCATGGCCTTCCACTATTCACATCTGCCCCACCGGGGCGTGGGCCTTGCAAGGGAAGAGTTCATCATCAATAATTACATCGGCGTTCATCCCATGGCCCTGCTGACGCACGGGACATTGAAAGATAATGAGCTGTCGGATACCATCCGCAGGAAGATCCAGGGCTTCGCAGACGAGGAGGATTACTTTATCCGCAAACTATCGTATGGGGTAGCCCGTATTGCGGCTGCCTTCTACCCGGAGAAAGTGATCGTGCGTTTCTCGGATTTCAAGAGCAATGAATATTTCAACCTCCTGGGCGGAAAATATTTTGAACCGCACGAAGAGAATCCGATGATCGGCTGGAGAGGCGCCTCCCGGTATTATTCTCCCCAGTATAAGGCCGCTTTTGGATTGGAATGCAAGGCCATCCGCCGGGTGCGGGAAGAGATGGGGCTGGACAATGTGGTAGTGATGATCCCGTTCTGCCGGACGGTGGAGGAGCTGCACAAGGTGAAGGAAGTGATGAAGGAATATGGACTGGAGCAGGGCGCGGGTGGCCTGGAGATCTTCCTGATGGCGGAGCTGCCTTCCAATATCATCCTGGCGCGGCAGTTTGCGCAGCATATCGATGGGTTCTCCATCGGGAGCAACGACCTTACACAGCTGACGCTGGGGCTTGACCGGGATTCGTCGCTGGTGGCGCATATCTATGATGAGCGTAACGAGGCGGTGAAAGAGCTGCTGCGTATGCTGATCCGTACCGCTAAGGAATGTGGCGTGAAAGTGGGCATCTGCGGGCAGGGCCCATCGGACTTCCCGGATTTTGCGCAGTTCCTGGTGGAAGAGGGGATCGACAGTATCTCGGTGACGCCGGATTCGGTGATCAAGACGATAAAGGCTATTCATAAGATCGAGGGGGCGACGGTGCCCGTGTAGTGCGACAGGGCGTCGACCCATGAATCCGGGCCGGGAAATACCATTTCCCGGCCCTTTTCGTTAGATTGGTATATGAAATTCCCCTCCTTAACCTCCCTTTTCCAGCGCGCGGGACACACTTTCTTGCGTTTTCCCCTGGCCATTTTGCTGGCGGCGCTGGCGACGGCCCTCGCCATTAGGATGGTGCCCCTCATGGATTCGCCTTTTGACGACCTGCGTATCCGATGCACCAATGCCATCGTCAGCTGCTATCTGGGCATGCTGTTGTCCATTGCCCTGACGGTGTGGGCGGAGCGGAGGAACTGGCCGCGCGGGAGGTCGGTGGTGCTGCAGTCAGTGATACTCGTGCTGGTGGTGATCTATTATTTCATGATGCCGGATGACCTTCAGCAAAAGACGGTGATCCGGTGGTTCCTGTATGCCCTGGGGCTGCATTGGCTGATCGCGGTCATCGGATTCCTGGGCGGCGAGCATATCAATGGATTCTGGCAGTATAATAAAAAGCTTTTTCTCCGGATACTCACCAGTGTGCTGTATACAGGCGTGCTGTATGCCGGGCTCGCCCTGGCCCTGCTGGCGATCGATACGCTTTTTAATGCAAACCTCAGCTACAAATGGTATGCGGACACCTGGCTGCTGCTGGTGGGTGTTTTCAATACCTGGTTCTTTCTTTCAGGGTTTCCGGCCGACTATGCGGATGTCCCTGTGATCGACGATTATCCCAAAGGCCTGAAGATCTTTACACAGTTTGTGCTGCTGCCGATCCTTACGGTGTATATGGTGATCCTGTATGTCTACCTTTTCAAGATCGTCATTACGGCGCACTGGCCCACGGGATGGGTGGCTTACCTGGTACTGGGTTTTTCCGTGGCGGGCATCCTGGCGCTGCTGCTGATCTATCCCCTGCGCAATGAGGAAGGGAATAAATGGATCAATGGATATTCCCGCCTCTTCTACCTGGCCCTTTTTCCGCTGCTGGTGCTGTTGGGGTTTGCCATCTGGAAAAGAGTGGCGGCTTATGGGATCACGGAGCTGCGTTATTTTGTGCTGCTGCTGGCGGCCTGGCTGTTCTCTATCGCGGTGTATTTTCTGTGGAGCAGGAACAAGAATATCCGGCATATCCCATTATCGCTGTGTGTGCTGGCTTTTCTTTCTTCTTTCGGCCCCTGGGGCGCCTTCAATGTGTCGAGGTATAGCCAGCAGGCGCGGCTTCAGCGTTACCTGGAGAAGTATGGCCTATTAAAAGACGGCAAGGTGACGGACCTGCGGCCGGCCATTCCTGCGGAAGATCGTAGGGAGATCAGCGATATTACAGAATATATTATAGAAACACATGGTCATCAGTCACTGCAACCCTGGTTTTCGCAAAACCTGGATTCTATGATGCGGAAGGATTCGCTGATAGGAAGATACACGGCGTCTCAGCGGGCGCAGGACCTTTTGAGCCTGGTGCATGTGTCCTATAGCAATGGGTACCAGGAGAGTGTCGTGGATAATTTCAACTGCAGCATGCGGCCGGAGGATGCGGTGCTTTCCACGGAAGGGTTGCCTTACCTCATCCCGCGTTTTGACCTGACAGGGATCAGCAGCGATGCGTTCGGGTGCGCAAAATATAAAATAGGCGATGCCAGCCTCACTATTTGCCTGGACTCGGCGGTGAACGAGCTGCGTCTTTTGTCTTCCGCTGCTGAGAAGCTGCCGGCTTCGGCGGGTGACGGCGCGCTCCATGTCAGCCTGGCGCCTGTTCTGCAAAGGCTGCCGCGGTATGTGAATTACGGCCTGAAGCTATCGCCGGAGGAAATGACGCTGCCTTTTAGCGGGCCTCGTTGGAAGGGCCGGCTTTTTGTGCGCGAGCTCTCCGGCATAAGAAGGGATGGCGTGCTGCATGTCACGCGGCTTACGGGCGACATCCTGATCGGAGAGGCGGGCGGAGGGCAATGACGTGAAGTGTCAAGTGGTTGGTTGCCAGCATCTGGTGACGGCCGTGGTTTAAATTGAAAGATAATATTACCTTAGCCCCCAAATTCTGCCATAAGGGTTCCTCTTTTGAACATGCAACAACAGTTAAGCGATGCGGGGCTATTACATGCTATCAAAGAAGGCGATGCTGCCGCATTCAAAGTGTTGTATGACAGGTATTGGGAACGGATGTACCTGAAAGCCTGCCAGCGGGTGGACAAAGATGAGGCGAAGGACATCGTTCAGGAGATCATGACCACTTTATGGCGCAGAAGAAAAGATCTTTTCACCTTCGAAGACGGAGAGATCGGGCGCTATCTTTTTACAGCCGTGAAATACCGGGTCATCAGCCATTATGCCTTCAGCGCCGCAGAGATCAGGAACAGCGCGTTCTTCGAAGTGCTGACGGACCAGGTGCCGGCCAATACATTGGAAATAAAAGAGCTGAGCGCACTCATCGAAGGTGAGGTCAGCCAGCTGCCCGCCAAAATGCAGCAGGTCTTCCGGATGAGCCGGGAAGAAGACCTTTCCATCGCAGATATTGCACGCAAGCTGAATGTCTCCGAACAGACCGTCAAAAATCAGCTGACGGAAGCCCTGAAAAGGCTGCGGACCTCCCTCAGGTCCCGGGACAATGGGGATTGGGCTTTCATCGTCATTCTTCTTTTCTATTATTGCGCTGTTTAAAGGCCCTCATGCGTCCTGTTTCCTGGCCTCAAAAGACTTTTTTTCAGCTTTTTTATAAAAACCTTCATCCGGACTAGTACTAAGTCGCACTTTTGAAGATAGAAGGTAAAAGGCTCCGATTTGGAAGAAAAAAATATCAGGCGCATTTTGAAGCGCTATCTGCTGGGGAACGCCCATGACGAGGATGTCAGGGCGGTGGACAATTGGTATGACTCATTTGATACTGAGGACCTTGTGTCATTGTCTAAAGAAGAGACTGCTGCTACCCGGCAGGAGATCTGGGATAAGGTCGCGCCCGTTCTATCGGAAGGCAGGAAAGTCCGGACATTACCTTCCTACCTCAAAGTGGCGGCCATGATCCTTGTCATTGCGGGTGCCGCCGTTACCTTCTTTTTATTGCATCATAGATATGGCCAGCAGGATGCCATCGCATTCACCACTTTTAGTACGGGCATAGGAGAAAAGAAAAAGGTCACCACCCCGGACGGTTCCCAGCTGCTCCTGAATGCGGGCACCACCATCCGGATACAAAATGACTTTTCCAACACCAGGAAGATCGAGCTGGTCGATGGGGAAGTTTTCTTCGATGTAAGGACGGATGCGCAAAGACCTTTTACGGTCACCAGCGGCCACCTCACTACCACGGTGCTGGGCACCTCCTTTAATATAATGGCCTATAAGGAGCTGGATAATCTCAGCATTGGCGTCGTTGACGGTAAGGTAAGCGTTGCCGGCGATTCGGCTCCTCTCAGCGTGTTGATGAAAGAAGAGGAGCTGGTGTTCTCCAGGACCACCAAGACCTATAAAAAGATCCCGCTGGACGAGTCTTTGACAGCCTGGCAGAGCGGGAGACTGGTGTTGAACGATCTATCCTTTGATGACATGGTCACCATCATGAAGAAGAACTACGGCATCGATGTCGTCACGAGTGATGAAACAATAAGGAACACGAGATATACTACGGAACTATCGTCGGCTATGTCGCCGCTGCAGGCCATACAGGTACTGGCCGCTATTCACGAACTGAAGGTCACCCGAAAGAACAACCAATTTTTCTTAGCTAAATAAACCTCCATCAACAAGTAAAATAAGCCGGTCGCCATATGCTAAATCGTTACAGCTCATGGACCAGGTGCTGATTAAAAAACCAAACTAAAGCGTAAAAAATGAAAACAAGGCTTGCCATGCTATTCCTTCTCCTAACGACGGCCTCCTTCTTTTTTCCGGCGTATGCCGGGGACGGCCAGATCCTGAAGGGGGTCACCGTCACGGCAACGATCAAGGACGGCACGCTTGAGACGGCCATCCGGGAGATCCATAAGATCACCAAGGTCGCTTTTGCTTATGACAAGCAGCTGCTGAGCTCCTACAGGATCGCAGGCTGTGTATTTTCCAAAGAACCGCTGGACAATGTGCTGCAAAAATTATTGCAGAATAAATCATTGGGATATGAAGAGGTGAACAATGTCATTGTCATCCGGAAGAAGGCGCAGCCCCGGTCGGTGCACACGGGCGCTTCCGCCAGGAAGGATACCGTGATCTCGGGGGTGGTGATCGATGACAACAACAAGCCCATGAGCGGTGTGAGCGTGGGCGTCAGCGGAAGTCCTACCATGACGTCGACGGATGCCAACGGGCGATTTAAGATCATTGTCGAGAGCGACAGTGCAGTGCTGGTATTCAGCAATGTCGGGTATGCCCAGCAGGAGGTGCCCGTCGGTAACCAGGCTACCATCAATGTCCGGATGAGACCCGGGGTTGGAAAGGAGTTGGAAGAGGTGGCCGTCGTGGCTTTTGGTAAACAACGCAAGATCAGCCTGGTGGGTGCGCAGTCCTCTATCAATGTGGAAGAGCTGAAGCAGCCTACTGCAAACATATCCTCTATGCTGGCGGGCCGTCTGTCCGGGGTCATCGGTGTACAGCGATCCGGCGAGCCGGGTAAGAGCGGCGCTGACGTCTGGATCCGTGGCATCTCCACCTTCGGCGGCGCCAACAGCACGAGCCCGCTGATACTTGTGGATGGCGTGGAGCGTGACTTCAACAACATCGACCCCGAGGATATCGAGTCTTTCACTATTCTGAAAGATGCCGCCGGCACGGCGGTATATGGTGTACGCGGCGCCAATGGCGTGGTGCTGGTAAAGACCAAGAGCGGGAAAGTGGGCAAGCCCGCCGTATTCGTGGATTACAGCGAAGGCGTCAACACGTTTACAAAGATGCCGAAGATGATGGATGGCATCAACTACATGTACCTGGCTAATGAAGCCAAGACCACGCGTAACGAAGCGCCCCTGTACTCCCAGGAGTACATCGACAAGACGGCTTCCGGATTGTCCCCTTTGTTGTACCCCAATGTCAACTGGATCGATGCGGTCCTGAATAAAACGGGGCATATCCGCCGGGCGAATGTCAACACCAGCGGCGGCGTACAGAATGCGCAATACTATGTGTCGCTGGCTTACTATGAAGAAGGCAGTTTCCTGAAGACGGATGCGCTGGAGAAATACAATACTTCCCTGCGCTACCGCCGTTATAATTTCACGACCAATGTGAACCTGAAACTGACGAACACCACCAAGCTGGACGTCAACCTGAAGGGATATTTTTCCAATGTCAACGGTCCCGCGCTGAGCACCCAGGACATCTTCCAAAGCGCCATGGATGCGGCGCCTGTCATTTACCCCGTCGTGTACCCGGGTGGACTGGTGCCGGGTATCTCTCCCAACGGGGGATTCAGGAACCCGTATGCCGACCTTACGACGCGGGGATTCCGTACCAGCAATACCAGCGAGATAAATGCCAACGCGCGGTTTACACAGGACCTGCCCTTTGTTACCAAGGGTTTGAACTTCACGGCAATGGCCGCCTTCGATACGCACAACGACCAGGACATCAACCGCGGCAAGCGGGAGAATACCTATTTCGTCAACATGGCCTTCCCGTATAATGCTGACGGCAGCCTGAACCTGAAGCAAACCTATACGTCCGGCAATCCTTACCTGGACTATAACAGGACGAACGCCGGCACCCGCCTGTTCTATACGGAAGGCGCCGTCAACTACGACAGGAGCTTCGACAGGCATCATGTCACGGGCCTGGCCCTCGGCTATGCCAGCAGCAAGCAGAATGCATTCGGCGATTATGTTACCAGTATCCCTGAGCGTTATGTCGGCCTTGCGGGCAGGGTGATGTACTCTTATGACGACCGTTATTTCGGTGAGTTCAACATCGGCTACAACGGATCCGAACTGTTCAGTCCTAACCACAGGTATGGTACCTTCCCCGCCGTCGGCGTGGGCTGGGTCATTTCCAATGAGAACTTTTTCGCCGGGATCAAAAAAGCCATCAACTTCCTGAAAGTACGCTACTCCAACGGGATGGTAGGTCTGGGTACTGTGAAGGATCAGAATGCCCGATTCCTCTACATCAACAAGTTCGCTACTTTCGACAATGCCTATTCCTTTGGCAACTTTGTATCCTCCAGAGGCATTACCATTACGCAATATGCTTCCGATGTGGTGTGGGCTACTTCCCACAAACAGGACCTTGGCCTGGAGTTCAAGGCGCTTAACAGCCAGCTGTCCGTGATCGTGGACATTTTTTCGGAACACCGGGATGGCATCTTCCTGCAACGGGCTTCCAATGTCGCTTTCATGGGGCTTACTACGCAGCAGTATGGCAACCTGGGCGTGGTGGACAACAAGGGCATCGATGGTACCATCGAGTATAATACAAAGATCGGCCGTGTAGGGCTGGGCTTCCGGGGAAATGTAACTTTCAATAAGGATGTGCTGGTGAACAATGACATGCCGCCCCAGGCGTATCCCTGGATGAACAAGACGGGGCATAATGTGCTGGGGATGTTTGGCTATGTTGCCGACGGCCTCTTTGTCGACCAGAAGGACATCGATGATCATGCGGTGCCCGGCGACAAGAGCAGGGTATTGCCCGGTGACATCCGCTATAAGGACCTGAACAAGGACGGCAAGATCGACAGCTATGACCAGGCGTATATCGGCCGTGGCGATGTGCCTTCCACTGTCTATGGTTTTGGGTTCAATGTCGCCTATGCCGGCTTTAACCTGGCTGTCTTCTTCCAGGGTGTGGCCAATGCGGACCGCTACATCGGTGGCGATGCGATCTCTCCTTTCACGGCCGAGCTGAGCAATGTGTTCGCTGCCGCCCAGGACAGGTGGACACCCCAGCATCCCAATCAACATGCGCTCTATCCCCGGCTGGCTTACGGCAATGCAAATAATTTCAATAACTACCAGTACAGCTCCTGGTGGGTGAAGGACATCAGCTTCCTGCGCCTCAAGACGGCCCAGCTGTCTTATAACCTTCCGACGACCTTCCTCAGCAGATGGGGCGTGAAGAACGCTGCCATCTATGCACAGGGGCTGAACCTGCTGACATTCAGCAAATTCAAATTGTGGGACCCTGAGCTGAATACGGGTAACGGGAATACCTATCCCAATGTAAGGACGATCACCATGGGCTTGAATCTTAAGTTCTAATCAAAAAAGGCAAAAAAATGAAGAAGATACTATATACGTTGCTGGCCATCTCGGCGCTTGCTGCCACTTCCTGTAAAAAGTACCTGAGCCAGGTGCCGGAGGAGAATATCTCACTGGAAAAAACCTTTCAGACCTGGCAGACGGCCCAGCTCTTCCTGGCCGGGGTCTATCAACGCGTACCCAATGAATACGGTCAGCGTGATCCGGGCGGCGATGACAATGCCGGCGTCTGGACCTGCGGTTCCGATGAGGCCGAATTCACCTGGCAGGACCGTGTGACCAATAATATCAACAACGGCAGCTGGGATGCCAACACGGGCATCGTCAACGCCTACTGGACGAACTACTACCGGGGTATACGTTCCGCCGGCGTATTCTTACAGAATGCAGACAAGATCCAGGATAAGGATGACGCGTTCAAGCGGCGTATCAAGGCGGAAAGCCGCGCGCTGCGGGCCATCTTCTATTTTTATCTCATGCGCATCTATGGTCCGGTGGTCCTCCTGGGAGAAACGCCCGTGCCTGTGGATGCCAACCTCCAGGTGCCCCGCAATCCATATGACAGCTGCACGGCATATGTCACCAGCGAATTGCAGAATGCAGCACAGGACCTCCCCGTGAGCTATGATGATCCTGCCGCTGATGCGGGACGTATCACGAAGGGCGTGGCCCTTGCCATTCGTGCCCAGGCGCTGATGTATGCAGCGAGCCCCCTGTTCAATGGTAATACGGACTATGCAGCCATGAAGAACAAGGACGGCCAGCAACTGATCAGCCAGACATATGAGGTAGGCAAATGGGCGACGGCCGCAGCCGCTTATCGGGATTTTATCGCCCAGTTCGTACCCTCGGTATACGACCTGAATGTCGAAAGGTCCAATGGCGTCATCGACGCATATATGTCCTGCAAGGACGCGATCATAAAAGACGGGAACAAGGAAGCTATCTTCATCCGCGTAGCCAACTCCGTCGGTCCCTGGCAATATGCGCTGACACCCTATCATGACGGGGCTCCCGGCGGCAACGACAGCAGAGGTGGTACGGCCTGCGACGCTACGCAGAATATGGTGGACGCCTTCTTCACCGCCAATGGCAGGAGTATCGACGATCCCCTGTCGGGCTACCAGGCCACGGGCAACTCGCTGTTCCAGGCGCCCCTTGACGACCAGGCGAGGTCAATCTACAATCCCTGGACCAACAGGGAGCCCCGCTTCTATGTCAATATCACCTACAGCAACAGCCTTTGGCTGAATACCCAGAATGGTAAGATCTATACGGACCTCTCCTATCATGGCAACTCGGGCCATTCCAAGACGGCCAATGACTATTCCAGGACGGGGTATGTGGCCCGCAAGGCCATGGGCTTCGGCAAATGGGATTTCAATAACAGGACCCTGCCGCTGCTGCGCCTGGCGGAGGTTTATCTTAATTATGCCGAATGTCTCAACGAGTCGGACCCGTCGAACCCGGATGTTTTGAAATATATCAATCTTATCCGTGAACGCGCCGGTATTCCCTTGTATGGTTCCGCGGATATCGCTGCACCTGCTTCACAGGATGAGATGCGGACCGCGCTGCGCAAGGAGCGCCGGGTGGAACTGGCGTTCGAGAACAACCGTTTTTTCGACGTCCGCCGCTGGAAGATCGCTGAACAGACGGACAACGGGCCTATGTATGGCCTGACCATCGACTCCGACCTGCCTGACTTTACAAAAGTGGTGGTGTTCGAGAACCGTGTGTTCAAGAAACAACATTACCTGTTCCCCATTCCTTCCAACGATGTGAATAATGACAGGGAGCTGGTGCAGAACACGGGCTGGTAATGACGTGGCTCTGCCTGCGGTATTAAGTCAATTTAAAATAGATAAATGTATGTTTGCCGATATAAAAAATTTGATGTTTGTCATTGCGCTGGGTGTCAGCGTGGGTTTTGTCAGTTGTAAGAAAGACGATGGGTTCGCGCACAATCCATCTCAGCCTATAGTGGTGGGTAGTTTTGCTCCGGGAGCCGGCCCCCTGGGTACGCAGATCCTTATCAAGGGCAGTAATTTTACCACGGATACATCGAAGATCAAGGTTTCCATCAATGGTATCCCCTTGCTGGTGGCTGGTGTCAAAGGCGACGAGATCCTGGCGGTGATCACCACGCGGACAGGGTCGGGCCCCATCAAAGTTGATATGAACGACGGTACGGTCTCAAGCTCCGATGCCTTTAACTATCAGTTCTCCTATTCGGTGTCCACGCTGGCCGGCTCGGGTCAGGCGGGTTATAACGATGCCAATGGCACGGCTGCTGCTTTTAATTTCAATGGTGTGCGCGGGCAATTGTCCGTAGATAAGGACCTGAACGTCTATGTAGCGGATGGCGGCAACCAGCGGGTGCGTAAGATCACCCCTGATGGAACGGTGACGACCATCGCCGGCAGCGGTATTAATGGCTATGCAGATGGCGCAGCAGGCTCCGCCCAGTTCAATAACCCCTGCGGTACGGTGGTGGACAAGGATGGAAATGTATACGTCTCCGAAAGGAATGGCAGGAATATACGGAAGATCACGCCGGATGGCGTTGTCTCTACCTATGCACATGGCAGCGGCAATGGGGGCAATGAGCTGACGTCGGTGGTGGTGAATAATACCACAGGGGAGATCTACTGGTCCGACTTTTATGGGGATGGGATCTACTATCTGCACAATGGCAACGTGGAAAAGATCATTAACCATTCTCTTCCCTGCACCATCACCATCGATGCGCAGGGTAATATCTATGCCACCCATTATGATGATCAGCAGGTGTGGAAATATACCTATAATGCGGCGAATGCCACTTTCGATGGCGGGGTGGCCATTGCGGGTACTTCCCATGTATCCGGGATGTCGGATGGGGTTGGGGCTGCAGCCACTTTTGCCCGTCCCTGGGGCATTGCCCTGGACAGCCATAACAATCTTTTTGTCAGCGGACAGGGTGGGGGTGATGCCAGCAATTGCGTTCGTATGATCACAGCCGGCACCTGGGACGTAAAGACCATCGCCGGCGTTGGCAATAGCCAGGACTTCTATGACGGGCTGGGCGCAGACGCAAGATTCAGGCAGCCCACGGGCATCGCGATCGATAAGAATGACGACATCTATATTTTAGACATGGGCAATAACAGGATACGTAAGATCACCGTTCAATAAATTGTGCAAAATGAAGCATATGTCTTTAAGAACCGCCGTCTTTACCTTTTTGCTGGTGACCTTCGTCGTCTCCTGCGGGAAAAGCAACAGCAGTATACCTCCCATCGTGGATACGTCGGGGACGAAGGAAGTGTCGTTCACGTCCGCCAATGCGACCTCGGCTTACAATGATTTCAATAAGTATCTCTACAACACCAACGCGAAATTGTATTACCGTGCCTCGGACAAGAGCGGCATTGCCGCCATCTGGACACAGGCGATCTATTTCGACATGGCGATGAATGCGTACAAGCGGACGGGAGATGCTGCCTTCAAACAGCTGATAGAGGATATCTACCAGGGCAACTATGCGCAGTATGCCGGTTACAACTGGCGGAACGATGTCAGCTGGTTCATCTGGGATGACATGATGTGGTGGATCATCGCCCTGGCCCGTGCCTACGAGGTGACGGGGGAACAGAAATACCTGGACCATGCGAAGGCGGGCTTTGACTTTGTCTGGAATGGGGATGCTTCCATTAACCGTGTTGGCTCCTATGATGCGGCTTCGGGGGGTATGGAATGGGCGTGGAAGCAGCGGGGTAAGACGGCCTGTATCAACTATCCTACTGTCATTGGCGCCATGACCCTGTACAATATCACCAAGGATGAGGATTATGCTACCAAGGCTATCGGCGTATATAACTGGGCCCGGACGAATTTGTTCAACACGACGACGGGTGCGGTGGCCGACAACAAGGTGGATAACAACCCGGCGGACTGGACGGTGCACACCTACAACCAGGCCAGCTGCATCGGTGCGGCGGTGATGCTGTATAAGAAGACCGGCGATGCGAAGTACCTGAACGATGCGGTGCTGGCGGCGGACTTTACAAAGAACAAGATGTCGGATGCCAGTGGGATCCTGCCTTTCGAAGGCGGTGAGGAGCAGGGCGTCTATAACGCGATCCTGGCGCAATATATGATCCGGCTGATCGAGGATGGCAACAAGCCGGACTATCTCAGCTGGCTGCGTAAGAATATCAATTATGCTTATGGCAAGCGAAGCTCGTCCACGGGATTGATGGGGAAGAATTACAAGACGACGCCGGCGGCTGGTGTGGCTGTTTCGGTTTATGATGCCTGTTCGATCCCGGCGTTGATGCAGGTGGTGCCTCCGGAGAAATGATTATTTGGTATCCTGATGATTAGTGGGCCCGGTTGGTTTATCCGACCGGGTTTTCTTTTATGCGATTCATCAGGAATTACTTAGGCGGTGCAGTAGCGTAGGTTTTTGTGTATATTAGGCAGGTTATGGAACATAGTCAGGATGTAACCAGGACCAGTAAAACTGAAAGCCGTGCTGTGGCCAATCATGTATCCAAAGGAGCTGGCAGTCCTGCCGGCATTGCCATGCGCAAGGCGAAGCCGGCGCCGGACCCTGCAGCGGCCCAGCCGCTGCAGTCAGAGGAGCGTGAAGGGGAAGGTACTGCCGTCGTACAGGGGAAATTCAAGATAGCCAAGGGGTTAACATATGACAAGGCCAATGCAGGTACCATTGCCGGAAATGCTACTTTAACCAAAAAGCTGACAGAAGAGAACGGCAGCTCCATAAAGGACAAATTAAAGGCAATGGCGGAGGAGGACCGTGACTACGGCGAGCTCACATGGAATGAAGCTATTGCGTTGGCTGAAAAGAAGATCGGAAAGGCTATTGAAGAACCGGCAGTTGTTGCGGATACGCTGGCTGTAACAAAGAAGGTTCCGGTGAAGGACCTGCATGAAAGGAAAAAAGGAGCAGAGGCGGAAAACAAGAGCAAGCCGGCGGTGGAAAGGAAGATGAAAGTAACCGGGGCATCTTTGTCATTCGATAAGTGTTTGGAGGCTCTGAATGCCGGCAAGCTGCCTGGTGAAATGACCTGGGATGATATTGAGGTTAATATTAAAAAAGGGATCGGAGAGGTGAAGGATTTTGGCGATACCATGAGGAAGGTGATCTCGATCGTATATAAAACAGGGATAAATAAGGACTCCCGGTATAAATTTGGATATTCCGCACAGGATAAGGCCGACATCCAGAAAGCATATAGCGCTGACATAGTGGAAACCCTCGAACCCCGGAAATATAGCAGCGCGGATGATAAGATCATGCAGCAGCTGAGATGGATCAGCACAACGGTGCTTAATTACTTAAACAGCGGGAAGAAGAAAGTAGCTGATGAAGTACAGACCTTATGGGATGGGAAGCAGTTATACATCACCGAGAACCTGCTGTCCAACAATAAAGATATAGAGGCGCTATTGAAAAGCGGCAGTAACCTGGAGAAATTCCTGAAAAAATATGAAGGCAAGAGTAAGGATGAAGACAGATTTGAGCGTCACCCTGCCGAATTGAGCGCCGCAATGCAGGACGCGAAAAAGAAAAAAGGTGCTGATTCCCCTGTTTCAACTTTGTTAGAGGGAAATGTTTCGGTCAGTAAACCTACGGAGGACCTGGGGGATAATATGCATGCGGAGACCAGGCTGGTATTGAACTATATCAGTGCCCTGCAGGATGAAGAGGAGGTGAAAAAAGGAAAAGTATATGTGGCGGGCGTGATGAGGCCTTGCTTTGCGTGCTATGTCAGACTGGAAGTTCAAAAGGAAAAATTGGAAGCATATGATAAAACACTCGTATCCAATCCTCATCATGGATTTCCCTGGGTATCGGCGAATTCCTGGAAGGACACTTCCACCGAGGAAAAGCTGAAAGCGCTGGAGAAGATCGGTCTATTTGAGTATATCCGTTCTTTAGGGGCCGATGACAAAACGATCATGACCGAATTCATTAAGGATGAACATATTCATCTCACCGCATCCAGTGATAAAGGCTATGACAGGGATACTGATTCAGAGGCGGACGATTGACGGGCCGGATGAGGGCCGGAAATCAAAATACAGCGCCCCTGTAAGCGGCGCGTAATTCATCTGTATATTCTTCTGGCTCTGCGGCCCCATTAGGGCCGCCGCCTGGAACTTTGTGCCGATGGCGGAGATCGCATGCATAAAGCCGATGTTCCCTTCGGGAAAGGGTGGACTGGTGTTGTCATTTTTCGCGCCCCGGGGTTTTTCCGGATGCAGCATCTCCAGGAAGATGTCCTGGCGATCTGTGTATACGGTGAAGTCGGACATCTTATTCTGTACCTTTACCCAATACATTTCCGAGTGCCATCCTTTGAATTCGGGATACACCCAGCTTTCGCCCGTAATGGTATTGTTATAGGCTTTCTCCCAAACGCCCAGCCGCTGGCCCTTAAGCCTGTTCTTCCAGACACGGTAGGGACCACGGCCCAGCCACTTCATGCCTGTGATCTGCTCTTCGGGGAAATGGAAGGTGATGCCCAGGAAATCGGCGGCTTCCTTTTGTGCATAGCTGTATTCCAGCCTGGGGAGCACACCGCTCCCGAAGATCCATTTTACATAAAATCTTGCATCACCATAGGAGGGCTCCACGATGTAGGTGTCTTTTTGCCGATAGTGTCTCAATCGCGACAGCTGAAGGGGTATGCCAGCCAGGGCGGGACCTCCGCTGAAGGGGATGTCTTTCCTGCCGTTGAATACATTTTGCAGGAAGCCGGTGGCGGTGTCGAACCGGTAGGCGATGCCATCGCAGCTGATGGTCAGTGCCCCTGCTGTGGTGTCCACGGTGACGGCGGCTTTTTTGGCAATGGCCGTCGTTGTTTTGGTAATAGCTTCCGGCCGGTGCAGCGCCCAGCTCCAGGTGAAAATAGTATCCCCTTTCGGAGCGTAGGCAGTAAGGTACAAGGCATCGGCGTTTATATGGGCGGGGTAGTCGATGTTCAGCCAGCCTTTGTCGCCGGGCGCGATGGAAGGGGAGGGACAGGCGCCTTGTTGAAGGGTGGTCTCTTTCGTACCTGCTTCCCCGGCCTTGGGAAACGACACCAGTCGCCATTCGAACCTGCATTGACGGAGATTGGTATACAGGTACCTGTTCTCTACCGCCAGCCTCCCATTGAATGGTTGTGGAAGGGTCCGGGCGCCGATGTAAACAGGCGACCAGATCTCTTTGATGGTGTAATAGCTGGCTTCCTTTTCACGGTGCGGGCCTACGATGCCGTCCGGCGCCTGGTTCCCGGCCACATCGATGCTGTCGCCTTTATCCCTTCTGACGGCGCCCTCGTCATGGAAGGACCATAGGAAGCCTCCGGCAAACCCGCGATGCTTCATCATCTCATTCCAAAAATCATCCAGGCCCGCGCCGTGGCCGCCGTCGAATAAGCCGTGCATGAATTCGGTGGGATAGAAAACCTCCCTGCCATACAACACGGCATTGGTGATATAATTAAAATCGGGATAGTGTTTTGCATCGGTGCCGTTGAACTTTTCCCAGGGGTGCATGACAAAGCGGCGCTGAGGGTCATACAGGCTGAAGTCGCCGTCCAGCGCACGGTTCCATCCACCTTCGTTGCCATTGTCCCAGATGATGATGGAAGGGTGGTTGACGTCCCGCAGGACCATTTCCCTGACGAGCTTCCTGCCTATTGCCGTGTCATAGGATTTTTGCCAGCCTGTGAGCTCATCCAGCACGAACAGGCCGAGGCTGTCACAGAGGTCGAGAAATTCCCTGTCCGGCGGATAGTGCGACATACGGACGGCATTCATGTTCATGTCCTTTATCAGGCCGATGTCCAGCAGGTGTACGGCGCGGCTGAGCGTTCTTCCGCTCTCCGGCCACTGGCTATGACGGCATACCCCTTTCATGGTGATTTTTACGCCATTGACGTAGAACCCTTCCTGCTCCCTGAACTCCACTGTGCGAAAGCCAAACCGCTGGCGGATGGTATGGATGATCTTGCCTTTTTGGTTGATGGAGATGACGGCCTGGTAGAGCTTCGGCGTTTCAGGGTTCCAGGGCCGGATGCCTGTATAGGTGCCTGTCAGATAGCTGCTGTCTGCTGCCTTTGCGGTGATGTTCTTTCCAACCGGCCGGCCTTCGAGGTCCTGCAGCTGTATGTCGATCGTTTGGTCTTTATGCGTGTTCTTCGTGAATACCTGTATGCCGAATACGCCGCTGGCTTTTGCATCGATGGCCACTCTTTCGATGAAGGTCTCCGGGACGACCTCCAGGAATACGGGACGGAAGATGCCTCCGAAGAGCCAGAAGTCGGCCTGTCTTTCAGCGCGATTGATAGAATTATCTGCCGATCTTTTATGGACGGTGACTTCCAGTACATGATCGTTGCCGGGTTTCAGCAGGGTGGTGATGTCATAGCGGAACTGGTAAAAGGCGCCCTGGTGGATGGGGCCCGCCACGTTGCCGTCTATTTTCACTTCGGTGTCCGTCATGGAGCCGTCGAAGACGATGAAAACTTTTTTGCTGCTCCATCGTGGATCGGTTTTGAATGAGTGCTTGTACCAGCCCTGTTCGTCGGGGTTGTCTTTGTCCTGGTAATAGTTGAAGGTGCCGAAACCCTGCTCTTCCCAGCAGGAAGGTACGGCGATGGTCGACCATTTACCGCTGTTCATCCCGCTGCTGCACTTAAAGTCCCATGGTACGGTGTGATCCTTATCTGTGCCGGAAAGGTATTGGAGGATGGTTTGTTGAGCGGTTGCGGAGAGGCGAGTGAAAATGAACAGGATTATAATGGATAGAACTTTCTTCATTGGTTGATTACCTCCTCCATCTTTGTGCTGCGTGAGCCTTTGATGAGTATGTAGGCGTTTTTCGGCTTTGTGGTCTTTATCCACGCTGCTGCCTGCTGGCTATTGTCGAATCTTTTGTAAGGATGCTGCAGCTTTTGGAAATCGCCACCCACGAGGATTACTTCCTGCCAGGGATATTGTTTTATCAGGTCGACGATGCCCTGGTGTTCGGCAAGGCTTTCTTCTCCCAGTTCTGCCATGGCGCCCAGCATGAGGATCTTGTTATTGGTGGGTTCCGGGGTGGCGGAGGTGCCCGCCGGCACCAGCTTTGCGAAATTCTCGATGGCTGCCCGCATGCTGGAGGGGTTGGCGTTGTAGGCGTCCAGGATGATGTGGTTGCTGTCTTTATGGATCAGCTGGCTACGGCTGTTGGAAGGTGTGTAGGCTTCGATGGAGGCTTTGATAGCTGCATCCGGCACGTTGAAATGTTTGCCAACGGCGACGGCTACCAGGACGTTGGGGAGGTTGTAGTCGCCGACGAGCTGGGTGTGGATGGGGCCGGGACCTGCTGTTAGTTCCACGGTGAGGAAAGAGTTTTGGTTGCCGGTCCTTGCCGTTCCTGTTACATCGGCATCATGCGTGCCATATTTTATGATGTGGGGGATGCCCCGGCTCATGGTGCGGAGGTAGTCATAGTCCCACATGACGAAGGCGGTGCCGCCGGTGGAGGGGCCGGACGGGGTGGGTGCGCCGGTTGAGGCAGGTGTCGAAGCGCCGGTGAGTGCAGGGACCTGGTCGCTGCGGAGGAAATCGTACAGCTCGCCCTTGCCTTTCTTCACGCCCTCGGGCCCGCCGAAGCCTTCCAGGTGGGCCTTACCGGCATTCGTGATGATGCCATGCGTGGGCAGGGTATATTTACAGTAGCCTTCAATTTCTTTCTGGTGATTGGCGCCCATCTCGATGACGGCGAACTGCGCATCCTTTTTGACGGAGAGGATGGTGAGCGGGATGCCGATGTGGTTGTTCAGGTTGCCCTGGGTGGTATACGTGATGTAGGTGGAGGCCAGGACGGAGTAGACCAGCTCCTTGGTCGTGGTCTTGCCATTGCTGCCTGTGATAGCGATGAAGGGGATATTGAATTGCCGGCGGTGGTGAAGGGCTAATTGTTGCAGGGTCGTCAGCACATCTTCCACCAGGATCAGCCTGTCTGAATGATACGGTGGGGGCATATCGGCCTCGGCGGGCGCTTCGTCGATGATGGCATAGGCGGCGCCTTGTTCCAGGGCCCGGGCGGCAAAAGCATTGCCGTTGTAGCTGGGGCCTTTCAGGGCGAAAAAGAGGTCGCCCTGCCGGAGCTTGCGGGTATCGGTTTGCACGGAGGGGTGCCGGAGGTAGAGATCGTATAATTGGGCGATGGTCATGGGCAAATTTAGGGCTAAAAGAGGCATTCAGCAAAGTTGGGGGGCCGTTGCAGGTTAACGAACCAGGATTTCTTCAGGGACCAAAACCCATTCCAGTTACAATTGCCGTCCCTGACCCGGGCATTATAGTAGTTGCTTTTCACCTCATAGTGGTCCATGGTGGTGCAAAATGAGAAGCTTTGGTCTATCTTCCTTAGTTCAGTTTCAAATTGTCGAAAGGTTTTGAGATCGCCGGGAGTAAGGACCTTTCTTTTCAGGAAAAGATAGCCGTCATCGAACATATAATAAAAGTGTCCACTGTACCCCAACAGGTCGTCCTGGCTTTCATAAATTTCAGCTTCCCAGTTCTTGTCTATCCGGGTCACTACTAATTTGTAGCGGGCGTGATGGAAACAGCCTATGGTGTTGTATACGATGCTCAGCTGTTCGTGGTCCTTAAGTTTGGCCAGCGTGTTCTCCAGATGATCATGGCCGTGGAGATGTCCATGGATAAATAGTAGTAAAGCCAGATAGAGGGGTTTCATTTCAACAGTTTATTTAGGAGATTCACCAAATAAAAATGTTTTTAGTGTATAGAACCCGCCCCAGCTGCAACTGCCATCTTGGATCTCACAAGACCAGTATTTGCTCCTGACGGAATAATAGTCCTGGGTGGTGCAGCCAGCTTTATGAGCCTTTCTTAGTTCATTTTCAAAAGCAACAAAGGCCAGGATATCTTTCCCGGATAATATTTTTGCTTTCAAAAGTATATGTTTTTTTTGCTCATATAATCTGGCCGTCAATTGGCCTTTAATACGGGTGATCGTCAATTTTTCTATGTTATTATTGAAACATCCGATAGAGTGATAGTCGACGATAAGCCTATCTTTATTCGTTAACTTCGAAAGGGTATTCTCCGGATAGGCCATCAATGAGTCGGGGCATAGCCTTAGCTCTATGGCCGTATCATTATACAAAGCATATTTCTTATCGACCATCTCCCCGTATATATTAGGATAAACGATCCGGTAATTTCCTTTTGGAATGGCCAGATCGACGGGAAACCGCCGCTGCTGACGCATGAGGACCTTTGCTATCAATTTGTTGTCGGACTGAAGGAAAAAGAGCACACTGTCCGGGGTCGTCGGATTAAAATAGGGCATGGGTCTGCAACCGCCTGTACGAAGGACGAGCTTTGCCGTATCCCTGTTTTGTGCTGATGCAGGAGAGCAAATGATGAAAAAGGCGAGGTATAGGAGTTTCATATCAGGCATTAATATAATAACGATGCAGGCACTATTAAAAATACATAAGATGCCGGGATTTCATATTTTCATCGGGTAACAGCAGAATTTTTTTTATGACGGAATTATACGACGATATCTTCGCCCGCTGGGTCCGGGCCTTTAACGAGATCAACTGGCTATCCCGATATAAGGAAAGGGTCGAGCATACGAAATATGCGCCTACCCGCCAATTTGATCTTAAGGATTTTGATCAGGGGGATTTCCCCGCTCATAGTCCGCTGTATGATGAGAAGCCAGCAGATGGAAGTGATCATTATACCTATGGAATGGACGCGCAGGGGCGACCGGTGCATGTTGCTTATCAGCATACCTGGAATAAGGTGTTTTGGGAAGGGTTCTACAATTATTCGGCAGATCGTGCAGAGTATATTGAATTCGAGTTAGGCACCGGCGTGCCCACCCGTATCGAGGTTGTGCAATTCGAAGGGGGGCAGAAAGTTAGCTTTCAGCAATTTTCATTGAACGGAGGCGGCTATCGCCTGGCCGGGGAAAGTAACAGGGATATAATAGACAAGGTCAGGAACAGCGATTTTTTGGGGATCTGTCAAGTAAAGAAATTTATGTATGAAAAGGATAGGATCGTTGGGGCGGATTGCCTGGCTGTATACCCTGGTGCCGGAAGATCCTTGTTCCGACAGACTTTTTTATATGACAGGGAGGGGCGTCTGGATGAAATAAAGAACATTTATGAGAATGGTAATGAACAGGTGGAATATGCGTATGTTTCCCCGGAAGTAAATGTGGCCGATCTGTCAAATCGACTTTCCCGTGAGATGGCTGATTCGATCGTTGAGACGCTGTTGAAAAAAAATATTGAACAGCCGCTGGCGACTTTGGAGTTAAGCTACCGGTCCGTGGCGAACTATATGCCTTCGCTGGTGCCAAAGTCACTTGCTGACTGGGACGACATTATTGCCGCTCGGGGGACAGAAGTCGACTTTACGTTGCTGTTTATACCAGGCTATGAAACGCTGCTATCAATGGATGCGCCAGCATTGGAGCGCCCACTGCAACAGTTGATGCAGATCATAGAGCAAACAAAAGATTATGACCTTGGCAGGAACATGTTGCGTAAAACTGCTTTTTTGTTGACCCGGGGAAAGCTCAATGGAAAAATAGCGGTCAATGACAACTTTATCGCTTATGCCGTAGATTGGGAGGGCGAAGGGCAGGAGTTCGAAGAGATTTTAAGGGACTGCGGCCAGTCGGAAGAGGTGATCGCGGACTGGAAGAAGAAGGGCTGGATATAGCCGGGAAGTCCATGCAACATTCCCGGAACCACTGTGTCCTTTGGTGTGGGCCGCATGGCCTTTCTCACCAAAACCATCTCTATGTTTAAAAATTATCTCACCATTGCCCTGCGGCAGCTGGGAAAGCAGAAATTCTATTCTGCCATCAAGATCGGCGGTTTTGCCCTGGGCATTGCCACCTGCCTGCTGATCACGCTGTATATCCGTCATGAGCTGAGCTTTGACAAATCCTACCCGGATGCCGGCAGATTGTACCGTGTCATCACGAATTATGATGACAATGGGAAGTTGGAACAGGGGACGGCGTTTGCGGCGCCTTTTGCAAAGACGATCAAGGCGCAGTTCCCCCAGATAGAGCTGTCGGGCCGGCTGATGCCTTTTCCCTTGTTCTGGGGAGCAGGGAGCAATGAGGTGATGCCAGAAGGTAAGACGGACAATACATTTGAAGAGGGGTTCACCTATGCGGATCAGACCCTGCTGGATATGCTGCAATTGCCCATGGTGTATGGCAACCGGGCCAGGGCCCTGGCGGAGCCCAATACCCTGGTGCTGTCCCGGCGGAAGGCGGAAAAATATTTCCCCCATCAAAACCCCGTCGGACGCCTGTTCTATTTGAACAATGACATGAAAAAGCCCTGGAAGGTGGGCGGGGTCATGGAAGACATGCCGGCGACTACCCATCTGCAGTATGATTTCTTTTTGTCGCTGACGGGGCATGAGCTTTGGAAGGGTGAGCAGGACACGTGGTGGAACCAGAATTATGATACGTATATCAAGCTGCAGCCCGGGGCGGACCCTGCGCAGATGGGGGCCAAATTGACGACGATGATCAGAGGGCAGCTGCTGCCGTTGTATACCGAGTCGGGGATGAAGGACCCGAAAAAGGTGGTGAACCAGCGGACTATCATACTTCAGCCTATCGGGGAGGTCCACCTGTATGCCGGGATTGACGATGCGCATACGCATGGGGACATCCGGTATGTGCGGCTGTTTGGCGCCGTGGCCGGGTTCATCCTGCTGCTGGCCTGTATCAATTTCATCAACCTGTCGACGGCCCGCAGCGCGGGCAGGGCCAAGGAAGTGGGGCTGCGGAAGGTGATCGGGTCCCGCCGGAGCGGCCTGATCCGGCAATTCCTGCTGGAGTCGCTGGTGCTGAGCTTCTTTTCTTTCCTGCTGGCTATTGCCCTGGCCTGGCTGCTGCTGCCCCTGTTCAATAAGATGGCGGCTACCTCGCTGTCGTTTCCCTGGGGAGAATGGTGGCTGTTCCCTGTTATGACAGGCGCGGCCATTGTGATAGGGGTGCTGGCGGGGCTCTATCCGTCCATCTATCTCTCGGGCTTCAGGCCTGTGCAGGTGCTCAAAGGGCAGGTGAGCATGGGCGCCCGTGGGGGGCGGCTGCGCAGCGTGCTGGTGGTCTTCCAGTTCACCACTTCCATCATATTGATCATCGCCACTTTTGTCATTCATGGGCAGATGGACTTCCTGCTGAACAGGAAGCTGGGCTTCGATAAGGACCAGGTGGTACAGGTGCAGGGAGTAGGGTCGCTGGACAAGCAGATGCATACTTTCCAGGATGAGCTGCTGAAGGTGCCAGGGGTAAGAAATGCGGCGCTGAGCGATTTCCTGCCCATAGAAGGAAGCAAACGGAACATGAATACCTTATATAATGAAGGCAAGGACAAGGAGGAGGCGGGCATCGGAACACAGATGTGGAATGTGGATGAGAACTATATCCCTACGATGGGGATCCAGATGGTGGCGGGGAGGAATTTTTCCAAGGACCTGCTGTCGGACTCGTTGAATATCATCATCAATGAGTCGATGGCAAAGAAGATGGGGCTCAAGGACCCTTTGGGCCATCGCATCGGTCGTGGGACATGGCAGCACCGGGTCATCGGGGTGATGAAGGATTTCAACTTCGAGTCCATGAAGCAGGACATCGGGCCTCTTTGCTTCAAGATCGGCACCTGGGCCAATACCATCTCTGTAAAAGTTAATGCGGCGGATATGAAGGCGGTGCTGGGCCGCATCAGCGCTGTGTGGAAGAGCTATTCCCCGCACCAGGAATTCCGCTATGTCTTCATGGATGAAAGCTTTGCCCGTATGTATGCGGATGTGCAGCGGACGGGGCTGCTTTTCACCAGCTTTTCGGTGCTGGCAGTGATCATTGCGTGCCTGGGGCTGTTTGCTTTGTCGGCCTTCATGGCCGAGCAGCGGAGCCGGGAGATCGGGATCCGAAAAGTCCTGGGCGCTACGGTGGCACAGATGGCGAGCCTGCTGTCCGTGAATTTTGTGAAGCTGGTGGTGATCGCTTTTGTCATTGCGTCGCCCATTGCGTGGTGGGGTATGCATAAGTGGCTGCAGGATTTTGTTTACCGGATAGATATCAGCGGATGGATCTTCCTTGTGTCGGGAGCGCTGGTTGGGGTGATCGCGTTGCTGACCATTAGTTTCCAGGCGATGCGGGCGGCGACGGCGAATCCGGTGAAGTCCCTGAGAACGCAGTGAACAGGGGCTTCGGCCGAAGGCCAATTATTGGATGTTTTGCGGGGAGGTCTATTTTTTGGGAAAGGCCGACCCCGCAAAATCAAGAGCTTGAGGGCGGAGTAGGGCGATTTGTTACATTTGCCCTCTAATGGAAAAAAAGAACAACCGATCTGTATATGCGCTGATCCTGGTCATTATCGTTGCATTTACGGCCTATGAAGAACTGCACCTGCGTCGTTATCTCTTTGCCAGGTATTCGCCCATTGCGGATTGTCTGCCTAATTTCCTGGCATCCTTGCTGCTGGCCTTTGGCTACATGGTGTTCAAGAAGCCGGAAAGCAACCGGGAGATAGGGAGGTCGATCCTGTTCCTGGTGGCGGGGCTTGTGCTGTATGAGTTTATACAACTGGCGATGCCGCACATGGTCTTTGACGTGAAAGATATTATTGCATCTATCCTGGGAGGCTTGTTTGCTTACGGCCTGATATATGTAATAAGAAAGCCCCGCGGAGCGGGGCTTTCTTAAATGCTATTGTTTTCTTGTATTCTGTCGTCTTTGTTTGTAGTTGATACCCGTCTGGCGGCCATTGCCTGCGGGACTACCGACACGGTCCATAGCGCAACGGAAACCGATGGTGCTGTTGGACTGATCTTCTTCCAGGAAGCGGCGGGTGCCGGGGCTCAGCCAGTAAGCGCGGTCGTTCCAGCTGCCGCCTTTCACGACGCGGGACTTATTGCTGATGAGGGTCGTCTTACCGTAGCCGTAGGCGATGCCGGAGATAGTGGAGTCACCGTCCAGGAAGTTGATGACGTCACCCTTCTGGTAGTTGCGGCGGGCCCTGCTCTCGGAGTCAGTTACAGCGCGCATCTTGATACGGCCCAGGGAATCTCTTTCTCCCTTGCCTTCCTTGCCCAGGTCAACGGTCTCGAATTTATTACCACGATAGGGAGCGATGTCTTCCACGTCCTGGGTGTTCAGGGGACGATAAACGTCGCCTACCCACTCGCTGACATTACCGGACATATTATAGATCCCAAAACCGTTGGGGAAGAAAGAAGTTACGGGGGCGGTATATACGGCGTTGTCATTCAGACCACCGGCTACACCCATGTTGTCACCGGAACCGCGTTTGAAGTTCGCCATGAAGGTACCCTGCCAGCTGCCGTGGCGGGTATCGCGAAGGCCGTTGACGTTGTTGCTCCAGGAATAAACCTGTTTGTTGGCGATCAACTCTTCCCCACGCTTCTTGTCATTCTTGCCGGGGAGAGGGTTCTGATTGATATATCCCAGGGCGGCGTATTCCCACTCGGCTTCTGTCGGGAGACGGTAGCCGGGAAGCAGGATGCCATCCTCGAAGGTCACCACTGTACGGGGCGTACCATTGGGATTCTTCAGGGCATTGCTCTTTGATTTTGCTTTCTTATCAGGCGTAGCCTGGTATTCACCCATCAGATAGGCCTTGGTATTGAAGTTCTCCTGTCCGAGGCCCTGCAGGTTCTTTACGGAATTCTGGTTGATGAAGCCCTTGTCCAACAATGCCTTTTCGTTGACACGGTCGCTGCGCCAGAGACAGAAATCATGCGCCTGTTTCCAGGTGACGCCTACGACAGGGTAATAATTGTAGGAAGGGTGGCGGAAGTAGTATTCCACCATCGGCTCGTTGTAAGCCAGCTCGCTTCTCCAGCAGAGGGTATCGGGCAGCGCTCCGTCGCGGACTGCTTTGTACTCGTCGGCGTCGAAAACGACGTTGAGCCAGTACAGGTATTCACGATAGTGGATGTTCGCCACCTCGGTCTGGTCGATGTAGAAAGAGTTTACCGTCACGCGCCTGGGTACGTTGTTCCAATCCCTCATCACGTCCTCCTGGGTAGCGCCCATGGTAAAAGTACCACCTTGCACAAAAACCAGCCCGGGACCGGTACGTTGCTCTTTTTCTTTCGAAACCTGGAAGCCGCCCATCTTCGAGTCGTTGTAGTTCCATCCTGTAACACTGGATTGCTCCATCTTCTTGCTTTTACAGGAGGCTACCAGGATGAGGCCTGATGCCAGGATAGCTAGGTTTTTCAAATTCATAAGTTGACGCATTTATTGGCGCTTTAGCCGTAATTTGTAACTCTAATAAACGTGGTCTCCGACCAATTATTGTATTATAATACGTGGCTTAGTTATCCACAGTTGCCCCGCTGGTAAAGTTAGGGGATTTTCCTTAGTAACTGATTGTATGAGAAGGATTTGGCTAATTTTAGCAATATGTTCTTTCCTGCTATTCCCCGCGGGGGCCCAACGGGTCTATACCACTGCCAGTTCCATGGCCTCGGGCAGCTGGTACAGGATGGCCATATCCGCCCCCGGCGTGTATAAGGTGGACGCTGCTGTCCTCCGCCAGCTGGGGATTAGCCTCACCGGGCTTTCGTCTGCCAGTATCCGGCTGTATGGCAATGGCGGTGGCATGTTGCCTGAAGCCTGCAAGGGCCTTCGCACGGATGACCTGGTGGAAAATGCCATCGACATGGAGGATGGAGGGGATGGGGTCTTTGGCGAGGGGGACTATTTCCTTTTTTATGCTCCCGGCCCTCATCATTGGGCAAAAGACTCCGCTAATCGGCGGTTTACACATATAAAGAATATATATAGTGAAGTTGCCTGGTATTATATCAGCATCGGGGGAGGGGCAGGGCGGAGGATCACCAGCCGGGGTAGTCTGCCTAACCCAAATGCCGTGGTGACCGGCTTTGACTGGCGCGCTTTTCATGAGAAGGACACCGTCAATATCCTTTCCAGCGGTAAGGACTGGTATGGGGAGGAATTTTCGAATATCCCCGGGGGCACCGGTGCGCGGAACTTTACATTGACGCCCCCTCATCCTGATGGGGGTAGCTCCCTGTTCCTGTCGACTACCTTTATGGCCCGGAGCGTCGGCGCTTCCAGTAAGGTCGCGCTGACGGTGAATGGCGTAGCAGCGGGGGCCATGGACATTGCGGCTGTGACGGATGGGGGCTATGATGTCTTTGGCCGGACGGGCGTATTGGGGGTGGCGGTCCCGGCGGGGGGTGGCGGTCCGGGTGGCGGGACGCTGACCCTGGGCTATACTTTTACGCCCGGAGGCTATAATGCACAAGGCTGGCTGGACTGGTGGGAGCTGTCGGGGAGAGGTGTGCTTTCCCTCGGGGGGTATGCACAGCTGCAGTTCAGGGACTGGAGCAGTGTCGGCAGCGGGCGGGTGGGGGCCTTTACGTTGCAGGGAGCGGATGCCGCTACCCGGGTCTGGGATGTCACCGATGCTGCCAAGCCTGTGCAGGTACAGGGGACCTTATCCGGAGGGGCGTTTGGTTTTGCCGCGGATTGCGGCAGCCTCCATGAATACATCGCGTTCAATGCGTCGGCGAAGGCGCTGGCGGTCACGCCGGGAAAGACGGGCGTGGAGGGTGCTGCGGCCTATCCTTATGGCGGGGTGAATGGTGATCCCAATGGGGCGGACCTGGGTGCGTCGGGACTGTTTACGCCGCTGGCGGTGGGTAAGGTGGGCAATCAAAATCTCCACCAGCCAGTGATGACGGACCTGCTGATCGTCGCGGACCCGGCGCTGCTGGGCCAGGCGCAGCGGCTGGCGCAGTTCCATATACAGCACGACAGGCTGAAAGTGCTGGTGGTCACTTCCGACCAGGTGTACAATGAATTTGCAGGCGGATGCCCCGATCCCGCGTCCCTGCGGGATTTTGCGAAGATGTACTACGACCGCAGCAATGGTGATTCGACTAAGCGGCCCCGTTACCTCCTGTTGTTTGGAGCGGGCTCATTCGATTATAAGGACAGGCTCGCCGGTAATACGAACAAGGTCCCGGCCTATGAGAGCGGCGTTTCGCTGGACCCGCTGAACACCTATACTTCGGACGATTTTTTCGCCATGCTGCAGGATTCCGCCGACGTGAACGATCTCGACAAAAAGAATTTACTGGACCTGGGGGTCGGCAGGATACCCGCACGCACGGTGGCCGAGGCTGCTGCAGTAGTGGATAAGATCCTCCATTATGCGGACGCGAAGACGCAGGGGCCCTGGCGCAATGAGCTGACGCTGGTGGCGGATGACGGGGACCAGAACCTTCATTTCCAGGATGCCGAGGCTTTTGCCGCCACCATTGGCACGACGGCACCCGTCTTTGATATTGACAAGATCTACCTGGATGCTTATAAGCAGCAGAATACACCGGCGGGAGGAAGGTATCCCGATGTGAACCAGGCCATCAGCAGCGGGCTGTACAATGGCACACTGATCTGGAACTATACGGGCCATGGCAGCAATGCCCGCCTTTCCAACGAGGATGTCATGGATCAGTCCACGGTGGCGGGCTTTTCAAACGCCGATAAGCTGCCGCTGTTTGTCACGGCCACCTGTGACTTTGCGCCCTATGACAATCCACTGATACAATCCATCGGGGCCAGTCTGCTGGTGCGGCCGGGGTCGGGCGCTATTGCGCTGATGACCACCACCCGGATCGTGTTTGCCTTTAGCAACAAATTGATCAATAACAACTACTGGCAGATCGCGGTGACGCCCAGGCCGGATGGTACATATTATTCCCTGGGAGAGGCGGGCAGGCTGACAAAGAACTATACTTACCTGACCCAGACGGATGCGGTGAACAACCGGAAATTTACTTTGATAGGCGACCCAGCGTTGACCCTGGCCTTTCCCGTATATAAAGTTAGGACGACGGCGATCAATGGCAAGGCGGTGGGAGGGAGTGGGAGCCCGGCTGCGGATACGCTGAAAGCATTGAACCAGGTGTCCGTGTCCGGATCGGTGACGGATGCGGGAGGGGCCCTGCTGAGCAATTTTAACGGGATACTATATACGACAGTATATGACAAGCCCCGTGTGGCAACCACCCTGGGTAATAACCCCGGCAGCTCCCGGGCGGAGTTCCTCGTACAGGATAATATCCTATATAAAGGAAAAGTACCTGTCAGCCAGGGCAACTTCAACTTTACTTTTGTCGTACCGAAGGACATCAATTACCAGTATGGTAAAGGCCGGATCAGCTATTATGCGGGCGGACAAGGGGATGGCAACGGGGTTTTCACCAACGTCCTGGTAGGCGGGTCGGGGAATGGCACGAGCTATACGGGAGGGCCTACCATTCAGGCCTATCTGAATGATGAGAAGTTTGTGGATGGGGGGATCGCCAATGCAAAACCGATCCTTTTGTTGCATTTGCAGGATTCTTTGGGCATCAATATCACGGGGACAGGCATAGGACATGATATCACGGCGATATTGGATAACAACACACAAAACCCATTGGTGCTAAATGGGTTTTACGAGGCGGACCTGAATACATATAAAAAAGGGACGGTACGTTATCCGATGCCGCAAATGACCGAGGGGGAACATGTTGTGCTCATTAAAGCCTGGAATGTGGCCAATAATTCGGGACAGACCTCGCTTAGTTTCCGGGTTGTGGCGTCTCAGCGGCTGGTGCTGACGCATGTGCTGAACTATCCGAACCCGTTCACCACGCATACGACGTTCTGGTTTGAGCACAACCGGCCGGCGGAGGACCTGTCGGTTTTGGTACAGATATTGACAGTATCGGGCAAGCTCGTAAAATCCATGCGGCGGACAATAAATACGCCCGGAAACCGTTCGAGTGAGATTGATTGGGACGGCCGTGACGACTATGGCTCGAAGATCGGGAAGGGGGTTTATATTTACCGGCTCAGGGTACGGTGTACGGATGGGTCGATGGCGGATGTGTTCCAAAAGCTGTATATTCTGTAATACCCTTTAAAAACTATTAATAACCAATAATTTAGCAGCCTATAACCTACATTTACTTTTCTTAAAAGAAGGGCCGGGCCGATGAGGGCCGGGGTGATTACAAAAGAAAATTAAACAAACTCATGAAACGATCTTACCTGAGATTAGCTGCTTTTTCAGTGTTATTTATTGGGGCATCGCAAGTTTCACAGGCACAGACGAGCCTGCCGATCACGACGACGGCGGTGCCGTTCCTGCGGATCTCACCGGATGCCAGAGGGGGTGGGATGGGTGACCTGGGCGTGGCTACTACGCCTGATGCCAGTTCGAATTTCTATAATCTTTCCAAGATACCTTTTGCCAAGAAAGAGATCGGCATTGGACTGACGTATACTCCCTGGTTGAAGGACCTTGGATTGAATGATGTTTACCTGCTGGCTGCATCGGGCTATAAGAAGCTGGATGACCTGCAGGCTGTCTCTGCTTCTGTGCGCTATTTTAGCCTGGGGGATATCAATTTCACCGACAATAGCGGCGCTCCCATCGGCAATGGGCGTCCCCGTGAGTGGGGGCTTGACCTGGGCTATTCCCGTAAGCTGGGCGATAAATTGTCCGTAGGCCTTGCTGCCCGGTACATTTATTCCAACCTGGCGGGTGGTTATTCCTCTCCCGGCGGGCCGACCTATCAACCCGGAAAGACATTTGCGGCGGATATCTCCTTTTTCTATCATGGTGTGACGGATGAGGCCGGGGGCTGGAATTTCGGTCTTGCGATATCCAACCTGGGTGGTAAGATCGGGTATACGAACTCCGCTACGGAAAAAGATTATATCCCTGCCGACCTGGGGCTGGGCACCACCTATACGGCGGTGTTCAATGAAGACAACAAGGTGATGTTCGGGATCGATATCCATAAGCTGCTGGTGCCAAGGCCGCCTGATTTCGGTGATACGGCCGCGGTGGCGGATTATCATAATAAGAGCCTCGTGAGCAGCTGGTTCAGCAGTTTCAGCGGTCCCAGCCAGTTCAAGACCTTGCAGGCTTCCATCGGCGCCGAGTATTCATACCAGGACCAGTTCTTCTTCCGGGCGGGTTATTATTATGAGGACAGGAACCAGGGCGATCGCAAATATTTCAGCGTTGGCGTGGGGTTGAATTACAATGTGATGGGATTGAACTTCTCTTATCTTGTGCCTTCGGGTAATGGGACGACGCGTAATCCTTTGTCCAATACCTTGCGTTTTGGGTTGTCTTTCAACCTGGACAGCAATGGGGATAGTACGCCTGAAACGACGACACCGTAGACTTTACGGGAAATTATGATACTTTTGAGGCGCTGCGGAATAAAACCGCAGCGCTTTTTTATTATGGGCTATCGCATCGGCTTTGGAGTGGATTTTCATCAATTGGCAGCGGGCCGCGCGCTGTGGCTGGGAGGCGTGCAGATCCCGCATACAAAGGGATCGCTGGGGCATAGTGATGCGGATGTATTGCTGCATGCTATCTGCGATGCTTTGCTGGGTGCGTTGAACCTGGGGGACATCGGCCTGCATTTTCCCAATACCGATGCGGCTTATAAGGATATCGACAGCAAGGTGCTGCTGCAGAAAAGTTATGCATTGGTGAAGGAGAAGGGGTACAGGCTGGTGAATATCGATAGTACGGTGTGCCTGGAGGCGCCTAAGATCATGAAGTATGCGGGGGCTATGCGGGCGGCGATGGCGAAGGTGCTGGAGGTGGATGCGGATGATATTTCCATTAAGGCGACGACGACGGAGCTGATGGGGTTTGTGGGAAGGGGGGAAGGGTTGATGGCGTATGCGACGGTGTTGGTGGAGAAGGTGTGAGGATTCGGGGTGTAGGGTTGTGGTTTGGGTTGTGGTATGAGTTTGTGGGTTTGTCTACGAGTTGAGGGATCTTTTTACTTCCAGTACAAAGTCTTCGGTGACCTCGGCAAGGGAGGCGATACGGGTGATGGAGAAGTCGGTGGTACAAAGGAGGTTTTTGACAATGGTCTTTTTGCCTTTCTTTTCCCCTATTTTATAAATAGGATCACGCTCTATTGAATAAAAAGTTGCAATGCTGTCCATGACCTGGGAAATTTGTTTGTCCAAGTTACGCAATTGGGATAAAATAGACAAGTGATTTATGTGCCTGTGTCGATCAAGCTCTCTTTCTGTGCTGCCAATCACCTGTTTGACGATCTGATCAATAACTGCAGTGGGTGCGTCACCTTTAAAATCCGCCAGGATAGCCAATACCTTCAGGCTTGGATCATCGGAAGACAATAAGAGCCGATAGTCTATTTCGGCAAGAACGATCATTTCGAAGGAAAAAAACATTTGTCTACATTGCCACCGGGTCGGCATGGCTGGTGTGCCAGGACCTATGTATACGACATACTGCCGGACCTCCATCTTGTATTTACGGGACAGCATCACAAAATATTCGGCCATGCGATAGACCATGGCCGGGTCGCTTTTAGTTTGGAACTCAATATGCAGTACGTAGGTATCGCCGGCCGCATCTGTGATCTTCTTTAGCACATCCGGATGCCGCTCTTTTGTATGTTGAATATCATCCGGCAGCTCTTCAGTTTTAACGGTATGGATACCCAATACCTTTGTCATGAGGCCGGGCAGCGTGGCCTCAAGGTTCTCTTTGAGTATCTTATCATATTGATGCACCTGACGGTTGCCTGATCTTTCTCTCGCCACAGGATCGAAGGTTTGGCCGGCAAAAGTAGGAACTTGCCAAAAGGGATTTTTTTTGAAATTGCTAAACTGCAGTTACGATGCAGTAAATGAAACCTTGCAAACCATTACCTTTGCTCGCATGAGTTTAAAAATCAACGTTCGCATCATTAACAGGTCTTCCAACGACCTTCCCACCTATGCCACGACAGGCTCCGCCGGGATGGATATCCGCGCTGATCTCCCCGGGCCTGTGGTACTGAAGTCCCTGGAAAGGCAGTTGATCCCTACCGGGCTGTTCATCGAGCTGCCTTTAGGCTATGAAGCGCAGATCCGCCCCCGCAGCGGCATGGCCATCAAGCACGGCATTACCTGCCTGAATACACCCGGCACCATCGATTCCGACTACCGCGGTGAGATCAAGGTGATCCTCATCAACCTCTCCGGCGAAGAGCAGACCTTGCATCCCGGGGACAGGATCGCTCAAATGGTGATCGCCTCCGTAGAACAGGTGGAATGGGAGCAGGTGGAGACCATCAGCGAGACCGTGCGGAGCGCCGGCGGGTTTGGCCATACGGGGAAACAGTAGGCAGGGATGTCTGACCGGGGGACAATAGACAGGTGATGTCTGCCCGGGCCCTGGTGCATGCCGGATGACGATCCCGGAGACAGTTGCCCGCGGCCTGTTGACAAAAAGATGCATGTACAAAAAACAACCTATACATAACCTATACATAATGACGCAGAAGCTTTTAGTGGCGATCGCCCTGGTGGCGTCCATAGCCGGGGTCGTGGCGGGATGCCGCTCGACAAAGAAGATCCAGAAAGTGATCGCTGCTCCCGGCGCGAAGAAAGATTCGGCGGTGGCTGTCACACCTGTGGTCACGCCGGAGGACCGCCATGCCGACAGCCTGAAGATCATCAGCCAGACGGTGCAGGGACTGGCCCGCAACCGCATCGACTTCCAGACCTTTTCTGCCCGTGTGAAGGTCCATTATGAAGGGGGCGACGGGAAGGATTATGAGTTCAATGCCTTCATCCATATGAAAAAGGACAGTCTTATCTGGGTGTCCATCAATGCCGCCCTGGGTATCGAGGCTTTCCGCCTGCTGATCACCCCTGACAGTGTAAAGATCCTGGATAAGCTGAAGAAGATAGCCCGGCTGCGGAGCGTCAGCTTCCTGCAGGAAGAGATCCATCTGCCTGTGGACTTTAAGACTTTGCAGGACCTGCTGCTGGGCAATCCTATCTACCTGGACACCACGAATATACTCTTTTATAAAAAAGATGCTTCGGCCATGTCCCTGCTGAGTGTCGGCGATCTCTTTAAGAACTATTTGACGCTGAATGGGGACAATACCCTTCGCCACTGCAAGCTGGATGATGTCGACCCCTTCCGGGCCCGCACATGCGATCTTACCTATGGGGATTATGAGCAGCGGGACACCCTCCGCTTTTCCACTTACCGTAAGGTCTCCGTGGCTGAAAAAACAAAAGTGGATATCGAGTTGGGGTACAAGCAATGGAAGTTTAACGAACCTTTAAGTTTTTCTTTCAACATCCCGAAAAATTATCGGCGGAGATAAACGTTGTTAGGGTGGCTCACACCTCGCAGCTTGAAAATTTGTTATATTGTGTTATGCTGAAAGTATTACTGGCCGGATCTTTTTTAATGTTGATAGTCGGTTTCGCCAACGCACAGTCGCCGGCCCAGAGCCGCAGCGACCTGGAAAAAGAGCGGGCCGCCATCCAGAAGGAGATCGAGGATGTGAAGCGGAGCCTGGATGAAACCCATAAGAACAAGCGGCAGACCCTGGGCCAGCTGGCCCTGCTTCAGCGCCGGCTGAAGCTGCGGGAGTCCGCGATCCGCAATATCAACGAACAGATCAATGTGATCCAGGGGGATATGAACGAATCCTGGCGGGAGATCCTGAAGCTGCGCCGGGAGCTGGATACCCTGCGGATCCAATACGCCGAAAGCATCGTTTTCGCCTATAAGAACCGCAGCAGCTACGACTTCCTCAACTTTATCTTTTCTTCCACCAGCTTCAACGACGCGATGAAGCGGATAGAATACCTGAAATCCTACCGGGCCTACCGGGAGGAGCGGGCCGAGAATATCAGCCGCACGCAGAATCTGCTGCAAAGCAAGATCGACGGGCTGAAGGTCACCCGGGTCGAGAAGGAAGAGGCGATGAAGAAACAGAATAAGGAACGCTCGGCACTGGAAGATGAGAAGAAAGAGAAGGATGCCGTGGTCAGCCGGCTGAAATCGCAGGAAAAAGAGCTGAAAAAGGAAATGGCGGCCAAGCAAAAGCAGGATCAGAAGCTGGCAGGCGCCATCGCGGCGGCCATCAAGCGTGCCCGTGACCTGGCCATCAAGGAAGCCAAGACAAAGAATGCGGCGGCTGCGGCTGCGGACAAGGCGGCTGCCAAACCATCCCGGCCGACAGATGCGGGTGATAATTCGACCCCTTCCCTGACGACGATCAAATCATCTTCAAAAACCGTGTTCTCCACCGACGAGGATATCCACCTGTCCGGCAATTTCGAGAAGAACAAGGGGCATCTGCCCTGGCCCGTGTCGGGCACGGTGTCCATGGCCTTCGGTCCCCACGAATATATCAAAGGCATCATCCACAATAACCAGGGGGTCACCATCGATGTGAATGCCGGCGCGGCTGTAAAAGCGGTGTTCGAAGGGGTCGTCACCAGCGTATTCAGCGTCGGGGATGTCAATGCCGTGATCATCCGCCATGGAAAATATTTCACCACGTATAGTAATTTGTCCACTGTAAGCGTTAGTAAAGGAGACCAGGTGAAGACGGCCCAGATCATTGGCCGTGTAGGTGAGATCGGGCAGCTTGAGTTCGTACTCTCTGACGAGAAGGACCATATGTTCGATCCTGAAAGATGGTTGATGCGTTGATCCCCGTGTAGCTGCGGGCGATCTTTTTCCTAGTATGATAAAATATTTGAATACATTGGCAGCAGTGCTGGTGCTGGGGGCGCTTTTGTCTTCCCTGCCTGCAAATGCGCGCGGTATGGACGACCGCAAAAAGAAGGACCGCAAGCTCACCCACCGGGTGTCGGCATTGGCTAAAAAGTCGGTGCACCGGGGTAGCAGGTCCGGCCGGACGAGATCAAAAAGACCGGAGGCCGTTTTGCCGGCCCCGACGGATGCGCTGTCCCTGGCATTCTGGCGGCAGCGGGGGCATCTGCCCTGGCCGGTGGATTCGCGGAAGATCATCATGCATTTTGGTTTGCAAACCTATATGGCGGGTGAAAATGACCTGAAGTGCAACAACCTGTGCATCTGCATCGGGTCGGAAAAGGATGCTCCGGTGAGGGCCGTTTCTGACGGCGTTGTCGACGAAGTGATGGACCTGGGCGATGGGCTGGCCGTGCTGGTGCAGCATGGAAAATACTTTACGGTCTACAGCGACCTCTCGGATGTAATAGTAACGAAAGGCCAGCAGGTAAGCGCAGGGGATGTGATGGGCGAGGTGGGGGACTCGGGCCAGCTGGATTTTAGGATCTATAATGAACATGATATTTGGCTGGACCCTGAGAAATGGTTGGTTAAATAAAATATAAAAGACGGCACGCGCTCTGCTGCTGTCTTGGAGCGTGGAGTTATTGAGCTTATCTTAACTCCTATGTTTAGACCTGGCTGCATCCTCCTTATCTTCATCGCTTTTTGCCCGGGCGGCTATGCCCAACAGTTCCTCAGCGGCAAGGTGGAAAAAAGAGGCACCACGGAGATCATCATTGGTGCGAATATCCTCAACCTCAAACAAGGCAAACATAATGTGTCGGATATGGGCGGTAATTACAGGATCGCCGTCAGGCTGGGAGACACTGTGATCTTCTCTTCGGCCGGCTTCCAACCTGACACGACGGTGGTGGCCGGCTATATGCTCGAAGAAGATTATTTGGTGGCGCTGCGGCCGAATGTCGTGGCGCTGCAAGCCGTGACGGTGGATGAGTCGCGGAATTACCAGCTGGACTCGATGCAGCGAAGGGAGGACTACCGTTTTATCCTGGACAAGAAACATCCTGTCAAGCTCTGGAATGAGAAAAGAGCTGCTGATGGTCCGGGGCTCAACTTTAGCCCTATCGGCTTTTATTCAAAAAGAGAACGTGAAAAGCGCCGTTTGAAAAGGAGACTAAAACAGGAGGAGGAAGACTATTACATCGATTCAAAGTTCCCGATCGCACGCGTGGCGCAGCTTACGAGATTACAGGGGGACAGTCTCCGGGTGTTCATGTACCGGTACAGGCCTTCCTATCAATTCTGCAGGGGCGCCACCAGCCAGGATATATTTTTGTATATCAATGATAAGGTGCGGTTGTTCAGGAAAGGAGCGATAAAAAAATAGGCTTATGCCAGGAAGCGATTATACAAGGCCTCGTATTCCGGTACGATGGTATTGATATCGAATCGCTGCGCATGTGTGGCGGCGTTGGCCTTGAATTGCTGCAGGGTTTCAGGGTTCTCCAGGATCTTTATCGCCTGTTCGCTCATGCCCTGGACATCGCCCACATCGCTGAGATAGCCTGTAACGCCTTCGACGGCTATCTCGGGCAACCCGCCTGCGTTGGTCGAAATGACGGGTACGCCGGCGGCCATGGCTTCCAGGGCGGCCAGACCGAAGCTCTCGTATTCGGAGGTGAGCAGGAACAGGTCGGCGATGGCCAGGATATCTTCCATTTGTTCCTGGCGGCCTACAAAACGGATGTCCTCATAGACGCCCAGTTCACGGCCGAGGTCTTCGGCGCCGGGGCGCTCCGGTCCGTCGCCTACGAACAGCAGCTTGCTGGGGATCTTCTTTCTCACCTCACTGAATATGCGTACGATGTCCTGCACCCTTTTCACTTTGCGGAAGTTGGAGGCATGCAGCAGGATCTTCTCGCCATTGGGGGCGATGACCTTGCGGAAAGCGTCGAGGGGCTTCTTCCGAAACCTGCGGGTGTCCACGAAATTATGGATGACGCGGATCTCTTTTTCTATGGCGAAATTGCGGTATGTCTCGTCCCGGAGGTTGCGGCTGACGGCCGTGATGGCATCGCTCTGGTTGATGGAAAAGGTGACCACGGGCGCGAAGGTCTTGTCCCTGCCCACGAGGGTAATATCCGTGCCGTGGAGGGTAGTGATCACCGGTATATAGCGTCCCTGGGTCTCCACGATCTTTTTGGCCATATAGGCGGCGGAGGCATGGGGGATGGCATAGTGTACGTGGAGCAGGTCCAACTGGTGGTTCATGATGACGTCCACCATGGCGCTGGCCAGGGCTGTCTCGTAGGGCGGGTAGTCGAAGAGGGGATAGGTCGCTACGCGGACTTCGTGATAGAAGATATTGGCGTTGAACTCGATCAACCGCACCGGTTGCTGATAAGTAATGAAATGCACCTGGTGGCCTTTGTCGGCCAATGCCTTGCCTAGTTCCGTCGCTAAAACGCCGCTGCCGCCGAAAGTGGGATAGCAAACAATTCCAATCCGCATATTTGCCTGATTAATGGTGGTTTAATACAGAACGAGGTTCCGCCTGCCGAAGGTAAATCAATTTGGTTGATGTAACTTTAGCGGTAAAACTAACACGGATGAGTTATAAATTGTTGGCAGCGGCGCTCATTTTTATACTAGTGACAGGCGGCGCCCCGGATGCCAGGGCACAGGCTGCTGAAGATTCGGCTTTTTTGCGGCGGCTGGCGGACGTAATACTGACGGATGGCAAGGCTTATGAAGATCTGCGGGTGCTTACCAAGACGGTGGGCCCAAGGCTGTCGGGTAGCGCAGGATATTACAGGGCCGAGGCCTGGGGCCAGAAGGCCTTTCAGGCGGCAAATGCGGATAAGGTATGGCTGCAGGAATGTATGGTGCCCCATTGGGTAAGGGGCGGCCGGGACTCTGCTTCCTATGCGGTGGCCGGTGGCCGCCGGCAGGGCCTGGACATCCTGGCATTGGGTAATTCCGTTGGTACAGGTCCGAAGGGCATCACAGCGCCTGTCCTGCTGATCCATTCTTTCGCGGAGCTGGAGCAGCATAAGGATGAAGTAAAAGGTAAGATCGTCTTCTATAATTATCCATTCAATCAGACCTTCGTTGAGACCTTCCGGTCGTATGGCGATGCGGTGCGTTACCGCGTCTTTGGGCCTTCGCAGGCTGCCAAATATGGAGCGCTGGCGGTGCTGGTGCGGTCCATGTCGCATTCGGTGGATAACAACCCGCACACGGGAGCCCTGGTATATAACGATAGTTTTCCCAAGGTCCCTGCGGCGGCCGTAGGGCTTCATGATGCGGACAAGCTGGCGGCGGCTATTGGACGTGGTGGTGAAGTGCGTGTCTTCCTCCGGACGCCGGCGCGCATGCTGGCGGATACGGCAGCGCATAATGTCATCGGTGAGATCAGGGGCAGCCTGACCCCGGAGCAGTATATCACGGTGGGCGGTCACCTGGACTCCTGGGACCCTGCGGAAGGCGCCATGGATGACGGGACGGGCTGTGTGCAATCCATCGAAGTGCTGCGGGCATTCAAGGCACTGGGCTATACGCCGAAACACACTATTCGTGCCGTGCTCTTCGCCAATGAAGAGAATGGCGGCAGGGGCGGCGAGAAATATATGGATGAGGCAAAGGCCAAAGGCGAGCAGCATCTTTTTGCCCTGGAAAGCGACGCGGGCGGCTTTACACCCCGGAGCTTCAGCATGGGTGTGTCGGATACACAGCTGGCGGCTATACAGCCCTGGTTGAAATTATTGCGGCCTTATGGCGTATATGAATTTGCGAAAGGCGGCGGCGGCGCAGATGTGGAGCCCATGCAAAAGCTGGGCGTGGCCGTGGGTGAGCTGCGACCGGACTCACAGCGCTATTTCGATCATCATCATTCGCGCAGCGACGTGCTGGAAGTGGTGAACAAGCGGGAGATGGAGCTGGGAGCATTCAATATGGCGGCCCTGATCTACCTGGTGGATAAATACGGATGGGAGGGCGGATTATGAAGACCTTCCTGAAAATAGCGACGGGCGTGGTCATTGCCGGGCTGGTGGTCTTTGTCCTGTTCCGGTATTACTTTGTCTTCGGCAGGGGCGTGAAAGCGGGTGAGCTGAACTATGTGGTGGAGAAAGGGTACCTGTTCAAGACGTATGAGGGCAAGCTGATCCAGAGTGGAATCCGGAGCAAGACACCGGGTTCGGTGCAGTCATATGAGTTCGAGTTCTCCATTACGGACCAGGATATCGCGAAGAAATTGATGGTCAACAGCGGGAAGATGGTGCAGCTGCATTATAAGGAATATGTGGGGACACTCCCGTGGAGAGGGTATAGCAATTTTGTGGTGGATAGTATTTTGTCGATCACGGATGTCCCGAGGTAGGGGTGCAACATCATCAGGCATCACCTGGCCATCAAACAAAAGATCGCCGGCTGTTTGTGGAGATTGGGGACGTCGGCCAGCTGTTTCCATTCCGCGATCGTCCGGGTGCGGATGAACTCTCCCGGCGCGGTGAGATTGGCGGCGATGCAGAGCTGCGTAGTGGGGCGGCAGGTCTGGAGGATGGTCTCTATGAGCTGATTGTTCCGGTAGGGGGTTTCTATAAAAAGCTGTGTGCAATGCAGTCGCTGGGATTCGGCTTCCAGGTCGCGGAGGGCTTTTGCGCGGCCGGCATTATCCACGGGCAGATAGCCTGCAAAGCGGAACTGCTGTCCATTCATGCCACTGGCCATCAGGGCCAGCAGGATGGAGCTGGGGCCAACGAGGGGCCGGACGGTGGCGCCGGCCTGGTGGGCTGCCTCGGTGAGGATCTGTCCGGGGTCGGCTACTCCGGGACAGCCGGCTTCGCTGATCAGGCCGATGGTCCTGCCTTCCTTCAACTGCTGTCTGAAAATGACTTTTACTTCTTCTTCGGCTTTATGGATGGGGTACCATTGGTAGTTGTCGATGACCATCTCTTTCCACAGGGCTTTCAGGTAGCGGCGGGCACTGCGCTCGTTCTCCACGAAAAAAACTTCACAGGCTTTTACGGCATCCAATATATAGGGAGGGAGAGGGGCCAGGGTATGCTCGTCCAGGTAAGCGGGGATCAGATAGAGGGTGGCTGCGGCCATGCTTATTCCAGGTTTTGATGATAAAGACTGATGGTTGCGGCGATGACGGCATAAGCGGGCGCCAGCACCCAGCCCAGGACAGGAATAAAGTGCATCCCATAGAACACCAGCCCGTTGCCGACGGCCAGGCCCTTGTGCTGACCGATGTAGGCGATGCTGGCGGGAGAGGTGAGGTTATGCCGCTGGCAGCTGTAGTCCAGCATGGAAAACCCGTAGTAGTAGCTTTCCACGAAAATACAGATGACGGGCGTGATCCAGCCTACCAGGGGGAAAAAGGAAAGGATCAGGAGGGAAATGATATACACCGTCTGCCAAAGGCTGTTACGGATGGCCAGCCGGATGCCTCTGCGCATGTCGCGGAGCACCTGGTCTGTCTGGAAGGAGTATTCCTTGCCGTTGATGAGTGCTTCCGTCTGCTGGCTGAGATAAGCGAAGACGGGCGAGCCGATGATCAGGATCAGGTATTTGAAAAGCGAGAAATAAAAGAAGAGGAGCACCAGGCGCACCATCATCTCCCCCATCACGAAGAGGAAGCTCAGGGCGGCGCTCTGCTGGTGGCGCAGCCATCTTCCCACCCCTGCCAGCTGGCTGATCCAGGTGACGGCCGTGCTGGAGGACTCCAGGAAAAAGTACATGCCCGCACTGAAAAGGAGGGTATACAGTATGCCGGGGATCAGGATCCATTTCCACAGTTTGTGCTTAGTAATGAAATGATGGGCCTTGACGTAGGACTGAAAGGCTATAATAATTTCCTTAAGCAAGATGAGGGTCTTTTATGTTACTTTGTTCGTTCGGACAATGGTGATGACGCTTAATACCTTCAAACTTAAATTATTTATTTGGTGGGGACCATAAAAAAGCTGGATAATTCTTTCTATGACAGGCCGGACGTGGTCAGGGTCGCGCGGGAATTGCTGGGGAAAGTGTTGGTGACGGAGCTTGAAGGCGGTCGTACTTCGGGTCGTATCGTGGAGGTGGAAGCTTACAATGGCGTGGTGGACCGGGCTTCCCATGCCTGGTCCGGCAGGAGGACCCGGCGGACGGAAGTGATGTACAGGGAAGGGGGCACCGCTTATGTATACCTGATCTATGGCATCCACCATCTTTTCAATGTGGTGACCAATAAGAAGGACATCCCTCATGCTGTGCTGGTGCGGGCGCTGGAACCCCTGGAAGGTATTCCGCTGATGCTGAAAAGGACGGGTAAGGTCAAGCCGGATCATTCGCTTACCAGGGGGCCGGGCAATCTTTCCAGGGCCATGGGGCTGGCGACGCTGCATACAGGCTATTCACTGTTGGAAGGGGAGATATACATCGGTGATGATGGTCACCGGATGCGTCCTGCGGAGATCGTGGCGACGCCGAGGATCGGGGTGGATTATGCGGGGCCGGATGCGTTGTTGCTTTACCGGTTCTTTGTGAAAGGGAACCCGTATGTCAGTGGGAAGAAGGTGTTTTAACAGGTCGAAAACCAAATAATCTTTAAAACTCGCTTGCATGCCTAAAAATATATATTTTGACTTTTGGAAATCACAGCTCACCGTCATTATTGACCAGTTTAGCCAGGGAAGGGTATCTATACAACTGCCTGTACCAGGTTTGGCTGAATTAGGGGATCGGAACCATTATCGCAGCAATTTCAGGATCGAGCATGGACGACAAGTGACGCCTGAACGCGCCCAGGCCCATGGCCGGGATTTGTTCGAAGTATTGAACGAAGACGAATATTTTAAAACTTTCTTGTCTGATAAGATCATCCAGGTCGGGATATCGAAAGACCTGCATCTTTCCATGGAAATATTGCCTCCAGGGCGGCCCGATTTTTTTACAGAAGAAGATTTTGAGCTCTTGGGAAAATACGCGGGTGAAGATATGGACAGCAATAACACAGATCATGTCGATACTTATAACGCGCTTAAAAACACCTATCTCAAGACGGAGTATTGGGCCCATGCAGTAAAAAAACCGCTGTTCGCGGATGGCTCTGTTGAATTGAGGAAACGGCCGACAAACAGGGCCAATCGGTTTGAAGAATACCAATGGTCAAAAATCTATCCTGACAAAAGGAGCTCATCTGTTAAGATATTGGCATTTACAGTAGGTATTGACACTGACTCGCAATTCATCGTCAAGATCGATACGGTAGGTCAGGGTGCAAATGAGCTACAGCAAGTATACGAGCAGATCAGGGGAGATTTTTACAACTCTTCTATTGTAAAAATATTTTCCAGCGAGGAAATTCTTGGAAAAGGGTGGGACCATCTAATCAACGTATCCGTAAAATCGATAAAGGATTTACAACCCGCATTTAATAATATATTGGATAAGTTAATAAATAAACCTGATGCTATGACAAATACCTACAAAGCCCCATTGAACACAATCTTATACGGCCCCCCAGGTACCGGAAAAACTTTCTGCACGTTCCGGCGGGCAGTCGAAATTGCCAGCCCTAATCCCGATAAGGCAACCAAGGAAAAGATGATAGAAGAATACAGGCGACTGATGGTTGAAGGGCAGATACAGTTTGTCACATTTCATCAGAACTACAGCTATGAGGATTTTGTATTGGGCATCAGGCCGGACCTTATGGGGGACGAAATGAAATTCACCAGGCATGAAGGCATCTTTTTCAAATTGTGCAAAGAAGCGCAGAAAAATTACACCGATAGTCTGACTGGTGTTACCTATGAAGAGCCCTCTTACGAGGATATTTTAGATAAATTTCTAGAACCTGTGACCGCCCGCGACGAGCCGATTACGATAAACACAAAGGAGGGTTATCCGTTTCAGATCCTTCAAAGGAACCAGAGGAATCTGAACTTTGAAAAATCGAGTGGAAGCAGAGACCATACTTTGAGCCTCGCGACCTTAAAACAGATATACACAGGAGAAAGGACATATGTCCAGGGCCTTGGCGTATATTTCTATCCGTTGGTAGACAAGTTGAAGGAGCAGGCTCAAAAAATGAGGAAGGAGGTAGGTAAAATCCCATTGAAGAACTATGTGCTGATCATCGATGAGATCAACCGGGCCAATATTAGCCGTGTATTTGGCGAACTGATATCTTTGCTGGAAGAGGACAAGCGGATAGGCCGGCCATACGAACTGCAGGTGACCTTGCCAAATGGGGAGAAATTCGGCGTCCCTCCCAATCTCTATATCCTTGGGACAATGAATACTGCGGATAAATCGATTGCCCTGCTGGACATAGCACTCAGACGACGCTTTGTTTTCGAAGCGATGTATCCCAGGGAAGCTGACATAGACGAACTGGTCCCCGCTCCTTATAACCTGTTATTGAAGGAGTTGAATAAAAAGGTCCGTGAACAGAAAGGCGCCGATTTTATGATCGGACATGCATATTTTATTCCGGATGAGAATAGGGGCACATTGGACCTTGTCAGTATGATGAATCAAAAAGTTATCCCCCTGTTGAACGAATATTTTTATAGCCAGCGTGATAATCCTGTATACAGGTTGTTGAAACCCCTTGAACCCTACATGAATGGCTGTACAGTAACAGAAGATGGATATATCGGTACAAGCATAAACCCTCCATTGTGATCATAAATCTTTTTGACGGTGTCGAGCATACATTCCAGCAAGACCCTGCTATCGTCTCCGGATTGCAGGCCTTCCTTGATCAGGTCTGGCGGAATCGCCCCCTTTTTATTGAAGAAGAGGATCGACGTACATCTAGTCAACCCTTTCTTACATTTGGAAACGGGATGATCAAAGCCCGGAACTATGTCGGTTTTATACAGTATAATGACTTGCATATAAACATCTATCCCCGTGTATTTCACAACGCCGACAGCTTTACGCCCGGACTGGCCATCCGTCATGTTTTAAAGTGGCTAAGCTACAGCAGTCGCATTCATTTTCCCTTATCGGAAGCCGATCTGGGGCCTGCAACACTGGATGATTGGCTGGAATCATTTATCTTCCTCTTTGCCCGATTGACAAAGAACCTTGTAAATACCAATCCTCATTTTGCATACGAAGAAATAATGGAGGAACTATCCTTCGTACGCGGAAGGATAGCCATGGGCGAATATACAAGACAAAATCTGGCAACAAGCCGCTGGCATAAAATCCACTGTATTCACAATCCATTTATATATGACAATTTGTTTAATCGTGTAATAAAATATACCGCCCGCTTATTGCTGAACCATACAAGAGATAAAAGGAATATTGAACTTTTAAGCGATATCCTGTTTACGTTGGACGAAGTCTCCGATGTGCCTTGTACCGGTATGGACTGTGATAAAATTCAGGTGAGCAGGCTTTATCCGGACATGGATAAGGTACGTGAACTATGTAGGATATTCCTGCATCATCAACATATCCAATTGCCGGAAGGTCTTAGTGTCAATCTCTGTATGCTGCTGCCCATGGAGCTGATCTTTGAGCAATATATTGCTGGCTTCCTGGAGTCCCATTTCCCTGAATACAGGAGCCGGTCACAGGCAGCTGATAAATACCTTGCGGAGACAAAGGACCTCCGAGCGGCGCCAGTGTTCCTGATGAAACATGATATCTTACTTCCGGGCCGATGGGTGATTGATACCAAATACAAGTTTAGGATTCAGGATGATTCAGACAAATTCGGCATACATCAGGGAGATATGTATCAGATGTTGGCTTATTGTCTTAAAAGGAACATGCAAAAAGGAATGTTGCTATACCCGGCGCACAGCAGCATAGATGCTGTCAACAATATCCAATCCTATAAGATAGACGCTGATGCCTTTTCCGCCGCGATCCATGCTGTAAGCATCGATATTACCGAGACGGACCTGCACAAATTCGATCAGCTGCAAAAGGAGAAGTTCATACAAGTCATGAAAATAGAATGAACCTGCCCCGACCGTTTGTAAAGTTCCTGACACCGATCATCGGACCGACGCGTCCACAGGGTCAATACCAGTTCCCGGGCAAGCATTTCCTCCCTAGATTTACTTCACTAAATCTTGTTTAGTGATGCGTAATTTTTTTGTGTCGATGCTGGCAATAGCAACGGTATGCTCCTGTCATAAAAAAGATGACAACGGTGACGGCGGAACTGCCGGTCCGCTGCAGGTGACCTCCTTTGTTCCTTCCAGTGCTGCCAGCGACTCCATCGTAACTATTACGGGTACGGGCTTTAGCCTTACTTTGTCTGATGATGTGGTGCTGTTTGGCGATAAACCTGCTGTGGTCACCGGGGCCACGGCTACCAGCCTGGCGGTGAAAGTGCCGGTGGGTGCGCACGATGGAAAGATCACCGTGAAGGTGCGCGGGCAGGCTGTCACTGCGGCTACTGATTTTAGTTATGTATATACGGTGACTACCCTTGCGGGCAGCGGGGTAGGTGGCAACATCGATGCAAAGGGCCCTGATGCCAGGTTCTCCCATCCCAGGGGCGTGACGGTGGATGGCGCCGGGAATGTTTTTGTCTCGGATGCGGGCAATGATTTTATCCGCAAGGTGGCGCCGGACGGTACGGTGACCTCTTTTGTAGGCATCAAAGGGCTGGCCATATTCAATGATCCGGGGCAGATCGTCGTGGACCCCGCGGGTAATGTGTACGTGGCGGATGAGGGTTATCACCAGATCCAGAAGATCACACCGGATGGCAACCATTTTGTTTTCGCGGGCAATGGTATGCCGGGTACGAAGAATGGGGTTGGGACGGCTGCGCAATTCAATCATCCCACGGGTGTCGCGCTGGACAAATTCGGCAACCTCTATGTAGCGGATGAATACAACTCTGTCATCCGGAAGATCGATCCGAATGGGGTGGTGTCCGTAGTTGCGGGTGATATCACGCAGCTGGCAGGCTTTAAGGACGGTCCTGCTGCCAGCGCTAAATTCTTCTATCCTTCCAGTGTTGCAGTGGATGACAATATCAATATCTATGTAACGGATACGGATAACCACCGGATCAGGAAGATCAATGCCGCGGGGATCGTCAGCACGCTGGCGGGCACGGGTGCGGAGGGTTTTGCCGATGGGCCGGGCAATATGGCCAAGTTCGATTTCCCCAGGCAGCTGACGGTGGATAAGACAGGTAATGTCTTTGTGGCCGACTATAGTAACAACCGGATACGCAAGATCACCCCGGACGGGGTTGTCAGCACGATTGCGGGTATCAGCACGCCGGGTTTTGTGGATGGCGCCGGGGGCGTGGCAAGGTTTAATTATCCTTCGGGCATCACGGTGGATGCCGATGGGGCGATCTATGTGGCGGATTTCTTAAATAATGCCATACGAAAGATCCGGTAGGCATGATGGTTATAGGTCCTTTACGAAAATGGTATGGCTCCTGTCGTAAAATCCTTCGTTCTCTACATGTATCAGGCCCTGGTAGTTGATCACAAAAAAGGCCATGAGCTGCTGATTGGCTAAAAATCCATCATCGTCCACATCCGAAACGGGTATCTGACAGCAGATGATATATTTTGTTCCCTTCAGGTGTTTGATGACCTTTCGTTTCCTTAGTGAGAAGCCGGGCGAGCCGATGGCTTCCAGGAATTCTTCCAGCTCTTCTTTTCCAAGGCTGCTGCTTTCGTCACACCAGTTGATCTCCACCAGGATGGGTAGTTTGCCCTCCTTATAATGGAAAATGAAATCTGTCCAGTAGCTGTTGTTGTCATCTACTTCCCCTTCCAGTCTGTAATGCGGGTTCCTGCCGCCCATAAATTCCTGCAGCTCACCGAAGGTGGGAGATCTGTCTGCTCTGCAAAATGCACGGATGTAATAGCTCATGGTCTGTTGTTAGAAGCCTGGTTATGGATTGAATTTCACTACTTCGAATGCGGAAGCCTTTACCTTACCCAGCTGCTGCAGCTCGTCATTATCCCACCTGTTGTCGGGAGCGCCGCTGATGTACATATCACTGCCGATGTCGGAAAGGATCAGCCCGTATTTTTTCATAGCGGTGAGGATGGTCCTGAGATGCGGTGGAAAGCTGCTGATGTCATAGTTGCCTTTTAATCTTATGCGTGCGCCGAAGGGCAGGGCGGTGGTCATCGTGCCTGTGCCGTTGCCTTCATGTCTTGCCGGCGAAATATGCGCTGCCACGGTGTGTGCTTTCGCGAGGGTGAAGCGGATGGCGTGTTTGATCTCGCTATTCAGCATTTCATCATACCGGACCAGCCCTGCGAAGATGGGGAGTCCGGCCGCGTCGGCGGATGTCCAGTCGTCGGTTCTCAGCGTGTTGGAGTTCAGACGGAATATGGCGCCGCTGGAGGCTTCCCAATGATTGCCGTTGACATTGGCGTTGTAAAGTTCATACAATATATTGT